>Ga0209233_1000014_pt1 | contig 996641 bp, 924 predicted proteins | sample AraplaCL_Cvi_mCL_FD_184269 | JGI IMG/M metagenome (GOLD analysis project Ga0209233, IMG submission 184269) | Arabidopsis root microbial communities from the University of North Carolina, USA - plate scrape CL_Cvi_mCL (SPAdes) (version 2) | ecosystem: Host-associated > Plants > Roots >... | reverse complement strand
CAATAGTGTTTCGGCGGCCATAGCGAGAGGGAAACGCCCGGTCACATTCCGAACCCGGAAGCTAAGACTCTCTGCGCCGATGGTACTGCAGGGGGGACCCTGTGGGAGAGTAGGACACCGCCGGACTCCTTTTAGAAAGAGCCACCCCACACCGGGTGGCTCTTTCGCATTTAACACCACCACAACACCACACAGACCACACCACCAACGACATAGGCTGGGCGACAGGCCCGCCACCCAACAGGAGAAGTCGTGAGCGATACACCGGCAGACGACCAGCGAGACGCGCGTAGGGCCGACAATCGGGGCGGCGCATCCGGTGCACGCTCCGGTGGTGACCGAGGGAACGCACCGCGCAGATCCGACAGCGGATCGGGTCGCCCGTACCAGGGCGGGCGCGGCGGCAACCCGCGCGCCGGCCAGCGCTCCGACGGCGGCTATCGCGGTGACCGCGCACCCCGAGAGGGCGGCCGCGACGGTCAGCGCTCGGGTGGGTACCGCAATGATCGTGCGCCGCGGGATGGTGACCGCTCCGGTGGCTATCGGAACGACCGTGCGCCGCGCGACGGCGAGCGTTCCGGCGGCTACCGCGCCGCGCGGGACGGCGGTCAGCGTGACGGCTACCGCGGCAACCGCGACTCGGCGCCGCGCGACGGATACCGCGGCAGGAGTGGCGACGCGAACGACGGCGGGCGCAGCGGCGACCGGGCTCCGCGTCAGGGTGGATCACGCGACGGATACCGCAGCGATCGCGCCCCCCGCGAGGGTGGATACCGCGCGGGCGGCGGCCGGGACGGCGAGCGTTCGGGTGGCTACCGCGGGAACGGCAGTGCTGCCGGCGCTCCGCGCAGTGGTGGGTCACGGGACGGATATCGAAGTGACCGTGCACCGCGTGATGGCGAGAAGCGGGACGGATACCGGAGTGACCGGGGTGCGCGTGATGGTGCTCCTCGCGACGGGTATCGCAACGATCGGCGCCCCAGCGATGGTGCTCCGCGTGACGGGTATCGCAGTGATCGTGGACCTCGCGAGGGTGCTCCGCGCGATGGCTACCGCAACGACCGCGCGCCGCGTGAGGGCGCTCCTCGCGATGGCTACCGCAGTGAGCGGGCGCCGCGTGAGGCTGCTCCCCGCGATGGCTACCGCAGTGACCGGGCGCCGCGTGAGGGTGCTCCGCGCGATGGCTATCGCGGTGGGCGCGACGGCCAGCGCGGCGGGGCTCCGGCGGGTGGCCGTGGGGGCGCATCCCGTGGCTACGACCGCGATGGCGGCGGACGCGGAGCTGGACGCGACGGCGGCGGACACGGCGACAAGCTGTGGACCAGGGACGGCCGGCCGGCGCGTGGCGACCGCGATGCGCGCGACTACGAGCGCGAGCTCACCGAAGAAGAGCGCATGGCGCGGGAACTGCGATCGGTTCGTCCGCGCCATGACGACCCGGAGATCCCGGAGAGCGTGCAGGCGCGCGACCTCGACAAGGGTGCCCGCGTCGAGCTGAAGACCCTGAGCAAGGACAACGCCGACTGGGTTGCGCGTCACCTGGTGATGGCCGCGCAGCTGATCGAAGAAGACCCGGAGCTCGCACACCGGCACGCGCTTTCGGCCGCTCGGCGGGCGGGTCGTATCGCCGTCGTGCGGGAGACGCTCGCGATCACCGCGTACGCGACGGGCGACTTCGCCCTCGCGCTGCGGGAACTGCGCACGTACCGCCGGATCTCCGGATCCAACGAGCAGCTGCCGCTGATGGTGGACAGCGAGCGTGGCGTCGGACGCCCCGATCGCGCGCTTGAGCTGGGTCGGTCTGTCGACCGTTCCACGCTGCCGAACGACGTGCAGGTGTCCCTGGCGATTGCGATGTCCGGCGCCCGCCTCGACCTCGAGCAGCCGGATGCCGCACTGGCCGAGCTCGAGATTCCGCAGCTCGACCCCAACCGGGCGTACAGCTGGAGTCCCGACCTGTTCCACGCGTACGCGGACGTGCTCGGCGAAGTCGGACGCACCGAGGAATCCGAGGCCTGGCGCGAACGTGCGACCCGTGCCGAGGAGGCGATCGGCGAGGCGCTCTCGATGGACGAGCACGAGACCGTCGACGTCGTCGAGGAAGAGTACGAATTCGACATCGACGGTGAGGACAGCATCGCCATCGGTGACGCCGGCACGTTCGACGACGAGGCGGACAACGAGGACCTGGATGAGGACTCGGACGACGAAGACGAGGACCTGGACGACGAGTCGGACGCCGACGATGACGAGTCGGACGGCGTCGAGGACGACTCCGACGACGACGCAGATGACGAGGACGAGGACGACGACTCTGATGACGACGAGGACGACTCCGACGACGAGGATGACGACGACTCCGACGCTGAGGCCGATGACAACGGCGCCGACGAAGACGAGTCGACCGACGCCACGCCCGTGAGCGCCGGCGACGATGACCGCGACGACACGGAGGATGACGCGACCGATGGCCCTGTTTCGACGGAGCGCTAAGACCGTGACGCCGCTCGACGGAGTCGATCTGGTGCTGGCCGACCTCGACGGGGTCGTCTACAAGGGCGCCGACGCGATCCCGCACGCCGTGGAGAGCCTCAACCAGGCCGCCGAAACCGTGCGAGTCGGTTACATCACGAACAACGCATCCCGGACCGACGCATCCGTCGCGGGACACCTCACCGACCTCGGGCTGACGGTGGCGCCGAGCGATGTGGTGACCTCGCCGCAGGCCGCCGTGCGGTTGCTGGCCCAGCATGTTCCTGCCGGCGCGACCATCCTGGTCATCGGCGGGGACGGGCTGGTCGACGAGGTGCAGAAGGGCGGGTTCTCTGTGACCCGTTCCGCCGACGACGACCCGGCCGCCGTGATCCAGGGCTTCGCGCCGGAGATCGGCTGGACCCAGCTCGCGGAGGCCGCCTTCGCGCTGCAGGGCCGGACGGACGAGGAGCGGCCGTGGGTCGCGACGAACACCGACTGGACCATCCCGGTCGCGCGCGGCATCGCCCCGGGCAACGGGACGCTCGTGTCCGCTGTGCACACGGCCGCCGGCCGCCTGCCGATCGTGGCGGGCAAGCCGGAGGTGGCGATCTTCGAGGAGGCCGTCACGCGGTTCGGTTCGTCGAAAGCACTGTTCATCGGCGATCGGCTGGATACCGACATCCTGGGCGCCAATCGCGCGGGGATCGACTCCGTGCTCGTGCTGACCGGGGTGGATCGGGCCAAGCAGCTGATCGCTGCGGATGCGAACTCGCGGCCGACCTACATTCTCGCCGACCTGCGCGGGCTGAGCGAACCGTATCCGGTCACCGAGTTCAGCAAGGACGGTCGGACGGCAACGGTCGGCGACGCCTCGGTGGCGATCGAAGGCAACGACGTGCGCATCCTGAGCGAGGGCGGCGACGAGCTGAACTTGCTGCGGGCGGCGTGCGCGGTGATCTGGGGTTCCGGGCGGGCGATCTACGGACTCGAAGTCCCGGAGAAGCTGCACAGCTGAGCGGTCAGAGCGCTGCGGCGCGCTCGACCAGGCGGTAGCAGCGGCGAACGCGGTCGAGCCACCAGTCGCGGCGGTCGTCGTCGGCCGCGAGGGCGTCGAGTCGCGCGCCGGACACCGACGGACGGACGACGGGGATGCTGCCGTCGACCGGGAGGAGCGGCTCGTCCGTCACGTCCTCGACGAACATCGCGGCCGTGCCGAGACCGCAGTCGAAGTCGAGGCGCGGAACGGCCGCGGCGAGGTGGGCGCCCATCGCAATGCCGACCGACGTGTCGATCGCGCTCGAGACGACGATCGGCAGGCCGGCCTCCGCGACGATGCGCAGGGCGGAGTGGATGCCGCCGAGCGGCTGCGCTTTGACGATCAGGAGGTCCGCTGCGCCGGCGCGCGCGACCGCGAGCGGGTCGGACGCCTTGCGCACGCTCTCGTCGGCGGCGATCGGAACATCCATGTATTTCGTCCGGCGGCGGATCTCGGCGAGCTCGTCGACGGTCGCGCAGGGCTGCTCGACGTACTCGAGGTCGAACGGCGCGAGCGCGTGGATGGCGTGCTCGGCCTCGTCGACGTTCCACAGGGTGTTCGCGTCGATCCGGATGCGCCCCTCCGGCCCCAGAAGGTCGCGGACCGCGCGGACGCGGGCGACGTCGTCGGCGAGGGTCTGACCGGGCTCGGCCACCTTGACCTTGGCCGTGCGCGCGCCCGGATAGCGGGCGAGGATGCCCGCCACGGAATCCGCGGCGACAGCCGGGATGGTCGCGTTGACCGGGATGCGGTCGCGGAGCAGGGGCGGGGCGGCGTGCCAGCCGAAATCGATCGCGGCGTGCAGCCAGTGCGCGGCCTCCGCGTCGTCGTACTCGACGAACGGGGAGAACTCGGTCCAGCCCTCTGGGCCCTCGAACAGCACCGCCTCGCGAACCGTGATTCCGCGGAACTTCGCCGTCATCGGCAGCGCGACGACGCGGGCAGTTTTCAACAGGTCGGCGAGCTCGGGCAACATTCCACAAGTCTGGCACGACCGGTCCGCGGCGGGATGGCGAACCGTAGGCTGGGTTCATGGCAAAAGCAGTCTCAGAGATCTTCGACCAGAGCGCGTGGAACGAGGTCGCCGGCTTCGAGGAGCTGACCGACATCACCTACCACCACGATGTCGCCGGGCGGGTGGCGCGCGTGGCGTTCAACCGGCCAGAAGTGCGCAATGCGTTCCGACCGCACACGGTCGACGAGCTCTACGCCGCTCTGGAGGATGCGCGCACGAATCCGCGCATCGGAGTGGTTCTGCTCACCGGAAACGGGCCGAGTCCGAAAGACGGTGGGTGGGCGTTCTGCTCGGGAGGCGATCAGCGCATCCGGGGGCGAGACGGCTACAAGTATGCGGCCGGGGAGACGGCGACGGGCATCGACGCTGCACGCAGTGGGCGGCTGCACATCCTCGAGGTCCAGAGGCTCATCCGGTTCATGCCGAAGGTGGTGATCGCGGTGGTTCCCGGGTGGGCGGCCGGAGGCGGGCACTCGCTGCACGTGGTCTGCGACCTCACGATCGCGAGCGCCGAGCACGGACGGTTCAAGCAGACGGATGCGGATGTGGGTTCGTTCGACGCCGGATACGGCAGCGCGTACTTCGCCAGGCAGATCGGGCAGAAGAACGCGCGCGAGGTGTTCTTCCTCGCCAGGGAGTACTCGTCGCAGCGTGCGTACGAGATGGGCGCGGTCAACGCGGTCGTGCCGCACGCGGAACTCGAGACGACCGCTCTGGAGTGGGCGAACGAGATCCTGACCAAGTCGCCGACGGCGATCCGGATGCTGAAGTTCGCGTTCAACGCTGTGGACGACGGACTCGTGGGACAGCAGGTGTTCGCCGGTGAGGCCACGCGGCTGGCATACGGCACCGACGAGGCCGTCGAGGGGCGCGACTCGTTCCTGGAGAAGCGGGAGCCGGACTGGTCTCCGTTCCCGTGGCAGTTCTGAGCGCGGCAGCGTGAGCGTTGTGGGCGAGCGGAGGACGCGGTGACCAGGGCGTTGAGGGTGGTGGACTCGGCGCGGGTGGATGAGGTGTTCGAGGCGCTGCGGGATGCGCTCGGCGGCGGAGGGTCGGCGGTGGTGCCCCGGGAAGGCGGTGGTGGTCGTCGCGTCGGTGGGCGAGTCGACGGTGGGCGGCTCGACGATGGGCGGGTCGATCGGGTGTGGCCGGGGGAGAACGAGCGGGTGGGGCAGAACGTCGCCCTCGTGATCGAGACCTCCGGGTCGACGGGAGTGCCGAAGCGGGTAGCGCTGTCCGCGGATGCGCTGCTGGCCAGTGCGGCTGCCTCGGCGGGCGCGATGGGCGGGCAGGGACAGTGGATGCTCGCCCTGCCGGCCCACTACGTTGCGGGAGCGCAGGTGCTGGTGCGGTCGATTGCGGCCGAGACGGAGCCGGTGCTCTATGGGGATGGCCACTTCGACCCCGGGCGGTTCGTCGAGGTGGCGCGAGACCTCACCCACGACCTGCGGTTCGTCTCGCTCGTGCCGGTGCAGTTGGCGCGGCTGGTCGCGGCGACGGAGGCCGGCGACAGGGTGGTGGCGGACGCTCTGCGGCGATTCGACGGGATCCTCGTGGGCGGCCAGGCGCTGACCACGGAGCTGCGCGAGCGCGCGCTGGAGGCGGGGGCGCGCATCCTGAGCACCTACGGGTCGAGTGAGACGGCGGGCGGGTGCGTGTACGACGGGCGTCCGATCGGCACGACCACAGTGCGGGCGGTGGACGGGTTGCTGGAGATCGCGGGGCCGGTGCTCGCGGAAGGGTACCTCGGCGATCCGGACAGGACGGCGGCCGCGTTCCATGAGGCGGACGGGCAGAAGTGGTATCGCACGGGAGACCTCGGCGCGGTGGACAACGGGCTCGTGACGGTGTTCGGGCGCGCGGACAACGTGATCATCTCCGGCGGGGAGAAGGTGCTGCTCGACGCCGTCGAGGGGGCGGTTCGGGCTCTGGACGGGTTCGGCGGCGCGGTCGTCGTGGCTGCGGACGATGCCGAGTGGGGTCAGGTGCCGGTTGTGGTCGTCGAGAGTGGCGGGGCTGCGGCCGCCACCGCGCTCGCCGCAGTGCGCGCGCATGTGGCGGAGCGGCTCGGGCGGGCGGCGGCCCCGGCGGAGGTCGTGGAGGTGGATGTGCTGCCGCACCTCAGCAGCGGCAAGCCGGACCGGGTCGCTGCGCGGCGGATCGCGGAGAGTACCCGGGGCGAGCGGGCGAGGCGCGGGTGAGGCGCGGCACGGTGCGCGCGATGCGACGAGCGACGGGGGCGGACGAAACGGCATAGCGGTTGTTGTTACGATTCGCTCTGTGATGAGTCAGAACAAGCCACGGATGCAACGGATGACGCCCGCTCAGCGCGGCAACGGCGGCAAGAGCGGTCGGCCGGGGGCGGCGAAGGTCAAGGTCAAGCCCGCGACCGCATCCGACTGGATCGCCGGGGCGCGCCTGCGCACGCTTCCGCTGGCCATCGCGCCCGTCATCATCGGTGTCGGGGCCGCCAAGGTCGCTGACGGAGCGGGCATCTGGCATCCGGTTCGTGCGCTTCTCTGCCTCGCGGTCGCGGTGTTCCTGCAGATCGGTGTCAACTACGCGAACGACTACTCCGACGGCATCCGGGGCACGGACCAGTTCCGGGTGGGGCCGAGCCGGCTGACCGGTTCTGGACGGGCGGCGCCCAAGCGGGTGCTCACCGTCGCGCTCGTCTTCTTCGCGCTCGGGGCGGTCGCCGGGCTGGCGCTCGTTCTGTTGACCCAGCACTGGTGGGTCATCCTCGTGGGCGCGGCCGCCATCGTCGCGGCATGGTTCTACACCGGAGGAAAGCGGCCGTACGGCTACTTCGGCCTCGGTGAAGTGTTCGTCTTCGTGTTCTTCGGGCTCGTCGCGACGGCGGGGACCACCTACATGCTGTCCGGCGTCGTCAATCAAGAAGCCTGGTTCGGCGCGGTCATTGCGGGGCTCATCGCGTGCGCCGTGCTGATGGTGAACAACATCCGGGACATCGGGCCGGACAAGCAGGCGGGCAAGCGGACGCTCGCCGTGCTGCTCGGGAACGTCGCATCCCGGATCGTCTTCTGCGTGTTCCTGCTGGTGCCGTTCGGCATCCTCGCGGTTCTCGCGTTGCTGTACCCGTTCGCCTGGTTCGGGATGTTCGCCCTGCTGGCCGCGCTGCCCGCGTGTGCGATCACACTGTTCGCGAAGACTCCGCGAGAGCTGGTCACCGCGCTGCAGCTCACCAGCTTCACTGGGCTGCTGGTCGCGCTGGCGCTCGGGGCGGCGTACGCGTTCTAGCGCAGGCGCAGGGATTCCTGCAGACGCAGACGCAGGCGCACGCATTGTTCCAGGCGCGGTCGCGCCTGGAAGGGGCTGATCAGGCGGACTTGTCCGGGTGGTCGACCGCGTCGACGACCGCGTCTTCCGCGTCGTCGTCGACCGTGGTGGCCGGCTTGTCGCGGTGGCGGGCTGCGTAGAGGTCGCTCGAGACCGCGTTGCGCGGCTTGCTCAGGAAGATGTACGACAGGCAGAGCCCGATGAGGGCTGCCGCGATGACCGCGATCCACCATTCGATGCGCAGCACCAGCAGGATCGCGAGCGGGATCGCGAACAACAGCAGTCTGAGCACCGTATAGGTGACCCACGAGGGAATGCGTTTCACCCTCCCAGCTTAGAGACACTCTCTGAGAGTTACGATTGACACATGGTTCGCCTCTGGATAGTCCTCGGCGTCGCTGCCGCGGTTTTCTACATCTATTCCGTGGCAGACTGCGCCCTGTTCGACCGTTCGCGAGTGCGCGGCCTTCCCAAGCCCGTCTGGCTTCTCGTCATCATCCTGTTCCCGGTCATCGGCGGGGTGCTCTGGTTCCTCATCGGACGCGGTCGACGCAAGAGCGGCATCGGACGCCGCACCGTCGCACCGGACGACGACCCCGAATTCCTCAAGCGCCTCCGCGTCGACCACGACCAGGAGGAGCGCATCCGGCAGCTGGAGAAGGAACTCGCCGAACTCGATGACAACGGACCAGACAACGACCAAACCGGCCGCCGGGATGGGTGAACCCCTCACCAGACCCGCACGCACGGGAAACCCCGCCACCGACTACTCCATCGCACTCCTCACCGGACTCGTCCGCGCCGGCGTCCGCGACCTCATCGTCAGCCCGGGCTCGCGCTCGCAGGCCCTCGCGCTCGTCGCCGCCGAACTCGAACGCTCCGGCTCCGCCCGGCTCCACGTGCGCATCGACGAGCGCGTGTCCGGATTCCTGGCGCTCGGCCTCGCGCGTGAAGGCGGGGCACCCGCCGTCGTCATCACCACCAGCGGCACCGCAACGGCCAACCTGCATCCGGCCGTTCTCGAAGCGCACGAATCCGGCATCCCGATGATCGTGCTCACCGCCGACCGGCCGGACGAACTGCGCGGGATCCGCGCCAACCAGACCACCCAGCAGGACGGCCTCTACGACGTGGCCGTGCGCTCCACGCGCGACATCCCCGCGCCGGACGGCGCAGCCGGCGAGCTCGATGCCGCCGCCGCGATCGCGCTCGCCGCCGTGCGCGAGGCGGTCGGTGCCGACAGCGGAGACCCCGGTCCGGTGCACCTCAACGTCGCGTTCCGCGAGCCCCTGTCGGTGGCGGTCCCCGAGCTGGGGCGGATCGAGACCGGCGAGCATCCCGCACCAGCAGGGCCGGATGCGCTCGGCCGCGAGACCATCGAGCTCGCCGACGGGCCCCGCACCGTCGTGATCGCGGGAGCGGACGCCGGACCGGACGCGGAGGAGTTCGCCCGCGCATCCGGAGCACCACTGCTCGCAGAGGTGTCGAGCGGGTCTCGGTTCGGGCCGAACCTCGTCGTCGCATACCGGGAGCTGCTGCACGAGGACACGTTCGGCGGCCGCGTCGAGCGCGCTGTCGTGTTCGGGCATCCGACGCTCAGCCGCGAGGTTCCCGCCCTGCTCACGCGCGCCGACGTCGAGGTGATCGTCGTGGCACCCCGCGGGAAGCAGGCGTACAACCCCGGCCATCGGGCGCGGATCGTCGGGCGCGTGCTGCCGGCAGCATCCATCGATCTGCGTTCGCCGGAGGTGCGGGCGTGGGTGGGCAGCTGGGTGTTCGGCAGCCGGCGGCTCATCGAGGCGGCGGAGCAGGCGGCCGACCCGGCCGCGACGGCACCCGACGTCGACAAGGCGCGCTCATACGACCGCGCCGACGCGCTCGCCTTCGCGAAAGCGGAACTCGCTGCGGTGCGCGCACCCATCGCGCGGCCGCTGCTGGCCGAGGCGCTGTGGCGCTACACCTGGCCGCACGACCGGCTGCTGTTCGGCGCATCCCGGTTGGTGCGGGATGCGGACCGTATCGTTCCGGGAAAGAAGCTGCGGGTGCACGCCAACCGCGGGCTCGCCGGGATCGACGGCACCGTCGCCACAGCTATCGGTATCGCCCTGGAAAGCCAGGCGGCCGCAGAAGCGGCAGGAGCGCCCACCGGGGTGACCCGCGTGCTGCTCGGTGACATCACCCTGCTGCACGACGTCGGCTCGCTGCTGTTCGGCGAAGGCGAGCGGCGACCGCACCTGCAGGTGATCGTCGGCAACGACGGCGGCGGGACCATCTTCGACGGACTCGAGGTGGCGTCGAGCGCGCCCGCGAACGCGTTCGACCGTGTGCTGTACACGCCGCAGAAGATCGACCTGGCACTACTGGCGCAGGCGTACGGGTGGGCGTACAGCGTCGTGCGGACGAAGGGCGAACTCGACCAGGCGCTGTCCGCGCCGCCCGCCGGCGCGAGCATCGTCGAGGTGCCGCTGGGGCGGTGACGTGGGGCGCGGACGGGGTTCGAGCCGCTCGATCCAGTAGCGACCGCGCGCCGTCGCGACGGAATGCACAACCCACCGCCGCGCCACGTGCCCGGTTTTTGGAGGCCGTCGACAACGAAAGTGAGCGGGCGTTGGCGCTTGGCTAGCATCGTCGGGTGCACATGATCTTTCGGACGATGCTTCATGCTCTGATCTCGCGGTTCGGCGCCCGGCTGGGGCACTGGGATGTTGCCCGCACCCGGTTCCGTGTGCTGCCGACCGACCTCGACATTCTGAAGCACATGAACAACGGTGTGTATCTGTCGATCGCGGACATCGGGCGGTTCGACCTGCTGACGCGGAGCGGGGTGTGGGCGATCTTCAAAGAGCGCGGCTGGTATCCGGTGGTCGCGTCGGAGACCATCTCGTTCCGGAAGTCGCTGGAACTGTGGCAGCCGTTCGTGGTGGAGTCGCGCATCCTGGGCTTCGACGAGCGGGCCGTGTATGTGGAGCAGCGGTTCACGGTGAACGGCGAGATCTACACGCAGGCGTTCATCCGGGGGCGGTTCCTGAAGCGCAGCGGCGGGATCGTGACCAACGACGAGCTGCTGGATGCGGTGGGCGTCGCACCCTCCGACGTGTCTGTGCCGGAGTGGCTGGTGCAGTGGGGCGCGGATGCGGCGCTCCCGTCGACCAAGGCCGAAGCGCCGAGCGTCTGGGCCGAGTGAGCCTGGCGGGCCAGGCGGAAGCCGGCGGCCCGAGCGGCCCATGCGGGGCCATGCGGCCCGTTCGCGCTAGGGGCGCCGAACGAGTCCGAACCTGTTCACGCGGCGGTACGGCGTGTCGCGTGAACAGGTTCGGACTCGATTATCAGGGGGTCGGGGTGGAGGCCGGAGCCGGGGTGGGGCCGAAGGCGAAGACGCCGCGAGGATCCCAGGTGGCGCGGGCGGCGGCGAGGCGGTCGAAGATCGCCGGGGGCCAGGTGTGCTCGAACGCCACCTCGTCGCTGAGTCCGGCGGACCAGTTCACGTTGGTGATCGTGGAGACGTGACCGGCGAGGGCGGCCGTCACGGCTGCGGCGCGGGCGGGCGCGAGCTCGGCGAAGGTGGCCGGGTTCGCCGCGAGGGTCGACACCGTGTACCTGCTGTCCCGGCCGCCGACGGCTGAGCCGCCCGGCACATCCCGAGCCGTCGCTCCGCCGAGCTGGCGGATCTCGAGCGCGAGGAACGGCGAGTCCGTTCCGGGGCCGGCCGCCGCCATCAGGGCGTCCGCCGCATCCCGGTCGAACGTGTCGAGCATCAGGCCGCGGATCCAGCTCGGCGCACCCTGCTCCGGATCGTTGTGGATCGTGGCGACCGCGGTGGTGGGCATCTCGGCGACGACGTCGAGGTAGACCGGGGCGGCGGCGCGCATCGGGGCGAACAGCTTCTCGCCCTCCGCGGCGTCGCCGGGGTACGCGAAGCGCACGCTGAGCACGGAGCGGCCGCGGAGTGGGGGAGGAGGGCCCTCCATGTCCGGGATCTGCAGGAAGACCACCGAGGTGGTCGCCTCCTCGGACAGCGCGGACGACCAGTCCACCCAGGCCTGGAACGCCGGGACGATGGCGTCGCCCTCGAAGAAGACGCTGCCGCCGTACAGGGTGCGCAGCGGAACCAGTTCGAGCGTCATCTCGGTGACGACGCCGAGGCCGCCCTTGCCGCCGCGGAGGGCCCAGAACAGTTCCGGGTTGGTCTCCGCGTCGGCGACGACCGTCTCTCCGTCGGCCGTGACCACGCGGAAGCCGCGCACCCAGTCCGACGTGAAGCCGTGGCTCCTGGCGAGCGGTCCGACGCCGCCGCCGAGCGTGTATCCGACGGCGCCGACGCTGGTGGACGAACCGGTGACCGGCGCGAGTCCGTGCTCCGCCGTCGCCACGATCACCGGCGCCCAGCGCACGCCGGCGCCGAGGACCGCGAGCCGCGCATCCGGATCGATGGCGATGGTGTCGAGCGCACGCGTGGAGATGATCATGCCGCCGACGATCGGAGTCTCTGAGCCGTGGCCGGTTGCCTGCAGCCGCACCGGGATGCCGACGTCGCGCGCGAAGCGGACGGCCTCGGCGACGTCGTTCTCGTCGGTGACGGCGACCACGATGTCCGGATCGTGGACGACCACCGGGTTGAAGCACGCGACCTCGGCCGCGAGCCCCTCTTCTCCCCGGAGGTAGACAGTTCCTGCGATGGCGCCGCGGAGTGCCGCGACGGCATCGTCGTTGAATTCGATTCCCATGACGTGAATGTATGGGAGACCGCCGACAGAAGGAATCACAGCCGATATCGTCAGCGGGCTGACGTAGCATTCCTGCATGAGCACCGCCCTTCCCACAGCGCCGGCAGCCGCCGCAGGCGCTGTCGAGACGGTGTACCGCCCAGCGTCGCCGGTGGATGTGCGGAGCACGCTCTCCGTGCTCGGCCGCGGCCCGCACGACCCGACGACCAGGTGGGATGCGGGAGGCGTGTGGCGCACATTCCGCACGCCGGTGGGGGCGGCGACCGTGCGCATCCAGTACCCCGGGGCGGACGGGAGCGTCCGCGCGACGGCCTGGGGACCGGGGGCGGACTGGGCGATCACTGCCGTGCCCGCGCTGCTCGGCCGCGACGACGACTGGGACGGCCTGGACGTGAGCGGCACGCCTCTGCTGCACGACAGCCGGCGACGCAATTCCGGGATGCGGCTGTCCAGCACCAACCGGCTGATCGAAGCGCTGCTGCCCGCCATCATCGAACAGCGCGTGACCAGCCAGGAGGCGTACCGCTCGTGGGCGAGGCTGCTCCGGTGGTTCGGCGAGGTCGCGCCTGGACCGGCACCGGACGGGATGCGCGTCGTTCCGACCGTGATCCAGTGGCGGGGCATCCCGTCGTGGGACTGGCACCGCGCAGGGGTCGACCCCGGCAGGGCGCGTACGGCGCAGGCGGCGCTCGCCGTGGCGGCGTCGCTCGAACGCGCCGTCGAGCGGGCGGAGACACGGGACGCCGCCGCCCGAGCTCTGCAAACCGTTCCGGGCATCGGCCCGTGGACGGCGGCGGAGACACTGCAGCGGGCGACGGGCGACCCGGACATCGTCAGCGTCGGCGACTACCACCTCGCGCACTACGTCGGCGAGGCGCTCACCGGGCAGCGCGTCGACGACGACGGGATGCTCGAACTGCTCGCCCCGTGGGCGGGACACCGGCAGAGGGTCATCCGGCTGATCCTGGCCAGCGGGCACCGGTTCGAGCGGCGTGGCCCGCGGATCACGCTGCAGGACCACCGCTGGCATTGAGCAGGACTGCGTTAGCCGTCCGTGCCGTTCGCCCTGTCCACCGCGTGCAGGGTCGCGTGCTCGGCCTTGATGTCGTGGTCGAGCTCCCTGCACAGGTTCTCGTAGTGCTCCAGCATCGCCGGGTCGTAGTCGTTCCAGTCCGGCATCGGCTTGCCGGTGCGGGCCGCGAGCAGGCGGTCCAGGTAGTAGTCCCAGCTCACGCCGATGTCCGCCTCCTCCCTCAACGACCGGAGGCGCTGGCCGAGGGTCACCGTCGTGTGGCCGCTGGCCTCGGTGAGGTGCACGTACACCCGCCGCGACGTGAGCGACGGCCCGATATCGGCGGCGAAACGGTGCGGGGCGTCGCATTCCAGGATGGTGACGTTCTCCCAGTCGGCGTCGTCACCCGCCGCGTTCATCCGGAATCGGGCTGCGCCGGTGGACGGCGTTCCGGTGAGTTGCCCGATCCACTCGCTGAGACGCGGAGATCGGGAGAAATACGACCAGACATCCTCGATCGGCGCCTTGAAGATCCTGTCCAGGACCACGTAGACTCCGTCGTCTTTGCGAACGAGTCGACCCGTTGGTTGCGGCATCATGGTGCACCTCCCGCTGAATCCTCACACTAGTCACGTTGTGCCGTTTCCGGCAGTGCGTGCGGTGTGAGTCCTCACACGTCGAGGCGCGCTGGCGCGGCGGGTGTCAGCCTTCGAGCACCGCCATCGCAGCGTTGTGCCCGCCGAGACCGCTGACCGCTCCGCCTCGCCGCGCCCCCGAGCCGCACATCAGGATGCGCGGATGCCTGGTCGCGACGCCCCACCGCCGGGCGGGAGTGTCGAGCGGGTCGTCGTCCTCGGCGAACGGCCAGGAGAGCGACCCGTGGAAGATGTTGCCGCCCGGCATGTTGAGGGCGTGCTCGATGTCGCGCGTGGTCTTCGTCTCGATGCACGGGTTGCCGTCGGCATCGGTGAGCAGCAGGGTCTCGATGGGCTCGGCCAGGACGGAGTTGAGCGAGGCGACCACCGCATCCTGAAGCCGCTGCCTGGTGGCATCGTTGTTGTCGTCGGTGAGCCAGCGGTCCGGCGTGTGCAGGCCGAAGACCGTGATCGTCTGGGCTCCGGATGCGGCCAGCTCTGGATCCAGGATGCTCGGATCGGTGAGCGAATGGCAGTAGATCTCGCACGGGATGAGGTCGGGCATGACGCCGCGGACCGCCCCGGCGAACGCCTCCTCCAGCTGCGTGTACGTCTCGTTGATGTGGAAGGTGCCGCCGAACGCCGCAGCGGGATCGACGGCCTCGTCGCGGAGGCGGGGGAGACGGGAGAGGAGGAGGTTGACCTTCACCTGGGCGCCCTCAGCGCGGGGGCGGGGTGGGGCGGTGTCGGTGTCGGTGCCGGTTTCGCCTTCGCTGAGGAGCGCGTCCAGCACATCCGGGGCCACGTTGACGAGCACGTGCCGCCCCACCACGCGGCGCTCGTGGCCGTGACGGTCGTAGCGGACGGCGCCGTCGGGGCTGATCGACGTGACCTCGGCGTCGGTCACGATGCGGGCGCCCGCCTCGCGTGCCGCCCTGGCCAGTTCTCCGGTGACCGTGCCCATGCCGCCGACCGGCACATCCCACTGCCCGGTGCCCTGGCCGATGACGTGATAAAGGAAGCAGCGGTTCTGCGCGAGCGACGGGTCGCTCACACTCGCGAAAGTTCCGATCAGCGCATCCGTCGCCACGACACCGCGGACGAGGTCGTTGGAGATCCTGGACTCGATGAGTTCGCCGATCGGGCGCTCGAAGATGCTCTGCCACAGCTCGTCGTCGCCGACAAGAGCCTTCGCCTCGCTGCGAGTGAGGAGTGGTTCGGTGACTGTCGGCCAGAGGGACTGCGCGAGGGCACCGGTGGTCTCGTAGAACTCGGAGAACGTGGCGGCGTCGTCCGCAGCGCCGATGTGGGCGAACGAGGCGGCGGTCGCGTCGGCGTCCGTGTTGTCGATGAGGAGCGCTGCCCCGGACTCGTCGCCGGGGACGGGCGTATAGGAGGAGTATCGGCGGCGCGCCAACCGGATGCGCAGCCCCAGGTCGTCGATGATGCGCTGCGGCAACAGGCTGACCAGGTACGAGTACCGCGACAACCAGGCGTCGACGCCGGAGAACGCCTGGGCACTGACCGCCGCGCCGCCCACCGCTTCGAGGCGTTCCAGAAGGATGACGCTCTTGCCTGCACGTGCCAGATAGGCGGCGGCGGTGAGTCCGTTGTGGCCACCCCCGACGATCACGACATCGTGCGTCGGTGCCTGCTCTGGCGCAGTGGTGGGGGAGGAAGTGGCGGTCATGCGTCTGAGCCTATTCGGACGGCCGATCCGGCTTCAACGCGGGGTGCTGTCGTGTGCGGACGGCACGTGCTTTGTGTCGCGACGAACCTGCCTGTGTCAGGACGGCACGGCGCGGGCGAGGGCGTCGCGGCACGCGACCACGCCTGGTCGCTCGGCCGACGAGCGCCTGGCCGAGGTGAAGACGGTGCGACGCGGAGAGCCGGGAAGGTCGATCAGGCGGACGCTCGGGGCGTCGCCCGCCCACACCAGATCCGGGAGGATGCCGACCGCGTTCCCGGAACGGATCAGGCGGATGTGCGCGATGAGGTCGGCCGTCTCGTAGCGGACATCCGGCTCGAAACCGGCGGCGCGGCACAGCTGCACCGCCCACGTGCGCGCGGCCGTGCCCTGCGGCTCCATCACCCAGGGGAGGGAGGCGGCGCCCGCCAGGCTCGCGGTGGCGACCCGCGCATCCGGGTCGGCGCTGCTCGCCAGGTGGATGGCGTCCGTCGCGAGCTCGACGCGGTCGAGGTCGGCGCGGAGACCACGGGTGCTGCCGGGGTATTGCTCGGCGATGACGAGGTCGAAGTCGCGGGCGGAAACCTCGAAGAGGCCCTGCTCCGGCTCTCGCTCGGTGACCTCGACCCGGAGTTCCGGGTATTCGGCGGCCAGTGTGGAGAGGGCGTGCGGGAGGATGGCGTGCGCCGCGGACTGGAAGACGGCGACACGCACGACCCCGGCCACGGTGGTGAGGGATGCGGTCAGCTCGGCCTCTGCGCGGTCGAGCAGGTCGAGGATCTCCGCGGTGTGCCGCACCAGGATCTCCGCCTGGGCGGTGAGTTGGACGCGGCGGCCGGCCTTCGCCAGGAGGGTGACGCCGGACTCCTTCTCCAGGGCGGAGAGCTGCTGGGAGACAGAGGACGGGGAGTATGAAAGGGCCTCGGCGACGCCGGTGACGGTGCCGCGCACCTTGAGCTCCTGCAGCAGGCGGAGTTTGCGCACGTCGAGCATCCGGTGCCTTCATTCGGTTCAGTCGAACGATATCGTTCGAAAACATTCGCTTTTCCTGATGATACTTGGGCCGCACACTGTTTCCACAGGGGTCACTTCTGCACAGATTTCACGGGCCTCAGCGATCACCCGAGCAGCGAGGAATACAGTCGTGGACATGGTCAATCACACGGATGGCAACGAGACGCGCCCGTCGCAGATCGCGGGAGACGCGGTCGAGCTCGTGCGCACCTGGCTCGCCCAGAGCGCCGCGACGGTCGACGGCGCCACGCCGAAGCAGGACCCGGCGGCCGAGCGCCTCGCCGGTGTGCTGAAAGACCCGCACGGGCTCGATTTCGCCGTGGGATTCGTGGACGGGGTCGCCCGGCCGCAAGACCTGTTCGTCGCCGGGTACAACCTGCAGAAGGTCGCCAAGAACATCCCGTCGTTCCTGCCCTGGTACATGCGGTTCGCCATCTGGCTGGGCGGTGTGTTCGGCCCAGTGCTGCCGTGGATCGTCATCCCGATCGCACGCCGGGTGCTGCGCGGGATGGTCGGTCACCTCGTCGTGGACGCGACGCCGGAGAAGCTCGGCCCCGCCATCGCGCACCTGCGCAACCCCGACGACCCGAACGGTCACGGCGCCCGGCTCAACCTCAACCTGCTCGGCGAGGCCGTGCTCGGCGAGAAGGAGGCCGCGCGGCGACTGGAGGGCACGCGTGCGCTGCTCGCCCGCGACGATGTCGACTACGTCTCGATCAAGGTGTCGTCGATCGCGTCCCAGCTGTCGATGTGGTCGTTCGACGAGACGGTCGAGCGCGTCGTCGAGCGGCTCACGCCGCTGTACCAGCTGGCCGCGTCGTCGCCCACGCCGAAATTCATCAACCTCGACATGGAGGAGTACCGCGACCTCAACCTGACGATGGCGGTCTTCACGGGCATCCTGAGCAAGCCGGAGTTCGTGAAGCTCGAAGCGGGCATCGTGCTGCAGGCCTACCTGCCGGATGCTCTGGATGCGCTGCAGACGCTCACCGAGTGGTCGAGCCAGCGCCGCGTTGTCGGCGGAGCGCCCATCAAGGTCCGCGTGGTCAAGGGTGCCAACCTGGCCATGGAGCGCGTGGATGCCGCCATCCACGACTGGCCGCTGGCCACCTACGGCAGCAAGCAGGCAACGGACACCAACTACAAGCGGGTGCTCGACTGGGCGCTCACGCCGGAGCACACGGATGCGGTGAAGATCGGGGTCGCCGGTCACAACCTCTTCGATGTGGCATACGCGTGGCTGCTCGCCTCCCGCCGCGGGGTCACCGAGGGCATCGACTTCGAGATGCTGCTCGGCATGGCCACCGCCCAGGCCGAGGCGGTCAAGAAGACCGTCGGCAGCCTGCTCCTTTACACGCCGGTCGTGAACCCGAGCGAGTTCGACGTGGCCATCTCCTACCTGATCCGGCGGCTCGAAGAGAACGCGAGCCAGGAGAACTTCATGTCCGCGGTGTTCGAACTGGACTCCGATGCGGGTCTGTTCGAGCGGGAGAAGGAGCGCTTCCTCGCGTCGATCGCCGATCTCGAAGCCGACCAGCAGCCGTGGGGAGTGGCCCCGCTGCCGAACCGTCAGCAGGACCGCTCGCGCGAGTGGGACCAGGCGAGCGCGGACGAGTTCACGCGCCCGGCGGCGCCCGAGCCGGTCGCCGGCAGCGACGAGGGGCTGACGAGCGTGGTGCTCGGGCTGCGTCGCGGGTCGAGCGGGGACGGGATCGTCGCCGGCGAGCCCGTGACCGTCGAGGTGACCCGCGGGTTCCACAACGCGCCGGACACAGACCCGTCGCTGGCCGCGAACCGGTCGTGGGGCCGGAAGATCCTGGCCAGGTCGGCCACCTCGTCGCTCGGCGTCGACACCATCGCGGCGGCAGCGGTCACCGACGCCACCCAGCTGGAGACGCTCATCCAGACCGTCCGGATCAACGGAGAGGCCTGGGGCGCGCGCAGCGGCTTCGACCGCGCCGCGGTGCTCGACCGAGCGGGGATCGCCCTCGCGGCCAACCGCGACCGGCTCATCGAGGTCATGGCTGCCGAGACGGGCAAGACCATCGCCGAGGCCGATCCGGAGGTGAGCGAGGCCATCGACTTCGCCCACTACTACGCCAGCAGGGCGCGAGAACTGGATGCCGTCCAGGGCGCACGCTTCGTGCCGTCGAAGCTCACGGTGGTCACCCCGCCGTGGAACTTCCCCGTCGCCATCCCCGCCGGTTCCGTCCTGTCGGCGCTCGCCGCGGGAAGCGGCGTCATCATCAAGCCGGCTCCCCAGGCCAAGCGCTCGGGAGCCGTCATGGTCGAAGCGCTCTGGGAGGCGGGCATCCCGCGGGAACTGCTGGCGCTCGCTGACGTGGCCGAGAACGACCTGGGCCAGTCGCTCATCTCCGACCCGCGCGTGGATCGGGTGATCCTCACGGGTGCGTACGAGACGGCCAAGCTGTTCCGGTCGTGGCGGCCCGACCTGCCGCTGCTCGCGGAGACGAGCGGCAAGAACGCGATCATCGTCACCCCGAGCGCCGACTACGACCTCGCCGTCGCGGACATCGTGAAGAGCGCGTTCGGGCACGCCGGCCAGAAGTGCTCGGCGGCCAGCCTGGTCATCCTGGTCGGGTCCGTCGCGAACTCCGACCGGTTCCGTCACCAGCTGATCGACGCGACGACGAGCATGCGCGTCGGCTACCCGCAAGACCCGACGAGCCAGATGGGTCCGCTGATCGAGCCGGCCTCCGGCAAGCTGCTGCACGCGCTCACCACGCTCGGCGCATCCGAGGAATGGCTGGTGAAGCCGAAACAGCTGGACGAGACAGGGAAGCTGTGGTCGCCGGGCATCCGGGCCGGGGTGCAGCCGGGGTCGTACTTCCACCTGACCGAGTTCTTCGGTCCAGTGCTCGGGATCATGACCGCGAAGAACCTCGACGAGGCCATCCGCTACCAGAACGCCATCGAGTACGGGCTCACGGCGGGGCTGCACTCGCTCGACTCCGACGAGCTCACCGTCTGGCTCGACACCGTCGAAGCGGGAAACCTCTACGTCAACCGTGGGATCACCGGCGCCATCGTCCAGCGGCAGCCGTTCGGCGGGTGGAAGCGCTCGTCGGTGGGTGCAGGTACGAAGGCGGGCGGACCGAACTACCTGATCGGGCTCGGATCGTGGGTGCCGGACGCCGGCAACTCCAGCGCCAGCCTCCACCTGCGCGGGCTGGACAAGCGCGTGTCCGACCTCATCGAGTCCGGGCAGTCGTCGATGGACTACGCGGCGTTCGACGTGGTGCGGCGGTCGGCACTCAGCGACGCCATCGCGGCGGCGACGGAGTACCACACGGTCAAAGACGTGTCGGACATCAGGGTGGAGCGCAACCTGTTCCGCTACCGTCCCGTGCCGGTGACCATCCGTCTCTCGGAAGGCTCGGGGCTGCCCGAGCTGCTGCGGGTGATGGCGGCAGGAACGGTCGCCAACTCCCCGTTCACGGTGAGCACGGCTGTGAAGCTGCCGCGGGCGATGCATCAGCTGCTGCGCGAGCGTGAGCTCGAGGTGGTCGTGGAGTCGGACGCCCACTGGCTGTCGCGCATCCGGTCGCACGCGACATGGCCGCACCGCATCCGACTGATCGGGGGCGACGCATCCGCCCTGGCCGCCGCGCTCGGCGGGAGCCCGGATGTGGCCGTCTACGCCAACGAGGTCACGCCGTCCGGACGCATCGAGGTGCTGCCGTTCCTGCACGAGCAGGCCATCTCGATCACCAACCACCGGTTCGGAAACCCCACGCAGCTTTCCGAAACAGTCATCTGACAGGAGGCAGGCGCGCGTAGCCTGACACCATGACGACACCCACGCTCCCGCTCAACTCCGGAACCACCATCCCGCAGCTCGGCCTCGGCACGTGGCCCCTCGACGACCAGGAGGTCGAACGCGCGATCATCGAGGCGGCGGCCATCGGATACCGTCACATCGACACCGCGGTGAAGTACGGCAACGAGGTCGGCGTGGGGCTCGGCGTGAAGCACAGCGGCGTCGGGAGGGACGATCTGTTCGTGACGACGAAGCTCGACGGCACCTACCAGGGCGACGATCGCGCGCTCGACGGGCTCGACGCCTCCCTCGCCCGGCTCGGGCTCGACTACGTGGACCTGCTGCTCATCCACTGGCCGCTGCCCGCCCGGGATGAGTACGTGTCCACCTGGGAGACGTTCATCCGGCTGCGGGAAGCGGGCAAGGCGCGCGCGATCGGCGTCTCCAACTTCAAGCCGGCGCACATCGACAGGCTGATCGCGGAGACGGGGGTCGTGCCCGCCGTGAACCAGATCCAGCTCAGCCCGGCCATCCAGCGGCGCGAGCAGCGGGCGTACGACAGCGAGCGCGGCATCGTCACCGAATCGTGGAGCCCGCTCGGCGCGGGAGGCGACCTCCTGCGCTCGCCGGTGCTCGCCGAAATCGCCGAGAAGCACGACAAGACGCCGGGACAGGTGGTGCTGCGCTGGCACATCCAGAACGGGCTCGTCGTGATCCCGAAATCCAGCAACGCACAACGCCTCGCTGAGAACTTCGACGTGTTCGGGTTCGACCTGGACGCCGCCGACCTGGCCGGGATCGACACGCTCGACGAGGGTCCGGATGCGGGAGTGGACTCGGACCGCAGCGGGCACTGAGGTCAGGGGCGCGCGTCGAGGGCAGCCCGGCGCGCGTCGAGGCGTGGCTCCCGAGCGCGTGCCGAGGGTCAGCCGGGCGCGGGCCGAGGTCGACGGGCGAGCCCTTCGGTCAGGGGTGCAGGCGTGACTCGAGGGCTGCCCGGGCGAGGGTGAGGGCTTCGTCCGCGGTGAGGCCCAGGTCGGCGGCGCGGTCGGCGAAGGCTGCGGCCGCGGTGGCGGCCTCGCGCTGGGTGGCGTCGGCGGCGGCGACGAACGTTCCTGCGCGGCCGCGGGTCTCCAGGACGCCGACGTGCTCCAGTTCGCGGTAGGCGCGAGCGATGGTGTTCGGGGCGAGGCCGAGGGAGTCCGCCAGCGCCCGGACCGGAGGGAGACGGGTGCCGACGGGGGCGTCGCCGGTGCTGACGGCGGCGAGGATGTGGGCCTTCAGCTGCTCGAACGGCGGGGTCGTCGCCGAGGCGTCGACGGGGGCGGACAGGAAGCCAGGGGCGCCGTTCGTGCCGGAGGATTCGCTCACTGCTGTTCCGCCTTCACTGGTCCGCCTTCACTGTTCCGCCTTCACTGGTGAGGGTGCGCCGACGAGTGGGAGCACCACGGTGACGACGAGTCCGCCGCCTTCGGCGTTCGCCAGTACGACGCTACCGCCCGCCGAGCCCGCCAGCGCGCCGACGATCGCGAGACCGAGCCCGCCGCCCGAGTGAGCGGTGCGGGCGCCGTCGGCCCGGGTGAAGCGGTCGAGAGCGACGGGGATGAAGTCCGCGGGCATCCCGGGGCCGGTGTCGCGGACCGTGAGGATGACCTCGGCATCGGTGGCCGTCAGTTCGGCGGTGACCGTCGCATCCCGGGGGGTGAGAGCGTCGGGGGTGGTGGGGTCGGGTGCGGCTGGACCTCCCGCACCCCCACTCGCGCCCGCGATCGCGGTGATCGCGTTGCCGATCAGGTTGTCAAGGATGCGGCCGAAGTCGGTGGGGGAGAGGCCGACCAGGCCGTCGCCCGGTGGGGTCTTGCGCGGGTTGTAGTCGAAGTCGATCGAGATCGGCGGGGTGTTCTCTTCCGGGCTCGCGGCCAGGAGGCGGGCGCGGTCGATGGCGTCGGCCAGTTCGTCCGTGAGGGTGCGCCAGTCGGTGCGGCCGCTCGCCGGTCCCGCCTCGATGCGGGACAGTTCGAGCAGGTTGTTCGCCAGCTGGCCGAGGCGGAGGGCGGTGCTGCGGGAGGAGCGGATGTCCGCGAGCAGGGCCTCCGCGTCTCCGGCATCCAGCTCCGCCAGTTCCAGCTGGCCGCGGAGGACAGCAAGTGGCGTTCGCAGCTCGTGGCTGGCGTCGGACACCATCTGGCGTTCGCGTTCCGCCGACGCGCGCAGCCTGCGGATGAGTTCGTTGAGCGTCCCGGCGAGTTCGGCCAGCTCGTCGCGGGCGGGGTTCACCGTCAGCAGGCCCGTCGACTGCACATCGGCGATGCGTTCCGCCTGCTCCCGCATCCGGCTCACCGGGCGCAGTGCTGCACGTGTCAGCAGCCAGGATGCCGCGCCGAAGCCGATCACCAGCAGCACGGCGCCGATCGCGAGGGCGCCGGTGAGCCTGTCCAGGATGAGGTCGGTGGTCTCGTTGTTGCGGGCGGCGACCACGTGCATCACGCCGTTCCTGGTGGAGACCGCGCGCACCAGCACCAGATACTGGTCGTCGCCGACTTTGACGCTCGTCGCCTGCTCGCCCAGCCGCAGCAGCCCGCCGATGTCGGCCTCCAGCGAGCCGGGGAGAGTGGATGCGAGCACCGCGCCCGACGCGTCGACGATCGCGAGCTCCTGGCCGCCGCCCGGCAGATCGAACGGGCCGGACGGGTTGTTGCCGAGAGCCGCGGCGGGCGCGGCGACGTCGTTGTCGAGGAGGGTGACCGTGGCGTTGTGCAGGATGGAGGCGACGCCGAAGCGCACCACCTCGACAGCGACCAGGCCGAACAGGGTCGCCACGATGAGACTGCCGATGGTGATGCGGGCAGTGATCGAGAGGCGTCTGAGACGGTTCATGGGCTGGTCACGCGCGATCCGCGCATCCGGAGCCGAAGCCGGAACCCGGAACAGCGCCGACCGCCGCGCGCGTCACGGGGTCGGGACCTCGGCGTTCTTGGCGTCCAGCCGGTATCCGCGGCCGCGCTCGGTGACGATGGCGAGCCCGGCGCCGGCGAGTTCCAGCTTCTTGCGCAGGTAGGACACGTACTGGTCGATGACGTTCGTGCCGATGTTCTCCGTCGTGCCCCACACCGTCTCGAGGATGTCGGAGCGGGCGAGCGTCTTGTCCGGGTTCGTGGCGAACAGGCGCAGCAGCGTGAACTCGCGGCGGCTGAGCGGCATCTCGTGGCCGGACACCAGGGCGCGGTGCTCGTGGGAGTCGATGGTGAGGCGTCCGACCGTCACCTGGGGGCGCATCCCGGACGGCTCGCGCCGCAGCAGGGCGCGCACCCGCGCGGCGAGCTCGGCGAACGCGAACGGCTTGGTGAGGTAGTCGTCCGCTCCCGAATCCAGGCCGTGAACGCGGTCCTCGATGGCGTCCCGCGCGGTGAGCAGCAGGATCGGCATCGGGTTGGCGGCCTCGCGGATGTGGCGGCACAGCTCGAAGCCGCTCATCCCCGGCAGCATCACGTCGATCGCGGCGGCGGAATAGCCTTCGGCGCGCAGGGCGATGAGCGCGTCGACACCGTTCGTGACCAGGGTCACGTCGTAGCCTTCGGCCGTGAGACCGCGTTCGACGAGGCCTCCCATGTCGGGATCGTCTTCGACAACGAGCAGCTTCATGCCAACATCGTGCCACCGATTCCCGTGGTCGTGCTCCGATGGCGGCGGATCGGGTGTGGCGTTTCCTGTAGGTTCTCGCAGGTCGTCACGGAAATCCGGATGCGCATCAGCGCTCGACGACGGCGCGCAGCCCTTCCAGGGTGGAGGCCCAGTTGGTGCTCATGCGGTCGGCTTCCGCGCGGTCGGCGCATCCACTCTGGGTGATGGTGACGCGGGTGTCGTCGCCGTCGGAGCCCAGGGTGTACGCGACGTCCTGATAGCTCTCCGGCACGTCCGGCTTGCCGCTGAGCGGACTGTAATAGCTGCTCACCAGGCGTTCGCCCGGCACGAACTCCAGGATGGTGCCGTGATCCTCGTACGGTTTCCCTTCCCACTCCCCGCGGTAGACGATGGGGCTGCCGACCGTCCACTCTGACTCGACGCGCGTGCCGTAGAGGTACTGCGCGATGAGGTCGGGGTCGGTGATGGCGTGCCAGACCGCGTCCCGGTCGGCGTGGATGAGGATGGTGGCCTCTGCTGTCTCGCTCATCTCACCATCGTGCGCTTCGAGGGCGCGGATGGCTTGAAGAAATGCGACGCGTGCCGGTCAGGCGTTGCCGCGGCTGATCAGGCGCGAGAGCACGATCGCGGAGCGCGTATGGTCCACGTTCGGCGCCAGCCGCACCTTCTCGAGCGCCGCCTCCAGGCTTGGGATGTCCCGCGACCGGATGTGCACGATGGCGTCCGCGCTGCCCGTGACGGTTCCCGCATCCACCACCTCCGGCACGGCGGACAGGATGCGCAGCAGCTCGTCGGGCGCGACCGTCCCCCGGCAGAACAGCTCGACGTACGCCTCGGTGCTCATCCCGTCGATCGCCGGGTCGACCTGGATGGTGAACCCGCGGATGACGCCGTCGGCGACCAGGCGGTCGACCCTGCGCTTCACCGCGGACGCGGACAGCCCGACCACGGAGCCAATATCTCCGTATCCGGCGCGGGCATTCTGGCGGAGCAGGTCGAGGATGCTGCGATCAAGGTTGTCCACGAGCGCTAGCATACGGTGGATCGTTGCGTGAGCGCCTGGTGTTACGCGGAATCGTTGCGCGGGCTGTATAACGATCTGCTCTCGCCGCACAGGCATGCAAATATTCTGCGCATCGAGGCCCGATCCTGGCGATTACGTGCGTCCGAACGCATCCATTCGCCGACAATCGTGTGTGACACTATCCCCATGTCGATCACCCACGAAGACGCTGAGCCGCGGACGGACCGGCCGGCGCGGATCCCGACGCGGCGGTCGGTGCTGATGTGCCGTCCCGAGCATTTCGTGGTCGTCTACCGGATCAACCCGTGGATGGACCCCGCCCTGCCGACCGATACGTCGCTGGCCGTGCAGCAGTGGGATGTGCTCTACCGCACCTACGTCGAGCTCGGCTACGACGTGCAGCTGATCGAGCCCATCGAAGGGCTGCCGGACATGGTCTACGCGGCCAACGGCGGGTTCGTGGTCGACAACGTGGCGTACGGCGCGAGCTTCACATACCCGGAGCGGCAGCCGGAAGGCCCGGCATACATGGACTGGTTCCGCAGCCACGGGTTCGAGGTCGCTGAGCCGCGCAGCGTCAACGAGGGCGAAGGTGACTTCCTCCTCGTCGGGGACACGATCCTCGCGGGCACCGGCTTCCGCAGCACCGACGCCAGCCACGGTGAGCTCGCCGAGCTGTACGGGCGCGAGGTGGTCTCGCTGCGGTTGATCGACCCGAACTTCTACCACCTGGACACGGCGCTCTCCGTGCTCGACGGCACGCCGGGGCAGGAGCACATCGCCTACCTGCCGTCCGCGTTCGACGACGCCAGCAGGGCCGTCATCGCCGAGCGGTTCCCCGACGCGATCGTCGTCAACGACGAGGACGCCGCCGTGCTCGGACTCAACTCGTTCTCCGACGGATACAACGTGGTGATCGCATCCAGGGCCGTCGACTTCGAGCGGCAGTTGCGCGAACACGGATACAACCCGATCGGCGTCGACCTCTCCGAGCTGCTGCTCGGCGGCGGCGGCGTCAAGTGCTGCACCCTCGAACTGCGACGCTGAAAGGACAGCGCATGAACGACACAGACACAGTCGCCCCCGCGGGCACAACCGACGCCGACACGGTCGCCGGTGCTGACACCGTCGCCCACCGCATCCACCCGAGCACCGTCGCCCCGACCGAACGCCAGGCCGAGGCGATCGAGCGGGAAGAGGAGCACACGGCGCACAACTACCATCCACTGCCCGTCGTGGTCGCGGAGGGGGACGGCGCCTGGGTCACGGATGTGGACGGCCGGCGCTACCTGGACTGCCTCGCCGCATACTCGGCCGTGAACTTCGGCCACTCCAACCCCGTGCTGCTGGATGCGGCGCGGGCCCAGCTCGACCGCATCACGCTGACGAGCCGCGCGTTCCACAACGACCAGCTCGGCCCGTTCGTGGAGGCGCTCGCCGCGCTCGCGGGCAAAGACATGGTGCTGCCGATGAACACGGGAGCCGAGGCCGTCGAGTCCGGCATCAAGGTGGCGCGCGCGTGGGGGTACCGCGTGAAGGGTGTGCAGGACGGGCGGGCGAACATCATCGTGATGGCCGGCAACTTCCACGGGCGCACGACCACGATCATCAGCTTCTCCGACGATCCGGATGCGCGTGACGGGTTCGGCCCGTACACGCCAGGATTCCGCACAGTGCCGTACGGCGACGCCGCCGCGGTCGCGGAGGCCATCGACGACGACACCGTCGCCGTGCTCGTCGAACCGATCCAGGGCGAGGCCGGCATCGTCGTGCCGCCCGCTTCCTTCCTTCCCGAACTGCGCGCGCTCTGCGACGAACGACGCGTGCTCCTGATCGCGGACGAGATCCAGTCCGGCCTCGGCCGCACAGGTGCGACGTTCGCGTGCGACCTGGTGGGAGTGGTACCCGACCTCTACCTCCTGGGCAAGGCGCTCGGCGGCGGTATCGTGCCGGTCTCCGCTGTCGTCGGCAACCGTGATGTGCTCGGGGTGCTGAACCCCGGGGAGCACGGGTCGACGTTCGGTGGGAACCCGCTCGCTGCCGCCGTCGGGCGGGCCGTGGTCGGGATGCTCGCGACCGGCGAGCCGCAGGAGCGCGCCGCGCTGCTCGGCAAGCGCCTGCACGCCGGGCTCTCGCGGCTGGTCGGGCACGGCGTGCTCGCGGTGCGCGGTGCTGGGCTGTGGGCCGGGATCGACATCGATCCGGCGCTCGCGACGGGCAGGGAGGTCTGCGAACTGCTGATGGAGCGCGGGCTGCTGGCGAAGGACACGCACGGGTCGACCATCCGGTTGGCGCCGCCGATCGTGGTGGATCCCGCCGACCTGGACTGGGCGGTCGACCAGCTCGATGCGGTGCTGCAGGAGTTGTCCACCCGCTGACGGCCTCCGCCTGTGGACGGAGGAGTTATCCACAGCTTCGGGTTTTTTCGTCGCGCCGGGTGCTCCCGAGTGGAAGCATGGGCGCCATGAGTGATCCGAGCACACAGGCGACGGCCCCTGAACGGCCAGACGGCGGCAAGACGTTCTTCGGGCAGCCCCGCTCGCTCGCGAACATCTTCGGCGTCGAGATGTGGGAGCGCTTCTCGTTCTACGGGATGCAGGGCATCCTGCTCATCTACCTCTATCACTCCGTGGCCGACGGCGGCCTCGGCATCGACCAGGCCACGGCCGCCGGCATCGTCGGCGCGTACGGAGGGGCGGTGTACCTCTCGACGATCCTCGGCGCGTGGCTCGCCGACCGGATGTTCGGGTCGGAACGCGTGCTGTTCTGGAGTGCCGTGGTCATCATGGCCGGGCACATCTCGCTCGCCCTGCTGCCCGGGGTGTCCGGCGTGATCGTGGGCCTCCTGCTGGTGGCGCTCGGCAGTGGCGGGCTGAAGGCGAACGCCACCCGCATCGTCGGCACGCTCTACTCGGAGCACGACTCGCGCAGGGACGCCGGGTTCTCGATCTTCTACCTCGGCATCAACCTCGGCGCGTTCTTCGGGCCGCTCCTCACCGGGCTGCTGCAGACCGAGCTGGGCTTCCACTGGGGCTTCGGGCTGGCCGCGGTCGGCATGGCGATCGGGCTCATCCAGTACTCCTTCGGGCGCAAGCGGCTGCCGGAGGAGGCGCACGACGTGCCCAACCCGCTGCCGGCATCCCGTCGCCCGCTCGTCATCGGGATCGCGGTGGCCGGGGTGATCGTGGTGGTCGCGCTGGTGCTCCTCGGCGTGATCACGGCGCAGAACCTGGCGCTCATCGTGATCGGCGTGGTGATCGTCGCCGCCATCGCGTACTTCACGCTGCTGCTCACGTCGAAGCTGGTGAACGCGGAGGAGCGCAGCAGGATCGTGGCGTTCATCCCGCTGTTCATCACGAACGCGGCGTTCTGGTCTCTGTACCAGCAACAGTTCACGGTGATCACGATCTACTCGGACAAGCGTCTCGACCGCAACCTGTTCGGCTGGGACTTCCCGGTCTCCTGGGTGCAGTCGATCAACCCGATCTTCGTCATCGTCCTGTCCGGTGTCTTCGCGGCGGTCTGGACGAAGTGGGGAGACAAGCAGCCGTCCACGCCGCTCAAGTTCGCGGCGGGCACGGTGGTGATGGGGCTGGCGTTCTGGCTGTTCCTGTTCTGGGCGGGGGGCGGAGAGAACAGCACGCCGCTGCTGGCCGTGGTGGGCATCCTGCTCGTGTTCACGGTCGCGGAGCTCCTGATCTCGCCGGTCGGGCTGTCCGCCTCCACGAAGCTCGCGCCGCACGCGTTCGGTGCGCAGATGGTGGCGCTCTACTTCCTGTCCGTCGCGCTCGGCACCGCGATGGCCGGTCAGCTCGCGAAGCTGTACTCGCCGGCGACGGAGGGCGTCTACTTCGGGATCATCGGTGCGGTGGCCATCGCGATCGGCGTGGTGCTGGCCGTGATGAGCCCGTGGGTGCTGAAGATGATGCGCGGCGTGCGGTGAGGCAGCAGACTGGGCGCATGGCCGAGTTGCTCGAACTGTGCAGGGTGGAGAAGCTGATCCCGGATTCGGGCAGCATCGGGGTGACCGCGATCGACAAGCGACCCGTCGCCGGTTCGCTGCGGGTGCGACCGTACGGGCTCTACGGAGACGTGCAGGCCGACCGCAAGCATCACGGTGGCCTCAGCAAGGCGCTGTACGCGTACGCGCAGGAGGACGCGGAGTACTGGGCGGATGCGCTCGGGCGCGACATCCCCGCCGGACTGTTCGGCGAGAACCTCCGCACGGCGGGCCTCGACGTCAATGGTGCCGAGATCGGCGAGCGGTGGAGGATCGGCGACGAACTGGTGGTCGAGGTGACCTGTCCGCGGGAGCCGTGCGCGACGTTCCAGCGGCGCATGGGGGAGCGGCAGTGGGTCAAGCGCTTCACCGAGGTGGGGCTGCCCGGCGCTTACCTGGGCATCGTCAAGTCCGGGAGCATCGGCGCGGGCGACAGCATCGAGGTCGTGTCGCGGCCGGGGCACGGAGTGACCGTCGCCTCTTGGTTCACCTCCGCCGACGCCGACCAGGTGGATGCGCTCGAAGCGGCAGAGCGCGCGGGGAGCGTGACGCTCGTGCCCGAAATGGTGGTGGCGATGCGGAAGATCGCGGCACGGGTGAGGGTGTGAGCGGGGTGGACGGGGCGGCCGGGGTGGACGGCGCGGCCGGGGTGGCCGGAGCGCCAGGGGTGGTCGAGGCGTGGGCGAGCGAGTCGACGCTGCTGGCGTTCGACGGGCGCATCCTGGAGGTGTTCGGCTTCCCGGACGTTCAGAGGATGCACATCGCGTTCCGTCCGACGATCACGGTCGGCAAGAAGATGGTGTCCATCGCACCGACCCAGGGCGGCAAGCTCAGCTTCTTCTACGATGCGGCGCGCGCCGACGAGATCGCCGCCTTCGCGGTGCACGTGCACGCGGCACACGCAGCGCACGCATGATCGGCATGGGCTGACGGCGCTCAGGCCCGCGGCGCGTACTCCGCCGCGAGCAGCCCCAGGATGACCTCGTCGAGGAACTCGCCGAGCACCCACGCCGACGCGCGGGTCGTTCCCTCGCGGACGTAGCCGTTGCTCTCCGCCGCGCGGAGCATGGCCGTGTTATCCGCCAGCGTCTCGATCTGCAGCCGGTGCAGTCCGCGCACCACGAAACCGTAGTGGGTGAGCACCGCCACCACGTCCGTGCCGTAACCGTGCCCGCGCGCCGCCGGGATCAGGCCAAGCCCGATGTGGGCGAACCGGCTGTGCGTGTCGATGCCCCACAGGGTGGCGGCGCCGATCAGCGTCCCTCCGGCCAGCTCGACGATCGAGAATCGGACCACGTCGTCTTCCGCCCGGCCCACCGACAGTCGCGGGTCGTCCGACCCGGGGGAGATCGGGCGCCACGGGCTGCCCTCCGCGCGGGAGCCGACGACGACGTCGTCCCACATCTCCTTCAGCAGGATCGGGATGTCCTCTTCGTGCCGGGCCCTCAGTCCCACCGTGCTGCCAGTAAGCATGGGTCATTCCTAGCTGATCGTCCCGCGCGGCGGCAACCATCAGTGGATGCGGTCAAGCCGCCCCCGATTCAGTCGTACCATTGCTGAATGGAACTCCGGCAGCTCGAGCACTTCGTCACGGTGGCGGAGGAGCGACACTTCACCCGCGCGGCGGAACTGCTGCAGATCTCGCAGTCCGGACTGTCCGCATCCATCCGGTCGCTCGAGCAGGAACTCGGCACCTCCCTCTTCATCCGCAGCACGCGCCGGGTCGAACTGACCACCGCAGGACAGGCGCTGCTCGCCGACTCCGTGCGCACGCTCGCCAGCGCGGCAGCGGCCCGCAACGCCGTCGCCGCCGTGCGCGGGCTGGTGCGCGGCCGCCTCACCATCGGCGCCGAGCCGTGCCTCGGCTCCGTCGACCTCCCCGCCGAGCTCGCGTCGTTCCGCACGGCCAACCCCGGCGTGGAGGTACGGCTGCGATACTCCGGCTCCGTCGAGCTGGTGGATGCGGTCGCCGGGGGACGCGTCGACGTCGCCCTGGTCGTCGACACCGGCCACACGCCCGCCGGTGTGCAGCTGCGACAGCTGAGCACGCAGGAGATGCTGGTGCTCTGCCACCCCGACCACCGGTTCGCGGCCGAGTCGAGCATCCCGTTGGAGAGTCTGCGCGGAGAGGCGCTGATCGGTTTCCAGGAAGGCTGGGGTGCGCAGGCGCTCGCGCGGCGGGCGTTCGCTGCTGCCGGGTTCGACTACCGGGCGGCGATGGAGGTCAACGACGTGCATCCGCTGCTCGACCTGGTCGGCTACAACCTCGGCGTCGCGGTCGTGCCCGCGAGCTTCGCCCGCAAGCGTCCGGAGCAGCTGAAGGCGGTCGGGCTGCGCGGTGACGTTCCGGCGTGGAACGTCGCGGTGGCGGTGGCAGAAGAGCCCAGCCCGGCAGCCGGCGCTTTCCTGCGGCAGTTGCAGCCCGTCGGCGCTGCCGCCTAGCCGTCGTCGCGCCCGTACGCTCGGCCGTTTCGGGGCGCGCGTTCCGGCCGTAACAAACCTTTTACATGCCCGGCCTGGAAATAACTTGCAGACCGTTCCGCATTCATGGAGACTATTTCCATCACGTTCGGGCATTCGCCCACACCAATGGTTTCGAAGAGGAGACAGCACCATGAAGAAGCGCTATCTCTCCATCGCCGTCCTCGCCATCGCTGCGCTCGGGCTCACCGCCTGCTCCAGCGGGACGAGCAGCGACGGAGGAAAGGTCGACGCGAAGGGCGAGAAGCTCAGCGTGTGGATCATGCAGGGCACCAACCCGGACTCGACGGCCTTCTTCAAGAAGGTCGGGGACGAGTTCACCAAGGAGACCGGGGCCAAGCTCGATGTGCAGTTCGTGCAGTGGGCGGACGCACACGACCGGTTCGTGACCTCCATCGCCGGAAACACCACTCCGGATGTGGCGGAGACCGGCACCACCTGGACCGCCGAGTTCGCCGACGCAGGAGCGCTCGCCCCGATCGGCGACTACGTCAAGAAGGCCGACCTCGACAGCGACCTGGTGAAGGGCCTCAAGGAGTCCGGCACCTACGACGGCGAGCTCTACGGGATGCCGTGGTACGCCGGTGTCCGCTCGCTGGTCTACCGCGCAGACGTGTTCCAGGAGCTCGGCCTGAAGGCGCCGACCACCTGGGACGACATCGTCGCCGCCGGAGAGAAGATCAAGGCGGCCAAGCCGGACATGATCCCGTTCGCTGTCCCCGGCACCGCCGAGTTCGGCGTGTACCCGTGGGTGTGGGGCGCAGGCGGAGAGGTCGCGACGAAGAGCGGCAAGACCTGGAAGTCCGGGCTCGACAGTGCGAAGTCGCGTGAGGGCATCCAGTTCTACACCGACCTCGCCACCAAGCACGGCTTCTCCACGGCAGGCGCCACCACCTGGAAGGAGACCGACGTGCTCGACAACTTCAACCAGGGCAAGGTCGCGATGGCCATCCAGGGTTCGTGGACTCCGGCGACCATCGTGCAGAAAGCGCCGGACCTGAAGGGCAAGATCGCCGCGACGCCCATCCCGGGCAAAGACGGCGGGATCAGCCCGTCCGTGCTCGGCGGATCGCACCTCAGCATCTTCAACACGGCGAAGAACAAAGACCTCGCCTGGTCGTTCGTGAAGTTGATGACCACCGGCAAGTTCGCCACGGAGTGGGCATCGCAGACCGGATACTTCTCCGGCCTCAACTCGCTGGCCAAGGACGCCATGAAGTCCGATGACCCGCTGGTCAAGCCGTTCGCGACGCAGCTGGTCGACGGAGGGGCGTCCGTTCCGGTCACGCCGAACTTCGGCGCGGTGCAGGCGAAGCAGACCACCAACTCGATGATCCAGTCCATCCTCTCGGGGCAGAAGTCGGTCGATCAGGCCACGACGGATGCCGCCAAGGAGATGACCCAGATCCTGAACGGCAAGTAGTCCGATGACCGTTGACGTTCGTCCTCAGCCGCCGGCCGTGCACCGCACGGGCCCGGCCGGCGGCGAGGCGCCGCGGCGCCGCAAGCGCTCGTTCCTCGTGGCGGGCCGTCCGTGGCTGCTGCTGGCGCCCGCGCTGGTGGTGCTCGCCGCGCTGCTGCTCTGGCCGCTGATCCGCGTCGGGATCTTCTCGCTGCAGGACTACGGGCTGCGCGAGATCGTCAGCGGCAAGACGAACTTCATCGGGCTCGCCAACTACGCCGAGATCTTCGGCAACTCCACGCTGTGGAGCGTGGCGCTGCCCAACACGGTGGTGTTCGCCATCCTGTCCGTCTCGGGCACGGTCATCCTCGGCACGCTCGTCGCGCTGCTGATGGCCTCGCTCCGGCCGGTCTGGCGCACCATCGTGGGCAGCGCCATCATGGTCGCCTGGGCGATGCCGGCTGTGACGGGGACCTACGTCTGGATCTGGATCTTCGACGCGGACAACGGCATCGTCAACCAGACGCTCAAGGGCCTCGGGCTCATGCACGAGTCGTTCAACTGGTTCACCAACCCGGTGAGCTTCTACGGCATCGTGCTGCTCAACATCATCCACCACGGGTTCCCGTTCGTGGCGATCACGGTGCTCGCCGGACTCCTCGGGGTTCCGAAGGAGATGCTCGAAGCGGCGGAGATGGATGGGGCAGGCTCTGTCCGCCGGTTCTTCAGCATCATCGTGCCGTCGCTCAAGCAGGTGTTCGCCGTGGTCATCATCCTGTCGACGATCTGGGACTTCAAAGTCTTCGCGCAGGTGTACCTGATGCCGGGAGGCTCCGGTTCCAACCGGCAGGTCCTCAACCTCGGCGTCTGGTCGTACGTCGAGTCGTTCGGCCAGAACAGGTACGGCTTCGGCTCGGCCATCGCCGTGCTGCTGACCCTGGTCCTGCTCGTCATCACGATCGTGTACGTCCGCACCATGCTGAAGGAGGAGAAACTGTGACCAGGTCCGTGCGCGGAAACGTCGGCAAGGCCATCGCGGTCGCCGCCCTCCTCCTCTTCACCCTGTTCCCCGTCTACTGGATGATCTCCAGCGCCTTCGACAAGAAGGCGTCGAGCGGCGGCCAGTCGCTGGTGCCCAAGGAGTTCACCCTCGACAACTTCACCTACGTGCTCACCCAGGGCGGGTTCGACGTCTTCCTCCGCAATTCGGCCATCGTGGCCGTGGCGGTCGTCGTGCTGTCCGCGGCCGTCGCGTTGCTCGCCTCCGTGGCCGTCGCCCGGTTCAAGTTCAAGTTCCGCACGGCGATCCTGTTCATGGTGCTGACCGTGCAGATGGTGCCCCTGGAGGCGCTGGTCATCCCGCTGTTCGTGCAGGTGCGCGACCTCGGGCTGCTCAACCAGCTCCTCGGCATCGTGATCGTCTACGTGGCGCTGTCCCTCCCGTTCGGCATCTGGATGCTCCGCGGCTTTGTCGCCGCCGTCCCGATCGAACTGGAAGAGGCCGCATACCTCGACGGCGCCAGCTGGTGGAGGATGTTCCGTTCCGTGCTGTTTCCCCTGGTGATGCCCGGCCTGGTGGCGACGAGCGTGTTCTCGTTCATCACTGCCTGGAACGAGTTCATCTTCGCGATGACGCTGCTCGGAGGAGCGAGCGACCAGTACACGGTCGCCATCGGCCTCAAGCAGTTCTTCGGCGAGCACACCAACGAGTGGGGCTACGTGATGGCGGCGTCGACCATCATCACGATCCCGGTGATGATCTTCTTCATCCTGGTGCAGCGCAAACTGTCCAGCGGTCTCGTGGCGGGAGCCGTCAAGGGATGAACCACAGCACCGACCCCACGGTGCGCGCACTGGTCGCCGGCGTGCTCTGGCCCGGATTCCTCGGGACGACGGCGCCGGACTGGCTGCTGCGCGAACTCGACGCAGGACTCGCGGGCGCCGTCTACTTCGGGCACAACATCGACGCGACCGACCCTGCGCAGCTTCCCGCGCTCTCCCGGCAACTGTCGGATGCGCGCGCCGGGGTGCTCCTCGGCGTGGACGAGGAGGGCGGAACGGTCACCCGCCTCGAAGCCGCGCACGGGTCGACGCTGCCCGGTGCCGCGCAGCTCGGCCGGGTGGACGACACGGAGGTGACCCGCGCCGTGGGTGCTGAACTCGCGGCCCGGGTGAGCGCATCCGGTGCCAACGTGGCGCTCGCGCCGGTCGCGGACGTGAACACGAACCCGCGGAACCCGGTCATCGGCGTCCGCTCGTTCGGTGCGACGCCCGGGCTGGTGTCCCGGCACGTCGCCGCGTCGGTGTCCGGGATCCAGAGCGGTGGCGTCGCCGCCTGCGTGAAGCACTTCCCCGGTCACGGCGACACGTCGGTGGACTCGCACCACGGGCTGCCGAGGGTCGAACTCGACCTCGCGGTGGTCGAAGCGGAGCATCTTCCGCCGTTCCAGGCGGCGATCGATGCAGGGGTCGCCGCGGTGATGACGTCGCACGTGGTGCTTCCCGCGTACGGAGAGCTGCCCGCCACCCTTAACCCGCGCATCCTGGGCTCGCTGCGGGAGCGCGGCTTCCGCGGTGCGATCGTGACGGACGCCCTCGACATGGCGGCGATCAGGGCCGAGTACGGCGCCGGCCGCGGAGCGGTGCTGGCCATCGCGGCGGGGGCCGACCTGCTGTGCATCGGCAACCCGTCCCACCTGGGGCCGAAGCGGGGCGCGACCGACGACGTCGACGACTACACCGAGGTGCGGGATGCGCTGCTCGCCGCCCTCGACGATGGCACGCTGTCCATCTCGGCGCTGGAACGCGCATCCCGTGCGGTTGCCGACCTGTCGGAGTGGGTGGCGGCGGCGCAGGTGGTGCACCAGGCGGCGGCTCAGGCCGTGGGCTTCGACGGCGCGCGGGTGGTCCGCGAGGCGATTACGGTCAGCGGAGACGTGGACGTGGCCGGGCGTGACCTGGCCGTGCTCGATCTCCGGGACAGAGCGAGCATCGCGGTCGCATCGACCGCCGACCCCTTCACGGCCGCGCTCACGGCGCGCGCCGACTGCGTGCGCGTGGGAGCGGGTCCGCTGAATGGACGCGACGTCGTGGCCGTGCTGTCCGACGCCCTTGCCGAGATCCCGGCCGAACGGACCATCGTCGCGCTCGTCGACGCCGTACAGCCCGGGTCGCCGCAGCGCAGGGCGCTCGGGATGCTCGCGGCCGCACGCCCGGGCAGCGTGGTCGTGAACGCGGGACTGCCCGCGGCCGAGCCGTCTGTGCTCCCGACCGTCGACGCATACGGCGTGAGCCGCCTGACGGCCGACGTCGTCGCCGGGGTGCTCGCCGGAACCACCGAAGGGGTGCGCGCATGAGGATCCTCTCGCTGCAATCCGGCACGAGTGCGGACGGGATCGACGTGGCCGTGGCCGAGGTCGAAGCGCTCGACGATTCGGATGCGCCCGTCGTCGCCCTGCGACCGCTGCTCGCCCGCACGGTGCCGTGGTCGGCCGCGCTGCACGCGCGGCTGCTCGCCGCGGTCTCGGGGGAGAGCATGACGCCCGCGGAGTTCTGCGAGCTCGACACCCTCGCCGGCCAGGAGTTCGCCGCCGTCGCTGCCCAGGCGGCAGCCGACCTTCCCGGTGGCGTCGACCTGGCGGTCTCGCACGGCCAGACCCTGTACCACTGGGTGGCGGACGGGCACGCCCGCGGCACCCTGCAGATCGGCGAGGCGTCGTGGATCGCCGAGGCGCTGGACCGGCCCGTGCTCTCCAACGTGCGATCGGCCGACATCGCTGCGGGAGGGGAGGGCGCCCCGCTGATGGGGCTGTTCGACCGCGCCTGGCTCTCCGGAGCTGCGGAGGCCGAGGACCGCCCGATCGCGACCGTCAACCTCGGAGGCATCGCCAACGTCCAGGTGGTCTCGCCGCCGAGCATCGACGGCGCAGGAGGCGGCCTGGTCGCGTTCGACAGCGGGCCGGCGAACGCGCTCATCGACGCCGCCGTCGCCCGTGCGACGGACGGACGCGAGAGCAGGGACACCGACGGGATGCTCGCCAGCGCCGGCAGGGTCGACGACCGTGTCCTCGCGGAGCTGCTCGCGCATCCCTACTTCATCGCTGCGCCCCCGAAGAGCACCGGCCGCGAGACGTTCCACCTCGGCGTCGTGGACGCCGCGGTCGCAGCGGCGGGGACGCATCCCTCGCTGCCCGATCTGGTGGCCACCCTCACGGCCCTCACCGCGCGCACCGTCGCCGACGCCGTCCGCTCTGCCACGCCGGTCGTGCCGTCGCGCGTCATCGTCTCCGGAGGCGGGGTGCACAACCCGGCCATGCTGCGGGCGCTGACCGCTGTGCTCGCGCTGCACGGCATCGCCGTCTCGACGAGCGACGAGTGGGGGATCGCGGCCGACGACAAGGAGTCGCTGCTTTTCGCCCTCGTCGGCTTCCTCAGCTGGCACGGCATCCCGGCCGCACTGCCCGGAACGCCCGCGGGCCGCGCACGCGTCCTCGGCCAGTTCACCATCACACCAGGCACCACCCTCGGCCGCCGCTTGACCGGCATCGCCGGACTCCGGCTGGCCGGCGACCTCATGAAAGCTGCAACACCATGAACGCTCCCCCCGTCCTCGCCGTCGACCTCGGCAAGACGAGCTGCCGCGTGCGCCTCAGCGTCGACGGCTCCGTGATCGCGGAAGCCGCAGCGCACGGGGCGCCCGGTCTCGCGGAGGAGGACGGCGCGATGCGGTCGTTCACCGCCGTCGTTGATGCGGTCGGCCTGCTCTCCACAGCGCCGCCCGCCGGATGCGCGGTCGGCGTCGGCGCCGCGGGCAGCGAGGCGGCACCGGCCGCAGCCCGCGCTCTCATCGGCCTCCTCCGCGAGCGGTTCAACGGACCCGTCGCGGTCATCAACGACGCGCTCGCAGCACACGCCGGTGCGTTCGAGGGTGCGCCGGGCACGATGCTCATCGCGGGGACAGGCGCTGTCGTCTTCGCCGTGGACGAAGCGGGAGCGGTCCGGCAGGTGGACGGCTGGGGGCCCTGGCTCGGCGACGAGGGCAGCGGGCAGTGGCTCGGGCGCCACGGACTGGTCGCCGCCCTCCGCGCGCACGACGACCGCGGGCCGCACACGGCGCTGCTCGCCGACGCCGCTGCGCTCACCGGCACTGGTGCGCTCACCGGCGCCGCTGCACCCACCGACGCGGCCGCTGCGCTCACCGCGGGGGCAGCATCCGGTAGCGGGGTCGCGTCCCTGCCGCACTGGGTCTCCGAATCCGGGACGCCCGCCCGTCAGCTCGGGAGGTTCGCGCCGACCGTGATCGAACGCGCGTCGGAGGGCGACGCCGTCGCTGTCGAGCTCGTGGAGCGCGCCGCAGCGCACCTCGCCGACTCCTGCGCCGCCGCCGGGCAGCCGATCGTCTGCGTGGCCGGCGGCCTCGTCTCCCACCCGTTCTTCGCGGACAGAGTCTCTGCCGCACTGCACGCGCACGGACTGCGCGAGACCGTCCAGAAGGGCGACCCGCTCGCCGGGGCGGCACTGATCGCTGTCGAGCGATCGCTGCCGTACGAAGAAAGGATCATCCGTGGCTGAGCCGCAGACCATCGCAGACCTCCGGGAGACCCTCGGAACGCTCGCCACCGAATCCGTCGCGGACAGCTACCGCGACCTCGACCTGATGACCGTCGCCCAGCTGGTCGACGCCATGAACGCCAGCAACGCCGAGGTGCCTGCCGCCGTCGCCCGCCAGAGCGCCAGCATCGCCGCAGCGACCGAGGGCGTCGCAGAGCGGATGCGCCGTGGCGGCCGGCTGATCTACGTGGGCGCAGGAACCGCTGGACGCATGGGCATCCTCGACGCCAGCGAGATCCCGCCGACCTTCGGCACCGTCCCCGAGCTCGTCGTCGGCGTCATCGCGGGAGGCGAGCAGGCCATCCACACCGCCGTCGAGAACGCGGAGGACGACGAGGAGGCAGGGGCCGCAGCGCTCGCCGCGCTTCGTCTCGGGCCGCTGGATGCTGTCGTCGGCATCTCCGCATCCGGCCGCACCCCGTACGTGCTCGGCGCCATCGAGCACGCGAAGCGGGTGGGCGCGTTCACCGTCGGCCTGGCCTGCAACGCCGGCTCCGCCCTCGGCAGCGCGGCGGAGGTGGGCATCGAGGTGGTCGTCGGCCCGGAGATCCTCACCGGCTCCACCCGGCTCAAGTCCGGGACGGCGCAGAAGCTCGTGCTCAACATGATCAGCACCATCGCGATGGTGCAGCTCGGCAAAGTGCACGGCAACCTGATGGTGGACCTGCGTGCGACCAACGCCAAGCTCCGCGCGCGCTCCGAACGGACCGTTATGCTGGCCACGGGCGTCGACGCTGACACGGCGGCAGCCGCCCTCGACGCGACCGGCGGCTGGATTAAGGCGGCGATCCTCATGAGCGAGACCTCCATCGACGCCGCCACGGCCACGCGGCTGCTCACCGAGCACGGCGGACGGCTCCGCGACGCCCTCGCGGCGGCCCCGGATGGGAACGGGCGGCAGCATGTCGGTTGACGTCCTGGCCGCCGTCCGGCAGGCGCTGCCGCAGCTCAGCGCAGCCGAGGCGAGGGTCGCCAAGGTCGTCATGGACGACCCGGCGCGCGTCGTCGATCTGACGATCACCGAGCTGGCGGCCGTCTGCGACGCATCCCAGGCCACCATCGCCCGCTTCTGCCAGGGCCTCGGCTTCACCGGATACCGGGAGTTCCGGCTCGCCGTGGCCTCCGCGACGAGCCGCGAGCAGGTCACCAGGGAGCGGTTCGACCTGACGGAGAGCGAGATCGACCCCAACGACACCGTGCAGGAGGTCGTGGCGAAGATCGCGTACCAGGAGACGCTGGCGATCGAGGCCACCGCGAAAGAGCTCGACGTCGAGACGCTCGACAAGGTCGTTGCCGCGATCGTCGCCGCCCCGCGCGTCGACCTCTACGGCGCAGGGTCGAGCAGCCTCACCGCTCAGGACCTGCAGCAGAAGCTCTCCCGCATCGGCATCACGGCGTTCTGTTCCGTCGATCCGCACCTCGCCCTCGCGTCCGCCGCCCTGCAGAAGCCGGGCAACGTCGCTGTCGGCATCTCGCACTCCGGGCTCACGCTCGAGACGAACCACGCGCTCGCGGTCGCCCGCGCCGCGGGAGCCACCACCGTGGCGATCACCAACTTCCCCGACTCCCGCATCGCCGCGGAGAGCGACTACGTGCTGACCACCCAGGCGCGCGAGAGCCTCTATCGCTCCGGGGCGATGTCGAGCCGCATCGCTCAGCTCGCGCTGGTCGACTTCCTGTTCGTGCGTGTGGCGCAGCAGCTCTACGACCAGATGACGGAATCGCTCCGCCTGACCTACGAGGCGGTGAGCAGCCAGCGCCTCGCGCCGGAGCGGCATCGCGCCGGGAACGGCCACGGCGGCGCGCACGATACCGGGCACGACGCCGGCGCGCACGGCGCCGCCCACGACGCCGCCTCCGGCCATCACGACGAGGAGCACGCGGAGTGAACGCCGCGGAACGGCTCCTGCCGCGTCCGCGCCGGATCACCGAGCTCGACGGCGAATTCGTCCTCGACGAGGCGACCCGCATCCTCTCCGACGCGTCGACCGCCGGGCCCGGCGCGCTCCTGCAGGCGGTGCTGCGCGCATCCACGGGGCTGCCGCTCGGCGACGCGACCGGCGCGGGCGACCGTGTGATCGCCCTCTCCGTCGATCTGTCGATGGCCGACGATGGGTACCTGCTCTCGGTGACGCCGGGCGGTGTCCGGATCGTCGGCGGCAGCACATCCGGGGTCGGCAACGGCGTGCAGTCGTTCCTGCAGTTGCTGCCCCCGCAGGTGTACCGCCGAGCCGCCGTGCACGGGATGCGCTGGGCGGCCCCCGCCTGCGAGGTCGCCGACGAGCCCGCCTTCCGGTGGCGGGGAGTGATGCTCGACGTGGCCAGGCACTTCCTGCCGCTGCACGACGTGCTGCGGTTCGTGGACCTGATGGCGATGCACCGGCTCAACGTGCTGCACCTGCACCTCACCGACGATCAGGGCTGGCGCATCCAGATCCTGCGGTATCCGCGGCTCACCGAGGTGGGGGGGTGGCGGCGCGAATCGCAGGTCGGCTACGGGGTGGACGCGCCCGGCGACGGCCGACCGCACGGCGGCTACTACACGCAGGACGATCTGCGTGAGCTGGTCGCATACGCTGCGGCGCGCGGCATCACCGTGGTGCCGGAGATCGAGTCGCCCGGGCACGTGCAGGCCGCCATTGCCGCCTACCCGGAACTCGGCGTCACGGACACGCAGCTCGAGGTCGGAACGCGCTGGGGGATCATCCCGAACGTGCTCAACGCCGAGGAGCGCACGGTCGAGTTCTTCACGAATGTGCTGGACGAGGTGCTCGACGTGTTCCCGTCCGAGTTCATCGGCGTCGGCGGAGACGAGTGCGTGAAAGACCAGTGGCGGGCCGACCCGCGCACGCAGGAGCGGATGCGCGAGCTGGGCGTCGCCACGGAGGACGAGCTGCAGAGCTGGTTCATCCGGCGGCTCGATGCACACCTCACGGCGCGCGGCCGGCGGCTGTTCGGGTGGGACGAGATCCTGGAGGGCGGCCTCGCCTCCGGGGCGACCGTCGCGTCCTGGCGCGGGTCGACGGGAGCGGTCGCCGCCGCGCGGGCCGGGCACGACGTCGTGCTGTGCCCGGACGAGACGGTGTACCTCAACTACCGGCAGTCCGAGCATCCGGACGAGCCCATCCCGTTGGTGGTCGTGATCACCGTGCGGGATGTGTACGAGTTCGACCCGGTGCCCGCCGGCCTGACCGAGGCGGAGCGCGAGCACGTGCTCGGCGGGCAGGCCAACCTGTGGACCGAGTACATCGACTCCCCACGCACGCTCGACTACTTCGCGTTCCCGCGGCTCTGTGCGCTCGCAGAAGCACTGTGGACCGCGGGCGAACGCGACTACGACGCCTTTGCGGCCCGACTGGATGCGCACCTCGCCCGGCTCGACGCGCTCGGCGTCGAGTACCGGCACGCCGACGGCCCTCGGCCGTGGCAGACCCGTCCCGGCATCCCCGGCCGCATCGACACGCGCGCCGCTCGCGCCGCCACCGTAGCAGCCCTCACCGCCAACATCGCCCCCTGACCGGCACCCAAAAAACCGAGTCCGAAGTTGTTCACGCGACACGCCGGTGTCGACCGTGAACAACTTCGGACTCGATTAGCGGGGGAGCGGGACAGGCGGGGTCAGGCGGCGTCGAGCGCCGCCAGCTCCTCGGGGGTGAGGGTCAGGTCGGCCGCGGTGGCCGAGTCGCGGATCGACTCCGGGCGGGATGCTCCGGGGATCGGGATGACGTGCGGGCTCTTGGCGAGATGCCAGGCGAGCGCGACGACCTGCGGGCTGACGCCACGCGCATCCGCGACCTGCTGGAACGGCGCGAACCGGTCGCCGAGCGCGGCGGCGGACGTGATGCCGCCGAGCGGGCTCCACGGCAGGAACGCGATGCCGAGTTCGTCGGCCAGCTCCAGCTCAGGCTCGCTCGACCGGAAGGCCGGCGAGAACTGGTTCTGCACCGACGCGAGACGGCCGCCGAGGATCTCCTGCGCCTGACGGATCTGCTCGGGGTTCGCGTTCGAGATCCCGGCGAGGCGGATCACGCCGTCGTCGAGCAGATCACGGGTCGCGCCGACCGAGTCCTCGTACGGCACCTCGGGGTCCGGACGGTGGAACTGGTACAGCCCGATCGCGTCGCCGCCGAGCCGCGCGAGCGACGCCTTCGCGGCCTCCTTGATGTACTCGGGGCGGCCGTCGACGTGCCAGCTGCCGTCGCCGGGACGGAGGTGGCCGCCCTTGGTGGCGATCAGAACAGTGGATGCGTCCCCGCCCCAGCTGCGCACGGCACCGGCGATCAGCGACTCGTTGTGACCGACCTCGTCGGCGTGCAGATGGTATGCGTCCGCCGTGTCGATGAAGGTGACGCCCGCGTCGAGTGCCGCGTGGATGGTGGCGATGGAGCGCTCGTCGTCCGGGCGGCCCTCGATCGACATGGGCATGCCGCCCAAGCCGATCGCGCTCACCTCGACGTCGGCGATTCTGCGTGTTCTCACCAGGCGTAGTCCTCCGGTGCTGTCTTGTGGCCAGGGAAGATCTCGTCGAGGCGCGCGAGTGCGGCCTCGTCGAGGGTGACGTCGACGGCACGGACCGCCGCATCCAGTTGCTCCATCGTGCGCGGCCCGATGATCGGCGCTGTCACGGCCGGCTGCGCGAGCAGCCAGGCGAGCGCGATGTCTCCCGGCTCGTGGCCGAGCTCGTCGGCGAACGCCTCGTACGCCTCCACAGCATCCCGGTGCTTCTCGAGGGTCTCCGCCGCGCGCCCTTCCAGGCGGCGCTTGCCCTCGTTCTGCTTGCGCACGACACCGCCGAGCAGGCCGCCGTGCAGCGGCGACCAGGCGATGACGCCCACGCCGTTCGCCTGCGCGGCCGGCAGCACTTCGAGCTCCACCTGACGGGTCAGGAGGTTGTAGATCGACTGCTCGCTGACCAGGCCGGTGTAGTTGCGCTTGCGGGCCTCCGCCTGCGCGGTGGCGATGTGCCAGCCGGCGAAGTTGCTCGAACCGGCGTACAGGATCTTGCCCTGCGCGACGGCGACCTCCATCGCCTGCCAGATCTCGTCCCACGGGGTGTCCCTGTCGACGTGGTGGAACTGGTAGATGTCGATGTAGTCGGTCTTCAGCCTGCTGAGGCTGGCGTCGAGCGCGCGCCGGATGTTCAGGGCGGAGAGCTTGCCGTCGTTGGGCCAGTCGCCCATGTCGCCGTAGAGCTTGGTGGCGAGCACCGTGCGCTCGCGGCGGCCGTCACCCTTCGCGAACCAGTCGCCGATGATCGACTCCGTCGCGCCCTTGCCGCGGTGCTGCCCGTAGACGTTGGCCGTGTCGAAATAATTGATGCCGTACCCGTGCGCCGCATCCATGATGGCGAACGAGTCGTCCTCGCTGGTCTGCGGACCGAAGTTCATCGTGCCGAGTGCGAGTCGAGAGACTTTCAGGCCGGACCGGCCCAGATGTGTGTACTCCATACCGTCAGCATCCGCCCGCACGAGTCAGCTGTCCAACAGGAGATGTGGATGGCATTGTGCAGGGTGACAACTGAATGGATGCGCCTCCCGGGCGACGGTGCAAAGCTGAGCGCATGCGGCTCCTCACCGACGGCGTCTACCGCCTGCAGAAGGCCACCGGCGCCAACGCGTACCTCGTCGACACCGGAGACGCCGCTGTCGTCATCGACACCGGAACCCCGGGCGGTGCGGCGAAACTGACCGCCGAGCTCCGGGAGGCGCGCGGCCTGCCGCCGGTGACGGACATCGTCCTCACGCACTACGACCCCGACCACGCCGGATCGGCCGCCGCGCTCCAGCGCGAGACGGGCGCCCGGGTCTGGATCAGCCGCGCCGACGCCGCCGTGCTGCGCCGCGAGACGCCGCCGTCGACGAGCTTCCGGCGCTTCCTCTCGCACGTCTACCCGAAGACCGCGGTGCCGGCCGACCTCCACGAACTCCCGGATGCTGCCGAGACGGAGATCCTGCCCGGCCTCGTCGCCATCCCCGCTCCCGGGCACACCGACGGCCACGTCGTCGTGGAGTGGCGAGGCGTGATCTTCGCCGGGGATGCCGTGCGCGTCTCGAAGGGCAGGCTCGTGCAGATGCCGCGGCTGCTGATCAGCGACAAAGCGCAAGCGCTGGCGACGACCGAGCTGATCGCATCCCGTCGCCCGCGGCTGGTGTGCCCGGGGCACGGTGCCCCGGGGCGGTTGGGCTAGCGGCTGAGCGCCGCCTCCAGCTCCGGGTCGGTCGGCTCGACCAGGTGGGAGCCGTCGGGGAAGACGATGACCGGGATGTTCGTGCGGCCGCTGATCGAGAGGGCCACGTCGGCCTTCTCCGGGGTGGCGACCAGGTCGACGTAGTCGTAGTCGGCGCCGAGGCGGTCGAGGAGGGCCTTCGAGCGGATGCAGTCGCGGCACCAGTCGGCGCCGAACATGGTCACTTTTTCGTAGGTTTCAGCGGAAGTCATTCATCGAGCCTAAGCGCTTCCGGCTGGGAGCCGTCCACGAGGCGGGTGGCGCGCATCCGGCCGGGCTCGATGATGGCGGCGTTGGCGCCGTCGACCTCGCGGGCCCACGCCTCCGCCGCCTCCGGGGTGCGGCCGTGGCGGGTGTGCCTGTCGATCAGCCTCGCCAGGCGCACGTCCTCCGGCGTCGACACGAACCAGCTCTCCGCCAGCAGGCTCGGGATGCGCGACCACGGTTCGGCGTCGGCCAGCAGGTAGTTGCCCTCGACCACCACCAGCCGCGTCTCCGGCTCGATGGCGATAGAGGCGGCGACCGGCTCGTCCACGGTGCGCTCGAAGGCGGGCACGTAGACGGTGTGGGTCTGCTCGGCGACGACCCGGTGGAGAGTGGCGATGAAACCCCAGGCGTCGAACGTGTCGATCGCGCCCTTGCGGTCGTGGCGGCCCAGCGCATCCAGTGTCGCGTTGGCCAGGTGGAAGCCGTCCATCGGGAGGTGCGCGGCGAGCGGGCGGCCACCCGCGCGCTCGTTCACCCGCTCGACGATGGCGCGGGCCAGCGTCGTCTTGCCTGAGCCGGGGCTGCCGGCGATCCCGAGCAGCGCGCGGCCGCCCTGCGCTGCCAGCAGCAGCTCTTCCGCCCGTGCTGCCCCGGCTTCGCTCATCCCCTCATTCTCGGGCATCGAGGCCAGGGTGCGGTGCCCGGTGCGCGAGCGCGTGCGTGCACGTCAGGAGTACTCGGGCGGAGCGGTGCGGTAGCGCCAGGCGAGCTCGTTGTCTCGGGCGAAACGGGAGAGCGTGTGCGCGGGCGGGAGCAGGTCTCCGGTGAAGGCTTCCAGCGAGGCGAGGAGCGCGTCGGCGGTGGCGGGGGTCGGATCGGCGAGCACGGCCGTGAGCAGGGCGTCGAAACCGTCGGGCTTGCTGTCCAGCCCGGCGACGAGCTTCGTCAGGTATTTGGGGCCGGGGAACGCGACGCGGTTGGCCGCGAGCAGCGCCCGCGCGGCCGAGGTGACGAGGTGCACGGACGCGTGCCGCAGCAGCAGCTGGTCGCCGCTCGCGGCCGCCTGCTGCAGGAAGTACCCTCCGTACAGCCTGGCCTGCGCGAGGAACGACGCCACCTTGGCGTCCCACTCGGCCTCAGGGAGGGACGACGGGTGGATGCGGGCGATGCGTGCATCCAGGTCGTCGACGCGGCTGAAGACGACCCGGGATGCGGCGAAGGAGTCGCGCACCGGGTCGTCGCCGCGGTCGGCGGCATCGTCGAGGTAGGACAGGGTGGCGAGCTTGACGTCGAAGTAGCCGCCGTCGTAGCCGATGTCGTCGTCCTCGGTGTACATCAGGAGGTCGGCGGCGTCGGCGTCCGCCCAGCGCTCCTCGGTCACGACGAGGTAGAGGTCGACGTCCGAGTCGACGCGCTCCGTGCCGCGCGCGACGGACCCGGTGAGGATGACGGCGACGGTGTCCGGCCGTGCCGTCTCGCGGGCGAGGTAACGTTCGATGGCCTGGTCATGGTGCAGCAACGGTGGGTCTCCATTCGGGGTGAATCGCTTCAATGCGCGGGCGACGGTGGTGGCGCCCGCGTGGCGACGGCCGGGTTCAGTCCGAGCTGCTCGCCCGGACGACCAGCTCCGGCTGGTACAGGATCTGACGGGGTTCGAGGTCGGGGTCGTCCGCCTCTTGGAGCAGGATGTCGACGGCGGTCTCGCCGATGAGGCGGCTCGGCTGACGGATCGAGGTGAGCGGGACCACCGATGCGCTCGCGAACAGGATGTCGTCGTAGCCGACCAGCGCGATCTCATCCGGGATGGCGATCTTGCCCTGCATGAACAGGGCCTGCAGCAGCCCGATCGCGAGGAGATCGTTCGCGGCGAAGACGGCGTCCGGGCGCTCGGCGGGGGAGCGGTCCACGATGGCGTCGCCCGCCCTGCGGCCCTCCTGCACGGTCAGCGCGGGGAGCGTGATCGCCTCGATGGTGACACCCGGATGCGCGGCGACGGCCTGCCGCGCGCCCTGCAGACGGTCGCTCACCTGCCGGATCTCGAGCGGGCCCCCGACGAACGCGATCCGCCGCCTGCCCGTGTCGATCAGGTGCTGGGCGGCCAGCGCTCCGCCGGCGATGTCGTCCACGGAGACCGAGCTGATCGACACGTCCTTGCTCACCCGGTCGACGAGCACAGACGGGATGCCGCGGTCGCGCATCCGGCGTAGCCTGGGCGCCACGTTGCCCACCGGGGAGATGAGAACGCCGCGAACGCGCAGCTCCTCGAACAGGGTGAGGTAGCCGGACTCGCGTTCCTTCTTCTCGTCGCTGTTGCCGGCGATGACCGAGTATCCGGCCAGGGCCGCACCGTCTTCTGCGGCGGTGGTCAGCTCGGTGAAGAACGGGTTGCTGCCGCTCAGGGTGATCAGGCCGAGCGCGTTGCTGTGGCCGACGCGGAGCTGCCTGGCCGCCTCGTTGCGCACGTACGACAACTTCTCCATCGCCAGGGTGACCCGCTCCACCGTCTCCGGGGAGACGATCTCCGGCCGGTTCAGCACGTTCGAGACGGTGCCGATGGAGACGCGGGCCAGTGCGGCCACATCCTTCACGCTCGCCGATGCCATGATCGCCCTCCCGATCGCAGTTTAGGACATTGAATCGTTAACACGCGTCGCCCCTGCGACGAATCGCTGGCGGCGCGGGCTGCCGATGGGTTGAACGATAGTCCTTCCCCGCATCCCGAGTGAATTGCCGGGAAGGACAACAAACAACGGCTCGTTACTGAATCGTTACAATCGCGTGTTGACGTCCCTCCACCCGCCCCCTATCTTCAAATGAAGCGTTTCAATGCGAACCCAGCGCGCACTCTGGGACCTGCAGCGCCAATACAAGGAGGTATTCATGTTCTCTCGAAGGACGGCAGCTCGCGTTGCCGCCACAGTCGCTAGCACAGCCGTGCTGGCCGCCACTCTCGTCGCCTGCTCATCGAGCGGCGGCGGCGGATCGTCCATCACCCTCATGGCCGGCGGAAACGACCCAGCTGCGACCAAGTTCGCCAAGTCGATCGCCGACGGATTCATGAAGGAGAACCCGTCGATCAAGGTCAAGGTGAATACGCGCCCAGGCGGCACGGACGGCGACAACCTGATCAAGACCAGGCTCTCCACCCGCACGATGGACGACGTCTTCCTCTACAACTCCGGATCGCTGTTCCAGGCGCTCAACCCGGACACGCAGCTTCAGCCCCTCACCGACGAGGCATGGGTGAAGGAACTGACCCCCGACTTCAAGAAGACCGTCAGCACGTCGAAGGCGACGTACGGCGCACCGTGGGGCACGACCTTCAACGGCGGCATCATGTACAACAAGAAGGTCTACGAGAAGCTCGGGCTGACCGTGCCGAAGACCTGGGCCGAGTTCATCAGCAACAGCGAGAAGATCAAGGCGGCGGGCATCATCCCGGTGCTCCAGTCGTACGGGGACACCTGGACCAGCCAGCTCTTCGTCCTCGCCGACTTCGCCAACGTCAGCAAGCAGGATCCCGAGTGGGCGACGAAGTACACCGAGAACAAGGCCAAGTACGTCAACCCGCCCGCGCTCGCCGGCTTCACGCACACGCAGGAGGTCTTCGACAAGGGTCTGATGAACAAGGACTACGCGTCCTTGACCAACGTGAACGCGCTCAAGCTGCTCGCCACCGGCGAGGCTGCGCAGTACCCGATGATCACCGCGGTGATCAGCAACGTGGTGCAGAGCAACCCCGACCAGGTGAACGACATCGGCTACTTCGCGATGCCCGCCGACTCCGGCGAAGGCCAGGCGACCGTCTGGGAGGCGAACGGCGCGTACATCCCGAAGTCGACGACGGGCGACAAGCTGACGGCCGCCAAGAAGCTGGTGGCGTTCATCAACTCGCCGAAGGGCTGTGACGTGCAGAACTCGGCCGGTGTCCCCGCCGGGCCGTTCGCGATCAGCAGCTGCAAGCTCCCGGATGACGCTCCCGCCCTCGTCGCGGACGAGTTGAAGTACCAGGAGGCCAAGCAGACCGGGCTGGCGCTCGAGTTCCTCTCCCCGATCAAGGGACCGAACCTCGAGAAGATCCTCATCCAGGTCGGCTCCGGCATCACGGATGCCAAGGCGGGCGCTGCGCTCTACGACAACGATGTGAAGGCGCAGGCGCAGCAGCTCGGCCTCAAGGGCTGGTAACCCGAGACGACGCAGCACTGCGCAGCACTGCGGGGCCGATGGCCACGGCCGTCGGCCCCGCACAGCACCACAGCACCATCGCACTGAACTCGACGAGGAGTAAAACATGTCGACGGCCAATCCAGCGACCGCCATCCAAGCGGCCGACATCATCGCGGACATCACGCCGCCACCGAAGAAGCGGCGACCGATCAAGTCGTACTACCCGACCTGGTTCTTCATCCCGGCGGTCGCGCTCTACGTCGTGTTCTTCGCCATCCCGACGTTCTCGTCGTTCTACTTCTCGCTGACCCGCTGGTCGCTGTTCGACTCGCAGTTCATCGGCTTCGACAACTTCGTCCAGTTCTTCCGCGACCCTCAGCTCTACACGAGCTTCATCCACACCCTGATCTACGCGGTGATCACGTCGGGTGCGAAGGTCATCATCGGCTTCTTCCTCGCGATCCTGCTCACCGGGCCGATCGTCGGCCGCGGCTACCTCAGGGCCGTCGTCTTCTTCCCCGTGCTGCTCTCCACCATCGGCGTCGGCATCATGTGGAAGTCGCTGCTCGACCCCTTCCACGGGATGGTCAACGCCGTCCTCGGATTCTTCGGGCTCCCGCAGCCCGGCTGGTTCACCGACCCGAACCTCGCGCTCTACTCCATCGCCGGCGTCGACATCTGGAAAGGCGTCGGCATCGCGACCCTGATCTTCATGGCGGGCATCGTCGCCATCCCGAACGAGTACTTCGAGGCGGCCAAGATCGACGGGGCGAGCTCCTGGAAGATCCTGCGCCAGATCACGATGCCGCTGACCCGCGGCGCGACGGCGACCGTCATCATCCTGTCGCTGATCGGCGGCCTGCGGTCGTTCGACATCATCTGGGCCACCACGGGAGGCGGGCCGGGCTTCACCAGCGACGTGATCGCCTCCGTGATCTACAAGCAGTACCAGGCGGGCTTCTACGGTCTGTCGACCGCGGGCAACGTCGTCCTGTTCCTCGTCGTCACGGTGATCATGGTGCCGCTCTCGTACTTCCTCAACAGAAAGCAGGTGGAGCTGTGAGCCGCGAGCGTACAAGGGCCTGGATCGTCGGCATCATCGCGATCGTCGTCTCCGTCGTCGTCTTCCTCGTCCCGTTCGTCTTCGTGCTGCTGCAGGCGGCGAAGTCCCCTGCTGAGGCATCGAACCTCGCGTTCTCCTGGCCGAAGGAGTTCCTGTTCTTCCAGAACTTCTGGGAGACGCTGAACTCCAACGACGGCGTCATCTGGCGCGCCATCATCAACAGCGCGATCCTCACCATCGGCGCTGTCGCGATCATGGTGGTGCTGTCGGCGATGGCCGGGTACGTTCTCGCCCGCAAGAAGAGCAAGTGGGGCCCCGTCGTCAACTTCTTCGTGCTCGCCGGGCTGATCGTGCCTCCCGCCGTCGTCCCGACCATCTGGGTGCTGCAGGGGCTGCAGCTGTTCGGCACGATGCCCGGGATGATCCTGGTCGAGGCGACCTTCGGGCTCTCGTTCTGCATCCTGCTGTTCCGGGCGTTCGTCGGGAACATCCCGAGGGAGCTGGACGAGGCGGCGGTGCTCGACGGCTCCGGCCCCATCCGGCTCTTCTTCCGGGTGGTGCTCCCGCTGCTGCGCCCGGTCGTGGTGACCGTGATCGTCGTGCAGTCGGTGTTCGTCTTCAACGACTTCGCCGGACCGCTCTACTTCCTCCCCGGCGACCAGAACGTGACAGTGCAGCTCGCGCTGTACACCTTCTCCGGCCAGAACCTGAGCTTCTACAACCTGCTCTTCATGGCCATCTTCCTCATCACCATCCCCCCGCTCATCGCATACATCTTCTTCAACAGGCAGATCGTCGCCGGCATCACCAGCGGCGCCGTCAAGGGCTGACATCACCGTGACCACGAACGAGAACACTGGAGTGACATCAATGAACTGGCAAGCTCGCATGATCGCCGCGGACGACGACTTCGACGGGGCACCGCTGCTCCGCCGCGAGTTCGGCATCGACGGCGGCCACGGCGCCGTGACGAACGCGACCCTCACCCTGAGCGCGCTCGGCGTGGTGGAGGCGTGGCTGAACGGCCGCCCCGTCTCCGACGACCTGCTGACTCCCGGATGGAGCAGCTACGAGTGGCGCCTGCGCTACGCGGAGTACGACGTGACGGACCTGCTGGCCGGCAACGCGGAGGGCGCGGAGGGTGCGGTCGGCGTGCTCGGCATCGCCCTCGGAAACGGCTGGTACCGCGGCAGGCTCGGCTGGACGGGACGCTCCGGCTTCTACGGCTCGGAGCTCGGCGCGTTCGCGCAGCTGGAGGTCACCTTCGCCGACGGCTCGACCCAGACGGTCGTGACGGACGCCGACGGTGGATGGACCGCCGGGCCGAGCCCGGTGCTCGCGAACGACCTCTACGACGGAGAGACCATCGACGCCCGCCGCAGGGACGACTCCTGGCTCTCCGCCGGATTCGCGGGCGACGGCTGGGTGGGCGTTCACGCTCTGGACTTCGACACGGCCATTCTGACCCCGTACGTCGGGCCGCGCGTCCACCGCTGGAACGAGCTGCCGGTCGTGGAGATCAGCACATCGCCGTCGGGCAAGACGCTCGTGGACTTCGGGCAGAACCTCGTCGGCTGGGTGCGCGTCTCGGTCCGGGGCGACGAGGGCGCCGAGGTCACCATCCGGCACGCGGAGGTGCTCGAGCACGGCGAGCTGGGCACCCGGCCGCTGCGCTCCGCCCTCGCCACCGACCGCTACATCCTGAGCGGCGGCGACGACGTGTTCGAACCCACGTTCACCTTCCACGGCTTCCGCTACGCCGAGGTCTCCGGATGGCCGGGCGAGCTGACGGCGGATGACCTGACCGCCGTCGCCATCGGCTCCGACCTGGAGCGCATCGGCACCTTCCGCAGCTCCGACCCGATGCTGAACCAGTTCCACGAGAACGTGGTCTGGGGCATGCGCGGCAACTTCGTCGACGTGCCGACCGACTGCCCGCAGCGCGACGAGCGCCTCGGCTGGACGGGCGACATCGCCGCGTTCGCGCCGACGGCCGCGTTCCTCTTCGACGTCGACTCCTTCCTCTCGGACTGGCTGATCGACCTCGACGCGGAGCAGCGGCACCACGACGGCATCGTCGGGTTCGTCATCCCGGATGTGCTGAAGTACACCGACCGCGAGATCCCGACCGAGTTCGGGCCTGCGGACTCCACGGCGATCTGGAGCGATGCTGCGGTCTGGGTTCCCTGGACGCTCTATCAGGCATACGGCGACCAGGATGTGCTCGGCCGCCAGTTCGACTCGATGGCCAGTCACGTGCGCCGCGTGAAGTCGCTCCTGTCTCCCGCAGGGGTCTGGGACGGCAACTTCCAGTTCGGCGACTGGCTCGACCCGGATGCTCCGCCGGAGGACCCCGCGAAGGCCAAGGCGGACAAGGGCGTGGTGGCCACCGCGTGCGCGTACCACTCTGCACGGATCGTCGCAGAGACGGCGGCGCTGCTCGGCCGCACGGAGGAGCAGGCGGAGTTCGAGCGGATCGCGACCGGCCTGCGCGAGGCGTTCAACCGTGAATACGTGAACGACGGCGTCGTGAAGAGCGACTGCACCACGGTGTACGCGCTGGCCATCGTGTTCGGACTGCTCGACGCCTCCGACGAGGCCGCCGCCGGCGCTCGGCTCGCCGAGCTCAGCGCCGAGGCGGGCTACCGCATCTCCACCGGGTTCGCCGGAACGCCGTTCATCACCGACGCGCTCACGAAGACCGGGCACCTGGATGCGGCGTACCGGCTCCTGCTCGAACGCGAGTGCCCGTCGTGGCTCTACCCGGTGACGATGGGCGCGACCACGATCTGGGAGCGCTGGGACTCGATGCTGCCGGACGGCACCATCAACCCGGGCGAGATGACGTCGTTCAACCACTACGCGCTCGGCGCGGTCGCCGACTGGATGCACAGGGTCGTCGGCGGTCTCGCCCCGCTCGCCCCCGGATACGCGAAGGTGCTCGTCGCCCCGCAGCCCGGAGGCGGCATCACCGAGGCGGAGACGACGCTCGACACCCCGCACGGCCGCGTCGCCGTGCACTGGACCGTCGACGGCGACGAGCTCACCGTCGACGCCGAGCTCCCGGCCGGAGTGGACGGCGTGCTCCGCCTGCCCGGCCAGGACGACCGGCAGCTCAGCGGAGGCCCCGTCTCCGTGACCGTCCCCTTCGCTGCTCCCGCGCTCGCCGCAGCCACTGCTTCAGAGAAATGACCAGGCACCATGACTGACCTCACCGCCATCGCAGCGGACCTCGCCGACCAGGCGATCGAGCTCCCATCCTGGGCGTTCGGCAACTCGGGCACCCGGTTCAAGGTGTTCGGATCGCCAGGCACCCCGCGTGACCCGTTCGAGAAGATCTCGGACGCCGCGCAGGTGCACAAGCACACCGGGCTCGCCCCGAAGGTGGCGCTGCACATCCCGTGGGATGTGGTCGATTCGTACTCCGACCTGCGCAAGCACGCGGAGGACAACGGGGTGTCGCTCGGCACCGTGAACTCGAACACGTTCCAGGACGACGCGTACAAGCTCGGCTCGGTGACCCACAGCGATCCGGCGATCAGGCAGAAGGCGATCGACCACCACTTCCGCTGCATCGACGTGATGGACCAGACCGGCAGCCGCGATCTGAAGATCTGGCTCGCGGACGGCACGAACTACCCGGGCCAGGACGACATCCGGGCCAGGCAGGACCGTCTCGCCGAGTCGCTGGCCGCGATCTACGCGCGGCTCGGCGACGACCAGAGGCTCGTGCTCGAGTACAAGTTCTTCGAGCCGGCGTTCTATCACACCGACGTTCCGGACTGGGGGACCAGCTACGCGCACACCGTCGCGCTCGGCGACAAGGCGTACGTTTGCCTGGACACCGGGCACCACGCGCCCGGCACGAACATCGAGTTCATCGTTGCGCAGCTGCTGCGGCTCGGGAAGCTTGGCTCGTTCGACTTCAACTCGCGGTTCTACGCCGACGATGACCTGATCGTGGGCGCTGCCGACCCGTTCCAGCTGTTCCGCATCATCGCCGAGGTGGTGCGCGGCGGTGGGCTCAACAACCCGGATGTGGCGTTCATGCTCGACCAGTGCCACAACATCGAGAAGAAGATCCCCGGTCAGATCCGGTCGGTGCTCAACGTGCAGGAGATGACCGCCCGCGCGCTGCTGATCGACAGGGAGGCGCTCTCCGCCGCCCAGGCCGCCGGCGACGTGCTCGGCGCCAACGGCATCCTGATGGACGCGTTCTACACGGATGTGCGCCCGGCGCTCGCCGAGTGGCGCGAGTCCCGCGGGCTCCCGGCCGATCCGATGAAGGCGTATGCGGCATCCGGATACCAGGAGCGGATCGAGGCGGACAGGGTCGGCGGCGTGCAGGCGGGATGGGGCGCCTGATGGCCGCCGAAGCGGCGGAGGCGCTGATCGCCCGGTCCAACCGCCTCGGCGCCGATCCGCGCAACACCAACTACGCGGGCGGCAACACGTCGGCGAAGGGCACGGACACGGATCCCGTCACGGGCGAACCGGTCGAGCTGCTCTGGGTGAAAGGCTCGGGAGGAGACCTGGGCACACTGACCGAGGCGGGGCTGGCCGTGCTGCGGCTCGACCGGCTGCGCGCGCTGGTGGGCGTGTACCCCGGTGTCGAGCGCGAGGACGAGATGGTCGCCGCGTTCGACTACACGCTCCACGGAAAAGGCGGCGCAGCGCCGTCGATCGACACGGCCATGCACGGGCTGGTGGATGCCGCGCACGTCGACCACCTGCATCCCGATTCCGGGATCGCGTTCGCGACGGCCGCCGACGGTGAGCGGCTGACCGCTGAGGCGTTCGGAGGACGGGTGCTGTGGGTGCCGTGGCGGCGTCCCGGCTTCCAGCTCGGGCTCGACATCGCGGAGCTGAAGGCAGCGCATCCGGAGGCGATCGGCTGCATCCTGGGCGGTCACGGCATCACCGCGTGGGGCGCGACCTCGGAGGAGGCGGAGGCGAACTCGCTGTGGATCATCGAGACGGCCGCCGCGTACATCGCGGAGCACGGAAGGGGCGAGCCGCTTGGAACCGTCCTGGACGGTTACACCGCACTGCCGGAGGCGGAGCGCCGCGCGAAGGCGGCGGCGCTCGCCCCGCACCTGCGGGCGCTGGCGTCGACGGACAGGGTGCAGGTCGGGCACTTCACCGACTCGGAGACGGTGCTCGACTTCCTGGCGCGCTCCGAGCATCCACGGCTGGCGGCGCTCGGCACCTCCTGCCCTGACCACTTCCTGCGCACGAAGGTCAAGCCGCTGGTGCTCGACCTGCCCGCCGACGCGTCCGTGGAGGACTCGGTGGCGCGGCTCGAAGAACTGCACGAGGCGTACCGGGCCGACTACCAGGCCTACTACGACCGGCACGCCACCGCCGAGTCGCCCGCGATCCGCGGCGCTGACCCGGCGATCGTGCTCATCCCCGGCGTCGGGATGTTCAGCTACGGCGCGAACAAGCAGACGGCGCGGGTGGCCGGCGAGTTCTACCTGAACGCCATCAACGTGATGCGCGGAGCGGAGGCGCTGTCGACCTACGCGCCGATCGACGAAGCCGAGAAATTCCGCATCGAATACTGGGCGCTCGAGGAGGCGAAGCTGGCGCGGATGCCGAAGCCGAAACCGCTGGCCGGGCGGATCGCGCTCGTGACGGGGGCGGCATCCGGCATCGGCAAGGCCATCGCCACCCGGCTCGCGGCGGAGGGTGCGTGCGTCGTCATCGCCGACCTCGACCTCGCGAAGGCGCAGGACGCCGCCGCGTCGATCGGCGGGACGGACGTCGCCGTCGGCGTGCAGGCGGACGTGACGGACGAGCGCGCGGTGCAGGCGGCAGTGGATGCGTCCCTGCTGGCGTTCGGCGGGCTCGACCTGGTGGTCAACAATGCAGGGCTGTCGCTGTCGAAGTCGCTGCTGGAGACCACGGTGGCCGACTGGGAGTTGCAGCACGATGTGATGGCGAAGGGCTCCTTCCTGGTGTCCCGCGCCGCCGCGCGGGTGCTGATCGACCAGAAGCTCGGCGGGGACATCGTGTACATCTCGTCCAAGAACTCGATCTTCGCGGGACCGAACAACATCGCGTACTCGGCGACGAAGGCCGACCAGGCGCACCAGGTGCGGCTGCTCGCGGCCGAGCTCGGCGAGTACGGGGTGCGCGTCAACGGGATCAACCCGGACGGCGTCGTGCGCGGCTCCGGGATCTTCGCGGGCGGCTGGGGCGCCAAACGCGCCGCGGTGTACGGCGTGCCGGAGGAGGAGCTGGGGCAGTACTACGCGCAGCGCACCCTGCTCAAGCGGGAGGTGCTGCCGGAGCACGTCGCGAACGCGGTGTTCGTGCTGTGCTCGTCCGACCTCGATCACACGACGGGACTGCACATCCCGGTGGACGCCGGCGTGGCGGCGGCGTTCCTGCGATGACTGGCACGGGGACCGTCGCGGCCGTCGACCTCGGCGCGACCAGCGGGCGGGTCATGATCGGGAGGGTCGGGCAGGACACGCTCGACCTGACCGAGGCCGCACGGTTCCCGAACACGCCCGTCACCCTCTGGGAGGGCGACAGGGCGGCGCTGCACTGGAACGTCCCCGAGCTGTACCGCAACGTGATCGGCGGGCTGCGGGATGCGCTGCACGCTGAGCCGGGAATCGTGAGTGTGGGGGTGGATGCGTGGGCCGTCGACTACGGGCTGCTGCGCGGCGGAGTGCTGCAGGGCATCCCGTACCACTACCGCGACGAGCGGACGGCGGCGGGGGTGGCAGCGGTGCACGCGCGCGTGCCCTCCGACGAGCTGTACCGGCAGAACGGGCTGCAGTACCTGCCGTTCAACACGCTGTACCAGCTGGCGGTCGACCGCGCGGACGGGCGGCTCGACGGGGTGGACACGATGCTGCTCATCCCGGACCTGATCGCGTACTGGCTGAGCGGAGAACGCGTCGCCGAGCGCACGAATGCGTCGACGACCGGGTTGCTGGGGCCGGACGGGGAGTGGAACGCGGCGCTGATCGAGACGCTGGGGCTTCCGCGGGGAGCGTTTCGGCCGGTGGTGGATGCGGGGACCGTGCTCGGTCCGCTGCTGCCGAGTGTGCGGGGCGACGTGCGCATCCCGGATGGCGGTGGTCGTGGCGGCCCGGTGGTGACCGCGGTCGGCTCGCATGACACGGCGTCTGCGGTGGTGGCGGTTCCGATGCGGAGTTCGAACGCGGCGTACATCTCCTGCGGGACGTGGGGGCTCGTGGGCGTGGAGTTGGAGCATCCGGTGCTGACTGCTGCTGCGCGCGACGCCAACTTCACCAACGAGGGTGGGGTGGATGGGCGCGTCAGGTTCCTGCACAACGTGATGGGGCTGTGGTTGCTGAGCGAGAGCATCCGGAGCTGGCGCGACGCCGGGCTGGACGTGGACCTGGTGGAGCTGCTGGAGCGTGCCGAGGCGTTGGGTGCCGGTGTGCCGGTGACGGTCTTCGATGCGAACGACCCACGGTTCCTGGCGCCGGGGGACCTGCCGGCGCGGATCGCGGAGTGGTGCGCGGAGCACGGTGTGGCCGCACCGGCGGGGCCGGTCGAATACGTGCGGAGCATCGTGGAGAGCCTGGCCGAGGCGTTCGCGGCGGCGGTGCGGTCGGCCGCCGAGCTGTCCGGTCGTCGGGTCGACGTGGTGCACATCGTGGGCGGAGGGGCGCGGAACCGGCTGCTCTGCCAGCTGGTCGCCGACCGCTGCGGCGTGCCGGTGCTCGCCGGTCCGGTCGAGGCGACCGCCATCGGCAACGTGCTGGTCCAGGCCCGGGCGCACGGCCTGGTCAGCGGCTCGCTGGAGGCGCTGCGCGCCCTCGTGCTGCGCACGCACGCCCCGGTCGAGTACGCGCCCGCCTTCGCGAGACACCACTAACTGTCGCGAAACGCCCGGGATGCGCGACATTTGCTGGCATCTCGCGGCTCGCGTCAGGAGGCGCGGGCGGCGGTGGCCTCGGTGTCGGCGAGGTCCTCGCGGGCGACCTCGCGGGGCGAGAGGGTGAAGCGCGGGCGCCAGGCCGCGAAGCGGAGGCGCAGGTGGCGGTACTTGACCAGGTAGAACACGCCGACGATCGCCGCCGCGAAACCGGATGCTGCACCGACGCCCATCGCCCAGCGCGGGCCGAGCGTGTCGGCCACCCAGCCGACGATCGGGGCGCCGACCGGGGTGCCGCCCATGAAGATCGCCATGTAGATCGCCATCACGCGGCCGCGGAGTTTCGGGTCCGTGGTCATCTGCACCACGCCGTTGGCGGTGGTCATCAGGGTCTGCGAGGAGACGCCGATGACGATGAGCGCCACGGCGAACAGCCAGAAGTCGGGCATCACGGCGGCGAGGGCGCAGCCGAAGCCGAAGAACGCTGCCCCGGCGAAGAGCAGGGCGACGCGGGGACGCTCGCGGCGGGCGGAGAGCAGCGCACCCACCACGGAGCCGATCGCCATGATCGACGACAGCAGGCCGTACTCGCCCGCCCCGGCGTGGAACACCGACACCGACATCGTCGAGATGAAGATCGGGAAGTTGAGGCCGAAGGTGCCGATCAGGAACACCATCACCAGGATCACCATGATGTCCGGGCGGCGGCGCACGTACCGGAAGCCCTCGACCAGGCCGCCGCGCTGCTTCTTCGCGCGCTCGGACCGGTACAGCTTCTCCACCCGCAGGAACTTCAGCGACAGCAGCACGGCTCCGAACGTCGCCGCGTTGATGAGGAACACCCATCCGGCGCCGACCACCGCGACCAGCAGGCCGGCGACGGCCGGACCGAGCAGCCGCGCCATGTTGAACGACGCGGAGTTGAGGGCCACCGCATTGGACAGGTTCGGCCCTGCCACGAGTTCGGACACGAACGTCTGCCTGGCCGGAGCATCGAAGGCGGCGACGCAGCCGAGCAGCAGCGCGAAGACGTAGACGTGCCACAGCTGCACCACCCCGGTCACGGTCAGGATGCCCAGCCCGAGGCCGAGCGTGCCCATCATCCCCTGGGTGGCCATGAGCAGCTTGCGGCGGTCGAGGTGGTCTGCCGCCCATCCCGTGACGGGCAGGAGAAGCAGCTGCGGCCCGAACTGCAGCGCCATGACGAAGCCGACGGCGGCCGCGTTGTTGTGGGTGAGCTGGGTGAGGACGATCCAGTCCTGGGCCGTGCGCTGCATCCAGGTGCCGACGTTGGAGACGATGGCACCGCCGGCCCAGATGCGATAGTTCACTCCGGAGAGCGAACGGAACATCGCACTCACGAATCGGCCAGCTCACGCAGGATGGATGCGGCTTCCGCCAGTGTCGCGCGCTGCTCCGGCGTGAGGGTGCGGAGTCGCTTGTGCAGCCACGCATCCCGTCGCCGCCTGGTTTCCGCCACGAGGGCGAGGCCCTGCTCCGTGGGCACGACGACCACCTTGCGGCCGTCGTCGGCATCCGGGGTGCGGCGCACGTAGCCCGCCTCTTCGAGGCAGTTGATGGTGCGGTTCATCGACGGCGGCTTGACCCGCTCGTGGTCGCTGAGCTGCCCGATCGTGCCCGAACCTTCGCGCACCAGGAACGCGAGCGCCGAGGTCTGCGTGTCGCTCAGCTCGTCGTCCGCCTTCTCCGCGCGCAGCCGACGGGACAGGCGCGCCACCGCGATGCGGACGGCGGTGCTGAGGTCGTGGGTGGAGAGTCGCTGAGCCATACATCGTTAGCCTAACAAATTAGTCTTGCTAAATAAATCCCGTTCGCCTGCGGCGTGCGCCAGAATGGCGACGTGCCCACCTACGACGACGCCGCCGGCATCCCGATCACCTACGACGTGTATCCGGTCGATTCCCCCCGTGCGGTGGTCCAGGTCGCCCACGGTGTCGGCGAGCACGCCGGTCGATACCGCGAGCTCGCCGCGCACCTCAACGCCGACGGGTACACCGTCTACGCCGACGACCACCGCGGCCACGGCCGCACCGGCATGGCCCAGTGGAACGACCCGGAGAAGCTCGGGCACCTGGGGGTCGGCGGTCTACGGGCAGCCGTGGATGCGCTACACGCCTTCTCCGGGATCATCCGCGACCAGAACCCGGACCTCCCACTCGTGTTCTTCGGCCACAGCTGGGGCTCGCTGATGGGCCAGATGATCCTCAACAAACACAGCAGCGACTACGACGCCGCCGTGCTCTCCGGCACCGCATACCGGGTGCTCGGCTCGATGAACAGCGGCGACCTGAACAAGCGGCACGCCCACCTCGGCACCACCGGCGTCGAGTGGCTGAGCCGTGACCCCGCGGTCGCCCAGGCCTTCGTCGACGACCCGCTGACCACGTCCGTCCCGCTGGCCAAGCTGTTCGGCCTGCTCGACGCCTCCCGGCTGCTCGGCCGCCCGGCCCGCTCGTTCCCGCGCGACCTGCCGCTGCTCATCCAGGTGGGTGGAGACGACCCGCTCGGCGGCGAGGCGAGCGCCCGCAGACTCGAGCAGGCATACCGGAAGCGGTCGGGGCTCACCGACGTGACCACCATCGTCTACCCGGGCGCCCGGCACGAGATCTACAACGAGACGAACAAGGCGGAGGTCATGGCCGACCTGACCGCCTGGCTGGATGCCCGCATCCCATCCCGGGTGTAGCCGCTCGATCGGCCCTGCGGCGATCTAGGCTGTAGTCATGCACGGTGAATACAAGGTTCCTGGTGGCAAGCTCGTCGTCGTCGACCTGGAGGTGATCGACGGCAGACTCGCGAACTTCCGCCTGGCCGGCGACTTCTTCCTCGAACCGGACACCGCGCTGGAGGCGATCGACAACGCGGTGAACGGCCTCCCCGCCGAGGCGGACGCCGCGACCATCGCCGCCGCCGTCCGCGGTGCGCTGCCCGAGGGCGCCACGCTGCTCGGGTTCTCGCCGGAGGGTGTCGCCGTCGCCGTGCGCCGTTCGCTCGCCCGCGCGACCAGCTGGCGCGATTACGACTGGCAGATCGTGCACTCCAAGGCCGTGCCTCCTGTGATGCAGATGGCGCTCGACGAGGTTCTCGCCACCGAGGTGGGGGAGGGCCGCCGCGGCCCGACCCTCCGTATCTGGGAGTGGGACGAGCCCGCCGTGGTCATCGGCAGCTTCCAGTCCGTCAAGAACGAAGTGGATGCGGAGAACGCCGAGAAGTACGGCTTCGACGTGGTGCGCCGCATCTCCGGCGGGGGCGCGATGTTCATGGAGGCCGGCTCGGTGGTCACCTATTCGATCTACGCGCCCGCCGACCTGGTGCAGGGGATGAGCTTCGCCGACAGCTACGCGTTCCTCGACGAGTGGGCGATCGTCGCCCTCAAGTCGCTCGGCATCGACGCGTTCTATCAGCCGCTCAACGACATCACGAGTCCGAAGGGCAAGATCGGCGGGGCGGCGCAGAAGCGTCTCGGCTCCGGCGCCGTGCTGCACCACGTGACCATGAGCTACGACATGGACGGTCAGAAGATGACCGAGGTGCTGCGCATCGGCCGCGAGAAGATCAGCGACAAGGGCATCACCAGCGCCGCGAAGCGCGTCGACCCCCTGCGCAGCCAGACCGGCATGACCCGCGCCGAGATCATCGAGCGCATGAAGCAGACCTTCACGCAGCTCTACGGCGCCACCCCCGGCGACATCACTCCGGAGGAGTACGCCGCCGCCGAGAAGCTGGTCGCCGAGAAGTTCGGCACCCCGGAGTGGCTGTACCGCGTGCCGTAGCCCTCTCGCGCCCCGCGCATCCATCGAGCCCAGGCTTTTTCGTCGTCGTCTTGCGACGAAAGATCCTGGGCTTGATTGCGTTCAGAGCGGCGCTCTTGTTAGGTTAGGCAAAGCTTAGTTAGCTAAGCCTTACCTAACCACACCATTCAGAGTCCAGCGGGTCGGCGGTGTGCCGACCCGCTCACAGGAGCGCCATGAGATCGATGAGTTCCCCGCCCACAGCCGCCACGGCACCGGCCAGAGCACGCGGCACGCGTCTGCTCGCCGCCCTGGTCGCGACCGCCCTGGCGACGCTCGGCGTCACCGCCGTCGCCACGCCGGCCCACGCGGCTGGGCCGGCGGTCTCCGCCCAGCAGGTCCCGGCAGCGGGCGGCACGATCACGCTCAGCGGCAGCGGCTTCACCCCGAGCACGCAGGGCATCTACCTGGGCGTCGGCCCGGCCGGACTGCCCGGCTTCTACCTCGGAGCGAGCAGCCTGATCAGCAGTGAGACGGTCTGGATCGCGCCGGGCAACGTCGACGGCACCAGCCCGTCCGGCCGCACAGCGCCGATGAACGCGGACGGCACGTTCTCCGTCACGGTCACCGTCCCCGCCGCCAGCGCATCCGTCCCGGCGTACGCGGTCTACACCTCCAAGGGCCACGGCCAGGGGATGAGCGACACCAGCCAGAACTCGACCACCCCGCTGGTCTACGCTCCCGCCCCGCCCGCCTCCACCACGCTCGCGCTGACATCGAGCGCCGCCAGCATCACGGACGGCTCGCCCGTGACCGTCACGGCGACGGTCAGCCCGGCCGCCGCGGGCGTCGTCACCTTCACCGATGGTGCCACGACGCTCGGGACGGCGACCGTCTCCGGCGCCACCGCGGCTCTCACGACGAGCGGCCTCGCGGTCGGCTCGCACGCGATCGCCGCGTCGTTCGCCCCGTCCGACGCCACCGCCTTCGCCGCATCCACCGCCTCGGCCGTGAGCGTGACGGTCACCGCCGTCGGCGCGCACTCCCCCGCATCCGTCACCGTCGCCCCGGCCACCGGGCTCGACCCCGCCAGCGCATCCATCACCGTCACGGGCGCGGGCTTCGCCGCGACCGGCGGAGCCGTGCCGGGCGTCTACGTCGGCGTCGGACCCAAGTCGGCCGCGAACGAGCCGGCCTGGAACCTCACCGCCTCGCTCTTCCAGGGCGTCGCGTGGGTTCGCACGATCGGAGCGGACGGCGCGTTCACCACCACACTGAGCGGGATCGCGCAGGTCTTCACCTCGAACGGCCGCCAGGTCGATTGCTCCACCGAGGAGTGCGGCGTGTACACCTTTGCCGCGCACGGCTCGGCCGACCGCAGCCAGGACACGTACACGCCGATCGCGTTCGCCGTCCCCGCCGTTACGCCTGTCGCCACCACCCTCAGCCTCACCACCTCGTCGGTCAGCTCGGCCGCGGGCGCCGGTGTGGATGTGACCGTCACCGTCTCGCCGAAGGCCGACGGCACCGTGAGCATCCTCGACGGAGGCACCGTGGTCGCCCGTAACCTCGTGCTCCGCGACGGCCAGGCCACCACCCGCATCTCCACCCTTCCCCAGGGCGAGCGCACGCTGTCGGCCACGTTCACCCCGGCAGACCCCTCCGCGTTCGCCGGCTCGACGGCCGCTCCCGTCTCACACACCGTCACGGCGCCGCCGGTGGTCACCCCGCCCGTCGACCCTGCCGTCCCCGCTGTCGTGACCGCACCCACCGCCGTCGCAGAGCCGGTCTGCGTCGCACGCTCGATCGACGACGCGACCATGAGCTGGGGCCTCAAGTCGAGCTTCCGCACCTACATCTCCGGCGGAATCGCGAACGGATCGTGGACCCTCTCCGGCGTGACGTACGCCGACGGCCGGTTCGGCTGGTCGAACGGCTCCGGCAGCTACAACACCGAGGACGAGAAGGGCATCGCGCGCTTCCCCGGCAGCGTCTCGTTCTCCGGTCACGGCGGCGTCCTCAGCCTCGTGCTCTCCAACATCGCCCTCCGCGTGACGGGGCCGGACTCGGCCACCATCGTCGCCGACGTGCACTCGACCGACATGGGAGGCGCCGCCAGCGACCACCCCGGGATCGCGTTCGCCTCCGTCGCGCTGAACGGAGGAGCATCCGGCTCCCGGGTGACCGCGACGGACGCTCCCGTCACGCTCACCACGGCAGGCGCATCCGCGTTCGCCGGGTTCTACGAGGCTGGCACCGCGCTCGACCCCGTCTCGTTCAGCCTGCCGCTCGGCGCATCCGTCGCCTGCGACAGCGCGACAGCGTCCAGCCTCGCCACCACCGGCGGAGGAGATGCCGGCGGCTGGCCGCTGATCGGCGGCCTGATGGTCCTGGTCGGGATCTCGGCGGTCGTCGCCGTGCGGCGCCGCGCATCCACCCAGGCGGTGGCGCAGGCGTGACCTCCAGCACCGAAGCACCCGTGGGCGGGGCCGTCGGCTCCGCCCACGGGCGTCGGCGGCCGTCGCGGTCCGCCCGCCTCCTGCGGCTGGCCGCCGTCGTCTCCGTGGTCGCGACGCTCTCGGGATGCGGCGCGACGGCGGCGACATCGGCCGCACCCCCAGCGCCGAGCACCACGGCCACGGCACGGGATGCGCGGAGCGGCCTCGCCGACCCGCGCACCATCACCGGGCCGTCGACCGCCGCGCCCGTCGCCGACGTCGTGCCGATCACCACCGCGCCGAAGCCGACGCTGCCCGTGACGGTCGACGACGCCTCCGGCACCAGGGTCACGGTCGCAGACACGAGCCGCATCCTGGCCCTGGACGTCTACGGCACCCTCGCAGAGACGGTCGTGGGCCTGGGGCTCGGCGATGCGCTCGTCGGCCGGGGAGCCTCCAACACGCTCGGGGTGATGTCGAAACTGCCGCTGGTGACCCAGAACGGGCACGAGCTCAACGGCGAGGCGATCCTCGCGCTGCACCCGACGCTGGTGCTCACGGACACGACGCTCGGGCCGCGCGACGTGCAGGACCAGCTCCGCGCATCCGGGGTCACCGTCGTGTTCTTCGACGCGGAACGCAGCATCGGCGCCATCGGCTCGCAGATCGAGACGGTCGCTCACGCGGTCGGACTCGACGCGGATGGCAAGCGGCTCGCCGCTCGCGTCGCGGGCGACCTCGCGGCGGCCAAGAAGACCATCGCGGAGATGGCCCCGACCGGCGACGACCGGCTGCGTGCGGCCATGCTCTACGTGCGCGGCCGCGCTGGAGTGTTCTTCCTGTTCGGGAAGGGGATGGGCGCTGACGACCTGATCGGAGCGCTCGGTGCCGTCGACGTGGCGACCGAGGCGGGCATCACGGGCGCGAAGCCCGCCAACAGCGAGGCGCTGCTGGCGACGAACCCGGATGTGTTCCTCATGATGACGGACGGCCTCGCCTCCACGGGCGGGGTCGACGGTCTGCTGCAGCGGCCGGGCGTCGCGGACACGGCGGCCGGACAGCACCGCAGGATCGTGGACATGAACGACGGGCAGCTGCTGTCGTTCGGCCCGACGACGCCCGCGGTGCTGCTGTCGCTCGCCGACGCGCTGTACCGGCCGGGGGCCGGCAGGTGACGAGTGCCGAGGCCGCCACGCACCCCCGGCACCGGCAGCGCGCTGAGCAGGGCCGGCGTCTCAGCGCCGTCACCCGCGCGCGCCGCCGCCGCGTCCCCGTGCTCGTCGCCCTCGTGGTGCTGCTCGCCGCCGCCGTTCTGCTCTCGTCCGCCGTCGGCCAGTTCGCGCTCTCTCCCGCCGAGATCGTCGCATCCATCGGCCGCCGCATCGGCATCGGTCCTGCCGCCAGCGGCACGGCGACCTACGCGGACGGCGCACTGTGGAACATCCGGTTCCCGCGGGTGGCGCTCGGCATCGTCGTCGGCGCAGCGCTCGGTGTGGCCGGCGCGCTGATGCAGGGCGTCTTCGCCAACCCGCTGGCCGAGCCGGCCGTCGTCGGGGTCTCCGCCGGCTGCGCCGTCGGGGCCTGCGCCGTGATCGTCTTCGACCTGCAACAGCTCGGCCCGGCGAGCATCCCGCTCGCCGCCTTCATCATGGGCGTGCTGACCACCGTGCTCGTCTACGTGCTCTCCCGCGCCCGCGGCCGCACCCAGGTGCTGATGCTCGTGCTCACCGGCATCGCGATCAACGCCGTGGCGAACGCGATCATCGCCTTCCTGGTCTTCCAGGCGGACACCGCCAGCCGCGAGCAGATCATGTTCTGGCAGCTCGGCTCCCTCAACGGAGCCACTTGGGCGGCCGTCGCCGTCACCGCGCCCCTGCTGGTCGTCGGCGTGGGCTGCGCGTGGCTGCTGGCCAGGCGACTGGATGCGCTCGCGCTCGGCGAACGCAGCGCCAGGCACCTCGGCGTCCCGGTGGAGCGGGTGCGGCTGGTGGCGATCCTCCTGGTGGCGCTGCTCACCGCCGTCGCCGTGTCGTTCGCGGGGATCATCGCGTTCGTCGGCCTGATCATCCCGCACCTGCTGCGGCTGCTGATCGGACCGGCGCACGCCGCACTTATCCCGGCCAGCGCCCTCGGCGGCGCCCTGCTGATCAGCGCCGCCGACCTCGCGGCGCGCACGGTCGTGCCGTTCGCAGACCTGCCGATCGGGATGTTCACCGCCCTCGTCGGCGGCCCGGTCTTCTTCGTGCTGCTCCGGCGCACCATCGCCGCCAAGGAGGGAGCAGCGTGAGCGCCGAACTGCGCGGCGTCAGCCTCGCCGTCGACGGCAGGGCGCTGCTGTCCGACGTGGATCTCGCGGTGCGCCCCGGCGAACTCGTCGCCTTCATCGGCCCGAACGGCGCAGGAAAGTCGACGGCGCTCTCCGTGCTGGCGGGCGACGTGACGCCGGACGCCGGAACGGCGACCATCGACGGGCGGCTGCTGACGAGCATCCGGGTGCAGGAGCTCGGCCGCCTGCGCAGCGTGCTGCTGCAGCAGAAGGGGGTGTCGTTCTCCTACCCGGTGCGCGAGGTCGTCGCGATGGGGCGGATGCCGTGGTCACGTCTCCCGTCGGACGGCGCAGACGCCACCGACGACGAGATCGTCGCCGCCGCGCTCGCCAGCACAGACACGGCCCACCTCGCCGACCGGGATGTGACCACCCTCTCCGGCGGAGAACTCGCCCGCGTCTCCCTCGCCAGGGTGCTCGCCCAGCGCTGCCGTGTCGTGCTCCTCGACGAACCGACGGACGCGCTCGACATCGGCCACCAGGAGCAGGTGCTCGCGCTCGCCGCCGGGCTGGCGGCGGACGGCGCCGCGGTGCTCGCCGTGCTGCACGACCTGAACCTCGCCGCCGCGTACGCGGACAGGGTCGTGCTGCTCGCGGGCGGCCGTGTGGTCGCGGACGGAGCCCCGCGCGACGTCCTCACCGGCGAGCGGCTGAGCGCTGTCTACGGGCACCCGGTCGAGACCGTCGACCACCCGGTGACCGGCGCGCTGCTCGTGCTGCCGGTGCGCGCATCCACTGCTGTTCGCCCCCGGATGGGGGACATTCTCAGTGCTTTCGGGTAGCCTGACCGGCGTGAACTGGTGGATCGTCGGCGCAGTGGTGGCCGCAGTGGTGCTCGTTGTCGTGGCGTCGAGGCTCGGCTGGATCGACTTCTCCGACAAGACGAAGACGTCGGGAGGGTCGTCGAGCAGCATCGTCGGCATCGGCGACGAGGTGTTCGCGCCGACCCGTCACGAGGCCCAGGTCGAGCTCGACCGGCAGTCCATGCTCCCCGCTCCCGCCCCGCTGCCCGGCGACGGGGACAAGGGCATCTGGGAGGGCGGCACGATCCGGATCGATGTGCCGTCTAGCGCGACTGCAGGTCCTGATACTCGGGATGCTCCCTGAGCCAGTGCCGCACGTACGGGCACGTCGCGACCACGCGCAGGTCGGTGTTCGCGCGCACGTCGTCCAGCGCTTCCTGCACCAGCGTCGACGCCATCCCCTTCTCCCGCTTCTCCTCGTCGATCACGGTGTGCGTGAACACGATCGCGTCGTCGCGCAGGTCGTACTCGGCGACGCCGATCTGCTCTCCGTCCTTGACGAGCACGTAACGGGAGGACTCCGGCTGCTTCACCACGGTGAGACTCATGCCGCCAGGCTAACCCCGACGGGCGACGCGGCGGCGACCCGGCGCACACACTGCGAGAATGGTGGAATGCAGGACGACGCCACCGCGGATGCGGACCTCCCTCCCGTGGCCTGGCATCCGGATGCGCCGAGCACCGTCGTGCACGCCGACAACCTCGACATCGTGGCCGCCCTGCCGGACGAGTCGTTCACCCTCATCTACCTCGACCCGCCGTTCAACACCGGTCGGTCGCAGACCAGGCGGAGCACCACGTCGGTGCGGTCGGCGGGCGGCGCAGGCAGCGTCACCGGGTTCAAAGGGCGCAGCTACGAGCGCATCAAAGGCGACCTGCTGCGCTACGACGACCGTTTCGACGACTACTGGTCGTTCCTCGAGCCGCGCCTGATCGAGGCGTGGCGCATCCTCGCCGACCACGGCACGCTCTACCTGCACCTCGACTACCGCGAAGCCCACTACGCCAAGGTGCTGCTGGATGCGCTGTTCGGCCGCGAATCGTTCCTCAACGAGATCGTCTGGGCCTACGACTACGGCGCGAAGTCGAAGAACAAGTGGCCGACCAAGCACGACACGATCCTGGTCTACGTGAAGAACCCCGCAGGCTACTTCTTCGACTCGTCGGCGGTCGACAGGGAGCCGTACATGGCGCCCGGCCTGGTGACGGCGGAGAAGGCGGAGCTGGGCAAGCTGCCGACGGACGTGTGGTGGCACACCATCGTCTCGCCGACCGGCCGCGAGAAGACCGGGTACCCCACCCAGAAGCCGGAAGGCATCCTCCGCCGCATCGTGCAGGCGTCGAGCCGCGAAGGCGACTGGGTGCTCGACTTCTTCGCGGGAAGTGGGACGACCGGAGCGGTTGCCGCCGCCCTCGGCCGACGGTTCCTGCTGGTCGACAGCAACCCGGACGCGATCGGCGTGATGCGGGCGCGGTTCGCCGCCGCGGAGCCCGCCGTGCGGTTCGTGGAGGGGTAGCGGGCGCGCATCCACTGTCCGTCGACGGATTCCTGACGCGATTCCCGACACGATTCCAGACACCCCGGAGCACCCGTCCGGAGAACACCAAGAACGGTATGGGAGGCTGGGGCACTATGCGAACCGCGCTCCGCCCTCTGCCCTTCGTCTGGGGTGCGCTGGGCACGGCCGTGGTGTTCGCCCTCATCTACCTGGTGTTCGTGCAGAGCTACATGGGCCAGGTCATCGACGAACGCGCCTTCGCGGGGGCAGACGCGTGGAAGGGCGACCTGATCGAGTTCGCCCACACCTTCCTCAACGCACTGCCGGCCGCCTCGGTCATCCTGGGCTGTATCGCCGCCCTCGCGATCGTGGCGTTCCGCCGCAACTGGGCGGTCTTCTTCGTGGCCGTCGCAGCAGCGGCACTCGCCAACGGCAGCACCCAGCTGCTCAAATACACGGTGCTCAGCCGCCCGTCGAAAGGCGTGGACGTCGGCCTCGCCAACTCCCTGCCGTCCGGGCACACCACCGTCGCTGCGTCGGCGGCGCTCGTCGTCTTCCTCGTCGCATCCCCGCGCTTCCGTCCGCTGGCCGCGGTGATCGGCTCGATCTTCACGATCGCGGCAGGCGCATCCACACTGGTGGAGCAGTGGCACCGGCCGAGCGACGTGGTCGCCGGGATGCTCGTGGTGGCATTCTGGGGCTGCATCGCCGGCCTGCTCTACTCTTGGCTGCGCGTGCCCACCGCCCAACGCCCGGTGCGCACGAAACTGTGGGCCCTGCTCTGGATCGCGGTGGTCTGCGCCGTCGGAGCGGTCGCGGCGCTGCTGGTGACGTACTTCTCCGCGCAGGACGGGGCGAGCCAGCATTTGTTCGTGGCGTACGCCGGGGGTGTTGCGGCGATCGTGGCGACGGGGTTCGTGCTCGCGGTGCTGGGGAACCGGGTGTTCCGGGCGCTGGGGTAGCGCGGGGTCCGGCCGCCTCACCCCTACGAGCTCTGCCGCACCACCAGCTCCGTCGGCAGCAGCGTCACCCTGTCCACCGGTTCGCCTTCGATACGGCGCACCAGCACCTCCGCCATCGTCTCGCCGAGCCCGACCGACGGCTGGTGCACGGTGGTCAGGGGCGGCGTCGCCGTGAGGCCGAAGTAGTCGTCGTCGTAGCCGACGACCGCGATGTCGCCTGGGATGCTCAGGCCGGATTCCAGGATCGCCGAGTATGCGCCGGCCGCCATCTGGTCGTTGGCGGCGAACAGGCCGTCGATCGGCACGCCGCGGGCGAGGAGGCGGCGCATCGCTTCCATGCCGGACATGGGGGAGAAGTCGCCGTACTCGACCAGGGACGTGTCGAGGCCGTGCGCATCCATCGCCCTGTGCCAGCCGGTGAAGCGGTCGAGGCCGGCCGGCATGTCCTGGGGGCCCGTGATGAGGGCGATGTTGCGGCGGCCGCGCTCGATCAGGTGCTCGGTCGCGCCCGCCGCTCCCGCGACGTTGTCGACGTCGACGAAGGAGGCGTTGTGCTCGGTCTCGCTCACCGGGCGGCCGCCGTAGACGATCGGCAGCGTCGAGCCGAGTTGCGCGTACGAGTGGTCGCCGGAGTGGTGGGAGACGACGAGGGCGCCGTCGACGTTGCCGCCCATCAGGTACCGCCTGGTCTTGTCGGGGTTCAGCTCCGACGAGATCACCATGTTGAGCGTGTACTCCGTGTCGGCCAGGTGCAGGGCGACGCCCTGGACGATGGATGCGAAGAACGGGTCGGCGAAGACCTTCGCCGTCGACTCCGGCACGACCAGCGCGATCACCTGCGTGCGACGGGATGCGAGGGAGCGGGCGGCGCGGTTCGGCACGTAGTTGAGGTCGGCGATGGCCTTGGTGACCGCCTCCGTCACCTCGGGCGTGACCTTCGTGGAACCGTTCACGACGCGGGACACGGTGGCGCGCGAGACTCCCGCACGCGCCGCCACCGCTTCGAGGGTGGGAACGGCGCGACCGTCCACCTGCTCCGACGTCATCGGGTCACCTTTCTACCGCAAGACCCATGCTAGAGCCGACGGGCTCGGCGGAGCGGCTGGGCGTGGCGGCCGTGCTCCGTGCCTCCGCGATCAGCCGGGCGAACGCGTGGCCGGACTCCTTCACGGTACGCTCCTGCGTCTCGTAGTCCACCCGCACGATCCCGAAGCGCTTCTCGTATCCCCAGGCCCACTCGAAGTTGTCGAGGAACGACCACACGAAGTAGCCGCGCACGTCGGCACCCTCCGCGATGGCGGAGCGGACGGCATCCACGTGAGCGAGGATGTACGCCTCGCGTTCCGTGTCGTGGATGCGTCCGTCGTCGGCGACCGTGTCGTCGTACGCCGCGCCGTTCTCGGTGATGTACAGCGGCGGAAGTGTCGGGTACTCCTGGCCGAGCCGGACGAGCAGGGTGCGCAGCCCGTCCGGGTTGACCTCCCAGCCCATCGCCGTCTGCGGCAGGTGGCGCGACGGGAACGTCACGTACTCGCTGCCCACGAACGGCGACGACTTCGGCCGGTCCGTCGGCGTGAGGCCCGGGACCGCATCCGCCGGCAGTGGATGCCCGGAGACGTTGTCGTCGTGGTAGTGGTTCACGCCCAGGAAGTCGATCGGCTGCGCGATGGTGGCGAGGTCGCCGTCGTGCACCAGCTCCTCGAAACGGTGCTCGCGGAGGTCGTCGAGCACGTCGTCCGGGTAACTGCCGAGGAGCAGCGGCTCGAGGAACATCCTGTTCCACAGGCCGTCGATGCGGCGGGCCGCCTCACGGTCTGCCGGATCGGACGGGTCGTTCGGGACGGCGTTGGTGAGGTTGAGCGTGATGCCGACGCGCAGCGCGGCGGCGGAGGCGGCGGAGGAAGCGGCGACGGACGCGCCCGCCGCATCCCGCAGCGTCTGCACAGCGAGTCCGTGCGCGAGGTGCTGGTGGTGCAGCGCGGCCAGGGCGCCGCGCGGCTCCCTCCTGCCGGGAGCGTGCTCACCGGCCGCGTACGCGATCAGCGACGAGCACAGCGGCTCGTTGAACGTGGTCCAGTGGCTCACGCGGTCGCCGAGAGCGTCGTAGACCGCAGCAGCATAGTCACGGAAGCGGTACGCCGTGTCGCGGTTCGCCCAGCCGCCCGCGTCTTCGAGCGTCTGCGGCAGATCCCAGTGGTAGAGCGTGAGCCACGGCAGGATGTCCGCGTCCAGCAGCTCGTCGACCAGGCGACTGTAGAAGTCGAGCCCCGCGCGATTCACGAAGCGGTCGCCGGGCTTCACGCGCGCCCACGAGATCGAGAACCGGTACGACTGCAGGCCGAGCTGCTTCATCAGCGCGACGTCTGCCGGCATCCGGTGGTAGTGGTCGACGGCGACCTCGGGGGTGTCCCCGCCGGCGACGGCATCCGGGATGCGCGCGAAGTGGTCCCAGATGGAGTCCTCTTTGCCGTCCTCGTGCGCTGCGCCCTCGATCTGGGCAGCGGCGGTCGCCGACCCCCACAGAAAACCAGCAGGCCAGTCGGTGGTCTGGAAGGTCATTCTTAGCCTTTCACCGCGCCGGCCATGATGCCGGAGACCAGCTGCTTGCCGGCGAGCACGAAGAGGATGAGCAGGGGGATGGTGGCCATGACGGCGCCGGCGAGCACGATCGAGTAGTCGACGTACTTGGCCGACTGCAGCTGGCTCAGCGCGACCTGCAGGGTCGGGTTCTGCGGCACGACGAGCAGCGGCCACAGGTAGTCGGTCCACGCGGTCATGAAGGTGAACAGTCCGAGGATCGCCATTGCGGGACGCGCGGCGGGGACGCCGACGTGCCAGAACGTGCGGATCATGTTGGCGCCGTCGACGCGTGCGGCCTCGATCAGCTCCTCCGGGATCACGTCCACCAGGTACTGCCGCATGAAGAACACGCCGAACGCGGTCACCAGGGTCGGGATGATGACCGCGCCCAGGGTGCCCGTCCAGCCGAACTGCTTCATCACCATGAACAGCGGGATGATGCCCAGCTGGGTCGGCACGGCGAGGGTCGCGATGACGAACACCATCAGCCCCTCACGGCCGCGGAACTTCAGCTTCGCGAACGCGTAGCCGGCGAGCGTCGAGAACCCGACCACCGAGATGGTGATGATGCTCGCGACGATGAGCGAGTTGCCGAGAGCCAGCCAGAACGGCACGGTGTCGAGCACCTGCGCCACGTTCGTCCAGAACTGTCCGCCGGGAAGCAAGGGAGGGTACGTGGAGGTGAGCACGCTGCTCGGGCTCGACCCGGCGACGACGGACCACCACAGCGGGTAGACGCCGCCGATGAACACGACGATCAGCAGGCCGTAGGTGAGGAAACCGGGACGCCGGTCGATGCCGAGCGCGCGGCGCTTCGGCGCCCGGCCCTTCTGCGAGCCGGCCTTCGGCGCTGCCGCCCGGGGCGAGCGCTGCTCTGCCTGGCCGTTGCGGTCGACGGTGGCGGTCATGATCTCTTCTCCTCGCTTGCGGCGACCAGGGCGAGATCGCCCTCGGTGGCCGTGTCGTCACTGTTCCCACTGCCCGCGTCACCCGCCCCCGCCGTGGCGCGCGAAGCCGCCAGCCGACGTGCGGTGCGTTTGGCGCCCATCCGGGCCTCTGTGGATGCGATGCGCCGGGAGATGAGGAAGTTCAGCACCCCGAACGCGACGATGATGATGAACAGCAGCCAGGCGATGGCCGATGCCTTGCCGAAGTTCTGGCGGTTGAACGCCATGTCCCAGAGGTAGAGCACGGTGGTCTGGTACTGCCGCTGCGGTCCGCCCGGCACGGCGCTGGACGGGTTGAACAGCTTGGGTTCCGTGAAGATCTGCAGGCCGCCGATCGTGGCCGTGACGATGACGAAGATCATCGTGGGCCGGATGCTCGGCAGGGTGATCGAGAAGAAGCGGCGGAACGCGCCCGCGCCGTCGAGGGCGGCCGACTCGTGGATGTCGCGCGGCACGGCCTGCATGGCGGCGAGCAGGATCAGCGCGTTGTAGCCGGTCCAGCGCCAGTTGACCATGGAGGCGATGGCGACGTGCGCGGGGAACGTCTCGGTCTTCCAGTTGATCGGGGAGAGGTGCACGGACTGCAGCAGGTTGTTGATCAGGCCGTACTTCTCGTCGAAGGCGCTGGAGAAGATGAGGGTGACAGCGACGGGCGTGACGACGTAGGGGATGAGGACGCTCATCCGCCAGAACGTCTTGGCCCGGATGTTCTGGTCCAGGATCGCGGCGATCAGCACGGCGCCGATCAGCTGCGGGATCGCGGACAGCAGGAAGATGCTGAAGGTGTTGAACAGCGAGTTCCAGAAGAACGGGTCGCTCAGCTCGGCGACGTAGTTGCCGAGGCCGACCCACTCGCCGGGGCCGGTGAGGAGGTTCCACTTGTTCAGTGACACGACGAACGTGTAGACGAGCGGGAACAGTCCGACCAGGCCGAACAGCACGAAGAACGGTGCGATGTAGAAGTAGGGGGACGCCTTGACGTCGAAGCGGCTCAGCTTCTGACGCGGGGTCAGGGCGCGGCGCGCATCCCGATCCTGCTTGCGGCGGTCGCTGCGGTCTGTGCGGTCGGCGGCGCCTGTGCGGTCGGCGTCGGCCGCGGTGGGCGGTGTTGTCACGGAGGTCATGCGCTGGTTCTCCCCAGGGTGCGGGCCCCCGCCGCCTGCGCGGCGGGGGCCCGGTCGGTGCTGGATGCTACTTGTTGACGACCAGCTGGTTGAGCAGCTTCATCGCGTTGGCCCAGGCCTGGTCGCCGTTCGCCTTGCCGGAGTCGAGCTCCTGCACGGACGGGCCGAAGACCTGGGACTGGATGACCGAGTCGTCCGGTCCCTTGTACTGGGCGACGACGCCCTTCGCACGCTCGGCGAGGATCTGACCGATCGGAGCGTTGTTGAAGAACTTCGTCAGGTCGCTCTCGCCGGTCACGCCGGAGTCGGACTGCGCTGCGGTCACGGACGGGAAGGTGCCCGCGGCCTGGAAGGTGGCGACCTGCGACTTGGCGGTGGTCAGCCAAGCGGCAAGGTCAGCGGCCTCCTTCGGGTGCTTCGACTGCTTCGGGACGGTCAGGAACGATCCACCCCAGTTGGCTGCGCCGCCGGGGAAGACGTTGGCGAAGTCCCAACCGGTCGCTGCGTCGCCGCCGCCGGCCTTGACCTGGCCCTGCACGACGCCGAGCATCCAGCCCGGGCAGACGAACGTGGCGAACGAGCCGTCGGTGAACGCCTTGCCCTTGCCCCAGTCCCACTGGGTCTGGTTGGAGGAGAGGCCGGCAGCCGCTCCACCGGCGAGCTGGCTCCACAGGCCCTTGAGCGTGGAGTTGTCCTCGATGTTGAGCTTGCCGTCCTTGGTGTAGTAGCCCTCCGGCTGCTGGTTCACCATGGCGTTCCAGAGGAAGCCGGACTGGTCGTAGAACGGCTTGCCGCTGGCGGCCTTGTACTGCTGGCCGACCTTGAAGTAGTCCTCCCAGGTGGCGTTGTCCCCGCCGAACAGCTTGGCGACGGAGTCGCGGTCGCTCGGCAGACCGGCGGCGGCGAAGAGCTTGCTGTTGTAGCAGAGGCCCTCCGGCCCGATGTCGGTGCCGTAGCCGATGATGCGGCCGTCCTTGTCGGTGGCCTGCTTGAGCTTCCAGTCGACCCAGCGGTCCTTGATCTTGTCGGCTCCGTAGTCCTTCAGGTCGTTGAAGTCCGTGGAGACCTGCATGACCTTGCTGAGCCAGCCTTCTTCGACGGCCTGGACGTCGGGGAGGCCGCTTCCGGCCGCTTCCTTGGTCTGCCAGTCGGTCAGGGCGTTGTCACCGGTGTCGATGTTCGTCGCCTTGATCTTGATGTTCGGGTGCTCCTTCTCGTACTGCGAGTAGAGCTTGTCGAATCCCATCGTGCCGAACGTGGTGACGGTCAACGTGATCGGGTTCGAGCTGCTGCCGCTGTCTCCACCGCTGGATGAACATCCTGCGGCGAGGAGGGCGAAGGATGCGGCGCCTGCAACGGCGGCGACAACCTTGGTGCGTCGTGAGAACTTCACGGTCACTCCCTTGTGTGCGTGGTCTGGTGGTGGGGCGCTGAGAGCGCTCTCAACCACTGGTGTGAGAGCGCTCTCACGCGTTGCCACAGAGAATATGCAGGCATTGCGGGCGGTGTCAAGCGCGAGCGTGGTCGCGCTCTCATCGGCACCAATCCGGGGATGTGTTGTTCGGGCGTCCGCGCCGTGGGCGATTCTGCGTCTTGCCCAACAATTCCGGGGGTCCGGGATGCGCGGACGGCCGTCGTGGGGCGGTCATGGCGACTCTGCGCGGTCGTCGCGTCGTGACCGAATCGTTACCGTCGCGGAGCGCGGTTCGGTGCTCGCGCACCCACAACGCCCAGCGGCCGCCGCCCGCGAGGGCGACGGCCGCTGGATGCGCTGGAACCTACTCCGCAGCCGGCTTCGGGCGCTGGGCGCGCAGGGAGGCCGTGTCGGCTCCCGGCTCGATCAGTGCGCCGAAGTCGTCGGCAGCGCGGTGGGCGAGGATGCCCGTGTCGTACTCCTCGTCGCTCTCCGCAGCCACGGTGCCGGCGAGCACACGCTCGCGGTCGGCTGCCGCATCCGCTGCGTCCGCCGCGTCGTCCGCCGCCTCCTGGAGGGCCGACTTGGCCCGCAGCGGCGGCGTCTTGAAGAACCAGGTGAGCACGAACGCGATCAGGACCACGATCAGCGCCACCCAGTAGACCTCGATGGCCGACTGGTTGAAGCCGACCAGGAACGGCTTGGAGAGCCGCTTGTCGGCGCCGTTGAGGAACGACGTGTCGTCGAGGCTGGCGCCACCGGCGGAGTCGGACTTCTTCAGCTGGGTCTGCAGCGTGGGCACCGCCTTCTCGACCACCTGCGAACGCTGGTCGGCGTTCGAGAAGTCGATCGGGGCAGCGGGCACCTTCGTGGCCGCGATGTCGGCGGGGACGCCCTGGGCGACCAGCTGTGCGACGGCCGCGTCGTGCGCGCCCTTCTGCGCGTTCGCCTCGAGCGGGGTCACGATCTTGTTGTAGATCGTGTCCATGATCTGCTTGTTCTCCGGCGCGCTCGCCACGGACGGCGTGAGTGCCGCATCCAGGGCGTTGGTCAGCGTCGGCTTGTCGCTCAGCGAGGTCTGGATGTTGCCCGGCATCACCGTGAACAGCAGCGACAGCAGCACGGCCGTGCCCAGCGTTCCACCGATCTGACGGAAGAACGTGGATGCGCTGGTCGCGACACCCATGTCCTTCAGCCCCACCGAGTTCTGGCTGGCGATGGTGAGCGTCTGCATGAGCTGCCCGAGGCCGAGGCCGATGAGCAGCATGGCGCCGGCGATGAACCAGTACGAGCTGTCGAACTTGAGGAACGTCAGGTAGAAGAACCCGCCGGACAGCAGCGCCGTGCCGATGATCGGGAACTGCCGGTAGTGGCCGGTGCGCGAGATGATCTGGCCGGAGGCGATCGAGGAGATCATCAGTCCGAGGATCATCGGGAGCATCTGCAGGCCGGACTCCGTCGGCGTCGCGCCGAGCACGAGCTGCAGGTAGAGCGGCAGGGTCAGCATGGCGCCGAACATCCCGAAGCCGACGAACACACCGATGATGGTGGCCATCGAGAAGGTGGAGGAACGGAACAGCTTGAGCGGGATGAGCGCGTCATCCTTCATCGCCATCTCGACCAGGATGAAGGCGACGATGCCGATGGCGCCGACCACGTAGCAGGCGATCGCCCCTGCGCTGTCCCAGCCCCAGTCGCGTCCCTCTTCCGCCACGAGCAGCAGCGGCACCAGGGCGACGACGACCGCCGTCGCACCCCACCAGTCGATGCGGGCGGAACCGCGTTCTCGCTTCGGCAGGTGCAGGAACCGCATCACGATGAAGAGCGCGATGACACCGATCGGCACGTTGATGAGGAACACCCAGCGCCATCCGGCGATCCACAGGATCTCGTTGGCGCCGGCGAACAGGCCGCCGACCAGCGGGCCGATGAGGCTCGAGATGCCGAAGACGGCGAGGAAGTATCCCTGGTACTTGGCGCGCTCGCGCGGGGCGAGCATGTCGCCCATGATGGCGAGCGGCATGGACATCAGGCCACCGGCGCCGAGGCCCTGGATGGCACGGAACACCGCGAGCTCGATCATCGAGGTCGAGAACGTGGCGGCGATCGAGCCGACCACGAAGATGACGATCGCGAGGATGAACAGCGGGCGGCGGCCGAAGATGTCGGACAGCTTGCCGTAGATCGGCGTGGAGATCGTGGAGACGATCAGATAGGCGGTGGTGACCCACGCCTGCTGGCTCAGACCGTGCAGATCGTCACCGATGGTGCGGATGGCGGTACCGACGACGGTCTGGTCGAGGGCGGACAGGAACATACCGGCCATGAGGCCGAAAATGACGAACAGGATCTGACGGTGCGTCATGATCGCGTTCCTCGGTGCGGCGGGCGCCGCGGATGCTTGGCTTGACATGAATCTCCGAGTCGAGAGTCTGAATGGGGACGCCCGAGCCACGGGAGTCACACCGGTGTGGGGCACAAAAAAATTTGCGGAGAGTGCAAAGTTACACCCGGTGCGACTGTTTCAGCAACGTGAAGTAGTTGTCATATGTAAACGTTCGCCACAAGCGAACGCAGATCCCGGATTCCGCGCATTCATGCGGATGTATGGATCGAATCCACGCGAACCACACCCCCCGCACAGGTGTCACCGAAAAAGCAGGCGTACCGTGAAAGGAGACCCGAATCCGACGCCCCCCCATTCGACATTCGATCTGAAGGTCCCATGTTCCGCGAGTCCCGTACGACCCCTTCGCGCCGCCTCATCGTGGCAGCAGGCTTCGCCGCAGCCACTGCGCTCATCCTCACCGGATGCGCGGGCGAACCGTCGCCCATCACCAAGGCCGTCGCCGGCGCATCCCCGTCGTCGGAGAGCACGAGCATCTCCACGATCCGCCCGGCAGCAGGCAGCGTCTCCGGTGCAGGAACGGTCACCATCTCCGGCAACAACCTCGACGACGTGAAGAGCGTGCAGATCGGCGGCCAGCAGGCCACGGTCACGCACACCAGCGACAACAAGGTCGTCGCGGTCGTCCCTCCCGCCGCCAACTACCAGGCCGGCGCCGTGGACGTGGCCCTCACCGGCAAGAACGGCAAGGCCATCGCCAGCAGCGACAAGGCATACGACTACAAGGTCGCGACGCCGGTGGACAAGCAGCTCGCATACGCGATGACCTACTGGAAGAACTACAACACCGCGGAGTGGGGCGACCTCAACCCGGTGGGTGGCGACTGCGCCAACTTCGTCAGCCAGTCCCTCATCGCCCGCGGCTGGCAGATGAACGCCGACTGGTACAACAAGGACGCCGCGGCCGACTGGAGCCCCGCCTGGGGCTACGTGCCGTCGATGGATGCGTACTTCCAGGCGAACGCCGCGGCCCTCGGCCTCACGGAGTACCCGCTCGACCAGCGCGACAACATCAAGGTCGGCGACATCGTGATGTTCGACTGGAACGACAACGACTCCCTCGACCACGTGCAGATCGTCTCCTCCGTGCAGAAGGTCGACGGCAAGGTCGTCATCAAGATGGTCGGCCACAACGAGGACACCGACTACCGCGACCTCGACACGACGATCACGGTCGACCACCCCGGCGCCATCGGCCACTTCTGGAGCCTCTCCAAGTAGCCTGCATGCCCGCCGCGACGCGGCTGGGAGTACCGCTCCGCCGCGCCGCGCCGAGATATGCTCATCGCGTGAACATGGGGGAGCTTCGACCGCGTCGTGCCCGCGCGACGGCGGCCGCGCTTCTCGGCGGTGCGCTGATCGTCGTCGCGGCACTCAGTGGATGCGCGACGGGCGGGGCGACGGCGGCCGACCATCCACGGCGCTCCGGCACACCGCACTCGAAGCCGTCGCGCCCGACGGGGGACCCGTCCGCGTCGTCGCGCCCCACGCCGACGGTCACGCCCACGCCGACAGCGGTCGGCTTCGACAAGACGGCGCAGTCCATCGACGATCCGGCGAGCACCTGGGTCGTGGCGAACAAGCCGCGGGGGTTGAAGCCGCCGGAGTACGTCCCGGGCGATCTGGTCTACCCGGACGTGACGTACGTGAACCGCCAGCCGATGCGGCAGGAGGTGGCGACGGCGCTGGTCGCGATGTTCGCCGCAGGCAAGGCGGAGGCCGGCCTCGAGTTCTCGGTGCAGAGCGCATACCGGTCGTACGAGTCGCAGGTGCGGGTCTACAACGACGACGTGGCACGCAACGGCCAGGCGTACGCGGACACCGACACGGCCAGGCCGGGGCACAGCGAGCACCAGACCGGGCTCGCCGTCGACATCAGCGCCGTCCCGGCGAAGTGTTCCCTCGCCGCCTGCTTCGCGCAGACGCCGCAGGGGGAGTGGCTGGCGGCGAACGCGTGGCGGTTCGGCTTCCTTCTGCGGTATCCGGCCGACAAGGTGCCGGTCACCGGGTTCACGTTCGAGCCGTGGCACTTCCGCTACATCGGTGCGCCGCTGGCGGCCCAGCTGCACGCGACCGGCGTGACGACGCTGGAGGAGTTCTTCGGAGTGCCGGGCGGTACGACGTACTAGTGCGTACCAGTGAGGTGCGCCGCTGGCGCGCGCTGCTGACCTCCCTGACGAGCTGACGCAAGTATTTCTTCGAGCGTGGCGTCATCGAGGCGCGCATTCTGCGTCTCTTCGTGTGACGGCGGCAGCCCCCTGCTGCCCCGTTACCGAACCCCCGACTCGATGAAGGCACCCGATGACTATCGCCGACGACGAAGCCCCTTATGTGCTCGGCCAGCAGCGCATGACGCTCGCTGAACTCCGGGCAGAGCTCGAGAGGGTGCCGGCCGGCACGCCCTCGCACTCCGCCCCGTTCTGGCGTTCGCCGGTGGTGGTGATCGGCGCAGCCGCCGTGATCTCGGTCGGCGCCCTCGTCGCCATGTGGGCGGCCCTCGTCGCCACGTCGGTGTGACCGTGCCGGCCATCGACCACCCGCTGATCGGGGAACTGATCCGCTGGTCCAGGGACGGCAACGTGCTCGTCGGACTCGCGGGCGGCTACGACGACGACAGAGACAGCATCCTGCTGTTCACCGACGCGCTGCGCGAGGTGAGCATCCTGGTCCCCGCTGTGGAGTGCCGGCGGATGCGCGGCGCCGACCGTTCTTTCGACGCCGAGCGGACGCAGGGCGAACGCGACGCGTACCATCGCGGGCTGCTGGATGCGCGGACCGCGGTCACGCAGGTCGCCGCGGACCTGGCGATGTCGGGCGACGTGCAGCGCTGCTCCGGTGTCGCGCGGGCGTTCGAGGCGGTGGAGGAGCTGGTCCAGGGCCACGGCGATTAGCCCGGCGCAGGGCCTGAGAGAAATATCTGAGAATTCCCCAGCAGTCGCGTCATGTTCCGCGTGCTGGGGACTCTCTCTCGGTTAAGACCAGGTGTCCTCCCGAAGGGGCATCCGGTCGGTCGTCACCTGTTCCCGGAGGTCGAAACATGCCGAAAGCGCTCTTCAGCGCCCGACGAGCCCTCTCTACCCGTTCTGACGGCGAACTCGTCGAGCTGAGCCGTTCTGGCAATCGCGACGCGTATGCCGAGCTGTGGCGACGCCACGCGTCGGCGGGCCTCGCGGTCGCGCGCTCGCACAGCCCGACACTCGACGCGGACGATCTCGTCTCCGAGTCCTTCGCCCGCATCTTCAAGACGATCGCGGCGGGCGGCGGCCCGACGTCGGGCTTCCGGCCGTACCTGTTCACGACGATCAGGAACACGGCAGCAGGATGGGGACGCGCACGCCGCGAGGTGGCGGTCGACGACGCCGACCTCATCGAGGACCCCCGCTTCAGCGAGGAAGCCCAACTGGATGCGCTCAACGGCACGCTCGCGATGTCCGCGTTCCGCACGCTCTCCCCGGAGTGGCAGGAGGTGCTCTGGTACACCGAGGTCGAGGGGCTGGCGCCCCGAGAACTCGCCCCGCTCCTCGGCCTCAGCGCGAACTCGGCCGCAGCACTCGCGTACCGCGCCCGCGAGGGTCTCCGCCAGGCCTGGATCCAGGCCCACCTCGCATCGGTCCCCGCCGACTCCGAGTGCCGCTGGACCATCGACCACCTCGGCGCATACCTCCGCGGCAAGGCGCAGAAGCGCACGCGCACCCGCATCGACGCCCACCTGGAAACGTGCGCCGAATGCAGCCTCGCCGCAAGCGAAGCCGCAGACGCCAGCCGCCAGGTCGGCCTCATCCTGCTGCCCCTGACCGCCGGGATCGGCGGGGCAATCGCGTACACGGCGTGGCTCTCCACGGGCGGCGGCGTCGGTGCCGCGTCGGCGGCGACGGCGGGGACGCTGGGGGGTGCCAGTAGTGCTGGTAGCGCAAACACCGCCGGCACCGCCGGCGCAGCCAGCGTGGGGACCGCATCCGGGCTCCCCGTGCTCGTCGGAGCGGGCCTCGTGCTCTGTGCGGTGGCGGTGGCAGGCTTCGCGCTCACTTCGACGATCTCCTCGACGCCGAGCGACCAGGAAGTCGCGGCGGCGTCCGGTCCCTCCCAGCCAGCGGTACCACCCGCCACGGCGACGGCGGCCGCACCACCGACACACCCGGTCGTGCCTGCGCCCACGGTTGCACCCGTCGAGCCGCCCGCGGTGGACCAGGCGGCCACGCCAGGTGTCGCAGCGTCAACGCCACAGGCCGGAGGGCAGCCGCGCCCCGCGACCATTCCGACCGCGCCCGCAAAGCCGAAGCCGACCGCGAAGCCGACCCCCACGCCCACCCCGACGACGCCTGCCACTCCCGTGCCGGATGCGCCGGTGATCCTGTCGCCGTCCCCCAGCGCTCCGGTGCTCACCGACGCCGACGTCATCACGGTCTCGGGCACCGCCCTTCCCGGCTCATCGGTGACCGCCGCCGTCGACCGCAGCGTCTGCTCCACCTTCCCGGCGGATGCCACGGGTTCGTGGACGATCCGTATTCCTCTCGCGGCATACGCCGATGGGCGGCACGCTCTGACCTTCGTGCAGAAGACGGCGCAGGGCGCGTCGGCCGCCTCGTCGTTGGACCTCACGATCGACCGGACCCCCGCCGCGCCGGTCGTCACCGCAGTGGACACGGCGGACGGACGGTACTTCCCCATCCTCAGCGGCACGGCCGAGCCGGGAGCAACCGTGGCGATCTCCGGGCCGGGTGGGCTGGGTCCGGTCAGCGTCGCCGCCGATGCGACCGGCGCGTGGACATCGCCGCCGGTGACCGGTCTCGCCGCAGGCACGAGCACCCTCACGGTCACGCAGACGGACCAGGCCCGTCGACAGTCCGCATCGTCGACGGTCGATGTGCAGCTGGTCGCGCCCGCGCTCTCGATCGATTGGTCCTGGTGGCCCGACCACGGTCCTGCCGTCACGGCCACCGCGACCGGCATCCCCGGCGCCGACGTCGAACTGCGCGTGTGGGGCAAGATCGGCTGGACCGCCGCCGCGCTCGACGCCGACGGCCGCTGGTCGGATCGGCACCTGTGGCTGCCGCTGCACGGCTACTTCCTCGGAGAGGTGAGGTACGCGGGCGACGGACGCGTCGGACCGGCGGCGGAGGCCCACGCGGCCGACTGACCGGCAGTCGCCGCAACGAGCGGCCTCAGCGGAGTGCCCGCTGCGCCACACCACTCCACGCGGCGCGGGACGGCTGGGATGGGGAACAGCCGCCCCGCGGCTCAGGGCCTCAGCGGCGGGTGGCCGAGCGGCGGACACGACGGAGCACGAGCATCCCGAGTCCGGCGGCGACGGCTATTGCTGCCGTGATCCCGAGCATCCCGGCCCCGGTCGTGTCGCTTCCGGTGTGCGCGAGGGTGCCGCTCGGGGACGCGGGGCTCCCTGCCGCAGGCGCCGCGCCGGACGCCGGGGACGCCGGGGTTGTCGGCGGCACGGCGGCGTAGTCGTTCGTGATCGTCACGGGGATCGTCGTCGGGGAGTCCTGGGTCACCGCGATGTCGCCCGTGGGGGCGTATGCAACCGAGGTGGCGCCGCGGCTGTCCGTCTCGGTGACCGTGCACCGCGCGCCCACCGGAATGCCGGGGAACGTCTTCGTCTGGCCGGCGGCGATCGCGGCGGTCGCCGGGTACCCGCTGACGGGGGAGCCGCCGGACGTGCAGGTCACCGTCACAGGGAAGGTGCCGGAGGGCGCGACGCCGTCGCCGGTGACCTGCTTGGTGACCGCGATGCTGCGGAGGGTGATCCCGGATGCTGCGCCGCCCGCTGTGACGTAGTCGACGGACGCCTGCGCGTCGCCGAGGCTGCGGCCGCTTGCGGTGTTCGCGAAGACCGTGCCGTCGGGGATGTCGGCCGGGACGTCGAGCCGGTAGTAGATGGAGTAGACGCTGGCCGGGTCCGGCTGGTGCACGGTCAGGGCGAACGACGCGGCTGCGGGCGTGAACGAGAAGGTGCCTGCGCCGGTACCTTCTGTGAGCTTGGTTGCCGATGCGCCCCAGTCGCCGTTGTTCCAGCCGGCGATCGGCACCCGGTACACCTCGAGCGAGCCGGGGCGCAGCGTGAGGCGGCTGTCGTAGGTGTCCGTCAACTCGACCTCCGATCCACCGTTCGCGAGGAGGGCGCCCGGCACGCTGACGTTCCAGCCGAGCGTGCCGTCGGCGTTCTGCCAGCCGCCCTTCGTCAGCGTCGTCGGCGCAGGCCAGCCGCCGCCCCCGGTGCCCGGCTGGATGCCGCCGCCGGGCAGCGGGACCGTGATCGTCGCCGTCGATCCTGCGCTGAACAGGACGTCGCCGGTCGCGGCCGACGCAGCGGTTGCGTAGAAGTAGAGCGAACCAGCGATGCCGGAGTGGGTGGCGGCGTACGGGCCGACGGTGCAGGTGACGCTCGTCGAGACGACCGCGCAGCTGCCGACGTCCGCGCCGATCGAGTCCCGCAGTTCGAACTGCGACGAATAGCCGCTCACCGGCGATGGGAACGAGAGAGTGAAGGTGTCGCCCGGTTGCGCGCCGGACGGCAACGCCCACTGAGCATCGACGCGGAACCGCTGACCCACGGTCAACGGGGTGTCCGGATGCGCGGGATCGGGTGCCTGGATGGTCACCGCAGTGACCGCATCCACCGGCGCCGCCGAAGCGGCCTGGGCGGGTGCGAGCACGAGCGCCGTCGCACCGAGGGCGGCGACGGCGGCGACGGCCGCCAGCGCCGCGGTGGTGCGAGCAAAGGAAACGCGCGACCGTCGGTTCGCGCGCTGGAACAGCAAGGGAAGCATTTCGGGACTCCAACTCGGGTACGAGAGCCCTGGAGAACGCGGCTCTCGACCTCAGTGAGTTGAAGAATCGTCAATTATGACGGGCCGCCGCAAGCAGGGCGGCGGCCCGGAAGTACAACCCGGCGAAGCAGTCCTGCCGCTACGCCCCCGCCAGCGCGTCGCCGACGATTCGCTTCGCCTCCTCCTGCACCTCGCGCAGGTTGTCCGAGCCGGCGAACGACTCGGCGTAGATCTTGTAGACGTTCTCGGTGCCGCTCGGCCGGGCGGCGAACCAGGCCGTCGCCGTCTCGACCTTGACCCCGCCGAGGGCTGCGTCGTTGCCGGGGGCGCGGCTGAGCTTGGCCGTGATCGGCTCTCCCGCCAGCTCGGTGGCGGTGATCGCTTCGCCGTCGAGCTTGGAGAGGGCGGATTTCTCGGCGGGGCTTGCCGGAGCATCCACTCGTTCGTAGACGGGGTCGCCGAACTTCTCGGTGAGCTCCGCGTAGAGCTGGGAGGGGGTCTTGCCGGTCACCGCGCGGATCTCGCTGGCGAGCAGCGCGAGCAGGATGCCGTCTTTGTCCGTGGTCCAGACCGAGCCGTCGAAGCGGAGGAAGCTCGCTCCTGCGCTCTCCTCTCCGCCGAAGCCGACCGAGCCATCGATGAGGCCGGGCACGAACCACTTGAAGCCCACCGGCACCTCCCACAGCCGGCGGCCGAGCGACTCTGCCACCTTGTCGATGATGGAGGAGGAGACGAGGGTCTTGCCGACCGCTGCGTCTTTCCGCCACTCGGTGCGCGTGCGATAGAGGTAGTCGATGGCCACCGCGAGGTAGTGGTTGGGGTTCATCAGGCCGCCGTCCGGCGTGACGATGCCGTGCCGGTCGGCGTCGGCGTCGTTGCCGGTGAGGATGTCGTAGTCGTCTTTGTGCGCGAGCACCGACGCCATCGCCGACGGGCTGGACGGGTCCATCCTGATCTTGGAGTCCCAGTCGAGCGTCATGAAGCTCCAGGTGGGGTCGACTGTGGGGTTCACGACCGTGAGGTCGAGGCCGTACCGCTCCGCGATGGCTGCCCAGTAGTTGACGCTCGCTCCGCCGAGCGGGTCTGCGCCGATGTGGATGCCGCTGTCGCGGATGGCCTTCACGTCGATGATGTTCTCGAGGTCGTCGACGTACGTTCCGCGGAAGTCGTACGTCTCCACCGCGCTCGGCTCGCTCATCCGGACGCCGCGGAGGTCGTCGGCGATCAGCTCGTTGGCGCGGTTGGCGATCCAGCTCGTGGCGTCTGTGTCTGCCGGCCCGCCGTGCGGCGGGTTGTACTTGAAGCCGCCGTCGGCCGGAGGGTTGTGGCTCGGGGTGACCACGATGCCGTCTGCCTGGTCGTCGTGACCTGCGCGGTTGTAGCGCAGGATCGCGTGCGACAGGGCGGGCGTGGGCACCCAGTCGTCGAACTCGTCGACCAGCACGCGCACCTCGTTGCCGACCAGGACCGCGAGAGCGGTGGTCATCGCGTACTCGCTCAGCGCGTGCGTGTCCGCACCGAGGAACAGCGGTCCGGTGATGCCCTGCGATGCCCGGTACTCCACGATCGCCTGCGTGGTGGCGGCGATGTGGTTCTCGTTGAACGCCGTGTTCAGCGAACTGCCGCGGTGACCGGACGTGCCGAACACCACCCTCTGCTCCGGGATGCTCACATCCGGCTTGAGGTCGTAGTAGGCGCGTCGCAGAGCGTCGATGTCGACCAGGTCGGAGGCTTGGGCTGGGGTGCCGGCTCGTTCGTTCATGGCTCCATACTTCCACTCGGGCTGCGCCGCGCCAGAGGGTTACGTCAGGTTGTGGAGAACTTCATCCTGTGCAGAGGCGGTTGGCTAAGCTGATCGCCATGCCTGAAGCCGTCGAGCCCACCGCCGAACTGCCCGCGTCCGTCGACGAGGTCTACAGCTTCCTCGGCCCGTCCGGCACGTTCACCGAGGCGGCGCTCGCGCAGGTCCCCGAAGCGCGCGGCAAGCACTGGCGCTCGGTCAACAACGTGGGGGAGGCGCTCGCCGACGTGGTCTCCGGCCGCAGCGTCGCAGCGATGATCGCGATCGAGAACTCGATCGAGGGCGGCGTCTCCGTCGCTCAGGATGCGCTGGCCACCGTGCCCGGCCTCCGCATCGTCGGCGAATACCTCGTCCCGGTCAACTTCGTGCTCGTGGCCCGCCCAGGCACGGCGCTCGCCGACGTGAAGACGATCAACGCGCATCCCGTTGCGTACGCGCAGTGCCACCTGTGGCTCGACGAGCACCTGCCGGAGCACGGTCACCTGCCGGCGTCGAGCAACGTCGCCGCGGCCGCCTCGCTCTTCGAGGGCAGCACGGCGGATGCCGCCATTGCGCCTCCGGGCATCGTCGACCACCACGACGTCGAGGTGCTCGCCGAGAACATCGGGGACAACCCGAACGCGGTCACCCGGTTCGTCCTCGTCAGCACGGAGCGCAGCGTCCCGGCCCCGACCGGCGCGGACAAGACCAGCCTCATCGCCGAGCTCCCCGACGACCGCCCGGGCTCCCTGCTCGATCTGCTCGAACAGTTCTCCACGAGGGGCATCAACCTGAGCCTCATCGAATCGCGGCCGATCGGCGACGCCCTCGGCCGCTACCGCTTCGTGATCGACGCCGACGGCCACATCCACGACGAGCGGGTGGCGGATGCGCTGCTCGGCCTGCGCAGGTTCAGCCCGGCCGTGATCTTCCTCGGGTCGTACCCGCGTGCTGACAAGGTCTCCGTCGACTACGACCGCCGATACCGCGACGAGGTGTTCACCGAGGCGCGCGACTGGCTGGCGTCCCTCACGGCGCCCAGGGACACCGACGCCGGCACCGGCGCGGGCCACCAGGGGTAGGCTGCGAGCCAGAACCGTTCCGAGTCCCGAGCGAGGAGCACACGATGGCCGTGGACGAAGCGAACCGCGAGACCGCCGACCGCGGCGATTTCGACCCGCGCTACGACCCGGCCTTCCAGCGCGGGTACCAGCCCAAGCCGGGGGAGCGACCAACCACCAGGATGCGGGATGCGGCTGCGACCGCCGCGTTCCAGCGCCCCGCACCGCGGGCGGTCGACCCGGTGGAGCGGGCGGATCGGGCCGATCGGGCCGAGCGGGTGGACCGGGTGGACCGGGTGGATGCGTCGGCGGAGGCTGAGTACGACGTCGTGGAGGCGGAGGCGGAGCCTTACGCGCCCCCGCCCGGCGCGGCCCCCACTCCGGCAACGGCCCCCGCCCTCACCACCGCCCTCGCGCATCCCGCCAGCGGCGGAATCCTCGCCACGGTCGACTTCTCGCCCCGCCGCAACCGGGCCGTCCTCACCCTCTGGCTGGTCGGCGGCGGCCTGGTGGCGCTCGGCATCCTGCTCTACGTGATGTCGGTCTTCACCTCGTACACCAACCCCACGTCGGGCGCCGACGTCACCGGCCTCGTCTTCAGTCAGCTGGGCTGGATGCTCGCCGGCCCGCTGATCACGGTCGGTCTCGCGACCCTGGTGGTGTTGCTCGCGCTGACCCTGCTCTCCCGGCGGCCTGCGCTTGAGCCTGTCGCTGAGGCGACGCACGGACCGGAACAGCCGGACTGATCGGCTCGAGTCGCCTCCTCGTGAGGCGGCCCCGCGTTCCTATAGATGCAATAACAACATTGCAGCGGGCGCGGGCAGACCGTACCTTCTTTGAAACGCCAGGTTCCAGATACAAGATGTATCATCTGGCGTTCGGGTTCAAAGGAGTTCCGATGTCAATCACTCTCGACCGCCAGCAGGTCTCCCTCTCCAGAACGCGAGAGGCGGTCTTCGAACTGGCCTCGCGCGTTGCGACGAGCGATCCGCTGGGCGCGCTGATGTCGCGGCGGGCAGCGCTCGCTGAACGGCGCGCCGGTGGCGTGGCGAACGGGGTGGCGCCGGTCGTGGCGTTCATCGTCCTTGTCGCCGTGCTCGCGTTGCTCGCTGCTGCCATCAGCATCGCCGTTCTCATCTTCTGCTCGCAGAAGGGCATGAATTTCGAGTGGTACGTCCACACCAGCTGGTTCGAAGTGAAGGTCGCCTGCAAGAAATGACAGTTCTCGGTGATCAGCCGAGTTCCGCGCCGTCGTCCACCAAGCGCGGCGCCCTCGTGGCTGGTGCGATCGGTCTGGTGACCGGACTCGTCGTGGGTGCCGTCGGCACCGCGATCGCGGTCGGCTGGGCGATCTTCAACGCTGTCGACTCCCAGGCGTCGGCACACGTGCCGCTGGTGATCGATGTCGCGGTGGTCGATGGCACCGTGCGCGCGGAGTCGGGGGACGGTCTCGTCGTTCCCGCGTTGGTGTGTGCCGTGGTGGGGGCATCGATCGGTGTCGCGATCTGGGCACTTCGACGTCGTCGATGATGGCTCAGCCGTGATGGCTCAGCCGCGGGCGTTCCGGCTCGCGGTCAGTGCGTCGTGGCGGTTCAGTCTGCTCTGCCTGACGACGCTGGCCATCGTGGGCGGACCGGGCATCGTGCTCCTCGGCGCGATGTTCGGACCGCCCGTGGCGTACAGCGGTTTCGCGTCGATCGTGCTCTTTCCTCTGTCGATCCTCGTGCACGAGTACGGTCATGCGCTTCCCGCCATACGGTCGATCAGGCTGCTCCACTCGCGAAGCGGGACCGACCGCGTCGAAGCGCACGGCGACTGGTTCTCCGCTGAGATCCGACGACCGCGTTTCGCCCCGCGCAGGGATGCGCTCATCACGATGTGCGGGCCGGCGGCCGGAGCATCCGTCGGCGTGATCGTCATCGGAATCGCTTTGCTCTGCATCGAGGAGCCGAGCCCGCTTGTCCTGCTCTTCTCTGTCCCCTTTGTCAGCCACCTTGCGGCGCTCACCCCATTCAGCAAGGACGGGCGTGCCCTTCTGGACGCGTTCCAACGGAAGGAAAACACATGAGCAGCCACCCGGGCCTGATCGTCCGTGACCTGGTCGTGGGCTACGGCCGTCGACCGGCCGTGCTGAACGGCATCGATGCAGACATCGAGCCGGGCACGATGGTGTCCATGCTCGGGCCGAACGGTTCGGGCAAATCGACCCTCCTGCACGCGCTCCTCGGCCTCATTCCCGTGCGACAGGGAAGCGTGCGGCTGCGAGGTGAGCCGCTCACAGCGGTCCAGCGCACGCACGTCGGCTTCTGTGCAGACGATCTTCCGCTGCCGAGCCTGCTCATCGGCCGCGAGTTCCTGCGCTTCTCGGCCGTTGCGCGCGAGGTCGAACTCTCCGACGGCGATGTGGCGAACCTGTTCGAAGCAACGAACATGGCCGGTTCGGAGACCCGGATGATCCGCGAGTACAGCCACGGGATGAAGCGCAAGCTGATGCTGCTCGCCAACATCCTGCACTCACCGAGTCTCCTGATCCTCGACGAACCATTCCGGGGCCTCGACCCGGAAGCGCAGGTGGTGATGCGCACCGTCCTGAACGCGGCCGCCGAGCGGGGAAGCATCGTTCTCCTTTCGACGCACGACCTTGCGGTCGCGGCGCGGATCAGCGACCACGTTCTGGTTCTCGACCGAGGACGTATCCGATTCCTGGGCGCGTTCAGCGAGAGCGCGACAGGTTCTGCCGACCTCGCCGACACCTTCGCGGGCATCGTCAATTCGGACGACCGGCACGCGATGAGATCCGAGCAGCTGTTCAGCACCCTCGACGGCATCCGGACGCGCCGATGACCGTTCTCCCGATCCTTGCTCGCGCGCACGTCGCGTCGACGCGCAATCACCTCACGGCCCAACTCGGCGGCGTCGTTCAGCGCAACGTCGTCCTGGCGGCGGGCGCGATCCTGCTCCTCGCCTACAACACCGGGGCGTACGTGTGGAGTTCCAGCCTGCTGGGCGGCCTGATCGACGATCCGGCGGCGGCAGAGACCATCGTGCCGGTGCTGCCGATCATCCTCACGCTGCCCGCGTACGGCATTGCTTTGATCCTCACGATGCTCCTGCCCGTCGAGTCCCCGCTCGCCTTGCAGGCGAGGCTGCTGGGTGCTTCGCGCTGGTACTGCGCGGTGTCCGAGTTCCTCCCCATCGCCGGCGCCGTCGCTGTCGCCGCCGCCCTCGGGCTGAGCGGATCGTTCGTGTTCCTGGCCGGCATCAGCGCGGTTCCCGTCGCGACGTTCCTCTCGCTCATGCTTCTCGCTGTCGCCTTCGGCTTCCTGTGCCAGGTCGTCACCCTTGCTGTCGAGCGCGTTCTCGGACTTCTCCGGGTGCCGCCGCGCGAGCGACGGTTGTGGGGTGTCATCGTCGCAGCGCTCGGGATGTCCTTCGTCGCTGTCGATCTCGTCCGATGGGCGGCCGATGGCGGTCGTCCCCGCGGGTTCTCCCTGGTGGCGTCCATCACCGGCTGGTGGGGTGGGATGCTGCCTCAGAGCTGGCTCGCCGTGCTGGCCCTGGCGGGGCTGTCCACACTGCTGCTGGTGCTCGGGGCCGCTCTGAGCTCGTCGGACCCGGCGGGAGGCTATTTGCGCGCGGGCACCGTCGCCGCGCGGGTTCCGGCACTGCGGTCGTTCGGCGGTCAGCTCGTCGCCACGGAGCTGGCGACGTGGATGCGCGACTCCACATCGCGTGTCTCGTTCGGCGCCATGATCGCCATCGATGCCGGACTGGTCGTCGCAGCGCGGAGCCACCTGCTCGATCCGGGCATCGTCCTCCTGTTCCTGGTCCTGATCTCCGCGACCGGGGGAGAACTGATCATCGGGCGCTCCCGCGACATCAACTGGACCCTGCGTGCGATCGGGATGCGGGACGCGTCCGTCCTGTGGTTGCGTGTCGGTGTCGTCGGCATCGCGTTGACCGCCGTCTTCACGGCGGCCATGTTCGCCACCGGGCTCATCGACAACGATCCGATGCGCATCGCGGAGGCGTACTCGCTGTTCTTCGCGATCTTCGCGATCGCGACGCTGGCCGGCGCGGTGATCCCGTTCGACGAGCGGGCGGCGCTCGGGATGTTCGCGACCTCGGCGCTCTCGATCGTTCTGGAGATCGTCGTCATCGTCATGGTCACCACGATTCTGCAACTCACCGGATTCGCGCTCGTCGCTGCGGATCTGACTGTGGCGGCCGTGTGCGGGGCGTTGACCTGGGTGGCGTTCGTGCGCAGTAGGTCGGCGGGTCCATAAGGGTCCGGGGCAGTTCCCCGAGGAGGCGTGCACCCCCGACGCGAACCATCAGGCGGGCACCCGCACCGGCACTCGCACGCGCAGCGCGCCAGGGTCGACCGTCAGCCCCACCGCGACCACGTCGCCGAAGCCGTCGCCGTCGAGCTCGAACGGCTCCGGTCGCTCGACCGTCAGCCGCACGGACTCGCCGCGCAGGTAGGTCAGCTCGGTGCGGATCGCCCTGTCGGTGAACCGGATGATCTTCCTGCCGACGGCGCTGCGGCGCAGCACGCGGTTCTCCCAGGTGACCTTGCGCCAGATCAGCAGCCAGCCGAACAGGGAGCGGGGCTGCAGCACCGCGATGTCGAGCGCGCCGTCGTCGACCGACGCATCCGGGATCAGCTCGATGTTCCCGGGCAGGCTGCCGCAGTTGGCGACGAGGATCGTGCTCACCTGCGCCGTGCGGGTCGTCCCGGCGTCGAGTGTGTAGTGCACGCGCACCTTTTGGGCCCTCGGGAGGGCGCGGAAGCCCGCATCCACGTACGCCAGCCAGCCGAGGCGGCGTTTCAGGCGGGGTCGGGTGTTGGCGATCATGGTCGCGTCGATGCCGAGGCCGGCCATGACCAGGAACGCGTGTTCGTGGATTCCGCCGTCCTTCGCCGTGATGGATGCGATGCCCAGGTCGATCTGCCGCGTCGCCCCGCCGAAAGCGACCGCGCACGCGTCGTCGAGCCGGGCGAAGGGCACGCCGACGTTGCGGGCGAGCAGGTTTCCCGTGCCGGAGGGGACGATCGCGAGGTCGGCGTCCCTGTCTCGCAGGGCTTCCGCGACGGCGCGCACCGTCCCGTCTCCGCCCGCGGCCAGGACGAGCGTCGCCCCGGCGGCCAGCGCATCCCGGGTCTGCTGCTGACCGGCTCCGCCCGCGCCCGTGCCGTCGTCCGCTGTCGTCTCGAACCAGAGGATCTCCCGCACCCCTGCGCTCGCCGCCGCCGTCTCGACCGCCGCCTTCAGCCGCGTGATGTCGACTTTGATCGGGTTGTAGACGACGGCGGCCGTCGTCGCCGCCCCCGCTCGCCGATCGTTCACGAAGCTCACGCTACCTGTTTCCACAGGGAACGCCCGGACCGGGCGCCGTCGCCTCGATAAGCTGAACCCGTGATCGATCCAGTTCTTCTCCGTGAGCACCCCGACGTCATCAAGCGTTCGCAGGAGGCCAGGGGCGACTCCGTCGAGGTCGTCGACGAGGCGCTGCAGGCCGACAAGGAGCGCCGCGCGGCCATCTCCTCCTTCGAGGAGCTGCGCGCGGAGCAGAACGCCTTCGGCAAAAAGGTCGCCGCTGCTCCCAAGGAGGAGAAGAAGGAACTGGTCGCGAAGGCGCAGAGCCTCGCCGGCAGGGTCAAGGAGGCGCAGTCGGCGGCGAACGACGCCGAGAAGCGCTTCGACGAGGTGCTCCGCCGCATCGGCAACCCGATCGTCAACGGCGTCCCGTCCGGTGGGGAAGACGACTACGTGCTCGTCAAGACCGTCGGCGAGAAGCCGACGTTCGACTTCGAGCCGCGCGACCACCTGGAGCTCGGCGAACTCCTCGGCGCCATCGACATGGCCCGCGGCGCGAAGGTGTCCGGCGCACGATTCACCTACCTGCGCGGCATCGGTGCGCGCCTCGAACTCGCCATCATGAACATGGCGCTCGACAAGGCGCTCGCCGCCGGGTTCATCCCGATGATCACCCCGACGCTGGTCAAGCCGGAGATCATGCAGGGCACCGGCTTCCTCGGCGCTCACGCGGACGAGATCTACTACCTGCCGGCCGACGACCTCTACCTCACCGGCACCAGCGAGGTCGCGCTGGCCGGATACCACTCCGACGAGATCCTGGATGTGACGGAGCCGCTGCGCTACGCCGGATGGTCCACCTGCTACCGCCGTGAGGCGGGATCGGCGGGCAAGGACACCCGCGGCATCATCCGGGTGCACCAGTTCAACAAGCTGGAGATGTTCGTCTACACGCTCCCCGAGGAGGCGGAGGCGGAGCACGCGCGCCTGCTGCAGTACCAGGAGGAGATGCTGCAGGCCCTCGGCCTCAGCTACCGCGTGATCGACACGGCGGCGGGCGACCTGGGTTCGAGCGCTGCCCGCAAGTACGACGTCGAGGCGTGGGTGCCCACTCAGGATGCGTACCGCGAGCTGACCTCCACCTCCAACTGCACCACGTTCCAGGCTCGCCGCCTCGACATCCGCTACCGCACGGAGAGCGGCAAGACCACGCCGGTCGCCACGCTGAACGGCACGCTGGCGACCACGCGCTGGATCGTCGCCATCCTCGAGACGCACCAGCAGGAGGACGGCTCGGTTATCGTGCCCGAGGCGCTCCGTCCGTACCTGGGCGGCCTCGAGGTCCTGGAACCGATCGCCCGGTGAGCGCCGCTGACACCGCCACCGACCGCCAGGACGACGGCCGTCTGCTGATCGCGCTCGACGTCGACGGAACGCTGATCCACGAGGACGAGACGATCGGCGCCGCCGTCCGGGATGCGGTCGCCCGCGTCCGCGACGCCGGTCACGAGGTCATGCTCGCCACCGGCCGCAGCTGGGAGACCGCGAGGGGCATCCACCAGAAGTTCGGGCTGACCAGCGAATACGTGGTCTGCGCGAACGGCGCGCTCACGATGAAGCGCGACGAAACCCACGAAGACGGTTACCGCCGCGAGTTCGTGGAGGTGTTCGACCCGACCGAGGTGCTCGAGACCATCCGGCCGTATCTGCCGAGCGGCAGCTTCATGGTCGAGGACGCTGCCGGGTTCCGCCGGTACACCGAAGGCATGACCGACTGGGAGCTGGTGAACGCGGTGCAGGTCTCCTTCGAGGAGCTGACCGAGCACCCCGCCACCCGCGTCGTCGTCGTCTCTCCGCAGCACGACGAGGACGAGTTCCTCGACATCGTGGAGCGGATGGGGTTGCACAAGGTCAGCTACGCGATCGGCTGGACGGCGTGGCTCGACATCGCGCCGGACGGCGTCAACAAGGCGACGGCGCTGGAGCGCGTTCGGCAGCAGCTGGGCATCCCGCGGGCGCGCGTGGTGGCGGTCGGCGACGGCAGGAACGACATCGACATGCTCACCTGGGCGGCGGACGAGGGGCTCGGCGTGGCCATGGGCCAGGCGCCGGACGAGGTCAAAGCGGTGGCCAACCGGGTCACCGAGCCGGTCGTCGAGGACGGCCTGGCGCGCGTGCTCGACAGCCTCTGATCAGCATTTCCGGCGTGGCTGTCCAGAAGTTTGCCAGGGTGATCTGCAACTCTGGAGGGTAGTGCTCACCGGCTTTTCGGTGCGCGAATCCCCGAAAACCCGGAAGGAAGTGAATGAGCGAGTTGCCTACCCGCGCCCAGGCGCGTGCGAAAGAAGTATCGGCCGGTCCGAGCATCGCACGCCACGGTCGGCTCAAGCAGCGCCACCCGTTCCGCTTCCTCCTCGGGATGCTCGCAGCCGTGCTCGCCGTCGTCGGCGTGAGCACCGCATCCGTCGCCGCATACGCGGTGTGGGATGTGGCGAGCGGCCTCAAGCAGTCGGTCAAGCTGGTCGACGCGAAGGGCAAGGAGGTCGTGCCGCAGGTCGGTGCGATGAACGGCGCGTTCAACGTGCTCCTCGCGGGTAGCGACAGCGGTGGCGGCAACGCAGCATACGGCGACCGCGGCGAGGTCCTCAACGACGTGACGATGCTGTTGCACGTCTCGGCGGACCACAAGACAGCGACGGTCATCAGCTTCCCGCGCGACATGTACGTCTCCATCCCGTCCTGCCCGGACCCCAAGGGCGGCAGCTTCGACGCGATGAGCAGGCAGAAGATCAACAACACCCTCAGTTACGGCGGCCTCGCCTGCACGGTGCTCACCGTGCAGAAGCTGACCGGCCTCGACATCCCGTACGCGGGCGTCATCGAATTCGACGGCGTGATCGAGATGTCCAACGCGGTCGGCGGCGTGCCCGTCTGTGTCGCCGGCGACATCAACGACCCGTACACGGGCCTGGATGTGAAGGCCGGCCAGAACACGCTCGAGGGCTCCCAGGCCCTCGCGTTCCTCCGCACCCGCCACGGCGTCGGCGACGGCTCCGACCTCGGCCGCATCAGCAACCAGCAGGTCTTCCTCTCGTCGCTCGTGCGCACCATCAAGAGCTCGGACACCCTCTCCAACCCGGTGAAGGTCTACGGCCTGGCGAAGGCGGCGACCACCAACATCGAGCTCTCGGAGAGCCTCAACAACGTGACCACCATCGCCTCGATGGCGGCGGCGCTGAAGAACATCGACCTCAACCAGATGGTGTTCGTGCAGTACCCGAACCACTACGACGGCGACGGCGTCTCCCCGACCACCGACGCGGCGGATGCACTGCTCACCGCCCTGAAGAACGACCAGCCGATCACGCTCACGGGCGACACGGGCGTCGGCTCCGAGGCAGACCCGAACGCTCCAGCGACGGGCACCCCGGCCGGTGGAACCGCCGCAACGCCTCCGCCGGCGTCCGGCACGCCGACCGCTCCGACCAGCGATGCCCCGACGCAGTCGTCCTCCGGTGGCGTCGACCTGCCGTCGGACGTCCACGGCCAGACGGCGAACCAGTACACCTGCTCCAAGCCCTTCACCGACTGAGAGCGGCAACCGGTTCCGATAGAATCGGGCGACGCCGGTTCACCCCGGCGCCAGGAGGGCTGTCCGAGCGGCCGATGGAGCCAGTCTTGAAAACTGGTGGGCAGAAATGTCTCGTGGGTTCGAATCCCACGCCCTCCGCTTTGCGAAACAAGCCCCGATCCCAGTGATTCACTGGGGTCGGGGCTTTGTTTCTCGGCTGACATTGGCTCGTTTGACAACAGAATGACAACAAACGCTGCAAAAGGTCGGTCGCTCAAGATGTGTCCGTGTTATTTCGGCGCCGTTGACTCGCCGTCGCCGGGCGCGAGCCAGCCGCTATCGACAGTCACCATAGATTGCTTTTCCGCCACGAAGACTGTCTTTCTGAGAGGCGTAGGCAATCTAAGTGGTGGTTCTGTCAAACAACGCCAAAAACCGCGGCGCAGCAACAGATGAGAAGTGCACGGGACAATTCCAGCGGCTGACGGAGAACTCCGCCTTGCCGACTTTCAGAGTTTCGCTAACACCCGGACCGTCTGGCTCGACTACCTTTTGAAGCGACGATCATCGGCGCTGATGGAAGGTGATGAGATGGGTGCACATGGCTGATCCCTCCTACGATTGGGCGGCCCTGTATCAGAAGCATCGCGACGCGATGTACGGGGTCGCTTTCGAAGTGCTGCGCGGGCGTGGGCGGGCGGATCTGGCCGCCGACGCAGTCCAGGAGGCCATGCTGTCGCTCATGAAGGCGCCTCCAGCAGAACCGCCCCGCAGCTGGGAGGCGTTGCTGGTTGCAACGTCGAAACGGAGGGCCCTCGACATCGTGCGGTCGGCCGCCGTCGTGCGGAGCGTGGAGTACTCGGAGGAGTATGTGCGTGGAGGCGCGGCACCAGACGAGGACGAGGCTATGGAATGGCTCGAGAAGATGGCGCAGGCACGGCCCGCGATCGCGCGCCTTGACGCTCAGGAGCACTTCGTCCTTGCGCAGTACATCGTGCTGGACCGCCCGCGTGGCGATGTCGCAGCAGAAGTTGGCGTTACGCCGGCTCGAATCAGCCAGATTAGTACCAAAGTCTTGTCAAAGATCAACGCCGCAGTGAAGGGAGGAGGATGACGATGCACCCGAACGGCAAGGACGAAGAAATCGCAGCCATCCTTGATGCGCGCGCTGGACAGTCGGCGTTTGCGGCAGGAGCGGATCAGTTGTCTGAACGCCCCGAGGTTCGGGACCTACTCAAGGCCGCCGATTTCGCCTGGGCCAGCCAGCAGAGCGCTCCACCGCTTGCCGACGATCCAGTCGCGGCGATGCTCGGCCTAGTCCCGGACTCAGAGCTTGAGCTGGACGGCAAGGCGCTGTCGAGCGCCCGTAAGAACGTGGGTCTGACCGTCAGCGTGCTATCGCAACGACTCGCCGCGCGTGGCTGGGAGGTAACGAGCAGGGATATCTTTGCTTGGGAGAGTGGCAAAAACCTGACTCATGTCCCCGCACTGATCAACGCTCTCGCTGAGGAGACCGCTGTCGATGCCGACCGACTGCGCAGGCAGTCCGGGGGGGATCCGGAGCGTGCTCGGCTCGCTGCCATCGTGGGGTCAGAGGCCTTCAAGGGGCTGGCGCAGCGGTGGGCACGTATCCAGGGGACTACTGTCGCGCTGGCGGCCTCGGCGCTTGAGTCTCGGATGCTCGTGGCTGTGCATCGTGGTGGTGCTCCCGAAGCGGATGTTTTGCTTGAGTCGATTGAAGCGTTGGTTGACTCGGTCGAAGGCGCCGAGGGCTCATGAGGCTAGGGCCGTGGATCGAGCGGGCCATGAAGATTCTCGATCCCGCGGTGCAGGAGCAATTCGTTCTCGACCCGATCGACGCACTGACCACGGGCATGAAATTGACGGTTCGCGCGGTCGACTCGCTGTCCAGCAGTCGTGGTGATGGTGGTTTCTGCGACGGGATGTCGTTCCTAGAGGATGGGGTCATCCTCTATGCACCGACGTCAAACAGTCGCCGTCAGAACTTCACTCTCGCGCATGAGCTTGGTCACTGGATCGTCGAGCAAGACCAAGGTCTGTTCGATTGGATCGCCGACCAGGCTGATCCGTCGGCGCTACTTGAAACCGTGTGCGACCATATCGCGCAGCGCCTTCTGTTGCCCGAAGCGCTGACTAGCGAAGTGGTCGGGACGGATCTTGTACGTGCACACCACGTGCAAGACCTCTTCGACAACAGTCAGGCCAGCTATCAAGCCTGTGCAATCGCAATTTCACGGCGCATCCGCGGACTCGGCGCTGTCGTGCTCATCGACCGCTTCGATGGACAAGTCGCCCATGCAAGCATCCATCCAGAGCCCGACGATGGCTGGCCCGTCGTCTATCCATGGCGCGGCCAAGTGCTTCAAGACGCCCACGCCTTTCGGGGGATTGCTGCAGGTGCGACGTTCACCCGGCGGATCACTTGGCCTGATTCGTGGGGTAGAACCGCCGACTTCTACGCGGACGCCATCGCCGACCACAGACGAGTCATCGCGGTGCTGGCCGGGCACGACATCTGGAACGTCGATCCCGGCTACATGATCCAGCCGCGCGAGTTCGAAGCGCGCCCCCTCCTTACGATCTACTGCTGCGGGCAGAGCCGCACCTTCCGCGGCTACCCATGTCCCACTTGCGGCACGGGGTTCTGCCCGCTCTGCAGGAAGTGTCAGTGTGACCGAGCTGCCGAGACCGAGGAAAGCTGCACCGGCTGCTTCATGCTCTTCCAGCGCCACTTGCTCGTCGACGGACTCTGCGAAGGCTGCCGCTAACTCGATGGCTCCCTGCTCCGACTACTTAGTGAGGGGCTGACCGCCAGCCCCGGAGACGGAGCCGGAAGTGGCGAAGAACACGGGACGCGGCCACCGCGTCGGAGCAGTCAAGGGGCGCAGTGAGTTCCAGGTCGGCAAGACCTGGTTCAAGCGCGACACCTCGACCGGCCGCATCATGAACGGAAGCCCCAACCAGCACAAGGGTGTTCGCAACGAGAAGTGATCGAGGTGGGGCCGGCACGGCGCCGGCTCCACTCGTCCTAAGCACAGAACAGGAGTTTTACATGTCCCAGTCAGAGAACAACGCGCACGAGAAGAAGTACGAGATCGTAGTCAACGGCCAGCAGGAGATCGTCCCAGACAAGACCGTCAGCTACGAGCAGGTTGTCGCGTTCGCATACCCGACGCCGCCGAGCGCCGATGCCGTCATCACCGTCACGTATCGCGGAGCCCAGAAGCCGAAGGAGGGAAGCCTCAAACCGGGTGGCACCGTCGACGTCAAGAAGGATGGGGCTGTCTTCAATGTCACCTCAACCACCAAGTCCTAACCCGGACGCGCAGCTTCTTCAGGACGAGGGCTACGGTGTCCAGTTTCGAGCTGGGCACCTCCTCGTCAGCACTCCGTACGTCAATGCACGACGTGAGATCAAATGGGGATACCTGGCCTCGACGATTGAAGTCATCGACCTCGCGAACCGCCCCGATATCCACGTTTCGTACTTCCTCGGTGAGACTGTCGATGACTACCCATGCAACAGTGACGGAGCTCGACTCGACGATCTCATCCACCAGACCGGTCCGGTCGATCTGGGCCAGGGGCTGGTCGTTACCTGTGGCTTCTCGCAGCGGCCGACAACTGCTCGCAACGACTACGAGAACTACTACGACAAGATGTCGACCTACGTCGGCATGCTGCAGGCACATGCGCAGGCCATCGACGACTCGATCTCATATCGTCAGCACCCGCCGATTGTTGCAACCCTTGAGGAGTCGGTCTTTCAGTACGAAGACGCCGCAACGACACACGCGCGCATCGGTGCCGTCGTCGACAAGATCCGTGGACAGCGCATCGCGATCATCGGGCTCGGCGGCTCTGGCTCCTACGTTCTCGACGCAGTCGCCAAGACGCCGGTCGGCGAGATCCACCTGTTTGACGACGACCTTCTCCTCATCCACAACGCCTTCCGTTCGCCCGGCGCAGCGACCCTTGAAGAACTCAACGCTCGCCCAACGAAAGTCGCCCATCACAGTGCGAACTACACCGCCATGCACCGGCACGTGATTCCGCACCAGGCTCGCATCACCGCCGAGAACGCGCAGGAATTGACGGGCTTCGACTTCGTTTTCGTCTCGGTTGACGCTGGACCCCACAAACGGACCATCTTCGAGACGCTGCGAGGTGCGAACATCCCGTTCGTCGACACCGGGATGGGTATCTACCAGCGTGGGTCATCCATTGGCGGTCTCGTCCGCACCAGCGTGAGTCTTCCTACCCAGGCCGACCCTAACTGGATCATGGCCCACGGCGAGATCTCGTTCGTCGATGATGGTGACGATGGATACGCGCAGAACATCCAGATCGCCGAACTGAACATGCTCAACGCGGCACTCGCAGTCATCAAGTGGAAGCAGTGCTTCGGCTTCTACTTCGACTTCGAGAATGAATACACGAGCAACTACACGATCGACGGCAACCACATGCTGAACAATGGAACTGTCGCATGAGTCGCATCGAACTTCTCGAACCACTCTTCGTCGAGTTCATCCCTCGCGAGCTTGAGCCGGGCAAGCTGTACGTCTCGATGGTTTACACGACGACGGCGCATCTCTGCGCCAGCGGCTGTGGAAGCAAGGTCGTCCTGCCACTCAGCCCGACGCAGTGGCAGATCTACTTCGACGGTGAGGCAATATCGCTCGCGCCATCCGTCGGTAGCTGGGACCTGCCGTGCCAAGCCCACTACTGGATTCGCAAGAACAAGATTCGGTGGGCGGCTCCGTGGGACAAAAGTCGTATTGAGGCGGGTCGCCGCAGCGATGCTCGCGAACTTGACGACTTCTATGATGTTCGGGCGACCCTTCAAGCTAGCGACCAGCCCACTCTTCTTCGTAGGAGCTTCTGGAAGCGGTTCTTCGGGAAGCGGGACGGTTAGCGCCGCTGTATGGCGCTCCCGCGGCCGGGTCGCGGACCTGCGAGTGGGGACACCGCGCCTGACGGCGTGGACCTGCTTGCACGGTTCAGCGCCGCTGGCGACGCGGTCGAGCTGATCCGGTTCGAGGTGCGCGAGGCCCTCCGACTTCCTCGCTGTGCAGCGCCACGACGCGCTGCTGCTGGCAAACGAGAATCGAGCTGGTCCGCCTCGGCACGGTAGACAAGGCTATAGGCGATAAGAACTTCACTCAGTCCACTGCTGAGAGCGATCGAGTGAATGCTGCTTGGCTGAAGTACGGGAAATGGCACAAGGCGCAAGTCGGAACCGAGAACCGTTTACTTCGCATCGGTTGGGCAAGGATCGCCCGGGAGAAGAACCACTCACTCTACGTCTGTTACGGTCCACCGATTCCCGAACACGTGATCGTCACCGGATACGGACCATATCCAAGTAAGGGTTCCGTCAGAGCTGGCGCATCCACAGATCGCGTCGGAGACGAAACTCTCTAGCCGGCCGATTGACGATTCTCCCCAAGCGGATCCTCTACCGAGACGCTTGCGCCTTTGTGGCGATGGTTGATGACCGATGTCGCGATGGTTGCGGCCTCGAGCGGCGGTGGACATACAATCCGGCGGACGACCGGGACAAACTGCGGACGGAGACCGCATCACGAAGTTCGAACTGGACGATCTGGCTGGCCGGCCGACAGCCCGGCTTGTCGCCGGATGCTGGTTCAATCGGCACATGATCGACGTCGGTTGGCTCGTCGAGACGTGGCGCGCTGGCCGCTGGGAGGCGATCGTCATGATTTGGAACGCTATCGTCGCGGACGTGATCGCCTACCCGTGGTTCGCAGTGGTCCTTGCCGTGCTCGTTGTCAGTGCCGGTGTGAAAGGGTTGAGCAGGCTAGCGAGATACGTCGGCGGTGCGTACTGGTCTAGTCATCACTGACGGTGAACGTTCTGCGAGGTGCGCCCCGCGATCCACGGACCGTCGTGCTGCCTCGTCTAACGCTTCAGCGACCGCGTCGAGGTCGTCGTCAAAGAGGTCTGCGTAGACATCGAGCGTCATGGCTGCGGAAGCGTGCCCGAGCATTCGCTGCACGGCCTTCACGTTGGCGCCCGCGCTGACTGCCAAGCTGGCGGCGGTGTGTCGAAGGTCGTGGACGGTCATCGGACCGAGTCCGGCGCGATCAAGCGCGCTCTTGAACCACGTTCTCTGGCCTCGCGTTGCGCGCTTCACGTGCTCGCCGAATCGGCCCGAGAAGAGCAGCTCGCTCGGCTCTTTCCCTTTTGCTGCCGCCTCAATGGCATCACCGAGGAAGGACGGAAACGGGACCGACCTGCGCTTGTGGTTCTTCGGGGTCCCGACGATGGTCTCCGGTCCCACCTCGACCGCGTTCTCCGAGATTGCTAGCCGGCGGCGAGTGAAGTCGACGTCGCGCACGCGTAGGGCGATCACTTCACCCCAGCGAAGGCCGGTATAGGCGAGCAGGAGCACCAGAACTTCGTGCTTGCCGCTGGCGATCGCGAGATCATAAACCTGCTGGTGGCTAAGGTACCTGTGCGCGCGGGCTACCTTGCGCGGCAGGCGCGAGCCTCGCGCGACGTTGACGGTCACGCGACGGTCTTTGACCGCGACGTCGAGAATGCCGGCGAGGACGCCGAAGGCCCGCAGGACGGTTGTCGCCGACTTGCCGACGCTCAGAGAGGTCACCCACGTCTGGACATCCGAGTGCCTCACATCACCGACTGGGACTTTTCCCCAGGGGGGCTCGACTTGAAGGCGCCATGCGATCTCGAGGGGCCGGAGTGACGAGGGTTTGAGGTGCGTCTGGTTTGCGAGCCATTCAGTGCCGAGCGACGCGATAGTGACCCGAGCAGCACTAGCGTCGATGTACTCGCCACGTGCCTTGTTGGTCTCAACCGTGGCGAGGTAGAGCTCTGCTTCGCGCTTGGTCTTGAACCCACGTTTCGTTGTCTGGCGGTGATCCGGGGTTCGGTACATGACGCGATAGCGTCGACCGCTCGAGGCTTCGTACGACAGAACGCTGCCCATCTGTCCTCCCTCTAAGGTGCTCCTGCTGCTGCGATGCCGGACGACGTGAGAAGCGCAGCGAGTCGCTCGGCCTCGCGTTCAACCGATTCGAGGCGGCTCTCGATATCAGTGTCAGTCGCGAGGTCCTCGTCGCCCGAACTCTTACGGACATTGCGAACAAGGCGAACGCGGTCGATCTCCCGTCGCAGCGTCCCGAGTTCACGGAGAGTGTTCAACGTGGCAATGTCAGATCGCTCGGAGGCGAGTCTCGGCTGATATGAACTCAGCGGCGTGGCCGAGAGCCAACAATCGAATTCTGCTGCGGTCATTTCCTCGAAGTCGTCACTGAGATTGGGGAGGTCGAGGTTCGATCCCGGAGTCCCGATGGGCGCGAGCAGCATGCTGATCGGGACGCCTAGTCCGCGCGCGATGTTCAACAGTTGGCTGACGCTGATGTCGGCTTTTCTGCCCGACTCGATGTTTTCCAGGATCGCCTCGGTCACATTCCCTCCAGGAATCGCGTCTGCCAGGTCCCCTGTCGTGCGATAGCCACGCTCCCTGCGGGCCAACCTGATGCGTACGCCTATGCCTGATTCCGCCCGAAAGTCTGCCATTTCAACAGAATAGCGCCCGATCTGTTGTCAAGCTAGCAAATCTGCGTTACCGTGCTTCCAACAACTCAAACACTCCAAGGTTGTCGAAACGGAGGAAATACGATGACTGGAGAATTCGTACAGCCAGCGGAAGTGGTCGAACTTACCGGGCTGTCCATCGCAGCACTCGCTCAACTGCGCTATCACGGCAAGGGGCCACGCTTCTACAAGCCCACCCCGCGCACCGTCCTCTATAAGCGGGCGGAGGTGTTGGCATGGCTGGAGGCGAGCGCGCAGACGAGGACCGGAGTGTTCGCATAGACGAACCGAAGTCCGCGCCCCCCGGGGTCATCCAGGACTTCGTCGATGGGTACCTCGTGCCCGTCGATCCAATGGACGGTCTGCAGTGTGAAAGCTGTCAGTAGAACCGCTGGTTCACCCGGCGTGCCGCCCGAATGCGACCCCTGTTCGGGGGTAGCGTGCGGCACCAAATGGAGCGGCTGATTCTTACCCCGATCACCGTGACGCTCGGCTCCCAATTCGAGTCAGAGCGGCGGTAACGCACCGTGACTGAGACTCCCGAAAGTCAGAGCCGAAGTCGCTTCTCCATGACCCAATCCGGGCACGCCGCCCCGATTTCCCCGGCGACGCTCGGCCCATCCACCCATCCCTCTCGACGGGCGCTTCCATGCGCCAATTCGCGCTGACCCAGCGCGCCATCTGACGGGCCGCCTCGGCCCGAACCCGGTCCTTCGCAGTAGCCACCTCAATGCAAGGAAGGTTGTGAACTCGTGGCTGAAGGAACTCATGTCCGCACGCGGCCGGATGCTCTTCTGACGGAGTTGCTCCGTGAAGTCGAGACGTTGCGACCGTACGTCCGCTTTCAATTGCGCGGCTGGCCGAATGAGGTCGACCCCGTTCTACAGATTGTCCGGGAGACGGTCTGGCACCGATCCTCCACATTCGACCCCCAGCGTGGGTCGCCTCACGCGTTCGTGTTCGGCATCACTCGCCATGTTGTGCTGAGGGAGATCGAGCGGAAGCACGTCCCGACGGATGACGTTCCGGACGATGTCGAGTCCGCTTCGGATATCGACCCGTTGGAGGTGATGATCCGCCGGTTCGACGCCCACCGGTGGATGGTGCTGGTGGCCGATTTCGTCGGCCCATCTGACTGGCACGTGATGAGCGACCTGAGTCTGGCAGACGGCGACGCAGATCGGGTGGCACGCGTCCATCAGCTGTCAAAGCGCGGCGTCCGCACGATCCATGACCGCGTGTGCCAGACCGCACGAACCGTCCTCGCCGCGCTGGCAGCAGCAGACGCGGGACTGCCGATGACGGGATCGGTGATCGTGTCGTGCGTGCCCGAGATCGGCGGGTTCCGAGAGGTCGCAGAGATGATCAGCGACGACGCCGGCACCATCGCCGTGAGATTGCAAATCCATCCCGGCTCGGCGCGGGCACGAATCGCGACCGCGAAACGGCTGCTGATGATCGCCCGGACCGTCCTCGAACAGGAGGTGGCAGCGTGATTGGCGTCGGGACGGCCGCCGCACAGGCAGTCGCCCATCCGAAGACGACTCGCAACCTGATGATCGTCGCGGCCGTGATCGTCCTGGTCGTCCCTGTCGCGCTCGTCGCGGTCCCGGTCACCCTGGTTATCGCGATAGGAGCTAACGGGTTCGGCGGCGGTGGGGGAGCGTGCGGTGGATCCGCCCCGTCCGTGGAGGCCGGCCAGACGGTCGACGGATACGGACCGGATCAGCTCAAGATCGCGGCGACGATCGTCACCGTCGGCCAGCAGATGAGCGTGCCCCCGCATGGCCAGACACTCGCGTTGATGGTCGCGATCGGAGAGTCCGGGCTGCGGAATCTCGATCATGGGGACGCTGTCGACAACACCACCATCGGTGTCTTCCAGCAGGGCGCCGGATACGGCGCTCCTACGCAGCGGATGGACCCGGCGACTGCGTCCGCCGCGTTCTACACACGGATGCTGCGCGTCCCTGACTGGCAGACACTCGCTCCAACGCTCGTCGCGCACGCGGTCCAGATCAACGCCGACCCGAACCACTATGCGCCGTTCTGGACATCGGCCGAGCACGTGTTGGCGGCGCTGACCGGCGCAAGTGCGGGAACCTGTCAGGTGCCCGGGGACGCCCGCGCCGCCGCCACGGTGTTGGTTGGTGCGATCCAAGCGAAGAAGCTGAACTTCCTCGAGCCCCGCTACCAGCAGCAAGTCATCAACATGGCCGACGGGACCGCGACCCCGGACTGCACGATCGACCCGCACGTCCTCCAACTGATCGTCGTCGCCGTCCAGTCGTTCCAGCAGGTCGGAGTCAGCGACCTGAACCGGCGCTGCACAGGCATGACCCCCGGCGCAGGTACCGCGTCCGCGCACTGGAAGGGAAAGGCGGTCGACTTCTACGCGATCAACCGGCAGTCCCTCACCGGTGCCGACGCCCTTTCGGTCCAGCTGATCCACGTGCTTGATCCGTACGCCCCGCACGGATCATCGCTTGGTCAAAGCGATTGCCGCTCCCGCGCTCACGTGTCGCTCGGTTTGCTCGTCAACTTCACCAGCGAATTTTCCGATACCTGTAACCACCAGCACATTCAGGTGCAGTGACTGGGCGAATCTCCGAGATGCGCGCCAAGAACTGCCCCGAACCGGAAGTTCTGAGTGAAGGGCGCATTCAAAAACGAGGTGAATTGAGATGAACAAGAAGCTGATCGCACTAGCGGCGCTCCTACCGTGCGTGGCCCTCGTCGGCTGCGTCAGTACGACGCCCACACGCAGCACGTCGTTCACCGCCGTCGCGCCGGCAAAGCCGGCGCCGACGTCGACGACCGCGAAGGATGCCATGCCCGCTGCGTCGGGAATCGTCAGCAGCGTTTGGGTCGATGTTTACCCGGGCACCACCTTCAAGGCCAAGCACGGGTGCCGGTGCACCCTCCCGAACTCGTCTTCGGAGCTCTTCCCTGAGGGAACGCCGGTCCTGCTGCTCAAGGTCACGATGACCGGCAAGTGGATCCCCTCCCAGGGCAACCAGGACTTCCAGGACGTCACCGGCGCCACACTGAAGGACACGCAGTTTGACGGCCGCCCGGAACCCGCCGTTCTCGACACTGCCGACGGGCCCGCCGCAGCCAAGTCCGCTGGGCTGCCCTGGCTGCCCAGCGGTCTCTTCCACGACCAGTCGACCTGGACGATCCCGAACGAGAAGGGACGATCCTTCGCCGCCGCCTACTACGTCCCCGCCGGAGTGGATCAGCTTGAGCTGACCGTGAACATCCCGTCGGAGAGCAAGGCCAACATCCTCACCGTCCCCCTTCCAGCCTCCGTGACCGGCGCGGCCAATACCAACGGGGAGTGAACGCCATGGATCTGATCTTCAACCTCCTCGGCCTGCTGGCCCTGATCTGCGTCGCCCTGCTGGGGATCCTCGCCTCCGGCTACTTCGCCGCTCGACGGACGCGCGAGACACAAGAACCCGAACCTTCGGTCGACCACACGGAAAGGAATACCAAATCATGAACGCACTCAACGAAGCCCTCGTCACCGTGCACGCACGCATCATCACCATGGCGGCTGTCCCGAATCCCAGCCCGGACTTCTCCGGCCCGGGTGTCGGAGCCTTGCAGTCAATCGCGAACGTCGTGTTCGCGATCGTGCTCATCCTCGGCGTGATCGGCGGTCTGATCGCCGGCGGGTTCATCGTCGTCGGTCACGTCTCGAGTAACGGCCGCGTCCAGAAGGCGGGAATCGTCGGCGTACTCAGTTGCGTCGCCGGCGTCGCCATTGCCGGTAGCATCGCAGGGCTCATCAACTGGGGCCAGTCGCTTCACGTGGCGTGACCATCATGCTCGCAACAGCTGCCTCTGCCGCGCCGGATCCGTTCACCCCGAACTACGGCTGCTTCGTTGCCGACTTCGGATGCCAAGCCTCACAGACCATCGCCCAGTTCATGGGCTCCACAATTCGGAACTTGGGCGACTTCATCGCCACCATGATCGCCGGCTCATTCAACACGAACATCGACCAGAGCAGTTGGGAGATCGCGCACTCGCAGTTCGTGTTCTGGATCGCTGTCACGGCTCCGGTGATTCTGATCATCGCGCTGGTCCAGATCGGGATCGCAATGATCCTGCAGGACTGGTCGCGGATCGGCAGGACCGCTGCCGGCGCCGCTCTGGCCATCCCGTTCTCGGCGATCTGTGTGTGGGGAATGCAGAAGGCCTCAGGCGTCACTGATGATGTCACCCACGCGCTCACCTCCACCGTCCAAGGCGGCGACCTGAGCCAAAGCCTGCTTCGCGTCGTTGGCCTTTTCGACGCCCCGAAGCAGATCCACGGTGCCGTCATGAAGACGATGCAGTTCTCCCAGGACGGCGTGATCTGGGGCATGGCCACACAAGGAGCACAGGGACCGGGCTCGGTCGGCGAATACGTGATGGCCCTGCTCATCGTCGGGCTGATGATGATCGCCTCGCTGTTCCTCTTCATCGCCATGTCAATCCGCGAGTTCGGGCTCCTGGCCCTGGCGGCGATGGCCCCGGTCGGGTTGATGATGATCGGCCAGCCCAAGCTCACCGCCTGGGCACAACGCTGGCTGAACCTCTCCGTCGGACTTCTCATCGCCAAGCCCCTAGCCGCCGGAGTCGTCCTACTCGCGGTCGAGTTGACCAAAGCCAGCCTCAGCATCGGCGTCATCCTCGTCGCCGCAGGCGCCGTCATCGCCGCCTCGTTCAGCCCGTTGTGGGCGACGAAGCTCGTCTCGTTTGCCGGTGCCGAGGTCGGCACCGCCCTTCATCACCGGTTCTCCGTCCGCGACCAGTTCTCGCGCGCGAGCACCGCCTCCGCACCCGTCCGCACCGCGGCACGGATCGTCAAGGTTGGGAGATAACTCATGACCACCCTCACCACTGACCAGTTCATCACCGAGGAAGGCGCACCCCGGGTCCGCTTCGCGGCCCGGGAACGTCGCGGGGTGTTCCTCGGGCTTACGTTCCTGCAACTGGTCGTGATCGGTGCCGCCGTCGCGGTCGTGCTCTCGACTCTGTTCATCGACACCAGCGCCATCTGGGCCGTGCTCCCGATCGTCGCTGTCGTGGTGTTCTTCGCGCTCGCCACCTACCGGCGCGAACCCGTCATCGTGATCGCTGCCCAAGCTGCCCGCTACATACGCCGGAGCCTGACCGGCCAGACCACCTTCCGCCGCGATGTGTGGTTCCGTGTCACCGTCGCCTCGCTCAACGTCGGTCACGCCCAGGTCGCCGCAGTGACCCCGGTGGTGGCCTCGAAGTTCCTCCTGCCCGGAGCGCTCGGCGACGTGCAGATCGTGCAGATCCCGGGCGCGGGCGGCTTCATCTACAACGCCCGCGGGCGGCTCGCTTCCGTCACCGTCAAGGTCGGTTCCAAGGCGTGGGCGCTGCGAGACAAGGGCACCCAAGAGGCGGCCTATGAGGGGTTCGTGGAATGGCTCAGTTCGCTGGAGAGCTTGCCCGGGGTTCGCGAAACCACGATTCGGATCCGGGTCGACCGGGCCTCCTCGAACGAATTGCGCGACTACCTGCTCGTGCGGGAGAACGAACACAATCCGCAGGTCACCGCCGAGCTGCGCGAGCAGTATTGGGCGTTGACCCGAGCGGCGTCAAAGCGGTCGATGGGATTCACGAACTACATAACCCTCACCTTCGACACTGCCTTGCTAAACAGCGCCATCCGCGACGCCGGCAAGGGCCTCACCGGCCTTGCCGCCGTGCTGAAGGAGCGGGTGGTGGGGATCGAGACCTCGATGGAGCACGCCCGGCTCACTCCGTCCGGCTGGCTCACCGCTGACGAGCTCGACGAGTTGAACGCGCTGTCCGCGGATCCCGTGGCGTCGGCGACTCGGCGTGAGCAGGACTCCGAGATCGTATCTGCGCCGTCGCCGGTGATGGGGATCGACGAGGGCTGGGATGCGATTCGCGTGGATGAGTCCTGGCACCAGACATTCTGGGTCGCTGAATGGCCGCGCACCGATGTCCGCACCGGATTTCTCGAACCGCTCCTGTACGCGGGTGACGCCACCCGTGTGATCACGCTGCAGGTTCGCCCGGTGGCCACGCACAAGGCGCTGGCCCAGCTGAATCGTGCCCAGTCGGACATGGAGACCGCAGCCACGATCCGGATGAAGCTGTCCTCCCGGATCCCGCTCACTCACCTCCGTGAAGAGGAAGACCTGGCCGTGCGGGAGCACGACCTCGTCGACGGGTTCGGCGACGTCCAGTACCGCGGCTTCGTCACCATCTCCGCCGAGTCCAAGGACGCCCTTGCCAAAGCGCGGACGGACATCGAGCAGGCCTCGCACCCTGCCCGCCTCGTGCTCGCGTCGATGTCCGGGCAGCAGGCCGCTGGGTTCGTCACCGCGGCGCTGCCGGTCCCGCTGGAAGGGGAATGAGATGAAGCAGTCAGCCGTCATCGGCCGCATCCCCGCGAACGAGAAGCCCGGCGCCAACGGCCGCCACCGCCAACCCGCCTCCGAAGACAAGACCTCCAACTGGAAGCTCCAGACTGCAGAGTTCCCGGCGTCGAAGATGCCGGCCTGGGGCTGGAAGCAGCCGCACAACCTGCGTGGCCCACTGCGCGTCACCCCGCCAGCCCATCGCTGCTCCTCCAAGGTCCTCGGCGGTGCGTATCCGTTCCTGGCGGAGACCGGGGACATCCTCACCGGCGCGTACATAGGGGAGAACATCCTGTCCCGGGCGCCATTCTGTTTCGACCCCTGGGACGCGTACTCCGCCGAAGCAATCCGCTCCCACTCGGTCGCCATCCTCGGCGTGAAGGGGACCGGGAAGTCGATGCTCGCAAAGTCCTGGTCTTCACGCCTGGCCCGGCTGGGGCGCAAGATCGCCGTGCCGCACGATCCGAATGGGGAGTGGGTGCGCGTCGCGGCCTACGTCGGCGGCACCTCCATCTCGGTCGGACCTGGCAAGGCCGCCCGCATCAACCTCCTAGACGAAGGCCCGCGGGACGCGTCGTTCTCCGATGAGGACTGGAACCAGAACGTCCTCCAGTACCGGCGCGCGACGGTGAAGACGATCATCCGCCGCCTCCGCGAGGGAGAGAACCTGGAACCGGTCGAGCACACTGCACTCGATGTCGCCCTCGACGCCCTTCGCGGGAACTCGACCGTCATCATCACCCACGTGTACGACCGTCTCGTCGACCCTCATCAGAGCCAGCCGCTCGAGGTGGTTGAGGCCGGCCACCGGCTCGCGCACTCGCTGCGCCGGATGGTCTCGGGCGATCTCACCGGGTTCTTCGACGGACCCTCGACCGTCCGCTTCGACGCCGACGCCCCGATGATGGTGGTCGACACCTCCGCCCTGAAAGGTGCCTCACCCGAAGCGCAGGCGCTGGCCCGGCTGGCGACCGCGAACTGGATTCGCCGGTCCTCGCTCGGCGCGAACCGGCAGGCGCGCGTGATCATCCATGAAGAGGCCGCCGTTGAGCTGCTCAACGACGTCTCCGGCGGCAACGGCCTCGCGGACCGGGTCGAAGACGAGAAGGTCGCCCGCCACCTCGGCACCTCGAACTGGTACCTGCTGCACCGGGTCGCCGACCTCGACGCGCTCGGCGACCGCAACAGCGCCCTCCACTCCCGGGCACTCGGTCTCCTCGCCGACTGCGAGACCCGGATCTCCTACGCGCAACACTCGGGAGAGATCGCCCGATCGCGGGAGATCCTTGGCTGGAACGACACCCAGGCCGACCTGGTCCGCAAACTCCACAAAGGCGAAGGGCTCTGGCAAATCGGCCAAGACCGCGTCGCGAAAGTCCGCAACGTCTGCACCGACTACGAACTCGGCATCTTTCGAACCGACAGCATGGGCGGAGAGCGAGCATGAGAAACCACGGCTCCTCCTGGACGCACGCTGCCATCTACAGCCTTGTCGCGATCGTCGTCGCGGGCGCGCTTGCTACCGGTGTCGCGAGCGCGACCATCACGGCGACCTGCGACGGTGGCGGCCAGCCGGGCAGCGTCTTCGCTGGCCTCCAATTGGCAATAGGCGGCGACCCCAGCGGGTTCGCGCTGGCGCCCGGATGCACGGCACCCGTGACGTTGATCCGCATCCTCGATCTGTTCACCGTCTTCCTCCTTCTCAGCGCGATTGCAGTCGGGGCGGTCTGGTGGCTTCGCTACCGGCAGTCGGACCGGCATTTCATCCGCGAGCTGCGGGGTCGTGACGGGCTGGCCAAGCCCGGCGAAGTCCGCAAGCACACGTCCGCCCGCACCGCCTTGCACCGCGCCAAGACGCTTCGCCCGACCCTGACCGATCCGACGCCGTCGGCAGTCGGATGGAAAGTCGGCCAAGCCCACGGACAGGACGTCTACGTATCGATCGAGGACTCCATCGTCGTCGAGGGCGCGCCCCGTTCCGGTAAGGGTTACCGGTTCATCATCAACGCCATCCTCGACTGGGACGGCCCCCTGATCACCACCTCCACCCGAAACGACAACCTCTCCGCCACGATGCGCGAACGCGCCCGCGTCGGCGAGGTTACCGTCTTCGACCCTCAAGAGCTCACCGGTATTCGCTCCGGCCTGCGAATCTCGCCGGTGGCCGGATGTGAGGATCCGCTCGTCGCGGATCAGCGCGGTCAGGCGATCATCGCCGGCACCGCGCTCGGCGCGTCCAAGACCAACCAGGAATGGGCGCAGGTGTCCTCCAACGTGCTGTCTCGGCTCCTGCACGCCGCTGCAATCTCGGGCCGCGGCACCGACGCGTTGGCGCGGTGGGGATCCAATCCACGGATCGCGCGCGAAGCCGTCAGCGTGCTCGCCAACCAAGGAACGCCGGGCTGGTCCGAGGACCTGGACGCGATCATCAGCGGCGATGAGAAGCTCCTGGCCAACAGCTGGTTCGGCGTCTTCGGTGCCCTCCGTCCGCTGTCCATCCCCGCGATCCGGAGCGCTATGACGCCCGGACCGGGGGAGCAATTCGATCTCGACGCATTCCTCGACGGACCCAACAGCCTGTATCTGGTCGGCACCGGCGCCGGGGCAGGCTCCGTGGGCGGGTTCCTCGGCGCGGTCCTCGACGACATCGTCGAAACCGCACGCCGTAAAGCGCTAGCCTCACCCGGTTCCCGACTCGGCCTTCCGCTGGCTGTGATCTTGGACGAGATCGCCAACATGTTCTCCTGGCCGGCGCTGCCGAGGATCATGGCCGACGGAGGAGGCATCGGCATCTCCACCATCGTCGTCCTCCAAGCCCTATCCCAAGCCGAGACCGCCTGGTCTCGCTCCGAGGCCGACACAATCTGGTCCGCCGCAACGGCCAAGCTGCTCCTCGGGGGCGCGTCCGACGTCGACCACCTCCGCGACATCGAATCGCTCCTCGGCACACGACGAATCCGGAACACCGGCCACTCCTACAACGACAACGGGTCATCGACGAACGTGCAGAACGAAAAGGTGCCCGTGATGACCCTCGACGAGATCCGCCGCATGCCCGAAACCGTCGGCCTCCTCGCCTACCGGAACCGTCGCGGGATCCTCCTCGACCTACGGGGCTGGACCGACCGCGACGACGCCCGTCAGGTCAGCGAGGGCAAGAAGCTCACCGAGCTCGACCAGCAGGTCGTGTTCGCCGAACAGTATCAAGCCGCGCTCGATCGCCGAGGATCAGCGAGGGAGGGAAACTGATGTCCAACCGTCGCCGACCCTCACGTGACAACAGCTACCGCAGCCAGTACCTGCATTCTGGGCACTGGTTCGCCCGACGCGACCGCTGGTTCCTCGACGAAGAGCACCGCAATGGCACCATCCGGTGCGCTCTCTGCCTCGGCGCCGGCAGCGCTCGCTCTCTTGAGCTGCACCACCTCGATTACCGCGGTGTCACCCAAACCCCGTATGGCTGGACCGCTCACGAGCGGCACGAGGACCTGACCGCGCTGCACCCGCGCTGCCACGAGTACGTGCACCTGTTGATCGACCGCGACCGTGCGCTCTCCGGGTTCGTTTCCCGTCGCACCGCCTCCGTCCAAGCGATCGCCCGCCTCCAGGCCAAGATCGCCCACTACATCGAAGCGTCCCTGGAGCAGCAGTGACAGACGACATCCCGCTCGACAACCTCGTCGCCTCCATCGCCGACGGGTGGGAAGACCAAGCGCCCAGGCAGAGTCCGGGAATGCTCGGCATCCGCGTCATCAACTGGCGCACCCTCGAAGGCGGGGAAGCCCCACAGGTCTGGACCGACCTCGGGAATTGGGTGGTCTGGTTCACCCACCGCTACAACATCGCTACGCGGAAGATCCCGCCCTGCTGGTTCAAGCACGGTGCCCTCGTTGAAGAACTCTCCGCCCTCCACACCGCGTGGCTGGTGTCCTACGACGGCCTCGACGCCGGCTACGGACCCATCGGCTGGCACGAACGCCTCGCCGTCGCCATCCCGCGCCTAGCGACTTGGTACAACGGCGAATGCCACAACGGCCACACCGAAATCCCACAAACCGGCGACGACGCCGTCCCCGCGGAATGGACCGGCTGGATCCGCCAAAGCCACGCCCAGCCGTGAGACGCGGCGGCACCATTTGCGCGCCATTTGCGCGCATTCTCCGCCCCCGGACCGGAAGTTCTAACTGAAAGCGACCCGAGTAGCGGGCGCAGATGGAAAGGAAGAGAACGATGACCACACGAGTCCCGATCAGCATCGAAGGCAACCTCGTCGCCGACCCCGACTACGGCGAATCACAGAACGGCACCAAGTTCGCCAAGTTCACTGTCGCCGTCACCGACCGCAAGCAGGTCGATGGCAAGTGGGTCGACGGCGACACCCAGTACCACCGCACAACCGTCTTCGGCCGCACCGCCGAGAACGTCCGCGCCAGCCTCGCCAAAGGCGACACCGTCCTCGTCAACGGCAACCTCGAGTTCCGCCACTGGACCGACCAAGCCACCGGCGAACCCCGAGCCGCCACCGAAGTCGTCGCCGACAGCGTCGGCCCCTCGCTCCGCTACACCACTGCCGAGGTCACCCGCCGCGCCCCAAAAGCTGACGGCCCGGAAACTTCGGCGACCGGGCCGACGCAGTTCGCGAAGTTTCCTGAACCGTCCGCTTCGCTCGCATAGATACAAACACGAGGTGGGGATGTCGAGAGGCTCCCCACCTTTGTGTTGTAACGGATATGATCCGTTACGTGCTCGACGTTGCTGACCTATCGTTGGAGGAGCTAAATGCGCTCTCCCGGCTTGTAGCCAGTGAGTTGCGCAGCAGGAAGCCAGCCGACCGGACGTGCATAAGATGCGGAACGAATTTCGTTGGCAGGCAAGGCGCGTTGTATTGCGGACCGAGGTGCAGGGTTGCGGCACACCGGCAGAGAACGAGGAGAGACGTGCGGATGGGCATCATCGGTATCGGGTATGAAGGTCTGACGCTCGACGCGTTCGTTTCGCGGCTCCGACTGCGAGACGTTCGAGTTCTCATTGACGTTCGACTGAACGCAATTTCTCGCAAGCGCGGATTCGCAAAGCGGGCGCTCGGTTCCGCACTACGAGAAGCAGGAATCACTTACATTCATCGCCCAGTGCTCGGAAATGAGCGGGACAATCGCGATGGATACGCTGCTCTCGAGACTCAACAGGCTCTAACTGCCCGCGATCGCTACCGAACCACGCTCGCCACTGCAGAGGGGACGGCTGCCATTCGCGAACTGGCTGATCTCGCCTCGACCCAGTTGATCGCTGTGCTTTGCTATGAAGCGGACGAGCGGCACTGCCACCGCGAGCAAGTGATCGAGGCTGTTAACGCGATCCTCGAAACGGCGCCGCTTCCGAGCTAGAACAGTGTCGGAGGCGACGGGATTGTGTCCTTGGTCGGGGGCCAATACACCCCTAGTACGCTGAATTTCGCGCGACGAGCGGCCAACTCGAAATTCCCCATATAGAAGCCCGTGCTCCTGTGCACCGCGAACATATCGTTCAAGAAGCGCTTAGTCACGGCGTCGCGAGTTTCCTGGTCGGAGTGATACCGGTTCTGGAGGGCGGTCAGCTCCCAGTCCAGAATTCGATTCAGATGGCCGCGGCATTTGGGGTCGCCGCAGTGATACTTGTACTTCACTTTGAAGCGAGGCGCCTTCAAGACCGCGGGAATCGTCCCGCTCATCGGGATGAGCGCAGCGGATTCCCTATCAATTCGTGCCCGCATCTTCGCAAGCTGGTCAGGGGTCCAGTCATCGTGGGGTTCGAATTCGAGCCGATCGACATCGGTCGGATAGACCAGCCCGAGTGATGGTGCAGCGTCATTCCGTTCGGCCGCGCGGATGAGGCCGCAGGTGGTCGCCGGCTCCAACTCAGAGACCACGTAGTGGCGCGGTTTCCATGGGTCAAGATGATCGACCACCGTCCAAGAGCTTTCGGTAGGGGAGTAGCTCTCGCGTCGGGTATCCGAATCTCTTCGTCGGATCTCAAGCTCGATGACGTCGTACTTCTTGAACTTGGAGACGCCATCGAGCCAGCGAAACGCAATGGGATACAACCGGATCCATGATGGAGAGTCGCCGTCGATACGAACCCCGGCGACACAGGATGTGTCGCCATATTTCTCCGAAGGCTGCGGTGTCGCCTTCACGGTGATGAGAACTTGTGCGCGCTCCCCCTCGACCCTCATGCGGATAGCTTAGAAGCCATGACAGACTGTTCTGTCCTGCGTGTGGCCCCAATTGCGGTGGCACGATCGTGGCGCATGGGAGCCCCGCGGACACGACCAACTGATGAAGCGAGATGAGCGTGAAGTCTTCGCCCGATCGAGTGACTATCACAGAGGTTGGGTGGACACTGAATCCATGAGAGCTGACCCGCCTGAGCCCCGACCATGGGGCGCCTCGAGCGCAGAAGCAGTCGAGCTTTGCCGACAGTGGATGGACTACCTGGGCGCCGAGGATCCTGTTGTGAGTTCCGGAGATGCGCTCCAAGTCTGCGATCTGTACAGCAACCGCTTTCTCGCCTGGGTAGACAACCGCCAGCGCAACTTGGATGTGGAGACCGTTGAGAGAGCATCCAGAGTGGCGATTGCAGACGGACGCTACCCGTTGGTCTTCGTGCCAGGGGGAGTGTTGCCCGCAGCGCAGGAGCGCGCGGACCAGCTAGGCGTTGCGCTCCTGCGATTCGATGCCCGTAATGCTGACCTCGATGGCGCAAACCTCGTCGGACGTCAGCTTGTTGTCGCGGGCCTTTCGTCCACTTGATGCCGACCTCTATTGCAAGGCCAGTCCCGACGTGCGGGGCGACGTTCCCGTTTGAATTGATTCCGTTTCCGGTACGGCAGCTCGTCTTAGTTCCGCTCGTGCGGCAGTGCGCGATTTCTCGAGCGTCTCTTCGACTGCCTGGCGTTCCATCGCCTCGACCAGTTGAGACTTGGCAACAGCCTCGGAGGGAGCAACCACAACAGCCATGTTGTTGTCCCTACCGCGGGTAAGACCGACATATAGGCCGGCCGCGTCGACATTAGGACCGACGACCGATACATCGGTCGTTTCTCCCTGAACACCGTAGACGGTGGTGGCGTAAGCCAGATGCAGGTGCGATTGTGCGTACTCGTGACTAATCTTACGGAGGTCCGTTGAGTCGTTGACCGAAGCAAGCATCACGTGATGGGTGGTGACACTTCTGACTATCCAGTTCTGGCGATTCTGTACATCTGTGGTGCTGTCGTTACGTCGGGTCTGAACGACGTCGCCAACGAAGATCGGCTGTCCGGCCTGTCCAGACACCGCGTCGCGCGTGTCGACGGTTCCGTTCGAGACGCGTCGACTTTGGATGTCCTCGCTCACGGCCTGAGCCTCCGCATGAGTGGCCGCGACTAGAGAGATGGTCTGGCGGCTTCGAGCGGCGTCGAACCAGGCTTCGACCATCGCTTCGCGAGCACCAACCTCGGAGTTCGTAAGCACGACATGGCCCGTCCGGACCAGGTCGTTTGCGGCTTCCTCCGCTTGCTCTCGGCCTTCGGACCTGCGCAGCTTAAGGCTGAGATCGGCCCACCCGGGATCCGTAAACCGATGGATTGTGAGGAGTTCGACCTGACGTGTGGCCCTACGCCAGAAGAGAGCCATCGCACCCGAATGTCCCACCGGGAGTGCTTGATACTGATCGCCGACAAGTGCGACACCCGCTCCCGTCCGACCAACAACGTCAAGCAGAGCATTTGCGGCTTCCATGTCGAGCATGCCGGCCTCATCAACGACGATACGATCGCCGGGCCGAATCGCGATTCGTGGCCCCTCATAGTGCAGTCCCGTGGATCGATCCACGTCACCTTGTCGGAGACATGACCACTCAGTGGCGCCGGTGTTGCTCTTGGTCCATCGCCATCCGTAATCGTGGAGAAGCTGGTGCAACGATGACGCCGTACTTTCCGTTTCCCGACCTGCAACCGCGGAGGCCTTCTTAGTAGGAGCCACCATGATCATGGTGCGACCCCGCCGACGCAGTGCGGCGCCAGCCACCTTGAGCATCGTTGTCTTGCCTGTACCAGCGGCACCCGCGATTGCGACGATTCGATCCGTGCCGGCAATCGACGAGGCTCCCTCGAGCTGTTCTTCGTCAAGTGCTCGAGTTGGCTCTAGTGCATTGGCTACCGCCGAGATCTCGGCAGCGGGAAGACGCGTGCCCGGCGATGCAAGAAGCTCGATTCGCTGAGCGATGGTGGCCTTGAGTGTTGCGGTAGAGGTCGCCATCCGCCGCTTGATGTGCGCTGGAATACTCGGCTCCGATAGCAGCGTCACTGTGTGCGTCCGAGCGGCGTGCGAGGTCACTTTGTCGGCGACCTCCATGAGTTGCGCGTGGTCTGCGACCACTCCAGAAGCAGCGATCGCTCGGAGCACCCCGGCCCGGACATCGAAGTCGCTGAACCTGCCTCCCGTGCCCGTCGACCGGGCGTCGGCATCGACGATCGCCTTCGCTGCGAGGAGCTCAAGGTCAAGATCCGCGATGGCCACCGATCGCATTGCGACGGGGGCCCGCGAATCTCCGAGCTTCGAGTCCGCATGGCGGAGCTCGGTCATCACAACGGATGCCCAATCGTCCTCGTTAAGCCGTCTCGGCTTGTTTGGCCGGCCAGCTGCCCACGCCCACTGGTCGATCTGGGCTAGAACCGTCGAGGAAGGCTCCTCGCCGGGGTGCTGCTGCTTCCACGCACGGAGGTGTGCGGCCTTGTTCGCTTCGATCTGTGTGGAGCGCTTCGACAACGGTCGCACCAGGTGTTGTAGCTCCGCAATCTCGCCATCCGAGTCCAGAGTGAAGCCCTTCGCTGCCAATGTGGCCACCCATGCCGGGTCTGTGCGGGAGGCCAGATCACCTTCCGCGTTCACGACGTTCTGGAACCGCAACGCGACGCGGGTGTCGACGTTGGACCACTTCCCGTCGCGTCCTTGGACTTTGACGTTCAGCCAGAGGTGGCGGTGCTTGTGCGGGTCAAGTGATCGGGACCGTTCGTGTCGCAGCTCGACGACTTCGATGCGTGCCAGGTCCTCCCGGATAACACCCTGCTTCCCGCGGCGGGCGTTGAGCTCGGTCTGCCACAGCTTGATGATCCGATCCCGCAACCGGTCCTGCAGATCCTCGTACGCGTCCGCCAGCTCAGGGTCCAGCATGGCCGCGATCGAGAACGACTTCGGTGCGTTGATCGTCGCGTCCAAGATCAGATCCGCAACCGGCGACTCCAAGTCCCGTCCCCGCCGGTCACCGGTGAGCGGGTCGACGCCGTCGACCCAATCCTTCAGCTGGGATCGGGTGAGCAGGTCGTCGCGGATGGCGCCGTTCTCGACGATGTACCGAGTCATCACCGCGTCCGCGTAGCCGACCGCAGCTAGTGCGCCGTCGGTAGTCTTGGCCGTAAGGGTGGCGTCGCAGACGCCGCCGAAGGCATAGTGAACCGCCTGCTTGACCCCTTGGGCTGCCTGCCCGCGCTTCCAGCGCGCCACTCCACCTCTCACACTTAGAACTTCCGGTTGTGCGCGCTTTTTGGCGCGCACCGCGCGCGCACATCTCGAAGTGTGATGTCTCAGGACATCGGAAGCGAAAGTGGGCCAGGACATCGGTAGCGGTTGATGTCTCAGGACATCGGTGACGGTTCTTCTGGTCGGGGGTTGGGTCGGCGGCCGCGGGGTCGGCCGTTGCTGACGTATTTGACGCCGGGTGAGGGCCAGGGTTGTTCGATGATGAGTGTGCCGCCCAGGTCGAAGAACATGACAGTGGGGCCGGTGTCCATGATCGCGATTCGTTTCTGGCTGTAGTCGCGGCTGATGCCGAATCGGATGCCGTGGAACTCGACGCTGCCGCCGCGGTCGACGAGCTTGACGCGGATGCCGTCGTCACGGCGGCCGAGTCGGGAGTCGTGTGCAGGCGGCCTTGGTGATTCGGCTTTCGGGGTGGCCTGCCAGGCCTGCTGCGGGGTGATCCGGCCGGGCAGGGCTTGGTGCGGCCGTTGGGTGTTGTAGATGATGTCGAACTGATCAACCTGCTCCTGCAGCTGCTTGAGGGTGGCGGCGATGGGTTGCTTGTCGAGGTAGCGGAACAGGGTCTGGTGGAAGCGCTCGTTCTTGCCCTGGGTGGTGGGTTTGAACGGTTTGCCGGTGATTGCCTCGACGCCGAACGAGGCGAGGAAGGTGACCAGCTGCCCGGCGAACCCGCGCCGGGACGGGTTGAGCGCCATCCCGTTATCCGACAGCAGTCGCTGGGGAACACCGTGGATCCGGATCGCTTTGGCGACCACGGCGATCGCGCCTTCCGAGCTCTCGGTCAAGGAGACGTGGGAGGCGACCGCGAGGCGGGAGTGGTCGTCGATGAGTTGGAAGATGACGCACTTGCGCCCTTGGGTGAGGACATACTCGGTGGCGTCGATCTGCCAGCACGCGTTCGGCGCCGGATAGACGAACCGGCGGTAGGAGGCCCGCGGTCGCTTCCGCGGTTCAAGGCGTGCGACGCCGGCGTCGCGGAAGATCCTGGCCAGGGAAGACACCGCAGGAACGGGTGTGATCCGAAGCGCCCGCATCCTGTCGTGGACGCTGATCGGACCGTAGTCGAGGCCCGACTGTTCCAGCGCCGCCCGGACTTGGATGGCCTGTTGTTTGATCTCCTCGGTGATCTTCCCAGGGCTGGCGCGCGGGCGCCTCGATCGGGGTTCCAACGCCGCCGCCGGGCCGTCCTCCGCCGCGCGTTTGCGGATCTCGTAGAACGTCTTTCGGGAGATGCCGTGCTCGGCGCAGAACGTGGTCACCGACCCGCGAGGCGCATCCGGTGGCCACTGGGTGATCGCGAGACGGACACGGGGATCAACGGGTTCGACACGGCTCATTCCTCAAAGATCGAGGAGAAGTGTCACCACCAAAGACCGCCGAAGTGTTACCGATGTCCTGAGGCAGATTCGTCACCTATGTCCTGAGACATAACAGCGCACATCTCGAAGAGTGCCTACGTGCATTGGCTTTTGTTGTTTCGTTTCTTTTGCCGCGGTGTCTCCTTCGTTCTTGGTGTCTTTGGCCTCCCTGGGTCCTCGTCCTTGTCCTCGTCGTGTGTTCTTCGTCTTTGCTCTCTGTTCTTTGCTTCCTCGCCAGCTACTTCGAGATTTTCGACTTCACCGTTCTCTACATCGACGCCCAGCCGACGTATGGCGCGCCTTTGGTGGCGGTGAGGACTTGGCTGTGAACGAGACGCTGATGTGCCGGATGGGGCTGGCTCCGCCTGTAGCGTTTGAGGCGCCATTGCCGGGCTTTTTCGCGGGCGGGTCTTACGGGAATCTTCCTTCCATCTCGCGCTGGGGGTCCTGCTGGCCTCGCTCCAATCGAGTCACGTGTCCCGTAGACCGACCGTTCACCGGTCAGTGGGGTCTGGCGGACTATGTGGGGTGACGCACGCGGCGCGGCTCGTTTCCGGCTCACGCTAACGGTGACGCGTCGCCCCCAGCGATAGCGGGCCACAGCGTGGCCACAACGCGCTCAGCGAAGTCGACTGGCACTTCACGTCCGTACCGATTGAAGTCGGCGAAGTAGCTGCCGAATGACAGACTGACGATCACGTCCACGTCCACGTCCTCGCGCACGTGGCCTCGTCGTTGAAGCTCAGTGATCACGTCAGCGAGTTCCTGGCATCTAGGTTGGTTCGCGTGCTCTCTCATCTGCGCAAGCAGGCCTGGCTCGCGCTCCGCCTCGGCCATGAAGTTGCCGTGCAGAGTCATCGCCCGCGGATTGTGGAAGCGTGGGTTGATCCGACGTACCGCCTCGACCATCGCTTCTCGTGGAGTGAGGGCATCGAGGTCTAGGGGCGGGTACGCCTCGCGCTGCTTGCGCAACCCGTACTGTATGGCTTCGACGACCAGCTCGTACTTGTTTGGCCACCGCCGATACAGCGTCGGTCGTGTCACACCGGCGTCGGCCACGATGTCACCGATCGTCGTCGACGAGTAACCCTTCGTCGCGAGCAGCTTGCGCGTCGAATCGATGATGGCCTCTTCAATTGCCGGGTCGCGGGGTCGACCGCTGGCGTTCGCCTGCGCCCCCGCTTTCATGTTCTTGCCGGACATCCGGATCCCTTCCTGATCGCGCCGCGTGGCACTGCGTGGCTCGCGTTCCGTTACACAACTTGACTGTAACGGACGAGCGCCGCTACTGTGCAGATAAGGAGTTTCGTTACAGCAAATGGTTGTAACGAATCCCGTTTGTATCCCACTAACGAAAGGAACTCGCATGACAGCGAACCCTGATGGCTACGTGACCGTCCTCTGGGACGCGAGGGCCAAGCCCGGCAAGGAGGACGACCTCAAGGCGTTCATCGCTGCCGCCGTAACGCCGTCCCGTAACGATCCCGGCAACATCGATTACGAGGCCCACGAGGTCGAAGGCCAGCCCGGCTCATTCGTAATCTACGAGCGTTGGGAGAGGCGCGCTAGCCTCGACGCCCACCTCAGCGCGCCTCGGATGGTGGCACTCGTGCCGGAGATGCTCGAGCTGATCGACGGATCCATCGAGGACGGCATCCGTTTGCTGCGTCCCTTCCGGCCCGCGGCCTGACCCGAGAGAAACAAGAAGCTGGAAAGGCAAGAAACACATGACAACAACTCTGATTACTGGCGGTAACCGCGGACTCGGCTACGAGGTCGCCCGTCGTCTGATCGACGCAGGCCAGAACGTCTGGATCGGTGGCCGCGACGCGGCCAGCGGACAGGAAGCGGCCGACCGCCTCGGCGCCCACTTCGTGCAGTTGGACGTGACGGACGATGCGTCCGTCGCAGCTGCTGTTGCCAACGTGCGAGCGCAGGTGGGGCACTTGGATGTCCTCATCAACAACGCAGGCATCCTCGGTGAGGTGGCAGCACCCGAGGACATGACTGCAGATCAGCTGCGCGATGTGTACGAAACGAACGTGTTCGGACTCGTACGAGTCACACGCGCGTTCCTTCCGCTGCTCCGAAAGGGCACCGACCCCTCGGTGATCAACGTGACCAGCGGTATGGGATCCTTCGCTCTGACGCAGGACCCCGCCCGGGTGGAATCGCAGTACACCCTCGCGGCGTACGGCTCTTCCAAGAGCGCGGTCACGATGCTCACCACGCAATACGCGAAGACCATCCCGGACGTCCGGTTCAACGCAGTCGATCCGGGGCAGACGGCCACGGCGTTCACCGGCAACGTCGGCCAGAGCGTCGCAGAAGGAGCCGAGGCAGCGGTTCGCATGGCCACCCTCGGCCCGGCCACGCCCACCGGAACCGCGACCGACCGCGACGGCATCCTCCCCTGGTGAGCTACCGGCCGCTACAGGCGCGGCGTCATCACCGACGCGACCCCGCTGATGGAGGTCTGACCGACCTCACTGTGCGGGCCCATCCGCAGAACATCGTCGACGCGATCCAAGACCCAGCCGACGCCACGATCGCCGCCGTCACCGCGCGCTGACTCGCTGTCGTCCCGCTGACCCCTGTCCAACCGACTCCCCTGTTCCACCAACGCTCAAGGAGACCGCATGCCCACCGGCAACCCCAAGAACCTCGCCCTCGAACCCGCCGCCCAGGCGTTCGTCGACGCCACCGCGAACCCGCCGTACCTCTACCAGCTCGCCCCCGAGGACGGACGCAAGGCCGTCGACGGCGTGCAGGACGAGGAGATCTGGAAGCCAGAGGTCGACGAGGAGTGGATCACCGTCCAGGGCGGTCCCACCGGCAGTGTCCCCGTCCGCATCGTGAAGCCGAAGGGCGCCACCGGCGTCCTACCCGTCGTGCTCTACACGCACGGCGCGGGCTGGGTGTTCGGCGACGCGCACACCCACGACCGCCTGGTGCGCGACCTCGCCGTCGGCACCGGCGCGGCCCTCGTGTTCCCCGAATACGACCGTGCGCCCGAGCACCAGTACCCGGTCCAGAACGAGCAGTCCTACGCCGTCGCCAAGTGGGTCGTGCAGCACGGCGCCGACAAGGGCCTCGATGGATCCAACGTCGCGATCGCGGGTGACTCCGTCGGCGGCAACATGGCCATTGCGCTGAACCTCATGGGCGACGCGCGCGGCGACGTGACGTTCAAGGGCGCCGTTCTGTTCTACCCGGTCACCGATGCGAAGTTCGACACCGCGTCGTACGACGAGTTCGCGGAGGGATGCTTCTTGGCTCGCGACGGCATGAGGTGGTTCTGGGACCAGTACGCGAAGAGCGAGACCGAGCGCGCCGAGATCACCGCTTCTCCGCTCCGAGCAACCGAGGAACAGCTCGCGTTCTTCCCGCCGACGCTCGTGATCAACGGCGAGGCTGACGTGCTCCGCGATGAGGGCGAGGCGTTCGCCGCGAAGCTCCGCCGTGCCGGCGTTGAGGTCACCCAGGTTCGCTACGCCGGGATCGTCCACGACTTCGTGATGGTCAACAGCCTGCACGACACCAGCGCCGCGAAGGCAGCCGTGGCCCAGGCCGTCTCGCACCTGAAGGCAGCACTGTCGGCCTAACCGGCCCTCGCAGGCGCGGTTCGCGACCCAAACCGCGGACCGCGCCTGCACCTTTCCCTGTTGCGATTGGAGATTCCGTGACCGCCCAGCCCGACCCGAAGCAAGCCCTCAAGCTGCGGACGGCGAACGCCACCGCTCAGGTCTGCCCTGACGGGGCCACGCTGACCAAGCGCGTTGTGACTCGGCCGGCCCGCATATTCGAGGCAGCGCTGCACATCGCCACCTCTGGCCTGGCTACACCGGCCGACCGCGACGGCGTCGTGCCGTGGTGAACGGTCAGCTTCGACGTCGAGACGACGCCGAGGCCCAGCGAGCCGCGACGCTGGAGCTGTTCTACGACCTCGTGTTCGTGTTCGCAATCACGCAGGTCTCGCATCTGCTCCTTGATCACCTCACTTGGGTGGGAGCTGGCCAGGCAGCGATCGTCCTGCTCGCAGTGTGGTGGTCGTGGAACTACACGACATGGGCCACGAACGAACTCAATCCGGAGACCAATCCCGTCCGCCTCCTGCTGATCGCGCTCATGCTTGGGAGCCTGCTCATGGCGATCGCTGTCCCGCACGCCTTCGGCAAGTACGGCCTTCTCTTCGCTGTTGCCTACCTCGCCATTCAAGTCGGCCGGCACGCCTTCCTCACGTTCGTAGCGGCAGACCGAGGCAGCGTCGGACGGGAGCAGGCCGGGCGCATTCTCGTCTGGTTCCTGATCGCCGGTGTGTTCTGGATCTCTGGTGGTATGGCCGAGGGCGGCTTGAGAGCAGGGCTGTGGTTGCTTGCGCTTGCCCTCGACTACATCGCTCCACGCATTCTCTTTCCGCTCCCCGGCCGACCGCGGCTTGCGGCGGGCTCCTGGCGGCTCGCTACCGGCCACTTCACCGAGCGATTCGGGTTGTTCGTGATCGCTGCAATCGGCGAGACGATCATCCTAACCGGGGCCACGACCGCCGGACAGGAACTAGACCCAGGGACCGTGGCTGCTTTCATCAGCGCCTTCGCCGGATCGGCAGCACTGTGGTGGCTCTACTTCAGGTCCACCCGCGAACTCAGCGAACGTTCCCTCGACCGTGAGGCCAGCCGAACCGGTCGTGCGCGGGACATTTACACGTACGGCCACGTGTTAGTCGTCGCCGGGATCATTTTGGCGGCCGTGGGCGACGAACTCGTGATCGCACACCCGTTGGAACCTTTGGGCGGTGCTGAGCTGATCGCAGTCGTCGCGGGTCCGGTCCTCTTCCTTCTTGCACAAGTCGCTCTGCAATTGCGGGCGATGCGTCGCTTGGGATACAGCCGGTTGGCAGCGATCACCGCGTGTGCGGCGCTGGGTTTGCTTGGCTGCGCTCTCCCGGCACTGCTGATAAGTGCAGCGCTTGTTGCGGTGCTCATCGCCGTGGCGCTGCTCGATCAGTTCAGCCGAGACAGCACACACGGGGTATACGGCGAAGGAGGAGCATCCAGAACCAAGCCTCAGCAGGATCGTGCATGACGGGAACCTGCCCATTCAAATCGTCGCCGCGGCCAGCTATGCACGGAGTGACCCGACGTCCTCGCAACTGGTCCGGGCTGACGCTCACAACCGGATCCAACGTTGTACGTTTCGAGGCGCGGGAAGCGCGACGTTCACGGTTGAAGGCCGGGACCGGGAATCGTCAGAACTCACGTCACCGAAGGCGGCGACGACCCTCGTCGCGATGAACATGCTTCCCCTGTCGGCTTCAGGTGTGACGACGTTCCCGCAAGGGGATCTTGGGTTCAGCTGGTCGTTGCAACACCACCGTGGTCAGGAGTGTTGCAGATGGGATCGAGGCTGGAACACCGCGTTCGGGAGGCGCGGTTCTGGGAGCTATTGAGACAGGGGCTCGGGCGGACGGCGGCCTGTGATGCTGTCGGCGTGGACCGATCTCAGACCTCGGTGACGAGTTCGAATTCGGGCTTGTCATGATTCTCGACGGGCTCGCGGCGTTGATCCCCAGCCTCGACACCAGACGCGCGTCGGACGACTAAGACAGCCGCAGCTCAGGTCACTGCATCGGTCTCCTCCCGCAACTGATTGGGCATGCCGGCCACCGACCGGGGGGCTGGAACGTGAGAGATTGGCTGCCCTCAGCTCGCCAGTTGTGGTCAGGTAGGCACCGGCGGTCGCGGGCTCACCGTCTGAGAGGCCGCATCCAACGAGGCCGACAGCGATCCCGAGGCGACGCCCTGCTGATGCGCGTTGCAGGATGGGACGTCGGCCCGGGCAACGGTCTCCCGTATCGATAGACAGAACCGTTCGGAAGCGCAGCTGGAGACATCCCGCTGATCGAATTCGGCAATCGTCCCGTGAAGGCGCGGGAGGCCAGGGCCGTGTCCGGGTCGGAGTATCGACCCACGACGAGAAGCAGTTGGGGTGTCGTCCTTTCTGGGCATGTGCCTCCTCGCTCTCAGGGATGCGCAGGTGCGCTGGCATGGTGTGGTGGGGCGGCGGAGGGTGGATTGACAACGCGGTGCGGAGGGCGCGGTGGGAGATCGACATCGTGCCGTGGATCGCCGTCTCGCGTGACTCGGTCGTGTCTTCCCGATAGGACCTGCGAATGCGCTCTACGCAATGTGCGGGCTTAGGCTGGGACAACGGAGCCACCGCGGCGCCCATGAGGGAGCCAACATGTCGGCCGATTCCCGTTCTTCTGTTCCGTTGACGCTCGGCGTCCTCGCGGCCTCGGCGAAGCCGGATGAGCGCCGCCTGCCGCTGCATCCGGCTCGTCTCGACCGCATCCCGGCCGAGCTGCGGGAGCGCATCGTGCTCGAGACCGGGTACGGCGCTCGGTTCGGTGCGACCGACGAGGTGTTGCGTCCCTTGGTCGGACGCATCGCCTCCCGCGCCGACGTGATCGCGTCGAGCGATGTCGTGCTGCTCCCCAAACCGCAGCCGTCCGACCTGGACGACCTCCGCGACGGCCAAGTGCTCTGGGGCTGGCCGCACTGCGTGCAGGACAGAGAGATCACGCAGCGCGCAATCGACAAGCGCCTGACCCTGATCGCCTTCGAGGCCATGAACCACTGGACGAGCAGTGGCAACTTCGCCTTGCACGTCTTCCACGTCAACAACGAGCTCGCCGGGTACAGCTCAGTGGTCCATGCTCTCGGGCTGGTCGGCCGCACAGGCGACTACGGCCGGCGGCTCAACGCCGTCGTCATCGGGTTCGGAGCGACCGCGCGTGGTGCGGTGACCGCACTGAATGCCCACGGCATCCACGACGTGCAGGTCCTCACCAACCGGGAGGTCGCCGCGGTCGGCTCTCCGATCCACTCGGTGCGCATCGTGCAGTTCGATCACGATGACGACGCCCCGTTCCTCAGTCACGTCATCACCGACGCCGGGAGGGTGCCGCTCGCCCCCTTTCTCGCGCAGGCGGACATTGTCGTGAATTGCACCCTGCAGGATCCGAACGCGCCTCTCACCTACCTCACGGAGGACGATCTCTCGGCTTTCGCCCCGGGAAGCCTGATCGTCGACGTCTCGTGCGACGAGGGCATGGGATTCAGCTGGGCGCGCTCGACCAGCTTCGACGCCCCGATCATCGAGGTCGGCGATCATGTGCAGTACTACGCCGTCGACCACAGTCCGTCCTACCTCTGGGACTCCGCGACCTGGGAGATCGGGGAGGCGCTGACGCCGTTCCTCGAGGTCGTGATGGCTGGCCCCGACGCCTGGCAGGCCGACCCGACCATCCGGCGCGCGATCGAGATCCAGGACGGTTCGATCGTGAACCCGGCGATTCTCACCTTCCAGAACCGCGAGCCGCGGCCGCCGTACCGGGAAGTCCGCCGTCGCTGATACCGTCGCGCCAGGTACTCACTCAGCGCGCTACGTCGTGTTTCTCGCGGCCGCGGGAGTGACGCCGGACGTCGTGCCGGGCGCACCATGGGGAAGTCCGCGCTCGGGGTGAACAGGTCGCCCTTTCACCGCGAATTCGAATTCGTCGCCCGCCACGTCGGTGCTGTTCTGGCGGTATAAGGTACCGCCTGAGCGACATCGCGCGGACGCGGCCCAGGCGCTGGATGTAACTTTTCGGCGGAGACAGACGCGGGCTGGCTGGCAGCCCGTTGCTGAGTTTGTGGATGATTACGACGTGGATGTGCGCGAGGGTGCGGTCGTCGAGTCCGGTCTCGTAGCCGTCAAGGCTCAGATAGCCCATGAGGATGCGCTTCTTGATCTGTTCGGAAGTGCAGTAGACCGTCGGCTGATCAGGTGGCGGGTGTTTGCGGCAGCTTCAGATTCAGAAGGCGATGGGGCGACCGCGCAAAGTGTCCTGTTCCGGGGCGGCGTGGTCGTGAGAAACGCGGGAAGCGTGTCAGTGGGCGCCGCCAAACGCGGTTCACCGGGGGTTTGGCCGATCGGTGCCCTTATGTTGGATGCTACGGGCGCAACCTGTCTGCGGGCACAGGTTCCGTCGAATGGGTTAGTGCTGCGACCTCGGCGCCGCGGCGGCGGTGTCGAACGGGTGCTCGACGATTTGGCGGGCGACCTCGGAGAGACGGGTGCGGGTGTTGCGGGCGCGGGCGCGGATTAGCTGGAAGGCGTCGTCCATGTCCACATTCTGTGTGTGCGCGATCACGCCTTTGGCTTGTTCGATGATGACTCTGCTGTCGAGCGCGTGTTGCAGCTGGCTGCGGGCGATGTCCGATTCACGCAGGGAGCGTTCATGCAGAATGCCGATTGTTGCTCCATCGGCGAGTGCTCGGGCGGTGACGGCGTCATCGGCCGAGAATCCGCCGGTGCGGTCCCGGAACAGGTTGAGTGAGCCGATGGTCTCTTTTCGCAGTCGCAGCGGGATGGCGTGCATGGAGGCGTACCCGGATTCGGCGGCGGCGATCGCGAAGGACGGCCAACGTGCGTATGTGGCGGCGATGTTGTCGACGGTGACGAGGTCGCCTGTTCGGTATGCGTCAACGCAGGGCCCTTCGCCCTCGCCGAGCTGCAGCAGTCCGATGAGGCGGCTGCGCTCGCTGCTGGACGCGGCGACTTCGAGGTCGCCTGCCGTGTTGGGGAGCAGGATGCCGGCGTCGGTGGCGTCGAGCAGGGAGGAGCAGAGTTCGACGACGGTGTGCAGGAGGTCGACGACGTCGTATTCGTCGACCATGGTGTCGGCGAGGGTGACGAACGCTTCGGCGAGCTGTCGCTCCTTGCTTTGGGCCCTCATGTCCTCACCTTAGTCGCGGTCCGCAGTGTCGTCTCGGGTGAACTTGATCCGCCGGGCCACGACGTCCGCCGCGACTTCGCGCACGGGGCGGCCGAGGGTGAACGCGTGCGCGTGGAGGAGGGCTTGTGCGTCTGCTGCGTTCACACGCATCTGGGCGATGATCATGCCGGTTGCCTGGTGGATCTCGCGTCTGGAGTACGCGGCGGGGTCGGTGTCGTCGCGGTCGACGGGTGGTAGGCGGCGGATCACCTGCCGGGCCACGTGGGTTGCGGCGAGGTCGGCTAGTGCGGATGCGCGGGCGATCAGCGTCGGGTTCAGGGCCGCGGGTGTGGTGGCGTAGAGGTCGACAGCGCCCACATTCAGTTCCCCGATTACCAGGGGGAAGGCGTACAGGGAGCGGATCCCGGTGTCGCGGATCGCGTCGCGCAGCACGGGCCATCCCGATTCCTTCGGCGCGTTCAGGTCAGCGTCCACGACGGGGGTCCTTGTTTGCAGCGCGACCCAGCAGGGTCCAGCACCGAAGTCGATCTGCAGTTCGTCCAGGCGAGCCGCCTGGCTGTCCGATGCGCAGATCGTCTCAGAGCCGAAGGGTGCGCCGAGTGTCGAGATGGCGGCATGGGTCACGGGCAGCGCGTTCAGGAACGAAAGGCAGAGACTGGATCCGTTCTCGGCCGCCACCGTGAGGGCGAGTGCCGCGTCGGTGTAGGCATCGTCAGACATGGGCGGTCCATGGCGGAAGCGTCGAAACTCGAGTGACTCTGATGGTGTCCTCCTGACCGGCATCGGCAGAGGTCTTTGCCGATAGAGCGGTCTGGGTCCAGGACGCTGTAGTTCGGAGTGTACGCCTGGGCGTTGACGCAGGAAGTCAGGCGGACTTCTTCTTGCGGGCGTTGCGCCGAACGATACCGAAGATCAAGGTTCCGAAAAAGAGGATGATGCCGATGATGCCCAGCCAGAGCAGGCCCTGGATCGCAAACCCGACGACAGCCAGGATCGCCCAGACGACCAAGAGGATCACGATTACTGTCAGCATGCCGGTCACGGTACCCGCGTATGGGCGGGGAAACGATGGGTGCGGGATGCTTCGTTCAGCGGGGGACGCGAAGGGGGAGACCGCGATGATGAACCGTGAGCTTGACCGCGGTTACTAGGCCGACGGGGTCGCCGTCGAGTTCGAGTTCTTGGGGAGAGTCGAAGTGGGCGTCGAAGCGGCCGGCCTGCACGTAGTCGAGAGCATTCAGGTCGGGGTCTTGCGCATCAGCCAGCGGCCTGGGCGGCTTCGGGCGAGGAGGCCGTTTGTTGCCAGTCGTGTTCCGATTTCCGCCCAACCGGCGGGGCCTCGGGGTCGAAAGACGACAACGTCGAGTAGCCCGTCGTCAGCGATGGTGTCGGGCAGGAGCGGGATGTTCGCGGTGATGGTGGCGCAGTTGCCGACGATCACTGTGTGTGCGTTGAGCGTGTGGGCGTGACCGCCGTCGATCCCCGGCCGGAGGTGGATGCGTTTGCCTTTGAGCACGGAGTGGGCGATGGGGTCCGCGTAGGCGGCCCACCCGATCCGCTTTTTCAACGCGCTGTTGGAGTTCGAGGCCGTATGCGCGTCGAAGCTGATGCCGGCCATCACGACGAACGCCCGCTGCTGGAGCGCACCATCGGGCGTTCGGTAGGACGCAGTGGCGATATTGACTAGGCGCTCGGTTCCGGTGAACGCGGTTTCGACCGTTCGAGGCAGGTCGTCCGGAGTGAGGTGAAGGTTGCGGGCGAGAAGGTTGCCGGTGCCGGAGGGCAGGAGGGCCAGCGGAATGCCTGTCGGGTGGATTTCCTCAGCGACTGCGCGCACGGTTCCGTCTCCGCCGGCGGCGAGGATGACATCCGGTGACGCGGCGATGGCGGCCCGGGCTGCAGCGGTACCCGAGTCCTCCCGTCCCGTCTCGAACCAGAGCGACGTCGCCCAACCGTGCTCCGCCTCTGCACCGGCGACCTCGCTGCGAAGCACGTCGGCGGGAACGTTGACGGGTTGTAGATAACCGCCATCACCTGTCGGGGGATATCCGCTCGTGTTGGCTCGCTGCTCATGGGATGAACATACGGCCCCGCTGCGAAGTCGGCGAAGATTCACGGGTAGCGCGGAACTGCACGCGCGTACGATGGTGGTACGCGGCGGCCTTGGCCTTGACGCCATGAGCAACAGATCGGGCGTTGCCATGTCTGAGGTTTCTGTCAGTCAGCCGAAACTGCTACCGCCTTCCGGTGGTGAGTTCACGGCACTCGCCTCCATCATCCGGGACTCTGGTCTGCTGCGACGCCGGTACGGGTACTACTGGAGCAAGCTGGTCTTGGTTCCGCTGCTCACCGGCGCGCTGGTGGTCGTCTTCGTGCTCGTCGGCGACAGCTGGTGGCAGATGCTCACGGCGGCGGTGTTCGCTTTCCTGTTCACGCAGATCGCCTTCCTGGGGCACGACGCCGCGCACCGGCAGATCTTCCGCTCCGGCCGGTGGAATGATTGGGTGAGCCTGATCATCGGCGACTTGTTCGTCGGGATGAGCTATGGCTGGTGGCAGCACAAGCACACCCGGCACCACGCCAATCCGAACAGGGAGGGTGCCGACCCGGACATTGACTTGCCGGTGATCGCGTTCACCCCTCGGCAAGCGACACAACGCCCTGCGGCGCTGCGCTGGCTGATCGGCCATCAAGGGTGGTTCTTCTTCCCGATCCTGCTTCTGGAAGGGCTTTCGTTGCACGCCTCGAGTGTGAGGCGGGTTTTCGCCCGGGAGCCGGTCAAGCGCAGGCCGGTGGAGATCGCGTTCCTCGTGGTCCGCATCGTCGGTTATCTTGCCCTGGTGTTCCTGGTGCTATCGCCGGGTAAGGCGGCGGTGTTCTTAGCGGTGCAGCTGGGTCTGTTTGGTTTCTACATGGGGATGTCGTTTGCACCTAACCACAAGGGAATGCCGCTGGTGCCACACGATGTGAAGCTCGACTTCCTGCGCCGGCAGGTGCTGATGAGCCGCAACATCCGCGGCAACCGGGTGTTGGATTTCATGATGGGCGGCCTGAACTACCAGATCGAACATCACCTGTTCCCGTCTATGCCGCGGCCACACCTGCGGCGCGCGGCGCCCACTATTCGTGCGTATTGCGAAGACCACGGCGTGCCTTACACCCAGACTGGGCTTCTGCGCTCGTACGCCATCGTGACAAGGCACATCAACCGCGTCGGCCTGGGAGACAAGGATCCGTTCAGCTGCCCGCTGCTTGAGTTGCGGCAGACGCCGGCTCTGCCCGTACCGCCACCGAAGGCCTAGACCCAATTCAGCTGGGTGCAATCCCTGGTCGCGCCGTTGCGTAGACGACCGTCCTGTCATGCGCAAAATCGCTTATGCCGGTGCCACCTTCTATACGGGCGACAAAATTCCGGCTGCCCTGCTCGAGTACGCGGTCGCCTTGGCCAGGGTGGGCAGCGCGGCGACGGCGAGCTTTCCTGCCTGCACGTCGGCCGGGACGCTCGCTCGGCTGGACGTCGTGTTCGGGGCCGCTAGTCAGGTTGTCAGCGAACCCATTGAACTCTATGGAGCGTTCCGCTCGTCCGTCATGTGGGCGAGCGTCTGCGCGCATCGGAGGACGCGTGCTGCGGTCTCGCGAATTAAATCAAGGTCTTCGTTTGCCCATCCGCTGATGTAGCCGATGCTGTACGCGCTGGAGCTCCGTTCCTTCCACTCGCTTTTTGCAGACTCCACTCGCTGCGCTCCCTGCGCTTAGCAACCGCTCCCTCCGGGCACTGCGCTGCCTCCGCCCGCTCTCGATCTTTGTGCCGGAACGGCAAGAAAAACTCTAATGATCAGTGGTTGGTCTGAGGCTGGCTGACAGACTGACCTTCGGCCCTGGTGCTGCGTGACTCCAAGAAAAACTGGCCCGCCGTGAGGCGGTGCCTTCCGATCGACCCGTCCGCGCGCTGGGGGCTGAATGTCGGTTTGTCTGTTCCGATGGCTTGATAGAAGGTCGTCCGCTCCGGGCGTTCTGGGTTGCGTGACTCGTTAGAGATGCGCCTCGCAACACCCTTGACCGACGTGATGAACGTCCGTTGAGAAAGGGAGGAGTGCTCGGTGACGGCTGTGACCGACGAATACGACTACGTGGTCGGGGTGGATACTCACGCCAAGACCCACACTTACGCGGTGCTAGCTGCGGACACTGGCCGGGTGATCGACTCGGCGATGTTCCCCACCTCGCCCACCGGAATCAGCCGGGCGTTGGCCTGGATGCATCGCCGCGGTGATGGTCGCTTGCTAATCGCGATCGAGGGGCTGGCTCCTATGGCGCTGTCATTGCCCGGGTCTTCCAGGACGCGGGCCTGGCCGTTTGCGATGTCCGGCCCCCGAAACGGGCAGCGCGTGCTGCGCGCGGCAAGTCCGATGAGATCGACGCCGTTGCCGCGGCACGCACCGCCATCGCCACCGACGTCGAGCGGCTCGCGGCCCCACGTTCGGACGGGATCCGCGCCGCCTTGCGGGTCCTGCTGATGGCGCGGCAAGCTATGGATGGGCGACGCACCGCGGACCGTAACGCCCTCACCGCACTGATGCGCAGCTTCCAGCTGGGGATGGACGTCCGCAAGCCGCTCACGGACGGCCAGGTCCGCGAGATCGTCGGCTGGCGGCATCGTCCTGTCGAAGACGCCCCGATGACCACGATCCGGCAGGAAGCCCGCCGGCTCGCGCTTTCGGTGCTCGAGCTCACCGCGCAGCTCGATCTGAACCGGGAGGTGCTAGCCGACTACGTCGAGCAACTCGCTCCCGGCTTGCAGAGCATCCGCGGAGTCGGCCCGGACACCGGCGCTCAGCTCGTCGCTGCCTACTCACACAAGGGCCGGATTCGCAGCGAAGCCGCGTTCGCCAACCTCGCCGGCGCCGCCCCGCTGCAAGCCTCAAGCGGCAACACAACCCGGCACCGGTTGAACCGGCAAGGCGATCGGCAACTGAACCGGGCACTGGACACCATCATCCGGGTCCGACTTACCTGCGACCGCGCCACTCAGGACTACATGGCGCGTCGAACCGCGGAAGGCAAAAGCCGCCGCGAGGTCCGCCGCAGCCTGAAACGCTACCTGGCTCGTCAACTCTTCCGGCAGCTGAACGCCGTCATGGCCTAACACCCAGTCGGGTTAGCCACCACAGCCAAGCGGAGCCGCACGGAGGCGGCGCAGATCTCGCTGTTCGGAACGCCTGCGGCGTGCTGTTTCTGCCACCGTATTTTCGCCATTCCGGCCGGCCGATCATAGCTTCCTCCGTCATCTCCGTTCCCTCCGGTCGCTATTTGCAGACTCCACTCGCTGCGCTCCCTCCACTTAGCAACCGCTCCCGCCGGGCACTGCGCTGCCTCCACGCGCTCTCGATCTCTCTGCCGGAACGGCAAAAAAACTGATCGGCGGGACAACCACGCAACACCCGCTGATTTGACACAGACCCATAGAAGGTTCGATCAGGAGCAGGACAGCACAACCGCCTCCACCTGGTCACGCCGGCCCGGCAGACCAATTTGACACCGACCCATAGAAGGGTCGATCGACCAGGGGAGTGATCAGGATGCGGGTATTCGTCATCGATACGAGAGACATGGGACCGGAACTGCAGGGCGGACTGATCGGGGTAGTCGGCTCGACAAACCCGACCGCCGCGGAGAAGCAAGAGTGCGTGGACACGGTGAGCCGGTACGCCGTGGACGGGTGGGCGATCGCCGCTGACCCGCGCACACCGATCGGCCGGCTTGCCGCGCTGACGGCCGAGACAGCGTGTGTGCCGTTCCTGGCCTTCAACCGGGTAGCCCAGCGAGGAGGTCCGGTCGTCGTGCCATCGATGGTCGGCGCTACGACTCGCGGGCTCTCCTGACCGCGCAAAACGGAAGCGGGCTCGGTGCGCGGGTCCGCTTCCGTCCAGGGTGATCAGTCGCCTTCGCCAGGCCGCCCACTGACCTGAGCGGCGTCTGGTTCCGCCTCGGCTGCCGTGTGGGCGGTGACGATCTGTTCGACGTCGCTGAGGCTGTACCCCCAACTGGCGAGCTGGGTGAAGTAGTCGGCGTCGGTGGACGACGGGTGCCGCCAGGTCTGCTTGCTGGTGACGGATTCGCACGCTCCGAGCACGACCGCGAGAGTCACATGCTGAGCTTTCGCCGGGGTCCGCTCGACCAGCGCGGCCAGCCTGTCGTTCTCGAAGTAGCCGGACGGCTCCAGGCCGAGCAGCTGGTGGGCGAGCTCGTTGCCCTCGCGGGCGGCGGTGCTGACCGCCTGCCGGTGGATGGTCAGACCCTTCGCGATCACCACCGCTACGTCCTTGGGAAGGGTCTTGCGGGAGAGGAGGTTGGTGAGCCATTCGCGGCGGACGGTCTCGGCGGATGCCCACGCCTTGTTGTTGGCGATCAGGATGCGCCGCTCGGCCTTCTCGTCGTCGGTCATCGGGCCGGACGTGGACTGGGTGCCGCCGTAGCTGTGGAACCCAGCCGCTTTCGCATCGTGGAGGAAGTAGCTGATGTTGGCATCACCGTCCGCGTAGACGCGCACGAAGGCTGCTCGCCCCTCCTGGTTCTCGATCTGCTCGACGGTGACCCGTTGGTCGTCGGCGGTGAGCAGTTCGCTGATCCGTGTGTACTCGGTGTCGTAGTAACCGGGATCGCTGGCGAGGATCAGGTAGCCGCGTCCGGCCAGATCGGCTACCGCGTCGGTCTTTGTCTTGGCGCGGGCTTTGTCGTCGCGTGCCCGCTGGGCCGCGTGCGCGAACTGCGCCGGGTCCGTGGTCGCGACCTGGATGAGGTCGGCGCGGAGCTCGTCGTCGCCGTCGAACTCGATCAGGACGGCCGCCTGATCCAGGGTCAGCGGGTGCTCCTGGATTGCGCTCGCCGCAGCCTTGTTCTCGACCACGGCTAACGCGGTCCGGACCTCCTTCTGCTTGGTCCCGGTGCGTCGTGCGATTGCGGTGACGCTGAGTCCTTCGAACGCGAGTTGCTGGAACGCGGCGGCACGGTCGCCGTCGCTGACGGCTTCGCGCTGGTCGTTCTCGACTATCTGCTGCACGATCCGCTCCGCAGCCACCTCGTCTGCCTCCACCAGGTAGACGGGGATGGTGGCCAGCCCTGCTTCGCGGGCGGCGAACACCCTGCGCTGTCCTGCCCGGACGGTCACCTGGCCGCCGTCTGTGCGGTGGGCGAGGACGGGGGTGAGCACCCCGTTCTCTTTGATGGACTGCACGAAGGCGGGGGTGATGGGTGCGGAGGGTCGCACGTTGTCCTCGATGATGAGGGTGTGCGGGTCGAGGTGTTCGATGGTGCCCGCCGCGGTGGTGGTGTCGCTCATTTTTCTGTTTCCCTTCAACTGTTTTTGTTCGCCTGTCTGGCAAGGGGATCGAGGGTGAGCGGGAGCGGAGCGCAGTGCCGGGTCGTGGAATACCGCAGGGAGCGCAGCGAGTGAGGATATGCCGCGAAAGCCCGGAATGCAGCTCGCGGCAGCGAACTACGATCGACGGTCAGGCAGACGGGCAACCCGACGACAGCGTGCGCCTATGCCAGCAAAACCTGCGCACGTGGCGTGCTGTCCGCTGGGAAAGCGATCGCTATGATCTCCGGAGAACTCGATAAGAAGGAGCAACCGCTGATGGTCGTCCTGGAGGCGCATCCCGCTCGTGCGCTCACAGTGAGGGGTGCCAGAGTCGATGACATCTCGATGATCTATGTCGCCGAACAGGCCAATGGTGGAATTTGAACTCGACCGGCTCGAACAGTGGACGCCCGCGCTCGATCGGAATCTCGACCTCTGGACCCGGAATTTCGAGCGATCGACTGTGGTCGAGGCCGGAGACGATAGAGCCGGATTCGCTCTCGGGGCGGACGAGGGAGCAGCGTCGACCCTCATAACCATCCAGGTGCTTCCGGCGTTTCGGAGGGTGGTTGGGAAGAGTGCTCCTCGAGAACTTCGTGAACGACGCACGGCGCGCTCGGTGGCGAGGGCGGCTTGGTTCTCGCCGGCGACGAGGGCGATCCCGACCTGCGCAGGCTGCGGGCGTTCGCCGAGCGCAACGGGATTCCCTACCGCACCGTGCTGCGCGGCGACGGTGCGGCGTGGGGCGCCCTGGCGGCGGGGTGCGAGCTGCCGGAGAACGGTGCATGCGTGGTGACCGGTCGGCAACGCGTCCTCTCGAGTCCCACCAACCGGAAGTCCGCCGCCGCATTCGGACTCGACCTTAGGGAAGCGCATGGGCTGGAGCGGTGCGGCATGCTCGTCGTCGGGGCTGGACCGGCTGGTCTGGCAGCCGCGGTGTATGGCGCCTCTGACGGTCTTGACGTGCTGCTTGTCGAAGAGCTTGGCGTTGGTGGCAAAGCGGGGACATCGTCGCGCATCAAGAACTACTTGGGTTTCCCGCACGGCGTCTCCAGCCGTGAATTGACTCGAGCGGGGACACTGCAAGCTGTGAAGATCGGCGCCCGGATCATCGCCCCGCGTTCGGCGACCGCGCTGGCCTGGACCTCCGCTGGATTTCGTGTAGGCGTGGACGACGAGACGGATATGTTCGCCCGCGGTGTCGTGATCGCAACGGGCGTGCAGTATCGGCGGTCGCCGCCGCACCCTGGACTATTTTCTTGACCACCGCCCCATCAAGGCCGCCTTGTCGACGAAGTGATGCGAGATCATGCGGGTGCTGCTGAGGCCCGCGACTTCGCGGATGCGCGCGAAGGATGTCGCAGCGAAGCCGTGCTCAGCGATCACCCCGGATGTAGCGTCGATCATCTGCCGTCGGCGCTCCTCGGTTGACTGGTAACCGCGGGTGGTCGCGATGGGCACGTCTCCATAAGTGATTCGCGCGATGGCTGCCTGCCCGTCGTTGGGCGGTTCGGAGCCGTTGACCGATTGTGCGATTGAGCAGCGGGAGCGCGACCACCATTCGCTCGGTTCTGTCACACGAGGACCGTGAGCCGTTGCATGGCATGTCTCGCGACGTGCTTCTATCGGATGGGTGGTCGTCAGGGCGTAGAGGCTGCTTTCCGCGTCTGACGCGGTTCAGCCTGCGATTTCTGATCGGTGAGTCCCGCATCGAGGGCATCGTGTGTCACGCTCCTCGAGTACTGCACCGCATTCGTTGCACAGTCGATGCAACCAGCAGGACGGATCGCCGACGTCATCCGCTGACTCTTCGAATGGGGCGGTGAGGGAAGCGCCTCGGTGTCGGCGCTTCCCTCCTGCTCCCGGGCGATCCGTGGACCGATCGCTCTGTTCCGGGGCAGCCCTGGTGGGGTTCGTGTCGGGGGCGTTGTTCGACGTTGTCGCCTTCCTTGTTGTTGAGGGTGTGGTGGGCGCGTCTGTCATGGGATGACGATACCGTTGCTTTTGCGTATTCGCAAAGGTTGCGCTAGACCTTGTATTTTTCTGAAGGTCGTCCTAGCATTCGATTGCAAAGGACACGCTGGTGGTGCGTGCCCGTACCTGTTCGATGGTGGAGGTGCGGCATGACTGACGAATCGATCCCGGTCCTGTTCCGAGGTTCCGGACTGAAGCGACGAGGTGGCCTCTGGGGTGAGTGTTTGGCCGAGTTTCTTGGCACGTTCGTGCTGATCAGCTTTGGTGACGGGGTGGTTGCGATGGCGGTGGCGGCGCTGCCGGGCTCGGGGCGCACGGAAGGGCCGACGACGTTCTTCCTCGGAACGGGCGACTGGCTGCTGATCACCTGGGGGTGGGCGTTCGCGGTGGTGTTTGGCGTGTACATCGCCGGCGGTGTCAGCGGGGCCCACCTGAATCCGGCAATCACGTTAGCGTTTGCGATCCGGCGGAAGTTCGCCTGGGTGAAAGTGCTGCCCTATATGGCCTCGCAGCTTGTGGGTGCGTTCGTCGGAGCCGCGCTGGTGCTGCTCGTATACGTCAGTGCGATCAATGCGTTCGACGCGGCGAGCAAGGGAACGAAGGTCAATGGGCATACGTTGGCGTCGTTCTCGATCTTCGCCACTTTCCCCGCGCCGTATTTTCACGGGAACATGTGGTGGCCGCTGATCGATCAGATCGTTGGCACCATGTTCCTGGTGCTGATTGTGGTCGCGGTGATCGATCTGAGGAACACGGCGGTGCAGTCGAATCTTGGTCCCCTGATCATCGGGTTCGCCGTGGCGGCGATCGGGATCTCGTTCGGCGCGAACGCCGGGTACGCCATCAACCCGGCCCGTGACCTTGGGCCGCGGCTCCTCGCCTGGGCGGCAGGATGGGGGAACCTCGCTGTGCCGGGAGATGGCGACTGGTTCAGCGGCTACATGTGGGTGCCGATCTTGGGTCCGTTGATCGGCGGCATCGTCGGTGTCCTCGTCTACGACCTGTTCATCGGCGACGTGCTGAACGCCCGCAAGATGCGGCTCGCGGTAGAGCGGGGTGGCCACCGGGTGGAGCGTGTGACCACAAATGGTCGGCCTCCTGGGCCCGACACGTTGGAGGCTGACGGGTACGGCGCACGCGCTGGGCGGCCTCCGGGACCGGATACGCCGGAGACGGGCGGCAGATAGAGGCACACTCGTGGAATGTGAGCTGCGAGTGGCGGCGACTGGTGCGAGGACACGTTCACTCCCGGGTCCTCGCACCAGCACGCTGACATGACTGGCGATGCCTTTGGACGGGTCCTCGTCGCGGGCTCGACCGGACACCTCGGCGGGTGCATCGTGGCGGAGCTCCGGCGCCGTCGGGTGTGGACGCGGGCTCTCGTCAGGCGGGAGGAGCAACGGACGACCGTGACCGCTGATGACGTGTTCGTCGGGCAAGTCACCGACCCGCACTCGCTGCGCCATGTAGCCGACGATGTCGACACGGTCATCTCCACAATCGGCGTTACCCGGCAGCGGGACGGTGTCGGGTATGAGAAGGTCGACTACGCCGGGAACCTCGCGCTGCTGCGGGAGGCGGAAGCGGCCGGGGCGCGCCGGTTCGTGTACGTGTCGGTGCTGCGCGGGGAGACCTTGCGCGGTCGTGTTCGTCTGGTCGCGGCGAAGGAACGATTCGTCGACGAGCTGACAGCGTCGCCGCTGCGGTCGACCGTGATTCGGCCGACCGGGTTCTTCTCCGACATGGGAGAGTTCCTGCGCATGGCGCAACACGGTCGGGCATTCCTGATCGGTGACGGCCGCAATTTCATCAACCCCATCTCCGGCCCGGACCTCGCCACGGCCTGTCTCGAAGCCGCCGCCGCCGGTGTCGCCGAGCGGGCGGTGGGCGGCCCGGACGTGTACTCCTACGAGGATGTTGCCAAGCTCGCGTTCTACGTCGCCGACCGGCGGCCGCGGATCGTTCACGTTCCGCGTCGTCTCGCGCGAGCAGCAATCGCGGCGGCGTCCGCCGTCACCCCACAGCGAGTGTACGGGCCGGCGCAGTTTCTGGTCGCGGCGCTGACGGAAAATATGGTGGCGTCCCCGTTCGGCGACGACCACCTGGAGGACTACTTCCGCACCCAACTTCGGCCGCGCGGTGAGGGTCAGGTCAGTGGGTGTCGGCGACCGCGAGCTGGATGTAAACCCCCGTCAGCAAGGTGAAGATGTATGCCTGCAGCACCCCGACGAGGATCTCCATCAGTGTGAACGCGAATGCGAACACTAGCGTGCCGACACCGAACAGTTTGAACAACCCGGGTGCTTCGAAGATAAACCATTCGGTCCCGGAGAAGAACAGCACCAGCAGCAGGTGCCCGACGACCATGTTCATCATCAACCGCAGAATGAGCGTCACCGGTCGCACCAGGAACGTTGAGATCAGTTCGATCGGGGTGACGATGATGTACAGCGGCCACGGCACGCCCGGTGGGAACAACGCGTTGCGGAAGAAGCCGCCCGGTGAGTGTCGGATGCCAGCGTAGACGAACGTGCCGTAGGTGACGATGGCGAGCACTAACGGCACTCCGATTACCGCAGATCCCGCCATGTTCAGTCCGGGGATGATGCTGGTGAGGTTGAAGAAGAGCACCATGAAGAAGATCGTCGTCAAGAGCGGCAGGAACCGTCTGCCGTCCTTCTTTCCTAACAGGTCCTCAGCGATGTTGACGCGGACGAAGTCCAAGCCGAGTTCGATAACGCTCTGCCAGCGACCGGGCACGACCTTCAGTCGTCTTGTTCCCAGCCCGAAGACGAGAACGATCGCAAGCGTGGCGATGAGGCGAATGATGGTGACCCTGTTGACTTCGAACGGGGTCCCTGCGAACAACAGGGCGGGTGGGAAGAAGTCGTTGATGGACGGCCCGGTGAATCCGGAGTCGGCGAGGAGCAAAGGGGGCGTCTACTTTCGGGGCGATCGGGCGCGTAGCCCGCTGGTCGTCGAGGTGGTGGGCCGGCGGCAGTATCCCCACCGCCAACCCATCTCATCGTAGTAGTATTCATTGCGAAATCGCAACGGTTGCGAAGGAGCACGAACTCGTGCTCTCCTGGACGCGAGGAGGTCTTCATGGCCGCGCCAACTGGTCGCCTGATTCGGAGAGACGACGGTGTCTACGTCGTCCTCGACCGCATCTTCCACGCCTCGATCGAAGAGGTGTGGTCCTATCTGAGCCGGTCCCCGCGACTGGCCAGCTGGGTGGGAGAATTCACGGGGTCGCCGGCAACCGGGGCGCTCCGCTTCCGGCTGAACGGGGACGACGCCGCCTGGGAGGATGTGTCAGTACTCGAGTGTGAGGCGCCACATCGGTTCGCTGCCGACATCGGGCGCGCGGGAGACTCGTGGCGGGTCTACTGGCATGTCGTCCAATCCGGTGGCCACACCACGCTCACGTTCGGCCGTCGCCTTGGTGTGCTGACGGACAGTTCGGAAGGGGCACGCTGGGACTACTACCTCGACCGGCTCGTCGCGGTGCACGTCCGGACGGCTCTGCCGAGGTGGGAGGAGTACGTCCCAGCAATGAGTCGCTACTATCAGATGCTGGCCACGCTTCCTCTGCAGGAACGGGGAACCAGGCAGAACACTGCCCCTGCTGCCGGGCAGGGCTGACGTTTCGCCGCACTGTCGTCCAGAGTAGGCAAGGCCCCGTCGGCGTGCACAGTCCGTTCACGCTCGTGCAGCCCTCGACCGAGATGCGCGTCATCGCACGCCGCGGAGTACGGTATCCACAGCAAATTCGAGCTCGAGGCGAGCGTCCGAGACGTCCTGGTCGGCTGCAATCGCCAGCCGCGGATAGCGGGCAGAGACAATGTCGGCGAGCCACGGCGTCGGGGTTGCGCGACGCAGGCTCATCTCGAGTGAGGCGTAGGTGCGGACGAGATTGTCCAAGAGAAGCGCTAGCCGCAGCGCGTCGACGTCGGTCTGATCTGTGATCGCGCCGACGAGGGCGTCGATCCAGGCGTACGCGCGCGGCTGCGTCGGCATCCTCGTCGGCGTGACTTCGCACAGCCAGGTGTGTTCGGCGTAGCGGTCGGCGAGCTGCGACGCCCACGCCCGGCACCGTTGCTGCCAGTCATCGCCCTGGATCGGAGGGGGGTCGCCGATTGCAGCATCCACCATCAACTCGACAAGCTCTGCCTTTGAGTCGACGTAGCGGTAGATGGCCGTGGTTGTCATGCCGAGCCGTTCGGCGACTTTCCCGAGCGAGATGCCACCAAGACCGACTTCGTCCGCGAGATCGACGGACGCTCCCGCGAGTTCGGCCGCACTCCACCGCGACTTCGGGCCTCGACCCGCAGGGGCGCCGAGACCCCAGAGTTGCCGAATCGCGCGATCCTCTTGACTGTGCATGGCGTTCACTGTAGCGTCCCTATCTGTGAATCACATTCACAGATAGGAGCTGTTCATGACTACGATTCTGATCACTGGTGCGTCCGCGGGCATCGGCGCTCGCACAGCTCGCCTGCTCGCCGCGGGCGGAGCGACAGTCTTTGGCGCTGCCCGCACGACGGGGGCGATCGCCGAGATCCCAGGCGTCACCCCTGTCGCTCTCGACCTCACCCACGAGGAATCGATCCTGGCGGCGGTGGACACGGTAAACCGTCTCGCAGGCAGTGTGGATGTGCTCATCAACTGCGCCGGATACGGAGAATTCGGCAGCGTCGAAGAAACGCTGCTCGCCGACGCCCGCCGGCAACTCGAGGTCAACGTCCTAGGGGCGATCGGGCTGATACAAGCCGTCCTGCCAGGGATGCGAGCCGCACGTCGGGGAAGGATCGTCAACGTGTCCTCGCTGGCTGGGGAGTTCGCTGCCCCAATGGGAGGTTGGTATCACGCCTCCAAGTTCGCACTTGAGGCGTTGTCGGATTCGCTCCGCGGCGAAGTCGCGCAGTTCGGAATCGACGTCACAGTTGTTCAGCCGAGCTACGTTGCAACGGACTGGCACGACAACGCGATGGAACGCGTGGAGCGGGCTTCCGCGCGCGGACCATACTCGGCGATGGCCTCCGCGATGCGCACCTATTTCGCCAACCCAGCGCTCACCAGGCAATTCTCAAGCCCCGATGCAGTGGCGGCCATTATCGCTAAAGCGGCATTGACCCGACGGCCGCGAACTCGCTACCGGATCGGCCCTGGCGCAAACATCGCCGTCGCCCTCGCCACCATCCTTCCGGACCGCACATTCGACGCGCTGACTCGTAAGCAGTTCGGCTATCCCCAACTCACGCCCCAGCCGTAGACAGACCCAGCCTAGAAGGGACCCCGCATGGACGTCATCGTTTCGATCACCACCACAGTCGCCATCCTTGGAGTAGCCGTGATTTTCGGCGCCGACGTGCTCGCCGCGGTCGTACTCCGCCCGGTCTACGCCGGTGTGGATGCGCGCACGCTCGTGCAGGCCGTCGGGCGCGGTCACCATTTTGGAGACCGTCGCCTCCCGATCGCCGGCATCCTTGGCGTCGTGTTCACCGCGGCCACGGCGATCATCGCCTTCATCGGGCGGATGCCAGCGCCCGGTTTCCTCGCGGGAGCGGCACTACTGCTGCTGCTTACCTGGCTGGTTCTCTTCACGCGAATCTCGAAGCCGATCAATGCGCGACTCAGCGCCGCCGCATTGGCGGGTGAGGTGCCGGAAAATGCGCGGGAGCTGCAGGATCGATGGGAATCGATCATCACGCTGCGCGCCGTCATACAAGGCGTGTCCGTATTGCTGCTCTGCTCGGTACTCATCGTCGCGTGAACGAGAAGACGAGCTTCCGAACGATCGCCCCGCCTGGCTCAGCTCGTCAACCGCACAAGTAGGGCCTGGCGGTGGACCTACGGCGCGTGATTCTTCTCCTCCGTCTGCCCGGCGATCGCCCGCTCGAAAGTCCTGCGCGGATGTTGGACGGCGGACGTGGATGTCAGGTCCCGGATTGCGAGGACGTTTGCGGCCCAGTTCGCCGCGAGTCGTATCCGTCTGGACATGCTGGGAAGAGCTGCACCGTGGTAGGCCTTGTCGATGACCCAGGCGAGCTGGCCTCGAACCGGCACGCCCTTGACGACGCCGGCGCCGCGCCGTGCGCCGAAGCTCGCGAGGGTGCCGAGCGACGTGTGCCGGTACGCGAACGGTTCGGTGCCATCCAGGACGCGGAGGATGTTGTCTGCGACGAGTTGGGCTTGTCGGAGAGCGTGTTGGGCAGTTGGCGGGCAGAATGCGGGTTGTGAGGGCGCGGTGAGGTTGGGGATTTCGGCGTTGTCGCCGATCGCCCACGCACCAGGTAGTGGTGTGCCGTCGTTGTCGATCACTTGGAGGCGCGCGTTGGCTTGAACGTGACCTTTGCTACCTCGGGGAGCGTTCGTCCGGTCCAGCTCCGGGTTGGGGGTGACGCCGGCCGCCCACACGATCGTGTCCGCGCCGAGCTGGGTGCCGTCCGTGAGGTGGACGATACCGTTCTCGCAGGAGCGCATTTCCGTGTTCGTTTTCACGGTGATCCCGCGCCGCCGGAGGAGGCGGAGGGTCCAGTCGGAGAGCGAAGGGGGTAGCTCCGTAGCGATCCGACCAGCTGCTTCCACAAGAATCCAGTGCTGCGCTGCCTGGTCCAAAGTGGGGTAGCTTGCATGGGCGCGGCTGGCGAGATCCTGGAGCTCGGCCATCGCTTCAACCCCGGTGTAACCGCCGCCGACGAAGACGAAGGAGAGGGCGCGGTTGCGAACGGCGGCGTCTGTCGTGCTCGCCGCAGATTGGATGCGGTCCAGGACATGGTTGCGGAGGAACACGGCCTCCTCAAGTGATTCGAATCCGACGGCATGTTCGGCCAGACCGGATATTGGCGCTGCTTTCGTGACGGCGCCGAGGGCGAAGACAACGTGGTCGTATCGGGTCGCTCGTTCGGTTCCGTCGAGGGTGCGTATCACGGCGGTCTTCGACCGGCAGTCGACGGATTCGATCGTCCCGCCGACGACGGTGGCGAAGGAGAGCGGCCGGGAAAGGTCGACGGTGACATCACGAGGTTGGGTGTGGCCCCCAGCGACTTCGGGCAGCAGGGGTTTGTATGTCATGTACGGTCGCGGTTCGACCACCGTCACGCGCACGCGTCCGGACAGTGCGGCGCGGCGAAGTCCTCGAGCAGCGTGGAAGCCTGCATACCCGCCACCGAGAATGAGGATGTGCGGCGCCGCGGTCACAGCCCGACGCTTCCCTGCATGATCCCACCGTCGACGAAAACGGTGGTCGCTGTCAGGTAACGGCCCTGGTTGGACGCCACGAAGATCACCGTGTCGGCGATCGCCGACGGATCGGCGACCGTTCGGAGCGGGATGCTTTGCTCGAGTTTTCGGCGACTGTCCGGGTCGGTCATCGTCGCCGCATTGATCGGAGTGTTCACCGCTCCGGGGGCCACGTTGACGACGCGCACCCCGTGCGGGCCGAGCTCGACCCCGGCCGTTCGGGTGAGCATCCGCATGGCACCTTTGGAGACGCAGTAGGCGATATTGCCGGGCATCGGCCAGTCCTCATGAACCGAGGACATGTTCACGACCACACCTCCCTCGGGGCCTTGCTGGATGAATTGCTCGGCCGCGAGTTTCGTTCCGAAGAACGCACTGCGAACGTTCACCGCGATAACTTCGTCGAAGGTGTCCTCGTCGATCTCGAGCAGGGACATGCGTTTTTCGATTCCGGCGTTGTTCACGAACACGTCCAGCCGTCCAAACTCGTCGACCGCGGCTCGGATCAGCTTCTGGATGCCGTCGGGTTGGGAAACATCTGCCTCGACGCCGATTGCTTCGCCTCCGGTGGAAACGATCTGTTGCACGAGGTCGGCGGTGTCGTCGGGATGGGCGACGTAGTCGATCACGACGCGTGCACCCTCCGCTGCTGCTGCGATCGCGGTGGCGGCACCTATGCCGCTGTTACCGCCGGTGACCACGATGGTCTTGCCATCTAATTGCATGCGTTCTCCCCTCGGGATGGATTGTCCGCAATTGTAAGCAAGCAATTGCGATGCCGCAATCATTGCGAATGACCTCGATATCCAATCAGGGAAGTGGTAGGACTCTCCGGTCGCGTGCCCACGAGCTCGGGTCGATTCCCGGGCAATTCATCGTTAGCAGCATCTTCACTAAGGCTGGCGTTGGTGCAATAATTGCGCTGTAGCAACTAATCGAGGTGAGAAGGATGGACAAAGCAAGAGACGAGTTCGCAACCGAACGGGATTCTCTAGAGGGGCAGTACACCCAGCACGGGGACACCGCGCCACGCACGGTGCACGGTCAATACACCGAGACCGAGGCGGAGGCACCCGACCCGCACGTCGAGGGAGAGTACACCGGCGCCTCCCACCACGGTGAAGCACCAGAGGTGACGAGCACGGAGAAGCGTCACGGCAACTACCCGAAGGCGGAGCACTGACGTGGCAGGACGCCAATTCCGGTTCCGCAACGATCGCACGGTCGGCATGTCCGGCCTCGGCGATCCGATGGCGAACCGGTTGGTCCTGCTGTGCCATCCCACCGCGGGTGCGGCCGGATTCGATCCTGACCCGGTTCTGACCTCCACCTGGGGTGTGCATCTGGTGTCCTTCGACCGTCCGGGGTACGGCTCATCCGATCCCTATCCGGACGGCACAACTCCGTCCGCGGCGGCATGGGCAGATGACGTGGCCCACTATTTCACCCGGGCCGAAGCCACCGCGTCGTCCGTCGCGCACACCGATTTCGGGCGCATCGGCGTCATCGGATGGCGAGAGGGCGGCCTGTTCGCTGCGACCCTCGCCGCCCGTCACCCAGACCTCGTCGACCGTTTGGCGCTGGTCGGCTGCCCGGCTTGGCCGACGCTGGCGGACGCCCGCGAATCTGACGCGGAATCATGGTTCGATCCGAACCGACTGATCCCGCGGTTCTCCGAACGGGACACGAGTTCGTACGAGCGGCGTGTGAACCGGATGCTCGCCGACGCTCGGCTGCAGGGCAGCGTCGGCGTCGACACCGACGTGGCCTGCTTTGAGGCCGACCCGCCATCGCTCGAACGGGTCTCTGCCGACACTCTGATCGCGATCGGCAAACGAGACGACTACGCCACCCCCGTAGACGGGCGCTGGTTCAGCAAGCAACTTCCGCTGTCGCAGACTTTCGTGTCCGAGCGCGGCGGCCGCGACCTCATCGCCAGCGCCTGGCAACGCATCCTCGAACACGTCGCACCCGGCCACGGACACGTCGACGCGATCATCGCTCGCACCCACTGACCGTGCGTTCTGCGATGGCGTACATCCCCCTTCACCCCATCAGCCAACCGGAGTACCAGTGACAACGAGGTCCACTTCCGACGCCCGCCCGACGAAAGGCCACCGATGACACTTCGTGCCAGCAGAAAATCCGCACGCACAGCGGTGCGCGGCATCGATCGCATGGTGAAGAACGTGGAAACCGGACGCTTCGAACGATCCCTGTCCACGCTGACAGCCGTCGGTGCGCTCGTCACCGCGGGCGAGATCTTCTTCGAGCACGACAAGGCCAGTTTCGGCAACAAATGGATGTGGGTGCCGGTGGTCCTCGGACCGGTCGGCGCGGCAGCCGGCATCGCTGGCCTGCTCAGTCATCGAATGGCGAAAACCGTCTTGCCCGTAGCGTCGGCGACGATCATCGCGAATGGGCTCCAGGGCACCTACCTGCACGCCCGCGGCGTCGCCCAGAAACCTGGCGGGTGGCAAAACCTGCGCTACAACCTCGAAATGGGCCCCCCGCTCCTGGCGCCTCTGTTGGTGACGATGGTCGGCGGGATGGGACTGCTCGCCGCGATCCTGAGGCGCGAGAAATGACAACCCTGCCGCTCTCGCCAAGCAACGGCGGCGACCGTTTCCCCGGCTTCGATGTCCTCAGCCAACGTGAGCACTGGGATGCGGCCACCGAGGCCGTCGTCGAGTCACGGCTCGGGCTGCTGCCGCAGATGCGATTCTTCGACGTCGTCGAGGAAGCGTGCGCCACCGCACTCTTCGACCAGCTCCTCGATCAGCGCGATGAACCCCGGGTGCCCGTCACCCGGATGGTGGACTCCCGGCTGGCGGAGAAGGAGACCGACGGGTGGCACTACGACTCGATGCCGGCCGACCCGGACGCCTGGCGGCGTTCGTTGGCCGCCCTCGACGACGACGCGAACGCCACGTATGGTGCCGTGTTTGCTGACTGCACCTGGAACGACCAGCATGCACTACTAGCCGACATTCAGCGCCTCGGATCCGCCGACTGGCATGGCATGCCAGCGTCGGCCGTGTGGGGGTTGTGGACCCGGTACGCGTGCACCGCGTTCTATTCACACCCGTCGGCGTGGAACGAGATCGGCTTCGCCGGCCCCGCCTACCCGCGCGGCTACAAGAACCTCGGCATCGACCGGCGTGAACCGTTCGAAGTCGCCGACGCGAACCCCGACGACGACCCCACCAGGACATCCGATGCCCGATAAGGTGCGGGAACGCAACGAGTCCGCATGGCTGCTCACGCCGAACGGCGCCGCGCCAGAACACCGCCTCCGCGACGACATGCGCCGCTTCGACGACAACGACGACGTGGACCTGGTCATCGTCGGGTGTGGTGCAGGCGGATCGACGCTCCTGCAACGGGCTGCGCGATCCGGCTGGACGGTCGTCGCCTTGGACGCCGGCCCGTTCTGGAACCCCGAAACCGACTGGGTGAGCGACGAAGCCGGCTCCCATCAGCTTTATTGGACAGAACCACGCCAGATCGGCGGCGGCGACCCCGTCCCGCTCGGATCCAACAACTCCGGCCGCGGAGTCGGCGGGTCGATGGTGCACTACGCCGGATACACCCCCCGGTTCCACCCCAGTGACTTCCACACCCGGACGGCGGATGGTGTCGGCGCTGACTGGCCGATCGCTTACGACGACCTCCGTCCCTATTACTCCGCCATCGAGGGCGAACTGCCGGTGGCGGGGGAGGACTGGCCGTGGGGCGACCCGCACTCGTACCCGCACCGCCCGCATCCCGTCTCCGGGAACGGGGAGGTGTTCCAACGCGGTGCCCTGGCGTGCGGGATCACGGCGAAGGTAGGACCGGTCGCGATCGCGAACGGCCGGTTCGGCAACCGGCCGCACTGCATCTACCGCGGCTTCTGCCTGCAGGGCTGCAAGGTCAACGCGAAGGCGTCACCGCTGATCACCCACATCCCGGACGCGCTCGCGCACGGCGCAGAAGTACGCGCGGACAGCATGGTGACCTCCATCGGCATCGACCAGCGCACCGGGCTAGCAAACGGCGTGCACTACGTGAAAGACGGCCGGCCACGGTTCCAGCACGCACGAATGGTCGCGATCGCCGGATACTCCATCGAGACACCCCGCCTGCTGCTGAACTCGACCTCCGCCCGCTTCCCGAATGGGCTCTGCAACGACTTCGACCAGGTCGGCCGCTTCCTGATGGTGCAGGGCGCACCGCAAACCGCCGGACGATTCGACGCAGAGATCCGAATGTGGAAAGGACCGCCACCGGAAGTCAGCACCGAACAGTTCTACGAAACCGACCCGACCAAACCGTACAAGCGCGGCTTCTCCATCCAGACCGTCTCCCCGCTACCGATCACCTGGGCGGAACACGTCATGGCAGAAGGCCGCTGGGGAGCGGACCTGCGCAACTACATGTCCGACTACGTGCACTGGGCCTGCTTCGGAGCGCTCTGCGAGTTCCTGCCCCAACCCGATAACCGGGTCACCCTCAGCGCGGAGAAGGACCGGTACGGGCTGCCGATCGCCCACTTCTCCTACACCCAATGCGACAACGACCGAGCGCTGGCCCATGCGGCGCAAAAGGTGATGGAGCGAATCCTCACCGCAGCCGGCGCCCGCGAGACCATCACCATCCAACGCTACGCACACCTCGTCGGCGGGGCCAGAATGGCCGCGCGTGAGGAAGACGGCGTGGTGGACGCTGACTGCCGCAGCTTCGCCGTTCCCAACCTGCTCATCACCGACGGCAGTGTCCTACCGACCCAGGGCAGCGCCAATCCGGCCCTGACCATCATGGCGATCGCCGCCCGCGCAGCCGACCGACTGCTGAAACACCCGAACAGAATCGAAAGAGGAATCACATGACAACGGTCAGCGAGTTTGTGATCGAGCGTATTAAAGCGTGGGGAGTCACTCGGGTGTTCGGGTTCCCCGGCGACGGCATCGGCGAGTTCGACGGTGCACTCGGGAAGGCCGAACGGGACGGTGTCGGCGTCGAATACATCCGACCCACCCACGAAGAGGTCTGCGCACTGATGGCGACAGCGCACGCCAAATTCACCGGCGAAACCGGCGTGTGCACCGCGACCTCGAGCCCGGGAGCGTTCCACCTGATCAACGGCCTCTACGACGCGAGGATGGACAACCAGCCCGTCGTCGCGATCGTCGGCCAGCAGGGCTTGAACTCCCTCGGAACCTTCAATCAGCAGGAGAACAACCTCGAACGGGTGTTCGCCGATGTCGCCTGCTACGTGCAGACCATCGTCTCGCCCGAACAGGCGCAGGCCGTGATCGACACCGCGTTCCGCACCGCCCGGGTGCGTCTGCAAGCCGCGGTCGTCATCTTGCCTCACGACGTTCAAGGGATGAAGATGACGCCTCCCTCGCCTGAGATGTGGGTGTCACGGTCGAGCGCTGTCGCCCCGTCCACCTCTGTCGTCCCGCCGCGCAGCGAACTCGTGAAGGCGGCCGCGATCATCAACGCCGGGCGTAAAGTCACCTTCCTTGTCGGGCACGGCGCCAATGGGGCGACCGACGAGGTCCTCGAAGCGGCACGGCTCTCCGGCGCCGGAATCATCACGGCTCTACGCGGCAAGCAGGTGATCCCGGCCGAGATTCCCTATCACTCACAGCAGCTCGGACTGCTCGGGTCGCTGCCCAGCCTGCACCAGATCAAGGACTGCGACACGCTGGTGATGCTCGGCACCGACTACCCGTACGGTCAATTCCTGCCCGCTACCGGGCAGGCGCGGGCCATTCAGGTCGATCTCAAGCCTGAACAGCTGGGTTTGCGCTATCCCACCGAGCTGAACCTCTGGGGTGACGTGAAGGCCACGCTGGCAGAGCTCATCCCGCTCCTTGACGAAACGACCGACCTCGACTGGCAACAGAAGGTCGCCGACGAGATGGTCGAGTGGGAGTCGGAGATGGAAGCGCAGGCGCTGTTGCACTATGACGACGGTGTGAACCCGCGACGTGTGTATCACGAGCTCAACAAACGCCTGCCGCCGCAGGCCATCGTCACCGCCGACGCCGGGACAACAGCCGACTGGTACGGACACCACATCCGGCTGCGTCGCGGGATGCTCGGCGACCTCTCCGGTCGGCTCGCGACGATGCTCGCCGCGATGCCGTACGCGGTCGCTGCAAAGTTCGCATACTCGGACAGGACTGTCATCTGCACCATCGGTGACGGTGCGTTCCAGATGCTCGGCATGAACGAGCTCATCACGGTGAAGAAGTACATTGACCGGTGGGACAACCCGCAACTAATCGTCCTTGTCCTGCACAACAACGACCTCACCCAGGTGTCCTGGGAAATGCGGACTGAAGACGCGAACCCCGTGTGGAACACCGCCCAGGTGGTCGAGAGCGTCGACTACGCCGGCTGGGCGGAACTGCTCGGATTCCGCAGCATCACGGTCACCGATGACGACCAGGTCGTTGCAGCCTGGGACGACGCGTTCGCCCACCGGGGTGTGACGCTCATCGACGCACACACCAGCAAGAACGTGCCACCTCTGCCCCCGCACATCACTGCCGAATACGCGAAGAATACCGCGACAGCGTTGCTGAAAGGCGACCCGAGCGATATGGCGGTGATCCGCGACTCCGCAGCGGCACTGTTCGCCGAAGGGGTCGAGCGTGTCAAAGACCGACTGCACCTCGGTGACACAACTGACGAGAAGAGCGAATAGATGCGCTCGGCCGACTGGATCGACCAGCTCACGGTCAGCGCGTACACCGTGCCGACGACGACGGCTGGCGTCCCCCAACAGGAATCGGACGGCACCGCCGTGTGGGACTCGACCGGCGTGCTCGTCGTCGAGGCGGCGTCGGACGGGTTGGTCGGCCTGGGGTACGCATACACGTCCTCGGCGGCGGTCCGCGTCGTTCGAGATCAGCTCGCACCGATCGTGCTCGGTTCGAACACGATGGACATCGAATCGACGTTCTGGTCGATGGCTGAAACCATGCGCAACCTCGGCTGGGAAGGAGTGTGCGCAAGCGCGATCTCCGCCGTCGACATCGCGATCCATGACCTCCGAGCCAAGCGACTCGACACCGCTCTGGTCCGCCTCCTCGGTCGTGCCAGATCGAAGGTCATGGCGTACGGAAGCGGCGGATTCACCAGTTACTCTGCCGCTCAGCTTCACGGGCAGTTCAGCGCCTGGGCAGATGACGGCTTTCGCGCCGTGAAGATGAAGGTCGGATCGTCCCCGGCCGACGATGTGCAACGCGTGGCCGCGGCGCGGGCAGCGATCGGAACGCGAGTCGCCCTGTTCGTCGACGCGAACGGCGCATACGATCGCAAACAAGCGCTCGGGTTCTCGGAACGATTCCACGAGCAGGACGTCACCTGGTTCGAAGAACCCGTGTCCAGCGACGATCTGGCGGGACTCCGTTTTCTCCGCGACCGAGGTCCCGCGGGAATGCAGATCGCTGCGGGGGAGTACGGGTACACCCCGGCCTACTTCCTTCGCATGCTCAACGCCGGCGCCGTCGACACGATCCAGGCCGACGCAACCCGGTGCGGCGGAATCACGGGATTCACCCGAGCAGCTGCCATCGCGCAAGCCGCTGGTGTCCCGATCAGCGCGCACACGGCGCCGTCCATTCACGCAACCCTCGGCGCTGCCCTCTCCAATGTCGTGCATGTCGAGTATTTTCACGATCACGCGCACATCGAATCGCTCTTCTTCGACGGGCGTCCGGCGTTGACCGATGGAGACCTCGTACCCGACGCGAGTTCGCCGGGCCACGGTCTCACCCTGCGCAGGTCAGACAGCGAGCCTTATCTCGTCGACCAGCTGGTCATGACCCTCGACGAAGAGGGCCGGCGCTCGTCGCCTACGATTGCAGCGAAAAGGCGAAACGGCCGTCGTGGATAGGCTCGCCGCCCGCCGCACTGGCGAAGACTTCGAACGCGGCGGCCACTCGCTTCTGTTCCTCATCTGGAAGGCTCTCCAGCACCTGGGTCATGGCAGTGCGGCGCTGATCCAGAACGTGGTTCACCAGATCAGAGCCGGCGTCGGTCAATTCGAGCCGGATGTAGCGGCGATCGCTCGGGTGGTCTGAGCGAGTGATGTATCCGGCTTGCACCAATTTCTCGCACGCTCGCGTCGCATTCGAAGGATGGACACCCAACTCGGATGCGACGGCGCCGAGGTTCTGCGGGCCCGTTGCGGCGATCATCATCAGCACGCGAAGCTGCGGCGTCGTGACCCGGTCCTCGACCTCGAAGACGGATCGCGCGGCAACGCGCATCATGACATTCGCTGCCGACAGCGCTGCGTCTACGGCGCGTATAGCCGCCGGTCTCGAACTCGTCATGCTTTAAGTATTGCTCCAATCGTTGCGGACACGCAAACCTTGCGCGTTCTGGCGCTACTGTGGAAGAGGCTCGGGTGCACGGGACCCAGGGGAGATCCGCCACCGCTCAGGCCGAATTGTTTCCAATCGTCCCGCCGAGGAGAGACTGTGACCCAATCTGCAACCGTCCTTCGAGAACTGCTTGTCGGCAACGCCCGATTCGTGGCCGGTACGCCACTGCATCCGCATCAGGACGTCGACCGGCGTGCGCACCTGTCGGCATCGCAGGCGCCGATTGTCGCGATCTTCGGGTGTTCGGATTCACGTCTCGCCGCAGAGATCATCTTCGACCTCGGGCTCGGCGACGCGTTCGTGATCCGCAACGCAGGACAGGTCGTCTCCGAATCGGTTCTCGGTTCGCTGGAATACGCGGTCGCAGTCCTGCACGTCCCTCTCGTCGTCGTCCTCGGTCACGACTCCTGCGGAGCGGTCGCTGCGGCTATCGACGCCCAGTCCGCTCACCCGCCGCTTCTGCCTGACCACATCAGGACGCTGATTGCTCCGATCGGCAGCGCTGTGCGCAGGGTCGCCGCGTCGACCGTCGACATCGATCCCGCCGAGGTCGGACGAGAGCACCTCCGCGACACCGTCACCGAGATCATCGAACGTTCCACCGTGATCCAGGCTGCTGTGGGCGCAGGCGAGCTCGCCGTGGTCGGCGCCAATTACAAGCTCGCCGAAGGCGCAGTTGCGCCCGATCGGGTCGTCGGACTGCTGGACGTCGACGCGCCACGGAACCACGGAGCGGCATGAAGGCCGTCCGGCCTCTGGCCGAGGAGCGCTTGTCTCCGGCGAACGGCGTGACGCATGTGGCCGTGCGACCGAAGGTGCTGTACACGGGTACGCCCGTATTCCTCGTCGCGACCGAGAACGATGAGGGCACGTTCAATCTCGCGCCCGCATCCTCCTATTGGGCACTCGGTCAGATGATGGTCCTCGGGATCGAGAGCGACGGTCAGACGATCGAGAACCTGACGCGCCGCGCAGACCTTACCGTCAATTTCGCATCACCGGAACTCTGGTCTGCCGTGGAGGTGCTGGCTGAGGTCACAGGGCGCAACGTCGTCCCCGATGCGAAAGCGGACCGCTACCGGTATGTGCGCGACAAGTTCGCTCTCGCCGGCCTGCATCCAGAAGCCTCGGACCTCGTCGTGCCACCGCGCGTTGCCGAATGCGCTCTCCAGCTCGAAGCGCGGGCCCGGCGGCTGACCACCGGTATCGAACCCGGCTACGTCATCGTCGAGGCGGAGGTCGTGCGCGTTCACGCCGACCCGCGCCTTCTCGTCGACGGCACCGATCGGATCGACCCGCAGCAGTGGAATCCGATCATCTTCAGCTTTCGGCAGTACTTTCAGCTCGGAGCGTCGCTCGGGGCGCGCGGGTCGGGCGAGGTGGACACGGTCGAGTCGGACGGCCCGGAAGCCGCGACGACGCCTGGGGGAGCGCAGTGAGCGGCACCCGGATCTTCACGATCGGCCACTCCACGCACCCGCTTCTGGATTTCGTGGGGATGGTGAGAGCGCACGGCGTGGAGACGATCGTTGATGTGCGGAGCATCCCGAAATCGCGACACAACCCACAGTACGGAATCAGCGTGCTGCCCCAGGAGCTCGCCGCGACCGACCTCGGATACCATCTCATTGAGAAACTCGGTGGTCTCCGCCATGGCAATCGCACGGACCTGAACGGCGGGTGGCGCAACGCATCGTTCCGGGCGTACGCCGACTACATGCAATCGCCTGCCTTCTCGGCAGGCCTGGACGAACTCATCTCCATCGCCGCCGACACAGTCGTCGCGATAATGTGCGCCGAGGCGGTTCCTTGGCGGTGTCACCGCTCACTGATCGCGGATGCGCTGCTCATCCGCCGCTTCGACATCATCGACATCTTCTCCAGAACCAATGCGAAACCGCACGGGCTCACCTCCTTCGCTCGCGTCGACGGGGAACGGATCACATACCCCGGCGATGACGCGGATCAGCCTGACCAACGCGCCCATCATCGCGGTTGATGGGAATGCGATCCTCTGTGGTGCTCGCACCGCCGGCCAACAGATGGAACGCGCTCCGCACGAGAGCGGTGTGACTGTACGCCTGCGGCGTGTTGCCCAGTTGACGGTGCGAGTGCGGGTCCCACTCCTCGCTCAATAGCCCGACGTCGTTGCGAAGCTCGAGGAGACGACCGAAGAGTTTGGCCGCCTCGGCAGAACGACCGGCGCCGTTCAAAGCGTCGACAAGCCAGAATGAGCACGCGATGAAGACGCCCTCCGTGCCGGGCAGCCCATCGTCGCTTTGTTCGGGGCGGTATCGCAGGACGAGTCCGTCCTCGGTCAGGTCTTTCCGAATAGCGTCGATCGTTCCGACCACCCGAGGGTCGTCGCCCGGCAGGAACCCGACCCGCGGGATGAGTAACAGGGATGCATCGAGTTCATTGCTTCCGTATGCCTGCACGAACGTGTTGCGTGATCGGTCGAAACCGTGCTCGAGAATGTCACGCCGAATCTCGGCTCGCATCTGCTCCCACTGTCGAACAGGGCCAGGCAGATCGAATCGGCGGGCGCCGTGGATCATCCTGTCGGCGGCCACCCAGCTCATGACCTTCGAGTATGTGAAGTGCTGCCGCGGACCGCGCATCTCCCACAGACCGTTGTCCGGGTCGCGCCAGGTACCCGCCACGTGTTCGAGGAGCGCGCATTGAAGGTCCCATGCGTCCTTTTCGTCGGCGCCGATCGACGTTCGAGCAAGCGCGAGGCCGCCCAGTACCTCTCCCCAGACATCGAGTTGGAACTGATCGGCGGCCGCATTTCCGATGCGTACTGGCGCCGAATCGGCGAAACCGGTCAGCCAGTCCAGTCTCTCCTCCGGGAATCGGCGGCGACCATCCAGCCCGTACATGATCTGCAACTCCGCAGGGTCCCCGGCAACTGCCCGGAGAAGCCAATCTCGCCAGGAGCGGGCTTCGTCCGTGTATCCGGCGGTGAGCAGCGCCTGAAGAGTGAATGTGGCGTCGCGCAACCAGCAGAATCGGTAGTCCCAGTTGCGTGGCCCACCGAGTTGTTCTGGCAATGACGTGGTCGCCGCGGCGACGATACCGCCGGTGGGTGCATACGTGAGCGCTTTCAGGGTGATGAGGGACCGTTGGATAGCGTCTCTGTTCGGTCCGGAGGCGGTGCTCTGCGCGCTCCACGTTCTCCAATACCCCTCGGTCGCTGCGAGCGCAGCGTCAGGGTCGGCGGGTTGAGGTCGAGGCAGGTGGCTAGGAGTCCACGTAAGCGAGAAGCGTACTCGGTCGCCGGCGCTCACGGTGAATTCTGCTGCCGTGCGCATATCGCGACCGGTGAGCGGAATGTCGGAGGTGATCTGGACGGAGTCAGGTCCTGCGACGGCGAGGATTCCCCGGTCGGTGCGCGTCACCCAAGGAACCACATGGCCGTAGTCGAAGCGCAGTACGAGTTCCAGCTGCATCGGCACGGAGCCGGAGAGGCCTTCGACGATCCGCACCAATTCAGCGCTCTCGCCTCGGAGGGGCATGAAATCGGTTACTCTCACATGACCATCGCTGGTCTCCCATTCTGTGTCGAGAATGAGCGTATCGCCGCGGTAGCTACGGCGCGTGCAGCGAGATGAGCCAGCGGGTGTCACGATCCAGCGTCCAGCAGATTCCTCATCCAGCAGGGCTGCGAAACACGCCGGAGAGTCGAAACGCGGCAGGCAGAGCCAATCGATCGAGCCCTCAGCGGCCACCAGCGCGGCGGTGTGGAGGTCGCCGATAATCGCGTGGTCCTCGATACGTGATCCATTCACCGGTCGGCACTGCCATGCGTGACGCGTGCGACGCCACGGAGGATGCCGCCGGGGACTACCGCGGAGTTCTCGTACATATCCATTGCGACACCTTTCGTCAGAACTGCGATCCATGCAACCACATACTTGCGCAAATGCAATAGTTGCCCTTACGCGGGTATGCTCGACGAGTGAGACGCGCGCATAGGTTCGCGCGCCAGAGAGGACGGTGCAGGCATGGGAGCTCTTCCGCTGTGGCTCCTTGTCCTGATCTTCGTCGGTGGAGCAGCAGTGATCTGGGTCGCCGGGATTCAGCTGTCCAAGACCACCGACGTACTGGACACCCGGCTGCATCTCGGAGACGCGCTCGGTGGCTTGATCGTGCTGGCGGTCGCTACGAACCTTCCGGAAATCGCGATCACGGTCAGCGCCGCGCTCTCCGGCTCGATCGATGTCGCGGTGGGGAACATCCTCGGCGGCATCGCGATCCAGACGGTGGTGATCGTCGTCCTCGACACCTTCGGCAAGCGCGGTAAAGACGTGAAACCGATCACCTATCGCGCGGCTTCGCTCGGCCTCGTTCTGGAAGCGGTCGTAGTGATCGCCGTCCTCGCTGTTGTCATCGCGGGTAGTCAGCTTCCGCCCGGCCTGCTCTTTGCTCGCGTCACACCTGACGTGTTGTTGATCGCGGCGATCTGGGTCATCGGACTGTTCCTCGTGCACCGGGCAGGGAAGGGCCTGCCATGGCACCAAAACGGCGCCGCGCCGGACACGACCACGCCGCATCCGAGCGGACACCGCACTCGAACGAGGAAGAACTCGACACAGATGAGCACGGCACGCGCGGCCGTGATCTTCGGCGTGTCGGCCGTCGCAACCCTTATCGCCGGAGTCGCGCTCGAACAGGCCGGCGATGCAGCCGCGAGCAGAATCGGTCTCTCTGGTGTGCTGTTCGGGGCGACTTGGCTCGCGCTGGCCACGAGCCTTCCCGAGATCTCCACGGGTTTGCAAGCCGTAAAACAGGGCGACGACAACCTCGCCATCAGCGACATCTTCGGCGGGAACGCGTTCCTGCCCGTCCTCTTTCTCGTCGCCTCGCTCATCAGTGGCAAAGCGGTTCTTCCGCAAGCCCACTCGAGCGACATCTACCTGACAGCGCTCGCGGCGCTCCTGACCGTCGTCTATGCGATCGGACTGGTGTTCCGGCCCCGCAGACATGTCGCCGGGATGGGTCTCGATTCCCTCATCGTCCTATTGCTTTACATCATCGGAATCGGTGGCCTCGTTGCCATCACGATCAGCTGATGTCCGATCGAGTACCGTTCATCGCTGCTCTCGATGCCGAGGCTGTGGTCGACGGCCGCTGCCGGAGACCCTGGCCCCGCATCCCCTCGATCCACTTCGCGCGTTGTTCCGCGATTGCGAAGATGGTCCAGGGGCGCAATCCACGACCTGCGCCGCGCCGCATCCACGGAAGGCGGCGGCGCCTCCGCCCTCGACGTCGAATCCCACGCGCCGCGCCAAACAAGAGACGTCGATCCGGTGGCCGACGTCGGCTCCCGCGCTCACGTCGACGCTGGCTGCTGCGCGGCGCAGGTCGTGGACGGTCGCAGGTCGAGCTCGGTGCTGCGAGCGTGCCCCGATTGCGCCGGTCTCCCCGTCGTAACTACGGGCCTAGACGGTTCGTGCTGCGGTGTCGACGCTATACAGGCCGGCGACTAGGCGATGAAGGCAACGTCGCCCTAATCCCGGCTCCCTTCGTGGCTTCTCGCGAGGTGTAGACGTCGGCCGACCGCTTAGAACCATCTCACCGGACAACCGTCGTTCCTGGTTTGACCGTTGCGGAAGGGCGGGAGGCATGGACGAAAGCGGCGTCAGATTCGCGTGCGGAAATGGCTCCAGTTCTCGAACGGGTCGGCGAGAGCGGAACTGATGTCGCGGGCGCTGGCGCGAGGTCCTTGAGCCCGTGCCGGAACTAGTTCCTTCCACCATAGCGTCGGCGTCTGAGGCACGACTGCTGGATGAATGTGATTCATCGGCAGGGGAGTGAGACTCGTGAGCCCCATGCGCGTGTTGCACCACCATTTGAGTGCGTTCGCCGTTGGCAGCTCACGGATCAGCGTTCGTGACAACATTTTGACAACACTCGGGTGAAACCGAGGAGCATCGCGTGATAGCGAGGAACGTCTCACCTGCCCGATATTCCGCGGATGTCCGCTAGGTGTCTGAGGTGAGCTGGGACCGCGCTAGAGTTCGAATCCCACGCCCTCCGCCAGAGCCTTTTCTCGTGCGCGCCAGGGTCGAACCCGGTTCACGATACGTTGACGGTGGGCGCCACCACCCCGAGTAGCGCGCGGTCGAACCGGAGTGTGTCGCTCGCAGGGGGCCCCGGTTCCGTGTCGGCGAGGCCGAAGGGTCCGCGCAGATTCCAGAGGGCCCACCCGATCCCGTGCCGTTCGAGCACCCGGAACGCCGATCCGAGCCAGGCCGCACGCACCGCCGCGGGGGCGGCCGCGTATGCACCCATCTCGCCCACGTGCACCGCCCCTCCCGCCTCCACGAGGTCGAACCAGGGCTGCAGGATGCGCTCCAGGGCCGCCTCGTCCCAGGTCGCCACCGTCTCGCCCGGCAGCGGAATGTAGCCGTCGCGCAGCGCGCCCGCGAGGCCCGTCTGCAGCGGCCAGGCCGGCTCCGCCGTGGTCGGCGCGACCCAGGGTGCCCGGTGGTGCGTCAGTTCGAACGGCTTGTAGAGGTGCACCGACGAGACGACGAGGGGGTGCAACGCCCATTCGGATGGCGGCGGGCGGAGGCCGGCATCCCAGCCTTCGAGCACGACGGTCCGCTCCGGGCTCACCCGCCAGATCGCCTCTGCTGTGCGCCCGAACACCGTGCCGAACATGGCATCGTCGGTCTCCGGCGGCTCGTTGAGCAGGTCGAAACTCAGTTCCTCCGCCGGGATGTGCGCGTAGCGCCGGGACAGCTCGACCCAGAAGCCGCGGAACAGCTCCTGGCAGTCCGGGTCGGTGAACAGGTCGCCCGGCTCGGGCGTATCGAAATGCGAGCGCGAGTTGATGCAGTAGCCGGGCGCGCGATGCAGGTTCAGGCTGATGTGGACGCCGGAGGCGCGGCCGAGCTCGATCGCCCGGTCGATCAGCACGAGCCGACTCTGGTCGAGAGTGCGCGCGTACGGCCCCACGCCGAACCACAGGTACGACAGTGGGATGCGGGCGTACGTCAGCCCGAGGTCCGCGAGCGCCGCGACATCCGCTTCCTGGATGCCCTGACCGAGACGGAGCGGGAACTGCTCGGCCCAGCGCACGCTGGTCGAGAACAGCTCGATGAGGTTGACACCCCGCCACGCGACCGTCGAGCGCTGGACGTTCACGGCGCGTACAGGCCGCCGTCGAGTCCGCGCACCCCCGCGGCCCACTCGTCGTGGCCGGACAGCCCGGCGGGGTAGCGCGCCGCCTCCCGCTCGTCCAGGTCGATGCCCCAGCCGGGCGCCTCGTTCGGTGTGAGCCAGCCGTCGACGATGCGCAGCGTGCCGGGGAAGACCGCGTGGGTGGCGTCGTTGTAGACGTGGCCCTCCTGGATGCCGAAGGCGCTGGTGGTGACATCGACGGCCACGTTGGCCGCCGCTCCCACAGGGGAGGTGTCGCCCGGAGCGTGCCAGGCGGTCCGCACCCCGAAGAACTCGGCGAGGGTGGCCAGTTTCTTCGCCGGGGTGAGGCCGCCGATCGCGGAGATGTGGGCGCGGATGAAGTCGACGCCGCCTCCGGTGATCAGTCTCGCCGCGTCGGTCAGCGACGTGGCGAGCTCGCCGACCGCGATCGGCACCGGCGACTGTGAGCGCACCTCGGGGAGGCGGTCCCAGTGTTCGGGGGCGATCACGTCCTCCAGGAAGAACAGCCGGTACGGCTCGAGCGAGCGGGCGAGGGCGACCGCCTGCTTGGGCGCGAGGCGCGAGTGCACATCGTGCAGCAGCTCCACGCCGTCGCCCAGCCGCTCCCTGGCCTGCTCGAACAGCCGCGGCAGGCCGGCCAGGTACTCGCCGATGTTCCAGCCGCGCGGGTACGGGGCGCCGGCGCGCGGCACACCGTCGACCACGGGCGCGCCGTATGTGCCGATGCCGGTCTGCCCGGACTGCAGCCGCACATGGCGCCAGCCCTGCGCGACGAACTCCTCCGCCTGGTCCAGCGTGCTCCGGATGTCGCGGCCGCCCGCATGGATGTACGTGTCGGCCGCCGCGCGCACCTTGCCGCCGAGCAGCTCGTGCACCGGGAGCCCTGCCCGCTTTCCGGCGATGTCCCAGAGCGCCATGTCCAGGCCGGAGAGCGCGTTGTTCTCGACCGGCCCCTCGCGCCAGTACCCGGAGTACCTGGCCAGTCGGGTCAGGTCGCCGATGTCGCCGGGGTACCGGCCGACGACGAGCGGCGCGAGGTGCCGCTCGACGAACGCGACCACCGCGTGCCAGCGCTGGGTGAAGGTGGCGCAGCCCAGGCCGTAGAGCCCGTCGACGTCGGTGTCGACCCGCACGACGACCAGCGGAGTGCCTTCGGGGGCGGTCACGATCGCGCGGATTCCGGTGATCCGCACTCCCTCGCGGGCCGGCCACGGCTGGTCGAAGGTGCGGAACGGGGCGGTGTCAAGCACGGAGGGCTCCCAACTCGAGTTCGTCGTCGGCCAGGTCGGGCCGGTGGATGGAGTGCTGCGGTTCGAACCCGAGCAGATCCCGGGCTGCGGTCAGATCGACCAGCGGTCCGCGCTCGCCGAGCGGGCCGCGGACGGGGACGGCCGGCGCGTATGCGTCCAGCAGTTCTGCGGCCGGGCGGTCGATCAGCAGATCGCCCGCGCTCAGGCCCACGACGTGCGCTCCGGTCAGAGGCGCCGTCAGGGCGAGCTCGACGGCGCGCACACCGTCCCGGATGTCCAGGTACGCCCAGCCCTCACGCGCCATCGCGGACGGATCCTTCTCCGCATCCTCGGCGCTGCGCAGAAGGGTGTCCCTGTCCTTCACGAGTGGGAAGCGCAGGGCGACCGTGCTGATCCCCCAGCGCCGCCACGCCATCCGGGCACTCGCCTCGTCGGCGTGCTTGGACAGCGAGTAGCCGTCCGCGATGTCGGCGGGGATGTCCTCGTCGAGCGGGTAGTACGCGGGCATGGTGTCGTTCGGGTTCATCGGCACGCCGAACGCGTTGATGCTGCTGGCGATCACGGCCCGCCGCACGCCGGCCTCGCCCGCCTGTGCAAGCACGGTGAAGGTCGCGACCACGTTGGTCCCGAATACCACGGCCGGAGTACCGAGCGAGGGATGCGGGATGGCGGCCAGGTGGACCACCGCGTCTGCGCCCTCCAGCGCACGCGCGACCACGCGGTCGTCGCGCGCATCGCCGACGATCACGCGGTCCGCGGGGCTCTCGGCGGCGAAGTCGAGCGAGAGCGCCGTCACCGCGATCCCGAGCCCGAGGAGGCGTTCGGTGGTCGCGCGTCCGATCGACCCGTCCGCTCCGGTGACGAGGACGCGCCGGGGCAGCCCGCCGTACGCGCCGCTCATCCCTTCACCCCGCCCGACATGCCGACGCCGCGCAGGAACGAGCGCTGGAAGACGATGAACAGCACCACCGGGATCAGCAGCGCGAGGAACAGCCCCGCCATCTGGATGTTCAGCTCGCTGCGTGCCCCCAGCTTCGGCAGCGCGACCGAGACCGGCTGCAGGGCGGGGTCGGGGAGCACGAGCAGCGGCCACAGGTAGTCCTTCCAGGAGGCGATGACGGCGAGGAGCGCGACCACGCCGAGGATCGGCCGCGAGAGCGGAAGCACCACGGTCGTGAACACGCGCACGTGGCCGGCCCCGTCGATCCGTGCCGCCTCGAAGTATTCGCGCGGAATCGAGTCGAAGAAGCGTTTGATGACCAGCACGTTGAAGGCGCTCGCGGCGGCAGGCAGCCAGACCGCCCAGTATGTGTTGGTGAGGTTCGCGCCGATGACCGGCAGCTTGAGAACGGTCAGGTAGAGCGGGACGAGCGAGACGATGCTCGGGATGAAGAGCGTCGCGAGGATCGCGCCGGACAGGATCGGCCCCCACTTCGGCCGGAGCACGCTGAGCACGTACGCGCCGGTCGTGCAGACGAAGAGGTTGGCGATCATCGCGCCGAGGGCGAGGATCGCGGTGTTGCCGAGGTAGTAGCCGATGTGGCCCTGATCCCAGGCGGTCGCGAGGTTCTGCCACTGCACCACGCCGGAGGGGAACAGCGCGAGCGGTTCGCGCAGCGTGTCCTGGGTGGGCGAGATCGCCGCCTTCAGCAGCCACAGCAGTGGGCCGAGACCAGCGATGACCAGTCCGATCAGGATGAGGACCTGCACGATCGTCAGCGGCACCCGCACCCGCAGACGCTTGCGGTCGCTGAAGGAGATGACGCTCCGTTCGTCGCCGTCCGCGCTGCGGCGGCGCGCACGCCGCCGCCGGGCGAGCGGGGCGTCGAGCCGCGCCTGCTCGTCGCTCTCGAGGAGTGAACTGCTCATCAGTCGGTGCTCCATTTCCGCGTCGCCAGCTGGTACACGGCCGACAGGACGCAGAGCCCCGCGGCCAGCAGCACGCTCAACGCCGTCGCCGCGCCGTAGTCGCCGTTGACGAACGCGTAGTTGTAGATGAGGAGGAGGATCGTCGTGGTGGCGCCCTGCGGGCCGCCGCCCGTGAAGAGGTACGGCTCGGTGAAGAGCTGCATGGTGCCGATGATCTGCAGCAGCAGCATGACGAGGATGATCCCCCGGATCTGCGGCAGGGTGATGTGCCAGACGCGCGACCAGATGCTCGCGCCGTCCAGCTCGGCGGCCTCGTAGAGCTCGGCGCGCACCGAGGTGAGCGCGGCGAGGTAGATGATGACCGCTGTGCCGGACGCTGCCCAGGTCGCCTCGAGCACGATCGAGGGCATGGCGGTGGCCGTCGAGTCGAGCCAGGGCTGGGGCGGGATGCCGACCGCGCCGAGGATCTCGTTGAACAGACCGTCGGGCGACGAGTCGTAGAACACCTTCCACAGCAGGATGGAGACGACCGGCGGCACGATGACCGGAAGGTACGCGAGCGTGGTGTAGATCCACGACCGGCCCTTGAGCTCCGCCATGAAGATGGCGAGGAAGATCGGCAGCGGGAAGCCGAAGACGATCGCCAGCACCGTGAAGTAGAGCGTGTTCAGCGTCGCCTGCCCGAGCTGCGGGTCCGCGAGCACGTAGGTGAAGTTGCTGATCCCGACCCACTGGGCCGGGTCGACGAGGTTCGTCTTCTGGAGGCTCATCAGCAGTCCGCTGAGGATCGGCCCCCACGAGAAGTAGAGGAAGATGACGACGATCGGCACGGCGAACAGCACGACGACCAGGCCGCCCTGGCGGTACCACGTGACGAACCGGTTCCGCCGGCGCGGTCCAGAGCGCTCCGTCGCGCGGGGCGCGGCTTTCGGGATGGTCGGGGCTTGCTCCCGGATGACCATGGTGACTCCTTCGGGATGTGCGGCCCAGCGCGCACCGCCTGGTGCGCGCCGGGCCGTGGGCGTCAGCGTCCGAGCTTCGCCTGGACGGCGCCGGCCGCTTTGGAGAGCAGTCCGTCGATGTCGGCATTCTGGTCGGTCAGCACGGCCTGGACCACCGGGTCGAGGGCGGCGTACACCTCCTGAGCGTGTGACGCGGGCTCGGGGATGATCTTCTGATCGGCCGCGACCTTCACGTACGGCGCGAAGTTGTCCACCTGCACGTTGACGTACGGCTTGATCCAGTCGTTGTATTTCGCCTGCTGGTCGGCGCTCAGGACGGGCAGCCCCGGCACGCCGACCGGCTGGTTGTCGGCTGCGCTGGCTTTCGCCGTGGCCGTGGCCTTGTCCTTGTCCTGGTACTTGGCCAGGTAGTAGAACTCGATCCACTTGATCGCCGCTTGCTTCTGCTCGTCGGTCGCCTTCGGGCTGACGACTTGGACCGATCCGCCGGAGAGCGTGCCGTGCTCGCCGCCGTTCTGGGGCAGGCCGCCGACGGCGAAGTTCTTCGGGTCCATGCCGTTGGTGACCACGGACGCGGAGTACTGGTCGGGCGCCGACATGAACATGCCGATCTTGCCCGCGGCGAACTGCTGCGCCATCGCGTCGAGGTCGATGAGCGTCGTGCTGGGCATCGAGCCGTCGGTCCAGCGCATCTCCTGCAGGGCCTTCAGCGCATCCTTCGATGGCGTGCCGTCGAAGGTGACCTTGGTGCCGTCGGCGTTCTCGACACTGCCGCCGAACGCGTAGGTCTGGGTGGTGAACATCCAGCCGCCCTGACCCTTGGTGGTCAGCTGGGCGTATCCGGCGGCGCCGGTCTTCTCGGTGATCTGCTTGGCGTCGGCCCGGACCTCGTCCCAGGTCGTCGGAGGGCTGTCCGGGTCGAGCCCGGCCTTGGTGAACAGGTCGCGGTTGTAGACGAGGCCGACGGAGTATGCGGAGGTCGGGACGCCGTAGGTGTGCCCGCTGCTGTCCTGTGCCACCTTGAGCACGGTCGGGTTGAGCTGGTCGATCAGCTTGCTGCTCTTCAACACGTCGGTCAGGTCGGCGACCTGCTTGCGAGCGACGAGCCCCTGGGGTTCGGTGAACGGGACGCTGAGGACGTCTGGCATGTTGCCGCCGGCGACGAGCGCCTGGAACGTGGTGGCGTCCCAGGCGGTCTCCATCGGTTTGAGCGTGATCGTCGGGTTGGCCTTCTCGAAGGCCGTGACCTGGCTGTCGTAGAAGGCGCGATTGTCCTTGTCCGACGCGGCCGGGCGGTCGCCGATCCTGATGGTCACCTTGCCGTCGCCGCCGTCGGATGAGGGCGAGCTCGAGCATCCGACCAGTGCGGCGAGCACAGCGATGCCGGTCGCAGCAGCGACGACGGCCTTACGCGATGGTTTCATCTTTGAAACTCCTTGGTTGCTGCGGCGCGGAGGGCCGCGATTCTCCGGGTTGGAATGGATAGCGCAAATGCTTTCGCACACGCAGTCTGCCTCACCGACCCGCCAGAAGCAAGCGATTCCGGAATCTGCGCAATCGATTGCGCGAAATCTGGATCGAAACGTTCATCCGCGGGTGAGTGGCGCGCGCAAGGGTTTTCATTCTGCGATCGACGGGCGCGGGCTTCCGTCACGGCTGGCGGGCGCGAATCGGCGGTCGAGCGAAATCGCTTACACTCGGAGGACGCCGGGGCGTCTCCCCACTAACGTAAGGTGAGCGCCATTCCCGAGGAGGACGGATGACGAAGCGGGCCAGCATGAGCGACGTCGCGCGCGCGGCGGGCGTCTCGCTCACCACTGCGTCGCGGGCGCTCGGCGGGGTCGGCCGGGTCTCGGCCGAGACCCGCGCGAAGGTCATCGAGACGGCGGAGCGACTGCAGTTCCAGCCGGACATGATCGCCCGCTCCTTCGTCACCGGCCGCAGCTTCATCGTCGGCGTGCTGGCAGAGGCGGCCCAGGGGCGCTTCAGCATGCCGCTCATCGTCGGCGCAACCGACCTGCTCGGACGCGAGAACATCGCAGCCGTCACCCTCGACGCGCGGGGCACTCCGCGGCGGCTGAACGACTACCTCAAGCGGCTGCGCTCGCGCCGCATCGACGGCATCCTCGTGGTCGGCGACGACCCCAACCGTGCGAGCCTGGTGCTCTCGGAGGACTTCGCGGTACCGGTCGTCTTCGCCTCGTCGTCGGCCACCCCGGAGACCGACCACGTCGTGGCACCCGACAACCGCGCCGCCGGCCGCATCGCCGCCGAGCACCTGATCGGCCTCGGCCGCCGGAACATCGCCCACGTGACCGCCGCCGTCCACGAGCCGGCGGTCGACGCGCGCGCCTCCGGATTCGCCGACGCAATGGAGGCGGCCGGCATGAAGACCGCCCTCGGCGGTCCCCTGTACGGCAGCTACCTCCAGCGCTGGGGTACCGACGCGGCCGAGCGCATCCTGGCCAGCGGCGAACCCGTCGACGCCATCTTCGCGGCCAACGACGAGATCGCCATCGGGCTCTTCGCCGAGTTCCACAAGCACGGCATCCGGGTTCCTGACGACATCGCGATCGTCGGCTACGACAACCGCCTCGCCGGCGTCCGCCGGCCAGACGACCCGTTGACCAGCTTCGACCCGCAGCTGCTCACCGTCGGCGAGCGCGCCGCGAAGCGCTTGCTCGCGGCGATCGCCGGCGAGAGTGAGCCGGGGATCGAGTACGTCGAGCCGAGGTTCATCGTCGGACGTTCGACGGTCGGTCCGACGCTCGAGCCATACGACCTGCTCTGACGCGACCTGCTCTGACGCGACCTGCTCTGACGCGACCTGCTCTGAGGCGCGATCCCGGGCTCAGGCCGCCGCCCACGTGAAGGTCTCCCAGCCCTGAAGGCGAGGCGCGTTCGCCAGGACGGGCGTGTCCGTCGTGTCCTGGCGGGCGCTCGCGAACTGGCCGTCGGCATACGACACCAGGCCGACCCCGCCCCCGCCGAGCGGCACCCAGCGGAACGACTCCCAGTCGGCGACAGCGGTGACCGCCGCGGTGAGCGGCGAGCCCGCCGTCGCCTGCCACGCGCTGACGTACTTGCCGTTCGCCTGCGCCTGCAGCGCGACGAGGCCGTTGCCCGCATCCACGACGGTGAACCGCTCCCAGGTGTCGACGACCGGGGCCACGGCTTGCAGCGGGGCGGTGCCGTCATCCTGCTTCCTGGCGCTGACGAACAGTCCGTTCGACGATTTCAGCGAGATCGTGGCGCCGACCGGCGCGGGGTTCGCGACGGCGTCCGGATGGGCGAACACGTCGTCCTGGTACGCGCTGTACGGCGGGTCGAGCGGGGTGCCGTCGCCCTCGGTCAGTCCCCACGCCGCACCCTGGTCGAGGCTGAAGTACATCGCCGACTGGAGCCCGACCGTGGTGCGGGCGGCGCGGAACTCCGCGAGCTGCGCCGGGATGTATGACCCGCGGTGCGTCAGGTCGTCGTTCTCGTTCGAGTTCCACTCGGTCACCATGAAGGGCCGGCCGTAGCGTGCCTTGGCGTAAATCGGGAGATTGAACGATGGGCCGGCCCCGTCCGTCCCGATCCGGAAGAGATCGCCGTCGACCTGGTAGTTGTGCCAGGTCGTGATGTCCCAGCGCACCTGCGGATGGCCACCCGACCCGTCCGGCTGCATGCCGTCCCAGAGGGCGTCGGCCGCTGCGATGTCAGACCGGCAGAAGTTGATGCCGCACTGTGCAGACGGCTGCACCTGCTTGATCCCGTCGATCAGGCCGAGCATGAAGCCGCGCATGACCGGCCAGGTGGCGTTGTTCCAGTCGATCGCCTTCGTGCCCGCGTCGTTGATGTGGTCGGCGGCGACGAGGTTCGGGTCGCGGGTGAGCTCGTTGCCGCATTCGTACATGGTGATGCCGAGCGGCGCGAGGGCCGTGGCCACCCGCACCGCGATGTCCTTGGCGGCGGCCCTGGCTTGCGCCTCCGAGCTGTACAGCAGGTTGTGGTTTCCGTCCTGCAACCCGGCGTCGATCACCGGGAACACCGTCTTGCCCGCGCCGGTGACCGCTTGCGCGATGGTCTTGGCGCGGGCGATGGTGTCGTCGCCGCCCCCGGTGTTGATGCGCAGCACCGTGGCGCCGACGGCACCCATGGCGGCGACGACCGCGGTGGGGGACAGCGCCGTGTCGTAGTGGGTGTTGACGCCGTACATCATTCCGGCGGGAGCCACCAGAGGGATGCGCGGATCGGTGACCTTCAGCCACGCATCGTTCAGGCAGACGTACCACTGCCCGGACGTGTTGGTGCAGTAGACCATCCCGCCGTACCAGAGCAGCACAGCCACGTTGTATGTGTTGCCGACGGTCGCGCCGTTGCGGTAGATCACTCCGCCGGAGACCGTCCAGACGGCGCCTCCGTTGTCGGTGATCGACGTGGCGGACGGGATGGTGGTGCCATCCGGCGACGCATTGGGCGAGTCACCCATCGGGCGGATACCGAGCGGAGAGGCCGAGGCGCGGACCGGCGGTCCTCCGGCCGCGAGGGCGAGCGAGGCGGTGGCCGCCGCAGCGGCCACCGTGCCAAGGAAGATCCGTCGCGGGATGGGCGCGGGCTCGTTCATGTTCGTGACTCCCGAGTTCGTCACGGCGCACACACGTCGTCGTGAGGCTGGTTGCAAACGCGCAATCGTTTGCACAGCCCATGATGGGACACGACCGCTCTCAGCGCAAGGCCTGCTCCGCAACGGACGCCGACGGCAGATTCGGCGATTGACACCCGCGCCCTCCGGGCCTAATCTGACCGAGCCGCGCGATTCCGCGCGAAACCGATCCCATTTCGAACGACGGAGTTCACAGGTGAAGATTCGATCGTTATCCGTCGCGACCGCGCTGGTCATGCTTGGCGTCGTCGCGATCCCGACATCAGCGCAAGCAATTGCGCATCCCACGAGTCGCGGTGGAAGCAGCTCCGCCGGCTCCGTGCCGGCCAGCTGCCCGGCCGCGACCCCCAACCCCACGTCCGACAACGTGACCGACTACCAGCTCGATTCCAACGTCGTCGGGGCGGGACGCTGGTCGTACGAGTCGATCGACGGTGACGCTGTCAGCCTCCTGAGCAAGGGCGGAAGCGGTGCGTTCGCCGCCGACGAGTGGGCGGCGGACACCAGCAAGCCCGAGCACGCCTGGTTCGTCAAGGCCGACGGCTCGATCGGCACCGACTGGCGTCCGATCGCCGAGACCTACACGGTTCCGGAGGTCGCAGACGGCAAGAACGTCCACATTTCCGGGAGCTTCACGTCGCCCGGCGGGCGTTTCCGCGTGCTGCTCTCGCACGACGGTCAGAGCGACACGATCGGCAGCCCGAGCGCCTTCACGGAGCTCTACACATACACCGGGACCTCGACCACGTTCGACCTGAACGTCACGGCGGCCACAGGCGACGACATCCTGTTCGTCGACGACGGTGTAGCGACCTGGTGGGTGGCCGGCCAGCTGAAGGCCACGGTCACCACACAGCTGTCGACCCCGCCGGCCGTGGTCACCGCGAAGCCAGGACCCGGCGCCATCGACGCCGGCGACGCTGTCAGACTGTCCAGCGCGACCGACGGCGCATGTATCGCGTACACGACCGACGGCTCCGACCCGACCACCTCGACCACTGCCAAGACGTATACGAAGCCGGTCGTGATCGCGGCCGACACCGACATCAAGGCGGTGGCGATCTCGAAGACGGGCGCACCGAGCGCGGTCTCCGACCTGCCGTTCGTGCTGAATGAGCCGTTCCGCGCCTTCGCCGGCATCAACCAGGCCGGCACCACGGGCCTCACCGCCGGTGTGCAGTGGTCGCGGCAGGACTTCGACTGGGGAACGGTCGAGCCGGCGAAGGGGCAGATCGACCAGCCGGCCCTCGCCGAGTACGTGCGCCAGTTCCGCGAGGCGAAGGCGCACGGTGAGACGATCCTCCCCGTGCTCGCCTACACGGCGGGCTGGGCGGCCAACCGCACAGGCTATACGTACGACTTCCACGGGACCACCTACGTCTACGGCCCCGTGCTCTCGGAGCAGAACGGCAACTTCACCCGCCAGCTCACCACCAAGGACGCCTCGGGCACGGTCCTCGAGACAAAGAATGTGCAGACGAACATCGGGCGCACACCGCCGCAGGACCCGGCCGACTTCGCGCACTTCGTGAAGCTCGCGGTCGACACGCTGAAGCCGCTCGGGATCACCTACTTCCAGGTGTGGAACGAGGCGTACCCGGGCTCCGGCTTCTGGGAGGGCGGCATGGACCAGTACATGCAGGACATCCAGCTCCCGGCGGCCAAGGTCATCCACGCGGCCGGCGCCAAGCTCGTCTACGGCGGCTGGATCTGCGGGGCTCCGCTCAGCGAGTACATCGCACTGCTCGACAAATGGAACGCGTGGAAGACGGTCGACGTCTACGACATGCACTACATGCCGATCGGCACCATGCAGACGATCTACGCGGCCGCCCAGAAGCGCGGCATCAAGAACCCGTCGGTGTGGCAGACCGAGATCGGTTTCACGACCGAGGACAAGTTCATCGCCGACATCTACCCGCGCGTGTTCCAGTGGGCGCTGTCGAAGGGGACGAAGAACATCGATCAGACCAAGCTGATCTACTTCGCCGACTGGTCGCCGAACGACCCGGCCGCCTTCGGGTACAACCGCACCATCCGCAGCGGGTCCGGCCTGAGCACCAAGGGCAAGACGCTGGTCACGTTGGCGAACCTGCTCCGCGGCACGAAGGCCGAGGTTTACGACGACTTCACCACGTCGCCCGGGCTCAAGCCCGAGCTGAACGAGGCGCTCTCGACGGCCAACGGGTTCCGGCTCGACGGCGACCGGGTGGTCCTGGCGATCGATCTCAAGCGTCAGAACCAGGCCGACATCTTCGAGGACCAGGCGACGGGGGACACCATCCACCTGAACTTCGGGAACCCGACGATGACGGTGACGCTGCGGAACGTGCACGACGTGAAGTCCCTCAACCGCGTCGACCTGTTCGGCAACACCACGCCGCTGACCTGGAAGAGCACCGGCAGGAACACCATCCAGGTGCAGGTCCCGATCATCGACGCCGACCCCACGGTGCACGATCTCAACCAGACCGAGAACGAGGACGTGTTCTACCTCTCCCTGCAGCAGGGCTGAGCAATATGACAGGGGGGCCGTCGTCCGGATCGGGCGGCGGCCCCTCGCCACGACGGCATCCGCCCGGAAGGAACCGGAGCACGGCATGAAGCATCTCATCGTCGAGACCGACGTGTTCAGCGACGTCGACGACATCGGCGCCCTCGCCATCGCGCATGCCCTCGCAGACGAGGGCCGGTGCGAGATCCTCGCGATCGGCGTCAACACGCCCAGTATCTACGGCGTGCCGGCCGTGCGCGCCGTCAACGGATTCTTCGGACGACCCCGCATCCCGGTCGGCCGCTTCGCGACTCAGGACGAGTCCGTCTCCGAGCCCGACTATGCCAAGTTCATCGCCGAACACTACGCGGTTCCCGCGGCCGAGCGCGACGAGCTCGCCGTGACGCTCCACCGCCGCGCCCTCGCCGAGGCTGCTCCGGGATCTGTCACCGTCATATCGCTCGGCTTCTTCGGCAACCTCCGCGATCTCATCGAGTCCCCGGCTGATGAGGTCTCCGAGCTGGGCGGCAGAGCGCTGATCGCCCGGGCGGTCTCCCGCCTGATCGTCATGGGCGGCCGCTACCCCGAGGGCCACGAGTTCAACATGGCGCGCGATCCGGTCGCAGCGGCGTCCGTGCTCTCGCTGTGGCCGACGCCGATGGATTTCGTCGGCTGGGAGACGGGCTTCGAGGTCGTCACCGGCGCGGACCTGTCTCGGAGCAGCGAGCGCAACCTCGTCGGCGCCGCCTACCGGAGATACTCCGGTGAGGGCGCCGGCCGCGAAAGCTGGGATCTCATCGCGATGCACTACGGCATCGTCGCCGACCCGAGCTTGTATACGCCGTCGCCGCACGGGACGGTCGTCGTGGCGGAGGACGGGACGACCCGCTTCGTCGCGCGCACCGGCGGCAGCCACCGCTACATCTCACTCGCCGTCGAACCGGCGATGGTCGCCCATGCCCTCGATACCCTGCTCGAGCGGTCAGTCCGCGTCCAAGCCCGCCGATGACGAGTGACCGCCGTGTTCGCCGCCCGTGACACCGACGTGGCGAAGATGCAGCCCGTGGGTTCATCACTGCAAGCTGCAGGAGTACGGTGCAGGTGATGATGGATATGCAGACGATGGTCCGGACGACCGTAGCGATCAATGGAACCGGCTACTTCCTGGCGCAGGGCCAGGATATTGAGGATCTGCAGAACCGGATAGAGGCGGCCAGTGCCTCGTCGGGACGGTTTGTGAGCTTCACCGTGGTCGGCAATCGAGCGGTGAGTGTGCTCATCACCCCGCGGAGCCAGGTGGTGATCTCCGTCGAGACGGTCCAGTTCGACCCGCGGGACACCGGAGACGACGAAGAGCCGTTCGGCGGCCTCTTCGATTTCTGATCCGACGCGTGGCCCGTCGATCCGGTTGCTGAGAGTTGCTCTCCTTTGCTAGGCGACCAGAGCGTTACATGATAGACATCAGTCAGTAGAGGCAGACCGGGCGGTATCGCATTCTGTTCATAACCCTTTCCCAACTGAGGGATTGCGTGTGACTATGCATCGTTCTCGTCGTATTCGTTCCGGTTTGATCGTGCTCTCGATCGCTGCCGGCGGCTGTCTGGCTCTCGTCGCCGGAGGCGCGGCCCAGGCCGCGACCACAATCAGCGGCCCCATCGACCTGGGAGACGCCACGTCGTTCGGCGTTCTCGGCGGGAGCGCGGTGACCAACACCGGCCCCTCCGTGATCAACGCGGATGTCGGCGTCAGCCCCGGCACATCGGTCACCGGTTTCACCGGGCCTCCCGCTGGCAGCTTCACGGGCACCCTGCACCAGACGGACGCGTTCGCGGGTCAGGCGCAGGCAGACCTGACGACAGCATTCAATTCGGCGGCCGGTCTGACGCCGACCACGTCGGGGCTCGGCGATCTGACGGGCAAGTCGCTCACACCGGGCGTCTACTCGGGCGGTGCGCTGTCCCTCACCGGCAACCTCACCCTCGCCGGGAGCGCGAACTCGGTCTGGGTGTTCCAGGCGGCGAGCACCCTGATCACCGGGTCCGCGAGCACGATCACGCTCACCGGCGGAGCCTCGTCGTGCAACGTGTTCTGGCAGGTGGGAAGCTCCGCGACGCTCGGCAGCTCGTCGCTCTTCGTCGGAACGATCATGGCCGACCAGTCGATCACAGCGACTACCGGCGCCGCCGTCAGCGGACGCCTGCTCGCTCGGACCGCGGCCGTCACCCTCGACGACAACACGGTCACGCTGCCCAGTGGATGCGCGGCTCCCGCCGCACCCGTCGTCACCGGCAGCCCGGCGATCACCTCGGGCACACCGACGGACGGGGTTGTGGGAACGCCGTACTCGTTCGACGTGACCGCATCCGGAACGCCGGCAGCCACCTTCGCCGTGACCGCAGGCACCCTCCCGGCCGGGCTTCAGCTGAACACGGCGACGGGTGAGATCTCCGGCACCCCGACAGGCGCGGGCAGCAGCACGTACACGATCACGGCGACGAACGGGGTCGCGCCCGACGTGTCGGCCATCTACACGACGACGGTCACCCCTGCGGCCGTGGTGGGAACCCCGGGAACCCCGGGAACGCCAGGAACGCCGTCAACGCCAGTGACCCCGCAGGATGTCAACACCCCGACAACCGGCGCTGGCGAACTCGCGAACACCGGCTCCAACGTTGACGGTGTCTGGTGGGTCGGCGGTGCCGCCCTGGTCGTGTTCGGCACCCTCCTCACGCTCGTCCTGTCCCGTCGCCGCGGCGCCCATCGTCAGTAGCCGTTTCGCCGATCCGGGTGGTTGCGAGAGGATCGTTGGATGATCCGCGTAGTGCTCTTCGACCTCGACGGCGTGATTCGGCATTTCGACCCGGCGCACGCCGCAGACATCGAACAGAAACACGGGCTTGAGGCGGGAACGCTCGAAGGCATCGCGTTCGCGCAGCCACTGATCGACGACGTCACAACCGGTCGAATCAGCAGAGCCGACTGGATGCGTCGGGTCGGTGCCCTGGTCGGCAGCGCGGCGGCCGCGGAGGAATGGGGTTCTCAATCGCCGGTCGTCGATGAGGAACTTCTGGAGCTTTCCGACGAGATCCGCGCCGTGGGGCTGAGGACGGCCGTGCTCACGAACGGGACGGACACCATCCACGCCGAGATCGCCGCGATGGGTATCGGCAACAGGTTCGACGCGGTCTTCAACTCGGCCGACATCGGGTACGTGAAGCCCGACGTCCGTGCCTTCGGGCACGTCCTCGACGCCCTCGGGGTCGAGGCGGAGGACGTGTTCTTCACCGACGACTCCGCCTCGAAACTGGCCGGCGCAGACACTCTCTCGATACGAACCCACCTCTTCGAGGGCGTGGCCGGCCTTCGCCGGCAGCTGATTCAGGCGGGTGTCGACGTCACCGAGCCAGCGCACGTACGCCGATAGTCACGCATCCCGATCCGCCGCCTCTGCCAGGAACGCCAGGATCCTGACCGCGGCTTCGCGCGGCTCGCGGATCATCGTCTCGTGCCGGTGACCGGGCACCTCCAGGTACTGAGCGCCCGGGATGGTCTCCGCCACCTCCGTGCACCAGGGCCGCGGGCAGACCCGGTCGTCGGCGCCGCGCAGCACGAGCGTCGGCACCGCGACCCGCGGGTAGGCGAGTTCCGGACGGTGCACCAGCATGGCGTGCAGCTTGCGCCGGAGGTTCGGGCCTGCGCGCAGGTATTCGCGGCCGCCGCGGTAGAGGACGAGCGGCTTCTCCGGGGCGAGGTCGCGGAGCAGCCGCCAGAGCTGGGGCGCCAGCCGGCGCGCGCTCGGGTCCACTGTCGGCGCGACCAGCACCAGTCGCTCGACCAGCGCGGGATGCCGGACGGTCAGTTCCGTGGCGATCTGCGTGCCCATCGAGTGGCCGATCGCCACGACGGGGCCGTGGTCGCGCGAGCGGAGGTAGGCGGCGAGGAGGTCGGCCGTCCGCTCCATCGTCAGGGTGCGCGGGGGCTCGGGGGCGTCCCCGTATCCGGGCTGGTCGATGGCGACGACGCGGCCGTGGGTGGCGAGGATGTCGACGAGTCCGTCGAAGACTTTGCGCCCCATCCCGATCCCGTGGATGAGCAGGAAGACCGGGCGCCCGTCGCCGCGTTCCTCGGCGATCAGCGTCGCACCGGCGTGAGTGAACTCGACGATGACGGGAGCTGGCTCTGACACGGTACGACGATAGCGCGGCGACCGCGATCGGGCGGAAACACCCGCGAAACGTCGTCCATCTACGCTTGCGCCATGTCCTCGTCGAATACGAGCGGGTCCGGGGAGTGGCGGCGATTCACCGATGGTTCGATCGAGCGGGAGATGCTCGTCGCACTCAGTCACCGCGTCGGTGCGGCCTTGCGCCCGCGGTCGCTCACCCTGGCGGGCGGCACGCGGGTCGAAGTCGAGGGGATGGATCCGGCCGGCACCGTCGTGGTGCAGCTCGTGGCCAACCAGGGCGCGTACAAGCCGTCGTATCGCAACAAGGTGATGGCCGACATGTTCAAGCTCCTCTGGCTGCGGTCGAGCGTTCCCGAGGTGGAGCGCGCCGTGCTCGTGGTCACCGCGCTGACGGCCCAGGCGCTGAACGGCTGGGTGGCCGTCGCTGCCGCCGACCTCGGCGTCGAGGTCTACGTCTTCGACGGCCGTGAGGTGGCCTCGCTGCCCCGCCAGAGTTAACGTGCGCGCAATCTTGCGGTGCTGCTGCACGAAACACGGCCTGAATAGGTTGGGGTCATAACAAGCGGACTCCGCGTGGCAGACATCGAACTCGCTACGCACGCTCTCCGCCATCTGGGAACGGGCATGTGTGTCCGTACACGGTATGGAGGGTGCGAATGGTTACACCAGCGGTAGAGCTGAGTTCCGTCGGCAAGGTCTACGGATACGGCCCGTCGGCGATGATCGCGCTGAACGACGTTCAGCTGTCCATCGAACCGGGGAAGTTCGTCAGCCTGATCGGGCCGAGTGGATGCGGCAAGTCGACGCTCCTCCGGATCGTGGCCGGCCTCGAGACCGCCGATCGCGGAGACGTGCGGGTGCACGACGTGACGCCCGCGGAGGCCGGAGCGGCGAAACTGATCGGGCTGGTTCCGCAGACCCCGGCACTCCTGCCGTGGTTGTCCGTGCTCAAGAACGTGACGCTGCCGCGGAAGATCAACCCGGGCGCTGCCAAGCGGCGGGAGCGCATCGGCGACCTGGCCACCCGCCAGGAGGGCAGCGGAGCCCCCGACATGCTCGAGCTGCTCGACCGCGCCGGACTCGCCGAGGCCGCCGACAAGCTCCCTGCCCAGCTCTCCGGCGGGATGCAGCAGCGGGTCGCCATCGTGCGGGCGTTCGGGCTGCAACCGGATGTGCTGCTGATGGACGAGCCGTTCTCCGCGCTCGACGAGTTCACTCGCGAGAGCCTGCAGGACCAGCTGCTCGACCTGTGGGACGAGCTGAAGACGACCGTGGTGTTCGTGACCCACTCCGTCTCCGAAGCCGTGCGCATGTCGGACACCGTCGTGGTCATGGCGCCGCGACCGGGGCGCATCGTCGACGTGATCGACATCGACCTGCCCCGCCCGCGCAACCAGAAACTGTTCGAAGAGCGCCGGTTCCACGAATACGAAGACCTGATCAGAGATCGCCTGCACACCGCGTGGCGATCGACGGATGCGGCGTGAGGGAGATCGAGATGACTGTCGCAACGAATCGGGTCCCCGTGTCGCAGCACGTCGAGGTCGAGCCCCCGGCCGAGCTCTCGCGGTTCAGCCTGAAGCATCCCCGGTCGCGGATCGCCTGGATCCGGCCGGCCGTCTGGCTGCCGCTGGTGGTGATGCTCGCGGTCCTCGCCGTCCTCTGGCAGTGGGGCGCAGCATCCATGCCGTACCTGCTGCCGCCGCTGCAGGCCATCGGCGACTCGCTGGCGGGCAACCTCGGCTACTACCTCGGCAACGCGCTGATCACGCTGGGGGAGGCGACCGCCGGGCTGGCCATCGGCTTCGTCGCCGCCTTCGTGGTCGCCGTGCTCATCAGCGAGCTGCCGGTGGCGCGGAGAGCCATCATGCCGATCGCCGTCGTGCTCAACGTCACGCCGCTGGTCGCCATCGCTCCCGCACTGGTCGTCGCGTTCGGCTTCGGACCGCTGCCGAAGCTGATCATCACGGCCCTGATCTGCTTCTTCCCGATCCTGATCAACACGGCGGTGGGCCTCCGGTCCGTGCCGCAGCAGGTGATGCAGGTGTACAAGACGATGAACGCCTCCCGGCTGGAGATGCTCGTGCACCTGCGGGTGCCCAACGCGCTGCCGTACATCTTCGCCGCGCTGCGCATCGTCTTCCCGCTCTCGATCATCGGCGCCGTCGTGGCCGAGCTCTCCGCATCCGGTTCGACGGGCGGACTCGGAACCGTCATCAGCGTCGCGTCGTCGATGAACCAGCTCGCCGTCGTCTACTCCTCGATCTTCGTCCTCGCCGTCATGGGCGTCCTTCTGCTCGCACTCATCACGCTGATCGAGCGGCGCGTCCTGCACTGGCACGAGAGCTCGACGGACTAGCCGACCGCCGCTCACCGACCACCTCACGCTGCCGCCCCCGCGGCAACGGCGGTCGTCCTGTGTCTCCACCCACCCACAGCACCCCTGCACCACCCCCTGCACCACCCATCCCCGAAGGAGTGACCCATGCAGCACCGCTTCATCAAGACCGGTCTCGCGACCGTCGCCGCTGTCGTCCTGACGCTCGGCGTCGCCGCGTGCAGCTCCGGCGCCCCGGCAGATTCCGCATCGGCGGGCAGCGCCATCTCCGCCGACCGCTGCGCGAAGAACAAGGCAGCCGGAACGATCAACTACCTCTCCGGATACCAGTTCCAGTCGTCTGCGTCGATCCTCGAATACATCGCCGCGAGCAAGCTCGGCTACTTCTCCGACCTGTGCCTGGATGTGCAGCTCAAGCCGGGCAGCGGCGACACCGCCCAGAACACCAAGCTCCTCGCGAGTGGCCAGGCAACCGTGTCCGCCATCTCCCAGCAGGACCTCATCCAGGCCAGGGCGAACGGCATCGACATCGAGGGCATCTCCTCCTATTCGAACGCCGGACTCGACATCCTGATGACGAACCCCGGCATCACCGACCTCACGCAGCTCGACGGTCAGGTCGTCGGCCACAAGGGCTACGTGCCCGCCTCCGTCGAAGCGATGATGGTGAAGGCCGGCGTCGACTGGAACTCGCTGAAGCTGGTCAAGGAGGGCTACGACCCGTCGGTGCTTCCTCGCAAGCAGGACGGCCTCGCCGCCCTCACCGGATTCATCTCGAACGAGCCCAACCAGCTCAAAGCGGCCGGAGACAAAGTCACCGTCTGGCAGCCGGTGAAGTACGGCATCCCGAGCTCGCTCGGTGCGATGGCGGTGAACCCGGCGTTCGCCAAGGCGCATCCGACCGCGGTGCAGGACGTCCTCCGGGCCGCGCTGCACGCCTACGAATACTGCACGGCCAATGACGCGAACATCGAGAAATGCGTCGGCTTCGCGGCCGACCTGTCCGGCGGAGCGACATACGACAAGAAGCTCAACGCCACCATCTGGAAGACCGAGACCCAGGTCGTCGCCGACAACCCCACACCCGGCCAGCCGCTCGGCGGGATGGATGCGGAGAACATCACGAAGCTCGTCGACATGCTGCACCAGTTCGAGATCGTGCCGGCCGGCGTGACCGGGACGGAAGCCGCCGACTGGTTCGACGACTCGTACATCAAGGCCATCTACAAGGGCGACGCCCTCATCTGGCCCGCGCCGTAGCCCGGACAGCACCGACCCCGGGGCGGGGAAACGCCTCCCCGCCCCGGGTACCACCAGCCTCAGCACCAGCACGGAACCGCACCGAAAGGCCCGCAGAATGTCAGCGAAAGACTATGGAATCTTCCTCCCCATCGGGAACGGGGGGTGGATGCTCTCGACCACCGCCCCGCATCCGGAAGCCTCATACGCCTGGAACAAGCGAGCCGCGCTGCACGCCGAGAACATCGGACTCGACTTCATCATGTCGATGGCCAAGTGGCGCGGATTCGGTGGCACTACCGACCACTGGGGCCGCTCTCTCGAATCGATGACGATGATGTCGGCGCTCGCCGAAGCGACCGATCGCGTCAAGATCTGGGCGACGATGCACGCCAACGTGCACAACCCCGCCGTCGCGGCGAAGATGTACGCCACCCTGCAGGACGTCTCCGGCGGTCGCGCGGGCATGAACATCGTGAACGGCGCCTATGCGGGCGAGTTCGAGCAGTTCGGCATCTGGGACGAGACGCTCAGCCATGCCGACCGGTACGCGATGACCGAGCTGTGGACCGAAGCGGTCACCCGGCTCTGGAGCGAGGACTCCGTGACCATGCACACCCCATACTTCGACCTGGTCGACTGCGAATCGCGGCCGCACCCCTCGTCGCAGCCCACTATCATCAGCGCGGGGAAATCGGAGGCCGCGCGGGCATTCCAGGCCCGCTTCGCCGACGGTGCGTTCCTCGCGGGCGACAGCCTGGAGGAGATGACGGAACTCTCCGCAGACGTTCACGCCCGTGCAGCAGCCAACGGCCGGACCTGCAAGACGTACTCGATGCTCACCGTCGTGCAGGACGAGACGGATGCGCTCGCCGACAAGAAGGTGAAGGAGTGGGGAGCAGGCGTCGACCGCGAAGCGCTGGCCAACATGCGCGCATCCTGGGGTGTGCCGGAGGACCAGGCGCGGGCCTGGGCATCCGGCGCTGTCGGTGAGGCCGCGTTCCAGACGGCGTACGTCGCCGGGTCCGCTCAGACCGTGACGGAGCACATCCAGTACATCGTCGGCGAGGCGGACCTCGACGGGCTGATGCTGATCTTCCCCGAATACGACCAGGACATGGTGCTGTTCGGCGAGACCGTTCTCCCCGCTCTGCGCGCGCACGACGAGGCGGGAACCCGATGAGCGCCCTCCGTGAGGCCCAGTTCGGCCGGCTCACCGCCCCCGGCAGCAAGCCGGCCCTGGTGGTCGTCGATGTACAGCGCGACTTCGGCGACCCGGCTGCGCTCGGTGCGTACGGCCTGACCGACGAGGTCGTCGCCGGGCTCGACGCCACCGTCTCCCGCATCGCGGCGCTGGTCGACAGTGCCAGGGAGCTCGGCGTGCCGGTGGTCTGGGTGGAGCTCGGCAGCGATCCGGCCCGGCCGTGGAAGTCCAGCAACTGGTTGCGCGACGGCGACTACGACGCGCCGATGGGCGAGACGGAGCCCTGCATCGTCGGGACGGCAGGCGCCGAGTGGTACAGGATGGAGCCCGCCGCCGACGAGCTCCGGGTGGTCAAGCGCGGATACAGCGGCTTCCTCGGAACGGACCTCGACGAGCGGCTGCGGGCGAACGACTACGACTGGCTCACCATCGTCGGGCTCACCAGCGAGTGCTGCGTCGACGCAACGGCACAGGATGCGATGCAGCTCGACTGGCCCGTCGTTGTGCCGAGGGACGCGACAGCGGCGTACGACCTGGCGGTCCACGAGGCCGCGCTCGTGCAGCTGGAACTCAACGTCGCCGTGATCTCGGACGTGGACGAGGTCGTCGGCCTCTGGAAGAAGGCGACATCGTGAGCGGAATGCACATCGCGTACGACCTCTCCTTCACGCACACCGAGGGCCGCTGGACGCAACCGGGGTCGTGGGTCGGCCAGCAGTTCCCCGACGTGCGCATGTACATGGAGGTGGCCCGCACCGCAGAGCGCGCGGGCGTCGACATGCTCTTCTTCGGCGACGGTTCTGGAATCCCCAGCACGTGGCGAGGCAGCATCGACCCTGCCGTGGAGTGGGGCATCCAGTGGCCGCGCCAGGACATGTCGCCGATCATCGCCGCCATGTCGACGGTGACGGAGAACATCGGGTTCGGGCTCACGTACTCGTCGACGTTCATGCACCCGTTCTACGTCGCGCGCCTGCTCAACTCGCTCGATCACGTGACCGGCGGCCGGATCGCGTTCAACGTCGTAGCGTCGAGCCGCGGGGCGGATGCGGCCAACTACGGATACGCGCAGCTGATCGACCACGACCTGCGCTACGAGCGCATGGAGGAGTTCATCGGCGTCTGCCGTGCCCTGTGGGACTCGGTGGCCCCGGATGCGATCATCCGCGACAGGGCGACGGGCCGGTTCGCCGACCCGTCGAAGGTGCGGGCGATCGACCACGACGGGCAGTTCTTCACCGTCAAGGGACCGCTGGCGTCCGTGCCGAGCCCGCAGGTGCATCCGGTGATCGTGCAGGCGGGCAACTCCCCGCGGGGGATCGCCGGCTCCGCGTCGTTCGCCGACCTGATCTTCGGCTTCGGCGGCAACCTCGCCGGTCAGCAGCGCCATCGCCGGATGCTCGACGAAGCCCTCGTGGCCGAAGGGCGCGACCCCGCGCACATCGGCATCCTCTGGGCGACCCAGGTGATCGTCGGGCGCACCGCGCAGGAGGCGCAGACCCGCCGCGACGCCGTCGTGGACTTCTGGACGGACGAGGCGGTCGGCACCATGCTGTCGCACAACGCCGGCTACGACTTCTCCACGCTGCCGGCATCGTTCCGGCTCGGCGAGCTGCGGGACGAGATCGTCGCCGCCAACGCCAGCCCGGCCGGATTCGTCGGGGCACTGGTCGCGGAGTTCGGCGACGAGCACACGATGTCGAGGACGGAGTTCTTCGAGCACGGCTGGGAGGCGGCGACCGGCCTCGACCACACGATCGTCGGCGACGCGGCGACGGTGGCCGATGCGCTCGAGGAGAACTTCGCGCTGACCGGGTCGCGCGGCGGGTACATGCTGTCGAGCCCGCTCTCCATGCCGTCCGGGCTCGCCGAGCTGAGCGAGTCGCTGGTGCCGGAGCTGCGGCGTCGGGGCGCACTCGCCCCGCGCTATCCGGGTGCGACGCTGCGCGAGAACCTGGCGGTGTGACGTGAACGGCGTCGTGCGACAGGGGACACGCGACTGGCTCGCGCTCGGCAGCCTGTGCCTCGGGTTCTTCATGCTGCTCCTCGACAGCACGATCACGTCGGTGGCCCTGCCGGCGATGATGACCGGGCTGGGCGCGACGCAGACCCTCGCGATCTGGGTCAACAGCGGATACCTCATCGCATACGCAGTGCCGCTGCTGATCGCGGGCAGGCTGGGCGACCGGTTCGGGCACCGGCGCGTGTATCTCGTGGGGCTGGCAGCGTTCACGGTCGGATCCCTGCTGTGCGCCGTCGCGCCGACGGTCGGCTGGCTCATCGGCTGGCGCGTCGCACAGGGTGTCGGGGCGGCGCTGATGACCCCGCAGTGCCTCACGATCATCCGGTCGCTCTTCACCGCGCCGCGACTCGCGGTCGCGCTCGGGATCTGGGGAGCGGTCGGCGGGGCGGCGACGGTCGCCGGCCCTCTCGTCGGCGGGCTCCTGGTCGGGACTGCAGGGTGGCCGGCGATCTTCGCGGTCAACATCCCGATCGGGGTGATCACAGCGGTCGCGGTGCTGCTCTGGGTGCCCGTCTCCGAGCGCCGGTCGGCGCGCATCCCGCTGTGGGCGATGGTCGGCAACGCGCTGGGTCTCTTCGCGCTGGTGCTCGGGATCCAGGGCACGGTCGCGTCGTCGGCGTCCGTGGCGGGCGTTCCGCGCTGGGCTCTTGCCGTGTCTGGTGCCCTGGTGGTCGCTGCGGTCATCTGGCTGCAGCGCCGAGCGGCCGACCGCGCGCTCCTTCCCCTCTCGCTGTTCCGCAGCCGGGGGTTCGTGACCGCGTCGTGGGGAGCGGCGACTGCCGCATTCTGCGTCGGCTCCGCGCCCATCCCGCTCATGCTCGCCCTGCAGGACGACCGAGGGCTGGCTGTGCTGACCGCGTCGCTCGTGCTGGTGCCGATGGGGGTCGTCTGCCTCGTCGCCGCGCCGATCTCGGCCGCGATGAACAACTCGGTCGGGCCGCGGGTGGTCGCGATCATCGGAGCCGTGGCGCTCGTCGTCTCGATCGGCGGCACGGCTGCGCTCATCGCGGTGGCGGCTCCGCTCTGGACGATCTCGGTCGCGTTCGCGCTGTTCGGGATCGCCAACTCGTTCATCTGGTCGCCGTTCTCGATCGCGACGGTGACCTCGGTCGACCGGTCGTCGGTCGGAGCGGCATCCGGCACCTTCAACTCGCTGAAACAGCTCGGCGCCGTCCTCGGCAGCGCGGTCACCGCTGTGGTGCTCGCAGCCGCCGGCAACGCCGTCGCGCTCGGCGTGCTCGCCGCCGTGGGGGTGCTGAGCGTCGTGGCGGCGTCGCTGCTGCGGCTCACGCCGCCGAGCGCCGAAGTGAACGGCCTCCTCGTGGGCGTCGTGGTGCCCGGTGAGGGCGCTGGGCACGGACTCGGTTACCCGACGGCGAACCTGGCGGTCGAGCATCCGGTCGCCGCGCCTGCCGATGGGGTCTACTTCGGCGGGTTCCGTGCGGATTCGTGGCCGGCCCCACTGCCTGCGCTCGTCTCGATCGGGACGAACGACACCTTCCCCGGTCGCGCGCACACGATCGAAGTGCACGTCCTCGACTTCGACGGCGACCTGTACGGACTGCGCGCAGAGGTGAGCACCGACCGGCTCATCCGCGCCCAGCGGACGTTCGCCAACGCCGACGAGCTGATCGACGCGATGCGCGAGGACGAGCGCGGCGCCCGGTCGCTGCTCGCCGAAAGCCGGCACAGAGAGACAGAAATCCAGCACCGAGTAGAACGGACGAAGGTCTGATGGTCACAGCAGCAGTCATCGTTGGCAACCCGAAACCCCATTCCCGCACCCGTGACGCCGCCGAGCGCCTCGCCGCAGCCCTCGGGGCCACGTCGACGACCGTGGAGGTGTCCGAGTTGGGGGCCGGCCTGCTCGGGTTCGGCGACCCGCTGGTCGCCGACGCGGTGGCGCACGTGCAGCGCGCAGACATCGTCATCGCCGCTTCGCCCACGTTCAAAGGCACGTACACCGGCCTGCTCAAGCTCTTCCTCGACCAGTTCGCGACGGGAACCGGCCTGGCCGGTCAGGTCGCGGTGCCGGTGATGCTCGGCGCCGGCCCCGCTCACGCGCTCGCGCCGGAGCTGAGCCTCAAGCCGGTGCTCGTGGAGCTCGGGGCGATCTGCCCGGCCCAGGGCCTCTACCAACTCGATTCGCGCTACGCGGACGAGGGCTCGCTCGACGCGTGGGTCGCCGTGTGGGCACCCGCCATCCTCGGTTTCGTTCGAGAGAAGTGATCGCCATGACCATGATGTACGACTTCACCACCGACCCGGAAGAGATGCGCGCGGCCTTCTCCGGCTTCCCCTCCGGGGTCGCCGCCCTCGCCGCGTCGATCGACGGGGAGGCGGTGGTGATGATCGCATCGTCCTTCTCGGTCGGAGTGTCCTACGAACCGCCGATGGTGTCGTTCGCAGCGCAGCGGAGCTCGACCACCTGGCCGCAGCTCGCGGCGGCGCCGGTGATCGGAGTGTCCATCCTCGGAGAGGGTCACGCCGAGAAGACCAGCCAGCTCGCCTCCCGCGACAAGAGGAACAGGCTTCTCGGCGTGCGCAAGGCCGAGGTCGGCTCCGGCGCGATCTTCCTGGAGGGCTCGCCCACCTGGCTGGAGTGCGTGGTGGAGCACAGCTATCCGGCGGGCGACCACGACATCATCGTGCTCCGCGTCCTCGCCATGATGAGCGACGAGCTCCCGACGCCGATCGTGTGGCACCAGCGTCGGGTGAAGATCCTGCAGGGGTAGGTCCGGACGAGCTTAGCCGGGATGGCAACCGCAGGATCGCCGGGCCAGGAACCGGTGGGGGAGCGTCTCGTGCACGGGAGCGTCCGCCGCGTCGATCAGCACTTCGACGGCGCGCGACGCCAGTTCATGGATCGGTTGACGGACCGTCGACAGCGACGGGACCGCGTATTGCGAGTGCGCAGTTCCGTCGAACCCGACGACGGCAACGTCGTGCGGGATCCCGAGGCCCAGTTCAGCCGCGGCGTAGAGCACGCCGAAGGCCTGCTCGTCGGTCGCTACGTAGATGGCTCGCGGCCTGCCGGCCTCGGCCAGCCAGGTCATCGCCACTCGCGCGGCGTCCGCGCGGGACGTCTCAGACCTCCGCTCGGACGATTCGACGCCGGGAGAACGGAGGATCGCTCTGGTGTACCCCGCGGCGTGCTGCCGGGATCCGGCCGAATCGGTCGGGCCGTTGAGCAGGCCGATGGATTCGTAGCCGTGGGCGATGAGATGCATGGTCGCTTCTTCGGCGGCGTGGTCGTAATCGATGGTGAGCGACGAGGCGGGCTGGTCGAGATCCAGCGGGTGCAGAGCCACGATCGGGATGTTCGCCTCGGCAACGCTGCTGAGCTGCGGGTCGTCGGAGACCGAGACCAGGACGATGCCGTCCACCCGGCGTTCGATGAACGAGCTGAGCTGCTGCTCCTCCTGTTGCGCGCTACCCGCCGAATCCGCGATGAGCAGGAGCCGTCCGCGAGCGGTCGCGGATTCTTCCAGGGCGCGCGCCAGCTCGCCGAAGTACGGGTTTGCGATATCGGGAACGATCAGGCCGACCGAGAGCGTCTTGCCTGCGCTCAGTGCCCTGGCAAGCGCGTTTGGCCGGTAGTTCAGTTCAGCGGCCGCTTTCAGAACGCGCTCCCGCGTCGCTGGGGACACGTTTCTCGGGCCGTTGTTGAAGACATAGCTGACAACCGCGGTCGAGGTGTGGGCTCGCTCAGCGACGTCTCGTCCAGTTGCCACGGGACCCTTCGTTCTAATCGATTAGAGAAATCCTAGCGAACATCTTGCGCTCCCAACAGCGACGATCTATCTTCATCTAAGCGGTTAGTTCTATCCGCTTAGATTTGAGAAAAGGACAACCCGATGAAGCGTTCCTCCCTCGCTGTCGCCGCCGTCCTGGCTGCCTCAGCACTACTGATGGCCGGGTGTTCCGCGGCCGGTTCCTCCGCGTCGTCCACAGGTGGGAGCGGTACGGGGACCGTCAACCTCCTCGGCGCTGACGACCCCAAGACGTATGCTCCGGTGATCGCCGGCTTCGAGAAGGCGAACCCCGGCGCCACGGTGAAGTACACGCAGGTTCCCTTCGATCAGCTGAGCAGCACGCTGCAGCAACGGCTGGAGGCGAAGGACAGCACGATCGACGTCTACACCGTCGATCAGCCGGACATCCCCCAGCTGGCCGCCCAGGGATTCCTGGAGGACCTGTCGGACCTCAGCAGCCGGGAGAAGGCTGCCACTTCCGACGCGCAGCACAAGATCAACGTTTACAACGGCAAGATGTGGGCGCTCTCGATCTGGAACTCGACCCAGATGATGTTCTACAACAGGGACGCGCTGGCCAAGGCGGGCGTCCAGGCGCCGTCGAGCGATCCGGCAGACCGCTGGACGTGGGAGCAGACGGAGGCCGCAGCCAGGAAGGCGCAGGCCGCCGGCATCACGTCCGGGCTTCTGCTCGAGCAGGTCGAGGCCTACTACCAGCTGCAGCCGCTCGTGGAATCGCTCGGTGGCGGCTCCGGCATCACCGGAAAGCAGATGCTGACCCCCGCCGTCGAGACCGCCGGGTGGCAGAAGGCGATGCAGTGGTACGCCGACAGCTTCGCGAGTGGCCTCTCGCCGCGGGGCGTCGGCGGATTCCAGACCTCCCCGGTCTTCTCGAACGGTGACGTCGCCTTCTTCGTCGGCGGGCCGTGGGATGTCGGAGTCTTCGCGCAGAACGCGAAGTTCAACTGGGGCGTTGCTCCGATGCCGTACTTCGCCGGCGGCAAGCAGGTCACCCCGACCGGATCCTGGTCGTGGGGCATCAACCCGGCCTCCAAGAGTAAGGACCTGGCGAAGAAGTTCCTTGAGTACGCCGCCCTCGACCCGGATGGCAACCTCCTGACCGCCAAGGCGACCACGATCATCCCGTCGGTCACGGCTGCCGAGAGGAAGTACCTCCCCGGGCTGGAGGCCCTCGGCGGTGCGAACAGCGCCGGTGTCGGCAAGCTCGTGTCGTCCGAGGTCGAGCACACGGCGCTGGCACGGCCAAGCTCGGTCGGCTACGTCCAGTTCGATTCGGTGATGAGCAAGGCGTTCGCCGACATCCGCAACGGCGCAGACGTGAAGAGCCGGCTCGCCCAGGCGACCCAGCAGCTCAAAGACGCATGGAGCCAGTTGAAATGACCACCAGCACCCTCCGCCCTGGAGCCCGCGAGGCCGGCTCCAGGGCGGTCGCCCCGGTCCCATCGCGTCGGCGGCCGCGCAGGCAGCGCTCCTGGCTCGTCGCCCTCGCCTTCCTCGCGCCGGCGCTCCTCAGCCTTCTCGTCCTTCGGCTCGTGCCGGCGGGGAGTGCTCTGTGGGAGTCGTTCTTCCACAAGAGCCTCCTCAGCGGTGGGGACGTCTTCGTGGGACTCGGCAACTATGTCGACCTCTTCATGAACCCTGGATTCCTCGGAGCTCTGGGAGTCACGATCCTCTTCACCATCCTGATCAATCCGATCCAGGTCGGTGTCGCATTCCTGCTCGCGGTGCTCTACACCAAGCGGGCGGCGGGATCCCGGGTCTGGCGATCCCTGGTGATCCTGCCGATCGCGGTTCCCCCCGCTGTCTCTGCGGTGATCTGGAGCGTGATCTACCGGCCGGATGGTCTCGCGAACTCGTTCCTTGCGCTGGTCGGAATACCGCCGCAGCCCTTCCTGACGTCGGGGCAGCAGGCGCTCTGGAGCATCATCGTGCTGCTGTCCTGGATCGGCGTCGGCTACTGGATGCTGTTCCTCATCGCCGGCCTCAACGACATCCCGCACTCGTACTACGAGGCGGCGTCCCTCGACGGCGCGTCCGCCTGGCGCCAGCTTTGGAGCATCACGCTACCGCTGCTGCGCCGCCCGCTCGCGTTCGTGCTCGTCGCGGACACGGTGTCGAACTTCCTCGTCTTCGCGCCCGTGCAGATCCTGACCAAGGGCGGGCCGCAGGGGACGACCAACCTGCTCATGTACGAGATCTACGATCGCGCGTATACGCTCGGTGACCTGAACAAGGCGCAGGCCGAGGTCATCATCCTCGTGCTGCTCACCGTGGCCGTGGTCGCCGTGCAGTTCCGTCTCCTGAGGAGTGAGGACTCATGACCACGATCGCCGACGCGCGCGCCAAGCGCTCGCCTCGCAGGAGGATCGTCGCGTACATCGGGCTGAGCATCGTGGCCGCCGTCGTGGGGTTGCTCTTCCTCCTTCCCCTGTGGTGGACGTTCATCAACTCCCTGCGGCCAGGAGGGGACACGTTCCGCTACCTGAACCCGCTGCAGTGGCAGACGTTCTTCACCACGTCGCCGACGCTCGACAACTACGTCTCGCTGCTCGGGAGCGACCTCGGCCGCGCCACCGCCAACTCGCTCATCGTCAGCGTCGTGACGGTCGTCCTGGGGCTGATCATCTGCGCGATGGCCGCGTTCGGGCTCGCCGCGATCCCCTTCCGCGGACGCGGCGTGCTGTTCTCGGTCGTGATCCTCAGCTTCCTGATCCCGTTCGACGCGATCGCGATCCCGCTGGCGGGCCTCTTCCGCGACTGGAACCTCCAGAACACCTTCGCCGGGCTGATTCTGCCGGGGATCGGCAACGGCATGGCGATCTTCCTCCTGCGGACGTTCTTCCTGGCGATCCCGGACGAACTCGTCGAAGCCGGCCGCCTGGACGGGCTGGGCTGGTGGGGCATCTTCCGGAGAATCTACGTGCCGCTCTCCCGGCCGTCACTGATCGGAGCCGGTCTGATGCTGTTCCTGTTCCAGTGGCAGTCGTACATGTGGCCGCTGCTGATGGGAACCGACGACGCACACATCCTCGGACCGGTCGCGCTCTCCAACCTCCAGGGCCAGTTCAACGTCGACTACGGCGTCCTCTTCGCGGCATCGATGGTGCTGACGATCATCCCGCTCGCCATCATCGTCGCCTGCCAGAGGTACTTCATCCAGTCGGTGGCCACTAGTGGGCTCAAGTAGCCAGGACGAACCCGCCATGACCACTCAGCAAGGAACACCCATGCCCATTCACCACGTCATCCTCGACACGGATATCGGTTCGGACGTCGACGACGCCCTCGCCCTCGTGCAGATCCTCGGAACCCCGTCGATCGAGCTCACCGGTGTCACCACGGTGTACGGAGACGCCGCTCTCCGTGCCAGGATCGTTCACCGATACGCATCCCTCGCCGGAGTGGAGGTCGTCGCCCATCCCGGACTGGAACACCCCGCATCCGGTCGCGAGGTCTGGTGGGCGGGGCACGAGGGCACACTGCACGCGGATCTCGACCGCGAGCCGGTTTCCGACGAGAGCGCCGTCGACTACCTCGTGCGCACGGTGCTCGAGCGACCGGGCGCCATCGACATCGTGGCCATAGGCCCGTTGACGAACATCGCAGCGGCCATCACGGCCGAGCCGCGCTTCGCCGGCGCGGTCCGCGGCCTCTGGATCATGGGGGGCTCGTTCACGACCGACGAACCCGAACACAACTTCCGGTCGGACGCGCGCGCTGCGCAGACGGTGTTCGACGCGCGTATCCCGACCGTCGTCACGGGCCTCGAGGTCACCCGTCAAATCGCCATCCAGGCCGACAGTGTTCAGCGCATCGCGGAGTCCGGGCCGGCGGGAGAAGCCCTGTACGCCGATATCGCCCAGTGGTGGGACTACTGGGACACCCAGTGGAACGTGCCGCACGACCCGGTAACCGTGCTCACGCTCGGGCGTCCTGACCTCTTCACGTTCAGTGGGCCGGGGACCGTGCTGATCGACGGTGACGGGGACCACGAGGGCAGGAGCGCGTTCCAGGCCGACGCCGGTGGATGGGTGCGGGTCGCGCTGACGGCCGATGCCGCGGCCGTCGGCCACCAGATCGTCCGCGCCATCGTGACGGCGGCATCCGCCGATCGGGTGCTGGAGGGCTGATCGGAGGAGGGTCGCGGCCTCCGGAGCGTCGCTTTCGCGTGCGCAGTCGGGGCTCGGCTCCCGTGCACGATTTGTTCAAGAGGCGCACCCCCGCCCGCTTCTATGGTCGAGCCATGTCCGATCTCGGAGTGCTCGGTGCCACGCTCGACGGGGAACTGCTGACCCCGGGCGTCGCCGGATACGACGACGTGCGGCGGCCGCGCAACGTCGCCTTCGCCGATGTGCGGCCCCGCGCGATCGTGCTGTGCCGCTCCGAACGGGATGCGGTCGCCGCTGTCCGGTACGCCGCCCGCTCGGGCCTTCGCCTGGCCCCGCGCGGCGGAGGACATTGCTTCGCCGGGCGGTCGAGCACGGATGGCATGGTGCTCGACCTCTCCGCACTGTCGGGGATCGACGTACGGAGCGACGGGACGGCGTCGATCGGCGCCGGCGCCCGTCTCGGGCAGGTGTACCGGGCGCTCTCCGCGCACGGTCGCACGCTTCCCGGCGGCTGCGGCGCCGGTGTCGGGATCGCCGGTCTCACGCTCGGCGGCGGGATCGGGTTGCTCGGCCGCTCGGCCGGGCTCACCTCCGACCGGCTGGTCGGCGCGCGCGTCGTGCTCGCCGACGGCGCGGTGGTCGACTGCGACGCCGAACGCGAACCCGACCTGTTCTGGGCGCTGCGCGGCGCGGGAGGAGGGCAGTTCGGGGTGGTGACCTCGTTCCGGTTCGCCACCATCGCCGAACCCGCCACCGTGCGGGTGGATGCGCGCCCGCACGTCCTCGATCTCGATGCGGCCGCCGGGCTGATCGGGGCGTGGCAGCGGTGGGCTCCCGGTGCTCCGGATGCACTCACCGTCTGCCTCACGGTCGAGGGCGCATCCGGTGGGCCGGGTGTTCTGGTGCGCGTGTCCGGCGCATCCACTCTCCCGGTGGCGCACACCCGCGAGCTGCTGGACGCGTTCGCCGCGACGGTGCCGGTGCCGATCGAGCTGCGGCTGAGCGGGCCGATGCCGTTCTCGGCTCTCAAAGACACGCTCGCCGACGACGCGCGCTCAGCGGACGGACAGCCGCTGCGCATCCGGTCGGAGTTCTTCGACGGGGAGTTGAGCGAGGGGACGCTCGTCCGGCTCGTCACGGCGCTCACCGCCACAGCCACCAGCACCGCGGAGCGGGGAAGCGGCACGCGCCGGCTGACCTTCACCCCGATGGGCGGCGGATACGACCGTGTCGCCGAGCACGAGACGGCGTTCGCGCACCGCGGCCAGCGCTTCCTCCTCGAGCACGCCGCCGCGCCGGGAGACGACTGGGTCGACGTGTCGTGGACGACAGCGCATCCGGATGCGTCCGGCCGGGTCTACCCGAACTTCCCGGATGCCGCCCTGACCGATCCCGTCGCGGCGTACCACGCGGGCAACGCCGCGCGTCTTTCCGAGGTGAAGCGGCACTACGACCCGCACGGCTTCTTCCGCTTCCCGCAAGCGATCGATCCGGGCACCACGAAACACCACACGAAAGAGGTTCGATCATGAGCAAAGTCATCTGCGGCCTGTCCGTCTCCGTCGACGGATACATCACCGGGCGCGATCCCGGTCCCGGCCGCGGGCTCGGAGACGGCGGAGCGCTCTTCGACTGGTACGGCAGCGGCGACGTGCAGAGCACGGTGTTCGACGGGTTCCGGCTGACAGAGCCGAGCGCCCGCGTCTTCGACGAGCTCGCCTCCCGGGTGGGCGCAACCCTCGCCGGTCACACCACGTACACGGATTCCAACGACTTCGCGGGAGGGGCACCGCACCCCACCGCCCCTCTGGTGGTGCTCAGCCACTCGGCGTTCCCGCCGGAGAACGAGCGCCAGACCGTCGTGAGCACCGGGATCGTGGATGCGGTCGCGGCGGCCAAACGCGCGGCCGCCGGTAAGGACGTCGGCCTGATGGGCGGGGTGCTCGTGACCGAGGCCCTCGCGGCGGGGCTGGTGGACGAGCTGATCCTGCACCAGGTGCCCATCCTGCTCGGAGCCGGCCGTCGCTTCTTCCACGAACTGCCCGGCCACATCCGGCTGCGCATCCTGGAGGTCGTGTCCGCGCCGGACGTCACCCACCTGCACTTCGAGGTCGAGCGATGATCCTGGTCACCGGAGGGCTCGGCATGATCGGGGCGCACACCGCCGCCGCCCTCGCCGACAGCGGGGAGGAGGTGGTGGTGACCGCGCACCGCTCCACGCGCATCCCGTCTTTCCTCGCTGGGCGCGTGCAGGTGGAGACGATCGACGTCACAGACAGGGACGCGGTTCTGGCTCTGGGGGAACGGTACGACATCCGGGACATCGTGCACCTCGCCGGGAGCATCCCGGACGGCGACCCTCTCGCGTTCTTCCGGCACGACATGGCCGGGCTGCTCACCATGCTGGAGGCGGCGCAGGCGTGGTCGGTGCGCCGGTTCGCGGTCGCGAGCAGCATCGGGGTCTACACCGGGCGCCCGGAGATCCCGTGGGACGAGGAACTGGCGCTCCCGCTCGCGGACATGCCGCACGCGATCGTCGCGTTCAAGAAGGCGGTCGAGCCGCTCACCCTGTTCGCGCTCGCGGGGACCGGTGTGCAGCCCGTGCTGCTGCGCATCGGCGGCACCTGGGGGCCGCTGATGGATCCGGAGTCGCCGTTCAACATCATCCCGCCATACGTGGGAGCGCTCCGCAGGGGAGAGCAACCGCCTCCGCTGTACGCCGACGACGGCGGCGACTGGGGATACGCGCCGGACAGCGGAAGGGCGATCGCGCTGCTGGTGACCGCCGCCACGCTCGGGCACACGGCGTACAACGTGTCGAGCGGCACGCGCTACACCAACAGGGAACTGGCCGAAGCGCTCGCTGCCGCGCTGCCGGGCATCAGGGTCGACCTGCTGGACGGGCGTTCCTCCGACGCGGGCGACGATCCGTACCTCGACATCCGGCGGCTCACGGCCGCCACCGGGTTCGCGCCGCGGTTCGGCCTGCGGGCGGCGGTGGCCGATTACGTCGCCTGGCGCGCAGGCAACGACCGTTAGTATTCGCGGGTGGGGAGGTGCCACGGATGACGGAGTCGTACATCGAGCGGCGGCCATCCCCTGCGCTCGCGCACGTGATCCGGACCGTGTGGGTGCACCGCACCGGCGACGCTCCGTACGTGCAGCGGCACCTGCCGACCGGGGGTGTCGAGCTGCACATCCCGATCGGTGGCGCGCCGACCATGATCGGGCCGCTCACAGCGCACAGCATCGAGTGCATCCCGCCGCACACGACCATCGTGGGGGTGCGGTTCTTCCCCGGTGCTCCGCCGCCGCTGCCCGTGGTACTGGACGAGCTGGTGGACACGCGGATCGTTCTGCGCGACGCCTGGGGCGGCCTGGCCGACCGGCTCTCCGACCGGATGGCGGAGGCGGGGGATGTGCGCCGAGCGGTCGCCGTGCTCGAAGAGACGCTCCTCCACGAGTTCCGGAGGGCGGAGCGCGGCGGCGACCGCCAGGTGCGGGAGGCGGTGGCGGTGCTGATGCCCTGGCATCCCGTCGGGATCGGGGACGTCGCCGAACACGTCGCGCTCTCCGAGAGCCAGCTGCGCCGCCGCTCCCTGCAGGTGGTGGGCCTCAGCCCGAAGGTGCTGCAGCGAACGCTGCGGTTCCAGGGCTTCCTCGCGCTGGCGCAGGCCGGGATCGCCCCGAGCGGCAGGCGCGGAGACGACGGCATCGCGGGGCTGGCGGTCGACGCCGGATACGCCGACCAGGCCCACCTCAACCGCGAGTGCCTGCGGCTGACCGGCCTGACGCCGCGGCAGCTGCTGCACGGAGACGTGGAGCGGTGCGCGTGCGGGCACGATCACGCGGCGTCGTATCTGCCGTTCCTCGCGACCCGCACGGCGCGTCCGCTCACACCACCGGGCTGAGCTCCGCCAACCGGCCGTCGGTCATCTCCAGCACCCGATCGCAGTAGTCGAGGACGTCGCGGTCGTGGGTGACCATGACGACGGCGACTCCGGATGCGTGGGCTCGCTCGGCCAGGAGGCTCACCACCTCGTGGCTGCGCGCGCGGTCGAGCGCTGCCGTCGGCTCGTCGACGAGGAGGAGGGACGGGTTGTTCACCAGGGCGCGGGCGATGCCGACGCGCTGGCGCTCGCCGCCGGAGAGCTGGCCGGGGCGGTTGCCCGCGCGGTGGCTCATGCCGACCGCGTCGAGGAGGGCTGCGGGGTCCGCGTCGCGGTTGCCTGCGAGGCGGGCGGTGAGTCGCAACTGGTCGGAGGCCGTCAGGGCGGGCAGGAGGTTGCCGGACTGGAAGACGAAGCCGATCGTCGACAGGCGGAAGCGTGCCGCCGCGCCCTTACTGAGCGAGGTGATGTCCGTGCCGTGGATACGCACCGTTCCGCTGTCCGGCCGGCCGAGCGCTCCCGCGATCGCGAGAAGGGACGACTTGCCGGAGCCGGATGGGCCGACGATGGCGACGAACTCGCCGGGCTGGACCGTGAGCGAGACGTCGTCGAGGGCGGTGACGCGGGCGTCTCCGTCGCCGAGTTCGAGGCGGGCTCCGACGATCTCGAGTGCTGGGGTGGTGGTGTTTCCGGTCATCGTTGTCCTCCGAGAGCGGTGATGGGGTCGACTCGGGAGATGCGGAGGACGGCGATCCCGGCTCCGATGATCCCGAGGACGATAGTGAGAACGGAGGCGATGGCGATCGGGCCGGCCTCCAGGTCGAACGGCATGGCGTCCGGCATGAGAGCGCCCATCCCGACACCCGCTGCCACGCCGAGGGCGGTGAAGCCGACAAGCAGGATCGTTCCCTGGGCGAGGCTGTCGCGCAGCAGGTAGCCGGTGGATGCGCCGACCGCTCGCAGCACGGCGACCTCGTGGGTGCGCTGGATGGTCCACACCGTGAAGAACGCTCCGACCACGAGGGCGCAGATGGCGTAGAGGAACACCTTGATCATCGTCAGCGTCATCGTCTCGGCCTCGTAACCGGGCGAGGCGTTGAACGCGGCCGTACGCGTCATCGTCATGGTGCCCGCCGTCTTGTCGATCCCAGCGAAGTCGGGGGTGACGCCGTCTTTCGCCTTGATGGCGACGACACTCGAATAGTCGTATGCGACCTGGTCGATCGCGGCCTGGGTCGGCGCACCGGCTGGAGCGGTGTTCGAGGCGATCAGCTGCCAGGTGCCGATGGGGAGGTATGCGACGTCCACGTGGCCGAAGGTCGCCTGGCCTTCGGTGAAGCCGACGACGGTCAGCTCCACGTTCGAGCGGTCCAGCTTCACCGTGCTGCCGAGTTTCAGCCCGGCGTCCTTCGCGGTCTCGGACACGACGATTCCCGCCGGGCCGGAGAGCCGGGTTCCGCTGGAGACGGCGGGGTCGAGGAAGCCGCCAGGCTCGACGCCGAACAGGGTGAGGTCCACCTGCTTGTCGGAGTCTGTGACGCCGTTGACGATGCTGACGCCCATCGGCTCCGCCTCAGCGACGCCGTCGGCATCCTGCCAGGAGTTCAGCTGCTTCTTGTCGACGAGCGACCGGCTGAACGCGTTGTCGGTGATGGTGCCTTTGTCGAAGGCGAACGCGGTGGCCGGCATCGATTTCAGGCCGGAGACACCGTCGTTGACGAGGCCGGAGGAGAGGCCGGAGAGCAGCACCACGAGCACGGCGATCAGTGCGATCACGATGCCCATCAGGGTGAAGCGGCCTCGAGCGAACCGCAGTTCGCGCAGAGCGAGGAACATGACACATCCTTGGAGAGGGCGAGGGGTACCGACAGTGTGTCGGTAAAGATACCGACAGTCTGTCACTAAACCTCGCTGATCTCAAATCGACGCGTCTGCGGGCAGTCCCTTCGCGAGGAGGTCGGCGATCATGGCGGTCGCAGCATCCGGGTCGACGCCGTGGGTGACGAGCTGCACGCCGGCGTTCAGGAGGCCCTGGATGAGGGTCGCGTGCGCATCCGGGTCGGGCACACCCGTCTCGCGGAGAAGGGTGTTGATGGGTCGCAGCAGCGTGGTGTGCAGGGCCATGATGTCGTCGTACTTGGTGGGCGAGATGTCCGCCTGCTGCAGGATGGACGCGATGGAGTGCTTGCCGTCCGCCGTCATGCGCATGGTCGCCTCGACGTACGCGCGCATCCGGTCGGACTCCGGAACGCCGGCCAGCGCTTCGTCGATCTCCTCCGCCCAGCGATCGAATGCCGCGATGGCGACGGCGGCCAGGATGTCGTCGCGGGAGCCGAAGTACTCGTAGAAGCTCGACCGCGCGAGTCCGGCGCGTTCGGCGATCGACCGCGGGGTGACCCCGGCGAGTCCGACGTCGACGAGGAGGTGTTCTGTCGCCGTCAGGAGGGCTGCGCGCTTCGCGACGCGATGCTCGGCGACGGTGGGGGCGGAGATCTTCGGCATCCGCTCATTATGCCTCCGTTGTCCAGGCGACCTTCTGGCCTGGGAGCATCGCCGGAGCGCGGAGCGGACCTCAGCGCGCCGCGCGACGCCGCGGCGCAGCGGAGCGGGGCGGGGCGGAGCGCATGTGGTCGCGGACCGTGCCCAGGATGCGGGCGAGAGCTTCGACGTCGGCCCGGGCGAGGGGCTCGTAGAGCAGCTCGTCGAGCACGGCGATGTGGCCGGGGAAGACGCGGGAGAGGACGGCGCGCCCGGCGTCGGTGATCGTGACGGTGGTGCTGCGTTCGTCGTCGGCCGACGGTGCGCGCGTCACCAGTCCGCGCTCGTCGAGCGCCTGCGCCTGGTAGGTGAGGCCGCTGCGGCTGTAGACGACGCCGTCGGCGAGGTCGGTCATCCGGTGGCTGCCCGTCGGGGAGTCGCCCAGGCGTGCGAGCAGCTGGAACTGCACGTAGCTGAGGTCGCCGGCCTCGCGCAGCTGCTGTTCGACCGCGTGGCGGAGCAGGCTGCTCACTTCGATGAGTGCGAAGTAGGCGCCCAACTCGGTCTGGTCGAGGGAGCGGGGCGATTCGGACATGCGGCAACTGTAACAGTTGCTACGAAGTCAAAGTAGTTGCTACGAACTCGAAGCAGTGCTATCGTCCCTCATGTGCTTCGGATTCGAAGCAACCAACGAGAGGACGATCACCATGAAGGCAGTGCGTTTCCACGAGTTCGGCGGACCGGATGTACTCCGCTATGAAGAGGCGGCGCGGCCCGTCGCCGGAGAGGGCCAGGTGCTCATCCGGGTGGCCGGCTCCGCGGTCAACCCCGCGGATAGCGGCATCCGGAGCGGCACGCTGCCCTTCCCGGTGACGCTGCCGCACGTCCCCGGCTACGACGTCTCAGGGACGGTCGAGGAGCTGGGCGGCGGAGTCACCGGTTTCCGGCTCGGCGACGCGGTCGTCGGGTTCCTCTCGATGGGGGAGGACGGCTCCGCGGCCGAGTACGTCGCGGCGCCGGCGGCCGTGCTCGCTGCGGCTCCCTCGCGGATCCCGCTTCCGGATGCGGCAGCACTGCCGTCGGTGGCGCTCACGGCCTGGCAGGCCCTGTTCGACCTCGCCGGCCTCCAGGGTGGTCAGCGCCTGCTGATCGTCGGAGCCGGGGGAGCGGTCGGCGGGTACGCCATCCAGCTCGCGAAGCGGGCGGGAGCACACGTGATCGCCACGGCCAGCCCGCGCAGCAGGGCGAGTGTGCTGGCGGCCGGAGCGGACGAGGTGATCGATCACACCGCATCCGGGATCGTCGAGTCGGTCCGCGAGCCGGTCGACGTGCTGCTGAACCTCGCGCCGATCAGCGAGGAGCAGTTCGAGGCGCTCGTTCCCCTGGTGCGCGACGGCGGCATCGTCGTCGCGACGACCGCGTGGATGACGACGCCGGGCGACGACACCCGGGGTGTGCGCACGGCCGGAGTCTTCGTCGAAGCCAGGGCGGACCAGCTGGCGCAGCTGGTGGCACTCGTCGACAGCGGAGAGCTGACCGTCGAGGTCGCCAAGCGTGTTCCGCTGAGCGAGCTGCCGGAGGTCGCGGCCGGGGAGATTCGCGGGAAGGTCGTCGTGGTTCCGCAGTGACGGGAGAACGGATGGTCAGCGGCGGGCTGGTGACGCCAGCCGCCGCGCCGCCTCCACCACGAAGCGGCGCCGTGCCGCGCGCTCAGCCTGGTCGTCCGGGCCTGCGCCGGTGATCATCTCGGCCAGCTGAGGCACCGTCTGCCACCACGCCGCCAGCGCGATCAGGGAGAAGACGAGGTGAGCGGGATCGATCGCCTGGTCGATCAAGCCGTCACGCTGGGCGGCGGCGAAGCGAGCCACCTTCTCGCGGTAGTGCTCCGTGCGCACCTCGGCGTGGGCGGGCGGACCGGCCTGCAGGCCCTCCCACTGCAGCAGACGGCCCAGTTCCGGATGCGCCGAGTGGTAGTCGAAGGTCGCACCGGCGAACTCACCGATGTCGTCCAGCCCGGCCCCGGTGAGGGTGACGGCGGCGGACAGGCGCTCCAGCTCGGTGGTCAGCACCAGGTTCCAGAGGGCCTCCTTGTCGCCGAAGTAGCGGTAGAGCCTCTCCTTGTTGACACCGGACCGGGAGGCGATGGCGGCGACGGTGGTGCCCTCGAAACCGTGTTCGGCGAACTCGACGAGAGCGGCGTCGCGGAGTCGGCGCTGCGTGCCGTCGGTGTCCCATGCCATCCTCCCAGAATACCAACTCATGGGTTGGAGATGAGCCGAATGGGGTTAGAATCCAACCACACCGTTGGAGTTGGAAGGGAAGCACCATGACAGACATCGACCGTCTCCCCGACGCGATCAGGCCGCCGGAACCCGGCCTGATTGCGCTCGTCACCGGAGCGAACAGCGGCATCGGACGAGAAACAGCGCGACACCTGATCGGTCTCGGCGTGACCGTCTGGGTCGGAGCACGCGACCTCGGCAAAGGGCAGACGGCCGCCGCCGAACTGGGCCCGTCCGCGCACGCCGTGCAGCTGGATGTGACAGACCCGTCATCGGTCGAGGCGGCCGTGCGCCAGGTCGGGTCAGTGGACATCCTGGTCAACAACGCGGGCGTGAACCCCGGCGGAGAGGACATCGACGGCACCAGCATCGAGCAGTTCCGCGTCGCGTACGAGACCAACGTGTTCGGCCTCATCGGCGTCACGCAGGCGTTCCTCCCCGCATTGCGGAGGTCGGAGCACCCGCGCATCGTCAACGTGTCCAGCGGAACGGGATCGCTCACCTGGAACAGCGGCCAGAACCCCCAGTTCGACTGGGAACGGGTCAAAGGCGGCGGGATCGCGTACCGGAGCTCGAAGACGGCCGTCAACGCCGTCACGCTGCTCATGGCGCAGGCGCTCGGCGAGAGCGTCAAGGTGAACGCCCTGGCGCCCGGGCTGCGCCGCACCAATCTCGTCGCCGGGATGTCGGTCGGCGGCGACCCGGCGGAGGCCGCGGCGGGAGCTGTGCGGCTCGCACTCCTCCCGGACGACGGCCCGACGGGAGCGCTCTGGTCCTGGGACGGCACCCGCGCGCCCTGGTAGCCGACGGCCCCGGCCGGCACAGCCCCGTCAGGCCGGGGGCACCGCCGACAACCGTGTCGCGACCGCGGCAGCGAACCCGGATGCGACCATCGCCACCTCGAAGCCGGTCACGGCCTCCAGGTGCCTGGCCATGCGCAGCGGGCCGACATCCACGGGGGCGGTGCCGAGCTCGCGGGCGAGCGCGATGACGAGGGCGGCGGCCTCCGCGTCGTCGGACGCGATGAACGTCTGCGGTGGCTCTGCACCCACGGGGGACGGGAGGGCGAGGAGTTCGGCGTACACGGTGTTGAACGCCTTGACCACGCGTGCGCCGGGAGCGGCGTCGGCGATCCGCTCCGCGAGGGACGGGCCGCCGGCGTGGCGGCTCTCCCAGTGCGGGGGATCGAGCGGGTTGCCGAGGTCGATCAGCACCGCGCCGTCGAGCACCTCGCCGAGCCCGGCGACCACGTCGACCGCCACGGGATCGTGCACGGCCACGATGACCACCTCGCAGGCGGCAGCGTCCCGGTATCCGGTGCCGTGCGCATCCCCGCCGATGTCACGTGCGACGGCGGCGGCGCGCTGCTCGTCCCTGCTGCCGATCACGGCGGTGTGCCCTGCCCGCACGAGGCGGGCGCCGATGGCTCTGGTCATCGGGCCGGTGCCGAGGAGTCCGACGCGCATCCCGGTCACTCCTCGTCCGCGATGACGATCTGCACGCCGGCAGCGCGCAGGCGTTCCAGCTCGGCGGGGTCGGCCGAGCTGTCGGTGATGAGCAGCTCCATCTCGGCGGCGTCGGCGATCTGGGCGAGCGCGACGGTGCCGATCTTCGACCCGTCGGCGACGACGACCGTGCGCTGGGCCTTCGCGACCATCGCGCGGTTGGTCCGAGCCTCCGTCTCGTCGTGCGTGGTGACGCCGGCGGAGGCGCTGACGCCGTCCGCCCCGAGGATGGCGGTGCCGACGTTGACGGCGTTGAAGGTGCTCTCGGCAAGGGCTCCGACGAGTTCGAGGGACTCGGGGCGCAGGAACCCGCCGGTCATGGCGAGCCGCACGCCCGCGTAGCCGGAGAGCAGGTTCGCGATGGTGAGCGAGTTGGTCACCACGGTGATGTCCCGGTGGTTGGCGAGGGCCCTGGCGACGCTTGCCGTCGTGGTGCCGCCGCCCAGCGCGACCACGTGACGCTCGGACGGGAGGCGCCGCAGCATCGCGCGGGCGATGGCGCGCTTCGCCTCCTGGAACCGGGTGTCCCGCAGCACGACGGGGAGTTCCCTGCGACGCTCAAGCGCTGACGCTCCTCCGTGGGTGCGCAGCAGGAGGTTCTGGTCGGCGAGGTCGGAGAGGTCCCTGCGGGCGGTGGCCGCGGAGATCCCGAGCGTGTCGGAGAGTTCGGTCAGGCCGATGGTGCCGTGCTCGGTGACCAGATCCAGGATGGCCACCAGCCGTTCGGCGCGCCGTCCCGTGGTGACGCGGGCGATCAGTGACTCGGTGGTCGGAGGGAGCATGGTCGCCCCTTTCAGCGTCGGCGGTGAAACGATCACTCGTTCTGAGCACTTTATTCGCGATTCGCTCATTCTGTTGCGCAGAGTTGACACAGTACCGCAGGATCGCTCCATGCCACAGATTGTCTTCCTCGGCGCAGGTAGCGTCGTCTTCACCCGCCAGCTGCTCGCCGACCTGTACCGGTTCGACGACCTCCCGACCCTGCGCATCGTGCTCCACGACATCGACGAGGAACGCCTCGAAGTCGCCCGCGGCACCGCAGAGCAGGTCGCGGCCCGCTTCGGCCGCGAGACGGAGATCGTCGCGACGCTGGACCGCCGTGCGGCGCTGGCCGGCGCGGATTTCGTGATCAACATGATCCAGGTGGGCGGCATCGCGGCCACCCGCGTCGACCTCGAAGTCCCCGCGGCGGCCGGACTCCTGCAGACGATCGGCGACACCACCGGCGTCGGCGGGGTCTTCCGTGGCCTGCGCACGTTCCCCGTGCTCTCCGGCATCGCCGCCGACATGACGGAACTGTGCCCGGACGCCTGGTTCCTCAACTACACCAACCCGATGGCCATGAACGTCTGGTGGATGTCCGTGGTGGCCCCCGGCATCAAGACCGTCGGCCTCTGCCACAGCGTCTACTGGACGGTCCACGACCTCTGCGAACTCATCGGCGTGCCGATGGAGGGCACCCACTACCGCGCGGCCGGCGTGAACCACCAGGCCTGGCTCGTCGAGTGGTCGCGCGACGGGGAAGACCTCTACCCGCTGCTGCGGGCGGCGATCGAGAAGGACCCGGAGCTGCTGCGCCGCGTGCGCGTCGAGATCTTCCGCCGCATCGGCTTCTACCCGACGGAGACCAGCGAGCACTCGTCCGAGTACCTCGACTGGTTCCTGCGGTCGCCGGAGCAGATCGAGCGCTTCCGCCTGCGCCCGCTCGAGTACATCGGCATCTCCGAGGAGAACGTCGCGGAGTTTGAACACGCCAAGGCGGCGCTGGCCGTCGGAGACGACCTGGAACTCGAGGAGGGCGCTGCGGAGTACGCGCCGCAGGTCATCCACTCGATCCTCACGGGCACCGAGCGCATCATCCACGCGAACGTCGTGAACCGCGGCCTCATCGACAACCTGCCGGAAGGGGCAGTGGTCGAGGTGCCGAGCCGCGTGGATGCCGACGGCGTGCATCCCCTGCCGTTCGGCGCCATCCCGGTGCAGGGTGCAGCGCTCAACCGCACGTACCTCTCTGTCGCCGAACTGGCGATCGAGGCGGCGAAGACCGGCGACCCCGAGCTGGTCCGCCGTGCCGTGCTGACCGACCCGAACGCGTCGTCGTCGCTGACACCGGAGCAGATCTGGGAGCTCTGCGACGAGCTCACCGCGCGCCACGCATCCTTCCTCCCTGTCGCTCTCGGCGGCACATTGGAAACCTCCCTGTAACAAACAATCACAACGAGTGAGCGATATGCGCATTGTGATTGTCAATCGCTCACTTGCCATCAAGGATGAAGCCAGCGCGCACCGTCGCGCAGCACCACCCATGACCCACAGGAGCAACTCGTGTCACTGACGTCCGTCGAAATCGCCAGCCAGCCGGCCATCTGGCGGGAGGCCATCGAGAGCAGGTCCGCCATCGCGGACGAGCTGCTCGCCCTGCCGGGCTCGCGGGTCCTCGTGCTCGGCTGCGGCACCAGCGCCTTCCTCGCGGAGTCGTACGCCGCTCTGCGCGAGCGCGCAGGGCTCGGTGTGACGGACGCCGCGTACGCGTCGGAGCCGTGGCCGTGGCGCGACTACGACGCGGTCGTGCTGCTCAGCCGCTCGGGCACGACCACCGAGGTGATCGAGGCGCTGGACATCATCCCGGAGGGCGTGCGCACCATCGCCGTGACCGGTGTGGCGGACTCGCCCCTCGCGGCCAGGGTCGACGACGTGCTGCTGCTCGACTTCGCCGACGAGAAGTCGGTCGTGCAGACGCGCTTCCCCACCACCTTCCTCCTGCTCGCGCGGCACGCGCTCGGCGAGGACGTGTCCGGCCTGCCGGACGAGGTGGATGCGCGCCTCGCCGCCCCGCTCGGCATCGAGACCGGCGCCCTCTCCCACTTCGTCTACCTCGGCAGCGGCTGGACGTACGGGCTCGCCCAGGAGGCGGCGCTGAAGATCAGGGAGGCCGCGCAGGCCTGGTCGGAGTCGTACCCGGCGCTCGACTACCGGCATGGACCGCTCGCGGTGGCCGACGAGCGCTCGATCGTCTGGATCCTCGGGGGTGCGGAGCCGAGCCTGGTGGCCGACATCGAGCGCACCGGCGCCCTGGTCCGCACGTCCACCGGCGACCCGCTCGTCGAGCTCGCAGACGCACAGCGCCTCGCCGTCGCGATCGCCGAGCAGCGCGGACTCGACCCGGACAACCCGCGCCTCCTGACGCGCTCCATCGTGCTGGGCTGACAGAGCGTCCCCAGACCCGAACATCCCGAACAGTAGAACTCGAGAAGAGGAACCGACGATGATTGCTCCACTCACGAAGCGGATACTCCGCACCACCGGCATCCTGGCGGCGGCAGCAGTGGTGACCGCTCTGGCCGGATGCAGTGGCTCGCAGGGAGCGACCACTCTCGACACCAAGGCCAAGGTGACCATCCAGGTGTGGTCCGGTCAGTCCGACGCCGCGGAGAAGATCGTCGAGTCGCTGGCGAAGGAGTTCGAGAAGCTCCACCCCAACGTCAACGTGGACCTCTCGCCCGGCGCGTCGTCGACCGACCAGCTGCTGCAGAAGCTGTCCGCCGGATTCGCGGGCGACCAGTATCCGGACATGTCGTACGCGTTCGGCTCGTGGGCCGGCCAGCTCGAATCGTCTGGGCGCACGCTCGACATCTCCGCCGATGTGAAGAAGCCGGACGTGAAGTGGGACGAGTTCACCGAGGCCGCCCGGGGCACGGCGCAGCCCAGCGGCAAGAAGGTCATCGGGTTCCCGGCGGTGGTCGACAATATCGGGCTGCTCTACAACAAGACCCTGTTCGACAAGGCGGGGATGGCGTACCCGACCAAGGACTGGACCTGGGACGACTTCCGCGCCGCGGCGAAGAAGCTCACCGACCCCGCGAACCACGTCTACGGCTACGGATACTCCGTCTCCGGCAGCGAGGAGACGACCTGGCAGTTCTGGCCGCACCTGTGGCAGAACGGCGGCAGCATCCTGAACGACGCGGGCACGAAATCGGAGTTCGCGTCGGCGGCCGGCGTCGACGCCCTCACCTTCCTGCAGTCGATGGCCGTCGACGACAAGAGCGTCTACCTCGACCAGACGGACACGAAGTTCGGACAGCTCTTCACGAGCGACCGCATCGGGATGATCACCTCCGGCCCGTGGCAGCTCTCCGACCTGAAGACCGGCGGCACCAAGTACGGCGTGGTGCAGCTGCCGGGCACGGACGGCGACCACCAGACGGTGTCCGGCCCGGACATCTGGGCACTGTTCGACCACAAGGACAAGAACCGCGCATACTGGGCGACCCAGTTCGCGCAGTGGCTCACCTCCGCCGAGCAGGACGAGCGCTTCAACGTGGCCCTCGGCAACCTGCCGCTCCGCTCCTCCGAGGCCGACTCGGACGCCGTGAAGAAGGAAGCGGCCGCCTTCCCCGGCTACGAGGTCTTCGTCGCCAACTCGGCGAACGTGAAGAACACGCGCCCCACCTCCACGGGCTACGCGGCGCTCTCCGTGGCCATCGGCAAGTCGATCTCGAGCGTGCTGCAGGGCGACGGCGAACCCAAGAGCGCCCTCGAACAGGCTGCGAAGACCGCCGACCAGGCGCTGAACAAGAAGTAGCGGGGTCTCGTTCATGGCAGACAGCACCGCACGAACGCTCGGCCGGCCGGGCGCGTCCTCCGACGCGGCCCGGCCGCGCCGGGCCAAGCGCCCTGGATTCACCGCCTCGCTGACCGGGTGGGGGTTCGTCGCCCCGGCGACGATCATCATCCTCGGCCTCTCGATCTTCCCCGCGCTGTGGGCGTTCGTCCTGTCCTTCCAGAGCTGGGACGGCTTCAGCGAGGCCACCTGGGTCGGCGGCGAGAACTACGCGAACCTGGTGACGGACGCCGACTTCGGCAACTCCGTCCTCAACACTCTCGGCTTCACGCTGCTGTTCGTGCCGGCCTCGGTGCTGCTCGGACTGTTCCTCGCCGTCGCGCTCAACCGCCGAATCCGGTGGATGGGGTTCTACCGCACAGCGATCTTCGTCCCGTTCGTCGCCTCGGCGGCGTCCACCGGCATCCTCTCCACCTACCTGTTCAGCCCGCAGTTCGGACTGGTCAACAACATCCTGAGGGTGCTGCACCTGCCGCAGCAGGGCTGGCTCGACGACCCGCACCAGGCGATGCTCGTGATCGCGATCATGTCGCTCTGGGGTTCCGCGGCGTTCACCACCGTGATCTACCTGGCCGCGCTGCAGGATGTGCCTGCCGACCTCATCGAGGCCGCGCGCATCGACGGCGCGAACCCGTGGCAGACGTTCTGGCGCATCGTCTGGCCGCAGCTGGCTCCCGTGACGGTGTTCGTCTGCATCTGGCAGACCATCCAGGCCATCCAGCTGTTCGACCTGGTGTACACGACCACGCGCGGCGGCCCGCTGGATGCGACGAGGACGATCGTCTACTTCCTCTACGACAAGGCGTTCCACGCCCTGCAGTTCGGCTACGGCTCGGCCGCCGCGTACGTGCTGTTCGCGGCCACCCTGCTCATCACGATCGGCGTCGTGATCTTCCAGCGGCGCCGCGGTTCGGAGGCGTTCTGATGGCGACGATTCTCGACGAGGTCTCCCAGGCCTCCGACCAGGTGGCGAGGGACACCACGCGCGGCGCAGGCAAGCGCACGAAGATGAGCGGGTGGCACTTCGTGCTGTTCCCGATCGCGATCCTGTTCCTGGTGCCGTTCCTGCAGATGGCGCTCGCGTCGTTCTCGCCGGCCAAGGAGCTGGTGGCGTTCCCTCCGCCGTTCGTGCCGTCGTACTTCACCATCGACGGCTACGTGAAGCTGTTCGGCCAGACGGACATCCTGCTCTGGCTCGGCAACACGGTGATCGTGTCCGCGACCGCGATCGTCTCCAACATCGTGCTCTGCTCGCTGGCGGGATACGGCTTCGCCCGGCTGAAGTTCGCCGGGCGCAACTTCGGCTTCCTGATGATCCTCGCGACCATCATGATCCCGACGCAGCTGCTGATGATCCCCACGTACATCCTGTTCGCCAAGCTCGGGCTCCTGAACGGGCTGGGCGCGGCGATCGTGCCGTGGCTGGCGACCGCGTTCGGAATCTTCCTGATGCGGCAGTTCTTCCTCAGCCTGCCCGCCGAGCTGGAGGAGGCGGGAGCCATCGACGGCTGCAACCGCTGGCAGATCTTCTTCAGGATCGTGCTGCCGCTCGCCCGCCCAGCGCTCGCCACGCTCGCGATCTTCACCCTGCTGGGCGCCTGGAACGACCTGGTCTGGCCGCTCATCGCGATCAACAACCAGTCGTCGTTCACCCTGCAGCTGGGCATCGCGAACTTCCAGGGAGCGCACCAGACGGACTGGAGCCTGATCATGGCGGGCAACGTGATCGCCACGCTGCCGCTGATCCTGTTCTTCCTGTTCGCGCAGCGGCAGTTCATCGCGACCATGACGTTCTCCGGGCTGAAAGGGTGAGCGCCGGGCATCCACCGGTCGATGTGCTCGTGGTGGGGGACGCCAACCCCGACCTGCTGCTCACCGGCGACACCGTCCCCCGCTTCGGCCAGGCGGAGCAGCTGCTCGACTCCGCCGACCTGCTGCTCGGCGGCAGCGCGGCGATCGTGGCTTGCGGGCTGGCGAGACTCGGGATGCGCACGGCACTCGCCGCGGTGGTCGGCGACGACCAGTTCGGCGCGTTCGTGCGCGACCGGCTGCGAGAGGCCGGCGTGGACGACACGGCCGTCGCGACGGATCCCGCCGTGCCGACCGGGCTGTCCGTCGTGCTCTCCGAGCCGGGCGACCGGGCGATCCTGACGCTGCCGGGCACCATCCCGTCGCTCACTCCGGAGGCGGTCCTCGCCGCGGTCGCCACGCTGCGCCCGCGCCACGTGCACATCGCGTCGTACTTCCTGCAGCCGGGCCTCGCCGCCCAGCTGCCGGCCCTGCTCGACGACCTCGCGGCGCAGGGCATCACGGCCAGCATCGACACGAACTGGGACCCGGCGGAGGACTGGAACGGCCTCGCGGACGTGCTCAGCCGCGTCGCAGTGTTCCTGCCCAACCGCGAGGAGGCGCTCGCGATCGGCTCGGCCGTGCTCGGGCATCCGGTCACCGACCTGAGCGTCGCGGCCCCCGGGCTGTCCGCGCTCGGCTGCCGGGTGGTAGTGAAGGCCGGAGCGGACGGCGCGATCGCGTTCGACGACGGCGAGGAGTCCGCGACCGCTCCCGGACTCGTGGTGGAGGTCTCCGACACGACGGGGGCGGGCGACAGCTTCGACGCCGGCTACCTCGCGGCCATGCTCGGAGGAATCGCGACCGAGGAGGAGCGACTGCGCTGGGCCGCTGCCGCCGGCTCGCTGTCCGTGCGCGGGCGCGGAGGGACGGGCGCGCAGGCGACCGCCGCTGAACTACGGGCGGCGCTCGGCTGAGAGACCCCCACCGCTATGCTCTGGCCATGCGCGCTGAGGAATGGGTGGGGGAGCTGCAGGAACTCGGGAAGCCGGAATGGCCCCGATACCTCGAGGAGCATTCGGGTCTTCCCGGTCCCCGCGCCAACCTTCCGCTGGCGGATGCGGTGGCGAAGGTCGCCGACCGGGAGGCGGTGGAGGTGCTCCTCGCGTCCGGCGGCGAGTATCCGGTGATGTGTGCGGCCGCCGCGCTGGGCGCGCGGGCAGACGACCCGGCCGACGAGAAGCGGGCACGCGAGCTGGCGGCGGACGAGCGGTGGCGGGTGCGCGAAGGCGTCGCGATCGGGCTGCAGCACCTGGGCGACCGGGCGCTGCCGGAGCTGATCGCGATCGTGCGGCAGTGGGTGGAGGACGGTGACCCGCTGGTGCAGCGCGCAGCGGTCGCAGCGCTGTGTGAGCCGAGGCTATTGCGCGCAACGGAGGCGGCGGCCGCCGCCGTCGACGCCTGCCGCACCGCGACGGCCCGCCTCGCCTCCTTGCCGGATGACCGCCGCAAGCAACCGGATGCGCGGACCCTGCGGCAGGCGCTCGGCTACTGCTGGAGCGTCGCGGTCGCCGCTGACCCCGGAGCGGGCATCCCCGCTTTCCTCGCCCTGGACACCGCACACCCGGACATCGCGTGGATCGCGGCGGAGAACCGGAAGAAGAAGCGGCTCGCGTCAGTGCTATCGGACGCTTCGACCGGTCACTGACCGCGGCCGCGCACCAACGCCTCCGCGCCGCTCTCGAACCAGGCGCCCGCCGCCGGGCCGCCGTTGCACTGGCCGTCGCTCGTGCCCGGATGTTTCACCCAGAGCAGGGCGTCGAGCTTGGACGTCGGGGATTGCGTGATCTGCGGGTTCTGGCCGAGGGCTGCGCCCGGAGGGTTGCACCAGCCGCCCGTCCAGCCGTTGCCGTTCCGGGAGACGTCGATGACGAAGTGCTTCCAGCCGAGCCTCGACGACAGTTTGCCCGCATACGTGCGCTCGGACTGCGTCGTGTCGAAATTGGAGACGTTCGTGAAGAAGCCGGTCGCCTGCGCGATGCCGGCCGAGGTGAGGTATCCCGCCTGCACATCCGGGGTCAGCCAGCGGGCGTTCCCGCCGTCCAAGTAGGTGCTCAGCCCGGCAGCGGCCAGAATCCCGACGGCCGAACGGATGAGGGGCAGCCTCACGTCGGCGACCCCGGCGCATTTCGCGCTCGGCAGCATGGAGAGTGAGTCCGGCTCGATCAGGACGACCGCCCTGCTTCCGCTGAGCGCTGCCGCAACCCGGCGGTTCCAGTCGAGATAGGTCGCCGGCGTGAGGCCACCTGCGGAGTAGCCCCCGCAGTCGCGGTCCGGCACGGCGTACGTGACGAACACCGGGGTCGCCCCCTGCGCGGCGGCGGCCTTCAGATGCCGCTGGATCACGGTGTCCAGCATGGCCGGGCTGTACCACTCACCCAGCCAGACGGCCGTCGGCTGGCTCGCGATCTGCTCGATCATGGCGGCGGTGGCGGTATCGCCGGATGCGGTCAACCGATCGGCCACCCGGCGGGCGTCGCTGTACGGGTCGAGGTAGAGCCGCTTCCCGAACGCAGCGGCTGCGGTGGACGGGGAGGGAGACGGCGTCGGTGCAGCGGTCGGCGACGGAGTGGCCGATGCCGTCGACGCCGTGGCCGCGTGCGGCGCAGACGGTGTCGCGAGTGTCGTCGCCAGCGCGGCCGCAGCGACGACGGCTCCGAGGAGGATCCCGATCGCTGTGCGCATACCGGGGACTATCGGCCGCATCCCGCGACCGGTCACACTTTTCCGCTGACGGGCCAGGATCGGTCACCGCGCCCGGCGGCGACGGACGAGGCCGAACACGATCAGGGCCAGCCCCACGACCAGCAGGATCGGGCCGACGGTTCCCCAGAGCGGCGACCCGCTCATCGCCGAACCGCGCAGCACGTTGAGTCCTTGCAGCGTCCACACCAGTCCGACGATGCCCAGGACCGCGCCGGGCACGACGAACGGCCAACTGCGTTTCATGAGGCAACTGTAGACCGGGGGAGACCGTGTGTCAGCGGTCTCGCCCGGTACGCCGGCCCGCTCAGCCGCCGAGCGCGCCCAGCACATCCAGTTCCGCCAGGCGGGCGGGGTCGGCCAGCACGTCGAGGCCGACGATGCGGTCCCCGACGATGTCGAACGCCATGATCGAGGCGACCACGCCGTTCAGCACGGCAGCGACGCCCGGGCGGCCGCCGATCACGATCGGCGTGGAGTGCGCAGCGAGGCGGCCGGAGAGCACGGCCTGCTCCGCGATGGACTGCGCGCCCTCGACGAGCTGCGTGCTGGTTCCGTAGTCGGCGCGGAGTACCGCTCCCGTGTCGAGCAGGGAGAGCAGCGCGGTGAGGTCGCCGGTGCTGGCGGCCGTGAGCCACGCATCCACCACCTGCCGCGTACGCCCGCGTTCCGGATGCGCAGGCTCCTCCGCACCGCGCACCCGGCGCCGTGCCCGGGAGGCGAGCTGCCTCGCGGCGGCGGGCGTCTTGTCGAGCACCGTCGCGATCTCGTCGAACGACTGGCCGAAGACGTCGTGCAGCACCAGGGCGATGCGCTCGGCGGGGGACAGTGTCTCCAGCAGGACCAGCAGCGCGGTGCTGATGCGGTCGCTCTCCTCCGCCAGCTCCGCGGGGTCGAGCTCGACGGCGACGGGCTCGTCCCGCCACGGTTCGACCTGCCAGGAGCGTTCGCGCAGGCGGCGCGGGGCGCGCAGCATGTCGAGGCTCACCCGGGAGACCACCGTGGTCAGCCAAGCCTCCAGATTGTCGATGCCTGCGACGTCCGCGCGTGCGAGTCTGAGCCAGGTCTCCTGCACGGCATCGTCGGCGTCTGCGTCGGAGCCGAGCAGGCGGATAGCGATGGCTTTCAGCCGCCGCCGCTCCGTCTCGAACCGCCTCGCCAGGAACTGCTGGTCGGTCATGTCACATCTCCTCGGTCGTGATCGTCGGTATGTCGACGAGGGATCGCCCTCGGATGTGACATGAAAGGCAGACAACCATGAATGCTCCCCTGCTCGTGACGGGCGGCACCGGCACCATCGGCAGCCGCGTCGTCCCCCTGCTCAACGCCGCCGGCCACGAGATGCGGGTGCTCTCCCGCCACCCGCGCACCGGCGAGCCAGGAGTCCAGCATGTCGAAGCGGACACCGTCGGCGGCGCCGGACTCGCCGCAGCGTTCGACGGCGTGGAGGTGGTGCTGCACCTCGCCGGAGGGGCGAAGGGCGACGACGTCGCAGCGCGCAACGTGGCGACCGCGGCCCGGGATGCGGGAGTGCGGCACCTGCTCCTCATTTCGGTGGTCGGCGCCGACCGGATGCCGATCGGATACTTCCGCGCCAAGGCGGAAGCCGAGCGGATCATCGCCGGCTCCGGCGTGCCGTGGACGGTGCTGCGCGCGGCGCAGCTGCACGACTTCGTGCTGCCCGTGGTGCGCGGGATGGCGAAGCTGCCGCTGCTCCCTTCCCCCGGCGGCCTGCGGTTCGAGCCGGTCGACGTCGACGCGGTCGCCGGCCGCCTCGCCGAACTCGCGCTCGCAGAGCCTGCCGGACGCGTCGCCGACATCGTGGGACCGGAGGTGCTCGACATCCGGCAGCTGGCGGAGGCGTACACCGCGGCGAACGGCCGGAAGACCCGGGCGCGCCTGCCCATCCGCATCCCCGGGGCGGTCGGTCGCGCATACCGGGCAGGCGAGAACCTGGCGGGCGACGGCGCGCTGCGCGGAGGGCGCACCTGGCGCGATTACCTGGAAGAGCTCGCCGCGACGGCCGCGCCGGTGCCATCATGACCACATGCCCGGATACGTCGCACTGCTCCGCGGGATCAACGTCGGCGGCACGAACCCGGTCGCGATGGATGCGCTCGCCGCGAGCTTCCGCGAGGCCGGATACGAGGACGTGCGCACGCACATCCAGAGCGGCAACGTGCTGTTCTCGACCGACGTGAGCGCCGCGTCTGGTGGGCCTGCCATCGAGGCGGCGCTGGAGTCGATGCTGCAGGAGCGGTTCGGCGCGGACATCCCCGTGATCGTCCGGTCGAGGGACGAACTGGCCGCGATCGTCGCCGATGCCCCTCCCGGTCACGGCTCCGCCGACCTGCGCAGCGACGTCTACTTCCTCAAGCATCCACTGACCGCCGACGAGGTGATGGCGGAGCTTCCCGAACTGCGGGAGGGCGTCGACACCATGACGCCCGGCTCCGGCGTCCTCTACTTCTCGCGCGTCAACGCGCAGGCGACCAAGACCCGCGTCCAGCGGCTCCTGGCCATGCCGGTGTTCAAGCGGATGACCGTGCGCACCTGGGGCACGACCACCCGTCTGCTCACCCTGCTGGACGCCCCGTCTTCCTGATCGACGCTTACCGTCTCACGCGCGGGACTCCTGCACGTCGCGCGCTTTGAGGGAGGTGTACCGCGTCACCGGATGCGTGCCGAGCACCACCTTTCCTCTCGCGTGCAGGTGCTGCAGGTCTGCGTATGCGTCCGCGATGGCCTCCAGCGGATAGAACCCGGAGATGAGGAGGGTGAAGGCGCGGTCGGCCGCGTACTGCGCGAGCCGCTGCAGCTGGCGGGTGCCGTGCTCGACCGCCTCCTGGTCGTCGCCGAGCAGCCGCAGCTCGGTGTCGCGCCGGTCGTCGCTCGACCGGTAGCGCGCGGCAGGGACGCCGAGGAGGTTCGCGAGGTCGCGGCCGTCCTGACCGAAGTTGTCGACGAAGCAGGTGACCTGCGCTCCGCGCGCCGCCTCGTGGATGCGGTCCTGGATGTCTGGTCCGTACCGCACCGGTGTGATGCCGAGCTGACGGAGGTAGTCGAAGTTCCGGTCACCGCAGGTCCCGATGACGCGCGCGCCCGCATGTTTGGCGAGCTGGGCCTCCACGCTCCCGACCGCTCCGGCCGCCGCCGAGATGACGATCACGTCCCCGGGCCCGACGCGGAGTTCGTCCAGGGTGTCCAGCGCCGTCGCGCCGGACAGGTACAGCCCGCCGGCCGCCTCCCAGCCGACGCCCTTCGGCTTGGGGACCAGGGCTGCGACCGGCACGACCAGGCAGGTGGCGTGCGCTCCCGTCCGCACGTGCCCGATCACTTCGGACCCGACGGGGAACCCGGCGGTGTCCGGTCCGGCCTCCACCACGATCCCGGCGAAGTCGCTCCCCGATTTCCGCGGGAACGGCTCGTCCCACTCGGTCTCCGTGCCGCTCCGGATGAAGCCGTCGATGTGGCTGATGCCGGATGCGATGACTTCGACCATCACCTCCCCGGCTCCGGGCGGCGAGAGGGGGCGCCTCCGCAGCTGCAGCTCGCTCGCATCGCCGTTGCGGTCGTACTCAACGACCAGCGCTTCCGTATGCTTCTTCGACATGATCGCCTCACTAGGTCGGCTTTTAACTAGCTTAGCTAGATAACTCCCCGATGGCGAGAGGAGATTGCAGGAGCGGGCGCGCGCCGATCCGGTCAGCCCAGCCGGAACGTCGCCCGCGGGATGTCGTCCACCAGCCGGTGCGCGATGGCGAAAGCGTCCTCCTCACTGAGCTGATGCGTGACCACGAGGGACGACAGGAACGACGCATCCACTCGGCGGGACATGTCGTGCCTGGCCGGGATGGAGCAGAACGCGCGGGTGTCGTCGATGAAGCCGCTGGTCTTGGTGAACCCGGCGCTGTCCGTGATGGCCTGGCGGTAGCGGAGGATGGCGGCAGGGGTGTCGAGGAACCACCACGGAGCGCCGGCGTAGACGGTCGGGTAGAACCCGGCGAGCGGCGCGATCTCGCGGGAGAACGTCGTCTCGTCCACCGTGAACAGCACGATCCGGAAGGTCGAGCTGGTGCCGAAGTCGCGCAGGATCGGGGTGAGCGGAGCGGTGAAGCCGCCGACGGCCGGCAGGTCGTGACCGGTGTCCGGCCCGTACGCGTCGAACGTCGGGCGGTGGTGGTTGCGGATCACGCCGGGGTGCAGCTGCATCACCAGGCCGTCCTCCGCGGCCATCTCGGCCAGGCGGTAGAGCATGTTCCTGCCGTAGGCGACGGCCTCCGCGGCGGTCAGGCTGCCGCCGAGCGCCGCCCGGTGGATGCGCGACGCCTCCGCCTCGGAGAGCGGCTCGCTGCCCGCGTCGATCACGCCCGTGTCGGTCGCGGTGCCGCCGGCGGCGATGAACGCCTGGCGGCGGGCGCGCAGCGCGGCGAGGAGGCCGGGGTATGTGGAGGTGTCGATGTCTGCGCGGGCGGCCAGCGCATCCAGTCGTCCGCGCCAGGTCGGCTCGTCCGGGTGCATGTAGCGGTCGGCGCGGAAGGTGGGGACCACGCGGCCGGTGAAGGTCGGGTCGTCGCGGAGGCGCTGGTGCGCTGCCAGGTCGTCCGCCGGGTCGTCCGTGGTCGCCAGCACCGAGATACGGAACCGGTCGAACAGCGCGCGGGGGCGGAACTCCGGGCGCGTCAGGGTCTCGGCGAGCTGGTCGTAGAGTGCGTCGGCGGTGGCGGCCGATGGATGCTCGGTGAGGCCGAATACGTCGCTGAACTCGGACTCGAACCAGAACCGAACGGGCGTGCCGAGGAACGCATCCCAGTTCTCGCAGAGCCTCCGCCAGATCTCCCGGCCGGATGCGGTGGGGGCCGCTCCGTTGCGGGAGAGCCCGAGGTCGTCGAGGGGGACGCCGACGGCGTGCAGCATCCTGGTCACGTAGTGGTCGGGCGTGATCAGCAACGCCGACGGGTCGCCGAACGGGGTGTCGTCGGCGAGCATCGCGGCGGGGACGTGACCGTGCGGGGAGACGATGGGCGCGTCCGCGACGGCGGCGTGCAGGCGTCGTGCCAGGTCGCGCTCGGCAGGATCGGCCGGGAACAGGCGGTCTGGATGGGGGGCGAGCGTCGTCATCGGCGTCCTTTCGGTTCCCGCGCAGGTCCGGTGGACGACCGCACGGTGAGGTGGGTGGGCAGCGTCGCTCCCTGGCGCATCCCGATCGTGCTCTGGTCGTCGAGACGGGCGAGCAGCATCGACACGGCCGTGCGGCCGGCCTGCTCGATGGGTGCGGTGAGGGTTGTGAGCGGCGGGTTGCAGAAGTCGGCGCCGAAGATGTCGTCGCAGCCGACGATGCTGACGTCGCCGGGGACGTCGACGCCGCGCTCGCGGAACCGGGCGAGCATCCCGATGGCGAGGAGGTCGTTGAAGGCGATGCACGCGGTGACGCCGGCGTGCAGCACGGCATCCGCCGCCGCTGCTCCCGCGTACTGCCGGGGCGAGAACGGTCCGAGCCTGGTGGCCGTGACGCCGTAGCGTTCGGCGGCGCGCACCATCGCCCGCCAGCGGCCTTCGTTCGACCAGGAGGTCTCCGGTCCGGACGCGTAGCAGAGCTGCGTGTGCCCGAGGGAGACGAGGTGGCCGACGGCCTGCTCGATGCCGCTCGGCGTGTCGATGAAGATGTGCGGGACGCCCCGCGTCTGCCGGTTGATCGCGACCAGCGGGATGTCGTTGGCCAGCACCGTGAGCCGGCGGTCGGTGAGCCGGGAGGCGGCGAGGATGGCGCCGTCGAACGAGCGGCGGAGCTTGTGCAGCATCCCGTCCTCGAGCTCGTCGGACTCCTCGGTGTCCACCAGGATCTGCGTGTATCCGGCGGCCTTCAGCTGCTGCTGCGTTCCGCGGATGATGCCGAAGTAGAACGGGTTGGTCACATCCGAGACGAGCACGGCGATGGCCCTGGTCTTGCCGCTGGTGAGCGCTCTGGCCTGCGAGTTCGGCACGTAGTTGAGCGCGCGCGCCGCCTCCTCGATGCGCTCGCGCGTCGCCGCGTTCACGCGGCCGGGATTGGAGAGCGCGCGGGAGACCGTCGAGGTGGCAACGCCACTGACGGCGGCCACGTCTGCGAGGGTGGCTGGGCGATCCGACCCCGCTCCGGCGAGAGGTTGCATGACGGTATCTCAGCACACGATGGCAATTTTTGGCAATCGGTTGCAGCAACATTGCCGTGGTGCTTAGAGTCCTCAGCAACCATCCTCCGTGCACCAGCAGAGGGTGCTGACAACTCACGTCCCTGTCTCAAAGGAGAGTCACGAATGAGATCTCGCATCGCGCTCGGCGCGGTCGCCGGGCTGGCCGTCATCGGCCTGGCCCTGAGCGGCTGCTCCTCGTCGGGGAGCACCAACTCCTCCACCTCCGGGAAGATCGACGGCAAGGGCAAGACCCTCGACGTCATGATCGCAGCCAACGGGCTGTACCCCACCGAACAGCAGCAGTGGTTCAAAGACGTCTCCTCCCAGTTCGAGAAGGAGACGGGAGCGACGGTCAAGTTCGAGACGTTCGCCTCCGCGAACGACGAGCTGACCAAGATCCAGACCTCCGTGCTGAGCGGGCAGGGTCCTGACGTCTACAGCCTCGGCACCACGTTCACCCCCACCGCATACTCCACCGGCGCCTTCGTCAAGCTGACCGACGCCGACTGGGCCAAGGTCGGCGGTCGTGACCGCTTCGTGCCGGCGACCCTCGGAATCTCCGGGCCGGACAAGAAGAACGAGGTGGGCATCCCGTTCGCGAGCCGCCCGTTCGTGATGGCGTACAACAAGGACCTCCTCAAGGCGGCGGGCATCGACAAGCCGGCCGACACCTGGGACGGCCTCGCCGAGCAGGCGAAGAAGCTCACCAGCGGCGACGTGCACGGTATGGCCATCGGATACGCGGACGGGTTCGACCCGTGGAAGTTCGTCTGGGCGATGTCGATGCAGCAGGGCAACACCATCCTGGATCTGAAGAGCAAGAAGGCCACGATCGACGACGCCGCCGTCAAGAAGGCGTACGAGACGTACTTCGGCTGGATGACGGACGACAAGGTCGTCGACCCCGCCGCGATCGGCTGGAAGAACGCCAACGCCGTCGCCGCCTTCGCGGACGGCAAGGCCGCGTTCCTTCCGATGGTCTCGTCGTCCTCGCAGGTCTCGCTCGACAAGTCCGGCGTCGCAGGCAAGTACGGCTACGCCGTGATGCCGACCATCCCGCCGGGAGCCACCAAGCTGCCGAGCGACGGCAAGGCCGCCGCGACGATCATCTCCGGCGATAACATGGTCGTGGCGAAGTACTCGAAGAACCAGGATCTCGCCTTCGCCCTGGTCAAGATGCTCACGAGCGCCGACAACCAGGTGAAGTACACCAAGACGTTCGGAGACCTGCCGACCAACGCGGACGCCGCCAAGCAGATCGAAGACGGCAACGCGCTGATCGCCCCCATCCTGGAGGCCGGCACCAAGGCGTACGGCACCCCGTTCAGCGGGGCGTGGGGCGACACCCAGCTCGCGCTGACGAACGTGGTGGTGCAGTCCATCCCGTCGCTGTCGAGCGGTTCCGTCTCGTCCTCCGACCTCGACGCCAAGCTCAAGACGGCGCAGGACGCCGCGCAGAGCTCGCTGAACAAGGCCAAGTAGCCGGGACCGATCATGTCCAACTCCACCCTGGCCGCGCCGGAAGGCGCGACCGGCCACGAGAGCGGTTCGCCCGCGGGGTCCACCCCCGCGGGCGGCCGCCCCGGCCGAACCGAGAGCCCCCGCCGCAAGCGCAAGTACGAGCGCAACCGGCCGCTCTGGATGCTGCTGCCCGGCGGCATCCTCATGCTCATCATCATCGTGGTGCCGCTGATCGTGGCCGCGGTGATGTCCTCCCTCGACCTCGACCAGTACACGCTGCAGAGCTGGCTGCAGGCGCCGTTCATCGGCCTGCAGAACTACGTCGAGGCGATCACGTCGTCGTCGCTGCTGCGCTCCATCGGCATCAGCGTCTCGTTCGCCCTGATCGCGGCTGTCGTCACCATGCCGATCGGCCTCGCGGCCGCGCTGGCGACGCAGAACAAGTTCCGCGGCCGCGCGCTGGTCCGCTCGCTCTTCCTCATCCCGTACGTGCTGCCCGCGTTCGTGGTCGGCACGCTCTGGCGCACCATGCTGCAGCCGGGCGGCGTCGTCGACTCCGTTCTCGGCGGGATGGGCATCCACACCGGGCTGTTCCTCAACGGCCCTCTCAGCTACTGGTCGCTGATCGTCGTGCAGATCTGGACGTCGTGGCCGTTCTTCTACCTGCTCGTGCTCGCCGGTCTGCAATCCGTGGACCACGAGGTGCACGAGGCGGCAGCGATCGACGGCGCGACCTGGTGGATCAAGCTGCGCTCGGTGATCCTGCCGTACCTGCGCGGTCCGATCCTGCTGGCGCTGATCATCGCGTTCCTGCACAACATCAACGCCTTCACGCTGCCGTTCGTGCTGTTCGGCGTCCCCGCCCCTCAGGACGTGGACGTGCTGCCGGTGCTCACCTACGTCACCAGCTTCCAGAGCTTCCGCTTCGGCCTGAGCGCCGCCATGGCGATCTGCTCGCTCGTGCTCATCGCGATCCCGCTGTTCATCTACCTGCGGGCCGTGAAACTCGACTCTGGGGAAGAGGAACAACGATGACCGCCGTCAAGCCGTCCTCGGCCGACATCACCCGCCTGCTCCCTCGGCCGCTGCTCGTCGTGGTGATCACGGTGCTGCTGGTGATCGTGCTCGGCCCCGTGCTCTACATGCTGTTCGCGTCGGTCAACTCCGACGTCTCCGTCGCCGGGGGAGCGTTCTTCCCGACCGAGCTGCACCTCGACAACTACCTCAAGGTGTGGACGACGGTGGATCTGGGCACCGGGCTGATGAACAGCGTGATCGTCTGCGTGGCTGTCGCCATCGTCTGCGCATTCCTCGCCGTCGCGACGGCGTACGTGCTGGTCCGCTACGACTTCCGCGGGCGGCTGACCTTCCTGCGGGGGCTTCTCGGCCTGCAGTCGATCCCCGGAACGCTGATGCTGCTCCCGGTGTTCGTGCTGTTCTCGTCGACCGCCAGCCTGCTCGGCGTGCAGATCATCGGGACGCGCTGGGCGGTGTTCATCACCTACCTGACGTTCGCGCTCCCGTTTTCCACCTGGGTCATGGTCACCTATCTGCGTGGCCTGCCCAAGGCGCTGGAGGAGGCGGCGCGCATCGACGGGGCGTCGTCGTGGCGCATCCTGACCCGCATCGTGGTGCCGCTCAGCTGGCCGGGCATCGTCGTCTCCGGCATCTTCGCGTTCCTGCTCGGCTGGAACGACGTGCTGTTCGCATCCGTGCTGACCAACCCGGAGACCCGCACCGCCGCTGTGGCGCTGCAGGTTTTCGGGGCGACGCAAGAGGGTGGCGCGGTCCCGCTCTACGGGCAGATGATGGCGGCGTCCCTCATCTGTGCCGTGCCGGTGGTCGTGCTGTACCTCGTGTTCCAGCGCTACCTCGTCGGTGGCCTGACCTCTGGAGGAGTGAAGTGAGCCAGAACGCTCAGAATTCAGTGAGCTGGGCCCTGTCGGGCTTCGGCGACGAGATCGATCAGGACCCTGTCGTGCAGGTCGCGGTGCTGCAGGCACTCGGCGCGAACCACATCGAGGTGCGCAGCGCCTGGGGTGTGAACATCGTCGACCTCGACGCCGAGCAGCTCGATCGCCTCGCCGGCGTCTTCACCGAGCGGGGGATGGGCGTCTCGGCCATCGCATCCCCGATCGGCAAAGTGGATGTGTCCCTCCCCGTCGAGCACGAGGTCGAACGTCTCGGGCGTGCCATCGCCGCGGCGCACCGCCTGGGCACGCGCTACATCCGGCTGTTCTCCTTCTATTACGGCGACGGCGTCGCCGTCGAGAGCATCCGCGACGACGTGATGCTCCGGATGCGCGCCCTCGCGGACGCGGCGGAAGCCGCGGACGTCGTGCTGCTGCACGAGAACGAGAAGGACATCTACGGAGACACCCCGGAGCGCTGCCTCGACATCGTCGAGACGGTCGCATCGCCGAACCTCCGGCTCGCCTGGGACAGCGCGAACTTCGTGCAGGTCGGCGTCGCGCATCCGTTCGACGACGGATACGCCATGCTCCGGCCGCACCTCGAGTACCTGCAGGTGAAGGACGCGCTCAGCGCCACCGGAGACGTGACCCCCGCCGGGGAGGGCGACGGCCAGCTCCTCGCCACCCTCACCGCCCTGCGCGACGACGGGTACACCGGCTTCGCCTCGCTCGAACCCCACCTCGCCGACGTGAACAACATGGGCGGCTTCTCCGGACCGGAGGCGTTCGGCCGCGCCGGCCGCGCGTTCCGCCGCCTCACCGACCAGATTGGAGTGCAGCTCGTATGAGCGCTCGCCTGAACGTGGCCATCGTCGGCTGCGGCATCATCGGACTCAACCACGCCAGGGCCATCGCCCGGCACCCCGACCTCGCGATCACCGCCCTGGTGGATGCGGTCCCCGCCGCCGCGAGTGCGCTCGCCGACCAGATCGTGTCCGAGTTCGGCGTGCAGCGGCCTGCCGAGTTCGAGACCCTGCCCGCCGCCGTGGCGGGAGCACCGGTCGACATCGTCGTGATCTGCACCCCCAGCGGACTGCACGTGCAGCTCGCGGAGGAGGCGCTCGCCGCGGGCAAGCACGTCGTGATCGAGAAGCCGCTGGACGTGTCGATGGCGCGGGCCAGGCGCATCCTGGAGCTGTCGCGAGAGGCGGAGCGGAACGGCCTGGTGGTCTCGGTGATCAGCCAGCACCGCTTCGATCCGGCCTCCGTGGTGGTCGCCGACGCCGCCCACAGCGGCGCGCTCGGCCGGGTGACCAGCGGCATCGCGTCCGTGGCCTGGTGGCGCAGTCAGGACTACTACGACTCCGGCCAGTGGCGGGGCACCTGGGAGCTCGACGGCGGAGGTGCGGTGATGAATCAGGGCGTCCACACCGTCGACCTGCTGGTCTGGTTCCTCGGCCGTCCTGTCGAGATCGTCGCCCAGACGGCGCTGCTCGCCCACGAGCGCGTCGAGGTGGAGGACATCGCCGTCGCGACGGTGCGGTTCGAGTCCGGCGCGCTCGCCGTCGTGCACGCGACCACCGCCGCGTATCCGGGCGGTTCCGTGCGTCTTCAGGTGCTCGGCGACCGCGGGTCGGCGATCATCGAGGACGACCAGCTGGAGTACTTCGGCACCGCGGACCCCGCGGCGTTCGACCCGACAGGGGCGAGCGTCGTGAACAGGGCGGCGGAGCTCGTCGACGCGAGCGAGGTGCGCGGCGGCGAACGCGGCGCAGACCGTTTCATCGTCGGCCACCTGCGCCAGTACGAGGACGTGGTGGATGCGATCCAGCAGCACCGCGCGCCGGGCGTCACCGTCGAGGACGCGTTCGTGTCGCTCGCTGTCGTGCGTGCCATCTACCTGTCGGCCACCCTCGGCCGTCCCATCGCGTTCGACGAGGTGCTCTCCGGGGCGCTCGACGACATCACCGTCACGACAGGAGCCTGAGCCATGAAGTTCTCGGTGTTCACCGCATCCACCCCGGACTGGACCCCCGCCGAGGCGGCGGAGACGCTCGCCGCCCAGGGCTGGGACGGGATCGAGTGGCGCGTCATCGACCAGGACGACGCGACCCCCGCCGGCTTCTGGGCGGGCAACCGCTCCACCTGGCCGCTCACCGGCCTGGAGGAGTCCGTGCCGGAGATCGCGCGGCTCACGGCGGAGGCCGGACTCGAGTTCTCCGGCATCGGCGGCTACGCCCGCTGCGACGACCACGCGAACGTCGACAGGATGCTCGCAGCCACCGCAGCGCTCGGCGCTCGGCAGGTGCGCGTCACCATGCCGCGCACGGACTCCGGAGACTACCGGGAACTGTTCGCCTCCGCCCGTCGCGACGTCGAGCGGGCGGCAGCCCGGGCGGGTGAGCTGGGCGTGAAGGCCCTGGTCGAGTTGCACCACGAGACCATCACCGCGTCGGCGTCGGCCGCGTTCCGGCTGATCGACGGCATCGACCCGGAGACCGTCGGCGTGATCCACGACCTCGGCAACCTCATCATCGAGGGCCAGGAGGCGACGCTGTCCGCCTTCCAGCTGCTCGGCCCGTACCTCGCGCACGTGCACGTCAAGAACGCGGCGTGGGTGCCGGGCGAGCCGGAGGCGGACGGCACCGTGCTCTGGCACCACGAGTGGGCGCCGCTGCGCACAGGCACCGGCGACGTGGAGGCGTACTTCACCGCACTGCACGCGTACGGCTATGACGGCTGGGTCACCGTGGAGGACTTCTCCACCGAGCTGCCTCTCGCGGAGCGCACGCGCGACAACCTCGCCTACCTGCGCGAGGTCGAATCCCGCACCCGCTCCCTGGCGTCGGCGACCGCATGACGCCGCCGCCGCGCTCAGCGCGTCACCCCGTCCGCATCGTGCACCTCGGCCTCGGCGCGTTCCACCGGGCGCACCAGGCCTGGTACACCCAGCGTGCGAACGAGCGCGGCGGGCAGGGCGGGAACGGCGCGCAGGGCGACGGCTGGGGGATCGCGGCCTTCACCGGCCGCAGTCCGGAGGCGGCGCGCGTGCTCGCGACCCAGGATGCGGTCTACACACTGATCGAGCGCGGCCCCGCCTCCGACACCGCGACCATCGTGGATGCGCTGAGCACCGTCGCAGACGGCGGTGACACCGAGCGCTGGCGTGCCGCCGTGGCCGACCCGGCCGTCGCGGTGATCACCCTGACGGTCACCGAGGCCGGCTACCGTCCGTCGGCGGAGGTACTCGACGCCGACCGGGCGTCGCTGGTGGCGGGGGAGGGCGCATCCACTGCCCCCGCCCGCCTGGTCGACGGCTTGCGGGCGCGCCGAGCGGCTGGCGTCGCCGGGCTCGCCGTGGTCAGCTGCGACAACCTGCCGGGCAACGGGGAGGTGGCCCGGGAGGCCGTGCTCGTCCTCGCCGGTCAGGTCGATGCAGGTCTCGCCGACTGGATCGCGTCCGAGGTCTCGTTCGTGTCGTCGATGGTGGACAGGATCACCCCGGCGACCACCGACGCCGACCGCGCGGCCGCCGTCGCCCTCACCGGCTACGACGACGCGGCCCCCGTGGTCACCGAGCCGTTCAGCGAGTGGGTGCTGAGCGGCGCGTTCCCCGCCGGACGTCCGGACTGGGAGGCCGTCGGCGCGCAGTTCGTCGACGACATCGAGCCGTACGAGCGCCGCAAGCTCTGGCTGCTCAACGCCGGGCACTCGCTGCTCGCATACCGCGGCCTGCTGCGCGGCCACCAGACCATCGCGGAGGCGATGGCCGACGACGACATCGCCGCCGACCTCGAACGGCTCTGGGCGGAAGCGCGCACCGAGCTGCCCTTCGACGACGAGACGCTGGATGCGGCGACCGCCGCCCTCCGAGACCGTTTCGGCAACGCGCGCATCGAGCACACGCTCGCGCAGATCGCGTCGGACGGCTCGCAGAAGCTCGGCCCGCGCATCCTGGATCCGCTGCGGTCGAGGCTGGCGGCGGGACGCGCGCCCGGCGAGGCGCAGGCCACCGCGCTCGCCGCCTGGGCACTGCACCTGCTCGGCCCCGACGTGCGCGACCCGGGAGCCGCCGCCCTCGCGGAGACATTGCGCGCTACTCCGGACGACGATGCGGCGCTCGCCACCGGCGTCCTCACCGCACTCGCACCCGACCTGGCGCGCGAGAGCGCCGTGACCGACCTCATCCAGAACCGGATCGCACAGCTGCGCGCCGGAGCCATCACCGAACCACCGCTACCGACAGGAGCACACTGACATGCGAATCACCTCCGCCGAGGTCCTCGTCTCGAGCCCCGGCCGCAACTTCGTCACCCTCAGGATCACGACGGAGGACGGCGTCACCGGCCTCGGCGACGCGACCCTGAACGGCCGCGAGCTTGCGGTCGCCGCCTACCTGAGCGAGCACGTCGTGCCGCTGCTGATCGGGCGGGACGCGCAGCAGATCGAGGACACCTGGCAGTACCTCTACCGCGGCGCGTACTGGCGCAGGGGCCCGGTGACGATGGCGTCCATCGCCGCCGTGGACACCGCGCTCTGGGACATCAAGGCCAAAGTGGCCGGGATGCCGCTGTACCAGCTGCTCGGCGGGCGCAGCCGCGAGGGTCTGCTCGTCTACGGTCACGCATCCGGTGCCGAGTTGCCCGAACTGTTCGACTCGATCACCGAGCACCTGGAGGAGGGCTACCGCGCAGTGCGCGTGCAGACGGGCATCCCGGGCCTGCCGTCGGTGTACGGGGTGGCGTCGAGCAAGAACGCCGCGGCCGGTGCCGGCTCCGGTTCGGACGCGCGCTACGACTACGAGCCGGCCCGCCGCAGCGCCGTGCCCGTGGAGGAGTCGTGGGACACCCGCGCATACCTGCGCCACGCTCCGACGGTGTTCGAGGCCGTGCGCAACGAGTTCGGCGCCGAGCTGCCGCTCTTGCACGACGCGCACCACCGGCTCACGCCCATCCAGGCGGCCAAGCTCGGCAAATCCATCGAACCGTACGACCTGTTCTGGCTCGAAGACGTGACCCCCGCCGAGAACCAGGCGGCACTCCGCCGGGTGCGCGAGCACACCACCACACCGCTGGCGATCGGCGAGGTGTTCAACACGATCTGGGACTACCGCGAGCTGTTCGAGGAGCAGCTGATCGACTACGTGCGCTCTCCTGTCACGCACGCCGGCGGCATCACGGGCCTGCGCCGCATCTTCGATTACGCTTCGGTGTATCAGATCAAGTCCGGCGTCCACGGACCCACCGACGTCTCACCCGTCGGTCTCGCCGCCGCCATCCACCTCGGCATCGCCATCCCCAACTTCGGGATCCAGGAGTACATGCAGCACAGTCCGACCACCCACGAGGTCTTCCGCACCACGTACAGCTTCGAAGACGGGATGCTGAAGCCCAGCGACGCCCCCGGCATCGGTGTCGACTACGACGAGATCGTCGCGCAGTCGTTCCCGTACGAGGCCGCATACCTCCCGGTCAACCGTCTCCTCGACGGTTCGATGCACGACTGGTGAGCGGCTCACTGGGAGAGCACCCGCGCGTCGTCGTGATGGGGGTGTCCGGCTCCGGCAAGAGTACGATCGGCGCCCTCATCGCCGCCGACCTCGGCCTCCCCTTCCTCGACGGCGACGCGCTGCACCCGATCGAGAACGTACGCAAGATGGCGGGAGGCACCCCTCTCAACGACGCCGACCGGGCCCCCTGGCTGCGCGCGGTCGGCCGTGCCCTGGCGGACGCCCCCGACGGCCTGGTGATCGCCTGCTCAGCACTGAAGCGCGCATACCGCGACCTCATCGCCTCCGAAGCCCCCGGCGTGGTCTTCGTGCACCTGGCCGGCACGCGCGAGGTCCTGTCCTCCCGCATGGAAGGCCGCACAGACCACTTCATGCCGACCACGCTGCTCGACTCGCAACTGGCGACGCTGCAACCGCTCGAGGCGGACGAGCGCGGGGTGACGGTGGATGTGGCGGCGCCGGTGGATGCGGTGGTGCGGGAGAGTGTGGCGGCGGTGCGGGGGCTGGTCTGACCGATCGAGTTCACCCGCCCATAGGCTTGCCCCGTGGACTGGTCACTGGTGCTCGATCTGCTCGGTACGTTCTTCTTCGCGATCTCCGGCTGCCTGCTGGCGGCGCGGCGCGGCTTCGACATCGTCGGCTCGCTGCTGCTCGGATCGCTGACGGGGCTCGGTGGCGGCGTCGTCCGTGACGTGATTCTCGGGGTCCCGCCGGTGGCGTTCGCGCAGCCGCTGCACCTGGTGCCGCCGGTCGCGGCGGCGGTGCTCGTCTACTTCCTCTCCGGAAGCGTCGAACGTATGCCCCGGACGCTGCTCGTGTTCGACGCGGGAGGGCTCGCCCTGTTCTGCACCACCGGCACCGTCACCGCGCTGAACGCCGGGCTGAACCCGGTGGCGGCCGCCCTGCTGGGCGTGACCACCGGCGTCGGCGGCGGCCTGCTGCGCGACGTGGTCGCCAACCGCGACCCTCAGCTGTTCAACCCCAACGACCTCTACGCCGTCCCCGCGATGCTCGGCGCCGCCGCGATCACGGTGCTGTGGTCGTACGGGCTGTACGGCGCGCTGACCGAGCTGCTCGTCGCGGTACTGGTGTTCGTGTTCCGGCTGTTGTCGCTGCGTTACAAGTGGCGGGTGCCGCACGCTTCCCGCACCGGGGACGCCGCCGCGTACTGACGCGCACATCCGGACTCTGACGGCGCATCCATAGGACTCGGCGGTAGCATACGAGCCGTGCGGCCGACGGGCCGCAGAGCGGAGCCGCGAGCATGACGAACACCGACGCACACGTCCCAGCCGGATGGTACCCGGACCCGAGCGGCGCACAGCAGCTGCGCTGGTGGGACGGAACGCAGTGGACGGCGCACTACGCGCCGCTGGCGGGCGCGGCGCAGCAGCCGGTGCAGCCGCAGCAGCCGGCGCAGCAGCAGCCCGTGCAGCCGCAGCAGCAGCCCGTGCAGCCGCAGCAGCAGCCGGGCTACACCCAGAACTCCGGCTACGCCCAGAACCCCGGCTACGCCCAGCAGCCCGCCTACACCCAGACCCCCGGCTACCCCCAGCAGCCCGCATACGGTCAAACCTACGCCCCGGTCCGCCCGCGCCTCGCCGACGGTGCGCGCATCTACAACGTCTACATCTGGCTGGTCGTCGCGCTCCCGTTCGTGAGCCTCGTCCTCCTGCCGTTCTACCAGCCCCATTTCGACGTCGTCGCCACCGAGCACGGCTACACCAGCTACGGCAACCCGTTCGGGATGTTCGGCCCGATGTATTTCGCGATCGTCGGCGTCGGCTTCCTCGCATACGCCCTCAGCGTCGTCTTCTCCTGGCTCGACTACCGGGAACTCGAACGCATCGGCGTCGTCCGCCCGTTCCACTGGGCGTGGACGTTCCTCAGCGCCCTCGTCTACGTGATCGGCCGCAGCGTCATCGTCCGCCGCGTCGCCCCCGGCCGAGGCCTCGCCCCGATCTGGGTCACCATCGGCCTCTACGTCCTCTCCCTCATCGTCACCATCGCCTGGACCGTCTCCTTCGTCTCCACGATGGTCCACGACCTGCCGATGCGGAACCTCGGCGCCTGACCCCGGATGCGCCCCGCATCCTGAGAGACCGGTGTCCGACCCCGCCTGAATCGTCCGTTATGATGGCTGTCGTGCGTCCGTTCACGGTCGCTCAGGAGACGTCGCATAGTTCGGCCTAGTGCACCACCCTGCTAAGGTGGAGTGCCCTTTACAGGGCACCGTGGGTTCAAATCCCACCGTCTCCGCACTGTTTCCTCCGCTGAGAGCCTTCCAAGGTTCTCCCCCTGTGATCTGGGTCGGTCGCAAAAGCGACGGCTCCGCCTTCGGGGAGCCGCCTCTTCGTCGGCGGTGTCGTGTTGGCCGCCTGCGGGCGTCTCAGCGATTTGCGTTCGCGCTGCACTGTACGCGTCCCGTGTATTCAGGCAGCCCGACGTCGTCTGTGCGGTGGCTCGCAGCGGGGTCATAAAGCGGACCCGTCGGTGATGGGCGAGGTTGTCAGCAGTGTGGGTCGGTCGCCCCGTCGATCGATGCAACTCATTTCTGAGTGTAGATACATGTATGTTTTCGCATCAGATGGATGCTGTGCTCTGCTGACTGCCGCCACTATGTTCAATCTTGCTGCCCGGGAGGGTGGCAGAGAGACGGTGGGGGATGTCGAGATCCGGACGGGGTCCCTGGGTGCGATATGGGCGCAGTTGCGACTGACTACCTCGCAGTAACTGGGGTTTGCGGGGTGACGGGTGTCGAGACTATTGGTATCGGGTGCACTGCGTCCTTCGCCGCAGCCTCGCTCGCGGTGATCATTGCTGTCGGAGCGCCTTCGAACGGAGCCTATTCATCCGTGGCCGGGCAACAGCCGGACGATTGGTGGGACTCGTATATCCACGTCCCGGGAGTGGGGAGATGAGATGTGCGCAATTGCAAGAGTTAGCTGTGGGCGGCGGCTGCGACGCTGGTCTTGGGTACTTCTTATCCTGGGCTGTTTTGCTTTCGGTGTTGGTTTCCTGGCGTATGCACTGGCAGGGCTGCGACCGAATACGTACCTCATTTCAGTGTTCTCCATCCCGGTAGCGATGTTTGGAGGCCTACTACTGGAGCGCTCGAGCGCACTACGGGACCACGAACGTGACGATCAGGATCGATGATCTCAGTTAGCCGCTTTGGGCTTATCTGGGACGTCGCTGGCGCTCTCGGGCGGATGGTGCTATCACTACTGCTAGGAGTCAAAACAATGACTTTCCGTCGTGTGACGCCGGTGTCCGGCCCACGTTCCTACAGGATGTCCGTCGTGGGCCGCTCCATCTTCGTCATTTGGCTTCTCAGCTGCGCTGTGCTGGTCATCACAGTGCTTGCGCGCCCGACGGATGCCACAGACGCATACTTTTCCGCATACTTCGGGGTTCTGGGCGTGTGGATCGGAACGGCCGCGGCGACGGCGTTGCTGGCGGTATTCGTCCAGGTGCAAATGCGGCGGGAGCGGCGAATGGGGTTCACCTGGTCGCGCGACAATTTCCAGAACCTGGACGAAATCGACCCCGTGTCGTATGTGGTGATTCGTGCGGCCGGTGAGCCGTTCCTCACCCCGCAGCAGCGCCGCTCGCTCGTTGCGCAAGCCCGCTCCTGGGCCGCTGAGGTCGCGGACAATTGAGGCGCTCGATTGGCTTCGGTGTCGGGGCACTGGGGGTGGCGCTGATCGCCGCCTGGTTCAGTGTGCGCTCCATCGTTGGAGCGCAGCAGATTGGGGGCGGTCCGGCGGCACTGTGGACGACCGTGACCATAATTGTCGGAGCAGCGTTTGTCGTTGCGGGAGTCTACCTGTGGTCAGAGCGGTCGGGCAGAGCGAGTTTGCGAGCATTCACGGCGCTCGCTGAAAAGTTTCCCGACGGTGACCTGTACAGGATTCTCGGGTTCACCGACTTCCGTATCGGCATCAACGTGTTGCGGGGAGCGCGACCGTATCCCCTCGCCCCGCGGTATCTCGTGCTGAGAGTGCGCACAGGCTCGCTCGAGTTCTGGACGTCGGATCCCACGAAGCCGCCGATTGAACTCAGTGCCGACGCGGTCAGCGACGTCGCATTGACCAACGCGGCTGATTCGAACGGGTTCGTACGCCCTACCGTGACGCTGGCCGTCCAAGCGCCAGAATCTCGCGTCCAGCTATCCTTCCTCATCATGCGTGATCGCGGTGCCACAGCTCTGACGGTGCCGCAGCAAGACACCGAACGGGTCGTCAAGGCCATTCAGAAGGCCGTCGGCTGACCGCAGATTCCCTGGCGCACGCCCACGCCGATTACCCACGCCTAAAGACCCCACCCCCGCCGGAGATTCACAAAGATCGCCCGCAGCGCCGTGCCGGGCGCCGCGTCCTGCGCCGCGATATCCGGGCTCTCGAGGATGAATCGCCCCAGTGCCCGGACGGTGCCCGCGGCCGGCTTCTGCTCCTTCGCGAGCGCGGCGGCCAGGACGTCCTCGCAGTCCGTCCACTTCTGACGCGCGTATGCGCGCAGCTGCGGGGTGGAAAGGATGAGGTCCAGGATCTCGTCGCGTGTGCCGCCGTCCGTGGTGAAGGGCAGGCGGGAGACCATGAAGGCCTCCACCGCATCCAGCACATCGGCCTGATCGTTCCGCTCGTCGATCGCCCGCGCGAGTTCTGCTGGGCGGTCCTCGTCGCGGTCGAAGACCAGCGCGACCTTCCCGCCCGGGTAGTAGGTGAAGAGCGTCGTCAGCGCGACGTCTGCTTCGTCGGCGATCTCGGCGACGGTGACGGCGTCGAAGCCGCGGTCGAGAAAGAGGCGCGTCGCTGTCTTCTGCAGCGTTCGCCTGGTGCGTTCCCGCTTGCGCTCTCGCAGTCCTCCGGTGGTTTCCACGCGCTCAGTCTACCGCGAACATGTATTCGCTACTTACTCGTAGCCAGTGCATTTCTGTAGTCACTACAGATTTGGATGTATGGTGGACACCGATCATCCACGACGAAGGACTCCCATGACCAAGACCGCAATCATCAATGCCCGCGTATTCGACGGTGAGACCGTCCTCGACGACACCGTGGTGGTGATCGAGGGAGCCGACATCGTCGCGGTCGGCGGGGCGGTGCCCGACGATGCGGAGATCGTCGACGCATCCGGTGCGACCCTTCTGCCCGGGCTCATCGATTCGCACGTGCACACCTCGATCGAGGGGCTCGAGCTCGCTCTGACGTTCGGGGTCACGACCGAGTTGGAGATGCAGGGCATGTTCACGAGGAGCAAGCGCGGGCAGGTGGCGGAGAACGACCGGATCGCCGACGTGCGCTCAGCAGGGTTCGGGATCACCCCTCCCGGTGGACACCCGAGCGAGCTCATGGGTGGCGACCACGACGACCACGACGGTGACGCGGACGGCGACGCTGAGACAGCCCCCTGGGAGGACGCCGACGACGCCGGAAACGCGGATCAGTGGAAGGACATCGTGATGCCGTTCTCGACCACCGCCGAGGAGGCCGTCTCGTTCATCCCCAAGCTGGCCGAGACCGGCTCTGACTACATCAAGTTCATGATCGATGACGGGACCGTCGAAGGCGCGCCCGGCCTGCCCGTCCTCAGCGGCGACGTGGTGAAGGCCGGCGTCGCGGAGGCCCACCGGCTGCACCTGCTCACCGTCGCTCACGCCCTCACCGTCGACGCGACCATGACCGCCGTGGATGCGGGAATCGACGGCCTGGCGCACCTGTTCATGGACCGCCCCCACACCGGCCAGGTCGTCGACCGGATCGCCGCATCCGGAGCGTTCGTCGTCCCCTGCGTCGTCCTGAACGCTTCGATGATGGGGATCACCGCGGCCGGGTTCGCCGAGGATCCCCGGGTGAGCGCACGCCTCGACGACGCCTGGATGGCGACCATGCGAAGCAGCTACAACCGCTACCCGAAGGGAAGTCTGGATGACGTGCTCGCGTCCGTGCGAGCGCTGCACGCTGCCGGGGTCGACATCCTGGTGGGCACGGATGTGTCGTTCCCCCTCCCCGCTCTCGGCGGCATGGCGCACGGCGCCAGCGTCCACCACGAACTGCAGTTCCTCGTCCGCGCGGGCCTCAGCCCGGTGGATGCGCTGCGGGCGGCGACCGCCACCCCGGCCCGCAGATTCAACCTCACCGACCGCGGGCGGATCGCGCCGGGACTCCGGGCCGACCTGCTCCTCGTCGACGGCGACCCGACGACGAGCATCGGCGACACGCTCAACACGCGTCAGGTCTGGAGGCGCGGCAGTGCGCTGATCCGGATGTGACCGAGCGCACCCCAGGGCTCCGCACTGTCACGACCCCGCGCGAGACCACCCCGGGCCCGTCCGCTCGCTGACCGGCGCGCCGCCGCCCTGCGCCACCGCGCCCGGGTTCCGGATGCCGACCGCCGATGCCACCGCGCCGGCGCCCATCGCCACCGCCGCCGCGATGACCAGCTGGTGGAAGCTGTCGACGTCGATCACGGCGGAGCCGGCGAGGGAGCCTGCGAGGGCGACGGCGACGAGGCCGGCCACGCGGGAGACCGCATTGTTGATCGCGGAGGCGATGCCGGAGCGGGAGGCGTCGACCGCGCCGAGGATGGTCGCCGTGAGGGGTGCGACGGTCACCGCCATGCCCAGGCCGAAGACCGCGACGGCGGGGAGCACCTCGGTGAGGTAGTCGGCGTGCTCTCCGATCCGCGTCATCAGGGCGAACCCGAGGCCGGCGATCAGCGGTCCGGCCGTCATCATCAGGCGCGGTCCCACCCGTGCGCTGAGCCTTCCGAAGTATGCCGACAGCGCGATCAGTACGACGCTCGACGGGATGATTGCGAAGCCGGCCATCGTGGCCGAGTATCCGGCGCCCTGCTGCAGGAAGACGGCCAGCGCGAACGTCCCGACCGCCAGGCCGCCGTAGACGAACAGCGTGGAGATGTTGCCCACTGAGAAGTCGCGGGCGCGGAAGATGCTCAGCGGGAGCATCGGGTGCGGGGTCCTGCGCTCCCACAGGATGAACGCGGCGACGCACACCAGCCCGACGACCAGCGGGACCGCGATGATCGGCGAATCCCAGCCGTAACGGGACTGCTCGATCAGCGCGAACACCGGCAGGCCCAGGCCGGCGATTCCGAGGCCGGCCCCGACCAGGTCGACATGCGTGTCGGCCGGGGCGGGCGCATCCCGGTGCAGCGAGCGGGTGCCGAACAGCGCGAACACGATCGGAAGCACATTGATGGCGAAGACCCAGCGCCACGACAGCGCGTCGACCAGCACGCCTCCGAGCACAGGACCCGCGACGCTGGCGACGCTCGTGAATGCGGTCCACGTACCGATCGCCCTGGCCTGGCCACCTGCGGAGAAGGCGTCCAGGATGAGGGCGAGGGAACTCGGCACGAGGAGCGCGCCCGCGACCCCCTGCACGCCGCGCGCCACGATCAGCAGTTCGATCGTGGGAGCGAGCGCGCAGGCGACCGACGCGATGCCGAAACCGAACAGTCCCCAGACCAGCACGCGCCTGCGGCCGAAGGCGTCGGACAGCGACCCGGCGAGGAGGATCACCGACCCCAGGGTGAGCAGGTACGCATCCACCACCCACTGCTGCGAGGCGAGGCCGCCGCCGAGTTCGCGGCTGATGGCGGGCAGTGCCACGTTCACCACGCTGCCGTCGAGGAACGCGATGAAGCTCGCGAGCACCGCGACAGTGAGCACGGCGCGTTGGTGGGCGGTGGTCCATCTGGTCATGCGGTTGGTCATGTGAACTATGACCGAGCACCCCCGTCCGCTGTGACCGGACCTGGTCGGCAGAGCCGGTTGTCACAAACCCGCGCCCCGCCCGGTCTCCCTGGTGAAGGAGCTCTGTGCCCGGCGTTCCCGCCGAGCGCTCGACGGGCCAGAATCGGAAGACGGGACGGGGAACGGATGAACGGCAGAACACACGCAGCCGACGAGTCGCTGGAGATCTTCAGCCGCGAGCGGCGGCGGGTCTTCGGCACCGCATACCGGATGCTCGGGTCGGTCTCCGACGCCGAGGACATCGTGCAGGACACCTGGCTGCGCTGGCAGGCCGTCGACCCCGCCGAGGTCGACCAGCCCGGGGCGTTCCTGACCACCATCGCCACCCGGCTGTCGATCAACGTGCTGCAGTCCGCCCGGTCGCGGCGGGAGACGTACATCGGGCCGTGGCTGCCGGAGCCGGTGAACACCGAGGCCGACCCGTCGCTCGGGGCGGAGAACGCGGAGGCGCTCGAGTTCGCCTGCCTGCTGCTCCTGGAGGCGCTGTCGCCGACCGAGCGAGCGGCATACGTGCTGCGGGAGGCGCTCGACTACCCGTACGAGCGCATCGCCGAGGTCATCGACTCGTCTCCTGCGAACGCCAGGCAGCTGGTGAGCCGCGCCCGCAAGCATCTGGCGTCCGGCCGCGGCGAGACGGTTCCATCCAGCGAGTCGCGGCGGCTGCTGGAGGCGTTCCTCAGTGCCGCGCGCACCGGGGACGTCGAGCAGCTCGAGCAGTTGTTCGCCTCCGACATCGTCAGCTACACCGACGGCAACGGCGTGAAGCAGGCCGCCCGCATCCCGGTGGTGGGGCGCTCACGCGTGGCGAAGTTCGTCTCCGCGTTCTCCAGCCACTTCTGGACGGGCAAGCGCATCGGCTGGACCACGCTCAACGGCCAGCCGGCGGTGACCGTCTCCGAGGACGGCGCGATCACCACCGTGCTCACCCTGACCGCGTCGCGCGATGGCATCCTGCAGCTGCTCTGGGTGATGAGCCCGGACAAGCTGCGCCACGTCGCTCCGGTGGGGGCATGACGGGCGGCCCGTCCGGATCCTGGCAGCACGTCCCCACCCGGTCGGCGGCGCGAGTGTACGCCCGGTCGATCGGCGCGATACTGGCGATCCAGGATGCGTGCACGTCCGGCGAGGTCGCAGGGCTGGCGCCGCTGTTGCACGAGGACGCCCGACTGATCGTCGACACGGGCGGCAGGGTCGCCGCGCCGGAGTCCGCCTGCGGGCGCACCCCCGCTCTGCACGCCCTCGCGCTGATCCTGGATGCGCGTGGGGTGGCGACTACGACCGTCCACTCCATCAACGGCTCGGCCGGGCTCGCCCTGCGCGACGCAGGCGATCGGGTGATCGGGATCGTCAGCGTCGCCGTCCACCGGCGCATCGTGCACCGGATCTGGGTCGTGCTCAACCCGGACAAGCTGCGCCACTGGAACTGAGCATGGCGATTCGTCCGCATGAGCCTGCGGAGGGGTAACGTGGCGACAATGCAGCCTCACCGTCATCCTGGTGGCCGCCGCGGGTCGCTGATGGTCGTCGCGGTGGCAGCGCTGGGGGTCGTGTTCGGCGATATCGGGACGAGCCCGCTCTACGCCCTGAAGACGGTCTTCCTGCTCGACGGCGGGGCCGTGCGCGCCAACGAGGGCGACGTGTTCGGCGTCATCTCGCTGATGTTCTGGAGCATCACCATCATCGTGTCGATCAAGTATCTCGGCATCCTGATGCGCGCAGACAACGACGGCGAGGGCGGCGTGATGGCCCTGGCCGCGCTGGCGCAGCGACTGTATGCGAAGCGCGCAGGCAAGGCGGGCATCCTGCTCGTGATCGGCATCGTCGGGGTCTCGCTGTTCTACGGAGACTCGATCATCACCCCCGCGATCAGCGTCCTCTCCGCCGTCGAAGGTCTGCACGTCACGGTGCCGGCGATCTCGCACCTGGTCATCCCGATCGCCGCGGTGATCCTGGTCGGCCTGTTCCTCGTGCAGCGCTACGGCACCGGAAGGGTCGGCGTGCTGTTCGGCCCGATCATGGTGCTGTGGTTCGTGGTGCTCGCCGCGGCCGGCCTCGGCATGGTCATCCAGTTCCCGTCGGTGCTGCTCGGCCTGTCGCCGAGCTACGCCGTGGTCTTCATCTTCTCCCATCCCGCGATCTCGTTCATCGCGCTCGGTGCCGTGGTCCTCGTGATCACCGGCGCCGAGGCGCTCTACGCCGACATGGGCCACTTCGGGCGCTCGCCGATCCGGAGGGCCTGGTTCTTCCTGGTCTTCCCCGCGCTCACCATCAACTACCTCGGGCAGGCCGCGCTGGTGCTGCACGACCCGGCGGCGAAGGCCAACCCGTTCTTCCTGCTGATCCCGGATTGGGGCAGGCTGCCGGTGGTCATCCTCGCGACCGCCGCGACCGTGATCGCCAGCCAGGCGGTCATCTCCGGGGCGTTCTCGCTGTCCCGGCAGGCCGTGCAGCTCGGGCTGCTTCCGCCGCTCACCGTTCGGCAGACCTCCCGCCGCGAGGGCGGCCAGGTCTACCTGCCCGCCATCAACGCCCTCCTGCTGATCGGGGTGTTGGCGGTGATGCTCGCGTTCGGGTCGTCCGACCGGCTGTCCACCGCATACGGGATCTCCGTCACGGGAGCCCTCGTCGTCGACACGCTGCTGCTCGTGCTCGTCGCGCGGCCGCTGTGGGGCTGGGGGCCGTGGAAGATGGCGGCGGCCGCCATCGTGTTCGGTGGGCTCGAGCTGGCGTTCCTCGCCGGCAACCTCTCGAAGATCGTCAACGGCGGCTGGGTGCCGCTCCTCATCGCCGGCGCGGTCATCCTGGTGATGACGACCTGGCGCCGCGGCCGGCTGCTTGTGCAGGAGGACCGGAAGAAGAAGGAGGGTTCGCTCCAGCAGTTCATCGAGGACATCCGCGCGAAGAACCTCCCTCGCGTCCCCGGCATCGCGGTGTTCCCGCACCCGAACAAGGACAGTACGCCGCTCGCCCTCCGCGCGAACGTCGAGCACAACCACGTACTGCACGAGTCCGTCATCATCGTCTCGATGAGCACGGCGTCCGTGCCGCACGTCCCGCCGCTGGAGGCGTTCACCTACGACGAGCTCGGATACACGGACGACGGCATCGAGCATCTGACGATCCGGTTCGGCTTCTCGGACAAGCCGGACATCCCGCGCGCGCTCCGTGCCGCCTGCTACGCGGGCGTGCTCCCGCTCGACGCCAGAGACTTCAAGGAAGCCTCGTACTTCATCTCCCGCGGGGCGATCCGCACCACCAAGAAGAGCAGCATGGTCCGCTGGCGCCGGTCGCTGTTCGTCGCGCTCGCGCACAACGCCGCCGACCCCGCCGCGCGGTTCGGGCTCCCGGCGTTGCGCACGGTGACGATGGGCAGCGACGTCGAGATCTGACGCCGACCGCTCCGGATGCGCGGCCGAGCGTCAGGGGACGTACGCCGCCAGCGGCTGCAGAGCGGGCTGCGACGCGGGATCCGCGACCGCGGCCGCTCCCACCGCACACGCCGTGCTGAGGGCGTCGGCGGGGCTGAAGCCCTCGCGCAGGGCGATGGTCAGTGCCGCGCAGAACGCATCGCCAGCTCCGACCGTGTTGACCGGCGTCGTCGCGACGGCGGGAACGGAGGCGACCGTCTCGCCGCGTTCCAGCAGGGCCGCGCCCTTCGCGCCGTATGTCACGGCGACGAGCGGGGCGTCGCGGAGCTCGGGCATCAGCGCGTACTCGGTCTCGTTGACGATGAACAGGTCGACGCGGTCGAGCACGGTGCGGGGGAGCGGCTGCGCCGGCGCGGCGTTGAGAACCAGGTAGCCGGGGACCGTCTCGGCCAGGCGCGTCACCAGTTCCATCGAGATCTCCAGCTGGGCGAGCACCGTCTCGTCCGCCCCGAATTCGACGCCGTCGATGTCGACGAGCGCGTTGGCGCCCTCGCACACCGCTATCTGGTTCTCGCCGTCGGCGTCCACCACGATCAGCGCCGTGCCCGTCGCCTCGCTCACGGCGGCGACGTGCGCGGTGTCGACGCCCGCGTCGGTGAGCGCTGAGCGCATCCACTGGCCGTCGGCGTCGTCGCCCACCGCACCGACCATGCGCACCTGGGCGCCGAGGCGTGCGGCCGCGGCCGCCTGATTGGCGCCTTTGCCTCCGGCGTCGCGGCGCAGGCGGCCGCCCCCGATGGTCTCGCCCGGCTCGGGAAGGCGGTCGACGATGGCCGTGAGGTCGATGTTGACGCTGCCGACGACGGTGAGATTCTGCACGCTGAAGGTTCTCTCTGCTACGAGGACGGGCGGGGGAGGAAACGACGGAGCCGGTGGGCGGATCCGCCGGTCAGGACTGGGACGCCTGCACGATGGAGAGGTGGCCGACGCGCGTCGACACGATGCACTTGGCGAGGTAGATCGGCGTTCCGTAGAGCTCGGCGGTCTGCGTGAGGATGAGCACGGGATCGCCGGCGCCCAGGTCGAGGAGCTTCGCACGGGATGCACCGGCCACGTTGACCGCGATCTGGCAGACGCCGGAGCCGAAAACCGGCCCGACGCGCTCGATCAGCCCGGCGAGGAGGGTTGCCTTCGCCTCGGCCGCGGCTTCCAGGTGCTCGGCGATGGCCGGGCTGACATCGCTCAGATACCGGCCGGCGGGGAAGTGCTCCTGCACGATGGCGACCGGCTCGCCGTCCTGCTCGATCACGCTCTCGCGGAACCAGGTGTTCGCCGCGAGGTCGAGTGCCAGCTTGTTGGAGATGAAGTCGGTGGTGGGCTGCATGGTGAACTCCACCGGCCGCACCGTGAGGGCGCGGTCGCCGTCGGAGAGCGCCTGCTCGAACGGCCGCAGCTCCTCCAGGCCGACCCTCGGGATGCTCGTGGCGACGAAGCGGCCGACGCCGCGCTTCGTGACGATCAGCCCGTCTTCCTCCAGGAGCATCAGCGCCTCGCGCACGACGGTGCGACTGACGCCGAGGGATGCGCCGAGCTCGGTCTCGCGGGGGAGGGCGGACCCGAGCGGGAAGACGTGACCGCGGATGCCCTCCGCGATGCGCGAGTACACGGCGACGCGCAGCGGCTGACCGACCGTGGCGGTGAGATCGCGTTCCAGGAACTGGTCAACGGTCATGGTCATCGCGTGCGCTCCTTCGCTCGGGGTGCCCCAATTCAACCACGAAAAAGAATTGTGTGCACATGTCGTACCAGAGAGGTATAACATCGTACCCACCGCATCCCGTGCGGTCGTAAACCCCGAACCCAGACAAAGGAGTCGCCCGTGAGTTACCCCACGCTCGACAGCGCCGCCACGGCCGCTGCCCACCCCTCCTCGCCGCCGTTGCGCGGCGGCAAGGCGGTCGCGCTCGTCGCCACCCTGATCCTCGGCGTGCTGTCGTTCCAGCTCAACGCCAGCATGATCACCCCGGCGCTGCCCGACATCGCCCGCGACCTGCACGAGGACGTCGGCGCCGTTTCCCAGGTGTCTTCGCTGTTCTTCCTCGCCGGTGCGATCGGGGGCGTCGTGCTGTCGCGGTGGAGCGACTTCATCGGCCGCAAGCAGGCCCTGCTGCTCGTGCTCGTGGTGCTGGCGGCCGGGACGCTGCTCTGCATGTTCGCGCCGAGCCTGCCCGTGCTGCTCATCGGGCGTGCTCTGCAGGGGGCGTCGAGCGCGGCGTTCCAGCTGTCGTACGTGATCCTGAGCGAACGGATGAGCGCGAAGGTGTTCGGCACGACGCTCGGGATCATCACGGCGGTCAACGGCGGCGTCGGCGGAGTGGACGGCTACTTCGGCGGTCTGCTGGCCGACACCTTCGGCTTCCGCTCGATCTTCGTGGTGATCTTCCTGGTCGGCCTCGTCGCCCTCGTCTGCGTGCTCATCGTCGTCCCGAAGACGTCCAAGCCGGTCTCCGCCGGCCGGATGGACTGGTGGGGCGCCGCCGTGCTCTCGATCGCACTGATCTGCGTCACGTTCTTCGTCTCGCAGGGGTCGTCCGCCGGCTGGACCGCACCGATCACCCTGGTCTACCTGGCCGGGACGATCGCGTCGCTTGTGGCCTTCTGGTTCGTCGAGAAGACCCGCAGCACCCCGCTGATCGCCGTCGAGCACCTGCGCTCGCGGCAGGTCTGGCCCGTGATCGCCACGACCATCCTGACCCTGTCCGGCGTGTTCGCGGTGATCAACTTCACGGTGGTGCTGCTCAGCCAGGACTCGAAGGTGGGCTTCGGGCTCGACGCGGCGACCTCTGCCCTGCTCTTCCTCGCGCCGCCGGCGCTGATCGGCGTGTTCGCTGCGCCGCTGTCCGGCTGGCTGGCCGGTCGGCAGGGCTGGATCCGCATCCTGCGGATCGGGATGGTGCTCTGCATCGCCGCGCTCGTCGTCATCAGTCTCCTTCCGCAGAACCAGGGCGTCGTCATCGCGATGATCGCGCTGCTCGGCCTCACGTACAACGGTCTCGTGCTCACCACGATGAACGGCCTGGGCGTGCTGCTCTCGCCGCCGGACGCGCCTGCGGCACTGCCCGGCCTGAACGGTGCAGGGTTCGGCATCGGCGCCAGCCTCGGCATCGGGATCGTCGCGCCGTTCGTCGCCCAGGGCACGCTCGCCGGCTACGGCATCGCGCTCTGGATCTCGGTCGGCATCACCGTCCTCGCCCTCATCGCTAGCCTGTTCATCGCGCCGCGAGCAGGCCAGCAGATCTGACGCACCACCCCGGCGGGGCATCCGGCCACCGGATGCCCCGCATCACGACCAGAAACACGGAGCACCACGCATGACATCCACCACCCCTTCCCCCTCCTCCGACGCCGGGCGCCGCCCCGTCTACTTCGACTGCGACACCGGCATCGACGACTCGCTCGCCCTCGCATACCTGCTCGCGTCGCCCGAGATCGAGCTCGTCGGCATCGGCACGGTCAGCGGCAACGTGAGCGCAGCGCAGGCGGCGGAGAACACGCTGCGCATCCTGGCGCTCGCCGGCCGGCACGACATCCCGGTGGCCGTCGGAGCGCACGACGCCCTGAACCGGGCGTTCAACGGCGGCGCGCCGCACGTGCACGGCGCGAACGGCATCGGCGACGTCGAGTTGCCGGAGTCCGGCCTCACGGCGATCGACGAGGACGCCGCCCAGCTGCTCCTCCGCCTCTCGCACGAGTACGCCGGCGCCCTCGAGGTGATCACGGTCGGACCGACCACCAACGTTGCGCTCGCCCTGCGCATCGACCCCAGCCTGCCGTCGCGGGTCGCCGAGGTGACGGCGATGGGAGGCGCAGCGTACGCATCCGGGAACGTCACCCCGGTGGCGGAGGCCAACATCTGGAACGACCCGGAGGCGGCGGCCGAACTGCTCGCCGCGCCGTGGCCGGTGGTGCTCGTGCCGCTCGACGTCACCGTCGAGAACACGCTGGAGGAGTCGCACCGCCAGCAGCTCCTCGCCTCCGACGTGCCGCTCGCCCGCGCGATCGGCGAGATGCTCGACTTCTACTTCGAGTTCTACGTCGAGCTCTACGGCCGCCGCAGCAGCGCCCTGCACGATCCGCTCGCCGCCGCCATCGCGGTCGGCGGCATCGTCGCCACCAACGCTCCTCTGGTGGACGTGGTGGTGGATGCGACCAGCGGTCCAGGCCGCGGCCAGACCATCTGCGACCTCCGCGGACAGCGCCTCGGCCCCGTCGACCAGCCGGGAGCGCACGTGCGCGTCGTACTCGGCACCGACCGGCAGCTGGACGCGCACCTGGTGGAGCGGCTCACCGCATCCCGGGTCGGCGTCGCGGACCCGACGCTCGCCGGGTAGCGGGGAGCAGAACTCCCGCTAGACGCCGGGCGGCGATCGCAATACCCTCACAGCAAGCGCTGAATCAGCGCGAGCGGGCAGCAGGGAGGCGCCGCGTGACGGATCATTCCCAGCAGGCGGACGGCAAGCGGCGGCGGTGGTGGCCGTTCCACCGCCGCGCCGCGCGCCAGCAGACGCAGCCGCCCGCCGATGCGGACGCAGACGCCGGGGCAGGCGCGACCGGTCAGGGCGGCGGCCGCGGGGTGCGCATCCTGCTCGGTTTCGCCAGCGCCGTGGTCGCCGCGTTCGGGATGCACGCGATCGGCAGCATCCTCGCCCCCGCCCTGCTCGCGCTCGTGCTCACGATCTGCGCGCAACCGGTGCGGGTGTGGCTGACCAGGCACGGCACACCGGCCGGCATCGCGACGGGTGCGGTCGCGTTGACCACCTTCGCGCTGCTGGCCGCGTTCGCCGGGCTGCTGATCTTCGCGATGGCGGACTTCGTCGGGATGCTGCCCCAGTATCAGGCGGAACTGCAGGCGTTCGGCGCGCAGGTCGGGGCGTGGCTGAACAGCATCGGGATCGGGCCCGAGGACGTGAAGGCGGTCACCGGCGGCTTCGACCCGTCCAAGTTCCTCAACTTCTTCACCAGTCTGCTCGGCGGCGCGTTCGGCCTGCTGTCGTTCGGCGTGATCGTGCTGACCATGCTCATCCTGATGCCGGCGGACGCCGCGTACACGCCGACGCTGTTGCGGCAGCTGAAGCCGACCAAGCCGAACCTCGTGTACGCCATCTCGGCGTTCGCGACGAACGTGCGCAGGTACATGGTCGTCACCACGGGGCTCGGCATCGTGCAGGGCGTCATCAACGGTCTGGCGCTGTGGCTGCTCGGCGTGCCCGCCGCGCTGCTCTGGGCGATCCTCGCGTTCCTGTGCAGCTTCATCCCGAACGTCGGCTACTTCATCGCCATCGTGCCTCCGCTGGTGTTCGGCTACCTCACCGGCGGGTGGGAGACGGTGATCGCGATCATCGTGATCTACGGGCTCATCAACGCCGTCGTGCAGTCGGTCGTGCAGCCGAAGGTGGTCGGCAACGCGGTGGCGCTGAGCCAGACGCTCACCTTCTTCTCCGTGCTGTTCTGGGCACTCGTGCTCGGAGCGATCGGCGCCATCCTGGCCGTTCCGCTGACGCTGCTCGTCCGCGCCGTGCTGGTCGACGCCGACCCGCGCGCCCGCGTCTGGCGCGCGGCCATCGGCGACCTGAGCGAGACCCGCGCCATCATGCGTGCGGAGGCGAAGGACAGGAAGGACGCCAAGCGCGCAGGGGGCGTCCCGGATGTAGAGGAGCCGTCGGCCTGACGCGTTGCGTCGCGTCCGCTACGGCTGCGGCGCATCCGGCGAAGGGAACCGCGGCTCGTATTCCTCCCAGTTGCGCAGGTAGCGCCTTTCCGAGATCACCAGGATCACGGCCAGATAGAGCGCCCCGCCGACCAGCCCCAGCACGAGCGCGATCGTCGGCGCGACGGACAGGGCCGCCGCGATCCCGGCGATGAGGATGCCGACCAGCACGGCGTTCACCACGGAGATCAGCATCATGCTGCTCCCGGCGAAATGACCGGGTCCGGAGCGCCGCCCGAAGATCACGTATGTGCGCTGGCTCCCCGCGCGGTCATCGAACGCCGACGTCATCAGGTACGGCCGGATACCGGGGTCGAGCTCCGCGTACGCCGCCCGCAGCCGGTTCATCGCGAGCACGTAGCCGAGGTCCTCGAAGCCGACGTTGAACACCCGGATCTGGGTGAGGACGCCGATGGCGAGCACGATGGCGAGGACGATCATGGCCAGGAGGGGGAACATCCCGTCGAAGTGCATCGCCTGTCCGGCGAGGGCGAGACTTACCAGCCCCGCCGAGGTGAGCGTGAGGAAGATGCTGATGCGGGTGAGAACTTCCGCCTGCGTGGTGCTGCGGGAGGCGAGCAGACTCCAGTGCTCGGTGGCGAGCAGTTGCGCTCGCACCGCTGGGGGGATCTCCTCCGCGCCATCGGGGGTGGGGGCCGCGTGGGCCGACATGCATCCATTGTGCTCCCGATCGCGCGGAACTGTCACAACGGTTCCCGCTGCCCGGTCAGAGCTGGTGAAACCATCCAGCGAAAGGAATGCCATGAAGATCGTGGTCATCGGCGGTACAGGACTCATCGGGGGGCCGCTCGTCGACCTGCTGCGGCAGGCGGGGCACGAGGTGGTCGCCGCGTCGCCGTCGACGGGCGTGAACAGCGTCACCGGCGAGGGGCTCTCCGACGCGCTCTCCGGAGCGGACGTCGTCCTCGACATCCCCAACTCGCCGTCGTTCGCCGACGACGACGTGCTCGACTTCTTCCAGCGGTCCACCACCAACCTGGTCGAAGCGCAGAAGGCGGCGGGGGTCGGGCACCACGTCGTGCTGTCCATCGTCGGCGCCGACCGGATGCACGACATCGGCTACATGCGAGCCAAGGTCGCGCAGGAGGACATCGTCACGGCCAGCGGTGTGCCGTACAGCATCGTGCGCGCCACCCAGTTCTTCGAGTTCATCCCGCGGCTCGCGGAAGGCGCGGCGGACGGGGACACCATCCGCCTCTCGCCCGTGATGATGCAGCCCATCGCCGCCGCCGACGTGTCCGCGGCGCTCGCCGACATCGCCACCCAGCCGCCGACCAACGGCATCGCCGAACTCGCCGGACCGGAACAGCTCCGCCTCGCCGACCTCGGCCGCCGCGTGCTCGAAGCGCGCGGCGACACCCGCACCGTGGTGACCGACCCGGATGCGGGGTACTACGGCGGCGTGGTCAGCGACACGTCCCTGGTGCCGGGGAACGACCCGGCCATCACCGCGCTGCGGATCGGGCCGACCCGCTTCGAGGAGTGGCTGGGCGCTGCCGGGGGGAACTGAGCGTCGCGTGCACGGAACCCTCGCCCATCCCGGTGGGCGGGGGTTCTTTGTGTGCCCTGACCTGTCACATTCGCGCCCTCCCGGCTGTCTTATCTAGTGAGACAGGAGAACATCGTGCGAAGGATTCTTGTGGTGGGTGGCGGCTATGCCGGGTTCTACACGGCCTGGAAGCTGGAGGGGATGCTGCGGAGGGACGAGGCGGAGATCACCATCGTCGACCCGCGGCCGTACATGACGTATCAGCCGTTCCTCCCGGAGGTGGCGGCCGGGTCGATCGAGGCGAGGCACGCGGCCGTTTCGCTGCGCGGGCACCTGCGGAGGACCAGCGTGATCCCCGCGACGGTGACCTCGATCGACCACTCGACGAAGACCGTCACCGTCGCTCCGGTCGACGGGCCCGAGTTCACGGTCGGCTACGACATCATCGTCGTGACCGCGGGTGCCGTGACCCGCACCTTCCCCATCCCCGGGCTGTCCGAGCACGCGATCGGCATGAAGCACGTGGAGGAGGCCGTCGCGATCCGCGACCGCCTGCTCACCGCCTTCGACCGCGCCTCGGTGCTGCCGGAGGGCGCTGAGCGCACGAAGCTGCTGACGGTGGCCGTCGTCGGCGGCGGGTTCTCCGGTGTCGAAGGGTTCGGCGAGCTGCTGTCGCTGGCGACCGCCCTGCTGAAGTCCTACCCAGAGCTGCGCTTCTCCGACCTCGCCTTCCATCTCGTGGAAGCGAGCGGGCGCATCCTGCCCGAAGTGACGGAGAAGCCGGGCAGGTGGGTGGTGCGTCACCTCGAAGAGCGCGGTGCGCTGGTGCACCTGGGCAGCCAACTGCTGTCGGCGGAGGACGGACACGTCGTGCTGTCGACCGGTGAGGAGTTCGACGCGCACCTGATCGTCTGGACCGCCGGCAACGCCGCAAACCCCGTTGTCGCGAAGCACACCGACCTCCCGGTCAACGCCAGGGGCTCGGTGATCGTGCGAGCCGACCTGCGCGTCGGCACCGACGAGCAGCCCGTTCCGGATGCGTGGGCGGCCGGAGACGACGCAGCCGTGCCGGACCTCGCATCCACCGTCCCAGGCGCCACGACCGTCCCGAACGCCCAGCACGCCGTGCGGCAGGGCAAACGCCTGGCGAAGAACATCGCGGCGACCCTGCGCGGCGAGCAGCCGAAACCGTACCTGCACCGCAGCCTCGGGGTCGTGGCGACGCTCGGCCTGGGGCGCGGCATCTTCCAGTACCGCGGCATCGTCATCACCGGGCTGCTCGCCTGGGTGATGCACCGCGGGTACCACGTGCTGGCGATCCCGACATGGGAACGCAAGATCCGGGTGTTCCTTGGGTGGGTGACGGCGGTGCTGTTCGGGCGCGACATCGTCTCGCTGCTGTCCGTGCAGCACCCACGGGATGCGTTCCTCCACGGCGGTCAGCCGCTCGCGGCGGCCGCGTCAGGAGCCTCCGATGCCCGTTGACCGGCGCCCGCGCAGGCGCTCCATCACCGACAGGGCCGCGACCGGGATCGCCAAGCGGACGGCGCTCGGGCGACGGCTCACCGCGCTCGCCGCCGAGCTCCGGCAGCGGCACATCACGCTGCACTGGACGAACATGTTCGGCGTCGTCTCGCTGGCGTGCGTGGTGGTCGTGTTCGTCAGCGGCGTCTTCCTGATGTTCTTCTACGCGCCGTCCAGCACGCAGGTCGTCTACGGCGGTGCGTACACCCCGCTCGGTGGGGCGACCATGTCGAAGGCGATGCGGTCGACACTCGCCATCTCGTTCGAGGTGCCGGGCGGCCTGCTGATGCGGCAGGTGCACCACTGGGCGGCGCTGCTGCTGCCCGCCGCGCTCATCCTGCAGCTGCTGACCACGTTCTTCACCGGAGCGTTCCGCCGGCCGCGCCGCCTCAGCTGGGTGCTGCTGTTCCTTCTCCTGATCCTGGCGCTGGCCGGAGGGTGGAGCGGGTACGCGCTGCCGGACGACATGCTCTCCGGCACCGGCCTGCGCATCGTCGAGGGCATCGTGCTCGGGATCCCGGTGGTCGGGACGTGGGCGTCCGCTCTGCTGTTCGGCGGCGAGTTCCCCGGGCAGATCATCGAGCATCTGTACCCCGTCCACGTGCTCGTCGTCCCGGCGGCACTCGTCGGGCTGCTGGTCTGGCGCATCCGGATCGCGTATGTGGAGCGGCCGCCGCAGTTCGCCAGGGAGGGTGCGACGGAACGCGCCGTCGTCGGCGTCCCCGTGCTGCCGAACGCGGCCGTGCGCACCGGAGGGCTGTTCGCGATCGTGACCGGGCTGCTGTTCCTGGTCGCTGCGACCGTGACCGTCAGCCCGATCTGGCTGTACGGCCCGTCGTCGGGCGGCGACGCATCGGCGGGCAGCCAGCCCGACTGGTACACCGGGTTCCTCGACGGGGCGCTGCGGCTCGTGCCTCCCGGCTGGGAGTTCGTCTGGCTCGGCCGCACCTGGACGCTCGCGATCCTCGTGCCGCTGGCCGTCGTCGGGGCGTACCTCGCCGCTGTGCTGCTCTACCCGTTCGTGGAGGAGTGGATCACCGGCGACGCCCGCGAGCACCACATCCTGGATCGTCCGCGCAACACCCCGGCACGCACCGGGATCGGGGTGGCGGGGATCGTCTTCTACGGCGCACTGTGGGGTGCGGGCAGCGCCGACCTGGTCGCGACGCACTTCCAGCTCGGCATCGAGACGGTGGTGCACGTCTACCAGGCGGCGGTCGTCGTCGGCCCGCTCGTCGCGTTCGCCGTCACCCGCCGGGTCTGCCTCGCGCTGCAGAAGAAGGACGGCGAACTGCTGCTGCACGGCTTCGAGACCGGACGGATCGTGCGCCTTCCGGGCGGCGAGTACGTCGAGGTGCACCAGCAGCTCGACGAGCACGAACGCTGGAGGCTCACGAACACCAGCGACGGCGAACCGTATCAGGCACGGCCGGACGCGCGCGGGCATCTCGGGATGGTCAGCAGGGTGCGGGCGGGCATCTCCCGGTTCTTCTTCGAAGACAGGGTCAGCCCGGTCGCTCGGAGCGTCGAGCCTCCGCAGCCGGTCACACGTGGTGACCGCGCCGCAGAGCCTGCGGGTGCAGGCGCACCCAGATCACGCTGATCAGCGCCCCGGCGAAGTCGACGGTCATGGCGGCCGTCGTCTCACCGCCGGCGCTGAGCAGCAGCCCGGCCTGACCGTTCACCGGCCGCTCCACCACCTCCAGCTCCGGCTTCCTCGCCATGCTGTGCAGCAGCAGCGAGACGGCGTCGAAGGTGCCGTTCACCATCCGCAGCGCTGGATGCTCGTCGTCGCCGGAATCGACCACGACGGCCACATCCGGGGCGAGCATCGACTCCAGCCGGTCGGCGTCGCCGGACACGGCCGCCAGCCGCAGCTCGCGAACGGCGCGGTGGTGCAGGGGGCGGGGGAGGAACGCGGAGATGTTCATACCCTTAAGACCGCCGGGGCGTGCGGAATGTGACCACCCGTCCTGCAATACATCGAGCGACGGATGCTGCGGCGACCACCGGATGACGCGGCGGCACACAGCGCATCCGTAGCGTCGGAGCATGCTCTCCGTCACGACAGCTTCACCGTCCGGCGCCGTCGCCGCGGCCGTCCCGTTCGCCACGCTCACCGTCGACCACGACGCCATCGCCCACAACGTCCGCGTGCTGCGCGCGGTCGCCGGGGTGCCCGTGCTCGCCGTCGTGAAGGCGGACGGCTTCGGGCTCGGGATGGCGACCGTCGCGCGTACAGCGTTGCGCGCGGGAGCGTCCGCGCTCGGCGTCGCGACGGTCGACGAGGCGCTTCAGCTGCGCTCGGCCGGGATCTCCGCGCGCCTGCTCGCCTGGCTCGCCGACCCGCTCACCGACCTCGCCTCCGCGATCCGGCTGGGGGTCGAGCTGGGGGTGCCGAGCGAGCGGATGCTCGACGCCGTCGCCGCGCAGGCGAGGGCCATCGGCGTCACGGCGCGCGTGCACCTCGAAGTCGACACCGGACTGTCGCGCGGCGGTGCGGAGCCGGCGGACTGGGCAGGCCTGTGCGGGGCGGCGGCCGAGCTGGAACGGTTCGGCACGGTGCGGGTGGTGGGGGTGTGGTCGCACCTCGCCAGGGCGAACGAGCCGCATCCATCGGCCACGGCCGTCGCGGTCGACGCCTTCCGCGAGGCCGTGGAGGTGGCCGTCGTCGCCGGTCTCACCCCCGACGTGCTGCACCTGGCCAGTTCGGGGGCGGCGCTCGCGCATCCCGCGACCCGGTTCTCGCTGGTGCGCTGCGGGCAGGCGCTGTTCGGCGTGCAGCCGGTGGATGGGCGCGTCTACGACCTGCGGCCGGTCGTCCGGCTGACCTCCCGCATCGTGCAGCTGCGGAGGGTGCCGCCCGGCACGCCCGTCTCGTACGGCGGCGAATACCGCACGCCGGCGGAGACGGTGCTGGCGCTCGTGCCGCTCGGGTACGCCGACGGCATCCCGCGCGCGGCGGGCGACCGGGCGGAGGTGAGCATCCTGGGTCGCCGCTGCCGGGTGGTCGGCCGGGTCTCGATGGACCAGCTGATCGTGGATGCGTCCCCGGTGGGCGCCGAGGTGCGCGAGGGGGACGAGGTGGTCGTCCTCGGCGCCCCGGAGGCGGGGGAGCCCGGGCTGGCCGAGTGGGGGCAGTGGGCCGGCACCATCCCGCAAGAGGTGATGACCGGCTTCGGCGGGCGCATCCACCGCGTGCACCGTGGGGCGGCGCGCGTTGCTTAGGGCGCACACGACGATCGCGGTGGTGTACGGCGGCGCCAACTCCGAGCACGAGGTGTCTGTGCGGTCGGCCAGGGATGCGGTCGCGGCGCTGCGCGGGCTGGGGTTCGTGGTGCGGCCGGTCGGCATCGACCGCGCCGGGGTGTGGCACGCCGCGGAGGTGGATGCGCTGGGCGCGGTGGCCGCGCCGGGGCAGGGGCGGCAGGGGCAGGTACGGCAGGTGGCGCAGCCGGGGCAGCTGCGGCAGCCGCGCGGCGTCCGCCCGGAGCTGTGGCGCGGTGTCGACCTCGTCTTCCCGCTGCTGCACGGCCGCTACGGAGAGGACGGGACGGTGCAGGGCGCGATCGAGCTCGCGGGGCTGCCGTACGTCGGGTCCGGCGTGCTGGCCAGCGCGCTCGCGATGGACAAGGCCATGACCTGGCGGGTCGCGTCCGCCGCCGGGGTGCCGATGGTCGAGACGCGCGTGGTCGACGCGGTGCGGACGCTCCCGGATGCGGTGCGCGGCCTGCCGTTGCCGCTGTTCGTGAAGCCGAACAGGGCAGGGTCGAGCGTCGGCGCATCCCTCGTCTCCGAGCTGGATGCTCTCGCCCCCGCCGTGCGGACTGCGCTCGCCCACGACACGCTCGCGCTGGTGCAGCCCGCCGTGCGCGCGGACGAGGTGAGCATCGGCGTCTACCGGACGCCAGGCGGCGCGACCCGCACCACCGGCCCGTCGCGGGTGACGGTCGCCGGCGACGGGGCGTTCTTCGACTACGACGGCAAGTACAGCGGACGCGGCCCGGCCATCGAGGTTCCCGGCCGCGTCGATCCGGCGCTCATCCCGCGACTGCAGCAGCTCGCCGTGGAGGCGTTCCAGGCGATCGGCGCAGACGGCCTCGCCCGCGTCGACTTCTTCGTGCAGCAGGACGGCACGGTGCTGCTCAACGAGGTCAACACGATGCCGGGGCTCACCGCGCGCTCGCACTTCCCGCGGCTCTGTGCGGAGGCGGGGCTGAGCTACCCGGATCTGCTCGGCACGCTGGTGGAGCGGGCGGTCGAGCTCGGCCCCCGCTGACGGCCCGGCGGGACCACAATGGGGGCATGCAGCAACGCATCGGCTGGCTGACCACCGGCGACGGCGCCAGGATGGCGTTCGCCACGGTCGGCGACGGCCGCCCGCTGCTGTACGTCTCCGGCTGGCTCAGCCACCTCGAACGCGGCTGGGAGCTGCCGGAGGAGCGCGCCTTCTACGAAGGACTGGCCGATGGCTGCACGCTCGTCCGCTACGACCGGCCGGGCACCGGGCTGTCTGCGCCGTCCGGACGCCCGCCCTCGCTGCAGCAGGAGCTCGCCCAGCTGGATGCGCTCGCCGCCACCCTCGGACCGCAGCCGTTCGACCTGATGGGCGCGTCGATGGGCGCGCCCGTCGCGGCGGCGTGGGCGGCCGCGCATCCGGAGTCCGTGCGGCGGCTCGTGCTCTACGGCGGCTGGGTGACGGGTGCCGCCATCTCGACGCCGGAGGTGCGCGACAGCGTGCTCGCGCTGGTCGAGTCGCACTGGGGGCTCGGCTCAGACGTGCTCACCGACATCTTCGCTCCGGATGCGCCGGCCGGTTCCCGTGCGGCATTCGCGCGATACCAGCGGGCGGCGTCGACCGCATCCACGGCCCGGTCGTTGCTCGAACTGAGCTACGCGCTCGACATCGGCGACGTGGTCGGGCGGGTGCAGGCGCCCACCCTGGTGGTGCACAGGGAGCACGACAGGGCGGCGCCCGTCGCGCAGGCGGTGGCGCTCGCCGACGGCATCCCTGGCGCGCAGCTCGTGGTGCTGCCCGGCCGGTCGCACCTGCCGTGGGCGGGGGACACGCACGCGCTCGTGGCGACGATCCGCCGATTCATCGGCCTGCGCGCATCCCGCACCGCGGCAGGACGGCTGACGGCCAGGCAGGACGAGGTGGCGGCGCTGGTCAGCGCCGGACGCACCAACCGCGAGATCGCCGCCAGCCTCGGCATCGACGAACGCTCGGCGGAAGGCCACGTCGAGCGCATCCGGGTGCGCCTCGGCTTCCGGTCGCGTGCCCAGATCGCCGCGTGGTACGCCGCCCGCCACGAGCAGGCAGGGCCGGGCGAACTGAGGTAGTTCCACGCCTGACCGCGGGGCGGCGGCGGCGCACGCTGGAGCCATGACAGACAGCGACACGACAGCCCCGGCACCGACCCCGGCCCCGACCGGTTTCGACCTGCACCCGGGACGCGGCCGGTTCAACGCCGCGTTCTTCCACGCGATGGGCCCGACCCTGGAACGCAGCCTCCGGCACCAGAAGCAGCGCGTCTTCGCCGACCTTCCTGCCGAGGTGGTCGAACTCGGCACCGGCGTCGGCGCCAACCTCGGCTACCTCCCGCCCGGCGCGACCCTCATCGCCATCGAACCCAACCGCTACATGCACCCGGCGCTGCGGGATGCGGTCGGTCGCCACGACGTGCACCTCGACCTGCGCGAACGCACGGCGGAACAGACCGGCCTCCCCGACGACAGCGCGGACACCGTCATCTCCTCCCTCGTGCTCTGCACCGTGCACGACCCGGCGGCCGTGCTCGCGGAGGTCAGGCGCATCCTGCGACCGGGCGGCACCTTCCGTTTCGTGGAGCACGTGGCGGCGGACGACGGCACACCCACCCGAGCTGCCCAGCGGCTGTTCCGCCGGCCGTGGGCGTGGACGTTCGAAGGATGCTCGTGCGAGCGCGAACTCGAACACGCGGTGCGTGCGGCCGGCTTCGAAAGCGTGGAGGTGGAGCGGTATCGGGTGCACACGCCACTGCTGCCGTTCAACACGCAGATCGCGGGGGTGGCGGTGGCCTAGGCGGTGGCCTAACCCGCCCGCCCGGCCTCGCGCAGCATCCGGAACCAGTCTGTGCGCTCCAGCATCGCGAGCACCGCTGGCGCGAACCCGGTCAGGGCGAGGGTGATGCCGCGACCGGTGAGTTCGCGGTCGAGGTCGCGGAGGCCTTCGATCACCGTCACGGACACGTCTTGCATCACCGAGCAGTCGACGGTGACGCGGCGGGTGCCCGGGGTGGCGTCGACGGCCTCCAGCACCGCCTGCTCCGTCGCCAGCATGCTCGCCGTGTACAGCGGCGCGAGCAGGGTCACGACAAGCTCGCCGCCACCACCTTCACCACCGCCACCGTCACCACCCGCCACCCGGATGCGCGGCTTGTTCAGCGCGGACAACAGCAGGATCAGGGTCAGCACCACTCCCACCAGCACCGCCTGCAGCAGCCCGGCGGTCAGGCCGACCGCCATCGTCACGATCGCGACGGCGAAGTCGCGGCGGCTGATCCGCCAGAGGCGGCGGAGGGAGGAGATGTCGATCAGCCCGAACACCGCGACGAAGACCAGGGCGGCGAGCGTGGCCTGGGGGAGGAGGCTCACCACCGGTCCGAGCCACAGCCCGACCAGCACGGCCAGGCCCGCCGTGACCAGGGCGCTCAGCTGGGAGCGGGCGCCCGCATCCCGGTTGACCGCGCTCTGCGAGAAGCCGCCCGCCGCCGGGAGGGTCTGGAAGATGCCGCCGACCAGGTTGGCCGCCGCGTCAGCGAGGAGTTCCTGGTTGTTGTCGATCGTCCGGTCGCCGGTGCCGCGGAGGCCGCGGGCGACCGCCGTCGTCTCGAGGAAGGCCATCACCGCGATGGCGAACGCGCCGGGCAGGAGGGCGACGATGTGCTCGAACGAGGGGAGGGCCGGTAGCGGGAAACCGCCGGGCACCGGGGCGATGCGGTCGACGCCGGCCTCCGGCAGACCCGCGAACGCGCTGAGCAGGATGCCCGCCGCCACCACGAGCAGCGGGCCGGGCATGCGCGGGGCGAAGCGCTTGAGCAGGAACAGCACAGCGACGGAGCCGACGGACAGCAGCACCGTGGCGAGGTTGGCGTGCGGCACGGCCTCCACCACGGCGACGAACGAGCGGATGAAGCCGCTGCCCGTCGTCGTCTGGGAGACCCCGAGCAGCTTGGGCAGCTGGCCGAGCGCCACAGTCGCACCCACGCCCACCTGGATGCCGAGTAGCGTCGGCTTGTTGATGATCTCCACGAGCGACCCGAGCCGCAGCAGCCGGGCGACGGCGAGGATCGCGCCGACCAGCAGCGTCAGCGTGACCAGGTCGCGCGGGATGTCGTCCGAGCCGGAGACCACCCCGGCCGACACGAACGTGGTGGCGGTGAGCGTGGCGATCGTGGAGGTGGTCGACACGCTCATCGCACGGGAGCCGCCGAGCAGCGCGTAGACGATCATCGGCACGATGCAGGTGTACAGCCCGGCCTGCACGGGGAGGTTCGCGATGGTGGCGTACGCCATCGCCTGCGGCACGACCACCGCTCCCGCCGAGAGGCCGGCGAGCACGTCGCGGCCGATCCACGACCGGTGGTAGCCGGACAGGGTCGGCAGCAGCCAGGGATTCCGCGGAGGTCTGTGCGTGCCGTTCTGCGTCGTCATGGCGACCGGCTAGAAGCTTCCGATGCCTTTGCCGATCACCGAGACGCCGATGACGAGCAGCAGGACGGCCATCACGGTCGCGTTGTTGTGGACCAGCCAGCCGCGCAGTGCGTCGAGCGGGCCGCGCATCCGGTCGGCGGCGACGAGGTAGGCGATGACGGGAGCGGCGACCGAGATGACGGCGATCACCGTGAAGACCGCGATGGCGAGGATCTCCGGACCGACGGACAGACCGGCGGAACCGATGACGATGCCCGCGCTCGCCGCGAGCAGCAGGTTCTTGGGGTTGACGGCGGCGAGGACGAAGCCGAGCAGGAGACCGCGGCCGGTGGTCATCGAGTCGATGGCGCTCATCCACTTCGGCAGGGCAGGCTCCTCTCCGTGCTTCGGCCGCGACCGCCACTGCCGCACCGCCAGCAGGAGCAGCAGGACACCCAGGATGAGCTGGATGGTCCCGGCGATCGGCTTCGACGCATCCGGGTCGTTCTCCGGCAGCACGGCGGCGAGCAGGGTGAAGACGGTCACGGCGACGATAACGCCGACGAGCCAGCCGAGGAGGAAGCCGACGCCCGTGCTCCTCGCCCGTGGCGACAGCAGCATGAGGATCGCCGCGATGATCGGGATGGGGCTGATGGCGACACCGATCGCCAGCGGGAGGATCGCTCCGATCACTTGAGGCATGGTGGTCTCCTTCGTCTCTCAGGCTCCGGCACGGCTGGTGCTCCCCGGCGGTCGGGGGTCGGTCAGCCGGGCGAGCGCATCCCGGTTCGTGTCGTAGACGGTGACGCCGTCGAGCAGGCCGAGGTGCTGCATCCGGTCGCGGAGGCCGGGGCGCATCCTGCTCAGTCCGAGGTCGACGTGGCGGTCGGTGAGCCACTCGTGCACGCTGCGGAAGCCCTCTGCGCCGGTCACGTCCACGTCCGTGACCGCCTCCAGGTCGAGCACGACGTGCCGGACGCCGTCGGCGGAGGTCACCGCGCGCTGCACCGCCTGCCCGAAGGTGACGCTGTTCGCGAAGAACAGCGGGGCGGCGAGCCGTACGACGACGACGCCCGGCGCGGTCGGCTCGCCGGGTTGTGCGGTGTCGAGGAGGGAGCTCTGCGGGTCCCCGTCGGCTGCGAGCGTGTCGATCGCCGGGTTCGCCGCCCGCCGCGTCACGTTGATGACGGCGAGCACGAAGGCCACGACGATGCCGGCGATGGATCCGACGAACAGCGTCACCAGGAAGCACACGGCGCCGATGGCGAACTCGAATCTGTCCTGGCGCCACAGGGCGGCGAAGTCGGCGATCCCGAGCAGCGGCACCACGGCGACGGCGACGATCGCGCCGATGGCGGGCGACGGGATGTGCTCGAGCAGCGCCGTGCCGAAGATCAGCAGCGCGAGCGTGCCGATGGCGGTGACGATGGTCGGCAGCTGCGTCCGCGATCCCGCCTGGTCCATCGCGGCCGTGCGCGACGTGGACGACCCGACCGTGAAGCCGCCGGACACCCCGGCCGCGAGGTTGGCAGCGCCGAAGGCGAGCAGCTCCCTGTTCGGCTTCGTCGGGTATCCGCGCTTCTCCCCGTACGAGCGGGAGACCAGCAGTCCCTCGCCCATCGACACGATCGTCAGCGCGATGGCCGACGGGATGAGCGCCAGCCACATCGACCAGTCGATCACCGGCCAGGTCAGTTTCGGCGGCCCGGCTTCGACGGCGCCGAGCACGGAGACGCCCGCCTTCTCCGCACCGCTCAGGACCACCACGATGGTCGCCACCACGAGCACCACCAGCGCCCACGGCACCGCGCGCGCCAGCACCCGGCCGACCAGCAGGATGATCAGCGCGCCCACCGAGATGAGCAGCGACCACACGTTGAGGTGGCCGAGGCCGGTGAACAGCCCGGTCAGTTTGTCGGTGAACTCGCCGCCGGAGTCGATCTTGACCCCCAGCATCTTGGCCACCTGCGACACCAGGATGTCGAGGGCCAGGCCGCCGACGAAGCCGATCAGGATGGGCTTGGACAGGAAATTCGCGAGGAACCCGAGCTTGAAGAACGAGCAGAGCAGGAACAGGACGCCGCAGGTCAGCGCCTGCGCGAGCGCGAGCGTGATGTAGTCGGCGCTGCCCGCGACGGCGAGACCGCCGAGCGACGATGCGACGAGGGCAGCGGCAGCCGCATCCGGAGACGCCACCAGCTGGCGGGACGAGACAAGCAGCGCCCACACGATCCCCGGGAGCACCAGCGCGTACAGGCCGGCCGTCGGCGGCAGGCCGGCGATCTGCGCGTATCCGATGTTCAACGGGACGGCGATGGCCAGCAGGGTGACGCCCGACACGATCTCGCGCACCGCGTTCCGGCCGGTGAGGCCGGCGAGCGGGCGTACTGACATGTCGATCCCCTCCGATTGCCTCGGCACCGCGACTGTGAGGGAAGGCTAGTCAGTGCCGGGGCCCGCGTCTAGGGGGACACGTGGGCTCTAGACGAGACGGAGCGTCGCGGGTTACGTTCGAGTCGGAATCGTCTGAACGACAGCGTCGGATGCGCATTTCCCGACGCCGAGGGCGCACATGGTCGTGCGCCGCCTGTGTGGTGATGGGGTACGCAGAGACGTGGGGAACCGGCTGTGACGCGAGAATTCCAAGGCAAGATCGAACTCGATGTGCGGGACTCGGAGGCGGACTGGGAAGCCTTCCTCCCGCCGAAAGCTCCCGAGGGGGCGCCGAACGTCCTCCTCGTGCTGTTCGACGACACGGGCCAGGCGGCGTGGTCGCCGTACGGCGGGCGCATCCAGATGCCGACGATGGACAGGCTGGCGGCCGGGGGGCTCACCTACAGCCAGTGGCACACGACGGCGCTCTGCTCTCCCACGCGCTCGACGCTGCTGACCGGTCGCAACCACCACGCCAACGGGTTCGCGACCATCTCGGAGTCGAGCACCGGGTTCCCCGGGTACAACTCGCACATCCCCCCGGCGAACGCGACGATGGCGAACGTGCTGCGGGACGCCGGCTGGGCCACGTTCTGGGTCGGGAAGAACCACAACGTGCCGATCGACGAGTGGACGGCGGGGGCGTCGAAGAAGAACTGGCCGCTCGCGCAAGGCTTCGACCGCTTCTACGGTTTTATCGGCGGCGAGACGAACAACTGGTTCCCGTCGCTCGCGGAGGACAACCACTACATCGACCAGCCGTACCTCCCCGAGCAGGGGTACCACCTGTCCAAAGACCTCGCTGACCAGGCGCTGAAGATGCTGCGGGATGTGAAGCAGACAGAGCCGGACAAGCCCTGGTACATGTGGTTCTGCCCGGGAGCCAACCACGCGCCGCACCACGCCCCGCAGGAGTACATCGACAAGTACAAGGGCGCGTTCGACGACGGCTACGAGGCGTACCGCGAGTGGGTGCTGCCCCGGATGATCGAGCGTGGGCTGCTGCCGGAGGGCACGGAGCTGACCGCCATCAACCCGATGCCGCCGGGGACGTTCACCCAGACCGACGCCGTGCGCCCGTGGGCGGAGCTCACCGACGAGGAGAAGGCGATGTTCTCCCGGATGGCCGAGGTCTACGCCGGGTTCTCCGAGTACACGGACGCCCAGGTCGGCCGCATCGTCGACTACCTGGAGGAAACGGGCCAGCTCGACAACACGCTCATCATCTACTGCGCCGACAACGGCGCATCCGGTGAGGGCAGCCCCAACGGCTCCGTCAACGAGGGCAAGGTCTTCGGAGGGTACCCGGACGACGAGAAGCAGAACCTGTCGATGGTGGACGAGCTCGGCTCGCCGAACACGTACAACCACTACCCGACGGGATGGGCGGTCGCGTTCTCCACCCCGTACCGGATGTTCAAGCGGTACACGTACCAGGGCGGCGTCTGCGACCCGCTGGTGATCCACTGGCCGGCGGGCATCCGGAGCGCGGGGGAGGTGCGCAACCAGTACCACCACTCCACGGACATCGTCGCGACCATCCTGGATGTGTGCGGCGTGGAGATGCCGGACACGTATGCCGGCGTGGAGCAGCGCCCGCTGGACGGCGTGCCGATGACGTACACCTTCGACGCCGACCCGGACGGGCCGACCACGAAGGAGACGCAGTACTACGAGATGCTCGGCAGCCGGGGCATCTGGCACAACGGCTGGAAGGCCGTCGCCGAGCACGGGCCGACGAGTGGCATGAGCGGTTTCGCGAACGACACCTGGCAGCTTTTCCACACCGACGTCGACCGCTCGGAGGCGCACGACCTCGCCGCCGACGACCCGGCCGGGCTGGAGGAGCTGAAGGCGCTCTGGATGGAGGAGGCGAAGCGCAACCTCGTGCTGCCGCTGAACGATCTGCAGATCATCGGCAACGCCAAGGACTTCGAGACGTTCGTCGGCATGGAGTTCAAGGTGCCTGTGCCGCCGAGCGGGCAGTACATCTACTACCCGGGCACGTCCGAAGTCCCCGAACGGTCGGCGGCGAACACCCACGGCGTCTCCTTCAAGGTGCTCGCCGAGCTCGACCTGACGGCCGACAGTCAGGGCGTCGTCTTCGCGCACGGCTCCCGCTTCGGCGGCCACGCCCTGTTCATCAAGGACGGGCAGGTGAACTACGTGTACAACTTCCTCGGCATCCCGCCGGAAGACGTCATCTCGGCACCCGTCCCCGGCCCGGGCAAGCACATCATCGGCGTGGAGTTCACGAAGGAGAGGATGGGCGAATACCGGGAAGGCATCGGCCCGCTGTCGCTCTACATCGACGACCAGAAGGTCGGCGAGAAAGAGATCCGCACGGTCCTCGGCCACTTCTCGCTCTGTGGAGAGGGCCTCTGCATCGGCTACGACAGCGGGGATGCGGTGTCCAGCCAGTACACCGGCTCCCGGTTCGAATTCGAGGGAGGCACCATCGTCAAGGTGGTGTTCGACATCGCCGACGACGCATACGTGGATGTGGAGGCGCACTACGCGGCGGCGATGGCGCGGGACTGAGGCCGCCTACCGGTCCAGCAGCCCCCTCCTAAAGCCCTCCGCCACCGCCGCGGCCCTGTCGCCGACGCCGAGTTTGGCGTAGATGCTGAGCAGGTGCGTCTTCACGGTCGCCTCGCTCAGGTGAAGGCGTGCTCCGGCCTCGCGGTTGGTGGCGCCGTCGGCGACGAGGGCGAGCACCTGCAGTTCCCGGGGGCTGAGCAGGCTGGCCTCCGGCGTGCGGACCCTGTCGACGAGGCGGGAGGCGACGGACGGCGCGAGGGCGGAGTGGCCGTTCGCGGCGGCGTGTACGGCGCGGACGAGTTCGTCGCGGGGGACGTCTTTGAGGAGGTAGCCGGTGGCTCCCGCCTCGATGGCGGGGAGGACGTCGGCGTCGGAGTCGTAGGTGGTGAGCACGACGATGCGGCTGCGCACCCCGAGGCGGAGGAGTTCGCGGATCGCCGCGACCCCGTCCATCCCTGGCATGCGCAGGTCCATGAGCACCACATCCGGTTGCAGGGCTCCCGCGAGGCGCACGGCTTCCGCGCCGTCCGAGGCCTCGCCGACGACCTCGATCCCGGCGTCGGAGGAGACCATGCCGACGATGCCGTCGCGCACCACGGGATGGTCGTCGACGACGAGGAGGCGCACCGGGCGCATCGGGCTCACCGGGCTCTCCGGGCTCACCGAGTTCATCCGGGGACCTCCGCCCGGACGGAGGTGCCGCGGCCGGGGCCGGACTCGATCTCGAGTTCGCCGGCGAGCGCTGTGATGCGCTCGCGCATCGCGATGAGACCGTAACCGCCGCCAGCGTCCTCGCCGGTGGGAGGGGATCCCGGCTCGAAGCCGCGCCCGTCGTCGCGCACCTCCAGGCGCGCTCCCCGCTGGTCGTGCCGCAGGGTGAGCGCGACCCGGTGCGCATCCGCGTGCCGCTCGACGTTGGCGAGCGCCTCCTGGGCCGTCCGCAGCAGCGCGACCTCCGCCTCCACCGGCAGCGTCCTGGTGGAACCGGTCGTCGTCACGTCGATCGGGATGCCCGTACGTGCCGACCAGCGCCGCGCCGTCTCGCGGATCGCCTCGGGCAGCCCAGCGGTGTCGAGGGCGGCGGGGCGGAGTGCCTGCACCGAGCGTCGCGCCTCCGCCAGGCCGTCGCGGGCGAGGGCGAGGGCGGCGTCCGTGTGCCGCTCGCGCGCACCGTCGTCGGCCGCGTGCTCCGCGGCCTGCAACTGGGTGACGATCCCGGCGAAACCCTGGGCGAGCGTGTCGTGGATCTCGCGCGCCAGGCGGCCACGCTCCGCCTCGGTCGCGGTGATCTCCAGCTGCCGCTGCGACAGCCGCAGACCCCAGGACAGCCCGCACATCGCCACCACGTTGAGCGCGACCACGAGCACTCGGCCGATCGTCCCGGCCACTCCGTGGCTGAAGCTCGACGCCTGGGCGAGCCCGGCGACGACGGCGGTCGCGCCGACCGCCACGAGTTCCCACGGCCACGGCACCAGCGAGTACGCGATCGAGAACGTGGCGATCGTCAGGAAGGCGAACCAGCCCTGGTACAGCACCAGCACGAGGTTCAGCAGGATCAGCGCAGGCATCAGCACGGCGATGGATGCGGTGCCACCCCTCCACGGGAACGGCAGGTCTCGCAGCACCAGCACGAGCAGCCCGTACGCGAGGCAGAGCAGCAGCTCGGGCACCAGGTGCGCCGGGTCGCCCCACTGCATTCCGAGTGCGAAGGCGACGAGCATCCCGAGCACCACGTACGGCGCGACCGCGAGCACGGTCCGCCAGCGCGGATCGATCATAGCCAGACCCTACGCGCCCTTGGGGTACAGTCGGCGCAGGCTCGGACGGTTGAGCAGGATCGCTGCGGGCAGCACGAGCAGCCCGCACAGTGCCTGCTCGATCCGCACCCATCCGGGCAGGAACCCGGGGATCGCCACGATGACGATGACCGCGGCCACCACCACCGCGCTGATGATCCGGATGCGCACGAACGCCCCACGGGACCCGCGGGCGGCGCTCCGGGCGATCAGGAGCATGACGACCGCGCTGGCGAGCACCAGCGAGCAGCGCACCCAGATGGCGGTGGCGACGTCGGCACCGGTCGCGCTCTGCACGATCAGGACGGCGATCATCGCGACGCTGACCGCGGCGAACGTCGCCAGCAGCACGAGGACGGGACGGAGGGCAATGGAAGGAGTGAGCGTGTTCGTCATGTCCCCAGCGTCGCGATCCGGCGCGCGCCGGGCATCCACCGGTCGGCCAGACCTCGTCACCGATCGGTGGGTGCCCACCGGGATATCGGATGCCGAACACCGCATGCGCGACTCGGGATGCTGGATGCGGCTCCCCGACCCGTGCTAGGTTGCCGATGGGGCACCGCAGCGATTCCGGCCTTACCCGCTCGCCGGAACGCCAGCCGCCGCCTCATCTGGGAAACACCAACCTCCGAGAGTTGACACGTGACCTTCAGCGCGCCCGATCCGCGGCGCTCGTTCCAGGACGGGCGCGACCCATCGCCGGAAGAGACGTCGGACCCCAACGACATCCGGCTGCACGTCGACCGGACGATGCGGCCGAAACTGATCGCGCTCATCGCCGCAGGGGCGTACCCGGCGGCGTCCGAGCTGGTCCGTGAGAACTGGTTCGATCTGCTGATGAGCGTCGACGAGGAGCTCGGCGGCATCATCGACCGTATCCCGGCGTCGGTGCTGAGGGAGTGGCCGCTGCTGATGATGCTGGCCGGGATCATCTACAACGTGGTCCCGCACCGCAGGGTGAGGGGTCTTCGGTACTTCGCCGCCGCCGCCAGGGCGGCCCGCGCATCCCGTCGCGACGTCGACCAGGTGGACCGCGCGCTGATCCTCGCCAGTGAGAGCGCCGCGTACCGCTTGATCGGCCGGCCGACTCTGGGCATCGGTCCCGCGCGGGCGGCCGTTGCAGCACTCGACGGCCTCCCGGAGCAGGAGCGCCGGTCGGTGCAGGCTCTCAGCAGGGTCTACGCCCACGTCGGCACGACGCAGTACTACGCCGGTCAGGTGGACGAGGCGCTGGAGACCTTCGAGAAGGGTCTCGCCGAATCGCCGGAGACGGGGTATTCGCCCGGGTTCGGGAACCTCGCGATGCTGGCCGGTATCCGTGCCCTGCAGGGCGACCTGCTCGAGTCGGAGGCGTACATCGACCTCGCCAGGACCGGCGAATGGACCGAGATGCAGCGGTCCTGGTATCCGGGGACCTTCTACCGGATCGCCGAGGCGACGGTCGCCCTCGAACGGTTCGACGCAACGACGGCGCGCGAGCAGCTGGGCGCGATGGTGCACGACCGGCGCACGATCGAACACTGGATCGCCATCGCCATCACCGAGGCGATGACCGAACTCGTCGCCGGCCGCGCCGCCGTGGCTCTCGCGGAGCTCGACGGCTTCGCCGGAATGCGCGCAGCGGAGGGCCGTTCGTCGTCCGCCAGGTCCGCCCTCGCGCCGACGCGCGCCCTCCTGCAGCTCGCCCTCGGCAACCCGGATGCGGCGGATGTGATCCTCCGCCGCGATCTGAGTGCCGGTGTCGAACGCCACATCGGCCGTGCACGGGTGGAACTCGCGCTCGGTCGTCACGGAGCAGCGCTCCAGGAACTCCGCCACGTGGCGGGCGCGACGCCTACCCCGCGCCTCTCTGCCGCCGCCACCACGCTCGAAGCGGCAGCGCTGCTGCGGTTCTCCGAGAGGATGCGCGCCCGCGCGGTCGTCGAGCAGCTCGGTGCACTGCTCGACAGAACGGGTCAGCGGCTCGTGGTCGCCCTGCTGCCCCCGCGCGACGTCGAGCGCCTCGTCGCCGCGCTCGGCGATGCCGGCTTCGGGCACCTGTTCGACGGGATGCCGTTCCGCTCCCTGCTGCCCGAGATCGACAGGGAGAGCGTGCTGAGCGAACGTGAGCTGGCTGTCCTCCGCGCGCTGGTCGATACACCGACGATCTCCGTCATCGCCGCGCAGCTCGTCGTCTCGACGAACACTGTCAAGACGCAGCTCCGCAGCATCTACCGCAAGCTCGGGGTCTCCAGCCGCGACGAGGCGATCGCCATCGCGCTGGAGCGCCACCTCGTCGTGCCCAGGGAGGAGGATTGACGCCGTCGACGCGCATCCTGCTGGTGCTGGCTTCGCTGGGTGCACTCACCGCCCTCGTGCTGCTGGCCCTCATCCCGGTCGGGGGGCCGCTCGCCGCGTTCTCGCCGCCGCTCTACGCCCTGGTGGTCGCCGTCAACAGCGTGCTGCCGTTCCTGGCCAGGCGGATGCTCGGCTTCCCGTTCGCTGCGACGTTCGTGTCGTTCTTCGCCGGGCTTCTCACCGGTGCGTTCAGCTCCATCGGCTTCCTCGTGCTCGTCCCGCTGGTGGCAGGAAGCCTGACCTTCGACCTCGTCGTCAGCCTCCTGAACCGGATCCGGCGTGACCGGCGACCGGGCGAGTGGCGGTGGGCGGTCGCGGCGGCCGCATCCGGTGTCGTGCTGTTCCTCGTGTCGCTCCCGGTCTTCTCGCCGGGCGACCTGATCCCGTCGATCCTCGTCGTCACGCTGGTGGCGAGGGTCGCCGGGCAGCTGGCCGCGTCGCTGCTCTCGCGCGTGCTGGCCGCGCGGCTCGCGCGCGCCGGAATCTCGGCCTGACACGCGTTCGCACCTCCTTCGGGGGTGGACGGGCGGGACGTTCGGGCGCTGCGCGCTCGCGCAAGGTGATCGCGGGGTGAAAACCGTCCCGCACGGTGGCGGCGGTTGATATTCCTGAGATTGGCCCGGCCTCCGATGCCGACGATCTCGCCCGACATCGTCGGCGCCGCGCCCATCCCTTCTGTGTTCTTGGGGGACACGCTTGCTCACGCGCCTTCGCTCCATCTTGTCCACCCGTCTGTCCGCTCGCGCGGCGGGACGGCACGCCGCACGTCGGACCCTTCGCGCTCCGGCGTCCGTCGCGGTCGGTATCGTCATCGCCCTCGTCGGGGCCGTCGCCATCGGCGCACCGGCGGCCAACGCCGACGACCTCGGATCGGGTGTGCTCAACCTGTCGAAGACGTCCACGGTGGCCGACGCCGACCAGGGCACGCAGTTCATCTACACGCTCAACTTCGGCTGCTCGTCGACCACGACCGGATGCGTGGACGCCACGATCACCGACCCGGTCCCCGCACCGCTGACCGTCGTCGGCACCCCCACCGTCGTCGGCGGAGGCGCGGTCGTCACCGTCACGGGCAGCACGGTGAAGGCCGTCTTCAACGACCCCGTCCCCAACACCACTCCGGCGAGCACCGGACTGGCGGCGGGCGCGACGGGCACCGTGCAGATCCAGGTCAAGGTGCCGGATGCGCTGGCCAAATCGTTCGACGGACAGGTCCTGACCAACACCGCCGGCTTCACCGCGTCCAACGCGACGACGGTGAACGCATCCACGCCTGTCACCCTGCACGTGCCCGACGTCATCGGGGCGACCGCGTCGAAGACCTGGACACCGTCGTCCACCCAGTACACGCCCGGCGAGCAGTCGACCGCGACCATCACCGCCGTCAACGCCTCCAACATCGGCGCGACCACCATGACCATCGCCGAGCCGGCCGACCCGACGGCCGTCGGCGGCGTCTTCGACTTCTACGACCTCGCCGGATTCGGAGCCGTGGACTTCCCCGACGGCGCCGACCGGGTGCAGGTCGTGGCGATCACGGCCGGCGGAACGGTGCCAGGTCCTGTCGGCACGACCGCCGTCCTTCCCTCGTCCGTGAACGCGGGAGACGTGGTCGGCCTGAAGCTCGTGTTCAGTTCGAGCAGCGGCTCGGCGATCACGCCGGCCGCCTCCGGCTCCGTCGACGTCACGTTCGCGCAGCGCGCGGCGAACCGCAGGGACGCGTCTCCGCTCGTGACGGGCGGCACGCGCGTCAACGGGGTCACCGCGAGTGTCAGCACCGGCGGAGGCGACGCGACCTCCTCGGTCGCCACGGCCTCCCAGGTGGTGGCGCCGCTGACCGTCAGCGTCTCCGCCGACAAGAGCTTCAGCATCCAGCAGCTGCCAGCCGGTCAGTCCACCACCGCGACGCTGACAGCCAAGAACACCTCGACGGGACGCCTGAGCTCACTGTCGGTTCAGGAGCCGGGAAGCGGGACGTTCTTCTCGAACACGATCGTGTTCGGCGGCTTCGGCTCCGGCGCTGCGTGGCCGGAGGGCGCGACGGCAGCTGTCGTGAAGTGGTCGGTCAACACCGGCACGGCCCCTGCCGACTCGTCGTTCACGGAAGCGTCCGGCCTGCCCGCTCCTCCGACGCTGTCCGGTGGGCAGTACATCACCGCGTTCACGGTGACATACACCGGCTCCATCGCGAGCGGCGCGACCGCGAAGCTCCCCGTCACGGTGAACACCACGACGGCGGCCGGGCCGGCCGGTTCCGGATTCACGACATACCCGAACGCTGCGACCGTGACAGGAAGCAACGCGGCGGGCAGCGCGAGCGACACGGCCTCCGCCAACCTCGACGTGTACTTCCCCGAGGTCGACCTCGCGCTCGACAAGACCATCACCCCCGCGACGGTCATCCCCGGCGGCGCCAGCCTGGTGCAGCTCTCCGCGCAGACTCCTGCCGGCACGAGTTCGGTGCGCCCGACCTCGATCGTCGTCACCGAACCGCAGGACACCGCCTCCGCTCCGTACTGGAACGCGTTCGACGCCACGGCCATCGCCCCGACCTCCGTGCCGGAGGGCTCGACGCTGACGGTCGAGTACACGACCGACGGAACGACCTGGAAGACCCTCGACACCGTCGACGCCACCTCCGGCGCGAAGACGTACTCCGCCGTGCTCGACACCGAGCTCCCGAACGGGACCACGCACACCGACGTGCGCGGCCTCCGGTTCACCTTCGCCGACGCCGACGGCTTCGGCCAGGCCACTAACGTGCGCCCCGCCATCGTGTTCGTCGCCCGCGGAACGCTTCGCGACAACTCCGGGCCGACGAACCCCGGTGCATACCCGGCCACCACACCGTACGAGAACTGTGCGCTGAGCACGGCGAGCGGCACCGTCAACGGCGGCACCGCCATCACCAGCCGTCCCGCCGTCGACTGCGCCACCGCGAACGTGCAGGCGACCGCCGGCGGCCCCGGCCCGCTGATCGCGAGCAAGTCATGGGACGGCACCAAGGTCCTGCAGGCCCAGTCCGGCACCACCACCGGCGTCACCCTCGGCTGGGGCACCCAGACGACGGGCGTCCAGTCGATGACGATCCAGGACTCCGCGACGCCCTCCCCGGTGTCCGGCAGCGTCTTCCAGGCGTTCGACCTGGTGAGGATCGACGCCGTCACCCCCACGTCGACCGGCGGCGCGACGTTCGACCCGCTGATCCGCTACGACAAGGTCTCGAAGGTCGAGCTGTTCGACGGCTCCAGCTGGTACGACATCACGGCCAAGGCCTGCCCGTCGGCGAACAGCTGCGACGGCACCTTCCCCGGATACACCCTGAGCACGGCCGAGCGCGCGAGCACCCAGGGTGTGCGGCTGACCGTGATCGAGAGCCCGAACCGCGCAGCGGCCATCGCGTCCACCGGCGACCCGACAGCCCCGAGCGTCGGAAGCGGCGTCGCCAGCGCGTCGGCCGGTGCGTTCCCCGGTGCCAGCACCTCGGCGCGCACGATGCACCTGGACCTCCGCATCCGGAACACGGTGCGCGGAGGGGCGGCGACCGACTGGGTCACCGGCACCCGTGAGTACAACATGGCCGGCTCGCCCGGCGCGGTCGACAACAGCGTGCTCGTCGGTGGCATCCCGTTCACCGGGGCGCCGTTCCAGCGCACCGCGGACGACCACGTGACGATCATCGACCCGACCTTCACCACCAAGGTGACCAAGACGGCCAACCCGACCACGCTCGTGATCCCGCAGCTGGATGTGCCCGCCGCGTCGTACCCGTCGACCACGTACACGACCACCATCGCGAACTCCTCGACGAGCAACACCTGGCAGCTCAGGATCAGCGACCCGGTCGACTGCACGAACGCCACCACCACCGCTCCGTGCGTCTTCGGACCGTACGATCCAGCGCCGAACCCGTTCGACAAGCTGGCCCTGACCAAGATCGCCGTCGACCTGAGCGCCGCCGCCGGCGTGCAGACGTCGCAGAGCGTCGTATCGCTGCTGCACCGCGCCTCCGACGGCACGCTCAGCACCGACACGAAGACCGTCGCGCAGGCCACCGCGCTCACCGCCGCACAGCTCGCCGATGTGGTGGGCGTGAGCGTGCTGCTCCGCGGCACGAACGCGCAGGGCACGGACGGCAGCGGCGCCACCATCGCCCCGGGACAGAAGGCCACCGTCACCCTGACCGGTCAGCTGCTCCCGGCCAGCCGCGCTGCCGGCACCGCCCCTGCCGCCGGGATGTTCAACAACACCGTGTTCGGCACGCTGCACGACGACGTCTACCCGGCGGTCGTGGCCGCTGACACGCAGTCGGCCGGAGTGACGCTCGCCAACGGCAACCTCCAGGTCACGACGGCGAAGACCTTCAACCCGGCGAGCACGCTGCAGGCCAGCCCGGTCAACCCGATCCAGGTCAACCTGCGCGCTCGGTCGACGGGCACGCTCTCGCCGAAGTCGGTCACGATCGAGGACTCTGCTCCGACCTTCTGGAACGCGTTCACATTCAGCAGTTTCAGCATCCTGGCCGTTCCCACCGGCGCCGACCGGGTGACAGTGGATGCGCAGACCGGCCAGGGCTCGACGGCCACCTGGCACGCTGGAACCGCATCCACTGTCGGCAGCGCCGCACTCCCGTCCGGGGTGTCAGCAGCGGACGTGACAGGCGTGCGCGTCACCTTCACCAGGGCGGACGGCGCCAGCTTCGCCGCCAGCAACAACGTCGACAACCTCCGGGTGAACGTCAGCCTGCGCTCCGCGCTGCGCGACGGCTCCGGGCCGGTCACCTCCACGGTCTCGCCGACCCCGATGCCGGGTGAGACCGCGGCAGGCACGGTCACGAACACGGTGTTCGCCGACGCGGCGTACAACGACGTCCACGCCACCAGGGCGCAGGCGACGGCCACGTTCACGGTGAGCCCGGGTACCGCAGCCATCGCTGTGGAGAAGACCAGCCCCGGCCAGGCGGCTGCGGGCAAGGAGGTCAACTGGACGCTGCGGTTCAAGAACACCGGCACCGGCCTCCTCCCCGATCCCGTCGTCGTCGACACCCTTCCCGCGGACGGCTCGTTGCTGTTCGTCCCGACCAACGTGCCGATCTACTCGACGTCGACCGGCGGAAAGCTGCCGACCGACCCCGCCACGGTGACGCGCGCCTTCGACCCGGCAACGGGAACCATCCGGTTCACCTGGCCGGCCGGTTCGCAGCTCGCTCCGGGGGAGACGTACAGCATCACCATCGCGCTGCAGATCAAGCCGGGGCTCGCCCCGGCCAGCTCCGCCGTCAACACCTTCGGCGTCAGCACCGGGCGTACGCTCACCGCACCCGCGTGCACGGCGCTCAACCCCGGAAACGGTCGTGGTGCGTCGTTCGCGGCCAACACCTGCTCGACCACGAACGTCGTGACCACGCTCTCGCAGGGCTCGTTCACCGCATCCAAGGGCGTCGCCTCCGACAGCGGCATCGCCCAGAACGTCAACAATGCGGCGATCCCGTGCACGGCGGACACGGACGGCTTCTATCGTTACCCGTGCGCGGCGGTCAGCGCCGTCGGCGACACCGACCACTGGAAGCTCGAGATGGTCAACGGCGGCAACGTCGCTGCGAAGAACCTGACGGCGGTGGATGTGTTCCCGTATCCCGGTGACGTCGGCGTCGTCGACCCGTCCCCGCGCGGCTCCGTGTTCACTCCGCGGTTCAACGGCGACGTCGCGTTCCAGGCGACCGGCGGCACTGCGGGAGCCAGGATGGACTGGTTCGTCACCACAGCGGCCCAGCCGTGCGCCAAGGAGATCTCGCCGGGTGCCGGCGCCTGCCCGGCGGGCGCGTGGCTGCCGTCTTCGGCGGTCGGCTCCTCCGTCGACGCGGCGGATGTGACCGGCATCAAGATGGTGTTCGACTTCAGCGGCGCCCCTGGCGCGGTGCTTCCTGCGGGGGCGGGCGTGAAGGTCACGTACTCGACGACCAACATCCCGACCACCGCATCCGGTGACCACCGGGCCCCGGTGAGCACTCCTGTCGCCGGTGTGCGGGCCTGGAACTCGTTCGGCTTCTACCCGACGTACGCGACGGGAACGCAGCCCGCCGGACCGCAGGAGCCGATCAAGGCGGGCGTCATCCTGACCGGCGGCCCCCTGCAGATCACGAAGTCGGTCACCGGGGCAGCCGCGGCGTACGCCCCGACGAGCTTCGACGCCGACGTGGCCTGCACGGTCGCCGGTGCGAACGTGGACCTCGGCGCGGCGAAGACGGTGACGCTCAGCGACGCGAACGGGTACACCGCGCGCATCGACGGCATCCCGGTCGGCGCATCCTGTGCGGTGACCGAGCATGGCGCTCCCGGATCGTACGGGGAGTCGACCCGCACGGTGACACCGTCGGCCGTGACCATCGCGGCGGCAGCGGACGCGAGCAAGCCGGTGCCGGCCGGGCAGTCGGTGGCGATCGTCAACGACTACGCGACCACGCAGCTTACCGTCACCAAGAAGGTCGACACCGCGGCGACGGGCGCCTCGTTCGGGCCGTTCGCCTTCGCACTGACCTGCACGAGTGCGCTCGGCACGGCGATCCCGCTGGCCGCCGGAGACGAGGCGTTCACCCTCGCCGACGGCGCATCCCGCACCATCGCCGACCTCCCGATCGGCGCGAAGTGCGCTATCACGGAGACCGACAGCGACGGCGCGGCGACGAGCCCCAACCACGTCGGCATCGCGTTCGACGGCGCCGCGGAGACGGCGGGCGACACCGCGACCGTCACCCTGGCGGGAGCCGTGGGCGGCGACACCGTGCTGGTGACCAACCACTACGCTGCGGGAACGCTGGCCGTCACCAAGACGGTCGACGGGGATGCGGCGGCCGGCTACGGCGACGGACCGTTCACCATCCACGTGCAGTGCGTCTACGACGGCGCGCAGACGCTCTTCGACGGAGACCTCTCCATCCTCGGCGGGCAGACGCTGCCCGTGCCGGGCGTGTTCCCCGCGGGCACGGAGTGCTCCGTGGTCGAGACCGTGGACGGTGGCGCGACGGCGAGCACGGTCGACACCCCGACCGTCGTGATCCCCGGCGCGGCGGACGGCACGGTGCCGGTCGTCACCGTCAACGTGACCAACACGTTCTCCGCCGGTGCCGTCACCGTCATCAAGAAGCGGACAGGCGACGGGGCGGCGACGTACGGCGACGGACCGTTCACCGCTCAGCTCACCTGCACCTGGGTGAAGGACGGCGTGACCTCCACCATCCCGCTTCCCGCCGGAGGAAAGGTCGTGCTCGACAAGGCCAACGGATACACGGCGACCGTCACCGGGCTGATCCAGGGCGCGCACTGCGACACCGTGGAGTCGGCGACGGGCGGCGCGTCCTCCGTCACCGTCGCACCCGCAGGGGGCGTCACGGTTCCGGCGGGCGCCCCTGCGGAGGTGACCATCACCAACACCTTCGACACCGGCTCCCTCGTCATCGACAAGAAGCGGATCGGTGACGGCGTCAAGCAGTTCGGCGACGGACCGTTCACCGTCGAGGTGACCTGCACGTACCGGGTCGACGGGGTCACCACACCGATCGACCTCGGCGCGCGCTCGAAAGTGGTGCTCGACGCGGCCAATGGATACACGGCGACCATCGACGACCTCATCGCCGGGGCATCCTGCTCCATCGAGGAGACGGGCGCCGGGCTCGCCACGTCCACGACGCTCGATCCGGCGGACGGCATCGTGACCATCGCCGACGGCGCCGCGGTGACCGTGACGGTCACCAACCGCTTCGACGTCGGTCACCTGAGCATCCAGAAGAGCGCGAACCGGCCGACGGCCACGGTCGGCGACACCATCGTCTACACGATCGTCGTCACCAACGACGGCCAGCTCGACGCGAAGGACGTCGCCGTGACGGACACGATGCCGAAGGGCCTGAGTGTCGTCTCGACCTCCCCGGCGGCGACGGCGAAGGACGGCACACTCGCCTGGACGATCCCCGCGATCGCTCGCGGCGCGTCCGCGACGGTCACGGTGACCGCGAAGCTGATCGCGCCGGTGACCACCACGAACCGCGCCAGTGTCGAGACGCCGACCGGCCCGTGGGACCCGTCCAGCGCATCCGGCACCTGCGGCGCCGCGGGGGTGGCCTGTGCGACGGTGACCGACCCTCCAGCGGCATCGACCGGCTCGGGCACCGGATCCGGCCTCGCGGCCACCGGTTCCGACCTGCTGGCTCCGCTGTGGCTGGCGCTGCTCGCGCTGACCGGAGGGGCACTGCTGGTGACCGCAGGACGGCTGAGCAAGAAGCTGCGCCCACGGAAGCGCTGAGGTCGCTGACGTGAGGGATGCGGGGGTCGCCGAACAGGCCACCCCCGCATCCCTCGTCACCCCTCCAGCTGCGGGTCGGTCTTGAAGCCGACCAGCTTGTGCGTCCCGTCGCAGTACGGCTTGATGGTCGACACCCCGCAGCGGCACAGCGCCACCGTGCGCCGATGCTGTGGGATGGGCTCGCCGTCGGAGCCGAGGATCGTCACCTCGCCGCGCACGAGCAGCGGGCCGTCCGTGCAGGCGACGATGGTCGGCTGACGCTCTGCGGCGGTCACGCGAGCACCGGCTCCCTGTCGCGCAGCGAGCTGCGGCCCGCCTGCCAGCACTCGATCATGTGCGCGCCGACCAGGCCGTCGACGTAGAGGCACGCGCGTGCGCCGAAGACGATGTCCGGCAGCAGCTCCGGATGCTCCTCCGCGAGCCCGCCGGCGAGGTCGCGCCCCGCGATCTGCTCGTGCACGGCGTCCGCCTCGACGTGCTCGTCGAAGTAGTCGGTGACGTCGTCGCCGAAGCCGAGGCGGCGGAACCCGTTGCCGTACATCCTGTTGGGGATGGAGGACGTCATCTCGAACGCGGCCAGGTGCCCGGCGATGGCGCCGCGGAGGCGCCGGTTGATGCCGAACATCGACATCATGGTGAACGAGGCGAGCGTCACGGCCGGAACGCTGTCGATGTATGCGCCGTATGTGTCGTCCAGGCCGACGCCGCGGACCGTCTTGGCGAAGATGGCGTAGTGCATCCGGTCGGGGTCGCCTCCGCCGTATTCGTCGGACTGCACCTCGACCAGTGCGGCCTTCGCCCGTCCGGTGAGGCGGGGGATCGCCCAGGAGTGCGGGTCCGCCTCCTTGAGCGTGTAGATGGAGCGCTGCATGACGAACTCGATCGCCTGTTCCTTCGTGGCCTTCTTCGCCAGGTAGCGGGACAGGCTGGGTCCGGAGTCCTCGCCTGTGACGGCGAACAGGTACGACGCGACGGCCTCCGCGTCTGCGGCGGGAAGCTCGCCGAGGTCGATGCGCTCGCGCAGCTGCCGCTCGAACAGGTCCTCGATGGAGGCGCGCATGGTCACCTGGGTGGGGTGCCACTCCCAGCGGTCGTCGGTGTCGACGACGCCGCCGTAGGAGAGGCCGTAGCTGAGTAGCAGGGTGAGCTGGAGGTCGTCGTCGGTGAGGAGGTCCGGCTCGCCCGCGAGTGCTTCGGTGGCGAGGTCGAGTGCGCGCGTCATCGCGGCGGAGTCGCGGTCCGCCGGCTCGGAGAGCGCGGCGAGCAGCTGCGCGCTGACGGGTCCGCGCGGGGTTATCGGTGCAGTCATGCTCCGACCGTGACCCCAACCCCGAATGCAGTCAACCGGGTTGTGATCCGCCGGTTTCACTGCATCCCGTGGTCAGCGCGCGGGAGCGGCCGGCAGCATCCCGGTCAGCGCGCGGCAGCGGCAGGCAGCGCGCCGGTCAGCAGGTGCGACACCCGCTCGAGCGCGCCGGGCACCAGCTTGTAGTACGCCCAGGTGCCGCGCTTGGAGCGCGTGAGGTATCCGGCGTCCATCAGGATCTTGAGATGGTGGGACACCGTCGGCTGACTGAGCCCGATCGGGTCGGTCAGGTCGCAGACGCAGGCCTCCTCTCCCGCGGAGGCGGCGACGATCGAGATGAGCCGCAGCCGGGTCGGGTCTGCCAGCGCCTTGAACGCGACGGCCATCGACTCGGCCTCCTGCACGCTGAGGGTCTCCGTGGTGATGGGGGTGCAGCAGGAGCCCGCGACCGTGAGCGGCAGCAGTTCGGCGTTCGTCATGGATGCCACTCTAAACCGAATATTGACAAACGTCGATGGAAGGGCGGAGACTCTCAACATCGACAAACGTCGATGGATGGAGAAGCGCATGACCCTCATCGACCTGACGGCCCCCGTGCTGCGCAGCGACCGCCTCGCCGGCCTGCCCGTCGCCATCGTGGGCGCCGGCCCCATCGGCCTCGCCGCCGCCGCCAACCTGGTGGAGCGTGGCATCGACTTCGTCGTCTACGAGGCGGGCGACTCCGCGGCGAGCAGCGTGGAGCAGTGGGGTCACATCCGGTTCTTCTCCCCGTGGCGTCACGCCATCGACCCTGCCTCCCGGCGGCTGCTCGAGGCGACGGGATGGACGGCGCCGGACCAGAAGGCGCTGCCGACGGGCGCCGAGCTCGTCTCCGACTACCTGCTCCCGCTGTCCGAGCTGCCCGCCATCGCATCCCGGCTCCGCACCGGCGTCACGGTCACCGCCGTCAGCCGCGACGGCATGGACCGCACGCGCAGCACCGGCAGGGCGGACACCCCGTTCCTGCTCCGCGTCACCGACGCATCCGGTGCAGTGGATGAGGTTCCCGCCCGGGCGGTGATCGACGCCTCCGGGACGTACCGCAGCCCGAACAGCCTCGCGTCGAGCGGGCTCGAACCGCTCGGCATCTCCGAGGTGGCCGACCGGGTGACGCACGCGCTGCCCGACGTCCTCGGGCGGGAGCGCGCCCGGTTCGCGGGCAGGCACACCACGGTGGTCGGGGCGGGGCACTCCGCCGCGAACATACTCATCGACCTCGCGGCCCTCGCCAGGGAGGAGCCGGGAACCCGCATCACCTGGCTGATCCGCAACGCGGCAGCCGCGCGCGTCACGACAGTTCCTGGCGACGAGCTCGTCGCCCGCGCCGCGCTCGGCGGCAGGGTCGAAAGACTGGTCGCCGCCGGTGTCATCGAACAGCTCGACCGCTTCGAGATCGCGCGCCTGGCGCCGGCCGGCGACGGAGTCCGCCTCATCGGCCGTCGCGCGGGGGAACCGGCCGAGCACGAGACGGACACGGTCGTGAACGCGACAGGGTTCCGCCCGGACCTCGACATGCTGCGCGAGGTGCGCCTCGACCTCGACGACGTGGTGCAGGCGCCCAGGCGGCTCGCGCCGCTGATCGACCCCAACCTGCACAGCTGCGGAACGGTCGCGCCCCACGGCTTCGCCGAACTGCAGCAGCCGGAGCCGAACTTCTTCCTCGCCGGCATGAAGTCGTACGGCCGCGCCCCGACGTTCCTGCTGGCCACCGGCTACGAGCAGGTGCGGTCGATCACCGCGTGGATCGCCGGGGACGTCGCCGCCGCGGCGAACGTGGAGCTGACGCTGCCGTCCACGGGGGTGTGCTCCACGGGTGCCTCGGCTGTCGCATCCGGTGCTGCCGCCGCATCCGGTGCTGCCGCCGGCTCGTGCTGCGGCTGACGCCGCCGTTCACCGCCGCCGCGTAGACTCCGCTCCCGACCCGGAAGGAAACCCATGTCCGACAAGCTCACCGTGCTCTTCGTCTGCGTCCACAACGCGGGCCGCTCCCAGATGGCCGCCGGCTTCATGCGGGAACTGTCCGGCGGTGCGGTCGACGTGCTCTCCGCAGGCTCGGAGCCCAAGGCCGACCTGAACCCGGTGGCCGTGCAGGTGATGGCGGAGGAGGGGATCGACATCGCGAACCAGGTGCCGAAGATCCTCACCACGGATGCGGTGGCGGACTCCGACGTGGTGATCACGATGGGTTGCGGAGACACCTGCCCGATCTTCCCCGGCAAGCGCTACGAGGACTGGGAGCTCACCGACCCCGCCGGGCGCCCCGCCGACGAGGTGCGCCCGATCAGGGACGAGATCAAGCAGCGGGTGCAGAGCCTTCTCGCGGAGATCCTGCCTCAGGCGGCGTCAGGCGGGAACTCCGCAGGGTAGGGCTCCGCGAAGTCGGCCGAGCGGCTGACGGGCGCCCAGGCGAGGTCGTCGGCGAGCAGGCGACGGTCCTGGGCGACGCTCATCTCGGTGGCGTTCACGCCGAGGGGGAGGTGCTCGGGGATGCTGCTGCGCTTGGCGACGGCCACCAGGATCCCTGCGGCTCGTGCCGGGTCTCCTGCCGGGCCGTCCGTGTTCTGGCGCATCCGCTTGTTCATCGCGCCGACCGTCTGCTCGTACTGCTCCGGTACATCGCGGACCTCCATCGACGAGCCGGCCCAGTCGGTCGCGAAGCCGCTCGGCTCCACGACGAGCACCTTCACGCCGAAGGGTGCCGTCTCCACGCGGAGCACGCGGCTGAAGCCGTCGATGGCGAACTTCGCCGCCTGGTACGACGCGATTCCGGGGGAGCCGCCGACGCGGCCGCCGACCGAGGAGAACTGGATGACCAGACCGCCGCCCTGCGCCCGCAGCAGCGGGATCGCCGCCTTGGAGACGTTGTACACGCCCCAGAAATTGGTCTCGAACTGGGTGCGGAAGTCGTCGTCGTCCGTCGACTCGATCGGCGACACGTTCGCGTAGCCGGCGTTGTTGACGATGACGTCGACCGAGCCGAACCTGTCGCGGGCGGCACCGAGCGCATCCCGGGCCTGGGCGGGGTCTGTGACGTCGAGCTGCAGCGGGAGGATGCGGCCGCCGTACGAGGCGACGAGGTCGTCGAGCTGTTCGGGGCGGCGGGCCGTGGCCGCGACGCTGTCGCCCGCCTCGAGGGCGGCGGCGGTGAGTGCGCGGCCGAAGCCGCGGGAGGAGCCGGTGATGAACCATGTCTGTGTCATGCGGTTAATAAAACACTGTTTCTTTAACTAATGCAACCTTGTTGCGCTAAACTCGTCCCGTGACGCCGACCGAGCAAGCAGACACCGCGTTCCAGCGCGCCCGTTCCCCCGAGGCGAAGGCCGCGAGAGAGCAGGCGATCCTGGATGCGGCACGCGCGCTCGCCGCCCGCCGCGGCATCCGCGAGGTCACCCTCACCGACATCGCCGACGAGGTCGGGATGCACAAATCGGCCATGCTGCGCTACTTCGAGACCCGCGAGGAGATCTTCCTGCGCCTCACCGCCGACGGCTGGCGCGAGTGGACCCCGGTGGTCTGCGCACGAATCCTGGCCGCATCGTCGACGTCCGGCGTCGCCGCCGCCTTCGCCGCGACACTCGCCGAGCGCGGCACCTTCTGCGACCTGCTCGCCCAGGCCCCCATGAACCTGGAACGCAACGTGTCCGTCGACGCCGTCCGCGCCTTCAAGCTCACGACGGGCGCCTCCCTCGACCAGCTTGTCGACGCGGCGACCGCGACCCTTCCCGGCCTCACCCGCCCGGCCGCGGTCGACCTCGTGGCCACGGCCACGTCGCTCGCCGGAACGTTCTGGCAGATCTCCACGCCGCCCCCGCCGATCGCCGAGCTCTACCGCTCCGACCCGCGCCTCGGACACGCGCTGATCGACCTCGAACCGCGCCTCCGCCGCATCCTGACGGCGTACCTGGATGGTGCGGTGAAGGCGTAGCGTAGACATCACGGGGGTCGGATGGGCGTAGGGGCCAGCCACGAAATCCCGCAGAACGACGACGCACTGCGCATCGGCACACAAAGATGAAGTCATGGGAACGCCATACACAGCAATTCCGTCTCTCCGAGACCTCGTGCTCGAGGAAAGTTACGTACTCGACTTCGCGCTTCATCCCGGATGGCTGCGGTTAGACATGGAATTCGTGTTGACGGAAGGTCATCCCGAATACCGCGACCCGCTTCCCGACGAGCAATTCTGCTATCGCTCGGGAACGCTGCTTTTTCCCGCCGTTTCGAGGGTGAGTTGGGAGAGCGCTGGAATTCGTCCAGCCATCAATCCTGACGGCAGCCTGGATTGGGACAATATCGACGCGATGACTTATGACGGGTCGATGTACGCGCTCGAAGGAAGCTGGGGCCGAATGAAAGTCGTTTCGTCCACGCCAGAAGCGCGACTGATGAATCCGTAAGCACACCGGGTGAGGTTGCGTTGTAGCGCAACCCGCCGTCACGCCGCCCGCACGCCCCGCGGACTCCGCAGGGCGACGGTGGTCGTGATCGCGAGCACCACCACGCCGATCGCCTCCACGATCACGGTCTCCGGCACCAACGTGAAGTTCCAGGACTCGGTGATGCCGAACAGGCCGACGGTGAGCGCCAGAAGCAGGGAGGCCAGGCTCGCGATGACGAACAGCAGGCTCAGCACCGTCGCGATGGCGAGGAACCGGCCGCGGAGGGCGAGCATCCCGATGGCCAGCACGATGCCCGCGATGCCGTTGAGCACGAAGAGCACGCCGAGCAGGCCGCCGACGCCGTCGAAGAGAAGGAAGATGTGGATTCCGGCGATCACGAGGAGCACGATCGCGCTGATGATGCGAAGGACCCTGAGGGCCGAGCCGCTGTCGTTCATGGGTGTACCTGCTTCCGGGGAGATCGGGCGGATGGGGACCACAGGGAGAACACGAGATGGATGCGCGGGAGGTTCACGAGGGCGCCGACGGGCCGGTCGGTGTCAGTTTCCGTATGCCGAGAGGAAACGGTCGCGGAACGCATCCATCCGCCACACCGGCGCCGTGGGTGATGGCAGCATCCCGGGCTGCCAGCCCCAGGAGGAGATGCGCTGCATCACCGCCGGGTCTTTGGCGATGATGCTGATCGGCACATCGTGGGTCGCGTCCGCGCCGCTGACCACGCGCGCAGGCTGGTGGTCGCCGAGCACGATGAGCACCAGGTTCGGGTCGTCGAACGTGGTGAGGAACGAGAACAGGGATCCCATCGTGTACTGGATCGACTGCCCGTAGAGCTGCTGGACGTGAGCGGGGTCCTGCCAGACGACGCTCGGCGGAAGTCCCTGCTCCGGCTGCCCGTCGAAGATCGAGCCGTCTCCGACCGCCGACCAGGGCACGGGATGCGGCAGCGGCGTCCACGGGGTGTGCGACGAGACGAAGTCGATCTCGGCCATCAGCGGTGCGTGCGGCTTCGCGAGCTCGTGCTGTTGGAAGGAGGAGAGCGTGTACTGGTCCGGCACTCTGGCATAGCTGAATTTCGGGCCGCGGTAGCCGACGTTCTTCGCGTTGAGCTGGCTGTCGAAGTGGTAGAACGAGCGCCCGACCGGCCACGGTTTGGTGTCGGACGGCACGTCGCTGATGGTCCGCCAGCCCGCACGCCGGAAGGCGTCGCTGAGGGTGAGCCGCTGGCCGGAGGTGACCTGGTCGTACTTCTGCTGCGAGTCGATCCAGAGGCCGGTCTGCAGGGTCGAGTGCGCGAGCCAGCTGACGCCACCGAAGGTCGGAGAGGTGAGGAAGGCGCTGCGCTCGGAGTATCCGTGGGCGGCGAGCTGCGCATCCCCGTCGCGGAGCACAGCATCCACGCCGGGGGAGAACGACGAGCCCTGCACGGCGGTCTGGCCGTAGCTCTCGACGAACGCGACGATGACGTCTTTGCCCTTCAGCCCGGTGAGGAGGTCGGTCGGGGGCAGCTGCGCGTACGGGTCACCGGCTCCTGCCCGGTCGAATGCGGCCTGATCGCGGGCGGCCGCGACGGCCTGGTCGGCCTTCGCCGCGGTGACGGTGACGGCGTCCGCGGCGGCCACCGGCTCGCCGGGCACGAGCTGCACCCCGACGATGGCGAGGGCGAGCCAGCCAGCGGTGACCGCCGATGCGCCGATCATGGTGGGTGCCCTGCGGTGGCCAAGGACGGCGGCCAGGTGCAGCAGGGAGGCGGCGACCGCGGCGGTCGCGCCGACCACGGCCACGGCGAGCAGCACCAGGATGAGCACGGCGAGCACCGGGCCGGTGGAGTCGCTGACCACGCCGTAGCCGTCGGCGAGTTCCGGCCAGCCGGTCAGCACGTCGAAGGTGCGCCCGACGGTCTCGGTGAACGCGCGGTCGAGCGCTGCGCCCAGGGTGGCGAGCACGATGAGCACCGCGAACAGGATCGCGACGACGCGGCGCGCGACGGCCCACGGCAGGAATACGAGCAGCACGAGCGCGACGACCGCGTCGAGCGGAACGCGCAGGAGGGCGAGCGTCGACCAGGATGCGACGATGCCGGGCGCGAGGGAGGCGACGAACAGGGTGACCGCGGAGAGGACGGTGGCGGTGGCGGCACGGAGTCGTGGGCGGGAAGCCATCAGAGGTGTTTCGCTTCCACTGCCATCCCGACCACAGCCGCGCCCACACCCTCCGCGAACCGCCCGGACAGCGCATACCGCAGCAGCACCACATCCCCGATCGTGCGCGCCTCGGCCAGCGTGGCTCTCCGCTCGCCCGTCCACGGGAACAGCGCGTCGCCCACGAACCGTGGAGCCCTCCTGTCCCCGACGAACACCGGCGCGACCGCCAGCTGCAGTTCGTCCACGATGTCGTCGGCGAGGAACTGGGTCAGCGTCGTCCCTCCGCCCTCCACCATGAGTCGCCGCACGCCGCGGTCGCCGAGGTCGGAGAGCAGGTCGGCCATCCGCACGTCGTCCCCGAGCTGCACCACCGTCGCCGTGCCGCCCAGCCGCCTCCGGATGCGCCGCTCCGCGCCGCGGGGACAGTAGACGAGCTTCTCGGTGTCGTCTTCGGCGAAGAACGCCGACCGGGGGTCGAGGTCGCCGGAGGCGGTCACGGTCACCTTCCAGGGCGAGCGTCCGCGTCCCGTCTCCGCGCGGCGGCCCTGCCGTTCCTCGCTGTGCACGAGCAGTCGCGGGTTGTCGAGCCGGATCGTGCGCGCGCCGACCATGATGGCGTCGCTCGCCGCCCTGACCTCATCGACCCTGTCGAAGTCCGCCGGGTTCGAGAGCGCCAGCCTCGGCGGGCGTGCCGTGTCCAGGTAGCCGTCGAGTGAGACGGCGCAGCTGATGGTCACGTACGGGGAGTCGGCCATGATGGCTCCTTCTGTGGACGGTGGATGCGAGTGCCGCCGCGATCACTCCCGGCAGGAGGGACACGATGGCGAGCACGCCGAACAGGGTGGCGGCGGAGATGCCGGCCGCGGTGCCGAAGCCCGCCACGGCGAACGCCCACCCGGCCGCTCCCTCGCGGGGACCCCATCCACCGAGGTTGATGGGGATGGATGCGGCGAGCAGCACCACTACGGCGATGGTGAGCATCCGGAGCGGAGGCACGCTCGCGCCGACCGCCGCCGTGGCGATGGCGAACGTGGCCAGGTGGCAGGCGACGACGACGATGGATGCGCCCACCACGCGCACAGCGACCGTCGCGGACCCGAGGCCCAGCCGCACCGCAGCCGCCTCGCGCCGGAGCACGGTGCGCACCCGCGCGCTCGCCAGGGCGGCGACGGCCACCACCGCGACGGCGAGCACGGCGCCCGCCCCGGCGACGGGCAGAAGTACGCCACCGAACCCGGCGCCGGCGACCGCCAGGACGATCACGGTGAGCACGAGCTGCACCAGCTGTCCGACCGTGCGCTCCACCGCGACCGCCCGCGCGGCCATCGCGAGGCTCTGTGCGCTGCGGCCGTGGTCGACGGCGCGGTGCACGTCGCCCACCACCCCGCCCGGCAGCACGCTGTTGATGAACTGCGACCGGTAGTACATCCCGACCGCGCGGGGCCAGGGCATCCCGACGCCCAATCGTCCGGCGATAACGTTCCACCGCCAGGCGGCGGCCGCCGTCGCGGTGGCGGTGAGCAGGATCGACGCGCCGATCACCGGCGGGTCGATGCTCTGCAGCCCGTGCAGGAACGGGCCGGTGCCGACGTGCAGCGCGACCGCCACGAGGATGCCCCCGCCGACGATCACCCGGGCGGCGACGCCGAACCGGCTGGACCGCACGATCGCACGCATCAGCGCGGCCAGGCCAGTACGTCGAGGTGGTAGACCACGGCGGAGAGCTCCCCGCGGTCGAGCTGGCGGCCGCGCAGCTCCCGGTAGCCGCCGAGCGTTTCGACCAGTTCGGGCTCCTGTTCCTCGGCGGCGCCCAGCCAGCCGTCGAACCACTCGCGCAGCAGGCGCGGTTCGTGGTCGTCGAGATGCCAGCTGGTTCGGGCCTGGCGCACCCGCCAGCCCGCCTGCTCGAACAGCCCGCGCACGATCGGTCCGGCATACCGCCCGAGCAGCCGCCGGCCGCCGACCTCACGACGCTGGTGGGCGTTGAACGCGTCACCCACGACTTTGTCGCGCGCATCCCACGGCCGCAGCTCGACCTCGCCCGTCACGCTCAGCGAGATGAAGACGGGGGCGCCCGCCCCCACGCACGCGTCCACGACGGCGTGCGCCTCCGCCGCGGTGAGCACGTCGAGCAGCGCGGACGCCGTGACCAGGGACGCTGCGCCCAGGTCGGCGGCGGTGAGCCGGTCGAGTTCGCCGACGGAGGTGCGGAGCGCGACAGGCGCGCCGCCGGTATCGAGCGGACGCGGCCCGTCGAAGGCCCGGGCGGTGAGCGCTTCGTTCCAGTCGTGCAGCACCCAGGTCTGCGGCCCGGGCAGCAGGGGAGCGAGCCAGCGCATCATCGAGCCCGTCCCGCTGCCGAGATCGTGCACGGTGAGGCGGCCGTGCGGCAGCAGCGGAGGGATGTGCGCCGCCAGGTCGCCGGAACGCGCCGTGGCGTCCTCGCCCTCGCGGAGCGCCAGCCAGTCGCTGCTGACCTCGAGGATGTCGCTCACGATCGCGCTGCCGTTTCTGCTCTCGCCGCATCCGGCACCCGGGCGAGCGCAGCGGCGACCACCTGCGCGGTCGACGCCCACGTCGTGGAGGCGCCCCGCGCATCCATCGCCGCCGCGCGCAGCTGGTGTCGCCGGGCCGGGTCCCTCCACCACTGCCGCAGCGCGACGCGCAGCGCCCACGGGTCGTCGGGCGGCACGATCATCGCCGCCCTCCCGTCGCCGACCGCCTCCGCGATGCCGCCGACGCCCGTGGCGAGCACCGGGATGCCGCGCGCGATGGCTTCGGCGGCGACCATCCCGTAGCTCTCGACGCGAGACGGCACGACGACGAGGTCGGCCTGCCCGTACGCCTCGTCGAGCGCGCGGCCGGCGAGCACCCCGGTGAACGTGACCCGCTCTGCGATCCCGGACGCTGCTGCGCGCGCGGTGAGCGCCGCAGCGAACTCGGGGGCCGTCGCGAGCGAGCCGACGAACGTGCACGACCAGCCGTCGATGTCCGCCAGCCCGGCGAGCGCAGACACCAGCAGGTCCTGTCCTTTGTGCGGCGCGACGGCGGCCACGCAGAGCAGGCGACCACCGGACGCGGACGGTTCGGACGGCGGCGCCGCATCCACCCCCGGATGCGCGACCACGATGCTGCGCGGGTCTGCGGCATCGCGCGCGATCAGCTCGGAACGCGTCCAGGCGCTGGTGGCGACGATCAGCTCCGCGGAGCGCAGGCCATCGCGTTCGCGGTCGTCCTGCTCGGGCGCGACCATGTGCGCCAGCACGACGACGTGGAGGCGTCCGGACTGGTCGGCCACCGCATCCGGGTGCTGCGCGACGAGCAGGCCATCGATGAGGACGAGCGCACCGTGGGGCAGCCCGCTCAGGATGCTCCCTGCGTGCCCTCCGCCGTCGGCGACCGTGAGCATCCGGAGGTCGCAGCCGTCGGCCAGCAGCCCGTCGCGGAGGTGCAGGTCGTAGACATTTCCGCCGCTCACCCGTGCTGGGTCGTCCACCGCCTCTGGCACGAGGAAGAACACCGGCCGCCCGCTCACAGCGACCTCGAGTAGCTCGCCCACGCGATGTGCGACTCGTGCATGGTGACGGAGATCGTGGTGACGCTGTTTCCGCCGAGCTCGCCCTCCGCCACCCGTGCCGCGAGCCGGTCGGCCACCACCCGGCAGAGCACTTCGGTAGTCGTGTTGATCCCCGCGAACGCGGGATCGTCGTCCAGGTTGCGGTAGGTCAGCGCTCCGGTGATCTCCGCGAGGGTAGCGCCGGCCCGGCCGATGTCGATCACGACACCGTCCGCATCCACGTCGTCTGCGCCGAAGGTGGCATCGACGATAAAGGTGGCGCCGTGCAGTCGCTGGGCGGGGCCGAAGAGGTCGCCGCTGAAGCTGTGGGCGATCATCAGGTGGTCGCGCACCGTCACGGTGTATGGCATCAGGCATCCGTCCAATCGATCGTGTGGCAGAGGTCGGCCGTGCGGCCATCGGCGAGCGCGGCCATCACCCGCGGCAGGTCGCGCCACGACGATTCGCCGGTCAGCAGCGCGTCGAACGCCGGGTCGCGCAGCAGGTCGACGGCGAGCGCGAGGCGATCGCGGGTGGTGCGGCTGCCCCGCCGCCGCGGGGGTACGGAGCCCACCTGGCTGGCCCGGATGGTGAGGCGCCTGGCGTGGAAGTCGGCCCCGAGCGGCAGGCTGACCGGCCGATCCCCGTACCAGCTGGCCTCGATCACCTCGCCCTCGGTGACGACGGTCTCGAGCGCGAGCCGCAGGCCGGCCTCCGCGCCGCTCGCGTTGACGACGATGTCCCTGTCGCGCGGAGCATCCTTCGGCAGGGCGAACCCGACCCCGAGCTGTGCGGCGATGTCGCGCTTCGCCGGGTCGGCGTCCACCAGCACCACCTCTACCCCGGGGATCCCGGCCGCGAGCCGGGCGACGCTGCACCCGATCATCCCAGCACCGACCACTGTGAGCCGGTCGCCCAGCAGCGGGGCAGCATCCCACAGCACGGTGACGGCCGTCTCGACCGCGCCCGCCAGCACCGCGCGCCTGGCCGGCACGGCATCCGGGACGGGCACAACAGCATCCACGGGGACGACGAACGCCGACTGGTGCGGGAACAGCGTGAAGACGGTGCGCCCGCGCAGCGCCGACGGTCCGTCCTCGACGACGCCGACGTTGAGGTAGCCGTACTTCACCGGCCACGGGAAGTCGCCCTCCTGGAACGGGGCGCGCATCCTGTCGTGCTCGCTCTGCGGCACGCGCCCGCCGAGCACGGTCGTCTCCGTGCCCCTGCTGACGCCGGTGTGCAGCGTGCGCACGAGCAGCTCGCCGTCGCCGGGCGCCGTCAGCGGTGCCGGACGCAACGTTCCGGTGCCAGGACCGTCGATCCAGAATGCGGTTGCCTCGACCACGTCCCCTCCTCGGTGAACCATCGGTGCGCGCGTGGCGTGTTAACGGACAGGTGCCATACACGGGAGACACGAGGCGCACGTGAAAAGGGTTCAACTCGCAGCAGCAGGATGGGCGATCGGCGGCGCACTGCTGGTGGCGGCCGTCTACGCGGCGTCGCCCCCACCCCCGGCCGGATGGGCTGCCGCCGCCGTCTACCTGGCCGTCGCGCACGCCCTCCTCGCCACCGGTCTGCGGCGTCGAGGCGCCACCCGCTTCGGTCAGGCCAACGTGGTCACCTCGCTCCGCTCATCCCTGGTCGGAGCGATCACCGGCATGGTCGTCGCATCCTTCACCGCCCCCATCCCGGTCTGGATGCTCGTGGCCCTGATCGTCCCTGCCCTCGCCCTCGACGCCGTCGACGGCTGGGTCGCCCGCCGCACAGGATCGGCCAGCGACCTCGGCGCGCGCTACGACATGGAGGTGGACGCGTTCCTCCTGCTCGTCCTGAGCGCATACGTCGCCGCCGACCTGGGCCTCTGGGTGCTCGCGATCGGCGCGCTGCGCTACCTGTTCGTGACGGTCGGCTGGGCGCTGCCGTGGTTCCGCGCCCAACTGCCGTACCGCTACTGGCGCAAAGTGGTGACGGCGGTCGCCGGCATCGCGCTGGCGTTGGCTGTGGCCGGGACCGCGCCGGGGGTGGAGCTGGGGGCCGTGGGGGTGGCGGGGGTCGTGGTGGCGCTGGGGCTGCTGGTGGAGTCGTTCGGGCGGGATGTGGTGTGGTTGGTGGTGCGGCGGGGTGCTGGGGTGCGGGGAGTATCTGTCCCTAGGGCGACACGAAGGAGCAACACGACCTCTTGACGCGGGCGACAAATATGATCAGCAGCGTCCGCTGCACATCCACGGCGAAAACAGGCGAGGTCGAATGGTCACAGCCCCGGCAGGCGTATCGAGGGTGCTCGTCGACAGACTCGCCCAGATTCCCGGATTTCGGCGTCGCGTTGCGGGGATCCTGACTTGGCACTCTGCCGATCCGGTCATCGGCTGGGTGGGTCTGAATGTGTCCCGTCCCGCGGGAAGCCCGACCGTCGCCCTGAATCCGGTGATCGGTATCAGGGACGATCGCATCGAAGACCGTGTCGCCGAACTGGGCGGCCGGAAGCGTCATGCCTACGTGCCGCCCACCGTGAGCCGGTCGCTCGGCTATCTGAGTCCGGAAGCTACGTACGTGCCGCACTATTTCTCTATCCCGGCGAGCGCAGAGCAGGTCGACTACTTCATCGACGCCGTTGAGGCGACCGCGGTGCCGTTCTTCGTAGCGCACTGCAATCGCGCGAGCGTGCGAGAACTGCTGGACGCACGAATGGTCCCCTATGACGTTTTCGCCTTCGAGCGTCTGCTCGCCCTCGCCGTCGAGGAGTCGGATGTGCGCTCAGCCGAGAAGATCGTCAGCGAATGGCAGCCGCGCCTCCACGGAAGAAGCGACCCAGCTGCGATGGGGGCTCGCGCTTACATTGCGGCGGTGTCGTCGGCGCTCGGGATCACGGTTTAGGGCGGTGAAAGTGCGCCCGAGCTTCGGAGCCACGTTCGGCCTCACCGGGGCATACACTTTCGTCCTGCCTGAGTGGAGGATGCAATGAGCGATCGTGCGCGCAATCGTCTCGCGGCACTCCTGCGTACATTCGAGCGCGTCATCCTCGGCGTTGCCCTCGTTCTCGGGCTCGCCGCTCTTATCGTTCCCGGCCTCCGATCGCCACTTCTCGCGCTTGTGTGCGCGCTGACAGCCTTCGCGCTCTGGATGGTGCAGGGGGTCATCATCCTGAGGATCTGGGGTAGGCGATCCCTGATCGGCGGACGCGGCGCGACGTCAATCGGCAGAATGGTCCGCGCGTACAGCAGCTCGGTGAAGGGATGGCCTCTCGCGGGCGGGATCGCCATTCTCGCGCTCGGAATCGTCTTCTTCGCGCTCGATGTCTGGTACCGACGGAACGTCGGCGGTCAGGTCACCGGATGGAGTGGATACGCGGTTGCGATGTGGATCTCTGTTCTTGGCCTCATCTATTGCTCCGCCTGCATTTCGGCCAAGGAGCCTTCACCCCGTGCGGGGGACGCGCGACGCTGAACGGTTCACCAACGAAGACGATTCGCCTGAGGTCGTCCAAGAACGATCTCGCCGCGGTGAAGCAGATCGAAGCTGCAAGCGGACGCCTGCGCTTTCCGCAAGCTCTGTTCGAAAACGTCGCACCCTTGTGGGCGGCCGTTCGGGATAGTCACTCACTGGGAGGGGCGAGGTTGCCTCGGCCGGCGTCGGTCGAAGATAGCCTCTCGCTCCCAGCGAGCGGCGTTGGGTGCAGGACCGGCACGCCGTTCGGCTCCGCGCCCAGCACCTCAACCTCCCCTTTCTCCGACCGCACGAACCCGATCCCCACCAGGATCAGCGCCCCGCCGACGAACTGCAGCAGTCCCAGGTTCTCGCCGAGCAGCAGCCACGCGTAGAAGGTCGCCGCCACCACTTCCAGCAGTCCCGTGAACGACGCCAGCCGTGACCCGAGCATCTCCGTGGCGGTGATGCTCGCCGCGTATGCGATGGCGGTCGCGAACACCCCGATCACCAGGATCGGCACCCACCACGGCGTCTGGCCGCCGAACAGGTTCACCGGCGCGAAGCTGACCTGGAATGGCACGAGTCCCGTCGCTCCCACCAGCGCAAGGGCCACGCCGCCGACCAGCAGCCCGGACGACGCCAGCGCTACAGGCGGCAGACCGTCGCTCGGCCGCGCCGCGATCAGGTAGAACGCCGCGCAGCCGACCATTGCCGCGATGGCCAGGGCGAGCCCAAGCGGGTCGATGCCGCCGGAGCCGTCCGGGGAGACCACCATGACGAGGCCGCTGACCGCGACCACAGAGCCGATGATCACCACCGCTTTCGGTGGGCGCCGGGTGCGCGCCCAGGCGATCGCGACCAGCAGCAGCGGTGCGATGTACTCGATCAGGATGGCCGTGCTGACCGGGATGCGCTGGATGGCGGCGAAGTAGAGCAGCTGCGTCGCCGCCACGCCGACCAACCCCATCCCGAGCACGCGCCAGCGTCCGCGCCACAGGGCCGACCAGCGGCCGCGCAGCAGCAGGATCGCGACGGGGGCGAGCACGATGCCGCCGGTGAAGGCCCGCACGGTGACGGCGGCGGCGGGGCTCCAGCCGGATTCGAGCAGCGGTTTCACGAAGGCGCCGGACAGGCCGAAGGTCGCCGCGGAGATGACGGCGATGAGAAGTCCGAGGGAGGTCTGGCTGCGCTTCATGGCGAATCCTGGTCAGGGTCAAGGTGGATGATGGTCCTGACGCTAGTCTTGTCACGGATAAGGAGTCAACTTGCATTTTGCCCCTGACACCGAGGATGCTCTGGTCTTCGCCGTCGCCCTCTGCAACACCGTGTCCAGCGCATCCAGGAGCGGGGAGGACGAGCTCGCGACGGCCGACCAGGTGGCCGACTTCGTGATCGCTCAGCAGTACTCGGGCCGCATCGACCGCGACGCCACCGAACTGCGCGAGGTGCACGAGACCCGCGAGCGCCTGCGCCGCACCTGGTCGCTCTCCCGCGACGACGCGGCCGTCGAGGTCAACGCCATGCTCGCCGACGCCAACGCCCGCCCGTACCTGATGCGTCACGACGGCTTCGACTGGCACCTGCACGCGACAGCCCAGGATGCGCCCCTCGCCGAACGCATCCGGGTGGAGGTCGCCCTCGCCCTGGTCGACGTCATCCGCTCCGGCGAGACCGGGCGCCTCCGCGTCTGCGCCGCCGACGACTGCACCGGCCTGCTCCTCGACCTGTCCCGCAACGGCTCCAAGCGGTTCTGCAGCGTGCGCTGTGGCAACCGGATGAACATGGTCGCGTTCCGCCGGCGGCAGGGGGAGTAGCGCCCGCCGCTACGACGTAGCCAGCCCCAGCTCCTGCCGCCAGTGCGCCAGGAACTCCGCTCCGGCGTCGTCGTGGATCGCGTCGCCGATCGTGATCACCTCGTACGGCTTCTCCAGGATGCCGTCGCTCGGCCGCACATCCACGTGGGCGACATCGAAGCCGGCGCTGTGGACGTAGTCGGCCATTTTGTAGTCGCTGCGGGAGTCGCCGATGGAGCGCCAGCGGCGGGGGAGCGGGCCGAGTTTGGCGAAGTAGTCGAGGGCGCGCTGGGCGCCGCGGTCCTTGTCGAGCAGCACCGATTCGATGTCGGTGGAGATGATCGTCTGGTCGATGCGGAACGGCAGCTCGCCGTTCGCATCCGGTGCCGTACGGTCGCCGTAGCGCAGCCCGACACCCTGCGCCGTCAGCAGCGAGAAGGCGTCGTCCTGGAAGCGCGCCTGCGCCGCGGCGTACGTGTCAGCGTCAACGTCGGTGCGCTGCTCGACGGAGATCATCGCGCGCTTGGTCTCGTCGAAGAACATCGTGTCCGCGTAGCGCTCGCGCACCAGGTTCCGGATGCCGTCGACCGCCTCAGCGCCGAACGCCACCGTCTCGTCGACGGTCACCTCGCCCATCCCATCCCCGGTGATCGGCGCCCAGGCTCCGCCCTTCTCGAACACGCCGAACATCCGGGCGCCGTGCTCGTCGAGTGCATCGCGCAGGCCGGCGTCGCACAGCGGGGTGACCACCTGGTTGCGGATGAAGTCGCCCGAGCGGCCGGTGATGAACGCGATCGGCACGCCGGCCGCTGTCATCGCGACCAGGTCGGTGACGATGCTCCGGATGTTGATGGTCCGGGTGATCGGGCTGGCGATGGGGCCGTCGACGTCGAAGAGGAGTCCGAGATTGTGCACAGTCCATTGTCGCCGAACGGCGGGGCGGGTCAGTGCTTCAGGTCGTTGCGCAGCCCGTCCAGGATGTGGTCGAGCGACGCCCGCTTCTGCGCGGTGTCGACAACACTGGACGGGATGGTCACCTCCAGGCCGGAGCCGTAGGTCGCCTTCATCCGGAACTTGCCCGGCCACTCGGTGTACGAGGCGGGTTCGAACGCCGGGATGCCGCCGCTGATGTCGAGACGCACGAGGTCGCCCCTCCGCTGCAGCTTGGTCGACACCGACGCCTCGCCGACAGCGCCGCCACGTGCCTCGCCGATGGCGATGGTCTCCGGCGTGAACGCTCCGACCCGGAACGTGAAGCCCAGCTCCGACTGTTCGAGGGCGGCGCCGAGGTAGACGATCGGGTCGTCGCCGATGGCGAGAGTGAGGCCGGTGAGGAGCCGGCCGTACCAGTTCGGACGGGCCGCGAGCATCGCATCCAGCCCGGTCTCCGAAGAGATGAGGCGATGCAACGTGTCTCGTGTCTCCTCGAGTGTCGCCATGCCGGTCCTCCCACTTTCCTCCTGCGCGCGTGCGCGCGGCACTCGCAAGGGTACGCCTCTCTTCGGCTACTGCAGAGCCGAGGTGAGCCGGGCGGCGTTGTCCGCGATGCGGCCGAGCACCGGGCGGGCGCGCCACTCCGTCAGGGACAGCTCGCTGCTCTGCGCCCGGTAGTGGTCCTCGACGGCGCGCAGCCTGTCGACGGCCTCCCGGCCGTGCACCAGCACGGACACCTCCATGTTGAGGCTGAACGACCGGATGTCCATGTTGCTCGAACCGATGATGGCCACGTCGTCGTCGATCGAGAAGTGCTTGGAGTGCAGCACCGTCGGCGACCGGTACAGGTAGACGCGCACGCCGGAGCGCAGAAGCGCCTCGTAGTAGGAACGCTGTGCGTGGTAGACGAGCGCCTGGTCGCCCACCTCGGATGCGAACAGCTCCACCTCCACGCCCCGGGCCGCCGCCGTGGCGAGCGCGAGCATGATCGACTCCTCCGGCACGAAGTACGGGCTGGTGATGCTGATGCGCCGCTCCGCTTTGTGCAGCAGCGCGGCGAACAGTTTCAGGTTGTTCTCGGCGTCGAAGCTGGGCCCGCTCGGCAGCACCTGCACGTCGAAACGCCGGCCGTCCGCCGCTCCGCCGAGCGTCACGGGCGTCTCGTCGATCGGCAGCAGCTCCCTGCTCTCACTGAACCAGTCGGTGACGAACACCGCGTCCAGTTCCCGCACGGCGGGCCCGTCGATCCGGACCATCAGCTCCAGCCAATGCAGCCCGCGAGAGACGTTCTTGTGCTTGTTGTACGAGGCGTCCACGAGGTTCTGCGACCCGGTGAAGCCGACCAGGCCATCCACCACCACCAGCTTGCGATGGTTGCGGAGGTCGGGGCGCTGCCACTGGCCGCGCAGGGGGCGGAGGGGGAGCATCCCGTGCCAGTGGATGCGGTGCGCGACGAGGAACCGCATCGTCGCCTTCCTTCCGGGGTTCATGAACCCGGCGAGGTGGTCGGAGAGCACGCGCACGTCGACGCCGCGCTCGGCAGCGCGGGCGAGCGCGTCGAAGAACGGCCGGGTGGTGTCGTCGAGCACGAGGATGTAGAACTCGACGTGCACGAACCGCTGCGCCCTGTCGATCTCGGCGATCATGGCGTCGAACGATCCGACGTAGTCCTCGATGAGGTCGACGGTGTTGCCTCCGACCATCGGCAGGGCGCCGAGCCGTTCCGTCATGGCGACGATGCCGGGAAGCCAGTCCGGCCATTCGTCGCGGTGACCGACCGCGGCCAGGCTGGGGACGCGCTCGCGCATCCGAGCGGTGACGAACGCCTGGTCCGCCCTGCGCCGGGGAGGGAGCGTGGTGCTCCCGACCAGCAGGAACGCGATCAGCGCGAGCACGGGCAGGAACACGACCGCGAGCAGCCAGGCGATGGCCGCGGATGGCCGCCGGTTCGCCGACACCACCACGGCGGCGAGGATCACCAGCACGCCGTGCGCGATCAGCAGCAGGATCGCCAGCACCTCGCCGTCCATCATGCGGCGTCGGTGAGGGAGGAGCTGGGGATCACAGCACGGAGCCTAGCGCCCGTCGATCCCCACGACTGGGGTGATGCGATGGTCGGTGGCCGTCGATAGCGTGTGGCGTACCCGAACCGAGTCATCGCGACTCGCCTCCACCCGAAGGAAAGCTGTGAGACGCTCGATCCTCGCGGCGGCCGTGCTGGCCGTCGCCGCCTCCGTCTGCGGTTCCGTCGTCGTCGCTCTGCCGGCGACCGCCGCGTCCGCCACCGGCAGCGCCGTGCTCGCCGGCCTGCCGGTCGCCGCGCCCGTGCAGACCACCACGTACAACCGGAGCCTGTTCCCCACCTGGGTCGACGCCGACCACGACGGCTGCGACACGCGCTCCGAAGTGCTGCAGGCGCAGACCACGGTCGCCGTCACGTTCACGACGGCCACCGGATGCACGGTCGCCACCGGCAGCTGGAACTCCTGGTACGACGCCCAGACCTGGACGCTCGCCTCCGATGTCGACATCGACCACCTGGTCCCGCTGAAAGAAGCGTGGATCTCCGGCGCCTGGGCGTGGACGACCGCGCAGCGGCAGGACTACGCCAACGATCTGAGCATCCCGTACGCGCTGCAGGCGGTGACGGACAACGTCAACCAGTCGAAGAGCGACAAGGACCCGGCGGCGTGGATGCCACCCGTGGCTGCCGTCGCCTGCCAGTACGCGCAGGACTGGGTGCTGGTGAAGTACAAGTGGGGTCTGGCGATCGACCCCGCCGAGCAGGCGAAGCTGGCCTCGATCTTCACGACAGGTGGATGCGGTGCGCAGCCGCTCACCCTGCCCGCCACGGCGACCACGTCCAGCGGTGCGGGCGTGCAGCGCATCGCGGGCTCCGACCGGTTCGGCACCTCCGTCGCGATCTCGCAGAGCGGGTTCCCGACCGGCGCAGGGGTCGCATACCTCGCCACGGGCACGAACTACGCGGACGCCCTCTCCGCTGCTCCGGCCGCTGCCGCGCAGGGCGGTCCGCTGCTGCTGACCACGCCGGGCGGCCTCCCCGCCTCGGTGGCCTCCGAACTCGCCCGACTGAAGCCGGCGCGCATCGTGATCGTCGGCGGGACCTCCGTGGTCTCTTCGGCGGTCGAGCGGCAGGCGCACAGCTACGCGCCGCAGGTGGACAGGATCGCGGGAGACGACCGGTTCGCCACCTCGCGGGCGGTCAGCGCCGCGGCGTTCCCGAGCGCGGCGACCGCCTTCATCGCGACCGGCCGCAACTTCCCCGACGCGCTCTCCGCTGCAGCAGCGGCAGGCGCATCCGGATCGCCGGTGGTGCTCGTCGACGGCGCTGCCGGGGCGGCCGACGGAGCGACCGTCTCGCTGCTGCGCGGGATGCACGTGACCTCCATCGTCCTCGCGGGCGGCACGAGCGCGGTGAGCGGAGGGATCGCGTCGTCGCTCGGCTCGGTGGGGTCGGTGACCAGGCTGTCCGGCGGCGACCGCTACGAGACCTCGAACGCGATCAACCAGGCGCGGTTCCCGTCCGCATCCCGGGTGTACTTCGCGACGGGAACGAACTTCGCCGACGCGCTCGCCGGTGCAGCGCTGGCCGGGCGCGACGGCTCCCCGCTGTTCGTGGTGCCGTCCGGATGCCTTCCGCCGAGCACGGCCGCGACGATCGCGACATACGGAGCGGTCGGCCGGGTGCTGCTCGGCGGACCGAACGCACTGAGCAACGCGGTCGGCGCAGGAACCGTCTGCGCGCCGCCGCCCCCGCCTCCCGCACCGCCGGCGCCTCCGGTGCCGCCTGCGCCTCCTGGACAGCCCGCGAACCCGGGCGACGCCGTCAACTGCAGCAACTTCCCGAACTGGGCAGCTGCGAACGCCTGGTACCAGACGTACTTCCCCTACTACGGCGACGTCGCGAGGCTGGATGCCGACCACGACGGGATCGTCTGCGAGAACCTTCCCGGCGCGCCGTGACCCGACCGTGAGAGAACGTGCAGGCTCGTCCAGGAACGGAATGCGCCGACCCCGGTGACGTTGTACGCGGCATGACCAACGTAGGAATCATCGGGGCCGGGCACATCGGCACCGCACTTGCACGCACGTTCATCGAGCACGGGTACACCGTCACCATCGCGAACTCGCGCGGGCCGGAGACGCTCGCAGAGCTCGTCGCCGACCTCGGCCCGTCAGCCACGGCCGCGACCGCCGCAGAGGCCGGTGCCGCCGGGGACTTCGTGGTGGTGACCGTGCCGCTCAAGGCTCTCGCGGACATCCCGGTCGAGCCGCTCGCGGGCAAGATCGTCATCGACACGAACAACTACTACTTCGAGCGCGACGGCCACATCCCGGCCCTCGACGACGGCACGGCCACCGTGTCCGGGCTGCTGCAAGAGCACCTGCCGGAGTCCAGGGTCGCCAAGGGCTTCAATCACATCGGCGCCCGCGACATCCAGGGCAGCGGCTCGCCCGCCGACACCCCGAACCGTCGCGCCCTCGCCACCGCGAGCGACTTCGACGACGCGGCCGCCCTCGTCACCTCGATCTACGACGAGTTCGGCTACGACACCGTCAACGTCGGACCGCTGTCGGAGAGCTGGCGCGTCGAGCGCGACCGCCCCGCGTACGTCGTCCGCCAGAACCGCGAGGAGCTCGAAGCCAACCTCGCCAAGGCGCCGCGCACCATCTGATCGCCGACGCCCGCACGCCGACTCTCACGGGGTGACGATGGCGAAGTCCGGGTCTCCTGTCGACAGGACCGCGAGGAGGGCAGGCAGCGTCCCGGCGTCTCCGCTCACGGTGACGCCGGGGGAGGCGTTGTCCCCTCCGAGCAACCCGATCAGTCGCGCCTTCGTGACGGTGAGCGTCGTGGGGGCGGTGCCGTCCGCCGGCCGCTTCCGGTAGACGAGCACGCCGTTCTTGAGCGTCACGCGGTAGGTGGCGTCGAGGTCGGTGAACGTGATGTCGAACGTCAGGTCCAGGTCCCAGGCCTTCGGGCCGTCGACGGAGAGCGCGATCGAGTCGAGCAGCTGCTCGGCGGTGAGCTGGGCCACGATCGCGGGCGCCGACGTCTCCGTCGGCGTGCCGAAGGCGCCCTCGCGCAGCTCCGTCGCCCCGGACAGGAAGAAGTTGCGCCAGGTGCCGTTCTCCGCGCCGTACGCCAGCTGTTCCAGCGTGTCGGCGTAGAGGGCGCGCGCCGCGGCGTGCTCGGCGTCCGTGAACACGGCGTGGTCGAGCAGGGTCGCCGCCCAGCGGAAGTCGCCGGAGTCGAACGCCTCCTGCGCGAGCGTGACCACCCTGTCAACGCCGCCCAGCGCATCCACGTAGCGCTTCGCCTGCTCGACAGGGGGATGCGGCCACAGCCTCGCGGGGTTGCCGTCGAACCAGCCCATGTATCGCTGGTAGATCGCCTTCACGTTGTGGCTGACCGAGCCGTAGTAGCCGTGCGTGTTCCACGCCTTCTCGAGCGCAGGCGGCAACTGGATCGTCTCGGCGATCTCCGCCCCGGTGTATCCGTGGTTGATCATCCGGAGCGTCTGATCGTGCAGGTAGGCGTAGAGGTCGCGCTGGGTGGAAAGGAACCGGATCACGTTCTCCGTGCCCCAGGTGGGCCAGTGGTGGGAGGCGAACGCCACGTCGGTGCGGTCTCCGAACGTGTCGACGGCCTCCGTGAGGTATTCGGACCAGACGTGCGGGTCGCGCACCAGAGCTCCGCGCAGCGTCAGCAGGTTGTGCAGGTTGTGGGTGGCGTTCTCGGCCATGCAGAGCGCCCGGCGCTGCGGGAAGTAGAAGTGCATCTCCGACGGTGCCTCGGTGCCCGGCGCCATCTGGAACTCGATCTCGACCCCGTCGACCGTGTGCTTCTCCCCGGTCTCCGTGATGAACAGCGTCGGCACGATCATCCCGACCTCACCGGACGACGTGGTCTGCCCGAGCCCGGCCCCCACCTGCCCGAGCGGCCCGCGGGCGAGCACAGCGCCGTACATGTACCCCGCCCGGCGGCTCATCGCCGTTCCGGCGTAGACGTTCTCCGCGACGGCGTGCTCCACGAACCCTTCCGGGGCGATCACCTGGATGCGCCCGGCCTCCACATCCTCCACCGACGCCACCCCGAACACCCCGCCGAAGTGGTCGACATGGCTGTGCGAGAAGATGACGGCGACGACGGGGCGGTCCCCGCGATTCGCCCGGTACAGGCCGAGGGCGGCAGCGGCGGTCTCGGTGGAGATGAGCGGGTCGATCACGATCACGCCGGTGTCGCCCTCCACGAACGTGATGTTCGACAGGTCGAGCCCGCGCACCTGGTAGATGCCGTCCGTCACCTCGTAGAGGCCCTGGCGGGCGACGAGCTGCGACTGCCGCCACAGGCTCGGGTTGACGCTGGTGGGCGCGTCGCCGGCGAGGAAGGAGTAGCTGTCGTTGTCCCACACCACCCGCCCGTCCTGCGCTTTCACCACCCCGGGTTCGAGGGCGGCGACGAAACCGCGGTCGGCGTCCGCGAAGTCGTCCGTATCGTCGAACGGCAGTGAGTCGAGCAGGTCGCGATGTGCGGCTTCGACGGTCGGTGTCGGCGGCTTCTGGTCCATCTCCGGTCCCCTTCGCTCGCGGTCCCACCCGACGGCGGGCCATCACGCCCGACTATCCTCCGGGTCATCGGAGGCTGTCTAGTACTGAGATTCGACCCTTGCCGCGGGCGCACCCGCGGTCATACCCTGACCACGTGACCTCGGCGCCCGATGGTGTTGCAACGTCGCTCGACGGACGACAGTTCCGGTTCAGGACCCCCGTCGAGACGCCGTTCGTGCCCGGCGGGTTCGTGACGTTGCGCGACGGAGGCGCCGCGGGCGGCGCGGCGGAGGCCCGCGAACAGCTCGGGCAGGTCGACGACCTCGACTTCGACGGCGACGACACGCTCGCGGGCACTGGCAAGCTGCTGGGGGAGCGCAGAGCGGACGGCAGCCTCGACACCGGGGCGACGCATCCCTTCGCCTGGGCGGCCGTGGATGCGGCGGACGACGAGGCGGTCGAGCTCGTCTTCCGCGCGGCGAGAGCCACCCTCGACGTCGGATCGCTGATCGGCGTCGACAACGTGCGGGCCAGGCTGCTCACCCACCGGTTCAACCGGCACACCTTCTGGTGCGGGCAGAGCGGGTCGGGCAAGACGTACGCGCTCGGCGTGCTGCTCGAACAGCTGCTCGTCGACACCGAGCTGCCGATGGTGATCTTCGACCCGAACGGCGACTTCGTGCGGCTGCGCGAGCTGCGCACTGTCGTCGACACGGAGGCGGAGCGTACGCTGGCCGGGAAGGACATCCGGGTGCTGCGGCCCGGCGACAGCGAGAACCCGCTGCTCGCGCGGTTCATCGACTTCCCGATGCGGTCGAAGGCGGCCGTGCTGCGCCTCGACCCGATCGAGGACAGGGCGGAGTACAACGCCCTCGTCCACCTCGATGTGCGCGAGGAGGCTAGGCGCCCGGAGGGCATCGTCCCCGCGCTCCTCGCCTCGGGGGACCCGGCGGCGGAGGCTCTCGGCCGCCGCATCGAGAACCTGCGCCTGATCGACTGGGAGGTCTGGGCGGAGGGGCGGGATTCGGTCACCGACATCCTCGACACCCGGCCGGATGCGACCGTGCTCGACCTGGGCGGGTTCGCGTACCCGGACGAGCACCTGGTGGTCGCGCTCGCCGTGCTCGACGACCTCTGGGCCAAACGGGAGTCGCGGCGGCCGCTCCTCATCGTCATCGACGAGGCGCACAACCTCTGCTCGCCGGACGACGACCGGCCGTTGCAGCGCGCGGTGCGCGAACGGATCATCCAGATCGCGGCGGAGGGACGCAAATTCGGCCTGTGGCTGCTGCTGTCGACGCAGCGGCCGTCGAAGGTGCACCCGAACATCGTTTCCCAGTGCGACAATCTCGCCCTGATGCGGATGAGCTCACCGCTCGACCTGGAGGAACTCGGCACGATCTTCGGCTTCGCGCCGCCGTCGCTGCTCGCGCACGCGCCCAGCTTCCGGCAGGGCGAGGCGCTGCTGGCCGGGGGATTCGCACCGGCGCCGATGCTCGTGAAGGTGCGGGACAGGCTCACGGAGGAGGGCGGCGCCGACGTGCGCGTGCCCCTGCGGAATCCGGCCGGCTAGGGTCGGGGAACCGTGACGACCCAGGAAGTGACCGCCGAGGCGCCGACGCGGGGTGCGCATCCACTGTCCCGTGTGCTGCGGAGGCCGGTGGGCAGCGTCGAGTCCGTCGAGTCGTCTGCGCTCGTCATCGGGGCCGCGGTCTTCGTCGTCGGCGGCATCGTCGCGCTGTTCGTGTTCTGGGACAGGGACCTGCCCATCTCCGGCCGCGGCTCGATCGGCGAGTTCGCCGCGATCGGCGGCGCCGTGACCGCCGCGGTGGTGTTCGCGCTCGGGCGCATCCTGATCGACGTGGTTCCGCACCGGGATGCGGGAGTCCGCCCACCGCTGCGCCTGGCCGTGTTCGACGTGGTGGCGCTCGCCGTGGCGGTCGGGCTGATCGCGCTGCTCGCCTGGACGGCCATCTCGGACGTGGTGGAGCGCAGCTTCCAGGGCGCCGTGGTGTTCACACTGCCGGGCGCTGTGCTGGCCGGGGTCTCGCTGGCCCTCACCGCCTACGTCGTGTTCCTGACCGCCGTGCAGCTGACGTCGATGCTGCTCTCGCTCGTGCTCGCGGTCTTCCTGGTGGTCGGCGTGTTCACGAGCATGCTGAGTTCGTCCGACCCGCTCTGGTGGCAGAAGAACCTGTCGGCGCTCGGGATGACGGACGACCTCTCCGCCTTCGCGTTCAACCTGACGCTGATCGTGGCCGGGGCGATCGTCGTGATCATCGCGCGGGTGGCGACGGCGGGCATCCCGACTCCGGATGACGCGAGTCGCAGGGGCCGCGACCTCGTGCGGTGGGCGTTCGTGCTGATCGGGGTGTTCCTCGGCTGCGTCGGCGTGTTCCCCGTCGACCGGTTCTTCGTGCTGCACAACACCGTCGCATCCGGGATGGCCGTGGTGTTCGCCGCCCTCGTGATCGGGTTGCGCTGGTGGGTGCCCGCGATGCCGCGCGTGTTCCTGCTGCTCGGCTACGTGTACGTGGGCGTGGTGGTGGTGCTCGCCGTGTTCTTCGCCGTCGGCTACTACAACCTCACCGCGGTCGAGCTCGTGGCGGCCATCCTCATCTTCAGCTGGATCATCCTGTTCCTGCGGAACACCGCCGCGAGATACCCGTAACTGTCGCGTATCCCGGGCGTTTTGCGACAGTTGTCGGCATCTCGCGAAAACCGAGGCTGGGGATTTGCCCGGGTCGCGCCGGGCTCCCAGGGAGTGCGGGATATGGTGGGGCCATCCGGGCGAGCAGCCCACCCCCATATTGGCTGGGAAGTCGATCCAACCGAACGGCCCGCATATGGTTTCGCTCGCCCCTACCGCCGCACCCCGGGCATCCACGCTCGGCCCGATTCGCCGCACCGGCCCCCGCATCGAAGCGGCGCCCCCGGTCACCCAGAGCTTCAAGATCCTGCTGAACACCGTCCGCGACCAGGGCCTGCTGCGCAGGGCGAAGCTGTTCTACGCTCTCGTCGCCGGCGCTCTCGTCCTCGCCCTCGGCGGCGCGGTCGCCGGGATGATCCTGCTCGGAGACAGCTGGTTCCAGCTGCTCATCGCCGCAGCCCTCGGCCTGATCTTCACGCAGTTCGCGTTTCTCGCCCACGAGGCGTCGCACCGCCAGATCGCCGCATCCGGCCCCACGAACGACCGCCTCGGCCGGATGCTCGCCACCCTCGTCGTCGGCATCAGCTACTCGTGGTGGATGACGAAGCACACCCGTCACCACGCCAACCCGAACACCATCGGCAAAGACCCGGACATCGAGGTCGACACCATCTCGTTCGTCGAGGAGGACGCCGCGAAGCGCACCGGGTTCCTCGCCTTCATCACCAGGAAGCAGGGCTACCTGTTCTTCCCGCTGCTGTTGCTCGAGGGCTTCAACCTGCACGGCCGCTCGTTCGGCACCCTGTTCCAGCGCGGCAAGGTGGATGGGCGCGGCAAGGAGTTCGCATTCCTCGCGATCCGTTTCAGCCTCTACTTCGGCGCCATCTTCTGGCTGCTGCCGCTCGGGATGGCGTTCGCCTTCATCGGCGTGCAGCTCGCCGTCTTCGGCCTGTACATGGGTGCGAGCTTCGCCCCGAACCACAAGGGCATGCCGCTGATCGCCCCGGGCGTGAAGGTCGACTTCCTCAGCCGCCAGGTGCTCACCTCCCGCAACGTGGTCGGCTTCGGCATGACCGGTCTGCTGGGCGGCCTGAACTACCAGGTCGAGCACCACCTGTTCCCCAGCATGGCCAGGCCGCACCTGCGCAAGGCCGCCGCCATCGTGCGTGAGCACTGCCAGACCGAGAACATCCCGTACACCGAGACCTCGCTGATGAACTCGTACGGCATCGTCATCGAATACCTCAACCGCGTCGGCCTGTCCGCGCGCGACCCGTTCGACTGCCCCGCCGCCGCCTCGATGCGCTGACGCCGCTGTGCGCTGACGCGGCCGTGCGCTGACGCCCTCGCGGCTGTCCCCCGAAGAGTGGACATGCGCTCTGCACAGAGCGGTCTACCGTATGGAGTGATCGCCGGATGGCAGGCCGGACCGTATTCGGGACGGACGGCAGAACTGCACTCCCGGTTTGTGGCGGCGGCGCGAGCTTTCGGGTAGCGAGCGCCGCCGCCGATCTCGTCCCCGGATGCGTCTACGCCCCGAGCGCCCGCACCTCGACCGGAGCGAAGCGCGCTTCGACGAACCGCGCCGCCAGTTCGACCGCCCTGTCGATGCCAGAGACGTCGACCAGGTAGTAGCCGCCGACGAACTCCTTGCTCTCGGTGAACGGCCCGTCGGTGACGTGCACGCCGTGGGCGTCGGTCCTCACGACCCGCGCGTCCGTCACGCTCAGCTCTTGGGTATCGACCAGCTCGCCGCTCGCCGTCAGCTCGCGCTGGAGCTCCTGGTGCGCCCGCTCGAACTCGTCTTTCAGGTCTGTCTCCATCCTGGTCACGAACTCGTCGGTGTTGTAGATCGTCAGCAGATACTTCATCGTCGTCTCCTTATCGGCTCTGTCTCCTTCACGTCGAACGGGGTGCGGCCGATTCGACATCTCGTGAGCAGTCCTTCCCAGAATGTACGCACGCTCAGGCGCGCGGCCCATCGATTCCGCGGATCCCGGTGACCTTTCCGCGAGCCTTTGCTACCCTCGAACGGGTATGCAGTCCGCATCCACCAGCCCCCGCAGTCATGGCCGCCGCTCGGCGGAACGCCGTGCTGCCCTGCGCACGCCGGGGCCGAGGGTGCCCGTGCACCACAGGATCGGCGTGACGCTCGCCGTCCTGGCGCTCATCACCGGCTTCTCGATCGTGCCGACGGATGCCGCCCTCGCGGCGACTCTGGCCGCCCCGGTCAGCACCGTCGCCCCCGGCACGGATGCGCCGGAGCACACCCCCGCGCAGCGCATCGACGTGGATGCGACCATCGCCGCTCCGGTCGTCGCCCGCGACCAGCTCTCCGCGACCGACGGCGTGCAGACCCTCAGCAACAACGGCACGAACGCCGACTGGGCGAAGCTCGTCCTGATGTTCGGCGGGTGGCCGCAGACCGACGCGAACGTGCAGGTGATGCTGCGCTGGATGCGCCAGGAGAACGGTCCTCCCGACTGGTGGAACCGCAACAACCCGCTGAACAACGGCTACGGCTCCGGCGGAGGGGCTGGTCTCGGCAGCTATCCGGACCTCACCACCGCCGCAGAGTACGCGGCGAAGAACCTGCAGCGCGGCTACCCGGGCATCGTGGCCGGGCTCACGGCGGGCACGTCCGCCGACGCGACCGCCGCCGCCATCTGGGCGTCTCCGTGGGCCACAAGTCACTACGGCAACGGCTCCCACTGGAGCACCGCCCCCGTGCAGCTGGTCAAGGCGCCCGCCTCCGCCTGGGGCAACTGACCCCGGCTCGATTATTTGGCGGCGAGCCACTCCCGGAGACGGGGGAGCGGCCAGGTGGTGACGATGCGGTCGGCGGGGACGCCGTTGGCGGCGGCGCGGGCTGCTCCGTACGCCAGGAAGTCGAGCTGGCCGGGAGCGTGGGCGTCGGTGTCGATGCTGAACACGCATCCGGCCGCCAGGGCCAGCTGGATGAGGTCGTCCGGCGGGTCCTGCCGTTCCGGCCGCGAGTTGATCTCCACCGCGACATCGTTCTCCGCGCACGCGGCGAACACCCGTTCCGCGTCGAACTCCGACGGCGGCCGGGTGCCGCGCGAGCCGGAGACCAGCCGTCCCGTGCAGTGCCCGAGCACGTTGGTGTGCGGGTCGCGGATGCCGCCGAGCATCCTGGTTGTCATCGTGGCCCTGTCGGAGCGCAGCTTGGAGTGCACGCTCGCGACCACCACGTCGAGCCTGCCGAGCAGCTCGGGCGTCTGGTCGAGCTCTCCGCTCTCCAGGATGTCCACCTCGATCCCGGTGAGCAGCTGCACGCTCCCGGTGTCGAGCGCCGCGATCAGGTCGAGCTGTTCGGCGAGACGTTCGGCGCTCAGCCCGTTGGCGACGGTGAGGGTGGGCGAGTGGTCGGTGATCGCCTGGTACTCGCGGCCGAGCGTCGCGGCCGTCGCGGCCATCGCCTCGATCGGCGTCGTGCCGTCCGACCACTCGGTGTGCGCGTGCAGGTCTCCGCGCAGCGCCGCCCGCAACTCGTCGCCGCCCTCGGCCAGTGGATGCGCGTTCTTCTCGCGCAGATCGGCCAGGTAGTCCGGCACCTGTCCGTCCACCGCCTGCGAGATCACCTGGAAGGTGCGGTCGCCGATGCCCTTCGTGCGCTTCAGCCGTCCGTCCGCCACGCGCTCCCGCAGCTCGTCGGCGCTGAGCGGGGCGATGGTGCCCGCCGCCCTCCGGAAAGCCTGCACTTTGAACGTGGGGGCGAGTTCCCGTTCCAGCCAGAAGGCGATCTCGTTCAGGGCGTCGACAGCATCCATGGAGACCATCATGCTCCCGTTCGGCGCTGACGCAGCAGGACGACGACGACCGCGCCGATGATCGCGAGGACGGCGGTTCCGACGAACAGCAGGGAGAAGCCGTCGGAGACCGCGGTGGCCGCAGGGTCGCCGGCGCTGAGTCCCGCCGTTGTGCGGGCGGCCGCCACGCTGCCGAGGACCGCCAGACCGAGCGCCCCTCCGATCTGCTGGCTGGTGTTGACGAGCCCGCTCGCGAGTCCGGAGTCCTGGGCGGTTGCGCCGTCGACCGCGAGCTGCGTGGCCGTGATGAAGCCTGCTCCCAGCCCGGCGCCGATCAGGATGCTCGGGCCGAGGAGCCCGCCCACGAACGAGGCGTGCGGTCCTGCTGCGGCGAGCCAGAGCATCCCGCCGGCGAAGACCAGGAGGGCGGCCACGAGGGTCGGCCGCAGTCCGAGCTTGGCGATCAGGGCCGGCACGACGGCGGCGATCACAACGAGCGACCCGGCGAGGGGGAGCTGGCTGATCCCCGCGGTGAGGGCGTCGTAGCCGAGCACCTCCTGCAGGTAGACGGAGAGGGCGAAGAAGAGCGCTGTCGTCGCGCCGCCCGCGAGGAGCATCACGACGTTGCCGGTCGCCGCGTCCCTGTTGCGGAAGAACGCGAACGGCACCAGCGGATGCGCAGCGCGCCGTTCGACCAGCACGAACGCGGCCAGGAGGGCGAGCGCGGCGGCCGATGTGCCGAGGGTGACAGGGCTCGCCCAGCCGAGCTGACCGGCGAAGCTGAGTGCGGCGACGAGCGCGGTGAGCCCTGCGGTGATCGTGGCCGCCCCCGCGATGTCCATGCGCTGGCGGTCGCCGGCAGGGTCACGACCGACCAGGAACGGGATGGCGACGAGCACGACGACGCCCACCGGCACGTTCACGAAGAACACGGCCTGCCAGCCGAGCAGCGCGGTGAGCACGCCGCCGAGGAGCACGCCGGCCGCGCTCCCGATCCCGGCGACGGCGCCCCAGACGCCGAGAGCCTTCGCGCGGTCCCGTCCGGTGACGAACAGCTGGGTGACCAGCGCGAGGGAGGCCGGCGCGAGCAGAGCGGCGGATGCGCCCTGGACGGCGCGGGCCGCGAGCAGCATCCCGCCGCTCACCGAGAGCCCGGCGATGGCGGACGCGACCACGAAGCCGGCGACGCCGATCAGGAAGACGCGGCGGTGGCCGTAGCGGTCGGCGAGTCGCCCACCGAGCAGGAGGAGCCCGCCGAAGGGGAGCACGTACGCGGTGATGACCCACGCGAGCGCGGCGGTGTCGAGGTGGAGCTGCGTGCCGAGCGCCGGGAGGGCGATGTTCACGATGGAGGCGTCGAGCACGACGAGGAACTGGGCGAGGGCGAGCACGCCGAGCGCCCACCAGCGATGCGCGCTGCGGGTGACGGCCGGGGCGCCGACGGTGGTGGATTCGAGGGACATGAGCGATTCCTTCCGATAGTGAGTGACTGATCAGTCACTCTTCTGGGTGTGAAAAACGAATGGTGCGATGAGAAGTGCGAGAAGGAGGGGAGCGGGGGAGGGGCGGCTACGGGTGCCGGATGCCCGCGGTGAGGATGCGGGCCCAGTCGGACGAGTCGCTCTCGATCCCGGCGGTCACGATGAGGTGGCACAGCTGCCCGAAGGCGATGAAGCGCTGCACTTCGTCGTCCGTCGCGCCGGAGCGCGTCTTGGTGAAGCGGGTGATCCTGGCCATGCCCCGCCGGAGGGCCGCGCCGATCTCCGGCTCTGCCGCTGCCGACTGGGCGTGAACCTGGAGCATGAGCAGCGAGCGGTCCGCGATGAGCTCCGCGTACGCGTCGCCCATCGTGTAGAGGATGTCGGAGGGCGACTGGCTCGCGCTCGCCGCCGCGCCCGTGTCGAGGGCGTCCTCGATGCGATCGAAGCAGCGATCCAGGGCGGCCACGAACAGCTTCTCCTTGCCGGGGAACAGCTTGAACACGTATGCGGGGGAGATCCGGGCATGCTCGGCGACCGCCGAGATCGGGGTGCCGAGGTAGCCGGACGCCCCGAACACGTCGATGGCGCTGGCGATCACGGTCTCGCGCCGTTCTTCGGCGGTCGAGAGGGTGGAGCGCGAGGAAGAGGACATGTGAGTGACTGTACACTCACTCCTTGCGCGCGGTCAAGCGTTACGTCCCCTTACGCCGCGCAGCGCCCGGCCGCGGCCCCCGCCGCTAGCGTCGGAGGGTGAGCTCCACCATCGAGAACCTCGGCCGCGAGACCCGCCTCTATCCGCCGACCGACGCGTTCGCGGCGCAGGCGAACGTGGGGGCGGATGCGTTCGACGACGCCAGCGACCCCGTCGCGTTCTGGGAGCGTCAGGCCGCGCGGCTGGACTGGGCGGAGCCGTGGCACACCGCTCACACCTGGGAGCCCGCGACCGCCGGCGCCGACGGCGAGCTGAGCATCCCGCGCGCCGAGTGGTTCGCGGGCGGCCGGCTGAACGCCGCCGTCAACTGCGTCGACCGGCACGTGGACGCCGGCATCGGGGACAAGGTCGCCATCCACTTCGTCGGGGAGCCGGGCGACACGGAGACCATCACATACGCCGAGCTGCAGCGCCGGGTCGCGAAGGCGGCCAACGCGCTCACGGCCCTCGGCATCGGGCAGGGCGACCGGGTGGTCGTCTACCTGCCGGTGATCCCGGAGACCATCGTCATCACGCTCGCCATCGCGCGCGTCGGCGCCATCCACTCGCTCGTGTTCGGCGGGTTCTCGGCGGAGGCGCTGCGCTTCCGGGTGGAGGACACCGGCGCGAAACTGCTCGTCACCTCCGACGGCCAGTTCCGGCGCGGCACCGCGGTTCCGGTGAAGGCCAACGCCGACGCGGCCGTCGCGGGGGACAACGCCGTCGAGCACGTGCTCGTGGTGCGCCGCACCGGCGACCTGACCCCGGATATCCCGTGGCAGGAGAGCCGCGATGTCTGGTGGCACGACATCGTGGATGCGGCGCCGGACACCCACGAGCCGGAGTACTTCGACGCGGAGACGCCGCTGTTCATCATCTACACCTCCGGCACGACCGGCACGCCGAAGGGCGTCGTGCACACGACGGGCGGCTACCTCACCCAGGCGTCGTGGAGCCACTGGGCGCTGTTCGACGCCAAGGAGTCCGACGTGTACTGGTGCACGGCCGACCTCGCCTGGGTGACGGCGCACACCTACGTGCTCTACGGTCCGTTCTCCAACGGAGCCACCTCCGTCATCTACGAGGGGACGCCGAACACCCCGCACACCGGGCGGCACTTCGAGATCATCGAGCGCTACGGGGTCACCACGTACTACACGGCGCCGACGCTCATCCGGACGTTCATGACTTGGTTCCCGGATGGTCTGGGCGACGGGTGGGAGCTGTCGAGCATCCGGTTGCTCGGCACGGTCGGCGAGGCCATCAACCCGGAGGCGTGGGTGTGGTTCAGGGAGCAGCTCGGTGCGGGAAGCGCTCCCGTGGTCGACACCTGGTGGCAGTCGGAGTCCGGTTCCGCCATCGTCGCGCCGCTGCCCGGCGCGACCGCGCTGAAACCCGGATCGGCGACCACGGCCGTGCCCGGCGTGACGGTGCGTGTCGTGGACGAGTACGGTGCGGACGTCCCGCGCGGCTCCGGCGGCTCCATCGTGATCGACGGCACCTGGCCGTCGATGGCGCGCACGGTGTGGGGCAACCCGGAGCGCTACCGGGACTCGTACTGGGCCACGTTCGCCGAGCACGGCTACTTCCTCGCCGGTGACGGCGCCGCCGTGGACGAGGACGGCTACATCTGGCTGCTCGGCCGCCTGGACGACGTCATCAACGTGTCAGGGCACCGCCTGTCGACGATCGAGATCGAGTCGGCGCTGGTCGCGCATCCCCAGGTCGGAGAGGCCGCCGTCGTCGGCGTCGACGATGCGACCACCGGCCAGGCCGTCGCCGCGTTCGTCGTGCCGAGCGGCCAGGCGTCCACCGGGCAGCCGCCCAGCGAGCAGGTGCTGCGCGATCAGGTGACGCGGGAGATCGGCGCCATCGCGAAGCCGCGTCACATCGTCATCGTCCCCGACCTCCCCAAGACCCGCTCGGGCAAGATCATGCGCAGGCTCCTCGTCGACCTCTTCGACGGACGCCCTCTCGGTGACACCACGTCCCTCCAGGACGAGACCGTGCCCCACACCATCCGCGCCCTGCTGCAGAACCGGGTCTTAAGCTAGTCGCGCGAAACCCCGGCGGAGGCGTGAACACCGTCGGACTCGATGACCGCGTCGCGGAATGCGGCGGTGAGCGTTGCGAACGGCGGCCGGGCGAGGGGGTCGCGCGCGGTCATGGCCGTCAGCAGCGCCGTCCACTGGCCGGGCAGGTCGCTCGGGATGGGCGGGTCGGTCCGCAGTCGCGCCAGGGCGGACTCCACGGCGGAGCCGGGGAAGGTGACCGTGCGCGTGAAGCACTCCAGCAGCACGAGGCCGAGCGAGTACACGTCGCTGGCCGGGGTGGCGTGCTCGCGCGACGCCTGCTCCGGACTCAGGTAGGCGGCCGTGCCGGTCGTCGTGCCGTTCTCGTCCGGCTCCGGCCCGACGATCCCGCTGGCGATGCCGAAGTCGGTGATGCGCGCCCGTGCGCGGAACGTCGTGGTGCCGTAGGACACCAGCATGATGTTCGACGGCTTGATGTCGCGGTGCACCACCCCGTTGGCGTGCACGTATTCGAGCGCCTCTGACACGTCGTAGGCGATCTCGGCGATCTCCCGCTCGGCGAGGGTGCGCTCCACGATCGCGGTCTGCAGGTCGGTCCCTGACACCAGCTCCATCACCAGGAACGGCCGGGGGTCGTCGAGCGCCGAGTAGTCGACGCCGGCGTCGATCAGGGACACGATGCCGTGGTGGCTGAGCCGCGCGAGCGCCGCCTGCTCCCTGCGGTACTGCAGCATCTCCTCCTCGCCGCCGGAGCGGTAGACCTTGATGGCGACCTCGCGGTCGAGGAGCTCGTCCGTCGCGCGGAACACCCGTGCCTCCCCGCCCCTGCCGATGAGGGTGTGCGGCCGGTACCGGCCGAGGAGGGCGGGCACTTCGTGCTCGGACATCAGCCGGCCCGCGAACGCAGCAGCGCGAACGAGGTCTCGCCCACGATCAGGGACTCCGGATGCTCGACCGCGAGCTCGAGGTCGCTCGACAGTTCCAGCTCCCATGCCCCTCCGTCGGTCTCCGGGAGGGCGAAGTCGACGCCGTTCTCCGACGCGTTGAGCAGCAGCAGGAAGCTGTCCGACCCGGCGTGGCGCAGCTCGAACGCGATCGACTTGGCGTCCGCGTCCTCCCAGTCCTCGTCCGAGAACGGCTCGCCGTCCGCACGCACGATGTGCACCGTGTCCGTCGCGCCCGTCTCCGGCGCCTGCCGGTACCAGTCAGGACGCAGAGCCGGCTCCGCCCTGCGCAACCGGATGAGCGCGGTGGTGAAGTCGCGCAGCTCGGTGTCCGCGTCCTCCCAGTGGAACCAGGAGATCTCGTTGTCCTGGCAGTACGCGTTGTTGTTGCCCTGCTGGGTGCGCCCCAGCTCGTCGCCGCCGAGGACCATCGGCACGCCGGCGGAGAGCAGCACGGTGGCGAGGAAGTTCTTCCGCTGGCGTGTGCGCCTGGCGGTGATCTCCGGGTCGTCCGTCGGGCCTTCCACACCGTTGTTGCATGAGCGGTTGTCGGATTCGCCGTCGGCGTTGTCCTCGCCGTTCGCCTCGTTGTGCTTCTCGTCGTAGCTGGTGAGGTCGGCGAGGGTGAAGCCGTCGTGGGCGGTGACGAAGTTGACGCTGGACAGCGGGGAGCGGCGGGAGTCCTCGTAGACGTCCGGGCTGCCGAGCACGCGCTGCGAGAGCGTCGCGAGCATCCCGTCCGTGCCGCGCCAGTAGTCGCGCACGTCGTCGCGGAACTTCCCGTTCCACTCCGACCAGCCGGCGGGGAACCCGCCCACCTGGTATCCGGCGGTGTCCCACGGCTCCGCGATCAGCTTGACCGTCGCGAGGGTGGGGTCCTGCTGCACGAGGGTGAGGAACGCGCTGTGCAGGCTGGCGTCTCCACCCTGCCGGGTGAGGGTGGTCGCGAGGTCGAAGCGGAACCCGTCGACGTGCATCTCGGTGACCCAGTAGCGCAGCGAGTCCATGATCAGCTGCAGCGCGGCGGGGTGGCTGACGTTGACGCTGTTGCCGGTGCCCGTCGTGTCGAAGTAGTGCGCAGCGTCGTCTTCGACCAGCCGGTAATACGCGGGGTTGTCGATGCCTTTGAAGCTGAGGGTCGGGCCGAGGTCGTTGCCCTCGGCGGTGTGGTTGTAGACCACATCGAGGATCACTTCGAGGCCGGCAGCGTGCAGTGCCTTGACCATGCCCTTGAACTCGTCCACCTGCTGGCCGGCGTCGCCGGAGGCCGCGTACTCGCCGTGCGGGGCGAAGAACCCGATCGTGTTGTATCCCCAGTAGTTGCGCAGCCCCTTCTCCTGGAGGTGCGCATCCTGCAGGAACTGATGCACGGGCATCAGCTCGACGGCGGTGACGCCGAGCGAGGTCAGCTTGTCGATGGCAGCGGGATGCGCCAGTCCGGCGTACGTGCCGCGCGCCTCCTCCGGCACCTCGTCGAGCAGCTTGGTGAAGCCCTTCACGTGCGTCTCGTAGACGACCGTCTCGGAGAGCGGTGTCGCCGGCGGCCGGTCGTCTCCCCAGTCGAACGAGTTCGGGTCGATCACGACGGACAGGGCGACGTGCCCCGCTCCGTCGGTCTCGTCGAGCTGGTCCGGGTCGTCCAGGCTGTGCCCGAACACCGCCTGACCGGTGTCGAACGCGCCGGTGACCGCGCGGGCGTGCGGGTCGAGCAGCACCTTCTTGTCGTTGAAGCGGAGCCCGGCCTCCGGGTCCCACGGGCCGGAGACCCGCAGCCCGTACTTCGTGCCCGGCGTGAGCCCCGGCACGATGCCGTGGAAGACGTGCGCCGTGCGCTTGGTCAGCTCGGTCCTGGTCTCCGTGCCGTCGTCGGCGAAGACGCAGACGTACACGGCGTCCGCGTGCTCGCTGTAGACCGCCACGTTGGCGCCGCCATCGACCAGGGTGACCCCCAGCGGATACCGACGGGATGCCTGCTCGGTCATGCGCGTCCCGCTCGATATTCCGTTGTGTTCATGCCAGCCTCGCCTCGTGGTGAATCGTTAGATTATCTAGACATCGTCGCCTGCCGCCACCCGTTGACAGGCGCGGGGGTGTCCGCTAGCCCGCGGGCGCGACCCGCACAGCGTCGCCGAACCGGAGCAGCGCATCCGGGGTCGAGCCCGCACTCTCCGGCAGGCGGTCGCCGCGCAGGTTCGCCAGCACGCGCATCCCGCCCCTGGTGAACGAGAACACGTCGCCGTCTGCGGCGATGTCCGTCGCCCGCGCATCGGCGGGGACGGTGCGGCGCAGCGCGATGAGGTCGCGGTAGAACGCGAGCAGCCGCGCGTGCTCCTGTCGCTCCGGCTCGGACCAGTCGAGATGCGAGTGCTCGAACGTCTTCGGATCCTGCGGGTCGGGGACGACGTCGGGGTCCCAGCCCATCTTCGCGAACTCGGCGATCCGGCCGCGGGCCGTCGCCTCGCCGAGTTCCTTCTCCGGGTGCGAGGTGAAGAACTGCCACGGTGTCGTCGCGCCCCACTCCTCTCCCATGAACAGCATGGGCGTGAACGGCCCGAGCAGCGTGAGCGTCGCGGCGGCCGCCAGTTGCTCCTGGGTGAGCGTGGCGGTGAGCCGGTCGCCGACCGCCCTGTTTCCGATCTGGTCGTGATCCTGGCTGAACGCGACGAGCCTCGTGTGCGGGATGTCCGCATCCAGTGGCCGCCCGTGATGGCGTTCCCGGAAGCTCGACCAGGTGCCGTCGTGGAAGAAGCCGCGGTCGAACACCTTCGCCAGCGACGCCACTCCCGCGAAGTCGGCGTAATACCCCGTGGTCTCTCCGGTGAGGTTCGCGTGGATGGCGTGGTGCACGTCGTCGTCCCATTGGGCGCCGATGCCGTAGCCGGTGCGCGCGCGGTCACGGACGATGCGCGGGTCGTTGAGGTCGCTCTCGGCGATCAGCGTGAGCGGGCGGCCGAGCTCGGCGCTCGCCTCGTCCACCCTGGTCGCCAGCTCCTCCAGGATGTGCACGGCGCGTTCGTCGTGCAGGGCGTGGACAGCATCCAGTCGCAACCCGTCGACGTGCAGCTCGCGCAGCCAGTACAGGGCGTTGTCGACGATGTACTGCCGCACCTCGTCGGACTGTGGTCCGTCGAGGTTGACCGACGCTCCCCAGGTGCTGTGGCCGTCGCCGAGGTATGGTCCGTAGACCGGCAGGTAGTTGCCGCTCGGGCCGAGATGGTTGTAGACCACGTCCTGGATCACCGCGAGGCCGCGGGCGTGGCAGGCGTCGACGAACCGCTGGTATGCGGCGGGGCCGCCGTACGGCTCGTGCACCGCATACCAGAGCACGCCGTCGTAGCCCCAGCCGTGCTCGCCGTTGAACGCGTTGACCGGCAGCAGCTCGACCGCATCCACCCCCAGGCCGACGAGGTGGTCGAGCCGGGCGATGGCGGAGTCGAGTGTTCCGGTGGGGGTGAAGGTGCCGATGTGCAGCTCGTAGATGACGGCGCCGGTCAGCTCACGGCCGCGCCACGCTCCGTCCGCCCACTCGTGCGCGGACGGGTCGAACTCGCGGCTCAGCTCGTGCACGCCGTGCGGCTGCCGCAGCGACCGGGGGTCGGGATGCGGCCCGTCTCCGTCGACCACGAAGCCGTAGTCGAGCGGGGCGTCGCCCGGCAGCGGCGCGTCGAGCTGCCACCAGCCGCCGTCCGTGCGCGTCAGGGCGTGCTCCGCGCCGCTGTCTCCGCCGCCGACCACCAGGGAGACGGTGGATGCGCCGGGCGCCCACACCGGGAACCGCCGGTTCACAGCGCCACCAGCAGCGCGACGGGGTAGCGCTCGAAGATCGTGGCCAGCGGGGTGACCCCCGTGTGCTCCGCGCCGGTCAGTTCGTCGCGCATCCGTTGTCCTCCGAGGTCGATGGTCGTGTCTCCCCAGCCTCCAGCGGCGGAGAGGCCGATGGGGAGCCTGGTTGCGAGCGCGATGGCGCCGCCGCGGTCGAAGCCGACGAGGTGGTCGGCCTGAGCGCCCTCCGCGAGCACCGGCCGATACGTCGTGAACAGGTCAGGCCGGTCGCGGCGCAGGCGCAGAGCGCGCGAGGTGACGAGCACCTTCGCGGCCCCGGAGGAGTCGATCTCCGGCAGCCAGCCGTCGTCGATCCTGGCGAGCAGCGCATCCGCCACCTCGAAGCCGACCGGGCGCCGGTTGTCCGGGTCGACCAGCGACTGCTCCCAGCGCTCGCTGCCCTGGTAGACGTCCGGCATCCCGGGGGAGAGCAGCTGCAGCAGCTTGGCGCCGAGGCCGTTGGATGCTCCCGCCGCGTCGATCCGCGCGACGATCGCCTCGATCTCCCCGCGCACGATGTCGTCGTCGTACGCCGTGTCGACCAGGCCGAGCAGGCGCTCCTCGAACTCCGCGTCCCCGTCCGTCCACGACGTGCGCGTCCCAGCCTCGCGGGCGGCCTTGAGCGCGTATTCGCGCAACCGCTCACGCGAGATCGGCCACGCGCCGACCGCGGCCTGCCACAGTCCGTCCTCCAGCGACGGGTCGCCGATGGATGCGCGGGCGCCCACCTCCCGCAGGAACCGCGCCCACGCCTCCGGCACCTCCGCCAGCGCGGAGACGCGGGCGCGGGTGTCCTCCCCGCGCTTGGTGTCGTGCGTGCTCAGCGTGGTCAGCGACTCGGGCAGACGGGACTGCCGGTCGGCCTGTCGCTCGTGGAACGTGGCGACGGGCACCGCGAACTCTGCCGGCTCCGCCCCCACCTCGGTGAGCGTGATGAGCCGCGTGTACCGGTAGAAGGCGTTGTCCTCGACGCCCTTGGCCATGATCATCCCGCTGGTCTGCTGGAACCGGACGGCTGCGGGGTCGGCAGGGTCGGACAGGCGCTCGGAGACGCGGCCGATGGCGTCGGCGATGTCCGGCCGGGAGGCGAGCGCGGCATCCCGTGCGGTGTGGAGGTGTTCGAGACCGAACGGGAGGTAGCTGCGGTAGACGGGGAAGCAGGCGGCGAGCTCGGCGATGGCGTCGACCGTGTCCTCCCCGGCATCTCCGCCGTCGAGCTGGCGGGCGATCCTGCGCACCTCCGAGTTCAGGATGCCGTCGGCCACGGCGCGCTTGCGGTCGTGCACGAGCGTCGCCCAGTCCGTCTCCGCGTCGCCCGCGAGCTCGGTGAGTTCCTGCTCGCCCGCCTGGTCGACGAAGACGCGGTCGATCAGCGCCAGCGCGTCGTACCCCGTCGTGCCGCTGACCGGCCAGTCCGGGATGCGCTCGTCGCCCTCGATGATCTTCTCCACCCACACCGGCTTGCCGTCGGCGAGCGCGCCGAGGCGCTCCAGGTAGCCTCCGGGGTCGGCGAGGCCGTCCGGGTGGTCGACCCTGAGCCCGTCGACGAGGCCGTCGCGCATCCACCTGCCGATCTCGACGTGGGAGTCGTCGAAGACCTTCTCGTCCTCCACCCGGATGCCCGCGAGCGTGTTCACCGCGAAGAACCGGCGGTAGTTGAGGTCGTGGTCTGCGCGCCGCCAGGAGACCAGCTCGTAGTGCTGGCGGTCGTGCACCTCGGCGGGGCTCCCGCCCTCCGTGCCCGGCGCGATGGGGAAGCGGTGCTCGTAGTAGCGCAGCTCGCCGTCGACGAGCTGCAGCTCTGCGGTGTCGTCGTCGCTTCCCAGCACCGGGATGCGCACCCGCCCTCCTCCTGCCGCCCAGTCGATGTCGAAGTGGCCGGCGTACGCGGAGTCCTGGCCGTGCGTGAGCAGATCCCACCACCACGCGTTCAGGCGCGGCGTCGCGATGCCGACGTGGTTGGGCACGATGTCGACGAGCACCCGCAGTCCGCGGCGGTGGGCGGCGTCGGAGAACGCGCGCAGCGCATCCTCTCCTCCGCGGGCCGGGTCGACGCGGGAGTGATCGATCACGTCGTAGCCGTGCGCGGATCCCGGCTCCGCCTCCAGGAGAGGGGAAAGGTACACCCAGCCCACGCCGAGCCTCCGCAGATAGCCGAGGAGTTGCGCCGCATCGCGCACGGTGAATTCGGGGGTGATCTGGATTCGATAGCTACTGGTGCTCACGTTTGTCATCCTCTTCGTGTCCGCCCTCGCTGGGAAGGCCCGCATTCTCCGAAGTTCCTGGCAAGGGGGTAGAAGCGACGGGCGGGGAGTGGGAGCGTCGTTCACAGGTCGGCGGACAGCCGACGCGAATGCGTGAGAAAGGGAGGATCGTCATGGGACTCGACGACAAGATCCACAACGCTGCTGAGAACGCAGGGGGCAAGGCCAAGGAAGCGGCTGGCAAGGCCACCGACAACGAGCGCCTCGAAGCTGAGGGCAAGGCGGACCAGACCAAGGCCGACCTGAAGAACGCCGGCGAGAAGGTCAAGGACGCGTTCAAGGAGTAGTCCAGGAACGACGAGAAACGGCCGTACCCCGGAATGGGGTGCGGCCGTTTCTCGGCGCACAGACTCTTCACCGCGCGTTCATCTGGTGTTCACCGCTTCGCGGGAGTAAATTCCGGAGAATGGGCGACCGTGTGGAGCGCGCCAAGGCCTGGCGCGGAGTGGGTATCGGGCTGTCGTTCGCCGTTCTGACGGCGATCGCGACCGGTGCGCTCGCCGTGGCCATCCCGACGCAGGGCGAGAATCCGCGGGCCTGGGGAGTGATCGTGTGCGGTGTTCTCACCGTCGCGATCTGCGTGCAGCTGGCCCTCCGGAACTGGCGCAGGATCCGTCATTACCGGGGCGACGACCTCCCGCTGGCGAGGGCTGGAGCGAAAAACCGTACGACCGGTTAATGCTAGTATTTTGGGCACGAGGCGCCGGTGTTGGTCGACGCCGTCACGGGGGTTATGGCGCACCCGCCGGCGCCTCTTCTCCGCTGCGCCCCCTCGTCACGGCAGCAGGATGACCTTCCCGCCGGGGTGACCGGACTCCACCAGCCGCTGCGCATCCGCCGCCTCGGCCAGCGGGAACGTCCGCGCGATCTCGACCACGAACTCGCCGCGTGCGATCAGGTCGAGCGCAACTCCGTACGCCTCCTCCCGCCACGCCTGCTCCTGCGGTGTGAGGGGAACGGGACTGCCACCCGCCCACGCCTGGATGCCCCACTCCGCTGCGCGTGCGCCCATCACGATGGTCCCGATCCGCGAGCGGTCGTCGACCAGTTCGAAGGACGCCTCCAGCGCTTCGTCGGTGCCCACCGCATCCAGGATGCGGTCGTAGCCCCGCGGAGCAGCGGTGCGCAGGCGATCGACCAGCCCCGGCCCGTATTCCACCGGGATCGCACCGAGCGCGCGAAGGGCGTCGTGGTTGCCCGCGCTCGCGGTGGCCACCACGGTCGCGCCGTCGCGTGTCGCGAACTGGATCGCCGCGCGTCCCACGCTGCCGGAGCCTCCGTGGATGAGCAGCGTCATCCCCTTCCCGAGGCCCAGCGAACGCAGCGCCTGGTACGCGGTGCTCACCGGAACCCCGATCGCGGCGGCCTGCTCCCAGGTCACCGCTCCCGGCTTCCGCACCAGCTGGGCCGTGGATGCGGTGAGCTGGCTCGCGTACGCACCGTGGGCCCCGCGCACCACCACCTCGTCGCCCACCGCCCAGTCCGCGACGCCGTCGCCGACCGCGGACACGACGCCGGCAGCGTCGGAACCGAGCCCGCGCGGCCCGGTGATCGGACCGCTCGGCCGCAGCGCAGACCGGATCTTCCCGTCGATCGGGTTCACTCCCGCCGCCCGCACGTCCACCACCACGCCGCCCGCCGGCGCCGTCAGCGGCGGAACCTCCACCACCTCGAGAACCTCCGGCCCGCCGAACCGCTCATACTGCACCCGCTGCCCCATCACCGCTCCTCTCGCCGCGTCCCCAACCCCACCCCGAAACTATCGAGTCCGGACTTATGCACGCGACACGCCGGGGTGGGGCGTGCATAAGTCCGGACTCGATTTTCAGGGGGAGGTGAGCGCGGGCTCGCGGCGGGCGAACGCGGCGCGGTAGCGCGTCGGCGCGACGCCGACCTCGGCGTCGAAGTGGTGGCGCAGCAGGGTCGCGCTGGCGAACCCGCACTGGCGAGCCACCTCATCCACCGGCAGGTCGGTCGTCTCCAGCAGCAGCCGCGCGTGCAGGATGCGCTGCGTGGTCAGCCACTGCATCGGCGACACCCCGGTCTCCGCGACGAAACGGCGGGAGAAGCTGCGGGTCGACATGTGCACGCGGTCGGCGAGCGCGCTGACCGTGTGGTTCTCGTCGAGATTCTCCGTGAGGTGGGCGAGCAGTTCGGTGAAGGTGTCGTCGGCGCAGTCCGGCACCGGCCGTTCGATGTACTGCCGCTGGCCGCCGTCGCGCTGCGGAGGGACGACCATGTTGCGTGCGATGGAGTTGGCCGTCGCGCTGCCGAGCTCCCTGCGCACCAGGTGCAGGCTCGCATCCACCCCGGCGGAGGTGCCCGCGCTGGTGATCAGGTTGCCGTCGTCGACGAACAGCACATCGGCGTCGACGTCCGCGGCGGGGAAGCGCCGGGCGAGCGCGTCGGCGTAGCGCCAGTGCGTCGTGACCTTGCGGCCGTCGAGCAGCCCGGCCGCGCCGAGGATGAACGCGCCGGAGCACACGCTGAGCAGGATCGCGCCGCGGTCGGCCGCGCGGCGCAGAGCGTCGATCAGCTCGGGCGGGTACTCGTCCCGGATGCGCGCTGCCGGCACAGCGATCAGGTCGGCGTCGTCCATCGCCTCCAGCCCGTACGGCGCGATGATCGGCGCTCCTGTCGGGTTCGGGATGGGGACGCCGGGCTCGATCGCGCACACCCGGAAGTCGAATGGCTCGATTCCGGCGTAGCTGCGGTCGAGGCCGAAAACCTCGCAGACCACGCCGAATTCGAACATGGCGAAGTCGTCGATGAGCGGCACTGCGACAGAGCGGATCATGCCCGTCAGCATACTGGCCGAATCTTTGCGAAGGAAGACCCAAAGCCATCTCGTGGCCGAATGTTTTCTTCCGTAACGTTCATGTCATGGCACAGGGAATCTTCGTACAGGGTATGGAACACGGCTGGATCGGCCACGCGACCGGCGCCGAGAGCGCGGTCGACCGCATCCCGCGTCGTCGTCGGTTCGTGTTGAGCGAGTGGCTTCCGGCAGCACTGCAGGCGCGCGGGATGCGCGTCGACCGCGAGACGGAGCGGGCGTACGCCGACCTCAGCGCGGCGCGCGACGCCCGCGAGTCCGGCCGCTGACCGGTCCGCCGTCGCAGAACACCGGCCGTGAAGCGGTCTAGACGGGCCGAACCTCCCGCGCTACTCTCAGCGCATACCCAGGCCCGCCTCGGCCGGGGTCACGGAGGGTGGGGAATCATGTGGGATAACTTCTGGAACATCATCTGGCTCTTCTTCTGGAGCTTCGCGTTCATCGCGTACCTGTTCGCGCTGTTCTCGATCGTGGGCGACCTGTTCCGCGACCACAAGCTCAACGGCTGGTGGAAGGCGCTGTGGATCATCTTCCTGATCTTCGTGCCGTTCCTCACCGCGCTGGTCTACCTGATCGCACGGGGGCCAGGCATGGCGGAGCGCAGCCAGAAGGAAGCGCGTCAGGTGCAAAGCGCGACCGACCAGTACATCCGGACCGTCGCGAGCACGAGCCCGGCCGACGAGATCGCCAAGGCCAAGCAGCTCCTCGACCAGGGCGTCATCACCCAGGAGGAGTTCGCGCACCTGAAGGCCCACGCCCTCGCGCACGACGGAGGGGCCGCCGGTGGGGCGCATGCAGCGCCGCCTGCGCCGGCACCTGCCGCCGCAGCGCCCGCCGCGCCGACCGCGCCGACGCCGCCCGCATCGCCTGCTCCGCCCGCTGCCTGACGCAGCCCTGACGCGGCGAGCGCCCCAGAAGAAGGGGTCCGTGTTGACCGACCGGTATGCAAAGAGGTTTGCTTAAGGGGTCGGCTGGCGCAGACGCTGGGATCCAGGGGCCCTTTCGACCGCGCCGGCTACTTACCCGCTGCGTGTGTGGGAGGGAGCGTTCTCTCCCACACGCGCCGGGCGGGGTTCCCGGCCGCCGCGGTCACTCCGGCATCGTCACGACGACCTTGCGGCCGCGCTGTGCCCGGTCGGCCGCGCGGTGCGCATCCCGGATGCGCTCGAACGGCACCGCATCCACGGCGGGGGCGGTCAGTTCGCCGGTGGCGAGCATCCCGAGCAGTGCCGTGAGGTCGCGGCGGTAGTCGTTGCGTCTCGTCGCGACGAGCCCCGGCACCGAGCACACCCGCTGCCGTTGCGCCCCGAAGCGGTGTGCTGCAGCGGTGAGCGAGCCGCGCAGCGAGTCGCCGCGCTCGTGTCCTCTGCGGCCGACGAACGCGGTGTGCACCCAGGTGCCGCGCGGCGAGAGGGCGGTCAGCACCTCCGCTGACCCGGTGTGGTCGATGACGGCGTCGGCCCCGCCGTCCGTCGCGTTCTTGACGCGCGCCGCCCAGAGCGGGTCGGTGTAGTCCACGAACGTCACGCCCAGTGCCTCCGCCACTTCCCTGGACCGGGTGGATGCGCTGCCGAACACCGTCAGCCCATCGCGTGTTGCCAGCTGCGCGGCGTACGAACCGACCGGGCCGGTGACGCCCTGGACGAGAACGCTGCCGCCCGCATCCACCTCCGCCAGCCGGAGGGCGTGGGATGCGGTCACTAGGTCGAGAGGCGCCGTCGCGGCGACCGCGGAGTCGAGTCCGTCCGGAACGGGGGCGAGGAGCGAGGCGGGGATGACCAGCCGGGTGGCGTGCGCGCCCATCCCGGGGAGCACCCCGGCGACGCGTGCTCCGGCGCGCAGACCCAGCACGGCCGAGACGGCCGACTCGGTCTCGAGCACGCCGACGAAGTCGTATCCCGGGACGAACCCGGGGAACGGGTGGAAGACGTAACCGCCGCGGCGCGCGAGCACGTCCGTCGATCCGACGGACGCGTGGGTGACCCGCACGACCACCTCTGTGCCGCGCGGTGCGCGCACCTCCTCGTCGACGAGCTGGACGACGTCGGCGTCGCCGAACGCGGCGATCCGCGCCGCTGTGCGCTCCGGCACGGCTCAGCCGGCCCTGCGGGCGAGCAGCCCCGACCGCTCCTGGTGCGCCTCGAACCAGTCGGCGACGTACCAGCACATCGGGACGATCCGCAGCTCGGTGTTCGCCTCGATGTCGTTCACGGCGTATTCGACCAGCTGCGCCGCATACCCTTTCCCGCGTTTCGCGGGGGTGGTGAACGCCCTCGTCAGCGAGATCGAACCGCCCAGGATGCTGTAGTCCAGCACGCCGACCAGCTCGCCGTCGATGTGCATGGCGTACCGTTTCGCATCCGTTTCATTGCTGAACTCCGTGGCCATGCGCCCATCGTACGTCCGTCGCGCACGAACGGAACCCGAGGTAGGCTGACGCCGTGGGAACCCGACCCGCACCCGATCGGGCTTCCGCGCGCTTTCCGCGTTCGAGCCACAGCAGGCCAGGCCGCAGGCGACATCCGTCGCGTGTGCACCGAAGACTCTGGAGCTGTTGTGACGTTCGATTCCCCGTCGCCCCTCTCGCCCGCCCATGAGGCGCTGCTCGCGCAGGTGCCGATCCGCGACAGGGCGGTGATCGAGACCGAGACGCTCGGCTACGAGCACGAGGGGGTGGCCCTCGAGGGCTACCTGGCGAGGGATGCGCAGGCCGACGAGCGCCGCCCGGCCGTCCTCCTGCTGCACGACTGGCACGGCGTCGGCGACACGGTCAGGATGCGCGCCCAGATGCTCGCCCGCCTCGGCTACGTGGCGTTCGCGGCCGACCTGTACGGCGTCGGCGTGCGACCGCAGGGCGACGCGGCTCCCGCGGAGGCGGCGAAGTACTACAACGACCTGGCGCTGCTGCGCACCAGGGTCGCCGCCGGCTTCACCGTGCTGCAGCAGCATCCCACCGTCGACCCGGCCAGGCTCGCGGTCATCGGGTACTGCTTCGGCGGTACGGCCGCGATCGAGTTCGCGCGCACGGGGGCGCCCGCCCGCGGTGTCGTGTCGTTCCACGGCGGGCTGATCGCGCACGAGCTGTCCGACGCTGCGGCGATCGCCGCATCCCTCCTGGTGCTGACCGGCGGCGACGACCCCGTGGTGCCCCCGGATGCGGTGGTCGCGTTCGAGAACGAGCTGCGCACCGCCCCGCACGTCGACTGGCAGGTGACCACATACTCCGGTGCGCCGCACGCGTTCACGATCCCCGGAACGGACAGGTACCGCCCGACGGCGGACGCGCGCAGCTGGCGGGCGATGGTCTGCTTCCTCGACGAGGTGTTCGCCTGAGAGGTACCCTCGCCAGATGGATCACCCGGAACTCTTCGAAGACGGCGACCCGTTCGTCGAACGGATGCGCGCCATCTGCCTCCGCTTCCCCGACGCCGTCGAGGTCCAGACCTGGGGACGCCCCACCTTCCGCGCAGGCAAAAAGGTCTTCGCCCTCGCCGGAAGCGGCCTCGCGCGCCCATACTCCCTGGTCTTCAAGCCGGACCCGGATGAGGCGAAAGCCTTCCACGAGGACCCCCGTTTCTTCGTGCCCAAATACTGGGGAGCATCCGGCTGGCTGGGCATCGACATCGACCAGGCCGCCGACGACGCCACCTGGAAAGAGGTCGCCGAACTGATCGAAACCTCCTACCGCCAGGTGGCGTTGAAGCGCCAATTGGCGGTACTCGACGGTGTCATGTAAGCTCTAATCCGGCCCGCGAGCAGCAATGTTCGAAGGCATTGCGCCCGTAGCTCAACGGATAGAGCATCTGACTACGGATCAGAAGGTTGGGGGTTCGAATCCCTCCGGGCGCACACTGGTTGAGACAGTAGACACAGCCCCCGCTTCGGCGGGGGTTTTGTCGTTGGTGGGGGTGTGTGATCTGCCAGGCTGGAGGTCGCCCCCCCCCGACCAAGGAGCCTTATTGTCGTTGCGCATCACATCCCCGCAGGCCAAAGCGACGTTCGTCGTCCTGGGGTGGACGGCGTCGGGCGTCGCTGCCGTGTTCGGAACGCTGGCCCTGAGCGTGACAGGCGGCCTCCTCCTGTACTGCGTGGTTCTCGGTGCCGTGATCGCGTTCGGGGTGCGGGTCTTCCGGGGTGAGGACGAGGATGCGGTGGCGCCGCGACCTCTCTGGCGCATGACAGCGAAGCCGGCCGCGGGATTCCTGTTGGCCGCGTACTTCGCCTTCCAGGCCGTCACGACCGGCGTCAGTGCGGCGACCGCCGACGCGTATGCGCCGCTGTACGTCGTGGCCGTCGCCTTTTTGCTGGCGGTCGCGGGGGCGTACCTGAACTCGTCGCTGCGGCTGCGGCGCGCGTAGAGGAGACACCCCGCTACCGCCCGCCCGCCGCATACCGCCCCGCCAGCACCCCGAACGCCTCCCGCAGCTCCGCCGGCTGCACGTCCTCCATCGCCGCGTCGAAGCGCCCCAGCGACGCCGCCAGCGCCACCCACGACCACGAACCGACGTGGATGCGGCAGCGCCCGTCCCCGAGGTCGTCCACGACCGCGTCGCCCGCGAAGGGCAGCACCTCGGAGGCGGGCAGGTGCAGGATCGCGCTGCCGCGGCACGGCCAGTCGTCGGCGTCGGCCGAGCCCTTGAAGCGGGCGGACACGTATGCGCGCACGTCGCCTCCCGGCACCGGGCGCGGTTCGAAGCGGCGGCCGTTCGGGGTGCGGGGGCGCAGCCGGTCGACGCGGAAGGTGCGCCAGTCGTCGCGATCGAGGTCCCAGCCGAGCAGGTACCAGCGTTCGGCGGCGACGACGAGGTGGTGCGGTTCGACCCGGCGGGGAGGGCGGTCGTCGTGGTCGCCATAGTCGAACCGGAGGGTCTCCCGCCCGCGCACCGCGGCGGACACCGAGAGCAGGACAACCGGATCCACCGGCTGCACCGCCGTGTTCCGGCCGTTCGGGATGGTGGTGAACGTGAGCGCATCCAGTCGGTGGCGCAGGTGGGACGGCATCACCTGGCGCACCGTGGTGAGCGCGCGCACCGCCGCCTCCTCCACCCCGGCCCCGCTGACCGCGGCGACCTGGAGGGCGACCGCGAGGGCGACGGCCTGGTCGTCGTCGAAGAGCAGCGGGGGAAGCTCGGCGCCCGCATCCAGCCGGTAACCGCCATCCGGGCCTTTCGTCGCCTGGATGCGGTAGCCCATCTCGCGCAGCCGGTCGATGTCGCGGCGCACGGTGCGGTGGCTGATGTCCAGACGTTCGGCGAGCAGGCCGCCCGGCCAGTCCCTCCGCACCTGCAGCAGGGAGAGCAGCACGAGCAGCCGTGAGGTGGTCGAGGTCATGCTGCCAGCGTAGTTCGAGTAGAGGACCGAAGCTGTCCTTTACTGCTGTGAGAGTGGGCGTCGACCGTCCGGAACGTCCGGGCGGAACGTCAGCGAGGAGCAGACAATGTCCGTCACCACCACACCCCACCTCAACTTCCGCGGCGACGCCAGGGCGGCGCTGGAGTTCTACCACTCCGTCTTCGGCGGGCAGCTCGTCGTCGTCACGAACGCCGACGCCCACGCCGCGGAGACCCCGGACGAGGCCGACCAGGTGAAGTTCGGCCAGGTCATCGGCGCGAACGGGTTCCAGGTCATGGCATACGACGTGCCGGCCAGCGTCGGCTACGACCAGGGAGACACGGCGTTCTTCGTCTCGGTGCGCGGCGAGACCGCCGACGAGATCGCCGAGCTCTGGGGAAGGCTGGCCGAGGGCTCCACCATCATCGAAGACCTCGGGCCGTCCGCGTTCTCGCCCGCATACGGGATGCTCGCCGACCGCTTCGGCGTCGTCTGGGTGCTCGACGTGGCGGTGGCGTGGGACGCGGCGTGAGCCTCAGCCCGCGGGCGTGACTGCGAGCCGACCGCGGCGGTGCAGGGCGGGGATCCGGCGGTCACTCCGCCGTGCTCGGCCCCACCGCCGCGGTCCCCGCGCCCGCGGTCCCCGCGTCTCCCGCCGCATCCCCCTTGAGCTCGATCAGCAGCGTGTGCGTCGGTGTCGTGCCCACGTTCTCGCCCGAGTGCCGCTGCGCGGGCAGCCACACGGCTTCGCCGGCATCGAGGTGCACCGTGCGTTCCTTGTCCGGTGTGCGCAGGTGCCGATCGAATTCGCTCAGCGCCACGAGCACGCTGTTCGGATGGTCGTGTTCGTTCGTGCGCACCCCAGGCGCATCCAAATACTCGAGCACGCGCACATACTCGTTCTCCCAGAGCAGCCGATAGTTGTCCGGATCGGTGTCGAGCGGGTCGTCGGTGACCATGCGGCGACCATACGCCCACCCGCGCTGCCGCCGCTACTACGAACGAAACACCAGTAACTGTCGCGAAACGCCCGGGATGCGCCGCAGTTGCTGGTATCTCGCGGACACTTGCATAACGCGCCTGCCTACTGTATACAGAATACAGACCAGGAGCGGCCTCGTACCCGTGGCCCCCGAATTGCAAGAGACACTTCAAGGAATGAGGTAGGCATGTCTCGCGTCGACTCGAAGATGAGAAGGCTGGTGGCTGTGGGGGCGGCCGTCGCGCTGGCACTCAGCATGGCCGCGTGTTCAGGATCGGGATCGGGGGGTTCCGGCTCCAAGACGGTCGTCTGGTCCACCTGGGGCACTCCGGAGGAGATCGCCCGCTACAAGGACTTCGACAACCAGTTCATGAAAGAGCACCCCGACATCAAGGTGGTGCTGCAGCCGGTCGCCGACTACGGCGACTACCACACTAAGCTCCTCGCCCAGCTCGCGTCCGGCACAGCACCGGATGTGTTCTACATCGGCGACGACAAGATCGGCCAGTTCGTCAACTCGAAGGCGCTGCTGCCTCTCACCGACCTGATGAACTCCAGCGCGAGCAAGACCAAGCCGGAGGACTTCGCGCAGGGCCTGTTCGGCGCCACCAAGAAGGGCGACCAGATCTACGCGGCGCCCAACGACTCCAACCCGGATGCGCTCTGGTACGACAAGGTCGCGCTGAAGAAGGCCGGCGTCACCGATGACCCGGCCACCCTCGCCTCCGAGGGCAAGTGGACCACAGAGGCCTACCTCGACATGAACGAGAAGCTCAAGAAGGCCGGGCTCACCGGATCCATGTTCTGGAACTACTGGTCCACCCATTACAGCTGGATCTCGGCGCAGGGCGGCAAAGCGTTCGACGAGTCGGGGAAGTTCGTCGCCAACACCGACCAGACCAGCGTCAAGGCGATGGACGTGCTGGCCAAGAACTTCCAGAACGGCACGTTCGTCGTCGCGGACACCCTCCCGCAGGGTGCAGGAGCCGACAGCGTGTTCGTCACCCACAAGGCGGGCTTCTTCGTGCAGGGCCGCTACACGATCGGTACCGTGAAGTCGGCGGGCGACCCGGAGAACTACGACGTCGCGCCGTGGCCGACCCCGGACGGCAAAGCCGCGCCGACCGGCACGGCCGTGAGCTACCTCGCCATCAACGCCAAGACCAAGAACAAGGCCGCAGCGTTCGAGTTCTGGACCAACTACCTGTCGGCAGCCGGCCAGACCGAGCGGCTGAAGGGCGGAGGCAACGCCGTTCCGTCGATCAAGGGCGCGGACAAGGTCGTCCTCGACGGATACCCGGAGCACGCCCAGACGCTGCTCGACATGCGTGACATCGGGTTCGAGGACTACGCGACGGAAGCATCCGTCCCCGGCCTCTCCAGCGACATCAGCGACAAGATGCTCGCGCTCTACGAGGGCAAGGCGTCCACCAAGGCGACCCTCGACGATGTCGCGAAGATGATCGAAGACAAGACGGGCAAGTAGGGATCGACGCGTGAGTGCAATCCGAGGGTCGCTGACCGAAGCCCCCGACCAGGCGGCGACGGCGAAACCCGCAGGCACCGCGCCGGGCGGACTCCGAGGGGAGTCCGCCTGGCGGCGGCGCGACCGGCGCTGGGGCTATGTGTTCGTCGGCCCGCAGCTGATCGGCATGGCACTGTTCGTCGTGCTGCCGTTCGCGGCGAGCCTGGTGCTCGCCTTCGCGCAGTGGGACGGTCTCAACGACCTCAGCTGGGTGGGCTTCGACAACTTCCGCAACCAGCTCTCCGACCCGCTGTTCGGCAGGGCCATCCTCAACACCCTGCTGATCGCCGTGATCACGGTCCCGGTCGGCCTCGGCCTCGCCGTCGTGATCGCGGTGGCGCTGGAGAAGCTGAAGACGAAGACGCTGTACCTGATCCTGTTCTTCGCGCCCGTGGTCACCTCGTCGGTGGCAGTTGCGATGATCTGGCAGCAGCTGTTCCGCAAAGACGGCGTGATCAGCGGCTTCATCGCCAGCGTCTTCCACGTGCCAGCCCCGGACTGGCTGGGCGACCCGCACCTCGCGCTCATCGCGGTCTGCATCGTCTCCATCTGGTCGTCGCTCGGCCTCAACGTGATCATCTTCCTGGCCGGCCTGCAGAACATCTCTCCCGCCGTGATCGAGGCGGCGCGCATCGACGGGGCGGGGGCGCTGACGCTGTTCTTCCGCATCCGGATGCCGTTGCTGTCGCCGATCATGTTCTTCTCGTCGGTGATCGCGTTCATCAGTTCGCTGCAGACGTTCGACACCGTGTTCATCCTCACGGCGAACGCCGGCCCGGACAACGCGACCCGCACGATCGTCTACCACATCTACGATCTCGGCTTCGGGAAGTTCCAGTTCGGTCCGGCCAGCGCTGCGTCGGTGATCCTGTTGCTGATCACGCTCGTCATCACGGGCATCCAGTTCACGGCGCAGAAGAAGTTCGTCCACTACGAGGATGGTGCAGCATGACCACCGCCGTCAGAACCGCAGACGAGCGCGGCGGGGCAGCCGCATCCGGTGCAGGCCGCGCATCCGGTGCGCCAGGTGCACCAGGGGCACCCCGCGAGGGCCGCGCAGGCTCCCGCGTCCGCAAGACGCTCCTCCATGTGGTGCTCGCCATCGGCGGAATCGCGATGGTGTTCCCGTTCATCTGGATGCTCATCACCTCGTTCAAGACGCTGCCCCAGCTCCTGAACGACCCGCTCAGCGTCCTCCCCACCCCGTTCACGTTCCAGAACTACGTGGATGCGTGGAACGACGCCCCGTTCGCGCAGGCCTACTTCAACAGCATCTACATCGCCGTGCTGGTGGTCATCGGCACGCTCATCACCGCCGCCATGGCCGGGTACGCGTTCGCGCGCATCCGGTTCCGCGGCAGCCGCGTGCTGTTCGTGGTGTTCCTGGCGACGCAGATGATCCCGATGCAGGTCACGCTCATCCCGTTCTACTTCCTGATGGCGAAGCTGGGCTGGGTGGACTCGCACCTGTCGCTGATCATCCCCGCCGCCCTGGCGAACCCGTTCGCGGTGTTCCTGATGCGCCAGTTCGTGCTGTCGCTGCCGAAGGAGCTGGAGGAGGCCGCGCTGGTCGACGGCGCAGGACGGTGGCGCATCTTCTGGAGCATCATCCTCCCGAACCTGCGCCCGGGCCTCGGAGCGCTCGCGATCATCGTGGCGCTCAGCACCTGGAACAACTTCCTGCTTCCCCTTGTCCTGCTGAACAGTCAGGATCTCTTCACGGTCCCGCTGTTGCTGCAGAGCTTCCGCGGGCAGTTCGGTTCGATCAACTACGGGCTCATCATGGCGGCGTCGGCCGTGGCGACCATCCCGATGCTGATCGCGTTCGTCATCGGCCAGCGTCGCATCCTGAACAGCATGGCGGCGTCCGGGCTGGGCGGCCGATGAGCGCGGCGGCGACGACGCGGGATGCGCGGGGCGCGGCGGCACAGGATGCGGCGGCGCTGGATGCTGCTGCACAGGATGCGGCCGACCGTGCCGCTCGGTTCCTCGACCTGGAGAACGCGCCGTTCACGCTGCCGGGGTCGCGCATCGTGGTGCAGCGGACGGACGGCGGCGTGACCGTGCGGCTGGCCGAGTACGAGCGCAGGCTCGACGACTGCGTCGTGGTGCGGGCGTTGCGGGTGTTCGGTGCGGACGGGCGCGTCGCGGAGATCGCGGACGTGCGCCCGGAGAGCATCGCGTTCGACGGGGGAGCGACCCTGACCTTCGACGGCCAGCGGGCGCTGAGCCTCGGCGGCAGCTCGCGGTGGACGGTCGAGCTGACCGTGCCGGGCGCGGTCGGCGCGCTCGACACGACGCACGCGGGTGGCGCATCCGGTGCGTGGGCGCCCGGCTTGCCATCAGCGGCCGAGGCGTCGTGGCTGGCGACCGGCGCGGACGACCTGCTGGTACGGGAGGTGGGTGGAGACACCGTCGTGCGGTTGTCGTTCCCCGGCGGAGACGGCACGCAGCTGCGGGTCGCGCTGGGCGCATCCACGGGGGAGAACGCGGAGGCTTCGCACGCTTCGGGTACCCCGCACGCCTCCGCCCTCGCAGCCACCACATCCGTCTGGGCGGACTGGTTCGCCCGCACACCGCGGGTGCGTTCCGACCTCGCCGACCTCACGGCGTTCTGCTGGTGGGTGCTCGGCGCCAACATCGTCACCCTGCCCGGCCGCGGCGACGCGCGCGCCGTCGTCCCGTCGAAGATCGGCTACGTCGGCCTCTGGCAGTGGGACGCGTACTTCATCGCGGCCGGCCTCCGCCACGGCGCCCCGGAGCTCGCACGCGAGCAGCTCGCGCTCGCGTTCGGCTTCCCGACACCGGACGGCCAGCTGCCCGACGTCGTTCACGACGACGGCGTGCTGGCGTCGAGCGACGACCTCCCGCCCGGTGACAGGGACACGCTGCGTCGCGCAGGCTCCTCCATCGCCGACCCGTCGGCGCCGATCCCGCTCACCAAGCCGCCGCTCGCAGCCTGGGCGCTGCGCTCGCTCGAAGGCCTGGTCGACGACCCCGCCTGGTTCGACGAGGTGTGGCAGACGGTCGCGCGCAGCCAGGAGTGGTGGTTCGCGCACTCCGACCTCGACGGCGACGGGATGCCCGAGTACGGCCACCCGTACTCCTCCGGCCTCGACGACAGCCCGGTGTTCGACGGCGACCTTCCCGTCGCCTCACCGGATCTCGCGGCGTACCTGATCCTGCAGGACGACCTGCTCGCATCCCGGGCCAGATCGGTGGGGGACACTGCGGCCGCCGAGCGCCACGCCGCACGAGCCGAGCGCACTCTCGCGCTGCTCGAGGCGACGTGGGACGACGCCGCCGGATTCTTCCGCTCCCGCGGAGCAGGCACGCCGCTCGCCGCGGAGACCGCCGTCAGCCTGCTCCCGCTGCTCACCGGACGCCTGCCCGGCCGCATCGTGTCCAGGATGCTCGAAGCCCTCGACGACCCGGACCGGTTCGCGACGCCGTGGGCGATCCCCACGGTCGCTGCCCGGGATGCCGACTTCTCCGCAGAGCGGATGTGGCGCGGCCCCGTGTGGGTCAACATCAACGCCCTCATCGCCGAGGGGCTTGCCGTCTCCGGTCACGCGGACCGTTCCCGCGACCTGATCGAGGCGACCCTGCGCCTCGTGCAGCACGCCGGCGGGCCGCACGAGTACTTCAACCCGCTCACCGGCAGGAAGGCCAGGACGGCGACGACGTCGTTCGGCTGGTCGGCCGCGCTGTGCGTCGATCTCGCGGTGCGCGCTTCGGGCTGAGGGCCGGAGACCGCGGGGGCGACGGGAACGTTTGTCGTCTCTCTCTGTATACAATATTCACTTTTGACAAAGGAGTCACCATGAAACGCCTCAGAACGCTCGTCCCGCTCGCCGCCGCCGCCCTCGTCCTGAGCGGGTGCGCGATGGCGGGGACCGCCTCCGGACCCGCCGCGACGCTCGACCCGGACGCGAAGGTGTCCGGCAGCATCACGGTCTGGTCGTGGGATGCGGCAGCCGTCTCCCTCAAGCGCCTCGCGGGGGCGTACGAGAAGGAGCACTCCGGCACCAGCATCAAAGTCGTCGACATCGGCTACGACAATGCGTACGACAAGCTCTCCGTCGGTCTCCAGGCCGGCACGGGCCTGCCGGACCTGGTCACGATCGAGACCGACCACACGCCCGGCTACCTGAGCCAGTTCCCCGCAGGCTTCACCGACCTGACCCCGATCATCGGCGACAAGAAGGCCGACTTCGACCCGTCCAAGTGGGCGGCCTCCGTCGACGCATCCGGCGCGGTCAAAGCCGTGCCGTGGGACTCGGGAACGGTCGGGCTGTTCTACCGCTCCGACTACCTCGACGCCGCGGGAGTCGACCCGGCGAGCCTGACCACCTGGGATTCGCTCGTCACCGCAGGGGAGAAGATCAAGGCGCAGACCGGCCACACGCTCCTCACCGCCGACATCTCCTCCGGCGGTCTGTTCCAGATGCTCCTGCAGCAGCAGGGCCAGGGCCTCTTCGACGATAAGGGCGACATCGCCGTCTCGTCCCCGCAGGCCGTGAAGGCGCTCACCCTGCTCAAGGAGCTCAACGACAAGGGGCTTCTCAAGAACGTCACCGGCTGGGATGCGCGGGTCACCAGCGCGAAGAACGGCGACTCCGCCGTCACCCCGGAGGCGGTCTGGTGGATCGCGACGCTCACCGGCGAGGCGCAGGAGTTGAGCGGGAAGTACGGCGTGACCGAACTGCCCGCCTTCGGCACGGACAGCGCCCGCACCTCCAACAGCGGAGGCTCGGCGCTCGCCGTCCCCGCCCAGGCGAAGAACCCGCAGCTGGCCGCGTCGTTCGCCGCGTTCGCACTCGCAGACACCGCCAACCAGGTGTCGATGATGAAGAAGGACGGCCTGTTCCCCTCCTACCTGCCCGCGCTGAAAGACCCGCTGTTCCAGCAGTCGGACCCGTACTTCGGTGGCCAGAAGGTCTACCGCCTGTTCGCCGAGCAGACCGCGAAGATCCCGGCGATCAGCTACACCGCCGACAACGCGAAAGCGGGCGACATCGTCGCGAACGCCGTGGTCTCCTCCGTCATCAACGGAGCGGACCCCGCCACAGCGCTGAAGGATGCGGCGAAGCAGATCGCGACGGCCACCGGCCGCACGATCGCGGGCTGAGCATGGTCACCGTCGATTCCGTGACCGCGGATCGCACGGCGACACAGGCAGGGACCACCCGGTCGCTGGGGCGCAGGCTCCAGCGACCGGGGGCCTGGTTCGCCCTGCCCGCCGCCGCGCTGTTCGCGATCTTCTTCGCGTATCCACTGGTCGTCTCGCTGTGGCAGAGCTTCTTCAGCACCAGGGGAGGAGTATCCAGGTGGGTAGGGCTTGACCAGTACGCGCGGCTGCTCGACGACCCGCTCGTGCTCACCAGCCTGAGCAACGCCGGGCTGATCCTCGTGGTGCAGGTGCCGATCATGATCGGCGTCGCGCTGGTGCTCGCGTACACGCTCAACCAGACCTGGCTGCGGTTCCGCACCGGCTTCCGGCTGATCTACTTCCTTCCCGCCGTGACGACGCTCGTCGCATACTCCGTGGTGTTCCGGGTGATGCTCGCGACGGACGGCGGGGCCGTGAACCAGCTCATCGGGCTGTTCGGGATCGCTCCGGTCGACTGGCTGAACGACGAGCTGTGGGCACGGGTGGCGCTGATCGCATCCATCACCTGGCGGTGGACCGGGTACAACATGGTCATCCTGCTCGCCGGCCTGCAGAGCATCCCCGCCGAGCAGTACGAGGCGGCACGGGTCGACGGGGCCGGGCGCTGGGCGACCTTCTCGAAGGTGATCGTTCCGCAGTTGCGGCCGGCCATCGTGTTCACCACGATCACCTCCACCATCGGCGCGCTGCAGCTGTTCGACGAGAACGTGATCCTCACCGGGGGAGGCCCGAACAACGCGACGCTGACGCCGGTGCTCTACCTCTACAAGGTCGGGTTCCAGCAGTTCGACCCCGGATACGCGTCCGCCATCGCCTGGCTGCTCGTGCTGCTCACCGGAATCATCTCGATCGTCCAGTTCCGTCTTCTGAGGGAGAAGAAATGATCCGCGCCCTGCGGCACACACCGGTCTACGTCCTGCTCGCAGCAGGGGCCGTTCTCAGCGTCGTCCCGTTCCTGTGGATGGTCGTGGCGTCGACCCACACGACGTCGTCGCTGTTCGCCACGCCGCTACCGGTCCTGCCCGGCGGCGAACTGCTCGCCAACCTGGCCAGGCTGCAGGCCGAGACGAACTTCGGCCTCGTGCTCGCCAACAGCCTCGGGATCGCCGTGGTCTACACGGTGTTCAGCTCGGCCGTGAGCGTGATGGCCGGGTACGGCCTGGCCAAGTTCCGGTTCCGTGGCCGCGGTGTCCTGATGGGCGTGGTGCTCGTGACCATGATGATCCCGATGCAGGTGCTGCTGGTGCCGCTCTTCCAGATGATGGCGAGCATCGGCTGGATCGACACGTACCAGGCCATCGTCGTGCCGTTCCTCGCCAACGCGTTCGGCATCTTCCTGATGCGGCAGGCGTTCCTCGACTTCCCCGACACGATCATCGAGGCGGCCCGCATCGACGGCGCCGGCGAGCTGCGCACCTTCTACCGGGTGGTGCTGCCCATCGCCAGGCCGCAGCTCGCCGCCCTGGTCATCTACACCTTCGTGAGCCAGTGGAACGCGTTCATCTGGCCGCTGCTGATGCTCAACACCGAGGACAAGTACACGGTCCCGGTGGCCCTCAACACGATGATCGGCCTGTCCAGGGTGGACTACTCCGGCCTGATGCTCGGCTCGCTACTGGCCACCATCCCGCTGCTGATCGTGTTCCTGCTGTTCCAGCGTCAGTTCGTCGCCGGGTTGCTCGGCGGAGCGGTGAAGGGGTGAGGGGAGAAGGGGTGAGGGTGGCCCGCCGGTCAGCCCAGCCGCTCCCACGAGATCCCCGCGTCCGCGAGCAGGCGGCGCATCCCGTTCGTCCAGTTGGCCGCCAGCGCCTCTTTCGCGGCCGGAAGGTCGCCGTCGACCAGGTGGCGCGCGATATCCGCATGCTCGATCGCGCTGCGTTCGACCATCACGTCGTCGGACACCAGCAGCGACTCGTAGCGGTGGATGGCGCGGCGCACGCCGGCGATCTCGTCGAGCAGTCGCTGGTTGGGGCAGGCGCTCAGCATCAGGTTGTGCCACTCGTCGTCGCGGCGGTTGACCAGCGCGTGCTGGGCGACGTCGTCGTTGAACTCGGCGGCGAGGGCGGCGAGCTGCGTGCCGATTCCGGCCAGCTCATCGGCCGGGCTGAGGTCGAGCGCGAGGCTCTCCAGCGCCACGATGATGGGGCACAGTTCTTCGAACTCCCGGGCGCTCAGCGGCACGAACCGAAAACCTTTGCCGTTCTCCGACTCGATCTGCCCTTCGCTCTCGAGCGCGATCAGGGCCTCCCGCAGCGGCGTGCGCGACACGCCGAGCTCGGCGGCGAGCTGCACCTCGTTGATGCTCTCGCCGGGGCGCACGTCGCCGGCGCGCATTCTCGCGATGAGTTCTTCGCGCACCTGGGACCGCAGGTTCTTGCGCTCGATCACTGTGACCTCCTGGTCGGTTCGTGCGTGGCCTCCCGGCCGGCCGGCGTCGCCAGCTTAGGGCTTGACCCACCGCGGGAATCGCTTTAGCGTTACTGTATACAGAATACAGTCGACGGTTGCCTGGTGTAAAGCACCACGCCGCCGCCACCCCAGCACCACCCCAGAACAGCCCCAGCACAGCCGCAAGGAGACCAGTGACGACCACCTCGCCGCGGACCATCCGCCTCGACGCCCTCGCATACGGCGGCGACTACAACCCCGACCAGTGGCCGGAGAGCGTCTGGGCAGAGGATGCACGCCTCATGGTCGAGGCCGGGGTGAACCTGGTCACCCTTCCCGTCTTCTCCTGGCCGCTGCTCGAACCGCGTGAGGGCGAGTACGACTTCGCCGGCCTCGACCGCGTGATCGACCTGCTCTGGGAGCACGGCATCAGCATCGACCTGGCCACCGCGACCGCCACGCCTCCCGCCTGGCTGGTCCGCGAGCATCCGGAGGTGCTGCCCTGGAACGCGGACGGCGTCCGGCTCGAGTTCGGCTCGCGGCAGACGTACTGCCCGAGCTCTCCGGTGTTCCGGGATGCGGCCCTCCGCCTCACGCGCACCCTCGCCGAACGCTACGGCGAGCATCCGGCACTCGCGCTCTGGCACGTGTCGAACGAGTACGGCGACCACGTCTCCCGCTGCTGGTGCCCGGAGTCGGCGCGCCACTTCCGCCGCTGGCTGCGGGACCGCTACGAGACGATCGACGGCCTCAACGCGGCCTGGGGCACCAGCTGCTGGGGGCAGCACTACCTCGACTTCGACCAGATCGAGCCGCCGCGCACGGCCACCGGCCCGATCAACCCTGCCCAGCTCCTCGACTTCGAGCGCTTCTCCTCCGACGCGCTGCTCGAACTCTTCCAGTCCGAGATCGACGTACTGCGCGAGGTCACCCCCGACATCGCGGTCACCACCAACTTCATGAGCCTGTTCCGCGAGCTCGACTACTGGGACTTCGCCGACGCTGAGGACATCGTCACCGACGATGCGTACCCCGACCCCGCCGATCCGGATGCGCACATCGGCGCCGCCCTCAACTACGGCCTCATGCGTTCCCTCAAAGACGGCCGCCCGTGGCTTCTGCTCGAACAGGCGCCGAGCGCGGTGAGCTGGCGCGAGGTCAACGTGCCGAAGGCGCCGGGTCAGATGCGCGTCGGCAGCATGCAGGCGCTCGCCCACGGCTCGGACGGCGTGCTGTTCTTCCAGTGGCGGCAGGCCAAGTTCGGTCCGGAGAAGTTCCACTCCGCGATGCTCGGGCACCGCGGAGAGCGCAGCCGCACCTTCCAGGAGACCAAGGCGCTCGGGGCCGAACTGAAGAAGCTCGCGCCGATCAAGGACACCCGCGTGCGCGCATCCGTCGCCCTCGTCGCGGACTGGGACTCCTGGTGGGGCGTCAGCGAACCGGAGTCCCTGCCGTCCGTGCGCCTCGACTGGCTGAAGGAGGCGCGGGCCTACCACGCCGCCGCGTACGCGCTCGGCCAGCCGGTGGATGTCGCCCGCGCCGCCGGTCCGTACGGAGAGCACCGCGTGCTGCTCGTCCCCAACCTCTACGCAACCACCCCCGAGCAGGCGGATGCGCTCTCGGCGTTCGTCGCGGAGGGAGGCCAGCTGGTCGTCGGACCGTTCTCCGGCGTCGTCGACCACAGCGAGCAGGTGCACGACGGAGGCGCCCCCGGCCCGCTGCGCGACCTGCTGGGCGTCGAGGTGGACGAGTGGTGGCCGCTGGCGGACGGGCAGACGGCGTCCGTCGCGTTCGGAGGCGAGCGCCACGGCGTCCGCGTCTGGAGCGAGTGGATCGAGGCGGCGGACGGCACGGAGGTGCTCGCCCACTACAGCGACGGCGACCTCGCCGGGCGTCCGGCCGTCACGCGCCGCGCATCCGGTGCCGGCGCCGCCTGGTACCTGAGCGCCGGTCTCGACAGCGACGGGATGCGCGCCGTGCTCTCCGAGGTGTTCGCCGCCGCCGGCGTGCCCGTCCCCGCCTCCGCCGAGCGCGACACCGACCTCGAAGTCGTCACCCGCACCGACGGCGAGACCGACTACACGTTCGTCCTCAACCACGGGCGCCGCACGCTCACGGCCCCGCGCATCCCGGGCGGCCGCGACCTGTTCACCGACGCCGATGCCGACGCCGCCGACGGGCTGCGGCTCGGGCCCTTCGGCGTCGCCGTCATCGCCCACCCCACCCGTACTGAACCGGCCGGCGCATGACGCCGCAGCCATCGTCCCCACCCACCACCGACCGCGAGGCCACCATGACCCAACCATTCGTCCACCCGTACGTGCCGAACACGGCGCCGGCATCCCGTCAGGCGATGCTCGACGCCGTCGGCGCGGAGTCCGTCGAGGAGTTCTACGCCGACGTGCCAGCCGACCTGCGCCTGGCCGGCCCGCTCGACCTGCCGGAGCCGCTCGTCGCCGAGCAGGACCTGGTGCGCCACGTCGGTGGCCTGCTGCGCCGCAACCGCGCGGTGGAGCCCGGCCGGCTGTTCCTCGGCGCCGGCACGTACCAGCACGCCGTGCCCGCCGTGGTGGACGAGGTCATCAACCGCAGCGAGTTCCTCACCGCGTACGCCGGAGAGCCGTACGAGGACCACGGCCGGTTCCAGGCGCTGTTCCAGTACCAGTCGCTGATGGGCGAGCTGCTCAACCAGGATGTGGTCAACGTGCCGACGTACGACGGCTTCCAGGCCGCGGCGACCTCCCTCGCGATGGCGGGCCGCATCACCGGCCGCCGCACCGTCCTGCTGGTGAGCGACGCGCATCCGGACAAGCTGTCCAAGGTGCGCGACTACATCGCACCGACCATCGACCTCGTCCTGGTGCCGACCGTCGACGGCGTCGCCGACGTCGCCGTGGCCACCGGGATGCTCGACGACGCGACGGCAGGGATCTGGATCGAGACCCCGAGCTACACCGGAGCACTCGAGACCGCCGTCGCCGAACTCTCCGACGCCGCCCACGCGGTCGGAGCCGTCGTGATCGTCGGCACCGACCCGATCGGTCTCGGCATCCTCACCCCGCCCGCCGACCAGGGCGCGGACATCGTCCACGGCGACATCCAGTCCCTCGGGCTGCACCCCTGGTTCGGCGGAGCGCACGCCGGTTTCATCGCCGTGCACGACGATCCCCGCTTCGTGATGGAGATGCCGTCGCGCCTGTTCGGCCTCGCCTCCACCGACGTGCCGGGCGAGTACGGCTTCGGCGACGTGGCATACGACAGAACCTCCTTCGCCCTCCGCGAGGAAGGGAAGGAGTGGGTCGGCACCGCCGCAGCGCTCTGGGGCATCGCGGCGGGCGTCTACCTCTCCCTGATGGGCCCGCAGGGCATGGCGGAGGTCGGAGAGACCGTCCTCGCCCGCACGGCGTACGCCTCCCGCGCCCTCGCCGCCCTTCCCGGCGTGGCGCTCGCCGACGGGGCGACGCACTTCCGCGAGTTCGTCATCGACCTCCGGGATGCGGCGCTCACCGCACCGGAACTGGTCGCCGCAGGTCGCGCATCCGGATTCGAGCCCGGCCACGCCATCGACGAGACGCACCTCCTGGTGTGCGTCACAGAGCAGAACACCCAGTCAGACATCGACGACCTCGCCGCCGTGCTCTCCGACGCCCTCGGCGCCGGTGCTGCGGCTGGCGCACAGAAGAAGGAGCAGAGCGCATGAGCCTCCCCATCGCCCCCAAACCGCCCGTGCGGCGTTTCCACCAGGCGCGCTGGGACGAGCCCGTCGTGTTCGAACTGCACACGCCGGGCGAGCGCGGAGTGCTCGTCTCCCGCCCGGAGGCCGGCGTGCGCGAGGCCGTCGGCGACGTCGTGGCGGCGCTTCCCGCATCCCTCCGGCGCAGTGCACCGCCCGCGCTGCCGGAGATCGGGCAGATGCGGGTGCTCAAGCACTACCTGCGCCTCAGCCAGGAGAACCTCGGCGCCGACCTCAACGTCGACGTCGGCCAGGGCACCTGCACCATGAAGTACGCGCCGAAGGTCAACGAGGCGATCATCCGGACCCCCGACCTCACCGAGCTGCACCCGCTGCAGGATCCGGCGAGCGCGCAGGGCATCCTCGAGATCGTCTGGCGCACCGAGCGGATGCTCGCCGAGATCTCCGGCATGAGCCGCGTCTCCCTGCAGACCAGCGGAGGATCGGAGGCGATCTGGGCCAACATCTCGATGATCCGCGCCTACCACGCCTCCCGCGGCGAGGCCGAGAAGCGGGATGAGGTCATCACCACGATCTTCTCCCACCCGTCCAACGCGGCGGCGGCCAAGGCGGCCGGATACCGGGTCATCACCATCCATCCGGATGCGGACGGCTACCCCGACATCGACGCCTTCCGCTCCGCGCTCTCACCGCGCACCGCGGCGATCATGGTCACCAACCCGGAGGACACGGGCATCTACAACCCGCGCATCCGGGAGTGGGTGGAGCTCGCGCACGGTGTCGGCGCGCTCGCCTCGTACGACCAGGCCAACGCCAACGGCATCCTCGGCATCACCCGCGCGCGCGACGCCGGATTCGACGTGTGCCACTTCAACCTGCACAAGACGTTCGGGACGCCGCACGGCTGCGGCGGTCCCGGCTCGGGGGCGAACGCCGTGTCCGAGGCGCTTGCGCCGTTCCTGCCCGGCCCGGTGGTCGAGCGGGTCGGCGACCGCTACGTCCTGGATGCCGACCGGCCCCAGTCGATCGGCTCCGTCGCCCCGTTCTACGGCGTCATCCCGAACATCGTGCGCACGTACGCCTGGATCAGCGCGCTCGGCGCGGAGGGCCTGCGCGCCGTGGCAGAGACGGCGGTGCTGAACAACAACTACCTGATGAAGCGCATCCTCGCGATCCCCGGGGCCAGCGCGCCGTACGCGACCGGCCGCCGCCGCATCGAGCAGGTGCGGTACTCCTGGCAGGAGCTGTTCGAGGAGACGGGCATCAGCTCGGAGGAGATCGGCGTCCGAGCCTCCGACTTCGGCATGCATTACTGGACCAGCCACCACCCGTACATCGTTCCGCAGCCGTTCACGCTCGAACCGACGGAGTCGTACTCGATGGCCGAACTGGACGAGTACGCCAACGTGCTCGCCGAGGTCGCCCGCGAGGCCCGCGAGACGCCGGAGGTGGTGCGCACGGCGCCGCACAACCAGACCGTGCACCACACGCACCACGACGACTTGGACGACCCGGATCGCTGGGCGGTGACCTGGCGGGCGTACCAGCGGAAGTACGCCGGGGCGGGAGAGGGTGCGTTCGCGCCGTTCTCCGCTCCGTCGTCCGAGGCGGCTGGCGCTGGCGCTGGCGCTGCCGCTGGCGCTGCCGCTGGCGCTGGCGCTGCGTCGGCCTCCTCCTCCGACGAGGCCGCTGCGTAAATGTCCTCCCTCCGTCAGCTCCGCCCGGCGCTCGGGGTGATCGTGAACCCCGTCGCCGGGATCGGGGGACCGGCCGGCCTCGTCGGCAGCGACGGCGAGGCCGTGCAGCGCGAGGCCGCCGCGCGCGGCTCGCACGCCCGTGCCGCCGAGCGCGCTGCCGCGGCCCTCGCGGTGCTGGCGGGCGCGCATCCCGGGCTGGAGGTGCTGACAGCGTCCGGGCCGCTCGGCGAGGATGCGGTGCGCGCCGCCGGTCTCCTCCCGCGCGTCGTCTACGCTCCGGATGCGCAGCGCGGCCAAACGGGCGACGGCCTCGTGGGCGACGGCCTAGCGGGCGACGGCACCACGGGCGACGACACCGCGCGTGCCGTCGCGGCCTTCGTGGCCGATGGCGCCACCCTGGTGCTGTTCGCGGGCGGAGACGGCACGGCACGGGATGCGGCACGAGGCGCCCCGGCGCACACCGCGCTGCTCGGCATCCCGGCCGGCGTCAAGATGTATTCCGGCTGCTTCGCCGTCGCTCCCGCCGCAGCGGGCGCGATCGCTGCGGAGTGGCTGACCGCCGGCGGCCTGCCGACGCGCGAGGCGGAAGTCCTCGACCTCGACGAGGAGCTGCTGCGCGCCGGCCGGCCGGATCCTCGCCTGTTCGCGCTCGTCCGCGTCCCCGTCGCCCGCGAGCGCACCCAGGCACGCAAAGCGCCCACCCCCACCAGCGAGGCCGACGCCGTCCGCCGGGCAGCGGCGGGCGCCGTCGCCGCCATGCGGCCGGGCGTGCGCTACCTGCTAGGGCCCGGAGGAACGCTCGCCGCGGTGTCGCGCGAACTGGGCGTGCCGGCCACCCCGCTCGGCGTCGACATCGTGCAGGACGGGATGCTCGTGGCACGCGACGTGTCGGAGCAGCAGGCCATCGCATCCATTGCAGGACACCCCGCGCAGGCCGTCGTGACCGTGATCGGCGGCCAGGGCTTCCTGCTCGGGCGAGGCAATCAGCAGCTCTCGCCCGCCGTGCTCGACGCCATCGGCGCCGACCCTCTGCTCGCCGACCCCCTGATGGTTGTCGCGACAGAACAGAAACTCATCGACCTCGCCGGACGACCCCTCCTGGTCGACACCGGCGACACCAGCCTCGACGCACGTCTCGCCGGTCACCTCCGGGTGATCACCGGTCCGTCGTCGTCGAGCATCTACCCTGTCAGTGCCGCCAGTGCGGCCACCACCGAAGGAGCGCACACATGCGTCTAGCCGACAAGTCCGCCATCGTCACCGGAGGAGCCGGCGGCATCGGCCGCGCCACCTCCCTCGCCTTCGCGGCGGAGGGCGCGCGCGTCGCCGTCGTGGATGTCGCGCCCGGCGCGGCGGAGAAGGTCGCGGAGGAGATCCGCGCGGCGGGCGGAACCGCCATCGCCCTCACAGCAGACGTGTCGAACGAGACGGACATCGAGCGGGTCGTCGCGGACACCGTCACCGCGTTCGGCGGCGTCGACGTCGTCTTCAACAACGCGGGCATCATCCGCCGCACCACAGCGGTCGAGACCACGGCAGACGAGTGGGACCGCGTGTTCGGCGTCAACGTCAAAGGCATCTTCCTGATGTGCAAGCACGTCGTGCCCGTCATGGCGGCCAACGGCGGCGGATCCATCGTCAACACCGGCTCCGGATGGGGGCTCAAGGGAGGAGCGCAGGCCATCTCGTACTGCGCATCCAAGGGTGCGGTCGTCAACATGACCCGCGCGCTCGCCATCGACCACGGCCCGCAGGGCATCCGCGTCAACTCGGTGAACCCCGGGGACGTCAACACCGGGATGCTCCGCGACGAGGCCCGCCAGCTCGGCCAGGAGGCGGGCTCGTTCCTCGCGGAGGCCGCCGACCGCCCGCTGCAGCGCATGGGGGAGCCGCAGGAGATCGCCGCCGCCGTCGTCTGGCTCGCCTCCGACGAGTCCTCGTACGTGACCGGTTCCGCGCTCGTCGTCGACGGTGGAGGCATCGCCTAGCGACGCCTTCGTTCGCGTGCAATAGGAGCGGGAAAAATGCGACGCCGCAAATTTCAGGTGCGGTGTCACGAATGTCGGAGGCTTCTGCCACAATCTTCAGGTACCGAAAGCCACCCCTGGGGGAATCCTTGATCCTGCTCCGTCTTACCCTGCGTCACGCGCGCCCATATGTGTGGGGGATCGTGGGGGTCGTGGTCCTGCAACTGCTGTCCACGATCGCCGCGCTCTACCTGCCCAGTCTCAACGCCCAGATCGTCGACAAGGGCGTCGTCACCGGAGACACCGACTTCATCTGGAACACCGGCATGACGATGCTCGTCGTCTGCCTCGCGCAGGTGCTGACCGCCGTCGGCGGCATCTATTTCGGTGCGAAGGTGTCGATGGCGGTCGGCCGCGACCTGCGTCGTGAGGTCTACCGCAAGGTCGATTCCCTCGACGCCCTCGACGTCGGCCGCTGGGGCACGGCGACGCTCATCACCCGCAACACGAACGACGTGCAGCAGGTGCAGATGCTCGTGCTGATGACGCTCAACTTCATGGTGTCGACGCCGATCATGTGCATCGGCGGCATCATCATGGCCCTGCGCGAAGACATCGGGCTGTCCTGGCTGGTCTGGGTGTCCGTCCCGGTCCTGTTCGTCGTGGTGGGCATCCTGGTCGTGCTCCTGCTTCCGCTGTTCCGCGAGATGCAGGAGCGCATCGACAAGGTCAACGGCGTGCTGCGCGAGCAGATCGTCGGCATCCGCGTCATCCGGGCGTTCGTCCGCGAGCCGTTCGAGTCGGAGCGCTACGCGGAGGCCAATCTGGCGCTCACCAAGGTGTCGGTGCGGGTCGGCAACATCTTCGTCCTGATGTTCCCCGTCATCATGGTCATCCTGCACCTCGCGACGGCCGCCGTCCTCTGGTTCGGCGGACAGCGCGTGGATGCCGGTCAGATGCAGGTGGGATCGCTCACCGCGTTCCTGCAATACCTGCTGATGATCCTCACCGCGGTCATGATGGGCGTCTTCATGGTGATGATGATCCCGCGCGCCGTCGTCTGCGCCGGGCGCATCGACGAGGTGCTGTCGACCGAGGCGTCCGACGCCGGGCGAGCAGGGGATGCGCCGCTGCCGTCCTCCGGCAGGGTCGAGTTCCGGGGTGTCACCTTCGGCTACCCCGGCGCAGAGAAGCCGGTGCTGAGCGACATCGACTTCGTCGCCGAGCAGGGCAAGATGACGGCCATCGTCGGGTCGACCGGTGCTGGCAAGACCACGCTGGTCAACCTCGTGCCCAACCTCTACACGGCGCAGCAGGGCACCGTCACCATCGGAGGGGTGCGGGTCGACTCGCTCACCAGGGCGCAGCTCGCCGGCGTGCTCGGGCTCGTCCCGCAGCGTCCGTACCTCTTCTCCGGCACGATCGCGTCGAACCTCCGGTTCGGCCGGCCCGACGCCACTGACGAGGAGCTGTGGGAGGCGCTCCGCGTCGCCCAGGCCGAAGACTTCGTGCTGGCCAAGGAGGGCGGGCTCGACGCGCGCATCTCCCAGGGCGGCACCAACGTCTCCGGCGGTCAGCGCCAGCGACTCTGCATCGCCAGGGCGCTGGTCTCGCAGCCGCAGGTGTACCTCTTCGACGACTCGTTCTCGGCCCTCGACGTCGCGACGGACGCCCGCCTTCGCGCGGCCCTCGCCGACGCGACGAGAGACGCAGCGGTGATCGTGGTCGCACAGCGTGTGTCGACCATCCGGGAGGCGGACACCATCATCGTCCTCGACGACGGCCGCATCGTCGGCCGAGGAACCCATGACGAACTCCTCGAGACGAGCGAGACCTACCGCGAGATCGTCGAATCGCAGCTGAGCCTGGAGGTGGCCTGAGATGGCACGCAAGCGTGCGGACGACGTCCTCGAACGCGACGACGTCACGGCCCCCGAGGTCGAGGACTACGAGTTCACCCCCACCGAGGCGGACGGCGACATGTTCGGCGGAGCCCCGGCCAAGAAGGCGCAGAACTTCTGGCCGTCTCTGCGCAGGCTGCTCGGCCTGCTCCGTCCGGAGCGCGTGCAGTTCTCGTTCGTGGTCGGGCTCGTCGTCATCTCGGTGATCCTCACGGTCATCGCGCCGAAGATCCTCGGCTCGGCGATGGATGTGATCTACCGCGGCGTGATCGGCAAGGGGCTCCCCGCCGGCCAGTCGCTCGACCAGCAGATCGAGCAGGCGCGCGCGGCGGGCAACGACCAGTTCGCCGACATGCTCGCCAAGACCCAACCCATCCCGGGCGTCGGCATCGACTTCGTCGAGCTGAGCCGCCTCATCTTCATCGTGCTCGCCATCTATCTGGTGGCCTCGTTCCTGATGTGGGCGCAGGGCTACGTGCTCAACGCCCTCGTCATGCGCGTCGTCTACCGTCTGCGTGCCGACGTCGAGACCAAGCTCAACAGGCTGCCGCTCAGCTACTTCGACACCCGCCAGCGCGGTGACCTGATGTCCCGGGTCACGAACGACGTCGACAACATCCAGGCCGCGCTGCAGCAGGCGTTCTCGCAGCTGGTCCAGTCGGTGCTCACGGTGCTCGGCATCACGATCATGATGTTCATCGTCTCGTGGCAGCTCGCCCTCATCGCCCTGATCGCGCTGCCGCTGTCCGGCATCATCGCCGGGGTGATCGGCTCACGCTCGCAGAAGCTGTTCGCGGCGCAGTGGAAGAACACCGGCTCGCTCAACGGTCACATCGAGGAGTCGTACTCCGGGCTCGAGCTGGTCCGCGCCTTCGGCCGCGACGAGGTCATGCTCGCCGAGTTCGACGAGCGCAACGAGAAGCTCTACCGGGCATCCTTCGGCGCGCAGTTCGTGTCCGGCACGATCATGCCGGCGATGACGTTCGTGTCCTACCTGTCCTACGTGCTGATCGCCGTCGTCGGCGGCCTCCGCGTCGCGACGGGGCAGATGACGCTCGGAGACGCGACGGCGTTCATCCAGTACTCGCGCGAGTTCACGCAGCCGATCACCCAGGTGGCCGGCATCGCGAACATGCTGCAGTCCGGTGTCGCCTCCGCAGAGCGCACGTTCGAGTTCCTCGACGCCGACGAGCAAGACCCGGACGACGTCAAGGCGGAGCTCCCGGAGCGCACGGACGGTCACGTCGAGTTCGAGAACGTCTCGTTCAGCTACTCGCCGGCCACGCCGCTCATCGAAGACCTCTCGTTCTCGGTCGAGCCCGGGCACACGGTCGCGATCGTCGGCCCGACCGGCGCGGGCAAGACCACCCTGGTCAACCTCGTGATGCGCTTCTACGAGCTCAACTCCGGCCGCATCCTGCTCGACGGCATCGACATCACCGAACTGGCGAGGGCCGAACTGCGCGAGCAGGTCGGCATGGTGCTGCAGGACGCCTGGCTGTTCGGCGGCACGATCCGCGAGAACATCCGCTACGGCCGCCTCGATGCCACCGACGAGGAGGTGGTCGACGCGGCGAAGGCCACGATGGTCGACCGGTTCGTGCGTCAGCTGCCGGACGGCTACGACACGGTCCTCGACGCGGACGGCGGAAGCGTCTCGGCCGGTGAGCGCCAGCTCATCACCATCGCGCGCGCGTTCATCGCCAACCCGTCCCTGCTCATCCTCGACGAGGCCACCTCCTCCGTCGACACCCGCACCGAGCTGCTGGTGCAGCAGGCGATGGCGGCCCTCCGCACCGACCGCACCTCGTTCGTGATCGCCCACCGCCTGTCCACGATCCGGGATGCGCACACCATCCTGGTCATGGAGAACGGCGCCATCGTGGAGCAGGGCAACCACGAAACCCTCCTCGGCCGCCGCGGCGCGTACTACGACCTCTACATGACGCAGTTCCGTGGCGAAGACGCGGAGGCGGAGGCCGAACTCCTCGAAGCGGCCGCCGTGCCGCCCGGCGTCGAGTCGGGTGCGTTCGGTGGGGCGGGTGCGGCCGAGTCGGCTGAGTCTGTGTCCGTTGAGGCTGTGTCCGATCCGGCAGGGGACGGCAGCACGCCCGCGAGCTAAGCTGTGTGCGTCCGGGGCCGTGGGTGCCCCGGGCGCACAAAGGGGGATGCCGTGAATCCGATCGTTCCGCTCTGGGCGCCGTACTACGGTGCACCGTTGGGTGCCGCATTCGTGCGGTTCTGGAAGAAGTACGCCCGCTTCGACGGCCGGGCCAGCCGCAGCGAATACTGGTGGTGGTTCTTCGTCAACGCGATCGTCGGCCTGGTGCTGTACATCCTCTTGCTGGTCCTCGGCCTCTCCGGCGCCACCACCGACGACAGCGGCCGCTCGGTTCCAGGCCCCGGCTTCGCCGTCGGCATCGTCCTGCTCGTTCTCTGGGGTCTGGCCACTATCGTCCCGGGCATCGCGCTGACCGCGCGCCGCCTCCACGATGTGAACCTGAGCGGCTGGCTGATCCTCCTCGTCCTCATCCCGAGCCTCGGCGGCATCGCCATCTTCGTGATGACCCTCCTCCCACCGAACCCGGCAGGCGCCCGCTTCGACCGCCCGGACTCCGAGGTCCCCGGCTACGTCCCGGTCGTCCCCGGCGCCGCCCTCCCTCCCCGCGACTACGGCTGGCCCGAGTCCCCGCTTCCCTACGCGAGCCCCGCGGGCGGCCAGCCCCTCTACGCCTCCCCGCAGACCCCGCAGCCCGCCGCGCCGCCGTCCGCGCCGCCGGCACCATCGTCGCCCCAGCCACCTGTCGCACCGCCTGCCGCTCCGCCGACCCAGCCGCCCGCGCCGCCGACGCAGCCACCCGCCCCGCCAGCCCCACCGGCCCCACCCGCGCCCTGACCGCTACCGCACGCAGAACGGCCCCCGATGCCGGAGCATCGGGGGCCGTTCGTCGCGCTGGCGTTCGCGTCGTTACGCGAGCGCGCCGATCGCGAAGCTGACTGCGCCCTGGTCGTCCACCTGGGCGTCGAGGATCTTGTCGTCGAGAGCGACCGCGGCGCCCTCTTCGAGGAACAGGCGTGCGCCGCCGGACTCGACCACCTGGTCGGCGGGCTCCGGCGCGGGGGTGACCGCCGCCGCGAAGGACGTGTTCTGGGGGTTGTTGCTGCTGATGCGCAGTCCGGCCTCGTCCTGCGGGGCCTGCTCGGTGAGCGTCTTGACGATCGTGCTGGCGTTCTCTGTCAGGGTGAGCATGGTGCTCTCCTTTCCGTTTGTTTCCAGGAGTCGCCTACGCTCCCGCACCCGCCGCAACCCTGCAAGGGGAATCGCCGTCATTGCCAGGGAACACTCACCTGCGGCCCCCTCTAGGCTCGACGAATGGACTCTCTCATACCGGTCATCTGGTTGTGGCTCGCCATCATGACGGGCGGACTCGCGCAGGCCAAGGGCCGTTCCGGCTGGACCTGGTTCGTGCTCGGCCTCATCCTCGGCCCGATCGCCGCGACCTGGCTGGTCGCCTGGAAACAGTTCCAGCCGACCACGCCCGCCGCTCCTGCGAGCCCCGCACCGCCGTCACCGACCCCTGAGGCCGACCCCTCCTAGCCGTCGCGCAGCAAAGCCGCACCAGCCATCAAGCCGCCACGACCGCCACGAATTCGCGGTTGAACGCGGGCAGGTCGTCGGGTTTCCGCGACGACACGAGCACGAATGGTCCCTCGTCCAGCACGACCTCCTCGTCCACCCAGCGGGCTCCGGCGTTGCGGTAGTCCGTCTGCAGGCTAGGCCAGCTGGTCAGTGTGCGATCGGCGACCACCCCTGCTTCGATCAGCACCCACCCACCGTGGCAGATCACGCCGATCGGTTTGCCGGCCGCAGCGAACGCCGAGACCAGGGCCACCGCATCCGGTTGCGTGCGCACGAAGTCGCCGTTCGCCACCCCGCCGGGGAGCATCAGCGCGTCGTAGTCGTCGGCCGTCGCGTCGGCCAGGGTCACGTCGACCGGGAACGTGTCGGCCGGGGTCAGATGGTTGAACGCCTGCACCTCTCCCGCCTTCTCGGAGACCAGGACGGGCGTTCCGCCTTCGTCGGCGACCGCTTTCCACGGCTCCACGAGTTCTGCCTGTTCGATGCCTTCCTCCGCCACCAGGAACGCGACCTTCTTGCCGTTGAGTGACATTTTCTCTCCTTCTCTCCCATCCACCTGTACGCCTGTGACGCGGCAGAATGAACCCATGACGCACATCCCGGAGCTTCTTCTCAACGACGGCAACCGCATCCCGCAACTGGGGTTCGGCGTGTACAAGATCCCGGATGCCGAGACCCCGGATGCGGTGCTCACCGCCATCGACGCCGGCTATCGGCACATCGACACCGCCGCGTTCTACGAGAACGAGCGCGGGGTGGGCGACGGCATCCGGCGGAGCGGCCTCGACCGCGACGAGGTGTTCGTGACCACGAAGGTCTGGTGGGACCAGAACGGCTACGACAGCACCCTCCGGTCGTTCGACGACAGCCTCGAACGGCTCGGCTTCGACAGCGTCGATCTGTTCCTCATCCACTGGCCTGCGCCGAAGCACGACAAGTATGTCGACACCTGGCGTGCCCTCGAGACGATCCGGGATGAGGGGCGAGCCAGGTCGATCGGCGTCGCCAACTTCCACATCCATCACCTGGAGCGGCTCGCGCGGGAGACGGACACGGTGCCCGCCGTCAATCAGGTGGAGCTGCACCCGTGGCTGCCGCAGGCGGAGGTGCGCGCGTACGGCGCGGAGCACGGCATCCTCACCGAGGCGTGGTCGCCGCTCGCCCGCGGCCGCATCCTCGGGAACGAACCGCTCGCGCGCATCGCGGCGAAGCACGGCGTGACGCCGGCGCAGGTCGTGATCCGCTGGCAGCTTCAGCTCGGCAACGTCGTCATCCCGAAGTCGGTCACCCCCGACCGCATCCGCCAGAACCTCGACGTATTCTCGTTCGAGCTCGACGCCGACGACCTCGCCACTATCGCCACCCTCGAGTCCGGCGAGCGCACCGGCCGCGATCCCGACGACCTCGGCTGACGCCCGCCCCGTGCCGCCGCGCCATGCGCTACTCGCCGGTCGGGTGCGCGCCGACCGCGTCGACGAGCCAGGCGTAGGCGAACGCCCGCTCCCGCCACGCCGAATACCGGCCGGAGACCCCGCCGTGCCCGGCGGCCATCTCGATCTTCAGAAGCGCGTCGGCTCCAACCTCGCGCAGCCGCGCCACCCATTTCGCGGGTTCCACGTACAGCACGCGCGTGTCGTTGAGGCTGGTCACGGCCAGGATGCGCGGGTAGTGGGTGTCGTGCACGTTCTCGACCGGGGAGTACGACTTCATGTACGCGTACACCTCCTCGTCGTGCAGCGGGTCGCCCCACTCGTCCCACTCGATCACCGTCAGCGGCAGCGACGGGTCCAGGATGCTCGTGAGCGGGTCGACGAACGGCACCTCCGCCAGGATCCCCGAGAAGTATTTCGGCGCCAGGTTCGCGACGGCGCCCATCAGCAGGCCGCCCGCGCTGCCGCCCTGCGCCGCGAGCCGGTCCGGAGCCGTCCATCCGGTGTCGATGAGGTGCCTGGCGCTGTCGACGAAGTCGGTGAACGTGTTCTTCTTGTGCAGCTTCTTGCCGTGCTCGTACCAGAGCCGACCGAGCTCGCCGCCGCCACGCACGTGCGCGATGGCGAAAACGATGCCGCGGTCGAGCAGGCTGAGCCGGGGGATGCCGAACGACGGGTCCATGCTCGCCTCGTACGACCCGTACCCGTAGAGCACGAGCGGCGCAGGCTCGCCCGGTGTGACCAGGTCGCGCCGGTACACCAGCGAAATCGGGATGCGCGTGCCGTCCTTCGCGGTCGCCCACTCGCGCTTCTGGGCGAACAGCGCAGGGTCGAACTCTCCGAGCACGGCCTGCTGTTTGCGCATCCGGAGTTCGCGGGTGCGCACGTCGTAGTCGTACACGGTGGAGGGGGTGACGAAGCTGCCGTAGCCGAGGCGCAGGGTCGGCTGGGTCCATTCGGGGTTGCCGCCGGCGCCGACGGTGAAGAGTTCTTCGTCGAAGTGCAGCTCGTGCAGGGTGTCGTCGGCGGAGCCTCCGTCTTCCGGCACGCAGGCCACGGCCACGCGGGTGAGCCCCTCCCTGCGGTATTCGACGGCGACGAAGTCGCGGAACGCATCCACCCCTTCGAGCCGGACGTCGGGGTTGTGGGGGAGCAGCACGCGCCTGGCGCCCTGCGGGTCGTCGGCGGCCACGCTCACCAGCTCGAAGTTGACGGCGTCGTCGTTGTGCACGATCAGCAGCCGGTCGCGCCCGCCGACCACGGCGTGCTCGACGTCGTACTCGACGCCCTCCTTGCGCGGCCAGACAACGGCGAACTCGCCGGTCGGGTCGCTCGACCGCAGCAGCCACGCCTCGCTCGTGATGTTCGACCCGGCCTCGATGACCAGGAAGTCGCGGCTGCGGGTGAGCCCGACGCCGATCCAGTAGCGCTCGTCCGGCTCGTGGAACACCTGAACGTCGGTGCCGGGTGCGCCGTCCCCGACCTCGTGCCGCCACACCGTGTCCGGACGCCAGGCGTCGTCGACGGTCGTGTAGAAGATGTACTGGCCGCTCTGGTCGAACAGCGCACCGGATGCAGTGTCTTCGATCTCGTCGGGGAACTCCACCCCGTCGTCCACCAGCGACCGCACCCGGATCGTGTACCGCTCGTCGCCTTCGGTGTCGACCGCCCACAGCAGCCGCGTGCCGTCGGCGGTTACGTCGAAGCTGCCGAGCGCGTAGAACTCGTGCCCCTCCGCCTCCGCGTTGTCGTCGAGCAGGATCTGCTCACCCGGCAGCCCATTGCGCTGCGCGTCCTCGTCGAGCGCCGGCGGCTCCCAGTCGTCAGCGCGGGCGATGGGCGCGCGGCAGTGGATGCCGTACTGCTTCCCCTCGACCGTCCGCGTGTAGTACCACCAGTCGCCTTCGCGGGTGGGGACGCTCAGATCGGTCTCGCGGGTGCGCCCTTTGATCTCTTCGAAGATCTGCTCGCGCAGCAGTGCCAGGTTCTCGGTGCGGGCGTTGGTGTACGCGTTCTCCTCGTGCAGGTGTGCGACGACGGCCGGGTCGTCCTTGTCGCGCAGCCACTCGTACTGGTCGACGTACACGTCCCCGTGATGGATGCGTTCTGTCGGCTTCTTCGGCGTGATCGGCGGCGTGAGCATTCCATCAGGCTACCGTCCGCCATCCCGCCCGCGCCCGTCGAGCTCGGCCCCGAGCGCCAGCAGCGCCGAGTGGATGCGCGCGAAGTCGGCCGGCGCCGCGAGGCTCTTCCGCGCCGCCCCGACCGCGCGCCGCAGCCGCGCGGAGGCGGGGTCGGCCGCGGCACCTGCGCCAGCCGCGTCGCCCGCACCACCGGTGCCAGCCGCGCCACCTGTGCCATCACGATCACCGACGCCACCTGCGCCGCCTGCGCCATCACGATCACCGACGCCGCCTGCGCCGCCTGCGCCGCCTGCGTCACCACGATCGCCCCCGCCACCCGCACTGCCGTCCGCGAGCCGCGCATCCACTGCGGGCCCCAGCGCGAGCGCCGCCTCGATGCAGTCGATCGCCCTGATCGTCTTCCGTCCGCCCACGACGCGCCGCGCCCTGTGCGCCGGCGCCAGCTGTTCGACGCGGGCCAGGGATGCACGGAACGCCCCGACCCGCTCGTCCCGCGGCACAGCGGGGTTGGCCGGGGCGAACACCGCACCGAGCGCCACCAGCATCTCCGACAGTCGCTTGCGCACCACATCGTCGGAGCGGACGGGCAGCACGAACCACGCCGCCGCGATCCCGATCACGGCACCGGTCACGATCGCGAGCACCCGCTCGCCGAGCACCGCCCAGAGCGACGCCCCCGTCGGAGCGACGCCGAGCAGTCCCTGGAGCAGCGCGACGGCGAGCGTCACGGCCAGCGCCCAGAACGCGTAGCTGTATCCGCGCAGCCAGGTGCCGACGAACAGGGCGGCGAAGATGACGACGACCGCGAGCATCCCGGTCGGCTCCGCCACGAACGTGAACGCCACGGCGACGATCGTGCCGCCGAGCGCCCCCGCCACCCGCAGCGCGCTCTTGTGCACCACATCCCCGCGCCCCCGGTTGCCGGAATTGACGATGAACGCGGTCAGCACGGTCCACATCGCATGGTCGGGGAACAGCAGCCACCCAGCGACGAACGCCGCGGCGAGGGCCGCCGCCATCTGCAGCGCCATGCGGGTGCTCGCCGGGAGGCGGCGGGGTGCAGGAGTGGTAGCGGCGGCCGCCCCAGTGCCCTCGCCTGCGCTGGCGCCCTCGCCCGGCCGAGCATCCGCGCCCGCCCCAGCAACCTCACCCACAACCGCAACCCCCGCCAGCACCCCGACCTCCCTGGCGACCGCCACCCACGCAACAGCCACCACGGACGCGCCGACCAGCAGCACCAGATCCAGCCACCACCGCCCGGTCTGCGCCCCCGCGCCCGGGGCGACCAGGATGGCCGTGAACGGCAGCGTGACCAACGCCCCCAGCCGCGCGATCCTCCCGCCGAACCGCCGCATCCAGATCGGCACGCTCATCCCGGCCACGAACGCGACCGCGCCGACCACCGGCGCCACGACGAGCAGCCACCCGACCCCCGCCGCCACCAGCCCGATCACGGGAAGCAGCGCCGCCGACCGGGCGAACTCACCCCGCGACGCGAACGTCCTCCGCGACAGCGTCAGGGCCACCACGGTCGCAAGCACAGCGGTGCCGTACCCTCCACCGACCGCGACCGCGATCCACCACACGGTCGCGCACGCTCCCGCGGCGGCCGCGACGGAGATCAGGGCGGAGAGCCCAGCGCGGGCCACGGGATGCATGGGTGTATTTTCTCACCCGCCCGGCGTTCCGCCACGACCCGCCCCGGACCGCCACACCCCACCGGCTACTCTGAACAGATGAGCGAGAAATGGTGGCAGTCCGCCGTCGTCTACCAGGTGTATCCCCGGAGTTTCGCGGACAGCAACGGTGACGGCATCGGCGATCTGCGCGGTGTCATCGACCATCTCGACCACCTGGATGCGCTCGGCGTCGATGTGGTCTGGCTCTCGCCGATCTATGCGTCGCCGCACGACGACAACGGGTACGACATCAGCGACTATCGCGCCATCGATCCCGCGTTCGGCACCTTCGACGACTTCGACGAGCTGCTGCAGGAGTTGCACGCGCGCGGCATGAAGCTCGTGATGGATCTGGTCGTCAATCACACCTCCGACGAGCACGCGTGGTTCGTCGAGTCGTCCGCAGGGCCGGACAGCCCGAAGCGCGACTGGTACTGGTGGCGTCCGCCGCGCGACGGCAAGGCTCCGGGGGAGAGCGGTGCGGAGCCGAACAACTGGGGGTCGTTCTTCTCCGGGTCGGCCTGGCAGCTCGACCAGGCGAGCGGCGAGTACTACCTGCACCTGTTCTCCCGCAAGCAGCCCGACCTCAACTGGGAGAACCCGGAGGTGCGGGATGCGGTCTACGAGATGATGAATTGGTGGCTCGACCGCGGCGTCGACGGGTTCCGGATGGACGTCATCAACCTCATCTCGAAGGTGCAGGACCTGCCGGACGGCGTCGTTCCTCCCGGCGCGCTCTACGGGGACGGTTACCCGTTCTACGGGCAGGGGCCGCGCATCCACGAGTTCTTGCACGAGATGCACGAGCGCGTCTTCGCGGGGCGTGACGACCGGTATCTCACGGTGGGGGAGATGCCCGGTGTCACCGTCGACCAGGCTCAGCTGTTCACCGATCCCGCGCGCGGCGAGCTGGACATGGTGTTCCAGTTCGAGCACGTCGACCTCGATCATGGGCCCGGCGGCAAGTGGGATCACCGCCCGGCGTCGGTGCTCGACCTCAAGCGATCGTTCGCGAAGTGGCAGGACGGCCTCGCCGAGCGCGGCTGGAACAGTCTGTACTGGAACAACCACGACCAGCCGCGCGTCGTCAGCCGGTTCGGCGACGACGGCGATGCGCGCATCCCGTCGGCGAAGGCGCTCGCCACCGTGCTGCACCTTCAGCGGGGCACGCCGTACGTCTACCAGGGCGAGGAGCTCGGGATGACGAACGTGCCGTTCCGCGGCATCGAGGACTTCCGCGACATCGAGACCCTCAACCACTACGCGGAGGCCGTCGACGTGCTCGGCGCCCCCGCCGAGGAGGTGCTGGCCGCGCTGCGCACCACGAGCAGGGACAACGCCCGCACCCCGGTGCAGTGGTCGGATGCGCCGAACGCCGGTTTCACGACGGGCACGCCGTGGATTCCGGTGAACCCGAACTTCCGCGACGTCAACGCGGCGGCGGAACGGCGCGACCCTGACTCGGTGTTCGCGTACTACCGCAGCCTCATCGACCTGCGACATCACGACGAGCGCGTCTCCAACGGGACGCTCGAGATGGTGCTCGCCGAGCATCCCCAGGTGTTCGCGTACACGAGGACGCTGGGCCAGCGCCACCTGCTCGTGCTCGTCAACCTCACCGGAGAGCAGGCGGACTACGAGCTTCCGGATGCGGAGGCCTGGGCGGGTGCGCCGACCGTGCTGAGCAACCTCCCGGATGCGCGGGGCGGGGTCACCGGGACGCTCGCGCCGTGGCAGGCCCTCGTGCTCTCCCGCGACGACGCCTGAGCTGAAAAGACGGGCACCGCTTGCCACCAGCGGCCGGCGGGTGTCTGATGAGCCCCAGGAAAGCTCTGCGGGGCAGAGCCGGGGAGGCGGTCATGGGCAGCTACGTCGCACGGGCCGAAGTGGATGTGCGCGCGCCGCGTTCGACGGTGTGGCGGGTGCTCACGTCCAACGGTGCGCATCCGGAGATCATGTTCGGCGCCGACGTGGAGTCGGACTGGCGCATCGGGAGCCGCATCGTCTGGCGCGGTGAGTGGAACGGGAAGACGTTCGAGGATCACGGGCGCGTGATCGAGCTGCAGGAGCCGAGCAGGATCGTGCTCACGCACTTCAGCCCGTTGAGCGGGTTGGACGACGCCCCGGAGAACTACCACTCGTTGCGGTTCGAGCTGGATGAGACGCCGACCGGCACTCACGTCACGCTCGATCAGGACAACAACCCGACAGCGGAGGCGGCCGAGCACTCCCGGGAGAACTGGACGACGATGCTCGCCGGTGTGAAGACCGTCGCGGAGCGCGCAGCCGCTACGCCGTGATCGCCTCGTTCAGGTAGGCGCCGATGAACACGTCGAACGCGGACACCGTCTTCTCCTTGTCCCCGGTGAGTAGATAGCCGAAGTGGAGACCGGCCGCGGTGTCGGCGAGCCAGTGGGCGAGCACGGCGGCACGCCCCTTCTCCACGCCGTTGCTCGTGAGCCAGCGCTGCACGACGGTGAGCCACTCGGTGAACGAGGTGGTGACGCGTTTGCCGATGTCCGGGTCGATCGGTTCGAGCGCTCCGGCCTCGAACTGCAGGCGGAGTCCGGTGCGGTTGCCGTCGCGAAGTGAGTGCCGGAACGCCTCGCTGTACCAGTCGGCGAACTGCTCACGGTCGAAACCGGCGATGTCGACCCCGACGGCAGGCTCGGACTGCTGGCGCACACCCTCCTCGAGGATGGCGTCGATCATGCCCTGACGAGACCCGAAATGGTAGACGAAGGAGTAGGTACTGACCCCGAGGGAGCTCGCCAGACTGCGGAAGGTCATCCGCGACAGAGGCTCGGTCGCAACATGTTCCATGATGCGGCCCAAAAGCTCTGGCTTTCGACTGGGGTCTGGTGTACGTCCCACGCGATAACCATAAGCGAGCCGCCACGCGCGAAGGAAGGCAAATCAGGGTATAAAAACCGGAATCCCGATATCGCTTTCGGGCCGCGTCAGCCGCGTCCTGGGGGGTTTCCGCCGCCGTTGCCCGGACCGCCGTTGCCCGGACCGCCGCCGTTGCCCTGGCCGCCGTTCCCTCCACCCGCCGGGGGAGCGGGAGCGGTCGGTGCGGTCGGCGTCGGCGGCTTCGGCGCAGGCGGAGCCTTCGTGAACTTCGCGTCGGGGCCGGGGAACGCCGTTCCGCCGTAGACCGCGTTGAGCGCGGCCAGGATCGGCTTGGCGATGGCGAACTTCACGTTGCCGCCTCCGATGCCGTTGAACGACTGGCTGCGCAGCGCGACCGCGCCCTCCACGTTGCCGACCCAGGTGGCCTGGGCGACCTTGGTGGTGGAGGTGACGAGCCAGTTCTCCAGCGAGTCGTCCGTCGTGCCGGTCTTGCCGAAGATCGGGATGCCGTCGTTCGGGTTGGCCGAGGTGGCCGTTCCTCCGCGGAGCACGCCCTGCAGTGCGAAGATCGCAGCGGCGGCGACGCCGGGATCGATCGGCGTGGTCGAGCACTGCGTCTTCGGAACGGCGTGCTCCGTGCCGTCCGCGTTCAGGATCTTGTCGATGGCGATCGGGCTGCAGGCGACGCCGTTGTTGGCGATGCCCGCGTACGCGGTGGCCATCGTGATCGGGGCGATGTAGTTGGTGCCGAGCACCGAGGAGGGGTTGGCCATGAAGCGGTTGGCCTCTTCGTCCGCACCGTGGACGAGCAGATCCTGCGCACGCTGCTTGATGCCGCACAGGTCGAGCTTGGTGGCCATCTGGGCGAAGATCGTGTTGATCGACTGCGCCGTGGCGTTCATCACGGTGGTGCTGCTGACCGATTCGCCCTCGTCGTTCGACACCGGCCACGGCGCTCCGCCGATGTCCTGACACGGGTCGCTGGAGTGGAACGACGACTGCGGGAACAGGTGCTGCGTGCCGTTGACGGACTCGTACAGCGAGTGACCCTCCTGCAGCCATTCGAGGAGGTCGAACGCCTTGTACGCCGAACCGGTCTGGAATCCTTCCGACCCGCCATCCACGTAGTCGGTGTTGTAGTTGACGGCCGTGGTCGCCGGAGCAGGGGCCGCGGTGTTGTCGTACGGCCGGTTCTGCACCATCGTCACGACGCGTCCCGTTCCCACTTCCACCGACACGTTGGAAGAGCCGAGGTCGAGGTACGGGCTCGCGGGCGGGATGTACGCGGCGATGGATGCCTGGGCCGCCCCCTGCAGGTCGAGGTTGAGGGTGGTGTAGATCTTCAGGCCGCCGCGGTTGAGGAAGCCGGAGCGGTCGTCGCTCGTCTTGCCGAAGATCGCGTTGTTCTCGATCTGGCGCTCGACGTAGTCGCAGAAGAATGCCGCGTTGAACTGCTGGGCCGTCATGCAGCCGTTCTGCACCGGAGTGATCTTGGGCTCGACCTTGGTCGCCTTCGCCGCGTCGTGCTCCGCCGTGGTGATCTTGCCGTTGGCGAGCATCCGGTCGAGCACGTAGTTGCGACGGTCGAGCGTCTCCTTGTATCCGTCGGCCGCGCCGTTCTCCTTGCTGTTCGGCTTGTCGATGCGCAGGTTGTCCGGGTTGTTCAGGATGGCGATGAGCGTAGCGGCCTGCTGCAGGTTGAGAGCTTTCGCAGAGACGCCGAAGTAGTATTCGGCCGCCTGCTGCACGCCGTATGTGCGACCGCCGAACAGAGCGATGTTCAGGTAGCTTTGCAGGATCTGGTTCTTCGTGTATTCCTTTTCGAGACCGATCGCGTATCGCATCTCCTTGAGCTTGCGGACCGGGTCGACCTCTGTGGCGTCGTTGTAGCAGGACTCGTATGCCGTGAGCTGCTTCTTCTGCACGGCGGCCGTGGCCGTCACATCCGGCTGCTTGTTCTCGCAGCGCTGCACCAGGATGTTCTTGACGTACTGCTGCGTGATCGACGATCCGCCCTGCACGTCTTTGTGGAGGGCCGTGAGCATCGCGCCGCGGATCGTGCCCGTGACGTCGACGCCGCCGTGCTCGTAAAACCGCGGGTCCTCCGTGGCGATGGCGGCGTCCTTGAGATTCTGCGAGATGTCGTCCCAGCCGACTTCCACGCGGTTCTGCGAATAGAAGGTCGCGATGGGCACGTCTTTGCCCCCGGACTTCGCGTACATCGTCGATGCCTGCGCGAGCGGCTCGACCTTGATGTACTCGGGGAGACCGTCGAACACGCCGATGGTCGAGTCGGCTGCCGACCCGGTCAGTGCGACGGCAGGCGTGACGGCGGCGGCGCCGAGCACACCCGCGACGGCGCTGAGCGCCACGAACCCCAGGAGCGCGGGCGCCCATCCCCATTTGCTGCGACCCGAAGATTTCATGGCGTCATGATACGCGGCGAGGTTGGCGGTTTCACCGGGACACCCGTCAGGTTGGGGAGAAGCACGGGATGTGGATGGACCGTGTCACTCGTCCCGGAGCTTGTCGCACAGCTCGGCCAGACGGTCGAGCTCAGCGGGGTCGAGCCGTCCGCCGACGCGTTCGGTGATCGTCCGCATGTGCTCGACGGCGACCCGCCGGAACATCTCGAAGCCGGAGTCCGTCATCCGGATCACCGTGCCGCGCGCATCCGACGGCTCCGGGCATTTCGCGACGAGTCCGCGGGCGACCAGCCTGTCGACCAGCCTGCTCACGCTGGGCTGGGTGAGCAGCACGTGCTTGTTGAGGTCGCGCAGACGGAGCGAGCGGTCGGGCTGCCTGGACAGGTTGAACAGCACGTCGTACTCGTTGAACGAGATGTCCCTGGTCGGAAACTCGGCGGCGAGGGTGCGCATCACGGCGACCTGGGCACGGAACAGCGACTCCCACGCCGACACGGCGTTGACGCGCGCAGACGCGCGCCGCGCGTCGCCCGTCCGCTCGCCGGTTCCGGCGTGCGTGCCGGTTCGCTCGCCGGTGCTCGCTTGCGCCTCTGTACGCATGATGCTGCTGCCTCCTCGGGTGGGACGAATGCTCGATGCATTCGCATCCTTCCACCAACCGGTGACAGTTCCATCCGTGCCAGCACGGGATCCTGGATGTGGCGGGACCGGCGTTAACAGATTGAGGGCCGGCCGCAGAGGCTAGCGGCCGGCCCTCTCCCTTGCACCAAGAGTGTCCTGCAATCACATTCCGCGTTGGCTGCCACAGCAAACAACTAACGCTCTTGAACTATATAACGAAGAGGTAACGGGATCTAGTTATCTGTTCGTTATTTTTGCTGCGAGTTTTCTATGTGCGCTTTCGAGCCGGCTCAGCGTCCTCGTTCAAGTGGTCGAGGGTCTCGGTGAGTCGCCCGAGGAAAGCGCTGACGACGCGCGCCTGGTCTTCGTCGAGGGATGCGGCGACGGCCAGCAGCCTGTCGTGCATCTGCCCGAGCGTCTCCCTGACCTCTTCGTCCGCGCCCGGGGTGGCGGTGATGACGATGCTTCGCCGGTCGTTCGGGTGCGGCGCCCGCTGGATGTGCCCGGATGCGCTGAGCCGGTCGAGCATGATCGTGATCGACGACGACTTCATGCCGAGCAGTGCCGCGAGGTCGGCGGGCGTGGCCAGCCGGCCCTCTTCTTCTGCGCGGAGCAGGAAACGCAGAGCGCGCAGATCGGCCTCGCCCATCTTCATGGACTCGCGGGTGCGTCGGCGCATCGCCTGTTCGACGGCGCGGTAGGTGCGCAGCGAGCGGAGGACGCGCACCGTGCTGGCAGGCGCCGTTTCAAACCAAGGGTGTTCGGGCATACGACCGCCAGTTTACCCGGCGTGTTGCGACGTCAGTGCTTCGCCCTGTCGGCGGTCCTGTCGGCGGCTCTGTCTGTGGCGGGACGTGCGCTGTCGATGTGGTCGACGGCGTCGCGCAGGCGGTCGATGAAGTCCACGATCGTGTCCGCGTCCTCGTCGGAGAGGGAGGCGGCGACCTCGACCAGCTCTTCGCGGATGTCGCCGAGGATGGCCTTGTGCAGCTCGTCCGTCGGAACGGTGGGCACGATGATGAGCGCGCGCCTGTCGAACGGGCTCGGCTCGCGCCGGACGTGCCCGGCCTTCTCGAGCCTGTCCAGGAGGATCGTGATGGAGGAGCTCTGCACGCCGAGGTAGTCGGCGAGCTCCTTCGGCCCGACGTTGACGCCGCGCTCGTTCGCCCGGAGGAGGTAGCGGAGTGCCGAGATGTCGTTCTCGCTCATCCGCATCGCCTGCTCCGAGCGTCGCTGCATGGCCGCGTCAGCGGCTCCGTACGCTCGCATGGCTTCGAGGACGGTCACGGCTCTCTCCCGTTCCGCCTCCGGTCCGTACCAGTAATGAGGCGTCGAACCCTGTTTGTTCGTCGTCATGCACTAGATGATAGACCAACTACAAGCTAGTCAATCTAGCGATGCCCGCTAGACTGCCACCGGCGTGGCCATCGCCGACGCGTTCGTCAGCGTGGCCGCGGGGGTGCGCTGCCTGCGCTTGGACAGCGAGGTGACCTCGACGGGCTCCGGAGGAACGACGACTCCGGCCGACCTGCTGGCCATCTCCATCATCAGTTCGAGCCAGGCGTCGTTGAGGCGGTCGGCCGAGTCCCGGCTGAACTCGTAGCGCAGCGGGATGGCGTTGTCGATCCAGACCGAGTGCCTGCCCGGCGTCGAATGCTCCGTGGTCCAGCTCAGCAGGAAGGGCTCCCTGCGCCGCAGTTTGACCGTGATAACCGCTTGGATATGGGCGAGGACCCGATCCTCGAACTCGAATCCTTCGCCGTCGTACACCAGCACACCCATGACACGCTCCCCATCTCGTCGTGCGCCCATCATGGCGACAACACGAGAATAGCGTATTACTAGATCGTCTAGCTACGCATGTTCGGGAATATTCATTGCTGTAGCTAGTAGCGTATCCGGAGCCGTGAATCAACCCCCCTGGCCAAATTTGTCTCAGCGTCGGACTATCTAGATAATCTAGTTATCCATCACCGAGAAGCTCGAAAGGGCACACCATGACGATCGCGACAGACGCACCGGCGCCGATGACGGCACCCTCTCTGGACGCAGCAGACGCCGCAGGCGCCACCCAGCCGGCGGGAGGCACGGAGTGCGTGACCTGGCGCATCCCCACGGCGGGACTCTGGGTCGCCGAGACTCCCTCCGCCTACCTCGGGATGGTCGACCACAGCCGCGACGGGTTCGTCGCCACCAGCAGCACGGGCCGCGACCTGGGCGTCTTCGCCACCCTCGCCGACGCTCAGCTCGCGGTCTACCGCACCTGGTCGACGCCGGATGCTGCACCGCGCGCCGGCTGGACGTTCCGCGGCACGGCCGCCCACTAGCCCTCCGACCTCCCAACCGTCCCCAACACGAAGGAATCACCTCGAAATGCTCGCCCTCATCATCGTCCTGCTCGTCGTCTGGGCCATCCTGGCCGTCCTCGGCTTCGCCATCAAGGGGCTCCTCTGGCTCGCGATCCTCGGTCTCGTCTTCTTCGTGATCACCGCGATCGTCGGGTTCATCCGACGCAACAGCAGGGCCTGAGCGCACCGTACGAACAGAGCGGGCCTCCCCGGCGACCACGGTCGCGGGGGAGGCCCGCTCTTCGTGTTCCCGGCATGCTGGACAGAGCACTCGAAAACGAATACTCTAAACGAAGTATTCGGAGGTGAACATGTCCAAACGCGCGATCTCGAACCCGCTGGCACTCGCGGTGCTGTCCTGCCTGTGGGAGCGGCCGATGTACCCGTACGAGATGACCACGTCCATGCGCGAGCGCGGCAAGGAAGACAGCATCCGCCTCAACTTCGGATCCCTCTACGCGGTCATCAAGTCGCTGGAGAAGCACGGCTTCATCGTCGCCACCCAGACCGAGCGGGAGGGCAACCGCCCGGAGCGCGTGGTCTACGAGATCACGGACGCGGGCCGCCGCGAGGCCGACGAGTGGCTGAGCGAGCTCATCGACACCCCCGTCAAGGAGTACCCGGCCATCGAGACCGGCCTCTCCCTCCTCCCGATGCTCCCGCCGCAGACCGCGCTCGAACTCCTGGAGAAGCGGGTGGAGCGGCTCGACGACGAGATCGCCTCCCGGCACCGCCAGCTCGACGAGATCGGCGACAGCCTCCCCGAGCTGTTCATGGTCGAATTCCACTACCGCCAGGCGGTGCTGGATGCGGAGCGCGCGTACATCGCGGGGCTCGCATCGCGCATCCGGGACGGGTCGATCGGCGGCCTGCAGATGTGGGAGGGGCTGCACGCGCTCCTCCGCGAAGGACTCAGCATGGCCGACATCCAGCAGAGAGTGTCGGCGGGCGACTTCGGGCAGGAGGTGGCCGACCTGCTGGGCTAGAAAACGAACCGATGGCCGGAGAGCGGCAACTCTCCGGCCATCCAAACCCCAGTCGTTCCGTGAGGAACCTGCGTCAACAGTCACCGAGGGTCCATTTCCAATGGTATCGCGCGGGTCTCTCACGAACGGCTTCAGTCGAAAGGAAGCCATCGTGACAACCGAATATCCGTCGGCGCTCATCGCCGACGATCTCAGAAAGTCCTACCCGGCCGGCAGGGGCAAGCCGCCCGTGCGCGCCGTCGACGGCCTCAGCTTCACCGCTGAGACCGGCACCGTCTTCGGGCTGCTCGGCCCCAACGGCGCGGGCAAGTCCACCACCATCAAGATCCTCTCGACGCTCGCGCGTGCGGACTCCGGCCGCGCGATCGTCGCGGGCATCGACGTGGCCAGGTATCCGGGCAGAGTGCGCCGTTCGATCGGGTTCGTGGCACAGAAGTCCGTCGCGGACCCGACGGACACCGGCGCGGAGAACCTGGTGCTCGCCGGCAGGCTGCAGGGCCTGTCCGGTCGGGATGCGCGCGCACGGGCCGCAGAGCTGCTCGGCCGGTTCGGTCTGGCCGAGCACGCCACCCGCCAGGTGAAGACGTACTCGGGCGGCATGTCCCGCAAGCTCGACGTCGCCATCGGCCTGATGCACCGGCCCGCCGTGCTGTTCCTGGACGAGCCGACCACCGGCCTCGACCCGGAGGCGCGGGCGGAACTGTGGGCGGAGATCGAGCGGATGACCGCGTTCGAGAACATGACCGTGCTGCTCACCACGCACTATCTGGAGGAGGCGGACAGGCTCGCCAAGCGGCTCGCCATCGTCGACAGGGGAACGGTCGTGACGGCGGGGACCCCGGAGGAGCTGAAGAACGACCTCCGCGGCGACGCCGTGATCGTCGAGCTCACTGCAGACGGCGACCCGTTCGCGGCCCTGACCGCCCTCGGACGAGTGGATGCGCTGAGCGAGGTCGGCGGCGACGGCCGCACCCTGCGTGCCCGCGCAGACAGCGGCGCCGCCACGCTTCCGCTCGCGCTCGCAGCGCTCGAGGCGGCAGGCGTCGCCGTCGCGTCCGCGACCGTCGCACGGCCGAGCCTCGACGACGTCTACCTGCGGCACACCGGCCGCACCCTCACGAAAGCTCAGGAAACCGCTCAGGACTCAGCACTGGAGAACGCATCATGACCGCCATCGCCCCCACCCGCATCCGCTCGGAGCGCACGGCGTCCGGGCCGTCGTTCTTCACCCACACCGCCGTGCTGACCGCGCGCTTGCTGCGCGCAGCCTGGCGGATGCCGGTGTTCCTCGTGATGAACCTGGTGCAGCCGATCATCTGGCTGCTGCTGTTCGGGCAGCTGTTCAAGGCCGTCGTGCAGATCCCGGGCTTCGGCAACGGGCAGAGCTATCTGGAGTTCCTGACCCCCGGGATCGTGATGATGATGGCGCTGTTCGGCAGCGCGTGGTCGGGCACGGTCTACATCCAGGACATGCAGCGGGGTGTGATGGACAGGTTCCTCACGTCGCCGACCAGCCGCCCGGCGATGATCGTGTCCACCCTCGTCTATCAGTCGATCCTGGCCGTGGTGCAGTCGCTCGTGGTGCTCGGGATCGCGTTCTGGGCCGGGGCGCGGTTCGAGGGCGGCTTCACCGGGATCGTGCTGCTGCTGCTCGCGGTCGTGCTGTTGACGGCGGTGTTCTGCTCGCTCTCGAACGCGGTCGCGCTGCTGGCGAAGGAGCAGACGGCGCTGATCGGCATCTCGCAGCTGATCACGCTGCCTCTGATGTTCCTCAGCTCGGCGATCATGAACACGAAGCTCTCACCGGAGTGGGTGCAGAACGTCGCGGCGTACAACCCGTTCGAGTGGGCGGTGATCGTCGGCCGTCAGGCGCTCTCCGCGCATCCCGACTGGGCGTCGCTCTGGCTGCACGTCGGCCTGCTCGCCGCGCTCACCGTCGTGATGGCCGCTCTCGCCACCTCGGCCTTCCGCGCCTACCAGCGCTCCGCCTGACCCGAACAATCGAGTCCGAAGTTATTCACGCGCCACGCCGAGTGGCACCGTGAACAACTTCGGACTCGATGGCGTGGCGGCTTAGAACAGGTCGGGGGAGGGGGCGGACGCGTGCCGGATGGACACGTCGGCGTGACGGTCGAAGCGGTAGCCGACGCCGCGGACGGTGCGGACGATGTCCTCGTACCGTCCGAGCTTCGAGCGCAGGCGGCGCACGTGGACGTCGATGGTGCGCTCGTTCGGCACCTCGTCGTCCGCGGAGCCCCACAGCGACGAGATCAGCTCGGCGCGCTCGATGGTGCGGCCCTCGCGCAGCACCAGGTACTGCAGGAGCTCGAACTCCTTGTAGGTGAGCGCGGCGGTCTGGTTGTCGAGGAGGAGGCGCTTGCGCGAGATGTCGACGACGACGCCACCGGATGCGCGGTCCTCGTCCTCGTCCGGCGTCACCTGGTGGCGGTGCTTGGCGATGGCGGACGGGTCCTGCAGGGCGAGGCGGACGACATCCACGTCGCGTCCACCGGCTCCTTCTGGAGCGAGTGCGACGGCGGCGTACGTCTCGGCGGACGGTGCGATCTCGGCGGTGAGGCGCTTCAAGGCTTCGACGATGCGGCCGAGGTCGGTGCCGGCTGCAGCGGCCTTGGCCTCGTCGATGCCGACGTAGAGGACGAATCCGCGGGCCTCGGTGCCGTTCGGCACGGCGCGGATCTGGGTGGCGGGGACGGCGGGGGCGGCGGCCGGCGTCGGAACCGCTGCTGCGGGAGCCGGGGCTGCCGCGAGGTGACGGCTGGGGGAGTAAGCGGTGTCGATGGTTGCCAGAGACATGGGATGGGTCCTTTGCGATGATGCGGTGAATCCCCTGCCGGATACGGCGTCCCCGGGGGCGTCGAAACGTTCGACGTGTACAGGTAGGTGGCGGGGTGCGAGGATTCGCGAGTGTGTGTTGGGCCTGAGAGCGGCCGGTGTGCGGATGCGTGAGTGTGGCGCATCCGGGGAGCTGGTAGCCCTGTCCCGACTCAGTGGGTCGGCGGGCGGCTGGCTCGGCGAAGGGTCGTCAGATTAGCGACACATTCGGCAACACATGACCGAGTCGCGGCCGGGCATCATCATGCCGGCATCCCCAGGGGCCTCGAAGGAGGTCAGGGTACGCGAGTTGTCAGTCATGCATTGAAGTAAAGCGTCCCGTGACGGCCCGTGTCAAATCATTACGGAATGTTGCGACGTCTCTGTCGCATTCGTGGCTGCCGTCAGCAGGGGTGGACGGGTCAGACCGTGCCGTAGAGGCGGTCACCGGCGTCGCCGAGGCCGGGCACGATGTAGCCGTTCTCGTTGAGGCGCTCGTCGAGGGCGCCGAGCACGATGGTCACGTCGCGGCCCTCCGTCGCCTTCTCCAGGGCGGCGATGCCCTCCGGGGCGGCGAGAATGCAGATGGCGGTGACGTCGACAGCTCCGCGCTTGAACAGGAACTCGATGGCGGCGCCGAGCGAGCCTCCCGTTGCGAGCATCGGGTCGAGCACGAAGCACTGGCGGTCGGAGAGGTCGTCCGGCAGGCGCTCCGCGTACGTGGTCGGCTCGAACGTCACCTCGTTGCGCGCCATGCCGAGGAAGCCGACCTCTGCGGTCGGCATCAGGCGGACCATGCCCTCGAGCATCCCGAGCCCTGCGCGCAGGATGGGGACGACGAGCGGACGCGGCTCGCTGAGGGTGACGCCCGTGGTGGTGGTGACCGGCGTCTCGATCTCGACCGGCTCGACCTTGACGGAGCGGGTCGCTTCGTACGCGAGCAGTGTCACGAGCTCCTCGGTGAGCGCGCGGAACACCGGAGACGGGGTGTGCTTGTTGCGCAACACCGTCAGCTTGTGGGTGATGAGGGGGTGGTCGGCAACGTGCACTCGCATAGGCTCAAGGCTAACCGACGTTTCCCCCGTGAGGAGCCCGCGTGAGTCTGGCCGTCCCCGACGACTACGAGCAGTGGATGCGCCGCGCCATCGCCGACGCGCGGCTCGCCTTCGACACCGGCGACGTCCCGGTCGCCGCTCTGGTCGTCGACGAGAACGGTGAGGTCATCGGGACCGGCCGCAACGAGCGCGAGCTGCACAACGACCCGACCGCCCACGCGGAGGTGCTCGCGCTGCGCGAGGCAGCAGCATCCAGGGACGACTGGCACCTGGAGGGATGCACGCTCGTCGTCACCCTCGAACCGTGCGTGATGTGCGCGGGCGCCGTGCTGGCCGCCCGGGTGCCGCGCGTGGTGTTCGGCGCCTGGGACGAGAAGGCTGGGGCGGCGGGGTCGGTGTACGACGTGCTGCGCGACCGCAGGCTGAACCACCGGGTCGAGGTGTACGCGGGCGTGCTGGCCGAGGACTGCGCCGACCTGCTGCTGGACTTCTTCCGCGCGAAGCGCTGAGGGCGCGGCGGCGCGCGCGGCGCAGGCGGCGGCGCGCTACGGCAGCTGCGCCAGCCACTCCGAGAACGCTGCGCGGGATGCGGCCTGCATCGCCGCGGAGTACTGCTCGCGGTCGCGGCGCATGGCGTCGGGGTCGATCGCATGCTCGTCCAGCTCGTTGTACCCGTCGGACACCCAGCGCTCGTGCATCTCGTCGGTGACCTCCGGGTGGAACTGCACGGCGAGGGCGAAGTCCCCGATCGCGAACGCCTCGTTGGAGTAGTCGCTCGAGGATGCGAGCAGCGTCGCGCGCTCCGGCAGGTCGAACGTGTCGCCGTGCCACTCCACGACGGGGACGCCGTCGAAGTGCCTGATCGGCGACTCCGCTCCCGCCGCCGTCGGCTCGACCCTGCGGAAGCCGATCTGCATCGTGCCGCCCTTGTAGACGCGCTCGCCGAGGGCGCCGGCCATCAGCTGCGCGCCGAGGCACACCCCGAGCGTCGGGAGTTCGGTGTCGAGTCTCTGCCTGATGAGGGCCTGCTCGTGCGCCAGGTGCGGGAACTCGCGCGTCTGGTATGCACCCATCTCGCCGCCGAGGATGACGAGGAGGTCGGCCGTCTCCGCATCCACTGCCGTCAGGTCCTCGGTCGTCGCGTCGACCACGCTGACCTCGTAGCCGTGCTCGGCCAGGACCGGCCCGATGTTGCCGAGGTGGATGGTGGGGTCGTGCTGCAGCACGACGGCGCGGCGGGTCACTCGAGGCCCTTGATGACGATGGCGTCCGTGGCCGGGTGCTTCTCGTTGGGGTCGATCCACACATCCGGTTCGATGTAGATGACCCGCGCGGACGGCACGGCGGCACGGATGCGGCGCTCGACGCTGTCGATGGCGGCCGCGACCTCGGAGAGCCTGCGCTCGCCGTAGATCGCGAGCTTCACGCCCACCAGCAGCTCGTCCGGTCCGAGGTACAGCGTCTTCATGTGGATGATGCGCTCGGCCTCGTCGCCGTCGAGGATCGCCTTCTCGATGGCCGCGACGTCTTCGTCGCTCGCGCCCTCGCCCACCAGCAGGCTCTTCGTCTCCATGCCCAGGATGACGGCGACGGTGATCAGCAGCGCGCCGATGAGGAGCGTGCCGATCGCATCCCACACCCCGTTGTGCGTGATGATCGTGAGGCCGACGCCCAGCAGCGCGAATACCAGACCGGTGAGCGCCGCGACGTCTTCGAGCAGCACGACCGGCAGCTCGGGGGCCTTGGCGCGGCGGATGAACTGCGGCCACGACATGCTCTTCTTGTGCGGGCGGGACTCGTGCACCGCCGTGCGGAGCGAGAACGACTCCAGGCCGATTGCGATGACCAGCACCAGCAGCGGCAGCCACCAGTTCTCGAGGGGATGCGGGTGCGTCAGCTTCTCGATGCCCTCGTATAGGGAGAAGACGCCACCGACGGAGAACAGGATGATCGAGACGACGAACGCGTAGACGTAGCGCTCGCGGCCGTAGCCGAAGGGATGCTCCTTGTCCGCCTTCTTCTTCGCCTGGCGTCCGCCGAGCAGCAGGAGCAGCTGATTGCCGGAGTCCGCCACGGAGTGGACGCCCTCCGCGAGCATCGACGACGAGCCGGAGAAGGCCCACGCGATGAACTTCGTGATGGCGATCCCGAGGTTGGCGGCGAAGGCCGCGACGATTGCCCTGGTTCCACCCGATGCGCTCATGGCAACATCCTAGGATGGCGAGCATGACCGACACGCAGAACGTCACGCTCCCGACGATCGCCATGCTCGGAGCAGGCTCCATGGGCCGCGCCATCCTCAGCGGCCTTCTCGCGCCCGGCGTCACCGTCCAGGGCGGCATCCGGGTGACCAACCGCTCGGCGGCGCGCGCCGCGGAACTCTCCGGCACAGCAGGGGTGACCGCGTACGCCACCGAGACCAAGGCCGACGCGAACCGCCTCGCCGTGGACGGCGCCGAAATCGTCATCGTGGCCGTGAAACCGGCGATGGTGCCGGACCTGCTGCGCGAGATCGGCGCATCCCTCACCCCCGGCGCCGTGGTCGTGAGCGTCGCGGCCGGCGTGACGACGGCGACGTTCGAGTCGCTGCTGCCGCAGACCGTGACCGTGGTGCGGTCGATGCCGAACACGCCGGCCGTGGTCGGCAAGGCGGTCACCGGCATCAGCGGAGGCAACCGCACGCGGCCGGACGACCTCGCGCTGGTGCGCACGCTGTTCGAGACGGTGGGCGAAGTGGTCGAGGTCCCCGAATCCCAGCTGGATGCGCTCGGCACCATCTCCGGCTCCGGCCCCGCATACGTGTTCTTCCTGATCGAGCAGCTGACCGCCGCCGCCGTCGCCAAGGGCTTCACGCCGGAGCAGGCGGCGACCCTGGTCAACGGCACCTTCCTCGGCGCCTCCGAGCTCCTCGTCTCCTCCGGCGAGGACCCCGCAGAGCTCCGCCGCCGCGTCACGAGCCCCGGCGGCACCACGGAGCGCGCCATCGCCGTCCTCGCCGACGCCGACCTCGCCTCCCTCTTCACGCGCGCCACCGACGCCGCCCTCGCCCGCTCCCGCGAGCTCGCCGCCTCCTAGCCGGCCGCGGCGCGTCATTCCTGATCGAACCCTGACGTGTTGAGGCCCGCCGCCGTAACGGCGGCAGCCGTCGCCTGGATGAAGTCGTACGCGATCCCTGCGCCGTCGGACGCTCGGGCGACCGCCCACACTCTGCGCTTCATGCCGGGGAGGGCGGTGGCGGCGAGTCGGGTCATGTCGAGTGAGCGGAGCGCTGTCCCTGGCATGGTGACCACGCCCAGTCCCGCGGCGACGAAGGATGCCTGGACGTTGATGTCCTCTGTGCGCAGCGAGACCCTGGGCTGGAAGCCGGCGGCGAGGCAGACGGCTTCGATGCCGGCCTGGCAGCGCTCGCACCCGGCGATCCAGCTGGAGTCCCGATGGTTGGCGACGCGGTCGTCCGGGGTGGTGCTCAGCAGGTAGATCGGGTCGTCGTAGAGCTTGACCGCGGCGAACTCGTCACCGACGGGCGCGTCATCCGGGCGGTGCATCACCGCGACGTCCACCTCGTTCCGGCGCAGGAGCGCCATCGAGTCGATGGGGTCGCTCTCCTGCAGCTCCAGGGCGATGTCGTCGTAGTCGTCTTGCAGGCGACGGAGCGCAGGGGGCACGAGTTCGAGAAGCGCAGACTGGAACGCGGCGATGCGCAGTCTGCTGCGGAGCTGGCGGCTGAGCGCGGTGACCTCGGACTGGGTTTCGTCCAGTCGTCGCAGGATGTCGCGGGCGCGGGATGCGAGGAGCTGCCCTTCCGGGGTGAGCACGATTCCGCGGCCACGGCGCACGGTGAGTGCTGCGCCGACGTGCTCCTGCAATCGGCCCAGGTGATGGCTGACCGAGGCCTGGGCGTAGTGAAGTTCTTCCGCGGCCGCGGTGAGGGATCCGGTGCGCGCGATGGCGTCGATGACGCGGAGCTGGTTGATCTCCATTCATCGACCATACCGATGAATACCAGCAAATCATTGCCTTGATCGATTTTATGGATGCGGCGAGCATCGAAGCATGACCAGATCGAGCGAGGCAGGCGCCGGCTACGGCCGGCTGTTCCTCGACCGCGAGTTCCGTGCCCTGTGGGCCGGAAGCGCACTGGGGACGGCATCAACCTCGATGGCCGGGCTGGCTCTCGGTCTTCTCGTGCACGCCGAAACCGGTTCCGCGTTCCTGACCGCGCTGGTCGTGTTCGGTCCCTCGCTCGCGCAGCTGTTCGGGGCGAGCGCGCTCATGTCGGCCGTCGACACGGTGCCACCCCGGATGCTGCTTGCGGCGTCGGGGGCGGCGCTGGCGATCGCGTTCACTGCGCAGGCAGCGTTCGATCTGGCACCGGCCGGGCGACTCGCGATCGTGGTGTGCACCTCGGTGGTCCTGTCTCTCGCCAGCGGCGCCCGCTGGGGGCTGCTGGCCGACGTCGTGCCGGCGAACCGTTACGCGCTCGCCCGTTCGGCGATGAACGTCTCGGTCGGCGTGATGCAAGTGGTCGGCTTCGCGCTCGGCGGTGTTCTGTCGGTTCTGTGGGCTCCAACCGCGATCTTCTGGCTCGCGACGGGCTGCTCCGCGGTGGCCGCGCTGGTGAGCTGGTTCGGGATCGGGTCGCACGCGCCGCGGCGTTCCGGACGGCCCGGTTTCCGGGCGACGTGGGCGGCCAACACGCTGCTCCTGCGTCAGCCGTCCACCCGGTGGCTTCTGATCGCGCTCTGTGTCCCGAACGGCCTGGTCGCCGGATGCGAGGCCCTCTTCGTCTCGTACGCGCCGTCAGCAGCGGCTTCGTTCTTTGTGGCCGGCGCCGCAGGAATGCTCGCCGGGGACGTGCTCATGGGCCGGGTGCTGACCGAGCGCTCACGAAGGGTCGGCACCGAGTGGTTACGGCTGCTGCTTCCGGTTCCGTTCCTGGTCTTCGTCCTCCAGCCGCCGATCCCTGTCGCGGCCGTGATGGTTGGGATCGGATCGATCGGGTACGCCGCCTCGCTCGGCCAGCAAGAGCTCCTAGTCGCGGTGACTCCGCGTGAGCTCACCGGCCAAGTCTTGGGAGCAGAGTCATCCGCCCGGGTCGCCGTCCAAGGCGTCGCCGCAGCCGTGGCGGGTGGCCTCGCCGAGATCGTGCAGACCGGGCTGGCGATCGGTCTGCTCAGTCTCACCTCGATCGCGGTCTCGGTGATGCTCATCCCGTGCCTTGGCCGGGCCGTCCACTCAAGGCCGGCCGGCCAGCCTCTCCTCCATCAATGAAAGGACAACAGCAATGCGAAAACTGATCGCCCAGCAATGGGTCACGCTCGACAACATTGTCGCCGAAGAGGACGGGGGCCTCGGCTTCGTCTCCGGCGAACCCTTCGACGACGGCACAAGGACCCCGTTCCAGGACAGCGCCATGAACCTCATCGAGTCCGTCGACACGATGATCCTCGGCGCCACGACGTACACGCAGTCCACGGGATGGGCCACCGCCGACGACCAGGGCGAGTACGGCCGCAAGCTCAACGAGCTCGCCAAGTTCGTCGCCTCCAGCACGCTCGACGACGCCCCGTGGGGAGACTTCCCTGCGGCGACGGTGGTCGCCGACCCGGCGGCGACCATCCGGCGGCTCAGAGAGCAAGACGGCAAGAACCTCTGGCTGTGGGGGAGCCTGACGCTCATGCAATCCCTTTTCGACGAAGGCCTCATCGACGAAGTCCGGCTGCTGGTCTGCCCGACGACACGCGGCGCCGGACGCCGTTTCTTCCAGGACCGCCAGGATCTGTCCCTGATCGAGGCGACAGGCTTCGAGAACGGGGTCGTCCTTCTCCGCTACGAGGTGAAAAGCAAATGACCATCAGACTCGACAACGTCGGCATCGCCGTCCGCGACATCGAGGAAGCGATCTCCTTCTTCACCGACCTCGGCCTCTCGATTCTGGGGCGCGACACGGTCAGCGGCGAATGGGCCGACACCGCCGTCGGACTCGACGGCAACCACGCCAAGATCGCCGTGCTCCAGACACCGGACGGCCACGGCCGGCTCGAGTTCTTCGAGTACATCCACCCGGATGCCATCGAGACCACACCGACCCTCCCGAACGAGATCGGAATGCACCGCGTCGCATTCACCGTCGACGACATCGACGCCGCGCTCGCGATCGCCGCGCAGTACGGATACCACCCGCTTCGGGGTGTGGCAACCTACGGTGACTTCTACAAGCTCACCTACCTGCGCGGCCCTAGCGACATCCTCGTGATGTTCGCCCAGGAACTCACGCCCGCCCGAACCTGACAACGCCGCATGCCCGGATCGTGCCGCGGGGCGGGCGCGGCAGGCAGGCGGCGCCGGTCAGGAGTCGAGGGCGGCGAAGCGCTCGATGTCGGAGGAGGAGCCGGAGACGATGATGAGGTCGTGGTTGGAGACCACGGTGTCCGCCGTCGCGTAGGTGAACGGCTTGCCGGGGCTCTTCACGCCGACCACGGTGATGTGGTACTTCGTGCGCACGCCGGACTCGGTGAGGTTGATGCCGCGGATGGGCTTCGGCGGGTACATCTTGACCAGGGCGAAGTCGTCGTCGAATTCGATGAAGTCGAGCATCCGGCCGGAGACCAGGTGGGCGACGCGCTCGCCGGCCTCCGCCTCCGGGTAGATGACGTGGTTGGCGCCGATGCGTTCCAGGATCTTGCCGTGCGACTGCGAGATGGCTTTGGCCCAGATCTGCGGTACCTTGAGGTCGACCAGGTTGGCGGTGATGAGCACGCTCGCCTCGATGGACGAGCCGACAGCGACGACGGCGATGGAGAAGTCCTCCGCCCCGATCTGGCGCAGCGTCTCGATCGAGCGGGCGTCGGCCTGCACCGTGTGCGTCACCCTGTCCGCCCACTTCTGCACCAGTCCGGCGTCCGTGTCGATGGCGAGCACCTCGCGGTCCAGCCGGTCGAGCTCTCCCGCCGTCGCTGCGCCGAAGCGGCCGAGCCCGATCACCAGGACGGGAGCGTTGTGCTTGATCCGGTCAACCAACGAGCGGCCTCTCCTCAGGGTTCTGGTACAGCTGCTTGCGCTGGCTCTGGGCGAGCGCCGCGGCGAGTGTCACTGTACCAACGCGCCCGCAGAACATCGTGGCCGCCATCACGTACACCCCCGCATCCGGCAGCTTCTCCGTCAGGCCGGTCGACAGGCCGCAGGTGGCGAACGCGGAGATCACGTCGAACAGCACGTGGTCGAGCGGCGCCTTGGTGATCTGCAGGATCAGGATGCTCGACACCGCCACGATCGTCGCACCCCACAGCGCCACCGCCACCGAGAGCCGCAGCACGTCGATCGGGATGCGGCGACGGAACGCATCCATCGACTCCACCCCGCGCGCCTCCGCGAACGCCGCGAGGAACAGTACGGCGAGCGTCGTCACCTTGATGCCGCCGGCCGTGGATGCGGACCCGCCGCCGATGAACATCAGCATGTCGGTCACCAGCAGGCTCGAGCCGTGCAGGTCGTCGATCGGCACCGTGGAGAACCCGCCCGACCTGGCCATCGTCGACAGGAACAGCGACTGGAAGACGGTGTGGCCGGCATCCAGGTGACCGAACGTCTTCGGGTTGTCCGCCTCGAGGACGATGTAGAGCACGGCGCCGGCGACCAGCAGGATCACCGAGGTCACCAGGGTCAGCTTCACGTGGATGGACCAGCGACGGCGACGCTTGCGCAGGTTCGTCGCGATGGCGAGGATCACCGGGAAGCCGATCGCCCCGAGGAAGACGCCGATCATCAGCGCGCCGAGGAACCAGAAGTCCTCGGCGAACGGGGCGAGACCTTCCGCGTTCGGCGTGAATCCGGTGTTCGTGAACGCCATCGCCGCGTAGTAGATGCTCTCCCAGAGCGCTGTGCCGAACGGGATCCCGGCGATCAGCATCCGGGGCAGCAGCAGCAACCCGACGACGCCCTCGATCACCACCATGCTGAGGGCCACCGTGATGAGCAGCTTGCCCACCTCGCCCAGCCGCACGGCCTGTCCTTCTGCCACCGGGCCGGCGTGGATGCGCAGCGGGTTGCTGTCGCTCGCGGCCATCAGCTTGGCGCGCAGTCCCAGCTTGCGCGAGACCACCAGGCCCAGGATGCTCGCCATCGTCAGCACGCCGACCGCGCCGATCTGCACACCGAAGAACACCAGCAGGTGGCCGAAGACGCTCCAGTGCGTCGCCATGTCCACGGTGGAGAGGCCGGTCACGCAGATGACGCTGACCGCGGTGAAGAGCGCGTCGGCGAGCGGGGTGGTCGACCGGGCTGTGGTGGCGATCGGAAGCGAGAAGAGCAGCGTGAAGACCAGGATCAGCAGGGTGAAGACGAGGATCGCGAACCGCGAAGGGCTCCTGCTCGCGAAACCGTTGATGCCGTCGCGCATCCGACCGGCCGGCGTCAGGCTCATCCGCCCGGACGTCTGTGTCGCTCGCATGACCGTTCCTCCCGCCGACAGCTTGGGACATGGTACTCCGCTGGGCGAGTGACTAGCCTGGGGTGATGGCCGACATCTTTGACGTGATCGCGGATGCGACGCGGCGCGACATCCTGCGAGTGCTTCTCGACCGCCATGCCGACGATGTCCATTCCTCCGGAGAGATATCGGTCTCCGAGATCGTGTCGACGCTGGAATTGAGCCAGCCGACGGTCTCCAAGCACCTCAAGGTGCTGCGCGAGGCCGGGCTCGTCTCGGTGCGCGAGGAGGGTCAGCACCGCTACTACCGGCTGGATGCTGCACCCCTGGAGGCCGTCGAGGACTGGGTCATTCCGTTCACGGCATCCGATGTCGACCTCGCGGCGATCGAAGACCAGCTGGCCGACGAGACGCGTGAGTTCGCGAGCACGGTCGGCAAGGTGCTCGCCGACACCGGCCACCGGGTGACCACCGCCGTGGAGCGCGTGACGCCCCGCAAATGGCGTCGCGACTGACCGCTGCACGACCTCCACTTGTCTGCGAGCCCCGGCGGGTTCTAGAGTTCGTGTCACCACTCGTGTCACACGAGTACCATGACAGCAGAAGAAGGACTTGGCAGATGGCACGCGATCTCTCGGATGTGCGCTTCCTGACGGTCGCCGAGGTGGCCGACATGATGCGCGTCTCCCGCATGACCGTGTACCGCCTCGTGCACTCGGGGGAACTCCCCGCCATCCGTTTCGGGCGCTCCTTCCGGGTGCCGGAATCGGCCGTAACACAGGCTCTTGAGAATCACGTCGCCGACACAGCGTGACGTCGGGTAGACTGTTGGCTTGTGTCGCCGCGCATTCCGCGGCCAGCCCCCTAACTTTGTGAGGTCTACGTGGGTTCCGTTATCAAAAAGCGTCGCAAGCGTATGGCGAAGAAGAAGCACCGCAAGCTTCTTCGCAAGACGCGCCACCAGCGTCGCAACAAGAAGTAGACCTCGGTCTGCAGCTCAGGCGTCGGCCCCTCGGGACCGACGCTTTTTGCTGCCCGGAGCCGGATAGGCTGGATGCGTGTCCAGCGTCTCCCTCACCCTGATCGGCAAGCCGGGGTGCCACCTCTGCGATGACGCCCGTGAGGTGATCGGCGCCGTGATCGGCGACCTGCCTCCCGGAGCGCCGACCGTCGTGGTGGACGAGCGGAACATCCTGGAGGAGCCCGAGCTGCACGCGCAGTACGTCGAGGACATCCCCGTGGTGCTCGTCCATGGCAGGGTCCACACCTATTGGCGCGTCGATCCTGCGCGTCTCCGCACCGCACTCCTGGAGGTCCGATGACCATTCGCCATGTCGTCTCGTGGAAGCTCGCCACCTCGGATGATTCCGAGCGCGCAGAGCAGGCCGCGGCTGTGAAGGCCGGCCTGGAGTCGCTGCCCGCGACCATCCCGGAGATCCTCGCGCTGGAGGTCGGGGTGAACGCGCTGAGCGCCGACAACTTCGACGTCGTGCTGATCAGCGACTTCGCCGACGAGGATGCGCTGCAGCGCTACGTCGACCACCCGGATCACCAGAGGGTCGCCGCGTACATCCGGTCGGTGGTCGGCGGTCGTTCCGCCGTCGACTTCCGCGTCTGACCTCTGGCCTCGGCCGAAAACGCAATCGAGTCCGGACTTATGCACGGCCGACACGGCGTGTCGCGTGCATAAGTCCGGACTCGATTATTCGGAGCCGGAGTCAGACGATGGGGGTGTCGTCGATCTCGGCGTCGGTGCGGCGGTAGTCCGCGATGAACTGGGCGTGCGACGGGGCGTACAGGGCCTTGACCAGGTCGCCGGCCTTCTCGCCGTCGCGCTCCTTCGCCGCCGCCGCGATCTCCGCGATGCGCGCGGGGAGGTCGTCGGTGTCGAACGGGCGCTGCCAGACGCTGATGTAGCGCAGCAGCTGCGGGCTGAGGCCCTCGCTCACGCTCACCAGGACGTCGTTGCCGGTGTTCCGCTCGAATTCGAGGAAGAACTCGTTGAGCGTGTGGCCGAGCGCGGGAAGGTCGCCGGACTTGGCGAGCTTCTTCGCCTCCTTGGCCAGCTTGTCGAGCCGGGAGGCCGCCGCGTTGTCGAGCGCGGGGACCGCGCTGCGCGCCGCACGCTCGTGCAGGAGCCCGGAGATGTAGACGGCCTCGTCGATCGCGCGCATGTCGATCGGCGCGACGCGGGTGTACCGGTTCGGGGCCATCTCGACGAGGCCGATCTCGGCGAGTTTCATCAGCGCTTCGCGGATCGGGGTGCGGGAGACGCCGAGCCAGGCGGTCAGCTTCTCGTCGAGGAGGGTCTCACCCGGTTCGAGCGTGCCGTCGAGGATGCCGTCGTAGAGACGGTTGTACACGACATCGCGGAGGAGCTGACGCTCGACCGGCGCGGTGTCTTTGACGGGGAGCGGCATCAGTTCTCCTTCTTCTCGAGCGCGGCGAACTCGTCGACGAGCTGAGCGAGTGCTTTGGACCAGTAGCCGTCCACGGCGGTGGCCGCCTTGTCGGCGTTGCCCGCGACGGACGCCTCCACGATGGTGGTGAGGTACGGCAGGCTCGCCTCGAACGCGCTCGTGCTCGGGGCCGCGATGAGCGCCCGGCGGATCTCGGGAAGGTGGCGGTTGAGCAGGCGGGCGACGGTCTTGTTGTCGAGCCTGCGCACGTAGACGTTGATGAAGTCGTCGGCGAACGACTTGTCGCGGATGAGCGCTCCGAGGTCGTCTCCGCTGGTGGCCCTGGCGGCGAAGTCGCGCAGCGTGGCCTTGTCGTCGTCGGTGAGGAGAGCGGTGGAGTCGCGCACCACGCCGTGGAGGAGCGTGCCGACGGTCTCGATGAGCCCGCGCAGACGGACGGCGTCGATCGGGGTGACGCGCGTGCGCTTCTGCGGCATGATCTCGACGAGGCCCATGGACGCGAGCTGGTTCAGCGCCTCGCGCACCGGGGTGCGGGACACCCCGACCCACTTCTCGATCTCAGCGTCGTAGAGCTGCTCGCCGGGGGTGAGATCGCCGTCGACGATCGCGTCGAGCAGGCGAAGGAAGACTTCGTCTCTGATGAGCCGTCGTGGGCTGACGGTCTCGGTAATGGGTACAGGCATACATGAATATTACATCCGCCGAGTTCGAATTCAAGCCATTGGGAGCACGAATGTCGCGGATGTGGGATCGGAGCGTCTGGGATGCAGATCACTGTGGTGATGGATGCGGGAGCGTCATCCTGTGAAGTCTCCCATGTCAAATATGAGTATAGCTTATCGGGCGCGAACGCACGACGGGCGCGGTGCCCAGACTCGCTGGAGCACCGCGCCCGAAGAGGCTCGGAACGCGCCGATCAGAACTTGTTGCCGAGCGCCTTCGCCTTGAGCGCGTCGAACTCTCCGGCGCTGATGACGCCCTGGTCGAGCAGTTGCTTGGCCTTGGCGATGTCGTCGGCGGGGGAGGCGGAGGCGACCTGCCGGATGTAGTCGTCCGCCTGCGACTGAGCCTGCTGCACATCCCGTGCCTGGCGCTCCGCCATGCCGCGGCCGCGTGCGATCAGGTAGACGAGCGCCGTGAGGAAGGGCAGGAAGATGAGGAAGATGACCCAGAGCGCCTTCCACCAGCCGTTCAGCGTGCGGTCGCGGAACAGGTCACCGATGATCGCGAACAGTGCGAACAGGTATGCGATGAACGCGAAGGCCCAGAAGATGAGCCAAATGACGTTCCAGAAGTTGTTCCACATGGTCTGACTGCCCTTCCGACGAGCCGCCCGATGCGGCATCTGAGCACACGCTAGTGCTCGCGTCGGGCGCGGCGCTAGCAAAATCGGTCCAATGCATACATTGCAGAAACCGCCTGTCGGAGGCAGCGGGTTAGGCTGACGCCATGCTGCCGCAGATCCCACCGCACACGTGGCGCGGCAGGAGCGCTGCTGCGACAGCGCTGTTCGTGCTCTGGCTCGTGGTCGGGGTGCCGATCGCCCTGGCGGCCGGGCTCGTGCTGCTGGTGCTCGGCGTGGCGGTCGCCGTGGTCGCGCTGGTCGTCTGGCTGCTCTGGGCGGGGATCGCCTGGCTGTGGTTCGCGATCGTGCGGGCGCAGCGCATCCCGTACCCGTTCCGGTTGCTGCCGCCGAAGAACCGCCGGTCGCGTCGGCTGGCGGGCAGCTCGCTCTACCTGCAACTCGCTCCGCGGCTCGTCGGCGGCGTCGCTCGTCTCGCCGGGGCGCTGTTCGGACCCCTGCTGCTGGCGACGAGCATCGCCGGTCTGTTCTCCGCACGCTGGCGTGCCCGCCCGTATTTCGCGGTGTTCACGCTGCCCGCCGTGCTCCGCAAGGTGGTGAACCTGGGGCGCAGACGCGGGCTGCTGCGCGACGGCCACGACGCGGACATCCTCCGTTACGACGCCTTCCTCTCCGGGGCGTTCCCGCACATCCTGGACTTCCTCGACTGGTGGCGCGACCCGCAGGCGCCCCGCGACTACACGCCGTCTCCCGGGCTGGTGGATGTGCCGGCGGGACTCCTCGGCCTCGACCTGGAGCCGTATCCCGACCCCCTCGGTTATCCGGGACTGGCCGCCGGAGCGCTCCGCCGTCACAGCATCCGGAGTCTGCGCGAGGTGTTCCTCAGCCAGCGCGAAATCGACGACCTGTGCGACCCCGACCTCGACGACCGGGCAGACGTCGGCCTCATCCGCGTGGCGAGCCGGGTGGATGCGCACGGGCTGCGGCATTGGATCGTCCAGTTCCCGAGCACCAAGTCCTGGCACCCGCGCTCAGGCGCCGCCCCCAACGACCTCACGGCCGACCTCGTGATCGGCGCAGAGCAGGAGCCGACCGCCACCCGCGCCGCCATCGCGACGATGCGGGATGCGGGCATCCGGCCGGGCGAGCCTGTGCTGCTCGCGGGGTTCAGCCTCGGCGGCATGGTGGCGGCGCAGGTGGCCGACCGGGCGACGCGCGCCGGTCTCACCGTGGCGCATCTCGTGGTGGCCGGGACCCCGCTCGGCCGGGTGCGCATCCCGGACGGTGTGCGGGTGCTCGCGCTCGAGCACGTGCTCGACATCGTCCCGCGCATCGACGGCAGGGAGAACCCGGTGCGCCCGCCGCTCTCCGCGCAGGGGACGGACGGCTTCGTCACGGTGAAGGCCGGCCCGCTGCTCCCCGTCGGCTTCCGGCTCGGCGCGCTGCACCAGTCGACGGCGTACGCGGACACGGCGAAGGCCATCGAGGAGCAGCCACCGGATGCGCTCGTCGCGTCCATGCTCGACGAGCTCGCGGTGTACTTCGGCCAGGGCCAGACCGTCGTCGACCACGCCATGCTGCGCACGGGCGGCCTCGGCCCGCAGCCGTCCGTGCCGTTCTACCTGCACAGCACGGTGCAGGAGGGGATCACGCGCGGGACGCTCCGCCAGACGCTCCGTCGCATCCCTGACGTGATCGCTGTCGACGTCTACCAGTCGAGGGCCGGGTTCGCCACGACCATCCTCTGGAACGCCGACGTGCTCGTGCGCAGCTTGAAGCCGTGGTTCACCACGGTGGAGCGGTTCGCCGTCTACCGCGGCCTGTTGTCGCTTCTGAAGCGCCGCCGAGCGGTCGGCATCCACTTCCGGCTGCAGGCGAAAGAGACGCCGGGGGTCACCTGGGAGGCGACGGTGCAGCGGATGGCGGACGGGCAGTGGAGGGAGATCCTCGACGTCTCGTTCGACGACGCTGCCGCCGAGGGGGAGTTCGACGATGCGTTTCCCGGTGGAGCGGAGCCGACGGTCGTGTTCTACCCTCCGTCGGCCTTCGATCCCGTCGTGGACGCATCCCGTCGCTGACCTGGTCGTAGGATGAGGCCCACGCGAACGAGGAGGTCACCGTGGGACGTGAAGGTTACTGGACGACCGACCCGACGGATGCCTTGCGCGTCGGCCCCGGTTTCCGGCTGGACGCCCAGGATGCGGCGGCGAAGCCCGGGTTCGACGGACACAAGTCCGACGGGGAGGCGGCGCTCGCCGAGGGGGCCGGGATCCTCGCCGACCTCCAGGAGCGGCTGTACGCGGCGGGCACGGTGGGCGACAAGCGCAGCCTGCTGCTCGTTCTGCAGGCGATGGATACAGCGGGCAAGGGCGGCATCGTCTCCCACGTCGTCGGGGCGGTCAACCCCGGCGGGGTGCGGTACGCCGGGTTCAAGAAGCCGACGCCGGAAGAGCTGGCGCACGACTTCCTCTGGCGCGTGGACCGCGAGGTGCCGTCCGCGGGCCAGCTCGGGGTCTTCGACCGCTCGCACTACGAGGACGTGCTGATCGGGCGGGTGCGGCAGCTGGCCCCCGCCGACGAGATCGAGCGGCGCTACGGCGCGATCAACGGCTTCGAGGAGGAGCTGCGGGAGAGCGGGACCACGATCGTGAAGGTGATGCTGCACCTCAGCAAGGACGAGCAGCGCGCCCGCCTGGCCGACCGGCTGGAGCGGCCGGAGAAGCACTGGAAGTACAACCCGGGCGACGTGGACGAGCGGCAACTCTGGGACGAGTATCAGGCGGCGTACCAGGTGGTCTTCGACCGCACCTCGACGGAGGGCGCTCCGTGGTACGTGGTGCCCGCCGACCGCAAATGGTATGCCCGGCTGGCGGTGCAGCACCTACTCATCGATGCCCTGGAAGGCATGAATCTCGACTGGCCGGCGCCCGAATACGACGTGGAGGAGGAGAAGAGGAGGCTTGCGGCGTCCTGACGCCGATCAGCCGAACGCTTCGACCACCGGACGGAACTTCATCGTCGTCTCGACCAGCTCACGCTCCGGCACGGAGTCCGCGACGATTCCGGCGCCGGCATATGCCGTGATGTCGCCGGATTCGGAGACCTGAGCGCAGCGCAGCGCGATGGCCCACTCGCCGTCTCCGTCTCCGCCGACCCAGCCGACGGGACCGGCGTACCGGCCGCGGTCGAACGGTTCGAGTTCGTGGATGACGGCCATCGCATCCCGGGTCGGGGTGCCGGCGACGGCGGCGGTCGGGTGCAGGGCGTCGACCAGGTCGAGCGAACTCGACCCGTCGCTCAGGGTGCCCTGCACGTCGGTCGCGAGATGCCAGAGGTTCGGCAGCTTCAGCGTGAACGGCAGGTCGCTCGCCGCGAGATCCGCGCTGTGCTCACGCAGGGCGTCGACGACGCTCGAGACTGCGTACCGGTGCTCGTCCTGGTCTTTGGTGCTGCTGGCCAGGGTGACGGCGGCGTCGTGGTCGCTGACGCTGTCGGCCCCGCGGGAGATGGTGCCGGCGAGCACGCGAGCGCTGACCGTGCCGTGGTCGACGCGCACCAGGGTCTCCGGGGAGGAGCCGACGAGTCCGTCGACGGCGAAGGTCCAGCACTCCGGGTAGCCGAGGGCCAGCTCGACCAGCGCGCGACGGACGTCGGACTCGTGCGGGAGGTGGCCGGTGAGGTCGCGGGCAAGAACGACCTTGCGCAGGTCGCCGTGCCGGATGCGGTCGACGGCCGCCTGCACGGCGGCGCGGTATCCCTCCTTGCCGAGCGAACCGGGAAGCAGGGTGAGACGGTACTCGTCGCCGAACGGCGTCGGACGGGGGAGGCGCGACGCGGATGAGGCAGCACCCGGTGCGCCGGTGCCGGTGCCGGTGCCGTCGGCGTCGTCGGCCGGTCGGATGCGCGTGATCCAGCTGCGCCCATCGCGGCGGCCGATCACGAATTCGGGCACGATCAGCACACTCGGCGCTGTGCTGTCGTCGGCGAACGCGAACGTGCCGAATGCGACCAGCCCGGTGCCCGGCTTGCCGACGGCGTCGGTGACGGACGCCTGCGAGACGACCTCTCTCCACGCGGCGGCGGCAGCGCGCATCCGGTCGTTGCCGGAGAATTCGAGCCGCAGCGCCTCCCCGATGCCCGCCATTCCTTCTCCCTTGCGGAGCCACAGCAACGGGTGCCTGGCGTCGAGGAAAGGGATGAGCTGACGAACGTCGTCGATGGGGGTGGTCTCGACCAGGAGTGCCGTTGCGCTCGATGTCCGGGGCGTGGTCGCTGTTGCTGTCACCCGATCAGCCTACGCCCGGGATGCTGGGCGCCGGATGCGCGCAGGCTGGGGGTTGTCGGGGGCTGTGGGGAGGTGTGCTGGGGGTTGCGGGTCGCCGTGGCTGGGGGCAGCGTGGCATCCGTACCGGGGTTGCGGCATCCGTGGCTGGGGCCGCAGCGGCCTCACAGGGAGCTGGAATGCATGGCGCAGCGGTGCCGCCTAAGCTAGGGGGGTGAGTAAGGCCGACCTCAGCAAGCAGCCCGCCCAGGTCGCCGCCATGTTCGATCAGGTGTCGACGCACTACGACAGGACCAACAACGTCCTCTCGATGGGCAACGCGGCACTCTGGCGTGTGGCGACGACCAAAGCCGTCGGCCCGCGCGCCGGCGAGACCATCCTCGATGTCGCGGCGGGCACCGGCACGTCCAGCGCGTCCCTCGCGAAGAACGGTGCGACCGTCGTCGCCGCCGACTTCTCCGAAGGGATGATCGAGGTCGGACGACGCCGCCAGCCGGACAACCCGTTCGTCCGCTTCGTCCAGGCCGACGCCACCCAGCTTCCGTTCGACGACGACGAGTTCGACGCCGTCACCATCTCCTTCGGCCTCCGCAACATCGTCGACCCGAAGAAGGCGCTCGCCGAGTTCTACCGCGTGACCAAGCCGGGCGGACGCGTCGTGATCTGCGAGTTCTCCCAGCCGCCGGCATCCATCGTGCGCACCGGATACTCCGCATACCTGCGGTTCGGGATGCCCGTGCTGGCCAAGCTGGCGAGCTCCAACCCCGCCGCATACGAATACCTGATGGACTCCATCGAGGCATGGCCGTCCCAGCCCGTGCTCGCCGACTGGCTGCGCGAGGCCGGATTCGAGCACGTCGCGTACCGCAACCTGACCGCCGGAATCGTCGCCCTGCACCGTGGCTACAAGCCGCGGGATGCGGGCGGTGCGCGCGCGGCGAAGGTCGCCGCCCCCGCGGAGCAGGCTGTGACCGCCGAGAAGCCCGCAGCTGAGAAGGTCGCAGCGGAGAAGCCCGCGACCGCCACGCCTGCGACGTCGAGGCCTGCCGCTGCGAAGCCCTCGACCGCGAAAGCCGCAATCACGAAGCCCGCAACCACGAAAGCCGCAACCGCGAAAGCCACGGCAGCGAAGCCCGCGGCAGCGAAGCCTGCGACCGCGAAGCCTGCGACCGCGAAACCCGCAGCGGCGAAGCCCACGGCCGCAAAGCCCGCCAGCAAGCCCACGGCCGCGAAGCCCACCACCACCAAACCAGCCGCCGCGAAGCCCAGCACTACCAAGCCGGCAACCGCCAAGCCCAGCGCCACAAAGCCCGCGCCCGCGAAGCCGGCCACCACCAAGCCCACCACCACCAAGCCCGCCGGCTCCGACCGAGCGACGGGCACCACGGGGGCGTCGGCTTCCGGCGTCCCACCCGAGGGGGAGTAGTGCCACCAAGCGTCCCCGCTGTGCGGCGTACCGCGTCGCTGTCCAGCCAGATCGGTCTGACCGAGCGGATTTTCGCATCCGGTCAGGACAGGGAGCTCGCTGCCGCCGTCGATGCGGGGCTCGCGCTCGTGGAGGAGGGCCTGCACGCAGAGATGCGGTTCGCGGACAACCTCGCCGACGTCACCGCACGCTACCTGCTCGAGGCCGGCGGCAAGCGGGTGCGACCCATGCTGACGCTGCTCACCGCGCAGCTCGGGCGGGGGAACACCCCCGAGGTGCTGCAGGCGGCGGAGGCCGTGGAGATCACGCACCTCGCATCCCTGTATCACGACGACGTCATGGACGACTCGCAGATGCGGCGCGGGGTTCCGAGCGCGCAGTTCGTGTGGGGGAACTCCGTCGCCGTGCTCACCGGAGACCTGCTGTTCGCCCGCGCGAGCAAGATGGTGTCTTCGCTGGGCGAGCGCGCCATCCAGTTGCAGGCCGACACCTTCGAGCGGCTGTGCCTCGGGCAGCTGCATGAGACCATCGGACCCCAGGACGGCGAAGACCCCGTCGAGCACTACATCCGTGTGCTCGAGGACAAGACCGGCTCGCTGATCGCCGTCGCGGCGCAGATGGGCGTGGTGTTCGCGAAGGCTCCGGAAGAGTACGAGCAGCCCGTCGTGACGTTCGGCGAGAAGATCGGCGTCGCCTTCCAGATCATCGACGACGTGATCGACCTGTCGTCGAAGGGCGTCAAGGAGACAGGGAAGACGCCGGGCAATGACCTCCGCGCCGGTGTCGCCACCCTTCCCGTGCTGCGGCTGCGCGAGCTTGCCGAGACCGACCAGGGTGCGCGCGAGCTGCTCGATCGGCTCGAACGCGATGTGATCGGCACCGCTGAGGAGGGCGAGATCACCCCGGAGGCGACGGCCGCCATCGCGGCGCTCCGCGACCACGAAGTGACCGCCCACACCCTGCAGGAAGCCCACCGCTGGGCCCGCGAGGCCGTCGAAGCGCTCGAACCGCTGCCGACCGGTCCCGTTAAGAAGGCGCTGATCCGCTTCGCGGACACCATCGTCGAACGTTCCAGCTGAGCAAGAAAGACACAACGAATGACCAAATTGCGACTGGCCATCGTCGGTGCAGGCCCCGCCGGCATTTACGCCGCGGACATCCTCCTCAAGGCGGAGCGCGCCTTCGACGTCTCCATCGACCTGTTCGAGCAGCTTCCCGCCCCATACGGCCTCGTGCGTTACGGGGTCGCCCCCGACCACCCGCGCATCAAGGGCATCATCACGGCTCTGCGTGAGGTGCTCGACCGCGGGGACATCCGCATCTTCGGCAACGTCACGTACGGCGAGGACATCACCCTCGACGACCTCAAGCGCCACTACAACGCCGTGATCTTCGCGACCGGGGCCGTACACGACGCCGAGCTGGACATCCCCGGCATCGAACTGGAGGGCTCGTACGGCGCCGCCGACTTCGTCAGCTGGTTCGACGGGCACCCGGATGTGCCGCGCACCTGGCCGCTGGAGGCCGAGTCGGTCGCCGTCATCGGCAACGGAAACGTCGCCCTCGACGTCTCGCGCATCCTGGCCAAGCACGCCGACGACCTGCTGCCCACCGAGATCCCGGACAACGTCTACGAGATCCTCAAGAACTCTCCCGTCACCGACGTGCACGTCTTCGGCCGTCGCGGGCCGGCCCAGGTGAAGTTCACCCCGCTGGAGCTGCGCGAGCTCGGCGAACTGCGCGACGTCGACATGATCCTCTACGACGAGGACTTCGACTACGACGAGCAGTCGAAGGCCGCCATCACGAGCAACAAGCAGGTCATGGTGATCGACCGCGTGCTGCAGCAGTGGCGTCAGCGCGAGGTGGGGAACGCATCCCGTCGCCTGCACCTGCACTTCTACGCCAAGCCGCTCGAGGTCGTCGACGACGGGAACGGTCACGTGGCCGCGTTCCGGTACGAGCGCACCGAGTCGGACGGCGAGGGCGGCGTGCGCGGGACCGGCGAGATCCGCGAGGTGCCCATCCAGGCCATCTACCGCGCTGTCGGCTACTTCGGGTCGCCGCTTCCCGGCATCCCGTTCGACAAGAAGCACGGCGTGATCCCGAACCACGAGGGCCAGGTGCTGCGCAAGGGCGACAACGAGCGCATGTACGGCGTGTACGCCACCGGTTGGATCAAGCGTGGACCAGTGGGTCTCATCGGCCACACCAAGTCCGACGCCATGGAAACGATCAAGCATGTGATCAATGATCAAGGGAACTGGTGGTCGCCCACCGACCCCTCCGAGGAATCTGTGGAGAACCTGCTGCGCGAGCGGGGTGTGGAGTACACGAACCTCGACGGCTGGCACAATCTCGACACGCACGAGCAGGCGCTCGGCGCCGAACGGGGCCGCGCCCGCGTCAAGGTCGTCCCGCGCGACGAGATGGTCAGGGTGTCGAACGCCACCCCTGTCGAGGCGTCCACCGAGAGCTGACGGTCGCGCGAACCCGCCGCGCCTGCCACGCTGGGGTCATGACGCGCGCACAGGAGTGGTCGCCGGATGTGCTGGGGGAGCCGTTCGAGCAGCTCACGCTGCCGCTGAAACCGGATGCGGAGGGCGAGGTCGTCGCGACCCTCGTCCGCTATGCGCCCCCACCGCACCTGGCCGACCTGCGCCTGCTCCGCGCCGTCGCGGCCGACGCGGACGTGCTCTACGTGCACGGCTGGTCCGACTACTTCTTCCAGAAGGAGCTGGCCCGGTTCTGGCACGAGAACGGCGCGCGCTTCTTCGCCATCGACCTGCGCAAGTACGGCCGCAGCCTGCGCCCGTGGCAGACGCCAGGGTTCGTCGACGACCTCGCGACGTACGACGAGGAACTGGATGCGGCCATCTCGGTCATCCGGGAGAGTGCGCAGAAGGACCGCAAACTCATCCTGCTCGGCCACTCGACGGGCGGCCTCACGCTCAGCCTCTGGGCCGACCGCCATCCCGGAAAAGCGGATGCGCTGGTGCTGAACAGTCCCTGGCTCGAGTTCCAGGCGCACTCGGCGGGGCGGGCCGCGTTGGCGCCGCTGATCGGCCTGCAGGCGCGCGTCGACCCGAAAGCCCCGCTGCCGAACGTCGACCTCGGCTTCTACACCAGGACGGTGTCGTCGACGATGGAGGGCGAGTGGGACTACAACCTCGACTGGCGGCCCGTCCGCGGTTTCGCGGTGCTACCGGCGTGGTTGACGGCGGTGATGGCGGGGCATGCGCGCGTGGCGGCCGGTCTGCACATCGACGTCCCGGTGCTGACGATGGTCTCTGCGCGGTCGACGATCCTCCCGCGCTGGACGCCGGACATGATGAGCTCGGACATCGTCCTCGTGGTGGATGAGATCGCTCAGCGGGCGCTCAAGCTGGCGCCGACGGTCACGGTCTCGCGCATCGACGGGGCGATCCACGACATCTTCCTGTCGCGCGAGCCGGTGCGGCAGGTGGCATACGCCGAAGTGCGGCGGTGGCTGCGCGGCTACCTGCGCTGAGCGCGGGGTGCTGCGGATGCGCGGGATGCGCGGCCTCCGCGTCTCCGGCGGCCGCGCATCCCGGATCGTCTAGCGGAAGTTGACGAACTGCAGCGCGACGTCGAGGTCGGCGCCCTTGAGCAGGTTCATGGTGGCCTGCAGGTCGTCACGGCTCTTCGACGTGACGCGGAGCTCGTCGCCCTGGATCTGCGACTTCACGCTCTTCGGCGCTTCGTCGCGGATGAGCTTGTTGATCTTCTTCGCCGCATCCTGTTCGATGCCGTTCTTGATGCCGGCCTCGATGCGGAACTCCTTGCCGGACGGGTACGGCTCACCGGTGTCGAGCGAGCGCAGCGAGATGCCCCGCTTGATGAGCTTCGACTCGAACACCTCGAGGACCGCTTTGACGCGCTCCTCGGTGTTGGCCTTCATCAGAACCTTTTCGCCGCTCCACTCGATGGATGCGCCGACGTTCTTGAAGTCGTAACGCTGCTCCACCTCTTTGCGAGCCTGGTTGAGGGCGTTGTCGGCCTCCATCTTGTCGACCTTGCTGACCACGTCGAACGATGAGTCTGCCATTCGTCGCCACCTTCCTGAGAGAACTACGGGTGCCGTGCGGCACCAGACAATTCAAACAGGGTCGGGCGGGAAACGGTTAACCTTGGCGTCGGCGTCCGGTGCGTACCGCGAACGCATCCAGGGCGTCGAGCACATCCTGGTTGACCCAGACGCGATTCCGCTGTTTCGAGTTTCCCGGGGCGAGGACCCCGCGTTTCACCAGTTCGTCGAAACCGTTGCTCACGGACGGCTTGCTCAGACCAGTGACCGCGACCGCGGTCGGGGAGTTGAGCACCGGGTACTCGATGGTCAGCCTGGCGAGTGTGCGCGCGGCAGCGTCGGCACGGAGACCGGCCAGCTTCTCGTCCCACGCCTCCTGAAATTCGGCGATGTCGCGTGCCAGGAGTTTCGCGTTCTGGAGTGCGACCAGGGACGCCTCGGCGAAGACCTGGACGATCGGGCCCGGGTCGCCGCTGCGGTATGCGGTGAGCGCGTCGAAGTACGACTCGACGTCGGTCAGCAGCCCCGCGGACACGGGGACGGTCAGGTTCCGCAAGACACCGCCGTGCCGCAGCATCGCGTGCAGCAGTGCCCGCCCAGTGCGCCCGTTGCCGTCGGGGAACGGGTGGATGGTCTCGAACTGTGCGTGAGCGATGGCCGCGTGAGCGAGCACAGGGAGGTCGGCTCGGACCGCGAACCTGACCAGGTCGTCCATCGCGGCGTCGACGCGGTCGTGGTGGGGAGGAACGAAGCTGGCGGAGTGGGGGAGCCGCCCACCGATCCACACCTGCTCGCGACGGTATTGACCGGCCAGGTCGGGGTGCGAGTCGCGGAGCAGCGCGTCCTGCATGGCGATGATCGACGCGTTCGAGATATCGTCGGCCAGTGCGAGAGCCGCCTCCATCGCCCGGACGTTGCTGACGATGAGCGGGGCGTTGCCGTCTGAGCGCTCGCCGATCGCCGCCTCGGCGATCGCGCGCGGACCGGACGTCAACTGCTCGATCTGCGAGCTCGACGCCGACTCCGTCCGCAGCAGCACGGAGGAGAACGGAGCGGGGAAGTCGCCCATGTGCGCGTCGAAGCGCACCAGTTCGGCTGTCGCGTCGTCGATGTCGGCGAGGATCTCCGGTGCGAGGTCGAACGCTGCTTCGGCGATTTCGGGGACGACCGCAGCCCGATATGGACGGCGGCGTTCGAGGTTGGGTCGACGCGACGACATCTGCGCCTCGTCGGGCGCGGGAAGCGTGCGCTCCTCGAACGTCACAGCGGTGCTCACCCTCACCTCCGACCCTGTCGTTAGTAAAGTTTAGCGGATAAGCTTTACTAAGAACAGGTGCGCAGTAAAGGTTGTGGCGGCTACGCCGTCTGCTGCAGTTCGGCCAGGTAGGTCACGTGGCAGCCGTCGCCGCTGCACTCCACGCACACTGTGATCTCTTCATCGTGCTGGAACGGGTCGGCGCCGGTTCCGTCGCACCGTTCGCAAATCTCCAACGTTCTCATGCCGACGATTCTGCGCCGCACCACCGACATTGCGGGCAGTGGATGCGGGGTGTCGCGGATCGGCCGACGCCCCCGACGGCTTCTCCTCCTGCGGTCGAACGGGAGGTGGTACGACGGTCCGACGACACGCCGCCACGCGCTTCCTAGGCTCGGAGTCATGCGACTCACCTACGACCCGGAGCTCGACGTCGCGCACTTCCGCCTCGACGTCCCGACCGATCCGTCCCTGCCCGACCGTTCGGCCGTCCCGGATGCTCCTGCCGCTGGCGCTCACATCGACGCCGAGTTCGATGCGGCGGGGTTCCTCGTCGGGTTCGAGGTGCTCGGGGCGCACCTTGTGCTGCGCCCGGACGTGCTCGCAGCCGCGGAGCGGTCGAGCCGCGCGTAGCGCCAAGCGACGAGCGCTAGCGCGCCCCCGCACCACCCGCATCCACCGGTCGCACCAGCGGCAGGAAGATGGTGTCCACGATCTCCTCGATCGTCTCCGCCGGCACCGGCCGCAGGGTCATGATGGCGTCGTGCCGGAAGAGGTCGAACGGGAGTGTCGCGATGCGCGGGGTGAGGCGTGCAGGGTCGATCTCTCCGCGGTCGATGCCGCGCTGGATGACGGTGTCCACTCTGGTCGTCCTTCCGCCGATGAGCACGTCGCGGAGGTCGGAGAGGCTCGTTCCCGTCTCGGCGAAGTAGCCGCCGAGGTGGACGCTCATGGCGGCGGCGAAGCCGATCCTGGTCTCGTTGGCGGTGGTGAGGAGGGCGATCAGGTCGCCGCGGAGGCTGCCCGTGTCCGGCGTCGCCGGCTGGTCGCGCAACCCTGCGCGCGCGACGGCCGCCCTGACCAGTTCCTGCCTGGTCGGCCAGCGACGGTAGACGACCGGGCGGCTGGTCTCGGCGCGCGCCGCGACCGCGTCGATCGTGAAGGCGGCATAGCCGTGCTCGACGAGCTGGTCCCACGCTGCATCGAGGATCGCGTTCTCCAGCTCGGCCCCTCGGCGTCGCCGGGCGGGTGCGTCCGCCGCCGCGGTCGGCTGCTCAACAAGATCCATTTGCGTATCTTATCGCGTCGACCTATGATCTCGATAAGATACAGTCGCGTACCTTAAGGAGACATGGTGACCGAGAAGTCCAAGCTCGACCCCGGGGTCGTTCGCATCGCCGTCGTCGTGATCGTCGGCGCGCTCGCCGTGATCTTCGACACGACCATCGTGAGCGTCGCCCTGCACACGCTCGCCACCGACCTGCACACCTCGGTCGACACCATCCAGTGGGTCAGCACCGGGTATCTGCTGGCGCTCGGCGTGACCATCCCGATCGTCGGCTGGGCGCAGCAACGGATCGGCGGCAAGCGGCTCTGGATCATCGCCCTCGCGATCTTCCTGCTCGGCTCCGTGCTCTGCAGCCTGGCGTGGGATGCGCCCAGCCTCATCGCCTTCCGCGTCGTGCAGGGCATCGGCGGCGGCATCATGCTCCCGCTCATGTCCACTCTCGTGATGCAGGCGGCGCACGGCCAGAACCTCGGCCGCATCATGTCGGCGGTGAGCCTCCCCGCCGTGCTCGGCCCCATCCTCGGCCCGGTGCTCGGCGGCCTCATCCTCAGCTACCTCGACTGGCGCTGGCTGTTCTGGGTCAACGTCCCGTTCTGCGTCGTCGGCATCGTGCTCGCCATCCGGATGCTGCCCCGCGACACCCTCGGCGCCCGGCCGAGACTGGACTGGGTGGGGCTGGTGCTGCTGTCGCCGGCTGTGGTCGGCCTGCTCTACGGTCTGTCCAACGTGAGCAAGGACGGCGGCTTCGGCCGCGGCGACGTGCTCGTGCCCCTCATCGCCGGAGCCCTGCTGCTCGCGGCCTTCGTGCTCTGGGCGCTGCGGCGCGGGGAGGGAGGGCTCGTCGACGTCCGGCTGTTCCGGCACCGCCCCGTCGCCTCCGCGTCCACGCTGCTCTTCCTGTCCGGCGCTTCGCTCTACGGCGCGATGCTGCTCCTTCCCCTCTACTTCCAGGAGGTCAGGGGAGCGGACGCGCTCGGAGCTGGGCTGCTCCTGATGCCGCAGGGCATCGGCACCCTGCTCAGCCGCACGACGGCCGGACGGCTCACCGACCGCCTCGGCGCACGCTGGGTGTCGATGGCGGGCTTCGCGATCGTCGGCATCGCGACCGTGCCGTTCGCCTTCACCACCCCCACCACGAACGAGTGGATGCTCATGGCCGCCCTCTTCGTGCGCGGTTTCGGTCTCGGAGCCGTCACCATCCCGTTGATGGCGGTCGCGTTCATCGGGCTGGAACGCAGCGAGGTGCCGCACGCGAGCATCCTGACCAGGATCACCTCGCAGCTCGGCGGTTCGTTCGGCGTCGCGCTCCTGGCCGTGATCCTGCAGGGTGCAGCGGTGGGCGCCACGTCGCTGGACGGAATCGCGGACGCGTTCGACCAGGCGTTCTGGTGGGCGGTCGGGTTCACCGTGCTGGCGATCGGGCTGTCCGCTCTGCTGCCGGGACGCCCGGCCGCGCAACCCGCCGCAGCAGCGCCAGAGCAGACGGCGCCGCTCGCTCCGGCGCAGGCCGCGGCATCCGGAGATATCCCCCTCCGGTAGGGGTGCCGGGGTACCCCCGGGTGACGCGCTACGGCACCCCGTCTCCCTAACGTCGGATACGGGCGGAAACCTCCGCCCGTATCCGAGGGGAGCACGGGATGGACGCACTGAACGAACTGATCGCGCAGGCGGTGTCGTCGCCGTGGATCTACCTGCTGGTCGCCGCCGTCGTCTTCGTGGACGCGTTCTTCCCTCCCGTGCCGAGCGAGTCGGTGGTGATCGCGGCAGCGGCGGCGAGCATCACGCTCGGCCAGCCGAACATCGCCATCATCATCGCCTGCGCCGCCATCGGCGCGATCGTCGGCGACAACGTCACCTTCGCGATCGGTCGCGGCGTCGGGCTCACCCGGTTCCGCTGGATGCGGAGGCCCAGGATGCAGGCGGCCCTCGGCTGGGCCCGCGACGGCCTCGACCGCCGTGCCGCCGTGCTGCTGCTGACCGCGCGCTACATCCCGGTCGGACGGGTCGCCGTGAACCTCGTCGCGGGAGCATCCGGGTTCTCGCGCCGCCGGTTCTTCGGGCTGTCGGTCCTCGCCGGTCTGTCCTGGGCGGCGTACAGCGTTACGGTGGGACTGCTCGCCGGGCACTGGCTGCACGGCAACCCGCTGCTCGGGATGCTCGCGGGCATCGCGATGGGACTCCTGACCGGTGTGCTGCTCGACGCGGGGATGCGGTTCGCAGCCCGGCGCCGCGCGAAGCGTGCTGCGGCGGCCGCGCCCGCCGCGGTGCTGGATGAGGTCGAGGCCGCGGAGACGCGGCCGGATGGAGTGCTGGTGTGCGCGGACGGACCAAGGAGATGACGATGACGGCCCAACACCCACCGCTGCGCACCAGGCTCGACGGGATGCTCGTCCTCCTCTGGGGGATCGGCTCGACCGCCGCCGTGGCGATCCTGGCGCTGACCTCGTCGCTGGGTTCGACGCTGTACGGCATCCCGGTGGTCATCGCCCTCGGCCTCGGTGTGGCTCAGGCGGCGTCGATCGTGCTGGCGATCGTCTCGCCGCGCCTTGCCGTCGTGATCTCGGTGGTGACTCTGGTGGCCGCCGGATTCGCGTCCGTGCCGGACGGCGCGAGCCCGTGGCCCGTCGCGGTGCCGACGATCGTCGCCAGCGCGCTGGTGCTGGTGATCGCGACGCTGCGCTCCGACTGGCGGGTCGGCCTGGTCGGCTGGGCGGGCGGCGCCCTCGGCAGCATCCTGGTCGCCCTGGTCGCAGCCCGGCCGCCCGCGACCTCCGGCGCGATCACCGCTGACCTCATCGTCTTCTGGTCGATCGCCGCCGCCGCGATGCTGGGCGCCACGTTGGTCACCAACTGGCAGGATGTGCGCCGTCAGCTGCTCAGGGAGCAGCAGATCTCCGCCTCCGAGCTGACCCGCCGCGAGATCGCGGAGGAACGCACCCGCATCGCCAGGGAACTGCACGACGTGGTCGCCCACGGCATGTCGGCCATCCAGGTGCAGGCGTCGAGTGCCAGGTACCGCATCCCGTCGCTGAGCGAGGAGGCGGCCGAGGAGTTCGACGACCTCGCGGCCACCGCGCGTGCGGCGATGGGCGAGATGCGCACGCTGCTCGGAGTGCTCCGCAGCGAGGACACGGTGGTGGAGACGGCGCCGCAGCCGGGGGTGGGCGAAATCGTCGGGCTGGTGGCGCGCGCATCCCGAGCAGGCGGGGCCGTGCGCCTGGACGACCGCGTGGCCGCACAGGACGTCGCCGCCCTCGACCCCGCCGTGTCTCTGACGGTGTACCGCATCGTGCAGGAGGCCCTCAGCAACGTGGCCAGGCACGCGACGGGCGCAACCACGGTCGTGACGCTCGACCGCAGTGGGGACGCCCTCGACGTGTCTGTGCGCAACGAGCGCGCGCCGGGGCGACCGGCCTCCGCACCGGCTCCGGACACCGGAGGACACGGCATCCGCGGGATGCGCGAGCGCGCCGCCCTGCTGGGTGGCAGTCTGGAGGCGGAGCGCACGGACGACGGCGGTTTCGTCGTCCGCGCGCGCATCCCCGTCGTGTCGAGAGGAACAGTATGACCATCACCGTGCTCATCGCCGACGATCAGGCGATGGTGCGGGCAGGGTTCGCCGCCATCCTCGACGCGCAGGACGACATCACGGTGGTCGGCCAGGCGGCGGACGGCGAGGAGGCGGTCACGCTCGCCAGGCGGCTGAAGCCCGACCTCGTACTCATGGACGTCAGGATGCCGGGGATGAACGGCATCGACGCCACCCGCGAGCTCATCCACCCGACGGGCAGAGGCGAACCGCACCAGCCGCTCGTGCTCGTCCTGACCACGTTCGACGCCGACGACTACGTGCACGAGGCCCTCTCGGCCGGCGCCAGCGGCTTCCTCCTGAAGGACGCGACCCCCGGCGACCTGGTGCAGGCGGTCCGCATCGTGGCGGCAGGGGATGCGCTGCTCGCCCCGCGCGTGACCAAACGGCTCCTGGAACGCTTCGCCGCCCAGCGCCCGGCCGGAAGCAGGCACGCGCTGCAACTCGCCGACCTCACCGAGCGGGAGCGCGAGATCCTGGTGCTGATCGGGCGAGGCAAGTCCAACGGCGAGATCGCCGCGGACCTGTTCATCGCCGAGCAGACGGTGAAGACGCACGTGAGCCGCATCTTCAGCAAGCTCGGGCTGCGCGACCGCGTGCACGCGGTGATCCTGGCGTTTGACGCCGGGCTCGTGGAACCGGCGCCGTAACGGCGGTGGACCCTGCCGCTGGACCCCTGCCACTGGACCCCTACCGCGGTAGGGGGACGGGTTGGCTCCCCGGGCGGACGACCGCCGGCCGAGCCCGCTGAGAACCTTCCGGAGACGGCCCACAGGGGGCCGGACGGAAGGGGAAACCTATGTCGGTCTCGTTCGCGCCGGAGGCGGTGCGGGATGCCGCAAGTGGCACAGCGCGGAGTCGGGCGGATGCGTCCGCGGGCGGCGGTGCGGGTGCTCGTGCGGGCGCACGGGATGCTGCGGTCGACCTCGCCAGGGCCGCCTGCCTCGTGGTCGTGGTCCTGCTGCACGCCCTGATGGTCGGCGTGAGCGTGCACGACGGCGCTCCGGTCCTCGAGAACGCCCTCGACGGCTGGGCAGGCCTCCCAGCGCTCACCTGGCTGGCGCAGGTCATGCCCCTCTTCTTCGTGCTCGGCGGGTTCTCCAGCTTCCTGCACTGGTCCGGGATGCGCGCCGGCGGCACCACGCCCGCCGCCTACCTCGCCGGCCGGATGCGCCGCCTCCTTCTTCCCGCAGCCGCCGCCATCGCCGCCTCGGCCGTGGTCCTGGCGGTGCTGACGCTGTGCGGTGTTCCGCCGGAGCTGGTCGCCGTGGCCGGGTTCCGGCTGAGCCAGCCGCTCTGGTTCCTTGGCGTGTACGTGCTGTGCACAGCGGCGGTGCCGGCGCTGGTCGCCGCGCACAGACGGTTCCCCGTTGCGACGGTGGCCGTGCTGGCGGCGCTGGCGGTCGGTGTAGACGTGGTCCGCGCATCCACCGGGGTCACGGTTGTCGGCTTCGCGAACCTCCTCTTCGTCTGGCTGCTGGTGCAGCAGCTGGGATTCTGGCTCGCGGACGGCACCCTCTCCGGGCTGCAGCGCCGCACGCTCGTCGCGCTCGCCGCAGTGGCGATGGCCACGCTGTTCGTGCTCGCGGCGACCGGGGTGTACTCCTTCGATCTGCTCGCCAACCTCAACCCGCCCACGTTCGCCCTGGTGCTTCTTGGGATCGCTCAGCTGGCACTGTTCTCCCTGGCAAGGCCCGCCCTGCGCAGGCTCGCGGGCAACCGGATGCTCTCCGCCGTCGTGCAGGCCGTCAACGCCCGCGCGATGACGATCTACTCCTGGCACATGCTCGCGCTGATCGCGCTCGCCGGGCTGCTCCTGCTGTCCGGGGTCTCGCTGCCGCAGCCGCTGACACCGGACTGGTGGGCGACGCGCGGGATGTGGCTGGCGGCGGTGGGCGTCGCGGTGGCCGCGCTGGTCGCGGTGGCCGGGCGCGCGGAGGCGGGGCGCGGTGGGGCGCGGCGTGGAACGGCGGGGCGCGCGACGGCTGGTGGTGGCGGCGCGGAACGTGCGGCGGTGCGGCCGGGGTTTGCCGCGCATCCCGGGCTGGTGGCGCTGTCTGTGGCGTGCGGTTCAGGCGGGGTGCTCGTCGTCCTGCTGGCCGGGGCGATGGTGGCCGGGTGGGTCACCGGATGCGCGCTCGTGGTCGGCGCACTCGCGCTGGCGCGTGCGGCGGCGGCGCCCGGGTCGCGGATTCTGCCCTGAGCAGAATCGTGCGGAGGTGCGGGCGCGTCGGCGGGTGCGCGCCTAGGCTGGCGGACACGTCGACGGACGAGGAGGGGACATGCTGCTCAGACATGCGATCGGGGCCGTGCTCCGGCGGCTGAGGCTGGAACGCGGTGAGACGCTGCGTCAGCTGTCCGAGACGGCCAGCGTCTCCATCCCGTATCTGTCGGAGATCGAGCGGGGTCGCAAGGAGGCCTCCTCCGAGATCCTCGCCACGCTGTGTCGCGTCTTCGACATCAGCGAGGGCGAGCTGCTCACCAGGGTCGCCGCCGAGTTCGCCACCGCCGACCTCGTCAGCCTTCGCCCCGTCGAGACCCGTACGGCCGCGCCGGTCCGCGAACTCGCTCCCGCGGGAAGCGGCAGCGGCACCGCGAGCGCCTTCGGGCCCGGCATCTCCGTCGACCTCCGCCTCGCCGACCTGCTCGACGCGCAGCCCGCCGACCTCCGCATCGCCGAGCCCCCGCAGGACGGACCCGCCAGCGCGGTGCTGCTGGCCGCCTGACGCACTCCGCATACGCTGCGCATCCCGCGCATCCACCGGTCGGTGCTGCGCCGCCGTCTCATCCTCCACCTCGACGTGCAGCACGGCTCAGCCTTTCGGCAGCGCGCGGGTCGACCCGACGACGTGGTCGACGAACCCGTAGGCGAGCGCTTCGTCGGCCGTGAACCAGCGGTCCCGGTCGCCGTCTTCGAGGATCTGCTCGATCGGCTTGCCGGTCTGGACGCTCGTGAGTTCGGCCATGCGCTTCTTGAAGTACAGGATCTGCTTCGCCTGGGTCTGGATGTCCGCCGACGTCCCCCCGAAACCACCGTGGGGCTGGTGCATCACCACGCTCGCGTTCGGCAGCGCGTACCGTTTGCCCTCCGCGCCGGAGGACAGCAGGAACTGCCCGGCTGACGCGGCGAAGCCGAGCGCGACCGTCGCGACGTCGGCCTGCACGAAGTTCATGGTGTCGTAGATCGCGAATGCCGCCGTGATGGAGCCGCCCGGCGAGTTGATGTAGAGGTAGATGTCCCGCTCCGGCTCGATCGAGTTGAGGATCAGGAGCTGGGCGCAGATCTCGTTGGCCGAGTCGTCGGTGACCTCGCTGCCGAGGAAGACGATCCGCTCTTCGAGAAGACGTTTGAAGATCAGTTGGTCCGGTGTGTTGTCCGTCATGGTGCTCATGCGCCCATCCTGCGAAGGGATGGCCACCGAGCGCGAGCGTTTCTGCCCGGCGCGAATCTGCCGACGGCAGAGGCGGGCGCCGACCATGCCACGCCCGGGAACAGGCTGGGCGTGCGCTGATTTCGTCTGCGGGCGTTGGAACAGTATTCTTGTCGAGCGCCTTCGATCACGAGAACACTGGTGGTCGGGAGCGCCAACGGCGAGTTACCCAAGCGGCCAAAGGGATCTGACTGTAAATCAGCCGGCGTAGCCTTCGGGGGTTCGAATCCCTCACTCGCCACATCGCTTGAAAGCCCCGGTCTGTGTGACCGGGGCTTTTCTGTGCGACCGGGGCTTTTCTCGTCAAACGGATCAGGCCGGGGTCTCGAACGGCGGCTCTCCGCTGCGGAGGTCTTCGTCCGACTCGCGGATCGCGTGACGCATCGCGGCCTCGGCGCCGACGGTATCGCCCGCCTCGACAGCTTCGAGCACGCGACGGTGGTCCGGCACGGGGTCGAGCCATCCTGCTCCCGGGTGGTGCTGGATGCGGTTGCGGGCATCCAGAGCGTGGACGACCACCGTGTCGAGCCGCATCAGGAGTTCGTTGTGGGTGGAGCGCAGCAGGCGGAGGTGGAAGTCCAGGTCGGCGGCTGCCAGACGTTCCACATCGTGGCCGGCCGCCTCGAACTCGGCGAACGAGGTGCGGAGCGCGGCGATGTCGTCGTCGTCCCTGTACTCGGCGGCCAGGCGCGCTGCTGCCGGTTCGATCACGTCGCGCAGCTGTGACAGCTCGGAGAGCAGCCGGTCGTCGTCACGGCGGGCAGCGCGCCTCCACATGATGACGTCGCCGTCGAGCAGCTTCCAGGAGTCGCGATTGTTGACGATGGTGCCGCGCCGCGGCCAGGAGTCGATGAGCCCCTTCTCCCTGATCACCCGCAATGCCTCCCGGATGGCCGTCTTGCTCACGCCGAGTTCGGGCTCCAGTGCATCGAGATCGATGCGCGTCCCGGGTGGGTAGTCGCCACGGACGATTCTCAACCCGAGCTTCTCGACGAGTTGGGCGTGCAGATCAGCCATGAGTGCGACCCTATCCGCCCCTGACTGCGTTCTGAGGCTTATTTGCGTTTAGACCTATTGTTAGTATTATTACTAATTGCACACCAACCCGCCAATCGCACCGTTTACGAAGGAGTAGACCATGCACGCACGTTCACGACGCAGCGCACGGATGATCGCCCTGGTCGCCGGCATCAGCGCGAGCGCCCTCGCTCTCGCGGGATGCTCGTCCTCGTCGGGAGAGCCGTCCGGCTCCTCCGGGAAGCCGAGCCCGGCGACGATCACCTTCGCGGCATCGACACTCGGTGACCCCGGACGCGGTCCAGGGCTGCAGAAACTGCTCGACGAGTACAACTCCAGCCAAGATATCGTCACCATCAAGCCGGCCTCCGTTCCGTATCCCACCTTCGGGCAGACGGTGCTCACCCAGATGGGCGGCGGCGAGGGCCCCGACCTGGTGCGCTTCGACATGCCCGAGTTCGAGGCGGCAGCGGGATCGCAGCTGCTCGAACCCCTCGACGACCAGATCGACGCGAAGAAGCTGGACCTCATCGCGGCGCCGGACAAGTACCTGACGGTGGACGACCACCGATACGGCGTCGTGTTCGAGGACGCGAACTACGCGATGTTCTACAACGCCGACCTCATCCCCGAAGCACCGAAGACGTTCGACGAGTTCGTGCAGACGGCCAAGAAACTGACGGCCGGCGACACGTACGGGCTCGCCTTCCGGCAGACCCAGGCCGAGGAGGCCGGTGTCTGGCAGGACATCTTCAACTACGTGCTCGGGTTCGGCGGCAACTGGTCGGACGGCAAGAAGCTCACGATCGACTCGCCCAAGGTAATCGAAGGTCTCGAGGCGTACCAGAAGCTCTACGACGACAACGTGATCCCGAAGGGCGCTGACGCCGCGACGTTCCGCAAGATGTTCGCCAACGGCAAGGTGGGCATGGAGCTCAACAACGGCGGGTACGTCACCGCGACGACGGCGGCGAACCCCGACCTCAACTTCTCCGTTGCGCCCATCCCGTTCCCGGTGAAGAAGCAGGGCGCGCTCATCGCCCCGATCGTGGTCAACGCGAACAGCAAGCACAAGGATGCCGCCCTGGACTTCATCCACTGGCTCCTGAAGCCGGCCCAGCAGGTCAAGCTGCAGGAGGTCCTCGGCGCGAGCAGCGTCGCCACGCCCACCGAACGAAGTGCGGCGAGCCTCGAGAAGTACCCGTTCCTGCCGGTGCTCGACAGCCTGACCGACACCGGTGTTCCGCAGATCGTCGTCGGGTTCGGCGCTCAGACTCCGGACCTGCGACACATAATCGTCACGCAGGTGCTCACCGCGCTCAAGGGTGAGAAGGACATGAAGACCGCGATGCGCGACGCCCAGAAGCAGGCGGAGGAGCTGGTCGGCAAGTGAGTGGCACGACCTCTGGGACCGCGCGTGAGCGCGCGGTCCCCGGGGCCGCGCCGCACCCCACGGCACCGCCCCCATCCTCCGCGTCGCCGAGCCGCCGCCGTCGCAGGCGAGTGGTCGGCAGCCCGTGGACCCCGTACATCTTCCTGGCGCCCGCCGCCGCGTACATCCTGCTCTTCCAGCTGGTCCCGCTCGGCCAGGAGGTCTGGCTGAGCTTCACCAGGACGACGCTGCTCAATCCCACCGCGAGCGTGTGGGTGGGGCTCGCGAACTACCTGTCGGTCTTCGCCGACCCCGACTTCCGTCAGACGCTGCTGACCACCGCGATCTACGTGATCGCATGCGTCGTCGGAGCCGTGGGGCTGGGCCTGCTCGTGGCGCTGCTCCTCAACGGACGGTTCCCCGGCCGCGCCGTCGCCCGCTCGCTCGTGACCGTCCCGTGGGCGGCGCCCGGCATCGCCGTCGCGCTGATCGCCACGTGGATGCTCAACCCCCAGTACGGCATCCTCACCAAGCTGCTGCGCGCCATCGGGATCGATCCTGGACCGAGCGGCGTGCTCGACAACTCGCACATGGCGCTCACGGCGATCCTGATCACGACGATCTGGCAGCTCGTCCCGTTCGTCGCCGTTGTGCTGCTGTCCGCGATGCAGTCCGTGCCGCAGGAACTCGTGGAGGCCGCATCCGTCGATGGAGCAGGGCGCTGGACCGTGTTCCGCGTCGTCACCTGGCAGGTGCTCAAGCCGACCATCGGCCTGCTCGTGGTTCTGATGACGATCTGGTCGCTGCGCAGGTTCGAGCTCATCTGGCTGATGACCAGGGGAGGCCCGCTCGGGTCCACCCGCACCCTGGTGATCGACCTCTACTCACAGGCGTTCGAGTCGAAGCAGCTCGGCACTGCCGCCGCCATCGGCATGGTCGGCATCGTGATCGCGCTCATCGTCATCGTCGGCGGCCGGCTGGTCGTGCGTGCGGCAGGAAAGGAGTCATGATGCGCACCACGCGATTCGGCGTCACCGCCAGGATGCTCGCCGTGCTGATCGTGCTCGGTCTGGCGATCTTCCCCATCTACTGGATGTTCGTCACCGCGCTGACGCCGGACAGCGAGCTGTTCGGTTCCGGCACGAACCTCCTCCCCGACCTGTCGAGGCTCGGGGTGTTCGCCGACGTCCTCGAGAACGGCGAGGTGCTCGGCTGGCTCCTCAACAGCCTGATCGTCGCCGCAGGCACGACCGTGCTCGCGATCGGCCTCGGCATTCCGCTCGGATACGCGCTCTCGCGGTTCGGCTTCCGAGGGAAGGTCCTGATCGGGCTGCTGCTGCTCTTCACCCAGATGCTGCCGGAGGCGCTGCTGGTGGTGCCGCTGTTCTCCATCTTCCGACGGTTCGAGTTGCTGAACTCCCTGCACGGCCTGATCCTCGCCGACACCGCCTTCGCGCTTCCGGTGGTCGCGCTCATCCTGAAGGGCGCCATCGACGGGGTTCCGCGGGAACTCGACGAGGCGGTGCGAGTAGATGGCGGCCGACCGCCGACCATCCTGTTCCGCATCATCCTGCCGCTGATCGCACCCGCGATCGCCGCCGCCGCCGTCATCGCGTTCTTCAGCGCGTGGAACGAGTACGTCTTCGCCGTGACCTTCGTCTTCGACAAGGGTCTTCAGCCTGCGTCCGTCGGCGTCGCGGGGTTCATCGGCGAGCAGGACACCTCGATCCAGAGCATCATGGCGGTCGCGCTCCTGTTCACGCTGCCCGCCGTGGCCTTCTATCTGTTCGCACAACGCTACGTCGTCAGCGGTATGACCGCCGGCGCCGTGAAGGGATGACCGCCCGATGAGAATCACCGCGATCGACACCGTCCTCGTCGATTTCTACCGCACCAATCTGGTGCTCGTGCTGCTGCACACCGACGAAGGGATCACCGGCGTCTCCGAGGCGACCCTGGAGGGCCAGGAGCTCGCCGTCGTCGGCGCTGTGCGGCAGCTCGCCGACCGCCTGATCGGGAGGGATCCGACGCGCATCCAGCAGATCGTGTACGAGCTGAACCGCGACTCGTACTGGCGCGGCGGCCCGGTCTCGATGACCGCGCTCAGCGCGATCGAGCTCGCACTCTGGGACGTCTCCGCCCGCGCTCTCGGCGTGCCGGTGCACCGGATGCTCGGCGGCCAGACCAGAGACAGGGTGCGCGCGTACGCCAACGGCTGGTTCTCCAGCGCACGAACTCCGGACGAGTTCGCCGCTGCGGCGGTGGCCACGGTCGCCCAGGGCTTCCGGGGGCTGAAGTGGGACCCGTTCGAGGCGGTGGACCTCACGGTCGGGCGGCTCGACCTGGAGCGGATGCTCGAGCCGGTCGCCGCCGTGCGCGCCGCCGTCGGCGACGACGTCGAGCTGTTCATCGAGGGCCACGGGCGGTTCGACGTGCCGACGGCCATCCGGGTCGCCAGGGAGCTGGAGCAGTTCCAGCCGGTTTTCTTCGAGGAGCCGAGCCCGCCGGATAGCATCGACGCCCTGGTCGAGATCCGGTCGAAGTCGCCCGTGCCGATCGCGGCGGGCGAGCGCTGGTTCGGCCGCAACGCCTTCCTGCCCGTGCTGCAGAGGGGTGCGGTGGACTTCATCCAGCCCGACGTCACCCACGCGGGAGGCCTGCTCGAGCTCAGCTTCATCTCGACGCTCGCCGCCGCGCACTACGTGCCGTTCGCCCCGCACAACCCGTCCGGGCCGCTCAGCACCGCTGCGACGCTCCAGCTCGGGGCGGCCATGCCCAACTTCCGCTACCTGGAGATCATGGCGGTCGACGTCCCGTGGCGCAGCGACATCTCGAACGAGGCCGTGCAGCTCACTCCGGAGGGCGACATCCTGATCCCCGACCGGCCGGGCTTCGGCATCGACCTGAATCTGGATGCCATCGCCGAGCATCCGTACTCGCCGCATCCCATGAGGATCTTCGACGACGCCGTCGCCGACATCCGGCCGGCGGATGCACGCAGCTATTTCAACCTCGACCGCGTTCCGGCGGTCTGACGAAGGGAACACCATGCAGCTGTTTCGAACCGCGGACGGTCGCGTCATGACGGAACGGGACGGGGTGGTCGCGACGGTCGCCGTCTCGTCGTTCGCCGACCTGCTCAGCCGCCCGGTGGAGGAGATCCGCCGGTTGGTCGATGACGCAACAGACCAGGACGGCTCGCGAGCGGACCTCGAACCGTGCGCGCCGATCGATGGGCGCACCGAGGTCTGGGCGAGCGGGGTGACCTACCACCGGTCGCGCACCGCGCGCATGGAGGAGTCCTCCGACCCGGACATCTACGACAGGGTGTACGAGGCGGAACGTCCAGAGCTGTTCTTCAAGTCGGCGGCCTGGCGTGTCGTCGTCGACGGGGAGCCGGTGGCGATCCGCGGGGACTCGACGTGGGACGTTCCTGAGCCGGAGCTGGCGGTCATCGCGAACCGATTCGGCGAGATCGTCGGATACGGCGTCTGCAACGACATGAGCTCGCGCTCGCTGGAGGGCGAGAACCCCCTCTACCTGCCGCAGGCCAAGGTGTTCGCCGGCGCGTGCGCCGTGGCGGCGACGATCCGTCCGGCCTGGGAGGTCGACGCAAGGGACCTCGCCGTCCGGCTGTCGATCGAACGGGATGGCGCCACCGCGTTCGCGGAGGAGACATCGACGGCGAACCTCGCCCGCACGCCGGAGGAGCTGGTGGAGTGGCTCTTCCGTGCGGAGAACTTCCCGGACGGCGTCTGGCTGTCCACGGGGACCGGGATCGTGCCGCCCGACGACTTCACCCTGCGCGAAGGCGACGTGGTGACCGTGACGGTCGACGGCGTCGGGACGACGACGAATCCTGTCGCCACCGGACGGGCGGCGTGGACCTACTTGGAGAGACGATGACAGCGACGGACAAACTCGACCGCACCTGCGAGGCGGCTGCCGCAGCGGCGGCGCCGTACGCGGCGACGTCCCCCGGCGTGCGAGCCGCTCTGCTGAGCGACATCGCCGACCGGCTGGACGCCGACAGCGCAGCCCTGGTCGCGCTGGCAGAGGCGGAGACCCACCTGAGCGCCGCCCGGCTCACCGGCGAGGTGGCGAGGACCACGGGGCAGCTGCGTTCCTTCGCGCGGCTGCTCGGCGCTCCCGCGCCGGTCGTGGTGGACCATCCTGACGGCTTCCCCGAGCTGCGGCGCTATCTGGTGGCGCTCGGGCCGGTCGCCGTGTTCGCCGCGAGCAACTTCCCGTTCGCGTTCAGTGTCGCCGGTGGGGACACGGCTTCCGCGCTCGCCGCCGGGTGCCCCGTGGTCGTGAAGGCGCATCCGGGGCACCCTGCACTGTCGATGGCGACGGCGGCGCACATCGCCGCTGCTGTCGAGGCTGCTGGATTGCCGTCGGGTGTATTCGGTCTGGTGGACGGGTGGGAGACAGGGCCCGCGCTCGTGCAGCATCCGGTGATCGCTGCCGTCGGATTCACGGGGTCGACGGAGGGCGGACGGGCGCTCTTCGAACTGGCAGCGGCCCGACCCGCTCCCATCCCGTTCTACGGCGAGCTCGGCTCGGTCAATCCCGTCTACGTGACCGCCGAAGCAGCGCGGGCACGGCTGGCAGACATCGTGCAAGGATTCGTCGGTTCGTTCACTCTCGGTGCCGGCCAGTTCTGCACGAAGCCCGGTCTGGTGTTCGTGCCGGACGCCGACGCGTTCGCCGCCGCGGCTGCTGCCGCCCTCGGCGACGTCGCTCCGGCGTTGATGCTGAACGAGCGCATCCGCGACGGGTACGAATCGCTCGCTCCGCGCTACGAGGACCACCAGGGCGTGCGGGTGGTGCGGAGGGGCGGCGGGGACGGAGACGCCGTCGAGCCGAGCCTGTATGCGACCACCGCCGATGTGTTCCTCGCCGGCATCGACGAGCTCGGCGCCGAGCGTTTCGGCCCGAGCGCGCTGATCGTCGGCTACCGAGACCCTGGCGAGCTCTCCACCATCGCGCGCGCGGTCGGTGGCACGCTCACGTCGACCTTCCAGGCTGAGTCAGCCGGCGACGACGGGCTGGACGGCCTGGTCGCCGAGGCCATCCGCCACAGCGGCAGGCTGGTCTGGAACGGGTGGCCGACCGGCGTCGCCGTCTCCCCGGCGATGACGCACGGAGGGCCGTATCCGGCCAGTACAGCGGCGGGGAGCACGTCGGTCGGGACGGCGGCGATCGACCGGTTCCTCCGGCCGGTGACGCTGCAGGGGTTCCCCGACGACGCGGATCCGGTGCGACCGGCCATCTGATCGTGGAGTGCCCATCCGGCACTCCACGTCTGTCAGGCTGTCCTCATGCCTTCCAACGCCGAACTCCGGGATATCGCACTCACCGTCGCGCGTCGCGCTGCCGACCTCGCCCAGCTGCGGCGGTCGGAGGGGGTGGAGATCGCCGCATCCAAGTCGTCGCTGACCGATATCGTGACGCGTGCCGACCGTGAGGTGGAGCACCTGGTGCGGGAGGCGATCGCCGCGTCTCGGCCGCGGGACGGGTTCCTCGGGGAGGAGTCGGGCGGCGGTGAAGGGACGAGCGGGCTGACCTGGGTGGTCGACCCCATCGACGGGACCGTCAACTACTTCTACGGCATCCCCGCCTATGCCGTGAGCATCGCCGTGGTCGAGGGCGACGCGGACCCGCAGACCTGGACCACCCTCGCGGGCGCCGTGGTGAACCCGGTCAGCGGCGAGGCGTTCACGGCGTCGGCGGGCGGGGGAGCGCGGCTGAACGGCCGTGAGCTGCACGTCAACGGGGATGTTCCGCTCGAACTGGCGCTGGTCGGCACGGGGTTCGGCTACGACGCCACGATCAGGGAGCGCCAGGCGGCGTTCGTCGCGCAACTGATCGGCAAGGTGCGGGATGTGCGGCGCATCGGCACCGCATCCCTCGACCTCTGCAATGTGGCGTCCGGGCGGCTGGATGCGTACTTCGAGCGTGGCCTGAATCCCTGGGACCACGCGGCGGGGGCGCTCATCGCGCGGGAGGCGGGGGCGGTCGTCGGCGGGCTCGGCGACCTGCAGGCCGGAGCGGAGTTGCTGGTGGCCGCACCGCCTGCGCTGTACGAGAAGCTCAATCCGCTCGTGCAGGAGTACTACTCGGCCTGGCGCTGAAATACCCATGTGTTCGCATCATTTTTGCTGAATGGCTTGGGAAGTCGGTTACACATTCGTTACATTGGGAGGGTTGTCTTGCCGCCGCGCAAGAGTAATCCCCTGTGAACGTCTGAGAAAGATCGAAAGCCGACCATACCGTTGACTCCCGACCGTCTGAACTCCCCGGTGCCCGAGCGCCCGGTCGACGTGTCGGCGACTCCGGATGCGGTTCCGCTCACCCGGCGCGCGTTGCGCGAGCGCGAGCGGATGCTGGAAGCCGGACGGCGTGGGGCGGCGGGGCCGACACGCGCGACGCCCACTCCGCGCACCTCACCCACCTCCCGCTCCCGCAGGGGCCTCAGCGCCGTCGCCCTGACCTTCGCCGTCGCGATCGGCGTGGCCACGTCCGTCCCTGCCATGGCACTGCTCACCGAGGAGGATGTGCGCGCCCAGGCCATCCAGGCGCAGCAGCTCGCCCCCGCCGCCCCGTCGGACGGGGTGCAGGGGTTCGCGGCTCCCGCCCAGCAGGGCGTCGCATCCATCGTCCGGGACGGCATGCAGGTGAGCTCGCGCGAGAAGGTCGCCGGGCTGCGCTCCATGCGGATCGCCGACACGTTCACCAACAACCCGGCGGGGGCCGTGCAGTGGCCGTTCCCGCTCGGGGTGCCGATCTCCGACTGGTTCGGGCCGCGGGCGGCACCGACCGAGGGTGCATCCACGAACCACATGGGCATCGACTTCACGCCGGGGTCCGGGGTGCCCATCCAGATCATGGCCGATGGTGTCGTGCGCGAGGTGGTCACCGGCGACAACGGCGGATGCGGCGTGAACGTGACCATCGACCACATGATCGGCGGGCAGCTGGTGAGCAGCAAGTACTGCCACATGCAGTCCGGGTCGGTGCGCGTGAGCGTCGGTCAGCAGGTGAAGGTGGCGGAGACTGTCGGTCTCGTCGGCAACACCGGGGTCTCTACCGGCGCGCACCTGCACTTCGAGATCCTGCTCGACGGCACCCGCCAGGTCGACCCGTACGCCTGGCTCACCGCCAACGCCTCCTAACGGCGAGATGCCAGTAACTGTCGCGAAACGCCCGGGAGGCGGCGCAGTTACTGGCATCTCGGGGTAACTACGCGCGCAACCAGACCGTGGTGTCCTGCGGGAGCGTGCGGTCGCTGAGCGGGGCGCTCGCGAGGAGCACCTCGCCGTCGGGGAGCGCCACCGGCGCGGAGCCCACGTTGGCCACCACGAACACATTCCCGGAACGGAATGCGAGCACATCCTCGCCCAGGTCGGCCCACTCGAGCGTGCCGAAGGCGAGGTCGTGCTCCCGGCGCGCCGCGAGCGCATCCTGGTACATCGTCAGCGTCGAGCCGGCGACGCCCTCCTGGGTGTCGCGCGTGTACGACGCCCAGGATGCGGGCTGCGGCAGCCAGCTGGCCGCGCCGGGCCCGAAGCCGTAGGACGGCTCCGTGCCCTCCCAGGGCAGCGGCACACGGCAGCCGTCGCGGCCGTACCGCTCTCCGTTGGTGCGGAACCACGTCGGGTCCTGGCGTGCGGAGTCCGGCAGGTCGATCGCCTCGGGAAGGCCGAGCTCCTCGCCCTGGTACAGGTAGGCCGAGCCGGGGAGCGCCAGCATCAGCGCGGTCGCAGCACGGGCGCGGCGCAGCGCGAACGCCGTGTCCGGGATGCCCGTGGAGGTCGGCCCGATGCCGTGGCCCTGCAGGTTCTCGCCCTCCAGGGCGAGGCGGGTGGCGTGGCGGACCACGTCGTGGTTGGACAGCACCCAGGTGCTCGGCGCGCCGACGCTCGCGAAGACGGAGATCGAGCGGTCGATCACCGTGCGGAGCGCCGCGGCGTCCCACGGGGTCTCCAGGTAGCCGAAGTTGAAGGTCTGCTGCATCTCGTCCGGACGCACCCAGCGAGCCAGCTTCTCCAGCGGCTCGACCCAGGCCTCGCCACAGAGCACGCGGTCGCCCTCGTACTCCTCGAGGACCTTGTGCCAGTCGCGGTAGATGGCGTGCACCCCGTCCTGAGCGAAGTACGGGGGAGTGGGCGGCTCGCTGGACGCGTGAGCGCCGATCTCGGGTTCGAGGGCGACGCCGCCCATGCTGCCGGCGTTCGCGGGAGGCGTGTAGTCGGGGAGGCCGGCCTCCTTGACCATGCCGTGCGCCACATCCACGCGGAAGCCGTCGACGCCGCGGTCGAGCCAGAAGCGCAGGATGCCGCGGAACTGCTCCCACACCCACGGGTTCTCCCAGTCGAGGTCGGGCTGGGACTTGTCGAACAGGTGCAGGTACCACTGGCCGGGGGTGCCGTCCGGCTCGGTGATGCGCGTCCAGGCCGGGCCGCCGAAGATCGACTCCCAGTTGTTCGGCGGGAGGTCGCCGTTCTCGCCCTTGCCGTCGCGGAACATGTACCGCGCGCGCTCCTCGCTGCCGGGAGCGGAGGCCAGCGCGGCCTGGAACCAGGCGTGCGCGCTTGAGCTGTGGTTGGGGACGATGTCGATGATGACCCGCAGCCCCAGGCTGTGCGCGCGCTCGAGCATCGTGTCGAAGTCGGCGAGCGTGCCGAACAGCGGGTCGACGTCGCAGTAGTCAGCGACGTCGTATCCGCCGTCGTTCTGCGGCGAGGTGAAGAACGGGGACAACCAGACCGCATCCACGCCGAGACTGCGGAGCGCGGGGAGACGGTGGGTGATGCCGGGCAGGTCGCCCATGCCGTCGCCGTTCGCGTCGGCGAACGAGCGCGGGTACACCTGGTAGATGACGGCGGAGCGCCACCACTCCCTGCCGGGGCTGCTCGGCGCGAGGGCGGTGCCGGGTGCGGCGCCCGTGGATGATGCTGGGGTGGACGTGCGCTGCTCGCGCGACGATGCTGGGGACGTGATGACGATCACCTGTCTCGGAAGGGGGATGGGGTGGTTTCGGGCGATGGCGGCGCTAGGAACGGGCCGATCGACAGGGCGGTTCCGCTCAGTGTGCGGGCGGGACGGCCGTGCTGCTTCTGACGATCAACTCGTATGGGACCGGAATCGTGGCGGCATCGTCGGCGCTCACGGACATGGTAGCCGCCTCCGCCTTCGTGGACGATGAGGGCTGCGGTGAAGGTTGCAGCGACCGCATCAGCAGCTCCACGGCCTGTTCGCCCTGGCGGTCGGGGAACTGGGCGACCGTGCTGAGGCCGAAGAAGTCGGACAGGTCGTGGTCGTCGATGCCGATCACCGACACGTCGCCCGGCACGGTGAGCCCCAGGTCGCGGGCCGCGAGGATGCTGCCGATGGCCATCTCGTCCGACGCGGCGAAGATCGCCGTCGGCCGGTCGTGGGGGGCTCCGAGCAGCTGCTTCGCAGCCCCGTATCCGCCCGCGATGGTGAAGTCGGCCTTGCGGTAGAGGGCGTCCTCGGCCGGGATGCCCGCCGAGGCGAGTGCTCGCTCGTAGCCGAGCCTCCGGTTGGTCGGGATATGGAAGTCGAGGTCGAACTCGTGGCTGCCGCCGATGTGGCCGATTCGGCGGTGGCCGAGCGCGATCAGGTGCGCCGTGGCGAGCTCCGCGACGGCGACGTCGTCGATCGTGAGCGACGGCACCCCGCGCAGCGGCCCTCCGACGCCGACGAGCGGCTTGCCGATGCGCAGCAGGCGCCCCACCTCGTCGTCGGTGAGTTCGAGGGAGACGGCGATGACCGCATCCACGCGTTGCCGCAGCAGATGGTTCTCGAACACCGTGCGCCGCTCGTCGCCGCTTCCGCTCAGGTTGTAGAGAGTGAGGTCGTATCCGCGGCGCAGCAGCGCGCGTTCAGCACCCTCGATGACCGAGCAGAAGAACCAGCGGTTGAGGTGCGGCACCACGGCGCCGACGTTCTTGGTGCGACCGGATGCGAGGCTCGACGCGTACGAGGAGACCACGTACCCCAGCGTGGATGCGGCCTCAGCCACCCGCGCCCGCGTCCCCTCCGAGACGTGCGCGTTCCCGCTGAGCGCCCGGGAGACGGTCGCAGTGGAGACTCCGGCGAGACGCGCGACGTCTTCGATGCCCGCCATGTTCTCCTCGCCTTCGGTCGCTGATGATCCTAGCGGCGCCCGGGACCGGGTGTGCGAGGATCGTGCAAGCGTTTCCATGATCGAGCGATCCTATGCGTGCAGCATTGCCCGCGCAAACTCGGGAGACCCGTAACATCCACGTATTCTCTGCGCTTGCAAACGACGCGGAAGTCGGGTAACAATGAAAACGCTTGCAGCATTCCAACGAAAGGCACACCAATGACGGTGAAACCCCGCACCCTTCTGACCGCAGGCGCGGTCGCCATCACGGCGGCGCTCGCGCTCGCCGGATGCTCGGGAGGAGCCGGCTCCTCCTCGACGTCCGGCTCTGAGAGCAAGACCCCGTTGACCGTCTGGGTCGACGCAGACCGGGCCAAGGTGATGAAGGACGCAGCTGCCTCCTTCACCAAGGAGACCGGCGTGAAGGTCACTCTCGTGCAGAAGGACTTCGCCAAGATCCAGGACCAGTTCGTCGCCCAGGTCCCCACCGGCAAGGGCCCGGACATCACCATCGGCGCGAACGACTGGACGGGCAACTTCGTCACCAACGGCGTCGTCCAGCCCATCGAGCTGGGCGACAAGGCCGCCGGCTTCGAGAAGGTCGCCGTCAGCGCGATGACCTACGAGGGCAAGACGTACGGCCTGCCGTACTCGATCGAGAACATCGCGATCCTGCGCAACACCGCGCTGGCCCCTGAGCCGGCGTCGTCGTACGCCGACATGGTCTCCAAGGGCTTCGTGGTGCAGGTCGGGCCGCAGTCCGACCCGTACCACCTGTACCCGTTCCAGGCCTCGTTCGGCGCCCCTGTCTTCGGCACGGCCGCCGACGGCAGCTACGACCCGAAGAAGCTCACCATCGGTGGAGCATCCGGTGATGCCTTCGCCGCCTGGCTCGCCGAGCAGGGCAAGGCGGGGGTGCTCAGCACCTCGATGACCGGCGACATCGCCAAGGAGAAGTTCAACTCCGGCAAGGCGCCGTTCTTCCTCACCGGTCCGTGGAACGTCGCTGACGCGGAGAAGGCGGGCATCAAGCTGGCCGTCGACCCCATCCCGTCGGTCGGCAGCGCCCCCTCCGCACCGTTCGTGGGCGTCCAGGGCTTCTTCGTCAGCTCCAAGACGAAGAACAAGCTCGCCGCCAACGACTTCCTCACCAACTACATCGGCACCGAGAAGGTGCAGACCGCGCTCTACAAGGTGGGCGCTCGCCCGCCGGCGCTGACCGCGGCGTTCGACAAGGCGGCCAGCGACCCCATCATCGAGGGCTTCGGCAAGGTCGGCGCCTCCGGAGAGCCGATGCCGAACATCCCGGCGATGGGCAAGGTGTGGCAGTTCTGGGGTGTGACCCAGGCCGCCATCATCGACGGCAAGGGCGACCCGGCTGCGCTCTGGCAGAAGATGACCACCGACATCCAGACGGCGATCGCCCAGTAACCGGATGCGCGTCCCGGCCGGTCAGCAGACCGGCCGGGACGCCGCCGTGGTCGAGGAGGGCCGCGCGATGACGACAACCCAGCGAACTGCACCGGACAGCGACGAGCGGTCGCGTCCGGACGGCGGAGACGACCCCACTCCCCGCTCGAAGCGCTCCCTGCGCGCTGCACGGGTCGCGGAGGAGGCGTCGGTCGGCGTGAAGACGCTGATCCTGAAGATCCTGCTGCTCGGCATCGTGGACGCGACCAGCCTCTACGCGCTGTTCGTCCTCTTCGCCAACAAGAGCTGGCTGCCGTTCGGCATCGTGCTCGCGGTGACGCTCGTCGTCAACTGGATCTACTTCGGCAAGCGCAAGCTTCCGGCGAAATACCTCACCCCCGGCGTGATCTTCCTGCTCGTGTTCCAGGTGTTCGTGATCGGTTACTCCGGCTACATCGCGTTCACCAACTACGGCACAGGGCACAACAGCACCAAGGAGGACGCGGTCACCGCCCTCCTGCAGTCCGCGCAGGCCAGGGTTCCTGACTCGCCCACCTACCGCCTGAGCGTCGTCGAGCGCGCAGGGCAGCTCGGCTTCCTCGTGACGGACCCGGACGGCTCCGTCGAGGTCGGCACGGCGGACAGCCCGCTCGAGAAGGTGTCCGGCGCGACTCTCGACGAGGAGGGGACGGCGGTGGCCGCTCCCGGCTACCGCACCCTGAACTTCGCGCAGGTGATCGACAAGCAGGACGAGATCGCGAAGCTGAGCGTCGCCGTCAGCAGCGACCCCAACGACGGAGCACTGCGCACGTCGGACGGCAGCAGCGCATACCTCTACCGGTCGACGCTGAGCTACGACGCCGCGGCCGGAACCATGACGGACAGCAAGACCGGCACCGTCTACTCGGACACCGGGCGGGGCGCGTTCACGGCGCCGAACGGCAAGCAGCTGATGCCCGGCTGGCAGATCACGGTCGGCTTCGACAACTTCGTGCGCGCGTTCACCACCGAGTCCATCCGCGGACCGCTCCTCGGAGTGACCCTCTGGACGTTCGCGTTCGCCATCCTCTCCGTCGCGACCACGTTCGTGCTCGGCCTGTTCCTCGCGATCGTCTTCAACGACATGCGGATGCGCGGCCGCAAGTTCTACCGGATCGCCATGATCCTGCCGTACGCGTTCCCCGCCTTCCTCTCCGCCCTGGTCTGGGCCGGGATGCTCAACCCGCAGTTCGGGTTCGTCAACCAGGTGCTGTTCGGCGGGGCGGAGATCCCGTGGCTGACGAACGAGTGGCTGGCGAAGGCGAGCATCCTGTTCGTGAACCTGTGGATGGGCTTCCCGTACATGTTCCTGGTCTGCACGGGTGCGCTGCAGTCGATCCCCGACGAGTTCCAGGAGGCGGCGCGCGTCGACGGCGCGAGCGCCTGGGCGTCGTTCCGGCTGATCAAGTTCCCGCTGCTGCTCGTCTCGCTCGCGCCCCTGCTGATCAGCTCGTTCGCGTTCAACTTCAACAACTTCAACCTGATCTACATGCTGACCAACGGCGGACCGCAGGATGCGAGCGCCGGCATCAACGTCGGGGCGACGGACATCCTCATCTCGATGGTCTACAAGGTCGCCTTCGTCGGCGCCAACCGCGACTACGGCCTCGCCAGCGCGCTGTCGATCATCATCTTCATCGTGGTGGCCGTCATCTCCGCGATCAGTTTCCGCCAGACCAAAGCCCTCGAGGAGCTGACCTGATGACCGCACCAGCACTGACAGCATCCCGTCGGCCGACGTTCGGGAAATGGTTCCGCGCCACAGGGTGGCGGCACATGGTCGGCGTGGTCATGGTGATCTTCTCCGCGTTCCCGCTGGTCTACGTGCTCTCCGCATCCCTGCGCCCCGGCGGCACGCTGATGACCGCGAACGCTCCGTTCTCGGTGATCGACCCCGCCAACTACGTCACGCTGTTCCAGCTGCCGCAGCAGCCGTACGCCGCGTGGTTCGGCAACACCCTCGTCATCGGCATCGCGACCTCCGTCGGCTCCGTGTTCCTCGGGGCGCTCGCCGCGTACTCCTTCTCCCGGATGCGGTTCCGCGGCCGGCGCATCGGCCTGCTGACGCTGCTCCTCGTGCAGATGTTCCCGCAGCTGCTCGCGATGGTCGCGATCTTCCTGCTGCTCGACGGCATCGGCAACGTGTTCCCCGCGCTCGGCCTGGACAGCCAGCTCGGCCTCATCATGGTCTACCTCGGCGGAGCGCTCGGGGTGAACACCTACCTGATGTACGGGTTCTTCAACACGGTGCCCACCTCCATCGACGAGGCGGCCAAGCTCGACGGCGCCGGGCACGCGCGCATCTTCTTCACGATCATCCTGCGACTCGTGGCGCCCATCCTGGCCGTGGTGGCGCTGCTGTCGTTCCTCGGCACGACCAACGAGTTCGTCATCGCGAGCACCGTGCTGATCACGCCGGAGAAGCAGACGCTGGCGGTCGGGCTGTTCCAGTTCGTGTCGCAGCAGTTCTCCGAGAACTACGGTATCTTCGCTGCTGGCGCGGTCCTCGCCGCGCTTCCGGTGATGGCGCTCTTCCTCTTCCTGCAGAAATACATCGTCGGCGGACTCACGGCCGGGAGCGTCAAATGACCACCTCGTTCCACCTGCCCCACCACGACGGCTCGCCGCTCCACGTGTCGACCCAGGAGCCGTCGCTCGGCGACCACGTGCAGGTGCGGCTCCGCATCCCGCACAGCTGGGGAGCAGTGCATGCGGTGCGCACCCGCTCCAACCCCGACCACGAGCCGCGGTTCTCCGACGCGCAGCTCGTCGCGTCCGCGGACGGCTGGGACTGGTGGGAGGCTCCGGTCATCGTCGAGAACCCGGTGCACGGCTACCGGTTCCTCATCTCCCGCGCGGACGGCGGCAAGGTGTGGGTGAACGCCACCGGCGTGCACGACATCGAGACGCTCGACTCCGAGGACTTCAAGCTCGTCGCGTTCTCCGCTCCGCCGGCGTGGGTCAAGGAGACCGTGCTCTACCAGGTGTTCCCCGATCGCTTCGCGCGCTCGGCCGCCGCGGACTCCAGGCCGGCGCCGGCCTGGGCCATCCCCGCGGCCTGGTCAGACCCGGTGGACGACGTGCCGCCCGGCCGCTCGCAGCAGTTCTACGGCGGAGACCTCGACGGCGTGATCGAGCACCTCGACCACCTGGAACGCCTCGGCATCAGCACCATCTACCTCACGCCGGTCTTCCCGGGAAGCTCGAACCACCGCTACGACGCCTCCAGCTTCGCGATGGTCGACCCGCTGCTCGGCGGCAACGAGGCGCTCGCGCGTCTGACCGCCGCCGCCCACGAGCGCGGCCTGAGCGTGATCGGCGACCTCACTTCCAACCACTGCGGCGTCGGCCACGAGTGGTTCACGGCCGCGTACGGCAACCCGGATGCGCCGGAGAGCGAGTTCTTCCTCTGGCTGAACGAGGAGCACACGCAGTACGTCTCCTGGCTCGGCGTCCCCAGCCTGCCCAAGCTGAACTGGAACTCGAACGAGCTGCGCCGCCGCTTCATCGAGGGACCGGACTCCGTGGTCGGCCGCTGGCTGCAGGAGCCGTACGGCCTCGACGGCTGGCGCATCGACGTCGCCAACATGACGGGGCGGTACGGGGATCAGGACCTCAACGAGTCCGTGCGCCGGATGATCCGCGCCACGATGCTCGCCGTCAACCCGGACACGATCCTGCTGGGCGAGTCGACCAACGACGCGTCGAGCGACTTCCAGGGCGACGCCTGGCACGGCGCCATGACGTACGCGAACTTCACCAGGCCGGTCTGGGGCTGGCTGTCGGAGGAGGGCAGCGCATCCAGTTACTTCGGGCTGCCGTTCGGCACCATCCCGACATACACGGGCGGGCAGGTGTTCGCTGCACACCGCCAGTTCACGGCCGGGTTCCCGTGGCGCACCAGGCTCGGGACGATGAACGCGCTGGACACCCACGACACCCCGCGCTTCCTGACCAACGCCCGGCCGGGCACCGTGCCCGTCGCGCTCGGTCTCTCGGTGACGCTGCCCGGCATCCCCGTGGTGTTCGCCGGCGACGAGTTCGGGCTGACCGGGATCGACGGCGAGGCATCTCGGACGCCGCTGCCGTGGGGGACGGAACACACCACCGCCGCAGCCTCCGTCGACCTCTACGCGACGCTCATCGGCCTGCGCCGCGCGCACCCGGCACTCAACAGCGGCGGGATGCGGTGGCTGCACGTCGGAGACGACGCTCTCGCCTTCGTGCGCGAGGCGGAGGACGAGTCGGTGCTGGTGCTGGCAGCGCGGGCCGATGTGTCGTTCACGGTGGATGCTGCCGCTCTTGGTGGAGTGGACGCCGCGACGCCGCTGGTCGGGCATGCGATCGTCTCCGGCGGAGAGGACGGCATCCGGTTCACCTCCAGCGGCCCGGCGTTCACGGCGTGGGCGCTGCCAGGGATCGGCGCGCTCTAGACCGCCCAGTGCGACGGGGCGACGAGCCCTGCGGGGAGCAGCGTGCGCGCATCCCCTTTCGCCGCGTTGACCTGCACCTGGGTGACGTAGATCGCCGTGCGCAGGTCGGCGCCGCGGAGGTTCGCATCGCGGAGGTCGGCGCCGATCAGCTCGGCGTACGACAGGTCGGACCCGCTCAGGTCGGCGGCGATCAGGAGGGCGCCGCGGAGTTCGGCGCCGCGCAGGTCGCGTCCGGCGAGGTTCGCCCCGACAAGATCGGCGCCGGGGGCGAGGCGCTGATCGGGCGGTGCAGCGGCGACGTTCGCCTCGCGGGTGAGGCGGCTCGCGGCCCGCAGCAGCTCGGCGACGGGTGCCCGCAGGTCGTCCACCTCGACGCTCAGGATGCGGTGGGCGGGAGAGTCGGCGACCAGCGCGACCTCGGTGCGGGCCGCATCCAGTCGCTGTCGCAGCGGGGCCGCCGCCGGCATCAGGATGGCCTCGTCGAGGTACCAGAGCAGCTCGTGCAGCTGGCGCATGATCGGGAACACGGCGAACATCTCGCCGCGGAGCTCGGGGCGCTCGCGCCAGTCGCCTCCGCCGAAGGTGTGCTGGGTGACCTGCTGGCCGGCCCCGAAGCAGTCGAAGACCGTGCATCCGGAGAAGCCCCGCTCGCGCAGCTCCGGGTGGATGCGGCAGCGGTGGCCGTCGTCGAGGTTGACGCACGGTTCGCCTGCCGCCTTGTCGAACGCGAACTCGGAGGAGCGGGCGAACGCGAGGGCGACGCAGCAGAGGCCGACGCACCGCGCGCAATCGGCGGTCAGGTCGGCGCGATCGGGGCGCGCGGAGATCTGCATCCCTCCACAGTAGGCATCCGCCGTAACTTCTCCACATCTTCAGACGATCCCGGAATAGCCGTCAGCACTCCGCGTTAGCGTGAGAGCACCGTCAATCGACGCCATCGAAGGAGAAATACGAATGACAGCACCACGTCGCACCATAGGATCGTCCGACCTCTCGGTCTTCCCCCTCTCGCTCGGGGGCAACGTCTTCGGATGGACGGCCGATCGGGACACGTCGTTCGCCGTCCTCGACGGCTACGTGGCTGCGGGTGGCAACTTCGTCGACACGGCGGACGGATACTCGGCGTGGGTGCCCGGCAACACCGGAGGGGACAGCGAGCGCATCCTGGGCCAGTGGTTCCAGGCGCGCGGCAACCGCGACGACGTGGTGCTCGCCACCAAGGTCAGCCAGCACCCCGACTTCAAGGGGCTCGCGGGCGACAACATCCTGCGCGCGGCGGACGCATCGCTCGAACGCCTCGGCTCCGACCACATCGACCTCTACTACGCGCATTTCGACGACGAGACGGTTCCGCTGGAGGAGACCGTCGCCGCCCTGTCGAGCCTGGTCGACGCCGGCAAGGTGCGCTACATCGGCATCTCCAACTACTCTCCGGAGCGCATCGAGGAATGGTTCAGGATCACCGAGGCGGAGGGCCTGCACCGCGCGGTCGCCCTGCAGCCGCACTACAACCTGGTCGAGCGCGACTTCGAGCAGAAGTACCGCGCGCTGGCCGAGCGCGAGAACCTCGGCGTCGTTCCCTACTTCGCGCTCGCCGCAGGCTTCCTCACCGGCAAGTACCGCGACGGCGTCACGGTCGACAGCGCCCGCGCCGCCGGGGCGTCGAAGTACCTCGACGACCGCGGCCGCGCCGTCCTCGATGCCCTCGACAGCGTGGCGGCCGCCCACGACGTGTCCGTCGCATCCGTCGCCCTCGCCTGGCTGGCGGCACAGCCCACCGTCGTCGCCCCGATCGCGAGCGCGCGCACCCTCGACCAGCTCCCCGACCTCCTCGCGTCGGTGACGCTCGACCTCACCGACGACGAACTGGATGCGCTGTCCGGTGCCTCCGAGGAGCGCGACGCGGCCTGACCCACGGCATCCGGCTCGGGGTGCTCGCCACTCCGGGCCGGGGGCGTGCGCGTGTACAAACCACCCTCGCGCAGATGGTATCCTCGTACGGTTGCCAAAAACGCGAAGCGGAAGCTGCGCAGGCTTCGCCCCCTTAGCTCATTGGTAGAGCACTTCCTTGGTAAGGAAGAGGTAGTGGGTCCGATTCCCACAGGGGGCTCCCTCCTCCCGGCACGACAGCGGGAGGCAGCGGCGGGGTAGCTCAGGTGGTTAGAGCACACGGCTCATAATCGTGGTGTCGCGGGTTCGAGTCCCGCTCCCGCTACTGGCCCCGAGATCTCGCCATCTCGGGGCTTTTTTTGTGCCCGCCGGGTCGCATCCCCGTGGGTCTGGGGTCTCCCCCTACCGATTCGTCGCCCTCCCGGGGAGTATGGGTGGATCGGCTTGCGCACCTTCTCGGGCGTCGACGCTGTGAGCATCCGGCGGTGAAGGAGGGGTCGGGAGACCATGACGAATGAAGACCCGTCCGTGATACAGCCGGATGTTCAGCCGGATGTTCAGGTGCGAGGCGCCCGCGAGCACAACCTGCAGAACGTGGACCTCACCGTCCCGCGCGATGCGATGGTCGTGTTCACCGGGGTGTCCGGGTCGGGGAAGTCGTCCCTGGCCTTCGGGACGCTCTTCGCGGAGTCGCAGCGCAGGTACCTGGAGTCCGTCGCCCCGTACGCCCGGCGTCTGATCGACCAGGCCGGTGTCCCGGACGTCGACTCGATCACCGGAATGCCGCCGGCGGTGGCGCTCCAGCAGCAACGCGGTGGGCGCAGCCCCCGCTCGACGGTGGGCAGCATCACGACGCTGTCCAGTCTCGTGCGGATGCTGTACTCGCGGGCCGGGGACTACCCGGACGGTCAGCCGATGCTCTACGCGGAGGACTTCTCGGCCAACACCGTGCAGGGCGCCTGCCCGGAATGCCACGGCATCGGCCGGGTGTACGCCGTCACAGAGCAGCAGATGGTCCCCGACCCATCGCTCACGATCCGGGAGCGGGCGATCGCGTCCTGGCCGACGGCGTGGCACGGGCAGAACCAGCGGGACATCCTGGTGTCCCTGGGCTACGACGTCGACACGCCCTGGCGCGACCTTCCGCGCGAGGATCGCGACTGGATCCTCTTCACCGAGGAACGCCCGACCGCCCCGGTCTACGCGGGGTTCACTCCCGAGCAGACGCGGAGGGCGATCTCCGCAGGGATGGAGCCGAGCTATCAGGGGACCTTCGTGGGGGCCCGCCGCTACGTGCTCGACACGTTCGCCACGACCAAGAGCGCGTCGATGAAGAGGCGGGTCGCGGAATATCTCACCTCCGCCGTGTGCCCGGTGTGTCACGGCAAGCGGCTCAAGCCGGAGGCGCTCTCCGTGACGTTCGAAGGACTCGACATCGCCGAGTTCTCCCGGCTTCCGCTGCGCGAGCTCTCCGTACGGCTCGCAGACCTGGTGCGGAACCCGAACCAGGCGGTGGAGAAGGGCGCGGCGGCTGCCCGCCTCGCCGCCGAGCTGCTGGAGCGCCTGCGCCCCATCATCGACCTCGGGCTGGGGTATCTGTCGTTGCACCGCACGACGCCGACCCTGTCCGGAGGGGAACTGCAACGACTGCGGCTCGCCACCCAGCTGAGCTCCGAGCTGTTCGGGGTCGTATATGTGCTCGACGAACCGTCGGCCGGCCTCCACCCGCAGGATGTGAACGCCCTCCTGGGCATCCTCGAGGGGCTCCAGAAACGAGGCAACAGCCTGTTCGTCGTCGAACACTCCGTCGACGTGATGCGGCACGCGGATTGGCTGGTCGACATCGGTCCGGGAGCGGGCGAAAGGGGCGGTCGCGTCCTCTACAGCGGAGCACCGGATGGGCTGGCGGACGTCGATGAGTCGGTGACCAGGGACTATCTGTTCGGCCGGCGCGGGCTCGCTCCACGGACTCCGCGCGCGGCGACAGGGTGGCTGACGCTGGAGCAGATCACCCGTAACAACCTGCGCGACGTGTCGGTCTCGATCCCACTGGGGGCGTTCACTGCGGTGACGGGAGTGTCCGGGTCGGGAAAGTCCAGCCTGGTCAGCCAGGTGCTGCCCGCGCTGCTCGGGGACCACCTCGGCCGCCCGGTCGACCTGGCCGACAGTGCTCCGGAATCCGACGACCTCCTCCTCGCCGACGGCCCTGAGCTGCTCGAAGGCACGGTGTCCGGCGACCTTCGTGGCGTCCGCCGGGTGGTCAACATCGACCAGAGGCCCATCGGCCGCACCCCGCGCTCCAACGTCGCGACATACACCGGCCTGTTCGACCATGTCCGGCGTCGTTTCGCCGAGACCCCGGAGGCGCGCACGCGAGGCTACCGGCCAGGCCGGTTCTCCTTCAACGTGGCCGGGGGCCGCTGCCCGACCTGCGAAGGTGAGGGTGCAGTGATGGTCGAGCTGCTGTTCCTGCCATCGGTGTACACGGTCTGCCCCGAATGCCACGGCGCCCGGTACAACGACGACACGCTCGAGATCACCTGGCGTGACCGGAACATCGCCGAGATCCTCGCGCTGTCGGTGGAGCAGGCCCATGACTTCTTCGGCGGCGAGAACGAGATCATGCGCTCCCTGACGGCGCTCATGGATGTCGGACTCGGCTACCTGAGGCTGGGGCAACCGGCGACCGAACTGTCCGGTGGAGAGGCGCAACGGGTGAAGCTCGCCTCCGAGCTGCAGCGTGCCCAGCGCGCAGACACCCTGTACGTGCTCGACGAACCGACCTCCGGCCTCCACTGCGCAGACGCCGACCGCCTGATCGAACACTTGCAGAGCCTGGTCGACGCGGGAAACACGGTGGTCGTGGTCGAACTCGACATGCGCGTCGTCGCCACCGCCGACTACGTCGTCGACCTCGGCCCCGGCGCCGGCGAGCTCGGTGGGACGGTCGTCGCCGTTGGGACACCCCAGGAGGTCGCCGGTGCGGCCGCCAGCGCTTCTGCGCCGTACCTGGCGGCTGCCCTCGCTTGACGCTTCGGTCTCTACCGCACCACCGCAGACGCACGGTATAAACGGCACATGGCGAAACGTGCCGTCGACGACCGACGCGACGAGGATGTGTCGTACCCGCGGCTGTCGACAACCGACCGTGGCGGCAGGATCACCCAGCTCCCGCCCGACCGCAGTCCGGGCCGCTTCGACGGCGTGATGGCGGCGGAGTGCGCGGCAGCCGCACTCTTCTGGGCCGCCGGCACCGGGATGCTCGCGGCCGCCCTGTTCGAGCAGCCCGGTTCCGCGCTCGGCCACGTGCTCGGTCAGCCTGTCCCCGTCGTGGCCGCGCTGGTGATCGCGGTCCTCGCCCTGTACGCCACGGTCGCTCTCCGCCACAGGATCGCCGAGGCGTTCGGGCAGTCGCGGGTAGCGTCGATCACCGGTGGCACGGCTTTCTGGGGTGGACTGACGCTCGGGATCGGCGGCTGGAGCATCGTCACATACGCGGTGCACCCGACACCTCCGTTCGACCTCACGGCGGTGGTGGCGTCGCCGACCATCCCGCGCGAGCTGGGCGTGCTCGCGGCTGCCGCGTCCGGGATCACCCTGCTCGTCTTCCTCGTCCGGCTCGGCCCGGCGTTCGCGCACGCGCGGTCCCGTCAGTCCACGATCGCGCGCCTCCGCGCAGACGGCACCCGCCGCGTCGGCACGCTCTCCGAGCGCCGCTTCCGCAACCTCTGGGTCTCCGATCAGCCGATCTTCGACGGCACGGTGACCTTCCCCTCCGGCACCGGGACCGCATCCGTACCCGTGCGCATGACGACGATCGCATCCCGCGTCCCGGTGGTCGGCTCCCAGTTGGTGGTGATCACCGACCGGACGGGCGCGATCATCGTCGAACTGGACCCGGCCGCGCCCACCGAGTTCGAACCGGATGCGCTGTTCGCGGCCCCGGAGGGCTGATCACCGACGCGTGAGAATCGGCCCCGGAGACTCCGCCGCATCCGCCGTCAGCACCTGCAGCACCGCGAGCAGGGTCGCACGCTGCTCCTCGTCGAGCGGTGCGAAGAGGTTGTGGAGCACCCCGGAGGCCACGCGGTAGCCGTCCGCCAGCGCCGCGTGGCCCGCGTCGGTCAGGGCGTGCTCGATGCGGCGGCCCCGGCCCGCCGAGCGGGAGATGAGGCCGCGGGCGACGAGGCGGGTCGCCAGGGTGCCGAACGACTGGTCGCTCTGGAAGGTCGCTACTGCCAGGTCGTGCCCGGAGGCGTGGGGCATGCGCTCGATGGCGCGCAGCGCGTCCCACTGCACGAGGCTGATGCCGACGTCATGCAGGGCGGCGTCCATCGTGCGGTGGTTGCGGTACTGCGCGCGCTTGATCGTCTGGCCGAGCACTTCCAGGTTCGTCGTCACAGTGCTAGCGTATCAACATCCGTAAATAAACATGTTGATTTAGGAGCATGATGAGCATTTCCCCGTTCGACGACCTCCCTCTCGTCCAGGCCGGCGACCCCGCGTCGCGCACGGCGCTCGTGCTCCACGGCGGGGGCGGACCGCAGACCGTCGCTCCGATCGTCGGGCACCTCGCGTCGACCATGCACGCTGTCGCCCCGACGCACCCGGGGTGGGAGGGGACGCCGCTCCCCGCCTCCATCGCCTCCGTCGCCGACCTCGCCTCCGACTACCTCGGGCGCCTGCTCGCCGGCGGTGAGCGGGACGTCGTGCTGGTCGGGTCGTCCATCGGCGGCTGGCTCGCCCTCGAGATGGCGGTGCAGGCCGCCGCGGACGAGCGGTACGCCGGCCTGATCGGCGCCGTGGTCGACATCGACGGTGTCGGGGCGGTGGTCGACGGCGAGCCGGTCGCGGACTTCTTCGCCCTCGACGCCCGCGGTCTCGCCGAGCTCGCCTGGCACGATCCGGACCGCGGCTACCGGGACCCCGCGCTGGCGACAGACGCGCAGCGCGCCGTGCAGCAGTCCAACGGTCGCACGATGGCCGCCATCGCGGGCGCCGGGATGAGCGACCCTGCCCTGCTCGGCCGGCTCGGTGGCATCCGGGTGTCCACCCTGATGGTGTGGGGCGAGAGTGACCGGATCGTCACCCCGGCATACGGACGGGCGGTCGCCGACGCGATTCCCGGTGCGCAGTTCGCCGAGATCCCGGCAGCAGGGCACCTTCCCCACCTGGAAGCGCCGGAGGCGACCTGGGCGGCGATCGACCCGTTCCTCGCGCGGTCCTGACGCTGTCCGCGGCGACTCAGCAGCTGCGGTACACGTACGCGTCGTCGTCGGGGGTGACGAGCGAATGGTCTCGCAGAATCATGGTCTGCGGTCGCTCCGAACTCGAGCACGCGCGACCGAACCCGTCCTCGCCGAGCTCGTCGGTGTACTCGATGTCCAGCACCACGGCGTAGACGTCGGTGTACGCGTCGCACTCGGAGAACTGGAAGCACGACTCTGTCACCGCAAGGTCGTAGCCGGCGGCTTTCAGTTCGGTCGACCGATCTGCCGTGTTCTTCTGCGCGATCGCCAGGCCGGCGTCGTGGGCGATCCGGGCGTAGTCGGCGGCGAGAGCGAGGTTGTCCTTGACCGAAAGGGCGCCGTCGGACCGCGTGTACGAGTCGAGGTTGTCGATCTCGACAGCGGAGAAGCCGCTGTCCGCGCACCCGCGGATCCACGTCCCGACGATCGCGGCCAGCGCGCCACGTTTGTCCTCTGTCGAGGTGTCGAAGATGTACTCGTCCGGCCATCCTTCGTCGACAAGCGGACCATCCGGTGTCTGCACGACCAGCTCGGGATGCTCGGCCGCGAACGCTTTCGACGCGTCCGGCTGGGTCTGGAACCCGTTGACGTAGCAGATGTCGTAGCCGGCACCCGACGGTTCGGACGTGCGGTCGCGCTCGACGACGGTCACTCCCTCTGGTGGCGTGTACGCACCGCCCAGCTGGTAGTCGAACCGGGCGCCGGCCGCGGGCAGTGCAACGGCCGGATGCGCAGGGGCTGGATGCGCTGAGGTCGCCGCTTCGCCCGCACCGGGCGCAGCGCAGCCGGCGAGGACGAGCGCCGCGGCGGCGAGGAGGAACGCGGGCACGATACGAAAGGTCACTCGTTCTCCAGATCGGTGGCGATGGGGAGAATCACGATACAGGGCGCCGCCGGGCATCTCGGGCATCTCGGGTAGCGTGGAGGTGTCCGTGCGCCGCGACCCGGCGGCGCTCGTCTCGCGGGGGAGAATCTGGTGAAGACACGTCGTCGGTCCGTTTATGTTGTGTGCGTGCTGGCGGTGGGGGCGTCGCTCCTCGCCGGATGTTCTGCGACGGGGCGCACAGCGGGAACGGACCCAGGCGCAAGCACAGGCCCGAGCGCGGGCGCGAGCGCCTCGGAGCGCACATACTCCGCCCGCGATCTCGCGAACATCCTGGACAGGGCGGGCACCTCGCTCGGCGTCGACGGCACCCTGGTCACCGACAGCGAGCTGAAGGACGCCGCCGCGAAGGTGGGCGGGCCCGCCGGACTCGCCCAGCTGCTCGGCGGGTCGAACGTCACATACTCTCCGCGCGCGTGCGGTGACCTGCTGGCGACGGCGATGCAGGGCGGTGTGCCCCAGGATGCGATCGCCGCGCAGTTCCGCACCTCCACGGGCGCGGTGACGGCCGCATCCTTCGCCGGCAAGCCGCTGACCTCCGCGCAGAAGACGTCGTGGACCACCACCGTCGACAGCGTGCTCGACCAGTGCGGCACGGTGTCGCTGTCGTTCGAGGTCGCGGGCAAGTCGGTCTCTGCGAAGGTCACGACGGCGAAGGCCACCGCCACGACCACCGCGGACACCACCGTCGGACTGCGCCAGACGATGTCCATCGAGGCCGCAGGGCAGAACCTGTCCGCGGTGAGCACCGTCGTCCAGGCCGTGTGGGGCAACCTGCTGATCTCGGCCACCACGATCGCGACAGACCAGACGACCGACGCCCAAGCACAGGCCAAGACGGTGACAGCGGAAGCCGCCGTGGATGCGGTCGTGGCGGCCGCGAAGCGCTGATCCCGGCCGCCGGCAATCCAGGGTGACAGGTGCGCATCCGGCGGCGCGCATCTAGTGTCGTCTCTGTCGACCATGCACCACCACACGAGAACGAGGAACGCTATGAGCTATGCCGTGACCAATCCCGCCACCGGTGAGACGGTCAAGACCTACGACACGATCAGCGATGCCGACCTGCAGGCGGCCATCGCGGCGGCCGACAACGCATACCGCACCTGGGCCAAGAGCACGACCGTCGAGGACAGGGCTGTCCTCGTGCGTCGCGTCGGTGAGCTGCACGTCGAGCGCAGGCAGGAACTCGCCGAGATCATCGTGCGCGAGATGGGTAAGCCGATCGAGCAGGCGCTGGGCGAGGTCGACTTCGCCGGTGCCATTTACGAGTACTACGCCGACCACGCCGCCGAGTTCCTGAAGGACGAGCCGATCACGCTGCTCGACGGGGACGGCTCCGCGGTCATCCGCCGCTCCGGTCTCGGCGTGCTGCTCGGGATCATGCCGTGGAACTTCCCGTACTACCAGGTGGCCCGCTTCGCAGCGCCCAACCTGATCATCGGCAACACCATCCTGCTGAAGCACGCGGAGCAGTGCCCGGAGTCCGCCGCAGCGATCGAGCGGATGATGCTCGACGCCGGCTTCCCCGAGGGCGCGTACGTGAACATCTACGCCGGTCACGACCAGATCGAGCAGGTCATCGCCGACCCGCGCGTCCAGGGCGTCTCCCTCACCGGTTCGGAGCGTGCGGGCGCGAAGGTCGCCGAGATCGCCGGACGCAACCTGAAGAAGGTCGTGCTGGAGCTGGGCGGCTCCGACCCGTTCATCCTGCTGTCCACCGACGACCTGGATGCGACCGTGCAGAACGCCGTCGACGCGCGGCTGGACAACAGCGGCCAGTCCTGCAACGCCGCCAAGCGGTTCGTCGTGGCCGACGAGCTGTACGACGCGTTCCTCACCAAGTTCACCGAGAAGCTCGCCGAGGTCGAGGCCACCGACCCGACCAGCGACGACGCGGCGCTCGGGCCGCTCTCGTCGCTCCGCGCGGCGGAGAACCTCGACGAGCAGGTCAAGCGGGCCGTCGAGAACGGCGCGACCCTGGTGCGCGGTGGAGGCCGCAACGGCGCCTTCTTCGAGACCACGGTCCTCACCGACGTGTCCGAGGACAACCCGGCATCGAAGGAGGAGTTCTTCGGACCGGTCGCGCAGGTGTTCCGCGCGAAGGACGAGGAGGACGCCGTGCGCATCGCCAACGACACCCCGTTCGGGCTCGGCTCCTACCTGTACACGACCGACCCCGCCCAGGCGGACAGGGTGGCCGACCGCATCGAGGCCGGGATGGTGTTCGTGAACGTCGTCCTCGCCGACGGCGCCGAGCTGCCGTTCGGCGGCGTCAAGCGCTCCGGCTCCGGCCGTGAGCTCGGCCGGTTCGGCGCCGACGAATTCGTCAACAAGAAGCTCATCCGCATCGGCGGCTGAGTCCACGAACGTCGCGGCGCTCATCCATCGGCCAGGCCAGTGGATGGGCGCCGCGCCCGGTGAACGAGAGACACACCATGAGCACCATCGAACGCGACGTCGTGATCGTCGGAGCAGGAGCATCCGGGCTGACGGCGGCCACCGAACTGAGGAAGGCCGGGCTCAGCGTCGCGGTCCTCGAAGCGCGCGACCGCGTCGGCGGACGGCTGTGGACGGACGACGTCGACGGCGCCACCCTCGAGATCGGCGGCCAGTGGGTCTCACCCGACCAGGATGCGCTGATCGACACCCTGGACGAGCTCGGCCTCGAGACGTACGAGCGCTACCGCGACGGCACCAACATCTACATCAGCCCCACCGGGGAGCGCCGCACCTTCGACGGCGAGATCTTCCCCGTGCCGCCGAAGACCGAGCACGAGATCGTCAGCCTGATCGACAAGCTCGACGCGCTGGTGGCGGAGATCGACCCAGACCGGCCCTGGGAGCACCCGCAGGCGGAGGAGCTCGACGAGATCTCGTTCCGTCGCTGGCTGGAGACCCAGACCAACGACGAGGAGGCCCGCCTCAACATCGGCATGTTCATCGCGGGCGCCATGCTCACCAAGCCCGCCCACGCGTTCTCCGCGCTGCAGGCGCTGCTGATGGCCGCCTCCGCCGGCAGCTTCTCGCACCTGGTCGACGCCGACTTCATCCTGGACAAGCGGGTGAAGGGCGGCCTGCAGCAGGTGCCGCTGCTGCTCGCGGAGCGCCTCGGAGACGACCTGCACCTGAACGCGCCCGTGCGCACGATGCGCTGGGACGAGGAGGGCGTGACCGCCATCGCGGACGGCGTCGAGGTGAAGGCGCGGTTCGCGATCCTCGCCCTTCCGCCCGTGCTGATCAGCCGCATCTCGTACGAGCCCCCGCTGCCGCGCCTCCAGCAGCAGCTCCATCAGCACCTCTCGATGGGCTTCGTCATCAAGGTGCACGCGGTCTACGAGACGCCGTTCTGGCGCGAGGACGGATACTCGGGCACCGCGTTCAGCCCGTACGAACTCGTCCACGAGGCGTACGACAACTGCTACGACGGCGACCCGCGAGGCACCCTGGTCGGCTTCGTGTCCGACGAGGCGGCGGATGCGGTGTTCCGCCTGTCTCCGGAGGAGCGGAAGGCGCGCATCCTGGAGTCGCTGTCGCACTACTACGGCCCGAAGGCGCTCGACACGGTGGTCTACTACGAGAGCGACTGGGGCAGCGAGGAGTGGACGAGGGGCGCGTACGCCGCGAGCTTCGACATGGGCGGGCTGGCGCGCTACGGCGCCGATCTGCGCACGCCGGTCGGGCCCATCCACTTCTCCTGCAGCGACATGGCAGGCAAGGGATACCAGCACGTCGACGGCGCGATCCGGGTGGGTCGGGAGACCGCGGCGGCCATCGTCGCCCGCGCGTAGCCCGGCTCGCGCAGCCCGGCTCTGCTAGCGCGCAGGCTGCTGCTGCGTGATGCAGTGGATGCCGCCCCCGCGGGCGAACAGCGGGCGCGCATCCACGGTCACCACGCGGCGACCGGGATAAGCGTCGGCGAGGATGCCAGCGGCCTCCTCGTCGTGCTCGTCGCCGAAGCTGCACGCGATCACGCCGTCGTTGACGAGCAGGTGGTTGATGTAGCTGTAGTCGGTCCAGCCGTCGTCGTCGCGGAGGGTCGCGGGGGCCGGCACCTCGACGATCTCGAACGGCCTGCCCGCCGCATCCCGTGCCGCCTCCAGGGTCTCCCGGATCTCGCGCGTCACAGCGTGGTCCGGATGCTCGCTGTCGCGCTGGGTGTGCAGCAGCACGACGCCTGGCCGGGCGAAAGCCGCGACGATGTCCACGTGACCGCGGGTGCCGAAGCGCTCCGAGTCTCGGGTGAGGCCCCGCGGCAGCCAGACGGTGGTGGTCGCGCCGATGGTGCGCGCGAACTCCGCCTCGACCTCCGCGCGGGTGATGCCGGGGTTGCGTCCGGGATCGAGCTGGACGGTCTCGGTGGCGAGCACGGTTCCCTCGCCGTCGACGTGGATTCCTCCGCCCTCGTTCACCAGGGCGCTCGACACGATGGATGCTCCGGCCAGCGACCCGACCACGCCGCCGATGCGCGCATCCAGGTCCCACTGCGCCCAGTCCTGGGCGCCCCAGCCGTTGAAGACCCAGTCGACGGCGCCGAGCTCTCCGTCGTCGCCGAACACGAACGTCGGGCCTACGTCGCGCATCCACGCGTCGTTGAGCGGCGCCTCGTGCAGCTCGATGCCCGCGGACAGGTAGCGCGGGGCGATGGCGCGGTCGCGCGGGTCGATCACGACGGACACCGGCTCGAACTCGGCGACGGCATTCGCGACGGCCGCCCAGGTGCTGCGCGCCTCCTCGGCGTCCTCGGCCGTGTCACCGAGCGTGTATCCCGCGGTCGGGAAGGCGAGCCAGGTGCGTTCGTGCCGCGCGCCCTCGTGCGGCATCCGCCAGCTCATCGGGCGGTCTCCGCGGCCTCGGTCGCGGAGCCGGTGCCGTCGGTGCCGAGCACACCGTACGTGTCCGGGCGGCGGGTCGACAGGAACGGGAAGAGCTCCAGCCAGTCGGAGCGCTGTGGCAGGTCGAGGTCGACCACGAGCACGGCCTTCTCGTCCCGCGGGGCCTCGGCGAGGATGCGGCCGTACGGGTCGCTCACGAACGACGAACCGTAGAAGGTGTTGCCCGGCGTGCCGTCCGGGCGCGTCTCCGAGCCCGTCCGGTTCGGGACGACCATGAAGGTGCCGTTGGAGATGCCGTTCCCGACGATCACCTGGCGCCACAGCGGCTGCGTGTCGAACTCGGGATGGTCGGGCTCCGACCCGATGGCCGTCGGATACACCAGCACGTCCGCTCCCTGCAGGCTGTACGCGCGGGCGACCTCGGGGAACCACTCGTCCCAGCAGGTCGGCAGCCCGAGCTTGGCCGGGATGCCCGGGATGCTGTGCACGGGATACGGCGTCTCTGCCGGTCCGGCGCGGAAGTACTTGTCCTCGTAGTATCCGGCGGTGACCGGGATGTGCAGCTTGTGGGTCTTCGCCACGATCTCGCCGCTCGGCGCGACGACGATGGCGGTGTTGAGGCCGCGTCCGTCGTCGTCCCCGGTGCGCTCGTAGAGGGACGCGTGCACGAAGACGTCGTTCGCCGCGGCGGCCGCTGCCGCCCACGCGCGGGTCGGGCCGGTCTCGAGGTCTTCGGCGAGCACGTCCGCCCGGCCGTCCGGCAGGGTGTCCGCCGGGTAGCGGGAGAGCGTCAGCTCGGGAAGGAAGACGATCTGCGCTCCCTCCGCTGCTGCGAGGGCGACGGCCTCGTCCAGCTCGGCGGTGAGGGCCGCGATGTCCGGCTGCCAGGCGTGCTGCACGACGCCGATGCGCAGGGGAGCGGCGTCGTCGCGGCTGCCTGCGACGCGGGCGAGGGAGGTGGGCGGGGTCGTCGCGCGGACGAGTGCGAAAGTCATCTGGGCCATCCCGTTCGAGGAACGTGCTAAAACGAATAGTGTTCGTTTATTATGCACAGGAGACGTCACGGACGGAAGAGGGGGAGCAGAGATGCCACGGCCGTCATCGCCCATCCTGAGCCCCGACCGCATCGCGGACGCCGCCATCGAGCTCGTCGACGCCGGCAAGCCGTTCGGCGTGAACGCGCTCGCCAGGCAGCTCGGCGTCACGCCGTCGTCGCTCTACAACCACGTGGACGGGCGGGATGCGATCGTCGAGCTGATGCGCGGGCGGCTGGCGGAGCGCGCCGCCATCGTGGTGCCGGACGGCCTGGCCTGGGATGCGGTGGTGGAGTACGTGGTGCGGGAGCAGCGCGCGATGTTCTCCGCGCATCCACTGGTGCTGCCGCTGCTCGTCGGCAAGCCGGTCACGGACGCGACCGTGCTCGGCTACTACGAAGCGCTCGCCGAGGCGCTGCTCGACGCCGGGTTCCCCGAGGGCGACGTGCTGGTGATCGTGGCGATCCTGGATGCGTTCGCACTCGGCTCGGGGCTCGACCTGTCCGCCCCTCCTCAGGTGTGGCGGGCGCGGCCGGGAACGGCCCTCGCCCGCCTCGTCGAGAACGGCGAGCCGGGCGACGCGCGGGCCGACCGCGCCTTCGACCTCGGGGTCGAACTCCTGCTCGGATCGTTGCGCGCGCGTCTGGCAGAGCGCGACGACTCCGGGCATTGATGACCTGAAACGCCTTTATAGCGCGGGAATCGTCGTAAAATTTGGCATCCGGCATGTAGGATGGACGAAACGAGACCGTGAGTCATCCGGCCCTCGAACGGACGGATCGCCTGAACGGGTACAGGTCCCGTCCGGAATGCGCGAGCGTCCTAGCGCGCCGCGTCGGTGCCCCCAGCTGTTTCGGGTTCAGCTGGGGGCATCCCTTTGTCTGCGTCAGGTCCCGCGTCAGATCCCGCGGATGGTCCAGCCGGCGGTCGTGGAGGCGCCCGGGGCGAGGACGACGAGGTCGGTGCCGGAGTTGAAGGCGTCCGGCGGGCAGGTCATCGGCTCGACGGCGAGGCCGATGCGGTTCGTCGCCTCGTCGTCCGTGTCTGCCGTGTGCACCTGCACCCATGGGCAGGCGTCGTCCCAGCTCATCGCGACGCCGCTTCCGTCGGCGGCGCGCAGCCACACCGTGGCCGTGTCCGTCTCGTCGCGCTGCAGCCCGGTGAAGGCGTGGTCGATGAAGGTGTCGCCGATCGGCCGCGGCTCGCGGAAGTCGAACACGCCGTCTCCCTCTGCCGCCACGTCGGCGAGGCCGACCGGGATCAGGCGATTCTCCGTGACCGTGAGGACGGTGGCTGCGGGAAGGGTCAGCGTCCAGTCGTCGACGCGTCCGTCGCCCGCCACCAGGTATGGATGCGGTCCGGTGCCCCACGGGGCGTCGTCGTGTCCGGTGTTCGTCGCGGTGACCGACGTGTGCAGCCCGTCCTCATCGAGCTCGAACGCCACAACGACGTCGACGCGGTGCGGGTAGCCCGCCTGTGCCTCGATGGTGGCGGTGAACGTGACGCTGCTCGCGGAGCGGTCGACGGCGGCGAAGTCGAGCCAGGTCGCGAGGCCGTGCAGGGCGTGCCCGCGGTTCGGCTCGGTGAGCGGCAGCTGCTGCTCGACCCCGGCGAACATGTACTTCCCGTCGACCACGCGATTCGGCCACGGCGCGAGGGTCGCCCCACGGTATGCCGGGCGCACCTCATCCGCGTCGAAGGGGACGACGAGCGAGCGCCCTTTGTACTCGAGCGTGCGCAGCGATGCGCCGACGGAGGCGATCGTGGCGTGGTAGTCGCCGGCGGTCAGGCCGAAATGCGTTCCGGAGAGGGGAGTAGTCATCCGTCCATTCTGTTGTACGGGGGCGCGCCGCGTACACCCGTGGGGGTGGGTGGGCATCGTCTAGACTTCGTACATCGGTATATATGAAATATATGCATCCATAATGTGGTAACAATGCCCCATGAACGTGAAATATTCTTCGCGGCTAGGAACGCGAGAGAAACGGATCGGCTGGGCGGCCATCGCGCTTTCAGCTCTGCTCGCCGCCTCCCTGCCCGCCCTTCCGACCCTGGCCTCCTCCGCCGCCATGTCCGCGACCATCGAGGCGATCGACGACACCGTGAAGTCCGGTGGCCAAGCGGTCTACCGGGTTGCATACCAGTGCTCCAACCTGACGACGGACAGCTGCGTCGCCCCGACCTTCACGGTGCCGACGCCTGCCGGCTCCGGGCCAGACGGCGAGCCCGCCGCGTTCGGCGGAGAGCCGGTGGTCCGCGGCGGAGCGCACATCCTCTCCGCCGCCGGCACGCCGCTCACCATCGCCTTGCGAGACCTGGGCCCGGGCGAGAACGGCGAGTTCACCCTCTCCTGGCCGGTGCCCAACTTCACGACGCTTCCCGGAACCACCTTCCCGATGACCGTCGAGCTCAGCTACGACGACGGTGCAGCGCCGGGCGGGAACGCGACGACGCAGGTCACGACGGCACGGCCGGTCGTCGTCGAGGCGAAGTCGGCCCTCACCGTGGTCAAGCAGATGAAGAGCCCGGTCCGCGAGACCCTGGTGCGACCGGATGAGCCGGTCACCTACGGCATCTACGGGTGCAATCCGAACATGGCCAGCCTCGGCTCACTCGACTACACCGACCTCATGCTCGTCGATTCCCTCCCGAAGGGAGCGACCTTCGTCTCGGCCTCCGACGGCGGCGTCTACGACCCGGTGAACGAGACCGTCACCTGGACGACACCGGCGCCGGCGCGCGACGACTGCATGAACCCGTCGCAGGTTCGCGAGCTCACCGTCGTCTACTCCGACGCGAGGTTCGTCCAGTCGATCCCGAAGGGCGAGTTGATCAACGCGTTCCAGAACAAGGTGGAGGCCACCGCCATCGCTCTCGACGGGAAGAAGCTCTCCGCGTTCGACCAGCGCAACCACACGTTCCTGTCGCCCGACAGCGAGCGACAGTTCGAGTTCGTGGCCAACAAGAACGCGTCGCACAACAACTACCTGCACTCGGACACGACGAGCGAGTACCAGTGGGGGATGCTGTCCCACTGGCACGGGAACGTCCCGGGATACGACTCCGGCAACCTGCGTCCGGCCGTCGTCGTGGACCGGATGCCGTGTCTCGTCGGCGGGCAAGCGGTCTCGCCCGCCATGCCGGCGAGCGATCCGCTGGGCATGTCGTTCCCCGGTGCGATCAGCATCCCGTCCGACCAGTGCACGAACCCCGCTTTCAGCACGGAGCAGCTGCGCTTCGACGAGAGGACGGCGAGCCACCTCGTGCAGGTGGAGGTCGTCACCTGGAACGGTGTGATGCCGCAGACGCACCGTTACGTCAAGCCGGCAGACAAGGTCGAGCCGTTCCGCCTGAACATCCATCGTCCGAGTGCTGCGCCGAATGAGGAGACCCTCGGTCTTCCCGTCGGCGAGGTCATCACCGACCTCCGCATCGTCAGCATCGGCGAGGACAATGTCGGCGACTGGTGGGCGGTGCGCGGTGTGAACACGCAGGCGTTCGCCGACACCGGCCTGCTCACGATGGCCAACACCTACGTGCCGTTCTACGGCGCCGAGTTCGCGCCGGGTGCCAGCCCTGTCGCCGGGATCGCCGGAACGGGGTCGCCGCGCGCGGCAGCGGAGTACTTCGCCTCCCCATCGCCGGACCCGCAGGTCGTGAAGGTCGCGGCCTCCGACGTCAGCGGTCTGCGCCCCGGCGTCGCCGCGTCCTGGACGATCACGATCGCCAACGGCGCGAACGGCAAGGTGCCGCTGCGACCGATGCTGGTCGACGTCCTGCCCATCGGGCTGGAGGTCGACGAATCCTCCATCAGCTGGACCAATCTGGATGCGGTCGGCAAGCCGACGCTGAAGCAGGGCACCGTCGCGATCGGTGGTCAGAGCCATCGGACGCTGACCTGGACGTGGCCGGAAGGCACGGCGCTCGGCGTCGGAGACCCCCAGCCGACGGTGACGTTCGACACGGATGTCACCCTGGCGGCGACCGAGGGCGCTCACGCGAACGACGATGCCCAGCGCGCCGTGCTGTTCGACATGGACTACACCCTCAGCAACAAGGGCACGGGCGTGGCGACGGATGTCGACGACCTGAACGGCAACGGCGACACCGAGGAGATGGTGTCGGAGAGCACGGTCGGCTGGACCGTCCTCGCCAGCGCCGGCGCCGCCATCGAGAAGACGGTCAAGGGAGCACTCGACGCGGACTGGACCCGCGGCGGACTGACGAACGCGACGTTCGACGGGAACGGAACCCACGTCGACTACCGCCTCGCGGTGACCAACCCGAACAACACCGCGCTCAAGGATCTCGTCATCTACGACGTGCTGCCACACGTCGGCGACACGGCGATCAGCGGGGTGCTGGAAGGCGCAGAACGCGGAAGCGCGTGGGAGGTGACGTTCGGCTCGATCCTGTCGATGCCGGCCGGCGCGACCATCGAGTACTCGACGTCGAACAACCCGTGCCGTCCTGAGCTGTTCGACCGCCCATCCGGCCAGGCGCTGCCTGCCGGCTGCGACGCCGACTGGTCGGCGACCCTGCCGGAGGATCCCGCGAGTGTCCGGGCACTCAGGGTGGTCTTCGCCGACCTCGCTCCGACGCTCACCCCGGAATACATCGAGTACCGCACCATCGCGCCGGCGTTGAGCGGGGCGAACGACCTCGCGGTCACCGATCCTGCGGCGGTCGCCAACAACAACGTGGCCTGGCAGACGTCGCGCGTCACCAATGCGGGCGCCACGGCAGCGGTGCTCGCGTCCGAGGCGCCGGTCGTCGGCGCACGGCGCGTCGCCGGGCAGCTCGGTGACCGCGTCTGGCTCGACGCCGATCGCAACGGCGTGCAGGATGCTGGTGAGGTCGGCGTCCCCGGCATCACGCTCGAACTGCGCGACCAGAACGGCCAGCCGGTCACCGGAGCGGACGGCAAGCCGGTGCGCACCACCACCGACAAGAACGGCGAGTACGTGTTCACCGTCCCGCTCGGCACGTGGAGCGTCGCGATCGTCGGGCTGCCGGCCGAGTACGAGCTCACCGCGCACCACGCAGGCGCCGACACGGCCGCCGACTCCGATTTCACGGGCGTCGGCGTCGCCACCGCACCGGTGACCATCGCCGACCCTGTCAGGAACGGTGAAGGGGCGAACATCGTCACGACGCTCGATGCCGGGCTCGTCCGCGCCGGAGTCACCATCACCAAGGACGACGGTCTGACCGTCGTTCATCCCGGTGAGTCGATCACCTACGCGATCACCGTGACCAACACGGCAGCGCAGGCCGTCGCGAAAGCCGTGGCCGTCGCCGACGCGCTGCCCGCGGAGCTCGACTTCGTCGGTGCCACAGAGAGCGGCGCGTTCGACGAGGACGACAGGGTGATCACCTGGGCGCTGGGCGACCTCGCACCGGGCGAGACGCGCATCCTCGAGGTGACGGCGACCGTCTGGGAAGACATCTCCCCGGACACGGAGATCGCGAACGTGGCGACCATCACCGGCACCTTCGACTGCGTCACGGCCTGCGCGGCCAGCGACGTCGACAGGACGCCGCCGAGCGTGAGCATCGTGAAGGACGACAACCGCACCACGGTCGGCAATGGGGAGACCCTCCGCTACGACCTGTTCGTCGAGAACGGTTCGTCGTCGGCCACCGCCACCGGCGTGACCGTGGTCGACACGCTTCCAGAGCACCTGGAATTCGTCGACGCGTCGGACGACGGCGTGTACGACGAGGCAGCCAGGACCGTCACCTGGACCCTGGGCGACCTGGCGCCGGGCAGCGGACGGGTGGTGCAGGTCCACGCGACCGTCGCCGTCACGACGCCGGCCGGATCGACGATCACGAACAGCGCGACCGTCGAGACCGCTGAGGGCTGCATCGTCGACGACGAGTGCAGCACCGAGGACGTCGACCACACGCCGGACGTCTCGATCGTGAAGGACGACAACGAAGAGGTCGTGGCGATCGGCCAGGACCTCACGTACGACCTGACCGTGACCAACGGCGCGGCCTGGGATGCGCCGCTCACGGTCGCCACGGACGTGCTGCCGGACACCGTCGAGTTCGTCTCGGCGACCGACGACGGTGCGTACGACGAGGAGACCAGGACGATCACCTGGGAGCTCGGAACCCTCGATGCCGGAAGCGAGCGGGTCGTCAGCGTGACGGTGCGGGTCGTGGACGGCCTGGAGGACGGGGACACGATCGTCAACACGGCGACCGTGACCACGGAGTACGGATGCGCCGACGACGCTCGGTGCAGCTCGACGGACACGGACACGGTCGAGGTTCTGGAGCCGGCGCAGCCGCCGGTGACGACACCTCCGACCACGCAGCCGCCGGCGACGACACCTCCGGCCACGCAGCCGCCGGTGAACCCGACGGAGACGCCTGCCGTCAACGGTGGTGGATCGCCGGACGGAAGCCGGGATGGATCGACCACGACCGGGGAGAAGGACGGGCTGGCGAACACCGGTTCGACCGTGGCCACGCTGGCGGGATGGATCGGCGGGCTGCTCCTGCTCGCGGGTGCCGTGCTGCTGCTGATCCGTCGCAGGAAGGCATACGGAACGCGCTGATCCCGCGACACCGAGCATGACCCTGAGCGGGGTGGACGTTGAGCCGTCCACCCCGCTCAGTCGTGCGTCCGGAAGCTCGGGCTGGTCGGGCTGGGGAGGCCGGTCAGGCTGGTCAGGCGTGCGCGGCGCGGAGGGCGGCGTAGAGGTCGGCGCGGGCGGCGAAGCTGCCGAGGTCGACGCCGAGGATGCGCTCTGCCTCCGCGACGCGCGTGCGGAGGGTGTGCCTGTGCATCCCGAGCTCGCGGGCGGCCACGTCGTAGACGCCGTTGTGGTCCAGCCAGACGAGGAGCACGCGGGGGAGGTCGGCGTCGGCCGAGCCGAGCGGGGCGATGGCCGCCGTGGCGACCGCGCGGGCATCCGGGGTGTCCAGCAGGGCGAGCATCCCGCCGCCCGCGATGTCGTCGAAGCCGCGGAGGGGGCGGTCGGCGTCGGCGCGGTCGCGCGCGGCGGAGGCCTGAGCGAGCGCCGACGCGAGCTCGGTGAGCGGTCCGGCCGCCGAGATGCCGCCGCGGAGGTCGAAGCGGGCGGCGAGCTCCGGCAGACCGGACGGCGCGGCATCCTCTTCGAGCACCACCAGGTCGTGCCCGTCGCGGGCGAAGAACAGTCCTGGCCGCGACTCGAGGACGTCGGCGGCGGACGCGATGGCCGTGCCGCCGAGCACGGCCACGCGCACGGGGCCGGAGGGGAGCGCGCCGAGCACCGGCTCCGCCACCGTCTCCGCGAGCGCCCTGTCCCCGGCGAGCAGCGCCCGCCACACCGCGGTGCGCAGGCGGGTCCGCGCCGCATCCGTCGCCCTGCTCTGTTCGAGAGCGAGACCGGCCAGCGCAACGACGCCGGTGACCACCTGCTGCGCGGCCTGGTCGAGTCCTGCTGACCCGACGGCGAGCACCCCGCGCAGCCGCCCGGCGGCGCCGAGGGTCTGCAGGGCGAACGTCGCGCTCGCGCTCGCGCCGTCGTCGGCGTCGCCGTCTCGTGCCCCCGCGCCACTACCTGCGGCACCACCCGCCGTCCCTGCCGCGCGGCGGCGCGCCCGCAGCAGCGGCTCGGCCGCCGCCGTGATCGCCGCGCGATCCTGCGCGGACAGCCCGCCGGGCGGGTACGCCCTGTCCAGTTCGCCGTCCGCGCCGACGAGGGCGACGGGGCGGTCGATCTGCCTGGCGAGTTCCGCGAGCACCGCGCCGAGCGCATCCGGTCGGAGCGCCGCGAGCGAGATCGCCCGGGATGCGCGGAGCGCCCAGGTGTTGCGGGCGTAGGTGTCCGCCGCCACCCGCTCGGCGACGAACCGCGCGATGGCGATGAAGGGCGTGCGGTACGGCACCTCGAACAGCGGCAGGCCGTGGCGGGTGCAGGCGTCGACCAGGGCGTCCGGCGTCCCGGCGCGCACCACCTCCGTGCCGAAGCCGAGGCCGGCGATGCCGTGCGCGACCAGGCGGGACACGTACGGCTCGACGTCGTCCGGCGTCCCCGTGATCAGGAGCACCTGGCCGGGCGCGAGGAACGGCGTCGGGTCTTCGAGGTCGGAGCTGTGCGCCCAGTGGATGCGCGCATCCAGCTCGGCGGTCCCGTTCGGTGTGAGCAGCCGCAGCCCGAGATCCTGCCTGGCGAGCAGCTGGGCGACGGTGGCGGGCACGAGCGACTCCGATCCGCCAGTCTGTACAAAACCGGCGAGCCGATTGTACAACGTGGCTGATGGTCCGCGTCGGGCGTGTCCTTACGATTCCAGCATGAGCATCGTCGAGTCCCCTTCCGCCGTCCTCGGCGGGCCATCGCTCCCTCAGGAGCGCAGGCTCGTCACGTCCATCCCCGGTCCGGAGTCGCGCAAGCGTGCAGAGCGCAAAGCCCAGGCCGTCGCGGCGGGTGTCGGCACCACGCTGCCGGTGTACACGGTCGCCGCCGGCGGAGGTGTGCTCGTCGACGTCGACGGGAACTCGCTGATCGACTTCGGCTCGGGCATCGCCGTGACCGGCGTCGGCAACTCGGCGCCGCGCGTCGTGGAGGCCGTCACCGCGCAGGTCGCCCAGTTCACCCACACCTGCTTCACCATCACCCCGTACGACTCGTACGTCGAGGTGGCAGAGGCGCTCAACCGGCTGACGCCCGGCGACCATGCCAAGCGCAGCGCCCTCTTCAACTCCGGCGCCGAAGCCGTGGAGAACGCGGTCAAGATCGCCAGGCACTACACCGGCAAGCAGGCCGTCGTCGCGTTCGACCACGCGTATCACGGCCGCACCAACCTCACGATGGGGCTGACCGCCAAGAACCAGCCGTACAAGAACGGCTTCGGTCCGTTCGCGCCCGAGATCTACCGCGCTCCGCTCAGCTACCCGCTGCGCGACGGCGGCCTGACCGGGGCGGAGGCCGCGAAGCGTGCCATCACCATGATCGAGAAGCAGGTGGGCGCCTCCAACCTCGCCGCCATCATCATCGAGCCGATCCAGGGCGAGGGCGGCTTCATCGTGCCCGCGGACGGCTTCCTCCCCGCGCTCGCGGAGTGGGCTGCCGCGAACGGCGTGGTCTTCATCGCCGACGAGGTGCAGACCGGGTTCGCCCGCACGGGCACGATGTTCGCCTCCGAGCAGTTCGGCATCGTGCCCGACCTGATCGTCACCGCCAAGGGCATCGCGGGCGGCCTTCCGCTGTCCGCCGTGACCGGCCGCGCCGAGATCATGGACGCCCCGCACGTCGGCGGCCTCGGCGGAACGTACGGAGGCAACCCGCTCGCCTGCGTCGCGGCGCTCGCCGCGATCGAGACGTACGAGACGGAAGACCTCGCCGCGCGAGCCCGCGAGATCGGCGCCATCCTGTTCGAGAAGCTCGGCGCGCTGCGCGACGCCGACCAGCGCGTCGCAGAGGTGCGCGGCCTCGGCGCGATGGTCGCCATCGAGCTGGTCGACGAGAACGGCGAACCGGATGCGGCACTCACCTCCACCGTCGCGGCCGCCGTCCACGCCGCGGGCGTCGTGCTGCTCACCTGCGGAACCTACGGGAACGTCATCCGGTTCCTTCCGCCGCTGAGCATCCCGGACCACCTCCTCATCGAAGGACTCGACATCGTCGCGGAAGCATTGGAGAACGCATGAGCATCGCAGAGCAGACCACAGCATCCACCCTGTCCGAGCGGGAGAGAGACCTGCTCTCGCGCGTGCCGGACGGCCTGTACATCGACGGGCGCTGGGAGCAGGGGACGCGCGACCCCATCGAGGTCAGCGACCCGGCCACCGGACGTGTGATCAAGCGCATTGCGAACGCGACGCCGGAGGACGGCATCCGGGCACTGGATGCGGCGGACGCGGCCGCGGAGGCGTGGGCGGCGACCCCGCCCCGCACCCGCGCAGAGATTCTCCGGAAGGCGTTCGACCTCCTGCAGGAGCGTCGAGACGACTTCGCCCTGCTGATGACGCTCGAGATGGGCAAGCCGCTGGCGGAGGCCAACGGCGAGGTCACGTACGGCGGTGAGTTCCTGCGCTGGTTCAGCGAGGAGGCCGTGCGCATCGGCGGTCGCTACGGGCAGAACCCGGAGGGCACGGGCACGATGGTCGTCTCGCAGCGCCCGGTCGGGCCGTGCTTCCTGATCACGCCGTGGAACTTCCCGCTGGCGATGGCCACCCGCAAGATCGCGCCTGCGCTGGCGGCGGGATGCACGGTCGTGGTCAAGCCGGCGGAGCTCACCCCGCTGACCACCCTGTTCTTCGCGCAGCTGCTCGAAGACGCCGGCGTGCCGGCCGGTGTCGTGAACGTCGTGCAGACGAGCACGTCGAGCACGGTGTCCGGTCCGATCATCGCCGACCCGCGCCTCCGGAAGCTGTCGTTCACCGGCTCGACCCCGGTCGGCCAGCGGCTGATCGCGCAGGCGGCGCAGAACGTGCTGCGCACCTCGATGGAGCTGGGCGGCAACGCGCCGTTCGTCGTGTTCGACGACGCCGACGTCGACAAGGCCGTGGAGGGCGCGATGCTCGCGAAGTTCCGCAACATCGGCCAGGCCTGCACCGCGGCCAACCGGTTCATCGTGCACGAGTCCGTCGCCGACGAGTTCGCGCAGAAGGTCACTGCCAAGGTGAACGCCCTGCGTCTCGGCCGGGGAACGGAGGACGGCGTGACCATCGGGCCGCTCATCGACGCCAAGGCCGTCGCATCCATGCAGGAGCTGGTGGGGGATGCGGTCTCCCGCGGCGCCCGCGTGCTCACCGGAGGAAACGCGCCGGAGGGCGACGGGCACTTCTTCGAGCCGACAGTGATCACCGACGTGCAGCCGGGCAGCACCATCCTGAGCGAGGAGATCTTCGGGCCGGTGCTCGCGATCACCACGTTCGCCACGGAGGAGGAGGGCGTCGCCCGCGCCAACGAGACCGAGTACGGTCTGGTCGGCTACGTCTTCACCGAGGACCTGGCGCGCGGTCAGCGCATGATCGACGCCATCGCCACCGGCATGATGGGCCTCAACACCGGCCTCGTCTCCAACGCGGCGGCCCCCTTCGGCGGCATCAAGCAGTCCGGCCTCGGCCGTGAGGGCGGCGCGGAGGGCATCCACGAGTACCTCTCCACGAAGTACACCCTCATCCCGGCCAGCTAGACGCAAACGAGTCCGGACTTATGCACGGTCACGCTCGGCGTGTCGCGTGCATAAGTCCGGACTCGATTGTTGTGGAGGGGTGGGGTCAGAGGGCGTTGGCGCGGGCGACGGAGCCGAGCCAGGCCAGCGACGGCTTGGGGGTCCGGACGAAGGTCTCGCGGTCGACGGCGATCAGGCCGAAGGTCGGCCGGAAGCCGCTCGCCCACTCGTAGTTGTCGAGGGCACTCCAGTGCAGGTAGCCCTCCAACTGGATGCCGTCCTCGATGGTGGCGTGCAGCTCCCGCAGCGCGGCGTCCGTGTATGTGATCCTGCGCTCGTCGTCGCTGGTCGCGATCCCGTTCTCGGTGATCATCACCGGGACGCCGCCGGACAGCTCCCACGCGCTCCGCACGCCCTCTGCGGCGGCGGGCGGGTAGAACTCCCAGCCGGTCAGTGTGGTCTCGACGTCGTCGGCCACCGGCAGCGGCCCGTTCGGGCCGATGAACGTGCGCGTGTACGCCTGCACGCCGACGAAGTCGTCGCCGGCCGACTGCTCCAGGTACCAGTCGTCGCGCGGGTAGCCGTACTCGCGCAGCATCTCCTCCGAGCCGGGCTCTCCGTTGGAGCGGAACGCCTGCGTCGCGATGGTCCAGCCCGACTTCAGCCCGGAAACCTGCGACAGCACCTCCCTGGAGCGCTTGTGCGAGGCGAGCAGCGCATCCGCGACCCCGAGGTCCGGGTTCGGCAGGCCGTACGCGACCAGGTTGGCCGCGTCCTCTCCGCCCGCGAGCATCGCAGCGATGTTCGGCTCGTTGATGGTGCAGACGTATTCGACGCCGTCGGAGACGATGGGGAGCGCGAGCTCGGTGTACCTGGCGAACAGGTCCGCCGCATCCGGCGCCCGCCAGAAGCCGTCGCGGTCGAACCAGCGCGGCACGGTGAAGTGCATGAGCGTCACCACCGGCTTCAGGCCGAACTCGTGGGCGGTGTCCACCATGCGGCGGTAGTGGTCGATCTCCGCGCGGGAGACGAAGCCGCGCTCGGGTTCGATGCGCGCCCACTCGACGCTGAACCGGTAGGTGTTCAGTCCGGCGTCCGCCAGCAGCTTCATGTCTTCGCGGTAGCGGTGGTAGCTGTCCATCGCGTCTCCCGACGGTTCCACGATGGTCGTGCCCGGTGTGTGCTCGAGCACCCACCAATTGCTGTTGATGTTGTTGCCTTCGATCTGGTGCGCAGCGGTCGCAGCGCCCCAGAGGAATCCGTCGGGGAAGGTGAGCACAGTTCTCCTGTTTCAGTGGATGGTCGAGAGGAAAGCGTCCAGCGCGGAGACGGTGGCCTCCGGCGCTTCGAGCTGGGGGGAGTGGTGGCCGCCGGGGATCACGGCGTAGCTCGCACCGAGCCGTTCCGCCATGTGCTGCTGCATCGGGATGGGCCACGCGTCGTCGAACTCGCCGTGGGCGACGAGGACGGGGACTCCGGATGCGCGCAGCGCGTCCGTCGTGTCGCGGTCCGCGCGCAGGATCTCGGCCCCGGCGAGCAGGTTCTCGCTCGACGTGCGCTCCGCACGCAGGCGGAGGAAGGCCTCGTCGGCGGTGAGGGCGGAGTCCGGCTGCCCGACGGTGTGCGGGTTGTCGCGGTTCCACATCCCGATCGAACCGGAGGCGGTGACGGTGTCCGTCGTCTCCTGGTGGCGGCCGGGCCAGCCGGTGGGGCCGGAGCAGAGCATGGTGTACGAGGCGAACGCCTCCGGTGCGGCGATGACCGCCTCGCGTCCGACGACGCCGCCGAGGCTGTGGCCGATCAGGTGGACGGGGCGGCCGTCGGCGATCAGGCGCGCCACCTCGACGGTGTCGGCGGCGAGGGCGTCGAGCCGGTAGCTGTCGACGCCGGAGGGGGCGGCGGAGTCCGCCTGGCCGCGCTGGCTGTACGCCCAGACGTCCCAGCCCTCCGCGGCGAGCAGGGGGAGGAAGGTGCGGAAGTCCTCTTTCGACCCTGTGAAGCCGGGGACGAAGAGCACCGTGCCCCGCGCATCCCGTGCCGGAGCGTGCAGCGCCGTGAGCGTGCCGACCGCGACGGGGATGCCGACCACCTCGACGCCGTCCGGGATGGGCAGCGCACCGAACGCGGGGATCGGCGAGAACCGGGCGGCGGTCATGCGAGCGCCTCCCTGGCGCGGGCCGGGTTCGGGACGGCGTCGAGCAGCTCGACCGTGTACGGATCCGACGGGTGCCGCAGCACGTCCGCCGTCCTGCCCCGCTCGACGACGCGTCCGGCGTTCAGCACCATGATGTCGTCGGTGACGAGCCGCGCGGAGAGCAGGTCGTGCGTGATGTAGAGCAGCGAGACGCCCCACCGCTCCCTGAGGTCTTCGAGCAGGGCGAGCACTCCGGCGCGCAGCGTCACGTCCAGCATGGAGACGGGCTCGTCGGCGATCAGCACCTGCGGGTCGCTGGCCAGGGCGCGCGCGATGACGACGCGCTGCCGCTGCCCGCCGGAGAGCTGGTGCGGCAGCTTGGAGGCGAACTGCTCGACCGGCGTGAGGCCGACCGTCTCGAGCAGTTCGAGCACGCGGGCGCGGGCGGCAGAGCCGTGCAGGCCGGTGAAGTTGACCACCGGACGCGTCAGGGCGTACTCGACGGTGTGCAGCGGGTTGAGGGCCGCGTACGGATCCTGGAACACCATCTGCACGTTCTTGTGCAGGTCGCGCACGCCGCGGCGGCCGAGCTTCGCCACATCCGCGTCACCGAACGTGACGGTGCCGGAGGTCGGCTTCTCGACGCCGGTGAGCAGCTTGGCGATGGTCGACTTGCCGGAGCCGGATGCGCCGACGAGCGCGAGCGACTGGCCCGGTTCGAGCGTGAACGAGACGTTGTCTACCGCGGTCACCTCGCTCTCGCCGCGGCGGGGAGCCGGGTACACCTTGGAGACGCCGTCGACCACGATGGCGGCCTGCGCTGCACGGCCGTCGCGCTCGCGCACCGCCGTGGTCGCGCCTGCGCCGGATGCGCCAGCACCCTCGCGCCTCGCGGGGAACCCCGGCAGCTCCACCACCTCGGCGCGCGGGTCGGCGTAGTGGCTCAGCAGCATCCGCGTGTACTCGTGCTGCGGCGCTTCGAGGATCTGTCTGCTCGACGCGTCCTCCACGATGCGTCCGTCGTGCATCACGAGCACGCGCTGCGTCGCTTCGAGCACGACGCCCAGGTCGTGGCTGATCAGGATGGCGGTGAAGCCCTCCGACTGCTGCAGTTCGGTGATCGTGTCCATGATCGCGTGCTGCACGAGCACGTCGAGCGCGGTGGTCGGCTCGTCGAACACCATCAGGCGGGGTTCGAGCGACAGGGCGAGCGCGATCGAGACGCGCTGGCGCATCCCGCCGGAGAGTTCGCCGGGGAAACGGGCGAGCACCTGCTCGGTGAGCCCGACCTTGCCGACGAGTTCGCGCATCCGGTTGTCCCAGCGCTCCTTCGGCACGTGGCCGTGGGCGCGGAAGATGTCGGCGAAGTGCTTGCGGATCGTGCGGACCGGGTTGAGGGCGTTCATGCCGGACTGCAGCACCATCGCGAAACCGCCCTGGCGCTGACGGCGCAGCTGCTCGGCGTCGAGCTCCCGGATGTCCTGCCCGCCGAACAGGATCTCACCGCCGTTCGTGCGCGCCGGCGGCTTCTGCAGCCGGGTGAGCGCGAAGCCCAGCGTCGACTTGCCGGAGCCGGACTCGCCGACCAGGCCGATGAACTCGCCGGCACCGACGGTGAACGAGACGTGGTCGACCGCCTGCACGGGCGTCTGCCCGGCCGACTCGTAGATGACGGAGAGGTCGCGGACCTCGAGAAGTTCGCTCATCGTGCGCTCTTTTCTTTCGCGGGGCGGCCTTCGCGGAGGCGCGGATTGCTGATGGCGTCGACGCCGAAGTTGATGAGCGTGAGGCTCATCGCGAGCAGCGCGATGCAGAGACCGGGGGCGAACAGCAGGATCCACTGGCCGGTGAGGAGGGCGTTGGAGTTCTGCGCCCAGTAGAGGATGGTGCCCCAGCTGACGATCGAGGAGTCTCCGAGTCCGAGGAACTCCAGACCGGCCTCCGCCAAGATCGCCGCCGTCGCCGCTCCGAAGAAGCTGCCGGTGATGAGCGAGGTCATGTTGGGCAGGATCTCGTTGAACACGATCCGGAACGGCCGGTCGCCGGAGAACCGGGCGGCGGTGACGAAGTCGCGCGACCGCAGGGACTGCGTCTGGCTGCGCAGCACGCGGGCGCCCCACGCCCATCCGGTGATCACGATCACCGTCACGATCATGAACAGGCCGCCGTTCTGCAGGTATGCGGCGATCACGATCATCAGCGGAAGGCCGGGGATCACGAGGAAGAGGTTGACGAAGAAGTTGACCACCTCGGCGCCGAAGCCCCGGATGTAGCCCCAGCTGAGTCCGATCAGCACGGCGACGACCGTGGAGAGGAAGCCGGCGATGAACCCGACGGCCACGCTCACCCGAGCGCCGTAGATGAGCTGGCTGAGCACGTCCTCTCCGGCGGCGGTGGTGCCGAACCAGTGCTCGGGGCTCGAGTCCGCGTTGCGGGGGAAGCCGTCCTGCGTCGCGCCGTACGGTGCGAGCAGCGGGGCGAAGATCGCGACGAGCACGAAGAACGCCAGGATGATGAGGCCGAGCCTGGACTTCCAGTTCGACCAGAGCGTCGACGCCGCCCGCCCGATGAATGCGAGCCTGTGCGGCGGCTTCGACCCTCCGGATGCGGAGGCCGCGTCCGTGGTGATGGACTTGAAACTCTGTGTCGTGGTCATCGGCGGGTCCTTGGGTCGAGTACGCCGTACAGAATGTCGACGAGGAAGTTGGCGACGAGAACGCTGACGGTGATGAGGAGGAACAGCGCCTGCATGAGCGGGTAGTCCTGTCCGATCACCGCGTTGAACAGCAGGAAGCCGATGCCCGGGTACCCGAACACCTGCTCCACCAGGATGGAGCCGCCGACCACGCCGCCGAGGGCCAGCCCGAAACCGGTGAGGTTCGGCAGGATCGCGTTGCGGGCCGCGTACTTCATGGCGACCGTGCGGCCCTTGAGACCGTTGGCCTCCGCGAACGTCACGTAGTCGTCGCCGAGGGTGTTGATCATCGCGTTGCGCATCCCGAGGATCCAGCCGCCGATCGACGTGATCAGGATGGTGATCGCGGGAAGCACGGCGTGGTACGCCACATCGACGATGAAGTCCCAGCTCCACGCCGGCGTCGCCGTCGGGCCGAACGCCCCGGAGGTGGGGAACCAGTGCAGCACGTAGCCGAGGAAGAACAGCAGGAGCAGCGCCGTCCAGAAGTACGGGAACGTGCTGGCGAACGTGCCGGTCAGGGTCGGCAGCGAATCGAGCCAGGTGTTGCGGCGCCAGGCGGCGAGCACGCCGAGCAGGGTGCCGAGCACGAAGGCGACGATGGTCACGATGCCGAGCAGCACGATCGTGTACGGGAACGCCTGGCCGACCAGCTCGGACACGCTCTGCGGATAGAACGTGTACGAGACGCCGAAGTCGAACGTGACCACCTGGTGCAGGTAGCTCACGTACTGGTCCCAGAGGTTGCCGCCCGGGACACCGAGCTGGGCTTCGATGGCCGCGCGGGTGGCGGCGGTGACCGGGCCGTTCTGCGAGAGCTTCGCGATGGCGGCGTCGGTGGGGGAGCCGGGCATGAGCCTCGGCAGGATGAAGTTCAGCGTGACCGCCGCCCACAGGGTGAGGACGAACAGGCCGAGCTTGCGGAGCGCGTACGCCATCGGCCTACTCACCGTCCTTCCGGAGCTTCAGATGGGTGAACACGAGCAGCGGGGTCTGGTCGTAGGTCTGCGGCGGTGCGTACGGGTTCTTCGCATCCGGCCAGCCGGTGAACTTGGCGTCGTTGTACAGCCCCCAGAGGCCGCCGTAGTAGAGGCCGATCACGGGCAGCTGGTCGTAGACGACGCGCTGCAGTTCGTGGCTGAGCTTCAGGCGGGCGGTCTCGTCGGTGGTGACCTTGTACTCCTGGAGCAGCTGGTCGGTCGCCGGGTTGCTGTACCTGCCGAAGTTGCTCGCGGTCGCCTTCCCCATCGGGGTGGCGAACTCGCTGGAGAGCAGGCCGTTGAACGCCTGGAAGATGATGCCGCCTCCCATGCCGCCCATCGCCACCTGGAAGTCGCCGTTCTGGATGGCCGCCTGATATCCCGGCGGCTGCGGCTGCTTGATCGAGACGTCGATGCCGATGGCACCGAGCTCCTTGCGGACCTCCTGCACGGCACGCAGCCAGTCGGAGTATCCGTTCGCGGTGGTGATGGAGAACGAGAACTGCTTGCCGGTCGCATCCACCAGCTTGTCGCCCTGCTTGGTGTATCCGGCCTTCGCGAACGCCTCCAGCGCCGCCTGGGTGTTCTGGGAGATGATCCCCTGGTCCGGGATGCTCGGGTCGAGCTCAGCCTGCTGGTTGGGCAGCATGAGCCCGGTCTGTCCCGCCGCCTTCATGTAGCCCTCGGTGGCGGAGTCGGCGATCTTGTCCCTGTCGAGGGCGAGCGCGATGCCGCGGCGCACATCCAGGTTGTCGAACGGCTTCACCGTGAGGTTGGGCATCAGGCTGATGACGCCGCCCGGCGGGAACCAGTACTTGTTGTTCTTGTTGGCGGACACCCAGGTGCCCTGCACGTCGCTCATGAAGGCGTACGCCCAGTCGAAGCCCTTGGTGGCGATGTCGAGCTCGCTGGTGGCGGAGGGGAGCACGAGGTGCTTCACCTCGACCTTGTCCGCCTGCCAGTACGACTCGTTCTTGTCCATCGTGTACTGCTGCGAGGAGAAGTTGCCGAGCGTGTACGGGCCGGTGCCGACCGGGTTCGGGTCGCGCCAGGTGTCCGGGTTCTTGACGTCCTTCCAGATGTGCTGGGGCACGATGAGCGTCTGGGAGATGATGTCGGATGCCGGAGCGTCCGCCTCCTTGAGGTGCACGATCAGGTGGTCGCCCTTCACCTCCAGGCTCTTGATGTGCTGCCAGGCGCCCTTGAGGTCGAGCGTCGGGAACTTCTTGATGAGGTCGAGGGTGAACTTCACATCCTGGACGGTGAACGGTGTACCGTCCGACCAGGTCGCACCGCTCCGGATGGTGTAGTCGATCGTCTGCGGGTCGGGGAGCTCGATCTTCGAGGCCAGCCAGGGCGTTCCTTTGCCGTCGAGCACGTTGATGACCACGAGGGGCTCGTAGATGTAGCTCGACGCCGCCCTCTTGTTGACGAGGTACGGGTTGAAGTTGCGCTCCATCATCGGAGTGCCTTTGTCTGCGGCCAGCAGCATGGTGTCCGCCGGGATCGACGGGTCCTGCTGGCTCTGGATCTTGATGCTGCAGCCCGAGAGGGCCAGCGCGGCCGCGGCCAGCGTCGCGAGCATCGCGAGTCCCCGGCGCCGGGCGCCGGTGTGTTTCGTGTGCGTCATTGCCACCATCCTTGTTGGTACGCCGACCACTGTAAGCGCATACATTGACTTTTGCAAGATGCCCCCGAATGGGGGTCCGCACAATGGAGGACAGACCGCTATAGTCGGGGTACGTCATCGGCTTCCCGAAAAGCCGGTGGAGTCCTCTCGGCACCGTCGAGAGCGTTTACCCGCTTCGTCTGTTCGATGCGGTGCATGGGGGAACGTGCTAGGGAAGCGTCTCCGTGACCCATCAATCGGCGTGAATTCAATGGAAAGTACCCGAACTTCCATGTCCACAATCTCTGACACCCCTATGCCCGCACCCCTCCTGTCCGTGGTCGACGACGTCGCCCCCGGCCGGTGGATCGCCATCTCATCGCTCGACGCCTCCCGCAGCGCCGGGCTCGCGAGCGGCGTCTCGATCGAACGGCTGACGGCCGCACTGTTCCCCGTCCTCCCGATCAGCGCCGCGACGGCCACGCCGCTCGTCGGCTGGCTCGCCGACCCGAGCGACGACGCCAGCGTCGACGCGTTCTACACGGTGCAGGGCACCGCGCGCGACGCCGAACGGCGCTCGTTCGAGATGCTCAGCCTCGCCGCCCTGCCCGAGGACGTCTGGCACGCGGTGGATGCGGTCATCACCGTCGACGCGCAGGAAGACTTCGTCTTCTTCGTCTGCGTCGGCGGCCGCACCCCGCACACCGTCACCGACCTCCTCCTCGAAAGCGTCGTCCTCGCCGCCTGACCCGCTGTCACTGGGCGTCAGGCGGGCTCGGAGCTCTCGCGGAGGTAGACCTCGACGGGAAGACGGACGGAGCCCGCAGGGCGCGTGGGGTAGGCGAGCCGCCGCACCAGGAGCTGCACGGCCGCGCGGCCGAGCAGTTCCATCGGCTGCTTCACCGTGGTGAGGCGCGGGGCGGACAGCCGTCCGGCGTCGATGCCGTCGAAACCGGTCACGATGAGGTCGGCCGGCACCTCCACGCCGCCGATGCGCGCGGCGTCGATGACGCCGAGCGCCATCTGGTCGTTGGCGCACACCACAGCGCGCGGCAGCGTGCCGGAGGCGAGCAGTTCGCGGCCGGCCCTGCGGCCGCCGTCGCGGGTGAAGTCGCCGCGGAGCAGCGGGGCGTCCGGCACGGGCATCCCGCGCTCAGCGAGAGCCGACCGGTAGCCGTCCCAGCGCTCCGCGTCGTCCGGCGAGTCGATGCTTCCCGCGACGTACACGAGATCGTGCACGCCGAGGTCGTCGACGAGGTGGCCGACGAGGGCGCGCATCCCCTCGCTGTTGCTGACGGAGACGTGGTCGAACGTGTCGCCGCCACGGGCCCCCGCCATCACGACGACCGGGATGCGCCTGGCGAGCTGCGCCAGCTCGTCCTCGCTCGCGCTCCCCGCCAGCACCACCAGCCCGTCGACCCGGCCGGCCATCTCCCTGACCGTCTCGGCCGACGTGGTGCCGCGGCCGACGCCGACGAGCAGCACGAAGCCGTTGCGCCACGCCTCCAGCTCGCTCCCGCGAAGCACCTCGTCGAAGTAGAGGTTCAGCGGCCTGGTGTCCGCGACGCCGCCGACATCCCGGATGATCGTGGTGCGGCTGGCGTCGTCGTCCTCGCCGTCGATGGGCACGTCGGAGATGTCGTCCATCGCGTCGAGGCCGGGGAAGAACAGGCCGAGCACGCCGGTCTTGCGGGCGGCGAGCCCGCGGGCCGCTCCGCTCGGGACGTAGCCGAGCGCATCCACGGAGGCCTGCACGCGTTCGCGCGTCTCCTGCTTCACCGTGTCCGGGCGGCTGAACACGCGCGACACCGTCGCGATGGACACACCGGCGTGCGTCGCAACATCGTAGACGGTCGGATTCCGGCCCATGTATGCGCTTCCTCACTGCTTCGAGCACCCCCACTATACGCAGGAGCATCCGCACGCGCCGGGTTCGTGGGAGGCTGGCTGCATGGACGAATCGATCGAGGTAGTGGTGGTGCGCGTCTTCACGGACGATCGTGGCGCGAACGGCAACGAGCTGGGCATCGTGCGCAGTTCGACGGCGACGGCCGGGCGGGAGCAGGCGATCGCCTCTGCGCTCGGTTTCAGCGAGACGGTGTTCCTGCATGCGCTGAGCGAGGACGGCGAACTCGGGCGCGTCGCGACCATCCGCATCTTCACCCCGGCCGCCGAGCTGCCGTTCGCCGGTCACCCGAGCGTGGGCACGGCCTGGTGGCTCTCCGAGCAGGGCACGCCGATCACGATGCTGCGCGAGCCTGCCGGGATCGTGGATGTGACGTACGGCTCGGAGGACGAGCCCACCTGGATCACGGCGGAGGCGGAGTGGGCACCGACGTTCGAGTGGCTGCCGCTGGAGTCCCCGGCCGACGTGGAGGCGCTCGACGCGTACGCGTTCACCGAGGGCAAGCACTACGCGTACGCCTGGATCGACGAGTCGGTCGCCCACCTGCGCTCGCGCATGTTCGCCCCGGCGATGGGCATCATCGAGGATGAGGCCACCGGCGCCGCCGCCATCGCACTGACCGCGCGGCTCGGCCGCGACCTGCACATCAGCCAGGGCGAGGGCTCCGAGCTGGTCACCGCCATCGAGGGCGACGACCGCATCGGCGTCGGCGGCCGCACGGTGTACGACCGCACGATCACCGCGACGCTGTGACGGCGGAGGTTTCGGCGGTGCGCGTGATCGAGCATCCGGTCGGCGAGCCGGGCGACGGCCCGTACGGCGTCGCCGTCACGCGCGACGGTGGTGTGTGGTTCACGCTCGTGCACGGCGGCAGGGTGGGGAGGCTGTCCCCGGACGGCACGGTCGCCTACCTGTCGCTCGGCGACGGGTCGCAGCCGTCGCTGCTGGCCGCCGCCACCGAGTCGACGGTGTGGGTGACCGACAGCACGGGCAACCGCCTGGTGCACCTCGGGGTGCGGGATGCGCGGGTCGAGCTGATCGGCGAGATCGCCGTCCCGACGCCGGATGCTCAGCCGTTCGGCGTGGTCGCGCTCGACGACGGCACGGCCTGGTTCACCGAGCTGGGCGCCGACGCCCTCGGCCGCATCGACATCCTCGGCAGGGTGGAGGAGTTCCCGGTGGGGCGGGAAGGCTCGTTCGTGTCGATGATCGCGACGACGGGGGACAGCCTCTGGTTCACCCTGAACGCCGCCGGGCTGGTCGGCCACGTGCGCGGAGGGGATGCGGCGATCGCGTTCACCGCGCTGCCGGGCGACCCGTCCGGTCCCGTCGGGATCGCGGTCGCCTCGGACGGCGGCGTGTGGGTGGCGCTGATCCTCGGGGACGCGCTGGCGCGCATCCATCGGGGAGAACTGAGCACGGTGCAGCTGGAGCAGGGCGCGAAGCCGCACGCGGTGGCTGCGGGCGGCGACGGCGGCGTGTGGGCGACGCTCTGGGGAGCGAATCAGCTCGCGCACGTCACGGCGGCGGGCGAGCTGACGCTGCACGACCTTCCGACCGCGGGCTCCGAGCCGCACGGCCTGGCCGTCGCACCGGACGGCACGGTGTGGGTCGCGCTCGAATCCGGGGCGCTCGCCGAGGTCGTTCCCTCCTAGTCGCACCGGTCGCAGACGGGAACGGCCCCGGACCGCCGTGGAGGCGATCCGGGGCCGTTCCGGTGGAGGCGCTGGATGCGCTGGACTAGCCGGCGACGCCGACGTACTCCGCGGACTCGTCCGGGGTCGTGCCGCCGTTCTCTAGGTTGGCGCGGAGGGCGGCGCCGAGCGTCGCATCCACGTTGGTCCAGTACTGGATGGCGCGCTCGCGGATCTCGGCGCTCTTCACGCCGCCGACGGCTCCCGTGATGGTCTCGAGGAAGCGCTCCTTGGCTGCGGCGTCGTAGACATCGCGGTAGAGCGTTCCCGCTTGGCCGAAGTCGGAGTCCTCGGCGTGCAGGGTCGCCGCCGCACGCACCAGGGCGCCGTCCGACTCCCACGAGCCCTCACCGGCGCGGTCCGCGTCGGCGACGGGTCCGCCCTTCGAGTTGGGCGCGTACACCGGGGCGGTCGCGGCCTTGAAGCCGTGACGGCCCGCGCCGTCCTGCGAGTAGTTGTGCACGGGGGCGACCGGGGCGTTGACCGGCAGCTCGTTGTAGTTGGTGCCGACCCGGTATCGCTGGGCGTCCGGGTAGGAGAACACGCGAGCCATCAGCATCTTGTCCGGGCTGATGTCGATGCCGGGGACCGTGTTGGCCGGCGAGAACGCCGCCTGCTCGATCTGGGCGAAGAAATTCTCCGGGTTCTTGTTGAGCGTGTGAATGCCCACCTCGATCAGCGGGTAGTCGCTGTGCGGCCACACCTTGGTGAGGTCGAACGGGTTGAACCGGTAGGTCTTCGCGTCCTCGAACGGCATGACCTGCACGGACACCTTCCACGCGGGGAACTCGCCGCGCTCGATCGCCTCGTAGAGGTCGCGGCGGTAGTAGTCGGCGTCCGCACCGGCGATGGCCTCCGCCTCCGCACCGTGCATCTCCTCGTTGCCCTGCATGGCGTGGAAGTGGTACTTGACCCAGAAGCGCTCACCGGCCGCGTTGATCCACTGGTAGGTGTGCGAGCCGTATCCGGGCATGTGCCGCCACGAGCGCGGGATGCCGCGGTCGCCCATCAGGTAGGTCACCTGGTGCGCGGACTCGGGGGAGAGGGTCCAGAAGTCCCACTGCATGTCCGCATCCCGCAGCCCGGAGCCCGGCAGGCGCTTCTGCGAGTGGATGAAGTCGGGGAATTTGATGCCGTCGCGGATGAAGAAGACGGGGGTGTTGTTGCCGACGATGTCGTAGTTGCCCTCGGAGGTGTAGAACTTCACCGAGAAGCCGCGGACGTCGCGCCAGGTGTCCGGGGAGCCCTGCTCGCCGGCGACCGACGAGAACCGCTGCACGGTCTCCGTGGTGGTGCCCGGCTGGAACACGGCGGCCTTGGTGTACTGCGATACGTTCCCGGTGACCACGAAGGTGCCGAACGCTCCGCCGCCCTTGGCGTGGACGATGCGCTCCGGGATGCGCTCCCGGTTGAACTGCGCGAGCTTCTCCACCAGGTAGCGGTCGTGCAGCGCGGTGACGCCGTTCTCTCCTGCGGTCAGCGAGTGTGCGTCGCTGCCGACCGGGGTACCGGTCTGGGTGGTCGTGTAGTTCTCCGACATGCAATCTCCTTCGTCACTCGACGCGCGACGGGGCTTTCGCCGCGCGCTCCTGGCAGGACGGGCACAGCCCCCAGAACGTCACCTCGGCCGTGCTCACCGCGAAGCCGGACGCATCCGACGGGGTGAGGCACGGCGCGTGGCCGACGACGCAGTCCACATCGGCGACGGCTCCGCACGAAGTGCAGACGACGTGATGGTGGTTGTCGCCGATGCGCCGCTCGTACAGCGCCGGCGAGCCGGCGGGCTCGATGCGCCGCACGAGTCCGGCTTCGGTCAGGTCGCCCAAAACGTTGTGCACGTTCTGGATCGACGTCCCTGGCAGCGCGTCGAGCACACTGCGGAAGACCGTATCGGCGTTCGCGTGGGGGTGAGTGGCAAGGGTCCCGAGAACCGCGACGCGGCCCGCCGTGACCCGGAGCCCGGAGGCGCGCAGTGCGCTCTCGAGCTGTGCCGTGTCCATGCGAACGAGCCTAACCTGTTTTGAATGATTCAAAAAATGTTGGCATTTGTCGCGCGTGTCAGTGGCGCGCAGGTCAGTGGCCGAGGAGCGCCAGCGGGACGACCGCGACGCCGTCGTCGCGCCGATATGCGTACGGCCCCGTGTTGAGCACGACCATGTCCGCAAGATCGTCGCCGAGCTGCTGCTTCAGCCAGAGCAGGTGTTTGACGTGTCTCGGCTCGACCGTTCGTGCGAGCTTCACTTCGATCGCGACGTGCGCGCCGTTGTCGTCCACGACGATGAAGTCGATCTCGCGGTCGCCGTTGGGCGATCTGTAGTGGAACACCTCCGCGTCGTTCGCTTGAGCGTACGTGCGGAGGCTGAGCGCGACGAGCCCTTCGAAGAGGGCGCCGATGGCAGTCCCGTCATGGGGGCGCAGTTCCGCCGGGCTCGAGAGGTCGAGGAGTCTGGCCTGATTCAGCTTCAGGAGCCGCGCGGCCAGGGCCGGGTCTGCGAGGAAGTGCTTCTCGGCCTGGGCGAGACGCTTGAACGCATTGTGGTTCGGCAGCCACGCGGGAACGGGATCGAGAATCCACAGCTCGGCGAGGATGTCGCGGTAGCGGGCGATCGTCGGGCGGGAAGGTAATGCAGGTTCGCCCGGCTGGGAGGCTCTCGCGATCTGGTTCATCGAGGACGTCGTGGCGGTCGCGGCGGCGTAGGCAGCCATCCAGTGCCGAAGCGCCTCCGGCCGGCGTAGCGCCGTTCCTTCCTGCTCGGGGTAATCCGTGGAGATGGCCCGAGTGAGATAGGAATCGAGCTGTGATCTGCGCGCGCGAGGTGCGAGCTCGCGGATGGCGGGAAAGCCGGACGCGAGGATCTCCTCCACGTACGTCACCGTGTCGACGTCCGTGACGCCGTCCGGCTCGGCCGTGCCGGCCAGGAGGTCGCCGAGTCTGACCGTCGGCGCCTGGATGCCGCGCTCGGAGAACGCGAGCGGGCGCATCCTTCTGATGTCGATCCGGCCGGCGCCCGAATGCAGGTCGATGCCGCCCGCGGCGGCAGCGCTCCCGGTGAGGAGATATCGCCCGCCCGTAGCGTCGGCGTCGACCCGGCGCTTGACGTGATTCCACAGTTCCGGCGCGTTCTGCCACTCGTCGAGGAGTATCGGCATCGGTAGCTGGTCGAGCTGGCTGAGCGACACGCGGAGCAGGTCGCGGACGGCCGGATCGTCGACCCGGAGGGTGGTACCGGCCCGTTGGCTTGCGGTCGCCGTCTTGCCGATGGCTTTCGGGCCTTCGATGGCGATGGCCGCGAGGTGGGGGAAGAGCTCGTCCAGCTCGTCGTCGATGATTCGTCGTACGTACGCCACTCTGCGCCCCCTGTCGAATCTAATTCACCGTTTACCGAGCTTTTAGTTTACCGTTTACCGAAGAAAGAGTTTACCGTTTTCAGGAGATGAGCTTTACCGTTTCCCGGGTTCGGCGTGACGTGCTCGCCGACCGCTCAGTGCCGCACGTTGCGGGACTGCAGCCTGGTCTCCTCCAGGTCGAGCATCGACTCTGCCTCTTCCAGGATGCGCGAGGGGTATGCGCCGCGCGTCCGCTCTTCGAGGAGCCTGTCGCGTTCCGCGTTGACAACGGCGAGGCGCAGGGTGCGGTAGAGCTGGTGCGGGCGGCTGTCTGCCGGGACGTCGTTGATCAGGATGCGCTCCCAGGCCGACTCCGCCCGGAGGTAGGAGGACTGGCGCACGCGTTCGACCACCTCGGGGTCGATCGGGTCTGCGACGCCGGCGGCGCCCTCTGGGTCGTCGAGCACCGCGAGGCCGTCGTTGCTGAGGTCGTCGAGCAGGCGGGCGAGTTGCTGGCGGTCCGACTTGGTGTCGATGCCCTCGATCTTGAGCAGGCGGATCAGCCAGGGCAGCGTCCCGCCCTGCACCACGAGGCTGACCACCGCGACCGTGAACGCGATCAGGATGAGCTGGGGCCGGTACGGGATGCTGCCGTCGTCCGGCAGGGACTGGGCGGCGGCCAGGGTGACCACTCCGCGCATCCCGGACCAGCCGAGCACGACACCGCCCCGCCAGTCGATGTCCTCCTGCCTGAGCTGTTCCAGGTCGGCGCGGCGTCGCGCGTACCGGGCTTCGAGGCGCTGCTTGCGGAAGGCCTCGCGTCTGGTGCGCACCGGATGGTCGCGGAAGTAGCTGATCATCAGCCACTCCCGGAAGGTGGCGTTCTCCGCCAGCCGTGCGCGTTGCCGGAGCGCGAGCACGAGGGGACCGATCAGGATGTACCGGATGATCACGAGGGCGAGCGTGGCGAGCAGGCCGATGCCCACCGCATCCCAGACGCTGAGGATCTCGGGGTGCTCGACGTCGGCGACGAGGGTGCGGATCTCGAGGCCGATGAGCAGGAAGACGCCGTTCTCCAGCAGGAACTGGATGGTGCGCCAGTTGATGCGGTCGGTGATCCTGGCCTGGGCGGTGAAGTGCTTCGGTGCGGAGTGGCCGGTGTACAGGCCGGCGATCACCACGGCGAGCACGCCGGAGCCGTGCGCGGCCTCCGTGGGCATGAATGCGGCGAACGGCACGGCGATCGACAGCGCGGTGTCGAGCACGGGGTCGTTCAGCTTGGAGCGCACCCAGACCGAGACGATGCCGGCCACCAGGCCGATCACCAGGGCGACCACCACGGCGTAGAAGAAGTCGAAGACGCCGGCCCAGGGGGTCGCCAGTGCGCCGACGGCCGCGGCGATGGCGGTGCGGAGCAGCACGAGGGCTGTCGCGTCGTTGACCAGCCCCTCGCCTTCGAGCACGGTGAGGAGGCGGGGAGGGAGCCCGAGCTTGCGTCCGATCGAGGTCGCGGCCACCGCATCCGGAGGGCTGATGATCGCACCGAGCGCCACGGCGGCGGCGAGGTTGAGGTCGGGCAGCATCGTGTAGAGGAGGAAGCCGGAGGCGAACGCCGTGATGATCACCAGGATCACGGAGAGCCCGGCGATCGGCGCGAGGTTGCGCCGGAAATCGGTGAGCGGCACGCTGATCGCCGCCGCGTAGAGGATGGGCGGCAGCAGCCCGTCGAGGATGATCTCGTGCGGGACCTCGATCTCCGGCACCCCGGGCAGGTAGGAGAGCCCGACACCCACCAGGACCAGGATGATCGGCGCGGCGACGCCGAGCTTCCTGGCGAACGCGGCGACCCCGACGATCACTGAGATGGCAATGACCGCGTAGAAGCCGAGTTCCATATATCCAATCCTAGAGGGTCACCTCAGCGGCCGACGGCCCGCGGAGGGGGTCAGCGGGGTCGGAGACCGTCCATCGCGATGGCGATCACGCGGTCCCGCTGCTCGTCGTCGTCGAACGCCACGCTCGCGATCCCGGAGAGCATGCGCACCACATCCTGGATCTGCGCGTCGTCGCGCATCTCGCCCGCCTGCTTGGCGCGTTCGAGGAGCGGCTCGCCGGCGTCGTACAGGGAGGTGCGGCAGGTGAGCAGCACGGGGGAGTCCTTGTTCAGGCCGTCGACCAGGGCCTTCTTGGTGCCGATGTAGCTGACGAACCTGCGCACCCAGGTCTCGACCGCAGCCCACGGTTCGAGGGAGGTGGTGGCCTCCGCCGCGGCGACGACCGCATCCACTTCGTCGACGTAGACGGCCTCGACGAGGGCGTCGCGGGTGGGGAAGTTGCGGTAGAGGGTGCCGATGCCGACCCCGGCCCTGCGCGCGATGTCTTCGAGGGATGCGCTGGTGCCGTTGGCCGCGAACGCCTCACGCGCGGCGGCGAGCAGCGCGTCGAAGTTGCGGCGCGCGTCGGCCCTGAGCGGGCGGTTCGACACGGCGGTCGGGGTGGTGCTGGCCAATTTCTCCTCCGGGAGGGTTGCAAAGTGGAGGGGCCCTCCGCTAATGTCTTTAAAGCGGAGGTTGCCTCCGATCGGAGCCAGCCTCCATTCTAGCCGATATCTCGGCACATCCCTCGAGAACGGAAGAACTCAATGTCTCGAACCCGCCCCAGCCTCACTTTCGCCGTCCTGGCGCTGAGCGCAGGCTCCTTCGCCACTCTGCAATCCCTCGTCGTCCCCGTGCTGCCCGTCATCCAGACCGACCTCGGCACCACCACCTCCGGCGTCACCTGGACGATGACCGCCTGGCTCATCTCCGCCGCCGTCGCCACCCCGCTGCTCGGCCGGGTGGGAGACATGGTCGGCAAGCGCCGCATCCTCGTCCTCGCCCTCCTGGCCGTCGCGCTCGGAAGCGTGGTCGCCGCCGTCGCGCCGACCATCGGCGTGCTGATCGGCGCCCGCATCATCCAGGGCCTCGGCGGCGCCATGTTCCCGCTCGCATTCGGCATCATCCGGGACGAGTTCCCCGCACACCGGCTGCCGTCCGCCATCGGCGCGATCGCCTCCATCATCGCCATCGGCAGCGGGCTCGGCACCGTCCTCGCCGGACCGCTCGCCGACGTCCTGAGCTGGCGCGGGCTGTTCCTGGTCCCCGCGGTGTTCACCGTCGCGGGCGCCGTGCTCGCCATGCTGTTCATCCCCGAATCGCCCACCCGCGCAGCGGGAGGGGTCAACCCGTGGTCGGCCGTGCTGCTGTCCGGCTGGCTCGTCGCCCTTCTGCTCCCGCTCAGCACGGGAGCGCAGTGGGGCTGGGGGTCGCCGGCTGTGATCGGCCTGCTCGTGCTCGCCGCCGTGCTGCTCGCCGCCTGGATCCTCGTGGAGCTGCGCTCCCGCACGCCGCTGGTCGACATGCGCCTGATGCGCGAGCACGGGGTGTGGACGATGAACGCGGCAGCCGTCTTCGTCGGTGCATCGATGTTCGCGGTGTTCGCCTTCTTCCCGCGCTTCGTGCAGACGCCGGTCTCGACCGGGTACGGGCTCGGCGCATCCGTCGCCGAATCCGGGATGCTCATGCTCCCGATGCTCGTCACGATGGCCGTCACCGGATTCCTCAGCGGACCGCTCGCCCGGTGGGTGGGCTTCCGCGCCCAGATCGTGATCGCCGCCGGGCTGATGGCCGTGGCCGCGGTGTCGCTCGGCCTGCTGCACAGCAGCCTGGCCGAGGTGGCCGTCGCATCCGGAGTGTTCGGCATCGGCCTCGGGCTCGTCTATGCGGCGATCACCAGCGTGGTCGTGCAGAGCGTCCCTGCGACCCAGACCGGGGTGGCCAGCGGCATGAACGCCAACCTGCGCACGGTCGGCTCCGCCATCGGCGCTGCTGTGATGACCGCGCTGGTCACCGGGTCGACGGCGGCGGACGGACTGCCGACCGAGGCCGGGTACAGCGACGGCTTCGTCGTGGCCGGGCTGCTGTCCGCCGGGGCGCTCGTGGTGACCGTGGTGGCGATCGTGCTGATGCGGGCATCGCGGATCGCGGCGACGGCTGACGATCACGCGGCGGTTCCCGTGCCGATCGCCGCGGAGTCGGAGCAGGAGCTCGTCCCGGCTGCCTGACGCCGGTCGCGCATCCGGTGCCACACTGGATGCAGCGATAAAGGGGGTTCCGATGGGCATCTTCCGCCGGGGCCGCCGGGTGGACATGCGGCCGTTCGATGCGGCAGCCATCGAATCGCCGCGGCCCACGACCCTGGAGCACGCGCTCGAGGAGGGGCTGCTCATCGCCGACTACGCGGTGCGCATGGCCGTCCGCAACCGGATGATGACCGAACTCCTCACCACCGACCGCTCCTTCGACGCCGACCACTACCGTGAGGTCGCAGCGGAGGCCGTGCTGCGGCTGGCGGAGGAGGCGGACGCCTCCGAGGCCAGGATCGTGCGCGAGCAGGCGTGGGCGGAGGTGCAGGACGGCCGTGCGGAGCACACCCACGACTACCGCACGGCGGACTCGCTCAACCTCCGCAGGCGCGAGGCCCTCGCGAAGGCGACGGCGCGGGCCCTCCGCTCACGCGCAGCGGACCCCGACTACCTCGCAGACATCGTCGAGCACTCCCGCCAGGACGCCTGGCGGGAGTTGTCGTCTGTGGTGGAGGAGACGGTCCGGGTGCAGTCGGTCGGCGGCGACGAGCGTGGGCGGCAGCAGCGGATGGATGCGCTGCGCTCCGACATCGAGGCGCTGCGGAAGTCGCGCACGGCGCGCAGGCGGCGCCGGCCGGCCCACGGCTAGCTCGCCGGATTTCCCTCGTCGTCCACCACGCTCGTCGTGATGCGTCGCGCGGCGATCTCGACGTGGTCGGCCATCGCCTGGGCTGCACGGTCGGTGTCGCCGCTCGCCAGCGCATCCACGAGGGCGTCGTGCGAGCGGGCGTGGGCCACGAGCTCGTCGGGGGCGAGGCTGGCGTTCGCCGCGCGGAGGAACCCGTTGATCCTGCTGCGGAGCTGGGAGGCGATGGTGAGGAGCGTGCGGTTGTCCGCCATCTCCCAGAGCGTCTCGTGGAAGCGGCGGTCGAGGGCGAACATCGTGTCGATGTTCTTGCGCTCCGCGGCGGCGACCATCGAGTCGACGACCTTGCGGAGCTGCGCTTCGGTCTTCGGGGTCCAGGTCTGCTGCACGCGCTGGGCGACGTACTGTTCGAGCACGATGCGGAGGCTGGAGATCTCGGCGAGCTCCTTGTCGGTGAGCAGCGCGACGCGGGCTCCCCGGCGGGGCGTCCGTTCGATCAGTCCCTCCTCGGCGAGCTTCGCGAGGGCTTCCCTGACCGGGATGTGGCTGACGCCGAGCCGGTCGGCCAGCTTGCGCTCGACCAGTCTCTCGCCGGGTTCGAACGTGCCGTTCTGAATGGCCTCGCGCAGTTCGTCGGCCACCTTCGCCGAGATGTTCCTGTCGGAAACGCTCCCGAGTGTCATCGTTCTCCTCCGTTGGCGGACGCCGGCCGACGGCCTGTTCCTGCGAACCACCGTGATTATGCTTTGCTACAAGCTATAGGACGCGAGGATGGATTTGCGCCATCTCTCTCTGCGCCTTCTCAATGTTTCGAGCGGGTAAATCTTGCTTCCCGATCTTTTCATTTGCTACATGCTATAGCAATAATGCTATCGTGGGAGCGTTCGACGGCGAACCCTCCCGGGCACAGCCGCAGCGATGAAGAGAAGGCCTAGGAGCGATGGAAAACACCCCAGAGAGCACACGACCGGTGCGCATCGCACTGATCGGCGCCGGCAACAGGGGGCAGTCGTACACGCGCTGGATCCACGCCAACCCCGAGAGGGCGCAGCTCGTCGCCGTCGCAGACCCGCGGGCGTTCCAGCGCGAGCTCGTCTCGCAGGGGGACGAGGGCATCCGGCAGTTCGACGACTGGCGTGAGCTGCTCGCTCTGCCGGAGCGGATCGCGGACGCGGTCATCATCGCCACCCAGGACAGGCAGCACGTCGAACCGGCCATCGCCTGCGCCGAGCGCGGTTACGCGATCCTGATGGAGAAGCCGCTCGCCCCCACCGAGGAGGAGAGCAGGCGCATCGTCGATGCCGTCGAGGCGAGCGGAGTGCTGTTCGGCGTCTGTCACGTGATGCGGTACATGCCGTACACCGATCTGGTGAAGAGCATCGTGGACACCGGGGTGCTCGGGGACATCATCAACGTGCAGCACCTCGAGCCCGTCGGCTGGTGGCACATGGCCCACTCGTACGTGCGCGGACCGTGGCGCAGAGAGGACCTGGCGGCCCCGATGCTGCTGGCGAAGTCCAGCCACGACCTCGACTGGATCAGGTACGTCACCGGCAAGCGCATCGCCGGCGTCGCGAGCTTCGGCTCCCGCCACCACTTTCGGCACGAGAACCGTCCGGCGGAAGCGGCGGACCGCTGCCTCGACTGCCCGCTCCAGAACAGCTGCCCGTACGCGGCGCAGAAGCTCTACCTTCCGGTCGTGCGCGACGAGGGAGCGGTCTGGCCGGTCACCGTCATCACCGACGACGCGACGGAGACCGGAGTGATCGAGGCACTCAGGACCGGTCCGTACGGCGTCTGCGTCTACGCCGCGGACAACACGGTCGTCGACAACCAGGTCGTCGCCATGCAGTTCGAGGACGGCACAGCCGGCACCTTCGTCATGACCGCGTTCAGCGAGCAGGAGCACAGGAAGACCCAGCTCTTCGGCTCGCACGGGATGCTCGACGGCGACGGGGAGCGGGTCACCGTCACAGACTTCCGCACCGGAGAGTCCGTCGTCTACGAGACGGCGCCGACGGGTGCGGCCAACGCCGGGGGAGACCACGGCGGAGGAGACGGCGGCGTCATGAACGCCTTCGTCGCAGCGGTCGCCACCGGCGACCCGTCGTACATCCGGTCAGGACCGCGCGAGTCGCTCGACAGCCATCTCGCCGTCTTCGCCGCAGAGCGGTCACGGCACCACGGCACCGTGGAGTCCGTTCCCCGAGCCTGACAGCGTTCCACCCCACCCGAGCGACATCCGTGTCGCGCCACCGAGAAGGAGCAGCATGCGGTACAAGAAAATGATCACGGCGACCGCCGTGGCAGCGACGGCAGCGATCGCTCTGGCGGGCTGCAGCGGAGGGTCCGGCGAGTCCGACACCTCCAAGAAGACCGTCACGATGTGGATCTACCCGGTCATCGCCGACGAGAAGGCGCACAAGACCTTCTGGGACTCGACGATCAAGGCGTTCGAGGCCGAGCACAAGAACATCACCGTCAAGTACGAGATCTACCCCTGGGCCAACCGCGACGAGTCACTGGCGACGGCGATCGCGGCAGGCAAGGGGCCCGACCTGGTGTACCTCATCCCGGACCAGCTCTCCACGTACCAGAAGTCGATCGAGCCGATGGACGCGTACCTTCCCTCCGCACAGAAGAAGGACATCCTCGACAACGTCACGAAGTCGATCACCATCGACGGCAAGCTGATGGGGGCGCCGATCCTCACCAGTGCCAACGCGCTGATGTGCGACGCCAAGGCGTTCGACGCCGCAGGCATCACGGAGTACCCCAAGACCTGGGACGACCTCGAAGCCCTCGCCCCGAAGTTCAAGGAGAAGGGCATCTACGTCACCAACTACTTCGGCTCGCCGGATGTGACCCTCAACATGACCTTCTACCCGCTGCTCTGGCAGGCGGGAGGCTCCGTCTACAACAAGGACGGAAGCAAGGTCGCCTTCGACAGCGCGGCGGGCGAGAAGGCGCTCAGCCTGATCTCCGGCTTCGCCAAGGACGGCTACATCGAGAAGGACCTCATCTCCACGATGCCGAGCCTCGAGCAGACCGCGCTGGCGAGCAACAAGGTCGCGTGCACCTGGCAGTCCGGCCCGGCGGACGTCACCTCGTTCTGGGGTGAGGACGCGATCAAGATCCTCCCGCCGCTCACCGACAAGGAGTCGGTCTCGTACGGCACCGTCGGCTCGCTGGCGATGCTGAAGGGTGCGACGTCGAAGGACGCGGCCGGCGAGTTCGCCGCGTACGCGACCGACGCGGAGAACTCCAAGAAGTTCGACCTGGCGTCCAACTTCTTCTCCCCGCTGAAGTCCACCGGCGAGCTCTACGCGGACGACCCCATCCAGAGCGCCATCGAGAAGACCATCCCGACCAGCAGGGTCGGCGAACTGCAGCCGAGTGCTCGTGCGGTGATGGGTGTTCTCGCACCGGAGATCCAGGCGGCGCTCCTCGGCACCAAGACGCCGAAGCAGGCGCTGAAGGATGCGGCAGCCGCCGCCCAGCCGCTCATCAAGTAACAAGCCCTTTGCTCGGGGCGGGGAGCGATCCCCGCCCCGAGAAGGAGGAGGAATCCCCGTGACAACGACCAGACCGGCCCCGGCGGCGTCCAGACCGCCGGAGCAGCATGAGCCGCGCGAGCAGCGCAGAGACGCCGGGCGACCGCCCGGCCTGACCAAGCGCATCCTGGCCAGGCGTGAGGCCCGGATCGGTCTCTTCTTCGTGCTTCCCGCGTTCCTGCTGTTCCTGGCGTTCCGCTTCGGACCGGCGCTGGCCGGCGTCGGCCTGAGCTTCTTCGACTACGACATCTCCGGAGAACTCGATTGGAAGGGCGTCGGCAACTTCCAGCGGATGTTCGCCGACCCGGTGTTCTGGCAGGCGCTGCGGGTCACGCTGATCTACTCCGTGCTGGCCGTGCCGATCTCGGTGGCCCTGTCGATCGCGATGGCGCTCGGTGTTCGCAGGGCGTTCCGCGGCTCGCGGATCTTCCGCTCGGTCTTCTTCCTCCCGGTGATCACCTCGCTGGTGCTCGCGGGAGCCATCTTCAAGTGGATCTTCTCCAGCGACGGCCCGTGGTCGACGCTGATGACGCCGCTCGGTCTGGGCGGCTCGTGGCTGAACTCGACCGTCCTGGTCATCCCCGCGCTGGTGATCGTGGGCGTGTGGTCCCGGTTCGGCTACGGGATGCTCATCGTCATCGCCGCGCTCCAGGATGTGCCGAGAGAGCTGGAGGAGGCGGCGCTGATGGACGGGGCGAGCGCGTGGGCGCGGTTCAGGTTCATCGTGCTCCCGTACCTCAAGCCGACCGTGTTCTTCCTCGCCGTCATCGAGACGACGGCGTCGTTCCAGGTGTTCGACCTGGTCTACGTGATGACCCAGGGCGGCCCGGCGCACGGCAGCTACTCGCTCGTCTACATGCTCTACGACCAGGGCTTCAAGTACACCGACTACGGGTACGCCGCCGCCATCGGCGTCGCCCTGTTCGTCATGACACTCGTCGTCGCGCTCATCCAGCGCCGCGTGATCGGGAGGCAGAAATGACCGCCGCGACCCAGCGCATCCCGCGCACCAGGCGTGCGTACCGGGCGCTCGAGCCGAGCAGGATGGGCCTCGTCGTCCGCTACATCTGGCTGACGATCGCCGCCGTCGTGTGCTTCTTCCCGTTCTACGCGATGGTGATCCTCAGCCTGAAGCCCGGCCTCGCCGTCGACTTCCCCGCGAGCCTGATGCCGTGGAATCTGTCGACCGCGTCGTACGAGCAGGTGCTCGGCGGGCAGAACATCCTGGTCTGGGTGGGCAACACGCTGATCTACGCCCTGGTCAGCGTCGTCGCCGTGCTGCTGCTGTCCGCGATGGCGGGCTACGCGTTCGCGAAGAAGCGGTTCAGAGGCAAGGAGACGATGTTCTGGTCGTTCCTCGCCATGGTGATGGTGCCGTTCCACGTGACCCTCATCCCCACGTTCATCGTGCTGGCGAAGCTCGGCGGCGTGGACACGTACTGGGGCCTGATCCTGCCGACGCTCGCGAACGCGCAGGCGGTGTTCCTGATGCGACAGTTCATCCAGGGTCTCCCGGACGAGCTGTTCGAGGCGGCGAGGATCGACGGCGCTGGCGAGTTCCGGATCTTCCTCACCATCGTGCTCCCGCTCTGCAAGCCGGTGCTCGCCACCCTCGGCGTCTTCATCTTCCTCTGGCACTGGAACGACTTCCTCTGGCCGCTGATCATGGCCAAGAGCTCCGACATGTGGACACTCACCGTCGGCGTCGCGTCGCTGCAGCAGCAGAACGTCCCGCTCAGCGTGATGCTCGCCGGCTCGGTCGTCGCGCTCGTCCCCATCTTCTTCGCCTATGCCGTGGCTCAGCGCTACGTGCAGGAAGGCGTCACATCGGCGGGCATCAAGGGATGACCGGCCGTCCAGCAGGAAAGGCAGTCATGTTCACCTCAGAGATCGAGCTCGAAGACGCCCTCGCCACCCCGCGCGCCGGACTGGTCGCCGACTTGGCGGAGTCGTCCGGCGACATCGTCATCCTCGGCGCCGGCGGAAAGATGGGCCCGAGCCTGTCGAGGCTCGCCCGCAACGCCCTCGACCAGGCCGGCCGCTCGTCCGACACCGTCTACGCCGTCTCGCGATTCTCGAACCAGGAGGCGCGCAGCGGCCTGGAGGAGAAGGGCGTGACGACCGTGCCGTTCGACCTGCTCTCCGACGACGACTTCGCCGCGCTGCCGGATGCGCAGAACGTGGTGTTCATGGTCGGCGCGAAGTTCGGGGCGGCGACCAACGCATCCTGGGCGTGGGAGGTCAACGCCGCGCTCCCCGACCGGGTGGCCAGGCGGTACAGGGACAGCGCGATCACCGCGATGTCCACCGGCAACGTCTACCCGTTCGTCTCGCCGGCGAGCGGTGGGTCTGTCGAGACCGATACGCCCGCTCCGGTCGGCGAGTACGCCATGTCGTGCCTCGGCAGGGAGCGCGTGTTCGAGTTCGCCGCGCTCACCCGCGCGACGCCGGTCTCCGTCGTGCGGCTCAACTACGCCATCGACCTCCGCTACGGGGTGCTGGCGGACATCGCGTCGACCGTGCTCGCCGGAGAGCCGGTGTCGCTGACGACGGGAACGGCGAACGTGGTGTGGCAGGGCTACGCCAACGAGGTGGTCCTCCGGTCGATGCGGCACGCGAGCGAGTCGGTCTTCACCGTCAACCTGACCGGGCCGGAGCAGCTCTCTGTGCGGGCGGTCGCGCAGCGCTTCGGCGAGCTGTTCGACCGCGAGGTGCAGTTCGACGGCACGGAGGCGCCGACAGCGCTGCTCAACAACGCCGGCAGGTGCTTCGAGCTGTTCGGCTACCCATCCGTTCCGGCCGGCACGCTCGTGGAGTGGCAGGCTGACTGGCTCTCCCGCGGGCTCCCCACCTCCGGCAAACCCACCAAGTGGGCCGTCAGGGACGGGAGGTTCTGACGTGCAGGGCACACCGCTCACCGCTCCCGCCCTCCCGGAGGAGATCGCGGCGCTGCTCGCGCGCGGCACGGTCGTCCCCGCGCATCCACTGGCTCTGGATGCGCACCGCAGGCTCGACGAGCGCCGCCAGCGCGCGCTCACCCGCTACTACCTCGCTGCCGGAGCAGGCGGCATCGCCATCGCCGTGCACACGACGCAGTTCGAGATCCACGAACCGGAGCGCGGACTGCTCGAACCGGTGCTCGCTCTCACCGCCGACGTGCTCGACAGGGAGGCGGACCGCCCGCTGGTCAGGATCGCCGGAGTGGTCGGGGACGCCGCCCAGGCGGTGCGCGAAGCACAGCTGGCCGCCGGGCTCGGCTACCACGCCGTGCTGCTCAGCCCCCGGGTCGCCGGGGCGGACGAGGACGCGCTGATCGAACGCGCGCGCGCCGTGGGCGAGGTGCTGCCGGTGGTCGGCTTCTACCTGCAGGAGGCCATCGGTGGGCCGGTCCTGTCCCGCTCGTTCTGGCGGAGGTTCGCCGATCTGCCGTCGGTGGTGGCCGTCAAAGCCGCTCCGTTCGACCGGTACCGCACCGCCGAACTCGTGCGCGGCGTCTCGGAGTCCGACCGTGCGGACGCCGTGAGCCTCTACACCGGCAACGACGACGCGATCGTCGCCGACCTCACCGCCGTCCACCACATCGAGACGCCGTCCGGGATGCGCGAGGCGCGCTTCGTCGGAGGGCTGCTCGGGCAGTGGGCGGTCGGCACGCGTGCGGCGACGCAGGTGCTGGCGCTCGCCCACCGGGCGGCGGACGGCGACCGCGAGGCCGGAGCGGAGCTCAGCGGCCTGGCCGCCGACCTCACCGACCTCAACTCCGCCGTTTTCGACCCGGCCAACGGGTTCGCCGGAGTGATCGCCGGGGTGCACGAGATGCTGCGCCAGCAGGGGCTGCTCGACGGCATCTGGTGCCTCGACGAGCACGAGACGCTGTCGCCGGGGCAGGCGGAGGAGATCGAACGGGTGCGGCGCCAGTACCCGCACCTCAACGACGACGCGTTCATCGCGGAGCACCGCGACGAGTGGCTGCGCTGATGACCGCATCCCCGTCCGTCATCGTGGCCGTGCCCTCCGGGCTCCGCGCCGAGTTCTTCACCGAGGACGACCTCGCACTGCTCGGTGCGGCGGCGGCCGGGCTGGCCGGCGACGGTCTCGCGGTCGCCGAGTCCGTCGAGGACGCCGCAGGCCGGTTCGACCTGGCCGCCGTGCAGGTGGTCGTCATCGCCTGGGGCGCACCGCGCTTCGACGACGGACTGCTCGACCGCCTGCCGTCGCTGCGGCTGATCGCGCACACCGGGGCGAGCGTGAAGCCGTTCGTGTCCGAGGCGTGCTTCGAGCGCGGCGTGGCCGTGACGCAGGCCGGCGCGGGCATGGCCAGGTCGGTCGCGGAGGTCTCGCTGGCGTTCACGCTCGCGCTGCTGCACCGCATCCCGCGGTTCGATCACGCGCTGCACGCCGGCGCGGAGTGGGCGGACGCCGAGGACGCGCCGGCCAGGCACGAGCTGCTGGATGCGCCGATCGGCGTGGTGGGTGCCTCGCGCACCGGGCGTGCCTACCTCGGGATGCTGCGGGCGCTCGGCGCCCGCGTGCTGCTGGCCGACCCCACCATCGACGACGCCGAGGCGGAGGCGCTCGGCGCGACCCTCGTTCCGCTGTCCACGCTGCTCGCGGAGAGCAGGGTCGTCGCGCTGCACGCCCCGTCGCTCCCGGAGACCAGGGGGATGATCGGCGCGACGGAGCTCGCGACGATGCCGGATGGCGCAGCACTGGTCAACACGGCCAGGTCGTGGCTGGTCGACGAGGACGCCATGATCGCCGAACTGCGCTCCGGCAGGATCGACGCGGCCCTCGACGTGTTCGACGACGAGCCGCTGCCCGTCGGCCACGAACTGCGAACGCTTCCGAACGTGCTGCTCGTACCGCACAAGGCGGCGGGGACAGTCGAAGGGCGGCTGCGGCAGGGACGGATCGTGGTCGACGAGGTCGGCCGGTTCTGCGCGGGGGAGAGCCTGCTGCACGCGGTCTCCGCCGCCGACCTGGAACGGATGGCGTGAGCGTGCGCGTCGCATTCGCCGGGGTCGCGCACTCGCATCCCTTCACGGATGCGGCGAACCTCACCGCCCTGGGCGCCGAGGTCGCCGGGGTTTGGGACGCGGACGACGCCGACCGGCTCTCCGCCTTCGCCGAGCGCTTCCGCGCGCCCGTCGTCGCCGACCTCGACGCGCTGCTCTCCCTCCGCCCTGACGTGGTCGTCGCGACCCCGCGCACCGCCCGCGCGGCGGACGTGGCGACCGCCTGCGCGGCCGCCGGGGTGCCGGTCTTCCTGAACAAGACCATCGCGACCTCGGCGGCCGGCCTTCGCCGGTTCGACGACCTGGGAGACGCCGCGTGCTGGGCCAGCTCGTCCGTACTCCGGTTCGCGCCGGAGGCCGTCGCGTTCGGCTGCCGGATGCGCGCAGAGCGTCCGCTGTCCATCCAGGTCGCCGCGCAGCACGACATCGGCGGGTTCCTGACGCCGGAGCGTCGCTGGCAGGACGAACAGGACGGCGCGGGCGGCACCATGCTCAACATCGGCATCCACGCGTTCGAACTGCTCGACCTGGTGACCGGCGGCGACGGCATCGAGATCGTGGGCGGCACGGCGGAGCGCGGGGCGCTCGACACACGCTCCGAGTCGGCCGGGCTGGTCTGGGCGCGCACGTCGGGCGGTGTGCCGGTGACCGTCTCCGTGAGCGGTGTGCCGGGCCCGGACGAGTACAGCGTGCGGATCGTGGCGGAGAGCGGTGTGCACACGCTCGCGCTCGGCGAGGCGTCCGACCTCGGGTACGCGGCGCTCGCCGAGGCAGTGGTCCGGTTCGCGGCGAGCGGGGATGCGCCGGTCGGTCGGGAGCGCACGCTCGCCGTGTACCGCACCGCTCTCCAGGCGGCCGCCGTCGCGCGCGGCGCGCTGCCGAAGACCGCGGGAGCGCCGGCATGACGGGCACGGTGACGCTGCGGACAGCATCCACGTCGGACGATGCGGCGATCGCTGCACTTTGGGCGGAGGCCTTCACGGAGCCGGGGATGCTCGCCCAGTGGGAGCTCGATCCGAACAGGCACGCCTCCACCATCGTCGCCGAGGACGGCAGCGGGGTGATCGGGAGCGTGTATCTGCTCGATCACGGCCTGCGCAGCGCGGGCGGAAGGATCGCGCGCGTGCTCGGGCTCGCGAACGTCGCCGTCGCCACGCGGGCACGCGGCAGGGGCGTCGCGCGGATGCTGACCGACGAGGCCGTGGCGTACGGCAGGCGCACCGGCTACGACTGGGCGCTCCTCTTCACCGGGACACCGCACGTCTATCGGGGGGCCGGATTCGTGGTGTTCCAGCAGCGCAGACGCAGAATCGGGTCGCTCGCATCCCCGGATGGCGACGGCGGGCGCCCGGGCGGGATCGGCAGACGGCCCATCTCCGGCCTCGCGCCGGAACGCCTCTCCACCATCCACGACGCGGCGACGGCGGCGCTGCCACTCAGCGCGGTGCGCGACGAACTCGGCTGGCGGCGCGCATACGGCTGGTATGCGGGCGCCGACGTCTACCTCGCGACCGGACGCGACGCCAGGGAGGCGGCGTACGCGATCGTCCGCACGGCGGGCACGCAGCACGGCGGCGCCGACGCTGCCGTGCTCGAGGCGGGCGGCAGCGTCGAGGCGCTCTCCGCGATCGGCCGCGCGGTGCGCTCCGATCTCGCAGCGGCAGGAGGAGTCGCGACCATCGAGTTCGACCTGCCGGGCGGCCAGCCCTTCGACGCCCTCGTGGATGCGGTCAGCGGCGACGCCGTCTGGCAGCCGGACGGGACCGGCATGATCCACCCGCTCGACGGGACGCTCGCCGACGCGCTCGCCACGGCCGAGCATCCATCGGCCCACCACTGGACGGGAGACTACCTGTGACAGCACCCGGAGCACGGCAGGCTGTGCCGCACACGGACGCCGCGATCGGCATCGCCCGGCGCGACATCACGCCCCCGGCCGGGATCAGGGCGAAGAACTGGGGGCCGGCGGACTGGGAGCGCTCGGAGGGAGCGCACCGTCCGATGACGCTGACGGCGCTCGCCGTGGGCGACGCAGAGCCCGTGCTGCTGATCGCGGTCGACGGGACGTGGTGGCGCAGGGTCGACGACGAATGGTCGGTGCGCTCGCGGGTGCTCGACGCGCTGGGGCTCCACGACGACCAGCTGATGATCGCGCTGTCGCACACGCACGCCGGTCCGGTGCTCTGCTCCGCAGACGCCGACCTCGACGGGGGCGACCTCATCCCCGGTTATTTGGACAGGCTCGCCGAGGCCGCCACGGATGCGGGCCGGGAGGCGCTGCAGTCCGTGGAGCCCGCCAGCATCGACTGGACCAGCGGACGGTGCTCGCTCGCGGCCGACCGCGAACTCGACCTCGACGGACGCGCGCTCGTCGGGTTCAACCCCGACGCGGAGACCGCGGACGACACGGTGCTGGTGGGCAGGGTCAGCGCGGCGGACGGCACGGCGCTCGCGACCATCGTCAACTATGCCTGCCACCCGACCACGCTGGCCTGGCAGAACAGGCTGGTGTCTCCGGACTACGTCGGCGCGATGCGCGAACTCGTCGAAGAGCAGACCGGGGCGGCCTGCCTCTTCCTGCAGGGCGCATCCGGCGAGCTGGCCCCGCGCGAGCAGTACACGGGAGACCTCGGCGTCGCCGACCGGCACGGCAGGGCGCTCGGGCACGCGGTGCTCTCCGCCCTCGACCTCCTCCCTGCGCCTGGGCACGAACTCGAACTGTCCGCGGTGGTCGAGTCCGGCGCCCCGCTCGCGATGTGGACAGAGACCAGGCAAACCCGGAGCGACGCCATCGCGACCAGCAGGGATGCGGTGCTCCTCGACCTCGCGCCCCTCCCCACCATCGAGGAGCTGGAAGAGCGGTGGGCGGACATCGACCCGCGCAGCAGGGCCGAACGTCTCGGCAGGGCGCGCAACCTGCGCGACGGCTACGTCCTGGGTGAGCAAGTCGAGCATCCGGTGTGGACGTGGCTGCTCGGAGACGCTGTGGTCGTCGCGCATCCCGGAGAGGCGTACTCGCGGCTGCAGCGCACGCTTCGCTCCGCGTTCCCCGGCCGCCCCGTCGTCGTGATGAACCTCACCAACGGGCCGGGCTTCGTCTACCTCCCAACGCGCGACGCGTACGAGCGCGGCGCGTACCAGGCCTGGCAGACCCCGCTCGCCCCCGGCTCCCTCGACAGGCTCGAGGACGCAGCCGTGTCCGCCATCCGCACGATCATCGAGGAGCAGCAATGACAGCGTCACCCGTTCCACCTCGCACCCCCGCAAGCACGCGTCGCGGGCTGATCGTCGGTCTGAGCGCGGCTGCGCTCGGCGGCGTCGGCGTGCTCAACGCCGCCGCCCCGGCGGAGGCGACCGCACCGCAGAAGCCGGGCGCGTCCGGGGAGGTGCAGCAGGCCAGGACGGTCGCCGATCTCGGCAGGATCCAGGCGAAGGACGGCCAGCTCGCCATCGCGGCCGGATACCGCACGCCCGGCGACGCAGGGCGCCTGATCTACCGGGGCGCCAGCGCGAAGGGCTCGAAGGTCAACGGCGGCACCGTCGTCCCCGGCAAGAACGGGACCGTCTGGGTGCTGCAGCACGACGGCACCCTCGACTTCCGCGTCTTCGGCATCGACGGGCCGGGCCGGGCGGCGGACGACGCGCTCGACGTGATGGTCGGCGACCCCACCGTCGAGCGGATCGAGTCGCACACCGACCTCAACTTCGTACGGCGCCACGTCTTCACCCGCTCCCGCATCGAACTCGACTTCGGCGGCCATCTCATCACCACGGAGGGCATCGCGGCGAACAGCCACGACAACCCGTTCGGTGCCGTCCTCTTCTTCACGGGAACGCCGGAGGGTGCTGCCGTGCAGTACGCGCTGGCGGAGGCGTGGCCGGAGCTGACGGACGCGGTCTCCGTGCCGGACGCCTCGGTGTTCCCCGTCGACAGCTGGTGGGCGGTGCAGTGCGCACCCGTCGCGGGCGGAGGAGGGGATGAGCGGGAGCTGCAGCGCTTCGTCCGCGTGACGCAGCAGCTCGACGCCACGCACATCCGGGTCGACTACCTGAACGGCTGGCCGCTCGAAGCCGGCCGCAGCCTCAGCTGGCGCAAGGTCGCGCCGGTGGAGCGCGTGCGCGTGCGCAACATGCGCTTCGTGGGGTCGGGGCCGTACACCGGGCCGACCGACGGCTCGCTCCCCGATGCCCGTGAACTCACCGGATCGCACCCGACGGCCTTCGAGTACGCCGTGCACTGCGACGTGTCCGACATCCATGCCACGCACACCTGGTGGCCGGTGGTGATGCGCCGCTGGAACACCCACTTCGTCACGGAACGCTGCTCGATCGAGAACCCGCCGACCGTCTTCTACGGCGGCGCCGGCTACCTCACCCAGCAGATCTACTGCCTCTACGGGCACGTCCGCGACTGCACGTCCTCGAACGCCAGGCACCTCAACGACCTCACCGCCAGCGCATACTGCATGGTGGAGAACTGCCACGGCGACGGCGACGACCAGGGCGGCAACCCGTTCACCACGCACGGCCAGTATGAGCACGACCTCACGTTCATCGGATGCTCCGGGCTGATGGACATCGCCAACTCCGGCGCGCAGTGGGGCACGTCGGCGAAACGCATCACGGTGCGCGACCATGTCTGCTCCTGGTTCGTCGCCGGCACCAAGATCACCGACCTGACCCTCGAGAACGTGCGGGTCATCGGGCGGTCGACCTTCGACCCCCAGGCGACGCTCACGATCAACGCGGACGGCGCCCAGCTGCGTGGATGCACGGCAGGGCTGTTCGCCGTCGGCCAGCGCAGCGCGCGCTCCACCCGCCCGACGGTGATCGAGGACTGCACGTTCTCGCTGCCGAAGGGGCAGGTGTTGGTGCAGACGCCCGTGACGGCGACCGTCTCGTTCGTGCGCTGCCGCATCGACGGTATCGACGGCACCCTCGCCAGGGGGAGCGGGGCCGTCCGCTTCCACGACTGCGACCTGAGCGGCCCGGCGAAGGGCGACCCGTTCCAGCTCGCGGGAGCGGAGGTGACCGTGCGCGGAGGGACGCTCACCGGGGTCGCGCTGGTCGCGACGGCGGCGAAGGATCAGGTCGTCACCGTCGACGGCGCCCGGCTGAGCACAGACCGCACCGGCGGTGCGACGCTGAGCAGGGCGGCGGGGGCCGGCGTGGTCACCTGGCGGATCGACGGCGTGACCTCCTCAGCGCCGACGGGCACCCCGCACCTCGCGATCGAGTCCGGCGTCAACCACGCCAGAATCGTCGGCTCCCAATTCGGCGGGGGACGCATCCAGCTGCCGGACGCCGGCTTCGCGGCACCATCCACCCTGCTCTACGACGCGGCGATCGAGCGCGGCGTGGAGCGAACCGTTCCCGAACAGACGAAACGCATCATCGTCGGCGACAGCATCGTCGCCGACTGACACGAAAAGGAATCCACGGATGAACAGTGTTCAGGGCACCACCACCGATGCAGCATCCACCGCGGGCGCACCGGCGTCCGGCACGAGACGCGGCCTGATCGTCGGCCTCGGCGCCGTCGTGCTCGGCGGCGCGACCGCGATCGGCGCGGCCACCCCGGCCGACGCGGCCGTCGTGGCGAAGAGCAGCGGCTCCGGCTCGATCCGCCAGGCGCGGCTCGTGCGCGACCTCGCCGGTGTCAAGGCGTCCGACGGTGAGCTGATCGCGGTCGCCGGGTACAGCGTGCCGGGGGACGCGGGCGACCTCGTCTACCGCGGAGCGTCGCGCTTCGACGGCAAGCCGAACGGCGGCACCGTCATCGCGGGCAAGAACGGCACGGTCTGGCTGCTGCAGCACTCCGGCACCGTCGAGTTCCGGCAGTTCGGCGTCTTCGGGCCGGACAAGCCCGCCGACGACGCTCTGGATGCGATGGTCGGCGACCCGGCCGTCTCGCGCATCGAGGCGCACACCGACCTGAACTTCGTGCGCAGGCACACCTTCACGCGCTCCGGCCTCGAACTCGACTTCGGCGATCACCTGATGACCACGGAGGGCATCGCCGCCAACACGTACGACAACCCGTTCGGCGCCGTGATGTTCTTCTCCGGGACGGTGACCAAGGACGTCCAGGTGGCCACTCTCACCGAGGCCGTGCCCGATCTCGGCGACATCTTCCCGGTCGCCGACGCCAGCTGGTTCGCCGTGGACTCCTGGTACGCCGCCGACGTGAACGCGCTCAGCGGGCGCTGGGAGAAGGAGCTGCAGAAGCTCGTCCAGGTGACCCAGATCGTCGATCAGACCCACATCCGGGTGAACTACAAGAACGGCTGGCCGCTCGCTGAGGGACGCACCATCACCTGGACCCGCGTCGAGCCCGTGCAGAACATCCGGATCAGCAACCTCGTCTTCCGGGGCAAAGGCACCGACCAGTACACCGGCTCGCACCCGATCGCGTTCGAGTACGCGGTGCGCTGCGACGTGGAGAGGGTGGTCGGCTCCCTCACCTTCTGGCCGCTGATCATGCGGCGCTGGAACACCTTCTACTCGACCATCGAGTGCACCCTCTCGAACCCCACATCCGTGACGTACGGCGGGGCGGGCTACCTGACCCAGCAGATCTACTGCCTCTACGGCTACGTCGCCAACTGCCACACCTCCAACGCCAGGCACCTCAACGACTTCACCGCGAGCGCGTACTCGATGGTCGAGAACTGCCACGGCGACGGAGACGACCAGGGCCCGTTCGTCACGCACGGCCAGTACGAGCACGACCTCACGTACACCGGCAACTCGGGGCTGATGACGTTCGCCAACTCGGGAGCGGCCTGGGGCTCGGCGGCCAAGCGCATCACGGTGCGCAAGCACGTCTGCTCCTGGTTCGTCGCGAGGGTCCGCATCACCGACCTCACCCTCGAAGACGTCAAGGTCATCGGGAAGCCGTCGCTCGCGGGATCCGGGATGCTCTGGATCAACGCAGACGGCGCCCAGCTCACCGGATGCACGGCGGACAGCACGCTGGTGATCACGCAGTCGTCGTCCGCGTCGTCGCGGCCCACCGTGATCCGGGACTCCTGGTTCCGGTTCGCGGCGCCGGGCAATCTCACCGATGCCAGCGTGAAGGCTCCCGTCCTGTTCGACGCGACGACGCTCGAGAACGTGGGCGGCGTGAAGATCCTCGGCGCGGGCGACGTCACCTTCCGCGACAGCAGGCTCGGCGCGGCGGCCGGTGCCGACGCCCTGCAGACCTCCTCTGCGAACACCCGTTTCGAGGGCACCGTGCTCGACGGAGTCTCCGTGCTCGCCGCCGGGACGGCCGCCCAGACCGTCGAGGTCGTCGGCGGGAGCCGCGTGTCCGGTGCGGGAGGGACGGGCATCGGCCGCGGCGGCAGCGCAGCGGTCACCGTGCTCTTCGCCGACAGCACCTTCGCCCGCTCGGACAACGGGGGCGCCCACGTGTCGCTGACCGGAGGGACGAACCACTACCGCGCATCCGGTTGCCGCTTCGACGGTGGCAAGCTCGAGTTGTCCGCCGCGGGCTTCGGGTCGGGATCGACCCTGCTGCACACGGCGAACGTCGAGACATCGGTGAAGCGCGTCGGCTTCCCCGACGACTCGGACCGGGTCATCACCGCGGGCAACATCTCCGTCTGACCGGCACCGGCTCCAGCACGGCACGGCACGCACCAGCACATCAGCTCCACCAGAAAGGATCACCATGACCGCAACCCCCGCATCCACCCCCGTCGCCGTCGTCACCGGAGGGGCGGCCGGGATCGGCTGGGAGATCGGCCGCCGCCTGGCAGCGGACGGATACACGGTGGTCGCCGCCGACCTGGTGCCCGGCTTCACCGAGTCTGCACCGGTCGACGGGATCGTGCACCGCAGGCTCGACGTGACCGACCCGGAGGACGTCGCAGCGGTCTTCGACGGGATCGCGGCCGAGTTCGGCAGGATCGACGTGGTCGTGAACAACGCGGGCATCCAGCGTCACCGTGCGATCGAAGGCCTGGCCTGGGACGAGTGGCGCGCGGTGGTCGACGTGAACCTGCACGGCGTCTTCCTCAGCCTGCAGGCGGCCGGACGGCACATGCTCGCGGCGGGAGGCGGACGCATCGTCAACATCTCCTCGATCTCGTCGCGCGGCTCGGCCGGGCGCGCGCCGTACGCGGCGACGAAGGCGGCGGTGATCGGCCTCACGGCCACGGCGGGTGCCGAGTGGGCGGCGCGGGGAGTCCGGGTGAACGCGGTGGCGCCCGGCTACGTGGACACCGGCGTCTTCCGCCAGGGGGTCGCGGCAGGCACCCTGAACGAGCAGACGATCCTCGCGCGCATCCCGGCCGGTCGTCTCGCCCAGGCAGAGGAGATCGCGGCGGCGGTGTCGTTCCTCGTCTCCGATCAGGCGTCGTACATGAACGGCCAGACCATGTACGTGGACGGCGGCTTCATGGTCGACTACGGGGTGCCGCTGGCCTCGGTGCCGAAGCCGTGAGCGCCGTCGTCTCCTCCGCACCGGATGCGGTGGTGCGCGACCTCCGCACCTCCACCGTCTCCCTCCCGCTCGCCCGGCCTCTGCAGCTCGGCGCGATGACCGTCACCCGGCGCGAGTACGCCGCCGTGCGGGTCTCCGACGGCGATGGCAGCACCGGGATCGCGTACGGGCTCACCCGCGAGGCCCCGATGGCCGAGCTGGTCGAGCGGCTGATCGCGCCGCACGTGGTCGGCGGAGAGCTGGATGTGCCGGCGCTCTGGGAGCGCGCACTGCGGGGGAGCGCCATCGTGGGGCGCGTCGGACTCGTGCGCCGGGCGATCGGCCTCGTGGACATCGCGCTCTGGGATCTGCTCGGACGCCGCAGCGGACGCCCGGTCTGGCAACTCGTCGGCGCAGACGACAGCCCGCGCCAGGCGATGCTGGTCGCCGCGTACCCGACACCGGGGCGCACCGTGAACGACCTCGTGGACGAGGTCGTCTCGCAGGCCGCCGACGGCTGGCCGCTCGTCAAGCTGTCGCGCTCGCCGGACACGGCGCTGATGCGCGAGCTGCTCTCCACGCTGCGCAGGGAACTGCCGGCGACCACCGGCATCGTCGTGGACGTCGGCTTCGGCTGGCCTGACGCCGACACGGCCACCGCCGAGGTCGCCGAATGGGGCGACCCGGAACTCGCCTGGCTGGAAGACCCCCTGCTGCCGGAGGACGTGACCGGATGCGCGCGCCTGCGCAGCGCGACCGGCCTCCGCGTCGGAGTCGGTGACGAGGTCACGGACCCCGGCGTCCTCAAAGCTCTCGCCGATGGCGGCGCCATCGACCTGGCGCGGCTCGACGTCGTCGCCATCGGCGGGATCACCCCTGCGCTCGAGTTCGCCGTGTGGGCGGAAGACAGGGGGCTCCCGGTGTCCTGTCACATCAGCCCGGAGACGAGCGTGCACCTCGGCCACGGCGTCGGCGTCGAGACGTTCGGGCGCGGGCCCGGCGGCAACCCGTACGACCCGTCGCCCCAGCTGGTGGTCGGCGGTCCGGTCTTCGAGGACGGCACGGCACGGCCGACGGCGGAGCCCGGCCTCGGGTTCTCCTTCGCGCCGGGTACCTTCGACTTCGGGAGGAACGCATGAATCGCAGCGTCGTCGTCACCGGGAGCGGCAAAGGCATCGGCAGAGGGATCGCGGAACGGCTCACCGCGGACGGCTGGACCGTCGTGGGGGTCGAGCGGAGCGCATCCCGGTCGGTGGAGGACGGCGTCTGCGCGGCCGTCGTCATCGGCGACAGCGCGGACAGGGCCACCCACCTGCGCGCGGCCGACGAAGCGCGAGCTCTCGCGCCGCTCGGCGGCTGGGTCAACAACGCCGGGATCACCCGCCGCACCCCGCTGCACGACCTGGACGAGGCCGCCGTTCGCGAGCTCGTCGACATCAACGGCCTCGGCTACCTGTGGGGATGCTCGGCCGCGGTCTCCGCATTCGTCGACCAGGGCACGCCGGGTGCCATCGTCAACGTCGGCTCCATCCACGGCCGCGCGAGCTTCGTTGACCACGCGGCATACGAGTTCACCAAGGGCGGCATCGACGCCCTGACCCGCAGCGTCGCCGTGACCTACGGGCCGTACGGGATCCGTGCGAACACCGTCGCCCCCGGCGGTGTGCGCACGCCCCACCTGGATGCGCAGATCGCCGCGGCCGCCGACCCGGCCGCCGAGGAGCGCGCCCTCGCGGACGGCCCGCCGATGCGCAGGATCGCCACCGTCGAGGAGGTCGCGGCGCTCGCCGCGTTCCTGCTCGGAGACGAGGCGTCGTATCTGAGCGGCCAGTCGATCGCGGTGGACGGCGCCTGGACGGCGGCGTTCGGCGCACCGCAGGCCGACGCTGCCATCGCGGAACGGTTCGGGCTCAGGCCTTGAGCATGGAGGCGCGGCGGATCAGGCCGCCGCGCACGTCGAATGTCGCGATGGTCTCCGTGCCGACGCCGTCGTTGACCACGTTCTCCCTGGCCACCACCCAGCGGTCGCCGAACAGGGCTGTCGCGTCGATGCTGCAGCTCAGCAGCGGGTTGTCGAGGCGTCCGGCGTAGAACGCGCGGATGGCGTCCCTTCCGATCAGCGGCGCGTCGGCGACGCCGGTCACCACCGCGTCGTCGGCGTACGTGGCGACGAAGGCCTCGAGGTCGTGCGCGTTGAACGCATCCACCTGTGCTGTCACGGTCTGAAGCGCGGCGAGTGCCGTCATCCGGTGTCTCCTTCTGTGTGCGGGTCGCGCGGTCGTCGGCTGTCGGTCAGTCGATGCGGACGCCGCCGTTGACGTCGTAGGTCGCGCCGGTCACGAAGCCCGCCTTCGGGGATGCGAGGGTGCCGATGATCCAGGCCACGTCGTCCGGCGCGCCGAAGCGGCCGAGCGGGATGGAGGATTCGAGCGCGTCGTGCCCGTCGTCCGAGAGCTGGTCGGTGATCGCGCTCGTCACGGGTCCGGGGGTCACGGCGTTGACGCGGATGCCCTCGGCGGAGAGGTGCCTGGCGAAGCTGCGCGTGATCGCCAGGATGGCGCCCTTGCTCGCCGCGTAGTGCATCCCGGTCTGCAGTGCGCCGACCTGGCCGGCGATGGAGGAGAGGTTGATGACGGAGCGGTCGCCCTCGGCCGCGCGCAGCAGGGGGAGGGCCGCCCTGGTGAGCAGGAAGGTGCCTCGGCCGTTGGTCTCCATGACCGCATCCCACTCGTCGATGTCGATGTCGTCGAAGTGGCGGTACGGGCAGACGCCTCCGTTGTTGACGAGGACGTGCAGGTCTCCCCACGCCTCCGTGACCTCCACCACGAGCGCGTCGATGGATGCGGGGGAGCGGAGGTCGAGCCTGCTGACGCGCACCTCCGGTGCGCCCGCCGCGGTGCAGAGCTCGGCGACGCGGAGCGCTGCCGCCTCTCCCGAGGTGTACGTGAGCCAGACGGCGTTGCCGTCCGCGGCGAGTTGCACGGCGGTCGCCGCGCCGATTCCGGAGCTGGCCCCTGTGACGAGTGAACGGCGAGGATTCATACCCAGAACGCTATAGCATTTCGTCCGGGTCTGCCGCGAAGAGCGCGGGGATGTGGCGAGAAAACGCTAGATGCTATAGCGTTTTGACATGACTTCCGACCTTGTCGTGATCACCGACTACGACCTGCCGGGCAGCGCTGCGGACGACACGCTGCGCGCCGCGGGCCTGACAGCGCGCCGGGCGGCCTCCGCCTCCGCCGACGACATCGTCGCCGCGGCAGAGGACGCATCCGCCCTGATCGTGCAGTGGGCGCCGGTCACCGCCGACCTGCTCGACCGCCTCCCCTCCGTGCGCTTCATCAGCAGGCTGGGCATCGGCTACGACATGATCGACGTTGCAGCGGCGAGCGAGCGCGGCGTGCTCGTCGCCAACACCCCGGCGTACTGCATCGACGAGGTCGCGACGCACACCATCGCCATGATCCTCACGCTCGGCCGCGGCCTGGTCGGCTACGACCGCGCCGTGCGCAACGGCGAATGGTCGGCCGTCGCCGCATCCCCGATGGCCATGCGCCCGTCGGCGACCACCGTCGCCGTGGTCGGCTACGGCCGCATCGGCTCCCTCGTCGCCCTCCGCTGCCGGGCGCTCGGCTTCCGGGTGATCGTGGCGGACCCGGTCGTCCCTGCCGCGCGCATCCTGGCGGACGGCCTGGAGCCCGTCACCCTCGCCGACGCCGTCGCCCAGGCCGACGTGCTCACGCTGCACGCCCCGCTCACCGCCGCGACGCACCACCTCATCGGCCAGACGGCGCTCTCGTCGATGAAGCAGGGAAGCGTCATCGTCAACACCTGCCGCGGCCCGCTCATCGACGAGGAGGCCCTGGCCGACGCGCTTGAAGCTGGCAGGCTCGCCGGGGCGGCCATCGACGTCTTCGCGACAGAACCGCTCCCGTCCAGCAGCAGGCTCAGGATGCTCGACAACGTCCTGCTCACCCCGCACGCCGCCTGGTACTCTCCTCAGGCGCTCGCCGACCTGCCGGTGCACGCAGCGAACAACATCATCGACCACTGGGCAGGCCGTCCCGTGCCCGCCGTCGTGAACGCGGCGGCCGCGCAGCCGGTGCGCTGAACGCCCGCCAGACCCGCTCGAACGAGGAGACAACCGGATGCGCTTCCTGCGACTCGGAGACCACGGCGCCGAACGCCCCCACCTGCGCGACACGGACGGCACCGTGTACGACCTGAGCGGAGTGACAGACGACGTCGACCCTGCGTTCTTCGCCGCGGACGGCGTCGCCCGCGCCCGCGCCGCGCTGCAGGCCGGGGAGCTCCCCGTCGCGACCGGCTGGCAGGATCTCCGCGTCGGCGCGCCCGTCGCGCGCCCGGCGGCGATCGTCTGCATCGGCCAGAACTACGCGGCGCACGCCGCAGAGTCCGGGGCAGAGCCGCCCGAGCATCCCATCGTCTTCTTCAAGCACCCCAACACGCTCGTCGGCCCCGACGACGACGTGCTGCTGCCGCCGGGCGCCCAGCGCGCGGACTGGGAGGTGGAGCTCGCCGTCGTCATCGGCCGCAGGGCACGCTACCTCTCCTCTCCCGCCGATGCGCTCGACCACATCGCCGGCTTCGCCGTCTCCAACGACGTGTCCGAGCGCGAATACCAGCTCGACGTCTCCGGCGGCCAGTGGTCCAAAGGCAAGTCGAGCGAGACGTTCAACCCGTTCGGCCCGGAACTGGTCACCCCGGACGAGGTCGACCACCGCGCACTCCGCCTCCGCTCCTCGGTGAACGGGTCGCCCAGGCAGGACTCGACGACGGCCGACATGATCTTCGGCGTCGAGCACCTGGTCTGGCACCTCAGCCAGTTCATGGTCCTCGACCCGGGCGACATCATCAACACGGGAACTCCGCAGGGCGTCGCGCTCTCCGGACGCTTCCCGTACCTCGCAGACGAGGACACGATGGAGCTGACGATCGACGGGCTCGGAACGCAGCGCCAGCGGGTGCGCAGGGTGGTGCTCGCGGGCTAGGTCTGCTCCGGACACACAATAGAGGCATGACCTTCCACGCCTCCGACCGGGTGGTGCCCGTCACGGTGAACCGCATCGAGATCACGGCGCACGTCCCGTTCGAGACGCTGCGCCGCGCCTTCGAGGCCGAGGTGCCGCTGGTCGACGCCGCCCGGTTCGAGCAGCTCGTCGCATCCGGGGCGGAATGGAAACGGTTCGCGCAGGAGGCGGAAGGCTCGGGCATCCACCGGTTCGTCGCGTTCTGGCGCAACTACCCGACGCCGATCATGCGCGTGGGCGGTGCGGACATCCCGAGCGCCGTCTACCTGATCGGCGACTACATCACGGCATCCAGAGTGTTCCGGCACGACCCGGCCGCGATGCTCTACACGCCGACCAGACTCGAACTGCACGCCGGCCGCGACGGAGGAACCATCCTCACCGTCGACCAGCCCAGCTCCCAGCTGATCAGCCTCGGCAACAACAAGATCACTCAGGCGGGCTTCGAACTGGACAGGATGCTCGGCGACCTGCTCGAAGAGCTGGGCCTGCCGCGGCCGGAGGCGCTGCGGCGGTAGGGCTCGCTGCACGGGCCGTGGTGGCGACCCCGGGACGGCGCCCGACCAGGCATTCGGGCCAAGACTGCTTGACAGACGTTCGGTACCAAATGAAAATAGTACGGTACCGAACAGACGGGAGCAGGCATGTCACACGAACGCATCGCGCTCATCACCGGCGCCAATCAGGGCGTCGGATTCCAGGTTGCGAAAGAACTGGTCGCCGCGGGCGTCACGGTCCTGCTGGGATCGCGGGACCTCGCGCGCGGGCAGGCCGCCGCCGCTCAGATCGGCGACGGCGCGATCCCCGTCCAGATCGACGTGACCGACACCGACTCCATCGCGGCGGCGGCGCGCTGGGTCGAGGACGAGTTCGGGAGGCTGGACCTGCTCGTCAACAACGCCGGGATCTCCCGCGCCGTCCAGACCGACGGCGACTTCCTGGCGGACTACGAGACCAGGAACAGGGCGAGCACCGCATCGCTGGCAGAGATCAGGACGGTGTGGGAGACCAACGTCTTCGGCACGCTCGCCGTGTATCAGGCCATGCTGCCGCTCCTGCGGAAGTCGCAGGATGCACGCATCGTGAACGTCTCGAGCGGGGTGGGGTCACTGACCGCGAACGCCGATCCCTCCTACCCGTATCACTCGATGTTCGGCCCGGTCTATCCCGCATCGAAGGCAGCAGAGAACGCGATCACGCTGGCGATGATGGTCGAGCTCGAGTCCACCGACATCAAGATCAACCTCGTCTCGCCGGCCTTCACGGCGACCAATCTCAACGGGTTCGCGGGCACGGAATCGCTCGAAGACGGCTCGCGCGAGGTGGTCCGCGTGTGTCTGCTCGGTCCTGACGGGCCGAGCGGCACATTCACCCGCTGGGAGAACACGCCCATCCCCTGGTGAATACTGGGCCCATGACGGATACCGGGGAGCCGACGCTCGGCTCGTGGGCCAAACGCTACTACTACGCCAACCGGGCGGCAGTAGACGCGGTACTGCGCACTCACGGGATCGGCTCCACCCAGTGGGCGGTGCTCTACGAACTCGCCGGCAACGGCACGATGGCTCAGAGCGAACTCGGCCGCGCCCTGCACCTGGAGCGCGCGAGCCTCAGCGGAATCGTCACAACGCTCGTCCGCAAAGGTCTCGTCGAGCAGTCCCCTTCCCCCCGTGACCAGCGCCAGAGACTCCTCACCCTGACCGCCGCAGGACACGACCTGTGGAACGCCGTGCCCGACCCGTTCGCCGACGTCCGCGCCGTCGCCCTCGACGGCATCGACCCCGCGGAGCTCGCCACGGCGATCCGCGTCCTGCGCCAGGCGACCACCACCCTCGACAACCACGCGTTCTGACCGGACTCCGTCGCCCGTTTCGATGGTGTGGAGGCCGCCCAGGATGAGCAGGCCTCGAAGCGGTAGCCCTACCCCTCCGCCCGCACCCCCGCATCCGGCGCCGCCACCGGCACCAGCCGCCGCAGCTGCGTCACGTGCTTCGGGCTCAGTTCGTCCAGGCTCGCCACTTCGAGGAGCTGCATCGTGCGCACGATCTGGTCGCGCAGGATCTCGATGGTGCGGTCGACGCCGGCTCGGCCTCCGGCCATCAGGCCGTAGAGGTACGCACGGCCGATGAGGGTGAACTTCGCGCCGAGCGCGTAGGCCGCCACGATGTCTGCGCCGTTCATGATGCCGGTGTCGATCGCGATCTCGGTGTCTGCTCCGACCTCGCGCACCACCTGGGGGAGCAGATGGAACGGGATGGGCGCTCGGTCGAGCTGGCGGCCTCCGTGGTTGGAGAGGACGATGCCGTCGACGCCGAGGTCGACCAGGCGGCGGGAGTCTTCGACGTTCTGGACGCCCTTGATGACGATTTTGCCCGGGAACAGGTCGCGGATGATCGCGAGGTCGTCGAAGCTGATCGAGGGGTCCATCGCCGCGTTGAGGAGGTCGCCGACCGTGCCGCCCGTCGCGGAGAGCGACGCGAATTCGAGTTTCGGCGTCGTGAGGAAGTCGTACCACCACCAGGGGCGCGGGATCGCGTTGACGATCGTGCCGAGCGTCAGCTGCGGCGGGATGGAGAAGCCGTTGCGCTTGTCGCGGAGGCGGGCGCCGGCGACCGGGGTGTCGACGGTGAAGAACAGGGTGTCGAAATTATTCGCGGCCGCGCGGCGGACGAGTTCGTAGGAGATCTCGCGGTCGCGCATCACATATAGCTGGAACCAGTTGCGGCCGTGCGGGTTGGCGGCCTTCACGTCCTCGATCGAGGTGGTGCCCAGCGTCGACAGCGTGAACGGGATCCCGGCGGCGGCAGCTGCCCCCGCCCCGGCCGTCTCGCCCTCCGTCTGCATCAGCCGGGTGAAGCCGGTCGGCGCGATGCCGAACGGCAGCGACGACGGGCCGCCCCAGATCGTGCACGACGTGTCGACCGTCGACACGTCGCGGAGGATCGACGGGTGGAACTCGATGTCCTCGAACGCCTGGCGCGCGCGGGCGAGCGAGAGCTCCCCTTCCGCAGCGCCCTCGGTGTAGTCGAACGCGGCCTTCGGGGTGCGGCGCTTGGCGATCGTGCGCAGATCGCCGATGGTGAGCGCGCCCTGCAGGCGGCGCTTCTTCGCGTCGAGTTCCGGCTTCTTGAACTTCATGAGCTCCAGAAGCTCGGCGGGTTTGGGGACCTGGCGAGTGACCATGATGCTGCCTAACGGGGTTCGTGGTGGACGGGAACGGGGAGAACGGGGGAGGCGTCGCGGTAGTAGCCGCTGATGTGGTCGTGGATCCTGGACTGCGCACCGGCCCTGTCTCCGGAGGTGATCGCATCCACGATCGCGCGGTGCTCGCCGCGCAGCCGGGCGGCCATCGCCTCCCAGTCCTGGATGCGGCCGAGCCCGGAGACGACGTAGCTCTCGATGGAGGTGCGCAGCCCGGCCATCATCGCGGCGACCACGGAGTTTCCGGATGCGTCGGCGAGCGCCAGGTGGAACTGTGCGTCGAGCGCGAGGAACTCCTCGGGCGTGAGCGTCGGGTCGTCCATCGCATCCAGCAGCTGCTCCGCGTCGTCGAGCCGGATGCCGGACGGCCGCTCGGCGAGGTCGACCGCCACGGCCGTCTCTAGCAGGAGACGGGTGCGCACCACGTCGGCGACGGGGAAGTTGCTCGCGGCGACCTGCAGCCGTATGAGAGCCTGCATCCCGCCGACGGGACGCGCGACGATGATCGCGCCGGAACTCGGACCGGAGCCGGTCTGGGTGCGGACCAGCCCCATTGCTTCGAGGACGCGGATCGCCTCGCGCACGCTCGACCTGGCCACGCCCAACTCGGCCGCGAGGGTGCGCTCGGGCGGGAGGTGGTCGCCGACGCGCAGCTCGCCGTCGACGAGCCGCGCTTCGATGGAGGCGAGCACGCCCTCCCAGGCGCGGGGCTCGGTGGTCATCGCGCTCTCCCTCGTGTGGTCAGACCATGTGGTCCGTCCACACTAGCGACGGGCCGCCCGGATGTCCAGGCGGCCCGTCGCGGCCACGCCGTCACACGGTCACGCGGTCATCGCCGCCGCGCCCTCCTCCGCCACCGCAGCGCTCGCCGCGGCCACCGCATCCTGCGACGGCGCGGAGGCCAGCGCCTTCCGCGACCCGAGGAACAGCGCGGCGCCGAGCGCGAACGTGAGCAGTTCGGTCGCCGTCATCGCCCAGATCACGCCGTTCAGCCCGAAGACCGCATTGCCGACCAGAACCACCGGGATGAACAGGATGCCTTGCGAGACGGCCATGATCGTCGCGTTCCTGATCTGCTCCGTCGCCTGGAACACTGCGATCACCAGACCGGTGAACCCGTTGAACAGGGTGGAGATGAGCATGGCGGTGAGGATGAGCGTGCCGTCGGCGATCACGGACGGGTCCGCGCTGAACAGCGCGAACACCTCGTCGCGGAACAGGAACACGATGGACGAGAACACGAGCGTGATCCCGGCGATGGCGACGGCGCTGCCGACGATCGCGCCGCGCAGCCTGGCGTGGTTGCGGGCGCCGTACGCGTAGGCGAACAGCGGGATGGCTCCCATGAACACGCCCATGCAGATCATCTCCGGCAGCTGCACGATGCGGAGGGCGACGCCCATCGCCGCCAGCAATGCGTCTCCGTATGCGATGGCGATCCAGTTCATGACGAGGGTCGTCACGATGAGGAACGACGACATCAGCAGCTCGGAGGCTCCGACGCCGAACACGGTCTTCAGCATCTCCGGGTCCGCCCGGAAGTGGCGAGGGGCCAGCGAGACCGCGCTGCTCTTCTTCGTCAACCACCAGATGTAGTAGCCGACGGTCACCACGTTGGAAAGCCCGAGCGCGATGCCGGCGCCGAGCACGCCCCAGCCGAGCACGAGGATGAACAGCACGTCCAGCACCAGGTTGGCGACAGTGGATGCGATGAGCCCGGTCATCGAGGCGACGGCCGCGCCCTCCGCGCGCACCAGCTGTTCGAGCGCGAACGCGGCGACCAGCACCGGCGCGAAGCCGAACATCGCCCCGATGTAGAGCGCCGTCGGTTCGAGGGATGCCCCGCTGGCGCCGACCGCCGTGGCGAGCGGCACGGCGAAGATCACGCCGAGCACGCCGATGACGACGCCGGCCGCCAGTGCACCCCACATGGTGAACGACGACACCTGCTTGATCCTGGCGGCTGCACCGGCGGCGGAGGCCTGATCCGCATCCGGGTCGTCCTGCATCCCGAGCAGCCGCGAGACGAAGGTGCCGCCGCCGACGCCGAAGACGCCGCCGATCGCCATCACGAGGGCGAACACCGGGAGGGAGAAGGTGAGGGCGGCGAGCAGCGGTGTGGAGTGCAGTGCGCCGATGAAGCCGGCGTTGATGATGTTGTAGACGACGCCGACGGAGAAGCCGGCGACCATGGGCACGCAGAGGTGCACCAGGGAGCGCCAGATGGGCGCAGAGGCGAGGTAGGTACGGTTCGAGGACATGACGGAACCTCCGTTCCGGGTAACGGCTTTTTTCGGTGGGTGTGAGGGTGGGGGAGGGTGCGCGCTACGAGTCGAGCGTGTCCGTGACGCGTCGGAGGAGCGCGATGAGGCGATCCTGTTCCTCGGTGTCGAGAACGGAGAAGGTGCGTTCCTGCTCGGCGGCGAGGTCGTTCTGGAATCCAGCGACGACATCTGTGCCCTCCGGGGTGACGCTGATGAGCTTCACGCGCGAGTCGTCCGGGGACGGCGTGCGCGTGATGTAGCCGCGTTCTTCCAGTCCCTGCAGGAGGCTGGCGACACTGGCCGGGGTGGTGCCGGACATCTCGGAGAGTTCCCGGGCGATCACGCCGTTCTCCTGATGCTCTTCGATGTAGCCGAGCGTGAACGCCTGCGACCTGCTCAGGCCGCTGGTGCGCACCCAGGCGTCCGCCGTCGCTCGCTGGGCGAACGAGAGCGTGCGGATGAGGGCGGTCAGCTGTTCCGATCGGGATGACATAGTTAGAAATCTAATAGTTAGAAATCAAACTGTCAAGCAACGGATGAGCAGCCCGTCGCGGTCAAGATGGTGCCCCGGTCCCACACCGCCTCCGCGGCGCTGGCACCGCCGCCCGATTCGCTGGAGACGCCCGGCCCGTAGCGTCGAAGCATGAGCGACAACACCCGTCCGACCACCGAGTCCGCCGCCCAGAATCCCCCGCCGAGGAAGCGGGGACGGAAGTTCCTTCGCGTCACCATCGTGACGATCGTCAGCATCGTGTCCGTGGTGGTGATCGCCCTCGCGACCACCACGACGATCAACGCCATCGCCACCGCCTCCGAGGCGAAAGAGATCAGGAAGTACGGCCGGCTGGTCGACGTCGACGGCAAGAAGATGAACGTCGACATCCAGGGCGCGGGCGCCCAGACCATCGTGCTGCTGCCCGGCTTCGGCACCGGCTCCCCGGTCATCGACTTCGCACCGCTCGTCGACAAACTGAAGGCGAACTACCGCACCGTCGTCGTCGAGCCGTTCGGATACGGTCTGAGCGACGAGACCGACCGGCCGCGCACCAACGCGAACATCGCCAGGGAGGTGCACAGTGCCCTGCAGGCGCTGCACATCGACCGGTACGTCCTGGGCGGCCACTCCATCGCCGGGATCTACGGGCTCCAGTATGTGAACACCTATCGCGACGAGGTGACCGCCTTCGTCGGCATCGACACCAGCGTTCCCACCCAGCCGGGCATCGACGAGGAGCTCAACGTCGCGGGGCTCCGCACCCTCAAGACCCTCGGTCTCGTCAGAGTCCTGACCGCGCTGGGCGACGACCCGTACACCGGGCTCCCGTACACCGACGCGCAGAAGTACCAGTCGAAGATCATCTCCCTCCGCAACGGGTTCACCGACACATACGCCGACGAGATGGAGCGGTTCGGCTCCAACTTCCACGACGCCCAGAAGCTGGCCTTCCCGAAAGACCTCCCACTCCTGCTGTTCGTGCAGTCGGACAACACCGACGTCGAGGGCTGGATGACGCTGCACAAAGAGCAGGCGGCCAGTGTCGAGCGCAGCGAGCTCGTCCCGCTCGACGCCGACCACTACCTGCACCACACGAAGTCGGCGGAGATCGCGTCGGCGATGAACGCCTTCCTGACGGCCGGCTGACGCGCATCCGGCGACCTCGTGGCAGGATGCTTGCGATAGGCATCCACATCGCCAGGAGGTCGCCATGCCGTCCAGCAACCACCGCGTCGCCGTCCTCGTCCTCGACGGAGCGAAACCCCTCGACGTCGGTATCCCGGCCCAGGTGTTCTCCCACCGGCCGAGCATGCCGTACGAGGTGCGCGTCTGCGGGGCGGCGCCCGGGCTCGTGACCGGCGGGGACGGCCTCTCGTACCACGTGGCAGACGGCCTCGACGCCCTCGCGGAGGCGGACACGGTATTCGTCCCCGGATACCGGGAGCCGGCGACCACGGAGCCGGCCGCAGCGGTCGTGGCGGCGCTCCGGGCCGCCAACGAGCGCGGGGCGCGCCTCGCCGCGATCTCGACGGGCGCGTTCGCGCTCGCCGCAGCCGGGCTCCTCGACGGCAAGCGCGCCACCACGCACTGGCACTACACGAGGGCGCTCGCCGCCAGGTACCCGCTCGTGCAGGTGGACGAGAACGTGCTGTTCGTCGACGAGGGCGACGTGCTCACCTCGGCGGGCGCCGCATCCGGGATCGACTTGAGCCTGCACCTGGTGCGGCGCGACCACGGCGTCGGCCTGTCCAACCACGTCGCGCGCCGGCTGGTCGCCGCCCCGTATCGCAGCGGCGGACAGGCGCAGTACGTGCCGCGCAGTGTTCCCGAGCCGCTCGGCGACCTGTTCGCGACGACCAGGGCGTGGGCGCTGGAGCACCTGTCCGAGCCGCTGACACTGGATGCGCTCGCCCGCAACGCCCGCGTGTCCCCCCGCACGTTCTCCCGCCGCTTCGTGGAGGACACCGGGTACACCCCGATGCAGTGGGTGCTCCGGGCGCGCGTCGACCTGGCCCGCGAGCTGCTCGAATGCAGCGACCTCGGCGTCGAGCAGCTCGCCGACAGCGTCGGCCTCGGCAGCGGAGCGAACCTGCGGCTGCACTTCCAGCGCATCCTGGGCACGTCGCCGACGGAGTACCGGCACACGTTCTCCGCCTAGGCGAGATCCTTGCGCACGCTGTCTTTCGAGCCACTGTCGCATCCCGTCGCGGCGATCGAGCATGGAAGGCGGAACGAAAGGAACCCCTCCCCATGACCCGCATCGCCATCAACGGCTTCGGCCGCATCGGACGCAACACCCTCCGCGCACTGCTGGAGCGCGGCAGCGACCTGGAGGTCGTCGCCGTCAACGATCTGACCGCTCCGGAGACGCTCGCCCACCTGCTGAAGTACGACAGCACCCTCGGCCGTCTGGGCCGCACCGTCGAGGTGGACGGGACGGATCTCGTGGTCGACGGCCGCCGCATCCGGGTGCTGGCCGAGCGCGAGCCCGCCGATCTGCCCTGGGCGGAGCTGGGCGTGGAGCTCGTGCTCGAATCGACCGGGCGCTTCACGTCTGCGGACGCCGCGCGCGCCCACCTGCGCGCCGGTGCCAAGCGCGTCCTGGTCAGCGCACCCTCCGACGGCGCGGACGTCACCCTCGCCTACGGCGTCAACACCGACGCGTACGACCCGGAGAAGCACGTCATCGTCTCCAACGCCTCCTGCACGACCAACGCCCTCGCGCCGCTCGCCTCCGTCCTGGACGACCTGGCCGGCATCGAACACGGCTTCATGACCACGGTCCACGCGTACACCCAGGAGCAGAACCTGCAGGACGGGCCGCACCGCGACCTCCGCAGGGCGCGCGCGGCCGGCGTGAACATCGTGCCGACCACCACGGGCGCGGCGAAAGCGATCGGCCTGGTGCTTCCGAACCTCGACGGCAAGCTCTCCGGGGACTCCATCCGCGTGCCCGTCCCCGTCGGCTCGATCGTGGAACTGAACACCACCGTCTCGCGCGAGGTGACGCTCGACGAGGTGCTCGCCGCCTACCGCGACGCGGCGGCCGGACCGCTGAACGGCGTGCTCGAGTACGCGGACGAGCCGCTGGTCTCCTCCGACATCACGGGCCAGCCCGCCTCCTCGATCTTCGACTCGGCGCTCACCAGGGTGAGCGGCAAGCACGTGAAGGTGGTCGCCTGGTACGACAACGAGTGGGGCTTCTCGAACCGGGTGGTGGACACGCTGGAGCTGCTCGCGGCGTGAGCGCCGCATCCTGAGTCGCCGCATCCCGTCGCGCACGGAACGGCCGAGCCCGCAACCGGTGGTGCCCGGCCGTTCCCGCGCGTAGAACGCAGGTATGAAAGCACTCACCTGGCAAGCGAACAAGCGCGTCGACGTGGTCGACGTGCCCGACCCGCGGATCGAGCAGCCCACCGACGTCGTCATCCGCATCACCTCGACGGCCATCTGCGGCTCCGACCTGCACCTGTACGACGTGCTCGGCCCGTTCCTCTCCAAGGGGGATGTGCTCGGTCACGAGCCGATGGGCATCGTGGAGGAGGTCGGTCCGGCCGTCCGGTCGCTCAGCGTCGGCGACCGTGTCGTCATCCCGTTCGTGATCGCGTGCGGCGACTGCTACATGTGCAGGCTCGGGCTGACGACGCAGTGCGAGACCACCCAGAACCGCGAGCACGGCACCGGGGCTTCGCTCTACGGCTACACCGAGCTGTACGGCTCCGTCCCCGGCGGCCAGGCGGAGCGCCTGCGCGTGCCGATGGCCGACTTCAACGCCCTCCGCGTCGGCAGCGAACTGCCGGACGACCGCTACCTCTTCCTCAGCGACATCCTGCCGACGGCCTGGCAGGGGGTGCAGTACGCGAACGTGCCGGAGGGCGGGACGCTCGGCGTGATCGGGCTCGGCCCCGTCGGCCAGTTCGCCAGCCGCATCGGCACGCACCTCGGCTACCAGGTGGTCGCCGTCGACCCTGTGCCGGAGCGCAGGGCGATGGCCGAACGCCACGGCATCGACACCTTCGACCTCAGCGACGACGCGGCGGCCTGGCTCCGCGAGGCGACGGACGGCCGCGGGCCGGACGCCGTGGTCGACGCGGTCGGGATGGAGGCGCACGGCAACACGGTGGCCGGTGTCGCCCAGTCCGCCGTCGGCCTGCTGCCAGACCCGGTGGCCAAGAAGCTGATGACGACAGTCGGCGTCGACCGCCTCTCCGCAATGATGCTCGCCTTCGACGCCGTGCGCCGCGGGGGCACGGTCTCGCTCAGCGGCGTCTACGCGGGTGTCGCGGACCCCGTGCCATTCATGAACCTGTTCGACAAGCAGATCGCCATCCGGATGGGCCAGTGCAACGTGCACGCCTGGCGCGACGACATCCTCCCCCTGGTCGAAGACCCCGCCGACCCGCTCGGCACGGAAGACCTCGTCACCCACCGCGTCGGCCTGGAGGAGGCGCCGAGGATGTACGACCTGTTCCGCGACAAGGAGGACGGCTGCATCAAGGTGGTGCTCACGCCCTGAGGTCAGCGCTCGGCCTCGGGAGTCAGCCGCCCGAGCGCCGCGACCTCGCGGACGGCGGCCGCGACCGCAGCGTGGTCCTTCCGCAGGATCGCCCCGTGGTTGCTCCGCACCTTGGCGCTGATCGCGATGTTGGGGTTCCTGGCTACCACCTCGGCGAGGCCGGCGCGGATCACCTCCTGCTCGTCGCCGCGGCTGCCGAGGGAGGTGCCAGAGGCGACCACGTGCCGGGTGGGAACCACGATCCCGTCGAGCACCGGGCCGAGTTCGCCGGTGCTGCCGAGCCTGCCGAGTTCGATGTTGCTCTCCGCCTGCTGGGCCGCGCTCATCCTGGGTGTGAGTCCGGTCGGGCGGAGGAGCGGGGTGAACCAGCCCATCCGGCGGAACAGGGTCCGGATGCGCTGCTCCATCGCGTCGTCGAGCCAGTCGTACGGCTGTGCGCCGTCGACCAGCACCGCGCCGATGGTCCTGGTGGGATTGCGGTTGGCCCAGTGCGCTGCGACGTACGCGCCGTACGACCAGCCCACCAGGAGCGCGACGTCGACGCCGCGTGCCGCGAGCACGGCGTCGACGTCGCGCACGGCCGCCTCGAACGAGTAGTCCGACGACGTGCCGGACTTCCTGCCGCGGGCGCGCTCGTCGTAGGTGATGTGCCGCCACGACGGGCCGAGGTCGGCGATCACGCGCCGCCAGTATCCCTGCGTGGCGAACTGGCCGTTGAGGTACACGATCGGCGTTCCCTGGCCACCGGTGTCGGTGACCGCGAGAGCCGTGTCGTCGACCGGCACCATGCCGGTCCATGCGGTGCTGTTCGTCATGGTCGTCTCCTCGTGTTTCGTGCCTCGTCCGGATGCGTGTCAGACGCTGTGCGCGTCGATGTCTCCGGATGCGGTGGTCGCGGTGATCAGCACCACCGGCTCGCCCGCGGCGTTCGTGAGCGTGTTGGTGATGCGGCCGGACGACGTGCCGGCGTCGAGTCCGGCCGCGATGCCCGCCGGCACTCCGACCGACAGGTCGCCGAACTGCGTGCTGACGACCACGGCGCCCTGCAGCGCTTCGCCGATCTGCACGGCGCCGCGGGCGGTCGCGACCTCGCCGGGGCCGGTGAGGCGGCCGATGGCGACGTCGCCGTCCAAGGCCGAGACGCGCACGGTGGCCGCTTCGTCGACCTTGACAGGGCCGGTGGACCTGTCGACGACGACCTCGCCGAAGCTGCCGGCTCCGCGCAACTCGGCGCTGCCGGTCGCCCGGATGCTCGATCCTGCCGGAAGCTGCACCGTCACCTCGACGGCGCCGCTCGGGCCGAACAGTGCGTTGTCCTGCGGGGTGGCTACCCGCAGGACGCCGTTCTCGAACGCGACGGTCGTGCGCTCCGCTGCTTTCACGTCGCGGGACTTCGCCGCATCCGCAGGGCGGACCTCGACGCGGGTGTCTGCGCGCTCCGCCGCGACGAAGCGAAGGTGCGCGGCGGGCACGTCGACGAGGGTGTCGATGGGAGAGGGGGTGGTGAAGGTCTGCATGGTGCTCAACTCCTGATGGCTAGATGGTGCTGGTGGATGTTTCCGATGTGCGAAACGCTACGTTGCGTTCACAAATAGCGCAACAGTAATGTTGCATTAGATACGGAAAAACCCAGATCAGCTCCGCAATATCGTTGCACTCGCCCAGAAAGTAACGCAAAACCACGTTGCACTGAAACCTCGGTGAACGCTACGCTGACCCCGACGATGAGAGGGAGGCCCGGGTGGCGGCAGGCAGGCTCACGAGACAGGAGCGGCAGCAGATCGCCCTCGGGCTGGCCGACGATCTGCCGTACGCCGAGATCGCGCGCCGCATCGACCGGCCGACCTCCACCGTCACCCGCGAGGTGATGCGCAACGGCGGCCCCACCGCCTACCGGGCAGACCTCGCCCAGCGTGCGACGGAGCAACGCGCGCACAAACGCCGCGGCGCCGGCACCGACGCCGGCCAGACCGCGCAGCGCTCACCGCGCTCCGACGGACGGGACTCCCCGGCCATCCGGGAGTACGAGGACGCCTTCACGACGCTGTTCATGCAGTCCGGACTTCCGCGCGTGGCCGCCGGCGTCCTCACCAGCCTCTACACGACGGACGCGGGAAGCCTCACCGCGGCCGAGCTGGTCAGGCGTCTCGAGGTGAGCCCGGCATCCATCTCCAAAGCCATCGCATTGCTGGAGGGTCAGGGCCTCGTCATCCGGGAACGGGGAGACGGCCGCAGGGAGCGCTACATCGCCGACGGCGACGTCTGGTACCAGTCGATGATCGCCGCCGCCCGCTCCAACGCGCAGATCGCCGAGACCGCGAGGGAGGGCGTCCGCCTTCTCGGCGCAGCCACGCCCGCCGGAACACGGCTCGAGAACATGGCGCGCTTCATGGACTTCGTCGGCGACAGCATCGCCCGCGCCGCCGAGCAGGCCCGCGGTCTCCTCGGTGCCAGCGGGGACGGGGATGCGCAGGGTCGCTCGGACGCGTAGCTCCGAAGAGGAACCTGGCCGCCACCGCCGATGACTTCGGTGGCGGCCAGGAGCTAGTCGCCCGCGAGGGGGATGAACACCCGCATGGTGCTCGGGCCGCGGTTGGCCCACTGGAAATAGGGGCGCAGTTCGACCACGGCTGGCGTGCGCGGGTCCGCGTGCGGCGCGGTCCCGTACGGCCAGACTCCGGAGGCGGAGGAGACGAGGTCGACGGGAGCCGCCGCCCCGGCAGGCGTCGCGGTGGGCGGGGTGTCGGAGCGGAGCCGTACCGCATCCACGTGGTCGCCGTCCGGGAGGTCGGTCGACTCGACACAGAGCACGAGCGGGCCGCGCTCGACGGCCGCCGTGCCGCGCAGCGCGTCGATCCGCGGGTCAGGGTAGGTGAGGCGCGGCGTCATGGGGAGGTCGAGGAGCAGCGGCACTGCCGGATCGAAGACCCGGCGCACCCGCACGTAGCCGTCCCGCGGCAGCACCGGCTCGCCTCCCAGGGAGACGCCGGCGCCGGACGCCCACGACGGGATGCGCACGCTCAGCTCGATCTCCTCGGCAGCGTCCACGGCCACGGAGATCCGGCCGTCGAACGGGTAGCCGGGTGCGCGCACCTGGATGCGCACGGGCGCTCCGGCGACGGACGTCTCGATGTCGATGTCGCCGAACTGGTGGAGCTGCACGCCGTCCGCCGACGCCGTCGCCACGTACGAGGCGACGCTCGCCAGCGTGCGCGCAACGTTGGTCGGGCAGCACGAGACCTCGAACCACGGCGCGCGCAGGCTCGCCTCCGCGCGCTCGCTGAGCTGGTCCTCCGCAGGGACGGACCCGAGCTCGCGCTGATGCAGCGTGTTCGCGTAATAGAAGGCCCTGCCGTCCTCCCGTGGAGAGACGAGCACGGCGTTGAGCAGGGTGCGCTCGATGACGTCCGCGTATGCCGCGTCCCCGCTCTGCAGGAGCAGCCGCCAGCTGAGCATGACCGACCCGATCGCGGCGCAGGTCTCCGCGTACGCCCGATCCGGCGGCAGCTCGAAGTCGCTGCCGAACTCCTCGTTCTGGTGGTGCGAGCCGACGCCGCCGGTGAGGTAGGTCCTGGTCGCCACCGTGTGCGCCCACTGCCGCTTCACGGCGGCGAGCAGCGCGTCGTCGCCGAACTCGACCGCCACATCCACCGCCCCGGCCGCGAGGTACTCCGCGCGCACAGCGTGACCGCGCAGGGTGTCGGCGTCCCGCACCGGAACGTCGTCGAGGAAGTACTCGCTCGACTGGAAGAGCGTGGTCTTCAGGCGCTTGCGGCCCCTGCGCTCGATGAAGATGCGGGCGAGGTCGAGATAGCGCGGCTCGGAGAGCGCCCTGCCGAGTTCGGCGAGGGCGGGCTCGATCTCCGGATGCCCGCAGATCGCATCCCGGCCGTCCGGCCCGAACTCGCGGTAGACGTGGTCGGCGAGGCGGCGGGCGACGTCCACGATCAGGTCGTCGTGCCCGGTGCGCACGCGGGCGACCGCCGCCTGGAACAGGTGGCCGAAGCAGTACAGCTCGTGCCCCCACTCCAGGTCGGAGAACCGCGGGCGCTGCCCCTCCCTGCCGAACGAGGTGTGGAGGTAGCCGTCGGGCTCCTGCGCCGCCGCGACGCGTTCCACCAGCGAGCGGTACGTCTCCGCCAGTGCGGGATCCTGGGTGCGGCCGAGCTCCCACGCCATCGCCTCGAGCAGCTTGTAGACCTCTGAGTCCACGAACTCGATGCCGTCGTGGTGCTCGGCGACGGTGCCGTCCGCCGCCCTGTCGAAGTTCCCGATCCAGCCGATGCGTTCCATCCAGGTGAGGCAGTGGTCGATGACGGCCGAGGCGTTCAGCTCCTGCTTCTCCGCCCAGAATCCGCCGACGAAGCGCACCTCGTCCTGGCCGAGCGGCCGCAGGGCAGACCGGGACGGGCTGACCGGACCGCCGGTCCTGGTCGCGTCGAGAGTGTCGGTCATCGTTCTCCTAGAGAGTGGGTGCGGCGGGCCGCGTCGAGCGTGAAAGTGAGGAAGCAGCTGGCCGTCCAGGTGTATGCGCGGTCGCGCAGACCGGCGCCGGTCACGGCGTCGAAGTTCTCGGCGAAGCCCGACCGTTCGCAGGCCGCGCGGAACCGGAGGCTCACCTGGTCGGCGAGGTCGGTGTGGCCCGCCCGCCGCAGACCGTCCTCGATGAGGAAGGTGGACGGTGCCCAGATCGGACCTCGCCAATATCCGTCGCTCTCGTAGAGCGGCGACGTGACGGGTTCGGTGGCCGGGCCCCACTCGGTGAGGTGGGCCGCGATCGTCCCGGCCAGGGTGGAGGCGACCTCCGCGGGAAGGCGTTCGCCGAGCACGATGGGGAGCGCGTTGAGCAGGCTGGTCGCCGATGCCGGTTCGCCGCTCAGCGCATCCAGGGCGAGGAAGCCGTCTCCGGTCCAGAGCCGGTCGAACAGGGCGGCCTCGATCGTCGCCGCCTCCGCCTCCCACTCGGGAGCGCTCAGCCCCAGCGTCGCCGCAAGCTCCTGGAGTTCGTGCAGCTGCAGGAGCAGGAAGGCGGAGAGGTCGGGCGAGACGATCACCCGCGACCGGTCGAACGTCGTGGAGTTGTCCCAGCCGCTGTCGTTCCCGTGCTGGTAATAGGGCAGTGGATGCGCGGGCGCGCGGCGGAAGTCCAGCCAGAAGCGCGTCCAGGCGGCCAGCCGCCGGTACACCTCGTGCAGTTCCGCCGCGGTGAACGGCCGGGACGACCGCGCGCGCAGCTGGGCGAACGCCCAGCCGTGGATCGGCGGCTTGACGAAGTTGTAGAGCACCTCCGAGTGGGTCAGTGAGTCCGGCAGCGCGCCGGACGCCTCCTGGTGGTCGAAGGGGAGGAGGAACTGGGCGAGCGCAGCATCCGGGTCGGCCTCCGCGAGCGCGATGGCGTTGAAGCAGTGGTCCCAGCTCCAGACCTTGTCCATCCAGTGCTTGGACATCAGGACGGCTTCCCGCCCGACGAACCCGGATGGCGCGACGGTGGCGGACCACATCACGTACGCGGCCTTGCGGACGGCGGCGTCGAGTTCGCCGTCGGCGCTCCCGGTGCCCCCGGCCAGGCGGCTCGCGTAGTCCTCGAACGCGCGTGCCTGCCTGGCGACGATCTCGTCGAAGTCGGTTGCGCCGTCGTAGGCGGCAGCCGCCGTGTCCAGCTCCTCGACCGCCAGCTCCCACGCCACGCCGGAATCGAGCGTGACCGACCGCTCGGCCGCCCCCACCGTTCCGGCGCCGACCACCGTCGCCTCGCCGGAGAGCACCGTGAACCGGTACCGCCGTCCGGACTCGTAGCTGGTGAGCACCACGGCGCCGTCCAGCGGATCGCGGAAGAGGTAGGCGCCGGTGAACGGGGTCAGTTCGCCGGACGCGACGAACCGCATCCCGAGACCGGTGCCCCGGAAGCGGATGGTGCTGCGCCCGTCGAACACGGCATCGATGCGCCCGCCCTCCGCGACCCACGAGAGGACCTCCGGCGCCATGACCAGACGCGGCGACACCAGGGCGCCTCCCGCCTCGGGCAGCAGGCGCAGGATGGGGTGCATCCCGGTCTGGTGCGTCACCAGGTGCACGTCCTCGGCGCGCTCGTGCAGACCGACGATGCGGGAGAGGTCGATCCACGCGCCGCGCGTCGAGAAGGGGACCTCGTCGATGTCGAGGGGCGTCATCGCCTCAGTCCTTCACCGCGCCGGCGGTCACACCGGCGGCGACGTACTTCTGGGCGATCACGAGCAGCACGGCGGCCGGGATGGATGCGACGACGGCGGTCGCCATGATCGCGTTCCACTCCTGGTTGTTGTTGCCGATGTACTTGTAGATGCCGAGCGTGATCGTCTGCATCGTGCCGCCGCTGTTGAGCGTCGACGAGAAGATGAAGTCCGACCACGCCCACAGGAACGCGAACAGCGACACCGTGACCACGGAGTTGCGGCTCACCGGCAGCACGATGGAGCGGAAGGTCCGCCAGCTCCCTGCGCCGTCGATCTTGGCGGCGCTCATCAGCTCGTCGGGGATGCCGGACATGAATGCGGTGAAGATCAGCACGCCGAACGGCACCGCGAGCGTGGAGTCGGCGATGATCAGCCCCCAGAGCGTGTTGAGGATCCCGAGGTTGAGGTAGATGGCGTAGAAGCCCATCGCCATGATGATGCCGGGGATCATCTGCGCGATCAGCAGCACGAAGTTGAGCACTCCGCGGCCGCGCGGACGCAGCTTCGCGAGCGAGTACGCCGCGGGCGCCGAGATGGCGACGGTCAGGATCACCGTGCCGAGACCGACGAGCAGGCTCGTGCCGAGGTAGGGGAGCTGCTGACTGATCACCGCCTGGTAGCCCTCGAACGTCGCGTGGATCGGGAACAGGTTCGGCGGGCTCTTCCGCATCTCGGTGGTGGGCGTGAGCGAGACGTTGATCATCCAGTAGACGGGGAACAGCATGATCAGGGTCAGCACGACCCCGACGATCGTCTTCCACCATGGTCGCTTCCCGTTCATGCTGCGTCCTGCTTTCGCTGCGTGCGGATGTAGATGAGCCCGAAGATCAGGGCGATGACGATCAGGACGTTGCCGACGGCCGCCGCCGGGCTGAAGTCGGGCAGCGTGGATGCGAAGCCCAGCTGGTACGACCAGGTCGCGAACGTCGTCGACGACGTGCCCGGCCCACCGCGGGTCATGATCCAGATGATGTCGAACACCTTGAGGGTGTAGATCAGGCCGAGCAGGATCGTGATGGCCGACACCGGCTTCAGCAGCGGGAAGGTGACCCGCCAGAACTTCTGCCACCCGTTCGCGCCGTCGAGGGATGCGGCCTCGTAGAGGTCGGTCGGGATGTTCTGCAGGCCCGAGTAGATGATCACCAGGTTGAACGGGATGCCGATCCAGATGTTCGCGATGATCACGCTGGTGAGTGCCCAGTCCGGCGACGTCAGCCAGTTGACCCCGGAGAGCCCGAAGGCGTTGAGGGTGGCGTTCACCACGCCGGAGTCGCTGTTGAGCATCCAGGACCAGGTGGAGGCCGAGACGATCAGCGGGAGCAGCCACGGCACAAGGAACAGGGCGCGCAGCGTGGCCGACAGACGGAAGTTCTGGTAGAAGAACACCGCCAGTGCCATCCCGATCGTGAACTGGAAGACGATCGAGACGATGGTGAAGAGGGCGGTGTGCAGGAACGCCGGCCCGAAGGTCGGATCCTGGAACACCTTGACGTAGTTGTCGAACCCGACGAACGGAGCGCCGCCCTGGACGAAGGACCGGACGGTGTAGTCGCGGACGCTGAGCTCGATGTTGCGGTAGAGGGGGTAGGCGTAGAACACCGCCAGGTAGATCACTACCGGGGCGAGGAACGCCCAGGCGGCCCACTGCGTGGAGCGCCGGGAGCGCCGTCGAGACCGGGGTGGGGTGGCGACGGGCGCCACCCCACCGTGGTCTCCGACAGAACCGGGCGGCACTGTCTGGGTGGTTGTCATCGGTTGTACCTCAGGTGCGTTTCGGTTCGGACTACTTGGTGGCTGCCGCTGCGGCGGACTGGGCTGCCTTGAGTGCGGCCTCCGGAGTCTGGGCGCCGCTCAGCGCGTTCTGCACCGCACCCCAGAGCTGCTGGGAGATCTTCGGGTACTTGGTGCCGAGGTTGTCGCTGGTGCGACCCTTGGCGGCCGCGACCGCGTCGACCCACGGCTGCAGTTCCGGGTTGGCTGCGACCTGCTCCTTCTGTGCTGCCGAGGTCGGAGCGATGTAGGAGAGGGTCGTGTCCGTCTTGACGAAGTTCTTCGTGCTCGTCAGGCAGTCCGCGATCTTCTTGGAGGTGGCATACCGGGCGGTGTCCTTCTGGACGGGGAGCGTCATGAACTCACCGCCGGTCGGTGCGGCCGCCGCGCCTCCGTCGATGCCGGGGACCGTGAGGATGCCGTAGTCGATACCGGCCTTCTTCACGTTGCCCAGCTGCCAGGTGCCGTTCTCGCCGAACGCGAAGTCACCGGTGGCGAACTCCTGCCAGCTGGTGGTCTGCGTGTTGTTGATGACCGAGTTGGGCGCGTAGCCCTTCTTGACCCAGTCCGTCCAGAGCGTGAGGGCCTGGACAGCCTTGTCGGAGTCGAGCTTCTTCAGGTCGGCGCCGGAACCCCAGAACCACGGCAGGAACTGGAAGCTGCCCTCCTCCGTGCCGATGGCCGAGAAGGTGATGCCCTTCTTGCCGGCGGCCGTGACCTTCGCGAGAGCGTCGGTGAGGCTGTTCCAGTCCTTGACGGTGCTGATGTCGACCCCCGCGGTCTTCAGCACCGCCTTGTTGTAGTAGAGGGCGAGGGTGTTCGCGCCGATCGGCACGCCGTACGTCTTCCCGTCCACGACGCCTGCGGCCAGGATGTTCTTCTGGATGTCGGACGTGTCCAGCTTGTTCTCGCCGGTGTCGGTCAGGATGCCAGCGTCGGCCAGGGTCGAGACGACGGGGTTGTCGACGAGCAGGAGGTCGGGGGAGTTGCCCTGCTGCCCGGCGAGCAGCGCCTTGTTGGTGAGGTCGCTGGTGTCGTATCCGGTGCGCTTGATCGTCACTCCGGCGTCGGTGCCGCACTGCTCGACGAGCTTGGTCCAGTCGGCCGAAGCGTCGAACTGCGGGTACGGGTCCCAGAACGTGTATGTCCCTCCGGCGCTGCTGCTCGAGCCGGAGCCCGAGCCGGAGCAGGCGGCCACGCCCGCGACGATCGCGGCGGCGACGACCGCAGCGCCGACGAGCCGGCTGGTCTTCTTGGTGATCACAGTATTCCTCCTTGAATCATGCATTGCGGGTGGCCGACCGGGCTGCGCGAGACCGTCATCGGGTGCTCCCACGGTCGGTGATCTCCGGCGCGACGAATCTCGTCACCGCCGGTCCGGCGAGATCGGGGGAGGTGATCCGCCGGACGAGCTGCCGGACCGCTGAACGGCCCAGCTGATCGGGGGAGCTCTCGACCGCCGTGTACGGCAGCGAGAACGCCCTTCCGAAGTCTTGTGCGTACAGGCTGACGACCGAGAGGTCGTCCGGGACGCTGACGCCGCGCGCGGTGAGCACGGACGGGAGTGCGGCGATCGTGGCGTCGTTGTGGACGATCATCGCGGTGGCCGAGGGACGCGCATCCAGGATCGCGTTGATGCTCCGGCCGATCTCCGGCTGCCTGGCCTCGCCGTAGTACGAGTGCATCTGCAGCCCGTATCGGGCGGCGCGCTCCTGGGCGGCGTCCCGGAATCGCCAGCCGTATGCGCCGCCGCGCTCGAAGACGTGGGTGGGAGGGGAGACGACGATGATCTCGCGGTGACCGCGCGCGTGCAGGTGGTCGACCAGCATCCTGGCCGACTCGCCGAAGTCCAGGTCGAAGACGTCGAGCCCTTCCGTGCGCTTCGGGAGGCCGACCAGCGCGCCGGGCTGGCTCGCCTCGCGGAGCGTCTGGAGCCGCGGGTCGTCGTGGACGACGTCGAGGAGCACGACGCCGTCGACCATCCCGGAGCTGGTGACCCGGCGCAGGGCGGCGACGCTGTCCATCTCGGTCACCAGCAGGATGTCGTAGCCCAGCTCTCTGGCGGTGTCGGAGACGGGGAGGATGTACTCCAGCATCGCCGGGGCGAACTCGTCGGCGTGGAACTGGGTGAGCAGCCCGATGACCATCGTCTGAGAGGTGGCGAGGGCGCGTGCCCCGGCGTTGACGATGAAACCGAGGGCGTTGATGGCGTCGTCGATGCGCTGCCTGGTCTTCGGCGAGATCGAGCGCTTGCCGGACAACGCGTAGGAGACGGTGCTCGTGGAGACCCCGGCGGCCCTGGCCACGTCGGTGATCGTGACAGCCATCGTTCGCCTCCTTCGCTCCATCGAGAAGTGGGTTCGTTCCGGGATGTGTCGAACCGCTTCGACGAAGATAACTCACAACGGCGAGGCGCACAAGTCGAACCGCTTCGATTTTGCGAAAAAGGGGTGTTCAGCGCCCCTCGGAGGCGTGGATCGAGGGGAGAGCGGCCCGATTCCGGGCTGATCACCGCGCTTTGTGAACCGGTTCGACTCGCAACGGCCGAGGCCACGGGATGCGCGTCAGGACAGCGCGCGTGTGCTCCCACGGTCGACGAATCCCGGCTCGATCAGTCGCACCTGCGGCTTCTCCGCCCGCTCAGGGTCGGCGATGCGCTCGATCAGCCGGGACACGGCCCACTCGCCCAGCGCCTCGGGCCGGGTGTCCACGGCCGTGTACGGCAGCGAGAAGGCCGTGCCGAACTCCGCGGAGAACATCCCGACCACCGAGAGGTCGTCCGGCACCGTGAGGCCGCGGGCGTGCAGCAGAGACGGGAGCGCCGCGATCGTGGCGTCGTTGTGGACGATGAGGGCCGTCGCGTCGGTGTACGTGTCCAGCGCCGCGTGCATCGCCTCGCTGAGGGCGGGCTGCCTGGACTCGCCCTCGAGGATATGCAACTGGATGCCGTGGCGGGCTGCCCGTTCGGCCGCCGCATCCCGGAACCGCCAGGCGTACGACCCTCCGCGCTCGAACACGTGCCTGGGCGGCGTGACGAGCAGGATCGCGCGGTGCCCGAGGGCGGCGAGATGGTCGACGGCGCTGCGCGCAGCCTCCCCGAAGTCGAGGTCGACCGCGTCGAACCCGTCCGCGTTCTTCGCGTAGCCGATCAGAGCGGCCGGCTGCCTGGTCTGCCGGAGCGGGTCCAGCCGGGGGTCGTCGTACGTGACGTCGAGCAGCACGACGCCGTCGACCATCGCCGACGACGTGGTGCGCCTGATCGCCGCATCCACGTCGGGGTCGGTGACCATCAGCAGGTCGAAGCCGTGCGTCCGCGCCGTGGTCGAGACCGGGAGCACGTACTGCAGCATCGCCGGGGCGAACTCGTCCTCCTGGAACTGCAGGAACATCCCGAGCACGTTCGTCTGCGAGAGGGCGAGCGCCCGGGCCCCGGCGTTCGGGGTGAAGTCGAGTTCGACGATCGCCCGCTGGATGCGCTCGCGCGTCTCCTCGGAGATGGCGCGCTTGCCGGACAGCGCGTAGGAGACGGTGCTCGGCGTGACGCCTGCCACGCGCGCCACATCCCGGATCGTCGCCGCCATGCGCCCTCCCACTGTGTGACCTCAATCTTCACACAGCGGCCGCCTCAGTCGACAGCGGGCCCGGCGGAGACCGTGATCGCTTCGCGCAGGGCGGCGACGGCTGCCCCGCGCGCCCAGTCGGTGAAGGTGTGGCGCTGCACGACCAGGCGGCAGTTGGCCGCGGCGCCGAATGCGTGCGCGAGGAACTCTTCGCGGAAGCGACGCTCGTAGAGGTCGTAGTCCATGACCCCTTCTCCGGCGATCACGACGACCTCCGGCCCGAAGAGGTTCACGGTGGCCGCGAGGGCGGCGCCGATCGCCGTCCCTGCCCGCTCGAAGGCGTCGACCGCGCTGGGGTCGCCCTCGTGGGCGAGGCGGATCGCGTCGTCCAGGGTCAGCTCCGGCTCGTTGCGCGCGCGGCGCACCGCGTCCCGGATGGCGTTGGAGGACGCGACCGCTTCGACGCACCCTCGCCGGCCGCACACGCAGAGGGCATCCGACGACGCGAGGGGAAGGTGTCCGATCTCGCCCGCGACGCCGTGCGAGCCGACCACGACGTCGCCGTTCACGTAGATTCCGCATCCGATGCCGGCGCCGATCGTGACGATCGCGAACGAGTTCGCATCCCTGCCGACGCCGAACCAGTGCTCCGCCTTCGCGAGGGCACGCACGTCGTTCTCCACGGTGACGGGGAGCCCGAGCCTGGACGCGAGCTCGGTGCCGAGAGGGACGTGGTTCCAGTTCAGCAGGGGTGAGTGCCTGACCGTCCCCGTCTCGGTGTCGATGTCGCCGGAGACCGAGACGCCGACCCCGCTGAGATGCTCGGCGTCGCTGCCGAGCTGCTCGATGAGGGACGACACCGAGCTCACGATCGCCGCGATGGCCGTCTCCGGGTCGTGGCTCTTCAGCCGTCGGCGCGTCGAGCCGACCACGTCGTTGCCGAGGTTGACGGTCACGGCGAAGATCTCCCCGGCGTTGACCTTGACGCCGATGGCGATCATCGAGCGCGGGACCACGCTCAGCGGGCGCACCGGCCGGCCGGGGAACGAGTGCTCGGCGTGCTCGCCGACGGTCACGTAGCCGCTCTCGATGAGCGGGCTGACCGTCTTGGTCACCTTGGCTTGCGAGAGCCCGGTGAGCCGGCCGATGTCGAGCCGGCTGACCGGCCCGTGCGTGATGATCCTGGTGAAGATCTCGGCGGACTTCGCCGTGCCGAGAGACGGCCGGCGGCCGACGCTGGAGGGCATGACGATGTTGTCTGGCACACACCGAGGCTAACGCACACGAACGATTTTGTTGCCGCCGTGTGTTAATCGATGAACATCCATGCCGCCCAGGATGCGCCGAACCGGCCAGTGCCCGGCCCGCGCGGCGAGCATCCGGAATAGATTATTGACAACGGCAAAAAAATAGGTTTTGCTGTACACGGATCCGAGCCGGCCGACCCGTCGGCAGGCACAACAGACCTATTGGAGTCTTCGATGACGAAGGTGAGAAACACCCGGGCGTGCGCCGCCGAACATCGCCGGCATCGCGAGCAGGAGAGGCGCCTCTCGTGACGGCCGCCCCGCCCGCGACGAGTGTGCGGCCCGTCTCGACGGCTCAGAAGCCGTCGCCGGCGACGCCGCCCCGGAAAGTCGCATCCCGCCGCAGAACCCTCGGGCAGCGCTGGCGGATCTCCCTGAGGAGGCACTGGCAGCTCTACCTGCTGACGGTGCTTCCCCTCGCGTACTTCATCATCTTCAAGTACGTGCCGATCTCCAACGCGATCATCGCCTTCAAGAACTACAGCCCCGTGCTCGGGGTCTGGGGAAGCCCGTGGGTCGGCTGGACGAACTTCCAGCTCATGCTGCAGAACCCGCAGTTCCCCACGCTGCTCACGAACACCCTCGCCCTCTCCGGCTACGCGGTGCTGGCGAGCTTCCCCATCCCGATCATCCTGGCGCTCGCGCTCAACGAGGTGCGGCACCGCTGGTTCCAGAAGACCGTGCAGCTGGTCACATACGCCCCGTACTTCATCTCGACGGTCGTCGTGGTCTCGATGATGATCCTGATCATGGCCCCGAGGCTCGGGATCCTGAGCGAGGTCTTCGGATTCTTCGGCATTCCGTCGCCCGACTTCCTCGGCGACCCCGACTACTTCCGGCACGTGTACGTGTGGTCGGACGTCTGGCAGACGGCCGGGTACTCCGCGGTCATCTACATGGCGGCGCTGTCGGGGATCGACCCGTCGCTCTACGAGGCGGCCAAGGTGGATGGCGCATCCAGGCTCCGGAAGATCTGGCACGTGGACATCCCCGGCATCATGCCGACGGCGATGATCGTGCTGATCCTGAGCGTCGGCAACATCATGTCGATCGGGTTCGAGAAGGCCTTCCTCCTGCAGAACCCGCTGAACCTCGGCCAGTCCGAGATCATCGCGACCTACGTGTACAAGCTGGGCATCCTCAACGCCGACTTCGGTACGGCGACCGCCGTCGGCCTCTTCAACTCGGTCGTCAACCTCGTGCTGCTCCTTGTCGTCAACTGGGTCGCACGTCGAGTGAGTGGGAGTGGACTGTGGTGACCATCGACCGTGTGACAGAACGCCGGAAGCCGGCAGGCACGACGCGCATCCCGAAGCCGCGCCGCATCAGGGAGTCGGCCTCCGACCGCGCTCTGCTCGTGGTGATCTACCTCGGCCTGATCCTGGCGGCCCTGGTCGTGGTGCTCCCGCTGCTGTTCATCCTCGCCAGCTCGTTCTCCTCGCCGCACGCGGTCACGGCAGGCCAGGTGTTCCTCTGGCCGGTGGACTTCACGCTGAAGGGCTACCAGACCGTGCTCGCAGACCCGCAGGTGCTGCTGGGCTACGCGAACTCCCTCTTCTATATGGTCGCGGGCACCCTGATCAGCACGACGCTGACCGTCTGCATCGCCTGGCCGCTCTCCCGCCCCACCTTCATGGGCCGCAACGTGATCATGTCCATCCTGCTGTTCACCATGCTGTTCAGCGGCGGCCTGATCCCGACATACATGGTGGTGCAGAACCTCGGGCTGCTCGACACCCGCTGGGCGCTGCTGCTCCCGCAGGCCGTCGCCGTCTGGCAGGTGATCATCGCGCGGACGTTCTTCCGTTCGGCGATCCCCGAGGAGCTGGTCGAAGCGGCCGAACTCGACGGCGCGAGCGAGTGGCGCTTCCTCTGGACGATGGTGCTTCCGCTCTCCAAGCCGCTGATCGCGGTCATCGCCCTCATGTACGCGATCGGGCAGTGGAACGGCTACTTCGACGCCCTGCTCTACCTCAAGAGCTCCGATCTGTTCCCGCTCCAGCTCGTGCTGCGCAACATCCTGGTGCTCAACGCCACGAACGGGGGGACGAACGACCTCGCCGCCCAGGCGCAGAACCAGGATCTGGTCAACCTGCTCAAGTACGCGCTCATCGTCATCACCAGCGTTCCGGTGCTGATCATCTATCCGTTCGTCGCCCGCTACTTCAACAAAGGGGTGCTCATCGGCTCGGTCAAGGGCTGACCAGGCCGATCCGCCGCCCCGCTCTCTCCCCACCGCAACACCGCACGTCCCGTCACGCAATTCAGGTTCCAAAGGAGGAACGAACCATGATGTCCACCACAGGCAGTCGCGCCGGCCGGCGCAGACTCTCGGTAGCACTCACGGCCGCTGCCAGCGGCGTCGCGCTGCTCGCACTCGCGGGCTGCACCCCCAGCTCGGCGTCCGCCGGCGACGACAAGATCGGCGGGACGGCGCACCTGAGCGTCTTCGCGCAGCAAGGCACGGGGCAGGATCTCGCCACGAACGCCTTCACCAAGGAGGTCGCGAAGAAGTTCAACATCGACTTCACCTGGCAGACCACCACACAGGACTCGTCGGTCGCCCCGGAGAAGCGGCAGATCCTGATGGCGAGCGGCGACTACCCCGACGCCTTCCTCCTCATCCCGTGGGTGGACCAGTTCAACCAGGTCGACGTCGAGAAGCTCGCCCAGCAGGGCGTCGCCGTGCCGCTCAACGACCTCATCAAGCAGTACGCGCCCGACATCCAGAAGGTGCTGGACAGCAACGCGGACTACAAGGCGATGGCGACGTCTCCCGACGGCAAGATCTACGGCCTGCCGCAGCTGGCCGAGACCCAGCACATCCAGTACCCGTCGAAGCTCTGGATCAACACCGACTGGCTCAAGAAGCTGAACCTCTCGATGCCGAAGACCACGGAGGACATGAAGAAGGTCCTCGAAGCGTTCAAGGACGGCGATCCGAACGGCAACGGTGCGAAGGACGAGATCCCGCTCAGCGGCGACTCGCACGACACGCTGATCCCGTACTTCATGAACGCGTTCATCTACGACCCGCAGAACCCGGACAAGGGAATCCAGTCCACCACGGTGCTCAACAAGGGCAAGGTCGACATCCAGGCCAACAAGGACGGCTGGCGCGATGGCCTGAAGTACATCAGGTCGCTGTGGCAGGCCGGTCTCATCGACAAGGGGGCGTTCACGCAGAACCCCGCAGCGCTCGCCCAGGAGGGCAACAACGCCGGGCCGGTCGTGCTGGGCAGCGCCAGCGCCCTTCACCCGTACATCTTCGTGAGCCCGGGCGCGAAGGACGGCAGGGACAAGCAGTACGACGCCGTGCCGCCGCTGACCGGTCCGGATGGCGCAGACTACGCGACATACGCCTTCGGCAGCACGCCCGGTGCGACGTTCCTGCTGACCAACAAGGCCTCGAAGAACGACCAGGTCGCCGCCATCAAGCTGGTGAACTACCTGTTCACCGAGAAGGGCCAGCTCGACGGCAACTTCGGTCCGGAGGGGAAGGGCTGGGCGAAGGCCGCCGCGAGCGACAAGGCGCTCGATCCGTCGGAGAAGCCGGCGTTCACCAACCTGCAGCTGTCCCAGGATGCAGCGAACGCCGTGCAGTGGGGCGCCCTGTCAACCTACAACCAGAACGCGGCGTTCCGCGGATCGCAGGCCGTGCCGACGGACATCTACGACACCTCGGGCTACGAGCGTCGCCTGTTCGATGCGACCCAGCTGTACAAGGGGCACGAGGACACGAGCCAGGTCTATCCCACCTGGCGGGTGTGGCCCGACCCGGCCAAGGCGACCCAGATCGCGACACAGCAGACCAACATCGACAACTACGTGACCCAGAACGCTCTCGCCTTCATCACGGGCTCGAAGAACATCGACACGGACTGGGACTCGTACGTGAAGGGCTTCGACGGCCTCGGGCTGAAGGACTACCTGAGCAGCCTGCAGACGGCGTACGACAAGTCCAAGAAGTAGTCAGCGCGACGGCGGGCGGGCACCTCGACGGGTGCCCGCCCGCCGGCGTCTCCGGATGCGTTCGGCCGGTCGGCCGGTCAGCCGGTCGGTCAGTCAGCCGGCCAGGGACCGGATGGCCGTCGCGGCGGCGCCCCTGGCCCAGTCCTCGAAGGTGTGCGGCCGGACGACGATGCGGCAGAGACCCGCCGAGGAGAAGACGTGCTCGTCGTAGGTCTGGCGCAGCGACGCCTCGAACAGGTCGAAGTGGGCCACTCCCTCCCCGCCGATGATGACGAGTTCGGGGCCGACCAGGTTCACCAGGCTGGCGATGGCCGCGCCGATGACGCTTCCCGCCTCGGCGAAGGCCCGCTCGGCCGCCTGGTCGCCCGCGCGGGCGAGAGCCACCGCATCCTCGATGGTCACGGCGCGTCCGTGCGCGGACGAGACGACGGCCTCGATCGCGCTGGTCGCTGCCACCGCCTCCACGCAGCCGCGGCGCCCGCACGCGCAGACGCGGTCGGGGGACGTGAGCGGCAGGTGACCGATCTCACCGGCGACGCCGTACGCGCCCTCGACCACGTCGCCGTTCAGGTGGAGGCCGCTGCCGATGCCCCGTCCGAGGGTGACGATCGCGAACGACCGCGTGCCGAGGCCGACGCCGAACCAGTGCTCCCCGACGGTGAGGGCGCTCACGTCGTTCTGGACGACGACGTCGACGGGCAGGCGCTCCCGCAGCATCACGCCGAACGGGACGGCCCGCCAGCCCATCAGCGTGGAGTCGCGCACCACACCGGTCGTCCTGTCGACATCGCCGGACACCGCGACGCCCACCCGGGCCAGCCGGGACGCCAGTGCGCCAAGCTTCTTCTGCAGGCCACCGCACAGGTCGGCGACGGCGTCGGCGACAGCGTCAGGGTCGTGCGCGGCGAGCGGCAGGCGTTCGGAGGCGATGACCCGGGTGGTGAGGTCGGTGGCGACGCCGATGAGCTCGTCGACGTTCACCTTCACGCCGAGCGTCACGACCGCATCCGGCACGATCGCGACCGGGCTGACCGGACGGCCGGGCAACCCCGTCAGCTGGGGGTCGAGTGCGTCGCTGACGATCCCGGCGGCCACGAGAGGCGTGACCGCCTTCGTCACCGCGGCCTGGGACAGCCCCGTGAGCCTGGCGACCTCGATCCGGCTGATGGGGGAGCGGGTGAGGACGGCGGTGAAGACGCGCGTGGCCGCATCCGACGACGAACCGAGCAGCGCGACGCGTCTGCGCGTCTCGTCGTCCGTGGATTCGTGCACGCCTACCTCTGTCGTCGACCGGTCTCCATCTCCAAGCGTACGGGGAACTCGTCCACGGGATGCTGAACGGTGTGCTCCCCGCGGGCAGGAATCTGAACGTCGAGGTCGGTCGTCCCATACCGGATGCGCACCGTCACCGGCTGCGGCCGGGGGTTGCGCAGCACGGCGGTCACGAGGCGGCCGTCCGACCACTCCAGGTCGGCCGTGAGCCCGCCGCGGACGCCCAGGCCGGTGGCCCAGCCGTCCGGCCACGCCGTTGGCAGAGCGGGAAGCAGGTGCACGACGCCCGCGTGGGACTGCAGCAGCAGCTCCGCGATGGCCGCCGGGAAGCCGAGATTGCCGTCGATCTGGAAGGGCGGATGCGTGCTGAACAGGTTCGGCAGGAGACCGCCCCACTCCGAGCCGTCGACCGGCCCGTGCCTGAGCGCATCGCCGTCGTACCGCGTGAGCGCCTGCTGCAGGAGTTCGTGCGCCGTCTCGCCGTCGCCCAGGCGGGCGCGGAGTGCGATCTTCCAGGCCCACGACCATCCCATCGCGCCGTCACCGCGGGCGTCGAGGAAGCGTCGCGCTGCGTCGGCGAGCGCCGGGGTGCCGTCGGGGGTGATCAGCTCGAGCGGGTAGAGGGCGACGAGCGCTGACAGGTGGCGGTGGGCGGGCTCGTGCTCTTCGACCTCCTCCGACCATTCGAGCAATCGTCCGTCGTTGCCGATGCCGGGCTCGGGGATGACCGCGAGAGCCGCCTCGATCTCCGGGCGCAGCCGGTCGGTCAGACCGAGCGTGTCCAACGCGCGCAGTGAGCGCTGCAGGAGGGAGCGGATCAGTTCCGTGTCCATCGTCGCCGTGAGCCCGAGCGCGCGCGGCACGTCGTCGGCGTCCCGATACGAGTTCTCCGGAGAGGTGGAGGGGGCCAGGTACCCGACGCCGTCCGCATCCACCTGGAGCCAGTCGAGGCAGAATTCGGTCGCGCCCCGCATGAGCGGCCAGATCCGTTCGCGCAGGAGATCGTCGTCCGCGGTGAACTCGTAGATGTCCCAGAGCGAGTGGGTGAGCCAGACCCCGCCCATCATCCAGATCGCCCAGCTGGGAGCGCCGTGGCCCATCCCGACGGGAAGGCTCCAGCCCCAGAGGTCGCTGTTGTGGTGGGCCACCCAGCCGCGGCAGCCGTACAGCTCGCGCGCGACGTCGCGCCCGGTGAGCGCCAGCCGCTCGACGAGGGAGATCAGCGGTTCGGCGCAGGCCGTCACCGCGAGTGGTCCGGCTGCCCAGTAGTTCATCTGGGTGTTGATGTTGATCGTGTAGTTGGACGACCACGCCGGGCGCAGCTCGCCGTTCCAGATGCCCTGCAGGTTCGCGGCTGGTCCGCCAGCGCGCGACGACGACGTGAGCAGGTACCGGCCGTACTCGGCCGCGACGGTCGCCCTCAGCCCGTCGTCGCCCAGCAGGACGTCGGTGTCCACGTCCCAGAGTCCTTCGCGTCGTCCGCCGATCGCGAACCGCGCCGCCGCCGGATGACGAGGCTCGTCATCCGCGGCCGGGGCGCGACCGCCGGCGATGGCGCCGGTGGCTCTGTCCCGTGCGCGGTCCCGGATCGTCTCGGTGGAGACGGTCCGCCACTCGTCGTCCGCGCCGGCCCACCATGACTCAGCGCGGGTGGAGGACGAGAGGGCGATCAGCAGCGTGCGGGCGCCACGGACGACGAGACCGGGGTCCCCGTGCTCCGTCGTGCCGTCGCTCCACACGGAGACGGCCGCGGCGGCGAAGCCGTCGTAGCCTCCCTCCCCCTGCTCCGCGTAGCGCAGGGGAGGGTGGACGGACTGCTCGTGGAGCGGCGCACCGTCGATGGGAACCGCGACGTCGATGGTCAGCGTCTCGCCGGAGGACGTGCGCCCCAGCTCGCGCAGCGGCGTGGTGAGGGTCAGGCGCACCTCGGGGAGCGGCTCCGTTGCGGTGATCGACACCAGCAGTGTCCGGGCATCCACGCGGGAGACGCGCTCGACGCGGGCGCCTCCGACCTGCAGCGTCTCCGTGACGAGCCGCCGGTCGAGGTCCAGGATCCTGGCGGTCTCGCCCTCGACCTGCTGCGCGCCGGGGAGCTCGACGCCGAGATCGACGAACGGGAGGAACTCCTGGCTGTAGCGGCCCTCGAAGGTGAGCAGCAGCTCCTCCGCCCTGTCCAGGTCGCCGGCCGCCAGCGCGGCGCGCACCTCGGCCAGGCGCTCCGGTCCTGCGCCCTGGGCGACCACGCGGCGGAGTTCGTCCGCCGACGTCTCGGGGGTGCCGGACCAGACGGTCGCGTCGTTGACTTGGTAGCGGCCGGCCGCGCCGCCGAAGACCATCGCGCCGAGGAAGCCGTCTCCGAGGGGGAGTGCCTCCTCCCAGCGGGTCGCGGGGGCGTGCCAAGCGAGCCGGAGCGTCTGCTCGGGCGTCGCGTCGGAGATCGTCATCGGTCGTCCTTCCGGGGGTTGCACTCGAAACACTAAGCGTGGTTAATTTACATTGTCAAGTAACCTCCATTCGCTAGGAGCTCCTCATGCTCGACGGCTACGGCGCCGTTCTTGCCCTGCGTGCAGCAGGCACATCCATCGTGATCGACACGGCAGGACGCGTGCCGCGCGTCCTGCACTGGGGAGCCGACCTCGGCCCGCTCAGCGACGCGGAAGCTGCGGCCCTCCGGGAGACCGGCGGCCCCGCCGTGCTCAACAACGCGCCGGACATCCCCCGGGCGTTCAGCCTCTGGCCCACCGAGTTCGAGGGATGGGCGGGCACACCTGCGCAGGAGGGCCACGCCGCAGGGACCGCCACCACGCCGCGACCGCGCACCGTCGCTGCGCGCTCCGAACACGATGGTGACGACAGCGGCGGCAGCATCGAGATCGAGCTGGAGGATGCGGTCACCGGGCTGCGGTCGACCATGACCATCCGTCTCGACCGCTTCGGGGTGCTCTCCATCGATGTCTCCGTCGTGCGCGATGTCGCGCTGGACGCGGCCGGCACCGACGTCCCGTACACGCTCGACGCCCTTCGCGTCCTGCTCCCCGTGCCCGATCGGGCCGTGGAGATGCTCGACTTCACCGGCAAATGGTGTCGTGAGCGGGCGCCGCAGCGCGGTGAGCTCTCCTTCGGCAGCCATGTCCGCCGCGCCCGCCGCGGCAAGCCGGGGCACGACGCCCCCTTCCTCGTCGTCGCGGGAACGGAGGACCTCGGCTTCGGCCGTGGGGAGGCGTGGGCCACGCATCTCGCCTGGAGCGGCGACGCCGAGTACGTCGTCGAGCGGCTCACCGAGGGGGCGGGCGCCTTCTCGTCGGTCATCGGCGTCGGGGAAGGCCTCCGGCCCGGCGAGATCGCGCTCGCCGCCGGTGACAGGTACGTGGCGCCCACGGTGCTGTTCGTCTGGTCCGGTGCTGGACTGGACGGCATCGCCGACCGCCTGCACCGGCGGCTGCGGGCGCGCCCGTCGCACCCGCGCTCGCCGCGTCCTCTGACCCTCAACTCGTGGGAGGCCGTCTACTTCGACCACGACCTGGAGCGGCTCACCGCCCTGGTGGATCGCGCATCCCGAGTGGGTGTCGAACGCTTCGTGCTCGACGACGGCTGGTTCCACGACCGGCGCGACGCGAACGCCGGCCTCGGAGACTGGGTGGTCGACCGGACCGTCTGGCCCGACGGGCTCGGCCCGCTCGTGGAGCACGTCAGGGAACGCGGAATGCAGTTCGGGATCTGGTTCGAGCCGGAGATGGTGAACCTCGACTCCGATCTCGCGCGCGCGCATCCCGAGTGGGTGCTCGGGCCGCGCGAACTCGGTGCGGCCGCTCGCGACCAGTACGTGCTCGATCTCACGCGCCCGGAGGCGTACGAGCACGTGCTCGGCCAGATCAGCGCCATCGTGGACGAGTACGCGGTCGACTACATCAAGTGGGACCACAATCGGGACCTCTCCGAGGCGGTGAGCGGCTACGCGGGCATCGACCGCCCCGCCGTGCACGACCAGACCATCGCCCTCTACCGGATGCTGGACACGCTGCGTGCGCGCCACCCGCACCTCGAGATCGAGACCTGCTCGGGAGGCGGCGGTCGCGTCGACCTCGGCATCCTGCAGCGGACCGACCGGGTCTGGGCGTCCGACTGCAACGATCCCGTCGAGCGGCTGCAGATCGAGCGGTGGACCAGGATGCTCGTCCCGCCGGAGCTCATCGGCTCCCACCTCGGCGCCGAGAGGTCGCACACGACCACCCGCCGCACGGACCTGTCCTTCCGGCTGATCGTGGCGCTCACGGCCCACGCCGGCATCGAATGGGATCTGCAGGAGGCGGACGACGATGAGCTGGCGGTCATCGCTCAGTGGGGCGCCGTCTACCGCGAACTGCGCGGCCTCATCCATTCTGGCCGGATCGTCAACGCCGACGTCGCCGACGACGCGACGGTGTTCACCGGGATCGTCGCCGACGACGGCTCGCGCGCCGTGTACACCTGGGCGCGGCTCGCCACCTCGGCCCCCGGCCAGTCCGGCCGCGTGCGCTTCCCCGGTCTCGACCCCGACGCACGGTACAGCGTGCGCATCCGCGACGAGTTCGGTCCGGCCAGCCGCCACCAGAGCGCGGACCCGTCCTGGATCACCGCCGCTCTCGACCAGGCAGGCACCACCCTCCCCGGATCGGTGCTCGCCGTCGCCGGCGTCCCGCTCCCCACCCTCAATCCCCAGCAGGCGATGTTCTTCGACCTCGTCAGGATCCCCTGACGCCGGACGGAGGCCAGGCACGCCACCCAGACGGCCCACCGCACCGACCGCTCCTCCCGCACCGACGCGCCAGGGGCTCTTCAGAGAGGAAGAACGCATGACTCGCAGAACACGCATGCGACGGGGCCTGCCGGCTCTCGTCGCCGCGGTCGCGGCGCTGGGACTGGTGGCGGCTGCCGCCGTCCCGGCTTCCGCGACGCCGGATCCGACGCCGACACCGACGCCGAGCGCGACGGCCACGGCCACGCCTCAAGCCACGGCGACGCCTCAAGCCACTGCGACGCCGGAAGCCACTGCGACGCCGCAAGCCACGGCCACGCCGGAAGCCACTGCGACGCCGCAGTCCACCGCTACGGCGACGCCCACGGCCACGCCGAAAGCATCCGCTGCTGCCGTGCCGTCGCCCGTCCCGCCAGCCGCATCCACCGCCGACCCGTGGGCGCTCAAGCCGTACCTGGGCTGGAGCAGCTACAGCATGCAGGTCTACAGCGGGAACGGGAAGTGGATCACCGCAGACCAGCTGATCGCCCAGTCCGACGCGATGAAGGCCAAGCTCGGCAAGGCCGGCTACGACCGCATCAACGTCGACGCCGGCTGGAGCGACGGCGTCGACGCCAACGGCAGGCCGACTCCAAGCGTCGCCCTGTACCCGCAGGGGCTCAAGAAGGTCATCGACCACGTGCACGCCAACGGTCAGAAGTTCGGCGTCTACCTGATCCCCGGCATCTCGTCGGAGGTTGCAGACAAGGCGTACCCGATCGCGAACGCACCGGGCTGCACAACGCACGACATCATGAAGCAGCCTCCGCAGCAGGCCGACTACTGGAAGATCGGCTACCGCATCGACTTCTCGAACCCGTGCGCGCAGAAGTACGTCGACTCGATCGCGGACGAACTGGCCGACCTCGGCGTCAACTTCGTCAAGTTCGACAGTGTCACCCCCGGTTCGGGCATCAGCGACGGATCGGTGGATGCGCGCGACGATGTCGCCGCGTGGTCGTCTGCCCTCAAGAAGCACGGCATCTGGTTCGAGCTCTCCTGGGCGCTCGACATCAACTACGCCGACTACTGGAAGCAGTACGCGAACGGCTGGCGCGTCGACTGGGACGTCGAGTGCTACTGCGGCGGCGAAGCCCTCACCCAGTGGGACAACATCAACAGGCTCTTCCCCCGGGCCGCTGACTGGTGGAGGCACGCCGGTCCGGGCGGATGGAACGACTTCGACTCCCTCGACGTCGGAAACGGGAAGATGGACGGCCTGACCCCGGATGAGCGGCGCACGGCGACCACGCTGTGGGCGATCTCTGCGGCGCCGATGTACACCGGCAACGACCTCACGAAGCTCGACACGCTCGGCCTCGAACTGCTCACCAACAAGGAGGTCATCGCCGTCGACCAGGCCGGCGTCCCCGCCCGTCCGGTGTCCACGACCGCGAAGCAGCAGGTCTGGTACGCCCTGAACGCCGACGGCAGCTACACGGTCGCGCTGTTCAACCTCGGGCGTTCCGAGTCGGACGTGACAGCGAACTGGTCCGACATCGGGCTGAAGGGCCCTGCCACCGTCCGTGACCTGTGGTCGCACAAGAACCTGGGCCGCGTGAAAGACGCGTTCGTGGCCTCCGACGTGCCCATCCACGGTGTGCGGCTGCTCAGGGTGACGCCGGACAGGGATGCGACGGTGACGGTCAACGACGACGCGCTCGGGATGAAGTACGGCGGAACCTGGACCCGCAACGGCGGGGCGGAGGTCGCCTCGACCACCCAGGCGCTGACGGTGAACGTGACGGACACGGGAACGCCTGCGCCGTCCACGTCCACCGGGCCGACGCGCACGACGAGCATCAACGACACCGACCCCGGCATCGCGTATTCGGGTCAGTGGGGGTACAGCTCCGGCCGCAACTTCGGCGACTACCACGACGATGTGCACTACGCCGAGCATCCGGGCACCGACTCGTTCTCGTACACGTTCACAGGCACCGGCATCTCCTACCTGACCGAGCTGGACTCGTCGGAGGGCGACGCGGACGTGTACATCGACGGGCAGCTGGTGAAGACGATCAGCGCATCCAGTGCCCCGTCCGCTCCGCACGTGCCGCAGCAGACGGTGTTCACGGCGACCGACCTCACCAACGGCCAGCACACGCTGCGCGTTGTCATGAAGTCCGGCCAGTTCATGCTCATCGACCGGCTCGACGTGCTGCAGCCGAACCTGATCGACCCGTCGTCGGTGTCGTTCGACACCAAGGCCCCGGCTGCTGCCTCGTTCTCGGTGCTTCGCGACCCCGGCGAGTTCACCGGCATCACGGCGAACGGGAAGACGCTCGCACAGGGCTCCGACTACACCGTGTCCGGCTCGACCGTCACGCTCAGCACCGCGTACCTCGCGACGCTGCCGGTCGGCGCCGCAACGCTGAACGTCGGCTTCCGCGGGGACTACCTGGACGACGTCCACTCCACGAAGGACACGGGCGCCTCGGTGTCGTACGCCTTCTCGGGAACGGGCGTCGACTGGCTGGCCCCCACCGGCCCCGACCAGGGCGTGGTCGACGTGTACATCGACGGCACGCTGGTCAAGCGCGTCGACACGCACAGCGACACCCGCCGCACCCAGCAGAAGGTGTTCAGCACGTCCGGCCTCCGGAACGGCAAGCACACCATCATGCTGGTCAAGGAGTCGGGCGATCTGATGCGCACCGACGCCGTGCGATACACCGTCCGCTGATCCGCGGGGTGGGCCGGGCGCGCCGCCCGGCCCACCCCATCCCTTTCTTTCGTAATTCCTCAGGAGCGATGCGATGACGATCACCCACCCCGGCACCGAGGTCCCCGCGCTCCTCGGCCGCGAGCCGCTGCCGACACCGGACGACTACGAGGACTTCTGGGCGGAGGCCCTGGACGAGGCCCGCAGGCACCCTCTCGACCTCCGGCGCGAGCGCGTCGACACCGGCCTGTCCGCGATCGACGTCTTCGACGTGTCGTTCGCCGGGTGGGAGGGGAGGCGGGTGCACGGCTGGCTGCGCATCCCGCACCACCGCAGCGGTGCCGTGCCCGCCGTGGTGCACGCCAACGGCTATGGCGCGGGGCGGTTGTCGCCGATCGACGACCTCACCTGGGCGGCCGCCGGGTTCGCCCAGCTGCTCGTCGGCACCCACGGGCAGGAAGGAGGGAGCACCGGCCACCTCCTCCAAGGCATCGACGACCCGCGGCGCTCCTATTACCGCGGCGTCTTCGTCGACGCGGCGCGTGCCGTGGATGCGCTGCGCTCCCTCGACGAGGTGGACGCGACCAGGGTCGCGGCGATCGGCAACAGCCAGGGCGGCGGCATCGCCCTGGGCGTCGGCGCACTCGTCCCCGACCTCGTGGCTGTGCTCGCCCAGGCTCCCTTCCTGACCGACGCGCCGGACGGCATCCGGCTGGCGGCGAACGGCCCGTGGCTGGAACTCCGCGACTACCTGACCGCGCATCCCGACCGCGCCACCGCGGTCGCGCGAACGCTCGCATACGTGGACGGCGTCACCTCCGCCAGACACGCCGTCGCCCCCGGCTGGATCAGCGACGGCCTGGCCGACGACATCTGCCCGCCGGAGACCGCCCGCGCGGCGGCGGCCGCGTACGCCGCCCCCGTGATCTTCCGCGAGTGGCCGGGAGCAGGGCACGAGGCAGGCGGCACGGCTGACCGGCAGGACGCCATCGGCGTGTTGCGCGAGCGGTTCGGCCTCGGTCTGCGACACGGAAATGTCGGTGGTTCCGCGTAAATTCAAGGAAGAGCCGAAAAAGTTCGAAAACACTACATGTAGTGGAATGACAATCGTGTCATTCGGGTTATATAGTGGGTGAACACCGCAAGATGCGGAGCACAACGAGACTTCTAGGGGAGGCCATCATGGACTACGAAAGCGACAGTGTTGGCGGCTACTCGGTTCCCGTCGACCCCATGGATCTGCTGCAGTGCGACAGCTGCCAGTAGGCAGCAGCACCAGCACGAGAACCCCGACGGCTTCGGCCGCCGGGGTTCTTCTTTGTCTGCGCGGCGTTATCTGTGCGGCTTTGTCTGCGCCGTTCTTCCCGCGCGGCGGGGGCCGCGCGCCGCTTCCGTAGAATGGGCGAGTGGCAGTGAACCCAGAGTTGCAGGGGCGGACGTTCGCCCCGACCAGTCCTTATCTTGTCGGGCGCGAGAAGATCCGCGAGTTCGCGCGGGCCGTCCTCGCCACCAACCCGATCAACGTCGACGTGGAGGCCGCGCGCGCCGCCGGTCACGCCGACCTGGTCGCGCCGCCGACATTCCCGGTGGTCGTGCAGGAGCAGACCCTCGCCCAGCTGCTGGCCGAGCCGGATGCCGGCATCGACTTCAGCAGGGTCGTCCACGGGGACCAGCGGTTCAGCTACACGCGCGCGGTCGTCGCGGGTGACGAGCTCACCGCGACGCTGACGGTCACGAGCGTCAAGTCGCTCGGCGCGCACTCGATGGTCACGGCGGAGTCCGTCATCGTCGACGCGTCCGGCGAGCACGTCGTCACCGCCGTATCCACCCTGGTCGTTCGAGGAGACGAGTGATGCTCGAGTTCGACACCCTCTCCGTCGGTGACGTCGTCGCCGAGCAGAGCTACCACCTGACGCGCGACAACCTCGTGCGCTACGCGGGCGCATCCGGCGACTTCAACCCCATCCACTACCGCGACGACATCGCCACCTCGGTGGGCCTTCCTGGCGTCATCGCGCACGGGATGCTCACCATGGGGCTCGCGGTGCAGCCCGTCGTCGACTGGGCGGGCGACCCCGCCAGCGTCGCCGACTACCAGGTGCGGTTCACCCGGCCCGTGGTCGTCGACCCTGCCGACGGCGCCGACGTCTCGGTCGTGGCCAAAGTGGGACAGCTGGATGCGGAGTCGCGGGCCGCCCGCATCGACCTCACCGTGACCTTCGACGGCAGCACCGTGCTCGGCAAGGCGCAGGTCCGCGTCTCGTTCGCCTGATGTCAGACCAGACCCCCGCCCTCTCCACGCTCACCACCCTGCAGGTGGGAGGCGTGCCGGAACGCCTGCTCGAACCGTCCACCCGCGACGAGCTGGTCGCGACCGCGCTCGACGTGTGGCGTGACGGCGACGAGTGGGCGCTCCTCGGCGGCGGCTCCAACACGGTCGCGAGCGACGACGGGTTCGACGGGACGATCATCCACGTCGTCACCCGCGGCATCGACCGCCTCGAGGCCCGGGCTGGACGCATCCGGTTGCGGGTGCAGGCGGGGGAGCCGTGGGATGCGCTGGTCGCCCACACGGTCAGGAACGGGTGGTCGGGCATCGAAGCCCTCTCCGGCATCCCCGGCTCGACGGGAGCAGCGCCCGTGCAGAACATCGGCGCGTACGGCCAGGAGCTGGAGTCTGCGCTCGTCGGCATCGAGTTCCTCGACGCGAGCACCGGCGAGCTGCGCACCATGACCAGCTCCGACCTCCGCCTCGGCTACCGCACCTCCGTGCTGAAGCAGGGGATGCGCGGGGTGGTGCTGTCCGTGGACCTCGAGCTGGAGGACGGCAACCAGCCTGGCGGCTTCGGAGCGCCGATGAGCGCCCCGATCGCCTACGCGCAGCTGGCGGACACTCTCGGCGTCGCCCTCGGCTCCCGGGTGCCGGTCGCTGAACTGCGCCGCGCCGTGCTCGCCCTGCGCGCATCCAAGGGCATGGTGCTCGACCCGGCCGACCAGGACTCGGTCAGCGCCGGCTCGTTCTTCACCAACCCGATCGTCTCCGAGAACTTCGCCCGCTCGCTTCCGGCCACGGCACCGCGCTGGCCGGTGACGCCTCCGGAGCCGGACCGCGTGCTCGGCCTGGCAGCGCCCGACCAGGAGGGCGGCGGCGTGTGGCCCGGCGACATCCCGGGCCTGGCAGGCGGCCCGTACGTGGTGAAGCTGAGCGCCGCGTGGCTGATCGAACAGTCCGGCATCCGCCGCGGCTTCTCGCTCCCCGGCTCCCGGGCGGCGATCTCCGACAAGCACACCCTGGCGATCACCAACCGCGGGGGAGCGACGGCCGCCGACGTGACCCAGCTGGCGTCGTACGTCCAGGCCCGCGTGCAGTCCGAGTTCGGCGTCATCCTGCATCCGGAGCCGGTGCTGCTCGGCGTCTCGCTCTGATCCCGGCGACGGCGGCAACCGGCTTCCCGCTTCATCAGCGCGACGGCGCTCGCGTTCAGCAGGAGACTTCGTAAGACACGCCGCAGCGAACTCCGTTCGAACGGAGAAACGATCCCGAATTGACTCACTTCTCCGGCGATGCGGTGTGCAGGACCGGAGTACCGCGCATCACGCGCGAAGCGCGGCCGCGAACGGCAGCACGGCAGACGCGCCAGCCTGCCGCAGCGTGCGCCCCGCCACCGTGATCGTCCAGCGGCTGTCGACCAGGTCGTCCACGAGCAGCACGGGCACGCCCTGGGGCAGGTCCAACGCGTCGGCGGAGAAGCGGTTCCACACCGACGACAGACGGAACGCGCTGTTTCCTCCGGCCTCGCCGGACGGACCGCCGTCGACCAGGTCGAGCGTGCCGGCGAACGGGAGCCGCCCGGCGTCGGCGAAGCCACGCGCCAGCGACTGCACGAACTGCGGACGGCGGCGAGACGGCATCGCCACCACCGCAGCCGGGCGCTCCGCCCAGTTCCAGTCGGCGAGCACCCGGATGCACGCCGCCAGCAGTGCGGGAGGGCACGGCTGGTCGACGGCTCCCGGCCCGAGCAGTTCGCGCAATGGGCCGCCCCAGCCGAGGTCGGTGAGCCTGGCGAGCGCCCTCCCCGGCTCCAGCTGCTCGTCCTGGCCGATCTTGCCCTTCACCGGCACGCCCAGCCGGTCAGCGCCCGTCGGCCACAGCTTGCGCGGTTCGATCTCGACCCCGACCCTGTCGAGAGCGGACGCCACCGACGAGCTCGCCGAGTCGTCGATCGCGGCCGGATACCAGGCGCCCGCGCAGTTGTCGCAGCGACCGCAGGGCTGAGCATCCGGGTCGTCGAGCGCGCGCTGGAGGAACATCATGCGGCACTCGCCGGTGGACTCGTAGTCGAGCATCGACTGCTGCTCCGCGGTGCGCGCGGCGGCGATCCGCTCGTAGCGCTCCCGGTCGTACGTCCACGGCGTGCCCGTGCTGATCCAGCCCTTCGCGACGCGCTTGACGGCCCCATCCACGTCGAGCACCTTAAGGAGCAGTTCGAGCGTGGACGGCTTGAGGTCGACCTGGCTCTCCAGCGCGCGAGTCGACTGCGGCTCGGAGTGCAGCGCGCCGAGCACCGCGTCCGCCTTCGCCTCCGACGGCATGGATGCGGTGGCGAAGTAGTCCCAGATCGCCCTGTCCTCCTGCCCGGGCAGCAGCAGTACGTCGGCGTTCTCGGTGGCACGCCCGGCGCGGCCGACCTGCTGGTAGTAGGCGACCGGCGACGACGGGGCGCCGAGGTGCACGACGAAGCCGAGGTCGGGTTTGTCGAACCCCATGCCGAGTGCGCTCGTGGCGACCAGCGCCTTCACCTCGTTGCGCTTCAGCCGCCCTTCCAGGTCTTCGCGCTCCGCCGTATCCGTCTGGCCCGTGTACGCATATGTCTCGTGCCCGGCCTGCCGCAGCAGGCGAGCGGTGTCCTCCGCAGCGGACACCGTGAGGGCGTAGACGATGCCGCTGCCCGGCAGCCGTTCCAGGTTGCTGACCAGCCACGCGAGCCGGGCGCCGGCATCCGGCAGCGTGAGCACGCCGAGGCGCAGCGAGCGCCTGGCCAGCGGCCCGCGGATGGTGAGCACGTCTTCGTGACTGCCCGTTCCCATCTGCTCCGCCACGTCGGCCACCACGCGTTCGTTGGCGGTGGCCGTGGTGGCGAGCACGGGCACGCCGTCCGGCATCGTGGCGATGAGGTCGCGCAGCCGCCGGTAGTCCGGCCGGAAGTCGTGGCCCCAGTCGGAGATGCAGTGGGCCTCGTCGATCACCAGCAGGCCACTGCGGGCGATGAGGTCTGGCAGGAACTCGTCGCGGAACTGCGGGTTGTTGAGCCGCTCGGGGGAGACGAGCAGCGCATCCACTGTGTCGTCGCGGAGGCGCTGAGAGACGTCGTCCCACTCGTGGCGGTTGGCGGAGTTGAGGGTGACAGCCCTCACCCCCGCGCGTTCGGCTGCCGCCACCTGGTCGCGCATGAGGGCGAGCAGCGGGGACACCAGGATGGTGGGGCCGGCGCCCCGGGAGCGCAGCACCATCGTGGCGACGAAGTACACCGCCGACTTGCCCCAGCCCGTCCGTTGCACCACCAGGGCACGCCTGCGGTCGTCGACGAGCGCGGAGATCGCCTCGAACTGCCCGTCGTGGAAGTCGGCCTGCGGATCGCCGACCAGGGCGCGGAGGGTGTCGACGGCCTGGTCTCGTGTGGTGCTGGTGGTGCTCATGGACTCATCGTTCCAGAGAGCACCGACGCCGAGGCCCACGGGGCTCAGATCGGTGGAGAACTCGCGGGTGTGGAAAACGCGCGCGTCGCGCCCGTCAGGCGCCGTCCTTCCTGATCCAGCGGAACGTCAGCCGGCACGCCAGCAGCCCGGCGACCAGCCAGACCAGCAGCACGACGGCCATCCACCCCAGCTGCCAGCTGCCGCTCGGCTCCTGCGACTCGAACGATGCGGGCAGGAACACACTGCGCATCCCTTGCGCGATCCACTTCAGCGGAAAGATGCTCGCGATGTTGCGCAGCCACTCCGGCAGCAGGTTGAACGCCAGGTACACGCCGGAGATGAACTGCAGCACGAGCACGATCGGGATGATCACAGCCGTCGCGCTCTTGCCGGTTCGCGGCACGGCGGACAGCGCGATCCCGAGCACGGCCGACGTCACGATGCCCAGCGCGTAGATCCACGCGAACCGCAGCCACAGCTCCGGCTCCGTCGGCAGTTCGACGCCGAACAGCACCCTCGCCATCACCAGCAGCAGCGCGATCTGCAGGATGCTCGTGACGATCACCTGCCCCATCTTCCCGATGAAGTACGAGACGACGGGCAGCGGGGTGCCGCCGAGGCGTTTCAGGGTGCCGTCGCTCTTCTCCACGGCGATGTCGACGGCGAGGTTCTGCACGCCGCTCAGCAGGATGCCCGCCGCGATCATGCCGGGCAGGTAGTAGGCGGCCTGGCTGATGCCGCCGGAGCCGTCCGGAGCCTCGCCCACCTTGCCGAGACCCTGGAACGCGACGGAGAAGATCCCGAGCATGACCACGGGGAAGAGGAAGGTGAAGAAGATGGTGTCGGCCTGGCGGAAATAGGTGAGCACCTCGTACCGGATGCGGACCACGCCGAGCGGAAGCGTCCTCATGCGGCAGACTCCGACCCGGTTGAAGCCGACCCAGCAGCACTGGACGCCGCCGACTCCGCCGCCTGCACCAACCCCAGATACACGTCCTCCAGGCTCGGCCGGATCACCTCGAGGTCGCGCGGTTCGCCGCCCACCTCGGCGGTCAGGCGGGCGACCACCGCCGCCGGCGCGTCCGTGCGCTCTTCGCGCAGCCGCCCGTCCGCATCGCGCCACCGCACGATCGGGATGCGAGCCGCCCGGTCTCCGATGGTGTCGACCGCCCCGATGTCGATCAGTTCGCCGCGCGCGATCACCGCGACCCTGTCGCTCAGCTGCGCGGCCTCGTCGAGGTAGTGGGTGGTGAGCAGGATCGTCGTCCCTTCGCGTTTGAGGTCGCGGATCAGCTGCCAGAACTCGCGCCGCGCCTCGGGGTCGAACCCCGTGGTCGGCTCGTCCAGGAACAGCAGCTCCGGCCGCCCGATCACGCCGAGCGCCACATCCAGTCGTCGTCGCTGACCACCCGACAGGTTCCGGATGCGCACCTTCGCCTTCTCTGCGAGCCCGACGGCCGCGATCAGCTCGTCCACATCCCGCCTGGCCGGGTAGAACCGGGAGAAGTGCGCCACCTGCTCGCGCACCGTCACGTCGGCGGCCTCCCCGCCGGACTGCAGGACGATCCCGAGGCGCGCCTTCCACTCCGACCCGCCGCGGTGCGGGTCGACGCCGAGCACGCTCACGTCGCCCGAGCTGCGATCCCGGTAGCCCTCGAGGATTTCGATGGTGGTGCTCTTGCCCGCCCCATTGGGACCGAGCAGGGCGAAGGTCTCGCCCTGCTCGATGTCGAAGCTGACCCCTCGAACGGCCTCGAACGGCCCGTACGACTTCCGCAGGTCACGGACGACGACGGCTGGACCTCCGGGGGGACGAACGCTCATCCACCCATCATGCCCGGCGGCGGCGCTGAGCGCTCCTCACTCCGCCGAGAACGGCGAGCACCACGATGATCCCGCCGGCGACCGCGAGGCCGAGAGCCCATGCGCTCGCCGGGGTGAGCGACGCGAACCACGCCTGCGCGGCGATCAGCCGGTCGCGGGCGGAGAGCACGGCGAGGGTGCCGGCGGCGAAGGCGATGAGGATGATGCCCCAGACCACCCCGCCCCAGCGGATCTGCGCCGAGCCACGGGATGCGCTGGGCCGCGGCTGCGCGCCCCACCCCGGTTCCTGGCCGAAGACGACCGTCGGGGTGCTGTCGGCGTTGGTGCCTGTTGTGCTGCCTGCCGGTGTGTTGCCGGTCTCGCTCATCGTGCGACCTCCTCGGTGTTCTGCTGGACGACCACCTGGTCGAACTGCTGGACGCGGACGATCGCGTCCGCCTTCTTCGACGGCCCGACCATCAGGTCGACGGTGCAGAGACGGTCGTCGTCGGACGTCGTGCAGGTGTGCTCGGTGCGGCCTCCGTCGGCGTCGCCCACCGAGATCCCCTGGCCGCGGGTGGTCGCGACGATCGAGACCGTCTTGTCCGCACCGAGGAGGAGGGTGGTGGTGCCCCCGCCCTTGACGAAGTCGACCACCGGAGTCCCGTTGCAGGATTCGAGAGCATCCTCGAAGACGATCGTCGTGTCACCGAACGGCTGAGCGTACTGAGCGTTCCCCGTCGGTCGCAGCCAGGCTCCGTCGAAGACGATCTGACCGCTGCGCGGCACCCACGCCGTCACCAGCGTCACGACGGCGAGCAGGATGCCGAGGAAGATCAGGAACCCGCTGCGCCTCCTGGCCAACCCGGCGATCAGTGTCGCGACGCCGAAGACCAGGGTGGCAGCGGCAAGGGCGGCGGTCACGCCGTAACCGGTCAAGCCGGTGGTCGGCTCCCAGATGGCGGACACGATGGCGGCGGCCACCAGGGCGAGCCCGATCGTCGCCCAGCCGAACGCAGCGCCGATCCGTGGGTTCGCCGCCCGGTACGCCCTGCGCTGCGCGGCAGCCTCCGCGGTCGCGACCGACGCCTGAGCGCGCATCTCCGCGGCGCGCTGCCGCTTGACGGCGCGCATGTCCTCGTCGAGCCTGGCCTTCCACTGCGCGTGCTCGGCCTGCCAGCTGGCGTGCCTGGTGCGCCAGCCGTCCACGTCCTCCTGCGAGGCGCCGACGGTCGGTGCGGGCGGCTCGGTCGGCTCGGCGGTGACGTCGAGCAAGGGCTTGGTCGCTGAGGCGTCGGTCTCTGTGGCGTCGGCCGCGGAGTCGAGCGGAACGGTGTCCGCCGCATCCAGTGCACCCGCCGCATCCGGTGCCGACGTGGTGGTGGAAGCGGCCCCCGCCGCGTCCGCCGACATCTCCGGCCCCGTGGCGGTGCCTGCCGCATCGGCGGTCCAGACGCCCGGACCGGGCGCCCCCGCCGCACCGGCCACGCCACCGGCAACGCCACCAGCAGTCGCAGCCCCCGGCGACGCCCCCGCGCCCGCACCGTTCCCGGCCCCCGTGCCGGTCCCGTGGTTGGCGCTCCACGCATCCCGCCCCCAGTTGCCGCGCACGGCCCAGACGATCAGCCCGGCGATCAGCGCGAGCACGATCAGCGTCCAGACCACCCGCCCGATCACGTCGCCGATCGACGGCGACCCCCAGAACCCGCCGTCCGCCCACCAGATCCCCGGCGCCCACGGCAGCAGGGACAGCAGCGCGAGCACCCCGATGCCGACGATCGCCGGCTGGAAGTCGCCATCGAACAGCCGCTGCAGGTGGATGCGGTTCTCCCTGTCCGGCAGGAGCGCCCACGCCGCTGCGTAGATCAGCAGCATCGGCGCGCCGAGGATCGCGGCGACGACGACGATGCCGCGCACGATCAGCGGGTCGATGCCGATGCGGTTGGCGACGCCGGCGCAGACGCCGCCGAGCCAGCCTTCCGTGCGCACGATGCCGAGGCCGCGCATCCAGGTGAAGAACGTGGTCCCGCGCCCGGAGAGGCCGCTGGTCGGTCCGCCGTACGGCGCACCGGGCGTGCCGGGCGGGGGAGGTGTGGTCGAGTCATGCTGTGACATGCTTCGATCCTGGCGTCGGCGGCGGGGTCGCCGGTATCGGGTATCACCCTGAGTCATCCCTGATTCGTCGCGGCCGGGGTGTCGGGGATGGGCCGAGTCTGCTTGGATTTCACCGTGACCGACACGTTCGCGCCTCGAAGCGCGCCAGCACGCCCTCCGCGGGTTCCGTTGGCGCGCCCGCGGACCTGCGAGCTGAGCGGGGTGAGTGTCGCGCTCGCCGATCATCTCGGCTGGTCGGTCACGATGGTGCGCTGGCTGTTCGTCGCCCTCGCGCTGATCGGCGGCGCCGGCGTCCTCCTCTATCTGTGGCTGTGGGCGCTCACGCCGCTGCGCCCGGCGACCGTGACCGACCCGCAGGAACGCGTGGTGCGCCGCATCCCCGTCGCGTGGCTGCTGCTCGGGATGTCCGGGGTCGCCGGCATCTCGGCCGTCGCCCTGGCCTCGGCGGGCTCCTCCCCGTTCGGCCTGCTCGCGGCGATCGGCGCGAGCATCCTGCTGGCGGTCGCCTGCGTGGCCTGGGACCAGCTGGTCGACGTCGGTGATGTCGCCCGCACGCCGGCCACCTCCCGCACGTTGCGCATCGCGGCCGGCGCCTTCCTCGTGGTGATCGCCATCGCTCTGAGCTCGCTGGTCGACCAGGCGGGCACGGGCTGGCTGTGGCTCGGGATCATCGCCTCCACGTTCGCGGGCGCCGCCGTGCTCGTCGGCCCGTGGGCGCTGCGGCTGTGGCGCGAGCTGATCGCCGAGCGCACAGCGCGCATCAAGCAGGAGCAGCGTGCGGAGATCGCCGCGCACCTGCACGACTCCGTGCTGCAGACCCTCGCGCTCATCCAGAACAGGGCGGGAGCGTCGAGCGAGGTCGCCAGGATCGCCCGCGCCCAGGAGCGCGAACTGCGCGAGTGGCTCTATGCGGACGCCGCGGACGACCGGGATGCGCAGGTGCGCGACCTCGCCTCCGAGCTGCGGGCCACCGCTGCCGCCCTGGAGGTCGACCATCCAGTGCACATCGACGTCGTCGCCGTCGGAGAGCCCGTCGAGCACGCCCCGAACGAGCTCGCCGCCGCTGCCAGAGAGGCCATGCTCAATGCGGCCAGGCACGCGGGCGGCGACGTGTCCGTCTACGTGGAGAGCCGGGCAGGAGGCGTGGACGTGTTCATCAGGGATCGCGGCCCCGGGTTCGACGTGGATGCGCTGCCGGAGGGCAGGCTCGGCGTCCGCGAGTCCATCATCGGCCGGATGCGCAGGGCGGGCGGGCACGCGACCGTCACCTCCCGGGCCACCGGCACCGAAGTCCAGCTGAGCATCGAGTACGCGAACGAGGCACCATGACAGACCACACCGACCAGCCGGCATCCGCCGCCCCGAACCCGATCACCGTGGTGATCGTCGACGACCACTCGATCTTCCGCTCCGGCCTGCGCGCCGACCTCGACGACCGCCTCTCCGTGGTCGGCGAGGCGGCCGACGTGGAAGCGGCGGTCGCCACGATCCTGGCCACGCGCCCCTCCGTCGTCCTCCTCGACGTGCACCTGCCCGGCGGAGCCGGCGGCGGGGGAGCCGAGGTGGTGCGCAGGACCATCGCGGAGTGTCCTGACACGCGGTTCCTCGCGCTGAGCGTGTCCGACGCCGCGGAGGACGTGGTCGGCGTCATCAGGGCCGGTGCGCGCGGCTATCTCACCAAGGGAAGCTCGGGCGGCCAGGTGAGCGATGCTGTCGTCGGCGTCGCCGGCGGGGACGCGGTGTTCTCGCCCAGGCTGGCCGGTTTCGTCCTCGACGCGTTCGGCGCGGCGGCGGGGGAGCAGGCGGAGTCGACGGACGAGCTCGACAGGCTCTCCGCCCGCGAGCGCGAGGTGATGCGGCTGATCGCCCGTGGCTACTCCTATAAGGAGGTCGCGGCCGACCTGTTCATCTCGATCAAGACCGTCGAGACACACGTTTCCGCCGTGCTGCGCAAGCTGCAGCTGTCGTCCCGCCACGAGCTCACGGCCTGGGCGCTGGAGCGCAAGCTCCTCTAGCCTCCTCTAGCGCGAGACTCCACTATCTGTCGCGAATCGCCCGGGATCCGCGACAGTTACCGGCATCTCACGCATCCGGAGCGGCGAACAGGCGCTGGAGGCGGCGCACGCCTTCGAGCAGTTCGTCGTCGCCGAGCGCGTACGAGAGCCGCAGGTAGCCGGACGGCCCGAACGCCTCTCCGGGAACCGTCGCGACCTCCGCCTGGTCCAGGATGAGGTCGGCCAGCTCCAGCGACGTTGTCGGCGTCACGCCGCCCCAGGTCCTGCCGAGCAGGCCGGACACATCCGGATAGACGTAGAACGCACCCTGCGGCGTCGGGGTGAGGATGCCGTCGATGGCGTTCAGTTCGGACACGATCGTGCGCCGCCGCCTGTCGAACGCGAGCCGCATCTGCTCCTCGGGCTCCTGCGTGCCGGTGAGGGCTTCGAGCGCGGCCCGCTGCGAGATGTTGGACACGTTGGACGACAGGTGCGACTGCAGGTTGGCTGCCGCGGCGATGATGTCGGAGGGGCCGACCATCCAGCCCACCCGCCAGCCGGTCATCGCGTACGTCTTGGCGACGCCGTTGACCAGGATGGTGCGGTCGGCCAGAGCGGGGACGGCGTCCACGATCGAGACGGCCTTCACGCCGTCGTAGGTGAGGTTCTGGTAGATCTCGTCCGCGATCACGTAGAGGCCGTGCTCGTCCGCCCAGCGGCCGATCTCCTCGACCTGCTCCGGCGGGTAGACGGCGCCGGTCGGGTTCGACGGGGAGACGAACAGCAGCACCTTGGTGCGCTCGGTGCGTGCGGCTTCGAGCTGGTCGACGGTCACCAGGTAGCCCTGGTCCGCCCCGGCGAACACGTCCACCTGCACTCCGCCGGCCAGCTTGATCGCCTCGGGGTACGTGGTCCAGTACGGGGTGGGGACGAGCACCTCGTCTCCCGGATCGAGCAGGGTCGCGAACGCCTGGTAGACCGCCTGCTTGCCTCCGTTGGTGACCACGACACCGGATGCGGGCACATCCAACCCGGAGTCCCTGCGCGTCTTCTGCGCGATCGCCTCGCGCAGCTCGGGGAGCCCGGCGGCCGGGGTGTACCGGTAGTTGCGCGGGTCCTCGACGGCGGAGATGGCGGCGTCCACGATGTTCTGCGGGGTCACGAAGTCCGGCTCGCCCGCCGCGTAGCTGATCACGGGCCTGCCCTGCGCTTTGAGGGCCTTGGCCTTCGCATCCACTTTGAGGGTGGCTGACTCGGCGATGGATGCGATGCGTGTCGAAATGCGCTGCTGTGCGGTCACGGGGCCCAACTTTACAGTCCGCTCCGGGTCACATACACTTGGTCGCGGTAGTTGAAATCTGCCAAGCTTTTTTGCGCCCTTTTTCGATTGAGGTCCGCCGGCGGAACTGCCTCGCTCGCAGAGAAATCTCCGAGTGTGATCGGCTAGCCTGGTCGGGAAGGTGTGCGCGGGAACGCTCAGCGATTTCGCTTTCATAGGGCGGTGGCTCAATTGGTAGAGCAGCGGTCTCCAAAACCGCAGGTTGCAGGTTCGAGTCCTGTCCGCCCTGCAAGTCGTCACTTCAGGTGACGACCCACGAAAGGTGTAACAAGGTGGCCCGAAAAGTTATCGACGAGCCGAGCGAGGAAATCGTCGCCAACGCGAAGAAGGACCGCGCCGCAAAGCGTGGACCCTTCGCACGGATCGCTCTGTTCATCCGCCAGGTCATCGGCGAACTGAAGAAGGTCGTCACCCCGACGCGCAAAGAACTGTTCAGCTACACCGGAGTTGTTCTCGTCTTCGTGGTGATCATGATGGCGCTCGTGTCCCTGCTCGACTGGGTCTTCGGGCTCGGCGTCGTCTGGGTCTTCGGAAACCCGTCCTGACCCAACGCCCGTGTCACGGCCCCGCAGAGGGCGGATCGACCGGCTACCGACAGAAATGGAATGAATTCAGTGTCTGAGACAAATCGCGACGACGTGGACTGGGCGACCGCAGCCGAGCAGTCCTCCGAAGACGATGAGGCGCAGACCGGCAACGTTCTGGCCCGCGACGAGGAATCCGTCGACGCCGCAGAGCACGAAGCTCTGCACGTGGTCGCAGAAGACGGAACCGAGATCGACCTGGACGCCGTCCTCGACGCGATGGCGGAAGCCGTCGACCCCGAGGCCGACCGCGCCGTCGACGAGGCCCTCGAGGTTGACGACGAGCAGGAGGCGGAAGCCGCTCTCGAAGCCGTCGAAGACGAGGACGAGGCAGCGACCGACCCCTACGAGGAGTTCCGCGCCGAGCTGCGGAGCAAGATCGGCAAGTGGTACGTCATCCACTCGTACGCCGGGTTCGAGCGCCGCGTGAAGTCGAACATCGAGAACCGCATGGTCTCCATGAACATGGAGGACTTCATCTTCGAAGTCCAGGTTCCGATGGAAGACGTCGTCGAGATCAAGAACGGCCAGCGCAAGATGGTCAACCGCGTGCGCATCCCGGGCTACGTGCTCGTGCGCATGGACCTCAACGAGGACAGCTGGTCCGTCGTCCGGCACACGCCGGGCGTCACCGGCTTCGTCGGCAACGCGCACAACCCCACTCCGCTGCGCTTCGAAGAGGCCTTCTCGATGCTGAAGAGCCTCGTGCAGGTCGAAGCCGCTCCGGCCAAGGGTGCCGCGAAGGGCCAGAAGGCCGCGCAGCGCGTCATCCCCGCCGAGGTCGACTTCGAGATCGGCGAGACCATCACGATCAAGGAAGGCTCGTTCGCGGGCCTGCCGGGTTCGATCAGCGAGATCAAGCCGGAGAGCGGCAAGCTCACCGTCCTCGTCTCCCTGTTCGAGCGTGAGACCCCGGTCGAGCTCAGCTTCGACCAGGTCACCAAGCTCTAATGGAATAAGAGCGACCCACCCTCAGTTTTCTCAATCACCGGATCTCGGACAGGCCGAGAAACCGGGAGAGCCGTTCGGGATGAGATCCCGGATGCTCGAATACACAAAGAAGGAAGAAACATGGCACCGAAGAAAAAGGTCACTGGTCTGATCAAGCTTCAGATCAACGCCGGCGCCGCCAACCCCGCCCCGCCGATCGGTCCGGCGCTGGGTCAGCACGGCGTCAACATCATGGAGTTCTGCAAGGCGTACAACGCGGCGACCGAGTCGCAGCGCGGCAACGTCATCCCGGTGGAGATCACCGTCTACGAGGACCGTTCGTTCACGTTCGTCCTCAAGACGCCGCCGGCTGCCGAGCTCATCAAGAAGGCCGCAGGCGTCCCCAAGGGCTCCGGCGTCCCGCACACCACCAAGGTCGGCAAGCTGACCCAGGAGCAGGTGCGCGCGATCGCCGAGCAGAAGATGGTCGACCTGAACGCGAACGACATCGACGCAGCGTCGAAGATCATCGCAGGCACCGCCCGTTCGATGGGCATCACGGTCGAGGCGTAAGCCCTCGTCCTTCACAGACACATCCGTGGCAGAGCCGGCCAGGCTCGCACCACATTCTCGACAGGAGAAACCACATGGCACAGAAGTCAAAGGCCTACCGGGCCGCGGCCGAGAAGATCGAGGCCGGAAAGTTCTACACCCCCACTGAGGCTGTCACGCTCGCTCGCGAGACCGGCTCCAGCAACTTCAACTCGACCGTCGAGGTCGCGCTGAAGCTCGGCGTCGACCCCCGCAAGGCGGACCAGATGGTCCGCGGTACCGTCATTCTTCCTCACGGTACCGGCAAGACGGCTCGCGTCGTCGTGTTCGCGACGGGCCCGGCCGCTGAGGCCGCCATCGCAGCAGGCGCAGACGAGGTCGGCGGCGCCGAGCTCATCGAGAAGGTCGCCGGCGGATACACCGACTTCGACTCGGCTGTCTCCACCCCGGAGCTCATGGGCCAGGTCGGCCGTCTCGGCAAGGTGCTCGGCCCGCGTGGTCTGATGCCGAACCCGAAGACCGGCACCGTGACGCCGGATGTGGCCAAGGCCGTCTCCGACATCAAGGGCGGAAAGATCGAGTTCCGCGTCGACAAGCACGCCAACGTGCACTTCGTCGTCGGCAAGGCGGCCTTCACCGCCGAGCAGCTCGACGAGAACATCAAGGCCGCTCTCGAAGAGGTCATGCGTCTCAAGCCGTCCTCCTCGAAGGGCCGTTACGTTCAGAAGGGCGCTGTGTCGACCACGTTCGGCCCGGGCATCCCGCTGGACGTCAACGCCATCTAGGCAGCGACTGAATCGTTCGATCAGGCCGTCTCCGGTTTCCGGAGGCGGCCTTTTCGTCGTTTACGCGTGATCGTATTTCATCCGTGTAAAACTTTGCAACAGAACTGTCTACCCCTCTTGTGGCGGTAGAACTCATGGGTCTACTCTCGCGATTGGCGCGCGCCGCGCGCCGCTCACTGTCGAGTAAGGATCAACTTCATGACAACTCGCACCACCAGACGAGTCCTCCACAAAAGGGCCGTCGGAATCATCGCCACCGCGGCCGCCGCGGTGGCGTTGTCGATGGCGGGGACCGGAGCAGCGAATGCGGCCGACAGGGTCACCTTCGCCGACTCCGTACCGAGCTGGGCGACTGCAGCCAACGATGCAGGAGCCGCCCCGACGGACCAGACAGTGCAGGGCGAGATCTACCTCCCCCTGCGCGACCAGCGAGGCGCAGAGGCGCTCGCGAAGGCCGTCTCGAATCCGGTCAACCTGGGCTTCCGCAAGGCGCTCAGCCCGAGCCAGTGGATCAACCGGTTCTCGCCGACCCAGGCGGACACGGATGCTGTCGTCAGCTTCCTGAAGACGGCCGGCCTGTCGATCACCGCCGTTCCCGCCAGCCGCCAGTACGTGGTCTTCCGCGGGACGCCGGACCAGCTCGGTTCGATCTTCGGCACGTCGCTGCACTCGTTCGACTACGCGGGCAAGAAGCTCGTCGCGCCGACCAGTGCACCGTCGCTGCCCGCTGCGGTCGGCACCAAGGTGTCCGGTATCAGCATCGAGCAGTCGCGCACGCTGACCAAGCCGGACTCGATCAAGCAGGGCGACCTCGGCGCATCCGGCATTCCGCAGCTGAGCCGCAAGGCGGCAGCCGCCCCCGTCGTCGTGACCCCGTGCTCGCACTACACCGGTGAGCACGTCGTGACCGTTCCGCCGAGCTACAACGGCCAGACGCAGTACAGCACGTACAACTGCGGATACACTCCGGCGCAGCTCCGTTCGGCATACGGCCTCGATTCGCTGAGCAAGCGCGGCGTGAACGGCTCGGGACAGACCGTCGCCATCATCGACGCGTACGCGAGCCCGTCCATCGTGAAGGACGTCAACTCGTACTCGCAGCAGTACGGCGAGCCCGGCCTCACCAACTCGAACTACCAGCAGCTGGTGCCGAAGCCGAGCGAGTTCACCGACCAGGAGCTGTGCCAGCAGCCGAGCGGATGGCAGGGCGAGCAGACGCTCGACGTCGAGTCCGTCCACGGCATCGCACCGGGCGCGCGCATCCTGTACGTGGGTGGCACGGACTGCAGCGGTGGCCTCGACGTCGCCATGTCGAAGATCCTCGACAACAAGCTCGCCACGATCGTGAGCAACAGCTACGGCAACGTGGGTGAGGCTGTCCCCGCCGACGTGATCCAGGGCGAGGTCAACCTGCAGCTGCAGGCGGCGGGCGAGGGCATCGGCCTGTACTTCTCGAGCGGTGACAACGGCGACGAGGTCGCGAACCTCGGATACGCGTCGCCCGACTTCCCCGCATCCTCCCCGTGGGTGACCTCGGTGGGCGGGACGAGCCTCGGCATCGACAAGAACGGCAAGATCGCGTACGAGACCGGCTGGGGTGACACCGTCGACCAGATCGTCAAGAACGCGGACGGTTCGCTCGCATACGCGCAGCCCCTCCCTGGCACCCGGTTCGTCGGCGGTGCCGGCGGTGGCGTGAGCGCCGTGTTCGCGCAGCCCGACTACCAGAAGAACGCCGTGCCCGCCGCCCTGGCGAACGGGCACCGCGTCTCCCCGGATGTCGCTGCCCTCGCCGACCCGTACACCGGGTTCTCGATCGGCATCCGTCCGATCATCGACGACACGACCCTCGAGACGGGCGACTACGTGAACGAGACATACGGCGGAACCTCGCTGGCGTCTCCGATCGTGGCGGCTCAGATCGCGATCGTCCAGCAGGCGACGCACACGTCGATCGGGTTCGCGAACCCGACGCTGTACGGCATCAAGCGCATCCTGCCGAACGCGTTCCGCGACGTCGTGCCGCAGAACCCGACGCAGGCCGTTGCGTACACCAGCGCCACCAGCGGCAACAGCTACCTGGTGTCCTTCGATCAGGACACCACGCTGAAGACCGCGAAGGGCTACGACGACGTCACCGGTCTCGGCGGTGTGACGTTCAACCTGCTGTCCCTCGTCGCGGCAGGGCGCCACTAGCGCCCGCACCGCACGGAACGGCCGGTCGCCCCTTCTGGGGTGGCCGGCCGTTTCAGTAGAGTGGGGCGGGTGACCGTCACCATCCGCTCCGCAGAGGCACGGGATGCACGGGGACTCGCCTCCGTCGCCGCCGTGACCTTCCCGCTCGCCTGCCCTCCGCACACCACCGAGGAGGCGAAGGCGGCCTTCGTCGCCTCAATGCTCTCCGAGGAGAAGTTCACGGAGTACCTCGCCGACAACGCCCGTGTGCTGCTGGTGGCCGAGGAGGAGGACGCGGACGGCGGCGTCGAGGCCATCGGATACACGATGGTGAACCTGGGGGAGCCGACCGACTCCGACGTGAGCGCGGCCATCCGCATCCGGCCGTCCAGTGAGCTGAGCAAGTGCTACGTGCTGCCCGGCCACCACGGCGCAGGGGTGGCAGGTGGGCTCATGGAGGCGAGCCTCGCGGCGGCGGCCCAGGCCGGTGCATCCGGGATGTGGCTGGGCGTCAACGAGGAGAACGCGCGGGCGCAGAAGTTCTACGCCAAGCACGGGTTCGAGCGGGTCGGCTCCAAGCAGTTCCTGGTGGGCGACCGGCTGGAGGACGACTGGGTGATGGAGCGGCCGCTCTAGCGAGCGGGGTTCGTCAGCCCTCGGCCACCTTGACCACGATCTTGCCGCGGGTGTGGCCGGATTCGATCGCTCGGTGGGCGTCGGCGATCTGGTCGAGCGCGAAGATCTTGTCGACGTGCACGCGGACGTTTCCCGACTCGAGCAGGCGGGCGATGACGGCGAGGGTGTTGCCGTCCGGTGCGACCTTGTAGTCGGTGCCCCTCACCCCGGCCGCCGCAGCCTCCTCCTCGAAGGTCGGCCAGCTGCCGGTGGGCGCGTTGACGATGAGGCCGCCGCGGCGCAGGACCGCCAGCGAGCGGCTGCCGGTGTCGTCGTGCACGTTCCCGACCAGGTCGATGACCACATCCATCTCGCCGGCGACGTCCTCGAACCGGGTGGTCTCGTAGTCGATGACGGAGGACGCCCCGAGCGAGCGCAGCCACGACGCGTTCGCACCGGATGCGGTGGCCGTGACCTGCGCGCCGAAGTACGAGGCGAACTGCACGGCGAAATGACCGACGCCGCCGCTGCCCGCGTGGATGAGCATCCGCTGGCCCTCGTGCGCCTTCGCCACCTCGACCACCATGCCCCACGCCGTGAGCGCGGCCAGCGGTGCGCCGGCCGCCTCGATGTGCGACAGTGTGGACGGCTTGCGGACGACGCTGAGGCTCGGCACGGACACGTACTCCGCGTATGTCCCACCGAACCGGGGGACCATCACCATCCCGAACACCTCGTCGCCGGGCTTGATGGGATGCGCGCGATACGGCGACTCGACGACCACACCGCTGAAGTCGTGTCCGAGCACGGCGGGCAGGTCCCGGATGGCGCCGTACACGCCGCGGCCCGCCCTGGTCTTGGCGTCGATCGGGTTCACGCTCGCGGCGACGACCTTGACCAGGAACTCCGCGTTCACCCTGTCGGGCGTCGCGGTCTCGCCGATCCGCAGCTCGTCGGCGTCGCCGGGCCTGGCGAGCAGTGCTGCCCGCATCGTCTTCTGCATTCGTCGTCCCCTCATCGGCTGCTCTTCAGTCAAGCCCGTCAATGATTCGCGGGTGTTTCGGCGGCGTCACCACGTATGAACAGTGCGTTTCGGATACCCCCAGGACGTTTCCAGGCGGGGTCTGGTTAGGATGCTCCTCGTGAGCAGACTGCTGCGTGTCGTGCGCCAACCGTTCGCGGCACCGCTGCTCGCGCGCGGCTGGCAGCGAGCGGTGCCCGTGCTGCTCGCACTCGGCACGATCTCGGTGCTCGGCGGGCTCACCATCATCTGGGCGGCGCGGCTCACCGTGCCGTATCCGGTCTACGTCAGCGAGCTCGGCGCCCAGGGTGCGCCGACCGCTCAGCCGTTCGCCGTCGCCCTGCTGTGCATCGCGGCAGGCGGCTTCTCGATCGCGCTGGCGAGCGGGCACATCCGGTCGTCGGTGCGGCTGCTGAACCGGTGGGCGCCCGCCGTGACGCTCGGGTTCGCCGCGATCTGCTTCGTCGTGGCGTCGCAGATCACCTGCACGGCGGCATGCCCCGTGCCGCTCGCCGATCCGCGGTCGACGGTGCAGGACCTCGTGCACACGGTGACGGCGGTGCTGGGCTTCGGGGCCGCCTGCTACGCGATGCTGCAGGTGGCGTTCGCCTCCACGGTGCCCAGGGTGGCGCGGTTCTCGCTGGTGAGCTGCTGCGCGGTGGCGGGCATCACCATCGTGGGCGGACTGCTCGCGATCGTGCACGTCGCCACGGACGTCGGGGCGTGGCTGGAGCTGATCGGGACGACGGTGGCCATCGCCTGGCTGGCGATCTACTCGCTGACGCTGGTGCGTGTTCCGGTGCTGGCGGAGTAGGCGGGCCGAGGGGGCTGGGCGGCTCGCGCGGGCTGAGCGGCCGGGCGCTAGGAAAGCTGCGACGGCTGCGGGCTGGTCGCGCGGCGCAGGGCGTCGATGAGGTCGCCAGCGAGTGCGACGAGCTTCCTGATCTCGGCGTCGTCGCGGTCCACCCACCGGCATTCCGGTTCTTCGTGCAGCGGGACGAACCCGGAGTGCTGCTCCCAGACGAAGAGGGTGCGCTCCGCGCCGAGCACGAATTGCTGCCACCAGATCTGCCGCAGGTAGTTGCGCGGGATGCTCCGGAACGGCTTGTTCGTCGTCTTGATCTCCGCGAGCTCGATGGTGCCGCTGGCCCGCACGGTCAGCCCATCCGGGGTCGCCAGGAAGCGGGGCTCTCGCTCGGAGTGGTAGAGCGCATCCGAGGGGTGGATGCCGTGGGTGGCCGCCACCCAGGCGGCGATCTCGGGTTCGCGCGTGCGGCCGTGCTGGGTGTAGATGTTGCCCGAGAATCCGGTGCCGTGCAGCTTGTCGTACGCCGCGGACTGCACCGAGCGCGGCGTGGACAGCTTCGCCACGTCGGTCGCGGTGATGCCGCGGCTGCGGGCGCGCAGCCAGGCGACCCTGTCGCTGGAGTGGGCGACGACCCTGCTGAGGTGCCCGCGGTACACGCGGTCGGCATCCGGTGCTTCGAGCTGGAACTCGAGCTCCGCCTGCACAGCCTCCGCCTGAACGACCTCGGCCGGCCGCAGGTCGACGAGAGAGGCTGGACGGGTCAGGACAGGATCGAGCACCCGTCCATTCTCTCTCGCATCACGCCCCCGCGCTCGACCCCACGCCAGCGACGCCGAGCTGGCGGCGCGCCTCGTCGATGGTCTCCACGGTCTGCACGGCCTCGACCAGTGGATGCAGGGGAGAGTCGGTCAGCCCCTCCGTCACGTAGCGGGCGAGCGCGGCTGCCTCGTACGACATGCCCTGCCTGCCCGGCCGTCCGTACGGGTCGTCCCAGCTGAGCACGTCGCCGCCCTGCACGAAGCGCAGGCCGCTCGCCGACCAGAACGGGCTGCCGGTCTCGACGCGCGCCTCCGACCCGCAGATCGTCGCGAGCGACGGGGTCGCCGCGCGCAGGCCGGTGCTGAGGAGTGCCTGCGCGCCGGTCACCGACGACAGGATGAGCGACGCCTGCTCGTCGACGCCGGTGGAGGCGAGCGTGCCGGCCGCGATGATCCCGGCCGGACGGCCGATCGCGAACGACGCCCAGGAGACCACGTACACGCCGAGGTCGAGGAGCGCCCCGCCGCCGAGGGCCGGGTCGAAGAGCCTGCTGGCCGGGTCGAAGCGCGCGCTGCCGCCGAAGTCGGCGGTCACCACGCGCACGTCACCGAGCGCGCCGTCGTCGAGCAGCTGCCGGATGATGTCGGTCTGCGGCAGGTAGCGCGTCCACATTGCCTCCATCGCGAACACGCCCGCCGCCTTCGCCGCCCGCTCGATGCGCCGGGCGTCCTCCGCGTCGGCCGCGAGCGGCTTCTCCACCAGGACGCTCTTGCCCGCCGCAATGGCCAGCAGGGCGTGCTCGGCGTGCTGCGTGTGCGGCGACGCGACGTAGACCACATCCACGTCGGGGTCGGCGACCAGTTCCGCGTACGAGCCGTACGAGCGCTCCACGCCGTGCGCCGCGGCGAACGCGGCGGCGCGCTCCGCCGACCGCGACCCCGCCGCGACCACGCGCTGCCGTGTGTGCGCGTGCAGCGCATCCGTGAAGTCGGCGGCGATCCCGCCCGGCGCGAGCACACCCCAGCGCAGCGGAGGTGCGTCAGCCGGGTCGGGATGGCGCGGGTCGGGAAGCGAGCGGAGTCGGGTGGTCATGGGACCAGTCTGCCGCACGCGCGCACTCCCGGGCCCGTGATCAATCGGTCGTTATTGAAACATATCAGCACTAGAACATAACATTCCAAACTCGTTAGCGTGGGTTTCCGTACAACCGAGCGGGCGCGGAGATCGCGCCGGTTCCAAGAAAGGACTGGGATGCGAAAGCCCGAACGACGACGGTGGTGGAGAGCGGGCGCTGCCGCCACGGCGGCAACCCTGATGGCGTCGGTGTGTGTCGGAGTGACACCCGCCTGGGCCGAGCAGACGCCGGCCATGCCGATTTCCACCGAGGCGCCATCCGAGGGTGAGCCGATGGACGTTCCCGGCCAGAGGGTCGCGCCCCTGTCGGCGGGCGCGTCCGATGACTTCATGATGTACGACTTCGACACAGGAGAACGAATTCCGGACTCTACGTACGAGGGGGCCGTCGGGAACAGCGGGTTCGTGACCCAGGTATCCGACAACGCATACCGCTTCACTGTCAAGATCGCAGCAGCGCCACGGGCGGAGCAGTATCGTCCGGTGCTGCAGGCAGTGGCCAACGAGTTGCGGGCGGCAGGGGTCGCCGATCTGACAGTTGCCGCCGGGCAGTTTTCATTGAGCGCCGAGCGAGACTCGGTGCCGCCTCAGAACGAGATCCACTTCTTCACGTTGCCCTCCAGTCCCTGCGGCGCGGGCTTGGCAGGGTGCGCCATCGCCTATCCGCAGGTCAGAGCAAGTGGCAATGACGGTGATTCACTCGTGGCCTCAGCGAAGACGTGGATGTATCCCGAAGTCGACGGTTACTCACCCGGAGACAAGCATCATGTGGTGGCTCACGAGATCGGTCATGCGCTCGGGCTGAAGCACTACGACGCACCGTTCCAGGGCGTGAATCAGGTGATGCACTCGTCGAATTACGACTCATCGACCTTTCAGAATGGGGATCGCGCAGGTCTCGCCTACCTGGGACGAGATGAGCGGCCGATCGGGGTTCTGGAGCCATTGACGTTTCCAGCCACGGGCAAAACTCGTGCGACCGGGTGGGCTTTCGACCCTGACCTTCCGAAGGCTGCGACGGTGCGAATCACAGTGGATGGCGGAACCGTCAAGCAGTTCGACACGAACGTGTACCGCGCGGATGTCAACGCGGCATACAACCTGCCGAACTATGCATACCGCGGCTTCGATGTGACGTTCGATGTCTCGGCGGGCTCCCATGTGGTCTGTATGACGGTGCAGAACTTCCCGCGGGACGTGTACACGCCTGCTGGTTCGTGTCAGACGATCACGTCGAAGGGGGCGTTGACGTCGAAGCGCATCCAAGGCGGAGACCGCTACGAGTCGTCCGCCGCTGTGTCGCGGACGGCATTCCCGACGTCGGCCCCGGTCGTCGTCGTCGCCAGTGGGGAGTCGTTCCCGGATGCGCTGGCAGCCGGGCCCGTGGCGGCGAAGCTGGGTGGTCCGTTGCTCTTGACGCAGGGTGCCGCGTTGACAGGGCCGACGAAGGCGGAAATCACCCGGCTCAAGCCCTCCAAGATCATCGTCGCAGGCGGGACGGTTTCGATCACGGAGAGCGTCGTCACGGAACTGAAGAAGCTGGCCGCGACGGTCGTCCGGGTATCGGGAGCCGACCGCTACGAGACGTCACGCAAGCTGGCGTCCTATGCGTTCTCGAGCGCATCGGTGGCCTTCGTCGCATCCGGTGACGTCTTCCCCGACGCACTCTCCGGCGGGGCGGGCGCAGCCGGACGGGGTGCGCCCCTCTTGCTGGTGAGTTCCGGTCCGACCGGGGCGGATGCGGCAACCGGTGCTCTGGCCAAGTCGCTGAAGACGTCGGCCGTTCGGGTGGTAGGGGGCACGGCGGTGGTGGCGGAGAGCACGGTGAGCACACTGAAAGCATCCGTTGCGGACACGCAGCGGGTGGCAGGCGCCGACCGGTTCCTGACGTCGGTCGCGATAGCGAAGAACTACTTCCCGACCGCGACGCCTCAGGTGTTCGTGGTGAACGGGATGAACTTCCCGGATGGACTGGTGGCTGCGCCGCTGGCCGCGGTACAGAAGGCGCCCGTGTTCCTGTCGCCGGGCTACTGCCTCAACCGTGAAGTGCTGACGCAGATGGATCGCCTCGGCGCGAATCAGCTCACCCTCATCGGCGGCACCACCTCGCTCAACGCCGATGTCGCTGCCGGGCGAACCTGCTGAACCTGCGAGACCCAGAAACACAATGGAAAGGAAACGATGATGCTTAGATCATCTATCACCGTGGCGATCATGGCGGGAGTCGCTGCGCTCAGTATTGCCGTGCCTGCTGCGAACGCCGAGACTCCAGCACTGACACCGACGGTGAAGGAGCGTTTGGCGGGCAACGACCGTTTCGCCACTGCTGTCGCCGTCTCGGCGAGCGCGTACCCGACGACGGCGCCGGTCGTCTACCTCACCAGCGGGGTGAACTTCCCGGACGCGCTGTCGGCGGGACCGGTCGCCGCCACCCAGGGTGGCCCTGTGCTGCTGACGAAGTGGGACCAGGTGCCCGCTGTTACGACGGCCGAGATCAAGCGGCTCGCGCCCGAGAAGATCGTTCTCGTCGGCGGCCCGGCTGCACTCGCGCCCAGCGTCGAGAAGCAGATGACGTCGCTCGCGGCTCGGGTGGTGCGGGTGGCCGGGGCCGACCGCTACGACACTTCGCGGCAACTGGCGGAGGCGACCTTCGCCGGCCCGGTCTCGACGCTGTACCTGGCCACAGGAAAGGACTACCCGGATGCCCTCTCTGCGGGAGCAGCTGCGGCCGCAACGGGCGGCCCTGTTCTGCTTGTGTACGGAGAGGCGGATCGGCTCGATGCAGCCACGGTCGCGACGGTGAAGAAGCTCGCGCCGGGCAAACTCCTCATCGCGGGCGGCCCTGCTGCTGTCTCAGACGGCATTCTCGCTCACGCCAAGTCCATCGTTCCTGCCTCCTCGCGTGTTGCAGGGTGGGACCGGTTCACAACGTCGGCTGCGATCGCCGATACATTCGGCAACGCCGCGCACGCGTACCTCGCCTCCGGCTGGGACTTCCCGGACGCTCTTGTCGGGGCTGCCCTTGCAGGGAAGAGCGGTGAACCGCTCTACGTCACCATGCCGCACTGTCAGCCGTTCGAGATCACCCATAGCGCGAGGGAACTCGGCGTGACCTCGATGACGATCATCGGCGGCTCTCAGTCGGTCGCCGACAGTGTGATGTCACCTAACGACTACTGCCCCGTACCGGGACCTCCGACCCCCTGAAAAGGAAGCAGCGAGCCCGCGGTCATCGTACGATGACCGCGGGCTCCCCACATCGGCGACCTACCGCCCCCACACCCCCGCATCCGGGTTGGACACCTCGGGCGCTCGCCGCGCGCCCGCCACGGGGGCGGCCCAGCGCACCCCGTTCGCGAGCACCTTCCGCACCTGCGGGTGGAAGTAGACCGGGTACTCCTGGTCGCCGGGGCTGAAGTAGAAGATCTTGCCGCGGCCGCGGGTGAAGGTGACGCCGGAGCGGAAGACCTCTCCGCCGGTGAACGAGCTGATGAACACCAGGTCGTCCGGGGTGGGGATGTCGAAGAACTCGCCGTACATCTCCTGCGCCTCGATCACGATCGGCTGCTCGACGCCCTCGGCGATGGGATGCGTGGGGTTCACGTTCCAGACCAGCTCGCGCTCGCCGCCCTCCGGGTTGCGCCAGGCGAGGGAACACGTCGTGCCGAGCATCCGGATGAAGATCTTCGAGAAGTGGCCGGAGTGCAGCACGATCAGGCCCATGCCGCCGAGGACGTGGCTGCGGACGCGCTCCACGACCTCGTCCGAGACCTGGTCGTGGGCGATGTGGCCCCACCAGAGCAGCACGTCGGTGTCGGCCAGCACCTCCTCGGTGAGGCCGTGCTCCTCGTCGGCGAGCGTCGCGGTGCGGACGCTGACCTCGCTGCCGAGCAGTTCGCTCAGGCCCTCGGCGATGGCGCCGTGGATGCCCGTGGGGTAGATGGCGGCGATGTCCGGCTGGGTGGCCTCGTGGACCCCCTCGTTCCAGACGGTGACGCGCAGTGCCGACATGGTCATGCTCCCTTCGTGGCCGGCTCGAGCACGACCTCTGCGTTGCGGCGTGCCGACTCGTACGCCGCGTCGATGACGCGGGCACGGTCGAGGGCGCGCGAGCCGTCGTACTCTGCCCAGTGCGCGGTGTCCGCGACGTGCTCGAGGAACGTCTCGACGACGGCCAGGTGGCCGCGGCCGGGGTCGGCGGCGACGCTCACGTCGGAGGTCGCCTCTCCCTCGCCGGTGAAGATGGTCAGCTCGCCCGCCGGCGCGTAGTCGACGACGCGCAGGTCAGCGCCGCCCTCCGTGCCGTAGAGGGTGATGCCGAACTCGTCGCCCGCCGGACGGTATGCCGCCCAGCTCGTCTCGAGCACGATCGAACCGCCGCCTTCGAGGCGCAGCAGCAGGCTGGCCAGGTCCTCGACCTCGTATGCCGAGCCGACGTCCTGCTTGTTGCCCGCAGCACCGCCGCGGCCGCGGGTGCCGAGCTCGGAGTGGGTGACGGCCGACACGGCGGTGACCCGCGGCTCGCCGAACAGGTGCAGCGCGTAGTCGAGCACGTGCACGCCGATGTCGATCAGGGGTCCGCCTCCGGCCATCTCGCGGTTGGTGAACCAGCTGCCGAGCGCGGGGATGCCCGCCCTGCGCAGCCAGATCGCGCGTGCGTGGTACGGGCGGCCGATCTGTCCGGCGTCGATCGCGGCCTTGAGCGCCTCGATGTCGCCGCGGCGGCGGTGGTTGAACGCCACCTCGAGCACGCGGTTCGCAGCGTGGGCGGCATCCACCATCGCCTGCGCCTCGTCGGCCGTCCTGGCGATCGGCTTCTCGCTGAGAACGTGGATGCCCGCTTCGAGCGCCCCGACCGCGATGGGCGCGTGCAGGAAGGTCGGCACGGCAACGCTGACGACGTCGATGCCGCCGTCCTCGACCAGCTCGTGCCAGTCGCGGTAGAGGCGGGTGACGCCGTACTTCTCGCCCAGCTCGGCGCGCGGGCCGTCCTCCATGCCGGCGATGGCGACGAGCTCGACGCCGGGGAGGGTGGCGTACGCCTCCATGTGCTGCTGGCCGGCCCAGCCGAGTCCGATGACCGCGGCCTTGATGGTCGCGCCTGTACCGCCGGTGGTGGCGCCGGTGTTCGTCGCAGTGCTCACGACTGTCCTTCCGATTCGTGTGTTGTGGGTGGTCTTGTGGTGGACGGCGGGTGGGTCGAAACGATTCGATCCCGCCGGGGTGGATGCGGACGGTGGATGCGGGTGGCGGCCGGACGCCGCGGGGCTCAGTGGCCCAGGGGTCTCGCGTACCTGTCGTAGTTCTCGACGGGATCGAGCGCGTGCTGGATGACCATGATCGCCGCCCCGATCACGCCGCCCGTCTCCCCGGAGCGCGACTGCGTGATGGTGAGGTATTGCGTCGCCAGCGGGGTGGACCGCTGGTAGACGACCTCGCGGATCCCGGCGAGCAGCTGCTCGCCGACCCGGGAGAGGCTGCCGCCCACGATGACGAGCGACGGGTTGAGGAGGTTCACCGAGGTCGCGATGACCTCGCCGAGGTCGCGCCCGGCCTGACGGATCGTCTGCTGCACCGTCACGTTGCCGGTGCGGGCGAGCTCGACCACGTCGTCGCTGGTGCGCGCCGGAATGCCGAGCGCCGTCAGTGTGCGCGCGATGGCCGGACCGGATGCGAGGGCCTCGAGGTCCGCATCCTGAGCGCCGTGGCTGGGGGTGTCTGCACCGAACGGCACGCGCACGTGGCCGAGGTCTCCTGCGGATCCCTGCGCACCGCGCTGCAGCCGGCGGCCGTTGATGATGCCGGCGCCGATGCCGGTCGCCACCTTGACGAAGAGAAGGTCGGACTGCTCCGGCCAGACGAGGGCGTGCTCGCCGAGGGCGAGCAGGTTCACGTCGTTGTCGACGAGCACGGGCACGTCGAAGGTGCGGCTGACGTATCCGGGGATGTCGAAGCGGTCCCAGCCCGGCATGATGGGCGGGTTCACCGGCTGGCCGGTCGAGTGCTCGACGGGGCCGGGGACGCCGATCCCGATGCCGATGAGGTCGCTGAGCGGTCGGCCGGAGGCGGCGAACAGCTCGTGGGCAACGCCGAGCGCCCAGTCCAGGATCGGCTCCGGACCGTCGGTGATCAGGATGCGCTTCGACTCGCTGGTCAGGATGTTGCCTGCCAGGTCGGCGAGCGCGACGACACCGTGGGTGGCGCCGAGGTCGACGGCGATGACGATGCGCGACTCCGGGTTGAACCGCACCCTGGCGGGAGGACGGCCGCCGGTCGAGACGTCGTCTCCGGCCGGCGCGACGAGTCCGGATGCGGTCAGGCTGTCGATCCGCACCGCGATGGTCGAGCGTGCGAGCCCGGTCAGCTCGGCCAGCTGCGCGCGCGTGCGGGGGACGCCGTCGCGCAGGATCGCCAGCAGGCCGGCGGCGTCCGGGGCGACGAGCGGCTGCTCACGCACGCTGTCGGTCATGAGGCTTATTGAACCACACCGTCCCCGGACGGAACAAAGTCTGTTTTCCTTCATGTGACTTTTGATTGACATTCGGCAGAAGTCTCGTTTGAATGGGAACGTCGCCATCAGGCGCGCCCTCAATTCACTCGACGAGGAGAAACGTGTCGAAGTCCAACCTGTCCGTGCAGCTCTACACCGTTCGGGAGCTCCTGACCGACGACACCGTCGGCACCCTCAAGCGCATCGCAGACCTCGGGTTCACCCAGGTCGAGCCGTTCGCCTTCCTCTCCTTCGGAGACGACCTCCGCCGTGGTCTCGAGGAGGCCGGCCTGTCGGCGCCCACCACCCACCAGGGCTTCATCGGCGGCGACCTGGAGCCCGTGTTCGAGGCCGCCAAGGCGCTCGGCATCGAGACCGTGATCGACCCGTACGTGGCTCCCGAGCGCTGGCAGACGGCGGAGAGCGTCGACGAGATCGCCGCCCAGCTCAACGAGGCGGCAGAGGTCGCCGCCCGCTACGGCGTCCGCGTCGGCTATCACAACCACGCGCACGAGCTCGAGAGCACCATCGACGGCGTCACGGCCCTCGAATACTTCGCGGGCAAGCTCGCCCCCGAGGTCGTCCTCGAGGTCGACACGTACTGGGTGGCCGTCGGCGGGCACGACCCCGTCGAGCTGCTCGGCAAGCTCGGAGACCGCGTCGTCGCTCTGCACATCAAGGACGGTCCGGGCACCACGGAGACCAAGGACCAGGTGGCCGTCGGCCAGGGCTCGCTGCCGATCGAGCAGATCATCGCCGCAGCTCCCGCCGCCCTCCGCGTGATCGAGCTGGACGACTCCCGCGGCGACCGTTTCGAAGCCGTCGCAGACAGCTTCGCGTTCCTCACCTCGAAGGGTCTCGCATGAGCGCGGGGAAGGTCGGCGTCGGCGTGATCGGCGCCGGTGTGATCAGCACCGAATACCTCACCAACGTCACCAGCTTCCCCGACCTGGATGTGCGCTTCGTCGCCGACATCGACGAGGCGCGGGCCAAGGCGCAGGCCGAGAAGTTCGGCATCGCCGGCTCCGGCTCCGTCGCCGACCTGCTCGCCGACGACGACATCGAGATCGTCGTCAACCTCACGCTGCCCAAGGTGCACGTCGAGGTGGCGCTGCAGATCCTGGATGCCGGCAAGCACGTCTGGAGCGAGAAGCCGTTCGCGCTCGACCGCGTCAGCGGCACCACGTTGCTGGCTGCCGCGCACGAGAAGGGGCTGCGCGTCGCGACGGCGCCGGACACCTTCCTCGGCGCGGGCATCCAGTCGGCCCGCCGCCTGGTGGAGAACGGCACGATCGGGGCGCCGCTCACCGCGCTGACCCTGATGCAGAGCCCCGGTCCTGAGTCGTGGCACCCCAACCCGGACTTCCTGTTCCAGGAGGGCGCCGGCCCGCTGTTCGACATCGGCCCGTACTACCTCACCGCCCTGGTTCAGCTCTTCGGTCCCGTCGCGCGCGTGAGCGCCGTCGCGTCGAAGGCCAAGGAATCCCGCGTGATCGGGTCCGGACCGCGCGCCGGCGAGGAGTTCGCGGTCACCGTTCCCACGCACGTCAGCGCCCTCTACGAGTTCGAGAGCGGCCAGACGGCGCAGAGCATCTTCAGCTTCGACTCCAAGCTCGGCCGCACGCAGTTCGAGGTCGCCGGGGTCGAAGGCACGCTCGTCGTCCCCGACCCGAACACCTTCCAGGGCGACCTGATCGTCCACGGCGCCGACGGCATCGAGACGCTGCCGGCCACGGGTTCGACCTCGAGCAGGGGAACGGGCGTCGTCGAGCTGGCCCGCGCGATCCGCGCGGGGGTGCCGGAGCGTGCATCCGGAGAGCAGGCGTACCACGTGCTCGACGTCATGGTCTCGACCATCGAGGCCGGCCTGGCCGGAGCGCCGGTCGACGTGCAGAGCACCGTGCAGGTCGCCCCCGCGCTGCCGGAGGACTGGGACCCGCGCGCTGCCACCCTCGGTCAGGCGGCTGAATGACGGACACGGCGGCAGGACCGCGGCTGAAGGTCGCGATCGTCGGCGGCGGGTTCATGGCGGAGGTCCACTCCCGCGCCGCCCGCAACGCGCGAGCGGAGCTGGCGGGCATCGTGTCGTCGACGCCGCAGAAGTCGGCTGCTGCGGCTGAGACGCTCGGCATCGAGCGCGCATACGACTCGCTCGACCAGGTGCTCGCCGACGACACGATCGACGTGGTGCACGTCTGCACGCCCAACGCGCTGCACGCCGAGCAGGCGGCGGCCGTGCTCGCGGCGGGCAAGCACGTGGTCTGCGAGAAGCCGCTCACCACGACGGTTCCGGATGCGGAGGCGCTCGTCGCCGCCGTCGGCGACCGCACCGCGACGGTGCCGTTCGCGTACCGGTTCCACCCGATGGTGCGCGAGGCGCGCGACCGGTTCGCCTCGGGCGCCGCCGGCCGTGTGCTCACCGTGAACGCCTCGTACCTGCAGGACTGGCTGCTCGGCGCCGACGACGACAACTGGCGCGTCGACTCGGCGGCGGGCGGGCGTTCCCGCGCCTTCGCCGACATCGGCTCGCACCTGGTCGACCTCGTCGAGTTCGTCAGCGGAGACAGGGTGTCCAGAGTCTCCGCCACGAAGAAGACCTTCTTCACCGAACGCGCGTCGCACTCGTCGATCACCACCGAGGATGCGGTGGCCGTCGTCATCGAGACGCGGTCCGGCGGCCTCGGCACGCTGCTGGTGTCGCAGGTGGCGCCGGGCAGGAAGAACAGGCTCCTCCTCGAGATCGCGGGCAGCGCGGAGAGCGTCGCCTTCGATCAGGAGCAGCCGGAGACGCTGTGGATCGGCAAGCGGAAGGGCAGCATGCTCGTCCCGCGCGACGCCGATCAGCTGAGCGCAGACGCCGCTCGGCTGTGTGTCGTGCCGTCCGGGCATCCCCAGGGATACCAGGATGCGTTCAACGCGTTCGTCGCGGACACGTACGCGGCCATCGGCGGGGCGGACCCCGACGGTCTGCCGCGGTTCGCCGACGGGCTGAGGGCAGTGCGGGTCACGGAGGCGGTGCTCGACTCCGCGGAGTCCGGCACCTGGATCGAGATGGGAACAGAAGAATGACAGACAGCGCGAACGCCGGCGAGTACGCCAGCACGCACCCGGTGACGCTGTTCACCGGCCAGTGGGCCGACCTCACCCTCGAAGAGGTCGCCAGGTACGCGAGCGAGTGGGGATACGACGGGCTCGAGATCGCCTGCTCCGGCGAGCACCTCGACGTGTGGCGTGCGGCGGAGGACGACGACTACCTCCAGGGCAGGCTCGACATCCTGAACAAGTACGGCCTCAAGGTCTGGGCCATCTCCAACCACCTCAAGGGCCAGGCGGTCTGCGACGACCCGATCGACTTCCGCCACCAGGCGATCGTCGGCTCGAAGGTGTGGGGCGACGGCGACCCGGAGGGTGTCCGCCAGCGTGCGGCAGAGGAGCTGAAGCTCACCGCCAAGGTCGCGCGCAGGCTCGGCGTCGACACGGTCGTCGGGTTCACCGGCTCCAAGATCTGGCCGTACGTGGCCCAGTTCCCGCCGGTGCCCGCCGCGGTGATCGACGCCGGGTACCAGGACTTCGCCGACCGGTGGAACCCCATCCTGGATGTGTTCGACGGGGAGGGCGTGCGCTTCGCCCACGAGGTGCACCCGTCCGAGATCGCCTACGACTACTGGTCGAGCGTCCGCTCGCTGGAGGCCATCGAGCACCGTGAGGCGTTCGGCTTCAACTGGGACCCGAGCCACATGATGTGGCAGGGCATCGACCCGGTCGGCTTCATCGTCGACTTCAAGGACCGCATCTACCACGTGGACTGCAAGGACACGCGGCTGCGCCCGAAGAACGGTCGCGCCGGCGTGCTCGGCTCCCACCTGCCGTGGGGAGACCCGCGCCGCGGCTGGGACTTCGTCTCGACCGGCCACGGGGACGTGCCGTGGGAGGACTCCTTCCGCGCGCTCACGTCCATCGGGTACACCGGCCCCATCTCGATCGAGTGGGAGGACGCGGGGATGGACAGACTGCACGGCGCCAAGGAGGCCGTCGGCTACATCCGCTCCCTGCTCTGGAAGCAGCCGACCGCGTCGTTCGACGCCGCGTTCAGCAACCAGGACTGACCCCGTCTCAGCTCCATCCCACCGGCCGTCGGCGCGCAAGCGTCGGCGGCCGGTGCTTGGATGGGGTCATGGTCGACAGCCGAGGAAACGCCAGAACCCCCATGACCGAGACCACGGTCAGAGGAGAGGACTGGTACGGCCGCGACCTCGACGGCGCGGAGTTCGAGCGGGTCGAGTTCATCGACGTGGACATGACGGAGCTGACCAGCTCCGGCGCGGTATTCACCGAGTGCACCTTCCTCAACGTCAAGTTCAACGTGAGCAGCCACACCGAGTCCGCGTTCGTGAACTGCACCTTCACGCGCTGCAACTTCTTCGACACCACCTTCACCAGGTGCAAGCTCACCGGCAGCCAGTTCGACGGCTGCGAGTTCGGCATCCTGAAGGTGGACGGCGGCAACTGGTCGTTCGTCAGCCTGCAGAAGGCCGAGCTGCGCGGTGCGGACTTCACCGGTGTGCGCCTGCGCGAGGCCGACCTCGGCTACGCCCGCTGCGTGGACGCCACCTTCGCGGGCTGCGACCTCTCCGCCGCGTGGTCGGAGGGAGCCGACTTCAGCGGCGCGACGCTGCGGGGGAGCGACCTCACCGGCCTCGACCCGCGCACCACGACTCTCCGCGGCGCGATCGTGGACGACCGCCAGGCCGTCGCCCTCGTGGAAGCGCTCGGCCTGGTGGTCCTGCCGTCCTGATCGTCAGGCGACCTCTTTCACCTGCCCGTGCTTGATGTGCAGCCGGCGCTGAGCGCGCTTGGCCACCGCAGAGTCGTGGGTGACGATCACCAGCGTCAGGCCGCGGTCGCGCCAGAGCCCTTCGAGGAGGTCCATGATCTCGTCGCGGGTCTCCTCGTCCAGGTTGCCCGTCGGCTCGTCGGCGAGGAGAACCCCGGGGTTCTTCACCAGGGCGCGCGCGATGGCGACGCGCTGCTGCTGACCGCCGGACAGCTCGGACGGCAGGTGGCTGCCGCGGTCGGCGAGCCCCACGGACGCGAGGGCCTCTGCGGCCCGGCGCTTCCTCTCCTCTGCGCTCACCTTGAGGGGAGCGAGCGCGGTCTCCACGTTCTCCTGCGCCGTCAGCGTCGGGATGAGGTTGAAGCCCTGGAAGACGAACCCGATCTCCGTGGCACGGATGGCGGTGAGCTTGCCGTCGCCGAGACCGGACAGGCTCGCCTTCTCCAGCTCGACCGATCCGGTGGTCGGCCGGTCGAGGGCGCCGAGCATCTGCAGCAGGGTCGACTTGCCCCCGCCGGTCGGTCCCTGGATCGCGACGAGCTGCCCATCCGGGATGTGCAGGGTCACGTCGTTGAGGGCGACCACCTCGCGCTTGGACTGCGAGTACTTCTTGGTGACGTTCGTGAGTGTGTACACGTTCTCTCCTCTGGATGGCTCAGGCGACGGAGCGGAGGGCGGCCGCTGGACGGAGACGGGATGCACGCCAGCCGCCGATGGCTCCGGCGAGCAGGCCGCCGATGACGGCGAGGCCCACGGCGATGACGATCACCCAGACGGTGACCGGGGCGTGCAGGGCGATGTCTGTCGTCGCGTTGGCTGCGGCCGTGCGGGCGCCGGCGAAAGCGCCGCCTCCGCCGAAGCCGCCCCCGCCGAAGCCGCTCCCCGTGCCACCGGTCCTCGCGCCTCCGCCGGTCCGGGCGGCTGCCTCGACGGCGGTGCTGCCGACCCGGCCGGACAGGGTGGGCGAGACGATGTTGACGATGAGCACGCCGATCAGGCCGACGGCCACGCCGATCACACCGCCGATCAGGCCCTGCACCACGGACTCGCCCGCCACCTGGCCGACGATGCGGCCGTTGGACCAGCCGATGGCCTTGAGGGTGCCGAACTCACGGGTGCGGCGCGTGACGCCGGAGATCGTGAAGAGGATCGCGATGAGGAACGCGGCGGCGAGCACAATGATCGACAGCCAGGTTCCGAGGTTGGCGATCAGGTCGCCCGCTGTTCCGAGCGAGCCGGAGACACTGGATGCGAGATCGGCCTGGGTGCTGACGGTCGCCTTCGGGAGCGCAGTCGTCAGGTCCGTCTTGATCTGGCCGATGTCGCTGGCCGACGACGCCGTCACGTAGACGGAGCTGATCTTGCCGGTCTGGCCGGACAGCTTCTGGGCGACGTCGAGCGGGATGTACGCGTTGGCCGCCGTGGTCGAGTCGCTGCCCGTGGCGGCGACGATGCCGACGACCTTGAAGTCCGTGCCGCCGATGGTCACGGTGTCTCCGACGGCCTTGCTGCCGGTTTTGGCGTACGCCTGGTCGAGCACGACCACGTCCTTGCCGGCGTCGGACGCCGTGAACGCGCGCCCGCTGGACAGCGTCACCGAGGAGAGCGGGCCGACCGACTTGCCTGCCGGGTCGAGTCCGAGCACCGAGAAGGAGTCGACGCTGAACGAGCTTCCGCCCGCTCCGTCTGCGCCGCCGGTCGGTGCGGGACTCGGAACGGCCGCTCCTCCGCCTGTGCCGCCGGCCTGCCGCTCCTCGCGCAGCTGCTGGAAGTTGGGGAGCGTGCCGGAGAAGCTCGTGTTGGTGAGCGAGAGCACAGCCGCAGCGGCCGAGACGTTCTGGACCTTCTTGACCGTCGTCAGCGTTGTCGCATCCATCACCGTCGCGCCGCGGGTGGGTTCGAGACGGGAGGTGTTCACCGTGCGGCCTGCTCCGGTATCCGTTCCCGCGCCCGCGCCGAAGTCGAACCGCGGACCTCCACCCTCGGCCTGGCCGGTGGTGGCGCTCTGCGCGGTGGCCGGCTCGCTGACAGTGATGTCCGTGCCCACGCCGTAGACCGACTGGAGCACGCTCGCCTGCGCGGCCTTCACCCCGGCCGAGACGGAGTTGACGATGATGACGAGCGCGATCGCGAGGGCCATGCCGACCGCGATGATCACTGTCTGTTTGCGGCGATTGATGAGCTCGCGCCGCAGATAAGTCCCGAACATTGTGCTTCCGTCTCTCTCGGGTTGGTCAAGGGGGCGATCTGGACGTTAGGAGCGCGGATTAGGGCACGGCTATGGCATGGCTATGGTTTGGCTGTGGGCCACTGCAGCCCCTCACAGATTTCCCATAGCTTTCGCATAGCCGACATCAAGTGCGCTCCTCATAATGGGAAAGGTGACCATGAACTCGCGTGCCGCCTCCGGCACCACCAGCCAGCCAAGAAGCCTCCTGCGCCGCGCGGACGGCAGCGCGATCCGCGTGCTCGTCGTCGACGACGAGGCCACGCTGACGGACTTGCTCTCGATGGCCCTGCACTACGAGGACTGGGACGTGAAGACCGCATCCAACGGCCAGCAGGCGCTGCAGCTCTCGCGCGAGTTCAAGCCGGACGTCGTCGTGCTCGACATCATGCTCCCCGACATCGACGGACTGCAGGTGCTGTCCAGGATGCGCGCGGACGGCAACGAGGCCCCCGTCCTCTTCCTCACCGCGAAGGACTCGCTGGACGACCGTATCGCCGGGCTGACAGCCGGGGGAGACGACTACGTCACCAAGCCGTTCAGCCTCGAAGAGCTGGTCGCCCGCCTGCGCGGCCTGCTGCGCCGCTCGCGCGCCGCCGTCGCCGACGAGAACGACCCCGTGCTGATCGTCGGCGACCTCGTCCTCGACGAGGACAGCTACGAGGTGCACCGCGACGGCCAGCAGATCCAGCTGACCGCCACCGAGTTCGAGCTGCTGCGGTTCCTGATGCGCAACCCGCGCCGCGTGCTCAGCAAGACCCAGATCCTGGACCGCGTGTGGAGTTACGACTTCGGCGGCTCGTCCAGCGTTGTCGAGCTCTACATCTCCTACCTGCGCAAGAAGATCGACTCCGGCAGGGCGCCGATGATCCACACGGTGCGCGGCGCCGGCTACATGGTCAAGGCGGCGCAATGACGTCAGCCCGCGCGACGGGCACACCGACAGAGTCAGGCGGGCGGTCGCTCTTCTCGCGCATCCGGCCGTTCCGTTCCTGGACCATCCGCAGTCGCGTCGTCCTCGTGGTCGTCGCGATGCTCGCCGTACTCGGCGCGGTGATCGGAACGATCAGCGTCGTCGCTCTGCAGAGCTACCTGATGACCAGGCTCGACGGCCAGCTGACGAGCGCGGTCGCACGCGGCCAGAGCGCGGCGGACCGGGCGTACGGCCCGGCCCCGACCGGCCCGGACGCGACGCGGATCGTGAACACCCCCGGCCAGCCGGTCGGGACGTTCGGCGTGGTGCGCAGTGGCAGCATGCTGCTCTACCCGGCCATCCTCGGCACCCGCCCATCCGGATCGTCGACCGATCCGGCAGCGCCGCAGGTGGTCACCATCGCGACCAGGGACCTCATCTCCATGCCGGCGGACGGCAAGCCGCGCACGGTCGACCTCGGCTCGTCGCTCGGCGAGTACCGGGTGGCCGGCGCCGAGCTCATCAACGGCGACAGCGTCATCATCGGCCTCCCGCTCAGCGAGGTGAACGCCACCGTCTCCCAGCTCACGCTGGTGATCGCGCTGGTCACGCTCGCCGGGCTGATCTTCGCGTTCCTGATCGCGAGCTTCGTCGTGCGGCTGGCGATGCGCCCGCTCGCGCGGGTGGCGGGCACCGCCCAGCAGGTGGCGGAGATGCCGCTCGACCGCGGCGACGTCGCCCTGTCCGTGCGCGTCCCGGAGGCGGACACCGACCCGCACACCGAGGTCGGCACCGTGGGATCCGCCCTCAACCGGATGCTCGGCCACGTCGCCTCCGCGCTGACCGCCCGCCAGGCGAGCGAGCAGAAGGTGCGGCAGTTCGTCGCGGACGCCAGCCACGAGCTGCGCACGCCGCTCGCCTCCATCCGGGGCTACGCGGAGCTGACCAGGCGCTCGCCGCACGAGCTGCCCGCCGACGTCACTCGCTCGCTCGGCCGGATCGAGTCGGAGGCCACCAGGATGACCTCCCTGGTCGAGGACCTGCTGCTGCTCGCCAGGCTCGACGAGGGCCGCGAGCTCGACCGCGATCCGGTGGACCTCTCCATGCTGCTGATCGACGCGCTGAGCGACGCGCACGCCGCAGGGCCGGACCACACCTGGTCGATCGTGCTGCCGGAGGAGCCCGTCGAAGTGATCGGCGACCAGCCGCGCCTGCACCAGGTGGTCACGAACCTGCTGGCGAACGCGCGCGTCCACACGCCGGAGGGGACGAAGGTGGTCGCCGAGCTCGCCGTCGACGAGGCGGCAGACCGCGCCATCATCTCCATCACGGACGACGGCCCCGGCATCCCGGACGAACTGCGGTCGACCCTGTTCGAGCGGTTCGCCCGCGGAGACAGCTCCCGCAACCGTGCCACGGGCTCCACCGGTCTCGGCCTCGCCATCGTGAGCGCGGTGGTGGATGCGCACGGCGGCGAACTGGCCGTGCGCAGCGAGCCGGGAGAGACCGTCTTCTCCGTCTCGCTGCCGCTCGCGCATCCGGACGGCGAGGAGACACCGTGACCCCGGGCATCCTGGCCACCGCCACCTACGGCCGGGTGGATGCGCCACCGCTGCTGTTCATCCGCGCCCTCCCCGCCGAGGTGGACAACCCGCGCGGTGTCGACCGCATCATGGAGCGCCTGATCCTGCGCGGCCCTGCCGGCGTCAGCCGCGTCCACGCCGTCGGACGACCCGCGTATCTGCCCACCGACTTCGACATGCCGGAGATCGCCGACATCTACGCCCGCTATCTGCGCGAGCACTTCGACCGACCCGTCGCGCTGATGGGCCTGTCGACGGGAGCGAGCGTCGCGCTGCAGCTCGCCGCCGATCACCCGGCGCTCGTGAAATCGCTCGTCGTCGCCGCAGGTTCCGGACGGCTCAGCGCGCGCGGCAGGGCCATCCAGCGCCGCTACGTCTCGCTGCTCACGGCCGCCGACCGGCGTGCGTACGCCGAGCTGGCCAGCGCCACCATGAACTCGAAGCACTTCGACGGAGTGGTCAGACTCGCCAGCAGGATCGCTCCCAAACCGGACGACCCGGAGAGCCTGATCGCCCTCGTCCGCGCCGAAGACCGCTACGACATGCTCGGACGGGCGCACCGCATCACCGCTCCCACGCTCATCCTCTCCGGTGAGCGCGACGTGTTCTACCCGCCGACGCTCGGACGGGAGACCGCGGAACGCATCCGGCGCGCCAGCCAGATCGTCTACCGCGGCCGTGCGCACGGCGGGGTGCCGCTGCACCCGCACTTCGCGCGGGACATCGCCGGATTCCTCAGCGCGCACGCGTGAGCGGCGGCTTCGCCGGCCGGATTTGCGCGAGCACCGCGCATCCCGTACGCTGTACGAAGCCAAAGACCGCTGGTTGTCGTGCTCGCACGACGAGAAGTTCCACTCAGGTGGGCGCCCGCGCAGGTGTATGAAGCAGTTCTCGCAGGTTCTCCTGCGTCGCCAGCTCCGTGCCTCTGCGCCGGAGCTTTTTTCATGCCGGCGGTCTGGGCGCACATCGCTCCCGCGGTGTGCGACGTAGATATAGAGGAGTAGGCCATGGCGAACAAGGAAGCCACGGTTGCCGAACTCGAGAACCTGTTCACGAGCTCGACCGCCGTTCTGCTGACCGAGTACCGCGGTCTCACTGTTGCTCAGCTCAAGACGCTGCGCAAGTCCATCAGTGAGCACGCGACGTACGCCGTGGTGAAGAACACGCTGACCAAGATCGCTGCCAACAAGGCCGGGATCTCGTCGTTCGATGAGGAGCTCGTTGGCCCCTCCGCGATCGCTTTCGTCCACGGTGACCCTGTCGCCGTCGCGAAGTCGCTGCGTGACTTCACCAAGGCAAACCCTCTCCTGGTGGTCAAGGGCGGTTACTTCGACGGTAACCCGCTGACCGCAGAAGAGGTAGGCAAGCTCGCCGACCTCGAGTCCCGTGAGGTTCTGCTGGCCAAGCTGGCCGGCGCCTTCAAGGCCTCGCTGTTCGGAGCCGCATATCTGTTCAACGCACCGCTGTCGCAGGCCGTTCGCACGGTCGACGCGCTGCGTGAGAAGCAGGAGTCCGCTGCGTAATCCATCCCCCGGGATGCGTTACCAGCGGTGAGTACACGAGAAAAATCTAAGGAGAAAATCATGGCAAAGCTGTCGACTGACGAGCTGCTCGAGGCGTTCAAGGAGCTCACCCTGATCGAGCTCAGCGAGTTCGTGAAGAAGTTCGAGGAGACCTTCGAGGTCACCGCCGCCGCCCCCGTCGCCGTTGCTGCGGCCGGTGCAGGCGCTGCCGCTCCCGCGGAAGAGGTCGAGGAGAAGGACTCCTTCGACGTCGTCCTCGAGGCTGCCGGTGACAAGAAGATCCAGGTCATCAAGGAGGTGCGCGCCCTCACCAGCCTCGGCCTCGGTGAGGCGAAGGCCCTCGTTGACGGCGCTCCGAGCACCGTGCTCGAAGGCGCCAACAAGGAGACCGCAGACAAGGCAAAGGCACAGCTCGAAGAGGCTGGCGCCACCATCACCCTCAAGTAGTCGGCGCCCCATCGGGGCTCTTTCTACTGCAGGCTGACTGCCGTAAAACGACGCGGACTCCTCGCAAGACGAGTATCCGCGTTGTGAAGGGCGTCGCCCCCGCAACGGGGCGACGCCCTTCGTGCGTTTAACGACGCCGATCGACGTGGATGCTCGACCACCCACCGCGTCCGATCGCGCCTGCTTGCGTGCATCGGTGTGCAAGGACGCACAACCGTAAGGAAGAACCACGATGAACCGATCCAGGTGGCGTGCATACGCCGCATACTGGCGCGACCTGACCGTCGCAACCCTGTCGGGTGAGACCAGGGAGAGCTCAGCTCACCCGCCGGATCTCTACCGCAGCACCGCTCTGTACGAGCGGTTCCTGCGGTAGCCCCCGACCCCATGAGATCGCCCCCGGTTCCTGTGTCCATCGCAGGTGGCCGGGGGCGTTTCCCTTTTCTCGGTAGACCTTCTCTCTAGACTGCTGGCATGACCGAGCATCCGGATGTGATCGCCACCAGGAACGCGTACGACACGGTCGCCGTCGACTACGCGGCGCTGCTGCGGGACGAGCTGGCGGGGAAGACGCTCGACCGGGCGATGCTGGCCGCGTTCGCGGAGCACGTCGCGGCGGACGGCGGGGGAGAGGTGGCCGACCTGGGCTGCGGTCCTGGACGGGTGACGGTGCACCTCGCCGGGCTCGGGCTCGACGCGTTCGGCATCGACCTGTCTCCCGCGATGGTCGGGGTCGCCAGAGAGAGCTATCCGGAGCTGCTGTTCGAGGTGGGCACGATGGCGGCGCTCGACCTCCCGGATGCTGCGCTCGCCGGCGCGGTCGCGTGGTACTCGATCATCCACACGCCTCCCGAGCGACAGCACATCCTGTTCGCGGAGTTCGCCAGAGTGGTGCGGCCCGGCGGGTGGCTACTGCTGGCGTTCCAGGTGGGCGACGATGTCGTCGCCCTGCGGCATGCGTACGGCCACGACCTGGAACTGGATGCGTACCGCCAGTCGCCCGATCGCATCCGGAGCCTGCTGACCGACGCGGGCTTCACCGAGCACACCCGCCTCGTGCGCGCCCCCGAGCATCCCGAGAAGGTGCCCCAGGCCTACCTGCTGGCCCGCCGTTGACGACGAGATGCCAGTAACTGCTGCGCATCCCGGGCGTTTCGCGACAGTTACTGGTAACTGGGCGGCTCGGCGGTGGGGATGGGGCCGGTGGGGGTGAGGTCGGCGGAGGGAAGCGCGCGGGCGGCCCTGGCCGCGGCGACGAGGGCGACGCGGCGGCGCACGCCGTACCAGCCGAGGACGAGGGCGGGGATGACGACCACCACCGCCGTGCCGAAGGTGAACGTGCCGGTGGGGTAGTCGAGCAGGATGAGGACGGCGACCGTTCCGAGGAAGCCGAGCGTGAGGTACGCCGTGAACGGCGCTCCCGGCAGCCGGAACGACGGGCGCCGGACGACGCCGGCGATGGAGAGCCTCCGCAGCCGGATCTGGCACAGCACGATCACTCCCCACGCCGTGAGGGTGCCGAGCGCCGTGAGGTTGATGCCGATCTCGAACGCGTCCTCAGGGACGACGGCGTTGAGCCCCACGCCGAGCAGCGCCATCGCGCCGGTGATCAGGATGCCGCCGTACGGCACCCCGTGCCTGCTCAGTTTCGTGGTGAAGACCGGGGCGGTGCCGCGGAGCGCGAGCGACCGCGCGATGCGTCCGGTGGAGTAGAGGCCGGCGTTGAGGGACGAGAGGGCCGCGGTCAGGACGACCATGTTCATCACGACGTCCGCCCCCTCGATCCCGATGGAGGCGAAGAACGTGACGAACGGGCTGGTGCCCTTCTCGAACGCCGTGTACGGCAGGAGCAGCGACAGCAGGGCGATCGAGCCGACGTAGAACAGGGCGATGCGCAGGATGACCGAGTTGATGGCGCGGGGCATCGTCTTCTGCGGGTCCGGGGTCTCTCCCGCCGCCGTGCCGACGAGCTCGATCGCCCCGTAGGCGAAGACGACGCCCTGGATGACCAGAACAGCGGGGAGCACGCCGTTCGGGAAGAACCCCCCGCTCTCGGCGAAGAGCGCGAAGCCGGGGGTGCGCCCGTCGATGGGGGTGCCGAAGACGACGAAGAGGATGCCGATGACCAGGAACGAGACGAGGGCGGCGACCTTGATGATGGAGAACCAGAACTCGAGCTCGCCGAACACCTTCACGGACAGCAGGTTGAGCAGCAGCACCACGACCAGGGCGGCGAGGGCGAAGATCCACTGCGGCACGACGGCGAAGAACTCCACGTACGTGCCGAAGAACGAGAGGTAGAGCGCGATGGCCGTGATGTCGACGATGGCGATCATCGCCCAGTAGATCCAGTACGACCATCCGGCAACGAAGGCGAGCTTCTCCCCGAAGAACTCCCTGGCGTACGAGACGAACGAGCCGGAGTCCGGCCGGTGCAGCACCAGTTCGCCGAGCGCACGCAGGATGAAGAACGCGAACAGGCCGCAGATCGCGTAGACGATGAGCAGGCTCGGCCCGGCGGAGGCCAGGCGTCCGCCTGCGCCGAGGAAGAGGCCGGTGCCGATGGCCCCGCCCACCGCGATCATCTGGATGTGGCGGCGCTTGAGGCCCTTCTCGTACGAGCCTGCGTCGTCCTGGGCGGCGAGCAGTTCGGCGGTCTCGTGCGGGGTGCGTCGGGTGCTGGGCATCTGAACATTAAACACGACACTAAAACGTAGCCATTTGAAATACTGAAACGAAATCAGTTGATTTATATAGCGTGGCTATATATAATCGAAGCATGACACACAGCACCCCCAGTGATCTCCGGGAGACCCTCGGCGACCTCGTCGTCGCGAGTCACCGGCTGACACGCCTCGCCGCCCGCGTCACGGGCAACACCGAGTCGCCCGCCACCTGGCGCACGCTCAGCGTCCTGCAGTCCTCCGGCGCCATGCGCCTCGGCGAGCTCGCCGCCCACAGCAGGGTCTCGCAGCCCACCATGACCAAGCTCGTCCGCAATCTGGTCGAGGCGGAGTGGGTCAAGCGCATCGCAGACACCGACGACGCCCGCGCCTGGCAGATCGCCGTCACGCCGAAGGGCGAGAAGGCGCTGCAGAACTGGCGCGACGAACTCTCCGGCGCCCTCGTGCCGATGTTCGACGACCTCACGGACGACGAGCTGGCCGCCCTGCGCGCCACCGTGCGCATCATCGGATCGCGCGTCGGCCTCGCCGCACCGGCCGAGGCGCTCGCCACCGCCCCGTAGCGCATCCCTCGCCGCCGTCGCCATCGTCCGCACACCCGGCACCGTCACCACTTCACGCTTCCCCACCGACCAATCGGAGCCCATCACCTCTATGTCCCACGACAAACCAAGCAACCTCCTCAAGCAGCCGAGTGCCGTCTGGGCCGTCGCCTTCGCGTCGGTCATCGCCTTCATGGGCATCGGCCTCGTCGACCCGATCCTCCCCGCCATCGCCAAGAGCCTGGAGGCCACCCCGACGGAGACGGAGATGCTGTTCACCAGCTACCTCCTGATCACCGGCATCGCGATGTTCTTCAGCAGTTGGATCTCCAGCAGGATCGGCGCCAAGAAGACGCTGCTGATCGGCCTGGCGCTCATCGTGCTGTTCGCGCTCGCCGCCGGTCTCTCGCAGAACGTCGAGTCGATCATCGGCTTCCGCGCGGGATGGGGGCTCGGCAACGCGCTCTTCATCTCCACCGCCCTCGCCACCATCGTGGGAGCGGCGGCCGGAGGCACGTCGTCGGCGATCATCCTGTACGAGGCGGCTCTCGGTCTCGGCATCGCGATCGGTCCGCTGCTCGGCGGCCTGCTCGGCAGCTGGAGCTGGCGCGGACCGTTCTTCGGCACGGCGACGCTGATGGCGGTCGGCTTCATCGCCATCGTCCTGATGCTGAAGAAGTCGCCGGAGAAACCGCAGCCCACCAGCATCTCCGCGCCGTTCAAGGCGCTCGCCAAGCCGGCGCTCGGCTTCCTCGCCGCTGCCGCCCTGTTCTACAACATCGGCTTCTTCGTGCTCCTCGCGTACACGCCGTTCGCCCTGGTGCCGCTCGGGATGGGCAGCGCGATCTCGCTGGGACTGGTCTTCTTCGGCTGGGGCGTCGCCCTCGCGATCACCTCGGTCTGGGGCGCACCGCTGCTGACCAGCAGGCTGCCGCGCACCAGGGTGCTCTGGATCGTGATGCCGCTGCTCGCCATCGACCTGGCCGTCGCCGGTCTGCTGATCGGCTCGCTCGTCGGGCTGATCGTCTGCGTGATCGTCGGCGGTCTGCTGCTCGGCGTGCTGAACACGGTGCTCACCGAGTGCGTGATGGAGGCGACAGACCTGCCGCGCTCCGTCGCATCCAGTGCGTACTCCGGTGTGCGCTTCCTCGGCGGCGCCATCGCCCCGCCGGCGGCGACCCTCCTGGCCGACACGATCTCGCCGGCCACCCCGTTCTTCGCCGGTGCTGTCTCCGTGCTCGTCGCGGTGATCCTGGTGGTGGTCGGCCACCGTCACCTCAAGCGCGTCGACGGCGTCGAGGAGACGACGATCGAAGAGGCGGAGGCCGTCTCGATCGGAGACGCCGCGTAGCGGGAACGCCCGCGAATTCGAAGAGCCGCCCTGTTCCTAGGCAGGGCGGCTCTTCCCGTTCCCGAGTTAGGAGCTCGAGAACAGGCGACATCGACAGCAGTTGATCGCGCCTACCCGAAAGGCACGATCAGCCGGACGTTCGCTCGGCTATTCTTTCAGATCGCTCAGCCCGCGACCTACTACGTTGTAACGCCGCGCGTGTCGGGGGTGCGCCCTCAGCGCGGCGGGGAGGTGGAACCGCGCAGCTTCAGCGTCGCGGTCGACCGCACGGACCGGCTGCGCGGCTGACCGCCCGCCAGCTCGTCCAGCAGGATGCGCGCGGCGACGGAACCCTGGTCGAACGGGTCCTGCGCCATCGTCGTCAGCTGGAACGACGCGGCGAAATCGTGGTCGTCGATCCCGATCACGGACAGGTCGCCCGGAACGGACAGGCCGTGGTCCGCCGCGGCGAGCATGGCGCCCATCGCCATCTCGTCCGAACCGGCGAAGACCGCCGTCGGCCGGGGGCCCGGCCGGTCGAGCAGGGCGTTCATCGCCGAGCGCCCGAGAGGGAGGGAGAACCCGCCCGGGATGACCCACTCCGGGCGGACGGGGAGGCCCGCATCCCGCATCGCCTGCTGGAACCCGTGCAGGCGGCCGATCGGGACCTGCCTGTTCAGGCCCTCCTCGTCCTCGCCGCCGATGTGCGCGATGTCGGTGTGACCGAGCCCGATGAGGTGCTCCGTCGCGGTGCGCGCCGTCGCGCGCTCGTCGATGCCGACGCTGCGCAGGCCCTTGACCGGGCCGCCGACGACGATGGTCGGATGGCCGAGCGAGGCGAGCTGGTGCCGTTCATCCGGCGTGAAGTCGAGGCAGAGGGCGAGCAGAGCATCCGTCCTCTTGCGCAGGATGCTGCGGTGGAAGACCCGCTCCCTGTCGCCGCGGTGGCCGCCCAGGTTGAACAGGATCATGTCGTAGCTGGCGGAGCGCAGCTCGGCATCGACGCCCTCCAGCACCGAGGTGTAGAACCAGCGGCTCACGGACGGCACGACGACGCCCATCGCCAGCGTGCGTCCGCTCGCCAGTCCAGAAGCGCTCGACGACGCGACGTAGCCGAGCTCGTCCGCTGCCCTCCGCACCGCGGCACGCGTCTTGTCCGACACGTTCGGCAGCCCCCGGAGCGCGCGCGAAACCGTCGCGGTCGAGACGCCCGTCGCGCGCGCGACCTCGTCGATCCCTGCCATGCCGTTCCCCGTCGGTCAGGAGCCCTGGTGGGGCTGAGTGACGCGCTCCCCGTCCTCCGCCGGCAGGCGCGAGGCGACGATGCGCCGCCGCGCCTGCCAGAGGAGCACGAGGATGAGGACGAGAGCCAGCAGCGTCAGCGCCCAGCCGAGGGCGTCGACACCGGTCAGCTCGCAGACGATCGTGACGATCAGGAACGCGAACGCGAAGAACCCGGCGATGCCGATACCGACATCGACCAGTTCGAGCGAATCGTCCCAGCGCATGTGATCAGCCTTTCACACCACCGGCGGTGAGCCCGGCGACGATACGGCGCTGGAAGATCAGCACCAGGATGACCAGAGGGACCGTCACGATCGTTCCGGCCGCCATGACGGCGGTGTACGGCTCCTGGTGCGGCTGGCTGCCGGCGAAGGAGGCGATGGCGACGGTGACGGGCTGCGTGGCGTCACTCGACAGCTGGCTGGAGATCAGGTACTCGTTCCACGAGGAGATGAACGCCAGGATCGCTGTCGTGAAGACGGCGGGAGCCGCCAGCGGGAGGATGATCTTCCGGAAGGCCTGAGCCTGCGTGCACCCGTCGATCCTGGCCGCCTCCTCGAGGTCCCACGGCATCTCGCGGAAGAACGAGGTGAGCGTGTAGACCGTGAGCGGCAGCACGAACGAGATGCTCGGGATGATCAGAGCCTGGTACGTGCCCATCCAGCCGATGTTCGTGAACAGCTGGAACAGCGGCGTGATGAGCGCGACGCCCGGGAACATGGATGCGCCGAGGATGAGCCCGAGCACGATGCCCTTGAACTTGAAGTCCAGGCGGGCGAGCGCGTACGCGGCGAACGTTCCGACCAGCAGGGCGATGATCGTGACGCAGGCTCCGATGAACAGCGAGTTCAGGAGCGCCTGGCCGAGATGGTTGCCGAGCTTGGTGGAGAACGCCGTCGCGTAGTTGTCCCAGGTGAAGTGGGTGAACCACGGCGTGGTGTCGAACGTGTATCCGACATCGCGGAACGAGGTCACGACCATCCAGTAGAACGGGAGGAGGCACCACAGCACGATGATGATCGCGCTGACGCCGGTGCGGATGCCCGCGTTGCGCTGGCGCGACTTCGCCTTGGACCTCTGCTTGGTGCGGGGGAGTGCTTTCGCCTCCGCTGTGGCCGCTGCCGGCCCTGCGACGGTGGTCATCACTTCGCTCCCTTCTGCTGGGCTTCCTGCGTTCTGACCACGTTGGTCCCGAGGAACCTGACGAAGATGAACGCGACGAGGAAGATGAGGATGAACGTGATCGTCGACAGGGCGGAGGCGCTGTTGAAGCCCTGCCTGATCTGATCGACCACGAGGATCGAGAGGGTGGTCGTGGCATTACCGGTGCCACCACCTCCGCCGGTGAGGATCGCTGGCAGGTCGTAGATACGGAGGGCGTCGAGCACGCGGAACAGGACGGCCACGAGGAGTGCCGGCTTCACCAGCGGCATCGTGACCCGCCAGAACCGCTGCCAGGTGGTGGCGCCGTCGACCTTGGCGGCCTCGTACACCTCCTCCGGGATGATCTGCAGTCCGGCCAGGATGAGCAGCGCCATGAACGGCGTGGTCTTCCAGGTGTCGGCGATGATCACCGCGAACCGGGATGCCCATTCGTCGCTCGTCCAGAGGATGTGCGCTCCGAGCACGGCGTTGGCGATTCCGGCGACCGAGAAGATGAAGTACCAGAGCTTCGCGGTGACGGCGGTGGGGATGGCCCATGGCACCAGGATGGCGGCACGGACGAGGCCGCGGCCGCGGAACGTGCGGTTCATGATGAAGGCGAACCACATCCCGAGCACCGTCTCCAGGACCACCGTGGTGACGGTGAAGAAGAAGGTGACGAAGACGGCGTTCCAGAACTGCGATCCCAGGTTGCCCGGCGGGCAGGTGATGGTCTCGCCGTTCGGGCCTGCGCACTGCTGGAACAGCCAGTGCGCGTAGTTCTGGAAGCCGGCGAAGCCGCCCTGGACGAACAAGCCGGTCGCCGGGTCGAGTCCGGCGTCCTTCTGGAACGACATGATGATCGCGCTGACCACCGGGTAGCCGATGACGATCGCGAGCAGGACGAGGGTGGGGAGGATGAGGTAGAGCGCCCAGCGACTCTGCTGACGGCGGTTCTTCTTCACCCCAGCGCGCACTTGCGGCGACTTGGGGCTGCGGGTTCCTGGCGGGGCGACGACGTTCGACGTTGACATGTGAGGCCTCCGAGACGATTTCAGGGGAAGAGGGACCGGGCGGCGGGAGAGTTCCCGCCGCCCGGTGGCCGCATCCGGTCGGTTATCCGGCGCTCGCGGTCTTGATGGCCGCAGCCATGTCCTTCAGCGCCTGGTCGACCGACTTGTCACCCTTCAGCGCTGCGTAGGAGTTGTCCTGCACCGCCTTAGTGATGGCCGGGTAGAACGGCGAGACGGGACGCGGGACCGCGTTCTCGATCGACGTCTTCAGGGTCGACAGGTACGGCAGCTGGGTGTTCAGGCCGGCGTCGTCGTACAGCGACGACAGCACGGGTGCCAGCGAGCCCTGGGTCACGAAGAACTTCTGGGTCTCTTCGCTCTGCAGGAACTTCAGGAACGAGAACGCCGTCGCCTTGTGCTTCGAGTAGACGCTGATCGCCGCGTTGTGGCCGCCCAGGCTGGACACGCCGGGCTTGTCGGCGGTGACGCCGGGAAGCGGAGCGATGCCGAAGGTGTCCTTCACGGTCGAGCTTCCGTCGGTCTTGGCCAGGTTGTAGACGTACGGCCAGTTGCGCAGGAAGAGGAGCTTGCCTGCCTCGAACGCCTGGCGTCCCTGCTCCTCCTGGTACGTGATGGCCTCTGCCGGGATCTGCCCGTTCTTGAAGCCGTCCGTCAGCCGGGTGAGACCGGCGTTGGCTTCGGAGCTGTCCACGGTGACCGTCTTGCCGTCGTCGCCGACGATGGTGCCGCCGTTGGTGTTGATGGCTTCAGCCACGTTCACCGTGAGGCCCTCGTACTTGGCGAACTGACCGGCGTAGCAGCCGATGCCCTTCGCCTTGGCGATGTCGCAGTCCTTGAGCATCTCGTCCCAGGTCTTCGGCGGTGTCGGCACGAGGTCCTTGCGGTAGTAGAGGATGCCACCGTCCGAGGTCTGCGGCGCCGCGTACTGCGTGCCGTTGTACGTGCCGGACTTGACGGTCGGGGCCAGGAGCGCCGAGTTGTCCATCTTGAGGTCGCCGGTCAGCGGCTGCAGCCAGCCCTTGGCCGCGAACTCTCCTGTCCAGACCACGTCGACATCGACCACGTCGTATCCGGAGTCCTTGGCCTGGAAGTGCTGGACCAGGTCGTCGTGCTGCTGGTCTGCCTGGTCGGACTGCTCCTTGAAGGTGACCTTCTCGTCCGGGTGGGCTGCGTTCCACTTGTCGACGAGGGGGCGGACGACATTCGAGTTGTCCTTGCCCTGAACGTAGGTGATCGGGCCTTTCCCTGTCAGGTTGGCGCTGGCGTCTCCGCCCCCGCTGCCCCCTGAACCACCACCGGTGCATCCCGCCAGCGCGAGGCCGACGACGGCCACTCCGGCGATCACCGAGAGACGTGCTGCTTTCATTTCACTCCTCGTTGAGCTCTTGGTGCGGACGCGGGCGCGCCCGAGACGGACGCTACCCCCGTCGTGGGGTGGAATGCAAGCGTTTACGTCAAGCGCTTGCATCACGGTTGGGTCACGCCGGGGCTACGCTGAAACCATGAGCGGGATGCGCGGCATGGCCGGCGGTGGAGGCGGCGGTCGTGGCCGGGTCAGCGGCGGCGACGCCGAGGCGCAGCGGGCTCTGAACGCGACGGCCCCGAAGATCCCGAACCTGTTCCGCCGCATCACGACGCTGTTCGCGCCGCACCGCACGGCGATCATTGTCACGATGGTGCTCGTGCTCATCGGAGCAGCGCTATCGGTCGTTCCTCCTCTTCTCACGCAGAGGGCGTTCGACGAGGGCCTGTTCCCGAAGAGCGGGAAGCCCGACATGGAGGCGCTGATCACGATCGTCGTCGTGATGATCGTGGTGTTCGTCGGCTCGGCGCTGCTCGGCGTCTGGCAGACGTACCTGACCGCCTCGGTGGGCAACAAGGTGATGGGGGCGCTCCGCGTCCGGCTGTTCTCCCACCTCCAGTCGATGGAGCTGAGCTTCTTCACGAAGACCAAGACCGGCATCATCCAGTCTCGGCTGCAGAACGACGTGGGCGGGGTGGCGAACGTCCTCACCAACACCATGTCGAGCATCCTGGGCAACACGGTCACGGTGATCGCGGCGTTCGTGGCGATGATCCTGCTCAACTGGCAGCTGACCATCGTGGCCGTCATCCTGATGCCGATCCTGGTGATCGCGCAGCGCAGGGTCGGCCAGGTGCGCGCGCGGATCGCGACCAAGACGCAGGAATCGCTGTCGGATATGACGGCGATCACGCAGGAGACACTGAGCGTGTCCGGCATCCTGCTCTCGAAGAGCTTCAACAGGCAGGCGGCGGAGGTCGGCAGGTACTCCGACGAGAACGCCAACCAGATCCGCCTGCAGGTGTCGCAGTCGATGAGCGGCCAGTGGTTCTTCGCGATGGTGAACATCTTCCTGTCGTCCATCCCCGCCATCGTCTACCTGGTCTCCGGCTGGCTCGTGCTGGGCGGCGCGACCGACATCACGGCCGGAACGATCGTGGCGTTCACCACGGTGCAGGCCAGGCTGCTCTTCCCCCTGCTCGCGCTGATGAGGGTCGCGCTCGACCTGCAGACCTCCGGAGCCCTGTTCGCCCGCATCTTCGAATACCTCGATCTGAAGCCCGCCATCGCCGACCAGCCGGATGCCGTCCCCGTCGACCCGGCGCGCGACCTCGGCCGCATCGAGTTCGACCACGTCGTGTTCCGGTATCCGGATGCGCGCGACGGAGAGCGGAACACCCTCGACGACGTGTCGTTCGTGATCAAGCCCGGCGAGTTCGCGGCGTTCGTCGGCCCGTCCGGCGCGGGCAAGACGACGGTCTCGTACCTCATCCCGCGCTTCTACGACGCGACGAGCGGGCGCATCCTGTTCGGCGACACGGACATCCGGTCGCTGCAGCAGGACTCTCTGGTGTCGCACATCGGCGTCGTCAGCCAGGAGACCTACCTCTTCCACGCCACCATCGGGGAGAACCTGCGATACGCCCGCCCGGATGCGACGCAGGAGGAGATCGAGGAGGCGACGAGGAAGGCGAACATCCACGACACCATCGCCGGATTCCCCGACGGCTACGACACGGTGGTCGGCGAGCGCGGCTACCGGCTGTCCGGCGGGGAGAAGCAGCGCATCGCCATCGCGCGGGTGCTGCTGAAGGACCCGGAGGTGCTGATCCTCGACGAGGCGACCAGCGCCCTCGACTCCATCTCGGAGCGCGTGGTGCAGCAGGCGCTGGACACCGCATCCCGGGGCAGGACCACCATCGCCATCGCCCACCGGTTGTCGACCATCGTCGCTGCCGACGTCATCTTCGTGATCGACCACGGCCGGCTGGTCGAGCGCGGCACGCACCGGGAGCTGCTGGAGCAGGGCGGCGTGTACGCCAGGCTCTACCGCGAGCAGACGGAGGGCGCGCTGCTCGACGACTGACGCCTTCTCGCCACCACGCCGCCACCCTTCACGCCGCCAGTGTTAGGCTGGGCTAACAATCGGGTTAGGGGCGTGCGATGGCGGAGGCCGTGGAGACGACGGAGTCGCGTCCGGCGCGCGCCCGGCGTTCATTCGCCCGGCGCCCATCGTCCCGGCTGTTCCTGCTGCTCGGACCCGCGTTCGTCGCAGCCATCGCGTACGTCGACCCCGGCAACGTCGCCGCCAACCTCACCGCGGGAGCGCAGTACGGCTACCTCCTGGTCTGGGTGCTCGTCGCGGCGAACGTGATCGCCGTGTTCGTGCAGTACCAGTCGGCGAAGCTCGGCATCGTGACCGGCCGCAGCCTGCCCGAACTGCTCGGCTCGCGGCTCGGCACCGGAGGCCGGCGCGCCTTCTGGGTGCAGGCGGAGCTGGTCGCGGCGGCGACCGACCTGGCGGAGGTGATCGGCGGAGCCATCGCGCTCAACCTGCTGTTCGGGCTGCCGCTCCCGCTCGGCGGCCTGGTGGTCGGCGTGGTCGCCATCGGCATCCTCGCCGTGCAGTCGCGCCGAGGCCAGCGCCCGTTCGAGGCGGTCATCTTGGGCTTGCTCGGCGTGATCTCGGTCGGCTTCCTCGCCGGGCTGTTCGTGAGCCCGGTCGACTGGGGCGCTGCGGCGGGCGGCCTCGTCCCGCGCTTCGACGGGGCTCCGACGGTGCTGCTGGCGGCGAGCATGCTCGGAGCGACCGTGATGCCGCACGCCATCTACCTGCATTCCGCGCTCGCCAGGGACAGGCACGGCCACGCCTCCACCCCGGATGCGCGACGCACCCTCCTCCGCGCGACCCGCGTCGATGTGGTCGCGGCCCTCGTGCTCGCCGGCGCCGTCAACATCGCGATGCTCCTGCTCGCCGCGGCCTCCCTCGGCGGGGCGGACGGGACGGACACGATCGAGGGGGCGCACGCGGCCATCACGGCGGCGCTCGGACCGGTGGTGGGGATCGCGTTCGCGGTCGGGCTGCTGGCGTCCGGGCTCGCATCCACGTCGGTGGGGAGCTACGCGGGGGCGACGATCATGGCGGGGTTGCTGACGGTGCGCATCCCGTTGCTGACGCGGCGCATCGTCACGCTCATCCCGGCCATCGTGATCCTGGCGCTCGGCGTCGAGCCGACCTGGGCGCTCGTGATCAGCCAGGTGTTCCTGAGCCTCGGCATCCCGTTCGCGATGATCCCGCTGCTGCGGCTGACCGCGTCGAAGGACGTGATGGGCGACCGTGCGGACAGCGTGTGGATGCGCGTGGCCGGGATCGGGATCGCGGCGCTCGTCGTCGTGCTCAACGTGGCGCTGGTGGTGCTGACGGTGGCGCAGTGGGTCGGCTGACGCCGCCCGGCCGTTGAATCAGGCCTCTGTCACCCACACCGCGCCGGCGGCCGTCTCGCCCAGCACGACCTCCGCGCCTCCCAGCCGCACGGTGATGTCCCCGGCGAACTGGCGGTGCTCGTCGACGCTCAGCTCGGCGTCCGGCACGATGCCGCGGTCGGCGAGGTAGCGGAGGATCGCCGGGTCCGCGTCCGAGATGCGTGACACCGTCAGGGGGACGCCGGTGTGCGCGGCGAGCATGGGCGTCGCATCCGGTCGGTGGGCGATGCCGTCCGCGCTCGGGATGGGGTCGCCGTGCGGATCGCGGGACGGGTAGCCGAGCCTGCGGTCGATGCGCTCGACGAGCTCGTCGGAGACGGCGTGCTCCAGCACCTCCGCCTCGTCGTGCACCTCGTCCCAGCCGTAGCCGAGCTCCTCCACCAGGAACGTCTCGATGAGCCGGTGCCTGCGCACCATCGCGACCGCGTGGCGGCGGCCGGCGTCCGTCAGCTCGATGCCGCCGTACGGCTCGTGCACGAGCATCCCCTGGTCGGCGAGACGGCGGATGCCGTCGGAGATGGTGGCGGCGCGGACGCCGAGGCGTTCGGCGAGCTGCTTGACCGTGATGGGCGTCTCCGCCCATTCGGTCGCGGACCAGATGACTTTGAGGTAATCCTGGGCCACGGTCGAGAGGTCGGACACTGGCATGTCGTAATTCTACGGGCGGCGCGCACGCGGCACTGTTACGGTTGGTCGCGTGAATTACGCAGAGACCATCATCGACTTGGTCGGCGACACTCCGCTCGTGAAGCTCAACAGGCTGACCGACGGAATCGCGGCGACGGTGCTCGTCAAACTCGAGTACCTGAACCCCGGAGGTTCGTCGAAGGACCGCATTGCTACCCGCATCATCGACGCTGCGGAGAAAGAGGGGCTCCTGAAGCCCGGCGGGACGATCGTCGAACCGACGAGCGGCAACACCGGCGTCGGGCTCGCGCTCGTCGCCCAGCAGCGCGGATACAAGTGCGTGTTCGTGCTGCCGGACAAGGTGGGGGAGGACAAGCGCAACGTCCTCACCGCATACGGAGCGGAGATCGTGGTCACGCCGACCTCGGTGGCACCGGAGCATCCCGACTCCTACTACAGCGTCTCCGACCGGCTGGCGGCCGAGATCCCCGGGGCGTTCAAGCCCAACCAGTACTTCAACCCGAACGGGCCGCGCAGCCACTACGAGACCACCGGTCCGGAGATCTGGCGCGACACCGACCAGAAGGTGACCCACGTGGTCATCGGCGTCGGCACCGGCGGCACGATCAGCGGCACGGGGAAGTTCCTCAAGGAGGCGTCCGACGGCGCCGTGCGCGTGATCGGCGCCGACCCGGAGGGCTCGGTCTACTCCGGCGGCACCGGACGCCCGTACCTCGTCGAGGGTGTCGGAGAGGACTTCTGGCCCGGCGCGTACGACCCGACCGTGGTGGACGAGGTCATCGCGATCACCGATGCGGAGTCGTTCCACGTCACCCGGCGGCTCGCCCGCGAGGAGGGCATCCTGGTCGGCGGTTCGAGCGGCATGGCCGTCGCAGCGGCGCTCAAGGCCGCGAAAGACCTGTCGGCGGACGACATCGTCGTGGTCATCCTCCCGGACGGAGGACGCGGCTACCTCGCCAAGATCTTCAACGACAAGTGGATGCGGTCCTACGGCTTCAGCGACGTCCCGGACGAGGCGACGGTGCACGACGTCATCAAGACGAAGAGCGGCGCACTGCCCGACCTGGTGCACACGCACCCCTCTGAGACCGTGCGCGACGCCATCCAGATCATGAACACGTACGGCGTCTCGCAGCTGCCGGTCCTCACGGCGGAGCCGCCCGTGGTGATGGGCGAGGTGGCGGGAGCACTCGACGAGACCTCGCTGGTCGACGCCGTGTTCAGCGGTCGCGCCCAGATGACCGACGACGTCGGCGCGCACATCGGCGCTCCGTTCCAGCTGATCGGCATCAACGAGCCGGTCAGCGCGGCGCGCGCGGCCCTCGCCACCGAGAACGCCCTGCTCGTGACCGAGGACGGCAAGCCGGTCGCCGTGCTCACCCGGCAGGACCTCCTCAACTTCCTCAGCGAATGAATTACGACTCCAGAAAGACAGCAGACAGACCCATGAAGTTCGCAACCAACGCCATCCACGTCGGCCAGGAGTTCGACCCGACGACCGGCGCGATCATCCCGCCGATCTACCAGACGTCGACGTTCGTCCAGGACGGTGTCGGCGGCCTGCGCGGCGGCTACGAGTACAGCCGGGGCGGCAACCCGACGCGCACCTCGCTGGAGACGCTGCTCGCCGCGCTGGAGGGTGGAGTGAGCGCACTGTCGTTCGCGTCCGGACTCGCGGCGGAGGACGCGCTGCTGCGCGCCGTCTTGAAGCCGGGCGACCACGTCGTGCTCGGCAACGACGTCTACGGGGGAACCCACCGGCTGATCAACCGCATCCACGGTGCGTGGGACATCCGCAACACCACGGTCGACCTCACCGACCTGGATGCGGTCCGCACCGCGCTGCAGGCCGACGGCACGAAGGTGCTTTGGATCGAGACGCCGAGCAACCCGCTGATGAAGGTGAGCGACATCGCCGCCCTGGCCGAGCTCGGTCACGCGGTCGGAGCGCTCGTGGTCGTCGACAACACGTTCGCGTCCCCTGCGCTGCAGCAGCCGCTGTCGCTCGGGGCCGACGTGGTCGCGCACTCGACCACCAAGTACCTCGGCGGCCACTCCGACGTGCTCGGCGGGGCGCTCGTCTTCGCCGACGAGGAGCTCGCGGGCCGGGTGCAGTTCATCCAGTTCGCGGCCGGCGCCGTATCGTCCCCGATGGATGCGTGGCTCACCACGCGCGGCATCAAGACCCTCGCTGTGCGCATGCAGCGCCACACCGAGAACGCGCAGGCCATCGCGGAGGCCCTGGTCGGCCGCGACGGCATCGACGCCGTCTACTACCCCGGCCTGCCCAGCCACCCCGGCCACGAGCTGGCCGCGCGCCAGATGAGCGGCTTCGGTGGGATGCTCTCCGTCGCCCTCAGCGGCGGTGCAGCGGCGGCGCGCAGCTTCGCGGAGTCGACGGAGGTGTTCCAGCTCGCGGAGTCCCTCGGCGGCGTCGAATCCCTGATCGGCTACCCGAGCGAGATGACGCACGCCTCGGTGCGCGGCACGGAACTCGAGGTGCCGGACAACGTCATCCGGCTCTCCGTCGGCATCGAGGACGTCTCCGACCTGCTCGCCGACATCGACCAGGCGCTGTCCCGGTAGGCGCTCGCTCCCTGTCGGCGGCGCTCGCGCCATGTCGGCGGCGGGCGCTAGCGTCGAGCCATGGAACAGCGAGTGAGTCTGATCACGTTGGGTGTTGCCGACCTGGAGCGGGCGCGGCGCTTCTACGAGGAGGGGCTGGGCTGGACGCCGACGCAGGCGCTCGACGGCGTCTGCTTCTACCAGCTGCCGGGGATCGCGCTCGGCCTGTTCGGCAGGGATGACCTCGCCGAGGACGCGAAGCACCCGATCGACGGCACGTTCAGCGGCAGCACCATCGCCATCAACCAGCCGTCCGAGGAGGCCGTCGACCGGGTGTTCGCCGAGGCGGAGGCTGCGGGAGCGAGCATCCTGAAGCCGGCGGAGCGCGTGTTCTGGGGCGGATACTCCGGATACTTCGCCGACCTCGACGGTCACGTCTGGGAGGTCGCGTACAACCCGGACTGGACCGTCAACGACGACGGAACGCTCACCATCTGATGCGGTACGTGCTTCTGCCGGGGGCGGGTGGGACCGCATTCGTCTGGCATCGCGTGGTGGAGCAGCTGACCGCCAGGGGGCTGGATGCGGTGGCCGTCGAGTTCGTGACCGGTGACGGCCACGGGCTCTCCGACTACGCGGACGCAGCCGTCGCAGCGGCGGAGGGCGCCGACGATGTCGTGCTGGTTGCACAGTCGATGGGCGGCTTCGCCGCTGCCGTCGCCGCGCAGCGCCTGCCGGTGAGCGGGATCGTGTTCCTCAACGCGATGATCCCCGTGCCCGGCGAGTCGGCCGGAGGCTGGTGGGAGGCGGTCGGTCACGATGCCGCGATGCGCGAGAACGACATCGCGGCGGGGCGCGACCCCGACGCCGAGTTCGACATCGACCTCTACTTCTTCCACGACGTGCCGGAGGAGGAACGCGACGCGCTGGAACAGCAGGAGGGCGAGGCGGACTCCGAGGCGATGTTCGCCGAGCCGTGCGACTTCCCCGGCTGGCCGGACGTGCCGCTCACGGTGATCGCCGGCGACGACGACCGGCTGTTCCCCGCCGCGTTCCAGGAGCGCGTCGCCCGCGAGCGCCTCTCCGTGGATGCGCACCGCGTGCCCGGCGGTCATCTCGCCGCGCTGTCGCATCCAGAGCCGATCGTCGAGCTTCTCCTGACGGCGGGCCGAACGGCGGAATGAGGCCGGCCTGCGCGCGCATGTCAGGTGGGCCTAAACGCTGGGAGAGTGCCCGGCCGGCCCCTCGCGGGGCGCGCATCCCGGGCAGGATGGAAGGCATCGAAGGGGAGTAGTTCCCACCGCCCGAACCGCCGGTTGCGATCCGTCGCACGGTGCGGGGACGGCGACGCGGTTCGTCGACATACTGGCTGGTCACGGAGACCGGCCCGGCGCACCACCCGCACAGCGCAGCCTGCGTGCGGGCGAACGAGACCTTCGGTCGGCCATTCCCGGCGACCGAGTCACCCCTGTGCATTCTTTCGGTCGCCGCCTGTGATCGAAAGGGTCTCCCCGTGTCGAATCCGCACCCTCCCACCGCGTCCGTCTGGCGCCGTCTCGTCCTCCCGCTCGGGATCGTGGCGCTGATCGCCGCCCAGGGCGTCGCCCTGAAGCTGACCGGCGTGCACGTTCCCCCGCTCATCGGGGTGCTCTCGTTCGGCGTCGCGATCGTCGCCGCGGCCTTCGCTCTCGCCTGGGCCGGGGAGGCGGCCGAGGTCGACATCTCAGGCGGTCTCGCCGTCGGACTGCTGGCGATCATCGCGATCCTGCCCGAGTACGCGATCGACCTCTATTTCGCGTTCAGCGCGGGCTCTGACCCGTCTCAAGCTCCGTACGCCGCCGCCAATATGACCGGCTCCAACCGGTTGCTGCTCGGGTTCGGCTGGCCGTTCATCCTGCTGGTGGCGTTCCTCGCGTTCCTGGCAGCGCGTCGCCGCCGGACGCCCGACGATCCGGATGTGCAGGCGAAGCCGTTCGCGATCCGGCTGCCGCACGGCAACCGCGTCGAGCTCGGGCTGCTGCTTGTCGCGTCGGTGCTCACCCTGGTCATCCCGCTGACCGGGCAGATCCACGTCGCGCTTGGTGTCCTGCTGCTCGCGCTCTTCGCCTATTACCTGTGGCGGGTGTCGACCGGCGAGAGTGACGAGCCGGAGCTCGTCGGTGTCGCGCACAGCATCGGCACGCTGCCGACCCGTGCCCGCCGGGCGACGGTCGTGACGATCTTCGTCCTCGCCGCCGTGATCATCCTGCTGCTCGCCGAGCCGTTCGCCACCAGCCTGGTGGAGGGAGGGCGGGCGCTCGGGATCGACGACTTCCTGCTCGTGCAGTGGCTCGCACCGCTCGCCTCCGAGGCTCCGGAGTTCGTGATCGCTGTGCTCTTCGCGCTGCGCGGCAAGGCGGCGATGGGCATCGGCATCCTGCTCGCCAGCAAGGTCAACCAGTGGACGGCGCTGGTCGGGACGCTGCCCATCGCACACCTCATCGGCGGCGGAGGGATGGCCCTGCCGATGGATGCGCGGCAGGTGGAGGAGTTCACGCTGACTGCGACCCAGACCATCCTGGGCGTCGCCATGCTGCTCACGCTCCGGTTCAGCGGGCGCTGGGCGGTCGCCCTGTTCGTGCTGTTCGCCGCGACGTTCGTGTTCACGTCGACCGAGGCGCGACTGATCGTCTCCGCCGTGTACGCCGTGCTCGCCGTCGCCCTGTTCGTCGTGCGGAGGCGGACGCTGCTGCCGACCATCACCGCCCCCTTCCGGTTCGCGAAGCGGGAGGAGCCCGCCGCCCTGGAACCGGAGCGCTCCGCCTAGCTCTGCGTCGTCCGGTTACGTCACAACCTGGAGGTTCCCGCTAGGGGCTGGCCACGGCAGGTGCTGGCGCGGATAGTTGGTCTATGAGGACTTTCGGGGTGGAGGAAGAACTGCTGCTCGTCGACGAGCGCACCGGCGCTCCGATGGCCGTCGCCCCGCAGGCGCTCGCCGCGGCGGAGGCCGACGACGCGCGGGCGAGGAACGGGGCGGAGGAGCCCGGTCCCCAGCTCTCGGCCGAGATCCACCAGGAGATGATCGAGACGCAGACCAGGCCGGTCACCTCCACGGACGAGCTGCTGACCGACATCGTCGCGGGCAGGGAGCGGGCGGACAGGCTGGCCCGCACACTCGGCGCGCGCGCGGTCGCGGTGGGGATGTCGCCGCTGCCGGTCCAGCCGCATCCCACGCAGAAGGACCGCTACGACGAGATGATGCGCCGCTACGGCGCCACCGCGCAGACGACGCTCGTCTGCGGCTGCCACGTGCACGTCGGCATCGAGTCGCGCGAGGAGGGCGTCGCCATCCTGGACAGGATCAGGACCTGGCTGCCGCTGCTGCTCGCCCTGAGCGCAAACTCGCCCTTCGCCGGGGGCGGGGACACCGGATACGCGAGCTTCCGTTTCCTCGCCTGGCACCAGTGGCAGAGCGCTGGCCCGACCGACGTGTTCGGTTCGGTGGAAGAGTACGACAGATTCGAACGGCTGCTCGTCGACACCGAGGTGATCATGGACTACGGCATGGTCTACCTCGACGCCCGCCTGTCGCACAAGCAGCCGACGATCGAGGTGCGCATCGCCGACGTCTGCCTGGATGCGCGGGATGCCGTCGTGCTGGCCGCGATCGTCCGCGCCCTGGTCGACACCGCGGCGGCGGACTGGCACGCCGGGGAGCGCCCATCCGATCTGCCGGCTGCCGCACTGCGCCTGGCCGGGTGGCAGGCGGCGCTGACCGGCGTGCACGGCCGGCTGCCGCATCCCCAGCACGGGGCGGGCGCAGACATCACGGACGCACTGGATGCGCTGGTCGTCCACATCCGGAGGGCGCTGGAGGCCAACGGCGATGCCGCTCTCGTGCACGACGGGCTGGCGAGAATCGTGGCGTCCGGGGGAGGGGCCGGCAGGCAGCGCGCGGCGTTCGCGGTGCGCGGCAGCCTCGAGGATGTGGTGCAGGCAGCGGTGGATGCGACGCACGAGCTGAGTCCGTCCGGCGACGATCTGCCCGTCTCCTGACGGGGTATTGTCCGGGGTATTGACTCCTCACTTGTTTTTTGCAAGTGTTAACGCGTCCGCAGACGGACCGACCTGAGGAGACCACAATGACCGCGATGTTCGTCAACCTGCCGGTGACCGACCTGGAACGCGCGAAGGCGTTCTACACGGCGGTCGGGTTCACCATCAATCCGCTCTTCACCGACCACAACGCGGCCTGCGTCGTCGTCGAGGAGGACCACAGCTACTTCATGATCCTGGTGCGCGAGTACTTCCAGACCTTCACCGACCTGCCGATCGGCGACCCCGCTGTGAACCCGTCCGTGTCGACCGCGATCTTCCTCGACAGCCGCGAGGACGTGGACAAGACCATCGCAGATGGCATCGCCGCCGGCGGCTCCGAGGCACGTCCCGCCTCCGACTACGGCTTCATGTACCAGCGCCAGCTCAACGACCCGGACGGCAACCTCCTCGAATTCGGCTGGATGGACCCGGTCGCCGCCGAGCAGGGACCGGCCGCCGCCGCGAACCAGCAGGCCTGAGGGCGATGGCAGCACGCGACTACGGGCAGTACTCCGGCTTCTCGCAGGCCCTCGAGCTGGTGGGGGAGCGGTGGGCGATGCTCATCGTCCGCGACCTGCTCGTGGGGCCGCGCCGGTACGGGGAGCTCGCGGCCGGGCTTCCGCGCATCCCGAGCAACATCCTCGCCGCGCGGCTGAAGGAGCTGCAGGCGGCCGGGGTGCTGCATCGCGTTCCGCACTCGCGGGTGATCGTCTACGAGCTGACGCCGTACGGCCGGGAGCTCGAACCGGTGGTGCTCGCGCTCGGTGCGTGGGGATTCAAGACCCTGAGCGAGCCGAGGGAGGAGCAGATCATCACGCCGGACTCGATGACGATGGATCTGCGGACCGCGTTCCGCCCGCAGGTCGCCGCCGCCCTGCCGACCACGGCGTACGGTGCGCGGTTCGGGGAGGCCGAGCTGCACATCCGGGTGGACGGCACGACGCTGGATGTGACGCGCGGCGACGGACCGGTCGACCTCGCCTTCTCCACCGGCCCGGACATCCGGAGGCTGATCTCCGGCGAACTCGCCCCGGAGCGGGCGATCGAGACGGGCGTCGTGGAGGTGCTGCGGGGGCGCGGAGACCTGCTCGACCGCTTCGCGAGCACCTTCCACCTGGCCGCCTGAACGGAATCGCGTGACCCTGTGCGCCTGACCGCTACCGTGCGGGCGGGATAGCGCATACTCTTCCGAACATGACCGGGAACCAGCTCGACCACCAGCACGCGGTCTACAGCTATGGCACGACGCCGCTCACGCTCATGTACAGCCCGACGGCGACGGCCGCGTGGGAGGTCTACTACGGCGGGGAGTACCTCGGGCTGATCGAGGAGGTGCGGACCGCCGGCGAGGCGTGGCCGATGTTCGTGGCCAGGCTGCCCGGCGAGGAGGAGGACGCCGGGACCGCCGGGGCCGCGCCATCCAGGGACTGGCGGCTCGCGGTCGAGGTGCTGGCGGTGCACGCCGGGCTCTGAGCGGGCCCCGCGGGCGGGCGCGGGGTCGCGTCAGCAGCCGAGCGTCTGCTCCGGACTCGTGCCGAACCGGAAGCGGTAGTGCGCCTCGAAGGCGTCGACATCGACGAACCCCCATCGCGCCGCCACCGCAGCCACCCCGCCGTGCACGTCGGTCTTCCCCTCGCGCAGGTCGCGGTGGGCGGCGGAGAGCCGCACGCTGTGCAGGTACTGGTCTGCGGTGTACGGCAGGTGCATGTCGAACGCCCTGTCGAGTTCGGGCACGGTGGTGCCCGCCGCGGTGGCGATGTCGTCGACGGTGATGGGCAGCGACGCGTGGTCGTCGATGTAGCCGACGGCCCTCTTGAAGGCGACAGCCCGGGATGCGACGGTCGTGCGCCGCGCCTGGTGATCGCCAGTCAGTGGGAACGCCTCGATGGTCGCTATGGCCAGCTGGCGATAGATGGATGCGCGGACCAGGTCGTTCTCGAACGCCTCCGTCAGCGTGGTCTGCCTGGCCAGTCGCGCCACCGCGAGCCAGTGCTCGCCCAGCGCCCTGGTGACGGGGAGCGCCGAATCGAAGCGCATGGTCACTCCGTCGCCGAACTGCGCTGCGGCCGTCGCGGCCAGGCTCTCGACGGTGATGCTCACCGCGCTCACGTCCGCGTGGGAGACCGAGGCGTCGAGCCGCCGGCCGGGCTGGAAGATCGCGGGACTCTGACTGAGGTCCCCCTCTTCGCCACCCGTCCGCCAGAGGTAGCTGCCGACGACGGACGCGACCGTGAAGAACGGCAGCTCGGCCGCGCACTCCACGTCGCCGTCGAACAGGTGGCGGGCGACGACGAAACGATTCTCGCCGTGCACCTCCTCGGCGTACCGGAGGCCGTTGGTGTGCGGGTCCGTGCCGAGCACGATGGAGGCGTACGTGGCCTGCAGTTTCGCCTCGGCCGTGTCGACGTCGCGCGTGACAGTGGAGTCGTGAAACGTCTCAGACACCTGTGTCTCCTTGCACGTGCGGTCCTGCGGTCGAAATGCAAGCATACGTCTCCGTGCGGCGACATTCTGCCGATGTCGGCGGCCACCGCCATGATGGAGGAATGACGGACAGCGGGCCATCGATCGCGCGCGCCCGCGGCGCGACACCGGATGCACCGCCTGGCGCCACACACGGGCATCTCGGCGTCGCAGGGGGCACCGCCCTCTACGTCGCCGCCGTGCTCGGCACGGGCATCCTGGTGCTGCCGGCGCTCGCCGCGTCGGTCGCCGGCCCTGGCTCGATCATCGCCGTCGCGGCGCTCGCCGTCATCTCCATCCCGCTGGCTGCGACGTTCGCCGCTCTCGCCAGGCGGCATCCGGATGCGGGTGGTGTCGCCACGTTCGCCCGCCGCGCGTTCGGGCCGACCGCTGCCCGTGTCATCAGCTACTGGTTCTTCTTCGGCACGCCGATCGGTGCGCCCATCGCGGCCCTGATGACGGCGAGATACGTGGTCGCCGTGATCGGCGGGGATGCGCTGACCACCGTGCTGATCGCCATCGGACTGATGGTGATCCCGGTGATCGTCACGGCGTTCGGCGTACGCTTCGCCGGCTGGTTGCAGCTCGTCCTGTCCGCTGCCCTGGTGGCCGTGCTCGTGTTCGTGCTCGCGGCCGCCGTCCCGCACTCCGATCCGGCCAACCTGCAGCCGCTGCTCCCGCACGGCTGGGAGGGCGTCGGGCTCGCGATGAGCCTCTACATCTGGGCGTTCGCCGGGTGGGAGGCCGTGGCGGGGATCGGCGGCGAGTTCCGCAACCCGCGGCGGGACATCCCGCGGGCGACAGCGCTGGCGCTGGTGATCGTCTCTGCGGCGTATCTGGCCATCCAGACGGTGACGGTGCTCGTGCTCGGCGACGCGGCTTCGACGAGTGCCGTGCCGCTGCTCGACCTCGTGACGGTGTCGTCCGGCCCGGGCGGCGGGGTGGTGGTGGCCGTGATCGCCGCCATCGTGGTCACCGGGGTGTTCAACGCCTACCTCGCCGCGTTCAGCAAGCTGGGCGCCGCGATGGGCAGAGACGGCGACCTGCCGCGTTGGTTCGGCAGGGGAGCCGAGAACGGCGGGATCGCCCGGCGCGGCCTGCTCCTGTCCGCGGTGATCATGGCCGCGTACTCCGCACTGGTCCTCGCGAGCGGCGACCTGCAGCCGTTCATCCTGGTGCACACCAGCATCGCGGCGGCCGTGTATGCGCTCGGCGTCGCGTCGGCGCTCGTGCTGCTGCCGCGCTGGTCGCTCGGGTGGTGGATGTCCCTCGCCTCCTGCGTCTTCGCCGCCGGTCTTCTCCTGCTCGCCGGCTGGCACCTCGTCTTCCCGCTCGTCCTCGCCGTCGCCGCCCTCCTCATCCGCCCCCGCCGCGGGAGCGGGAGCGCGCGTGGGCGGAGCGCATAATGAGGGAATGACGCACGACGACGCTGCGAGCCGGGCCGCCAGCATGCGCGATGTCGCGCGGGTGGCGGGGGTCTCGCACCAGACGGTGTCGCGCGTCCTGAACGGGCACCCGAGCATCCGGGACTCGACGCGCGAGCGGGTCGTGCGGGCGATGGATGAACTGCACTACCGGCCCAACCGCGCCGCACGGGCGCTCGTCACCGCCCGATCGAACACGATCGGCGTGCTCGCCGCCTCCGCCGCCGCGCTCTACGGGCCGGTGTCGAGCATGGGCGCGATCCAGACGGCGGGTCGCGAGGCCGGGTACTACGTGGCGGTCGCCCAGCTCGCCGACCTCACCGAGGAGAGCATCGCCGACGGGATCGACCATCTGCTCGCCCAGGCGGTGGAGGGGATCGTCGTGATCGCGCCGCAGGAGCGGGTGCTCGACCTCATCGCCTCCACCGGGCTGGATGTGCCGTACGTGACCATGCAGGCGGGCGACCAGTATGCGGAGAGAGAACTCTCCGTCGACCAGCTCGCCGGGGCCCGCGCTGCAACCCGCCACCTGATCGACCTCGGCCACCGCAGGATCGTGCACGTCTCCGGGCCGCTCGGCTGGATCGAGGCGCAGGCCAGGCTGCGCGGCTACCAGGACGAGCTACGCGCATCCGGCCTCGACGTGCTTTCCCCGATCCGCGGCGACTGGACGGCGCAGTCCGGCTACGCGGCAGGGGAGGAGCTGCTCGCCGACCCGGCCATCACGGGCGTGTTCGCCTCCAACGACCAGCTTGCCCTCGGCATCATGCACGTCGCCCGCGACCGCGGAAGGGACATCCCGGGCGACCTGAGCGTGGTCGGTTTCGACGACATCCCGGAGGCCGCCCACTTCTGCCCTCCGCTCACGACAGTCAGGCAGGATTTCGCCGAGCTCGGCCGCCGCTGCGTCGCCCGGCTGGTGGCCGAGATCGAGTCGACCGCCGAGCCGCACCCCGGCAACGTGCAGCCCGCGCTGATCGTGCGCGCGTCCACGGCGCCGCCGCGCTGAACGCGTCAGTCCTCCTCCTCGGTCGCGCCGTCCAGCCACCTCCGCGGCCCAGGCCCGCTGCCGCCGAGCTCGTCCGACGGGTTCTGCAGCGCGCAGGTGCGCAGGCTGAGGCACCCGCATCCCATGCACCCGGTGAGGTCGTCGCGCAGATGCTCCAGGTCTCTGATCCGTTCGTCGAGCGCATCCCGCCACAGCCGGGAGAGCCGTGCCCAGTCCTTCTTCGTCGGCGTCCTGCCCTCCGGCAGCGAGTCGAGCGCGAGGCGGATCTCGGCGAGCGGCACGCCCACCCGCTGCGACACCCGGATGAACGCCACCCGCCGCAGGACATCGCGCCGGTATCGCCGCTGGTTGCCCGCCGTCCGCTCGCTGCTGATCAGGCCCTGCCGCTCGTAGAAGTGCAGGGCGGAGACGGCGACGCCGCTGCGGGAAGCGATGTCGCCGACGCTGAGGATCGGTTCGGAAGGAGTCATTGACCTCAACCGTAGTTGAGGTCCTAGGCTCGCACCATGACCACTGACGACCGCGAACGCACAAGCACGCCCCTGCAGCAGGGAGCCGCGGTCGCCGACCTCCCGCCTCCCGGCGGCGTCCTGAGCGCCCGCTATCGCTGGGTCAGCATCGGGATGTGCGCGCTCATCATGCTCGCGGCGTTCGAGGCGCTCGCGGTCACCACGATCATGCCGACGGTGAGCCGCGAACTCGACGGCGCGAGCCTCTACGCGTTCGCCTTCGCCGGACCGCTCGCCGTGAGCGTCGTCGGCATGGTGCTCGCCGGGGCGTGGTGCGACAGGGGAAGTCCCCGCAACGCGCTGTTCGCCTCGGTCGGGATGTTCGTGGCCGGGCTGCTCGTGGTGGGCACCGCCCAGAACATGGGCGTCTTCGTCGCCGGCCGGCTCATCCATGGGTTCGGCGGCGGCGCACTGACGGTGGCGCTGTACGTGATCGTCGCGCGGGTGTACCCGCCGAACCTGCACGCCAAGATCTTCGCCGGGTTCGCGGCGGCCTGGGTGATCCCGTCGCTCGTCGGTCCGCTGATCGCGGGAGCGCTCGCGGAGTCGGTCGGCTGGCGCTGGGTGTTCCTCGGTGTCGTCGGGCTCGCTGTCCTCGCCATGCTGATGGTCGTGCCCGCCATGCGCGGTGTACACCGGCCGGACGAGGGGGAGGAGCGCCCGCCGCTCGACCTGCGGCGCATCGGCTGGGCGGTGCTGGTCGCCGTCGCGGTGCTCGCGCTCAACCTGACCGCGGAGGCCCGCGGACCCGTGCAGTGGATCGCACCCGTCTTCGCGGTCGCTGTCGCGATCGTCGCCATCCGGCCGCTGCTGCCGCCGCGCGCCTTGCGCGCCGCCCGGGGGCTGCCGAGCGTGATCCTCGTGCGTGCCCTCGTCGCCGCGACGTTCTTCGCGGCCGAGGTCTACGTGCCGCTGCTGCTGGTGACCGAGTTCGGGCTCACCGCGGCCCTGTCCGGCCTCGCGCTGACGGCGGCCGGGGTGAGCTGGGCGGCGGCGTCGTGGGTGCAGGGCCGGTTCCCCGCCATCGGCAACCGGCTGGCGGCCCGCCTCGGCTCGATCGGGCTGAGCGTCGCGATCGCCTCGCTGCTGCTGACCGCGCTGCTGCACCTGTCTCCAGTGGTCGTGGTGGTCGGCTGGGCGTTCGCCGGTGCCGGCATGGGGATCCTCTACCCGCGCCTCGGTGTGCTGACGCTCGAGTACTCCACCACGGAGAACCAGGGCTTCAACAGCTCGGCGCTCTCCATCGCGGACGCGATCGGCTCCGCGATCTCGCTCGCCGCGACCGCGATCGTGTTCGCCGCGCTCTCCGGGCTGGGCGGCGCGTGGCCGTTCGTCGGGGCGTTCGCCTTCACGGGCATCCTGTGCCTGGCGTCGTGGGTCGCCGGGCCACGCATCCTGGTGTCGCGCCGCTGACGCGCGCCCTCACAGACTCGTCGCGGCGGCGCCGGACGGCTCCCGAACCGCGGGGCCGAGCGACAGCCGTCCGCCGCCGCGACGATACGCGGTCGCCGTCCGTGCGACACGCCCGGTTCACCTGGCGTCCCCCTGTTGAAACGCTGAGTGGATACTGTCATTTCCGTTCAGAGAGAGGACACCCATGTTCCCCATCGCCCTGGCCGCCGACGGCCTGATCGCCACCGAGACCACCGCATACAACCCGGTGCCGTCCATCATCGGCGGCCTCATCGGATACATCCTTGTCGTCATCGCCCTGTGGCCCGTTTTCACCAAGGCGGGCAAGCCGGGCTGGGGCGCGCTCATCCCGATCTACAACACCTACCTGCTGGTGAAGATCGGTGGATTCCACGGTGCGCTGGTGATCCTGTACTTCATCCCGATCGTCAACATCATCGTCGCGATCATCGTCGCGCTCGGCGTCGGCCGCGCGTTCGGCAAGGGGGCCGCCTTCAGCATCTTCCTGCTCTGGCTGTTCGCGATCATCGGCTACTTCATCGTCGGCTACGGCAGCTCGCAGTACGTCGGCCCCGGCGGACGTCGCGAGGCGGTCACCGCGTAAGCACGCGAGAACGAAACGGAGAAGGTGCGGTCGGGAGTCCCGGCCGCACCTTTCTCGTTCGTGCCGCTTCTGTTTCGGGCCGCTAGGTCAGCGCACCGCGACCGGCTCCGGCGCATCGACGGCACGGGATGCGCCATCCAGCCCCAGCCGGTCGGTCGGCACGTGCGCCGTCTCGCGCGCCGTGAGCGCCGCGGCGGAGGCCAGCACGGCGATGCCCGCCGTGAAGAGCGAGATGACCACCCAGCCGTTCTCGCCGGTGCCGCCGAGTGCGGTGACGATGCTCGGGGTGAACCCGGCGGCCAGGAAGCCGAGCTGGGTGCCGATCGCGACGCCGGAGAACCGGACGCGCCGCGAGAACATCTCGTTGTAGAACGCCGGCCAGACCGCGTTCGACGCCGCGTACCCGCAGGAGAACGTCGCGACCGAGAGCACGAAGACGATGAGCATGTTCGGCTGCGACATCGACACCAGATAGAACGGCATGAGCGCGGCGCTCGCCAGCGCACCGTAGACGAACACGGGCTTGCGGCCGATCCGGTCGGCGAGCATCCCGAACAGCGGCTGGGTCGCGATGGCGACCGCGTTGGCCGCGACGACGAGCCAGAGGGTGAGTTCCTTGTCGACGCCGACGCTGATCCCGTATGCGATGGCCAGGCTGCCGAACACGGTCGACACGGCGGCGATGGTCGCGCAGAGCACGACGCGGAGCACATCCCGCCAGTGGTCGCGCAGCAGGTCGGCCACCGGCAGCTTGGCCAGTTCGCCGTTGTTCTTCGCGCTCTCGAACTCCGGGGACTCCGGCAGCGAGCGGCGCACCACGAACGCGATCACGACCACGAGCGCCGACAGCCAGAACGGGATGCGCCAGCCGATCGAATACGTGAACTCGTCCGGCGCGGCCAGGATCGGGATGAACGCGAGCGCTGCCAGAATCTGGCCGCCCTGCGTGCCGGTGAGCGTCCAGGAGGTGAAGAACGCCCTGCGGTTCTCCGGCGCGTGCTCGAGCGTCATCGAGCTGGCGCCCGCCTGCTCGCCGGCGGCGGAAAGGCCCTGCATCAGCCGGCAGAGCACCAGGAGCACCGGGGCGAACCAGCCGATGGCCGAGAAGGTCGGCAGGCAGCCGATGATGAAGGTCGACATGCCCATCAGGACGAGGGTGAAGACGAGCACCTTCTGGCGCCCGATCCTGTCGCCGAAGTGGCCGAGGAAGATGGCGCCGATGGGGCGCGCGATGTACGCGAACCCGAACGTCGCGAACGACATCACCTGCGCGTTCGTGTCGGCGTCCGGGAAGAAGACGTGCGGGAAGATCAGCGCCGCCGCCGTTCCGAAGATGAAGAAGTCGTAGTACTCGACCGCGGAGCCGAGGAAGCTGGCCACGGCCGCACGCCGCGGCGTCTTGCTGGGGGAGGTGCTGGGGGGAGGGGCGGTTGTCGTCATTGAATCGTCCTCGCGTACGTCAGAGTGAATGCTTCACACAACTTAAATGCTGCATGAATCATACGGTACGTTAGAAAGGTGACGGGGTCGGTGTCAACTGAATCCCAACATCCAATTTCTGCAGCGAGGAGGCGCAATGAGCGTGGTAGGCGAGTCGTATCTCGTGGGACTGATCGGCGACGGCGTTCTCCCGTCGCTCACCCCACCCATGCACGAAGCGGAGGGCGACGCACACGGGATGCGCTACCTCTACCGCCCGCTGGACTTGGCCGTCCTGGGCAGGCGCGCCGACGAGGTCGGAGCGATCATCGCGGAGGGCAGGGCGCTCGGCTTCTCCGCCTTCAACGTCACCCACCCGTGCAAGCGGGAGGTGCTCTCCGCCCTGGATGAGGTCGATCCGGTGGCCGCAGGGGTGGGTGCAGCGAACACGGTGCTCATCGTCGACGGGAAGCTGGTCGGCCACAACACGGACGTCACCGGGTTCGCGTCGGCGCTCGCCGCCGGTCTGCCGGGAGCGGGCCTCGGCTCTGTGGTGCTGATCGGCGCGGGAGGTGCCGGCGGGGCCGTCGCCCACGCGCTGCTCGGCGCCGGGGTCGCGCGTCTCGCGATCGTGGACGTCGTCCCCGCCTCCGCGGCCAGGCTCGCCGCGGACACCGCCGCCGCCTTCCCGGCGGCACGGGTCTCCTCAGCGGCCCCCGCCGACCTCGCGGCCCTCCTCGCCGACGCGGACGGCCTCGTCAACGCGAGCTTCGTCGGCATGCACTCGCACCCGGGCATCCCGGTGGACGCGACGCTCCTGCATCCCGGTCTCTGGGTGGCGGACATCGTCTACCGGCCCGTGGTCACCGAGCTCGTCGCCGCGGCACGCGCAGCGGGGTGCCGCGTGCTCGACGGCGGGCAGATGGCCGTCGGCCAGGCGGCGGACGCCTTCCGCCTCATCACCGGCCGCGAGCCGGACAGGGCCAGGATGCACGCCCACTTCCTCGACCTCGTGGCGCAGGGCCGCTGATGCGCACCTCCATCGCCACGGTCTGCCTCTCCGGCACCATCGTCGACAAGCTGCACGCGGCGGCCGACGCCGGTTTCGACGCGGTGGAGATCTTCGAACCAGACCTGGTGGTGGCCCAGCAGTCGCCGGAGGAGCTGCGCGCGCTGAGCGACAGGCTCGGGCTCGAGCTGTCGCTGTACCAGCCGTTCCGGGATGCGGAGGGCGTCAGCGACGACGCCTTCCGTGCCGTGCTCCACCGCGCGGAGGCCAAGTTCGAGCTGATGGAGCGGCTCGGCATCGACACGGTGCTCGTGTGCAGCAACGTGGCCACAGCGACCGTCGACGACGACGCCGTCTCCGCCTCCCAGCTGGCGCGGCTGGCGGACAGGGCGGCGGCGCGCGGGATGCGCATCGCGTACGAGGCCCTCGCCTGGGGCCGCTTCGTGGACGACTACCGCCGCTCCTGGCGGATCGTGGAGCTGGCAGGACACGAGGCGCTCGGCGTCTGCCTGGACAGCTTCCACATCCTGTCGCGCGGGCACGACCCGGCCGGGATCGAGAGCATCCCCGGCGAGAAGGTGTTCTTCGTGCAGCTGGCCGACGCCCCACTGCTGTCGCTGGATGTGCTCTCCTGGAGCCGTCACCACCGTCTCTTCCCCGGCGAGGGCGGCTTCGACCTGCCCGCGTTCCTCGCGCACGTCGTGCGCGGCGGCTATCGCGGTCCCCTGTCGCTCGAAGTGTTCAACGACACCTTCCGCCAGACCGACGCGTGGCGCACGGCCCGGCACGCGCACCGGTCGCTGCGCGTGCTCGAAGACGCGACGGCGCGGCTGCTGGCGAGCGCGCCCGGCGGCGCGGCCGATTCCGCCGCGGCCGATCCCGCAGCGCAGGACCTCGCCACCGTCACCGCCGTGCCGGAGCCGCGCGGCTTCGACTTCGTGGAGATCAAGGCCGAGAACACCGACGCCGTCGCCGCCCTGCTGGACCAGCTGGGGTTCGCGTTCGCCGGGCAGCACAGGACGAAGGAGGTGCGCCTCTGGTCGCAGGGCGGTGCCAGGGTGATCCTCAACGAGCAGCAGGCGCGCGGCCGTGAGCCGTCCATCGCCGCGGTGGGTCTCGACGTCGCAGACCCGGCGGCGGCAGCGTCGCGGGCGGCGGCGCTGAGCGTGCCTCGCGCGTTCCGCCGCACGAGCGCCCAGGATCAGGACCTCCCCGCCGTGGTCGCCCCGGACGGCACCGAGATCTTCTGGTCGACCCGGACGCCAGGATCCGCGGCTCCGGACTGGGTGGCCGAGTTCACCGGGGGCTTCGGCGCAGGAGACGCGGCCATCCGCGGCATCGACCACGTCAACCTCGCCCAGCCCGCCGCCGATTTCGACGAGGCCGTGCTGTTCTACGGAAGCCTGCTCGCGCTGCGGCCGTCGGCCACGACCGAGGTGGCCGGCCCTGTCGGGCTGGTCCGCAGCCAGGTGGTCCGCTCGCGGGACGGGGGCGTGCGGTTCGCGCTCAACGTCGCTCCGTCGCTGTCCGAGCGCGACGCGACCCCGGATGCGCAGCCCTTCGCCCAGCACGTCGCCATCTCCTGCTCGGACGTGGTCGGACTGGCCAGGCGTGCGCGGGAGCGGGGCCTGCGGTTCCTGCCCGTCCCGGCCAACTACTACGAGGACCTCGCCGCACGCTTCGACCTCGGCGCGGAGCGGATCGCCGAACTGCGCTCGCTCGACCTGCTCTACGACCGCGACGCGGACGGCGAGTTCGTGCACTTCTACACGCCGACGCTCGGCAGCGTCTTCATCGAGCTGGTGCAGCGGGTCGGCGGATACGACGGCTACGGCGCTGGCAACGCCCCGGTGCGGATGGCCGCGCAGCACGCCGCGGTCTGAGCGCGGTCGCGCATTCGCCACCGCGCCCGGACCACCCGGCGCTCAGACCCCCGCGGTCGCGCGCGCGTACTGCTCGCGGATCACCGGGCGGGTGTCGACCGCGAGCTCCGGTGCAGCATCCACTGTCCACTCCGGCCGCTCGCCGGTCAGCGCCCACGCGGCCTGCACCGCCGCGCCGTTCGCCACGTACTCGCCCGGCGCCGGCACCACGACGGGAGCGTCGAACACCTGCGCAGCGATGGCGGCGACCGCGCGATTCTGCGCGGCCCCGCCGATCAGGAGCACGCGCTTCTCCCGAACGCCCACCGCGCGCACGGCGTCGAGGCCGTCCGCGAGCCCGCAGAGCATCCCTTCGATGGCGGCGCGGGCGAACGTGGACGGGCGCGTGCTCGCGATGGTGAGCCCGTGGATGCTCGCCGTGGCGTCCGGCAGGTTCGGGGTGCGCTCTCCCTCGAAGTACGGCACGAGGACGACGCCTTCCGCGCCGGGCTCGGCGGACAGCGCGAGGTCGGCCAGCTCGTCGAAGTCGACGGAGAGTAGGCCGGAGATGGAGCTGAGCACGCGGGCCGCGTTGAGCGTCGCGATCAGCGGCAGGCTGAGCCCGCTGGCGTCTGCGAAGCCTGCGACCGTTCCGCTCTCGTCGGACACGGGGGCATCGGTCACCGCGAACACCGTTCCGCTGGTTCCGATGGAGACGACCACATCGCCGTCAGCGGCACCGAGCCCGAGCGCTGCGCCCGCGTTGTCGCCGGCGCCAGGTCCCACCAGGACGCCGGACGGGGTGCGTCCGGCCGACGCCGCAGGCCCGAGCACCCGCGGGAGCACGATGCCGTCGCCGGCCGCGCCTGCCTCCCGGGCCGCGCGGCCGAAAGCGCGCGAAAACAGGTCGAGATCGTACGCCCCGGATGCAGCGCCCCAGTATGCGGTGCCGCTCGCGTCCGAGCGATCGGTCGTCAGCGCGTCGAGGTCGGGGCCGAGCTCGCTCTCGCCCTCCGGGCCGTAGCCGAGCAGACGCCAGGTGAGCCAGTCGTGGGGGAGCGCGACCGCTGCCACGCGTTCCGCGTTCGCCGGCTCCGCGTCGCGCAGCCAGCGCAGCTTGGTCGCCGTGAAGGAGGCGACGGGGACGACGCCGACGCGGGCGGCGTATTCGGCGGCTCCGACCTCGTCGATGAGGTCGCGGGCGGCCTGGGCGGAGCGGGTGTCGTTCCAGAGCAGGGCGTCGCGGACGACCCGGCCCTGCGCATCCAGTGTCACCATGCCGTGCTGCTGCCCGGCGATGGACACCGCTGCCACGTCGTCGAGTCCGCCGGCCTCCTCGATGGCCTGCTGCAGGGCGGCCCACCAGGCGGCGGGATCGACCTCGGTGCCATCGGGATGCGCGGCACGCCCGTACCGCACGACGGCTCCCGTTTCGAGGTCGCGCACGACCACCTTGCAGCTCTGCGTCGATGAGTCGACTCCGGCGACCAGCGTCATCCGCTCTGTCCTTTCCGATGAATGGGGGAGAGGGGCGCCCGGTTCGCGGGCGCCCCTCGAGGTGTTTCAGGTGTGATTCAGTCGCTTTTCAGCGGCTTCAGCGAGCGCCGAGCAGGTGCTCAAGCGCCAGCTGCTGCAGCCGCACGAAGCCGAAGCCCTTGCCGCCGAAGTACGCGTCGGCGTCGAAGTCCTCGTACGAGGCGCGGTCGGCCAGCAGGTCGTCGTAGCTCTCGCCATCGGCCAGCGTGGTCTGCGCGAGCTGGGTGACGCGCGACGCCTCGAGCGCCTCCTGCACCTCGGGGTCGGCGCGGAACGCCTGCGCGCGCTCCTTGAGGAGCAGGTAGGTGCGCATGTTCGCCGCTGCGGAGTCCCAGACGCCGGTGATGTCCTCGGTGCGCGACGGCTTGTAGTCGAAGTGGCGGGGGCCGTCGTACGACGGGCCGCCGTTCGGGCCGCCGTTCTCGAGCAGGTCGACCAGCGCGAACGCGTTCTGCAGGTCGCCGTGACCGAAGACCAGGTCCTGGTCGTACTTGATGCCGCGCTGACCGTTGAGGTCGATGTGGAACAGCTTGCCCTGGTAGAGCGCCTGGGCGATGCCTGCCGCGAAGTTCAGGCCGGCCATCTGCTCGTGTCCGACCTCCGGGTTCACGCCGACCAGCTCGGGGCGCTCCAGCGTCTCGATGAACGCCATCGCGTGGCCGACCGTCGGGAGGAGGATGTCGCCGCGGGGCTCGTTCGGCTTCGGCTCGATGGCGAAGCGGATGTCGTATCCCTTGTCGGTGACGTACTGGCCGAGCAGGTTGACGGCCTCGCGGTAGCGCTCCAGCGCGGCGCGGATGTCCTTGGCGGAGTCGTACTCCGCACCCTCGCGGCCACCCCACATGACGAACGTCTTGGCGCCGAGCTCGGCGGCCAGGTCGAGGTTGCGGAGCACCTTGCGCAGCGCGAAGCGGCGAACGGCGCGGTCGTTGGAGGTGAAGCCGCCGTCTTTGAAGACCGGAGCACTGAACAGGTTGGTGGTCACCATCGGGACGATCACGCCGGTGTCGGCGAGCGCGCCCTTGAGGCGGTCGATCTGCTTCTGGCGCTCGGCGTCGGTGGAGCCGAAGGCGAAGAGGTCGTCGTCGTGGAAGGTCAGACCGTATGCGCCGAGCTCGTTGAGCTTGGTGACGGCCTCGACGACGTCGAGCTGCGGGCGGGTGGGGCCGCCGAACGGGTCGGTGCCGTTGTATCCGATGGTCCAGAGTCCGAACGAGAACTTGTCCTCGCGCGTGGGTGTGGCAGTCATAGCAGTTTCCTTCAGTTGTTCGATGGGATGGAGATCTGAATGCGATCGGTGGTTCGGTCGATGGTGATCGGGGTGGCCGTGTCGCCGACACGGACCAGGTAGTCGCCGCTGAAGCCGGAGACGGCGACGCGTCCGTTCTCGTCGGCGATGGTGGTGGTGGGGCTCAGCCACCACTCATCGGCGATGAGCCTGCGCAGCGCCTCGTACGACGGCTTGGGCGTCCCGTCCGCGCGGACCAGGCCGATCGGCGCGCCGAGCCACGCATCGGCGTCGGTGAGACCCCAGTACGTGATCGCTTCGACGGAGGGATGCGCGACCAGCGACCGGTAGTGCCGCACCAGTTCGTCGGCCTGCCGCTCTTCGCCCTCCGGCGTCGACGGCCACTCGGGGATCTGGTAGTCGTTGAGGTCGACGATGTCGGCCGGCATGAGGTGCCCGGACACCAGCGACGTCTCCGTCAGGTGCAGGGGAAGGCCGTAGCGGGCGAACCGGTCGACCGTCGCGAGCACGGCGTCCTCGCCCCAGTAGCCCTGGTGCATGTGGGTCTGCAGGCCGATGGCGTCGATCGGGATGCCGGCCTCCAGCACGCCCTCGATCAGGCACTCGTACGCGGTCGACAGGTCGAAGTCGTTGAGCACCAGCTTCACGTTCGGGTTGGCGGCGCGGGCCTCCTCGAACGCCATCCGGATCATGGCGATGCGTCCCTTGGCGCGGGCGAGTGGGGTGATCGCGTTGTCGCCGTTGTCGAACACCGGCATGATGACGACCTCGTTGATGGCGTCCCAGGTGTCGATCAGGCCATCGAAGTCGTGCACCTCGCGGCGGATGCGCTCGCGCTGCAGTCGCTCGACCTCGTCGAGCGGCAGGCCCAGCAGCCAGTCCGGCTGCACCGTGTGCCAGACCAGCGGGTGGCCCTTGAGCGCGACGCCGCGGTCGCGGAACCAGCGGGCGGTGAGCTGCAGCCTGGCGGTGTCGGGCTCTCCGCGGCGCGGCTCGAAGCGGCCCCAGTAGAACGGGAGCGTCGCGGTGTTGAACACGCCGGTGTACAGCTCGGCGAGACGTTCGTCCGCCTCGTTCCCCTCCCCGTTCGCCAGGCCGATGAAATCGAAGCCGATGTTGCCGAAGCCGAACGCGTGCCTGTTCTGCTCGACGGTGACCGCGGCACCGGCCAGCGGCTCTCCTCGCGCATCCAGGACCGTGACGACGGCCTGGTGGATGCGGTGGGCCGGCGCCGTGGTCGACGGCTCGGCTGCGGAATAGATCGACACTGATTCACTCTCGAAGGGGAATTGTTGTTTCTAAGAACATATCAGCGAGAGCGGCCGATGGGAAATGCGAATTTCTCAGACGGTCGGGGCGGGACCCGTGCTCGCGCGGACGACCAGCTCGGCAGGGAGGTGCACGCCGGAGGCGACGGGCTGCCCGTCCAGGAGGGCGAGCAGCATCTGCAGCGCACGCTCTCCGAGTTCGTGCAGCGGCTGCGCGACGGTGGTCAGCGGCGGGGTGGAGTTCGCCGCATCCGGGATGTCGTCGAAGCCGACGATCGAGAGATCGTCCGGCACCCGCAGACCCAGCTCCCTGGCGACGGTGAGCACGCCGATCGCCGAGGTGTCGTTGGCGGCGAAGACCGCCGTCGGCCGGTCCGGCCTGTCCAGCAGCTCGCGCGCCACGACGGCGGACTGTGCCGCGGAGTACTCGCCGTACAGCACCAGATCCTGGTCGAACGGGATGCCCGCCTCCTGGAGCGCCTGGCGGTAGCCGTCCTCGCGGAGCTGGGCGGAGGCCAGATCCCGTCGGCCACGGATGTGCGCGATCCTGGTGTGCCCCAGCCCGATCAGGTGACGGACGGCGACGAGCGCGCCTCCCACGTTGTCCGAGTCGATCGTCGCCGGGCCGCCCTGCCCGGTGTGCGGGTCGATCGCCACGACCGGGATGGACGAGCTCGGGATGAGCGTGGTGGGCGTCACGATGATCGCCCCGTCGATGAGCGTGCCGGCCAGGCGGGACAGCGACTTGCGCTCCCACCCGACGCTGCTCACGCCGGAGACGAGCCCGGTGTACGCGAGCAGCTCGTATCCCGTGCCGGTGGCGGCGACCGAGATGCCCTTCAGCAGCTCGACGGAGAACGGCTCGAACTCGGCGACGAGGATGCCGATGACGTTGGTGCTGCGCCTGCGCAGGCTGCTCGCGACGAGCGACGTCTCGTAGCCGAGCTCGTTCACCACCTCCATCACGCGCTGGGAGGTGGTGGCCGCGACGCCGTAGCGTTCGTTGACCACCTTGGAGACGGTGGACACCGAGACCCCTGCCGCACGGGCGACGTCGTTGATCGTCACCCTGCCGAAGGCGGCGGGGTCGAGTTCCGTGGACATAGTGGACACAGTACCGTGCGCCCAGCGGTTTTCCAGGTTTGCAGCGACATTTCGATAACGTTGTCGAAAACGTTATCGACATCGTTTGACAAATCACAGGATGGGATGCGAAGCTCTCGGCGGGCGGACGAATGTGCGTCAATGAGGACAACCAAGGAGTTTCCACAATGAAGAGGAAAATTCGAGCGGCGGGCTTGCTCGCACTCGTCGCGAGCACAGCCCTTCTCGCAACGGCGTGTAGTGGCGACGGCGGCAACTCTGCTGACGGCAAGGTCACGATGACCTTCTGGCACAACTCCACCACCGGACCGGGCAAGGCGTACTGGCAGCAGACGGTCGCGGACTTCGAGAAGGCCAACCCCAACGTCACGATCAAGATCCAGTCCATCCAGAACGAAGACATGGACGGCAAGCTGCAGACCGCGCTGAACTCCGGCGACGGCCCCGACATCTTCATGGCACGCGGTGGCGGAAAGCTCGCCGACGTCGTCGCAGCAGGTCAGGCGATGGACATCAGCGACAAGATCGACTCCGCGACCAAGTCGGCGGTCAGCGAGGGCGTCCTGAACTCGTTCGCGGTCGACGGCAAGATCTACGGCATGCCGACCGCTGTGCTCCCCGGCGGCATCTACTACAGCCAGGACCTCTACAAGGCAGCGGGCGTCACCTCGACGCCGACCACCATCCCCGAGCTCGAGGCGACGGTCGAGGCCGTCAAGAAGACCGGCGTTCAGCCGATCGCTCTCGGTGGCAAGGACGCATGGCCCGCAGCGCACTGGTACTACTTCTTCGCCCTCCGCGAGTGCTCGCAGGACACGATGAACAAGGCGGCCAAGTCGCGCAGCTTCGACGACAACTGCTGGCTCAAGGCCGGTGAGGACCTCCAGTCCTTCGCCGCGACGAAGCCGTTCAACGACGGCTTCCTGACCACCACCGCACAGCAGGGCGCAGGCAGCTCCGCCGGTCTCGTCGCCAACCACAAGGCGTCGATGGAACTGATGGGCGCCTGGGACCCGGGAGTGATCGCATCCCTCACCCCCGACCAGAAGCCGCTGGCTGACCTCAGCTGGTTCCCGTTCCCCGCGATCGACGGCGGCAAGGGCAAGGCTGACGCGATGATGGGTGGCGTCGACGGCTTCACCTGTGCAGCGAAGGCTCCGAAGGAGTGCCCGGAGTTCCTCAACTTCTTCATGCAGAAGAAGTACCAGGAAGGTTACGCGACCGCGTTCCAGACCCTCCCGGCGAGCAAGGACGCCCAGGATGTCGTCACCGACCCTGCACTGAAGTCGATCCTCGAGGCATACAACAAGGCACCGTACGTGTCCGTCTGGCTCGACACCCTCTACGGCCAGAGCGTCGGTAACGCCCTGAACGCCGGGGTCGTCGACATGCTCGCAGGCAAGGGCAGCCCGGAGGCGATCGTCAAGGCCGTCAACGACGCCGGAGCCAAGGGGTAGTTCTCGATCATGAGTGAGTCCCTCGGTGCAAAGTCGGTCATCGACGAGCAACCAGCTCCGAGCGTTCGCACAAGCGGGGGTGACGCCGTCGTGGCGTCACCCCCTGTGCGGTCGCGTCCCCCGCGACGCCGCAGAGGCGGTGGCTGGCGTCAGCGAGCCGAGATCGCCCTGCTGGCCGGTCCCGCGATCATCATGTTCCTGGCGTTCGTCATCTTCCCGGTGGTGCTCGCCGCGTACTACGGCTTCTTCAAGTGGAAGGGCTACGGAGCCCCGACGGACTTCGTGGGGCTCAACAACTACCTGATCATCTTCCAGGACAAGACGTTCCAGGACGCCTTGACGCACAACGGGATCATCCTGGTGCTGTCCCTGGTCATGCAGGGGCCGGTGGCGATCGTCCTCGCCCTGCTCCTCAACCAGAAGATCCGCGGGCGCACCATCATCCGCGTCCTGATCTTCGTGCCGTACGTGATCTCCGAGGTCATCGTCGGAACCGGCTTCAGCCTGATGCTGCAGAGCGCAGGCGCGGTCAACGACCTGCTGCAGAGCATCGGCCTCGGTGCGTTCAAGCAAGACTGGCTGTCCGACCCGAACATCGCGATCTGGTCGCTGATGTTCATCATCTCGTGGAAGTACATCGGCTTCGCCGTGATCCTCTTCCTCGCCGGAATGCAGAGCATCCCGGAGGAGCTGTTCGAGGCGGCGGCCATCGACGGGGCGAGCTACTGGCAGATCCAGCGGCGCATCACGCTTCCGCTGCTCGGCCCGACCATCCGGATCTGGGCGTTCCTGTCGATCATCGGATCCCTGCAGCTGTTCGACCTCGTCTACATCATCTGGGGTCAGTATGTCGCTGCGACGGCCGGGACGTCGACGATGGCGACATACATGGTCGTCAACGGCCGCGGCTCGGGCAACTACGGCTTCGGCAACGCCGTCGCGGTCGTGATGTTCATCATCTCGCTCGTGATCGCCCTGATCTACCAGCGTTTCGTGCTTCGTCGCGACATGGTCGGCGCCATTACGGAGGGTAAGAAGTAATGTCAGCTACGACAGCCGGAACGGTTCAGCCGGTGAGCAGGGAGCAGCGCGGCCGCAGGCAGCGGCTCTCCAAGAACGGTGAGAAGTGGGGCAGCCCCGTCACCTATTTCATCGCGCTGATCTTCATCGCCGTGTGCCTCGCCCCGATCCTCTACACGATCGTCGGCGGCTTCCGCACCAACTCGCAGATCACCACGTCGCCGGCCGGCCTTCCCAACCCCTGGGTGATGGTCAACTACGCCGACGTCCTCACCAGCTCGACCTTCTGGCTGGAGGTCGGAAACTCGGCCATCGTCGGCATCCTGACCACGGTCGGCGTCGTCGCCCTCGGGCTGATGGTCAGCTACGTGCTCGCCCGCTACCAGTTCCGCGGTCGCGGGGCGATCTACTCGCTGTTCGCGGCCGGGCTCATGTTCCCGCTGACCGTGGCGATCACCCCGCTCTACATCCTGGTGAAGGACCTCGGGCTCACCAACAGCCTGGCGGGCGTCATCCTGCCGCAGATCGCGTTCTCCCTCCCGACGACGGTCATCATCCTGGTGCCGTTCATCCGGGCCATCCCGGTCGAACTGGAGGAGGCCGCGGCGCTCGACGGCACCAGCCGTCTCGGGTTCTTCTTCCGGATGGTGATGCCGCTGTCGATCCCGGGTGTCGTGACAACGGGCATCCTGGCGTTCATCGCGAGCTGGAACAGCTATCTGCTGCCGTTGTTCATCCTGAACGACCCGTCAACATTCACCCTGCCCCTCGGAGTCCAGGCGTTCGCGTCGCAGTACTCCGTCGACACGGCGAAGGTCCTGGCGTTCACGTCGCTCTCGATGATCCCCGCTCTGATCTTCTTCACGATCTTCCAGAAGCGGATCGTCGGCGGCCTGACCGGCGCGGTCAAGGGCTGACCGCGGCCGCCGTCCGTTTCTCGTCCCACTGCATTCAGCTCTCTCTTGTGATTGGTTCCTGTGAAGAAAAGCACTGAGTCCGCGACCGTTCCTCCCGCGGCCATGCCAGACGTGTCGGAGCGTGTTCGCGCGCTCCACGCCCGGATGACCCTCGAAGAGAAGCTCGCGCAGATCGTCGGGTACTGGCTCGATCAGAACGGCCTCGTGGCCCCGATGCAGGGTGAGATGGCCGCTGCTCAGGATGCGAAAGGCAGCCTGGCCGATGTCACCCGGCACGGCATCGGGCACTACACGCGGGTGTACGGCACCCGTCCTGTCGAGCCCGCCGAGCGCGCAGCGTGGCTGTGGAACGAGCAGCGGAGGCTGAAGCGGGAGACCAGGCTGGGCATCCCGGCCCTGGTGCACGAGGAGTGCCTGACCGGGCTGGCGACGTGGAAGGCGGCGACCTTCCCGACGCCGCTCGCGTGGGGTGCGTCGTTCGACCCGGAGCTCGTGGAGGAGGTCGGCGCCGCGATCGGCGACTCGATGAAGCAGCTCGGCATCCACCAGGGCCTCGCCCCGGTGCTCGATGTGATCCGCGACCCCCGCTGGGGCCGGGTCGACGAGTGCATCGCCGAGGACCCGTACCTCGTCGGCACCGTTGGGACCGCATACGTGCGGGGTCTGCAGGAGTCGGGCGTGCACGCAACGCTCAAGCACTTCCTCGGATACTCGTCCTCGCGGGCCGGGCGCAACCACGCGCCCGTGCACGCCGGTCCGCGGGAGATCGCCGACGTGTTCCTTCCCCCGTTCGAGATGGCCATCCTGGATGGCGGCGCCCGCTCGGTGATGAACTCGTACACCGAGATCGACGGTGTCCCCGTCGCCGCGGACCCCGGCCTGCTCACCGGCACGCTCCGCGAGAAGCTGGGCTTCGACGGCGTGGTGGTCGCCGACTACTTCGCCGTGGCGTTCCTGGAGGTCATGCACGCCGTGGCCGCCGACCGCGGTGAGGCGGCAGCCTTGGCGCTCGAGGCCGGCATCGACATCGAGCTGCCGACGGGAGACGCGTACCTGCAACCGCTGGCCGACCGCATCCGGTCGGGGGAGTTCGACGAGGCGTACGTCGACCGCGCCGTGCTCCGTGCGCTCGCTCAGAAGGAGGAGCTCGGCCTGCTCGACGCCGACGCGTTCGAGGACGAGCCGCCCGCCGAGGTCGACCTCGACTCTCCGCGGCACCGCGAGCTGGCCAGGCGCCTGGCGGAGGAGTCGGTCGTGCTGCTGTCGAACGACGGCGTCCTGCCGCTCGGATCACGCACGACGCCCGTGTCGACCGTCGCCGTGATCGGCCCGAACGCCGACCGCGCGGAGGCCCTGCAGGGCTGCTACTCGTTCGCCAACCACGTGCTGGCCGGACACCCTGGCCTCCCGCTCGGGTTCGAGATCCCGACGGTGCTCGAAGCGCTGCCCACCGCGTTCGCGGACGCAGGGCTGCCCCTTCCGGAGTTCGTGCACGCCGAAGGCTGCACCGTGGAGGGCGACGACGAGTCCGGCTTCGCTGCGGCAGTGGATGCGGCGACCGGCGCCGATCTCGCGGTGGTCGTCGTCGGCGACCAGGCCGGCCTGTTCGGCCGCGGAACGGTCGGCGAGGGCAACGACTCCGAATCGCTCGAGCTGCCCGGTGCCCAGCGGCGCCTGGTCGACGCGGTGATCGCCACGGGCACGCCGGTGGTCATGGTGCTGCTCACCGGCCGTCCGTACGCCATCGACTGGGCGCTGAACGGAGAGGCTGCACCGAGCGCCGTGCTCCAGGCCTTCTTCCCCGGCGAGGGCGGCGGCCCGGCCATCGCCGACATCCTGACCGGACGGGTGAACCCCTCGGGCCGTCTCCCCGTCTCGATGCCGCGCTCGGCCGGCGCGCAGCCATACTCCTACCTGCACCCGATCCTGGGCGGCCCGTCCGATGTGACGGCCACCGACTCCACTCCGGTGCTCCCGTTCGGCTTCGGCCTGACGTACACCTCGTTCGCGTATTCCGATTTCGAGGTCGACGCAGACGCATCCACCGACGGGGCGTTCGCCGCGACCCTGACCGTGACCAACACCGGCTCCGTGCGCGGCACGGACACGGTGCAGCTCTACGGCCACGACGTCACGGCAACGGTCACGCGGCCGGTCGCTCAGCTGCTCGGATACACCAGGGTCGACCTGGAGGCCGGCGAATCCGTGCGGGTGACCTTCGACGTGCCGGCGACCAGGCTCGCGTTCAGCGACCGCAGGATGGTCAGGGTCGTCGAGCCCGGCGACGTAGAGGTGTGGGCGGCGACGCACGCAGCGGCATCCACCGGCCTTCGCGGAGACGAGGTCACCGGCGGTGCGATCGTCAACGAGAAGCAGGCAGACGTGCGCCACATCGCCGGAACGGCGACCGGGCGGGCCATCGTGACCCTGACCGGCGACGTGCACGAGGTGACCGCCGCCGACCGGCGCACGGTCGGAGTGCTGCTGTCCGAGCGGGCAGAGGAGATGGTGGACGCGGTCTAGAACCGCTCGCGGTCTAGAACCGCTCGGCCAGCCACCTCGCCTGCTTCTGCCACTGCACGGCGGAGCCGCCTTCGTGGTCGTTGAACGGGTAGACCTCGATCGTCGTGTCCTCCGCCGCAAGGTGGTTGAACGCGGCCATCGTGGTGGACGGAGGCACGACGCGGTCCATCAGCGCCACCGAGAACAGCGACGGCACCTGGATGCGGCGGGCGAAGTTCACGCCGTCGAAGTACGAGAGGGTGCGGAAGACCTCATCCACCTGGTCGCGGTGCACGGCCAGGTAGGTGGCCAGCTCCAGGTACGGGCCGCCGATCGCGACCTCTGCTCCGCGGCGGAAGGCGCTGAGGAAGGCTACATCCGGCAGCAGGGCGCGCACGCCGTCGGCCAGCGCTGCGGCTGCGATGGCGATGCCGCCGCCCTGGCTCCCGCCCGTCACGGCGATCCTGTCCGCGTCGACGAACGGGAAGGCGCGCGTCGCATCCACCGCCCGCACGGCGTCGGTGAAGACGCGGCGGTAGTAGTACTCGCGCGGGTCGTGGATGCCGCGGGTCATGTATCCGGGGGTCGCCGGGCCTGAGCCGTGCGGGTCCGGGGTGTCGCCTCCCGTGCCCCAGTTGCTGCCCTGCCCGCGCGTGTCGACGAAGACGTGCACGTAGCCGGCGAGCGCCCAGAGCACGTTCTCTCCCGGGAGTCCCCGCCCTCCGCCGTAGCCCTGGAACTGGACGACGGCGGGCAGCGGACCCTGTGCATCCCTCGGCCGGGAGACCCACGCGCGCACCGGCTCCCCGTTGAAGCCGGGGAAGGTCAGGTCGTCGACGATCAGTTGCGTGATCGGGGTGTCCGCCGGGGTGAGCGTGACTTCTCCGCCGGCGGAGCGCGCTTCGGCGAGCGTCTCCTTCCAGAACGCGTCGAAGTCGTCCGGCTCGTCCACCTCGGGGCGGAAAGCGAGCAGTTCGGCGGGGGACAAGTCGGTGAAAGCCATCGCTGAGCGGATCCTCCTGGGAAGTTTTCGCCGGATCGGGCGAAAGGGATGGGCCACATTGTGGCACAGTGTGAGCATGTCCGATCGAACCAGGCCGACCCTGGAGGCGATAGCGCAGCAGGCGTCCGTGTCGCTGTCGACCGCATCCAAGGTCCTCAACGGGCGCCCCGGCGTCTCTACGGCCACCCGGCAGCGCGTCGAAGAACTGCTGCGCGATTCCGGGTACGCCCGGCGCGGTCTCGACCCCGAGCGCGGTGGGCTGGTCGAGCTGGTCGTCGACAACCTGCAGAGCGAGTGGTCGGTGGAGATCATCCGCGGCGTCGAACGGATCACCCGCGAATCCGGGTTCGTCCTGGCGCTGTCCGCCCTCGGCGACCACCACCGCCCGCACGAGGAGTGGATCACCGGGGTGCTGCAGCGCAAGCCGGTCGCGGTGATCCTGCAGTTCTCCGACCTGACCGTCGAGCACCGCAGGCAGCTGCGCACGAGGAACATCCCGTTCGTGGTCGTCGACCCCGCCGGCGATCCGCCCGCTGACGTCCCCGCCGTCGGAGCGACCAACTGGGCGGGCGGGGTCGCGGCGACGCGCCACCTGATCGCGCTCGGCCACACGAAGATCGGGGTGATCTCCGGCCCCGCCGACCTGATGTGCTCCCGCGCCCGGGTGGCCGGGTATCAGTCTGCGCTCGCCGAGGCCGGCATCCCGATCGTGGAGGAGTTCTCGGCGGGCGGCGCCTTCGAGCAGCTGGTCGGCGAGCGGGAGGGCAGGCGGCTGCTCAGCCTGCCGGATCGTCCGACCGCGATCGTCGCAGGCAACGACCTGCAGGCCCTCGGCGTCTACGACGCCGCGGCGGCGCTCGGCCTCGACGTTCCAGGCGACCTGTCCGTCGTCGGCTTCGACGACGTGCGGCCGGCGCTGTGGGCCAGGCCGCCGCTGACCACCGTGCGGCAACCGCTGCAGGAGATGGCGGAGGAGGCCACCAGGATGGCGCTGCGCCTGCGCTCCGGGGAGATCGACAACGCCCGCCTGGAGCTCGCGACCTCGCTCGTCGTGCGGCACTCCACGGCCGCTCCCGCCGCCTGACACCGCGCTCGCGGCCGCCGTCGGAGCGGCCCTTCCAACCATCGGGATGCGAAAGTTTTCCAATGAACTGTCGAAACTTGTGACCGCCGTCGCCCCGGCAATAGCGTCGTACGGCGGAACGACGCGAAGGAGCGAGAGATGACGGATGCTGCCAGGCAGCTACGCGTGGCGATGGTCGGCTACGGGTTCATGGGAGCCGCGCACTCACAGGGTTGGCGGGTCGCCCCTCGGTTCTTCCCTCTCGCCGCAGAACCGGTGATGAGCACCATCGTCGGCCGGGACAGCGCCCGCGTCGAGGCAGCGCGCGACCGCTTCGGCTGGCAGCGCGCCGAGACCGACTGGCGCCGCGTCATCGACGATCCGGAGATCGACATCGTCGACATCTGCTCGCCCGGAGCATCCCACGCCGAGATCGCCATCGCGGCACTGGATGCCGGCAAGCACGTGCTCTGCGAGAAGCCGCTCGCCAACACGGTCGAGGAGGCGGAGGCGATGGTCGCCGCCGCCGAACGTGCAGCGGCCCGCGGCGTGCGTTCGATGGTCGGGTTCAGCTACCGGCGCGTTCCGGCCATCGGCTTCGCCAAGCGCCTCGTGAAAGAGGGCAGGCTCGGCACGATCCGTCAGGTGCGGGCGCTCTACCTGCAGGACTGGCTGACCGACGAGGATGGCCCGATGACCTGGCGTCTCGACAAGGACGCGGCGGGCTCCGGCTCGCTCGGCGACATCGGGGCGCACGCCATCGACCTCGTGGAGCACATCACCGGCTCCCGCCTCGACAGCGTCTCCGGCACCCTCGCGACGTTCGTGGAGGAGCGCCCGCTGCTCGGCGAGACGGTCGGGCTCTCCGGCACCGCGTCGTCCGAGCGCGGACGGGTGACCGTCGACGACGCGGCGTGGTTCACGGCGCGGCTCGGCGGGGGAGGAGCAGCATCCGGGGCCATCGGCGCGTTCGAGGCCACGCGCTATGCGACAGGACGCAAGAACGCGCTGCGGATCGAGCTGAGCGGATCGCGCGGCGCCATCGCGTTCGACCTCGAAGCAATGAACGAAATCCAGTTCTACGACGCGACCCTCCCCGCCGGGGAGCAGGGATTCACCAGGATCATCGTGACGGAGCCCGAGCATCCGTACATGGCCAACTGGTGGCCGACCGGGCACGCCATCGGCTACGAGCACGCCTTCAGCCACCAGATCAAAGACTTCGTCGACGACATCACGGACGGCCGCGACCCGCAGCCGTCGTTCGCCGACGGTCTGCACGTGCAGCGAGTCCTCGCCGCCGTCGAGCGCAGCGCCGCGACAGGCAGCGCGTGGACGGCGACAGAACAGACGACGGCAGAATCGACAGGACAGGAAGCATGACCAGGAAAGCACTCGTCGTCCGCGGCGGCTGGGACGGGCACATGCCCGTCGAGACCACCGACCTCTTCATCCCGCACCTCGAAGCGAACGACTTCGAGGTGCGCATCGAGGACGGTCCGGCCATCTACACCGACGAGGCGTACCTGGACACGGTGGATCTGATCCTTCAGATCAACACCATGAACTCCATCACCAGCGAGGAGTTCGCCGGGCTGCAGCGCGCCGTCCTCAACGGGACGGGCATGGCGGGCTGGCACGGCGGCATCGCGGACGCATACCGAGACAACGCCGACTACCTGCACATGATCGGCGGCCAGTTCGCCCACCACGCGGGCAAAGACCCCGCCGAGCGCACCGGCGAGCAGTCGGACAACTACATCCCGTACACGGTGCACATCACCGACTACGGGCGCACGCACCCGATCACGCAGGGCATCGACGACTTCGACCTCGTCAGCGAGCAGTACTGGGTGCTGAGCGACGAGTACAACGACGTCCTGGCCACCACGACGCAGTCCGTGCGGCCGTGGGATGCGTGGAACCGCCCCGTCACAGCGCCGGCCATCTGGACCCGCCAGTGGGGCAAGGGCCGCATCTTCGTCTCCGCTCCCGGCCACCGGCTCGAGATCGTGGAGAGCCAGCCCGTCCGCACCATCATCGAGAGGGGACTCCTGTGGGCAGCCCGTTGAACGTCGGCGTCGTCGGGGTCGGCAACATCAGCCGCCAGTACTTCGAGCAGTTCCCGCACCTCCCGAACCTGGCGTTGACCGCTGTCGCCGACCTCGATCTCGACCGCGCATCCGTGGTCGCGGCCGAGCAGGGCGTCGACGCGCTCACCGTGGATGCGCTGATCGACGACCCGCGCATCGACGCGGTGCTCAACCTCACCATCCCCGCCGCGCACACCGAGATCGCGCTCAGGGCACTGGATGCGGGCAAGCACGTCTACGGCGAGAAGCCGCTGGCCCTCGCGACGGCCGATGCGCTTCCCGTCCTGCAGCGCGCAGCCGAGAAGGGACTGCGTGTCGGAAGCGCCCCGGACACCGTGCTCGGCACCGGCATCCAGACCGCGCGCGCTCTGCTCGACGACGGCAGGATCGGGCGCCCGGTCGGCGCCGCCGTCTCGTGGACGGCCCCTGGTCACGAGCTGTGGCACCCCGCTCCGGCGTTCTACTACCAGCCGGGCGGCGGCCCGCTGTTCGACATGGGCCCGTATTACCTGACCAGCCTCGTCCACTTCTTCGGACCCGTCGTGCGGGTCTCCGGCGCCGTCGGCCGCTCAGGGCGGGAGCGCACCGTCGCCACGGGGCCGCTCGCCGGAACCCCCATCCCGGTGGATGTCGACACGCACGTGACCGCGATCCTGGAACACGCGAACGGCGTCATCTCCACGGTGACAGTGTCGTTCGAGGTGTGGGAGTCCCGCGCTCCGCTGTTCGAGGTGTTCGGCACCGCCGGCAGCATCGCCGTGCCCGACCCGAACGCCTTCTCGGAGATCGCATCCATCGCCACCGCGGACGACCGCGCCTGGCGCGAGGTGCCTGCGTCGGCCGGCTATGCGGATGCCGGGCGCGGCGTCGGGCTCGCCGACCTCGCCCGCGCGGTCGAGACAGGGCGGCCGCACCGCGCATCCGGAGAGCTGGCGTTCCACGTCCTCGAGATCATGGAGTCGATCATCGCCGCAGGGCGTGCCCACGAGGTGGTCACGCTCACGTCGACGGTGGAGCGACCGGAGCCCGTCCCGTTCGGAGTGCGGCCCGAGAGCTGGTGAACCGTCCGGCCCGGCGCGAAACGGTACAGTACACAGGACCATGAACACCACCGGGACGAACCTCGACACCGTGCGCCGGAACAACCTCGCGACCGTGCTCGGGCTCGTCCACCGGGGTGGGCCGGCCGCCCGCTCCTCTCTGACGCACGCGACCGGACTGAACCGGTCGACCGTCGGGGCGCTCGTCGCGGAGCTCGTCGAGCTCGGGCTCGTCACGGAGCGTGAGCCGGAGACGAGCAACAGGGTCGGCAGGCCGTCTCCCGTCGTCGTCGCGGACAGCCGCGTCGTCGCCGTCGCCGTCAACCCGGAGATCGACGCGGTGACGGTCGGCATCGTCGGACTCGACGGTGTCGTGCACCGCCGCGTCCGGTTCCCGCTCGACCACGTGCCGGGAGCCGAGGAGGCGGCGACCGTCGCAGCGGCGGTCATCGACGGGCTCCGTCCCGACCTGTCCGCGGCGACCAGAGTGGTCGGCATCGGGGTCGCCGTGCCTGGACTGGTGCGGGAGAGCGACGGCGTCGTCCGGCTCGCCCCGCACCTCGAATGGCGCGACGAACCCTTCGCCGCCGAGCTCGCGGAGGCGACCGGCCTCAGCGTCAGTGCGGCCAACGACGCCAACCTCGGGGCGAACGCCGAGCGGCTGTTCGGCGCAGGGCGTGGAGCGAGCGACCTGGTCTATCTGAACGGTGGAGCATCCGGAATCGGCGCAGGCGTGATCGTCGGCGGCGTCTCGCTCACCGGCGTCTCGGGATACGCGGGAGAGCTCGGCCACACGCTCGTCAACACGAACGGGATCCGCTGCCACTGCGGCGCCGTCGGCTGCCTGGAGACCGAGGTAAACCAGCGAGCACTCCTCGCCGCCCTCGGGCTGGAGACGGCGGACGGCGAAGAGCTGGACGGGGCGCTCGCCGCCGCCGTCGAGCGCGGAGACACGGCCGTGCTGGCGGAGATCGAGCGGCAGCTCGGCTTCCTCGCCATCGCCCTGCGCAACGCGACCAACGTGTTCAACCCGGAGCTGGTGGTGCTCGGCGGCTTCCTCGGCGCGCTGTTCGCCGTCGCGCCGGAGCGGCTGATCCTGCTCGTGTCGCGGGAGGCGCTCGCCGCATCGGGGGAGCACCTCCGCATCGCGCGGGCAGAGCTCGGGGCGAACATCCTGATGATCGGCGCCGCCGAACTCGCCTTCGCGCCGCTGCTGGCCGCTCCCGCCGACTGACGCCCCCCGAAACCGGGGGATGTGCACGGTAACATTCGCGTCCGGTATCCGATAGGATTACCAGGCAACGACGGTCGAATCGATTCGAACGAGCGAGCAGAATCCCACCCCTCCCACCAACCGCGGCCACGGTCGCGGTGTTCGTCTTCTCTCCACAAGGAACTTTCGTGACCACCGTCGTGCATCCCGGAGACTCCCTCTCCGGCCGCCAGCGCCTCGCATACATCCTCATCCTCGGTGCGCTCACGGCGCTCGGTCCGTTCACCATCGACACGTACCTGCCCGCGCTGCCGACGCTGCAGGAGGACTTCAATGTCTCGACTGCCGCCATCCAGCTGACCCTCACGGCCACCACCATCGGATTCGGCGTCGGGCAGCTCCTCGTCGGCCCGTGGAGCGACAAGATCGGCCGCCGCCTCCCGCTCATCCTGTCGACCTGCGTGCACATCCTCGCCTGCCTCGGCGCGGCCGTCGCTCCGAACGTCGAGCTGCTCGGCCTCGCCCGCGCCATGCAGGGCATCGGCGCGGCCGCCGGCGGTGTCGTCGCGATGGCGATGGTGCGCGACCTCTTCGGCGGGCGCCCGCTGGTCAGGATGCTCAGCCGCCTCGCGCTCGTCAACGGCCTGGCCCCCGTGCTCGCCCCGGTGCTCGGATCCTGGCTGCTGCTCGTCATGCCCTGGCGCGGCATCTTCGTCGTGCTCGCCTGCTACGGCCTCTTCGTCGTCATCTGCGTCTCGCTCTGGATCGTCGAGACGCTGCCCAAAGCCCGCCGTCACGACGCGGGTCACTCCACGATGCGACAGCGCTACAAGGCCGTGCTGAGCGACCGGATCTTCGTCGGCATCGCCATCGTCGGCGCAGCCAACTTCACCGGCCTGTTCTCCTATCTCTCGTCGAGTTCATTCGTGTTCCAGGAGATCTACAAATTCAACGCGCAGGAGTACGGCCTGCTGTTCGCGGTGAACTCCATCGGAATCATCATCGGCGTGCAGTCGGCCGCGCGCATCACCAAGTACGTCGGGCCGCAGTGGATCCTCGCCGTCTCGACGGTCGTGATGTTCGTCTCCAGTGTGCTCATCGTGATCCTCGACCAGGCGCACGTCGGCCTGTGGGGCACGGCGATCCCGCTGTGGTTCTTCATCGCGGCCTGTGGGTTCGGCTTCCCCTGCGTCCAGGTGCTCGCGCTCAACGCGCACGGGCACGAGGCCGGCACCGCCGCATCCCTCCTCGGCGCGCTCAACTTCGGCACAGCGGGCATCGTCTCGCCGATCGTCGGCATCCTCGGCGTCGGAAGCGCCACCCCGATGGGCTTCGTCATGGCCATCTGCGCTCTCGTTTCCATTGCCGCGCTCTGGCTGATCGTCCGGCCCCGCACCGTCCCGGCCCTCGCCCACTGACCCGCGCCGCCCGTCCCCGTCCCCTGATCATCGAGTCCGAACTTATTCACACGACACGCCGGTGGCACCCGTGAATACCTTCGGACTCGATTGATGCGCGCCGAGGAATGAGTACGTTGGTGCAATGGGAACGGCGCACGAGCAGGTCAGGCAGGCTGCGAAGGTCAGCAGGCGCTGGCCGGTGATCTCGGCGTCGGTCGCCGTCGGGCTCGTCGTGGTGCTCGGCGCGATCATCGCCTTCCGCCCGAAGGAGCCGTTCTCGATCGACCTCGAGTGGATGGGCGAGATCGTCGAGCACCGCTCGCCGTTCTGGCTGGGGCCGGCGCTGTTCTTCAACTACGCGGGTGGCGGGATCATCGGTTCGATCGTCGTGCCCGTCGTGATCGTCCTGTTGCTGCTGGCCTTCCGGCGGCCCTGGGGTGCGACGTTCTTCGCCGTGGCGAGCATCCTGTCGGTGGCGTGCGTCCAGTTGCTCAAGCACACGGTGGGCAGAGCGCGCCCGACCGAGATCCTCGTACACTCCGACACCGGGTCATTCCCGTCCGGGCATACGGCCAACGCCGCGACGATGGTGGTGGTCCTCGCGATCATCTTCCCGCGGGTCTGGGTGTGGATCGTCGGCGTGCTGTGGGCCGTGCTGATGGCGGTCAGCCGCACCTATCTGGGAGCGCACTGGCTGAGCGACACGATCGGCGGACTGCTGCTCGGCGCGGCCATCGCGGTGATCGTGTGGGCGCCTCTGGCGCTGCGGCTGGCGAAGGAGCGGTTGGAATCGCATCCGTTCTTCCTGGCGCGGCACTGAGTCCTACATAAAATATTCTGCACTTCTCGCGTTATCGATAAGGCGTTTCGGGGTCTGCTCAATTAGGCCATCCGACGACCCACCGCACTGTGGGTCGATCCGGGTGCGTCCGCGGAAGAACGTGCCGGTGTCGCCGGCCGACTCTCCTGCAGCAACATTCGACGTCGAACCTGTCAGTGGATGTGAAAAACCCGCCCGGCTTGTCAGCCAGCGCCGCATCCACCGACGATTGGAGAAAAGCAGCGTGCGTTCTAGAAAACTGAGGTCAACTCTCGCCATTGCGGTGGTGGGTGGCGTGGGAGCAGGAGGGCTGATCGCCCTTCCAGCGGCCGCGGCTCCCGGGCAGCCATTCGACCCGACGGTCGGTGCCGTCTACATGGGCCTGGCCACGGACGCCGGAAACAACAACACGCTTCTGGTGAGAGCCGACAACCTGGATTCCGGCCTGAATTTCCAGATCGTCGGTGCCCCTCAGAGCGGGTACAACGCCCTCGGGTTCCACTCGACCTCGAACTTCATCTTCGGGTTCGCTGACAAGCCGGTGACATCCAAGGGCACCTGGATCCGAATCGACTCCGAAGGAAACCTCACCCAGTACGGCGTTCCTGCTGGCGCCTTCCCGGTGGGCTTCGACCCGGCTGCGATCACCTACTACGGTGGAACGTTCGGCAAGGGCGCATACGTCAACACGTTCGTCTTCCAGTACATGATCGGCCAGACGTCGTACATCGGTGTCGTTCCTGTTGCCGACGACGGCACGCCTCTGGCCGGCGGCACCTTCTTCCCGTCTCCGATCTCCGTCTCGGACCTGGCGTTCACGCAGGGGTACTACTGGGGATTCGGTCCGACAACGATCACTCGCATCGACCCGGTCACCTACCAGACCACGGAATTCCCTCGGCCAGCCGACCTGGCGCCGGCGGTGCTGGCGGGCACGGGCGGTGCCTGGACCTTCCCGAACGGCAACCTCGGCTTCATGTACGGCTCCACCGGCACGGTGTCCGGTCGTCCGGCGGTGCAGATCCAGATCACGAACCCCAGCTCGGCCAATCCGACGTTCACCACGATCGGGCAATACGACTACCCAGGCTCGGCTGCTCAGGCGGACGCGACATTCGTCGGCCTCGACGCCGAAACCGACCTGATGCTCGTGAAGTCGGCGCCGGCGACGGCGACCCCGGGCTCGACGATCACGTACACGTTCGACGTGTCGAACCTCTCTGCGTTCACCTCCTCCGGCTCTGTCATCTCCGACACGCTGCCGGCTGCGCTGACGAACATCCAGCTGCCTGCCGGCTGTCTCCTCGATGCCGGTGTCCTCTCCTGCAACGTGCCCGTGCTCGCCGCGGGTGAGCACCACGTGGTCTCGTTCACCGCGCAGGCGCCTCTCACTCCGACGACGATCCCGAACTCCGCGGTCGTGTTCGGCAACGAGTCCGACCCCAACCTGCTGAACAACATCTCCAGCGTGTCGACCATCGTCGCCGCCGATCCAGGAAGCGCCAACGCCGCTGCGTCCGCTGCTGCCGACTCGCAGGGCAATGCCGCCGCTGTCGGTGCGGGTAACGCGGATGCGACCACCACGGCGTCCGCTGCCGCGGACATCTCTGCCGCTGCTGCCGCCCAGGCAGCGGCGAACACCACCGGGTCCACGGACGCGTCGTCCGACGCGACCACGGCGACCGCGGCGCAGGCTGCTGCCAACGCTGCGGCCTTCGGAGACAACAGCACGGACGCGAACGCGTCGTCGTCAGCCGCCGCAAACGGCGATGCGTCCGCCGCCGCGCAGGCTGCCGCCAGCGCAACGGCATCCACCGATGCAGCGGGCACGAGCTCGGCGAACGCGAACGCGTCGTCGTCCGCCGCCGCGGACTCGCAGGCCAACGCTGCCGCTATCGGTGCCGGCAACGCGGACGCGACCACGCAGGCGTCTGCTGCTGCGGACATCTCGGCTGCTGCTGCCGCCCAGGCCGCCGCGAACCCGACTGCTTCCACGGATGCGTCGACCGACGCGACCACGCAGACGTCGGCTCAGGCCGCCGCGACCTCGGCCGCGAACGGTAACAACTCCTCGACGTCGAACGCCTCGACCTCGGCTGCCGCGAACGGCGACGTGTCGGCTGCTGCTCAGGCCGCGGCCAACGCGACGTCGTCCACCGACGCGTCCACGACGAGCACGGCGAACGCGAACGCGTCGGCCTCCGCCGCTGCCGACTCGCAGGCCAACGCTGCCGCGATCACCGCGGGCAACGCGGACTCGACCACCACGGCCTCCGCCGCGGCAGACATTACCGCTGCCGCTGCCGCGCAGGCCGCTGCGAACCCGTCCGCGTCAACGGATGCGTCCACGGACGCGACCACGCAGACGTCGGCTCAGGCGGCTGCGACCGCCGCGTCGAACGCGAACAATTCGACGGACGCGAACGCGTCGACGTCGGCTGCCGCGAACGGCGATGTGTCGTCCGCTGCACAGGCGGCGGCGAACACGACCGCGTCCACCGACGCGTCCACGAACAGCACCGCGAACACGAACGCTTCGGCGTCCGCCGCTGCTGATTCGCTGGGGAACGCTGCCGCGGTCGGCGCTGGAAACGCGGACGCGACCACCCAGGCCTCCGCCGCTGCGGACATCTCGGCCGCTGCTGCCGCCCAGGCCGCTGCGAACCCGACCGCCTCCACGGACGCGTCGACCGATGCGACCACGCAGGCGTCGGCTCAGGCCGCTGCGACCGCGGCGTCGAGCGCAACCACTACGACCGACGCGAACGCGTCGACGTCGGCTGCCGCGAACGGCGACGCGTCCGCTGCTGCTCAGGCGGCCGCGAACGCGACGTCGTCCACCGACGCGTCGACGACGAGCACGGCGAACGCGAACGCGTCGTCGTCTGCCGCTGCCGACTCGCAGGCGAACGCTGCCGCTGTCGGTGCCGGTAACGCGGACGCGACCACCACGGCGTCCGCCGCTGCGGACATCTCGGCTGCTGCTGCCGCGCAGGCCGCTGCGAACCCGTCCGCGTCAACGGATGCGTCGACCGACGCGACCACGCAGACGTCGGCTCAGGCCGCCGCGACCTCGGCCGCGAACGGTAACAACTCCTCGACGTCGAACGCCTCGACGTCGGCTGCCGCGAACGGCGACGTGTCGGCGGCTGCTCAGGCCGCGGCCAACGCGACGTCGTCGACCGATGCGTCGGCCACGAGTGCTGCGAACGCGAACGCTGCTGCGTCTGCTGCTGCTGACTCGCAGGGCAACGCTGCTGCGGTTGCCGCCGGTAACGCTGATGCGTCCACGCAGGCGTCGGCTGCTGCCGACATCTCGGCCGCCGCTGCCGCTCAGGCTGCTGCGAACCCGACCGCCTCGACCGACGCGTCCACGGACGCCACGACCCAGGCCGCTGCTCAGGCGTCGGCTCAGGGCGCGTCGAACAGTGACAACTCGGCCGCCGCGAACGCTGCGACCTCGGCCGCGGCGAACGGCGACATGTCGGCTGCTGCTCAGGCAGCTGCGAACACGACCGCGTCGACCGATGCGTCGACCACGAGCACGGCGAACGCGAACGCGTCGGCGTCGGCGGCTGCCGACAGCCAGGCGAACGCTGCCGCCGTCGGTGCCGGTAACGCGGATGCGACGACCACGGCGTCCGCTGCTGCCGACATCTCGGCTGCTGCCGCCGCCCAGGCTGCTGCGAACCCGTCCGCGTCCACGGATGCATCCACGGACGCGACCACGCAGACGTCCGCTCAGGCTGCGGCCACCGTTGCGTCGAACGCAAACACCACCTCGACGTCGAACGCCGCGGCCTCGGCCGCTGCGAACGGCGACTCGTCTGCTGCTGCGCAGGCGGCTGCGAACGCGACGTCGTCCGCCGACGCATCCACGTCGGGCGCGGCGAACACGAACGCTGCGGCTTCGGCTGCTGCGGACTCGCAGGCGAACGCTGCTGCGGTTGCTGCCGGCAACGCGGATGCGTCCACCACGGCGTCCGCTGCCGCGGACATTTCGGCTGCTGCTGCCGCTCAGGCTGCCGCGAACGCGACCGCCTCGACCGACGCGTCCACGGACGCCACGACCCAGGCCGCCGCTCAGGCGTCGGCTCAGGGCGCGGTGAACGGTGACAACTCTGCCGCTACGAACGCTTCGGCGTCTGCCGCCGCGAACGGCGATGTCTCGGCTGCCGCTGAGGCTGCCGCGAACACGACGGCGTCGACCGACGCGTCTGCCACGTCGACGGGCAACGCGAACGCGTCGGCTTCGGCTGCCGCGGACTCGCAGGCCAACGCCGCCGCGATTGCTGCCGGCAACGCGGACGCGACCACGCAGGCGTCGGCTGCTGCCGACATCTCGGCCGCTGCCGCTGCTCAGGCTGCTGCGAACCCGACCGCGTCCACGGATGCGTCGACCGACGCGACCACGCAGACCTCGGCTCAGGCCGCCGCGACCGCTGCGTCCAACGGGAACAGCACGGCAGGGGCGAACGCTGCGACCTCGGCCGCCGCGAACGGCGACGCGTCTGCTGCCGCTGAGGCTGCTGCCAACACGACCGCGTCCACGGATGCGTCGGGAACGTCGGCCGGTAACGCGAACGCTGCGGCCTCGGCTGCTGCCGACAGCCAGGCGAACGCCGCCGCTGTCGGTGCCGGTAACGCGGATGCGACCACTACGGCGTCCGCTGCCGCGGATATCTCCGCTGCGGCCGCCGCCCAGGCTGCCGCGAACCCGTCCGCCTCGACCGACGCGTCGACAGACGCGACGACCCAGACCGCCGCTCAGGCATCGGCACAGGGCGCGGTGAACGGCGACAACTCGGCCGCTACGAACGCTTCGGCGTCTGCCGCGGCGAACGGCGACGTGTCGTCTGCCGCTGAGGCGGCTGCGAACGCTACCGCGTCGACCGATGCCTCGACCACGAGCACGGCGAATGCGAACGCTTCGGCGTCCGCTGCCGCTGACAGCCAGGCGAACGCTGCCGCAGTCGGCGCCGGAAACGCTGATGCGTCCACGCAGGCGTCCGCTGCCGCGGATGTCTCGGCTGCTGCCGCTGCGCAGGCTGCCGCGAACGCGACGGCCTCGACGGATGCGTCGACGGATGCGACCACGGAGACGTCGGCTCAGGCCGCCGCGACCTCGGCCGCGAACGGCGACAACTCTTCGACGTCGAACGCTTCGACCTCGGCTGCCGCGAACGGTGATGTGTCGGCTGCTGCTCAGGCGGCAGCGAACACGACCGCGTCGGCGGATGCGTCGGGAACATCGGCCGGGAACGCGAACGCTGCAGCCTCGGCTGCTGCGGACTCGCAGGCCCACGCCGCTGCTGTCGCCGCCGGTAACGCTGATGCGACCACCACGGCGTCCGCTGCTGCCGACATCTCGGCCGCTGCCGCTGCTCAGGCTGCCGCGAACCCGTCCGCGTCGACCGACGCATCCACGGATGCCACCACCCAGACCGCTGCTCAGGCATCGGCTCAGGGTGCGGTGAACGGTGACAACACGGCCGCTGCGAACGCTGCCACCTCGGCCGCCGCCAACGGCGACGCGTCTGCTGCTGCTCAGGCTGCGGCCAACACGACGGCGTCGACCGATGCCTCGACCACGGGCACGGCGAACGCGAACGCCTCGGCGTCCGCTGCCGCGGACAGCCAGGCGAACGCTGCCGCAGTCGGTGCCGGTAACGCGGATGCGACGACCACGGCGTCGGCTGCTGCGGACGTCTCGGCTGCTGCTGCGGCGCAGGCTGCCGCGAACCCGACCGCGTCTGCGGATGCGTCGACGGATGCGACCACGTCGACCTCGGCTCAGGCCGCTGCGACCTCGGCCGCGAACGGCGACAACTCCTCGACCGCGAATGCTGCCACCTCGGCTGCTGCGAACGGTGATGTGTCGGCTGCTGCTCAGGCGGCGGCGAACACGACCGCGTCGGCGGATGCGTCGGGAACGTCGGCCGGGAACGCAAACGCTGCAGCGTCCGCTGCCGCCGACAGCCAGGCGAACGCTGCCGCGGTTGCCGCCGGTAATGCTGACGCGACGACCACGGCGTCTGCTGCTGCCGACATCTCGGCCGCTGCTGCGGCGCAGGCTGCCGCGAACCCGACCGCGTCGACCGACGCGTCGACCGATGCGACGACCCAGACCGCTGCTCAGGCATCGGCTCAGGGTGCGTCGAACGGTGACAACACGGCCGCTGCGAACGCTGCCACCTCGGCCGCCGCCAACGGTGACATGTCTGCTGCCGCTCAGACTGCCGCGAACACGACCGCGTCGACCGATGCGTCGGGAACATCGGCCGGCAACGCGAACGCTGCAGCCTCGGCTGCTGCGGACTCGCAGGCCCACGCCGCTGCTGTCGCTGCCGGTAATGCGGATGCGACGACCACCGCGTCGGCTGCTGCCGACATCTCGGCCGCTGCTGCCGCTCAGGCTGCCGCGAACCCGTCCGCGTCCACGGATGCATCGACGGACGCGACGACGAACGCCAACGCGGCCGCGGGCGCTTCGGCTCAGGCCGCCGCGAACGCGAACACCACGTCCACGGCGAACGCTGCGAGCTCGGCCGCCGCGAACGGTGACATGTCTGCCGCTGCTCAGGCCGCGGCCAACGCAACGGCGTCGACCGACGCATCGAGCACGAGCACGGCGAACGCGAACGCTTCGGCGTCCGCTGCTGCTGACTCGCAGGCCAACGCCGCCGCCGTCGGAGCCGGTAACGGTGACGCGACCACCACGGCGTCTGCCGCTGCCGACATCTCGGCTGCTGCTGCCGCTCAGGCCGCTGCGAACCCGTCCGCATCCACGGATGCATCGACGGACGCGACGACGAACGCCAACGCGGCCGCGGCCGCTTCGGCTCAGGCCGCCGCGAACGCGAACACCACGTCCACGGCGAACGCTGCGACCTCGGCCGCCGCGAACGCCAACATGTCTGCTGCTTCGCAGACGGCGGCGAACGCGAACGCGTCCAGCAATGCGTCGACCACATCGGAGGGCAACGCGAACGCTGCAGCTTCGGCTGCTGCGGACGTGAGCGCGAACGCTGCTTCGGTGGCTGCCGGTAACGCTGACGCGTCCACGCAGGCGTCCGCCGCTGCCGACATCTCGGCTGCCGCTGCCGCTCAGGCGGCCGCGAACGCGACCGCGTCGACGGATGCCTCTGCGAACGTCAGCACGGCCGCGAACGCTGCCTCGCAGGCTTCGGCCCGCGGAGCCCTCAACGGCGACAACACGGCTGCGGCGAACGCCGCAGCGTCTGCTGCCGCTGAAAGCGACAACAGCGCCGCCGCACAGGCCGCGTCCACCGCGAATGCGTCCGCCGACGCATCCTCGGCGGCCTCGGCGAACGCCACCGCGAGCACGGACGCGTCGACCGTTGGCGGCACCACCGCGAACGCGAACGCATCGCAGTCCGGCACCAGCACCAGCGCCGCGAACGGAAAGGGTGACGGCTCACTCGCCAGCACCGGCTCCGACACCAACGGCTGGCTCGTCGGCGGAGGCATCACCGGCCTCCTGCTCGGACTCGGGGCGTTCCTGTTCGGACGCCGTCGCAAGACGGAGGACGAGAACGGAAGCACCACCATCAGCTAGTCAGCTGAGCTGAGGTGAGCCGCTCAGCGCGGTGACCATACACAGGAAGGGCCCGGACACACCAGTCCGGGCCCTTTCCCGTTTCTCGTTCCTGTCCCGCTCGGGAACGCTCACACCGCTGTGACGGACACCAGCCACACCTGGTCCGGATACGACATCGGCGTCTGCAGCCCCGCCGATGCGAGCGCCCGTCCGCTCAGCACCACACCATCCGGGGTCGCGCCGCGCGGCAGACTTTGGGACAGGGGCGTCACGCCGTCCGACGCGAGCCGCGCATCTACTGTCCCGAACCACGGCGGCACCTGCACGCCGTGCGACGGGTCCCCGATGGTCAGCGGCCGCACCCGGTATCGGCGGTCGGGGTCGAGCCCGCGCAGCGTGAACCGTCCGAGCGGCGCCGTGTCCGAGCGGCCGAGGTAGGCGAGCGAGAACAGTGCGGATGCGCGATCCGCGGACACCACACCGCTGACGCGGAAGGTCGGGTCGAGGTCATCCATCCGCACCATCCGGCCGGTGTGCAGGAGGTCGCGGTTCTCGCGGTAGAACGCGATCCACTCCGCCAGCTCGGCGAGGTCGGCCTCGCTCGCCTCCGTCAGATCCCACTCGATGCCGAGGTGGCCGAAGACCGCGGTGCCCGCGCGGAAGCCGAGGTCGTGCATCCGGTGCGTGGTGTGGGAACGACCGGATGCGATGTGCGCGCCGAGCAGTTCCGGTGGGAGGAGCTGTTGCGTCCAGCGGTGCATGTCGTGCCGCTCCAGCGGGTCGATGCAGTCGGACACCCACACCCGGTCGGTGTGCTCGATGACGCCGAGGTCCACGCGGGCGCCTCCGGATGAGCACGACTCGATCTCGAGTCCGGGGAAGCGCCGCTTCAGCTCGTCCATCAGGCGGTAGGCAGCGACGGTCTGGGCGTGCACGCCCGGACGTCCGGACGGGGCGGTGCCCGCATCCACCAGGTCGCGGTTGTGGTCCCACTTGATGTAGGCGATGTCGTTCGTGGAGAGGATGTCGACCATCCGGTCGCGCACGAACGCGTACGCCTCCGGGATGCCCAGGTTGAGCACCTGCTGGTGGCGCGCCTCCACCGGGATGCGGCCGCCGGTCTGCATCACCCACTCCGGATGCGCGCGGGCCAGGTCGGAGTCCAGGTTCACCATCTCCGGCTCGAACCACAGCCCGAACTCCATCCCGAGCCCACGCACCCGCTCGATCAGCGGTGTGAGGCCGTCCGGCCAGACCGCCTCGTCGACGTACCAGTCGCCGAGTCCGGCCCTGTCGTTCCTGCGGTGCCGGAACCAGCCGTCGTCGAGCACGAACCGTTCGACGCCGACCGAGGCGGCGCTGTCGGCGAGGGCGAGCAGCCGGTCGAGGTCGTGGTCGAAGTAGACGGCCTCCCACACGTTCAGTGTGACCGGCCGCGGCGACGTCGGATGCTGCGGCCTGGCGCGGAGGAAGTCGTGCAGCCGCGCGGCCTGAGCGTCCAGGCCGTCGCCGTACACGCCGTACAGCCAGGGGGTGCGGTACGTCTCTCCCGTGCCGAGCACGATTTCGCCGGGCAGCAGCAACTCGCCGCCGCCCGCCACCTGCTCGCCGCTCGGCAACCGCTCCGCGTAGTGGCGGTGGTTGCCGCTGAACCCGACGTGCACACCCCACACCTCGCCGGAGGCGAACCCGAAGCCGGGCTCGCCGACGGTCAGCAGGGTGGCGGCGTCCGGCCCGGTGCGGCCGCGGCGGCCCTCGCGCAGGTGCGTCCCGACGGTCAGCCGGCCGCGCTGCGGGGTGCGCTCCTTGCCCCATCTGCCGGCGAAATCGAGGAACTCCCGAGCGCGCGACGGCACGGGGAAGGCGAGCGCGAGGTCGTCCAGGCGGTAGGTCTCGCCGAGGTTGGTCAGGGCCGCGGATGCGCGCAGCACCCCGGATGCGGTCAGCTCGACGTCGATCACCAGGCGCAGGCGGGCGGTGTCGTCCTCGGCGGTGAAGCGCACGGCGCCGCCGCCGTCGAGCACGAGCAGCGCGGCGGTGGGGTGGGGCGCTGGGGCGCCCTCCGTCGCCCCGGAGCCCCCGGTCGCGCTGGAGCCCCCGGTCGCCCCGGAGCCCTCGGTCGCATTGATGGCGCCGCCCTCCACCTCCACACCCACCACCCGGAACCACGGCGACCACGCTTCGCCGTCGCGGCTGCCGCTCAGGCCGGGGCGCCCGAGCCAGCCTGTGTGCTGCTCGGGCAGCAGGGCGACGCGGACAGGCTCATCCGGGGTGTTGTGCGTCTGGGGCGCCACGTTCGCGAGGGCGACGGCGTGCGCATCCTGGGCGGTCAGGTCGCCGAGGTCGGCGCCCCAGTGCACGATCGACGGCAGCAGGCCGCCTCGGTGATCGAGGAGCACGCTCACTCCACCGGCGCGGAGATGGGTCAGTTCGAAGGGCATGAGGCTCCTTGTCGGCTGGACGTCGGCGGGACGGCACGAACACTCTACGGGGAGGCCCTTGACCGCTGCCGCATCCGGCGCGCTAGCGTTGCGCCATGAGAATCCTGCTCGTGGGCGCCGGCGGTGTGGGCGACGCCATCGCGAAGATCGCAGCGCGTCGCACCTTTTTCGAGACCATCGTGGTCAGCGACTACGACATCGGCCGGGCGGAGCGGACCATCGACTGGATTCGCGGACGGCACGGCGACGAGGTGGCGTCGCGGTTCGCCGCCGCCGCCATCGACGCGTCCGACCCGGATGCGGTGGCGGCGGTCGCCACCGAGCATCGGGCAACGCACGTGATGAACGCGGTCGAGCCGAAGTTCGTGCCGACCATCTTCGCCGGTGCTCTCGCCGCCGGTGCAGTCTACCTGGACATGGCCATGAGCCTGTCGGAGCCGCATCCCACCGACCCGTATGCGAAGACCGGGGTGAAGCTCGGAGACGACCAGTTCGCGCAGCGCGGAGACTGGGAGTCGGCTGGCCGGCTGGCGCTCGTGGGCATGGGCGTGGAGCCCGGCCTGAGCGATGTGTTCGCCCGGTACGCCGCCGACACGCTGTTCTCCCACATCGAGGAGCTCGGCACGCGCGACGGAGCCAACCTGGTCGTGCGCGACAGCGACGGCACCGAGATCTTCGCGCCGTCGTTCAGCATCTGGACGACCATCGAGGAGTGCCTCAACCCTCCGGTGATCTTCGAGAAGGACGCCGGCTGGTTCACGACGCCGCCGTTCAGCGAGCCGGAGGTGTTCGATTTCCCGGAAGGGATCGGTCCCGTCGAGTGCGTCAACGTCGAGCACGAGGAAGTGCTGCTGATGCCGCGCTGGATCGACGCGGAGCGGGTGACGTTCAAGTACGGGCTGGGGGAGGAGTTCATCGGCATCCTGCGCACGCTGCACCAGCTCGGGCTGGACTCGACGACGCCCATCCGGGTGCGCAGCCAGAATGGTCCGGTGGAGGTGGCGCCGCGGGATGTGGTCGCCGCCGCCCTGCCGGACCCCGCCACGATCGGGCCGCTCATGACGGGCAAGACCTGCGCGGGCGTGTGGGTGAAAGGCACGGGCGTGGATGGGAACCCGCGCGAGGTGTACTTGTACCACGTGAGCGACAACGAGTGGACGATGGCCGAGTACGAGTCGCAGTGCGTGGTGTGGCAGACGGCGATGAACCCGGTGATCGCGCTGGAGCTGCTCGCGACCGGCGCGTGGTCGGGAACCGGGGTGCTCGGGCCGGAGGCATTCGATGCCGCGCCGTTCCTCGAACTGATGGCGCGTCCCGTCGCGGAGGGCGGATACGGCCAGCCCTGGGGCCTCCGGGAGCAGTGACCCGCCCAGCCCTGCCGCCGAAGCGATCGAGCCGGGAGTTGTGCACGCCACCGCCCGGCGTGTCGCGTGCACAACTCCCGGCTCGATTGGTGCGGGCGTGAGATGGGGACCATAGAGTGAGCGCATGAGTGACGCCGATGCACTTGCCAAAGCCCAGGCCGACGCGAAAGCCGCAGCGGAGAACGCCGCGCGACTGCAGACGGAGGCGACGGAGGCACTGAAACGGGCCCAGGATGCGGCGGCCGCCGCGCAGGCGCAGGCCGAGGCTGCGCAGGCGGAGGCGGAAGTGGCGCAGGCGCGCGCGGAGGCGTCGCAGACGGCGGCTGCTGCGTCGGACGCCGCAACGGCGGCCAGTGCGGCGGCGACGGAGGTGGCGCCGCCGGCACCCGCTGCAGCCGCATCCACCCCACCAACCCCCACCACCCCTACCCCACTCACCGACGCCGAGGTGGACGCGGTCCGCGCCGGCTACGCGTTCACGGGCGCCGCGCTCGAGATGGGGGCGCTGGTCAACGGGGACGCGCGCGCGGATGTGCCCGTGCGCATCCCGTTGGCGATGACGAACAGGCACGGGCTGGTGGCCGGAGCGACCGGCACGGGCAAGACCAAGACGCTGCAGGTGCTCGCCGAGCAGCTGGCGGCGAACGGGGTTCCCGTGTTCGCGGCCGACATCAAGGGGGACCTGTCCGGGATCGCCGTGGCGGGCGAGGCGAACGACAAGCTGCTCGACCGCACCAAGGGAATCGGCCAGGACTGGACGCCGCGCGCCACCACCACCGAGTTCTTCTCGCTCGGCGGCACCGGCAAGGGCATCCCGATCCGGGCGACCGTCGCCGGGTTCGGGCCGCTGCTGCTGTCGAAAGTGCTCGGGCTGAACGACACGCAGGAGTCCAGTCTCGGGCTCGTGTTCCACTACGCGGACAAGGCCGGGCTGCCGCTGCTCGACCTCAGCGACCTGCGCGCCGTCCTCACCTTCCTCAACAGTGCGGACGGCAAAGCGGAGCTCGCCGACCTCGGCGGGCTGTCCAGTGCGACCGTCGGCGTGATCCTGCGGGAACTGATCGCGTTCGCCGACCAGGGCGCAGACACGTTCTTCGGCGAGCCGGAGATCGACACCGCCGAGTTCCTGAAGCTCGCCCCTGACGGCACCGGGGTGGTCAGCCTGCTGGAGGTTCCCGGCGTCCAGGACAAGCCTGCCCTGTTCTCCACGTTCCTGATGTGGCTGCTCGCCGACCTGTTCAACGACCTGCCGGAGGTGGGCGACCTCGACAAGCCGAAGCTGGTGTTCTTCTTCGACGAGGCGCACCTGCTGTTCAAGGACGCGTCGAAAGACTTCCTCGCCTCCATCACGCAGACCGTGCGGCTCATCCGGTCGAAGGGCGTCGGCATCTTCTTCGTCACGCAGACCCCGAAGGACGTCCCGTCCGACGTGCTCGCGCAGCTCGGCTCCCGCGTGCAGCACCAGTTGCGCGCCTTCACACCGGATGACGCGAAGGCGCTCAAGGCGACCGTCTCGACCTACCCGAAGTCGGGCTACGACCTCGCCGAGGTGCTGCAGCAGCTCGGCACCGGCGAGGCGATCGTCACGGTGATGGGCGAGAAGGGCGCCCCGACCCCGGTCGCGTGGACGCGGCTGCGCGCACCGCAAGGGTCCATGTCGCCCGCTCCGGAGGCGCAGCTCGACGCGACCATCGCGGCATCCCCGCTGCTCGCGAAATACGGCACGGCCATCGACCGCGATTCCGCCCGCGAAATGCTCACCCGCAAACTGGATGCTGCTGCCGCGGCCGCCGAGGAGCAGGAGCGCGTCCTCGAGCAGGCCAAGGCTGCCGTGGAGGCGCAGAAGGCCGCAGACAAGGCCGCGGCGGCGCAGGCCAAAGCGCAGAAGGCCGCAGACGCCGAGTACGACAGACTGCTGAAATCGACCGGCCCCAGCTCCCGCGGACGGCGCACGACCTCGAAACCGCAGCCCAACATCCTGGAACAGGTGCTCGGCTCGAAGGCGACGGCGTCCATCCTCACCGGGGTGGTGGAGGGGATCTTCGGCACGCGCAAGCGGCGCTGAGGGCGGTCGGGGAAAGGTGGCGAGATGGCGGCGGCCGGAGTGCGCGGCCGCCGGGTCGATCAGCCGAGCCCGATCCCGGTAGCGCCCGCGTCCGGGGTGGCCTCCGGCAGCAACCCCCGCGCCAGCCGCGCCACCGACAGCGTGTGGCCGGGATCTCCGCCGCTGCGCTCCGTCCAGCAGGAGGAGAGCGCGGCCCACGCGAACGCCCAGCGCAGCATCCGGCCGGGCTCGACGCCCGCCGTCGCGCAGATCACGCCGAGCTGGCGCTCGAAGCGGCCGGGCGCGGTGGCGAGGCGCGCATCCGGGTTGCACAGGATGTTGGCGTAGTCGAAACCGGGGTCGCCGACGACATGCTTGGGGTCGATCGCGAGCCAGCCGTCCCCGCCGTCCGCTTCCCCGCCGAAGTCGAGCACGTTGCCGTGGTGCAGGTCGCCGTGCAGCACCACGTCGGCGACCGGATGCGCGATCAGCTCGCGTGCGATGGATGCGGCGTGCGCGTACAGCCCGTCGTGCGCATCCGGATGCTCGGCCGCCTCCGCGAACAGCTCGCGGAACCACGTCGTCAGCCCGACCAACCCATCCGGTCGCGGACGGTCGTCAACGGCGTGCAGCCGCTCGGCCGTGCTGCACAGGATGCGCGTGGCCGCGTCGTCCCCGTCCGGCCCTGACACGGCGATGGTCGTCAGGTCGCGGTCACCTGTCGCGCGTTCGATCAGGATGGCGTCCCCCTCTGCCTCGTACACCGGCGCGGCGCCGCGGCCGTCCCACCAGGCGAGCAGACGGGATCCCGCGACCTCCTCCTCGACCGTCGCCAGCTTGAGGAACGCGGGGCGGCCGCGCCACTCCACCGGCTGCAACACGCTCGACGGGGTGAGGAACGCGTCGCCGGAGGGGGTGAGCCTCCACCGGTCGCGCCAGGGAGCGAGGATGCTGTCCGGCGTCATCGACCGCGCCCCGCGTCGGCCGCGTATGCGCCCGGGGTGGTGCCGACCACCGCTTTGAACTCGCGCCCGAAGTGCGCCTGGTCGGCGTAGCCGAGCTCGGCGGCGAGGTCCGCGAGCAGCGGAGGCGCGGGGGAGCGCAGTGCGGCGGCGGCCTCCTGGAGCCGGTAGCGCTGGATGAGCCACTTCGGGCCGAAGCCGATGTGCCCGGCGACGAGGCGTTGCAGGTGACGGACGCCGAGCCCGAACCGCTCGGCGAGCTGCTCCACCCTGGTGATGGTCCTGTCCGCCTCCACCGCCTCCACGATCGCGTCGACCAGCCGCGCCTCTGCGCCGGGAGGAGGCAGCGTGCCGAGCCAGGCCTCGATCGCATCGACGGCGCCGCGGTCGTCGCCCGTCCGCATGGCGTCCCGGATGCGCGCGGTCACCCCATCCACCTCCGGCAGCAGGAGTGCGTGGTGCTGGAATCCGGCGGGCGCGCCGTCGGCGAGCGGCACGCTGGACGGCAGGGTCCGCACGCTCGTGCCGCAGAGCCCGCGCGCCACCCCGGGCCGCAGCATCGCGCCGAACGCCCAGCCGTGACCGCTGAGCGTCTTCACGCTGAGCCCGCGCCTGGCGCGGTGCAGAGCGACCTCCTCGTCCTCGATGACGAGGTTGGCCGTCGGATATTCGAGCACCTGCTGCCGCAGCAACGTGCCGTCGGCGAGCCGCCAGCGGGGGAGCCAGTAGTGGCGGACGAACGCCGCGGCGTCGTCGCCCGGCCACAGCCGTTCGATGCTCACTGGCGCCGCCCCGTTCTCGTTCAGGTGCCCGCGGCTGACCGGCGCTGCGCCGAGCCCGGTGCGGGCGTCGACGGCGGGTACGGCAGCGGCGGAGGTGCTCACGCTGACATACTTTCACGGTGAGCTCGATCCGTCCCTACCAGCCCGGCGACCGCGACGACGTGTACACGGTGTGCATCAAAACGGGGGCGAGCGGCGGAGACGCCACGGGGACGTACACGGACGACGACCTCATCCCGGATGTCTTCGCCGGACCGTACGTGACGTACCAGCCCGACCTCGCGTTCGTCGTCGACACCGGTGACCACGTGGCCGGGTATGTGATCGCCGTCGCGGACAGTGCGGCGTTCGTCGACTGGTATTCGCGAGAGTGGATGCCGGCGTTCGCGGAGAAATACCCGGTCGAGAGCGCCCGCGACGACAGGGAGCGCGAGGCGATCGGCTTCGGCCTCGACGTGCACGGGATGCTCGTGCCCGAACTCGCCGAATACCCCGCCCACCTGCACATCGACCTCCTGCCCGAACTGCAGGGGCAGGGCTTCGGGCGCGCGCTCATCCGCACGCTGCTCGCCGCCCTCCGCGAGCGCGGGGTGCCCGGCGTCTACCTGAAGATGTCGCCGACGAACCACGGCGCCCGGGCGTTCTACGAGCGGCTCGGGTTCCACGAGCTGCCGTCGAGCAGGCCGGACGGACCGGTGTACGGCATCTCGACGTCCGCCGAGGTCTGAGGCTCAGCGCCCGAAGCGCGGCAGCCGCTCGAACCAGTACAGCAGGCCGGGCGATGCGCGGCGCAACTCCGCCAGCGTCATCGAGTCCTCGCGCCGGGTGACGGGCACGTCGAGCTCCTCCGCCACGCGCTCCATGTCTTCGAGCGCCCAGAACTGCCCGCGCATCCTGATCAGCAGTTTGCCGTCCGTGCCGGTGACGAACAGCTGCGGCTGCGTGTCGAGCGTGCTGCCCTCGTACAGGTTGACCATGATGACGGAGCCGACGCTGCCGGGACGCACATCCACCGTCCTGCCGAAGAAGCCGCGCTCCCGCACGAAATCGTGGCCGACCTGGATGGTCGTGCTGAAGAAGGCGAGCACGGCGACCGTCGTCGCGCCGATCACCACGATGTGGATGCCGAGCACGAGCGGCCAGACGCCATCCGGGATGGTCAGCCAGTAGAGGACCGCGAAAACCGGGGTGGTCAGAGCCAGGATGGCGATGATTCCGCGTGCGAAAAGGTGGGCGTGCGGACGCAGCACAACTGCCTCCTGCGTCACGCCCGTCTCCTGTCTCAGCTCACGCCGACCCTCCATCCTTCGAGGATCGCCTACCCGGAGGCGTCCCGGTAGCGGCATTTTGGGGGACACGGACGTCCGGTTTTCGGCATATGTCACCCATCCGGAGCTGTCCGGGTCGCACGCGGGGGCGTTTGCTACACTGCCCGTGTGTCCACCTCGCTCATCCCCGTGCTGCCCTCCGGGCGTCAGGAGGTCGTCGGCGTTCTGAACGCCGGCGTGAGATAGCGTCGCCGTCCCCTGCCTTCCACCTCGCGCATCCAGCGAGGGATGCGGGGCTCGATCGTGCGCGCCCGTCGCGGCGCCGGTCGTCCCGTGCAGACATCGACGCGCATCCGGGCTTGCCGGCCCGTGCGACCTCAGCGGCCATCGCCGCCATTTCCGATTGGTGACACTTTCATGCTTCCCCTGACCGAGCAACAGCTCCGTTCGTCCTTCGTCAACGCCTCCCGCAAAGAGGTCAGCGACCTGACCCTGCCCGCCGACTTCCAGACCATCGACTGGAACACGCTCGACTACCTCGGCTGGCGCGACCGCAAACAGCCGAAGCGCGCATACGCGGTCGTCATCCTCGACGACGCCCCCGTCGGCCTGCTCCTCCGCCAGGCGGAGGCGTCAGCGCTCAGCCGCCCCCAGTGTTCCTGGTGCCAGGACGTCAACCTGACCAACGACGTCTCGTTCTTCAGCGCCAAGCGCGCAGGCCAGGCCGGCAAGAACGGCGACACGGTCGGAACGCTCGTCTGCACCGACTTCGGCTGCTCGTCCAACGTCCGCAAGCGCCCGCCCCTCGCATACGTCGGCTTCGACGTGGAGGCGGCCAGGCAGGAACGCATGGCGAGCCTGCGCGAGCGCGCGGCCAGCTTCGCGGTGTCGGTGCTGCACGGGACCGGTGGCGGCAGCGGCGGGCGGTGAGGTGACGGGTGGGCGGACGGGCGGTGGCGCCGTCATTCGCCTCCCGTCGACGGCCGCCCCTGCCCGGTCGAACGCAGGGTGTCCGACGGCCGTTCGGAGAACGCGGCGGCGTATGCGGCGGCGAAGCGTCCCAGGTGGACGAAGCCCCAGCGGGTGGCCACCTCCGTCACGCTGACGGTGCCGGGCGGGGCCGCAAGCAGTTCCTCGCGCACCTTCTCCAGCCGGAGGCGGCGGAGGTAGGCCATCGGGGTGGTGTCGAGCGAGCGGCGGAAGCCCTCGTGCATGCTGCGCACGCTGAGCGAGACGGCCGACGCGAGTTCGGACACCGTCCAGGGATGCGCGGGGCTGCTGCGCAGGAGCTCGACGGCCCGGGACACCGGCCGTGCGCCGGGGGCGGGGGCGGATCCGGTCAGCTGGTCCGAGTGGTTGTGCGGCTGGGTGAAGAGCAGGCTGTTCATCAGGAGCTGTTCGAGGCGCTGGAGCGTGAGCGGGTGGGAGAGGGGGCCACCTGGCTGCTCAGAGACGGCGTCGATCAGGCGCAGCGCCTGCAGCATCGCCCGGCCGCCGGGGGCCATCAGGTCCAGTTCACCGGTGAATTCGAGCGGTCGCGCCAGACGCTGGTCGAGCATGCTTTCGAGTTCGAGCTGGAGGTCTTGCCGGGGGATCATCACGGAGACCTGCGCGAAGCCGACGTCGCAGTCGAGGTCGACGGGCCTGCCCGGCATGAACACGCCGGCGGTGCGCTGCGTTCCGTAGATCGGCGATCCGAATGCCGCGCGCATCGTGGCGCGCCCCGCCGTTGGGATGTCGACGTGGAAGTTCATGGCCTCTGCCGTCTCGATGCGAACAGCATCCTGGAACTGCATGTACCCGACGGTGACCCGGCCGACGGTCAGGGCGTTCAGATCCATCGCGACGCTCGTCGACGCCCGGGCCGTGGGGAAGTCGACCGGCAGGAAGACCTCGGTGAGTGCTTCGCGCGCCTGGTCGATCCCGCGGCACGACACGATGCGTCGGCTGCGGAACATCTCGGCCGTGTTCGCTTGCATCCCGTGATTGTAAGCACGGCCGTCGACGGTCTGACGAGGAGCCGCACAAAACGGACACAGATCCGCGCTGGGCGGATATCGACCTGATCGAACCGCCACATACCGTGAAATTCGTCGCAGCTCCCCGGCTCGGCACCTGCACGGTGGCCTTCTCCTTCGGGTGGGGAAGGCCGCCGTGCCTCCTCCGCTGTGCTCCGCGTGCACTGCCGACGGAACACCCAGGAGACGGCAATGGAACTTCGCGAGCGATGAACGAGTCGAACGCACGGACGAGACCCCGGTGGTGCTCGCGCTGCGGGGCCCGCGCCCGGGTCATCGAGAACCCGTACTACGGGGTCGGTCTCGCCGTCCACCGCTACCTGACCGGATGCACGCGCTGCGGCTTCGTCGAGTTCCTCCCCACGGTGCGTGCCCCGCGCGCCGAGAGCCAGCCGACCGCGTCGGCCGACGACGCGTCGCGCGCGGCTCGGCTGCAGGGAGCCGTCCGCAGGTGGGCTACGAAGAGCCGGGTTTCGCTGTTCGTACTCGGTGGCCTCATCGCCGTCACAGCGGGTGTCGCGGCCTTCGCGCTCACACGTTAGCGCTCGTCCTGTGAGTGCGCTCACTCAATTTCGGATCTGATTCCACGCACCCTGCTGCTGTGGCGATATCAAGATAGTTTGCATTCTAAAACCTTAATTTATCAGCAATTTTGCTGCCAAAAGAGACAAGGTTGTCTACCGGAGAGCGACCGGTGCCGAGCTGCATTCGCCCCGAAAAGAGACATTTGACACCGTCTGATAGTGCGCTAACATGACCAAACGCACCCCAAACAACGAAGGAGTTGGACGTGACTGAGCCGTACACAGTCGTAGCGCTCTCGCCGCTGCAGATCCCGATCGTCGAGCCGGAAGACGCGCTGAAGAACACTAAGCGCATCATCGGCTTCATGAAGACCGCGGTCGGCGTGGCAGCGACGGAGGGCCACCCGGTGAAGCTGGTCGTCATCCCCGAGATGGCGATCCAGGGAATGCACATGGCATTCACCGCAGGCAACCGCGAGGCGGAGAAGAAGTTCGCCCGCACGATCCCCGGTCCGGAGACCGACGAGCTGGGCAAGGCCGCTCGTGAGCTGAACACCTACATCGCCGGCGAGCTGTACCTGGTCGCCGACGACGACTTCCCCGACCGCTACTTCAACTGCGCGTTCATGATCGACCCGAACGGCGATGTGATCTACCGCCGTGCCAAGGCGACCAGCGACGGCTTCGAGGGCGGAACCCTCGGCACCACCAACCCGCACGACCTGTGGGACGAGTGGATCCAGAAGAAGGGCGACGGCAATGTGATGGACGCCATCTACCCGGTCGCCAAGACGCCGGACATCGGCAACATCGGCTACGTGATCTGCCACGAGGGCGCGTACCCCGAGATCGCCCGCGGCCTCGCGATGAACGGCGCGGAGGTCATCATCCGCGCCACGCTCATCGAGCCGCAGACCTCGCAGGGGATGTGGGAGGTGCAGAACAAGGCGCACGCGCTGTTCAACAACGCGATCGTCGTCGCACCGAACCTCGGCCCGGAGCTCGGCCCGGACGGCGTCATCAACGACCTCTTCGGCGGCCGCTCGATGATCGTCAACCAGCGAGGCAAGATCATCACCGAGACGCCAGGCGTCACGGCGGGCGACACCTTCGTGAGCACGACGATCGACATCGACGCCCTGCGTCGCGACCGTCAGGCGAACGGCGTGTTCAACGGTTTCAAGGATCTGCGCACCGAGCAGTACGCCGCGATTTACGAGAAGCCGATCTACCCGAAGAACCAGTACCTCGACGCCCCTCCCGGCGAAGGATGGCTGGCCCGCGAGCGTGAGACCCGCGCCCGCAACATCAAGCTGCTCGAAGAGCGAGGCGTCTTCACCCCTCTCGACTGAGCCAGAACGTGCGAGCGGCGGTCACTCCGACCGTCGGTCCCCTCGGGACGATGCGCCGCCGCTCGCACCCCCCCAGCTGTACCTAGCACCGATCACCTCACAAGGAAGTGGAACCATGATCAGTCCCAGCAGCACCACGAGAAACACCCGCAGCCGTACCCGAACCATCCTCACCGTCGCCGGCCTCGTCGCGGCCACCGCTCTCGTCTTGAGCGGATGTGCACGAGGCGGAACAGACGGAGCAGCAGCCAGCGACGCGGACAAGAAGACCGGCAAGGGCCTGGTCATCGGCTGGAGCCAGCGCGGCATCAGCGGCAGCGACTGGTGGAAGACCCTCGTCGAGGGCGGCCAGGCCGAAGCCAAGAAGCTGGGGGCGACCATCCAGCTCCTCGACGCGAACGGCGACACCGTGCGCCAGAACGCCGACGTGCAGACCCTGATCACCAAGAACGTCGACGTGGTGATCATGAACCCCAACGACCCGATCGGCGTCGGAGCCTCTGTCGCAGCGCTCCAGAACGCCAACGTGCCGCTGGTCACCGTCAACTCGAACCTCGACCCCTCGCTGGTCAAGGACATGTACTGCTACGTCGCGGAAGACCAGGGATACACCGGCTCGCTCGCCGGCGAGGTCGCCGCGAAGAAGGCCGTCGAGAAGTTCGGCACGACGGGCGAGATCAAGGTCGTCGGCATCGGCGGTTTCCCCGGCGACGTCCTGAGCGACCTGCGGTTCAACGGGTTCCTGAAGGGCTACGAGAAGGTCATGAAGGCCTACCCGGGCATCACGACCAAGAAGCTCGAGACGAAGTACGGCGAGTGGAAGCCGGACAAGGCCCTCGCGCCCATCCGGGACGTCGCGACGGCGAACCCCGACCTCAAGATCGTCTACAGCATGAGCGACGTGATGGAGGGCGGCATCGAGCAGGGTCTCCAGCAGGCCGGGATCTGGGGCGATGGCGTGATCGTCGCCGGATACGACGGCGGAATGAACGTCGTGAAGGAGATGGTCGACAACCCGACGGGGCCTCTGCAGGCCACCGCATCCAACCAGCCGTGGGACCAGGGCGTCGCCGCGGTGAAGATGGCCGTCGCCGCGTACAACAACGACAAGACGGCGTGCCCGAAGAAGGAGGTCTTCATCAAGACCACCGTCGTCACGCCCGAGAACGCCAAGGACTACTACAAGCCGCAAGACACGTACGTGCGGGCGAACGACTAAGCGCCGGCGGGTACGACCAGGAGTCGCTGCGCCCGATGTCATCGGTTCGGGCGCAGCGACCGCTGGGAAACAGACAAGTCACGAAGAAGTGCGGAGAACTTATGGACGAGCTGCAGCTCGAAGGCATCACCAAGGGCTACCTCGGTGTGCAGGCGCTCAAGGGGGTGAGCTTTTCGGTCAGGCGGGGGAGCATCCACGCCCTCGCCGGACAGAACGGTGCGGGGAAGTCGACGCTGGTCAAGATCCTCTCGGGGGCGGAGATTCCGGACGGCGGAACCATCAGGCTCGGCGGGGAGGTCGTGAAGTTCCGCGAGCCGACGGATGCGCAGGCGGCCGGGATCCACACCATCTACCAGGAGCTGAGCCTGGTGCCGTCGCTCTCGGTCGCCGAGAACATCTTCCTCGGCACGCTTCCCAATAAGGGGAGCGTCGTGAACTGGGCGCAGATGCAGGCCAAGTCCCGCGAGGCCCTGGCCCGCGTCGGCTTCGACCTCGACGTGACGCAGCCGGTCTCGAGCTTCTCCGTGGCGGAGCAGCAGGCCGTCGAGCTGGCCAAGGCGCTGCACAAGGATGCGCGCGTGCTGCTGCTCGACGAGCCGACGTCCACTCTTCCCCTGCCCGACGTCGAGCGCCTCTTCACGGTGCTGCGCAAGCTCGCGGCCGAGGGCGTCACGCTCCTCTACATCTCGCACCGCATGGATGAGCTCTACAGCCTCTGCGACGCGGTGACCGTGCTGCGCGACGGCGTGACTGCGGCCGACCTGGCCACGGCGGACACCAAACCGGCCGACGTCGTGACGGCGATGGTCGGCAAGAGCCTGGAGGGCTCCATCGCCGACGCCGCCCTCCGCGGCGAACGCAGCCCGCGCCTCGGCGCCGGCCGCACGGACAGCATCCTGATGTCCGCCCGCGGGCTGGGGGAGGACGACCGGGTGTCCGGCATCGACTTCGACCTGTACCGGGGTGAGGTCCTCGGCATCTCCGGGCTGATCGGATCCGGCCAGTCGGAGCTCGCCAGCCTGCTCGCCGGCGCCCGCAAGAGCACGGACGGTCGCCTCGCGATCGACGGCAAGCAGGTCACCTTCGCCTCGCCCCGCGACGCCATCCGGCTCGGCATCGGGCTGCTCCCGCAGGACCGCAAAGCGCAGGGGTTCATCCCGGACATGGGGGTCGCCGGCAACATCACGCTGGCGAGCATGCCGATGTTCAGCAGGCTCGCCGTGATCGACGGCAAGCGCGAGAAGCGAACGGCGCAGGACATGGTGGCGAAGCTCGGGATGAAGGTCTCCAGCGTCAACCAGCCGATGAAGACCCTGAGCGGCGGAACGCAGCAGAAGGGCATCCTGGCCCGCTGGCTGGTGCGATCCTCCCGCCTGCTCATCTGCGACGAGCCGACCAGAGGCGTGGATGTCGGCGCCAAGGAGGACATGTACGAGCTGATCCGGGACTTCGCCCGCTCGGGCGGAACCGTGATCATCGCGAGCTCGGAGATCTCCGAGGCGATGATGTGCGACCGCGTGCTCGTGATGGCCAGAGGCCGCGTGGTCGCCGAGCTCGACCACGACGAGATCGATCCCCAGGGTCAGACGATCCTCCAGCTCCTCGCCTGAGCCCTCCCGGCTCGCCCCCTGAATCAACTGACTGAACCCAACGACGGGAAAGACAATGTCGAACAAACTCCTCCACGAGCCGGCGAAGCCGGCCACGCCGGCTACCGAGACCGGCGCCGTCTCCGCGCACCCCGCCTGGAGAGGCGTCGCCAAGCGCATCCTGCCGAAGACCTACCTGCTGCTGGTCCTCGTCGTCATCATCGTGATCGGCTATTACGTCTCCGCCGACTTCCTCACGCTGAGGAACGCGGAGAACGTGATCGCGGCGGCCTCGATCGTGGCCGTGCTCGCCGTCGGCCAGTTCTTCGTCATCCTGACGGGCGGCATCGACCTGTCGGTCGGCTCGATCCTGGCGATGTCGACGGTGATCGTCGCTCTGACCCTGCAAGCCGGGATGGCGACGGGACTCTCGGTCGCGTTCACCCTGTTCTGCTGCGGGATCGCCGGGCTGATCAACGGTCTGCTCGTGGTGTGGCTCCGCATTCCGCCGTTCATCGCCACGCTGGCCATGATGAGCGCCGTCAAGGGCTTCAGCTACATCATCCAGTCGACCAGCCTCATCCAGATCACCGACCAGACGTTCGTGGACCTCTTCGCCCGCGGCACGAGCCTCGGGCTGCAGAACCCGGTGATGATCTTCCTGATCGTCATGGTGCTCGCGGCGCTCGTGGCGAAGTTCACGACCTTCGGACGCTCGCTGTACGCGATCGGCGGCAACCCGGAGGCGGCGCGTCTCTCGGGCCTGCCCGTTGCCCGCAACCTTCTCATCACGTACACGATGTCCGGGCTGCTCGCCGGGCTGGCCGGGCTCATCGCCGCCGCACAGCTCCGGCAGGGAAGCTCGCTCATCGGCGTCGGATACGAACTGGATGCGATCGCTGCGGTCGTCGTCGGCGGTGCATCCCTGATGGGCGGCAAGGGCGACCCGATCAGCGCCGTGATCGGCGTGTTCGTGCTCGCGACGATCATCAACGTGATGAACCTGGTCGGCATCTCCTCTGAGCCGCAGCTGGTGATCAAGGGCGCGGTGATCGTGATCGCGGTCTTCCTCTCCAGCGCGGGCGGCGTGCAACGGATCTCCGGATTCTTCCGCAGCCATCTGGGTCGCCGCAGCGCACGGACAGCGGGCTAGCCACGATGTCGGCACCTTCGAGCACAGACAAGCATTCGACGACTCGCGGTGCCAGGATGATCGACGTCGCACGCCTCGCCGGGGTGTCCCAGCAGACGGTGTCCCGGGTGGTGAACGGGAGCACCAACGTCGCCCCGGAGATCCGGGAGCGGGTGGAGCTGGCCATCCGGCAGCTGCGGTACCGCAGGAACCCGGCGGCTCGCGCCCTGGCCAACGGCCAGACGATGAACCTCGGGATCGTCAGCTTCGGCCTCACCCAGTACGGTCCGTCCGTCGCACTCAGCGGAATCGCCGACGAGGCGAGAAGCGCGGGATACGCGACCAACCTGGTCACCCTCGGCGACGTCGACCGCACGGCCATGAAGGCGGCGCTCGACCACCTGGCCGAGGACGCCGTGGACGGCATCGTCGTGCTCGCGCCGGTCGAGGCCGCCCTCGAAGCGATCACCGGGCTGGAGGCCGGCGTGCCGCTCGTCGTCTTCGAGCCGGGAGCGCCGGAGGGGACGACGAGCGTCGCGACGGACGAGGTGGGAGGAGCAGCGCTCGCCACCCGGCACCTGCTCGACCTCGGCCACGACACGGTCTGGCAGGTCGCCGGACCGAGCGGCTGGCTCGGCTCGGACGCCAGGATGCGCGGCTGGTCGGACACGCTCGCGGCGAGCGGCAGGGTGACCAACCCGGTCATCTCCGGAGACTGGTCGACGCGCTCCGGATACGCGGCCGGCTGCGACATCGCCCGCAACCCGGACATCACCGCGGTGTTCGTCGCCAACGACCAGATGGCGCTCGGGGTCGTCAAAGCCCTCTCCGAATACGGGGTGCGGGTGCCGGAGGACGTCAGCGTCGTCGGCTTCGACGACGTGCCGGAGGCGCGGTACTACCGGCCGGCACTGACCACCGTCCGCCTCGACTTCGAGGAGGTCGGGCGCCTCGCTGTCGACCGCATCCTGCACCTGATGCGCGGCGGTCATGCCGACGCGCTGCCCAGGGTGCTCCCGGAGCTGGTCGTGCGCCGGAGCACGGCGCCGCCCTCCCAGACGCCGCGAACCATCCAGCAACACCTGAGATAGCCATCAAAACCTGAAAGAGAAAGCGAAGCGCATGACCATCAAACAACTCGGACGCACGGGACTCACCGTCTCCGACATCTGCGTCGGGACCAGTGCCCTCGGCAGCTTCCCTGCGCAGTACGGCTACGAAGTGGACACGGAGACGGCCGTTGCGACCATCCGGCGGGTGTTCGACGGGCCGTTCACGTTCATCGACACCTCGAACGAGTACGGCGGCGGCGACAGCGAGAAGCGCATCGGGCAGGCGATCCGCGAGAACGGGGGAGTGCCGGACGGAGTGGTCGTGGCGACCAAGGTCGACCCCATCCCCGGGACCACCGACTTCTCCGGTGACCGGGTGCGCCGGTCGGTGGAGGAGAGCCTCGAACGCCTCGGCCTCGACCGGCTTCCGCTCGTCTACCTGCACGACCCGGAGAAGATCAGCTTCGAGGAGGGTGTCGCCCCCGGCGGTCCCCTCGAAGCGCTGATCGCGCTCCGCGACGAAGGCGTCATCGACTACCTCGGCGTCGCGGGAGGGCCGATCGACCTCGAGCTGCAGTACCTCGCGACGGAGGCGTTCGACGCCGTCATCAGCCACAACCGCTTCTCGCTGGTCGACCAGTCGGCCGAGCCGCTGCTCGACGACGCCCAGGCCAGAGGGGTCGCGTTCGTCAATGCGGCTCCCTTCGGCGGCGGGATGCTGGTCAAGGGTCCGGATGCCGTGCCGACGTACTGCTACGCCCCCGTCAGCGACGAGGTGCTTCAGCGGGTGCGCACGATGGAGTCCCTGTGCGAGGCGTACGGCGTGCCGCTCGCCGCGGCCGCCCTGCAGTTCTCCGTGCGCGACCCGCGCGTCACCTCCACGATCGTCGGGATGTCCGAGCCGAAGCGCGTCGAGCAGACCGCCCAGCTCGCCGCCATCGACATCCCCGCCGAGCTGTGGGACGCCCTTCTGCCCGTCGCACGCCTCGGCCGCTCCGGTGTGCTGGCGTAGCTGGCGCAGCGCCGCCATCGAACCCCCGAAAGGAAAGGACACAGAATGACCACCATCAAGAACCCGGAGCCGGTCGACGTCGTGATCGTCGGCGCCGGCGCAGGAGGGGCGACGGCAGCCAAGGTGCTGACCGAAGCCGGCCTGCGCGTGGTGGGACTCGAACGAGGCCCGTGGCTGAAGCCGGAGCACGCATCCGGCGACGAGCTGAAGTACCTGAACCGCAACTTCATCTGGCAGGACCCGAAGCTCAAGCCCCGCACATACCGTCAGAACGACAGCGAGGAAGCTGTCATCACCAACTTCTCCGCGACCCCGCAGGTCGTGGGCGGCGGCACGACGCACTGGGGCGGCATGGTTCCCCGGATGACCGTCAACGACTTCCGGCTGCGCTCTCTGCACGGCGACGTCGACGGCGCGAGCCTCGTCGACTGGCCGATCAGCTACGACGACCTCGAGCCGTACTACACGCGGGTCGAGTGGGAGTTCGGAACCTCGGGTCTCGGCGGCGCGAACCGCTGGGAGGGCCGCCGCACCCGCGACTACCCGACCAAGCCTGCGCCGCTCAGCCAGATCGGCCGCACCTTCGCGACCGCGATGAACAAGATGGGCCACAGCACGTTCCCGATGCCGCAGGGCATGGTCACCGAGCCGTACCGCGGCCGCAAGCCGTTCAGCGAGAACGGCTTCTGGCAGCAGTACCCCGACCCGGGCAGCGGCAAGTCCTCGACGCTGATCAGCTTCATCCCGGATGCGATCAACACCGGCCTCTACGACCTGCGCCCGGACTGCTACGTCAGCGAGATCCTGGTCGACAAGACCGGCAAGGCGACCGGTGTGCGCTACCAGGACGAGAACGGCAACGAGTTCGTGCAGAACGCGAAAGCCGTGATCGTCTGCGGCGGCGGGATCGAGACGCCGAGGCTCCTGCTCATGTCGAAGTCGGCGCTGTTCCCGGATGGGCTGGGCAACGGCAGCGGGCAGGTCGGCAAGAACGCGACCTTCCACCAGTACTCGTTCTCGGTCGGCCTGTTCGACAAGGAGCTGCACGACCCGCTCTACGGCTGGTCAGGGCACTACATGAACCTGTGCTCGTTCGACTTCTACGAGACGGACGAGTCGCGGGGGCACATCCTGGGCTCGCTGATCTTCCCGTCGATGCTCGGCCACCCCGTCAACTGGAGCTTCCCCGGCCGCCCCACCTGGGGTCAGGCGGCGAAGGACGCCGATCGGGACCTGTTCAACTACAGCATGAAGATCGGCATCCTGCTGCACGACCTCCCCGTCGAGTCCAACAGGGTCGACCTCGACCCGACGGTGAAGGACGCGTGGGGACTCCCGGTCGCCCGCATCACCCACACGCCGCACGCCAACGACTTCGCGCAGGAGAAGTGGCAGGTCAAGAAGAACGGCGAGATCCTGGAGGCGGCGGGCGCATCCAAGATCGTGCCGGTCAACATGGAGCGCATCACGGGGAACACCTCGCACGAGCTCGGCACGGCCCGCATGGGCGACGATCCGGCCACCTCGGTGGTCGACAGGTGGTGCCGGTCGCACGAGGTGCCGAACCTCTACGTGTTCGACGCCAGCTTCTTCCCGACGGCGACCGGCATCAATCCGGCACTGACGATCATGGCGAACGCCTGGCGGTGCGCCGACCGCATCATCGCCGTGGACCGTCATGGCTGGACCGACTGACCGCAACCACGATTTCAGAGGAGACAACGACAACTATGGGACAGGCAGAATGGGTCACCGTGCCGATCTCGACGCGCGATTCGAATGGGCCGCTGTTCTTCACGGAGCACGAATGGGCGACTGTCGAGGCCGCCACTGCGCGCATCATTCCGACGGACCACCATCCGGGAGCGAGAGAAGCAGGCGTGGTCCGCTTCATCGATCGGATGCTGGCGGGGACGCAGTTCGTCTTCCCGGCAGCTGACGGCAACGGGTTCCTCCGGATGGAGGGGCTGGAGGAGAAGGCCTGGCAGGAGCGCATCGAGAGCCGCCGGACGTTCTACCGGGAGGGGATCGTCGAACTGGACGGCATCGCCACCGAGAAGTTCGGCGCCCCGTTCGTCGAGCTGGACGACGACCAGCAGGACACGGTGCTGGAGACCATCTCGCGCAAGGAGAAGCCGGCGAAGTTCGCCTTCGCGGACTCGGACGGGCAGGGGAGCGGGGGAGCGCCGGCAGGCAACCAGCCGGTCAACGAGGACTTCCTCGAGTTCTTCCCGCTTCTGGTGCTGAACACCAGGCAGGGCTTCTACGGCGACCCGGTCTACGGCGGAAACGACAACCGCGTCGGCTGGCGGGTCATCGGGTTCCCCGGCCCTCCGTCGCTCGCCGCGACGATGGACGGCAGCTACACGACGCTCGACTACATGATCCCGGAGGCCGAGTGGCCGTACGAGCAGCACCCCGCCGTGCTGCGCTACGGCAACCGCTGAGGCCCTGGCAAGGGATCCGGCAGGATCGCGAGCGGTCTGGCGCGCCTTTCCGGCGCCCGGCCGCTCGCGGTCGTACTCGCGGTCATAATGGGGGAATGATTTCCTCTTCCGTGCGTTCGCCGGGCGCCGGGGGCCGCCGGTGACGGAGCAGAACGAGGCGCCGCGCGCGGCGCGGATGGTCGATGTCGCCCGCCTCGCCGGGGTCTCGCAGCAGACCGTCTCGCGGGTGGTCAACGGCCACTCGAACGTCGCGCCCGAGATCCGCGAACGGGTCGAACGTGCCATCGCCCAGCTGCGCTACCGTCGCAACTCGGCGGCGCGCACCCTCGCGACCAGCAGGTCGATGAACCTCGGAGTGCTCAGCTACGCGCTGTCCGTGCATGGTCCGGCTCTTGCGTTGTTCGGCATCGCGGAAGAGGCGCGCAGGAGCGGATACGCCACGAGTCTGGTGAGCCTCGCGAACGTGGACCGCGCGAGCATCGAGGAGGGTCTCGACTCCCTCGTCGACGACGGAGTGGATGCGATCGTGGTGCTCGCGCCGATGACCGCCGCCGTCGAGGTGCTGCACCGGCTCGACGCGGATGTGCCCGTTGTACGGTTCGAGCAGGGCTCGCCCGCCGGGCCGTCCACCGTGTCCGTCGACGAGACGCTCGGCGCCCAGCTGGCCACCAGGCACCTGCTCGACCTCGGTCACGAGACCGTCCACTTCGTCGGAGGGCCGGACGGCTGGATGGCGTCGGATGCGCGCCGCCGCGGCTGGCAGACCGAGCTCGCCCTCGCCGGCCGGGTGACGCCTCCCGAGTTCACGTCCCCGGACTGGTCGGCGGAGTCCGGCTACCGGGCGGGGGTCAGGATCGCCGCTGACCGCTCGATCACTGCCGTCCTCGCGATCAACGACGCGATGGCCCTCGGCCTGATCAAGGCGCTCCACGACAACGGGGTCTCGGTGCCCGGAGACGTGAGCGTCGTCGGCTTCGACGACCGCGACGAGTCCCCGTACTTCCTGCCTGCGCTGACCACCGTGCGGCTCGACTTCACCGAGGTGGGCCGCCGGGCCGTCGAGAGCGTGCTCCGGTCGCTGCGGGGAGAGGCGCCGGAGACCATCCCGCTGATCCAGCCGGAGCTCAAGGTGCGCGACAGCACGGCGCCGCGTCGCTGACGCGGTGCGTCGCTGACTCAGCGCGCGGTGTCTGACCCGGTGAGTGCCCTGGCGCTCCGGATGAAGGAGGCGGCGAGCGCGTCGGCGTCGTCCAGGTAGCCGGCGACCATCGCGCCGTCGCGGATGAGCATGAGGTCGTCGGCCGTCCCGCGCGGGTCGCTCAGGCCGAGCGGCTGCACGATCTCGCCGAACGTGGCCTTGCACCAGGCGCGGTGGGTGTCGACCTCGATGCGGACCTGGCTCGTCGCATCCGGGTACTCGGCGGCCGCGTTGATGAACGGGCAGCCGCGGAAGCCCTGCTCGCACGCCATCGAGCCCAGCTGCTCGGCGATCAGCTGGAACACCCGGTCTGCGCTGCCGTCGGCGGCGGCGATGGCGCCGGTGATTCCGTCGCGTTCCAGCTGCGCCCTGCGCTGCAGGTGGGCGACCACGAGGTCGTCCTTGCTCTTGAAGTGCCGGTAGAAGGTGACCTTGGTCGTCCCGGCGCGCTCGATGACCTTGTCGACGCTGACCGCGCGGAGACCTTCTGCGTAGAACAGTTCGGTCGCCGCCTCGATGAGTCGCTCCCGCATCGACGATTTCACGCTCCCGATCATAGGTGTTCTCCTCACGTGCTCTTGCGCGCCCGGCGTTCGGTGGCTACGGTTACTCGATGTAGAGTGACTAGTCATTCTACATGACATCCCTCTCGGAAGAACGGAACCAGAATGACCACGACAACACCGGATGCGCCGGCAGCAACCATCGCCGCCTCGCTTCGCCGCCTCTACTTCGTCCGCTTCGGCTTCGCCATCGTGTGGGCGATCATCGTCGGCCTCAGCGCGGCGAGCATCACGCCGCTGAGCGCGACGCTCCTCGTGATCTATCCGGTGTTCGACCTGGTCGCGGCCGTCGTCGACCACCGGGCGTCGCGGGCGACGCGGCCGGCGGGGCTGCTGTACGTGAACATGGCGTTGAGCGCGCTCGCCGCGGTCGGGCTCATCGTCGCCGTCATGTCCGGCCGGTCCGCCGTCCTTCTCGTCTGGGGCCTCTGGGCGGTGACGGCGGGCGTGGTCCAGCTGATCGTCGGAATCTCCCGTCGCAGCCTCGGTGGTCAGTGGCCGATGATCCTGAGCGGCGGCATCTCCGTGCTCGCCGGCATCGCCTTCGCTGTGCAGTCCGGAAGTGCGGCTGCATCGCTCGTCGGGCTGGCGGGATACGCGACACTGGGAGGCATCTTCTTCCTGGTCTCCGCCATCCGACTGAACCGCACGGCAACGGGCGCCGCCCGCTGACCCTCCACGCACTGCACGATCAGCGAACACCGAACAACACAAGGAGAAACGCAATGTCCACGAAGATCACCATCATCATCGACAACCCGGCCGACCCTGCCGCCTTCGAGGCGGCGTACCAGGAGCTGGAGGGATTCGCCCGCCAGCTCCCCGGGCTGCGCCGGCTCGAGGCGGCGAAGGTCTGGCCGAAGGAGGACGGCACCCCGACACCCGCGCACCGGACGCTCGACCTGTACTTCGACAGCTACGAGGACGCGTCGGCCGCCGTCGCCACTCCGGCCGCCGGGGAGTTCTTCCAGGGTCTGGGCGGAACCGGCACGACGTTCACCGGCCTGTTCTCGGAGATCGCGGCAGCCTGAGCGGATCGCGCGGGGTCGGCCGGGGTCAACCGGCCGATCCGGCGGCGTTGACGCGCAGGCCGTCGAGCAGCAGCCGGACCATCGCGTTCGGGCTGCCATCCGCGGACGGCGCCCGGTGGCTCAGGTCTCCGACCGCTTGCAGCAGGCCGAGCGGGTCGACGCCGGAGCGCACCTCCCCAGCCGCCTCCGCGGCGTCGAGCAGCGACCGGATGGCCGGGCCGAGCTTCGCTGCGAAGTAGTCGGGGAGCGCGTCGAAGGCGGGGTCTCCCGAACGGAGAGCGGCGGAGAGGCCCTGCTTCGTCGCGACGAACCGGGTGAACCGCGAGATCCAGAGTTCGAGCGCTTCGCCGGGCGCGTGGGTCGCAAGCAGGTCGACGGCCGCCGCTGCGGTGCCGTCGATCTCTGTGGTGAAAACGGCGGCGACGAGCTCGGACCTGGTGGGGAAGTGGCGGTACATCGTCCCGACGCCGACCTTGGCCGCCGCTGCGATCTCGCGCGCGGGCGCGTCGACGCCGGCGCGCGCGAAGACGTCGCGGGCGGCCGCGAGCAGCGCTTCCTGGTTCTTGCGTGCGTCGGCCCGTGCGGGGCGTTGAGCGTCGGCGTCGGTAGCCACGGCGAGGTCCTCTTGCGTAAACGGAACAGTGTTCCGTATAGTGGTCAGCATATGCGGAACGTCGTTCCGTATAGCGATCCTACAGGAGGACCCCATGCAGTACCGCACTCTCGGCCGCACCGGAATCAAGGTGACGCCGTACGCCCTCGGCGCCATGATGCTCGGCTCGTTCGGCAACCCCGACCGTCAGGAGGGCATCCGGATCATCCACAGGGCCCTCGACGCCGGCATCAACTTCGTCGACACCGCCGACCGCTACGGGGACTCGGAGGAGGTGGTCGGAGAGGCGCTCGCCGGCCGACGGGACGATGTCGTGCTCGCCACCAAGTTCTGGGGGCCGGTGGACGACGACATCAACCACAGGGGCGCATCCCGTCGCTGGATCATGCAGGCGGTCGAGCGCTCGCTCCGCAACCTGCGCACCGACCACATCGACCTCTACCAGCTGCACCGCCCAGACCCGGACACCGACATCGACGAGACCCTCTCCGCGCTCACCGACCTGGTGCGTCAGGGCAAAGTGCGGGCCATCGGCACGTCGTCGATGCGCGGCTCCGAGATCGTCGAGGCGCAGTGGATGTCCGAGCGCCGCGGCTTCGAGCGCTTCCGCACTGAGCAGCCCAACTACTCGATCCTCGACCGCGAGATCGAGCGAGAGATCCTCCCGGTGGCACAGCGCTACGGCATGGGGACGCTCGTCTACAGCCCACTCGCAGGCGGAGCACTGACCGGCAAATACCGCGCAGGCCAGGCGAACGACAACTTCCGCGCAAGCACCGGGATGCGGCACTTCCACGACGAACGCCGCCTCGCCGCGATCGAGCAGCTGATCGCCCTGTCCGACGAGGTCGGCATCCCGCTGACCCATCTGGCGATGGCGTTCGCGATCGCGCATCCGGGTGTCACATCGGCGATCGCAGGCCCCCGCACGATGGAGCAGCTGGAGGACACGCTCGCGGGCACGGAGGTCTCCCTGTCCGACGAGATCCTCGACCGCATCGACGCGATCGTCCCGCCCGGAGAGAGCATCGGCGCGATGGACATGGTCTACCGCGGGCCGGAGGTGGCCGACGCCGGGCTGCGCCGACGCGCTGCGGAGTTCCGTTCGGCGAGCTGAGCGGCCGTCGCGGCGGGTGGCGCGAAGGCGGCTCTGCCCGGGGCGCAGCAGTCGGGGACGGGAGTGGCGGTCGAGACCGGTTCGGTGCTCTGGGTCATTGCGGTGCTCCTCGGATACAGGATCAGCTGAGTGCGACGGTGCGGAAACCGGCGTTCGACATGGCGGAGTCCGGGGTGTTCTGGGATCGGGCGGAGTTGCGGTACCGGTTGCAGTATGAATCGTGGCAGAGGAACGAGCCACCGCGCAGCACTCTCTGGCTGCCGCCGTCCGGACCGGTGGGCGACGTGCCGGGGGAGTCTCGGTAGTATCCGGGGTCGTACCAGTCCTGGCACCACTCCCACACGTTTCCGACGGTCTGGAAGATGCCGTAGCCGTTCGGTCGATAGTGCATCGCGGGGGCGGTGGTCAGAAAGCCGTCCTCGAGGGTGTTGACGGTCGGGAACTCGCCCTGCCAGATGTTGCAGTTCCATTCGCCGTCGACCAGCAGCTCGTCCCCCCACGGATAGCGCGCGCCGTCGAGTCCGCCGCGGGAGGCGTACTCCCACTCCGCCTCCGTCGGCAGACGCCGGCCTGCCCAGGCGCAGTACGCCTGTGCGTCGTTCCAGCTCACGTGAACGACCGGATGGTCGCCGAGTCCGTCGAGCGACGAGTGGCGGCCGCCGGGATGCCGCCAATCGGCCGCGGCGACTCCCACCCACCACGGCGTCTGCGGTGGCCGGCCGAGCATGTCGGCGTCGTCGCCGGCGAACGCCAGGTGGGAGACGGCCGAGTACCCGAAGGACTCGGACTCGGTGCCGTAGCCCGTCGCGTCGACGAAGCGCGCGAAGTCGTCGTTGGTGACCGAGTGCACGTCGATGGAGAAACCGGGCAGGGAAACGCCGTGCAGGGGCCCCTCACCGTCGGCCGGTCGACCGTCGCCCGTGCGGTCTCCCATCACGAAGGTGCCGGAGGGGATGTCCGCCTGGGGGATGCGATGCCCACCGGTCATCGTCTGGTCACCCGGCCGGCCGGCTCCAGCTCGCGGATCAGTTCGCGCATTTCGATCAGGCGCGGGCGCACCAGCAGGACGCCGAGCAGCAGGTGCGCCAACTTCATCGTGGTTCCTTCGCGTCTGACAGCTGGAACGTGTGGCGGAGAATGGGGGATTCGAACCCCCGAGGGCTTGCACCCAACACGCTTTCCAAGCGTGCGCCATAGGCCACTAGGCGAATTCTCCTGAGGCGGTGTCACTCCCGGAGGAGCAACGGCCACGAAGTATCCTACCGGGTCCGCGGGGGTGCTCGGTGCCAACACCTCTCAGTCTGACCCGCTACACTGGTTCCCGGCTCCTCACGTGGCGCCATCCAGGCCAACTCCCCCAGGGCGGAAACGCAGCAAGGGTAACCGGGCTCTGGCGGGTGCGTGAGGGGTCTTTTTCTTTGCCGTCGGTCAGGTTGTTCCGCGTACAGTTGAGCAGAGCACAGACGCTCTTCTACACTCTGTAGAAGAGCGGTCGAGATCCGCCGATTGAGTGAGGTGCTGGATGACCGGGCCATTGAGCGAGTTGGCGTCCGAAGCGTATGTCTTCGGTTTTCCGCTGGTCTTCAACGGGGAGCAGATCCTCCGCCTCACGACCACGGGGATCGGATCGCTTCCCCCAGCGTCGTTCAACTCGTTCAGTCACGCGCGTTCGCTGGCGGATCCGCGTGACACCTTCGTCTCCATCAACAACGACACCGTCTACTCGATCGCTCCCGTCGACCTGAGCGTCGGGCCGATCCTGCTGAGCGTTCCGGATGCGGGGGACCGCTACTACGTGCTGCAGTTCGTGGATGCGTGGACCAACAACTTCGCATATGTCGGCACCAGGGCGACCGGCAACGGCCGGGGCGACTTCCTGCTCGTGCCGCCGGAGTGGGAGGGCGGACCTGAGGGCGACGGCGTCACCGTCATCCGCTTCCCGACACGCATCGCCACGATCGTCGGCCGCTGGGCCTGCGACGGCGAGGAAGACCTGGCGGCCGTCGAGGAGTTGCAGAACTCGCTCGCGCTGACGCCCATCCGGACGTCGCTCACGCCTCCGCAGGGCATGCCGGTCGTGGCCGGTGGTCTGGGGGAGGCGCTCGATTTCTTCGAGCGGTTCCGGACCTGGGCCATCGCCTTCCCGCCCGCCGAGCGCGACAGGGCTGCACTGGATTCGTACAGCGTGCTCGGGCTGACCGGTGCGTACACCCTGGCCGAAGCGCCGGAGGAGGTGCGCCAGGCGTTGGAGGCCGGGTACGCCGCCGGCAAGCAGGCGCTCGAGATGGCTGTGCGGACCGGCGACGGTCCCGTCGTCAACAACTGGCAGGTCAACCTGCACATCTTCGACTACAACATCGACTTCTTCGAGGTCGGGGCGCTCGACGATCCGGCCTGGAAGCACACGGATGCGAAGACCAGGTATGCGACGCGGGCCGAAGCAGCGCTCGGCGGGCTCTGGGGCAACCACGGCTACGAGGCCGCGTACTTCTTCACCTATCTCGATGCGGCAGGGGATGCGCTCACCGGTGAGCACACGTACACCCTGCGCCTGCATCCGACGCCGCCGGTGCGCGCGTTCTGGTCCATCACCATGTACGACCTCCCGAACTTCTACCTCGTCGAGAACGAGGCGGCGCGGTATTCGATTGGGGACAGGACGCGAGGGATCGTGTACGACGACGACGGAGGCTTGACCATCACCATGAGCACGACCAGACCCACCGACCCGACGGCAGCCGCCAACTGGCTGCCGACGCCGCAGGGCGCGTTCCGGCCCATCATGCGCCTCTACGCGCCCGAGCAGATCCTGCTCGACGGCGGATACGAGGTCCCGGCGATCGAGCGGGTCGACTGAGTCGTGGCGCGTTCCCTCTACATCACCTCCGCCGAAGGTCACACCGGCAAGTCCACCGTCGCCCTCGGCGTGCTCGAAGCGCTCCGCCGTGCCGTCGGCAGGGTGGGCGTCTTCCGTCCGATCGCGCGCTCGACCTCCGAGCGCGACTACGTTCTCGAACTGCTGCTGCAGCGGGAGACGGCCGACATCGACTACGAGGAGGCCATTGGCGTCACGTACGACGATGTGCATCTGGATGCCGATGCTGCCCTCTCCGAGATCGTCCGCCGCTTCCGGGCGGTCGAGTCCCGCTGCGACACGGTCGTCATCCTGGGCTCCGACTACACCGACGTCGGCAGCCCGACCGAGCTGCGCTACAACGCGCGCATCGCCGCCAACCTGGGCGCTCCCGTGCTGCTGGTGCTCGGCGGGCGCATCGGCCAGGGACTGGGCGAGCGGCTCGGCCAGGCGGAGCCGCGCACCGCGGAAGACCTCAAGCAGCTCACCGAGCTCGCGGTCGCCGAGCTGAGGGACGAGCACGTCGCGCTCCTCGGCGTCGTCGCCAACCGTGCAGACCCGGACGACCTCGACGCGGTCGTCCGCGCCGTGCAGTCGGCCGTCGGGGAGACGCCGAACGGCGACACAGCCCCGGTCTGGGCGATCCCGGAGGACCCGTTCCTCGTGGCCCCGAGCATGCGCTCGATCATGGAGGCGACCGGATCCACCCTCATCGCGGGCGACGAGTCGCTACTGGCGCGCGAGGCGCTCGGCGTCGTCGTGGCCGGGATGTCGATGAACAACGTGCTCCCTCGCCTGATCGAGGGTGCAGTGGTGGTCGTGCCCGCCGACCGGACGGAGGTGCTGCTCGCGGTGCTGATGGCGAACGCATCCGGAACGTTCCCGTCCATCGCCGGCATCGTCCTCAACGGTGGGTTCGAGCTGCCGGAGCCGATCGAGCGGCTGCTGGCCGGCCTGCGCTCTCCGCTGCCGATCGTGGAGACCGACCTCGGCACCTACGACACGGTCGTCCGGATCACGCACGCCCGCGGCAGGCTCGCCGCGGACTCGCAGCGCAAGTACGACACCGCGCAGGCGCTGTTCGAGCGCCACGTCGACGCGGACGCCCTGCTCAAGCGGCTCGACGTCAGCCCACGGGATGTGGTCACCCCGCTCATGTTCGAGTACGACCTGCTGGAGCGCGCCAGGGCGGCGGACAAGCACATCGTGCTTCCGGAGGGAGAGGACGACCGCATCCTGCGCGCTGCGGCGACCCTGCTCGCCCGCGGGGTCGCACGGCTCACCATCCTCGGGGAGCCGTTCGAGGTGCGCGCGAGGGCGATCGAGCTCGGCGTCGACATCTCCGGTGCGGAGGTGCTCAGCCCGTTCGACGACGTGCTGCGCCTGCGGTTCGCGACGGAGTATGCGCGGCTCAGGGCGCACAAGGGCATCACCGTCGAACAGGCATCGGACACGGTCACCGATCCGTCGTACTTCGGCACGATGATGGTGCACCTCGGCCTCGCGGACGGGATGGTGTCCGGGGCGGCGCACACGACGGCGCACACCATCCGCCCGGCGTTCGAGATCATCAAGACCCGCCCAGAGGTGTCCGTGGTGTCGAGCGTCTTCCTGATGGCGCTGGCCGACCGGGTGCTCGTCTACGGAGACTGCGCGGTGATCCCGGATCCGACGGCCGAGCAGCTGGCGGACATCGCGATCTCGTCGGCGGAGACGGCGGAGCAGTTCGGCATCGAGCCGCGCGTGGCGATGCTGTCGTACTCGACCGGGGAGTCCGGCTCCGGCGCGGATGTCGACAAGGTGCGCGCCGCCACGGCGCTCGTGCACGAGCGGGCTCCGGAGCTCGCCGTCGACGGCCCCATCCAGTACGACGCAGCCGCCGATGCGGCGGTCGGCGCGGCGAAACTGCCGGGCTCCGCCGTGGCTGGACGGGCGACCGTGTTCATCTTCCCCGACCTGAACACGGGCAACAACACGTACAAGGCGGTGCAGCGGAGCGCGGGCGCCGTGGCGATCGGGCCGGTGCTGCAGGGCCTCAGGAAGCCGATCAACGACCTCTCCCGCGGCGCGCTCGTCGACGACATCGTCAACACCGTCGCCATCACCGCGATCCAGGCGGGTCTCTCGTGAGCGCCGTCCTCGTGATCAACAGCGGCTCGTCGTCGTTCAAGTACCAGCTGATCGACCTCGACACCGAGCGGCCGCTCGCGAGCGGGCTGGTGGAGCGGATCGGCGAACGGTCGGGCCACACCATCCATCGCGGCCCGGACGGCACGAGCGAGCGGAGCCTGGAGATCCCGGATCACACCGCGGGGTTCCAGGCGATGATCGATGCGTTCGAGGCCGACGGCCCGAGCCTCGCCGAGCATCCACCCGTCGCCGTCGGTCACCGCGTGGTGCACGGTGGGAAGCGGTTCTTCGAGCCGACCATCGTCACCCCGCTGGTCGAGATCAACATCGAAGACCTCGCCGACCTCGCCCCGCTGCACAACCCGGCCAACCTGCAGGGCATCCGCGCGGCGAAGAAGGCGTTCCCGGATGTGCCGCACGTCGCCGTCTTCGACACCGCCTTCCACCAGACGCTGCCGCCGGAGGCGTACACCTACGCCATCGACGCCGCGCTCGCCGAGCGTCACAGGGTGCGCAGGTACGGCTTCCACGGCACATCGCACAAGTACGTGTCAGAGACCGCTGCGGAGTTCCTCGGGCGTCCGCTGGCCGACCTGAAGCAGATCGTCCTGCACCTCGGGAACGGGGCGTCCGCCTGCGCGATCGACGGCGGCCGCTCGGTGGACACGTCGATGGGACTCACGCCGTTGGAGGGCCTGGTGATGGGCACGCGCTCCGGCGACCTCGACCCGGCCGTCCTCATCCACCTGGCCAGGAGGGCGAACCTCGACATCGACGGCCTCGACGAGCTGCTGAATCGCAAGAGCGGTCTGCTCGGGCTGTCCGGCACAGGCGACATGCGGGATGTGCGGCGTGCGGCGAACGACGGAGACGAGGCGGCGCAGCTCGCGCTCGCGACCACCGTGCACCGGCTGAAACACTACATCGGCGCGTACACCGCGTTGCTCGGCGGTCTCGACGTTCTGACCTTCACCGCGGGCATCGGCGAGAACGACGCTGCCCTCCGGGCCGACGCGCTGGCCGGGCTTGAGGGGCTGGGCATCGTGCTCGATCCGGAGCGCAACGCCAGCCGGTCGTCGGAGGCACGGGTCATCTCGGCGGACGGCTCGCCGGTGACCGTGCTGGTGGTGCCGACCGACGAAGAGCTGGAGATCGCCCGCCAGACCGTGCAGGCGATCGGGCAGAGCGCGACGGGGGCCTCCGCCGCCGGGTGACCGGCTGCGGTGGTGACATGCGCGCGCGGAACGGCACGGGGCGGCGATGGTTCGCCGCCCGCCGCTCCGCTGTGTTCGCCGCAGTGTGCTCGGTGCTGCTCGCGGCGACAGCGCTCACCGGGTGCACGTCGACAGTCGTACAGGGAGGGCCCCGCTTCGTCACCCCTCCGCTCATCCGGTACACGTCGGTCCTCTGGCCGGTTCCGCTCGAACTCGTCGGGGCCGAGCCGGAGAGCCGCCTGCGGCTGGAGGCGAGGATGAGCACACCGCGCGGGCTCTGGAACTCGTCGGCGACATACACGGTCCCCGCCTCCGGCACGCTCGACCTCGCCGCGGCACGGCCGCAGCTCTCCCGGTTCGCCGAGCCGGACTCCGCCGGGCTGTTCTGGTCGCTGCGCGGCCCGCAGCTGGGCGAGGAGGCGCTCGCCGAACAGTGGATGCGCGAGACCTCCCCCGTCACGGTCACCGCGTTCGACGGCAGCAGGCCGATCGCCGCCCGCACCTTCCGCTTGCAGGGGATCGGGGCGGGCATCCGCACCAGCGGCGTCTTCACCAGGGACCTGCTCGCGGCGACGGCGGCCAGGGAGGGCAGTGCCGCACCGCGCATCCCGCAGCAGACGCACGAGGATGTGCAGGTGGGCACGTTCTACAGCGCGCGGTCGATCGAGCGGCCGCGCACCCCGGCCGTCGTGGTGTTCGACGACCAGGCTCCCGGCGCATCCGGGGACTTCGTCGGCCCGCTGCTGACGCTGTTCGGTGCATCAGTGTTCGTGGTCCCCGTCACACGGTCGGCCGACGGCGTGCGCCTGACCTCGATCGTCGACGCGGACACGGTCGGGGCCGTGCTCGACTGGCTCGACCAACGGCAGGATGTGGACGGGCGGCAGGTGTTCGTCTACGGCACCGGCCCGTCGGAGCAGCTGGCGCTGTGGACAGCCGCGCGGTTCTCCTGGCGGCTCGCCGGAGTGTTCGCCTCCGGGGGAGCGACGGCGCTTCTCTGCCTGCCGTCGAGCGCGGTCGGCCCGGTGTTCGAGAACGGCAGGCCGGCGGGCTGCCGCGTGGACCCGTCCGTCATCGACGCGCAGGCGGTGCCCGCTCTCTCGCTCGTCCGCGGGCCGTTGGTGCTCGGCTGCTCGGAGCGCGACGAGACGCTCCGGTCGTCCTGCGCCTGGCTCGACGCCGCGATGGCCACCAGGGGCACGCGGGCGGGCGACGTCGTGCTCCGCGAGAGCACAGCATCGCACGCGACGATGGTTCCTCCCGGGCTGCCGATCGCCATCCCGGACGGACCGAGCGGGCAGCAGACCGAGCGCGCCAGGATCGCGTTCTGGAACGCCGTGCTGAACGCGCTGCTGAGGGCGGGTCGCTCGTGAGAGGCCGCCGATGGTCGCGCGCCGCCGCGCTGGTCGCCGCCCTGCTGGTCGCCGCCGTGCTGACCGGATGCGGTGGGGCGCCGCGCTCGCTCGGCCCGCGATTCGAGGTCGACCAGCTACATCGGGGAGTCACCGACCCCGTGCTCGTCTCGCTGGTCGGACTGCGGCCGGGAGGGGATGCGGTGCTCACGGCGACGGCGCACACCGGATCCGGCACCTGGACGTCGCGGGCGGTCTACGTCGTTCCGCCGAACGGCGTGATCGCGCTCTGGCGGGCGAAGCCGATCCTCGCGCCGTACCCTGCACTGGACCCCGCCGCCCTGTTCTGGAGCATGACCGGCCCTCCGGTGAGCCAGAGCGAACTGGAGCAGACCTGGGCCGGGAACGACATCGACATCACGCTCGCGGCCGACCAGGACGGCAGGGAGGTCGCCTCCACGATCCTGCACCGCACCGGCTTCAACACCACGACGGCGCCGCGCGACGTGTTCGCACGAGACCTCCTGAGCCCGAGCGAACGGGACGAAGCCGGCGCGGACTTCGACAGGAGGATCGGGACCTTCGTGACGCCGCTCCCCGACCCGACGCAGCCCCGCCCCGCCGTGATCGTCGTGGACGGCGACGACGGAGGCGGCTCAGGGAGGTTCGTCGCCGGGCAGCTCGCGGCGAACGGGTTCCCCGCCTTCATCCTCCCGTCGTTCGGCCCGACGGGGCAGATCCCCGGGTCGTCGGCGCTCAGCGTCGAGTCGTTCGACGCCGCGCGGGCCTGGCTGGCTGAGCAGCCGGAGGTCGATCCGTCCCGCATCTTCGTCTGGGGCAGCTGGCGGGCGGCCCCGCTCGCCCTCTGGTTCGCGGCGAACGAGCCGCACGCGGTCTACGGCGCCATCGCGGCGAGCGGTCCGACCGCTCTGCTCTGCACGGCCTCCGGGGGAGCGTCGCCGCTGACCAGCGGGGGAGATCCTGTGCCGTGCGAGAGCCAGGTGCGGACGATCGCGGACACTCCGGCGCTGCGGCTGGACCGCATCCCTGGCCCGGTGGTGCTCGCCTGCGGCACAGCGGACGAGATCCTGTCGAACGCGTGCGAGTGGCTGACGGCGGCGGAGCAGGCGCGGGGCGAGCGGACGGGCGACGTCCTGCTGCGTGCCGTCGGGGCAGGGCACGCGATCAGCACGCCGCCGCTCGTGCCCGTCGGGCTGTCGGAGTCGTCTCCCGCGCTTGCGCAGGCGACCGAGCAGGCGCGGGCCGCGCTCTGGCGGGATGCGCTGGCGACGCTGGAGAGGGCGGTGCGGTGATGGTCAGGCGTGTGGTTCGGAGGGACGAGTCAGGCGGGTTCGGCCGGAGGATCGCCGCTGTCGTGGCCGTGCTCGCCGCCGTCGCCGTCGTGCTCACCGGATGCGCCCAACCCGACGCCGGTGCGGGACGCGAAGGTCCGCGGTTCGTCCTGAACAGGAACCCCAGCCCGGTCTGGCAGCCCGTCGGCATCCGGCTGACCGCCCTCCCTCCCGGCCAGCGCGTGACCATCACGGCGACGGTCCGCGACGGCGCGCTCTGGTCCTCGCACGCCGACTATCTCGTGCCGGCGAGCGGCACCGTCGACCTCGACGGGCAGGCGCCGGTCGATGCACCCTTCGCCGGGGCGGACGGGATGGGGCTGTTCTGGTCGCTGCGCAGCGCATCCGGGGCGCCGGCATCGTCGAGCGAGACCTGGGGGGCAACCACGCAGCGGGTGGTACTGGCGGCGGCGGTCGGCGGGCGCAGGGTCGCCCAGACCTCGGTGGAGCGGATCGGCCTCGCGTCCGGGGCGGTGTCGCACGCGGTCTTCGACGACGGCATCTCGGGAGACTACTTCGAGCCGACGGCGGGCGATTCCGCGCTGCGCCCGGCCATCATCGTCTTCGACGGGACGGACAACGGCACCCCGACGGGCGTCCTCGCGGCGTCACAGCTCGCGGCGAACGGCTACCCGGCGCTCGCACTGTCCACCTTCGGCTCCGCCGGGCAACTCGACCCGTCGCACACGTTCCCGGCGGAGCGCTTCCTGTCCGCGCTCGCCTGGCTGCGCTCCCAGCCGGGCGTCGACCGGCAGCGGATCTTCACGTTCGGAACCTCCCGGGGCGCGCAGCTCGCGCTCTGGACGGCGGTGGCGTATCCCGGCCTGGTCTACGGCGCCATCGCTCCGGGAGGCACGACCGGCCTGATCTGCAACTCTCCCGTGCCCAACCCCGCGGTGACGGTCGGCGGCAGCTGGGTACCGTGCGCATCCGGTACGCGGGACACCAGCAGCGCGAACGTGCTGAACCTGTCCCGCATCCCCGGACCGATCGTGCTCGGCTGCGCCGGCCGCGACGAACAGCTCGACAACGGATGCGCGTGGATGAACGCGGGGATCACCGCCAGGGGCGACAGGATCGGCGACGTCTACGTGCGCGCTCCGGATGCGACGCACCTCTTCTATGCGCCGCCGTACACCCCGCTGTACCTCCCGGCCGGCCCGTATGCGCAGCCGACGGAGAACGCCAGGGTGCGGCTCTGGAACGGCATCCTGGAGGCGCTCTCCGAGCCGTCGAGCGTGCCGGGGAGGTGATCGCGCCACCGGCCTGATCCCGCTGCGATCCTCCGGTCCGAATGTCAGCGGCGGCAAGTACCATGATGGGGTGGTTACCGCACTGTATCGCCGCTATCGGCCAGACACCTTCGCCGAGATGATCGGGCAGTCGCAGGTGACCGAACCGCTGATGACGGCCCTGCGCACCAACCGGGTCAATCACGCATACCTGTTCAGCGGTCCGCGCGGCTGCGGCAAGACCACGTCGGCGCGCATCCTGGCCAGGTGCCTCAACTGCGCGGAGGGTCCGACAGACACCCCGTGCGGCAAATGCGCGAGCTGTATCGAGCTGAGCCGCGACGGCGGAGGTTCGCTCGACGTGGTCGAGATCGACGCCGCGAGCCACAACGGCGTCGACGACGCGCGCGACATCCGGGAGCGCGCCATCTTCGCTCCCGCCCGAGACCGCTACAAGATCTTCATCCTCGACGAGGCGCACATGGTCACCCCACAGGGTTTCAACGCTCTGTTGAAGATCGTCGAGGAGCCGCCGGAGCACGTGAAGTTCATCTTCGCGACCACCGAGCCGGAGAAAGTGATCGGCACCATCCGGTCGCGCACCCACCACTACCCGTTCCGGCTCGTGCCGCCCGCGCAGATGCTCGACTACGTGCAGAGCCTGTGCGACAGCGAGGGCGTGCAGGTCGCACCCGGCGTACTCCCGCTCGTCGTGCGCGCCGGCGGCGGTTCGCCGCGCGACACCCTCTCCCTGCTCGACCAGCTGATGGCGGGCTCCGACGAGAAGTCGGTCGAGTACGAGCGCGCCGTCGCCCTGCTCGGCTACACGCACGCCGCCCTGCTCGACGAGGTGGTCGACGCCATCGCAGCACGGGATGCCGCCGGCGCGTTCGGCGCCATCGACCGCGTCGTGCAGACCGGGCAAGACCCGCGCCGCTTCGTCGAAGACCTCCTCGAACGCCTCCGCGACCTCATCGTCGTCTCCGCGACCAGCGCGGAAGGCGCGGCCGCCGTGCTGCGCGGCATCCCGCAGGACGAACTCGACCGGATGGCGGTCCAGGCGATGAAGTTCGGCGCGGCAGAGCTCTCGCGCTCGGCAGACATCGTCAACGCCGCCCTCACCGAGATGACCGGCGCGACCTCGCCGCGCCTGCACCTGGAACTGATGATCGCCCGCGTGCTCGTCCCGTCGAGCGACGAGAGCGAGCGCGGCGCGCTCGCCCGCGTCGAGCGGCTGGAGCGCAGGGTCGGTGTGAGCGACGCGACTGGTGGTGCGGCTGGGGGTGCTGGGGCTCCGGCGGCGTACGAGCCTGCGGAGGTGCCGCGGGTTGCGCCTGCTGCCGCTCCGGTTGCGGCGGCGCCTGCTGCTGCCGCACCCGCACCTGCGCCTGCTGCTGCACCCGTGCCTGCTGCGGCGGCCTCTGCGTCCACGGGCGAGACGCCTGCGGCGGCTGCGAAGCCTGCATCGGTGGATGCGCCTGTCGCTGCGGGCGGTGCCGGCGCTGACTCGGCGCCCGCCGCTTCGGTCACCGCGCCTGCCGCCGAAAAGGTCGCTCCATCCACTGCATCCACTGCACCCGCCGCAACCCGCGCTGCTGCCCCGGTCGGTCCCGTCACGACCCAGCAGGTCAAAGACGCGTGGCCGCAGATCCTCGACGCCGTGCAGCGCGCGAAGCGCAGCGCGTGGATGGTCGTGTTCACCGCGCAGGTCCGGTCGCTCAACGACGACGTCCTCACCCTGTCGTTCCCGAGCGACAACGACGTGGCGAGCTTCAAGCAGCAGCAGGGCACGGACACGAAGGGCGTGAGCGAGTACCTCCGCCAGGCCATCGTCGACATCCTCGGAATCCGGGTGAAGTTCATCGCCAGGGCCGACGGCGCCCAGAGCGGCGGCCCCGGCCCCTCCGGCGGAACCCGCCCCACCCCCGGCACCCCAGCGACCGGCGGCGGAGCGCCGTCAGTCGCCGCGCCGTCCGCTCCCGCCTCCGCTCCCGCCTCCGCGCCAGCAGCCTCCGCGTCTTCCGCCGGCGCCGGATCTGCGCCGGCGTCTGGTCCGAGCGGTGCGGCGTCAGCGCCCGCTGCCAGCTCCGGGTCGACTGCCGCCCCGGCTGCCTCCACCTCCGCGGCCACCTCCACCTCCGCGGCCACCACCACCTCCGCGGCCACCACCACTTCCGCGGCCACCTCCACCTCCACTGCCGCCACGCCCGCCGCCGTGACGACGGAGTGGGCGGTCGTGAGCATCCCCGGCGGAAGCTCGGTACCCGCCGACGCGTCCTCGGCCACCACCTCGGCCCCTGCCCCCACTTCCGCCGCCCGCGCAGCCTCCGCACCCGCCGCATCCGCCGTCGCGACGCTCGAACGCGACGACTACCCGCACGACGACGTGCCCCCGCCGGAGACCGAGCCGCCGTTCGAGCCGCCCGTCCCCGACGAGCCCGAGGGCGAGTGGGCGGTCAGCGCACCAGACGACGAGCCCATCGAGCGAGCAGCACCAGCCGCACCGACAGCAGCGTCCGCACCAGCAGCGCCCGGCGCATCCACCCCCACCCAGCAGCCCGCATCCGCCGGCCGCGTGGAGGAGCGCCCCGCGCGCACTGCACCGGCGTCCGGCGCGCGCACCCCCACATTCCAGCAGCCGCAGCGGTACGGCGAGGCGGTGGTGCGCGAGATCCTCGGCGCCACCTTCATCGAAGAGCAGGCAGCACCGCCTGCCGGGTCGAGGTAAGGCGTGTACGAAGGAATCGTCCAGGAGCTGATCGACGAACTCGGGCGGCTTCCCGGCATCGGGCCGAAGTCGGCGCAGCGCATCGCGTTCCACATCCTGCAGACCGAGACGTTCGACGTGACCAGGCTCGCGGAAGTGCTGCTCGAAGTGCGTGACAAGGTGCGCTTCTGCGAGATCTGCGGCAACGTCTCCGAGCAGGAGACCTGTTCCATCTGCCGCGACCCTCGGCGCAGCCCGGAGCTGATCTGCGTCGTCGAGGAGGCGAAAGACGTCGTCGCCATCGAGCGCACCAGAGAGTTCCGCGGCCTCTACCACGTGCTCGGCGGGGCGATCAGCCCGATCGACGGCGTCGGACCGGACGACCTGCGCATCCGGCAGCTGATGCAGCGCCTCGCCGACGGCACCGTGCAGGAGGTCATCATCGCCACCGACCCCAACCTGGAGGGCGAGGCGACGGCCACCTACCTCAGCCGCCTGCTCACCACGATGGAGATCCGCGTGACCAGGCTCGCCTCCGGCCTGCCCGTCGGAGGCGACCTCGAGTATGCGGACGAGGTCACTCTCGGCCGTGCGTTCGAGGGCAGACGCCTCATCTCCTGAGCCCGCCGACCACCGCTGACGGCGCTGTCGGACCGGCGGCGTCATATGGGATTCGGCGTATGTGATCGCCGGTAGGATGGGGGTTCCGGCTTATCCCCAGGAGTATCAGTGGCCCTCATCGTGCAGAAATTCGGCGGATCGTCCGTCGCAGACGCAGAGAGCATCAAGCGCGTCGCGAAACGCATCGTCGAGACCCGCAAGGGCGGCAACGAGGTCGTCGTCGCCGTCTCCGCGATGGGCGACACGACGGACGAGCTGCTCGACCTCGCTCACGACGTCACCCCCATCCCGGCCCCGCGCGAGCTCGACATGCTGCTCACCGCAGGAGAGCGCATCTCGATGGCGCTCCTCGCGATGGCGATCCGCAGCATGGGATACGACGCGCGCTCGTTCACGGGCAGCCAGGCCGGCATGATCACCGACGCGCAGCACGGCGCAGCGCGCATCGTCGACGTGACGCCCGGCCGCATCCGGGATGCGCTCGACGACGGCGCCATCGCGATCGTCGCCGGCTTCCAGGGCTTCAACCGCGACACCAAAGACATCACCACCCTCGGCCGCGGCGGCTCGGACACCACCGCCGTCGCCCTCGCCGCCGCTCTCGGCGCCGAGGTCTGCGAGATCTACACCGACGTGGACGGCGTGTTCACCTCCGACCCGCGCGTCGTGCCCAACGCGCGCAAGATCGACCGCATCACCAGCGAAGAGATGCTTGAACTGGCCGCGGCCGGTGCGAAGGTCCTCTATATTCGCGCGGTGGAATATGCGCGTCGCCACAACGTGACCCTGCACGTCCGCTCCTCGTTCAACAACAACGACGGAACCCTCGTGCTCAACGAAGCAGCGGCCGAGGCCGCGAAGAAGAAGGACGGAACCGTGGAAGAGCCGATCATCGCCGGAATCGCCACCGATCTGAGCGAAGCAAAGATCACCGTCGTCGGCGTGCCGGATGTGCCGGGCAAGGCCGCGCAGATCTTCAAGATCGTCGCGAAGACCGAGGCGAACGTCGACATGATCGTCCAGAACGTGTCCGCCGCGGCCACCGGCCTCACCGACATCTCATTCACCCTGCCCAAGTCCGAGGGCCAGCGCGTGCTGACCGCCCTCAACGCCGAGCAGCCGGATGTGGGCTTCCAGTCCCTGCAGTACGACGACCAGATCGGCAAGCTCGCCCTCGTCGGCGCCGGGATGCGCACCAACACCGGCGTCTCCGCCCAGCTGTTCGCCGCCCTGTTCGACGCCGGCATCAACATCGAGATGATCTCCACCAGCGAGATCCGCATCTCGGTCGTCACCCGCGCAGACACGGTCAACGAGGCTGCTCGCGTCGTGCACAAGGCGTTCGGCCTCGACGGAGACGACAAGGCGATCGTCTACGCGGGCACGGGGCGCTGACCGGGCGCATCCACTGCCCCCCCATTCACACCACGGCGGGAATGCGCGCAGCGCGACCGTCGTTCGACCTCACAACACGAGACCCGAAGGGGCCACACCATGAGCGAGACAAGAGAACTCACCGTCGCCGTCGTCGGAGCGACCGGCCAGGTCGGCAGCGTCATGCGCCGCCTGCTGGAAGAGCGCGACTTCCCGGTCGGGCGCATCCGCTTCTTCGCCTCCGCCCGTTCGGCCGGCACGACCCTGCCGTTCAAGGGTGAGGACATCGTGGTGGAGGACGCGGCCACGGCCGACGTCGCCGGCATCGACATCGCCCTCTTCTCCGCCGGTGCGACCGGCTCGAAGGCGCAGGCCCCCCGGTTCGCCGAGGCGGGCGCCATCGTCATCGACAACTCGAGCGGCTGGCGGATGGACCCGGATGTGCCCCTCGTCGTCAGCGAGGTCAACCCCGAAGCCATCGCGGATGCGCGCAAGGGCATCATCGCGAACCCGAACTGCACCACGATGGCCGCCATGCCGGTCCTCAAGGTCCTGCACGAGGAGGCCGGTCTCGAACGCCTCATCGTGAGCACGTACCAGGCCGTCTCCGGCTCCGGCCTCGCCGGCGCCGAGGAGCTGGCCGGACAGGTCCGCGCGGCCGTCGCCGACGAGAACCTGCTGCAGCTCGTGCACGACGGCTCGTCCGTCGCCCTGCCGGAGCCCGTCAAGTACGTGCGTCCCATCGCGTTCGACGTGATCCCGCTCGCCGGCTCGATCGTCGACGACGGTGAGAACGAGACGGACGAGGAGAAGAAGCTCCGCAACGAGAGCAGGAAGATCCTCGGCCTGCCGGAGCTGCTGGTCAGCGGAACCTGCGTGCGCGTCCCCGTCTTCACCGGCCACTCGCTGTCGATCAACGCGGAGTTCGCCAAGCCGATCAGCCCCGAGCGTGCTGAAGAGCTCCTGGCGAGCGCCCCCGGCGTCGTGCTGACCGACGTGCCGACCCCGCTCGAAGCAGCAGGCAAGGACCCGAGCTTCGTCGGACGCATCCGGCGCGACGAGGGCGCCCCCGCCGGTCGTGGGCTCGCGCTGTTCATCAGCAACGACAACCTCCGCAAGGGTGCCGCGCTCAACGCGGTGCAGATCGCGGAGATCGTCGCCGAGCGCCTCTCGACCCCCGTCACCGCCTGAAACGACCTCGTCGGCGGTGCGCTGAGCGGCTCTCGGACAAAGCCGGGCGCCGGGCACCGTAGGATTGTCTGGTGAGCAATTCTCCCATCGACGTCGTCCTCATCGGCGGTGGCATCATGAGTGCCACGCTCGGAGCCCTCATCCAGAGGGTGCAGCCGGACTGGACCATCCGGCTCTACGAGAACCTGGGCGACGTGGCGCAGGAGAGTTCCAACCCGTGGAACAACGCGGGCACCGGCCACGCGGCCCTCTGCGAGCTCAACTACATGCCGGAGGCCGCCGACGGCAGCGTCGACCCGGCCAAGGCCATCGCGATCAACGAGCAGTTCCAGCTCAGCCGCCAGTTCTGGGCGAGCCTGGTGAAGTCCGGCGATCTTCCCGAGCCGTCGACGTTCATCAACTCCACCCCGCACATGACGTTCGTGCACGGCCGGGACAACGTCACCTATCTGCGCAAGCGCTACGAGGCGCTGAAAGACCAGCCGCTCTTCGCCGGGATGGAGTACACGGAAGACCCGGCGGTTCTCGCCGAGTGGACCCCTCTGCTCACCAAGAAGCGCAACCCCAAGCAGCGCGTCGCCGCCACCCGGGTTCCCGCCGGCACCGACGTCGACTTCGGCGCGCTCACCAAGGCGCTCGTGAACGACCTCGCCGACCGCGGGGCAGACATCGCCCTCAACCACAAGGTCCGCAGCATCAAGCGCACCAAGGACGGGCTGTGGAAGCTCAAGGTGCGCCACCAGGTCGGCCACACCCCGTACGAGGTCACGGCACGGTTCGTGTTCGTCGGAGCCGGCGGAGGCGCCCTGCACCTGCTGCAGAAGTCCGGCATCCCCGAGATCAACGGCTTCGGCGGGTTCCCGATCTCCGGCCAGTTCCTGCGCACCAGCGACCCGAAGATCGTCGCCCAGCACCAGGCGAAGGTCTACGGCAAGGCCGCCGTCGGCGCACCGCCCATGTCGGTGCCGCACCTCGACACGCGCGTGGTCGACGGACAGGCGTCGCTCCTGTTCGGGCCGTACGCCGGATTCAGCCCCAAGTTCCTCAAGACCGGCACGTGGTGGGATCTCCCCGGTTCGATCCGCGCGGGCAACCTCATCCCGATGCTCGCCGTGGCGAAGGACAACTTCGACCTCATCAAGTACCTCGTCGGCGAACTGCTCGCCAACCGGGCCAAGAAGATGAAGGCGCTGCAGGAGTTCATGCCCACCGCCAAGAGCGAGGACTGGGAGCTGATCACCGCCGGCCAGCGCGTGCAGGTGATGAAGAAGGACGCGAAGAAGGGCGGCGTGCTGCAGTTCGGCACAGAGGTCATCGCGTCGGAGGACGGCTCGATCGCCGGTCTTCTCGGGGCGTCGCCTGGCGCATCCACTGCGGTGCCGATCATGCTCGACGTGCTCAAGCGGTGCTTCCCCGACCGATACGACGCCTGGCTGCCCACGCTCACGGAGCTCGTGCCCACCATCGGGACGACGCTGAACGACAAGCCCGCCGAGGCGGAGCGCGTGGTCGCCGAAACGGCAGAGGTGCTGCACATCTCGCGCTGAGCCTTTCGGAAAGCGCTGGACATTTCGGCGACGACGTTGGTAGAGTCGTCGGCGCTATGAAGTAGGAATCTCCTTATCGTCCCGCGCCTGAGGCTTTCGCCCACGCGATGCAGTGCATCGTGGCGCCGTCGACATAGCCAGATGACCAGGTCATCGCTTTTCAGCGCTCCGGCGCGGCTGTCGACGGGAACACCCGGCGGGAAACGGCTCCTCGGAGCGCTCGACAAGGCGGTTTCCCATGCCAGTGCATTCTCCAACAACCATTCCCGTCGCGGCGGTCGCCGACCACCTCAAGGCCGACGGCATCTCGCAGAGCTACGGCGATCGGCGCGTGCTCACCGACGTCTCGCTGACCGTCGCACCGGGCTCCCGGCTCGGCCTGATCGGCGAGAACGGTGTCGGCAAGTCGACGCTGCTGCGCATCCTGGGCGGCGCCGAGGCCCCGGACGGCGGCGCGCTCGTGCGTCCGGCGCGCACCGGCATCCTCTGGCAGGAGGTGCGCTTCACGCCCGAGGACACCCTCACCGCGCTCATGGAGAGCGCTCTGGTGGAGGTGCGGGCGATCGAGCGCGAGCTGGAGGCTTCGGCGTCCGCGCTCGCCGACGACGACCCGGATGCGGACGCGGCTGCGGCTGCGGCTGCGCGCTATGCCGCGGCGCTCGACGCGGCGGAACGTGCCGATATCTGGAGCGTGGATGCGCGGCGCGACGAGCTCCTCGACGGTCTCGGTGTCGGGTCCATCCCGCTGCACAGACGGCTGTCCGAGGTGTCCGGCGGCCAGCGCAGCAGATTCGCCCTGGCGGCGCTCCTGCTGTCGCGGCCGGACGCACTCCTCCTCGACGAGCCCACCAACCACCTCGACGACGACGCTGCGCTCTTCCTGGAGCGCCAGCTGATCGCCTGGCGTGGTCCGGTGGTGTTCGCGAGCCACGACCGCGCCTTCCTGGATGCGGTCGCGACCAGCTTGCTCGACCTCGACCCTTCGCGCTCCGGCACGACGGTGTTCGGCGGCAACTACAGCGCATACCTGGCCGCGAAGGCGGACGAGCGGGAGCGCTGGGAGCGGCAGTTCGCCGACGAGCAGGATGAGTTGAAGGCGCTGAAGTTCGCTGTCGACGTGACGGCGCGCGGCATCGCCTGGTCCGGCAAAGTGCGCGACAACGACAAGTTCGCCAAGTCGTTCAAGGGCGGTGCGCTGGACAAGCAGATCAGCCGCCGCATCAAGAACGCGTCCGGTCGGCTCGACGACCTCTCGGAGAACCAGGTGCGCAAGCCGCCGGCGATCCTCAGCTTCGCCGGCATCCCGACCGGGTCGCAGGCGCTGAACGAGGAGGCTGGCACGCTGGTGCAGGTGTCGGATGCGCGCATCCCGGACCGCCTCGATGTCGTGTCGTTCCGGGTGGAGCCGCAGTCGCGCATCCTGATCACCGGTCACAACGGGGCGGGCAAGTCGACGCTCCTGTCGGCGCTGGCCGGACGGCAGCCGGTGGACTCCGGTGCGGTGACGAGGAGGAAGGGCCTGCGGGTCGGCCTCCTCGAACAGGACGTGCGCTTCGCCGACCCTGCCGCGAGCCCGCGGAGGATCTACGAGGAGCGGCTGGGCGAACGGCGCGCGGAGGCTGTGCCGCTGACCGGCCTGGGCCTGGTCGCGCCGCGCGACGTCGACCGGCCGGTCGGCACCCTGTCGATCGGCCAGCAGCGCAGGCTCGCCCTCGCGCTGATCCTCGCCAAACCGCCGCACGTCTTCCTGCTCGACGAACCGACCAACCACCTCTCCCTGTCGCTCGCGACGGAACTCGAGGAGGCGCTCGGGGCGTATCCGGGAGCCGTGGTGGTGGCGAGCCACGACCGCTGGCTGCGCGGAGCGTGGACGGGGGAGCGGGTCGAGATGGCCGGAGGTCGCATCCTGGTCTGAACGCGCTTGCTTAACCTTCGAACATATGTTCGAATGAATCCATGAGATGGAGCGGGCAAGAACTCACGGCGGAAGAGCCGTCGACGCTGCCGGGGCTGGCGCGGCTCAACAACCTGGTGCGGTCGGTGCGCACGCCCGACTTCGCGGGCATCACGTTTCACGAGGTGCTCGCGAAGTCGGCGCTCAACAAGATCCCCGGTGGCGGAGGGCCGATGCCGTTCGGCTGGACCATCAACCCATACCGTGGATGCTCGCACGCGTGTGTCTACTGTTTCGCCCGGCCGACGCACTCCTATCTCGAGCTCGACGGCGGCAAAGACTTCGACCAGGAGATCATCGTCAAGGTCAACGTGGCCGATGTGCTCCGCAAAGAGTTGAGCCGACCGAGCTGGGGGCATCACCCGGTGGCACTCGGCACCAACACCGACCCGTACCAGCGGGCGGAGGGCCGGTACGCGCTGATGCCGGGGATCATCGACGCACTGGCAGACACCGGCACGCCGTTCAGCATCCTCACCAAGGGGTCCCTGCTGCGGCGCGACCTCGACCAGCTGGCAGACGCCGCCCGGCGGGTGCCCGTCGACCTCGCGATGTCGATCGCGGTCTACGACGACGAGCTGCAGCAGTCGGTCGAGCCGGGGACGCCCACCACCAAGGCGCGGCTGGCGACGGTCACGGCGGTGCGGGAGCACGGACTCGACTGCGCGGTGTTCCTCATGCCGATCCTGCCCTACCTCACCGACACCAGGGCGCACCTCGACGAAGCGCTCCGGCAGGCGAAGGAGGCGGGAGCGACGTCGGTGCTCTACACGGCCCTCCATCTCAAGCCGGGCGTGAAGGAGTGGTACTACCTGTGGCTCGGGAGGGAGCACCCCGAGCTGCTGCCGCAGTACCGCCGCATGTACGGGGGAGGGGCGCACGCTCCGAAGGAGTATCGCAAGTGGCTGGCGGCCAAGATCAAGCCGCTGATCAGTGCGCACGGGCTGCAGCGCGGAGAAGAGGACCCGCTGACGGGCGGGGTGCGGTCGACGGCGCTCGGGATGCTGCGCGACGGCGAGGGGGAGCGGCAGGTGGTGTCCGCCGCAGCGGGCGCGCGCCGCATCAGGGTGATCCCGGAGGAGGTGGATGCGGAGAGCAACGGACTCACGGTGCTCGGGGTGCAGCCGACGCTGTTCTGAGAGGACGGCAGGGCGGTGCGCGGGGTGATGCGGGAGGTCATGCGGGGTGGCGCGGGAGACGATGCGACACCCGGGCGGGGTACACCGTTTGAATATCGGGGTACACACGGGATGGCGGAGGTGACATAATCCCCCTGAGGCTCAGGCGGAGGCTCAGGACACGAGGGGGTGGAGATGTCGCTCGGGCTACCGAGTCATCTCGCGCGGGTCGCCAACTCGCGGGCGCTCGCCACTGCTGCGCGCTGGGCGGGACTGGTGTGCCTGGCGTCCGCGTTCGTGAACGTGACCGTCGCCGGGTTCGGGGCCGCCGGAGCGTTCTCGTGGGTCGGCCTGCTGGTGCTGCTGCCGATGGTGGGGCTGCTGGTGCTGCTGGCGCGGGGGAGGACGCTCGCGCTGACCGTCGCCTACCTCGCGGTCGGGGCGCTGTCCACCTACGTCTACGTGCTGATCCTCCTGACGACAACGCCGAGCTACACCGACACCAACCTGTTCGTCGTGGCGCTGCCGGTGGTCGCGATGACGCTGGTCGGCGGGGCGGGCACGGGGTCGCTGACGGGGATCCTGTGGTCGACCGTGGGGTTCGCGCTCGCCGAAGTGGCCGTGATGCTGGCCGCGTCCAATGCGGGGCGGGTGTTCCGGCCGGACGCGATCTCGCTCGGCGCATACCTGCTGTTCGTCGGGGTGCTGGCGTTCGACGGGATCACCCGCGGCACACGCAGCCGCACCCAGTCCGCGATCCACCGGTCCGTCCGGGATGCGCGGCTCATCGACCTGCGCCGCGACGTGATCGCCGAGTACGCGGCCGACCTCCACGACACGGTCCTCAGCGAACTGCTCGCCGTGGCCGCCGCCCCGCCTGGGCCGCTGGCACCGGGGCTCCGGGCGCGCATCGAAGCCGACCTGGCGTCGCTCGGCGGCGCGGTGCCGGGGGCGGCTGGAGTGGCTGGAGTGCCGGGAGTGGCTGGGGCGCCGACTGCTCGCGACGTGGGGGAGGATCCCGAGACAGCAGAGGGTCGCGCCGACACGGGTGCCGCGGGCGACCCAGGCGGCGCGGGCTCTGGAGGCGCCCCCTTCGCGGGCGTGGGCGGCTCAGCCCCGCACCACGTGCATCCACGGGGTGACGGCACCGCGGATGTGTGGCTCGGCAGCGAGTTGCACCGGGCGGTCGAGTCCGCCCGCGACGAGGGGCTGGCGGTGAGCATCTCCGGCGACAGGGATGTGATCGGCCGGCTGTCGGAGGATCGCAGGCGGGCCGTCGGGCTGGCCGTGCGGCAGTGCCTCGTCAACGTTGTGCGGCACTCCGGGAGCGCGACCGCCGAGGTGACGCTGTCGTCGTCCGGGGACTCCATCTCCGTCATGGTGGTCGACGAGGGGCGCGGGTTCGTGCCGTCCGCTGCTGCGACGGACAGGCTCGGGCTGCGGCAGTCCGTGCACGACAGGATCGGACGCGTCGGCGGCGCCGTGACCATCTACTCGAGCGAGGACGTCGGCACCACCGTGCTCATCGTCGTCCCGGCCGGCGACAAGGAGGCGGCGGGATGACCGCGCTCGACGACGCCACCATCGTGCGGCTGCGCTCCGGGTCGTTCGAACGCACCCCGCAGCGGCTGGACCCGCTCGGCGTGCAGTCGGCGTGGATGCTCGTCCCGCTGCTCTGCGTGGTGGCCGTCGGGTACGCCGTCTACTCCACCGTCCAGCACGTCCACCAGCTACGCGACCCGGCGCTCGCGTACTCCGCCATCGTGCTGCTCGTCCTCGCCGGCATCGCGTTCTCCGTGCGCGCGCATCCGGCCCTCGCGCCGTTCGGGCGCGGCGCCCACCTCTCCGTGATGGCGGTGACGCTCATCGCTGCCCTCGCGTTCACGGCGGCGGCGTGGGGGCGCAACCTGCGCATCCAGGACGACTGGGGGCAGATCGCCGTCGCCCTGTTCCTGATCGCCATGCCGTTGTACCGGCCGATCTCCGAGGTGATGGGCGTCGCCATCGTCTCCGCGTTCGCCCTCGGGCTCTCCTCGGCACTGCAAGGGCCGTCGCTCGCCCTGGTGACGAGTCCCGTCGTGTACTTCACCGTGTCCGCGACGCCGATCCTCGCGCTCGCGTTGGGAGGGTGCGGGTACGCCTGGACGATGACCGGCGAGACCCTGGCCTGGCGGCAGGTCGCCAAGCGCGGGCAGGCCGAGCTCGACACCGAGCTGCGCGAGACCGCCAGGCGCATGGTGGGACAGGAGCAGATGTCGACGCTGAACGAGTCGACCGTGCCGTTCCTCGCCGACCTGCTCCGGCGTGGCGAGATCACGCAGGCGGACACCGCGGAAGCACGCGAGCTCGCCGTCCGGCTGCGCGACGGGACCGTCACCGCCGTCGACCGCACCTGGCTCGCCGAGCGGCTCTCCCACGCGCTCGCCCAGCGCGGGCTCGACCAGCGCACGACGCGCACGCTCCGGATGGTCGACGACCCTGAACGGCTCGACAGGGTGCTCAGTGACGAGCAGCGGGCGATCGTCGGCGCCGTCATCGCGACCACCGCATCGCTGCCGGGGCTCGACCCGGCGTCCGTGCGCATCGTCGCGAGCAACCCGGAGCATCCGGCGTTCGAGCTGACCGCGGCGGCCGGGCAGATCCCGCGCGACCAGCGGAGGGCACTCTCCGCCCTGCTCAGCTCCCTGCGCTCGGTGGCGATGGATGCGTCCATGCGCAGCCACGGCCAGCACATCACGATCCGTTTCGCCTACCCGGAAGGGGAGAACAGGTGACCAGTGCATCCGCTCCACCACCGCCGATCCGCCTGGCGCTGCTCGACGACCACGAGCTGCTGCTCGACAGCCTCTCCTCGTGGATCGAGAAGAACGCCCCCGACCTCGACCTGGTGCTGCGGGCCAGCAGCTGGCTCGAACTCGTGCACAGCGACCAGTTCCCCACCGATCTGGTCATCATGGACCTGCAACTGCGGGAGACCATCTCCATCGGCGCACGCGTGCGCACCTGCCGGGCGGCGGGGGCGAAGGTGATCGTGCTCAGCGCCGTCGACACCGCCGAAGACCGGGATGCGGCGCTCGCCGCCGGCGCCGTCGCCTACCTGAGCAAGACGCAGCCGATGTCCGAGGTGCTCGAGGCCGCCCTCAGTGCGATGGGACGTGGCACGGACGACACGCAGAAGACCGCACAGCAGGAACCGGCGTGGCGGCCGAAGCCGAGCATCCCGGAGTCCGCGCGGCCGCGGCTCAGCGACGGAGAGCGGCAGGCGCTCACGCTCTATGCCGACGGCAGGACCACCTCCGAGGTCGCCAAGGCGATGAACGTGCAATACGAGACCGCGAAGACCTACCTGCGCAGGGTGAGGGAGAAGTACGGCAAGGCGGGGAGGCCCACCAGTTCCCGCGCCGATCTGATCCGGCGCGCCGCCGAGGACGGCTACCTGACCTGACGTTCGGGCGGCACCCCCTAGGATCGGTGCGTGGCAAAACTGTATTTCCGCTACGGCGCGATGAACAGCGGTAAGAGCACGGCGATGCTCCAAGCGGCCTACAACTACGAGGAGCGCGGTCATCGCGTGCTGCTCACGAAGCCGTCGATCGACACCAAGGGCGACATGGGCATCCTGTCGCGACTCGGGGTGACCCGCGACGTCGACTACCTGCTGGCGCCGGAGTCCGACGCGTACGGCAAGTTCCAGCAGCACAGAGAGCGCACGATCAAGCGCTTCGACCGCGACGTGAGCGCCCTCCTCGTCGACGAGGCGCAGTTCCTGACGGAGGCGCAGATCGACGACCTGCTCAGGATTGCGCTGCTCGAGAACATCCCGGTGCTCGCGTACGGCATCCGCACCGACTTCCAGACCGTCGCCTTCCCCGGCAGCAGGCGGCTCCTCGAGATCGCGCACACCCTCGAAGAGCTCAAGACGATCTGCCGCTGCGGCAGGAAAGCCATCTTCAACGCGCGCAAGATCGACGGGATCTTCGTCTTCGACGGCGACCAGGTCGCGATCGACGGCGCGTCCGTCAGCTACGAGTCTCTCTGCGGAGCCTGCTACCTGCAGGAGAGCCAGGGCGTGCTCAACAACGGCCGCAGGCACTGGCCTCTCGACGCCGCCGCGTACACTGACGAGCCCGACCCCGACTTCACCTGATCGTCCGAGCACCCGCTCCCCGGAAGAAACGACTTCAGCATGAGAATCTCCGTGATCGGCTGCGGCTATCTCGGTGCGGTGCACGCCGCCTCCATGGCACACCTCGGCCATGAGGTCGTCGGCATCGACGTCGACGAACGCAAGATCGCCCTGCTGTCCTCCGGCCAGGCGCCGTTCTTCGAGCCCGGCCTGCCCGACGTGCTCGCCTCCTCGATCGCATCCGGTCGTCTGCGGTTCACCACCGACTTCGCCGCCGCGGCGGACGCCGACGTGCACTTCGTCGCGGTCGGCACCCCGCAGGTGGCCGACGGAGACGCCGCGGACATGCGCTACGTGGATGCGGCGTTCAGCACCCTGCTGAAGCACGTGAAGGCGGGGGATGTGCTCGTCGGCAAGAGCACCGTGCCCGTCGGGACGGCGGCGAGGCTCGCCGAGCAGGTCAAGTCGACCGTGCCGGGCGCGACGCTCGCGTGGAACCCGGAGTTCCTGCGAGAAGGCTTCGCCGTGAAGGACACGATCGCCCCCGACCGGCTCGTCTACGGCGTCCCGGCCGGCGAGGCGGGGGAGCGCGCAGCGCGCATCCTGGACGAGGTCTACGCGTCTGCTGTCGCCACCGGCACGCCGGTGATCGTCACCGACTACGCAACGGCCGAGCTCGTGAAGGTGTCGGCGAACGCGTTCCTGGCCACCAAGATCAGCTTCATCAACGCGATGGCGGAGATCGCGGAGGCCACAGGAGCGGACGTGACCCAGCTGGCCGACGCGATCGGCCACGACGCGCGGATCGGCCGTCGCTTCCTGAACGCCGGCGTCGGCTTCGGCGGCGGCTGTCTGCCCAAGGACATCCGGGCGTTCAGCGCCCGGGCGCGGGAGCTCGGCAAGGGGGAGGCGCTGGCCTTCCTCACCGAGGTGGACAAGATCAACCTCCGACGCCGCGAGCGCGTGGTCGAGCTGGTGCGCGAGGAGGTGGGCGACCTCGCGGGAGCCCGCGTCGCGATGCTCGGGCTCGCCTTCAAGCCGCACTCGGACGACATCCGGGACTCCCCGGCGCTCGACGTGGCGATGCGGCTCGCGGAGGCGGGGGCCGTCGTGACGGCCACCGATCCGGAGGCGCTGGAGAGCGCGGCGGGCAAGGCCCCGCAGCTGACATACGCCGCGTCCGCCGAGGAGGCGGTGCGCGACGCCGACGTGGTGGTGCTGCTCACCGAGTGGCCGCAGTTCACCGGTCTCGACCCCGCTGCGATCGGCGAGCTGGTCGCGCGTCGCAGCATCATCGACGGCAGGAACTGCCTCGATCCCGCCGCCTGGCGGGACGCCGGATGGACGTACCGCGGACTCGGTCGCTGACCGCATCCGGAAATACCCCCGGTTCTGGGTGGGAAGAAACCCTCCGCAAAAAGTGAGGAATTGTTAGATTAGTCGTATGGCGACGTCTGGCAGCACCCCGTACACCCCGGCCGGGGCTCCGCCGCGCCCGCAGAAGAACCCCGCGCGACGCAGGATGATCCTCTGGATCGTGGCCGCCGTCGTGTTCGTGCTGCTGCTCGTCGGCGCATGGGTGAGCATCCGGGGGCTGCTGGCGAAGAACGAACTGGAGTCCGCGCTTCCCGCGGCCAAGCAGGTGCAGACCGCTGTGGTCGCCGGCGACATCGCCACGGCCAAGACCGCGGCGAAGACCCTGCGCACCCACGCGGCGGAGGCGGCCTCCCTGACCGGCGACCCCGTCTGGCGCGTCGCGGAGCTGGTGCCGCTGCTCGGCTCGAACCTCACGGCCGTGCGCGTCTCCGCCGCCTCCACCGACCAGCTCGCCTCCGAGGTGATCGACCCGCTGGTCGGGATCGCGAACCAGGTCGATCCCCGCGCGATCAAACCGGTGGACAAGAAGATCGACCTCGCGCCGATCGCCGCAGCCAGGCCGGTGGTGGTGAAGGCGCAGCTCGCCTTCCACCACGCCAAGACCGAGGTGGACGGCATCGACACCGAGGGGACCATCCCGCAGGTGACCAGCGCGGTCGACCGGCTGCGCACCCAGCTCGGCAAGGCGGCGACCGTCGTGGATGCGGTGGGCAACAGCGCTCGCCTGCTGCCCCCGATGCTCGGCGCGGACGGACCGCGCACCTATCTCGTGCTCGTGCAGAACCCGGCTGAGTTGCGTGCGACCGGCGGTCTCGTCGGCGCGCTCGCCCTCATCAAGGCGGACAACGGCGCCATCTCGCTCGAAGCGCAGTCCTCCGGCACGAGCATCGGCCCGTGGCCCGCTCCGGTGTCCGCGATCCCGGCGTCCACGCAGGGGCTATACGGCCCGCTGCTCGCCCGGTTCATCCAGGATGTGAACCTCACGCCGCACTTCCCGCTCGCGGCCACCACGGCGGCCACGATGTGGAAGGAGACCCACGGAGGGGCGGTGGACGGCGTGCTCACGATCGACCCCGTCGTGCTCACCGGGCTGCTGAAGGCGACGGGACCGGTCGCGCTGCCGACGGGCGACATGCTCACCGCGGCGGACGCCATCCCGCTGCTGCTGAGCGAGAGCTACAAGAAGTTCGCGCTGCCCGAGCAGCAGGATGCGTACTTCGCCTCGGCCGCGACCGCCGTCTTCGACAGCGTCGCCTCGGGCAAGGCGGACGGCGGCGAGCTGGTGAAGGCGCTCGCGAACGCCGGAGCGCAGCGGCGTCTGCTGGTGTGGAGCGCGCATCCGGAGGAGCAGAAGGTGCTGGCGCCGACGACGCTGTCCGGCGCGCTTCCCGCATCCGACGCATCGACCGCCGGTCTCGGCGTGTACTTCAACGACGCCACCGGCGCCAAGATGGACTACTACCTCACCGCCAAGGTGGAGGCAGGCACGGCGATCTGCCGGGTGGACGGCAAGCCGACGAGCAGGGTCACCGTCACGCTCACCAACAAGGCCCCGGCAGACGCAGGCACGACGCTGCCCGACTACGTCACGGGCGCAGGGACGTACGGGGTGCCGCCCGGCAACATCCGCACACGCGTCGCCGTGTACGGAGCGACGGACGGCCTGCTCGTCTCGACCACCAGCGACGGGGCTCCGTACGCCACCATCTCCGGCACGGACGAGAAGCGGCCGGTGAGCGTCTTCACCGTCGAGCTGGCTCCCGGGGAGTCGAAGACGGTCAGTGTCGACCTGCTGAATGTGAAGCAGACGGAGCCCGGAATGGATGTGGAAGTCACACCGACGCTGCCGCGGACGTCCCCCGATGTGGGGGCATCCGGAAAGGTGTCGGTCGTTGCCCTGGACTGCGGCACGACGGTAAAGTGAGAAAACGTCAAGTTTGACGTACCCGTGCACTGATAGGCCTCCCCGAAAGGCTCCCCGAATGTCCAAGAAAGTTCTGGCAGCGCTGATCATCGGCGCTGCGATCGCCCTCGCGGCACCAGCCGCCGCCAACGCCGTCCCGTACACCCACGGCGGCGACTGCAGCATCAGCCCCACGACCGTCGCAGCCGGTGGCACGAGCACGATGACCTGCGCGCCCGGCACGTTCAAGCCGTCCGAGGGCGTCCAGTACGTCGTCTCCGGCAAGGACGCGTCCCAGGCCACCCTCAGCTCGGACCCGACGGCCTCCCCCCAGGGCGGCTCGCAGGTCGAGGTCACCGTTCCGCAGGATGCGAGCGGCGCGTACACCGTCACAGCGACCGGCGAAACGAGCCAGGCCGCCTCAGCGGTGACCGTCACGGTGCTCCCCGCCGACGCTCCCGCATCCACCACGAGCTCCAGCTCGACCGGTCTCGCCTCCACGGGCTCGACCATCGGCTGGTACTTCGCCTGGATCGGCGGAGCACTGGTGGTCGTCGGCCTGATCGTGCTCTCGCTTATCGCGGCGGCACGTCGCAGGGCGAGCCAGTCCTGATCGCAGCTGAGCGGGTGCGGCTCACAACGAGGTGAGCCGCACCCCTTCTCTCGCGCGGGAAACTTCCCGTCAGGGGAATCGCAGCACGGCGGCGGCGGTTGACTTCCACGTGACCACACCAAGCCCTGCACCAGCACCCGTCCCGCTCAACGTCCTCGACCTGGCCAACCGGCCGTACGGGGGAACGAACGCGGACGCCGTGGCGGGCAGTGTGCGGCTCGCGCAGGCCGCCGAGGAGCTGGGCTACCAGCGCTTCTGGGTGGCGGAGCACCACGGGATGCCGGCCATCGCCTCCAGCGCGCCCGCCGTGCTCATCGCGGGGATCGCGGCCGCGACCTCGCGCATCCGGGTCGGCAGCGGCGGCGTGATGCTGCCGAACCACGCGCCGCTCGTCGTCGCCGAGCAGTTCGGGACGCTCCGCGCGCTCTACGGCGACAGGATCGACCTCGGCATCGGCCGCGCGCCGGGAACGGACGGGGCGACGGCGATGGCCCTCCGCCGCAGCACAGAAGGGCTCGGCGTCGACGACTTCCCGCAGCAGCTGCTCGACCTGATCGGCTTCTTCACCGGCGGCATGAGCGACGCGAACCCGCTGCACAGCATCATCGCCGTGCCCGGCCTCGGCGACGCCCCGCAGATCTGGCTGCTCGGATCGAGCGGGTTCAGCGCGCAGGTCGCCGCCGCCCTCGGGCTGCCGTTCGCGTTCGCGCACCACTTCGCCGGCGACCACACCGAGGAGGCGCTCGACCTCTACCGCTCGCGGTTCGAGCCGAGCGAATCGCTGCGGGAGCCGCACACGATGATCGCCGTCAACGTGGTCTCCGACGACGACCCGGAGGTGGTGCGCGCCCTGTCGCTCCCCGGCCAGCTGTCGTTCCTCCGGATGCGCATGGGAGCCAAGCCGCAGCCGGTCAGCATCGAGGAGGCGCTGGCCTACGAGTTCAGCCCGCTCGAAGAGGAGTTCATCGCCGCCAGGAACGCCAGGCAGGCGGTCGGCACCCCGCAGGAGGTCAAGGCGCGGCTCGAAGCGCTGCTCGCCTCCACCGGGGCCGACGAGCTCACGATCGCGTCCGGCGCTGCGACCGTGGACGGGCGCATCCGGTCCCTGGAGATCGTGCGGGACGTGCTCGGAGCCTCGGCAGGGTAGCGCTCCTCGGCGGCGCTGCGCCAGCACATGTCGACGAATGACACAGTGTTGCGCTATCCGTCGCACCGGTTGCTGCGCATCCTGAACGGCTTCTCTAGCGTGGTCGGACATCACCCGTCCGTGCACCCCCGAGGAGTCCCCCCATGCGTTCGCGCACCCTCCGCACCGCCATCGCAGCCACCGCTCTCGCGCTCTCCAGCGCCCTGGCGCTGACCGCGTGCGCCGGTTCGTCCACAGCCTCCACCGGTGAGAAGGTCACCGGCGGCACCATCGTCTACGCCCACCAGCAGGAGCCGGCGTGCGTGTTCGGCGGCTGGATCGAGCAGGCATACCTCTCGTACCAGGTGCTCGACAACCTCACCTCGCTGGATGCGGACCACAAGGTCGTCCCCTGGCTCGCCACCGCCTGGAAGCAGTCGGACGACGGCCTCACCTGGACGTTCACGCTCAAGAAGGGCGTGACGTTCACCGACGGCACCCCGGTGACGGCCGGCGCCGTCGCGTACAACTTCGACTACTGGGTCAAGGGCGGCAACAGCACAGCCAAGGTCTGGCTGAACGGCTACTACTCGTCCGCGAAGGCGGTCGACGACCAGACCCTGCAGGTGAACCTGTCGAAGCCGTACCCGCGGCTGGCGGACAACCTCAGCCAGGGCTACTTCGGCATCCAGTCGCAGCACGCGCTGGAGACCCGCACCAAGGAGCAGAACTGCGAGGCGCCGATCGGTTCCGGCGCGTTCGTGGTGAAGAAGTGGAACCGCGGGCAGGACATCGTCCTCACCCGCAACGCGAACTACACGTCCTGGCCGGCCAACGCGAAGCACACGGGCCCGGCATACGTCGACGAGGTCGACTGGAAGTTCGTGGCAGACCCGACGACGCGCGTCGCCGCTCTGCAGAGCGGGCAGGTCGACGCGATCTACGACGTGCCGGCCATCCAGTGGAAGACGCTGAAGGAGGGCGGATACCAGCTGGAGAAGTACGTCACCCCCGGCCGCCCGCAGCAGATCTCGTTCAACACCCAGAAGGGCCCGTTCACCGACGAGAAGGTGCGCCAGGCGTTCGCGTACAGCCTCGACCGCAAGCAGATCGTCGACACCATCGGCCAGGGCGTCATCCCGGTCGAGGGCAACGGCGGCGTGAGCCAGGCGACCCCCGGATACAGCGAGAAAGCCGCGGACTGGTACCACCAGGACATCGCGAAGGCGAACGCGCTGCTGGATGCGGCCGGCTGGTCGCAGAAGAACAGCAAGGGCGTCCGCGTCAAGGACGGCACAGCGCTCAGCGTCATCCTGCCGTACGGCGCAGGCTCGATCATCAACTCCGACGGCGCCGCCATCCTGCAGGGCGTGAAGGAGCAGGCGTCGAAGGTCGGCTTCGACGTGCAGCTCATCCCCGTGCCGCAGAGCGAGTTCTTCGCCGGGAAGTACTCGACGCCGGACGACCACGACCTGAGCGTCGGATACTGGACGGCCGTGACCGCGGGCATCCTCTACATCAACTGGCGTCCGTCCACCGCCGACGACCCCAACTACGCCAACTCCGCCTTCTACAACGACCAGACGCTCGCGCAGTACATCCTCGACGGCAACTCCGCGCCGACCGTGGATGCGCAGAACGCCTCGTACGAGAAGGCGCAGGACTACATCGCAGAGCACGCGCTCTCCATCGGCGTCTACGACAGGCTCAGCACCCTCGCCGTCTCCACGAAGCTCAAGGGCGTCTGGCAGGAGCACGCACAGGGAGGACCGACGTTCTATGACGCATACCTCACCAAGTAGCGAGACCGCCCTGGTCTCCCCGGCTGTCGCGGCCTCCTCCCCGATCGGGGAGGAGCCGCGGCGACCGCGCCGCACCAGGCGCGTGCTGTTCACGGTCGGGCGCAAGGTCGTGTCCGCCGTGGTGGTGCTCTGGGGTGCGGCCACCGTCGCGTTCTTCGCCCAGCTCGCCCTCCCCGGCGACAGGGCCACGGCCATCCTGAACATCCGGGCCGGTCAGGCGCAGCAGCGCACCCCGGCGGAGCTGGCGCAGATCAACGAGCAGTACGGCCTGCACCGCCCGGTGATCGTGCAGTACCTCGACTACCTGCGCGGCCTGCTGGCCGGGGACTTCGGCTCGTCGTACCAGCAGTACCGCCCTGTCACCGCGATCATCGGCGAACAGCTGGGCGCCACCGTGACGCTGTCGCTGACGGCGATCGTCTTCGCCTGGGTGCTGATGATCGTGTGGGTGACCGTCACCGCCGGTCGCGGTCCCCGCGTCGGTGCGCTCGGCGCCACCGTGGACGTGGTCGCGGCCGGGTTGCCCGCATACTGGCTCGGCATCATCCTGCTGTTGGTGTTCGGTCTCGGCCTGCGCTGGTTCCCGATCATCGGCGGAACGGGCGTGAACGGGCTGATCCTGCCCGCGCTGACCCTCGCCATCCCGCTCGCCGGGTTCATGGCGCAGAGCACGAGGGCCGAGTTCGAACGGGCGCTCGAACAGCCGTTCGTGCTGTCGGCCAGGATGCGCGGGATGGGCGAGTGGGGCATCCGGTTGCGGCACGTTCTGCGGCACGCGGTCATCCCCGCGATCACACTCTCCGGCTGGGCGCTCGGTGCGACGCTGTCCGGCGCCGTCATCGTCGAGTCGATCTTCTCCCGGCCCGGAATCGGCTCCGTGCTGGTCGGAGCCGTGAACAACCAGGACCTGCCCGTCGTGGTCGGCATCGTCACGCTCGTGGCCATCGTCTACGTCGTGGCGAACCTGCTCGTGGACATCGTCTACACCATCATCGATCCCCGGATGGACCTGTCATGACAGCACTCGGCACCCCTTCGGTCGGCAGCGGAGACCGCGCGTCCCGTGTCGGAGCGGCGGCCTCGGCCATCGCACGGCGCCCGTGGGGGCTCTACGTCGCGGTCGCCTTCGCGCTGCTCCTCGCCGTCGCCGCCTTCGCCCCGCAGGCGCTCACGGTGCACGCGCCGACCGCCATCGACTACGCATCAGCCCTCAAGCCGCCGTCGTTCGCGCACTGGTTCGGCACGGACGAGTCCGGCCGCGACCTCTACACGCGCGTGGTCTGGGGCGCCAGGGAGTCGCTGCTGATCGGCCTCGGCGCCGCGGCGGTCGGCGTCGTCACCGCACTGATCCTCGGCTCGATCGCCGCGCTCGGCCCGAAGCCGGCCGCCGTCGTGGTCGACCGGTTCGTGGAGGTCATGTTCGCCTTCCCCGCCCTGCTGCTCGCGCTCCTGCTCATCGCCATCGCCGGGCCGTCCGCCGCCACCGAGATCTTCGCGGTCGGCCTCGGCACGGCGCCGGGATACGCGCGCATGATCCGCGGGCAGATCCTCGGCGCCAGGAACTCCGGCTATGTCGAGGCGGCGACCGCCCTCGGGCACTCGCGCTGGCACATCATCCGCGCGCACATCCTGCCGAACGCGCTGCGCCCGCTGGTCGCGGTGTTCGCCCTCTCCGTCGGCCAGTCGATCGTCTGGGCGTCCAGCCTGTCGTTCCTCGGCCTCGGCGTCGCCCCTCCGTCGTCGGAGTGGGGCGCCCTGCTCGACGCCGGCCGCGCGTACATCACCCAGGCCTGGTGGCTCGTGGTGGTCCCCGGACTGGTCATCGTCGCCGTGGCGCTCGCCGCCACCACGATCGGCCGCCACCTGCAACTCCATCTCGAGAAGGGAGAGCGCTGATGAGCGTCACCCAGGAGAGCCCAGCGACCGCGGACAGCGTGGTCGACGAACTGGACTGGCCGGCCACCCGGCTCCGCGTCCAGAACCTCAGCACCGCGTTCCGCATCGACGGCGCCGTGCGCCAGGTCGTGTCCGGCGTCTCGTTCGACCTGCTGCCCGGCCAGTGCGTCGCGATCGTCGGCGAGTCCGGCTCCGGCAAGAGCGTCACCGCGCGGTCGATCGTCGGTCTCGCCGGCCGCAACGCGCTCGTCGACGCCGACGTGCTCGAGATCCACCACGAGGACGTGCGGTCGTTCACGCCGCGCCAGTGGAGGCGCATCCGGGGCAGGGACATCGGCTTCGTGCTGCAGGATGCGCTGGTCTCGCTCGACCCGCTGCGCCCGGTCGGCCAGGAGATCGCGGAGGCCCTGCGGCTGCACGGCTGGGGCGACAGGGCGGCGAGGAAGCAGCGTGTGCTCGACCTGCTCGAACGGGTCGGTGTGCCGTTCCCCGCCGTGCGGGCGCGTCAGCGGCCGGACCAGCTTTCCGGCGGGCTGCGCCAGCGCGCGCTGATCGCCTCCGCCATCGCCCTCGACCCCGACATCGTGATCGCGGACGAACCGACGACGGCGCTCGACGTCACGGTGCAGTCGCAGGTGCTCGCCCAGCTCGAACGGATGAAGGCGCGCGGCGCATCGGTCATCCTGATCAGCCACGACCTGTCCGTCGTCGCCCGCCTGGCCGACCACATCCTGGTGATGCGCGGGGGAGAAGTGCTCGAGCAGGGGAGCATCGCGTCCGTGCTCGGCTCGCCGCAGCACGAGTACACCAGGGCGCTGATCGCCGCCGTTCCGAGCGAGGCGACCAGGGGCACACCGCTGAGCCCGGCGTCTCCGCCGTTCCCGGAGGTGCGGGATGCGCCAGCAGCGTCCGATGCCTCCGGTGAGGCACCTGCTCCTGTGCTCCAGGCCACCGAGCTGGTCAAGCGGTTCCACACAGCGGACGGCACGGTCACCCGCGCCGTCGACGGCGTCTCGTTCGCGCTCGCGGCGGGGGAGACCCTCGGCATCGTCGGGGAGTCAGGCTCCGGCAAGAGCACGACGGCCAGGCTCGCCCTCGGGCTCGAAAGCCTCGACGGGGGAGACGTGCGCCTGCTCGGTCAGACGTGGTCGAGCCTGAGCGAGCGCAAGCGCCGTACGCTCCGGCGTCGCATCTCCGTGGTCTACCAGGACCCGCTGAGCTCGTTCGATCCGCGCTGGAACGTCGAGCGCATCCTGCTGGACGCCCTCCGCGGCGAGCGGTTCGCCGACGCCGCGGCGAGGAAGGCGCGCGTGGTCGAACTGCTGCGGCAGGTCGGGCTCACCGCCGACGTGCTCGGCCGGTTCCCCCTGCGGCTCTCCGGCGGCCAGCGGCAGAGGGTCGCCATCGCGCGCGCCCTCGCGCCCCGCCCGGCCGTGATCGTGCTCGACGAGGCCGTCTCCGCACTGGATGTGACCATCCAGGCCCAGATCCTCGACCTGCTGGTCGCCCTGCAGCGCGAGTCCGGTGTCGCATACCTGTTCATCTCGCACGACCTTGGGGTGATCAGCCACCTGAGCGACCGCGTGCTGGTGATGAAGGACGGCGTGGTGGTCGAGCAGGGGAAACCTGACGACATATTCCTGCGCCCCCAGCACCCGTACACGCGAGACTTGATCGCAGCGATCCCCGAATTCGACCCGGCATCGTTCGCCGGGCGGCAGAACGACAGCGCGCGCGTCGCGCAGGAAGGCGCCTGAGACCCATGCCAGAGCGCAAACAGCTGTTCCTCAACCTGTTCGAGATGGCCTGCGTGAGCCACATCACCCACGGGCTCTGGCCGTTGCCCGGCAACAACAGGGAACGCTTCGCCGACCTCGACTACTGGACGGAGCTCGCCCAGATCCTGGAGCACGGCGGCTTCGACGGCGTCTTCCTCGCCGACGTGATCGGCGCGTACGACGTGTTCCGCGGCGGCCCGGAGACGGCGCTGCGCGAGGGCCTGCAGAGCCCCAACATCGACCCGCTGCTCGTGATCCCCGCGATGGCCGCCGTCACCAAGCGCCTCGGCTTCGGGGTGACCTTCTCGACCACCTACGAGCCGCCGTTCGCGTTCGCCAGGCGCATGTCCACCCTCGACCACCTCACCAAGGGGCGGGTCGGCTGGAACGTCGTCACCTCCTACCTGCCCAACGCCGCCCACAACTTCGGGCTCGACGGCGAGGTGCCGCACGACCTGCGCTACCAGTACGCCGACGAATACGTGGATGTGCTCTACAAGCTGTGGGAGGGATCGTGGGACGACGACGCGGTGGTCGCCGACCGCGAGCGCCGCGTCTTCACCGACCCGTCGAAGGTGCGCTACATCGACCACGTCGGAGACCGCTTCAAGGTCGCTGGGCCGCACATCGTGCATCCTTCTCCCCAGCGGACGCCCGTGATGTTCCAGGCGACCGGTTCGCCGGCCGGCATCGAGTTCGCCGGCCGCCACGCGGAGGTCGTCTTCACCGGCGGCCGCACCAGCGAGGAGTTCCGCCGCAACGCCGACGGGATGCGCGACGCGGCGGAGCGCCACGGCCGGGGCAGGGACGCGGTCAAGTTCATCGCGATGGCCGGCGTGATCGTCGGGCGCACGGAGGAGGAGGCCGCGGACAAGTGGCGGCTCTACCAGCAGCACTCGAGCCTCGACGGAATCCTCGCCCACAGCAGCCTGCCCGTAGACCTCACCGCGTTCCCGCGCGACATCACCGTGCGTGAGGCGCTGCTACGTGCAGAGTTCCCGGCAGAGCGTGTTCCGTTCCTCCCGCTGGACAAGACGGTCGGCCAGGCGCTCGACTTCATCGGAGGCAACCGCGACGACCGTTTCCTGGTGGTCGGCACCGCCACGACGGTGGCGGACGAGATCGAACGCTGGCTCGACGAGGACGGCCTCGACGGCATCAACCTCCGCCAGTACCACTCGTTCGACACCGCCCGCGATTTCGCCGAACTGGTCGTGCCGGAGCTGCGCAAGCGCGGCCGTCTGCCCGAGGAGGGGTCGCATCCCGGGACGCTGCGCGAGCGGCTGTTCGGCGGGGGGAACTGCCGCCTGCCGGACGACCACATCGGAGCCCGCTACCGCGGGGGAGCGAACCTGGACAACCCGGTCGCGCCGCTGCAGCTCGGCACAGCGAACGTCGGGTCGTTCTGATGGCGGACGAGCGCAGGATCTCGGTGGTCGGTGTCAGCGGCAGCCCGACGCATCCCTCGCGCACGACGGTGCTCGTGCGGGAGGTGACGGAGGCGTTCGCCGCCGCGGTGGGCGGTACGGCCACCACGGTCGAGCTCGCCCCGCTGCTCGGCCAGCTGAGCCTCGGCCCGTTCCGCAACAGCCTCGGCCCCGACGCGATCGCAGCGCTCGAAGCGGTCGAGGCGGCCGACATCGTGGTCGTCGGCTCCCCGGCGTACCGGGCGACGTACACCGGCCTGTTCAAACTGTTCTTCGACCACGTCGGGCAGTATGCGCTGGTCGACAAGCCGATCGTGCTCACCGCCACCGGCGGCAGTGAACGTCACGCCCTCCTGGTGGAGCACCAGATGCGGCCGTTGTTCGGCTTCTTCCAGTCGCTCACCCTGCCGCTCGGCATCTACGCGAGCGAGCGCGACTTCACCGACTACGCCGTCTCGTCCGACGACCTGCGCGCCCGGATAGACACCTCCATCGCCAGGACGCTGCCGTACATCCGCACCCACATCGACCCGCACGCGCACGAACTGACGGTCGACTTCGCCCGCCCCGACGCGTTCTAGGCGCCCCGCGCCGGGCGAAATACCAGTAACTGCGCCCGAATGCGCCGAATCCGGCGCAGTTACTGGCATCTCGTCATCTACCGGAACGCCGCCGCGATCCGTCCTGCCGCGGCGACGAGCACGTCGGCCACGTGCTCCTCGTCCAGTGGATGCGGCAGGTACAGCACCGCGATGGCGGCCGACCTGCCGTGCGGGAGGGCGAGTGGGACCGCGATCGAGTACAGCCCGGGCAGCACCTCGTCGTGGCTGCGCTCGAAGCGCTGCGGAGGGAACTCGTCCGGGTACAGCAGCGAGCGGATGACGCGTCCCGGCGCACCCTGCCCGATCGCGTGACGGCTGCCCGGCCGCTGCGCCACCGTGGTCTCCGCGTGCCGCGGCTCGGCGCTGGTCAGCGTGACGGCGACCTCGCCGTCGAAGCTGACCAGGAAGGCGGTCATCCCGAGCTCGTCCGCCACAGCGGCCAGCTCGGGAGCGGCCGCCGTCTGCAGGCTCCTGGCGGCACCGCGCGCGAGTGAGGCGAGCCGCGCGCCGAGTTCGAGCTCGCCGGACGGCGACCGCTCCACGAAGCCGTGCTGTTCGAGCGTCTTCACGAGCCGGTACGCCATCGAGCGATGGATGCCCAGCCGGTTCGCGAGCTCCGGCACGCTCAGCGATGCTCCGTCCTCACCGATCATGGCGAGGGCGCTGAGGCCGCGGGCGAGGGTCTGCGAGCCGCCCTCGGCCTGCGCCTGCGCGCCTGCGGTGTTCGACATCCGGATCCCTTCGTTGCGCGTGTTCGCGCGTGCGCCTTGCGACGCCCCGCGACGACAACTAGCATCGTATCTATAGTTGCAACGATGTCGCAACTATAGATACAACAAGCTTTTGTTCAATGAGGAGCACCGAGATGCAGATCCACCACCGCGGTTACGTCGACCACGACCCCCGCATCAAACCCGCGGAGGGGCACGGGATCGACCGGCCGGCGGAGATCCCCGACCGGATGGATGTGCTCATCGTCGGGACGGGCCCCGCCGCCGTTGCCGTCACCGCGCAGCTCTCCCGCTTCCCGTCCATCGACGCACGCGCTATCGAGCAGCGCCCCGGCCGCCTTGCCGTCGGACAGGCCGACGGCATCCAGGCGCGCTCCGTCGAGACCTTCCAGGCGTTCGGGTTCGCGAACGAGGTGGTCGACGAGGCGTACCGCAACGTCGAGATGTGCTTCTGGAAGCCGGACGCCGCTGACCCGTCCCGCATCGTCCGGGTCTCCCGCGCCGCGGACGACGCGACGGGGATCAGCGAGTTCCCGCACATCTACGTGAACCAGGCCCGCATCCTCGACTACTTCCTGCGCGACGCGGAGCGCGCCCCCGGCCGCATCGTGCCCGACTACGGCGTGGAGTTCGTCGACCTGACCATCCACCAGGGCGCGGAGTACCCGGTCGAGGCGCGCATCCGGTACGTGGCGGGGGAGCGTGCAGGCGAAGAGCGCACGGTGCGCGCGAAGTACCTGGTCGGCGGCGACGGGGCGAGGAGCAGGGTGCGCTCCTCCCTCGGCCACCACCTGCACGGCGAGGCGGCGATGCATGCCTGGGGTGTGCTCGACGTGCTCGCGAACACCGACTTCCCCGACATCCAGGTGAAGTGCTCGATCCAGTCGCACGGGGCGGGCAGCATCCTGCTGATCCCGCGCGAGGGCGGCTACCTCGTGCGGATGTACGTCGACCTGGGCGAGGTCGACGGGGCGGACGCCGGCGCCATCCGGTCCACCCCGGTGGATGCGATGATCGCCAGGATCAACGCGATCATCGCCCCGTATTCGCTCGACGTGCGCGAGGTTGCCTGGTCGTCGGTGTACGAGGTCGCCCACCGGATCACGGACGGCTTCGACGACGTGCCCGCCGAGCTGCGCGGCGACCGGACGCCGCACGCGTTCATCATGGGCGACGCCTGCCACACCCACTCGGCGAAGGCCGGCCAGGGCATGAACGTGTCCATCCAGGACGGCTTCAACCTCGGCTGGAAGCTCGCAGCGGTGCTCGAAGGGCGCGCGCCGGAGTCGCTGCTGTCGACCTACGAGGACGAGCGCAAGGTCGTCGCCCAGAACCTCATCGACTTCGACAAGGAATGGTCGGACATGCTGGCGCGCCCCGCTGACTCGTGGGACGACCCCGGCGAGCTGGAGCGTTACTACGTCTCCACGTTCGAGTTCCCCGCCGGCTTCATGACGCAGTACGCCCCGTCGATGATCACCACCGGCGACGAGCACCAGGCGCTCGCTCCCGGTTTCCCGCTCGGCAAGCGCTTCAAGTCGGCCGAGGTGATCCGTCGCGCGGACAACCGCTGGCGCCACCTCGGGCACCTGCACGAGGCGGACGGCCGCTGGCGCGTCTACGTCTTCGCCGACGCCGCAGCGCCCGCGCTCACCGGCACACCCACCGCCGACTTCGCCGAGTGGTGGCGCACCGATCCGGCCTCCCCGTGGATGCGCTTCACGCCGTCCGGAGGCGACGACGACGCCACCTTCGACACGAAGGTCGTCTACCAGCAGGACTACACGCTGGTCGAGCCGGGCGACGTGCCGGCCGTCTTCAAGCCGGTGAAGGTGCCGTACGGCTTGATCGACCTCAACCAGGTCTTCGCCGCCGGCCACGGCCGCGACATCTTCCGCGACCGCGAGCTCAGCAGGGACGGCGTGATCGTCGTGGTGCGTCCCGACCAGTACGTGGCCGGGATCTTCCCCCTGGATGCGCGGGAGGAGCTGGCGGCGTTCTTCGACGGCAACATGCTGCCGGTGCGGCGGTAGCGGTTCGGCTTTTGGCGCGTCAGCTGCTCAGGAGTGCGCGGGCGACCGGCCAGGCGCCATCCGACCAGTTGGAGAGCACGCTGACGGTGCGTCCGGTCGCCGGGTCGTGGCTTCCGTAGTACGAGACTCCGGCGTCGTAGCCTTCGAGCGCGACCCGGCCGCCGTCGTCCAGCCAGAACCCGGTGCCGTACGCGCGGCTGCCCTCGACGCCCGTGCTGGTCGGCGTGCTGAGCAGCGCGACAGTCTCCTTCGACACGATCGCCCCCGCGAACAGCGCACGCCAGAACCTGCTCAGGTCGGCCGCCGTCGCGTACGCGCCGCCGTCGCCGGCGCCCCGCACCGGGAGGTGCAGCACGTTCGTGCGGTCGCCATCGCCCGGCGCGAACAGGTAGCCGACGGCCGCGCCGCTCGGCAACGCATCGGACCGGAAGTAGCCGCTGTTCCGCATCCCGGCCGGCTCGAACACCCGCTGGGCGACGAGGTCGGCGAACGGGATGCCGCTCACCCGTTCCGCGATGATGGACAGCACCACGAACCCGCCGTTGCAGTACGCGAACCGCTCGCCGGGCGGGAACACCTGCGGGAAGCCGTCCACGACGGGGAGGAAGTCCGCCGCGTTCACCAGAGTGTGCACCGGCACGGTCATCACGTAGTCGGTGATCGCGCCGTCATCGCCTTCGTCGAGATAGTCTCCGATGCCGGAGCGATGCGTCAGCAGGTGCCGCACGGTGACCAGCGGGTCGATGAGCGGCAGATCGTCGCCCAGCAGCTCCCTCACCGGGGTGTCGAGCGCGAACACGCCGTCCTCCACCAGCGACAGCACCGCGAGAGCCGTGAACCCCTTGCTCCCGCTCGCGAGCGCGAACGCCGTCTCCACCGTGTTCGGGATGCCCCACCGTCGGTCGGCGAGGCCACGCATCACCCGCAGCTCCTCCACGCCGTCGACGTCGACCGTGACCACCCCGCTGAAACCTTCGGAATCGGCCACGGCATCCACGTCGTCGAACATGTCCCCAGGCTATCGGCACGACCTGCCGAGACGCCGGAAACAGAAATGCCGGAGCATTGACATGCTCCGGCATTTTTCTGTCGGGGTGACAGGATTTGAACCTGCGACCTCTTCGTCCCGAACGAAGCGCGCTACCAAGCTGCGCCACACCCCGATTGGCCCGTAGGCCTCAATAAGAATACACGAGCTTGGGGGGTGCTCGTGACCACTCAGGCCGATGCGGTGAGCGTCACGAGCGTCGCCTCCGGGCGGCACGCGAAGCGCACTGGCGCGTAGATCGACGTTCCGAGGCCGGCAGACACGTTGAGGAACGCCGAGCGGAACGCGTGACGCCAGATGCTCAGGCCCTTGACCTGGCTGCGCGGGATGTCGCAGTTGGTGACCAGCGCGCCGAACCCGGGGACGCAGACCTGGCCGCCGTGGGTGTGCCCGGCGAAGATCATCGAGGCGCCGTATGTGACGAACGCGTCGAGGACGCGGCGGTACGGGGAGTGGGTGACGCCCAGCGTGACCGTGGGGCGGGCGGGACGCGGCGCATCCTGTGGCCACAGCGAGTCTTCGCCGTACGGGTCGTTCTCGCGCAGCTCGTCCAGCGCGCCAGGGATGGCCTCCACCCTGTCGAAGTGGATGTGCGGGTCGTTGACCCCGAAGAACTCCAGGTGGGTGCCGCGCACATCCACTGCTCCGGCCGCGTTGTTGAGGTCGAGCCAGCCGAGGCTGCGGAAGTAGGACGTGAGGGCCGCGTTGTCGAGCCGGGGAGCGGTCGACGCCTTCTTCGTGGACGGTGCGACGAAGTACTTGAGCGGGTTCTTGCGCTGCGGTCCGAAGTAGTCGTTGGAACCGTGCGCGAAGACGCCCGGGATGCCCTGGAAGCGCTCGAAGGCGCGCTCGATGCCGGTGAGCCCGTCGGCGTGGCCGAGGTTGTCCCCGGTGTCGACGATCAGGTCGGGCTTGAGGTCGGCGAGCGACCGCACCCACTCCTGCTTGTCGTGCTGCCACGGCGCCATGTGCAGGTCGGAGAGGTGCAGGACCCTGATCGACTCGGCCCCGGCGGGCAGCACGGGGACCGTGACGCGCCGGAGGGTGAACAGACGGCGCTCGACCAGCGAGCCCCACGCGAACGCGGCCGCACCGGCGGCGGCGAGCACACCGAGTGCAGTGCCCGCCGCGTGCAGGCCGGAACGGCCCGCCACTACTTTCCTACCCCGGGCGACGGCTCGGCGGCTGCGACCTTGAGTGTCACCGCTGATCCGGGTTTCACGGGCGTGCCCGCGCCGGGATCCATCGCCTCGACGATCCCGTCCTTGTTGTTTCCGCCTGTGACCTTCACGCTGAACTGGCTGAGCGCCTTCTGCGCGTCGGACAGCTTCTGCCCGACCACGTTCGGCAGCGGCACGAGGGACCCGTTGCTGGTGTAGATCGTGACGCCGTTGCCCTTGGTGACCGAGGTTCCGGCGGCCGGGTCGGTCCCTGCGACGGTGCCCGCGGGGGCAGCGGAGTCGACCGCGGTGCCGTCGACGCCGTCGAGGCCGAGGCCGTTCAGGATCGACTTGGCGTCAGCGGGGGACTTGCCCGTGAGGTCGGGGATGGTGACCTGCGCGCCCTGCAACAGCTTGTTGTCCGGGCGCGGGAAGTCGTCTCCGCCGTACTTGTTCACGGCCGTCGTCATGACGGCATTCATGACGTTGTCACGCAGACTGGCTGGGCTGCTGCCGTGGGTCGGGTAGATCCGGCGCATGTCCGTGTCACCCTCGATGTTCCCGACCCAGTACGCGCCGGCGACCTTCGTCGTCGCCGCGATGAGCCAGAGCTGCTTGTTGCCGTCGGTGGTTCCCGTCTTGCCGAGCATGTCGACGCCGGTGGTGTTCGTGCCGGAGGCGGTGCCGCCCTCGATCGGGCCCTTCAGTGCGTACGCCATGGCTCGCGCGACAGCGGGATCGACCGACTGCGTGCACTTGGAGGCCGGCGGCGCGATCTCCTTGCCATCGCCGCTGACGATCTTGTCGATCGCGATGGGCGTGCAGGTGAGGCCGTTGTTCGCGATCCCAGCGAAGGCGGTCGCCATCGTCAAAGGCGCCACGTTGTTGGTGCCGAGGACAGAGGCGGGGTTGCTCTTCAGCGGCACTCCGGCCGCGTCGTGCACACCGAAGGCTTCCGCATCCTTCTTGATCTCGCACAGGTCGAGCTGCAGGGCCATCGCCACGAACGCGGTGTTGATCGAGTTGGTGGTCGCATTCTGCGCTGTGCGGTATCCCTCTTCACCCGGCGAGTCGTTGGTGGGCCGCCACGAGCCGCCCCACTGGCCGCACGAGTCCTTGAACTGCGACTGGTTGTACGTGCGCACGTTGGCGTTCACCGACTCGTACAGCGAGTGGCCCTGTTTCAGCCACTCCGCCAGCGTGAACACCTTGTACGTCGACCCGACCTGGAAACCGTTCGAGCCGCCGTAGTCGAGGTCGGTGCTGTAGTTCACCGAGGTGTACGCGGGGTCCATCAGCACATCCGGGTCTTGGCTGTAGTGCTTGTTCTGCGCCATGTAGAGCACGCGTCCCGTGCCAGGCTGAACGCCGACCAGCGAGCCACCGAGCTGAACGTCGCCGTACGTCGGCGGCACGTAGCTCGCCATCGTCTCTTCTGCCGTCTGCTGCAGCGTGAGGTCGATCGTGGTGTAGATCTTGTATCCGCCGCGGTTGAAGTTCGCAGCGCGGGTGTCTTTGTCCGCTCCGAAAGACGGGTCGTTCTGGACAATGCGCTGCACGTAGTCGCAGAAGTACGCGGAGCCGCCCGCTGTCTGGCAGCCGCGGACCGACGGAGTGATCACCGGCGTGACCGGCGTCTTCACGGCCTCGTCGTACTGCGTCTTGGTCAGCTTCTTGTACTGGTACATCTTGTTCAGGATGTAGTCGCGGCGCTCTTTGTTCTTCGCGTACCCGTTCGCAGCGCCGTTGCTCTTGCTGTCCGGGCTGTCGATCTTGAGCGTGGTCGGCTCGTTCACGATCGCGATCAGGCTCGCGGCCTGCGCGGGCGTGAGCGCGGCGGCCGAGGTGTTGAAGTAGTACTTCGCAGCGGCCTCGATGCCGTACACCGAGCCACCGAATCCGGCGATGTTGAGGTAGCCGGCGAGGATGTCGTCCTTCGAGTACTTCTTCTCGACGCCGATCGCGTACTTCATCTCCTTGACCTTGCGGTCGGGCGAGACGCCCGTGGAGTCGACGACGCAGGTCTGGTACTTGGCCTTCTGCTCCTTGGTCTTGACCGGCATGGCCTCGCACTTCTGCAGGAGCACGTTCTTCACGTACTGCTGCGTGATCGAGGATCCACCCTGCACGTCGTGGCCGACGACGGTCGACAGCACACCGCGCATGGTGCCCTGGATGTCGACGCCGCCGTGGGAGTAGAAGCGCGGGTCCTCACCGGCGATGGCTGCGTCTTTCGCGGCCTGCGAGATCTGGCTGAAGGTGACGGGCAGACGGTTCTGCGAGTAGAACGTCGCGAGCTGGACGTCCTGGTCGCCGTTCTTGGCGTAGATGGTGGTCGGCTGGGCGAGCTGGCCGATCTCGAGGTACTCGGGAAGGCCTTCGAAGACGCCGATGCTGTCGTTGGCGGCCATCCCCGTGACCGCGATCGCGGGGGTCACGGCGGCCGTGACAAGGAGGCCTGCGACGGCACTCATGCCGACGAACGCGCCGACGGCGCCGAGCACACCTCTAGCCCGTGGTTTTTTGGCAGACATAGGATCAGGGTAGGTGATAAACCTGATAAACCCCCCGAACGCAAGGAGCACAATGCCGCGCTGGGAATACCTCACGACGCCTCTGATCGTCCACAACACCGCCGCGATCCTCAACAACTGGGGCTCGGAAGGGTGGGAGCTGGTGCAGGTCGTCACCGGTCCGGAGGGCGGCCTCGTCGCCTACCTGAAGCGTCCGATCATCGACGGGGACGACGCCTGATGGCCGCCATCGAAGCCCGGCTGGCCGAGCTCGGCATCCAGCTCCCGGATGTGGTGCCGCCCGTAGCCGCCTACACTCCGGCCGTCGTCGACGGCAACCACGTCTACACCTCCGGCCAGCTCCCGATGGTGTCCGGCGCCCTCCCCGCCACCGGGAAGGTCGGCGACGGCCACGGGCTCGTCCCCGCCGACGACGCCAAGGGGTACGCCCGCACCTGCGCGCTCAACGCCCTGGCCGCCGCCAAGAGCGTCATCGGCTCGCTCGACCGCGTGACCCGGATCGTGAAGGTCGTCGGCTTCGTCGCCTCCGACCCCTCGTTCACCGGCCAGCCGGGGGTCATCAACGGAGCGTCTGAGGTGCTCGGCGAGATCTTCGGCGACGCAGGCGTCCACGCCCGCTCGGCGGTCGGCGTCTCCGTCCTCCCGCTGGACTCGCCGGTCGAGGTCGAACTGATCCTGTCCTTCGAGTAGAGGACGCATCCCGTACGACGAAGGGGCCCGCATCCGGTGTGGAGGCGGGCCCCTCTGCGTGAACGGGCTGCGCTAGGACAGCTTGCTCTGGATCGAGCTCATCACGGCGGTGTCTGCGAGCGTCGTGGTGTCTCCGACCTCGCGGCCCTCCGCGACATCGCGCAGCAGGCGCCGCATGATCTTGCCCGAGCGCGTCTTCGGCAGCTCGGTGACGATGAAGATCTCCCTGGGGCGGGCGATCGCGCCGATCTGCTCGGTGACGTGCTTGCGCAGCTCGGCCGCCACATCCATCGCTTCGGCCTGCTCCAGCTGGTTCTGCTTGATGATCACGAACGCGACGACGGCCTGGCCGGTGGTCTCGTCCGCTGCCCCCACCACGGCAGCCTCGGCGGTGAGTGGATGCGCGACCAGCGCAGACTCGATCTCCGCCGTCGAGAGGCGGTGGCCGGAGACGTTCATGACGTCGTCGACACGGCCCATCAGCCAGATCTCGCCGTCCATGTCGTAGCGGGCGCCGTCGCCGGCGAAGTACTTGTCGCCGAACTTCTCCCAGTACGTCTCCTTGAACCGCTCGGGGTCGCCCCAGATGCCGCGCAGCATGCTCGGCCACGGTTCGGTGACGACGAGCAGGCCGCCCTGGTCCTTGCCGACGGGAACGCCGGCCTCGTCGAGGATGTCGATCGAGATGCCGGGGAGCGGCACCTGCGCAGAGCCCGGCTTCAGCGTCGTGACGCCCGGAAGAGCGGACACCATGATCGCGCCGGTCTCCGTCTGCCACCACGTGTCGACGACCGGGGTGGTGTTCCCGCCGATGACGTCGCGGTACCACATCCAGGCTTCCGGGTTGATGGGCTCACCGACCGACCCGAGCACGCGCAGGCTCGACAGGTCGAACTTCTGCGGGTGCTGGCGGCCGATCTTCATGAACGAGCGGATCGCGGTCGGCGCCGTGTAGAAGATGGAGACCTTGTACTTCTCGATGATCTCCCACCAGCGGCCGGGATGCGGCGTCTCCGGGGTGCCCTCGTAGAGCACCTGGGTCGCGCCGTTGGCCAGGGGGCCGTAGACGACGTAGCTGTGGCCGGTGATCCAGCCGATGTCGGCCGTGCACCAGTAGACGTCGGACTCGGGGTGCAGGTCGAACACGTTCTTGTGCGTGAAAGCGGCCTGGGTGAGGTAGCCGCCCGAGGTGTGCAGGATGCCCTTCGGCTTCCCGGTCGTGCCCGAGGTGTAGAGGATGAACAGCGGCTGCTCCGCCTCGAACGATTTGGCGACGTGGTCGGCGTCGACCTGGGCGATCTCGTCGTGCCACCACAGGTCGCGGCCGTCCGTCCACTCCACGTCGTTCTCGCCGCGCTTGACGACGAGCACGTGCTCGACGGTGGTGTCGCCGGACGCGAGGGCCGCATCCACGGCGTTCTTGAGCGGGAAGACCTTGCCCTTGCGCCATCCGCCGTCCGCCGTGATGACGAGCTTCGCCGATGCGTCGTCGATGCGCGACCGCAGGCTCTCCGCGCTGAACCCGCCGAAGACGACGGAGTGCACAGCGCCGATGCGGGCGACGGCCAGCATGGCGATGACCGCCTCCGGAATCATCGGAAGGTAGATCGCGACCCTGTCGCCGGCGGTGATGCCGAGGCTGGTCAGCAGGTTGGCGGCCTTCTTGACCTCCGCGGTCAGTTCCGCGTACGTGATCGAACGGCTGTCGCCCGGCTCGCCCTCCCAGTGGATGGCGATGCGGTCGCCGTTGCCGGCGAGGACGTGCCTGTCGAGGCAGTTGTACGCCACGTTGAGCTCGCCGTCGTCGAACCACTTCGCGAACGGCGGGTTGGTCCAGTCGAGGGTGCGCGTGAACGGCTTGTGCCAGTGGAGGAGTTCCCGGGACTGGTCGGCCCAGAATCCGAGGCGGTCGGCGGCGGCACGCTCGTAGAGCTCGGCTGTCGCGACCGCGTTCGCCGCGAACTCTTCGCTGGGTGCGAATCGGCGTGCTTCGTGCAGCAGATTGTCGATTGTGTTGCTCATGGGGAGTCTGTTCGCTCCTTTGCGATGCTGAATGGTCAAGTCGTGGCGCGACAATCCACGACTCTACAACCTGGCGGTGACCACCTCGACGAAGACTTGCGTTTGCATTGATTGTGCGTAAACTGTTTCTCGGCCGAATATTAATTCTGGCGTGCGGCGCAAACGATTCCCCCCAATCATGCGCCGCAGTGGCCGCACCTGTTCCCCCCAATAGGTGCGGCCCCCCTCTTTTTAACCGGTCTTTCCGGTTGCAGCTCTCCACAGGTCGCTCGGTTGCGGAGTTCTCCACGGGTTTCGTGGGGTCCTTCGGCGGGTGGCGGGCGATACGTAGCGTCGGGGTATGAAGACGAGACGTAGAGAGAATGTGGCCGGGCGGGATGCGGTTGGTGCGGTGGATCCCATCGAGACGGTGGACGCTGTGGAGCGATCACGCCCGCCGAATGGGGACCGCGGCCTCTGGCGCACCTTCGGCCCGCTGGCTCCCTATCTGCTGCGCGACGACATCACCGACCTCTTCATCACGGCCGGTGGCGCGCTCTGGGCGGACGGCGGACCGCGAGGGCTCCGGCGCATCGACGGCTGGACCTCCGACGAACGCACCACCAGAGACCTCGCCGTGCGCCTCATCGCGAGCGGCGGCAGGCACATCGACGAGGCGACGCCGTTCGTCGACGTCCGCCTCCTCGACGGCATCCGCGTGCACGCCGTCCTCCCACCCGTCTCGACCGGCGGCACCCAGCTGTCCGTGCGCATCCCGCACCACCGTGTGCTGCGGTTGCCCGATCTGCTCGCCGGCCACACGATCACCCAGGCACAGGCGGAGACACTCCTGCACGCGATCACGGCCCGCACCAACCTGCTCGTCACCGGAGCGGGCGGCGCAGGCAAGACGACCTTGCTCGGCGCCCTCCTCTCCCACGCGCCCCCGAACGAGCGGATCGTCACCATCGAGGACGTCGCCGAACTCCGCATCGCGCACCCCCATGTGGTCGGTCTGCAGACCAGGCAGCCCAACCTGGAGGGAGCGGGCGGCGTCGACCTCCGCCGCCTGGTCAGGGAGGCGCTCAGGATGCGTCCAGACCGTCTCGTCCTGGGCGAGTGCCGCGGCGAGGAGGTGGTCGACCTTCTCGCCGCCCTGAACACCGGCCACGACGGAGGAGCAGGAACCCTCCACGCCAACGCCCTCGCCGACGTCCCCGCCCGCCTCGAGGCACTCGGCGCTCTGGCCGGACTCGGCGAACGCGCCCTCGCACGCCAGGCGGTCAGCGGCATCGGGATGCTCGTCCACGTCGAGCGAGTGGACGGTGTGCGGCGCGTGGCCGGCTTCGGGCGCCTGACCGTGGCCACCGATGGGCGTCTCGCCGTGATTGAGGGGGAGTGATGCGGCCCGTGGGTCGGACGGTGCGTGGTCGGGCAGGAGTGATGCGTCCCGCGCGGTCGCCGCGGGCGCGCGGTCGGGAGAGCCGTACTGGTGGGAATGACGGTGGTGGTGGTCGTAGTGCGGTCGGCCCGGGCGATGCTCCCGAGCAACTGGCAGAGCTGGTAGAGCAACTCGTCGCGCTACTGGAAGCCGGCGTGGCACCGGCGGCGGCTTGGGGGTACCTGCGGGAGTTCTCCGCGCATCCACTCGTCGTGCGGGCGGTCGTGCGAATCGAAGCGGGCGAGCGCGTCGCCGACGCACTTGTGGCTGCATCGGCGGCCTCCGTCGACTCCACCTCCGCCGTCAGAGCCGGGACGCTCGCTCCTCCCCGTCGCGCCCGCTCGCGGTCGCCCGACGACGCATCCGGACGTGTGCTCGCCGCCGCGTGGCAGGTCGCCGACACCGCCGGTGCACCGCTGGCACCCACGCTCCGCACCATCGCCGACGCCTTGCGGGATCGCGCGGAGACGGAGCGGGACATCGCCATCGCCCTCGCCGGACCGCGGGCGACCGCCCGCCTCGTCTCCTGGCTGCCGTTGGTGGGAATGGCGCTCGCCGTCGCGATGGGTGTCGACCTGGTCGGAACGCTCACCGGCTCGGTGATCGGCTGGGCCCTCCTCGGCTCCGGCACCCTTCTCCTCCTGCTCGGCCGACGATGGATGCGCGCCCTCCTGCACCGCGCCAGCCCGGGATCCGACCTCCCCGGCCTGAGACACGACCTGCTCGCCGTCGCGCTGAGCGGAGGGCTCGGGGTGCCCAGCGCTCTGGCCCTGTGCGACGAGGCGTGCGCGACGCATCCGGTGCTCGAAGACGACCGAGCGTCCGTCGCCCGCATCCTGAGTCTGGCCGGGCGGGCGGGAGCGCCGGCGGTCGACCTTCTCAGGAGCGCGGCGGCTCAGGCGCGGAGACGACGGAGGATGCAGGGGAGGAGTGACGCGGCGGCGCTGGCCGTGCGGTCGATGGTTCCGCTCGGCGTGTGCGTGCTGCCGAGTTTCATGCTCCTCGGCGTCGCTCCCGTGGTGCTGTCGATCGTCTCCTCCACAGTCTCCGCATTCTGACCGTTCTCCACCGATCCCGGATGCATGGGGCAACCACTCGTCCCACCCCCGAGGCTGGAAGTGCGCTCGCAGCCGCGACCGCACAAACACACGAACGACCGACACAGACGAAAGGAACGAGCACCATGAAGGGATTCATCTCACGGGTCATCCGGGAGGAACGAGGGTCGGCGACGGCCGAATACGCGGTGGCGACGATGGGGGCGGTCGGCTTCGCCGGGCTGCTGGTGGTGTTGCTGCGCGGCGACGAGGTCAAGGCCATCCTCACCGACCTGGTGACGCGTGCACTCACCACCGGGGTCTGACGGCGAGCGGGGAAGCGTGACCGCCGAGTTCGCGGTGGCGCTCCCCGCCGTGCTGGCCTGCCTCGCTCTGTGCCTCGGTGCCGTGCAGGCGGTGACCCAGCAGTCGCGCCTGGTGGATGCGGCCGCCCAGTCCGCCCGGATGCTCGCCCGGGGCGACGACCCCGCAGACACCGCCCGCCGGATGGCCGACGCGGAACTGATCGTCGAGCGCGAGGGCGGAATGGTCTGCGCGCGAGCGACCAGCGCGAGCGCAGTCACCGGCCTCGGAGCGCTCGGGCTGGCCGTCTCGGCGAGGGCGTGCGCGCTCGATGACTAGGCGCAGAGGAAGGAGGAGGAGATGGGTGAGCTAGAGCGCCGAGACACCACGCGCCGCCCGGGCGCCGAGGCGCGGTCACGCAGACGCCCGCTGAGTGCACGTATCCGGAGCGACCGCGGTGCGGCCAGTGTGCTCGCCGTCGCGGTGATCGGGGTGGTCATTTGCTCCGGCACCGTGGCCGTTGCGCTCGGCGGGGCGTTCGCAGCGCGGCGCGTGGCGGCGGCAACGGCGGATGCGGCTGCGCTCGCCGCGGCTGATGTGGCATCCGGGCTCAAGCCGGGCAGTCCCTGTCAGGCGGCGGAGAGCGTCGCGGCTGCCAACGCCGCGCAGTTGCTGTCGTGCGAGCTGGAGGGTGTCGTCGCCATCGTCGAGACCTCCGTCTCCTACCTCGGGTTGTCCGCGCGCGCTGCGGCCCGCGCGGGTCCGCCGGGGACACCGTGACGACGGGGCGGGGGATCGTCAGTCGAAGATGGCCTCCAGATACCGGTACTCCACGGCGCTCGGGCGGCGGTCGAGGGCGTCGTCGGAGGCGAACTCGATCGCGGACGAGCGGATATAGAGGTAGCGCTTGCCCGCGGTCGGGGACGGGATCTCGAGTCGCGGGCGGGGCTGGCCGCTGTCCAGGTATTCGGTCGCGATGGTCTTGCCCTCGAGGGGGCCGTCGGTCAGTTTGGCGGTATACGTCGTCGTTGAAGTGGTAGCCATGACCTCATTTTCCTCCCGCCTCCCGCAACCACAAGGGCTGCGCCCTCGGCGAACGCAGAACAGCGGATTAGGCAGACAAGCGGCTCGGGTGTGTATGGTTTGCCTGTCGGGCCGTGTGGCCCACGCTCGCCGCAGGGGTGCGGCGCCGGGGGAGCGCGCTACGAACGTCTAACTGTTGCAACACAGTGCGTACATATAAGAGGAGTCAGGTGTCTGACACGAAGAAACTCGTCATCGTCGAGTCACCGAACAAGGTGAAGTCGATCGCTCAGTATCTGGGTGACGGCTACGAGGTGATGGCATCCGTCGGACACATCCGCGACCTCATCGAGCCCAAGAACCTTCCGCCCGAGCTCAAGAAGGGCTCGCTCGGCAAGTTCTCCGTCGACGTCGAGAAGGGCTTCGAGCCCTACTACGTGGTCTCCGACCAGAAGAAGAAGACGGTCGCCGACCTCAAGCGGGCGCTCAAGAACGCCGACGAACTCCTCCTCGCAACGGATGAGGACCGCGAAGGAGAGGCCATCGCGTGGCACCTCATCGAGGTGCTGCAGCCGAAGGTCCCCGTGAAGCGGATGGTGTTCCACGAGATCACCAAAGAAGCCATCGAGAAGGCCAGAGACAACACCAGAGAGATCGACACCGCGCTGGTCGACGCCCAAGAGACCAGGCGCATCCTGGACCGGCTGTACGGGTACGAGGTCTCGCCCGTGCTGTGGCGCAAGGTCGGCCCTGGGCTGTCCGCCGGGCGCGTTCAGTCCGCCGCGACCAGGCTCGTCGTCGACAGGGAGCGTGAGCGTCTCGCGTTCGTTCCTGCGTCCTACTGGGGCCTGACGGCGCACTTCACGCCGGAAGAGGCGAACGGTTTCGAGGCGAGGCTCGCCCGGTTGTCCGGAGAGCGCGTCGCCACAGGGCGCGACTTCGACGACCACGGAAAGCTCACGTCCAACGCGCGCACCCTCGACGAGGAGACCGCGACCAGCCTCGCCGCCGCCATCTCGCAGCCGAGCACCGTCGTCACGGTCGGCAAGGTCGACTCCAAGCCGTACTCCCGCCGCCCGGCTGCGCCGTTCACCACGTCGACCATGCAGCAGGAGGCAGCGCGCAAGCTGCGCTTCTCCGCGAAGCAGACGATGAGCGTCGCACAGTCGCTGTACGAGAGCGGCTACATCACCTATATGCGAACCGACTCCGCTTCGCTCTCCCAGCAGGCCACCAACGCGGCCCGCACCCAGGCCGCCAAGCTCTACGGACCGGAGACGGTTCCTGACAAGCCGCGTACCTACGCCTCGAAGAGCAAGAACGCCCAGGAGGCGCACGAGGCGATCCGCCCGTCCGGTGAGGTCTTCCGCACACCCGCCGAGCTCGAGAAGGTGCTCCGCGGCAACGAGTTCCGCCTGTACGACCTGATCTGGAAGCGCACCGTCGCCTCGCAGATGGCCGACGCCAAGGGACAGACCGCCTCCGTCACCGTCGAGACGAAGATCACAGAGGGCGTCCACGACGGCACCGTCGGCGAGTTCACCGCGAGCGGCACCGTCATCACCTTCCGCGGATTCCTCAACGCATACGAGGAGAGCAAGGACGAAGAACGCAACTCGTCCGACTCCGCCGACGCCAAGCTGCCGCCGCTGCAGGTCGGCCAGGAGCTGCACGTCCAGGATGTGGAGGCCGACGGCCACGAGACCACCCCGCCGCCGCGCTACACGGAGGCCAGCCTCGTCAAGGCGCTCGAAGAGCTGGGCATCGGCCGGCCGTCGACGTTCGCCAGCATCATCTCGACGATCGTCGACCGCGGGTATGTCACGCCGCGCGGGCAGGCGCTCGTCCCGAGCTGGGTGGCGTTCTCCGTCGTCCGGCTGCTGGAGGACTACTTCGGCGACCTCGTGCAGTACGACTTCACCGCCGAGATGGAAGACGACCTCGACCGCATCGCCGACGGCGAGGCCGAGCGCGTCGACTGGCTGAACAGCTTCTACTTCGGCAGCGACAAGCACACCGGCCTTCGCCGGGTCATCGACAACATGGGAGAGATCGACGCGCGCAGCATCAACTCGATCGCCATCGACGACGACGTGACTCTGCGGATCGGCAAGTACGGCCCATACCTCGAAGTCGCCGAAGAAGGCGCGGCGGAAGGGGCAACGCCCCGCCGGGTGAACATCCCGCCGGAGCTCGCCCCCGACGAGCTGACGCCCGCGAAGGCGCACGAGCTCATCGAAGCGCCCGTCCTGACCGACCGGGTCCTCGGCGTGAACCCCGAGAACGGCAAGAACATCGTCGCGAAGGACGGCCGGTTCGGGCCGTACGTGACGGAGATCGACCCGGAGGAGGCCACGGCGGAGACCGTCGACCAGGCCACGGGAGAAGTCATCGCCGCTCCGGCCAAGAAGCCGGCGAAGAAGGCGGCGGCCGCGAAGCCGCGCACGGCGTCCCTGTTCAAGTCGATGGACCTCGCGACCCTCGACCTCGACACCGCCCTGCAGCTGCTCGACCTGCCGCGCACGGTCGGGATCGACCCGGAGAGCGGGGAAGAGATCCAGGCCCAGAACGGACGATACGGCGCATACCTCAAGAAGGGCACGGACACCCGTTCGCTGACCAGCGAGGACGACATCTTCGGCATCGACCTGGCGGGGGCGCTCGAACTGTTCGCGCAGCCCAAGTACGGCAACCGCCGGGCGTCGAGCGCGCTCAAGGAGTTCGACGCCGACCCCGTCAGCGGCAAGGCGATCAAGGTCAAGGACGGCCGGTTCGGCCCGTACGTGACCGACGGCGAGACGAACGCGACCATCCCGCGCGGCGAGACGGTCGACGAGGTCGACTTCGAGCGGGCAGTGCAGCTGCTCGCTGACAAGCGCGCCAAGGGTCCGGCGAAGAAGGCACCCGCCAAGAAGGCTCCGGCCAAGAAGGCGCCCGCGAAGAAGCCTGCGGCCAAGACGACGGCGGCGAAGACGACTGCAGCCAAGACCACGGCGGCGAAGACGACCGCGGCCAAGACCACCGCGGCGAAGACGACCGCGGCCAACACCACCACCACACGCAAGGCGGCAGCCACGAAACCGGCAGCGGAGTGAGCACGGTCGACACGCATCCGGAACGCCGCGGGCTCTTCATCACCATCGAGGGCGGCGACGGAACGGGCAAGTCAACGCAGGCGAAGCTGATCGAGGAGTGGCTGGCCGCGCGCGGTCGCACCGTCGTTCGCACCCGCGAGCCCGGTGGCACGGAGGTCGGCGTCGAGATCCGCGAGATCGTGCTGCACCATCGCGGCGACATCGCCGCTCGTGCGGAAGCCCTCCTCTACGCCGCCGACCGGGCGCACCACATCGAGACCTTCGTGCGGCCGGCGCTGGCGCGCGGGGAGGTGGTCCTGCAGGACCGCTACCTCGACTCCTCCGTCGCGTACCAGGGCGCAGGGCGGGTGCTCGACCCGAAAGAGATCCGCGACCTGTCGCTGTGGGCGGCGCAAGGACTCCTGCCCGACCTGACGATCCTCCTCGACCTCGACGAGTCCACCGCCAGACAGCGGCTCGACTCCTCGCGCACGCGCTACGACAGGCTCGAGGCAGAGAAGTCCGACTTCCACGCCCGCGTGCGCTCCGCATACCTCGGTCTGGCCGAGGCGGAGCCCGAGCGGTTCCTGGTGGTGGATGCGTCGCGTCCCGTCGACGAGATCGCCGCGGACATCCGCGCCAGGCTCGAACCGTACGTGTGACCAGGCGTATGTGTGACCAGGCATATGTCTGATCGTGGCCGAGAGCCGCGCTTCCGGAGACGTCGTGGGTTCGGCGGTGTCGGTGGCGAGCGCTAGCCTGGGAGGCATGGCAGTGTGGGATGACCTGACGGGTCAGGACGACGCCATCGCCATCTTCAAAGCCGCAGCGGCGGGAGGGTCTGCGCCCAGCGCATCCACTGTCGCCGTCGCTGAAGGAGGCGCCGCAGGGTCCGCGACGGCTGCAGGCTCCACGTCCGGCTCGCCGACCGGACGGAGCATGACGCACTCCTGGCTGATCACCGGGCCGCCCGGCTCTGGGAGGTCCAACCTCGCGTTCGCCTTCGCGACCGCGCTGCTCAGCCCCGGCACCCCGGAGGGCGACCTGGCGACACAGCGCCAGGTGGAGGCGCGCACGCACCCCGACCTCGCTGTGCTCAGCACCGAACGGGTCATCATCTCCATCGAGGAGGTGCGCACGCTGGTCGCCAGCTCGCAGTTCTCCCCGTCCGTCGGCCGGTATCGCGTGATGATCATCGAAGACGCCGACCGGATGAGCGAGCGCACGTCGAACGTGCTCCTCAAGGCTCTGGAGGAGCCGCCGGAGCGCACCGTCTGGATCCTCTGCGCGCCCAGCGACGCCGACCTCATCCCGACCATCCGGTCGCGGGTCCGCACCGTGCGGCTGCGCGTTCCGAGCGTGTCCGATGTCGCGTCCCTCATCGAGCGCCGTGACGGCGTCGACCCCGTGACGGCCGAGCGGGCGGCCAGGCACGCGCAGAGCCACATCGGCATGGCGCACCGGCTCGCCACCAACGACGAGGCCAGGCGCAGGCGCGAGGAGACCCTGGAGCGCGTGCTGCGCATCCGGTCGGTGTCCGACGCCGTGATCACCGCGGCGAGCCTGCTCGAGATCGCCGGCGCAGACGCGAAGGCGATCACGGAGGAACGGGATGCGGAGGAGCGCGAGCACGCGCTGCGCTCGCTCGGCATCGAACCGGGTGGCACCATCCCTCCCGCGCTGCGCTCGCAGCTCCGGCAGCTCGAGGAGGACCAGAAGCGGCGGGCGACGCGCAGCCTCCGCGACGGGATCGACCGCATCCTGGTCGACCTGCTCTCGCTGTATCGGGACGTGATGATGCTGCAGCTCGGCAGCGGGAGCGAGCTCGTGAACCTCGAACTGCGCGACCGGCTGGATGCTCTCAGCACTCACACGAGTCCCGCAGCTACGCTCGCCGCGATGGATGCGATCGCCACCGCCCGGCAGAGGATCGACGGGAACGTCGCGCCGGCGCTGGCGATCGAGGCCATGCTCACCACCATCCTGCGCGGCGGTGCCGCTCGAAAGGGGAACGACCAGTGACCACCCGCCAGGGCCGCCCAGCCGCTCGCCCCGCCCGGAGCGGAGCACGCCGCAGCACCCGCACCGCGCTCGTCGCGATCGCCGCCGTCGTCGCCCTGACCCTCACCGGATGCGTCACCTGGTTCATCCCCGCCAAGACCACGCAGACCTCCACCCCCGTCGCCGAGCAGGTCGCCGCCGACCTGCAGCCGTTCTACAGCCAGGTGCTGAAGTGGCAGAGCTGCGCCTCCGGCAAGCAGTGCGCGACGGCCAAAGCGCCCCTGGACTGGAAGAAGCCGTCGGCGGGCGAGATCGAGCTGGCGCTCATCCGGCAGACCGCCAAGGGCACGAAGCAGGGATCGCTGCTGGTGAACCCCGGCGGTCCTGGTGGTTCCGGCTACGACTTCGTGAGGGACTCCGTCGACTACGCGACGGACAGCACGCTGCAGCAGCACTTCGACGTGGTCGGCTTCGATCCGCGGGGTGTCGGGCACTCGACCGCCGTGAAGTGCTACGACGCTAAGCAGATGGACGAATACCTGTACGGCATCACGCCGGGCACGCGCGGCTCGGACGAGTGGATCGCGGAGAACACGACGGTGTCGAAAGACTTCGGCTCCGCCTGCTCGACCAACACCGGGTCGCTGCTGGAGCACGTCGACACCGTCAGTGCCGCGCGCGACCTCGACCTGCTGCGCGCCGTGCTGGGCGACAAGAAGCTCAACTACCTCGGATACTCGTACGGCACATACCTCGGCGCCGTCTACGCCGACCTCTACCCCGGCAAGACCGGCCGCCTCGTCCTCGACGGAGCGCTCGACCCCGCTGCGAGCAACTTCGACGTGACCAAGGTGCAGGCCGAAGGCTTCGAGAGCGCGCTGCGCGCATACCTCAAAGACTGTCTCGCGCAGAAGGACTGCCCGTTCAGCGGCTCGGTCGACGACTCGATGAAGACCATCAGCGACCTGCTCTCCTCGGTCGAGCGCAGTCCCATCCGCAACTCGGACGGGCGGGAACTCGGCGCGAACACGCTCGTCACCGCGATCATCTACCCGCTCTACGACGCGACGGCGTGGTCGTACCTGAGCGACATGTTCACCTCGGTGATGAAGGGGAGCGCATCCACCGCCTTCTCGCTGGCGGACGCGTACAACAACAGGCAGAGCGACGGGACGTACGGGGACAACTCCACCGAGGCGTTCATGGCGATCAACTGCCTCGACTACACCTACGACGCCGATCCGGCGACGATGCGCGCGCAGGCCGCCCAGCTCGCGAAGGACGCGCCGGTGATCGGCCCGTACATGTCCTACGGCGACATCGGATGCGCGAACTGGCCGTACACCTCGACCGTCGAGCGCGGTCCGATCGCCGCGAAAGGCTCCGCCCCCATCCTGGTCGTCGGCACCACGAACGACCCGGCGACCCCGTACGTGTGGGCGAAGAACCTCGCGGGCGAGCTCGAGAACGGGCACCTGCTCACCTACAAGGGCGAGGGCCACACGGCGTACAACAAGTCCAACTCGTGCGTGAACGGCGCCGTCGATGAATTCCTCGTTAAGGGCACCATCCCGGAGGACGGGAAGACCTGCTGATCCGACCCTCCGCGGAGTGGTGCAAATTTGCAGAGAATGAAATAATCGTCCCATGAGCATGGTGCAGGAGGAACTCGGACTCCGCGAGCGGAAGCGCCTGGCGACCAGGCGCGCGATCCAGCTGGCCGCCCTCGAACTCGCTAGCGAGCGCGGCTTCGACCGGGTGACCATCGACGAGATCAGCCACGCGGCCAACGTGTCGCCCCGGACGTTCTTCAACTACTTCCCGTCGAAAGAGTCCGCCATCATCGGCGAGCTCCCCGAGCTGCCGGACGAGGAGCGCATCGAGCGCTTCATCGACGCCGGGCCGGACGAGCCCATCCTCGACGGCATCAGCGAACTCCTGATCGCGGCGATCGACACGATCGAACTCACCGACGGCGATCCAGGGGGAGCGGAGGCGGCGGACGCGACCAGAAGCGTCCACGAACTCCACGCCCTCCGCAGGGCCCTTCTCAAAGACAACCCGGAACTCTTCGCCCAGCGCATGGCGAGCATGCACCAGTTCGAGGACGCCCTCAGCGCCATCGTGCAGCGCCGCCTCGCCCACGACGATCCCGAGCTCGCTGACGAGCACGAAGCGCTGCACCAGCGCGCCAGGCTCGTCACATACGTCTCCTTCGCCGGGATGCGCCACGCCTGGTCGTGCTGGGCGGACCACGGAGGCGTCGAGCCGCTGGCCGACCGCCTCCGCAGCTCGTTCGCACAGCTGCAGGCGCTCGGCACCCAGGTGCGCTGAGCCGCAATCTCAGATGGTCAGTGGCACCCTCCAACATCGGGTAAGCTATCTGACTGTGCGTTACGCCCCCGGGCGAGACCCACGCCGCCCTAGCTCAGTCGGCAGAGCATCTCACTCGTAATGAGAAGGTCGAGGGTTCGATTCCCTCGGGCGGCTCTCATCAAAGGCCCCGTCTTCGGACGGGGCCTTTCCTGTTTTAAGCCACTCGAACGGCACCCCGGTTACCGCCGCGATGGCGTAGAGGGTCTGGACGCTAGGCGTGATCCGGCCATTGATCCAATTGCCGATGGTGTTCCGGTTTACATCGAGTTCGTCGGCCAGCTCCTGCACGCCAATATCACGGACGCGCATCGCCTTGCGGATGCGGTCCGCCTCGTCAAAGTCGAGGCTCAGCCTCTCGTGCGTCATGCTCATGCACTAAGCATTGCATCATCGGGCAGCAGTCGCAATGAGATGTGCGACACGCTGAATCACATTGGCGTAATTCGTTGTGCAATGACTAATGATGGTGCACATGTCCATTTCCACCCCAGACGCACAACCGCGCATCATCTGGAGCGAACAACTGATCGGCTCGGCCACGCTCTGCGCGATCCTCAAGATTGACCGATCCACTCTCGTGCGCCGCATCCAGCGCGGCGAGCTGACGCCGCTCGCGCAGCTCGACGGCCCGAACGGCGCATACGTGTTCGATCGGTCGGATTACCCCGCATGAGCTGGCAAGCCGCCGACTGGATGGACTCGCTGCCTTACGACGTGATGAAGCCGCTGGCCGCCCGCGTCCTGCTCAAGCTGGCCAACGTCGCCGCGCAGGACGGCACACGCGCCTACCGCAGCACATGGGAGGTAGCCGACGAGCTGGGCGTAGACCGCCGCAGCATCCAGCGCGCGCTGCGCGAGCTGGAGGGCTCCGACCTCATCCACAAGGGCGACCAGCGCGCCGTAGGGCACATCCGACCCGACCGCCGCCCGACCGTCTACAACCTCAACTTTGGTTGGCACACGACCTACGCGCAGCCGGAGCTGCCGCTGCCTGACGACGAGAACGCGGATTCGGACGGGGCGACAAACGGGGCGACACGGTTATCCACAGGTGACCACGGGGCGACAAACGGGGCGACAACTGCTGTCGCACTAGGAACGAATGGAACCTACTTAACTCACCACACACAAGAGTCTTACGTTCCTGACCGTGCGCAAGCGCACGAGGGGATTGACGCCTCCGGCGACTCCCACCGGCCCGCTAGCGCGCCTGGCTCACCTATCTGGTCTGCCGTGCGCTGCCCCGCGAATGATCGCGACTGGACCCACCTTCTCGGCAGCTACGGCAAGTGCATCCACTGCCATGAGCGTCCGCTGCCCCGCTTCACCCACACCCCGGCAATGACAGGAGAACGATGAAACGCCGCGACACCTTCCAGAGTCCACGAGTCCAGAACTGGCCCATGAGGATGCGAGTGGCCACCGCGGCCGCGCTCGTCGCCGCTGCGCCGCTGATGGGCTGGGCCATCCTCGCGATGTACCTGCCTGGAGGTCACCGATGACCCGCCAGGAGCGCAAAGAGGCAGTAGCCGACCTCCGAGCCCTCGCGGCGGAGTTCGACGCCGCAGCGGCCCGCGCATACACGCTCGCGGATGAGGACCAGCGCCGCCACGACGCGCGCACGCTGCGCATGGTTGCCGTGCTCGTCTCCGCGTTCCGGCCAAAGGGAGCGGCGACGGATCGCGGATTCGCGGATCTCTGGCTCAGCGCTGGACGCAAGATGCTCGCCTACTACGACGCCGTCGACATGGACGCAGTGCACGAGTCCCGCTCAGGTCGCCGTGACGCGAAAGGAACCGGCCGATGACCCCGGATCTCGACGTGCCTATCTGGCCGCTCCTGCTTGTCGCCTGCGGGCTCTGGCTACTGCTGGCGGTAACCCGCCGTCGCCGCCGCCCGCTGCGTCTCGTCGTGGTGCTTGCGGAGCGCCGACAGGACCGCTCCGCGAATGATCGCCCACAGGATGAGCAGCGATACGACCACGACCAGCAGCCAGAGAGCGATGGTGAAGACGAGCAGCAGGACGGGAGTATCAGGGTTGGGCATGCGGTCAGGATACTGGGCGCTTGGGAGCTGCGCGGAGTCCCCGAAGGGGTGGCCGCCCACGAGGTAGCTCGCGCGTTCGCGGAGGCTACCCGTGGCTGAGCGTCGAGTCTGGGCAACTCCCGCCGACCTTGCCGACTGGCTCCAGCTCGGCGGCGACGGTGAGCGCAAGCTGCGCCAGTGGAGGCAGAGGGGAACCGGCCCCAAGTTCATCAAGCAGGGCCGCGACGTGCGCTATGCGTGGGCCGATGTGCACGCCTGGTGCGCCGATCAACGCACGCAGCAGAGCGGGGGCACCCGATGAGCTGGAAAGCGCGCAGCATGATCCGCGCTCGCCAGGCGCAGGATGAACCGCTCGTGGTTGACCCGCTCGCCCCGGCTTGCCGAGCAGACACGCATGACACCCCGGAGGCGTGCGCAGTGTGGCCGTGCACCTGCGCCTGCCACGCCGTGAGCGCCACCACCGAGCTGGAGCCGACACCATGAGCCGAAGCGCCGTGTTCGCCGCCGCAGTGGACGAGTGGCGGACGCTCCGCGCGGAGTTCGAGCTGCTGCGCGAAGCTGCGTTCGCGCGGGCGCAGGAGACGACCAACGGCGCGATGCTGAACGAGCGTGGGCGGCGCGAGCGGATCGACCCCTACAGCCTGTTCATCGGACCCGCTGCGCGAGCTCACGCGTACGCATCCCGCGAGCTGATCGACCACTGGGCAACGCACCCACGCGTGACCTATGCGCAGTTCGAGCGCGAGCGCGTCGGCGCTATCTGGCCGGTCGGGGGTGCTCACCGTGGCTGGTAATCGCGGCGGCCGGGCCAATCAGCGCATGACCGCGCTGGTGCTGGAAACCTACGGCCGGGAGTGTCACCTGCGCCTGCGCGGCTGCACGAAGATCGCGACGACCAAGGATCACATCATCCCGTTCAGCCACGGCGGAGAGGATGTGCTGGAGAACTACCGGCCTGCCTGTCGCTCGTGCAACTCGAAGCGGCAGAACAGGGTCATGACCGGATACGGGGCGTCCGTCGTCGTCATCATCGGGCCACCCGGCGCGGGCAAGTCCACCTATGTCGCTGAGCACGCCAAGCCCGGCGACGTGACGATCGACATGGACCGCATCGCGCTTGCCCTGATGCCTGTTGCCCCGACCGAATCGCACAGCTACCCGGAGCACGTTCGACACGTCGCCGTGCGAACGCGCAAGGCCGCGATCAATGCGGCGACCAGGCTGCGCGAGCGCGTCACGGTGTGGCTCATCCATGCCATCCCGCTTCCCGATGAGCTGAGCGACTACCGCAAGCTCGGCTGGCAGGTGGTCACCATCGACCCCGGCCGTGAGGTAGTCGAGCAGCGCGTCCGCACGATGCGTCCGGAGGCGATGATGCTCCACGTCTCGCGCTGGTACGCGATGCACGCAGCGCCGACTATAACTCCCGCAGCAGCTCCGAGCCTCGATGCATCAGTGCCGGCCGAATCGGAGGACGACTGGTGACCGACCTCGCTTTTCTGACGGCGGGACGCCGGACACCCCGCGACCACCGTCACCCTCTCCCCACTCCAGTCCAGAAAAGAAAAAACGGTGCGCCGAAATGACCGACGAAATGACGCTACCGGGGCTCGAAAACCCGACCCAAACGGCGACGATTCACGGCTATTTCGGGCAGGGTCCGACCGAAGAAGCCACACGAGCCGCCATCGCGGAGATTGAAGAAGAAACCGAGCTGACCGGCGCAAAGCGCGCTATCAAGCAGCTCTGTTTCTCGCTCGCCGCCAGCGTGGACAAGGGCAATCTCAAGGGCCGCGCCGTCGCCAACGAGGCCGCGCAGCTATTCGCCATGATGCAGCAGCTTGCGCCCCCGGAGGCGGAAACCGCCACCGACCTGAACATGACCCCCGACCTGAAACGGCTATTCGATGTCTTTGCTGCTCCCGCCCAATTTGACGCCGCCCCGGAAGGTGACGCCCCGGAACTATGACCGGGCAACCCACGGCCCGAAGGTGGCCGCCATCGCCGCCGAAATGGGGCAGCCGCTCCTGCCGTGGCAGCGCTACGTGGTCGATGTTGCGCTAGAGGTCGATGAACACGGCGTGTTCGTCTACTCGACCATCCTCGTGACCGTCCAGCGCCAGGCGGGCAAGACCACCCTGGATCTCGCAGCGGGTGTTCAGAACCTGCTCATGGGGCCGAACCGCCGAGCGTGGTACACCGCGCAGAGCGGCGCCCACGCCACGGAGAAATTCCTAGAGATGGCGGACACCTGGGAGGCGTCGCACATCAAGGCGCTGGCCAAGAAGCCGCGCAGGTCGAACGGCTCCGCGGCGCTCGAGTTCCTGAACGGCTCCAAACTGCGCCCCTTCCCGCCGCTCGAAGGCGCACTAGACGGCAAGCAATCGGACCGCACCACGCTCGATGAAATGTGGTTCTGGACCGCTATGCAGTACTCGCTGATGCGCCAGAGCTACAGCCCAACGCAGACCACCCGACGCAAGCGCACCGGGCAGCGACCGCAAAACTGGTTGCTCTCTACAGAGGGCACCATCGAATCCACCGCGCTCAACATGCTCCTAGCCGAAGCGCGCAGCGACACCCCCGACCCGCACACGGCGTTCTTTGACTGGGGCATTGACGACGACGACGACCCGACCGACCTGAAGCGCGTGTACGCTCGCCACCCCGGAGCTGGCTTCCTGTTCGAGCTGGACGACCTGCGCGGCTTCCAAGCGCAGTTCGCGGATGCGCCCGGAGAGTTCGCACGCGCATACGGCAACCGCCGCACCGGAGCCACCGAGCGCGTCATCCCCGCCGAGCCGTGGGCCGCCGCCGAATGGGACGGCACGAAGCCCGCTCCCGGCCCCACCTGTTTCGGCGTCGGCGTCGGCGTCGATGGCGTGGACACCACGATCACCGCCAACCAGCTCTACGGCCCGGGAACTCTCGCCGCGGTTGTCAAGGGCGGCTGGATGGAGGGCACCTACGGCGCTCTGGACAAGATGAAAGAGCTGCAAGTCAAATACCCCGAAGCCGCGTTCGCCATCGACCCCTACGGCCCCTCTGCCGCGCTCCACGATGCCGCCGAACGCGAGAAGCTACGCCTTATCGACCTCAAATCGGCCGACGTAATTGCGGCCACGCAGGCGACATTCGCGGGCATCACCAATCCGAATAAGCCGACCTGGCGCTACAAGAAGCACCCGCAGCTCGACGCCGCCGCCGAGCTGGCAACCAAACGATTCGTGGGCGATGGTACGTGGGTGTTCGGCCGCCGCGCGTCGGTCGGTTCGATCAGCGCGCTGGAGTCCGCGAACCTCGGCGCATACGGCGTCCACCACATGCCTGCGGTGCGCGGATTCCAGCTCGGTTAGCCCACGCGTGAAGTGTCACGAACGGTCACCAATCGCCGCAAGCTGTCTCCACGAGGCACGAGACTCGCAGATTCGCGTGCTGGCCATCCAAGCTCCTGAGCATGTCGTTTTGGAGAAGCGTAAGCGAGTACCTCGGGTTCTCGGCCCCCGCCGATGAGACGCCGGGAGCGCCCGCAGGCGTGATGCCGGAGCGACGGCAGACGGCCGTGTCGGCGGAACGAGCCCTCACCCTGTCAACCTTCTATCGCGGCATCCAGATTCACGCCACGGCCGTCTGCCAACTCGCGCTTTCTGTCGAGCGCAACGGGTCGATCCTCCCGGACACGCCCTCCCTCGTCGCCAAGCCAGATATCGACGAGTCGCGCTCCGCATTTCTGGAATACACGGTGGTCTCGCTCTACATCGACGGGAACGCGTTCTGGAAGATCACGCGGAGCCCTAGCGGCGTGGTCATCAACCTGACCGCCCTCAATCCCAATGAAGTGGCTGTATCCGTCGAACGCGACCGATTCGGCGTCGACCAGGTGCGTTATGACTATCGGGGCGAACGCCTCACGAAGCGGGAAATCAAGCACTTGCAGTTGCTCCGCGTCCCCGGGATGAAACGCGGGCTCGGCCCAATTCAGGCGGCACAGATCGAAGTACGCGGTGCGCTTGACGCCCGCGACTACGGCGCGCTCTGGCTCTCTGACGCCTCGATGCCGGACGGCATCCTCTCGACCGACCAGGAGCTTGCCCCCGGCGACGCTGACAAGTACAAGCACGTTTGGTACGGGCGTAACCAGGACGGTACAGCCAGGGACGCCGACGACCCGTTCAGCCCGGTTCACGAGCGGCTGCGTGTGCTGGGCAAGGGCCTCACCTACACGCCCCTCCTGCTCAAGCCCTCCGACATTCAGTTCCTCGAATCGCAGCAGTTCAGCACCATTCAGATGGCCCGCCTGATCGGTGCTCCGGCATCCATCATGCTCGTGGCCGTCGAGGGCAACTCCGAGACATATTCGAACGTCGAACAGGAGTGGATCGGCTACGTCCGGTTCGGGCTCATGAAGCCCCTGCGCGAAATCGAAGAGGCGTTCAGCGACCTCCTTCCCGGCCACCAAACGGCGCGATTCAAGATCGATGCCCTGCTCCGCTCGGACACCAAAACCCGGTACGAGTCGCACGCCATATCACTCGACCCAGTGAAGGGGTGGGCGACCGAAAACGAGGTTCGAGCCCTCGAAGGTCTGCCCCCGTTTACCGACGACCAGCTTGCCGAGCGCGCAGCACGCCGCACAAACACCACATCCACGAAGGAGACGACCGCATGAACCACGGACCGATCACGTTCGAGGCCTTCGCGCCGACGATCACTCTCGACCGCGAGAGTCGCACCATCCGGGGAGAAATCACCGCGTTCGGAGTGCCCACCACGGACTACCGAAAAATCGTGCTTCACGAGGGCAGCTTGCGTCCCCGCCTGCCGCTGTCCCGGGTCAAGATGCTCATCGACCACGACCAGCGCCAGCCCGTCGGGTTCATGACTGAGCTCAAGTCAGACAACCGCACTGCGGCGTTCAAAGTGCCCGAAGGAGACGCCGGGGACAAGGCGCTCCAGGACGCCGCCAACGGCCTTCGCGACGGCCTCTCCGTCGGAATCAACGTGCTCAAAGAAGAGGGCGCGTTCATGTACGACGAGGCCACCGGCACCTATCACGTCTACGCCGCCGAGCTGGTCGAGGTCAGCCTCTGCGCCATCCCCGCCTACGAAGACGCCGGAGTTACCAGCGTCGCCGCATCTCGACAGACCACCCCACCCAACAAGAAGGAGAACACCGTGGACCCCGAAACGCTCACCCAGGAGGCTCTGGACGCCGCTCTCGCAGCGCACGCCGAGACGTTCGATAGGACGCTGGAGACCCGCCTGGCGAACTTCCACCCCGCCAGTGCCGCCCCGGCCGGGCCATCGTGGCCGTCAATGGGCGCGTTCATGAAGGATCTCGTTTCCGGCGACACCCTCGCCGCCGAGTTCTACGAGACGCTGGCCTACGGTGGCGCGACCACCGCAGACGACAAAGCCCCGAACAAGTGGGTACGCGACGCGATCCACCTGGTCAACAAGAACCGCAAGGTTCTGAACGCGTTCTCCACCGAGACGCTGCCCGCAGACGGGATGAACCTGGAATACCTCCAGCTCAAGTCGAACAGCATCAGCGTCGCCAAGCAGGCGAAAGAGGGGGATGACCTCGCCAAGGGGAAGGTGCAGCTCCAGAGCAAGACCGCAGCCATCGGCACATTCGGCGGCTGGACCGAGCTGACCAAGCAGATCATCGAACGCGCGAGCGCCGCCTACATCAACACGGCGAACACCGCCATGGACCTGGAGTACGCCCGCGCTACCGAACAGGAGGTCCGCGACCTGCTGAAGACCATCATCGCCGGGCAGCTCGCCGGAGCGGATCACCCCCTCACCATCGCGTCCAACGCGGATGCGTACGCGTGGCTGGACCTCGTGGTCGACGCGTCGATGCTGTTCGATGACCGCGGGTTCTCGCTCGATGGATCGTTCGTCTCCGTCGATGTGTTCAAGAAGCTCATTCGGCTGGAGGACTCAAACGGCAACAGCCTGATGCGCGTTTGGGGCAACGGCACCAACCAGGTGGGCGAACTCGACCTCCGCAAGGTGTCCGGCGACCTCGCATCGGTCACCGTCGAGCTGCTTCCCGGCGCTGAACCCAACACCATGGAGTTCCACGACGCCATCGGGATCACCACGTGGGAGAGCGCCGGAGCGCCGTTCAAGCTCCAGTCGGAGAACGTGGTGAACCTCACGGAAGCGTTCTCGAAGTACGGCTACCTCGCCACCGCATCGCAGTTCCCCGACGCCATCCAGGCCGTCAAGATCGGCGCGTAACGATGGACGACACGACGCCCGCCGCCACCGACCTCAGTTGGTACGTCAACGCCATCGGGGATGACGTGCCGTTCGCGGCATCCTCGAAGGCGGAGGCCGCCCAGCTCATCGGTGACTTCATCGGAGAGGGCAACCCCTACAAGGTGCCTGAGACGGTGGTGGCGCGCGCCGTGCTCGAAGTGGGAGCGGACCTCTTCTACCGCAAGGCGGCCAAGAACGGCATCGTCGCATTCGACGGGACCGAACCCCAGGTGTTCCGCCTCAACCGCGACCCCATGGCCGCCGCCTACCCTCTGCTGCGCCGCTACCTCGTGATGGGGCTGTGATGAGCACCCCTCGACTCGATGCAGCCAACGAGCTGCTGGAGCTGCTGCGCGCAGCCCTTGTGGACCTGCCGGACGTGCACGTCACCATTAACCCCGCCGAAGTCGTCTCCGCCGCCCGGAACGGCTGCGTGCTCATCCAACCGCCCGAGCTGAGCTTCCCGACCTGGGACCAGGTGGAGGCGGCCTGGGAGCTGCTGGTGATCGCCGGGAGCATGACCAACTACGTGCACGCGTGGACCGTCATGGACGGCATCCTCGCCGCACTGTCGGACGCTCAAACCCTCAACCTCGATACCGCCGAGCTGGCCAGCTTCCAGCCGTCCGGCACGGCTCAAGCCCAAGTCATCCCCGCCTACAAGATCACCCTCAACCCCTGAGAAGGAGACACCATGACCGCCAAAGCCGCCACGCTCGGCCCCGGACACCTGAACATCGGGCTCACCGGCAGCCCGCGCGAGTTCGCCGCACAGCTCAGCAGGTGCGCCATCAACACCGACACCAAGACCGACGACCCCATAGACGTGCTCTCCGGCGAGCAGGTGGCCGGAGAGGACACCTACGCCAGCACTCTCGCCGGGACGATCAACCAGGACTACGACCTCGACAGCCTGGAAATCTTCTGCTTCGACAACCGAGGCCGCGAAATGCCGTTCGTGTTCATCCCGTCGAACGAGGGCGAAGTGCAGTGGTCGGGCACCGTGAAGATCCGCCCAGTCGGCAGCATCGGCGGGGACGTGAAGAAGAAGAACACCAGCGATTTTGAGTTCACCATCGTGGGAGACCCCACGCACGGCGCGCTCATCGGCTGACCATGGCACGCGCTCAGGTCGAGGTCGAGGGTGCGCCACGGTTCCGGCGCAGCCTCAAGCAGGCCGGGGTGGCGCTCTCGAACCTCAAGAACGTCCACCGCGCCGCCGCCAACATCGCGGCGGACGGCGTGCGCCGCCGAGCACCGCGCGGCAAGACGCTGCGACTACTCGGCTCCATCCGCTCCGGCGCGACGCAGCGAGCAGCATTCGTCCGCATCGGCAACAACTCCCGCGTCCGATACGCCGGTCCCGTCAACTACGGCTGGCCCGCGCACCACATCGCAGCAAACCCCTTCGCCAACGAAGGGGCCAAAGAAACCGAGCCCAAGTGGGTCCAGCTCTACGTGGACTACACGACGAAGGCTCTCGACACCATCGAAGGAAAATGACCATGGCAATTCAGCAGCTCCGCGTGACCTTCCAGGACGGCTCGCAGATCGACGTGACCCCGACCCTGGAAGACACCCTCGCGTTCGAGACGACGCTCCGCAAGAACAAGCACTGGGGCGCGATCCAGGACAACGCCGTCAAGCTCAACCCGTTCCGCGCCTGGAACGTGCTGCGCCGCACCGGGCAGACCGAGCTGACCTGGGACCAGTTCATCAGCGGCGACACCGCCGCCGTCTCCGTCGAGACGTTCGACCCCGCCGACGCCGACCCTGACGAGCTGGAGACGCCGGTGGGAAAAGGTGGCCCGAAGGCTCGGCGCACGAGCTGATCGCAGCGGTGGCCCTCGCGCTCCGCCGCCTCCCCAGTGAGGTCGAGCGCGAGGCCACCGAGCACCCGGCACACTTCGCCACCCTCGTCCACCTCATGACCAAAGACCCCGAAGAGGAGTAACCACAATGGCCGGAAAATCCGCCATCCTGTCGGTCAGGATCATCGGAGACGCCGTGGAAGGCGTCGCCGCGCTGAGCGACATGGACGACGCAGCCGGCCGATCCATCAGCACCATGGACAAGGTGACGGTGGGCGCCGGAGCGGTAATGGCCGCGCTCACCGCCATCGCCGTCAAAACCGGAAACATGGCCTCCGAAATGGAGCAGGCCGTGGGCGGCGTCGATGCAGTATTCAAGGACAACGCCGACACCGTGCACGCGTGGGCCGACTCCGCCGCCGTCGATGTCGGCCTAGCGCGTGACGAATACTCCAACTTCTCGACCCTCGTGGGGGCGCAGCTCAAGAACATGGGCATACCCATGGAGGAAGTCACGCAGCGCTCGCGCGACCTCATCACCATGGGTGCCGACCTCGCCGCCCAGTACGGAGGCTCAACCGCCGACGCTGTATCGGCCCTCTCGTCGCTGCTGCGCGGCGAACGCGACCCAATCGAGCGCTACGGCGTCTCCATCAATCAAGCCGCCGTAGACGCCGAGAAGGCAGCACGCGGCCTTAGCGGACTGACCGGAGAGGCAGACAAGAACGCCACCCTACAGGCGACCCTGGCGCTGCTCACCAAGCAGACCGCCGACGCCACCGGAGCCTTCGGCCGCGAGACGGACACCACAGCGCACAAGCAGCAAGTGGCGAACGCCGAGTGGCAGAACGCGCAGATCGCGCTGGGAGAGGCATTCCTGCCCGCCCTGTCGCTCGGAGCCGAGCTGGCGGGCAACTTCTCCCGGTACCTATCCGAAAACAGTGAGGTCATGTCTGGCCTCATCATCACGGTGGGCCTGCTCGCCGGAGGGGTGCTCATCGCCAACGGCGCGATCAAGGCCTACGAGACGATCGCCACGGCGGCGACCGCTGCACAGTGGCTCTGGAACGTCGCCATGACGGCGAACCCCATCGGCCTCATCATCGCCGCAATCGGCCTCATCATCGCCATCATCGTGCTCTGGATCACCCACTGGGATGAGCTGTCCAAGAAGGTGGGCGACTTCTTCAACTCGCTATTTGGCTGGGTCGGGGACGCCATCAGCTGGGTGGGCGACCTGTTCGGCGGCCTGGGCGACCTGCTCGGCATCGACTCGCACGCAGAGGTCACCGCGAAGGTGAACGCCGATACGTCGAGCCTCCAGCGGCTCGCCCCCGTGAGCATGGATGCACTCGCCGCGCCGTCGCTCGCCTTCGGCGTCGCGATGCTCGCCACCACCACGCGAGCCGTCACGACCTCCAGCAGTGGCGGGGAGCTGGCGCGCCGCGAGGCGGCCGCATCCACCGTCATCAACAACACCTACAACATCACAGGCGCGGTTGACCCCAACGGCGTCGCTCGGCAGATCAAGAGCATCCAGACCGGATACGACCAGCGGGCCGGAGCGGGCATGCCGGGGAGGGGCCGCTGATGGCCGCACCACGCGTACCCGCCTCTGTCGCCATCGACGGGGCGCGCCTCGCTGCCGACTGGCAGGAATCGGGGCTGACCGCGCTGGACGGCTTCACCATCAAATGGGGCCGGGAGGATGTGTACGACAACACCCCGTCAGCGCAGCTCGTGCTGGACGTGATCGACCCGGATGGAGCGTTCGCCGGATCGAACTCGACGTACGGCAAAGAGGTTGTCGTCAGCTACGGCGCAGGCGCTGGAACAGTCCTCTACCGCGGCACCATCAACGACATTCGGCCGCGCCAGCTCCGGTTCAAGTCGCGCAGCGTCTGGCATGTCCGGATCACCTGTAACGACGTGCTAGCCGACCTCGCCCGCACCAAAGTGGACGGGCTCTACTGGACAGCTCAGAACGCCGCGTGGGACTACACGTTCACCTACTTCGGATCGAACAAGCTGTTCAACCGCGAGACGCCCGGATTCGTCTGGCTCCAGAAAGACCCGCCCGGCAGCGGCCAGGCCGTCGGCGGCCCCGGCGTCGCCTGGCAGCTCATCAACCGCGGGCTGATCGCGGAGGCGGGGGATATCTGGACGTTCGTGGACAACGACACCACGAAGGGGGCATACACTCACGCACTGTTCATCGGGGACGACCTGGTGGCGCTCGACATGTGGGAGGCGCACGCTCGGCTGCATCCCGCCGGTCATACAACGTGGAACGCTGCCACGCGTCGGCTGGGGGTCGGGTCTGTCGCCAAAGCCGGGCAGGTGTCACTGACGCGCGACGCAGGAGGCACCGTGCGTCTGTCGGTGAGCGGCGCAAATCGGTACGTTGTGCCCGCCCAGCAGATCGCGCTGGTTAGCGACCGGGAGGCTCGCTCGACTGTCGCCCAGAACATCACCAGTCTCAGCGTCCCGGCCTCCATCGGGCGGCGTGTGCGGGTCACTCGCGATGGGGTGGAGAACCCTTCCGGAACGGACATCGTGTTCTTTGACGTTGCCGACCAGGAGAGCCAGTACACCTACCCGGTGCCGGGCACCAACCAGGCGATCACTTCGCAGTTGGAGATCCAGGCCAAGCTTGTGCGCAAGCTCCAAACCCCGCCGTACAACTACGCCAACGACGCGCTGGCCAACTCGTGGATGCCCACCGTTCAGGCGCTCAACGGCGTCATGGCCATCCCGAATGTCACGTTCGACCTGTCCCGCTGGAACTACGGCGCGGCCGTAGAAGCCGCGGTGCTGACGCTGATGAGCCAGGATGCGACGTTCTATTTCGCCGGGTCCATCTTCAACCAGCTCGACGCCACCGCCAAGCAACACCAGATCATCGGCGGCACGATCACCTACCGGCACGGCTTCAAGGCCGAAGTCACCCTCGCTCCAGCCATCGACACGGCGGCCAAGCCCGCTTTGACGGTCGGGCAGCTCGTGACCAACGCCACGCCCAAGATGGGCAACTTTGACCCCGCTATCACCCTTGCCGACTTCGGCAACGTCTCGATTGGACTGAACTAATGGGAGGAACCACCCCCGTCTACGGCATCCGCTACCCGGACAACAACACCCCCGCGCGCGACCTCGGCAAAGAGCTGGGCGACATGGGGCGCGATCTTGAGGCCGCGCTCAAGCAGGAGGGCGGCGCGGGTCCGGTCGATACCGGCTGGGTCAACATGACGTTTGACCCGGCCATCAAAGCGGGACCAGCCGTGCGCCGGATCGGTAGCCAGTGCTACTCGCGCGGCGTCTTCCAGTTCGCCGCCAACGGGACGATCACGAGCGCCTGGACCACGCTTGGTCAGCTCCCGACCGGTTTCCGACCGCTCGCGCAGACGGCTATGGGCTCCGCAAGCTCGCTGCCGTACGTCTTCCAGCTCATGATCCTCACGGACGGTTCGGTCCAGGTTCGCACGTTCGAGGTCGGCGGAGCGCCCTTCACATCCAGCTCGTCCTTTTCCATCGTCGGCTCGTGGCTGAGCAGCTAACCCGAAGGAGTCCACTCAAATGAACTACATCTATCCCACCGCCGTGACCAGCGTCTCGGACAGCTTCAAAGACCACCAGGACCGCAGCTCTGCCAACCCCGGCACCGACTACATGGCCGCGTGGGGGTCCGACGTGCGCGCGGTCGCCTCCGGTGTCGTCACGGACGTCACGAGCACCTTTAGCGGGTCGGGCGGTCGCATGGTCCATATCGACCATGACGACGGCACGAGTGCCGACTACCTGCACCTGTCCTCGATCAGCGTCCGCGAGGGCCAGCGAGTCAACCAGGGCGACGTGATCGGAGAGTCCGGCGCATCCGGCGACGGCAAAGAGTTCTACTACGGCCCGCACTTGCACATCTCGTTCCGCACCCGCCACGGGTCCGCCTACACCAGGGCCGGAAACATCGACTTCGACGCGCTCATGCGTTCGCAGACCACCACCGCCTCAAACGGGGCACACACCATCCAGGAGGAAGACGACATGGCCCAGCTCTACACACTCACCAGCCCGCCCGCACCCAGCACAAGCATCTACTTCGTGCATCCCGGAGGCGTCTCGCCCGTCCACAGCGTTGACCCCGAGGTCATCGTGCTCAAGTCCTTCGCGGAGCAGATGAACGCGGGAAAGGCACCCGTACTCACGGACGGCCAGTACAAGCTGGTTGACGAAGTGATGCAGCGCCGCCTGTGACCGTGGATGCACAGATCGTCGTCGCCGTCATCGGCGCGCTCGTCGGCATCGTCACGGCCGTCATCGGCGTCCGTGCTGCCCGCGCCGCGCGCCGCGAGAATCGCCACGAGCGGCTTGAAGCGCGGCTGGCCCGCTCCGAGCGGGATAACCGCCTGCTCTGGCTCTGGTGTCGCCAGCTCGTGGACCACATCTACCGGGGCGGCACACCGCCACCCCCGGCCGCCCCGGTCGGCCTCTTTGAAGACACCACGCCCAGAAAGGACATACCCGTATGAAGCTCTCACAGGCCACCCGCGCCTACATCTATCGCATCGTGCTCGCAGGGGGCGCGGTCGCCGCGTTCTACGGCTGGCTCTCGGCGGAGGAAGTCGCGGTGTGGGGTGGTTTCGCCGCCACCGCGCTCGGCGTCGGCCTCGCCGCCGTCAACACACCCACCGGCAAGGGAAAGCACCTCGACCGACGTTAAGGCTCGGTCTACGCCAGTGTCGCCCGATTCGGAGTAGGGTGCGGTAACCAAACTGAAGGGAACGCAATGTCCACGCTGGAGGATGCCGAAAGTCGCGAACAAGAGGCGAGCGCCCACGCCGTTGAAGCCTTGCATGGGCTGATTGCAGAGGCTATTGCTGGGTGGCCAGCCTGGGCTGACGCCGCGGTGGTGGAAATCGTCTTGGATCAGCACGAAGTGACCACTGGCCTCGGACATCGGCTTCCTCAGGTTAGATATCAGATCGCCAACGACATAGCCGACAGCAGCAGGGAAATAGATCGCAAATACCGAATCGTCCTCGATCCTGAGAAGCAGTCGGGGGCGCGATGGGGCTCCGAAATCCACAACAACATTACGCGCGCAAACAATGAACTCATTGCTCCAATTGAGCGCACGCTGAGAGCGCAGGGGTACGGCACCGCGACACTACACAATCGAGAGCTTCCGGTGAGCGATGAGACTGTGATGCACTACAAGGAGGCCATCGTGGCGCTGATCGAAGCGCATCAGCAAGCCAACAAGGCACGCGATGAGCATGGGAGGAATGCGGCGAGGGACGCCTGGAACGGCGCGGGTGGCGTCTAGAACACTCCGCGCGCCCGCAGGCTACGTGATGTCTTGTCCGTCTCGATATCGCTCAATGAACGCTTGCCCGCTTGGCGTTACCTGGTAGACGAAGTTCATATTGAAACTCCATTCGCCCCCGAGGCCGTCCTGGACGTCGTAGGACATTCCCTGTAGTCCAGTGTCAGCGAAGAGTCCATCTTTTACGGCATTCGCTACGAGGAGGTCCCCGCCCGCGCCGACCATGAACATCGCGCTTCCAGTCTCAGCAAGGTACGCGAAGACGCGACGCTCGAACTCCCCGTATCGGTTGTTCAAGATGCCGAGGTTCTGCTTGTACATCCTGACCGCCATGCGGTCGATTTCCCTGGTCTGGTCGTAGCGCGTGTGGTCGTTCGGACAGAGGGCAATTAGGTTTTCAAAGCTGTTGTCGGCGGTCTGTGCGTACGGCACGATGTGTGCAATTTCGGTTGTCGTGGCACGGCACGTAGGTATAGCACACCGGTGGCCAGCTTCGACCAGAACAGCGCGCTTGATGTCCGCGGGTACTGCCACTCGATTCGTCACGCCGACAACCTACATCAACATTTGCTCGTCCCTGCTAGGCGGCTTGCGGGAGGCGCAGTCGGTCGATGCCCTCGCGGCGCTTGAATAGGCTCACCTGCGTGTAGATCGCGGTCGTGTCCAGCGACTTATGCCGCATCAGCTCCTGGACCACGCGCACATCCACGCCCACATCCAGCAGTGACGTGCCGTACCAGTGCCGGAGCTGGTGGGGTGTGCCGACGATGCCCGCCCGGTCCATGACACCCTTGATGGCCGCGTAGACGCCCTGCCGGGTGACGTGCGGGCTGGTGGTCTGCTTCGCGTAGGCCGGAAACCAATAGTCATCGCGCGGATACTGCTCAGCCTCGCGGGCCAGCTCGTCGTGCAGCGGCACCATTTCGGTCGCGCCGCCCTTGCCGGTGATGGTGAGAATGCGGTTGCTGAGGTCGATATCCTCGCCGTGCATCTTCGCAATCTCGTGCACTCGCATCCCCGCGAGTGCGCCCAGCAGGATCATCGTCCGGGTCCGTCGACGGTTGACCGTGGACAGCATCAGCTCTAGCTGATTGTCGAACACCGGGCGCGGCTTACCCTTCGGGCGCTTCGGCGTCGGCGTCTTTAGCGACGGGTCATCGTCGCGCTGGTCAGTCTTCACGAGCCACTGGCAATACGCGCGGATCGACGCGTGATAGGTGGCCTTCGTCGTCGCCGTCAGCTCGGCGCGGCCGACGTAGAGCATGATCGCCAAGGGGGTGAGCTGGAGCGGGTGCACTGCGGTGAATCCGATTAGGCGGGTGATGACTTCGGCGCGCTCGTGGATGGTGCGTTCGGAGAGCCCCTGAGCCTCCTGCCATACCCGCCACATGTGCAGGATGGTTGTGAGTGCTGTGAGGTGTTCGTGATGCATGTATTTCACCGTAGACAGGTCCGTCTGCTCCGTGCTCATGACGGAACCGCCAGCAGCTCACGCGCCAATATGTAGGCTGCGACCAGGGAAGACCCCAAAGCAGGGGAGGAACCGTTGACCTTGTAATGAGAAGGTCAAGGGTTCGATTCCCTTGGGCGGCTCCACCAGCCCCGTCCCGCAGGACGGGGCTTCTTCTTTTGCCTCGCACCAGAAATCCGTGCCAGCACGGGGTCAACCGGGCTGTCTGAGGCGTACTCTGGTCAGAAGTTGAGAAACATTCAGGTTTGGCCGGGCCGAGAGCCCGCCGAACTCGTGGCCGGTGCGGTGCTCGACGAGAGCGGCGCCGAAGCGCGAACCCGAAACTTCACATCCGCCCGCCGCCTCGCCGAGCCGCCGGGCGCATCCCGCACTGTCCGCAGCGCGAGACGACAAGCCTGCCCGAGGTTGTCATGAGCATTTTCCGCACGTCCAGGTCCCGAGGTCTCGGAATCGCCGCGTCCGTCGTGACGGCGATCGGTCTCGTCTTCGGAGGGTTGGTGATCGCCGGCCCGGCCAGCGCGGACACCATGCCTCCCGACCCGACCAATCCGGCCACGCCGCCGACCGTCGGGGCGGATGCGCTCCCGACGACGCAGATCGACGGCGTCGCCTGGGCGCAGACCGTCGTCGGAAACACCGTCTACGTCGCGGGCAAGTTCACCACCGCGCGCCCCGCAGGGTCGCCGGCCGGGTCGAACACGACCCCGCGCAGCAACCTGCTCGCGTACGACATCACCACCGGCGCGCTCATCACCTCGTTCAACGTCTCGCTGAACGCGCAGGCGCTGGCCGTCGCGGCGACGCCGGACGGGAGCCGCGTGTACGTCGGTGGCGACTTCACCACGGCCGGCGGGGGCAACTACTACCGCATCGTGGCGATCAGCACGGCGACCGGGCAGATCGTCAGCTCGTTCCGGCCGATCATGGAGAGCGAGGTCAGGGCGCTCGCTGCGACGAACACGGCGGTGTACGCCGGAGGCACGTTCTCGAGCGTGAACGGTACGAGCCGGGGCTACATCGCCAAGATCGACGCATCCAACGGCTCGTTGATGACCGGCTGGACCGCGAGCGCCGACTACGTCGTGGATGCGCTGGCCGTGAGCCCGGACGGCAGCAAAGTGTATGCGGGCGGCCGGTTCAAGAACATGAACGGCAGCGCACACTACGGCCTGGCCATGCTGACGGGGACGACGGGCGCCAACCTGCCCTTCCCCGCCAACAGCGTGGTCAGGGATGCGGGAACGCAGGCCGGGATCACCACCCTGGTCGCGACAGCCGACCGCATCTACGGCGCCGGGTACGTGTTCGGTTCCGGCGGCAATCTGGAGGGCAGTTTCGCGGCCGACGCGAACTCGGGAGCCCTCATCTGGCTGGAGGATTGCCACGGCGACACGTACTCGGTCTACCCGCTCGGCGACGCGCTCTACGCCGTCGGCCATCCGCACGACTGCCGGAACGTCGGCGGATATCCGGAGACCAACCCGCGCACCTTCCACCATTCCATCGCGTTCTCGAAGGCGAGGACGGGGACGCTCACGAACGACGGCAACCGCAGCTACTTCAACTTCAGCGGCCAGCCGTCGCCGACGCTGCTGAACTGGTTCCCCGACTACGTGACCGGTTCGTACACCGGCCAGGGGCAGGCCGCGTGGAGCCTGGCGGGCAACAGCCAGTACCTCGCGGTCGGTGGTGAGTTCCCATTCGTCAACGGCGTTGCCCAGTACGGCCTCACCCGGTATGCGTTCGACAGCGTCGTGCGCAGCAAGGTCGGACCGAACAACAACACCGCCGCCACACCGAACGCCACCTCGCCCGCCGCAGGGCAGGCCAGGATCACCTGGACATCGACATACGACCAGGACAACACCAACCTGAACTACAAACTCGTCCGCGACGGCAACACCGCCAGCCCGGTCTACCAGACCAACCAGCTGTCGACGTTCTGGAACCGTCCGGCGATGGGCTTCACCGACAGCGGGCTCGCCGGGGGCAGCCAGCACACCTATCGCCTCTACGTCACGGATCCGGACGGCAACCAGATTAACCGCACGGGCAACACGGTGACCATCGCGGGCGGAGGAGCGAACCAGAACCCGGTCGCGTCGTTCGTGGCGACGCCGAACGGGCTGTCCGTGTCCGTCGACGGCAGCGCATCCAGTGATCCGGACGGGTCCATCGCCTCGTACGCGTGGACGTTCGGCGACGGAGGCACGGCGACGGGCGCCACGGCAGGCCACACCTACGCGGCGGCCGGCACGTACACGGTCGCGCTCACGGTGACCGACAACAGAGGCGGCCAGGCCAGCACCTCCAAGTCGGTGACGGTCACGGCGGCAACCGGCAATACGGTGGCTCGGGATGCGTTCGAACGGTCGGTCGCGAGCGGCTGGGGCACCGCGGATGTCGGCGGCGCCTGGACCGGCGCGGGGGTCGCCTCCGCGTACACCGTCGCCTCCGGGACCGGGCAGATGATCGTGCCGGCCGGGAACACCAAGACGGAGACGCTGAACGCGGTGTCGTCGAACAGGACGGACACGACGGTGACCTTCACCACCGATGTCGCGTCGTCGGGTGGCGGGATCTTCGTCTCCGCCATCGGACGCCAGGTCGGTTCCGTCGGCTACGAGGGCCGCGCCTGGATCAGCTCGAGCGGGGCCGTGCAGGTGCAGCTGCTGCAGAGCGGCAACACCTTGCAGGCCGTGCCGGTCTCCGGGCTGACATACGCGGCGGGCCAACAGCTCTCGCTGCGCGTCCAGGTGTTCGGCACGTCGCCGACCACCGTGCGTGCGAAGCTCTGGCCCGCCATCCAGGCCGAGCCCACCGCCTGGCAGGCGAGCGTGACAGACGCGACCGCCGCCCTGCAGGCGAACGGCGCGGTCGGCCTGCGCGTGTACGTGTCGGCGGCGGCGACGCTCACCCCGGTGACCACCCGGTTCGACAACTACGCCGTGGCGGTCGTTCCGTGACGTCGGCTCCGGGTGAGGGGGCGCCCGAAGCCGCGCACGGAGCGGCACCGGCGGCGACCGGTCATCGGTATCGCTCCCTCGATGGCCTCCGCGGGGTCGCCGCCCTGTCTGTGGTGCTCTATCACGCACTGCTCGTGGTGCCCGCAGTCTCCGTGCTCTACATCGAGAAGGCGGATGCAACGCCGCTGACCCCGGAATGGTGGCTGTTCCGCACACCGTTGCGACTGGTCATGCCCGGGCACGAGGCCGTACTCATCTTCTTCGTGCTCTCCGGTTTCGTGCTCACCCTTCCGCTGCTGACGCACCGGCAGAGTCCGAGGAGCATCCTGGCGTACTACGGCAGGCGCATCCTGAGGCTGTACGTCCCGGTGTGGGGTGCCGTGGCGTTCGCGCTGCTGCTGGCCGTCGCCGTGCCGCGCGACCCATCGGTGGGGAGCAGCTGGCTGGCCACCCACCTCCCTCCGACCTTCTCGGCGGTGTGGCACGACCTGGTGCTGGTGCTCGGCACCTCCAACCTCGACAGCCCGCTGTGGTCGCTGACCTGGGAGGTGTGGTTCTCGCTGCTGCTCCCCGTGATGTTCGTGCTGCTGAAGGTCGCCCGCGTGCACGACTGGTGGCTGGGCGGCATCGCATTGCTCATCGCCCTGTCCGCCGTCTCGCGCTTCCCGGCCGTGCTCGACGCGCTCCCGCTGTCGTGGCTGACCGGAGGGATGCTGCAGTATCTGCCGGTGTTCGGGATCGGGATGATCGTCGCCTCGCGGCGGGAGACGATCGCGCGGCTGGCCACGCGCATCCGGAGCTGGTGGCCGGTGATCGCGGGAGCGCTGCTGCTGATGATCTCGCCGAGCCTCGTGCCGACGGGCGCGGTGTACACGCCGGTGTCCGCGGCGCTCGCCGCTGTGAGCCTGATCGGTGTGGCCGGAGTGGTCTTCATCGCGCTCGAAGCCCCGGCCAGGCGGGTGCTGGAGACCCGGCCGGTGCAGTGGGCCGGCACGCGGTCGTTCAGCGTGTACCTCATCCACGAGCCGATCCTGGTGGCTGCCGCGCTGGTCACCAGGGCGGACGCGTGGCTGCCCTGGCTGTTCGTCGCGCTGGCGCTGCTGCCGGTGATCCTGCTGGCGGCGGAGGGGTTCTACCGGGTGGTCGAGCGGCCGTCGATGCTGCTGTCGCAGCGGGTCGGGCGGGCGATCCTGGCGCCGCCGGCCGCGAGACGGCGCGTGCTCGCACCGGCGCATCCGGATTCGCTCTCCCAGTAAACGCAGGTAATATACCCGGATGCGCGAATCGGACCAGCCCGATATTGGCATGCCGGACGGCTCTGAGCCGGAATCGGCCGACACCCCCGCCACCATCGTCCCCCCAGCGGACTCGGCATCGCCGAGCGATCCCGCCACAGCGTCGACCCGTGCGGCCAGGCGCTCGGAGGAACGAGCAGGCGCCCGAGCAGACGCAGGCGTCGGCGCCGGTGCGGCCGCGGCCTTCGGCGGCGTGCTCGCCGCGATCAGGAACCACCCGAAGGCGTGGATCATCGCCGGGGCATCCGCTGCGTTCGTCATCCTCGGCGCAGGATCGGTGGCCCTCGGGGCTACCGTCGGCTCGCCCGCCGAGGCGGCCGCCGTCCCGATCCACAGCGCGACCCCGACTCCCACGCCCACCCCGACCAAGACCGCCGACCCTGTGCGTCCCGTCCCCGCCAACCAGCCGGCGGCAAGCCGTGTGCGCACCTGCTCCGTTGCCGGGCTGTCGCAGGACGGCAGGCTCGGCAACCTCGAAGCCCAGGTGGTGGATGCGCGCACCGGCGAGGTCGTCTTCGACAGGAACGGCGGAAAGCCGGGACCCACTGCGAGCGTGCTGAAGACCCTCACCTCCGCTGCCGCTCTGCAGGTGCTCGGCCCCGACTACCGGGTGGCGACCACGGTGGTCAAGGGCAGCGTGCCCGGCCAGATCGTCATCGTCGGCGGGGGAGACGTCACGCTCTCCCGGCTGCCGGACGGACAGGCGTCGTTCTACACCGGCGCCCCGAAGATCCAGGATCTCGCCAATCAGGTCAACCAGGCGATGGGCGGCCAGCCCGTCACCTCGATCGTCGCGGACACGTCGCTGTTCGGCGGTCCGGTCTGGCAGCCGAGCTGGGACGAGCGCGAGGAGCGCGTCGTCGAGGGCTCGACCTCGTACATCACAGCGCTGCAGGTGGACGGCGACAGGGACGACCCCACCGCCGTCGAATCCCCGCGCAGCACCGACCCCGTCGCCCGTGCCGTGCAGTACTTCCAGCAGTACCTCGGCACGAACGTCCCGGTCAGCGCAGGCACCGCCCCGGCGGGGGCCCCGCAGCTCGCGGCCGTGCAGTCGCAGCCGGTGACCACGCTGATCGACCAGGCGATGCGCGTCTCCGACAACACGATCATGGAGGAGCTGGCCAGGCTCGTCGCGATCAAGACGGGCGCAGGCAACACGTTCGACGCTGAGAACGCCGGGGTGCTCGCCGCCCTGAAGCCGTACGGCATCGACACAACGGGCATCCACATCGCCGACGGGTCGGGGCTCAGCGCGGACAACGCCGTGCCGCCGTCGTACCTGACGCAGCTGTTCATCAAGGTGCTCAACAAGCAGAACGGGCTCGGCGTCGTCTACGACGGCCTTCCTGTCGCCGGGCAGTCCGGCACGCTCGGGCCGGGATACAGCAGGTTCACCGGAGCGAACTCGGTCGCCAGGGGAGCCGTGCTCGCCAAGACCGGGTGGATCGACAACGGGTACACGCTGTCCGGGATCATCAACGCGGCGGACGGCACACCGCTGACGTTCGCGGTGTTCGCACTCGGCAATGTGGGAGACAATGCCAAGCAGGCGATCGACACGCTCGTCACCGGCTTCTACAAGTGCGGCGGCAACCTCTCCAACCAGTGACGGAGGCCATCATGGGCAAGGCTCTGTTCATCATCGACGTGCAGAACGACTTCACGGAGGGCGGTGCCCTGGGCGTCGACGGCGGCGCTGCGGTGGCCGCGGGGATCACCCGCTACCTCGCCGAGCACGCCTCCGAGTACGCGGAGATCTTCGCCAGCCGCGATTGGCACGACGCCGACAACGACAACGGCGGGCACTTCGCCACGGATGCGTCTCCGGACTTCGTCGTCACCTGGCCGCAGCACTGCGTGGCGGGCACGACGGGCGCCGAATACCACCCGGCGCTCGACACCTCTGCGGTGACGTTCCACATCCGGAAGGGCCAGGGCGTCCCGGCGTACTCGATCTTCGAGGGTCACACCGAGGCGGGGTCGAGCGTGCACAACCTGCTCGACGAGCACGGCATCGACCAGATCGACGTCGTCGGCATCGCGACGGACTACTGCGTGCGGGCGTCCGCCCTGGATGCGCTAAGCCAGGGTCAGCGGGTCCGCGTGCTGACCGACCTGGTGGCGGGGGTCGCGCCCGCGTCGTCGGAGGCGGCGCTGGCGGAGCTGGCACACGCGGGGGCGGAGCTCGTCACGGCGGGGTGATAGCCGGGACGCGGGGTAGCACCCTCGGATTATGCGCGCTAAGCTGATTACTAACTTGGCTAGCTAATCCGGAGGCGCACTGATGAAGACCCGATCCGACTGGACTCCGGCACGCTGGCTGCGCATCGTGCTGCCCGCCGTCGTCATCGTCATCTGGTTCATCGCCGCCGGCGTCGGCGGTCCCACCTTCGGCAAGCTCTCATCCGTCTCCGAGAACGGCCAGGCCGCCTTCCTCCCCGCCAGCGCGGAGTCGACGGAAGTGCAGGAGTGGCAGAAGAAGTTCACGGACTCGAATGCGATCCCGGCGATCGTGGTGGTGCAGTCGGGCACGAGCATCCCGAAGTCGGACCTGGCGGAGTACGCGAGCCTCGGCGTGAAGCTCGGTGAGGTCGACGGCGTGCAGAAGCCGGAGGGTGATGCGGAGACCAGCGTCGCGGGGCCGATCCCGTCCGAGGACGGCAAGGCGGTCGAGTTCATTGTTCCGATCGCGGACTCCGACCACGTCAAGACCGTGGTGGCCGACCTGCGCACCGTGGTCGCCGACAACCTGCCGGACGGCACCCAAGGCTGGGTGACCGGACCCGCCGGGCTCACCGCCGACCTCGTCAACGCGTTCGGCGGCATCGACGGCATCCTGCTGCTGGTGGCCGTCGGCGCCGTGTTCCTCATCCTGCTGCTGGTCTACCGGTCACTGGTGCTGCCGTTCCTCGTGCTGTTCACGTCGATCTTCGCCCTGTGCGCCGCGATCCTGGTGGTCTACCTGTTCGCGCTGTGGGGCTGGATCAAGCTCAGCGGGCAGAGCCAGGGCATCCTGTCGATCCTGGTGATCGGCGCCGCCACGGACTATTCGCTGCTGCTGGTCGCCCGCTACCGGGAGTCCCTGGAGCACGTCGAGTCGCGCTGGGCGGCCATCGGGCGGGCCTGGCGTGCGGCGTGGGAGCCGATCGCCGCCTCCGGTGCGACGGTGATCCTGGCCTTGCTGTGCCTGCTCTTCTCCGACCTCAACTCCAACAAGAGCCTCGGGCCGATCGCCGCCATCGGCATCGTGTTCTCGCTGCTGTCCGCCCTCACCCTGCTCCCGATGCTGCTCGTCGTGTTCGGCCGCGTCTCGTTCTGGCCGTTCCGCCCGAAGTTCGTTGGCGAGCATCCGGCGGAGCACAAGCACGCCGACGGCCGGCGCATCGCGGGGCTCGAAGGCATCACGGGACTCTGGCGCAGGGTCGGGACCCTCATCGCCCGCCGCCCCAGGGTGACCTGGGTCGTCGCCCTCGTGCTGCTCGCGGCGTGCGCCGCCGGCGTCACCCAGCTGAAGGCGAACGGGGTGCAGCAGACCGACCTCGTGCTCACCCAGTCGGACGCCGCCGATGGGCAGAAGATCCTCGCGAAGCACTTCGACGCCGGCTCGGGCAGCCCCGTGCTCATCGTTGCTGCGGAGAACGACGCGGATGCTGTCCTCTCCGCCGTCGAGAGCACGGACGGCATCGCGACGGCCACGCTCTACACCGGCAACGCCCGGCCCGCCTCGGCCGGCGGCGCATCCGGTCCGGCCGGTCAGGCGCCGGAACCGATCGTGAAGGACGGCCGCGTGCTCATCAACGCGACCCTCTCGTCGGAGGCGGACTCCGCCGCGGCGGAGCAGACGGTCCGCGATCTGAGGGAGACCCTGCCGAAGACGGACCCGACGGTGCTCGTCGGCGGCGTCACCGCCATCGCACTCGACACCAACGACACTGCGCAGAGCGACCTGATCAAGATCATCCCGATCGTGCTCGCGGTCATCCTGGTGATCCTGATGCTGCTGCTCCGCTCGATCCTCGCCCCCGTGCTCCTCATCGCGAGCGTCGTGCTGTCGTATGCCGCCGCACTCGGTGTGTCGGCCCTGGTGTTCAACCACCTGTTCCACTTCCCCGGAGCGGACGCCGCGGTGCCGCTGTTCGGCTTCGTGTTCCTGGTGGCGCTCGGCGTGGACTACAACATCTTCCTGATGACGCGGGTGAGGGAGGAGTCCCTGCGCATCGGGACGCGTCCCGGCATCCTGCGCGGCCTCGGCGTGACGGGCAGCGTCATCACGTCGGCCGGCGTCGTCCTGGCGGCGACGTTCGCGGCCCTCGGCGTCATCCCGATCCTGTTCCTAGCGCAGATCGCCTTCATCGTCGCCTTCGGCGTCCTGCTCGACACGGTCATCGTGCGCTCACTGCTGGTGCCCGCCGTCTCCTACGACATCGGTCGCGCGATCTGGTGGCCGTCGAAGCTGTGGAAGGACGCGACGCACGAGGAGCGGCGTGGGGCGGAAGCGGCGGGGGCCGCGTAAAAAATATTGGATCTGGAACAAGAGATTCGATAGGATCGACCCGTCCGTATTGGCTGTGGGAAACGCGGTGGCTCGAGTGTCCAGGCTCAACACGACATGATGCTCGGGGTTCTCGGACTCGGCTTCTCCCTGCAATCCGCAGCGGGGCTTGCAGCGCTGTGGTCCGTCGTGTGGCTTCCGGTCTATCTGTTCAGGAACATGTACGTGCTGTTCCTCTTCCCGATCGTCGTTGTCCTGTGGGCAGGTTGCATGGCATTGGCGCTGATCGGACTCATCCTGTCTCTCTGCGCCTTCGGGCAATCCAACGCCTGCGCCCGCGGAGCCGGATGGGCGGTAGGGGGTGCCACGACGTCCCTGTTCCTCCTGTGCACTTCGTGGGCTGCTTTCGTCTTCGGAGGTGCACTACTCGGCCCGGTGGGGGAGCTCTAGCGTCTGCACCGATTCGCGCCAATGATCGGACAATATGCACAGTCATAGCGTCGTGGTTATCGTCACATTAGACAGGATGAGCAGCGCACGCTGAGCGTGTTGCCCACCGCATCCGCCCCTGCGAGCATGGCGGCATGACCCTGACCACTCCCGAGAGCGCCGTTGGCGAGCGTGGCGACGATGCTGCGCTTCTCCGGCGGCTGTATCGCACGATGGTGACCGTGCGGCGGCTCGACCTCGATGGTGTCGCCATGCAGCGGCAGGGCATCGTGCCCGGCTATGCGCCGATGCGCGGGCAAGAGGCCGCCCAGGTGGGCAGCGCCGCCGCCCTCGATCTGGCGCGCGACTTCGCCTTCCCGACCTACCGGGAGCTGGGCGTCGCCGTGGCGATGGGGGTCGACCCGGTCGCCTATCTCGCCTCGCACCAGGGTGCGTGGCACGGCGGGTTGTGGGATGCGGCCGCCGCCAGGCTCGCCCCGATCAACGCCGTCGTCGGCGGAGCCGTCACGCACGCCGTCGGGTGGGCGCTCGGCGCCAAGCTGGACCGCAACGGTGGATGCGCGATCGCGTACTTCGGCGACGGCGCCAGCTCGCAGGGCGACATCCACGAGGCCATGAACACGGCAGGCGTCTCGCAGCTGCCCGTCGTGTTCTTCTGCCAGAACAACGGCTGGGCTATCTCGGTCCCCACCAGCAGGCAGGTAGCGGGCGGCTCGGTCGCCGCGCGCGCCGCCGGGTACGGGATGCCCGGGGTGCGGATCGACGGGAACGACGTCGTCGCCGTGTACGAAGCGACCCGCGAGGCCCTCGACCGCGCCCGCGACGGGGGTGGCCCGACCGTGATCGAGGCGATGACCTACCGTCTCGGCCCGCACTCGACCTCCGACGACCCCGGGCGCTATCGCAGCCTGGACGAGGAGCAGAGCTGGCTCGCGCGCGACCCGCTGTCGCTGTGCGAGGAGCGGCTGCGGGCCACAGGCACCGTCGGCGACGACTTCTTCGCCGAGGTGTCCGACACCGCGAACGCTCTCACCGAGCGGGTGCGCGCCGACGTCGCAGCACTCGGCGGACGGCCGGGCGAGGAGATGTTCGATTTCGTGTTCGCCGACGCGCCTGCTGCGCTGCTCGGGCAGAAGCGCGCGTGGGAGGAGTCACGACATGGCTGAGATCACCAGGGAGCGTGAGCGACCCGCTGCGGCCGAGGTCACCACGATGCAGCACGCGCTGAACCGTGCGCTCGACGACGCCCTCGCCGCCGACGACCGCACCCTCGTGTTCGGGGAGGACGTCGGCACGCTCGGCGGAGTGTTCCGCGTCACGGACGGGCTGAACGCCAAGTACGGCGACGACCGCGTGTTCGACACCACGCTCGCCGAGTCGGGGATCATGGGCATGGCGGTCGGCCTCGCGATGGCCGGGTGGCGTCCGGTGCCGGAGATCCAGTTCGACGGGTTCTCCTATCCGGCCATCGACCAGATCGTGAACCAGGTCGCCAGGATGCACTATCGCAGCCGCGGGGCGTTCACCATGCCGATCACGCTGCGGCTGCCCAGCTTCGGCGGCATCCGAGCGCCAGAGCACCACGGAGAGAGCCTGGAGGCGCTGTTCGCGCACGTTCCAGGGCTCAAGGTGGTGTCGCCGTCGACCCCGGCGGAGGCGTACACGCTGCTCCGGCAGGCGATCGACGACCCGGACCCGGTGATCTTCCTCGAACCCAAGTCGCGGTACTGGCACAAGGCCGCCGTGGACGAGGCCGAGCTGTCCGAGCGGCTGCCGGTGGGCGCATCCCGGGTCGTCCGACAGGGCAAGCACGTCACGCTGGTCGCCTGGGGCGCGATGGTCGCCCGCTGCCTGCAGGCCGCCGAGCTCGGCGCGGAGGACGGCGTGGAGATCGAGGTGGTCGACCTGCGCTGGCTGAAGCCGATCGACGCCGACGGGCTCGCCGCGTCTGTCGCGAAGACCAAGCGCGCCGTCGTCGTGCACGAGGCACCGCTCACCGCCGGACTCGGCGCCGAGGTGAGCACGCTCATCACCGAGCGCTGCTTCGGCGACCTGCGCGCACCCGTGCAGCGCGTGACAGGGTGGGATGTGCCGTACCCGTCCCCGGTGCTCGAAGACGAGTACCTGCCGAGCATCGACCGCATCCTGGAAGCTGTACAGAAGACGTTGGAGTATCGCCGTGGCTGAGATCACGTTCGCCCTGCCGGACCTCGGCGAGGGCCTGCAGGAGGCGACCGTGCTGGAATGGCTGGTCGCCGAGGGGGACTTCGTCGAGCGGAACGCGCCGCTCGTCGAGGTGGAGACGACGAAGTCGGCCGTCGAGCTGCCGTCGCCGCAGTCCGGGACCGTCGCGCGGTTCCACGCGGAGGAGGGACAGACGCTCGAGGTCGGGGCGTCGCTCATCACCTTCACCGTCGACGACGACACCGCCGGGATCGTCGGCACCGTGCCCGTCGATGAGGCGCCAGCGCGTCGGGTGCGCCTGCAACTGCCGGAGGACTGACATGACCGACTCCGGACACCAGGGCGCCGCGACCACCGGCGACGGGATGCGCATCGCATACGTCCGCCACCCGGGCGACGACCCCGTGCTCCTCGTGCACGGCTTCGCCACCACCGGAGCGCTCACCTGGGAAGCGACCGGCTGGGTCCGCGCGCTCGCCGAGGCCGGCCGCGGCGCCATCGTGCCCGACCTGCGCGGCCACGGCGCCAGCTCGGCGCCGCACGACCCTGCCGCGTACTCCCCGGAGCTTCTCGCCGGCGACCTCGTCGCGGTGCTGGATGCGGAGGGTCTCGACCGCGTGGATGTCGTCGGGTACTCGATGGGGTCGTGGGTGACGCTGGCGCTGGTCGGGCTCGCGCCCGATCGCATCCACCGGGTGGTCGTCGGCGGCATCGGAACGGTCGAGCAGTTCGCCCACTGGGGGGTGGATGCTGTGCGCTCCGCCCTGCTCGACGGCACGGACACCGTTCCTCCGGAGTCTCCGCTCGCCCCGCTGCTGTCGTCGCTGCGGCAGGCGCCGGGCGTCGACACGGCGGCGCTCGCCGCGTGCGTGTCCGGGATGGCCGCGCATCCATTGCCGCTGCGGTCCAGCGCGCCGACGATGCTCGTGGTCGGCGAGGTGGATCCGGTGACCGATGGGCGGGAGGAGGCGGCAGCCGCGCTCGGCGCCGAACTGGTCGTACTGCCGCGTCGCAACCACGTCACATCGCTGAGCGCGCGAGCGTTCAAGCAGGCTGCTCTGCCGTTCCTGGGAGCCGTCGTCAGCGTGTAGGCGTTCGCACTTTCGAGTCGTACGATGTGCGAGGACCGAAGGAGGCCGCATGCCGATCGACAAGCTGGACGCCGAGCTGATCGCGCTGCTCACCGCTGAGCCGAGGCTCGGCGTGTTCGAGGCATCCCGCAGGCTCGGCGTCGCGCGGGGCACTGTTCAGGCGAGACTCGACCGCTTGCAGCGCTCCGGGATCGTCAAGGATTTCGCGCCGACGATCGACAGCGAACGGCTCGGCTACCCGGTGACGGCGTTCGTGACGGCGGAGATCGCGCAGGGCGACAGGGACGTGACAGTCGTCTCGCACCTGAGCGAGATCCCCGAGGTGCTCGAGGTGCACACGATCACCGGCGCCGGCGATCTGATGATCCGCGCGGTCGCGCGCTCGAACGCCGACCTGCAGCGGGTGATCGACCGTATCGTCAGCGACCCGGGCATCACCCGCACCTCGACGGTGATCGCGCTGGCGACGAAGATCGACCACCGCGCCGTGCCGTTGGTGGCCGCTGCAGTGGAGGAGCGCGCAGGCGCAGAAGACATGGGAGAAGAGAGATGAACGAGCAGGAACTGCTGGCGAAGGTCCCCGACCGGCTGTACATCGGCGGCGCGTGGGTCGACGGCACGTCGGGCCGCAGCATCGACGTCTTCGACCCGGCGACGGGGGAGTCCATCAAGACCATCGCTGACGCGTCGGAGGCGGATGGTGCTGCCGCTCTGGATGCTGCCGTCGCCGCTGCCGACGACTGGGCCGCCACAGCGCCGCGGGTGCGCGGGGAGATTCTGCGCAGGGCGTTCGACCTGCTGCAGGAGCGGCGCGACGAGTTCGCCCTGCTGATGACGCTCGAAATGGGCAAGCCCCTCGCCGAAGCCAACGGCGAGGTGACGTACGGCGGCGAGTTCCTGCGCTGGTTCGGCGAGGAGGCCGTCCGCATCGCCGGACGGTACGCCACCAGCCCGGAGGGGACGGGGCGGATGATCGTCTCGCAGCATCCCGTCGGCCCGTGCTTCCTCATCACGCCGTGGAACTTCCCGCTCGCGATGGCCACCCGCAAGATCGCGCCTGCCCTGGCGGCCGGATGTACGGTGGTCGTCAAACCCGCCGCCCTCACCCCGCTCACCACCCTCTACTTCGCGAAGCTGCTGGAGGACGCGGGGCTGCCGGCCGGCGTGGTGAACGTGATCACCACCTCCACGTCCGGCAAGGTGTCCGGACCGATCATCGCCGACCCGCGCCTCCGGAAGCTGTCGTTCACCGGCTCGACGGAGGTGGGGCGCTCGCTGCTGAAGCAGTCCGCGCAGAACGTGCTGCGCACCTCGATGGAGCTCGGCGGCAACGCGCCGTTCGTCGTGTTCGAGGACGCGGACCTCGACAAGGCGGTGGAGGGCGCGATGCTCGCCAAGTTCCGCAACATCGGGGAGGCGTGCACCGCGGCCAACCGCTTCATCGTGCACGAGTCGGTCGCCGACGAGTTCGCGGCACGCGTCGCCGAACGGGTGCGCGGGATGCGCGTCGGCCGCGGAACGGAGGAGGGCGTCACCATCGGCCCCCTGATCGACCAGGATGCGGTCGACAAGGCGGCGACGCTCCTCCAGGATGCCGTCTCCCGCGGCGCGACCGTGCTGGCGGGCGGGTCGCGCATCCCGGGCACCGGCACGTTCTTCGAGCCGACCGTGGTCACCGACGTTGCGGCGGGGAGTGACATCCTCCGCGAGGAGATCTTCGGGCCTGTGCTCTCGATCGTGCGCTTCGCCGACGAGGACGAGGCCGTGCGGATCGCCAACGACACCGAGTTCGGGCTGGTCTCCTACGTGTTCACGAAAGACCTGGCGCGCGGACAGCGGATGATCGAGCGGCTGCAGACGGGGATGATGGGTCTCAACGTCGGCGTCGTCTCCAACGCCGCTGCGCCGTTCGGCGGGGTGAAGCAGTCCGGGCTCGGCCGCGAGGGCGGCCTGGAGGGCATCCACGAATACCTGTCCACGAAGTACACGCTCACCCCCGACCCGTTCGGAGCCTGAGATGGCAGCCGAAGCGGTCATCGTCGACGTGATCCGCACCCCCTCCGGGCGCGGCAAGCCGGGAGGGGCGCTCTCGGACATCCACCCGGCCGACCTGCTCGCCGGGGTGCTGGTCGAGCTGCTGCACCGCAACGGGCTCGACCCTGCGCTCGTCGACGACGTGATCGGGGGATGCGTCACCCAGGCGGGCGAGCAGGCCGGCAACATCACCAGGACGGCCGTGCTCAGCGCCGGCTTCCCGGAGAGCGTCCCCGCCGTCACCATCGACCGGCAGTGCGGGTCGAGCCAGCAGGCGGCGGCATTCGCGGCGCAGGGCGTCATCGCGGGGGCGTACGACATCGTGATCGCGTGCGGGGTGGAGTCGATGAGCCGCGCGCCGATGGGATCGAACGTGGGCGGCGCATCCATCGGAGGGGCGCTTTTGACGCACCGCTACCCGGACGGGCTGGTCAACCAGGGTGTCTCCGCCGAGCTGATCGCCGAGCAGTGGGGGTTCGCCCGCACCGAGCTCGACGACTTCGCCGCCCGCTCGCACGCGCTGGCCGCGGAGGCCGCCTCGTCGGGAGCGTTCGACGGCGAGCTGGTGCCCGTGCCGACACCGGACAGCGGAAGCGTCACGGCCGACGAGACCATCCGGCCCGGCACGACACCGGATGCGCTGGCCGCGCTGAAGCCGTCGTTCCGCACCGAGGCGCTCGCCGAACGCTTCCCGCAGCTGGACTGGCGGATCACGCCGGGCAACTCCTCCCCGCTCACCGACGGGGCATCTGCGGCGCTCATCATGAGCGCTGAGGCCGCCGAGCGGCTCGGGCTGCGACCGCGGGCGCGCTTCCACAGCTTCGCGGTGGCCGGGAGCGACCCGCTGCTGATGCTCACCGGCGTGCTCCCTGCGACGCGGAAGGTGCTCGACCGCAGCGGCCTGCGGCTGGACGAGATCGACGCGTACGAGGTGAACGAGGCGTTCGCGCCCATCCCGTTGCTGTGGCAGCGCGAGTTCGACACCGATCCGGCCAAGCTGAACCTGCACGGTGGCGCCATCGCGCTCGGGCACGCGCTCGGCTCGTCCGGCACACGGCTGCTGGCCACCCTGCTGAGCGAACTCGAAGCATCCGGTGGCCGCTACGGCCTGCAGACCATGTGCGAAGGCGGGGGCACCGCCAACGCCACCATCATCGAAGTCCTCCGCTGAACGCGGCACACGCGAAAGGGAACACCATGCAGATCGACGGATGCTCGGCCATCGTCACCGGAGGCGCCAGCGGGCTCGGCAACGCCACGGCCCGTGCCCTCACCGAGGCCGGCGCGCACGTGGTCGTGCTCGACCTGCCCGGCTCGGAGGGCGAGAAGGCGGCGACGGCCCTCGGCCCGACCGCGCGTTTCGTGGCCGCCGACGTGGCGAACGAGGATCAGGTGCAGGCGGCGGTGGAGGTCGCGTCGACGCTCGGCCCGCTGCGGGTGGTGGTCAATTGCGCGGGGATCGCGACGGCGGCGAAGGTGCTCGGCAGGGACGGCGTCCTCCCTCTCGAACAGTTCGAGAGGGTGATCAGGGTGAACCTCATCGGGACGTTCAACGTCGTGCGCCTGGCCGGAGCTGCGATGGTGCAGACCGAGGCGCTGGGGGAGGAGCGCGGCGTGATCGTGAACACCGCATCCGTCGCCGCCTTCGACGGCCAGATCGGGCAGTCGGCGTACTCGGCGTCGAAGGGCGGGGTGGCGGCCATGACGCTGCCGCTGGCCCGCGAGTTCGCCAGGGACCTCATCCGGGTGGTCACCATCGCGCCCGGCATCTTCGAGACGCCCATGATGGCCGGCCTCCCGCAGCCTGCGCAGGACTCGCTCGCGGCTCAGGTCCCGCACCCCTCCCGCCTCGGCAAGCCGGCCGAATACGCCGCCCTGGCCCTCCACATCGTCCAGAACCCCATGCTCAACGGCGAAACCATCCGCCTCGACGGAGCCATCCGCATGCAGCCCCGCTGACCCGCCGCCCCATTGCTTGGGGAACGGGTCAGGAGGCGGAGTGGGCCTCGAGGAAGGTGTAGACGTCGGAGTCGTCGACGCCGGGGAACGAGCCGGAGGGCAACGGAGAGAGGATGTGCGCGTGGAGGCGCGCGCTCGGCCACGCCTGGCCGGCCCAGCGGCTCGCGAGCCCGGCAGGCGGGCGCTTGCAGCACGACTCGTCCGGGCAGTGCGACTCCGCCCTCGCCGTCGTCTCCCTGCCGCGGAACCACTTGGCCTGGTCGAACGGCACGCCGACGCTGATCGAGAACCCGCCGGCCGAGGTCGTGCCGGTCTGGGTGGCGCACCAGTACGTGCCGGCCGGAGTGTCGGTGTACTGGTACATCTCCGTGGTTCGGTTGGTGTGCGTGAACGCCGACCGCGCTCCCCACTTGCGGCAGACGATCTGGCCCTCGATGGATCCGGTCACATCGGTCGGCAGCGGAAGGCCGTCGTTCTCGTAGCCCTTGTAGAGCGCCCCGTCGTCGCCGACGCGCAGGAAGTGCAGCGTCATGTCGAGGTGCGTGGTCGCCAGGTTGGTGAGTCGGAGCGCGGCGGCTTCGTGGGTGACGCCGAACGCATCCCGGAAGTCCTCGACCGCGATGTCCTTGTCGTCTTTGGCCTGCTTCAGGAAGCCGACGGCCGCCTCCCTGGGCATCAGGCACGACGCCGCGAAGTAGTTGATCTCGAGCCGCTGCCGCAGGAAGTCCGCGTAGCTCTGCGGGCGCTCGTGGCCGAGCAGCCGGTGCGCCATCGCCTGCAGCGCCATCGACCGCAGGCCGTGACCGCCCGGGATGCTCGCGGGCGGCAGGTAGATGCGCCCGTTGGCGAGGTCGGTGATCGAGCGGGCGGAGTGCGGCAGGTCGTTGACGTAGATCAGGTCGAAGCCGAGTTGCTCGGCCATGATGCTGACCTCGCGGTGGGTGAGCGCGCCGTGGGTGTGCCCGGAGGCACGCACGCGCTCCTCGGCCAGCTCCTCGATCTCCGCGATGTAGTTGTTCTGCGCCCGCATCCGCTCGCGCAGCTCGGTGTTGGCCCTGCGGGCCTCCTCCGGGGTGGCGATGGCCTCCGATGCGCGCCTGCTGAGCTCCCTGTGCATCCCGACGAGCGCTTCCAGCGTCTCCGTCGGCGTGCCCTTGGTCGGCTTGACGGACGGGAGCCCGAGTGAGCTGTAGAGCGGGCCGCGCTGCGCCCTGGCGAGCTCGATCTCGAGGGCGGCCCGCGCATCCGGTGGCTCGGCGGACAGCAGATCGGCGAGCTGGACCCCGAGCGCCGTCGCCAGGGTGGTGAGCAGCGTGACGCGCGGCTCGCGCTTGCCGTTCTCGATGAGCGACAGCTGGCTCGCCGCGACCCCGGTGGCGGCGCTCAGCTCGTCGAGGGTGAGCCCGCGCTGGGTGCGGAAGTGCCTGATGCGGTGGCCGAGCGTCGCAACGTCGGCGGTGGACTGCTCCATGCCTTCACGATAGCGAAAGAATCGCGATTCTTTCCAGGGTTTCGACGCAGATTAAGCCGGAAAACTCACGGATGCTTGGTTCACAGCCAAACTTTCAACCCGAGAGGACTCCGGAATGACACTCGCCGAGCTCCCGCTCTCCGACCTCGATGACCAGCCGGACGGCCTGGACGCCCTGCGCGCCTGGGTCGCCGACATCGCCGCCATCACGCAGCCGGACGATGTCGTCTGGTGCGACGGATCGCTCGCCGAAGCAGACAGGCTCACCAAGCAGCTCGTCGCGGAAGGCAAGCTCATCCGCCTGAACCCGGAGTGGCGGCCGAACAGCTTCCTCGCCCGCACGGACCCCGGCGACGTGGCCAGGGTCGAGGACCGCACCTTCATCTGCTCCGTCGACGAGACCGACGCAGGCCCCACCAACAACTGGCGCGAACCGGAGGGGATGCGCGCAGAGCTGCGCGCGGTCTTCACCGGCAGCATGCGCGGCCGCACCATGTACGTCGTCCCGTTCTCGATGGGCCCGGTCGGCGGCCCGATCTCGCAGGTCGGCGTGCAGCTCACCGACTCCGCGTACGTCGCCGTCAGCCTCGGGATGATGACCCGCGTCACCTCGACGGTCCTCACCCTCATCGAGGCGGGGCAGCCGTGGGTCGCGACCGTGCACAGCGTCGGAGCGCCCCTGGTGGATGCGGACGGCACGCGCCACGACGACGTCGCCTGGCCGTGCAACGAGACCAAGTACATCGTGCAGTTCCCCGAGACCAGGGAGATCTGGTCGTACGGTTCCGGCTACGGCGGGAACGCGATCCTGGCCAAGAAGTGCTTCGCCCTGCGCATCGCCTCGGTGATGGCGCGGGACGAGGGCTGGCTGGCCGAGCACATGTTGATCGTCAAGGTGACGTCGCCGGAGGGGCGCGCGTTCCACATCGCCGCGGCGTTCCCGTCCGCGTGCGGCAAGACGAACCTCGCGATGCTCCGCCCGAGCATCCCGGGCTGGACGGTGGAGACGGTCGGAGACGACATCGCCTGGCTGCGCCAGGGGCCGGACGGCCGCCTGCGCGCGATCAACCCGGAGGCTGGCTTCTTCGGCGTCGCTCCCGGCACGGGGCCGGCCACCAACGCCACAGCGGTCGACACCCTGTGGGGCAACACGATCTTCACGAACGTCGCGCTGCGCGACGACGGCGACGTCTGGTGGGAGGGCCTTACCGACGAGCCGCCTGCGCACCTCATCGACTGGCGCGGGGAGGACTGGACGCCGGCGAGCGGCCGTCCCGCCGCGCATCCCAACTCCCGGTTCACGGTGTCGGCCGCGCAGTGCCCGGCGATCTCCGACGACTGGGACGCGTTCGACGGGGTGCCGATCGACGCGATCCTGTTCGGAGGGCGCCGGGCCACCAACGTGCCCCTCGTCGCCCAGTCCCGTGACTGGAACCACGGCGTCTTCCTCGGTGCGACCATCTCGTCCGAGCAGACGGCCGCCGCGGAGGGCACCGTCGGAGAACTGCGCCGCGACCCGTTCGCGATGCTGCCGTTCTGCGGATACAACATGGCCGACTACTGGGGCCACTGGCTCCGGATGGGGGAGAAGCTCGGCTCGAACGCCCCGGCGATCTTCCAGGTCAACTGGTTCCGCAAGGGAGTGGGCGGCCGGTTCCTCTGGCCGGGATTCAGCGAGAACGCCCGCGTGATCGAGTGGATCGTGCGTCGCGTCGAGGGCAGCGCTGGGGCAGTGGATGCTCCGATCGGCCGGCTGCCGATCCCCGCCGAACTCGACCTCGACGGGCTCGACCTGCCGGACGCCGACGTGGATGCGCTGTTCGACGTGGACAGGGACTCCTGGCTGGCCGAGTGCGACCTCACCGAGGAGTTCTTCTCCCGGTTCGGCGACCGGGTGCCCGCCGCGCTGCGCGCCGAGCTCGCGTCGCTGCGCTACCACCTGCGCGCCTAGCCGCAGCGGCGCCGTCCGCGCCACTCCGACCCCCGCGCCTGACCGCGGGTACACAATCGAGTCCGAACTTGTTCACCCCGCTCCCCGGCGTGTCGCGTGAACAAGTTCGGACTCGATCTTTTGGTCAGACGAGCAGCTGGTGCTTGGCGAGGTCGCGGTAGAGGGGGGTGGAGGCGACCAGCTCGGAGTGCGTTCCGGTGTTGAGCACACGGCCGTGATCGAGCACGACGATCTGGTCGGAGTCGACGACCGTCGAGAGCCTGTGCGCGATGACGATGAGCGTCCTGTCCTCTGCCACGGCGTCGATCGCCTCGCGCATGAGCTGCTCGTTGCGTCCGTCGAGGCTCGACGTCGACTCGTCGAGCAGCAGCACGGGAGGGGCGGCGAGCAGCGCGCGGCCGATGGCGAGACGCTGGCGCTCGCCTCCGGACAGCATGATGCCGTCTTCGCCGACCGGAGCATCCAGGCCCTTGTCGTCGCGTTCGAGCACCTCGGTGAGGTTGACGGCGTGCAGCACCTGGATGCACTCCTCGTCCGTCGCATCCGGAGCCGCGAGCTTGAGGTTGTCGCGCAGCGAGCCGGCCAGCACGGGGGCGTCCTGCTCGACGTAGCCGATCTGGCCGCGCAGTTCCGCGCGGTCGAGGGTGCGCACGTCGAGGCCGCCGAAGCGCACCTCGCCGGCTGTCGGGTCGTAGAAGCGCTCGATCAGCGCCAGGATGGTCGACTTGCCTGCGCCGGACGGCCCGACGAGCGCGGTGCGCTTGCCGCGCGGGGCGGAGAAGCTCACGCCGTGCAGCACACCGGAGAGCCGGTGCTTTCCTGCCCCGTCCGTTTCGCCGTCTCCTCGCCCGGCGGCGACCTCGGCCTCGGCGACGATGTCCGTGCCGCCCATCGCCTCGAACGCGAGCCGCTCCATGCTGGCGGCGCCGTCGGCCGCGGTTGCTTCCTGCGCCGTTCCGGCCGGCGTCGGCTCTGCCTTCACCGAGGAGTCCGGGTAGGAGAAGTGAACGTCCGCGAACTCGATCGCCGGCGCATCCGGTGCGAGCCCTTCGTTGGCGGCGCCGATGCTGAGGGCGAGCGGGGCGATGTCCCTGTCGTGCTGGTCCTCGGCTGGCAGGTCGATGATCTCCTGGATGCGCCCGAGCGCGCCGAGCGCGGAGTTCACGGCCGTGACGGCCCCGAACGCCTGGCCGAGCGGCAGGATCATCATGAACAGGAACAGGATGAACGCCACCAGGTTCGCCACCGTGATGGCGCCGCTCGCCACGCGGAAACCGCCGACGCCGAGCACGACCAGGAACGACACCTGCATCGCGATGCCGGCCACAGGGACGACGAGCGCCGAGATCTTCGCGACCTGGATGCCCATCTTCCATGCGCCGGTCGCGTCGGCGTCGATCGCCGCGATCTCGCGGTCTGTCGCGTTGGCGGCGCGGATGGTGCGCACAGAGCTGATCGCCCGCTCGACGGAGGCGGCGAGGTCACCGACCTTCGCCTGCGCCCGCTGGCTGGCCACCCGGATGCGCCCGGAGAGCAGCGTGACGACCACGATCGACACCGCGATGACGAGCACGGTCAGCCCGAGCAGCACCGGGTCGATGATGAGCATCGCGATCAGAGCGCCGATGAAGGTGAGGGCGCCGCCGATCGCCTCCACCAGCCCCTGGGTGAGCACGGCGCGCAGCAGCGTGGTGTCCGAGCCGACCCGCGACACCAGATCGCCGGTGCGGCGGGTGTCGAACTCGCTGATCGGGAGGTTGAGCATCCTGGCCACCAGCCTGCGGCGGGAGGAGAGCACGACGCCCTCACCCGTGCGCTGCAGCAGGTAGTGCTGGTAGCCGGAGATCAGGGCGGAGACCACCACGAGGATCACGAGCAGCCAGACCAGGCCGCCGAGCGGCTGCTGCTTGCCGACGATGTCGATCACCTGGCTGACCAGCAGCGGCTGGGCGAGGCTCGCAGCAGCGCCGAGCACGCTGAGCACGATGACGACGCTCAGCACGGCCTTGTGCTCGAACAGGTAGGGAAGGAGCTGGCTGAACTTCGCGCGGGGGCCTTCGTCGTCGCCCTTGCCTGGTCGGCCGAGGCGTCGCCGCGGTTGGCTGGTCTGTTCGGTGGTCATGACTGTCTCGTTCGTCTTTTCGGGATTCGTGGGGAGGTTCGCAGCGTCGTGGGGGCGCCCGGGAAGCGCTCAGCGCGGAACGCTACTTCGACCGTACTTCCTGCGAACTGCTTGTTTGCCCAGATAGCCGGATTCGGGCCGCTCGCGATGTCGGCCGATCGGGCTATCGTGATGAACTATGCCAACGCCTGTCATCACCGCGAACAACCTCGTCAAGAAGTACAAGGAGTTCGCCGCCGTCAACGGCATCAGCTTCGAGGTCGCGCCCGGGGAGTCGTTCGGGCTGCTCGGCCCGAACGGCGCGGGCAAGTCGACCACGATGCGGATGGTCGGGGCGGTCTCAACGCGCACGGGCGGTGAGCTGAGCATCCTGGGCCTCGACCCGAACAGCCACGGGCCGGAGATCCGGTCGCAGCTGGGGGTCGTCCCGCAGGCGGACAACCTCGACACCGAGCTCCGGGTGCGCGACAACCTCATCGTCTACGGCCGGTATTTCGGCCTTCCGGGCGCCCGCGTGCGCAAGCGGGCAGACGAGCTGCTGGCGTTCGCGCAGCTGGAGGACAAGGCGAAGTCCAAGGTCGACGACCTCTCCGGCGGCATGAAGCGGCGCCTCACCATCGCACGCGCGCTCATCAACGACCCGCGGATCCTGTTGCTGGACGAGCCGACCACCGGCCTCGACCCGCAGGCGCGACACATCCTCTGGGACCGCCTGTTCCGGCTCAAGGAGCAGGGAACGACGCTCGTGCTCACCACGCACTACATGGATGAGGCCGAGCAGCTCTGCGACCGGCTGGTGGTCGTGGACAAGGGCAGCATCATGGCGGAGGGCTCTCCGGCGTCGCTCATCCGCGAGTACTCCTCGCGCGAGGTGCTGGAGGTGCGATTCGGATCCGATCGCAACAGCGAGGTGGCTAATCGCCTCGACGGCATCGGGGAGCGCATCGAGGTGCTGCCCGACCGCGTCCTGGTCTACAGCGACGACGGCGAGGCGGAGCTGGTGCGCATCACCGAGCGCGGCCTGCACCCGATCACCAGCCTGGTGCGGAGGTCTAGCCTCGAGGACGTGTTCCTCCGCCTCACCGGCAGGAGCCTGATCGAATGACGACGACAGCAGGCACCGCCCCGGATGCGCAGCTAGCCATCGCGGCCGCCGTCAAGCCCCGCAGATTCGGGGCGTGGTACGTCGCGGAGCACCGCTTCCGCGTGATGCGCTCCTACCTGCAGACGGTGCTGATGACCGCCATCGGCTACCCGCTGCTCTACCTCTTCGCGATGGGCGTCGGGCTCGGCAGCCTGGTCAGCAAGAACCTGGGGGAGCAGGGCGTCGACGGCGTCAGCTATCTCGCGTTCGTCGCGCCGGCACTCCTCTGCACGGCCGCGGTCACGATCGCGAGCGAGGAGTTCACATACCCGGTGATGCTCGGCTTCAAGTGGAACCCGACGTTCTACGGCATGAACGCCGCCCCGATCGCCGCCGGTCAGATCATCGACGGGCTGGTGATCTCGGTGGTCGCGCGCCTGTTCACCGCCAGCATCATCTACTACGTGGTCATGGTGCTGTTCGGCGCCGTCCCGTCCGCCGCCGGGTTCCTCGCCATCCCGGTCGCCGTGCTCGCGGGCGTCGCGTTCGGCGTCCCGGTGATGACGTACGTGGCAACGCTCGAACAGGACACGGGGCAGCTCGCGCTGGTGATGCGCTTCGTGCTGCTGCCGATGACCCTGTTCTCCGGCACCTTCTTCCCACTGACCGCGATGCCCCCCTTCCTGCAGTGGATCGGCTGGCTGTCCCCGCTCTGGCACGCCTCGGAGCTCGCCAGGGTGTTCACCTACGGCATGGCGGAGCCGCTCTGGCTCACGATCACGCACGTGCTCTATCTGGTCGCCCTGTTCGTCGTGTTCTGGATGTGGACCCGCCGGATCGCAGCGAGGAGGCTGAACAAGTGAGCGGCCAGAGGCAGACCACCGCCGACGAGCCGCTGATCGCGACCGTGGCGCACACCAGGCCGCTGAGCGCGCTCTACGCGGGGAACGCATCCAGTGTCATGCAGCGCGGCTGGCTCGCCACCCGCAGCACCAACTGGCTCGTGATCGTCTCCGGGTTCTTCGAGCCGATCTTCTACCTGCTGTCGCTCGGCGTCGGCCTCGGGGCGATGGTCGGGCAGGTGACGACGTCGTCCGGGCAGGAGGTCGGGTACGCGGCGTTCATCGCCCCGGCGCTCCTGGCGACGGCGGCGATGAACGGCGCGGTCTACGACTCCACCTGGAACGTGTTCTTCAAGATGCACTTCGCGAAGCTCTACGAGGGGATGCTCTCCACCTCGCTCGGCCCGCTCGACGTGGCTCTCGGCGAGATCCTGCTCGCGCTGGCGCGCGGGGCGCTCTACGCTCTCGGCTTCATGCTGGTGATGCAGGTGCTCGGGCTCAACCTGTCGTGGTGGGCGATCCTCGCGCTCCCCGCCGTGCTGCTGATCGCGTTCGGCTTCGCCAGCTTCGGGATGGGCATCACCAGCTACATGAAGACCTTCCAGCAAATGGACTGGATCAACTTCGTCATGCTGCCGATGTTCCTGCTCTCGGCCACGTTCTACCCGATCACGGTGTACCCGCCGGCGATCCAGGTGGTCATCCAGGCCCTCCCGCTCTGGCATGGCGTCGAACTGGTCCGCAGCCTGACCACCGGCGCCGTCGACGCCGGCCTGCTCTGGCACGTGCTGTACTTCGTGGTGATGATCGTGCTCGGGCTCATCCTGACCACGCGGCGGCTGCGCGCGCTGTTCCTGGACTAGCCGCCGCGCCGCCGCTACGACACGTTCTCGTTGAAGTCCACGTCCTTCGTCTCCTTGCTGAGGAACAGCGCGATCAGCGTCAGCACCCCGGCGAGGGACAGGTAGACGCCGACCCAGACCGTCGAGCCGTGCGCCATCGTCCACAGCCAGACGGCGATGGTCGGTGCGACGGCCGCGCCGAGCACGCTGGCCAGGTTGTACGCGATGGCCGAGCCGGTGTAGCGCACGTTGGTGGGGAACAGTTCGGGCAGCTGGGCGCCCATCGGGCCGAAGGTGAGGCCCATCAGGGTGAAGCCGACGATGAGCAGGGCCATCGTGCCGACGAAGCCGCCTCCGAACAGCGGGACGAACAGCAGGCCGAAGACGATGATCCCGAGCGTCACCCAGATCAGCGTCTTGCGGCGGCCGTAGCGTTCGGCGAGCGGTCCGGCCACCAGGGTGAAGATTCCGAAGAACACGACACCGACGATGAGCATGATGAGGAACTCGTTGCGGGTGTAGCCGAGGCCGGGGACGAAGGCGGCGGGATCGAAAGCCTTGCCGGCCTTCTCCGCCGCCGCGCGCGCGGACGCTTCGGTGGCGGCCGTCGTGCCGTATGTGAGGGTGAACGCGGTCATCAGGTAGAACAGCACGTAGGTGGCCAGCATGATGAACGTGCCGAGGATGATCTGGTACCAGCTGGTCTTGAACACGCGGGCGAGCGGCAGCTTGGCGACCTCGCCGGTGTCGACGACCTTCTGGAACGCGGGGGTCTCGACGAGCTTGAGCCGCACGTACAGGCCGACGATCACCAGGATGGCGCTGAGCAGGAACGGCACACGCCAGCCCCACGCGCTGAACGCCTCCGGGCTCATCGAGAGGTTGAGGACCAGGAACAGCAGGTTGGCGATGATGAAGCCGATCGGGGCGCCGAGCTGCGGGAACGTGCCGTAGATCGCGCGCTTGCCCGCCGGTGCGTTCTCGGTCGCCAGCAGGGCGGCTCCGCTCCACTCGCCGCCGAGGCCGAGCCCCTGGCAGAAGCGCATGATCACGAGGAGGAACGGCGCCCAGAACTCCCAGCCCGGCACCTGAGCGGTGGGAAGGCAGCCGATGAGGACGGTCGCGATGCCCATCGTCAGCAGCGAGCCGACGAGAGTGCCCTTGCGGCCGATCCTGTCGCCGAAGTGTCCGAACAGGATGGAGCCGACCGGGCGCGCGATGAAGGCGACGCCGAAGACGGCGAACGACGCGAGCAACGCGGTGGTCGGGTCTTCGTTCGTGAAGAACAGGGCGGGGAACACCAGGACGGCGGCGGTCGCGTATACGTAGAAGTCGTAGAACTCGATCGACGTGCCGATGAGGCTGGCGAGGATGACGCGGCCGCGCGTGTTCGCTGGTGCGGCTGGTGGGGTGACGGAGGCCGTCGAAGACATGGGGGTGCTACTTCCGGGGTGCGTGACGAACAGTGAACGATGCTGTGGATGCGGGCGTCGGTCGGGCGTCTCGCGAACTCGTGAGCAGAAAATCGGTGGGTACGGCGCTTGTGGCGCCCCTCCACCATACGTCGGAGCCGCGGCAGGCCAGAAACCGGGCGACGGACCGCATCGCTACGCTGGAGGCATGGATACTCTGTTCGCTGTTCTGCACGTCGTGTCTGCCGTCTTCATCGTCGGCCCGATGGCCATCCTCCCGATGACCGCCATGCGCGCCGTCCGCGCCGGAAACGCGGGACAGGTGACCACCCTGGCGAAGTCGACCAACATCTTCTCGCTGCTGTCGCTGCTCGTGGTCGTCTTCGGCTTCGGCGTGATGGGGATGTCCGACCCGAAGTACAAGACCTCGGTCACGACGCCCTGGATCCTGTGGTCGATCATCGCCTACGTCATCGCCCTCGGCCTGACGCTGTTCGTGGTCGTTCCGGCCATGAAGCGCGCGGCCGAAGCGCTCGAGGTTCGTGCGACATCCGGTGCACCAGCCGCCGTCGCGGCCGGGCAGACCCCGGCGGCCGAGGCCGCCGACCTGTCCTCCCGCGGGTACCCGGCGATCGCGGCAGGGTCCGGCGTCGCCTCGCTGCTGCTCGTGCTCGTCGTCGTGCTCATGGTCTGGAAGCCGTAGCGCGCAATCCCTTCGCCCGAGATGCCACTATCTGTCGCGCATCCCGGGCGTTTCGCCGCAGTTACTGGCATCTCGCCGCCGGAGGGGGCGAGCCTGTGGATGAGGGTCAGGCGCGCAGGGCCCGGAGGGTCAGCGCCGTGCTGAGCGCGGCGTGCGCCGCCTCCGCGCCCTTGTCCTCGCGCGAGCCGGGCAGGCCGGCCCTGTCGATGCCCTGCGCCTCGTCGTCGAGCGTCAGCACGCCGAAGCCGACCGGCTTGCCGGTGTCGATGGCGACCCGGGTGAGCCCGTCCGTCGCAGCGGACGACACGTACTCGAAGTGCGGCGTGCCACCCCGGATGATGACACCGAGGGCGACAACGGCATCCGCACCGGACTCCAGTGCGGCCTTGCTCACCACCGGCAGCTCGAAGCTGCCGGGCACGCGCACCAGCGAGAACGTCGCTCCCGACGCCTCCAGCGTGCGCTGGGCTCCCGCGATGAGGCCGTCGGTGATCTGGTCGTGCCAGGTCCCGGCGACGACGACCACGTTCAGGCCGGTTCCGTCCACGGTCTCCTCGGCGTTCGGGGCTCCCGCTCCGCTCATCGTGCTGTCCTTTCGGCTGTCTGCTCTGCAGGGGTGAAAAGGTGACCCATGCGGTCACGCTTGGTTTCGAGGTATCCCTCGTTGAAGGTGCCGACGCCCACGACGAGCGGCACGCGCTCCTCGACGGCGATGCCGTGCTCTTCGAGCTGGCGCACCTTCTCCGGGTTGTTGGTGAGCAGGCGCACCGACTGGATGCCGAGCTCCTGCAGGATGGCCGTGGCTGCACCGTAGTCTCGGGCGTCGATCGGCAGGCCGAGGGCGAGGTTCGCATCCAGGGTGTCGAGACCCTCCTCCTGCAGCTTGTACGCGCGCAGCTTGTTGATGAGCCCGATGCCCCTGCCCTCGTGACCGCGCAGGTAGACGACGACGCCGCCCTCCCGCTGGATCGTGTCGAGCGCAGCGTCGAGCTGCGGACCGCACTCGCACTTGAGCGAGCCGAACGCCTCGCCGGTGAGGCACTCCGAGTGCACCCGCACCAGTGTTCCGGATGCGCTGGGCTGGCCGGACACGATGGCCACGTGGTCGGCGCCGGTCATCCTGTCGCGGTATGCGCGCATCTTGAACGAGCCGTGCGTGGTCGGCACCGTGGTCTCGACCTCGAAGATCACCCGCGAGGTCTCGGGGATCGGGGTGACCGTCTCGAGCTGCTGGTCGCAGTGGAACTCCTGCAGGTAGGCGATCAGCGCTTCGATGGTGATGACGAGCACGCCCTCGCGCTCGCCCAGCTCGATCAGCCCGGGCAGGCGCATCATCTCGCCGTCGTCCGCGACGATCTCGGCGATGGCTCCCACCGGGGTGAGGCCGGCGAGCTTCAGCAGGTCGACCGCAGCCTCGGTGTGGCCGTCGCGTTCCCGCACGCCGCCGTCGACGGCGCGCAGCGGCAGGATGTGGCCCGGCCGGTGCAGGCTGGCCGGCACGGAGTCGAGGTCGGCGAGCACGCGCAGCGTGTGGGCGCGGTCCGCGGCGCTGATGCCGGTGCTGAGCCGGTCGGCCGCATCCACGCTCACCGTGTAGTTGGTGCCGCGCGAGTCCTCGTTGGTGGCGACCATCACCGGCAGGTCGAGCCGGTCGGCGATCTCGTTGGTCATCGGTGCGCAGATGAAGCCGGACGAGTTCTTGACCGTCCAGGCGATCCACTCCTGGCTGGCCAGCTCTGCGGCGAGGATGACGTCGCCCTCGTTCTCGCGGCTCTCGTTGTCCGCGACGATGACCGGGCGGCCGGCGCGCAGTTCGCTCAAGGCCTGGGGGATGGTGGCGAGGCTCATGATGCGCTCCGTTCGGGTTCTGCTGTCAGTGGTCCGTAGCCCAGGCCGAGCATCCGCTCGACGTGCCTGGCCACGATGTCGGTCTCGATGTTGACGCGGTCGCCGACGACGCGCTCGCCGAGGGTGGTGGCAGCGAGCGTCTCCGGGATGAGGGACACCTCGAACCAACCGTCGTCGATGGTCCCTCCGACCTCGCTCACCGTGAGCGAGACCCCGTCGATGGCGATCGAGCCCTTGCGGGCGACGAGCGGCGCGTGCTCCGGGTCGAGGCTGAGCCGCACGACGCGCCAGGCGCTGCCGTCCGTGATGGCGATGACCTCCGCCGTTCCGTCGATGTGGCCCTGCACGATGTGGCCGCCGAGGCGGTCGCCCACCTGGGCGGCGCGCTCGAGGTTGACCGTGCGGCCGGGCTGGACGCCGTCCAGGGTGCTCATCGCGAGGGTCTCCGCCATGACGTCCGCCGTGAACGTCTCCGCATCTTGGTCGATGACGGTGAGGCAGACGCCGCTGACCGAGATCGAGTCGCCGTGCTTCGCGTCGCTGACGGCGATGGGTCCGCGCACGGTGATCCGTGCCGCGTCGTCGCCGAGGTCGACGGCGACGATCTCGCCCAGCTCTTCGATGATTCCGGTGAACATGCTCAGTTGCCTTCTCTCTGTGACTGCTCTGGATGCTGCCGTTCCGGCACGGCCTGGATGAACAGGTCGGCCCCCAGCTGCTCGATCGAGTGGATGCGCAGCAGCCGCTGCTCGGAGATCGTCCCCACGCCGATGTCCCCGATGGCGACCTTGGTGCCGCCGAGCAGGGTGGGCGCGAGGTAGATGGCGTACTCGTCGACGAGTCCGGCCTCGATGAACGCGCTCGCGAGGGTCGGCCCTCCCTCGACGTACACGCGGCGGAAGCCCCGCTGGTGCAGGTCGGCGACCACGTCGTGAACGTCGTGCGTCCCCTCGAAGATCACCGGGTTGGGGTGCCGGAAGACCGCCGCATCCTTGGGGACGGCGCGCATCCCGACGACGACGGGGGTGGGCTGGGTGCGCAGGAGTTCTCCGGCGTCTCCGCGGGCGGTGAGGCTGGGGTCGTCGGCGAGCACAGTGCCCGTGCCGACCACGATGGCGTCCGACGCCTCGCGCTGCTCGTGCACGCGCTGCCGGGCAGCGGCACCGGTGATCCAGGTGCTCGTGCCGTCGTCGGCCGCCGCGCGGCCGTCGAGGCTGCTCGCCCATTTGACCGTGATGTACGGACGGCCGAGGCGCGCGGCCGTGAGCCAGTCGCCGAGGAACGCCTCGACCTCGTCGGCGAGCACACCGCCGATCACCTCGACGCCGGCCTCGCGCAGCCGCGCGGCTCCTCCGCTGGAGGAGTGGCCGGGGTCGGTGGCCGCGTAGACGACTCGTGCGACGCCCGCCTCGATGAGGGCCTCGGAGCACGGACCGGTGTGGCCCCAGTGGTTGCACGGTTCGAGGGTGACGACGGCCGTCGCGCCGGCGGCTTCTCCTTCGTCGAGCTTGGAGAGCGCATCCACTTCGGCGTGCGGGGTGCCGACCCCGCGGTGCCAGCCTTCGGCGATGGTCGCGCCTGCTGCGTCGAGGATCACGCAGCCGACCCGCGGGTTCACGCCCGTGGCCGGCCCGTTGTGAGCGAGTTCGATGGCGGTTCTCATCGCCGCGTCCCACGTCATCCCAGATCGGTCCTGTCTCTTGTAGCGAGACGTGTGCCGGGGTCGCGTGGCCGGCGACCGCATGCGGCCGCCACCCGTGCTGCCTCCCATCCGGACTGAGTGGCCAGGCGTTGCCTGACCCCATTACCGTCGGTGCCGGAGTTTCACCGGCTCAACAGTGCTGCGCTCTCACGCAGCCCCGCTCGCGGACTATCACCGCCGGTTCGGACTTTCACCGACCCCGGAGCACGTTTGTGTTCTGAGTCTAGTCAACGCCTCGGTGTGCGGACTATTCCCGTCGCACTGTTACGCGGGCTGCTGCGCGATCCAGCCCGCCGTGAGCGTCTGCACGGCCGACCCGTCGAGGTCGGCGAGCTTCACGCCCGCGAAGCGCTTCGCCGCCTCGGAGGGCTGCACCCTGGCCGCCGGATGCTCGTCGGCGAGCAGCGCGACGATCACGTCGGCGACGCCTTCGGGGGTCTGCGCGTTCGCCGGGTCGAACGCCGCGGCCGTCCTCGCGAGGTACGCGTCGAACAGGGGACGGTACGGGGAGTCGGCGGCCGGCGCGGAGCTGCCTGCACCGACGTTCGCGACGAACTCGGTCGTGACGGCGCCAGGCTCGATGACGGTCACGCGCACGCCGAGCGCTCCGGCCACCGGGGTCAGCGACTCCATGAACCCCTCGACGGCGAACTTCGCGGCGCAGTACGCCTCGTTGAACGGCTGGCCGACCACGCCGCCGACGCTCGACACGGTCAGCACCCGGCCTCCCGTCTCGCGCAGCATCGGCATGGCCGCCTTCGTCACGGCGACGACGCCGAAGAAGTTGACCTCCATCACGTCGCGCACTTCTTGGACGGACTCGTCCTCGATCGTGCCGACGTGGCCGGAGCCTGCGTTGTTGAGCAGCGCATCCAGTCGTCCGTGCTCCGACCGGATGTGCGCGAAGCAGGCGTCGATGGATGCGGGGGCCGTCACATCCAGGGCGTGCACGTCGAGCGTCACCCCTGCTTCTGCGGCGGCGGCGTCCAGTGGTCCGCGCTTGGCGAGGTCGCGCATGGTGGCGACGACGGTGTGGCCGGCGCGGGCCGCCGCGATGGCGGAGGAGCGGCCGATGCCGGTGGAGGTGCCGGTGATGAGCAGGACGGATGCGGTCATGTGCTCAGTCTCGCAGCGAAACCAGTGCGCGGGCAGTCCCTTCGTCCACGATCAGGTCGGTGATGAGCTCGGCGGAGAGCGCACCGCGGAGACTGTGCACCTTGGACGGCCCCGACACGACGCAGACGCGGCGCGGCACGCGCTTGATCAGGTCGATGTCCGGCCCGCTCGCCCGTTCGTTCAGCGGGATGCCGTGGTGGCTGCCGTCTTCGCGGAAGAACACGGTGGCCACGTCGCCGACCACGCCGGACTCGTCGAGGGATGCGTAGTCGGCCTGGTCGAGGTAGCCGCCGGCGTAGACGTGCGAGCGCACCTCGGAGAACGGAGAGCCGAGGCCGAAGATCGCCACATCCATCCGCTCCTGGATGTCCAGGATGCGCCGGGTGCTTCGCTCGCGCCACATCGCCGTCTTGGTCTGCGGGTCGTCGAACAGGGCAGGCACGGGGAACTCCTGGATCGTGCCGGAGAAGGTGTCGCCGAAGCGGCGCAGGATCTCCGACGCGTAGAGCACACCGGTCGTGTACGTGTTGCCCGCCCCGTTCAGCTGCACGAACTCGAGGTTGTGCAGGTCCTTCGGGATGAGGTGCCTGCTGAGGGCGCTCATCGTGGACCCCCAGGCGATCCCGACGGTCTGGTTGGAGTCGATGAACCTGTCGAGAATCCGTGCAGCCGAGATGGCGACCCGCTCCAGCCTGTCCACGTCGCTGATGGCGCTCGGCATCGGCACGATGTGCGCGGCGATGCCGTAGCGCTCGTGGATGTCCTGCTGGATGCGCGTCGCCCCCTCGTGCGGGGTGGCGATCTGGATGGTGACCAGCCCGGAGGCGCGGGCGTAGCTGAGCAGGCGGGAAACGCTGGACCGCGAGGTGTGCATCTCGTGGGCGATGGCTTCCATCGTCAGGTCCTGCATGTAGTAGAGGTGGCCTGCTTTGAGAGCGTCGCGGGTCTTCTCCGGCAGGTTCTCGGTGTCGTTGGTGGGCATTCGGGTGTCGTCTTCTCTCGTCGAGCTGCGGTTGCACGTATGTGCAGCCAGCTTGAACAAAGTGTCCGGGCATCGAAAACTATAGCTGGCAGAAATCCGCCCCGAGGAAAAACAGGAGTAGCCGTGGCAACGAAGTCGAACGCAACCCGCACCGAGGTCGAACGACTTCGCGAACGCCCGAACGCCAGGGTGCTCGTCATCGGCGGTGGCATCAACGGCCTCGGCACCTTCCGCGACCTGGCCCTGCAGGGCATCGACGTGATCCTCGTCGAGCGCAACGACTTCGTCTCCGGAGCGTCCGCAGCGTCGAGCCACATGATCCACGGCGGCGTCCGCTACCTGGAGAACGGCGAGTTCCGGCTGGTCAAGGAGTCGGTGACCGAGCGCAACGGCTTGCTCAAGATCGCGCCGCACTACGTCAAGCCGCTGCAGACCACCATCCCGATCTTCTCCACCTTCTCGGGCATCCTGGCCGCCCCGCTGCGCTTCCTCACCCACAAGCAGGGCAAGCCGAAGGAGCGCGGCGCGTTCCTCATCAAGACCGGCCTGACGATCTACGACTCGTTCTCGCGCGACGGAGGCAGCGTGCCCCGTCACCAGTTCTCCGGCAAGAAGAAGTCGCTGGAGACCCAGCCGGAGCTGAACCCCGGCATCAAGTACACCGCGACGTACTTCGACGCCAGCGTCCACGACCCGGAGCGCCTGGCCCTGGATGTGCTGGCCGACGGTCTCGCGGCCGGCCCGCACGCCCGCGCGGCCAACTACGTCGAGGCGATCGGCACGCGCGACGGGGGAGTGCTCGTCCGCGACCGCGAGACGGGCGAGGAGTTCAGCATCGTCGCCGACGTGGTCGTGAACGCGTCCGGTCCGTGGACAGACCTCACCAACGCAGCGCTCGGCCGCAGCACGGAGTTCATGGGAGGCACGAAGGGCTCGCACATCGTCCTCGACAACCAGGAACTGCTCGAGGCGTGCAAGGGCCGCGAGATGTTCTTCGAGAACAACGACGGCCGCATCGTGCTGATCTACCCGCTCAAGGGCCGCGTCATGGTCGGCACCACCGACCTCGAAGCGGACATGTCCGAGCGCGCCGTGTGCACCGAGGACGAGATCGACTACTTCATCGAGCTGGTCTCGCACGTTTTCCCAACGATCCCGGTGACCCGTTCGCAGATCGTCTACAGCTTCTCCGGCGTCCGCCCGCTGCCGCACCACGACGACACCGCCCCCGGTTTCGTCTCGCGTGACTACCGCATCGTCCCCGGCACCATCGACGGCCTCGGCTCCACCGCGGTCCTCAGCCTGGTGGGCGGCAAGTGGACGACGTTCCGCGCGCTGAGCGAGCACCTGGCCAACGAGACCCTGGATGCGCTCGGCGCGTCCCGCAGGGTGTCCACCGCCGGTCTCGCCATCGGTGGAGGCGCCGGCTTCCCGTCGACTCCCGCGGCGGAGCGCGACTGGGTGGCCAGGTACGGCGCAGACGTGGGAGCCGAGCGCGCATCCCAGCTGCTGCACCGCTACGGCACCAAGGCGACGTACGTGATCGACGCCATCGCAGGCAGCGACGACGACGACACCCGTCTCGCCGGGGCGCCGGACTACTCGCGCGCAGAGATCGACTACCTGGTGCGCACCGAGCACGTCGCGCACCTCTCCGACGTCTTCCTGCGCCGCACCAGCATCGCGTTCGTCGGCGGAATCAGCGGCGGTCTCGTGCGCGAGGTGGGCGAAATCGTGGCGAACGCACTCGGATGGTCGCCAATTCGGCGGTCTGAGGAGGAAGATGCATTCATAGCGGAACTCGCCGACGCCCACCGGGTGCACCTCAAGTCGGAGGACGGCAGCGAAGCCGCGGCGCTCCGATGATGCACGAACGTGCATAGCACGGTTCTTGTCACGGTGGGCTGGCGCTAATAGCGTTCAATTGCCCACCCTGACGAGAACCACACCACATCGCACAACAGGGTGCGGGTCAACTGAACAACTGGAAGGTCAACGTGGACAATATCGGTGTAGATTTCCTGTCGGAGTTGGTGGGCACGGCGATGCTCGTCCTCCTCGGTACCGGCGTCGTGGCGAACGTCGCACTCATCAAGAACAAGGGCTTCAACGGCGGGTTCCTGATGGTGAACATCGGCTGGGGCCTCGCGGTCTTCGCTGGTGTGATCGTTTCCTACAACTCCGGCGCCCATCTGAACCCCGCTGTGACGCTCGGACTTGTCGCCAACGGCGCCAAGGCCTTCGGCTCCGCCGCCGCGCACACGCTGGTTCCGGTGAACTTCGGTGTCGTGGCCTTGTACATCCTGGCTCAGCTGATCGGTGCCATCATCGGCGCCGTCCTCACCTGGCTGGCGTACAAGAAGCACTTCGACGAGGAGCCTGAGCCCGCCAACAAGCTCGGCGTCTTCTCGACCGGCCCGGCGATCCGCAGCTACGCGTGGAACCTCGTGACGGAGATCATCGGCACCTTCGTGCTGGTGTTCGTGGTGATCGCGTTCGGTCACCAGCCCGGCCAGGCCGCCGGTCTCGCCGCCCTCGGTGCTCTGCCCGTCGCCCTCCTGGTGATCGGCATCGGCGCCAGCCTCGGTGGCCCGACCGGATACGCCATCAACCCTGCCCGTGACCTCGGTCCGCGCATCGCGCACGCGATCCTGCCGATCAAGGGCAAGGGCTCGAGCGACTGGTCGTACTCCTGGGTTCCCGTCGTCGGCCCGATCATCGGCGGTCTCCTCGCCGGCTGGCTCGGCATCATCCTGCTCCCCATCCTCAAGTAATACCCGCGGGCCGATCCGGAAACGGATCGGCCCGCGTCAGTCCCACCCCCCAAAACAAAGGAGTTACCTATGGCCGAGTACGTTGTCGCCATCGATCAGGGCACGACCAGTACCCGTGCGATCATCTTCGACAAGTCCGGGTCGATCGTCTCGACCGGTCAGCTGGAGCACGAGCAGATCTTCCCGAAGGCCGGCTGGGTCGAGCACAACCCCGTCGAGATCTGGAACAACACCCGCGAGGTGATCGGCCAGGCTCTGTCGAAGGCGGACCTCACCCGTCACGACATCGCTGCTGTCGGCATCACGAACCAGCGCGAGACCGCGGTGGTCTGGGACAAGAACACCGGCGAGCCCGTCTACAACGCCATCGTCTGGCAGGACACCCGCACGCAGCCGATCGTGGACCGCCTGGCGGCCGACGGCGGCGTCGAGCGCTTCAAGCCGATCGTCGGCCTTCCGCTGGCGACCTACTTCTCCGGCACCAAGATCGTCTGGATCCTGGAGAACGTCGAAGGCGCACGCGAGCGCGCGGAGGCCGGGGACCTGCTCTTCGGCACCACGGACTCGTGGGTGCTCTGGAACCTGACCGGCGGCCCGGACGGCGGTGTGCACGCCACCGACGTGACGAACGCCTCCCGCACCCTGTTCATGGACCTGGAGACGCTCAGCTGGCGCGACGACATCCTCGAGGTGTTCGGCGTCCCGAAGTCGATGCTCCCGGAGATCAAGAGCTCCTCCGAGGTCTACGGCCAGGTCGAGCCGTCCAGCCTGCTCCGCGAGGTGCCGGTCGCCGGCATCCTCGGCGACCAGCAGGCGGCCACGTTCGGCCAGGCCGCGTTCGACACCGGCGAGTCCAAGAACACCTACGGCACCGGCAACTTCCTCATCTTCAACACGGGTGAGGAGATCGTCCACTCGAAGAACGGTCTGCTGACGACGCTGGGCTACAAGCTCGGCGACGCGAAGCCGCACTACGCCCTCGAGGGTTCCATCGCCGTCACCGGTTCGCTGGTGCAGTGGCTCCGTGACAACCTGGGCATCATCTCGAGCGCCCCGGAGATCGAGGAGCTGGCGAAGACGGTCGAGGACAACGGCGGAGCGTACTTCGTTCCGGCGTTCTCCGGTCTGTTCGCGCCGTACTGGCGGTCGGATGCGCGCGGTGCGCTCGTCGGCCTCACCCGGTACGTCAACAAGGGACACATCGCCCGCGCCGCCCTGGAGGCCACGGCCTTCCAGACCCGCGAGGTGCTGGACGCCGTCAACGCGGACTCCGGCGTCGACCTCACCGAGCTGAAGGTGGACGGCGGCATGATCGCCAACAACACCCTGATGCAGTTCCAGGCCGACATCCTCGGCGTCCCCGTCATCCGCCCGGTCGTCGCGGAGACGACCGCACTGGGTGCCGCGTACGCCGCCGGTCTCGCGACGGGCTTCTGGGAGAACCTGGACGACCTGCGCAAGAACTGGCAGGAGGACAGCCGCTGGGAGCCGAAGATGGATGCGGACGAGCGCGACCGTCAGCTCCGCCTCTGGAAGAAGGCCGTCACGAAGACCTTCGACTGGGTCGACGAAGACGTGCAGAACGCCTAGTCAGCACCACCACGACGAACGCCGCCCGGCTCAGCCGGGCGGCGTTCTCGCGTTCAGGGGCGTTCAGTTCAGGGGGCGAGCAGCGCCGGCAGCTCGGCGAGCGACCGGATGCGCAGCACACCGGCCGCCGCGGCGTCCGCAGCGTCCTCCGGCGTCTGTGCGTCGCCGGTGCGGTCGAGCCAGACCCCGGTGAGGCCGGCGCGGGCGGCGCCGATCGCGTCGGTGCGCAGGCGGTCGCCGACGTACGCGGCGTCGGACGGCGCGACGCCGAAGACCTCGCAGGCGTGCAGGAAGATGGCCGGATCCGGTTTCACGACGCCGAGTTCCCCGGACGCGATCACGTGCTCGACGCGCTGGTCGAGGGCCACGGTCGTCACCTTGCGCGTCTGGAACGCCAGGTCGCCGTTGGTGATGAGCCCGAACCGCACGCCGGGGATGCGCTCGGTCAGCGCGTCCAGGCACGGCAGCGCGTCGTCGTGCAGCGCCCAGCTCTCCACGTAGTGCTCGAAGTACGTCGCGAACCACACGCTCGCCGCGGCGTCGTCGAGGGCGACGCCGTGGCTGGCGGCGAAGTCGCGGGCGCGCGCCTGGCGCTGCCCTTCGAAGTCGAGCTGCCCGGCGAGGTAGGAGTGGTAGTGCGTCTCCTCCAGCTGGTGCCAGTATGCGACCGTCGCGGCCGCATCCAGGGCGCCGTAGGGCTCTCCCAGGGCGGCGACGTGCCGCTGGATGCCGCGGGCGACGGCAGCGCGGTGGGCGAACAGGGTGTCGTCCAGGTCGAACAGCACGACGGACGGAACGGTCACGAGCCGTCCGCGTGAACGTAGGTGGCGTCCGGCCAGTCGCCCGCCTGCTCGCGCGGGTCGTCCGGCAGCAGGGCGGCCTGCCAGTCGTCGAGCCTGGCGCCGCGCTGGATGCCTCCCGCACGTCGCGTGCCCTCGAACCGGAACCCGGCGCGCCGGGCGACGGATGCGCTGGCCGCGTTGCCGACGAACGCCCGCCACACCAGCCGCGCGAGGCCGAGGCCGCCGGGGGCTGCCGCGAGCGCGTGATCGACCACGAGCGAAACGGCGGCGCTCATGAGGCCGCGCCCCCTGGCCTCCGGCGCCAGCCAGAAGCCGATCTCGCCCTCACCGTGGTGGATGTCGTCCACCCCGATCATGCCCATCAGTGGGCCGTCCGCCGTCTCGCGGATCGCCCAGGTGCACGAGCTGCCCGCTGTCCACCCCGCAGGGACGATGTCGAGCACGAACGTCTCCGCGTCGCCTCGCGTGTACGGAGACGGCACCGTCGTCCAGTGCGCGATCGCCGGGTCGGAGCACAGCTCGGCCACCCGGTCGATGTCGGAGGCGCCCGGCACGGAGAGCACGACACGCGAGCCCGTCAGGACGACGGGCTCACGCGAGTTCGTCTCTGCGCTCGTCACGGTGATCCCTCAGCGTGCTCGGCGCAGGAAGCCGACGCGGTCGTACACGGCCGCCAGGGTGGCCTCGGCGATCTCCTCCGCCCGCTGGGCGTTCCTGGCCAGGATGCGGTCGAGCTCTGCCGGGTCGGCCAGCAGATCGAGGGCGCGCTCGCGGATCGGCGAGAACGTCTCGACGACCACCTCGGCCAGCCCCTTCTTGAAGTCTCCGTAGCCCTTGCCGTCGTACTCCACCTCGATGGACTCGATGCTGCGGCCGGAGAGCGAGGAGTAGATCGTCAGCAGGTTGGAGATGCCCGGCTTGCCGTCGCGGTCGAAGGACACGACGCCGTCGGTGTCCGTCACGGCGCGCATGATCTTCTTCTGCGTGACCTTCGGCTCGTCGAGCAGCCACACCACCCCGGCGTGCGACTCCGCGGACTTCGACATCTTGGCCGTCGGGTTCTGCAGGTCGTAAATGCGGGCGCTCTCCTTGAGGATCATCGCCTGCGGCACGACGAACGTCTCCCCGAACCGGCTGTTGAAGCGCTCGGCCAGATCGCGGGTGAGCTCGACGTGCTGGCGCTGGTCGTCGCCGACCGGGACGACCTCTGCACCGTAGAGCAGGATGTCAGCCGCCATCAGCACCGGATAGGCGAACAGCCCGACCGAGGTGGCCTCCGCGCCCTGCTTGGCCGACTTGTCCTTGAACTGGGTCATTCGCGACGCCTCACCGAAGCCGGTGATCGTGTTGAGCACCCAGGCGAGCTCCGCGTGGGCGGGGACGTGCGACTGCACGTACAGGGTGGATGCGGACGGGTCGATGCCGGCCGCGATGTACTGCGCGGCGGTCCTGCGGGTCTTCTCGCGCAGTTCCGCCGGCTCCTGCGACACCGTGATGGCGTGCATGTCGACGACGGAGAAGAAGGCGTCGTGCGTGGTCTGCAGTTCTTTCCACTGCAGCAGCGCGCCGATGTAGTTGCCGAGCTGCAGCGAGTCTGCGGATGGCTGCATGCCCGAATAGAGGCGGGGGAGTGTTGTCATGGTGTGTCCTTGAAAGCTCAGTGTGGGAGGCGGGTCAGATGGCGTAGTCGACGACCACGGGAGTGTGGTCGGACCATCGCTCGTCGTACGCCTCTGCGCGGTCGACCGCGTAGTGCTTCACCGTGGCCGCCAGCGCGGGGGTCGCCAGCTGGTAGTCGATGCGCCAGCCGGTGTCGTTGTCGAACGCCTGCCCGCGCCACGACCACCAGGTGTACGGTCCGTCGACCTCTCCTGCCCACTTGCGCCCGACGTCGACCCAGCCGAGGCCGCCGCCCGCGTTGTAGTCGTCATCGCCCTCCGCGCCGATGAAGCGGTCGAAGTACGCGCGCTCCTCGGGGAGGAAGCCGGCGCGCTTGACGTTGCCCTTCCAGTTGCGGATGTCGAGCGTGCGGTGCCCGACGTTGAGATCGCCAAGCACGACCGCGTATTCGCTGTGCTTCTGCAGCTCGGGGAGGCGGGCCTCCATCGCATCCAGGAATTTGTACTTCTCGACCTGCTTGGGGGAGTCCGCCTCACCGGAGTGGACGTAGGTGCTCACCACCGTGATGATCGAGCCGCCGACCTCGTAGTCAGCTTCGAGCCAGCGCCCAGCGCTGTCGAAGTCCTCTGCTCCGAGCTCCACCCGGTGGATGGATGCGCGGTGCCTGCTGGCAATCGCGACCCCGGCTCTGCCCTTGGCCGTGGCAGGGTCGTGCAGGATGTCCCACTCCTCGCCGAGCAGCGCCTGGATGTCTTCCGTGGAGGCGCGCACCTCCTGGATGGCGAGGATGTCGACGTCGCGCGTGTCGAGCCACGCCCCCATGCCCTTGCGGAAGGCGGCGCGGATGCCGTTGGTGTTGATCGTGGCGATACGCACGGGCTTCGAAGGCATGGATCAAGCCTACCGGGGACGACCGACGGTCCCCTCGTCGAGCACGTCGTTGAGCTCGTTCTGGGCCCGTTCGACCGCCCGCTGCGCGCGCAGCCGGCCGAGCCATTTCGCGGAGGCGAGCTCCCGCTTCGCCTGCTCCAGCTCCGCCTTGGCGACGACGACGCGCGCGCTGTGCTCCTCCGCCGCCTTCTCCGCCGCCGCCTGCTCGGGGGTGACCATGCGCGGGGAGAGGCCCCTGTCGAACATCCCGACGGCGATCCAGGATGCGGACAGCAGCATCACGCGGGAGACGAAGTTGAACCAGATCAGCAGACCGATGAACACGGCGAAGGTCGCCAGCAGCGGGTTCTTCGTCGCGCCGTTGAAGAACACGCCGGCGAGGGTGCTCAGCCCGGCCAGGGTCAGGCTGCCGAGCAGGGTGCCGAAGAAGAGGTTGCGCCACGGCACGGCCACCCGGGCGAGTACCCGGAACATCGCCCCGAGCGTGACGATGTTGAGCAGCACGGAGACGAACAGCCCGGAGACCCGTGTCACCAGATTGGTCCAGAACGTGTCGGTGAGACCGAACAGATCGAGCACGAAGCTCAGGGCCTCGGTGCTGACGATGGTGAGCACCGCCGAGATCAGCAGCACGACGCCGAACATCAGCGCGAGGCCGAGGTCGCGGATCTTCTGCAGCACGTAGTTGGTGGTGTCCCGGGAGAGACCGAACACCGCGCGGACGGCCTGCCTGGTGTAGTACAGCCAGCCGATGGCGGTCCAGATCAGGCCGATGGCGGCGATGATGCCCGTCCAGCCGAACGAGGTCGCGCCCTCCAGCTGCGACAGCTGGATGGCGCCGGGGTGACCGTTCACCGCGATGAGGCCGGGGATGGCGCGGTTGATCACGTCGGTCAGTGCACTCAGAACATCCGGGTTGCTTGTCAGCCAGATCCCCGCCACCGAGAACGCCACCCAGATCGCGGCGAACACCGCGAACAGCGACTGGTAGCCCATCCCGGCGGCGCGCAGGTTGCCGTCGCTGTACGAGAAGTTCATGTAGACGCGGTAAGGCCGCAGCGCCTTCACCCACTTGGCCCAGATGGTGACCCGCGCGACCGGCCGTTCGAGCCGCTCGCGGAGCGGTTCGGTCGCCTCGGTGATCCGGTCCTTCAGCGACTCGGACTCCGGCTCGATCGTGCCCTCCGCGCGCTGCAGTGCCCGGTCGGGACGCACAGGCGCGACGTCCCGCTTCGACTTCTTGGCCACGGTGTCAGCTTATCGACCGCCAGATACCAAGAACTGCGCGATTTCCGGGTGGAAATCGCGCAGTTCGTGGTGTTTCGTGCTGCTGCTCGTTACGGCTTACCGCGCATGATGGCCTGCTTGACCTCGGCGATGGCCTGCGTCACCTGGATGCCACGCGGGCACGCGTCGGTGCAGTTGAAGGTGGTGCGGCAGCGCCACACGCCTTCCTTGTCGTTGAGGATGTCGAGACGCACCTGCGCGTTGTCGTCGCGGGAGTCGAAGATGAAGCGGTGCGCGTTGACGATCGCGGCGGGGCCGAAGTACTGGCCGTCCGTCCAGAACACCGGGCAGGACGAGGTGCACGCCGCGCACAGGATGCACTTGGTCGTGTCGTCGAAGCGCGCGCGGTCTGCGACGGACTGGATGCGCTCCTTGTCCTTCGGGGGGGTGCTGTTCGCGACGAGGAAGGGCTGCACCTCGCGGTAGGAGGCGAAGAACGGCTCCATGTCGACGATGAGGTCCTTCTCGAGCGGCAGGCCCTTGATCGCCTCGACGTAGATCGGCTTCGAGATGTCGAGGTCTTTGATCAGCGTCTTGCAGGCGAGGCGGTTGCGGCCGTTGATGCGCATGGCGTCCGACCCGCAGATGCCGTGCGCACAGGAGCGGCGGAAGGTCAGCGACCCGTCCTGCTCCCACTTGATCTTGTGCAGCGCATCCAGGATGCGGTCGGTCGGGTACATCTCGACGTCGAAGTCCTGCCAGCGCGGCTCGGTGTCCACGTCCGGGTCGAAACGCCGGATGATCAGGGTGACGGTGAACGACTGGACCGGCGCCTCGGGGGCCGGAGGAGTCTCGAGTACGGCGTTCGACATCAGTACTTCCTCTCCATCGGCTGGTAGTTGGTCACGACGACCGGCTTCCAGTCGAGACGAATGTGGTCGGCGGCGTCGGACGAGTGGGGGTCGCCGGACAGGTACGCCATCGTGTGCTTCATGTAGTTCTCGTCGTCGCGCTTGGGGTAGTCGTCGCGCATGTGGCCGCCGCGGCTCTCCTGGCGGTTGCGGGCGGAGAAGACGACGACCTCGGCGAGGTCGAGCAGGAAGCCGAGCTCGACGGCCTCGAGCAGGTCGGTGTTGAACCGCTTGCCCTTGTCCTGCACGACGATGTTGCGGTACCGGTCGCGCAGCTCGTGGATGGTCTGGGTGACCTTCGCGAGGGACTCGTCGGTGCGGAACACCTGGGCGTTCTTGTCCATCTCGTCCTGCAGCTCCTTGCGGATGGCTGCGATGCGCTCGGTGCCCGTCCCGTTGCGGAGACCGTCGATCATGTCGCGGACGGCCTTGGCCGGGTCGGCGGGGAGCGGGACGGCGGTGGCGGTCTTGACGTACTCGACGGCGTTGTTGCCCGCGCGCTTGCCGAACACGTTGATGTCGAGCAGCGAGTTGGTGCCGAGACGGTTGGAGCCGTGCACGGACACGCACGCGCACTCGCCTGCTGCGTAGAGGCCGGGGACCACGGTGGTGTTGTCGCGGAGGACCTCAGCCGCCGTGTTGGTCGGGATGCCGCCCATCGCGTAGTGCGCCGTGGGCATCACCGGAACAGGCTCGACGACGGGGTCGACGCCCAGGTATGTGCGGGCGAACTCGGTGATGTCCGGGAGCTTGGTCTCCAGGACCTCTGCGCCCAGGTGGGTGCAGTCGAGGAGCACGTAGTCCTTGTGCGGACCGGCGCCGCGGCCCTCCGCCACCTCCTGGACCATGCAGCGGGCGACGATGTCGCGCGGCGCGAGGTCTTTGATGGTGGGGGCGTAGCGCTCCATGAAGCGCTCACCGCTGGCGTTGCGGAGGATCGCGCCCTCACCGCGCGCACCCTCGGTGAGGAGGATGCCGAGCCCGGCGAGGCCGGTCGGGTGGAACTGGAAGAACTCCATGTCTTCCAGCGGGAGCTTCTTGCGCCAGATGATGCCGACGCCGTCACCCGTGAGGGTGTGGGCGTTGGAGGTGGTCTTGTAGATCTTGCCGAAGCCGCCGGTGGCGAAGATGATCGCCTTCGAGTGGAAGACGTGCAGCTCACCGGTGGCCAGCTCGTACGCGACGACGCCGGCGGGCTGGTCGACCCCGTCCACCTCGTTCATGATCACGTCGAGGACGTAGAACTCGTTGAAGAAGTTGATGCCGAGCTTGACGCAGTTCTGGAACAGCGTCTGCAGGATCATGTGGCCAGTGCGGTCCGCCGCGTAGCAGGCGCGGCGCACAGGGGCCTTGCCGTGGTCGCGGGTGTGACCGCCGAAGCGGCGCTGATCGATCTTGCCCTCTGGGGTCCTGTTGAACGGCAGGCCCATGTTCTCGAGGTCGATGACCGCGTCGATGGCCTCCTTGGCGAGGATCTCCGCCGCGTCCTGGTCGACGAGGTAGTCGCCGCCCTTGACGGTGTCGAAGGTGTGCCACTCCCAGCTGTCCTCCTCCACGTTCGCCAGCGCAGCGGCCATGCCGCCCTGCGCGGCTCCCGTGTGGGAGCGGGTGGGGTAGAGCTTCGAGATCACCGCGGTCCTGGCGTGCGGTCCGGCTTCGATAGCGGCGCGCATCCCCGCCCCGCCTGCTCCGACGATGACGATGTCGAACTCGTGATAGTGGACGCCGTCGATGACGGTCGATTCAGAGGTTTCAGTTGTCACAGCGTTTTCCGTAGTCGTTGGCTACTAGGTGATTACTTGACCGGGCAGAACGACGGCAGAAGATCGGCCGGAGCGCCTGCAGGGCACGGTTCGAAGGTGAAGATCACGAGGGTTCCGAGGACGACCAGCACCACGACGGCCGCCAGGATGGCGCCCTTCAGGATGCGGTTGACCACACGGTTGTGCGAGTAGTCGTTGACCAGGGTGCGCATCCCGTTGCCGCCGTGGATCATCGCGAGCCAGAGCATCAGCAGGTCCCAGACCTGCCAGAACGGGGTGGCGTACTTGCCGCCGATGAAGGCGAAGTCGATCTGCTTGACGCCCTCGCCCATGACGAGGTTCACGAACAGGTGCCCGAAGATGAGGATGATCAGCACCAGGCCGGACGCCCGCATGTAGATCCAGCCCCACTTCTCCCAGTTGACGCCCTTCTTGCGGGCGGGACGGGACGGGGTGCGGGGAGCTTCGATGGTCGTCATGGTCAGTGCCCCTCTCCGAAGATGTGGATGAGCTGCACCGGGACGAAGCCGGCCATCAGTACCACCCAGAGCACGATGACGGTCCAGAACATGACCTTCTGGTACTTGACGCCCTTGCTCCAGAAGTCGATGAGGATGATCCGGATGCCGTTGAAGGCGTGGAAGACGATGGCCGCGACCAGGGCGATCTCACCGAGTCCCATGATGGGGTTCTTGTACGTCCCGATCACCGCGTTGTACGCCTCGGGGCTGACCCGGATGAGCGAGGTGTCGAGGATGTGCACGAGGAGGAAGAAGAAGATGGCGACGCCTGTGATGCGGTGCAGCACCCACGACCACATTCCCTCTCGGCCCCGGTACAGTGTCCCGCCCGGCCTGTTCTTGGTCGGCTGCAGGGTTCCTGCCGCTTGATCTGGCACGAACAACCCTCCCTGGTTGTGGTCGCTTGCTGACGCGCTGGAGCGCTGCACCAGTCTATGCCGCACGGCTGTTCCACGCTGCTTAGGCGTGCCTAAGTGTCTCGACGTCGAGACAAATCGGCTCGCATCGGCTCAGGAGGGAGCGGCGAGTCCGAGCACCGGATAGAGCACCCGGAAGCCCTCTTGCAGGCCCCCGGTGAGTGCCTTCTGCACGTGGCCGCCGTTGTGCACCTCGTGGTAGTCGACGTTCATCCCGACCTGCCTGGCCGCTGCGGCGACCCGGAGGGCGACGGGCCGGTACATCGCGTCGTCCGAGCCGACCGTGAACACGGCGGTCGTGTGCCGGTAGTCCTTGCCGCGCATGAGCCGCAGCGGCTTCTGGTCCTCGTACGCGTCCCTGTCGCCGCCGAAGACGTCGTGCAGCACGGCCGCCTCGTGGTCGGAGCCGGGGAACTCCTCGCCGGAGATGTCGATCAGGTTGCTGAACAGGTCGGGTCGCTTGACCGCGATCGAGAGCGCGCACTGCCCGCCGTTGGAATACCCGGCGATGGTCCAGAACCGGCGGTCGTGGGTGATGTTCAGGTGCTTCTGCGCCCAGTCGACGACATCCTGGGTGAGGAAGGTCTGCGCCTTGCCGAACCGCTTCGTGTCGAGGCACAGCGGATCCTTGAGGGGGTCGCCGAGCTGGTCGGCGACGATCACGATGGGCGCGAGGCCGCCGTGCTTCGCCGCGATCGGGTCGAGCACCGCCGCCGCCTGGTACGGGTCCGGGTTGCCCGGCTGGCCCATCAGCATCACGACGAGGGGGAGCGGAGGCGGGTTCTTCACGAGCGCCGCCGGCGGGAGGTAGATGCCGGCGGGACGGGAGGGGAAGCCCGATCCCGTGTTCGGGATGACCTGGCTCCCGGTCTTGCCGTGCTCGGGAAGGTCGGCAGGGGGCGTCCAGTGCTTCCAGAGCTGCGTGTCGTACCCGGATGCCGCTGTCGGCGGTGTGAGCCGGATGGGCTTGTCCGTCGAGATGGAGAGCAGGTTGCCGAGCGTGCGATTGATCCCGTATGTCGCGTTGACCGCCAGCGTCCCCGCCGCGATGAACACCGGGATGCACGCCACCGCAACGATCTTCCGCCACCTGGGCGACCGCCACAGGTTCGCCACGGCCAACGCCACCGCACAGCAGGTCGCGGTGATCCACGCGTAGTTCACCAGGCCGAGCGACGTGCCGAAGAGGTCGAGCCAGCGGACGGCGACCAGCCAGATGCCCACGGAGACCACGAGTCCGGCCGCGACGGCGGAGAGGGCGGTGACCAGCCAGCGCGCCGTCGGGCGGCGCACGAGCAGGAACGCGACGGCGACGCCCGCGAGCGCGAGCACGGCCACGATGACAGGGCCATCGACGACATCGGTCGTCAGCAGCGCGTCGAACATTGAATCCACCCCCGGCTGCCTGTCGGGATCTTCGGGTGCGCGACAGGCGCCGGACGGAACGCTAGCGCATCCGGATGGCTGCGCCCTTACAACACGTCGCTGGAACCGGTGAGCTTCAGCGCGTCCACGACGGCCTTCACCCGCTGGGCATTCTCGCTCGTGGTGACGAGCAGTGCGTCCGGGGTGTCGACGACCACGATGTCCTTCACGCCGATGAGGCTGATCACCCGGCCGGACTGGCTGACCACGATGCCGCTCGATGCGTCGGAGAGCACGCGGGCGTTCTCTCCGAGGATCGCGAGGTCGGACTTGCGGCCGCCCGAGTTGAGCTTGGCGAGAGACGCGAAGTCTCCGACGTCGTCCCAGTCGAAGTAGCCGGGGATCACCGAGAGCACGCCGCGGCTGGCCGCAGGCTCCGCTACCGCGTAGTCGATGGCGATCTTCTCGAGGCCGGGCCAGATGCGGTCGACGGCCGGCCCGCGGGTGGCAGGGTCGTCCCAGGCCTCTGCGAGCTCGAGCAACCCGGCGAGCAGTTCGGGCTTGGAGCGGCCGATCTCCTCGAGCAGACGGTCGGCGCGGGAGATGAACATGCTGGCGTTCCAGAGGTACGCGCCGCTCGCGAGGTAGCCCTCCGCCGTCTCCAGGTCGGGCTTCTCGACGAATTCGGTCACCGAGATGGCGCTCGGCGCCCCGTCGATGGCGAGCCCGTCCCCGGTGCGGATGTAGCCGAAGCCGACGGCAGGCTCCGTGGGCCGGATGCCGATGGTGGTGATGTACCCGGCGTCCGCGGAGGCGATGGCCTCGCGGACGGCGGCGCCGAACAGGGGCTGGTTCTTGATGACGTGGTCGGCCGCGAATGAGCCGATGATCACGCCGGGCTCCCGCCGCTCCAGGATGGCGGCCGCGAGGCCGATGGCCGCGGTGGAGTCGCGCGGCTCGGACTCGAGCACCACGTTGTGGTCGGCCAGGGTCGGCAGCTGCGCCTCCACGGCCGCGCGGTGCGCTCGCCCGGTGACCACCATGATCCGCTGCTCGCCGGAGAGCGGGGAGAGCCGGTCCCAGGTGTCGCGCAGCAGGGTCTGTCCCGAGCCTGTGAGGTCGTGCAGGAACTTCGGCGCGTCGGCTCGGGAGAGCGGCCAGAGCCTGGAGCCGATGCCGCCCGCCGGGATCACTGCGTAGAAGCGATCGAGCGCGCTGGAGGTATGTGCCATATCGAAAGGATACCGAGCCCTCCCGGACACGAGCCGTTCACGCCGGGGTCACCCGCCCTGCCTAGCCTGGCGGCATGCGCGTAGCGGTGGTCAGCGAGAGCTTCCTCCCCACAGTGAACGGGGTGACCACGAGCGTCCTCCGGGTGCTCGACCATCTGGCGGCCGCCGGGCACGAGGCGATCGTGGTGTGCCCGGACGCGGGAGCGCCGGCCGAGTACGCCGGGTTCCGCATCCACCAGGTGCCGTCCGTGGCGTACCGCCAGTTCCCCGTCGGGCTGCCGAGCCCGCAGGTGCAGCGCATCCTGGCCAGGTTCGAGCCGGATGTGCTGCACGCGGGATCCCCGTTCCTGCTCGGCGCGCAGGCCATCGCGGCGGCGAACAGGCTGGCCGTGCCGTCCGTCGCCGTCTACCAGACCGACGTCGCCGGGTTCGCCCGCCGCAATGGGCTCGGGATGACCTCGGCCATCGCCTGGAAGTACGTGCGCTGGGTGCACGACGGGGCGGACCTCACCCTTGTGCCGTCCGCGGCGTCCGAGTACGACCTGCGCACGGCGGGCGTGCGGACGCTCGCACGCTGGGGGCGCGGCGTCGACCTGGAGCGATACCACCCCAACAACAGGAGGACGCCGGCCGCCATCGCACTGCGCGACCAGCTGTCCCCGGACGGTGAGCTCGTCGTCGGCTACGTCGGCCGCATCGCGCCGGAGAAGCAGGTGGAGCGGCTGAGGGCGCTTCGCGGCATCCCGGGCCTGCACCTCGCGATCGTCGGCGACGGCCCCGCGCGAGCGGCGGTGTCCCGCGAACTGCGCGGGATGCCCGTGACCTGGCTGGGCAGGCTCGGCGGCGCCGACCTCTCGGCGGCGTATGCGAGTTTCGACATCTTCGCGCACACCGGGACGGAGGAGACGTTCGGGCAGACGATCCAGGAGGCGCACGCCTCCGGCGTCCCGGTGGTCGCGCCGCGGGCGGGAGGGCCGATCGATCTGGTCGAGCACGGCGTCGACGGCCTGCTCGTGCAGCCATCGGACGACAGGGCGCTGCGCGCAGCGGTCGGCATGCTCGCCGCCGATGCACCGCTGCGGTTCCGGATGGGCGAGGCGGGCAGGCGGGCGGTGCTCGGACGGAGCTGGGACGCCGTCTGCAGCGAGCTCGTCGCGCACTACGCACGCGTCATCTCCGGGGCGCGCACGCGCGTCCAGCGTGGCGGCAGACAGCGCGCGTACAGTTAGGTGGCCCTGCGAGCAGGACCGGTCCACCCGTACGCTCCACTCCGGAGGTGACTCATGGCCTCGAACACCAATCGACGCGGCATCCCGATGCCCTTCGTCTCTCGCTCCCGCCGGGTCGACCCTCCCTCCGACGAGTCGGTGGAGCAGAATCCGCCCCGCCAGCCGCGCCCGAGCATGGTCGACAGCGCGATCTACTCCAACGGCCACCGGGTGGCCTCTCCGCAGAGCCTCGCCGAGACCTACCGCGCGCTCGACGCGACGGAGGACGGCGTGGCCTGGATCGGTCTCTACCGTCCGACCGCCGAGGAGCTGATGTCGCTCGCCGACGAGTTCGGCCTGCACCAGCTGGCCATCGAGGACGCGATCGTCGCCCACCAGCGTCCCAAGCTGGAGCGCTACGACACGGTGCTCTTCGTCGTGCTCAAGGCGGCCAACTACCTGGACGTGCCTGAGGAGGTCGACTTCGGCGAGCTGCACCTCTTCGTCGGACCGAACTTCGTCATCACGGTGCGCCACAGCGAGTCGCCCGACCTCTCGCACGTGCGCCAGCGCATGGAGAGGGAGCCGGAACTGCTCGCCCTCGGCACGCAGGCCATCCTCTACGCGATCATCGACGCGGTGGTGGATGCGTACAGCCCGGTCGTCGCCGGCCTCGCCAACGACATCGACGAGATCGAGACCCAGGTGTTCGGACGGGATGCCCTGGTGTCCCGGCGCATCTACGAGCTGTCGCGCGAGGTCATCGACTTCCAGAGGGCGACGCATCCATTGACCGCCGTGATGGATGCGCTGGAGCACGGGTCGTCGAAGTACGGCGTCACCCAGGAGCTGCAGCGCGGGCTGCGCGACGTCGCCGACCACCTCACGGTGGTCAATGAGCGGGTCGACGGCTTCCGGCAGCTGCTGCGCGACATCCTCACCGTGAACTCGACTCTCGTCTCCGAACGGCAGAACGAGGAGATGACGAGACTCGCGCACTCCACCCACCGGCAGGGCGAGGAGGTCAAGCGCATCTCGTCCTGGGCGGCGATCCTCTTCGCGCCGTCACTGGTCGCCGGCGTGTACGGGATGAACTTCAGGCACATGCCGGAACTCGACTGGACGTTCGGCTACCCGCTGGCGATCCTGGCCATGCTCGGGCTGAGCGGACTCCTCTACTTCGTGTTCAAGAAGCGCGGGTGGCTGTAAACGGGGGACACGCGATGGGGGCCAGGATGCTCAAATGAGCAGGTGCCAAACAGGCGTGCGTTTGTAACGCTTGCATGAAGAAGCCGGATATTCGAACGGAGCAGTTCGTCACATTCGGTAACGTGAACAGCAAATGGCCTCCTTCACCCGCGGAGGCCTGCATCTTGGAGGACACCACCTTGACAATCACAGCCCGTAAGGCCGGAGTGCTCGGCCTGGTAGCGGTCGGCGTCATGTCGATGCTGGCCGCGTGTTCGGCTGCCCCGTCGGACACCTCGACCACCGGAGCAGCGAAGAGCGACTTCCTGCCCTGCATGGTCTCCGACGCCGGCGGATTCGACGACAAGTCGTTCAACGAGACCAGCTACAACGGCATGGTCAGCGCGACGAAGAGCCTCGGCATCAGCTACAAGAAGGCCGAGTCGAAGAACGCGAACGACTACAGCCCGAACATCCAGAGCATGGTCGACCAGAACTGCAACCTGATCATCTCGGTCGGGTTCAACCTGAAGGACGCCACTGAGAAGGCCGCCAAGGCCAACTCGGACATCGACTTCGCCACGGTCGACGACAACGAGATCACGGCGGACAACGTGCGCCCGATCATCTTCGACACCGCTCAGGCCGCCTTCCTCGGCGGATACGCGGCGGCCAGCTACTCGAAGTCCGGCATCGTCGGCACGTTCGGTGGCATGCAGTTCCCGACCGTCACGATCTTCATGGACGGCTTCGCGGACGGCGTCGCGTACTACAACCAGCAGAAGGGCAAGTCCGTCAAGGTCGTCGGCTGGGACGTCAAGGCTCAGAACGGTGCGTTCACCGGCGGCTTCGACGCCAACGACACCGCCAAGACCACGGCTCAGGGCATCATCGACCAGGGCGCTGACGTGATCATGCCCGTCGGCGGTCCGATCTACCAGTCGGCAGCGCAGGCGATCAAGGACTCCGGCAAGGACATCGCGATGGTCGGCGTCGACACCGACGTCTTCATCTCGGACCCGTCGGTCAAGGACATCCTGCTCACCTCGGTGATGAAGGGCCTCGACACCGCGACCGCGTCCGTCGTCAAGGACGCGGCGAAGGGCAACTTCACCAACACGCCGTACGTCGGAACGCTGAAGAACGACGGCGTCGGCCTGGCCCCCTTCCACAACTTCGAGTCGAAGGTGGACAAGGGCCTGCAGGGCGAGCTGGACAAGATCAAGGCCGGCATCATCGACGGCTCGATCACGGTCGAGTCGCCGTCGTCGCCCAAGGCGTAACAGCGACATCGCACTATCGGGGAGGTCAGCTCGCGCTGGCCTCCCCGTCTTTTGGCCCTTGTCACTGCTGCTCAACTGAGCACACACTGACATATGTGCAAAAGGTAGGGTGAAGACGCGCAACGAGGCCCATCCGCCGTTTCGCGCGTCATCGCTCCACCCGGGCGAGTAGAGAAGGAACCCCACCCGAATGAAGCTCGAACTTCGCGGCATCACCAAACGGTTCGGTGCCCTGGTCGCCAACGACCACATCGACCTCACGGTCGAACCAGGCGAGATCCACTGTCTGCTCGGCGAGAACGGCGCAGGCAAGTCCACCCTGATGAACGTCCTGTACGGCCTCTACCAGGCCGACGAAGGCGAGATCCTGCTGGACGACGTCGTCCAGCACTTCGCCGGACCGGGCGACGCGATGAAGGCCGGCATCGGCATGGTGCACCAGCACTTCATGCTGATCCCCGTGTTCACGGTCGCCGAGAACGTCATGCTCGGCCACGAGGAGACCGGGTTCGCCGGGCGCCTCGATCTCAACGCCGCCCGCAAGCGGGTGCGCGAGATCTCGGACCGCTTCGGTTTCGACGTCGACCCGGACGCACTGATCGAGGACCTGCCCGTCGGCGTGCAGCAGCGCGTCGAGATCATCAAGGCGCTGTCCCAGAACGCGAAGGTGCTCGTGTTCGACGAGCCGACCGCCGTGCTCACCCCGCAGGAGACCGACGAGCTGATGGCGATCATGCGCCAGCTCAAGGAGCAGGGAACGGCCATCGTCTTCATCACCCACAAGCTGCGCGAGGTGCGCGAGGTCGCGGACCGGATCACGGTCATCCGCCTCGGCAAGGTCGTCGGCGAGACCGAGCCGACCGCCACGAACACCGAGATGGCGTCGATGATGGTCGGCCGCGCCGTCGAGCTGACCGTGCACAAGGAGCCGGCGACGCCCGGCGCTCCCGCCCTCATCGTCCGCGACCTGTCGGTGATCGACCCGATCGGGCAGCTCGTCGTGAACAACGTCAGCTTCGACGTCAAGGCGGGCGAGATCCTCGCCATCGCCGGAGTGCAGGGCAACGGCCAGACCGAGCTCACCGAGGCGATCCTCGGCCTGCAGCCGCGCGTCGAGGGCACGATCGAGCTGGACGGCAAGCACATCCAGGGCCACAGCGTCCGCCGGGTACTCGACGCCGGTGTCGGCTTCGTTCCGGAGGACCGCAACGAGGACGGCCTGGTCGGCGAGTTCACCATCGCGGAGAACCTGATGCTCGACCGCTCGAACGGCGAGCCGTTCGTCAAGGGAGGCAATCTGCAGCTCGGCTACCGCGCCGAGTTCGCCGAGGACAAGATCAAGGAGTTCGACGTGCGCGCTCAGGGCGTCGACACCAAGGTCGGCAAGCTCTCCGGCGGCAACGCGCAGAAGGTCGTCCTCGCCCGCGAGCTGAGCCGCGACCTCAGCCTGTTCGTCGCCGCTCAGCCCACTCGTGGCCTGGACGTCGGATCCATCGAGTTCGTGCACAAGCGCATCGTTGCGACACGGGATGCCGGCATCCCCGTCATCGTCGTCTCGACCGAGCTCGACGAGGTCGCGGCCCTCGCCGACCGGATCGCCGTGATGTACCGCGGGGGAATCGTAGGAATCGTGCCGGGCAACACCTCGCGTGCCGTGCTCGGCCTCATGATGGCCGGCGAGCTGCCGGCGGATGTGGAGCTCGCAGCATGAGCCAGACCGCCCAGGCGCCCGAACCCACCAAAGGTCCGGAGCCGACGAAGGCCCCGGCCGTCGAGCCGCCGTCCCGCTGGCAGGTCGCTCTGCGCGACATCGCGGGCGGAAGCGTGGTCATCTCGATCCTCGCCGTCGTCATCGCCCTGGTGATCGGCGCCATCCTGATCGCGATCACCGACCCGAACGTGCAGAAGGCGTCCGGGTACTTCTTCGCCCGTCCAGGTGACACCTTCGGGGCCATCTGGCACTCGGTGTCGAGCGCGTACGTCTCCCTGTTCCAGGGCTCGATCTACAACTTCCGCCGTCCGTCGTTCGCGGCGGGCATCCGTCCGCTGACCGAGACACTCACCTTCGCCACGCCGCTGATCGCCGGTGGCCTCGGCGTCGCCCTCGCCTTCCGCGTCGGCATGTTCAACATCGGCGGCCGCGGCCAGATGCTGATCGCCGCGGGCGCAGCAGGCTGGGTGGGCTGGTCGTTCAACCTCCCTCCCGTGCTGCACCTGGTGCTGGCGATCGCCGCCGGTATCGCCGGTGGAGCGATCTGGGGCGGCATCGCCGGTCTGCTCAAGGCTCGGACCGGTGCGCACGAGGTGATCGTCACGATCATGCTCAACTACATCGCCTTCTACCTGCTGGCGTACTTCCTGCGCACGCCCGGCCTCTTCCAGATGGCCGGATCGAGCAACCCGAAGTCGCCTCCGGTGAAGCCGAACGCCATCCTGCCCCCGCTGTTCGGCAACCAGTACAACCTCACCTGGGCGTTCGTCATCGTCATCGCGCTGACCGTCTTCGTGTGGTGGCTGCTCAACCGTTCGGCGATGGGCTTCCGGTTCAAGGCGGTCGGTGAGAACCCGAACGCCGCCCGCGTCGCCGGCATCGACGTCAAGAACGTCTACTTCGTCGCCATGCTGATCGCCGGTGGGCTCGTCGGCTTCGCCGGTGTGAACCAGGCGCTCGGCACCTTCCCGCAGGGCATCACCTCCGACCTGGATGCCGGCATCGGCTTCGACGCGATCACCGTCGCGCTGCTCGGCCGCTCCCGGCCGTGGGGCACCTTCATCGCCGGGCTGCTGTTCGGCGCTCTGAAGGCGGGAAGCTTCGCGATGCAGGCGGCCAACGACATCCCGATCGACATCGTGCTCGTCGTGCAGTCGCTCATCGTGCTGTTCATCGCGGCCCCGCCGCTGGTGCGGGCGATCTTCCGCCTGCCCACCCCGGGCGTCGCGTCCAAGAAGTCCCCCCTTCCCGTCGTCAGCAAGGAGGTGGCAGCGAAGTGAGCACCGTCACCGAGACCCAGCCAGGTATCCCGTCGAGTGACCAGATCGTCCTCGAGCGCACCCAGATCAAGAGCTGGAAGGCGCCGATCGCGCTGGGCGTCTTCGCCCTGCTCGCCATCGTGCTCTTCGTGTTCCTGCCCAGGCAGGGGGAGAGCAGCTTCCGCTTCGCCGACCCTGGCGACTTCTTCGCCATCCCGCTGCTGACCGTGCCGACGCAGGCGACGAGCATCGTCTGCGCCATCCTGTGTGCGATCCTGGCCGTCGGCGCGTACTTCTACATCGCCTCCGGCCGTAAGGTGCCGATCTGGTACGCCATCGTCTTCGCGCTGGTGTTCATGTTCGGGTTCCTCACCTGGGCGGCCGCCGGCCACACCGTGCCGTTCACCGGCCTGCTGCTCGGCAGCGTGAGCCTCTCCGTGCCTCTGGTGTTCGGCGCACTGGGCGGCGTCATCTCCGAGCGTGCCGGTGTCGTGAACGTGGCGATCGAGGGCCAGCTGCTCGCCGGGGCGTTCGTCTCCGCGTTCATCGCCTCCGTGGCGCAGCACGTCTGGCACCTTCCGGTCGTCGCAGCGCTCATCATCGGGATGCTGTCGGCGATGCTCGCCGGTGTGCTGGTGTCGTTCGTGCTCGCGGCCTTCGCGATCAAGTACCTGGTGGAGCAGGTGATCGTGGGTGTCGTGCTGAACGTGCTCGTCACCGGACTCACGAGCTTCCTCTTCTCCACCGTGCTGTCCAACGACATCCCCGTGCTGAACAACCCTCCGCGGTTCGAGCGCCTCCCGATCCCGCTGCTCAGCGAGATCCCGGTGATCGGCCCCGTGCTGTTCAAGCAGACGATCATCGTCTACCTGATGTACATCGCGGTGTTCCTGGTCTGGTTCGGGCTGTTCAAGACCCGCTGGGGTCTGCGCGTCCGCGCCGTCGGCGAGCACCCGAAAGCGGCGGACACCGTCGGCATCAACGTCAACGGCACCCGGTTCTGGAACGTGTCGCTCGCCGGAGCCGTCGCCGGCCTCGGCGGGGCGTACTTCACGCTCGCGTCCGTCGGCGCGTTCGGCAAAGAGATGACGAACGGCGCGGGCTTCATCGCCCTCGCGGCCGTCATCTTCGGGCGCTGGGACCCCATCCGGGCCACCCTGGCCGCCCTGCTGTTCGGCTTCGCGTCGTACCTGCAGACCACGCTCGGGATCATCGGAGCCCCGGTGCCCAGCGAGTTCATGCTGATGCTGCCGTACGTGGTGACGATCTTCGCGGTCGCCGGCCTCGTCGGCATCTCCCGCGCCCCAGCGGCCGACGGCAAGCCGTACATCAAATCATGAGTGCGGAAGACGCCGTCGACTGGGATGCGCTCCGTGCCGCGGCCAGAGAGGCAATGACGCACGCGTACATCCCGTACTCGAAGTTCGCGGTCGGCGCCGCTGCACTGGTCGACGACGGCCGGATCGTGTCCGGCTGCAACGTCGAGAACGCCAGCTACGGCGTGACCCTGTGCGCAGAGTGCGGACTCGTCTCCGCGCTGCACATGTCCGGCGGAGGCCACCTGGTGGCGTTCACCTGCGTGGACGGCGACGGGAACGTGCTGATGCCGTGCGGGCGCTGCCGCCAGCTGCTCTACGAGCACTCGGCGGAGGGGATGGTGCTCGAGACCGTCTCCGGTTTCCGCACCATCGACGAGGTGCTGCCGGATGCGTTCGGCCCCCGCCAGCTGACCGAGTACGCCGCAGCGCACAACCACTGAGAGAGCACACATGAGCGAGACCGCAGGCACGGTCGAGGCGTTCGACGCCGTCGACCTCATCCACACCAAGCGCGACAGCGGCGAGCTGTCGACGCCGCAGATCGACTGGCTGATCGACGCGTACACCCGCGGCTACGTCGGCGACGAGCAGATGGCGGCCATGACGATGGCGATCTTCCTGAACGGGATGACCCGCCGCGAGATCAAAGACCTCACCATGGCCATGATCGCCTCCGGCGAGCGGATGAGCTTCGAGGGCCTCGGCAAGCCGACCACGGACAAGCACTCCACCGGCGGCGTGGGGGACAAGATCACCCTGCCGCTGATGCCGCTCGTCGCGACGTTCGGCGCAGCGGTGCCGCAGCTGTCGGGGCGCGGGCTCGGGCACACGGGAGGTACGCTCGACAAGCTGGAGAGCATCCCGGGCTGGCGGGCCAATCTGACCAATCAGGAGATGTTCGACCAGCTGCGGGATGTGGGCGGCGTGATCTGCGCCGCGGGCTCCGGCCTGGCGCCCGCCGACGGCAAGCTGTACGCGCTGCGCGACATCACCGGCACGGTCGAGGCCATCCCGCTGATCGCGTCGTCGATCATGAGCAAGAAGATCGCGGAGGGCACCGGCGCGCTCGTGCTGGACGTGAAGTTCGGCTCCGGTGCGTTCCTCAAGGACATCGAGAAGTCGCGCGAGCTGGCGCGCACGATGGTCGACCTCGGGCGGGACGCCGGCGTCGCGACCTCTGCGCTGCTCACCAACATGAACGTGCCCCTCGGCTTCGCCATCGGCAACGCCAACGAGGTGCGCGAATCCGTCGAGGTCCTGGCGGGTGGAGGACCGGCAGACGTCGTCGAGCTGACCATCGAGCTGGCGCGCGAGATGCTCGCACTCGCGGGCAAGACCGACGTGGATGTCGAGGCAGCCCTCAAGGACGGCCGCGCGATGGACAAGTGGCGCGAGACCATCCGCGCGCAGGGTGGAGACCCGGACGCTCCTCTTCCGGTCGCCAAGGAGACGCACACGGTCGTCGCCGACCGCGACGGCGTGCTGGTCGAGCAGCAGGCGCTGCCGTTCGGCATCGCGGCCTGGCGCCTCGGCGCAGGACGCGCCCGCAAGCAGGACCCCGTGCAGCACGCCGCGGGCGTCGACCTGCACGCGAAGCCGGGCGACACCGTCCGCGTCGGCGACCCGCTGTTCACGCTCTCCGCCGACGAGCCGGCCCGCTTCGAGCGCGCGCTCGAAGCCCTCGACGGCGCGTACCGCATCGGCGACGCGGGCGAGCCCGTGCTCACCGGCGGCCCGCTCATCGCGGACCGCATCTCCTGAACCGGCCACCATCGCTGAGATAGATTGAAGGACATGAGTAAAGAAGCAGACGGCGGGTACAGGCTCAGCGACGGCACGAGCATCCGGGAGTTGCCGAAGGTGTCGTTGCACGACCACCTCGACGGCGGGCTGCGCCCGTCGACCGTGATCGAGCTTGGTGCAGAGATCGGCCTCGAGCTGCCGACCTCCGACGCCGGCGACCTGGCCAGCTGGTTCGGCGAGAAGTCGAACTCCGGTTCCCTCGTCGAGTACCTCAAGACCTTCGACCTCACCACCGCCGTCATGCAGACGAAGGAGGGGCTCAGCCGCGTCGCGCGCGAGTTCGTCCAGGACCTCGGTGAGGACGGCGTCGTCTACGGGGAGGTCCGCTGGGCGCCCGAGCAGCACCTCGGCCGCGGCCTCAGCCTCGACGAGACCGTCGAAGCCGTGCAGGACGGCATCGAGCAGGGCATCGACGACGTCCGCTCGACCGGCAAGCGCATCCGGGTCGGCCAGCTGGTCACTGCGATGCGTCACGCCGACCGCGGGCTGGAGATCGCCGAGCTGGCCGTCCGCCACCGCGACAACGGCGTGGTCGGCTTCGACATCGCCGGCGCGGAGGCCGGGTTCCTTCCCGCGCGCCACCGCGACGCGTTCGACTACCTCGCCGCCCAGTTCTTCCCGACCACCGTGCACGCCGGAGAGGCGGACGGGTTGGAGAGCATCAAGAGCGCCCTGATCGACGGCCGCGCCCTGCGCCTCGGACACGGCGTGCGCATCGCGGAGGACATCACCATCGAGCGCCAGGACGACGAGAACACCTACGTCACCCTCGGCTCGCTCGCCCAGTGGGTGAAGGACCGCGAGATCGCGCTGGAGACCAGCCCGACCTCGAACCTGCAGACCGGCGCCATCGCCGCGTGGGGCGACGACATCCTCGACCACCCGTTCGACCTGCTCTACCAGCTCGGCTTCCGGGTGACCGTGAACACCGACAACCGCCTGATGAGCGGCACGTCGCTGACCCGTGAGCTGAGCATCCTGGCCGACGCGTTCGCCTACGACCGCACCGACCTCGAAGTGTTCCAGCTGAACGCCGCAGGCTCCGCCTTCCTGCCCCTGGAGGAACGCGAAGAGCTCGCCGACATCATCACAGCGGGTTTCGAGGGTTCGTAACCCGCGGGAAGCTACGCTTGAGCCATGCCACTGCCACCGTTGCCCGATTCCGCCATCACCATCGGAGCTCACGCCTCCGACTGGCGTGAGGCGGTCGAGCTGGCAGGGGCGGCTCTGGCCGCTTCCGGTGCGACGCAGGAGAGCTACGCGGAGCGGATGATCCAGGTCATCGACGAGTTCGGCGCATACATCGTGATCGCGCCGGGACTCGCTCTCGCGCACGCCCGTCCTGGGCCGGATGTGCTGGCGGACGGCCTCTCGGTCGTCACCCTGGCCGACCCGGTCGTCTTCGGGCACCCGCACAACGACCCGGTCTCCGTGGTCATCGGCCTCGCCGTCTCGTCGCCGGAAGCGCACGTGACGAGCGTGGCCCAGCTGGCCAACGTGTTCAACGATCCGGAGTCGATCCCCGCCCTCGCGGCGGCTCAGGATGCTGCGGACGTGCAGCGCATCATGGCCGCGAGCGAGCAGGGCGCCGCCTGATGAAGATCGTCGCCATCTGCGGCGCGGGCATCGGCACGTCCGGCATCCTCAAGGTCAACGCGGAGCGCGTGCTGAAGCGGCTCGACATCGACGCGGACGTGACCGCGTCCGACATCGCGGGGCTCGCGAGCGCCGCGTCGAACGCGCAGGTCATCCTGACCTCGCCGGAGCTGGTCGACAAGATCGGCCAGACCAACGCGGACATCGTGGTGGTCGACAACTACTTCGACCTGGACGAGCTCGAACAGAAGCTCGACGAAGCACTCGGCTGAGCTGCGTCTCCGTCGAGGCGGTCAGGCGTCTGCGGCGACCAGCGCGTCCACCAGCCCGGGGAACCGCGCGTCGAGCTCGGCCCTGCGCAGCTGGATGGCGTGGGTGCGCCCGTCGACGATCGTCAGGGTGACGCCCGCCTCGCGCAGCGCCTTGAAATGGTGGGACAGCGTGGACTTCTGCACGTCGAAGCCCCATTCGGTCGCGGCCTTGGCGTGCGGTTGCCCGTCGGCGAGCACGCGCACGATCTGCAACCGGATGGGGTCGGCGACGGCGCGCAGCACGTCGACGAGTTCGACATCCTCGATGGCGGGAGCCGGGTAATCCGCCGACATGAGACCGCCCTTCGAAAAATAGTTTGACAATCATCGAACAATAGTCTTATCTTGACCGTATGACGTTCGTCGAACAATCATATCGCAGATCCACTCCCGCGCTGCTGATCCTCGCGCTCGCGCTGTTCGTGGTCGCGACCAACGCCTTCGTGATCGCGGGCCTCCTGCCGCAGATCGCCGACACCCTCGGGGCGACGCCCACCCAGGTGAGCTACTCGATCACTTCGTACTCGCTCGTGGTCGCCATCGCGTCCCCCGCGGTGTCGATCCTGCTTCCGCGGGTCCCTCGCACCATCCTCATGGCCGGCGGGCTCGCGTTCTTCGCGGTCGGAGCCGCCATCGCGGCGGCAGCGCCGGACCTCGCCGTCTTCATCACGGGACGGACGCTCTCCGGACTGGGAGGGGCCGCCCTCGTGCCCACCGCCACGGCGGCCGCCACCACCCTGGTCAGCCCGCAGCATCGCGGACGGGCGCTCGCGATCGTCGGGGCGGGCTTCACGCTCGCGACAGCGGTCGGCTCGCCGCTCGGCACCGCCCTCGGCGGGCTGGCCGGCTGGCGGCTGCCGCTCTGGTGCCTGGTGGGGCTGGGGGTGCTGCTCTCCGTCGCGATCCCGTTCGTCGTCCGCGGGGTGCCGCTGCCCCCTCCGGTGTCTCTGCGACGCCGGATGGCGCCGCTCGGCGACCGCCGCATCCTGGCGCCGCTCGGCACGACGCAGCTGATGGTGGCCGGGTTCAACATCGTCTACATCTTCTCGGCGGCCGTCACCCATGCATCCACGGGCGGCTCCGGCGCCCTCCTGGCCGTGCTCCTGCTGGCGTACGGCGCCGCGGGCGTGCTCGGCAACGTGGTGGCCGGCCCGCTCACCGACCGCTTCGGCAGCCGGGTGGTCGCTGCAGTGGCCCTCGGCGGTCAGTCCGTCGCGCTGATCGTGCTGACCTTCGTCGAGGCCTCGTTCGCCGCATCCATCGTCGTGTTCGCGTTCTGGGGGATCGCCGCGTTCGCCATCGCGATCCCGGTGCAGCACAGGCTCGTGCACGTCGACCCGGCGTCCGCGGCGCTCACCCTGTCCTGGTACTCGACCGCGATGTACGTCGGGATCGCCATCGCACCCCTGATCGGAACGGCGGCGCTGAGCGCCGGTGGGCCGGTCGCCGTGCCCGTCGCGGGCGCCGTGGTCACCGTGCTCGCCCTCGGACTCTTCCTGGTCGGATACGCCGGGCGGACGAGCGGCGCCGCTGCCGGTGCAGGCGCCGCTCGTCCGGAGACGGCGTCAGAGGGCCGTGAGCTCCCGCATCCCGTCGGCGAGGGCGGCGACGCGGGCGGTCGCGGTCGCGCGGCGCTCGGCGACGGTGCCATCGGACGATGACGCGTCGATGTAGATCTTGAGCTTCGGCTCGGTGCCGGACGGCCGCACCATCACGCGCGAGCCGTCCGCCAGCAGGATGCGCAGCACGTCGCTCGGCGGGAGGTCGCCGAAACCGTCGATCAGGTCGTCGATCTGCCGCACCGTCACCTCGCCGATGGCGGACGGCGGGGTGGCGCGCAGCGCGGCCATGATGCGGCCGATCTGCGACAGGTCGGTGACCCTAATCGAGATCTGGTCGGAGGCGAAGTAGCCGAACGTCTCGGCGAACTCGTCCAGGTGGTCCGCGATGGTCTTCCCGTCCGCGGCGAGGCTGTTGGCCAGGTCGAGGAACGCGGTCGCGGCGGAGATGCCGTCCTTGTCGCGCACGGTCTCCGGGTTCACCAGGTAGCCGAGCGCCTCCTCGTAGCCGTAGACCAGGCCGGTGGCGCGGGAGACCCACTTGAAGCCCGTGAGGGTGTTGGCGAAGTCGAGGTGATACTTCTCCGCGACGGCGGCGAGTGCCGGCGACGACACGATGGAGCAGGCCAGCGTGCCGAAGGCGGCCTGGTCCGGTCCTGCTGCGGCCTCCGCCAGCCGGGCGGCGCGCCAGCCGAGGATCGCGCCGACCTCGTTGCCGCTGAGGCGGCGGTAGCCCGCGTCGCTCGATGCGTCGGGGATCGCCACGGCGAGGCGGTCGGCGTCCGGGTCGTTCGCGATCACGAGATCGGCGCCGGATGCGCGGGCGGCCTCGAATGAGAGGTCCATCGCGCCCGGCTCCTCCGGGTTCGGGAAGGCCACGGTCGGGAACGCCGGGTCCGGGTCGATCTGCGCGGTCACCACGGTCGGCTCCGCGAACCGTGCCGCGGCGAACACGTCGCGGGCCGTGCGCCAGCCGACGCCGTGCATCGCGGTGTATGCGAAGGAGACCGCATCCCGGGCAGCAGTAGTGGATGCGACGGAGGCGGTGGCGTCGATGTACGCGCGCTCGATGTCGTCGGCTCCCACCTCGTACGCGTCGGAACGCGGCAGGTCGAGCACGCTGCCGGCGGCGACCTCCAGGATGCGCGACTCGATCTCCGCATCCACGGGGGAGACGATCTGCGAGCCGTGGTTCTCGCCGCCCAGGTAGACCTTGTATCCGTTGTCGTTCGGCGGGTTGTGGCTGGCCGTGACCATGACGCCGGCACTCACGTCGAGGTGGCGCACCGCGAACGCGAGCACGGGCGTCGGCAGCAGCCGGGGGAGCAGCACGGCGCGCACCCCTGCTCCCGCCATCAGCTCCGCGGTGTCGCGGGCGAAGACGTCGGAGTTCTTGCGCCCGTCGTAGCCGATCACGACCGATGGGGTCTGCCCGTCCGCGTGGTCGAGCAGGTAGCGGGCGAAACCGGCGGCGGCCTGTGCGACCAGCACCCTGTTCATCCGGTTGGGCCCCGCTGCGATCTCGCCGCGCAGCCCGGCCGTGCCGAAGGCGAGCCTTGCGTCGAAGCGCGAGTGCAGGTCGGCGACGGCGTCGGCCGACCCGGCCTGCGCGGCCACGATGAGGTCGTTCAGTTCGTCGCGCGTCTCCGCATCCGGGTCTTGCGCGACCCAGGCCTGCGCCCGCTCGATCAGGTCGTCCGTCTGCACCTCGCTCACAGGGCCTCCACGATCTGGGCGAGGAGAGCGCTGATGACCGGCTCGGCCTCGCGTCCGGCCTCGATGACCTCCTGGTGGCTGAGCGGCGTCTTCTGGATGCCGGCGGCCAGGTTGGTGATGAGCGACATGCCCAGGATCTCCATCCCGGACTGTCGTGCGGCGATGGCTTCGAGCGCCGTGGACATGCCGACGATGTGGCCGCCGATGGTCTTGGCCATCTGCACCTCGGCCGGGGTCTCGTAGTGCGGGCCGCGGAACTGGGTGTACACGCCCTCGTCGATGCTCGGGTCGATGGTCTTTGCGAGCTCGCGCAGCCGCTTCGAGTAGAGGTCGGTGAGGTCGATGAACGTCGCGCCCTCGAGCGGCGAGTCCGCGGTGAGGTTGATGTGGTCGCTGATCAGCACGGGCGTTCCCGGCTTCCAGTGCTCCTTGATGCCGCCGGCGCCGTTCGTCAGGATCATCGTCTTCACGCCGGCAGCAGCTGCGGTGCGCACGCTGTGCACGACCCTGCGGACGCCGTGGCCCTCGTAGTAGTGCGTGCGCGCACCGATGACCAGGGCGCGCTTGCCGTTCGGCAGCAGGACGGAGCGCAGCGTGCCGACGTGGCCTTCCAGCGCCGGCTTGCCGAAGCCGACGATCTCGGTGGCGGGGATGGTGGCGGTCGTCTCACCGATGAGGTCGGCCGCTTTGCCCCAGCCGCTGCCCAGTGTCAGTGCGATGTCGTGCTGTGCGACGCCGGTCTTCTCTGCAAGCTGCTCTGCCGCGAGCCTGGCGACCTCGAACGGGTCGGTGGCCGGGTCGTCGAGCGGGTTCGTGATGGATTCAGGCATGAGCCAACTCTACTGAGCGGGCCGCGAGCGCACAGGAAGAGCCTGGGTGCGCATCCGTGCGCCAGGATACGAGAGAATAGAGGTCATGGCCTATGAATTCGAGCGCAAGCAGAGGATCGCTGTACTCGGGGGTGGGCCTGGCGGGTACGAAGCAGCCCTCGCCGGTGCCCAGCTCGGTGCAGACGTGACCCTGGTGGAGCGCACAGGCGTCGGCGGATCCGCCGTCATCACCGACGTCGTCCCGTCGAAGAGCCTCATCGCGACGGCGGAGGCGGCCAACGCCATCGGAGAGGCCGCCGACCTCGGCGTCCAGTTCTTCACCCGCGGAGAGACCGGCAAGCCGGTGCGTCCGGAGGTCGCGGTGAACCTCGCCGCCGTCAACAAGCGGCTGGTGGGCCTCGCCAGACAGCAGTCGGAGGACATGCGTGCTGAGCTCGTGCGCGCCGGTGTGCGCATCGTCTCCGGCCAGGGCAGGCTCGACGGGTCGAGCGCGATCATCGTCTCGACCGCGAGCGGCGCGGCGGGCACGGACTTCGACAGGATCGAGGCGGACACGTTCGTCGTCTCCGTCGGCGCGAGCCCGCGCATCCTGCCGTCCGCTGTGCCGGACGGGGAGCGCATCCTGACCTGGACGCAGCTGTACGACCTCGACCGCATCCCGGAGCATCTGATCGTGGTCGGTTCCGGTGTGACCGGCGCCGAGTTCGCCTCCGCGTACACGGCCCTCGGCTCGAAGGTCACCCTCATCTCCAGCCGCGACCAGGTGCTGCCCGGCGAGGACGCGGACGCCGCGAGGGTCATCGAGAACGTCTTCAAGCGCAACGGGATGCAGGTGCTCTCCAAGTCCCGTGCGGAGTCGATCGTGCGCACGGAGGACGGCGTCGTCGCGACGCTCTCCGACGGCAGGACGGTCGAGGGGAGCCACTGCCTGATGGCGGTCGGCTCCGTTCCGAATACCCGGGGGATCGGGCTCGAAGAGGCCGGCGTGCAGCTCACCGAATCCGGGCACATCCGGGTCAACAGGGTGGCGCGCACGTCCATCCCGAACATCTACGCCGCGGGAGACTGCTCCGACCTGATGCCACTCGCGTCGGTCGCGTCGATGCAGGGGAGGACCGCGGTCTTCCACGCGATGGGGGATGCGGTCAACCCGTTCGAGCTGCGCAACGTCACCTCCAACATCTTCACCCAGCCGGAGATCGCGACGGTCGGCTGGAACCAGAAGCAGATCGAGGAGGGCATCGCGCAGGGAGACATCTACAAGCTGCCGCTCAAGTCGAACCCGCGCGCCAAGATGCTCGGCATCAAGGACGGCTTCGTGAAGCTGTTCGCCCGCACCGGTTCCGGAACGGTGATCGGCGGCGTTATCGTCGCCCCGCGCGCGTCCGAGCTGATCTTCCCGCTCGCGCTCGCCGTGGAGCACCGCCTCACCGTCGACCAGGTGGCGCGGGCGTTCACGGTCTACCCGTCGCTGTCCGGCTCCATCTCGGACGCCGCCCGGGCGATGCACATCGTGCTCTGAGCCCCACCTTCGCGGTAGGGTCGCGGGGTGGAAATCCTCCTCGTGATCGTCCTGGTGCTGCTGGCCATCGCCGGCGCGACCACGCTCGGGCCGAAGCTCGGCGTGGCTGCTCCGCTCGTGCTCGTGGTGCTCGGCATCGGGGTCAGCTTCCTGCCGTTCGTGCCGCCGCTGACGATCGAGCCGGAGTGGATCATCGCGGGCGTGCTGCCCCCTCTGCTCTATTCGGCGTCGGTGTCGATGCCCGCGATGGAGTTCCGGCGCGAGTTCACCGCGATCGGCGGGCTGTCGGTCCTGCTGGTGATCGTCAGCTCGGTCATCCTCGGTCTGTTCTTCGCCTGGGTGATCCCCGGCATCGGCATCGCGTGGGGCATCGCCCTCGGTGCGATCGTGAGCCCGACGGATGCGGTGGCGACCTCGATCGTGAAACGCTCGGGGGTCTCGCCGAGGGTCGTGGCGATCCTGGAGGGGGAGAGCCTGCTGAACGACGCGAGCGCTCTGGTGCTGCTGCGGACCGCCATCGCCGCGGCGGCTGCGTCGTTCTCGCTCGGCGGGTTCATCGGATCGTTCGCGTACTCGGTGGCGGTGGCGGTGGTGCTCGGCTGGGCGGTCGGGCGGCTGAACCTGATCGTGCGGGCGAAGGTCACGGACGCGACGGTGAACACGGTGCTGTCGTTCACCGTGCCGTTCCTCGCATCCATCCCGGCTGAGGCGCTCGGCGCATCCGGTCTGGTGGCTGCGGTCGTGGCCGGGCTCATCACCGGCAGGCGTGCTCCCCGGGTGCTCTCCCCGCAGCACAGACTCTCCGACGCCCAGAACTGGCGGACGGTCGAGCTGCTGCTGGAAGGGCTCGTGTTCCTCACGATGGGCCTGGAGCTCTTCGGCATCGTCACCGATGTGCAGAACGATCACGCCGGGTTCCTGCCCGCTGTGCTCGTCGGGCTGGGCGCGCTCCTGCTCACCGTCCTGGTGCGCGCGGCATACGTCGCCCCGCTGCTGGCGAGCCTGTCCCGCCGGGCCAGACGCGGCGAGAAGATGCGGCCGAGGATCGAGAGCATGCAGGGCAGCCTCACCGATCCAGAATCCGCGACGACGGCGCTCGCCAAACGCGGAGGCCCAGGCGCCAACCGCCAGCTGAGCGCGGCGGACGTCGGACGGTTCGCCACCAGACTGCGCCGCACGATCGCGGACATCGACTACTTCAAGGCCGCACCCCTCGGCTGGCGGGAGGGCTCGATCGTCGTCTGGGCCGGGATGCGCGGGGCGGTCACGGTCGCGGCGGCGCAGACCCTGCCGCACGACGGGACCCCGAGCCGTTCCCTGCTGGTGCTCATCGCGTTCATCGTCGCTGCCGCCTCCCTGCTCATCCAGGGCGGGTCACTCGGCTGGGTGGTGCGCCTGGTGAAACCGGCGCCGGTCGACGAGGAGCTGGAGCGCGAGGAGGAGATCCGCCTGATGACGCTGCTCAGGGATGCGGCGGAGACGGTGCCCCTGACCGCGCCGCTCGAACGCACCCCGGAGGCGTTCCTGGCCCAGAAGAAGGCGAGGCTCGACCGCATCCAGGCCCAGCGCAGCGCCCTCCTCGACGCCCGAGACGACGGCGCCTTCAGCGCCGACCTGCTCCTGAACGCCCTCAACAACCTCGACGCCGACCAGATCAGCATCGAACTGAAAGGCGACCCGGTCGCCTGAGCGCGGCGCGTCAGAGCGCCCGCCGAGGTCAGACGATGTTGAGCAGGAGGTGGCCGGAGGAGACGGTCTCGCCGACGGCGGCGTTGATACCGGCCACGGTGCCGTCTTTGTGAGCGGTGAGCGGCTGCTCCATCTTCATGGCCTCGAGCACGAGCACGAGATCGCCCTTGACGACCTCGTCGCCGTCGGAGACCGCGAGCTTGACCACGGTCGCCTGCATCGGAGCGGTGACCGAGTCGCCGGTCGCGGTGTCGACGGCGTGCGCTCCGCCGCGGCGGCGTGGGGCCGGGCTGGATGCGGCCGTGTCCGCTCCTCCGGTGAGGAGCTTCGCGGGGAGGGAGACCTCGATGCGCTTGCCCTCGACCTCGACCACGACGTTGCTGCGGCGCTCCGCGGGGGCCGCGTCGGCGAGCTCGCCGGACCAGGGGGCGATGTCGCCCTGCCAGTCCGTCTCGATCCAGCGGGTGTAGATGGAGAACGGCTCGCCGTCCTGCGGTGCGAACGCGGGATCGCGGACGATGGCGCGGTGGAAGGGGAGCACGGTCGGCAGACCGGCGACCTCGAACTCGTCGAGGGCGCGGCGGGAGCGTTCGAGCGCTTCCTCGCGGCTCGCACCGGTGACGATCAGCTTGGCGAGCATCGAGTCGAACGAGCCGCTGATCACGTCGCCGGCCTGGATGCCGCTGTCGACGCGGACGCCGGGGCCGCCCGGCGCCTTGAAGACGTGCACGGGGCCGGGCGAGGGGATGAAGCCACGGCCGGCGTCCTCGCCGTTGATGCGGAACTCGAACGAGTGGCCGCGGGCGATCGGGTCGTCGTAATCGAGCTCTCCGCCTTCGGCGATGCGGAACTGCTCGCGCACCAGGTCGATCCCGGTGACCTCTTCGGAGACCGGGTGCTCGACCTGCAGGCGGGTGTTCACCTCGAGGAAGGAGACCGTGCCGTCCTTGCCGATGAGGAACTCGCAGGTGCCGGCGCCCTGGTAGCCGACCTCCTTCAGGATGGCCTTGGATGCGCTGTAGAGCTGGTCGGTCTGCTCCTGCGTGAGGAACGGGGCCGGTGCCTCCTCGACGAGCTTCTGGTGCCGGCGCTGCAGGGAGCAGTCGCGCGTGGAGACGACGACCACATTGCCGTACGCGTCCGCGAGGCACTGGGTCTCGACGTGGCGCGGCTGGTCGAGGTACTTCTCGACGAAGCACTCGCCGCGGCCGAACGCCGCGATGGCCTCGCGGGTCGCGGACTCGAAGAGCTCGGCGACCTCGTCGCGGGTGCGGGCGACCTTGAGGCCGCGTCCACCGCCGCCGAAGGCCGCCTTGATGGCGACAGGCAGACCGTGGATGTCGACGAAGTCGAGCACCTCGGAGGCGTCGGCGACCGGGTTCAGGGTGCCGGGGGCGAGCGGGGCGCCGACCTTCTCCGCCACGTGGCGGGCGGAGACCTTGTCTCCGAGGCGCTCGATCGCATCCGGGGACGGGCCGATCCAGGTCAGGCCGGCCGCGATGACGGCGCGGGCGAACTCGGCGTTCTCCGCGAGGAAGCCGTAGCCGGGGTGCACAGCGTCTGCGCCGGACCTGCGGGCGATGGAGAGCAGCTTGTCGATGACCAGGTACGTCTCGGCGCTCGTGGTGCCGTCGAGCGCGTACGCCTCGTCGGCGAGCCGGACGTGCATGGCGTCTCTGTCCTGGTCGGCGTAGACCGCGACAGACGCGATACCGCTGTCCTTCGCTGCGCGAACGACCCGGACGGCGATCTCGCCCCGGTTGGCGATGAGGACCTTGGTGATACGTGGCACAGTTTCCTAGCCTATTGCTCAGGCGGGGGAGCCTTTTGGGCGATCCCCACAAAAATGGTCGGGTCGGACGTGAGGTTGACTACAGTCGCCGGTTCCACAGGTCGGGCCAGTTCACGCCGAGCTCGACGAACAGTTCCCGCAGGGTGGAGAGGGAGAGCCCCACCACCGTACTCGGGTCGCCGTCGACCCTGGTGATGAACGGGCCGCCGAGGCTGTCGATCGTGAACGCACCGGCGACCTCCAGCGGCTCGCCCGAAGCGATGTACGCGTCGATCTCGGCGTCGGTGACGTCGGCGAAGGTCACGGAGGCGACCGCCGTGCGGCCGACGGCCTGGTTCTCGATGCCGTTCCTGTGGTCGATCAGCCAGTGGCCGGAGTGCAGCCTGCCCGTGCGGCCGCGCTGCGCCAGCCAGCGGGTGCGTGCCGTCTCCGGCAGGTGCGGCTTGCCGTGGATCGCCCCGTCGAGCTCGAACGCGGAGTCCCCGCCGAGGATGAAGCCGTCGATGGGCTCGCCGTTCAGGTCGCCCCGCACCGCCTCCGCCTTGAGGCGGGCGAGGAGGTGCACCATCGCATCCGGGGTCAGCGGGCCGTGCTCGGCCTCGGCGGCGAGGACGGCGGCGGGCTCGTCCACGTGCGACGGGACGACGATCGGCTCGATCCCCGCTGCGCGGAGCAGTGCGAGCCTGGCTGGTGAGGTTGATGCCAAGTAGAGGCGCATGGGTTCCTGTGGGATGCTCGACGGATGCCCCAGTTCGATGAGGTCGACCTCGACATTACCAACGTCGCCCACGGCGGCGTCTTCGTCGCCCGCCACGAAGGCCGCGTCGTCTTCGTGCCGGACACCCTTCCCGGTGAGCGCATCCGGGCCAGGATCACCGATCAGAAGCACGACAGCTTCTGGCGTGCGGAGACGCTCGAGGTGATCGAGGCCGCCCCCGAACGGCAGGAGCACGTCTGGGAGGCGGCCTCCATCCACCGCGAGCCGGGCAACAGGGCAGGAGGCGCCGAGTTCGGCCACATCAGGCTCGATCACCAGCGCGAGCTCAAGCGCCAGGTGATCGCGGACGCGATGCAGCGCATGGCGAAGCTCGACACCGACGTGGTGGTGGAGCCCGTCGCCGGCGAGACGGCGGACGGCACGGGATGGCGCACCCGCGTCCGCCTGCAGGTCGACCGTTCCGGCGCCGTCGGGCCGTACGCCGCGCGCTCGCACACCCTCGTCCCGGTGACCGGCCTTCCCCTTGCCACCGCGCTCGTCGACGAGACGGCTCCGTTCGGCCAGACCTTCCCCGGTGCGGAGTCCGTGGATGTGGTCGCCACGGGGACGGGCGCAGCCCACCTCCTCGTCAACGAGGCTCCTGTGAAGCGCGGCAGGAAACTCGTTCGTCCCCGCCAGCGCCCCGTGCCCATCCGGGAGGTCGTCGGCGACCGCGAGTTCCAGCTGGATGCGCGTGGCTTCTGGCAGGTGCACCGCGCGGCCGCCGCCACCCTCACCGAGGCCGTGCAGTCGGCCGTCGACGAGGCGCTGTTCGACCCGCGTGCCGCCAACCTCGACCTCTACGGCGGCGTCGGGCTGCTCGCGGCGGCCATCGGCGACCGCTTCGGGTCGACGCTGCGGATCACCTCGGTCGAGAGCGACGAGGCCGCGACGGACAACGCCGCGGAGAACCTGGCCGACTGGCTCGGCGCATCCGTCGTCACCGACAGGGTGGAGCGCTTCGTGCAGCGACTCGCCGGGGAGGCGTCCGCCGTCGAGCGGGCACGCCTGCGCGCGGCGACGGTCGTCCTCGACCCTCCACGCTCGGGTGCCGGCCGCCAGGTGGTCGACGCGATCGCATCGCTCGCCCCCGCGCAGATCGTCTACGTCGCCTGCGATCCCGTGGCCCTCGCCCGCGACGTGGCCTTGTTCGCCGAGCAGGGATACCCGCTGCGCACGCTGCGCGCGTTCGACCTGTTCCCGAACACGCACCACGTCGAGGCCGTCGCCACGCTGGCGCCGTGAGCGCGTCAGTGCATCATCGCCCCACTACGATGGTCAGCATGGTGCGGGTGGCAATCGTCGATGATCACGAGTCCGTGCGTCTGGGCCTCAAAGCGGCCTGTCAGGACGCGGGCTACGAGGTGCTCGTCACCGCGCCCACCGTCGACGAGTTCGTGACGCTGCTCGGCGCGCAGGAGTGCGACGTCGTCGTGCTCGACCTCTCGCTCGGCGACGGGTCGAAGGTCACCGACAACGTGAAGCGCGCCCAGGCGACAGGGGCGGCCGTGCTGGTCCACAGCATCGCCGACCGGGTCGCCAGCGTGCGCGAGGCGCTCGCCGCCGGTGCTGCCGGCGTCATCCCGAAGTCGTCGCCGACGACCACCGTGATGAACGCGATCAAGACGGTCGCGAGCGGCGACGTGCTCAACAACCTCGAGTGGGCGACCGCGATCGACGCGGACAGTGACTTCGCCAAAGCCCAGCTCGGCCGCCGCGAACGGGATGTGCTGCACCTGTATGCCTCCGGCCTTCCGCTCAAGGCGGTCGCGGCGCAGCTCGGCATCGCCAACTCGACCGCCCGCGAATACCTCGACCGCATCCGGGTGAAGTACGTGGAGGTCGGTCGTCCGGCACCCACCAAGGTCGACCTGCTCCGCCGTGCCGTCGAAGACGGAATCCTGCCCGGGCTCGACCCCGACACGGGCAATGAGCGCAAGTAGCGCGCCACCGCGGACCGCCCCTCCCGAGGCGTCCCAACCGCGCAACCCGATCAGCCGCGAGCGGTTCGAGCGCATCGCCGGCCGCAGCGTGTCTGCTTTCGGCCTGGTGTTCGGCCTGCAGACCATCCCGACGGCGCTCGGGCAGTTGCCCGGGCTCCGGTCCCCGTGGGGCCTGATCGAGATCGTCGTCGTCTTCGGCGGCCTCGCTGCGATCGTGCTGCTCGCCATCGTGCAGCGGTTCGTGAAGGCGGCGATGGCGACGCTGTCCGTCGTCTACTTCGCGGCGATCGTCACCTGGCCGCTGCTCGCCCTCGACTCGCACTCGTTCGCGGCGGACAAGCCGTGGGTGTGGTTCCTCTGCTCGGTGTTCACCGCGTTCGCCGCCGTGGCGTTCCCGCTCTGGCTGGCGACCGCGTACACGTTCATCACGCCGATCGCATACGGCATCGTGCGCGCGCTGCCCGCCGGGGGAGGTGTCGGCGCCGAGCTGGCTGGTCTCGACGCGCTCTACGCGATCATCCTGGGCGGCGTGATCCTGGTCATCATCGCGATGCTGCGGCAGGCCGCCTCCACGGTCGATACCGCGCAGAGCCAGGCGCTCGCCAAGTACGCCAACGCCGTGCGCCAGCACGCCACCGAGGTCGAGCGCGTCCAGGTGGATGCGATCGTGCACGACAGCGTCCTGACCACCCTGCTCTCCGCAGCGAGTGCCCGCACGCCGGAGGCCAAGGAGCTCGCAGCGCGGATGGCGTCCGACGCCATCGGCCACCTGCATGCAGCGGAGGCGTCGAGCCCGGAGGACCAGTCCCTGGTCGGTCTCGACCGGCTGAGCGAGCGCATCTTCACGGCCGCCAACGCCTTCTCGTCGCCGTTCGAACTGGATGTGCGCGACGTGGAGGTGCACGTGCTGCCCGTGAACGTCGCGGAGGCCGTCTACTCCGCCACGGTGCAGGCGATGGTGAACAGCATGCAGCACGCCGGCACCAAGGATGTGCGCCGCACCCTCTCGATCCGCGGCGGCAGCCCGCAGGCGACCGTCCACATCGTGGTGGCGGACACCGGGCGCGGCTTCTCGGCCGCCGACGTCCCCGCCGAGCGGCTGGGGCTGCGGGTGAGCATCCGGGAGCGCCTGTCGAAGGTGGGCGGTCACGCGCGCATCGAATCGGCGCCGGGTGAGGGCACGACGGTGACGATCCTGTGGCCGTCGTCGGAGAGCGATGCGGAGGTGCGCGGATGATCACCCTGCCGCGGTTCCTCTTCCTCGGTCTCGGAGCCCTGTTCTCGGCGTACCACCTGTTCCTCGCGCTGTCGTCGCTGTCGACGCCCGTCAACCCGGGGCCGCCGATCGCCGCGATGATCCTGTACGGGGTGGCGACGGTGATCAGCCTGTGGCCGACCAGCCCCACCAAAATGCCGCTGTGGCTCGCGGCGTTCGACCTCGCGGTGTGCGTCGCCATCCCGATCCTGGTGACCAGCCAGCTCGACCCGGCGAAGGACAACGGCTACGCCACCTGGTACGTGGCGGCCGTCGGCACGCTGATGACGATCGCCGCGGTGCGCAGACAGCAGTTCGCGGCGTGGGTGGGCGTCGGCTACCTGGCGGTGCAGACCATCGTCTGGGCCGGGATCCCCGCGCTGGCGGGCCTCGGTGTGATCGGCTCGGTGGTGTGGGTCGGCGTCGCGGTCGTGATCTCCGGCTCGCTCGCGAAGGCCGGCAGGGACGCGCTGCAGTTCGCCCGTGCCGAGCGCGAGGCCACCGAATGGCAGGCGGCCCAGGAGGCGCACGTCATGGAGCGCCAGCTGCGCCTGCGGCAGACCTACCGGGTGGCAGCGCCGATGCTCGCCGAGATCGTGCGCCGCGGGGGAGACCTGACGGAGGCCGAACGGCGGGAGTGCCGCTACCTCGAAGGCGCGATCCGCGACGAGATCCGCGGCCGCAGGCTGCTCAACGACGACGTGCGCCGCCAGGTGATGGATGCGCGCCGCCGCGGAGTCGTCGTCAGCCTCCTCGACGAGGGCGGCATCGACGACCTCGACCAGCACGCTCTCGACGGCGTCCTGCGTCGCCTGGCGGACGCCATCCGGGGCACCACGACGGACAAGCTGATCGTGCGCACGGTTCCGCGGTCGTCGAAGACGGCGGTGACGGTGGTGGGGCTGCGCATGTCGGACGACGGCAACGCCAACGCGCTCGGCGCGGACACCGAAGACGACGAAGTCGACCTCTGGCTGGAGATCCCGCGGCCGGTGCACGAGCTTTAACGCCGCGCTCTGGGGTTCGTTCGGGCGGAGATTTGGCGCGCCACGCCGCGCGCGTCTCCGCAACGGCGGAGATTTCGGGGAGATGGCGCGCATTCGCCGCGTGAGCGGACGCGGCGCGGACCGACGGAGGATGCGGGCGGCGGAGAAGGCGAACGCGCCCAGACAAGGAGAAAGGGGCCGACACCCGAATTGTCGGCCCCTTTTCAAACCCCGAGTCAGGGCGACAACCCGAATATCGCCCTGACTCGCCCCCAAAACACTCGCCCGCTTACCCTAGTCGGCGAGTGATTGGCGGTGTGACTCACGAGGAGAGACACCTAGCACTATCTATATTGGCGATGCCGATGACAGATAAATAGTCGTCATTTTGGAGGACATGGGGGACAATCGTGTCCCCTGCGCCTCCGGACGCCGCGAATTGGTGCTTGTCCCGCACTCGGGGGACGGCGCCCCCGGGGTACATCACCTGCATTCGTCAGCCGGCGAACGAGCGCCACGCTCCCGGGCCGGGCGTCAGCGGCGTGCGCAGCGCACGCTGGCTGCGTGCCCAGGCGTCCGGTCCCGCCGGCGGGCGTGCATCCCGTGCAGCGGCCTCCGCCTCGGCGATGGCGGCCGTGAGCACGGCGGTCACCGCGGCGACCTCCTCCGGAGTCACGCCGCGCGTGACGAACCGGATGCTGTCTGGCTCGATCGTCACAGCGGGATGTTCCCGTGCTTCTTGGGCGGCATGGATGCGCGCTTGGTGCGCAGCGCCCGCAGCGCCTTGATGACGGACACGCGGGTCGCGGCGGGCTCGATCACGCCGTCCAGCTCACCGCGCTCGGCGGCGAGGAACGGGCTGGCCACGTTGTACGTGTACTCGTTGGCGAGCTTCGTGCGGACCGCCGCGACATCCTCGCCGGCCTCCTCCGCACGCTTGATCTCGCCGCGGTACAGGATGTTGACGGCGCCCTGGCCGCCCATCACGGCGATCTCCGCCGTCGGCCATGCCAGGTTGATGTCCGCACCGAGCTGCTTCGAGCCCATGACGATGTACGCGCCGCCGTACGCCTTGCGCGTGATGATCGTGACGAGCGGCACGGTGGCCTCCGCGTACGCGTAGAGCAGCTTCGCTCCTCGACGGATCACGCCCGTCCACTCCTGGTCGGTGCCGGGAAGGTAACCGGGCACATCCACCAGGGTGAGGATCGGGATGCTGAACGCGTCGCAGAAGCGCACGAACCGGGAGGCCTTCTCCCCGGCGTCGATGTTGAGCGTTCCGGCCATCGCGCTCGGCTGGTTGGCGACGATGCCGACGGAGTGGCCTTCGACGCGCGCGAAGCCGATGACGATGTTCGGTGCGAACAGCGGCTGGATCTCGAGGAACTCGCCGTCGTCGACGACGCCCTCGATGATGGACTTCACGTCGTACGGCTGGTTGGGCGAATCCGGGATGATCGTGTTGAGCTTGCGGTCGGCGTCCGTCAGCTCCAGCTCCGGCTCAGCGGCGAACACCGGCAGCTCGCCGAGGTTGTTCTGCGGCAGGTAGCTGAGCAGGGTGCGCGCGTAGTCGAGCGCGTCCTCCTCGTCGCTCGCGAGGTAGTGCGAGACGCCGGAGATCTTGTTGTGCGTCAGTGCGCCGCCGAGCTGCTCGAAACCGACGTCCTCGCCGGTGACCGTCTTGATGACGTCTGGTCCGGTGACGAACATGTGGCTCGACTTGTCGACCATGATGACGAAGTCGGTGAGGGCAGGGGAGTAGACGGCGCCGCCGGCGGCGGGCCCCATCACGATGGAGATCTGCGGGATCACGCCGGACGCCTGGGTGTTGCGGCGGAAGATCTCGCCGTACTTGCCGAGCGCGACGACACCCTCCTGGATGCGCGCTCCGCCGGAGTCGAGGATGCCGATCATCGGAACTCCGGTCTTGAGCGCGTGATCCATGACCTTGATGATCTTCTCGCCGGCCACCTCGCCGAGCGAGCCGCCGAAGATGGTGAAGTCCTGGCTGAACACGGCCACGTTGCGACCGTGGATGGTGCCGACGCCGGTGACGACCGCGTCGCCGTACGGGCGCTTGTTCTCCATGCCGAAGGCGTGGGTGCGGTGACGGACGAACTCGTCGAACTCCACGAACGATCCGTGGTCGAGCAGCAGGTCGATGCGCTCGCGGGCGGTGAGCTTGCCCTTGGCGTGCTGCTTCTCGATGGCGGACTGACCGCTCGCGGTCACGGCCTCGTGGAAGCGCTCCTTGAGGTCGGCGAGCTTGCCTGCTGTGGTGTGGAGATCGGCAGTCTGTCCATGTTCTGTGTCGGTCACGCCGTTCACTCTACCTGCCAGCAGAAGGGCGGTGGCGTTGAGGATTCCCTACAAAAACACGTCCGCGCGCTGGCAGACTGGGGCAATGGAGTTCCGTCGCAGTCGCGCAATCGTCCCTGTCCTCGATGTGCTCGAGGAGGCGGGGTCGACGAACGATGTGCTCGTCTCGCGCGCTGCCGGGCTGCCAGACCTCGCCGTCGTGCTCACCGACAACCAGACCGGCGGACGCGGGCGGCTCGGCCGGGTGTGGGTGTCGCCTCCCGGCAAGGCCATCGCCGTCTCCGTGCTGGTCAAGCCGACGGGTCTTCCGGTCGAGTCGTTCGGCTGGTTCCCGCTGATCGCCGGGCTCGCCATGAGCAGGGCGCTCTCGCCGCTCGTCCCCGGCGCCGTCGAGGTGAAGTGGCCGAACGACGTGCTCATCGACGGCAGCAAGGTCTGCGGCATCCTCACCGAGCTCCTGCCCGACCTGTCCGGTCTCGTCATCGGCTCCGGCGTCAACCTCACGCTCAGCGCGGACGAACTCCCCACCGGGACCTCCACCTCCCTGGTGGTCGCCGGGGCGACCGACATCGACGTGGATGCGGTGCTCGCGGCGTACCTCCGGCACCTGATCACCCTCTACCGCGAGTTCGAGACCGCGGGAGGCGACCCGGTCACGAGCGCCGTCAGGGACGAGGTGGCAGAGGCGTGCCACACCATCGGCCGCAGCGTGCGGGTGCTGCTGCCGTCCGGAGACGATCTGCTCGGAACGGCGGTCGGGATCGACGAGGACGGACGGCTCCTGGTCGAGACCGATGCCGGGATCACGGCTGTCGCGGCGGGCGACGTGACCCACCTGCGGTATTAATTGGTCATGAGCAACACGCCCCCCGATTCAGGAGCGCCCGCTGCGCCTCCCGAGCGCATCGTGGCGCGGCTGCGCTCGAACGCCCGGGCGATGTTCTGGCCGAGCATCGTCCTGATCGCCGCCTGCGGAGCGCTCGGCTACTTCGCCGGCCGGTTCGACGAGGTGTGGGAGATCGTGCTGCTCTGGTCGGCCGCCGCCGCCGTCATCCTGCTGCTGTTCCTGCTCCCGCTGGCCTCGTGGCTGAGCAGGAGGTACACGATCACCACCAGGCGGATCATCCTGCGCCACGGCTTCTTCGTGCGGGTGCGCCAGGAGCTGCTGCACAGTCGCGGCTACGACGTGACGGTCAAGCGCAACTGGCTGCAGAGCGCGTTCCGGTCGGGGGATGTGCGCATCAACTCCGGCCTCGAACGCCCGGTCGTGCTGAAGGACGTCCCGAAGGCCGACGCCGTCCAGCGCGCGCTGAACGACCTGATGGACCACGCGCAGACCGTGGTGGCCGTGCGCAGGCAGCAGTCCGAGTCAGTCTCGGACGAGACCACCGTCTGGGGTTCCCGGTAGCGGGGTAGCACCCGTGAGCACCGGCTCCGTGGTGGTGGTCGCCGCGTCGCGGCCGCCGCGGTGCGGGGCGAACACCCACCAGCGGTAGAACGCGAACCGGAACACCGTGCCGAGCGCGAGTCCGACGACGTTGTTCGCGATGTTGTCGGCGAGGCGGCCGTCGAAGCCGAGGACGACGCGGGACACGTAGACGCAGAGCACAGGGATGACGAGCCCGCAGATGCTCACGATCAGGAACTCGACACCCTCGCGGGCGACGTTCGACCTGCGCTCCTTGGCGAACGCCCAGTAGCGGTTGCCGACGTAGTTGGTGGCGATGGCGACGGCGTTGGCGATGACCGTCGCGATCAGCGCACCCCCGTGCGACGCGGACATCGGCGTGAGCAGCAGCAGGTTGAACACGGCGAGGTTCACCACCACGCCGACAGCCCCGACCGCGCCGAACTTCGCCAGCTGCGGCAGCAGCCGCGAGCGGCGGGTTGCCGGGGGAGTGTCGATCGTCATGCGTCCAACCTGATCTGCGCGAAGATAGATGAGTGCGTGGCGAGCATACGCGCGAACGGTATCCCCAGTCTGGGAGTTGCCCCCACCCACCCTGAAGAGTATCGAGGAGACGATCAGATGGCGAAGAACACGGTCGGCGTTATCGGCGGAGGGCAGCTGGCCCGCATGATGGTCCCTCCCGCCATCGAACTCGGGATCGACATCCGCGTGCTCGAAGAGGCGGAGGGGATGAGCGCCGAGATCGCCGCCACCGGCGTCGGAGACTACCGCGACCTCGACACCGTCCTGGCGTTCGCCGAGACCGTGGATGTGATCACCTTCGACCACGAGCACGTCCCCCCGGCGATCCTCCGCGAGCTGGTCTCGCGCGGCATCGAGGTGCACCCGGGTCCGGATGCGCTGCTCTACGCCCAGGACAAGCTGCAGATGCGCGCCAAGCTCACCGAGCTCGGCCTTCCCGTCCCGGACTGGGCGGCCGTCGAGTCCGCCGACGAGCTGGGCGCGTTCCTCGCCGACCACGGTGGCCGCGCCGTCGTGAAGACCGCCCGCGGCGGCTACGACGGCAAGGGCGTCCGCGTCGTCTCGGAGGCGGCAGAGGCCGACGACTGGTTCCTCGCGCTCGCCGAGGACGGCAGGGGAGGGGCGCTCCTCGTCGAGGAGCTCGTCTCGTTCAGCAGAGAACTCGCCCAGCTGGTGGCCCGCCGCCCGTCCGGCGAGATGAAGACCTGGCCGGTGGTCGAGACCGTTCAGCGCGACGGCGTCTGCGCAGAGGTCATCGCGCCGGCCCCCGGCTCGAGCGGCCGTGCCGCCGACCTCGCCGCGGAGATCGCGCGCACCATCGCCGACGGTCTCGGCGTCACGGGTGTGCTCGCCGTCGAGCTGTTCGAGACGACGGACGGCCGCATCCTGGTCAACGAGCTGGCGATGCGCCCGCACAACAGCGGCCACTGGTCGATCGAGGGCGCCGTCACCAGCCAGTTCGAGCAGCACCTGCGCGCCGTGCTCGACCTTCCGCTCGGGTCGACGGAGACGCGCGACGACTGGTCGGTGATGATCAACATCCTCGGCGGCCCAGCTGCCGGATCGCTGCAGGACAGGTACCCCGCTGCGCTCGCCGCACATCCGAGGGCCAAGTTCCACGGCTACGGCAAAGACCCGCGGCCCGGCCGAAAGGTCGGTCACGTCACGGTCGGCGGGGACGACCTGGACGACGTGGCGTACCAGGCGAGAGCGGCCGCGGCCTTCTTCACCGACTGACGCAGCCTGCACGGACTGACGCAGCGCGGGGCGTGCCGTCCGGGCACCGGGCCGGAGCGCATCTAGCATGGTGGTCATGCCCGCAGCCTCCACCAACCCGCTCGTCTCCGTGGTGATGGGGTCGGACTCCGATTGGTCGGTGATGCAGGACGCATCACGGCTCCTCACCGAGTTCGGCGTCGACCACGAGGTCGAGGTCGTCTCCGCCCACCGCACTCCGGAGAAGATGATCGACTTCGGAAAGCGCGCAGCCTCGCGCGGTGTGAAGGTGATCATCGCCGGAGCGGGAGGGGCGGCCCACCTGCCCGGGATGCTCGCGGCCGTCACGACGCTGCCCGTCGTCGGCGTCCCCGTGCCGCTCGCCAGGCTCGACGGCCTGGACTCCCTGCTGTCGATCGTGCAGATGCCGGCGGGGGTCCCCGTCGCCACCGTGTCCATCGGCGGCGCACGGAACGCCGGACTGCTCGCGGTCAAGATCCTCGCCACCTCCGACAACGCGCTCGCGTCTGCGCTCGAGACGTTCGCGGCCGACCTCGAGGCCAGCGTCGAAGAGAAGAACCGGGCCCTCCAAGCAAAGCTATGAGCATCGCGACTCCACTGCGGCACCCGGATGTGTCGTCCGCTCCGATCATGACGAAGCGGGCCTGGTGGCTCGTGGGCCTGAACGTGCTCCTGCCCGGATCCGCGCAGGTGGTCGCGGGCAACAGGACGCTCGGCCGCGTCGGCATCGTCGCCACGCTGCTGCTCTGGCTGCTGGCGATCGTCACCCTGGTCGTCTATCTGATCTCGCCGTCGAGCGTGTACACGCTGTTCACCCAGACGGCCGGGCTGCTCGTGCTGCAGGTCATGCTCGTGGCGTACGCCGTGCTGTGGATCGTGCTCACCCTCGACACGCTCCGGCTCGTGCGGCTGGTCAAGGCCCGCCCGAACGCGCGCGGCTGGATCGCGGCGTTCGCGGTGATCGTGCTGGTGGGGCTCACCGGCACGGCCGGGTACGCATCCATTGTCGCCGGATCGGCGAGGGGCGCCCTCGGCGACATCTTCTCCGCAGGCCCGTCGCAGCCGCCCGTGAACGGCCGATACAACATCATGCTGCTCGGCGGCGACGCCGGCCCGGACCGCGACGGCCTCCGCCCGGACAGCATGTCGGTCGTCAGCATCGACGCGAGCACCGGCCAGGCGGTCACGATCGGCCTGCCGCGCGACCTCGACCCCGTTCCCTTCCCGGCGAAGTCGCCGCTGCACACGCTGTACCCGGACGGCTACGGCTACGAGGACCGCTGCGACGTCGACGTCTGCCAGCTCAACTCGATCTACACCGAGGTGGAGCTGTACAAGCCCGACCTCTACCCGAACGCGAAGAAGAACAACAGCGAGCCGGGCATCGAGGCGATGCGGGATGCGCTGGAGGGCGCGACAGGGCTCACCATCCAGTACTACGTGCTGATCGACATGCAGGGCTTCTCCGACCTGATCGACGCGCTCGGCGGCGTCGACATCACCGTCACCGACCGCGTCCCGATCGGCGGCGACGAGAACCTCAACGGTGTCGCGGAGTGGATCGAGCCCGGGGTGCACCACATGGACGGCTACCACGCCCAGTGGTACGCCAGGGCGCGTCACGGGTCGAGCGACTACGACCGCATGGCCAGGCAGCGCCAGCTCCAGGATGCGATCCTCAAACAGGTCAACCCGGTCAACGTGGTGAGCAAGTTCCAGGACATCGCGCACGCGGGCGCCCAGGTGATGAAGACCGACATCCCGCAGTCGATGCTCGGATACTTCGTCGACCTGGGGATGAAGACGAAAGCGCTGCCGGTGAAGCAGCTCGAACTCGTGCCGCCCACCATCGACCCCGAGAACCCCGACTACGGGCAGATCCACGGGCTCGTGCAGCAGGCGGTCGCCCCTACCACGCCGAAGCCCTCCGGCAAATAGGTCGGCGCACAGCTCACAGCTGACCCCTGAACAGGTCACAGGAACCCGTGAGGCGCACGGGGTACCGTGGTCGGCCTATGTCGAGTACTGGTGTGAATGTGACGAAAAAAACGGGTGGACGGCTGGCCTCCCTCGATGGTCTTCGAGGGGCGGCGGCGCTGATCGTGGTGCTTCACCACGCGATGTACACGAACCCCAATTTCCCCGGCACACCGGGCGGGGGCACGGCTCCGAGCGGTTCTCCGATGTGGTGGATCAGCTACACGCCGCTGAAGCTGTTCACGGCCGGCTGGGAGTCGGTCATCGTCTTCTTCGTCCTCTCCGGCCTCGTCGTGACCCTGCCGGTCGTCCGCAAGCGCGGCTTCGACTGGATCGCGTACTTCCCCCGCCGTGCTGTTCGGCTGATGGTGCCTGTCATGGCGTCCGTGCTGCTCGCGGCCGGGTTCGTCGCGGCCATCCCGCAGGTGAGCACCCAGCCGAAAGGCACCTGGCTCAGCGACTCGTCGACGCCGGCGTTCAGCTGGGAGTACATCGTCAAGGCCTGGGACCTGCTCGGCGGAGACGGCCAGATCAACAACCCGCTCTGGTCGCTGCGCTGGGAGCTGATCTTCTCGCTTGCGCTTCCGGTGTTCGCCATCGCGGCCATCGCGGTGCGCCGCTGGTGGCTGGGCGGCCTCGCCGCCGCCGTGCTGCTCACCTGGCTGGGCGTCCGGACGGACGCCGGCGCACTGTCCTACCTGCCCGCGTTCTTCGTCGGGGCCGTGCTGGCCGTTCGCCTGGACTCGGTGCGGATCTTCGCCGAGCGCCTGAACGCGCGCCGCATCCGGCACCTGGTGTGGGCGGCGATGACGCTCGGCAGCGGCGCGCTGATGATCGCTCCGTGGCTGTTCGGGCCCGGTGTCGCCGACCTGCCGGAGCTCGTCGCCGTGCTCAAGGGACTGATGCCGCTCGCCGCAGCAGGACTGGTGGTCGCCGCGATCGGCTGGAAGCCGCTGCACGCCCTCTTCGAGTCGCGCCCGCTGCAGTACGCGGGAACCATCTCGTTCAGCCTGTACCTGGTGCACGTGCCGATCCTGATCTTCAGCACGTACCTGTTCGCCGGGCAGGCCTGGTACGTGCCGCTGCTGTTCGGCATCCCGCTCGCCGTTCTCGTCGCCATCGGCTTCACCTGGCTGATCGAGCAGCGCAGCCACGGCTGGTCGCGCGCCGTCGGCGCCTGGGCGTCCGAGCGCTACCGCGCCTGGTTCGGCCCCGAGCAGGCGAGCGAGGCAGCAGGGACGGCCGAGCAGGCCGCCGTGGAGTCAGGCGCGCGGGTCGGACGCTAGCTCGCGCGCGGGGGTCTGCTGCGCATCCGGTGCAGCCGCTTCTGCGGTCTCTCCGGAGCCCCGGTGCGCGAAGCCGCGCGCCACAGCGGCGCCGGTGATCTTCGACAGTGTGTGCGAGCGCTTCTCGATGAGCCAGTAGAAGGCGGCGGCGACCGCGATGGCGGTCACCACGGCGAGCACACCGACCACCGGAAGCGACAGCGATGGGAAGAGGTAGTAGAACGTCAGGATGATCGGGACGTGCACGAGGTAGAGGCTGAACGACACCATGCCGGCCCAGCGCAGTGGGCCCACGGACAGCAGCCACGCCAGCGGCGACCACTCCAGGCAGCAGATCACGATGATCAGCGCCGCCACCGGCTGGAATCCTGCCAGCCACATCGCCGGGATGGGCGTGAGCGCCGGGAACAGCCAGGTGCCGATCAGCAGCAGCGACGACGCCACGAACACGACGGCCCAGACCAGGTGACCCACGCGCCACGAGGAGATGGCGGCGCCGATGGCCTGGATGCGCGGGAACAGTGCGGCGGCAAGCGCGCCGACGAAGAAGGCGGGGAGGTAGCGGAAGCTCTGCGCCTGCGAGTCGATGCCGAGGAACGTGGATGCGACGGCCAGGGCGAGCACGAGGGGCCAGAACCGCTTGAGCACGACGGCGAGCCCGACGAAGAGGGCGAGGGCCATCGAGAACGCCATCTCCCAGAAGATGGACCAGAGCGGGTTGTTGAGCGCCACATCCACCATCAGCGGGTCGATGTTGACGAGGAACCGCTCGATGCTCAGTGGATGCACGCTCGTCGACGCCACCCAGGAGCTCGTCCCGAATCGCGGGATCTGCGGCACGAGCAAGGCCAGCCCTGCTGCGAACACGAGTGAACAGAGCACGGGCAGGCCGATGCGCACGAGGCGGCGGGGGAAATACGCCATCCAGTCGAACTCGCGCGGTCTGAGCACGGGAAGGCTCAGCACGAAGCCGCTGAGCACGAAGAAGATGATCACGGCTTCCGGGCCGGCCGTCAGAAGCTTCAGGGGGGAGTGGCTGAACCACCACGCCAGCGACCCCTCTGCCGGAAGGTCCCCGCCCATGTACGTCGCCGCGAACGGCTGGTACAGCAGGCTCACATGGTGCGCGACCACGATCAGCGCGGCGACGCCGCGGAGCCCGTCGAGGGAGGTGAGGCGGCGAGAAGAGGAAGACATGACCGGGTCAGAATAGCAACGACGGCCTGGACAGTCTCCGAGCGCGCCGTGCCGGGGTGCCTACAGGTCGGCGTGCAGCTGCCAGACGCGCTCTGCCGAGTCGCGCCAGCTGAACGCGCGGGCGCGGTCGGCGGCCAGGATGCCGAGCCTGCTGCGCAGCTCATCGTCGGTCAGCACCCGGCCGATGGCCGCCGCGAGCCGCTCGGAGTACGCGGCGTCGTCCGGGGTGTCCGGTCGTTCCACCACGAGTCCTGCGCCCGCTGCGACCTCGACGAGGGCGGGGTCGTCGGAGTGGATCACGGGCAGGCCGAACTTGAACGCCTCGACGATCGGCAGCCCGAACCCCTCCGCCAGGCTGGGGAAGACGAACACGGTCGCGCGGTCGAGCGCGACGGCGAGGTCGGCGTCGTCCAGGTGGCCGAGCGCGCGCACCCTGTCTTCCGGGAGTCCGGCCGCAGCAGCGACCCCGGTGGCCGAGCCGTCGCCGTACCTGTCCGGTCCGGCGATGATGAGCGGGATGTCCTGGGCGTCCGGCAGGGCGACGGCGCGGATGAGCGGTGCGATGCCCTTGCGCGGCATGATCGAGCCGAGCGTGAGCGCGTATCTCTCGGGGAGCCCGAGCCTGGCCGCGCGCTCGTCGGCGTCCGCGGGGAGGCGCAGCGTCGTGGCCGGGGCACCTCCGATGACGCGCACCCTGTCGCCGAAGTCGATGAACTCGCCGAGCTGGTCCGCGATGGCGTGCGTCGGCACCACGATGGCGTCCGCGTGCTTGCGGGCGCGCTTGGCCATCGCCTTGTGCCAGAGGGCGTTGGCGGAGCCGAGCGATTCCGGGTGCAGCCAGGGGAGCACGTCGTGGATGGTCACCGCGATCTGGTCGCCGTCGTTCACCCTGTCGTGCTTGCGCAGCGGCGCCAGCAGGCTGGGCGCGTGCACCATGCCGCTCACGCCGCCGAGCTTGAGCCCGGACTGCCAGGCCATGACGAGTTCGCGCCTGCCCATCGGCAGGGTGGTGATCGACGCGATGCCGGGGAGGCGCATCCGGAGGTCGTCGACGATGTCGTCGGAGACGTTGGGGACGATGCCCTCGACCTGGCACCCCGCCGGCGCCGTGGCGATGAGCTGCCTGGTCAGTTCCTCGGTGTACCTGCGCGCCCCGCCGGGGGCGTCGCCGATGAGCTCATCAACGACCACTCTCAGGGTTGTCATGCTGCTCCAGAACTCCGTGACGCGCTGCGTCTGCCAGTGCTTCGTCCCACGCGCGCATGGGCTCGAGGCCGGCGGCGCGCCATGCCTCGTGACCGAGCACCGAGTACGAGGGCCGAGGTGCAGGGCGGGCGAACGCGGAGCTGTCGGTCGGTGTGACCCTATCAGGGTTCAAACCGGCCTCGCTGAAGACCGCCTTGGCGAAGCCGTACCAGCTCGTCTCGCCCGCGTTGGTGCCGTGGTAGACCCCTGCCGGGGCGTCCGCGTCGAGCATGGCGACGATCTGTGCCGCCAGGTCGGCTGTCCAGGTGGGCTGGCCGAGCTGGTCCTCCACGACACTGACGGTCTCGTGGCTTCCCGCGAGCTTCACCATCGTCTTGGCGAAGTTCGCGCCGCCCGCTCCGTAGAGCCACGCGGTGCGCACCACGTACGTGCCGTCCGGATGCGCTGCGAGCGCCAGTTCCTCGCCGGCGGCCTTCGTGCGGCCGTACGCGTTGATCGGATCGCGCGGGGCGTCCTCGGCGTACGGGGCGCTGCCGTGGCCGTCGAACACGTAGTCGGTGGAGACGGTCACGAGCTTCGCGCCGTGCTGCCTCGCCGCGATGGCGAGGTTCTCCGGGCCGGTCGCGTTGATCGCGTACGCCTCGTCCTCGTGCGTCTCCGCGTCGTCGACCTTGGTGTACGCGGCCGCGTTGATGACCACGTCGTGGCCCGCGACGGCGGCGAGCACGGCATCCCGGTCGGCGACATCGAGGTCGGCACGGCGCAGAGCGGTGACCTCACGGCCGGCGAGCGCCTGCTGCAGGTCGAGGCCGAGCTGCCCGGCGGCGCCGGTGATCAGGTAGCGCGTCATCAGTTGTCCAGCGCGGCGCGTGCCTTCAGCGGCTCCCACCAGCTGCGGTTGTCGCGGTACCACTGCACGACGTCTGCGAGGCCCTGCTGGAACGGCACGAGCGGCTCGTAGCCGAGCTCTGCGCGGATCTTGGAGATGTCGACCGAGTAACGCAGGTCGTGGCCGAGGCGGTCGGCGACGCGGTCGACGTACGACCAGTCCTTGCCGGTCGCGTCGAGCAGCAGCTGGGTGAGCTCCTTGTTGGTGAGCTCAGTGCCGCCGCCGATGTTGTAGATCTCGCCGGCGCGGCCGCCCACCAGCACCATCGCGATGCCGCGCGTGTGGTCGTCGACGTGCAGCCAGTCCCGGATGTTGTTGCCCTCGCCGTAGAGCGGGACGTGCTTGTCGTCGATCAGGTTCGTGACGAACAGCGGGATGACCTTCTCGGGGAAATGGTACGGGCCGTAGTTGTTCGAGCAGCGCGTGATCGAGACGTTGAGGCCGTGCGTGCGGTAGTAGCTGCGCGCGAGCAGGTCGCTGCCAGCCTTCGACGCGGAGTACGGCGAGTTCGGCTCGAGCGGCCGCTCCTCGTCCCAGGAGCCCTCGGCGATGGAGCCGTAGACCTCATCGGTGGAGACGTGGACGAAGCGCTTCACGTCGTTGCGCAGCGCCGCGTCGAGCAGCTGCTGGGTGCCGAGCACGTTGGTCTCGACGAAGATGGATGCGTCGCGCACCGAACGGTCGACGTGCGACTCCGCCGCGAAGTGCACCACGGCGTCGAGCTCGGGGAACAGCTCGTCGAGCAGGCCGCCGTTGCGGATGTCGCCCTTGATGAAGGTGTAGCGGGGAGAGTCGGCCACGGGGGCCAGGTTCTCCAGGTTGCCCGAGTACGTCAGAGCGTCCAGCACGACGACCTCTGCGCCTTCGAGGCCGGGGTACGCATCCTGCAGCGTTCGCCGGACGAAGTTGGAGCCGATGAAACCGGCGCCGCCGGTGACGAGAATTTTCATGGAAAGTAGGACCTGCCTCACGGATTCTGGACTGCCGCAGAGATTCTACCCGGTCGCTCCCTGAGAGCCTTCACCGATAGGCAATGCGGATATTGCAGGGGTGCACGGTTCGTTCTAGGCTCGCGCTCGTGACTAACACGGGGGAGCGCGTCCGCACGCGCACGAAATTGTTCGGGATCATCGCGGCGGGGGCCACGGCGATCGCACTGCTCTCAGCGCCGACGGCGGCGGTGGCCGACACGTCGGACGACCAGAGGGCCGCCGCGTACTACGCCCAGGTGCAGGCGGCGGCAGCAGCGGCGGGCACGGCGACGTCGCCGGAAGCCGAGCAGCAGAACGTGATCGACGGGATGGGCGAGTTCCACGCCACCGGGGCGTCCGACGCTGTCGCGTCGAAGTTCGTCGCGGGCAACCTGGTGAGCGACGCGGTCTTCTACAAGGGGAACGCGTGGAGCGCCGCGACCATCCAGTCGTTCCTGAACACCAAGGGCGCTGGGTGCACGACCACCGCGGCACCCGGATGCGTCAAGAATTTCAAACAGACGACGCCGTCCAAGGCGGCCGACCCGATGTGCGCGGCATACCAGGGGGCGGCGGGGGAGTCCGCGGCCACCATCATCGCGAAGGTGGGCGTCGCCTGCGGCATCAACCCGGTCGTGCTCGTCACGATGATCCAGAAGGAGCAGGGGCTCGTCTCGACCAGCGCTCCGACCCAGTGGATGTACGACCACGCCACGGGCTGGAACTGCCCGGACACGAGCCTCGGCTGTGACAGCAGCGCAGCATCCACCGGGTTCTTCAACCAGGTCTACGGCGCCGCGTGGCAGTTCAAGCGCTACGCGGACCCGGCCGGCACCACACCGTCGTTCGGCTGGATCAAGGTCGGCAAGGTGAACGCCGTGCGCTACAACCTCGACGCCTCCTGCGGCTCGGCCCAGGTCGCCATCTTCAACGAGGCGACCGCCGCGCTGTACTACTACACGCCGTACACGCCGAACGCCGCCTCGCTCGCCAGCTACCCGGGAACCGGCGACAGCTGCTCGGCATACGGCACCCGCAACTTCTGGATGCTGTTCAACGCCTGGTACGGATCGTCCACCGCAGGCTCGGTGCCCGCGCTGTCGCGCCTCTCCGGTGGGGACAGGTACGAGACGTCCGCCGCCATCTCCCGCGCCGCATACCCGAGCCCCGGCGCAGGGGTCGCCTCTGCGTACATCGCGAGCGGCTTGAACTTCCCCGACGCGCTCGCCGCCGCTCCAGCGGCAGCGAAGCTGGGCGGACCGCTGCTGCTCGTGCAGACCACTGCTGTTCCCGCTCCGATCATGACGGAGCTGCGCAGGCTCAAGCCGGCGAAGATCTTCATCGCAGGCGGAGCGGCCTCCGTGACGGATGGGGTGGTCCAGCAGCTGCGCTCCGTCGCATCGTCGGTGACGCGGGTCTCTGACTACGACAGGTTCACCACATCCATCGCCATCGCGAACCAGGCGTTCCCCGCCGGAGCCGACACGGCGTACATCACCTCGGGGTTGAACTTCCCCGACGCACTCTCCGCCGGCGGAGCCGCCGGAGCGCAGGGCAAGCCCGTGCTGCTGGTCAACGGCGCGCTCGGCTCGCCCGACAGCCTCACCGTCGCCGAGCTGCGCAAGCTCAAGGCCACCAAAGTGAACGTCGTCGGCGGCCCTGCCAGCGTGTCCGCCGGATTCGCCAACGGCCTGCAGAAGCTCGGCTTCACGGTCACCAGGCTCGCGGGCAGCGACCGCTTCGCCACCAGCGTGGCCGTCAACGCCGCCGCGTTCCCCGGGGCGACGTCCACCGCGCTGCTCGCCTCCGGGGCCGCATTCCCCGACGCGCTGTCCGGAGCGGCGTACGCCGCGGCGGCGAAGAGCCCGCTGCAGGTCACGCCGCAGGGCTGCGTGTACCCGCAGGCGGCGGAGCAGACGCTCCGCGCTCCGACGTACAAGCTCCTCGGCGGAACCACGGCGCTCAGCGATCTCGTGGGGAAGCTCAGCGTCTGCCAGTAGACTCCTGGGGTGCAGATTCGCGAATTGAGTATTCCTGACGCTTACGAGATCACTCCGAAGCAGCACGCGGACGACCGCGGACTGTTCCTGGAGTGGTACCGGTACGACCGTCTGGAGGAGGCCGTCGGCCACTCACTGAACCTCCGCCAGGGCAACACGTCCGTCTCCAAGCGCGGTTCGGTGCGCGGCATCCACTTCGCCGACATCCCCGTCGGGCAGGCCAAGTACGTCACCGCCACGCACGGCGCCGTGCTCGACTTCGCCATCGACATCCGGGTCGGCTCGCCGACATACGGGCAGTGGGACACCGTGCTGCTCGACGACAAGGACCGCAGGGCGATCTACGTCTCCGAGGCGCTCGGCCACTGCTTCGTCGCCCTCACCGACGACGCGACCGTCAGCTACCTCGTCAGCGACGTGTACAACCCCACCAGGGAGCACGGGATCAACCCGCTCGACGCGGAGATCGGCCTGCGCTTCCCCGAGGAGGCCGGCGAACTGCTGCTCTCCCCGAAAGACACCGAGGCCCCCGGCCTCGCAGAGGCCGCAGCGGCCGGGCTGCTCCCCACCTGGGAGGCCGCCCGCGCGTTCTACGCCTCGCTCGACAACGGAGGTAACTGACCGACATGCGCGGAATCATCCTGGCCGGCGGCTCCGGCACGCGTCTGTGGCCGATCACCAAGGGCATCTCGAAGCAGCTGATGCCGATCTACGACAAGCCGATGATCTACTACCCCCTCTCGACACTGATGATGGCGGGGATCAACGAGATCCTCATCATCACGACGCCGGAGTACAACCAGCAGTTCAAGGCGCTGCTCGGCGACGGGTCCGAGCTCGGCATCCGGCTCGAGTACGCCGTGCAGCCGTCCCCGGATGGTCTCGCGCAGGCGTTCATCATCGGCGAGGAGTTCATCGGGGACCAGTCGGTGGCCCTCGTGCTCGGCGACAACATCTTCCACGGCGCAGGGCTCGGCTCGTCGCTGCGCAACCACAGTGAGATCGACGGCGCGCTGATCTTCGCCTACCACGTGAGCAACCCGACGGCGTACGGCGTCGTCGAGTTCGACGACAGCTTCACCGCCGTCTCCATCGAGGAGAAGCCGGTCAAGCCGAAGAGCAACTACGCGGTGCCCGGCCTCTACTTCTACGACAACTCCGTCGTCGAGATCGCCAAGACGATCGAGCCGAGCGCGCGCGGCGAGCTCGAGATCTCCACCGTCAACGAGCGCTACCTGGATGCGGGCACTCTGCAGGTGCAGGTGCTCGACCGCGGCACGGCGTGGCTCGACACCGGCACATTCGAGTCGATGATGCAGGCCTCCGAGTACGTGCGCGTGATCGAGGACCGGCAGGGCTTCAAGGTCGGCTGCATCGAGGAGATCGCCTGGCGCGCCGGGTGGATCGACGACGCGCAGCTCGCCGTCCTCGCCGCGCCGCTCGTGAAGAGCGGGTACGGTCGCTACCTCAACGGGCTGCTGGCCGTCGACGCCTGAGCGCCACGCGCATCCACGTCGGAAGGCTCCCGCTGTCGCGAACAGCGGGAGCCTTCGTCGTTTCCGCGGCGTGGCGAGCCGTCGCGCACGCGTGTGCTGTCGAATAAGGTGGCTGGTGGCGCCCGACCGCGCTGTCTACCGGCTCGCCCCGGCACACCGTCTCCGAGGAGCTCCCATGACCGACCTCCGTCTGGGTACGGCGATCGTCGCCGCCGTCTGCGCCACCATCGCCCTGGGGATTGCGGGCCCCGCAGCCGCAACGCCGGCCGCGCCGGTGGCCTCCCTCGCGCGGCAGGCAGCCGACCCGGCCCCGACGCCGCCCGCAGGAACGCCGACGATGGGGGAGTACGCCCCCGAGACCTTCGCCGCAGCGGCGGCCCAACTTCCCGCCGACCTCACCGACGCCGTCCAGCGTGACCTCGGTGTCACTCCCGAGGAGTACCTGAGCGACGCGGCGGCGGCGACAGACGCAGCAGCGGTCGTGTCGTCGCTGAAGAAGGACGGCGTCGACGTGGTGGCGTCGCGCATCGACGGCACGGACCTCCACGTCACCGTCGCGTCGTCGGCGGACGTCGCTCCCGCGGAGGCGACGGGAGCGACCGTGACCGTCGGGTCCGCCCCTCCCGCCATGAGCGGTCTCCGGCTGAACGCGGCGGCAGCGCCCCTGCTCGGCGGGACGGCGTGGGGCTACCTCGTCGACGCGAACAGCGGGGAGCGCTGCTCGATCGGCTTCAACGGCACGGACGCGAGCAACCAGCAGCAGTTCGTGACGGCAGGGCACTGTGTGCAGGGAACGCCGTATTCCTCGATCATGCAGATCGTCCAGAGCAGGCCGAGCGACCCGGCCGCGCAGTTCGGAGCGACCATCGGCTCTCCCGTCGCCGGGACGTTCCGGTTCGGCGGCGGCTTCGACTCCGGCCGGATCGCGGTGACCAGCACCGCTTTCGCGCCACAAGCGGCCATCTCCACCTGGGGCGGTGCGCAGGGCGCGCCGACCGCGAGTTCGCTCGGCATCAAGGGCGACACGACGGCCGTCGTCGGGGCCTCGATGTGCAAATCGGGGTCGAGCAGCGGCTGGACCTGCGGAAAGGTGCTCGCCGTCGACGCGATGGTCGACGTGGACGGCCAGGACGTCAACGAGATCATCAGCGACGCGTGCGTGCTGAAGGGCGACAGCGGCGGCTCGGCCGTCGTCGGGGCGTACGCCCTCGGCGTGACGAGCGCCAGCTCGCAGTCGGACACCTGCGGCTCAGGACAGCTCGGCGCCTTCTTCCCGCTGCGCTCCTCCGCGTCGCCCAGCGTCGCATCGCAGCAGCCCGGCTGGAAGCTATCGGTGGCCGTCTCGGCGCCCGTGCCCTCCGTGCACGACGGTTCGACCGTGTTCGCTCCCGGATCGCTGACCGGAACCGTCGCGGGCGGGAACGCCCAGACGACCGTGTCCGTCTACTACGACGGCCGCACGGACGCCTCCGGTGCGAACACGACCGCCACGGTGTCGTCGGCGGGGGCGTGGAGCGTTCCCCTGCCCACGACGCCGGGGAAGCACACATACCGCCTGGTCTCGCAGTGGGGCACCACCGCGGCCGCGACCTCGACGGGGACGATCACGGCCGTCGCCAAGCCCGCCGTCGCGCGGCTGTCCGGCAGCGACCGCTTCGACACCGCCGTGCAGATCTCGCGCGCCGGATTCCCCGGCACGGCGAAGACGGTGGTCGTCGCCTCCGGAGTCGACTTCCCGGATGCGCTCTCGGCAGCACCCGCCGCGGTCGCGCTCGGCGCCCCGCTGCTGCTGACGATGCCCGGGGCGCTCCCCGCATCCATCGCCGCCGAGATCGCCCGGTTGAAGCCCACGAGGATCATCGTGGTCGGCGGGGTCAACGCCGTGTCCGCCGGTGTCGCGAAGACCCTCTCGTCGTACGGCACGGTCACCCGGCTGGCCGGGGGCGACAGGTACGAGACGTCGAGGAAGGTCACGGCGTTCGCCTTCGGGAGCGCGAAGCGGGTCTACATCGCCACAGGGACCTCGTTCCCGGATGCGCTGTCGGCCGGAGCGGCGGCCGCATCGTTCGCGAACCCCGTCGTGCTCGTCCCCGGCTACGCCGCGGGAGCGGACGCGGCGACCTCGTCGCTCATCACGAAGCTCGGCGCGACCTCGATCGCCGTGGTCGGCGGCCCGGTGAGCGTGTCCAACGCGCTCGCCACGTCGCTCGGCCGGATCGCCCCGGTCACGAGGCTCGGGGGCAGCGACCGCTTCGAGACCGCGCAGGTGGTCAACAAGAACGTGTTCTCCTCGGACACGGCCCTGTTCGTCGCCTCCGGGGTGACCTTCCCGGACGCCCTGGCCGGATCGGCGCTCGCGGGAGCGAAGGGCGCCCCGCTCTACGTCGTGCAGACCGGATGCGTCGCCCAGAGCACCGTGGCGGAGGTCGGCAGGCTCGGCGCGACCGCCATGACCGTCCTCGGCGGGACGGCGGCGCTCTCGTCCGGCATCTCGTCGCTCAGCGTCTGCCCATAGCCGGTCCACCCCCGAACGGGGTGCGGCAAAACTGAGACAAATTCAATAAACGAGCGTTCGACGCAATTTGCATGCAATTCCTTTGCGTCAGAGGGCCCAAACGCTGCGTATCCTGGCTAGGCTCGACGATGTGTTGACCCGCCACGCTCGCGCGCGCCTTCTCGCAGCGCTCATGACGACCATCGCCGTGACGCTCGGAGGCGCGATTCTCGGCGCGCCTGCGCAGGCCCAGGAGCCGGGGTCCGCATCGGCAGCGGTGTCCGCATCCCGACCGGCCGCCGGGGTCCTCGGCCCGGTGAAGACGGCGGTCGCCTCCGGGTTCGATCCGGGCAACATCATCAGCGACTACAACTTCTACAACGGCTCGGCGCTCGACGCCGGCGCCATCCAGGCGTTCCTGAACACCCAGGTCACCACCTGCCGCTCCGGATACACCTGCCTCAAGGACTACCGCCAGAGCACGTTCTCCCGGGCCGGAGACGCCATGTGCGCGGCATACACCGGAGGCGCGAACGAGACATCGGCGACGATCATCGCCAAGGTCGGCGCCGCGTGCGGGATCAGCCAGAAGGTGCTGCTCGTGCTCCTGCAGAAGGAGCAGGGGCTGGTCAAGGACACCTGGCCGACCACGGGACAGTACAACAAGGCCACCGGGTACGCCTGCCCGGACACCGCGGCGTGCGACTCGCAGTATTTCGGCTTCTACAACCAGGTCTACATGGCGGCCTGGCAGTACAAGCGCTACGGCAACCCGCCGGGGACCAACAACTCGTTCACCTGGTTCCCGGTCGGCCAGGTCAGCGCCATCCGCTGGAGCCCCAATGCCGCGTGCGGCGCCGGCAACGTGCTGATCCAGAACAAGGCCACCGCCGCCCTCTACTACTACACGCCGTACCAGCCGAACGCCGCGGCCCTCGCCAACCTGTACGGAACGGGCGACGGCTGCTCCGCATACGGCAACCGCAACTTCTGGGTGCAGTACACGGACTGGTTCGGGCCCACCTCCGGTGGCGTCCCGCCGACCGGCAACTACGAGTCGGCCACGCTCACTGCGTCGTCGTTCTCGGTCGCGGGATGGGCGATCGACCTCACGCTCGCGACCTCGGTGGTGAGCGTGCAGATCACCTGGAACACCCCGTCCGGAGTCAGCACGCAGACGGTGGCTGCGTCGGCGTCCAGGCCGGATGTCGGCAACGCCTTCCCGGCGGCCGGGGCCAACCACGGGTTCAGCGCGAGCATCCCGCGCTCGGGCGACGGCCAGTACTCCGCCTGCATCACCGCCATCGCGGCACCGGGCAACACGGCGGGGAACGCGCCGTTCGGCTGCAGGACCGTGCTGTTCTCCTCCGGCATCAACGGCAGCCCGACGGCGGGCAGGGTGCAGGGCGCAGACCGGTTCGACACTTCGGTGGCCGTGTCCAAGGCCGCGTACCCGGCCGCGGGCGTTCCTGTGGCGTACATCGCATCCGGCGCGAACTTCGCCGACGCGATCAGCGCTGGACCGGCTGCGGCCGCCCAGAAGGGACCGCTGCTGCTCGCGAACGTCGGCTTCGTCCCCTCCTCGGTGCTGACCGAGCTGAAGCGGCTCGCGCCGAAGAAGATCGTGGTGGTCGGTGGAGCAGCAGCGATCGGGGACGACGTGCTGGCGACCCTGCGCACCGTCCAGCCCAACACCGTGCGGGTCGCGGGCTACGACCGCTTCGAGACCTCCAGGCAGCTTGCGAAGTACGCCTTCCCTGCGGCCACCGGCGCGTACTTCGCGTCCGGCGTCAACTTCCCGGATGCGCTCTCCGCCGCGGCAGCAGCCGGCGTCGCCGCGCAGCCCATGCTGCTGGTCACCGGCTCTGCTGCCCTGGATGCGCCGACGGCGTCGTACCTCGCCGCCTCGGCCGTGAAGACGGCCACGATCATCGGCGGGCCCAGCGCCGTCGGGAACGGCTACGAGACGGCGCTGAAGAACGTCGGAGTGACCGCGACGCGGATCGGCGGAAGCGACAGGTTCGAGACGAGTCACCTGATCAACGCGTCGAAGTTCCCGACCGCATCCACGGTCTACATCGCGGCGGGCACGACCTTCCCGGACGCGCTCTCCGGCTCGACGCTCGCCGGGGCGACCAGAGGCCCGCTGTTCGTCACACCCGGCTGGTGCGTCCCCCGCTCGATCGGCAACGACATCGCGAAGATGAAGGCGACGAAGGTGGTCTTCATCGGTGGCCCTGCCGTGCTGTCCGCTGACGCGGTGGCGTTCAAGCCGTGCTGACGTCGTCCAGCTGCAGGTAGCGGTAGAACTCCGCCTTGAGCTCGGCCAGGGAGTGGTGCTGATTGGTCTCGTCGAGGACGAACTCGATCGGGGTGTCGACCTTGCGCAGGCGCCAGCCGCGCTTGCGGGCGTAGCCGCACATCCACACGTCTTCGAGGAACGCGAAGTAGCGGGGGAGTTCGGTGAAGAACGACAGGTCGCTGACGATGTCGATGTCGCACGCGCAGCCGCCGGTGCCCACGTAGCTGACCCGGTCGCCAGGCTCTGCCGGCCTGCGGGCCCAGTAGTCCCCGTCCATCGTCCAGGCCCAGAACCCGGCGATGGTGTGCGGCCCAGACGCGGCGAGCAGGTCGGTGACCAGGTGGTCGCTGACGTCCTGGTCGTCGTCGAGCATCAGGAAGGCGCCGCGGTAGCCGTCGACGTAGAGTTTGCGCGCCACGAAGAAGCGGCCGAGGCCGCCCACGTTCACCCTGCTGGTGAACATGCTCACCTCGGCGAGAGCGCCGTGCGGGCGGTACGCGGCGATGCGCTCGCGGTAGTACGCGGCGTCGGCAGGGCGGTTGTTCCAGAACAGCAACCGGATGCGCGTGCCCTGCTGCGCATCCAGCTGGGTGAGGATCGCGTCGATGCGCTCACGGCGGTTCCAGAGGCAGATGATGATCGCGACCTCGCCGCCCTCTGCCGCGCCGTGCAGGCGCTGCGGGCGGAACCGGCCGGAGCGGTAGCGGGCCATCGCCCAGCGCCAGCGCGCGGCGGACACGGCGCGGCGCGCGAACGACGACGCACTCACCGCGAGACCCACCACAGGCGGCCCCACAGGCCGAAGCGGACGGCGAGACGCAGCGGGGCGAAGTACCAGCCAGCGTACTTGCGCGACAGATACCGGTATGCGCTGTCGTGGTGGGCCTTCTCCATCGTGTGCGCGTCGCGCGACGTGGAGTGGGCGCCGGTGTGCGTGACGACGGCGTCCGGGATGTACATGTTGCGCCAGCCCGCCTGCCCGAGCCTGGCGCCCAGGTCCACGTCTTCGAAGTACATGAAGTATCCGGGGTCGAAACCGCCCAGCTCGCGGTATGCCTCCGCACGCACGAGGACGCACGCGCCGGAGAGCCAGCCGGCCGCCCTGCGGGACTCCGTCTCGCGTTCTGCGCGGTAGCGCACCGTCCACGGGTTGGTGGGCCAGATGCGCCCGAACAGCGCGTGGGCGACGCCGGTGCGCAGGGAGGGGAGGCGGCGGGCCGACGGGTAGACGGTGCCGTCCGCATCCAGGATCTTGGGGCCGAGCGAGCCGGCGCCCGGCAGCTCCTCCGCCGCGGAGGCGAGCACGTCGATCGCGCCGGGCTGGAAGATCACATCCGGGTTCGCGACCAGGATCAGGTCGGGGTTCGAGGTCGCGGCGTCGACGGCGGCGCGCACGCCACCGCCGTATCCCTCGTTCTTCGGCAGCTCCACGAACGTGTACCCGGCCGCGCGCACCAGCTCGCCCGTCTCTGCAGCGCCGTCGGACGCGTTGTCGACAACGATGACCTCGACGACGCTCGAGCCTGCCGACGGCAGCGACGACAGGAACGGGCGCATGGCCTCGGTCGAGTTGTACGTCACCGTGACGACGAGAACGGAAGGAGTCATGCGTGCTTTCTTGTGCGGCCTGCTGGCGGGTGGTCAGGAGGAGAGGTCGATGACCTCCGGGACCGCGTGGATGACACCCACCGCGAGCGGGTAGTACGGCACATCGAACGAGCACGCCTGCGGCATGTCGGAGAGGTGACGGCCCGCGCTGTCCATGAGGGAGGCGTTGACGAAGTACTTGCCTGCGCCGAACTGGGCGTCCTTGAGCACGATGCCGACGGTGCGGCGCTCCTTGAGCCTGGACAGGTCGGCGCCGATGCGGGCGGTGGTGGTGCCGTAGACCGCCTGGCCCATCGTGTTGTCGATCTGGATGGCGCACATCCAGTCGTCGATGCCGGTGTCGTGCTCCAGGGTGACCTCGATGCGAACGTCGTCGCCCGGCTGGACGGGTTCGCCGGGTTCGCGGCCGACGGCGAACACGCGGGCGTCCACGACGCGGCCGTGCTCCACGGTGACGCCGGGGTGCTTGTTCGCCTGCACGGCGGCCTCCGCCTCGGCCTCGACGACGCGGCGGTCCTCCAGGATGTTCCTGAACTCGGTGACGGCGTCGCCCGGGTCGCCGTCGAAGACGACCTGGCCGCGGTTGAGCAGCACGGCCCTGTCAGCCAGCTCCGTCACCTGGTTGAGGTTGTGCGTCACGAGGATGATCGTGCGCCCCTCCTCCTGGAACGAGCGGATCTTGTCCAGGCACTTGCGCTGGAACGCCTCGTCGCCGACCGCCAGGACCTCGTCCACCAGGAGCAGGTCGGGGTCGGTGTGCACGGCGACGGCGAACGCCAGGCGCACGTACATGCCGGACGAGTAGAACTTGACCTGCGTGTCGATGAAGTCGCCGATGCCGGAGAAGCTCAGGATCTCGTCGAAGCGCTCCTCGGTCTGCTCCCGGCTGAGGCCGAGGATGGAGGCGTTGAGGTAGACGTTCTCGCGCCCGGTGAGGTCGGGGTGGAACCCGGCGCCGAGTTCGAGCAGGGCGGCGATGCGCCCGCGGCGGGAGACGCTGCCGGAGGTCGGGTCGATGATGCCGCCGATGACCTTGAGCAGGGTGGACTTGCCGGAACCGTTGTGGCCGATCAGCGCCACGGTCGTTCCCGCGCGCATGGTCAGGTTGACGTCTTTGAGCGCCCAGAACTCCTCGCGGTGCTGGCGGCCGCGGCCGAACGCCACCAGCCGCTCCTTGAGGGAGTTGTCCTTGCGGATGACGAAGCGCTTGGAGACGTCGGCGACCCGGACGACCTCGGGGGCGTCGCCTTCCGCACCGGTCGCCGTGTTGCTCTGCGTGATGTTGGTCGTCATCGTCACACCACCTGCGCGAAGTTGCCCTGCAGCCGCGAGAACACCCGCTGGAAGCCGAGGAGGAGGACGATGCCGATCACGAAGGCGATGCCCATGCGCAGCAGCAGGAAGTCGGGGTACTCCGCGACGCCCTGGCCGCCGACCCACATGGCCTTCTGGAAGCCGAGCACGGCGAGGGTCACCGGGTTGTCCGTGTAGATGTCGAGCGCGAGCGAGTGGCCGAGCGCATCCCGGACCATCGTCCAGGAGTAGACGATCGGCGACGCCCAGAGCAGGAGCAGCAGCACGACCTCGACGAGGTACTGCACGTCGCGCAGGTACACGTTGATCGCGGACAGCAGCAGGCCGAATGCCGTGCCGAACACGAGCAGCAGGAGCACGGACGGGATGAGGTACCACGTCTCGGCGTGCAGCGGCGGCTTGCCGATCACGATGGTCGCGGTGAGCAGGATCACGAACTGGATGAGGAAGTTGAAGATGGCGGAGCCGACGCTCGCCAGCGGGAAGATCTCGCGCGGCAGGTAGATCTTCTTGATCAGCCCGGAGTTGCCGACGATGGACGCTGTCGTGCCGCTGATGATCTCGGAGAACAGCGAGTAGACCGTCAGACCGGTGAAGACGTAGATCGCGAAGTCGGGGATGTTCTTCGCAGCCCCGAGCACCTTGCCGATGACGATCGCGTAGATGAGCAGCTGCGTCAGCGGGCGCACGAGCGTCCAGACGAAGCCGAGCACGCTGTCTTTGTAACGCGACTTCAGGTCGCGGCGGACGAGGAGGGAGAGGAGCTCGCGGTGGCGGAAGATCTCGCGCAGCGAGTGCCACGATCCGGCTTTGCTGTCGCCTCCGACCGTCACCATCCGCTCTTGGGAGAGCGCAAGGTATCGATCCTGTGCAGTCATTCAGTCGTCAATCTGTGTCGGGGTATCGGTGTCGCGCGCTCGATGGATTATAGCTCGGAGCGTCGGCCGGGCAGTCGTTCCATCACCGCGCGCAGCGGCCGGGTGAGCCGCCAGGACGAGCTGTTCTCGAGTCCGGCGATGCGCTTGTGCAGGTCGTTGTTGATCCTGGTGCGCTCGGAGACGATGCCCCGGACGCGGTCGGGTGCCGGCGTGGGGTTCTTGCAGAACTCGATGAGCGGCGTGAGCGAGGTGGCCCAGGTCATCCCGGCGGCGAAGCGCTCGACGTTCCCGGCGATGCGGGTGCGCTCGTCGGCGTCGAAGAGGAGCTCCTCGATGGCGGTGGCCAGCGCATCCACGTCTTCCGGCGGCACGACGCGGCCCAGCTCGTAGTCGCGGATGAGCTCGGCGAAGGTGTCCCCGTCCGTGCTGACGATCGGCAGCGACGCCCACAGGTAGTCCAGGATGCGCGTGCGGAAGCTGAACGCCGTCTCGAGGTGGTCGTAGTGGGTGCTCACGCCGAGGTCGGCGTCGAGCAGGAAGTCTGCACGCTCGGTGTACGGCACCCAGGAGTCGTTGAAGAACACGACGCTGCCGGTGAGTCCCAGGTCTTCCGCGCGCTTGCGGGCCTCCACGGCCATCCGCATGGTCGGGATGTTCGGGTTGGGGTGGCTCGCGCCGAGGAAGTAGAGGCGCAGGTCCGGGTGGGCCTTGGCCGCGATCGCGACGGCCTCGATGAGGGTCAGCGGGTCGAACCAGTTGTAGATGCCGCCGCCCCAGATGATGACCTTGTCGTCCGGCCCGATGCCGGGGACGGTGCCCTTGATGCCGTGGGCGCGCTGCACGGGGGCGTCGTTCTCGACGCCGAACGGTGCGACGTCGAGCAGGGAGCGCAGGCTCGGGTCCCTGTCGTACGTGGCCGGGTTGATCCTGGCGAGCCCTGCGAGCTGGCCGAGCCAGAAGTCGCGCTGCTTCTCGGAGGCGCAGACCATGAAGTCCGCGCGTTCCAACTGGTCGTTCAGCACCTCGACGGTGTCGATGGCGACGGCGAGCCTGTCGGCGGGCCCCAGGTCTTTGCCCTGCTCGAGCTGCTCCAGGTGCATCGGGTCGTAGATGTCGGCCACGATGATCGTGTCGGTGTCTTTGATCCACTGGTGGGTGCGCAGGATGTGCCCCTGGAACACCAGGACCTCCGCCCAGTCCACGTGCTCGTGCAGCCCTGAATCGTCTGCGAAGTGCACGGGGAAGGCGTCGGAGCTGATCTCGGCCCTGTTCGTGGAGACGAGGCGGACGTCGGCGAACTCGGAGAGCGCCTTCGCGATCTCCCAGGCGCGGATCGCCGGCCCGGCCATCAGCTCACCGAGGGTGTCCGGGGTGACGACCAGGATGCGGCGCTTGGTCTCCGCGCCCCCTGCTGCGGTTTCGATCTGCGACGGTGTGGACGTCATGGAATAAGAGTCTCCTGCTTGCACGTGTGGGTGCGCCAGGGCATTCTGGCGTCTGCTGACGTGCTTCTCGCCCGCGTCGGGCACGCCCAGCACGAAAAGCCGTCGGCAGGCTACCACTGCAATCGGGGAGATCGGTGTGACCAGGACGTGCCCGGTCTCGGCCCCCTCGTCGCTCAGCGGCGGCCGCGGCCCAGCAGTCTGGCGGCGCCGTCCGCCATCCGCACGATGCGGCGGGAGGTGAGGCGGTCTATGAACTCTCGCAGACCCTGGTTCTCCGCCTTCAGCTCGTCGAGCTCGCGCTCCAGGCCCGTCGCCTGGGCGTCCGCGGCGGCGACGCGCCTGTCGAGGTCCGCGATGGCGAGGCCGATCGCGCGCGCCTCGGAGACGGACTCCTCGTCGACCGGGACGTCGGCGACGGGGGAGGGGACGGAGTCCGCGATCCTGCGGTCGAGCACGTACTCTCCGGAGGCGATCCCCTCCTCCAGCTCTGCGTCGTCCGGATGGCGGCAGAGATAGAGGGGGAAGAGGACGCCGCCGAGCAGGCGGCGGTAGTCGCGCATCCCGTGGTGGTTGGGGCTGGGGGTGAGGTCCGGCGAGTTCTCGTACGCGCTGCCGGCGTTGCGCACCTTCCTGCTGTACTGCTCCCAGGAGCGCCAGGGGAAGTGCAGCACCTCGACCTCGAAGCCCTCCGGCACAGGGCCGCGGTTCTCCAGGCTGACGAAGTGGTTGCCCTGCACCACCTCGACCTCCGCGTCTCCGATGTGGGCGGCGTCGTGGGTGGCGTGCGCCTTGAGGCCGACGCGGTGCAGCGCATCCACCGACCGCAGGTCGCGGTAGGCGAGCCGCTGCAGGCCGGAACCGGCGATGGCCGCAGGCCCGATCATGTCGTGCACGGGCACGTCGAACGCCTGGATGCTCACCGGGATGTTCTCGAACGCCTCTTTCAGCGTGATGCCGGGGCGGGCAGGCAGCCAGAACTCGTCCGCGTCCGCGTTGATGACCCAGTCCGCGCCGTGCACGGTCTTCGCCTCGCGCGCCATCCGGGTGACGGTGACGCCCTGCTGCTTCTGGTGCACGGGATCGCTGCGCAGATCGACGACGCCGCGCTCCGCATAGCCCTGCAGCAGCTCGTACGTGCCGTCGACGGAGCCGTTGTCGGTCACGATGATCACGTCGACGCCCTGCCGGAGGTGGTGATCGAGCATCGCACCGACGATGTCGACTTCGTCGCGCACCATCATGGTCATCGCCAACTTCACTCGCTGCCTCCTCGCCGCACAGTCTAGATGACCGGCGACAACCACTCCGCCGCTAGACTTGCCCGGATGAACCCCTGGAAGGACAGTGCCGGACGCGCGTTCCGATCGATGCTTCCGCCCGAGTCAGCCCCCCGTCGTGTTCTCCGCGCAACCCGTGGCGCGGCCCGCAGCTTCCGCGACACCTTGCACACGCAGGAGCCCGAGCAGGTCCACGAGGGGCCGGGGCTCACCGACTACGCCGAGTGGCGGGCAGAGCAGCCCGCCCTCGAACCGCTGCCGAGCGACCAGCAGGAGACGACGTTCGTCGTGGTGGTCGAGTCGTCCGCGCATCCGGACGATCGGGAGCGCGACGCCGTCGCCGCCACCGTCGCGAGCGTCGCAGCGCAGCGCTCGGTCACGGCCAGAACGGTCGTCGCGGTCACCGGAACCCCGCTGGCCGAGGTGCTCTCCGGGGCGGAGGAACAGTTCGCGATGTTCCTCACCGCCGGCTCCGTCCTCGATCCGGCGGCGCTGGAGCAGGTGGCGAAGGAGCACAGGGTCGACCCCGTGCGCCGGGTGATCGCCTTCGACACCGACCAGGTCACGAGCACAGGCGAGCACATCGCACCGCGGTTCCGCCCCGCCTGGTCGCCGGAGATCATGCTCGGCGTCAACTACCTCGGCAGGGCGTTCGCCATCCGCACCGCAGCGGCCGCCGCCGACGAACGCGCCACTCTCGACTCCCACGGCATCTGGAAGCTGCTGCTCGGCACCGAGCTGTCGGATGCGGTCGTCGGCCTCATCCCGCACATCCTGTTGTCGACGCCCGCCGCCCCCATCCGGGATGCGACGGAGCAGGACGCCGCGATGGTGCAGCGCTCCCTGCGCGAGCGCGGCGAAGCGGCCACCGCCCAGGTGAGCAACGGGATCGTGCGCGTCGCGTTCGAGCTGGAGACCTGGCCGAGCGTGTCCATCGTCATCCCGACGAAGCACTCGACCGCCAACCTGGACCGGCTGCTGCCCAGCCTCGCCGGCACCGACTACCCCTCCTTCGACGTCACGGTCGTGGACAACGGGGGAGCGACGGAGGAGCACGAGGCCTGGTACGCGGCGCTCGACGCCGGTCTCCCCGTCCGCCACGTCTGGTGGGACGAGGAGCCGTTCAACTACTCCCGCGTGAACACCGTCACCGCGGCGGCCACCGACGGCGACGTGCTGGTGTTCCTCAACGACGACACCGAGATCGTCGACCCGGACTGGCTGCGCGAGCTGGTCGGGATGCTGCACCGCGAGGGCGTCGGCACGGTCGGATACCAGCACAGGAACGACGACGGCCTCGTGCAGCACGGCGGCGTGATGATCGGCCCTGGCGGGTTCGCTGCGAACCTGTTCGCCGGGATGAGCCCGGACGACGACAGCCTGCTCGGCCCTGTGCGCTGGTACAGGAACACACTCGCCGTCACGGCGGCCTGCGTCGCGATCCGCCGCGAGCTGTTCGACGAGGTCGGCGGGTTCGACGAGCGCTTCCAGCTGACGGGCAGCGACGTGGTGCTCGGGCTGGACCAGATCATCCGGGGCAGGCGCAACGTCGTCATCCCGTTCGACGCCGTTCGGCACTTCGAGTCGCTGACGCGGGGCGCTCACGCCCCGCGCGCTGACTCGTTCGCGAGCTACTGGCGCTACCACCCGTGGCTCGCGGCGGGCGACCCGTACATCTCGCCGAACGTGTGCCGTCTCACCGAGGTTCCGCGGTTCGCCGCGGCGGACGACCCGTCGCCGCTGCAGCTGGCGATGGCCGGCCTCGGCCGCGAGTACCGATCCGACGCGCAGAAGTCGACCATCTCGGAGGACGCGACGGCGCTCATGTCGCTCGCGACCATCTCCGCGGAGGAGGTCGCCGCCGTCGTCGAGTCGCACGGCTCCACGACCGGACGCCGCGAGGTGCGCACGATCAACTGGCTGCTGCCCGGTTTCGACATGCCGTTCTTCGGCGGGGTCAACACCACGTTCCGCATCGCGGACAAGCTCGCGCGCGAGCACGGCGTGGTCAACCGGTTCCTGATCAACGGCCACCCGAACAACGAGTTCTACGAGTCGGCCATCGTCGCCGCCTTCCCCGGTCTGGCAGGGTCCGAGGTCGGCCACTACTACGGGGACGACGCCGGCATCGCCGAGGTCCCTCCCGCCGATGTCGCCATCGCGACGTTCTGGCTGACGGCGGTGGATGTGGCCAAGACGCCGGGCACACCCCGCAAGTTCTACCTCATCCAGGACTACGAGCCCTCGTTCTACCCGGCGAGCACGATGTTCGCGATGACCGAGCAGACGTACAAGCTCGGCCTCTACGGCATCTGCAACACCGAGAGCATGCACGACATCTATGCCGGCGGATACGGCGGTACCGCCACGTACTTCACCCCGGCGGTCGACAGGGGCATCTACCATCCCATCGGCCGCAGGGAGCGCGGTGATGACGAGCCGGTGACGATCTTCGCCTACGCCCGCGACCACTTCCGCAACTGCTGGGAGCTGGTGTTCGCGGCGCTCAGCGAGATCAAGCGCAGGCACGGCGACCATGTGCGGATCATCGCGGCCGGCGCCAAGTACCTGCCGCCGAGCGCCGACTTCATCGACCTCGGCCTGCTCGACTACCGCGCCACCGGCCGTCTGTACCGCGAGACGGACATCGGCGTCACCATGCAGATCTCCCGGCACCCGTCCTACCTGCCGCTCGAACTGATGGCGAGCGGGGTGGCGATGGTCGCGCCCGACTCCGACTGGTTCCGCTGGCTGTTCCACCCGGACGAGAACGCGCGCACCACGATGATGACCTACGACGACGTGGTCGCCGGGATCGACGAGCTGGTGCTGGATGCGCAGAAGCGTCGCGCAATCCAGGCGGCGGGCGTCGCCACCATCGACGCCGCGCACTCCGACTGGGACGCCGCCCTCGACCACCTCTACGACTACCTCTGCGACCCGGAGGCCGAGGCCATCCCCTCCACGGCGCCTCGCACCATCGCCCCCTGAAAATCGAGTCCGAAGTTGTTCACGCCCCCTAACGGCGTGTCGCGTGAATAACTTCGGGCTCGATTTTCAGGAGGCGGGGGAGGGACCGGAACGTGCCGACCGTGAAGAAGGCGAGCGCGAGCACGACGGCGAGCGTGAGCGGGACGACGCCGCCCGGGGGCGGCCAGGTGGGGCTGAAGAAGGCCGCAGTCCACGAGGTGGAGCCCGCGGCGTAGCGGCGGAGCGTGAACGCGAACGCGGCGAGCTGGCCGACGGCGAGCACCACGGCGGTGGCGCGGAGCGCGGCGACCGTGTTGCGCGAGCCGACGCCGACCTCCGCCCTGTCGAGTGCCATGCCGCCCCAGATCGCCAGGACCAGCACGATCGCGAGCATGTACCGTCCCTGCCAGACGTCGCCGACCTGACGCCAGAGCGCCACCTGGATGACGACCGGGATGACGAGCAGCGCGCCGACGAAGCCGAGCGCGATCCACCGCTCCCGTCCGCGCCCGAGCACCACGGGGACCAGCACGATGAGCGAGAGCACGCCGAACCAGATCACGATCACCGCATCCGGGGCCCACACATCCACGGTGCCGAACAGCCCGATCATCTGCTTCCAGTACGAGAACGTGTTCTCCACCATCGTCTGCGCAACGGTCAACAGGCTGCCGGGCGTCGGCTCCAGCTGCGCCTTCACCTGGTTCTCCGGCCGCGTGAACCAGAACAACTGCCCGGCCCCCACGACAGCCAGCAGCGCGAGCACGACCCAGGTGGATGTGCGGCGCAGCAGATACTCCCAGTCCGCCTTCCGCATGGCGAGCACGACGGAGACGGCGATGAGGAGGAGCCACAGCATCCCGAGGCTGCGGCCGCCGGTGACGAGTGCCGCGGAGACCACAGCGGTCACGCCGGACAGCCAGAGCCGCCACCCGCTCGGCCGATGCCTGGCAATGGTCAGCAGCGATACGAGCAGGGCGCCGGCGGACGCCGCTTCGACGGCGTTCGGGTTGATCGCGCCGCCGAGGAAGAACACCATCGGGGTGAGCGCGCCCACCGGGAGCAGCAGCGACCAGCGCGCGCCCGGCCAGGTGCGGACGAGCGCGGCGAGCACCGCGAGCAGGGCTGCGACGACCGCCCCGGAGAAGATGCGCATGGCGTGGATGGCCGCCTCGCCGGAGAAGACCAGCGACGGCAGGCCGACCACGAGGTAGTAGACGGGGCTGTTGGTGTACGCCGTGCTGATCGAGCGGCGCGTGTCTCCCGGCGCGGCGTCCGAGCTGCCGACACACGCGGGCGTGACGCTCGGCTGCCCGGCGAAGCAGCCGCCCGCGCCGGGGATGTAGAGGTAGGCGGGCGCGTCGAAGTATTTCCCGTCGCCCACGATCTGGCCGCGTACGGCCGTCGTGGCACGCACGGTGTGCGACGCCTCGTCCGGCACGGCGTAGATCGGCGTCGCGAGCGACCACGCGGTGAGCAGCACGAACAGGGTGCAGAAGACGGCGGCGAACAGTCTCAGTGGAAACCGCATCCCTGGTCAGCCCTGCGGGATGAAAAGGGAGGCGATGAAGACGACGCCGCCGACGCCCGCCATGATCCAGCGCGGAACGGGACGCTTCGCCAGCAGCAGGGCGGCGCAGGCGAGGAAGAACGGGATCATCGAGATGCCGTAGCGCGCGGGCGGCGGATCGGGGTATGTGCCGAGGGCGGCATACGTCACGATCGACAGCAGCGGGGCCGAGATGACGGCGGCGGCGAATGTCGCCCACGCGACGGCGGCACGGCGGCCGCCCCAGCGCGCGACCATCAGCAGGCCGATCACGCCGGCGATGGTGACCCAGGCGACCGCGTAGTTCGAGATGAGGCCGGGCCCCTTGAGGAAGGTGGTCGTGTCGCCGACGCCGCGGGCCGAGCCGTCGATGAAGAGGCCGGACTGCAGGATCAGCGACGTGATCCCGAGCGGTCGCACCTTGCCCATGTCGGGCGCAGGGCCGACCGCGGAGACCGAGCTGTAGACGGTCCAGGCCAGCTGCAGGACCATCGACACCACCACCGAGACGATGCCCGTGATGGTCCGGCCATCGGCGAACGTGCGGCCGATCCAGCCGGCCCGGGATGTACGGGTGCGGTACGCGTCGATGCCGGCGCGGATGACCAGGAAGAACACGGCCGCGGCGACGGCGGCGAGGTTCTGCACCTTCAGCAGCGTGACGAACGCGGCACCGGCGGCGAACCACACGTATCCACGTCGACTGTCGGCCAGGGTGGCGAGGTACAGCATCAGGCCGCCGGCGAACAGCGCGGTCGCATCCGTGCTGATGTACGTGTTCGACCAGTACGCGGGCAGCGAGCCGATCATCAGCAGCCCGACACCGGTCGCGGCCACCGGATGCACCTTCAGCCGTCGCAGCGCCAGATAGAGGAACAGGGCGGCGGCGGCCAGCCAGAGCGCGCCGACGAACCGTCCGGCATCCACCAGGTCGACGCCGAGGAACACCAGCGGCTCGGCCAGGATGCGCGTGATGCCGAAGTACAGCGGGGTGTAGATGTACGCAGAGGTCGCGCCGTGGAACGGGAACAGCTCGGCGTTCTTCGCGTTGGAGAGGTCGCAGCGCGCATCCGGGCTCGGCGCGAGCAGCCGCAGCCCGCGGCAGCCCAGCTGCTGGCGGGCGTACGTGCCGGTCGGCTCACCGCGGTTCACGGTGAGCTGGTGCCCCATCTTGGCGAAGTAGTCGATGTAGACGTACTCGTCGACGGGGGAGACGCCGCGGTGGCCCGGCACCTGCACGATGCCGACGAGCAGCGACGCGATGATGAGCACGGCGGGCGCGATGGCGCTCCGCGAGAACACGCGCGCGAAGAAGCCGCGTCGCCTCTCGGGGGCTGTCGACTCGGTTTCCATGCTGATGTGAGGCCTTACGCTCGTGGGCGGCGAACTGCGCCAGCTTAGCAATCGGTCGCTGGGAGGGGCGCGCGACGCGGCCGCCACAGCACGCCTTGGTAAGCTGGCGGGCGCACACGCCCATGCGAAAGGACCGTATGCCTGCAACGCGTCACGGAGTCGTCTCGGTCGTCCTGGTCAACTTCCGGGGAACCGACGACACGCTCACCGCCATCGAACACCTCGGCCGCCTCGACTGGCCGGCCGACCGTCTCGAGATCGTGGTGGTCGAGAACGCCTCAGGCGACGACAGCGCCGCGCGCATCCGGTCGGCGGCGCCGCACGTGCTGCTCATCGAGTCGAAGACGAACCTCGGGTTCGCCGGTGGCTGCAACCTGGGGGTGAAGGAGGCGAGCGGCGAGTACGTCGCCTTCCTCAACAACGACGCCAAGCCGGATGCGGCCTGGGTGCGTGCCGCCGTCGAGCGGTTCGAGTCGAGCCCGTCGGTCGGCGCTGTCGCCAGTCGCGTGCTCGACTGGGAGGGCCAGAACGTCGACTTCATCGGGTCGGCGATGACCTGGTTCGGCCAGGGATACAAGCCGCTCACCGCCCAGCCGGTGCCGAGCACGCCGGATGTGCCGCACGACGTGCTGTTCGGCACGGGATCCGCGATGTTCGTCCGCCGGTCGGTGTACGACCAGCTCGGCGGGTTCGACGAGCGGTACTTCATGTTCTTCGAAGACGTGGACTTGGGCTGGCGACTCAACCTGCTCGGCCACCGCTACGTCTACGAGCCCGCATCGCTGGCGTATCACAAGCACCACGCATCCATGTCGTCGTTCGGCGCGTTCAAGGAGACGTACCTCCTCGAACGGAATGCGCTGTTCACGCAGTACAAGAACCTCGGGGACGAGGCGCTCGCCAACGCGCTTCCCGCGACGCTCGCGCTGACCGTCCGCCGCGGTGTGGCGAAGGGCGGGCTCGACTCGACCTCGTTCGACCTGCGGAAGGGCGCATCCAACGACCCGACGATGGAGATCTCGAAGGAGACCGTCGCCGCCGTCTACGCGATCGACCAGTTCGTCGAGCACCTGCCGTCGCTGGTGGAATCGCGCGAGCAGATCCAGCGCAGCAGGGTCGTCTCGGACAGCCGCATCTGGTCGCTGTTCGGCGAGACCGACGCCCCGTCGTACACGGCGGAGCACTACCTCGAGGGCTACGACAAGCTGGTCACGGCGTTCCCGGTCACCGAGACACCGGATGTGACCCGCGTGCTGGTCATCACCGGCGACCCGATCGGCGTCAAGATGGCGGGCCCGGCGATCCGGGCGTGGAGCATGGCGGAGGCGCTCGCGAAGGACAACCTGGTGACCCTCGTGTCGCTGTCCGGCGTCGAGCCGGTGTCCGCGCCGTTCGACATCGTGCACATCCGGCCGGGCGACGACCGTTCCATGCGCAAGCTGGAGCGCGAGAGCGACGTGATCGTCTTCCAGGGCCTCGCGATGGCGCTGTTCGACAGCCTGCGCAAGACGGACAAGATCATCGTCGCCGACGTCTACGACCCGATGCACCTCGAACAGCTCGAACAGGGCAAGGAACTCGGCCGCGAGCAGTGGGACAAGCAGGTCGGCGACGCGACGGACGTGCTCAACGAGCAGCTCGAACGCGGGGACTTCTTCCTCTGCGCCTCCGAGCGCCAGCGGCACTTCTACCTGGGTCAGCTCGCCGCGCTCGGCCGGATCAACCCGGCCAACTACGCCGACGATCCCGACCTCGACCACCTCATCGACGTCGTTCCCTTCGGCCTGTCCGAGACGGCGCCTGTACACGAACGGGATGTGCTCAAGGGCGTCCTCCCCGGGATCGGCGCCGACGACAAGCTCCTGCTGTGGAGCGGCGGCCTCTACAACTGGTTCGACCCGAAGTCGCTCATCAGCGCCGTCGCGAAGCTGTCGGAGACGCACGACGACGTCCGCCTGTTCTTCCAGGGCACGAAGCACCCGCATCCCGGTGTGCCGGAGATGGCGATCGTCGCGGAGTCCCGTGCCCTCGCCAGCGAGCTCGGCGCGCTCGACACCTCGGTGTTCTTCAACAGCTCGTGGGTCGACTACGCCGACAGGCAGAACTACCTCACCGAGGCCGACGCGGGCGTCAGCACCCACTTCTCGCACGTCGAGACGACGTTCTCGTTCCGCACGCGCATCCTGGACTACCTGTGGGCAGGGCTGCCGATGGTGGTCACCGCCGGCGACCACTTCGCGCAGCTGGTCGAGGAGGAGAAGCTCGGCGTCGTGGTCCCGTCCGGAGACGTGGATGCGCTGACCGCCGCCCTCGAGACCGTGCTCTACGACGAGAAGTTCATCGCGGCGGCCAAGCGCAACATCCAGCGGGTGCGCAAGCGCTACTTCTGGAGCGTGGTGCTCGCGCCGCTCGTCGACTTCGTGTCCGACCCCCGGCACGCGGCCGACCTGGTCGCGAAGGGTGTCGTCGGGACGGGCGGCGCGCCGCGCAAGGCGACGACCAGGCGCAAGAAGCACGGGGTGCGCCACGATGTCGGCCTGTTCTTCCACTACATGAAGAACGGCGGTCCGGCCGTCGTCGTCAAGAAGGTGCGGAGCAGGCTGGGGAGACGCTGACCGTGACCCGTCCGGTCTCCGTCGCACTCTGCACGTTCAACGGCGCGACATACATCCGCAGGCAGCTGGCGAGCGTGCTCGCCCAGACAGTGCCCCCGACGCAACTGGTCGTCTCGGACGACGGCTCGACGGACGCGACCATCGCGATGGTCGAGGAGGAGCTGCGGGCGCACGAGGCGGCGACCGGCTGGAACCCCGAGGTGGTGCTGCTGCGCAACGAGACGCCGCTCGGGGTGACCGCGAACTTCGAGCAGGCGCTGCGCGCATCCACCGGTGAGCTGATCGCCCTGTGCGACCAGGACGACGAGTGGGAGCCGCGGAAGCTGGAGAAGCTGGTCGCGATGTTCGACGCGCGGCCCGGGCTCGGCTTCCTGCACACCGACGCACAGCTCATCGACGACGACGGAGCCCCGACGGGCGGGACGATCTTCGGAGTGCTCGAAGTGTCGGAGGAGGACAGGCAGGCCGTGCACTCCGGACGCGCGTTCTCGGTGTTCGTGCGCCGCAACATCGCCACGGGCGCGACGGCCATGGTGCACCGCGACCTGGTGGCGGCGTGCGCGCCGTTCCCCGCCGAGTGGGTGCACGACGAGTGGCTGGCCATCCAGGCCGCAGCACGCGACAGGCTCGACCTGAGCGAGGAGCCGCTGACGCGCTACCGGCGGCACGCCGCCAACCAGATCGGGGCGGGCGACCCGACCATCGGCCACAAGATCCGCCGCGTGCTCGGCGCCCGCGGCGACCGCAACCGGATGCTCGCCGCGCGGTCGCGCATCCTGGCGGACAGCCTGCGCGGTGCGGACGGCGTCGACTCGTCGAAGGTGGCGCTCGCCGAGGAGAAGGCGGCGTTCGAGGCGACGCGCGCCGAGCTTCCGGCGAACAGGGTGAAGCGGTTCGTGCCCGTGCTCCGGCTCGCGGCGGGCGGGGCGTACCCTCGCCTGGCGAGCCAGGGCTGGATGGATGTGGTCAGAGACCTGTTCCAGCCGGCGTGAGGCCGGCGGCGGGCGCCGGCTCGGTCGCGTCCGCCTCCTCCGCAGGTTGCACGGAATCCACCGGTTGCACGGCATCCACCGGCTGCGCGGCATCCACCGGTACAGCGGCATCCACCGCCGCAACCTCGTCCTCCTCGGAGCGCGACCACGCGGAGACGTGCAGCAGCAGCGCCGCCGCCAGCACGAGCAGCACGGCGAACAGGGCCAGCCACAGCCAGGTGCCGCCCGGGGGCGTCCACGCGGACTGCCCGAACAGGTAGGTGCGCATCGAGCCGTTGGAGCCGACCGCGTAGCGGCGGAGCGTCGACTCGAAGGCCCAGAACTGCGCCCCGGCGGCGCCGACGGCCACGATCACCGCGATGCGCCGCCAGGCGTACGGCGCGCGCACGAACGCCGTGTCGCCGAGCAGCGCGGCGAGTCCGACGATGAGGCAGAGGAACAGGGGCAGGTTGTACCTGCCCTGCCAGATCATCCCTCCGCCGTGGATGTACGCCGCCTGTACCAGCGCAGGGCAGAGCAGGAAGGCGGCGACGAGCAGCCACGCGACGAGCAGGCGACGACGTCGCAGCACGACGACGGCGCCGACCACGATGGCCCCGATGGCGAGCCCCCAGAGGTAGAGCACCACATCCGGGGCAGGGGTGTCGAGCCAGCCGAACAGGCCGACGAGGCCCTGGCTGTATCCGACGGTCCCGATGAAGACCTTCTGGAAGCCGACGAGCGGCGACGCCCCGATGCCCGGGAAGGAGAGCGCCTGGTCCGGATGCTCGATGGCGTTGGCGAGCGAGTTGGTGCCGACGGTCCAGAGGCCAGCGGCGATGGTGCCGGCGGCGACGACGGCGATGAGCACGATGACGGCGCGCCGCTTGAGCAGCGCGACCAGCGCATCCCGGTCGGCCAGCAGCAGCAGAGGCACCACGAGCGCGAGCGCCACCCACAGCGGTGAGAGCCCGCGCGCGTTGACAGCCACGACGGCCCCGGCCATCACCACGACGGCCCGGCCGGTGAGCCGGGAGGCGTCGGGGGAGAGCGTGATCGCGAGCATCCCGCAGAACACGGCGAGGGTCGCCGTCGCCTCCAGGGCGCTCGGGTTCACCGAGCCGCCGAGGAACAGCAGCATCGGCGTCACCGCAACGGCGAACGCCAGCAGCGGCACCCTACGGGTGCGCATCGTGGCCACGATGGCGAACGCGAGCGCGGCGAACAGCGTGGTCAGCAGGCCGCTCAGGATGCGCATGGCGTAGATTCCCGACGCATCGTGGAAGACCAGGGACGGGAGCCCGACGACGGCGTAGTAGAGCGGGTTGTACAGCCCGGCGGTGGTGGGGGCCTCGACGCTCTCCCACGGGTCGGCGCTGGGCGTGTACGCGCAGTTCGCCGTGACGGTCGGGTTGAACGCGAAACAGGTGACGGCGTGCGACTCGGCGATGTAGCGCGGCACCGTGACGATGTGGCCGGCAGGGGACGGCGTCCCGACGAGCTCGCCGCGCACGACGCTCGCGGCGCGCACGATGTGGGCAGGCTCATCCGGGGAGGCGGACGGCGGGGTGGCGAACACCCAGGCGGTGGTGAGCGCGAAGAGCACGGCCCACGCGACGAAGAACGGCTTCAGCGGGATGGAGCGGCGTCTCGGTGCCTGAGCGGCGGCGGGCGCGACCGTGCCGCTTCCCGCCTGTGGGTTTCCCATGAGGCAAAGGTATCGGACCGGACGGTCAGACCGCGGCAGGCTCCTCCGTCGGGGCGAGGCGCGCATCCACACGGGCCACCCGGTCGATGGACCGCAGCACCAGCCAGCCGGCCACCACGACCACCGCCGTGAACACCAGCAGCCACAGCAGGTTGCCGCCGGGCGGCGCCCAGGCCGGCGTGCCGAACAAGAACTGCTTGAGCGAGCCGATCGGGGTCACCGAGTATCGCCGCAGCGTGTTCTCGAAGGCGTAGACCTGGCCGAACGCCAGCACGATCACTACGAGCCAACCGAACCGCCGCCAGACCGCGGGGGCCCGCTCCACCCGGATGCGCCGGCCGAGCACGACCGAGAGTCCCACCAGCAGACAGAGGAACAGCGGCATGTTGTACCTGCCCTGCCAGATGATGCCGCCTCCGGTGATGTACGCGGCCTGCACGATGGGCGGGAGCAGGATGAAGGCGCCGAACAGCACCCAGGCGAAGACGAGCATCCGGGAGCGGAGGAGCACGAGGGCGGCGGCGAGCAGGATGCCGACGAGTGCCGACCAGATGAAGAACACCTCGGGAGGGGCCGGCGTGTCGAGCCAGCCGAAGATGCCGATCAGGCCGTGGCTGTACTCGGTGGTGCGCACGAGGGTGATGAAGAAGCCGCTCAGCGGGTTGGTGCCGACGCCGAGGAAGCTCTGCGGCGTCTGGTCCGGGTTCTCGACGGCGTTGTAGAGCGAGTTGGTCCCGACGGTCCAGGCCAGGGCGGCGATGGTCGCGAGCACGACGCCCGCCGCCGCGGCGATCACGGGCGGTCGCCGGAGCAGCGAGACGACCTGCCGCCACGGGACGAGCGCGAACGGGATGAGGATGGCCAGCAGCACCCACAGCGGCGAAAGCCCGCGCGTGTTGACCGCGACCGCTCCACCGGCCAGCACGATCATCGCGCGCGACAGCAGCCGGGAGCGGTCAGGGTCGAGCACGGCGGCGATGATGCCGACGAACACGGCGAGGGTGGCCGTGGCCTCGATGCCGTTCGGGTTCACCGAGCCGCCGAGGAAGAGCAGCATCGGCGTCACTGCGACCGCGAAGCCGAGCACCGGGATGGCGCGGCGCCGCATCCCCCACAGGATCGAGAACGCGAGCGCGGCGAACAGCGAGGTGACGATGCCGCTGACGATCCGCATCGCGTAGATGCCGGAGGTGTCGTGCAGGAGCAGCGTCGGCCAGCCGACCAGCAGGTAGTACACCGGGTTGTAGAGCCCGGCGGTGGTGTACGAGGTGGTGAGGGCCCCGGGGTCGGTGAGTGGGGCGAGCCCGCACTCGGCCGGACGCTCCTGGTGGAAGGCGAAGCAGGTGTCCAGCTGGGTGCGCGCCACGTACGCGGGGACGGTGACCCGGTGGCCGTCCTTCGACGGCGTTCCGATGAATTGGCCGCGCGCGACGCTCGCCGCCTTGACGATGTGCGCAGGCTCGTCCGGGGACGCACCGATCGGGGTGGCGATCGCCCAGCTCGCGCAGAGGGCGGAGAGCAGCACCCAGACCACCAGGAAAGCACGCCAGACCCTGGGCCGGTCGCCGGGGAGGGTGGATGGGCCGGCGGTCGGCGTGCTGGCGGTGGTGCTCACCCTGCGCTACTCCTTTTCGTCGCTGAGTGCGGCGATGCGCTGCTCCAGCTCGGCGATCCGCAGCTCGTGCAGAGCGCTGCGCTCTGCGAGGGTGCGGGTCTTGCTCTCGAGGGTGGTCAGTTCGGAGCTGTGCTGGATGCAGACCAGGAACAGCACGGCGATGCTCACGAAGAACACCAGGTTCACCGGAGCCCCGACGCCGATCAGTCCGGCCGCCCAGTCCAGGATGGTCGGGAAGACGCCGATGATCAGCGCGAGCACACCGGCGATGAGCCACCAGATCGCGTGGCGTTCGCGCATCCGGCCGCGGCGCAGCATCTCGATCACCACAGCGAGGGTGAGGAGGGCTGCGAGGATTCCGAAGATGTAACTGGTGATCGACATGGTCAGGCCGTTGCCGTTTCCTTGATGGCGGTGCGGGGGCGCATGAGCGCGACGAGGAGGGCGATGAAGGCGCGGGCCAGGTAGACGGCCGCCTTGATCGGGTTGTGCGACGGCTGGCCGCCGGCGCGGGGACGCATCGAGGTCGGCACCTGGGCGACGCGCAGACCGCCGCGGGCGGCGATCACGAGCGCCTCGATGGTGTCTCCGAGGTATTCGGCGGGGAAGGAGTGCGCGAACAGGGCGATGGCGCGCGGACCGGCGGCCTTGAAGCCGCTGGTGGTGTCGTTGAGGCGCGTTTTGACGACGCGGCTGAGGACGGTCGAGAGCACGTTCATGGCCCAGCGCCGCGGGCCGCGGACCTCGTAGTCGCCTTCGCCGGAGAAGCGGGCGCCGATCACCAGGTCTGCGCCGTCGAGGGCAGCGATCAGGGACGGCACGTTGCCAGGGTCGTGCTGACCGTCCGCGTCGATCTGCACGGCGACGGAGAAGCCGTTGTCCCTCGCGAACTGGTAGCCGAGGCGCAGTGCTCCGCCGACCCCCATGTTGAACGGCATGGATGCGACCAGGGCCCCCGCCTCCTTGGCGATGCGCGCCGTGTCGTCGGTCGAACCGTCGTCGACGACGAGGCAGGTGACGCCGGGGAGCTTGGCGTAGACCTCGGCGACGACGGCTGCGACGGATGCCTCCTCGTTGAAGGCGGGCATCACGATCAGCGTCTGGGAGAGATCGAAGGGCATGGAAGTCAACGTACTAGATCGGTGTGGGCGTCAGAGCGGGTGCGACCGGCCGGTCGGGAGCTCGGCTGTCGGTTCGATATTCTCGCACGTCCTGCTGAGCGCCCTGATCAGGAACCAGACGGACAGTCCGGTCGCGACGGCGAACACGACGGCGACGGTCGGCCATCCGCCCGGCGGCTGCCACTGCGGCGCCCTGATCATGTCGATCCAGGTGAGGTTCGGCTGCAGCCCGGTGACGTACCGGCGGAGCATCCACAGGAACGCGGCGAGCTGGCCGATGCCGAGCAGCACGACGGACACGCGCATCACGGCGGTGAGCCGCCTGTCGGCCGCCGGCAGGGCGCGGTCGAGCCCGATCCCCGCGAGGATCGCGAGGAGCACGGCGGGTGCGATGGTGTACCTGCCCTGCCAGATGTATCCGGCGTCGTGGATGACCGCCGCCTGCGAGAACGGCGGCACGAACACGATGGCGAGGCCCAGCAGGAGCGCGCCGATCTTCACGGGGCGGGGGCCGAGAGTCGCGCCGAGCAGGATCACCAGGCCGCCGACGCTCGCCCACACGGCCACGGAGAGCGCAGGCGCCGGGATCTCCAGCCAGCCGAACTGGGCGATCCAGCCGACCATGAAGCTGAACGTGTTGTCGATGGTGTTGGAGAATCCCTGCCACCAGCTGCTGCCCGCTCCCACGGGCGCGTACCCGGGCGTCAGCGACCGTGGCCGCAGGTAGAACAGGGTCGCCGCCACGGCGACGGCGCCGATCAGGACGATGCCCACCCAGGTCAGCCACGACCGGAACACCGTGCGCAGCACGTCCCGCCTGCCGAGCAGCAGCGCGATCACGAACGCGAGCGCCAGCCACAGCATCGCGATACTCCTGGTGTTCACCAGCAGCAGGCTCACCACCACGATGCCCAGGATGCGCAGCACCAGCCACCGCCCGGCCGCCGGCGTTCCGAAGGTCAGCAGCAGGAGCGCAAACGCCGCGGCGGAGGCCGCGACCTCGATGCCGTTCGGGTTGAGCGTCCCGGAGAGGAACAGCACCATCGGGGTGACGCCGACCGCGAGGCCGCCGAGCGCCCAGCGGGAGCGGGGGAGGCTCCGCAGCGCCGTGAAGGCGAGCGCGAGCAGGGCGGAGCAGAGCAGCGCGTTCACGAGCCGCATCGCGTACAGGCCCTTCGCGCCGTCGAGGAACGCGCTCGGCCAGCCGACGAGCACGTAGAAGACGGGCGTGTTCACGGTGGTCGACGTGTGGCCGGTGGTCGGCGCATCCGGGTTCTGGATCGGGGTGACGCAGGAGGCCGTGACGGCCACGTTCCTCTTGAAGCACGGCATGTGCGACTCGAGCTTCGCGAAGTAGGTGGAGACGGTCTGGTCGATGGTGCCGGGGATGGTCTTCGACTCCGGCCCCCAGAGCTCGCCGTGGGCTGCGGCGTTGGCGCGGATGGCGTGCGCAGGCTCGTCCGGGCTCGCGCCAGGAGGGGTGGCGACCGAGAAGCTCGCCATCAGGAGGAACAGCAGCCCGAAGGCGATGCCGAACACGGTCAGCGGGCGGCGAGCGGGGCGGATGTCCCCGTCGTGCTGGGTCATGCACCGTCCTGTCGTCGTCCGGATGGCCGATGGCCCGGTGGTGAGGTAGGTTCGGTTCTCGAACAACCGGGTTCCATCGGAGAGGAACACAGTGGACGATATCACCCGTCGCCCCGCGTCCCGCTGGTGGGTGGCCGGTGTGCTGCTCGTCTTCGTCGCGGCCGGGCTGGTCGTCGTCGGCGCCGGCTGGACCGTGTGGGTCCTCGCCGCTGCCGCCGCCCTCTGCCTGGCCACGGGCGTCGCCGCGTTCGCCGGCTGGAGCCTCGGCGTGGTCTCCGCCATCGCCGTCCCGCTCGCGGTCGAGGCGTACGGCATCCGGATCTTCCACAGGATCGGGCTCGGCGTCTTCACGGGCAACCTGCTCGTCCTGGTCGTGATCGCGCTGGCCGGGCTGGTGCTCGTCGCGCTGAGCGGCGACCGGATGCGCCTACCGGGCAGAGCCGTCTGGTGGGGCGTCCTCCCCGCGGCCGTCGTGCCCGCGATGGTCGGGACGGTCTTCGCGATCCTGCCCGCCCTGCGCGACGGCAACGCGCTCTCCTGGGCGATGCGCAGCGACGCTGTCTGGAACCTGGTGTCCGCCCGCTTCCTGCTCGACGACCGCGGCCTGAACCCGTCGCTGCACCCGAACTCGTCTCCGATGACCGCCATCCTGCTCGCGGCCGGTATGGCGCCGGGCAGGGCTGGCGCGAAGACGACCGAGCTGTTCCACCACGACATCGCCGCGATGGCAGGCGTGTTCGCGCTCGCGACGGTCATCACGAGCCTGCTCGCCGGCCTGATCGTCGCGCAGCTGGTGCGGCCGGAGCATCCGGTGTTCCGTGTGATCGGGGCCGTACTCGGGTCTGCACTGATCGCATCCTGGTTCGTGGCAGGCTTCTCGTTCGAGTTCGGCTTCTACAACGTGATGCCGACGGTCGCCTGCCTGCTCGGCAGCTGGCTCGCCTGGCGGGCGGCGCCGCGGGCTCCTGTGGTGGCCGTCGCGCTGCTGCTGGCGATGACGACCGCACTGCTGGCGCTCTGGGCGTTTCTCGCCATCGTGCCGCTCGCGCTCGCCGCGGTGGCCGCCATCCGGCTCATCCTGCGCCGCCCCCGGTCGTTCGGCTGGCTGTCCTGGACGATCCTCGCCGTCGCGGGCGCCCAGCTGCTGGTGTATGCCGTGCTGGTCTCCCTGCGCGACCTGCGCCGCGACCAGGGCGAGCTGGCCCAGGGCGGTTCGATGGCGCCGGTGAGCCCCGCCCTGTTGTTCATCCTGATCGGCCTGGCGGTAGCGATCACGGCGGTCACCGCCCGCACGGCGGCACACCGCGCCGACCTCACGGGCGTCGTCACCGTGTCCGCGGCGCTGGCCGGGCTGTACGCGTACCTCGGGACGCAGGTGCAGGCCGACGCGTACTGGTGGGGCTACTACCCGGCGAAACTCGTCTGGTTCGGCGGCATCCTGCTGCTGGTGGTGGTGATCGGCCTTGCGCTCGACCGGCTGTCGCGGGTCGACCTCGCCGTATGGCCCCGGGTGGCGGCGACGGCGGGCGTGCTCATCGCCATCGTCGCGATCGCGGCCAGTGTGCTGCCCAAACCGCCGACGCTCGGCGCACTGGTGCCGTACGGCGACATCCTCGCGGGCGAAGGCGTCGCCTCCGGAGACGACGTGCTCCCGGCGATGTTCGCCCTCGACGACCCGACCGACGCCAAGAACATGTTCGTCGGCTATTACGACTGGAAAGCCGACGGCTTCGCCAACCTCTGGCTCCTCGGAGCATCGGCGACCAGCGGCACCGACCCGATCCGCCCGTATTCGTACTACCTGGACGTCCGCTCGCTGAAAGACGTCTGCTCCGCGGTGAAGGCGTGGGACGGCGGCGTGACGATCCGCACGAGGGACGAGGCGCTGCGGGCGAAGCTCGCGGCGACCTGCCCCGGCCTGGACGCGACGGTGCTGGTGGGGCGCATCCCGGTCAGCGGGTGAGGTCGGCGGCCCTGCTCACCGCTATCGCCACCCTAGAAACACGTGCCGCAGCAGCGCCCGCAGCCCGGCCACGTCGCGCTTCGCGAGCGCCGACGGCAGCTTGGTCGCCGCGTTCAGCCGCGACGACCAGTGGGCGGACGCGACACGCGCCGCCCTGTGCCAGCCGTGCCGCCGCAGCACGCCCGCCTTCGTGAGGAAGAAGGCGCGCTCCTCGTCGAAGCGGGTGCCGTCCTGCGCCGTCCAGGAGGAGACGCTGCCCGCGTGCCTCCGGTAACGGAACTCGTGGTCGGGCAGCAGCACCAGGCTGCCGCCGTCGAGGACGATGTCGATCTGCAGGTTGAGGTCGAGCACGACGTCGAAGTCGGGGTCGAAGCCGTGGCGGCGCACCGCCTCCGTTCGCCAGCAGATCGACGGGAAGTACGTCCAGTTGCCGCGCAGCAGGCTCACCGCGATGGCTTCCCCGCTGAGCTCGACCGGCGCGCTGTGGGTGGGCCGGTACCAGCCCTTGACCCGGTCGGCGAGGGGGAGCGTCTCGCGGCCGTCGTCGCCGATCACGGTCACCGCCGGCTGGAAGTATGCGCCCGTGGGATGCGCGGCGATGGCGGCGCGCATCCTGGCGATGTAGCCGGGCTCCAGCAGGTCGTCGCAGCCCATCAGGACGAAGTGCTCGCTCGTCACCAGCTGCACCGACTTGGTGAAGTTGCCGCTCACGCCGAGGTTCGTCTCGTTGCGCAGATAGTGGATGCGCGGATCGCCGAGCGCACTGACCCACTCGCCGGGCTCCGTGTCCGGATACACGTCGTCGATCACGACGAGACGCCAGTCGTCGTCCGTCTGGGCGATGACGCTCTGGACGGCGTCGCGGAACAGCTGGGGGTCGCCGTAGAACGGCATCATGATGTCGATGGTCACGGTGGAGGTTTTCGTCCGCTCGGAGCTTTTCGTCGTATGGTTGGCCTGCCGCGCCCGAGGCGCAGAGCATCCATCCTGTCATGCCACCCCTGGAGTCTCCCATCACCAGCTATGAGCCGCTCAACGAGCCGATTCCCGACGAGTGGGAGACGCAGCCGGCCGGGTCGGGCGGGCGCTCGTCCGTCGTCCTGATCCTCGGTGCGACGGTCGTCTCCGGACTCGCGGGATACGTGGTCACCTGGCGTGTGTTCACCTCGGTGGGCGCCGCGGGCTACGGCGTGTTCTCGGTGTTCTGGTCCGCGCTGTTCCTGGTCGTCGGCATCCTGTTCGGGCTTCAGCAGGAGTCGACGCGTGCCGTGGCGCAGACCGCCGTCCAGGCCGTGGATGCGGGCGCCGGCCGAGTAGGCGCAGGAGCGGCGGCCGCGGTCCGCCGCACCTCCATGTGGTCGTTCGCCGCGATGGTCGCCGTGGTCGTCGTGATCGCCGTGCTGGCGACCAGCCTGCTCTGGGCGACGCCGAGCCTGGGCGCGCAGAACGCCGGCCTCGCCTGGTTCGTCGCGTTCGGCGCGGGCCTCAACTGCCTGGTGGCCGCCGCATCCGGCGTCATGGCCGGGGCGGGGATGTGGCGGCAGCTCGCCGCGATCGTCGCGCTCGACGGCGTGCTGCGCGTGATCGGCGTCGTCGCCGTACTGGCGTTCACCGACGACCTCGTGGCGCTCGCCATCGCCGTCATCCTGCCGTTCCCCGTCTCGCTGGCGATCGTGTTCGCCTCGGCCCCGAAGGCGCTCGTCGCCAACGCGCGGGTGAGCATCGGGCTCTCCACCCTGATCGCGAACACCGGCAGGACGATGCTGGCTGCGTCCGCGACCGCCGTGCTCATCAACGGCTTCCCTCTGGTGCTGTCGTTCTTCTCCGGACCGGACAACCATGCGGACCTCGGCTCGCTCGTCCTCGCCGTCACGCTGACGAGGGCGCCCATCCTGGTGCCGCTGATGGCGCTGTCGAGCTTCCTGGTCAGCCAGTTCTCGCACCATCCGGAGCGCGCCACCCGCACCATGCTGACGATCATCGCCGGGATCGCCGCGGTGATCGTGGTGCTCTGCCTGGCCGCCTGGCTGTGGGGCGTGCCCGTGATGCAGTTCGTCTTCGGCGCGCAGTTCGACCTCGGCGCCGACGTGCTGGTGGCCCTGATCGCGTCCTCCGGGCTGATCGGCGCGCTCTGCGTGAGCGGCTCCGCCGTGCTCGCGAAGGGGCTGCACGGGGGATACGCGACCGGGTGGGTGGTGGCGTCGCTCGTCTCGCTCGCCGTGCTGTTCATCCCGCTCGACCTGCCGATCCGCGCGGCGCTCGCCCTCGCCTCCGGACCGGCCGTCGGGCTCGTGGTGCACCTGGTGTGGCTGCGGGTCAGCTCTGGTCGTGCCGTGCCAGCCGAAGTCGCCAGCTCATCCCCTGCGAGGCCTTGACCGCGCAGATCACGAGGAGCAGCCAGCCGGCCTCCACCAGGATCGAGCTCTCGAACACGCTGGTCACGAGCAGGGCGACCAGCACGAGGGGCGCCCAGGCGTAGACCACGCTGCGCTTGTTGGACGCGAGCAGCCACGAGCGGCCGAACGCGAGCGCGACCAGCGCGACGAACAGCAGCAGCCCGATGATGCCCACCTGCAGGTAGACGTCGAGATAGGCGTTGAGGCCGTCCGAGTGGTAGACGCCCGTGGCCGCTTGGATGGCCGTGAACGGGTACAGCTCGGTCGGCCAGCTGCCAACCCAGCCCCAGCCGACGGTCTGCTCCACCGGGATGAGTTCCCAGATCTGGATCCACAGCTTGTAGCGCACCTGGAAGTCGGCCCTGGCGTTCAGCAGGTCGATGACCCTGGTGCGGTAGATGTACGCCGAGACGAGGACGGCGATGGTGAACACCGCGAGACCCCACTGGTAGTAGGGCCGCTGGTGCGCAGGCACCTTGCGCAGGCCGAACAGCGCCAGCGTCGCGAGGCCGACGACCACGGCGACCGCCGCGATGACGGGGGAGTGCGCGAACAGCAGACAGAGCACGGCCAGCGAGATGGAGACGGCGGCGAGCGGCGCCCGCACCGACCGCGTCCTCAGCTCGACGAGGAACGTCACGAACGCGATCAGCGCCACGATGCTCAGCGCGTTCCGCGACCCGAACAGTCCCTGGATCGGGCCGCCGAGCGCGATGTTGCCCTGGATGCCGAGGAACCGGATGGGCAGGTCGAGCAGGATCCCGCTCAGCACCTCCAGGGCGAGGGAGGCGGTCAACAGCACCCGGAGCACGTCGCCGACGACGCGCACGATCTGGATCGCATCCCGCACCAGGGCGATGTAGACGGCCAGGAAGGCGAAGCTCAGCTGGTAGATCACCCCGGCGAGCGTGGCCCACTGGTACGTGCTCCAGAAGATCGAGATGGCGCACCAGCCGACGAACAGGAGGATCGAGATCGGCAGCAGGCCGTGCCACTCGATCAGCTTCCTCTGCGCGACGAATGACAGCGCGGCGAGCAGGACCACGACGCCGAGCGCGCCGATGAGCCCCGGCCAGCCGATCAGAGCCCGGATCGCGTGGGTCGAGAACCCGACACCGACGGCCACCAGCGAGAGCGCCGAATTGAACCGTGCCGAACCCAGGAATTCGGTCACCGCGACGGGGACCAGGGTTCGACGGGTCGCGGCCATGAACGCAATCCTACGGTGTGCTCTGCTTCGTCTTCACGGACAGCACCACGAGCAGCGCCCACCCCGCTTCGATCAGGATGCGGCTCTCCGCTGCGCTCTGCGCGATGAGCGCGGCGATCAGCAGCAGGGGCAGCAGCCCGAGCGCGGTGTACGGCTTGTCGTCGGCGATCGTGGTCCTCGGCCGGTCGACGGCGAAGAACCAGGAGCGGCCGAGCGTGGTCGCGACCAGCAGGATGAACACCACGAGGCCGACGATGCCGAGCTGCAGCCAGACGTCGAGCCAGGCGTTGTGCGCCTGCAGGTAGGTGACGCCGTTGCGTTCGGCGAGGTTCTTGAACGGGGAGACCCAGGGCGCCCAGTAGCTCACCCAGCCCCAGCCGAACACCGGGCGTTCCTGCGCCAGCCCGATCACCGAGTGCCAGATGTCGAGGCGGCCCGTCAGGTCCTCGCTCTTGCCGAACAGGGCAGGGATGCGCGAGGCGAACGCGATCAGCAGCCCGGCAGCCACCACGACGAGCGCTGCGGCGGTGAGGTAGACGGGACGGCGCCGGTCCGGCGCGACTCTGCGCATCCACAGGGCGAACGCGAACACGACGGCGGTGGCCAGCCCGGCCACGATCACCGTCGACGAGCGGGTGAGAGCGAGCGTCCCGACCGCGATCACCAGCCAGGTGATGCCCGCCCCGCGGCGCACGGTGCGGTCGGCGAGCTGGATGCCGAACACGATCACGGCCAGCAGCGCCACCATCGCCAGCAGGTTGCTGTTGCCCTGGATGCCCTGAATCTGCCCGCCGTGGAACAGCAGCCCCCTGCTCCAATAGAACGCCGACGGCAGCTTGCCCTCGGGGTACGACGCCCAGAACGGCAGCACAGGATGCCGCACGAGAGCGGCCACGACGAACTCGAACAGCAGCGACAGCCCCAGGATCCAGCGGAACGCGTTCGCCAGCGCGCGCAGCAGCTGCGGCCAGTCGAGGGCGAGCGCCAGGTAGAGCGCGCCGGCAGTGGTCGCGAACTGGGCGATCACGCCGAGCGCGCTCGCGCCGGGGTATGCGGACCACGCGATCGAGACGGTCGCCAGCAGGAGGAACAGCACGAGCATCCTGGGCAGCCTGCGCCAGTGGAAGGCGGGCCGCGTGCGCACCAGGACGACGATGCTCGCGGCGGCGAGCAGCCCGGCCAGCACGAAGTAGCCCGGCCAGCTGATCAGGTTGCGCCAGAAATCGCCCGCGAACAGCGTGAACAGCAGCAGTGTCGCGAACGCCGCGGCGCCGGATCCGGACGCGGCGGCGGCCACGCGTGCCCGGACGGACGAAGCGGAGGGTGCGGAGGTCACCTCGGAAGACTAGCGGACGGCAATTCAGGCGTTCGGTGTCGCCACGAAGACCGTCCCGTCGCCGGAGACGGAGACGAACTCCTCGTCCGGCGTGACGAACACCGACTGCCCGCGTTCCAGCGTCAGCCCGCCGTGCGCTCCGGCGAACTCCACCGTGCCTGCCGTGCAGATCGCGATGGCCGCGCCGGGCAGCGGGATGCGCGCGGTCGGCGTCCCTGCCCCGACCGTGATGTGGTCGAGCGCGAAGTCGGGCACATCCGGTCGGAACACGTCGACGCCGGGCGCCGGATGCTCCGCGGCCATCGGCGTCGCCACGATCGGACGGAAGTCCAGGATGCTCACCAGCTCCGGCACGTCGATGCGCTTCGGCGTGAGGCCGCCGCGCAGCACGTTGTCGGACGCCGCCATCAGCTCGATCCCGAGCCCCCGCAGGTACGCGTGGATGTTCCCGGCCGGCAGGTACAGCACCTCGCCCGGGCGCAGCGTCGCGCGGTTGAGCAGCAGCGCGAGCACGATGCCCGGATCGCCGGGGAACGCCTCCGCGAGCATCCGGACGGTGTCTGCGGCGACAGCGAGGTCGTCGCCCGCCGGGTCCGGCTCGACGGAGAGCGCAGTGGCGACGACGGCACCGACCAGCTCGCCCACCGCCGGATCGCCGCCGAGCAGCCACTCGGTCGCGTCGCGGAGCACCGCGGTCGGCTCGCCGGCGAGGGTGCCGGCGAACGACGCGATCACCGCGCGCTCTCCGTCGTCCGCCGTCTCAGCGAGCGCGGAGAACAGTGCTGCGCTGCGCTCGACGTCGCGGAACCCGCAGAGCGCGTCGAAGGTGTCGCTGAGCGCGTAGATCAGCTCCGGCTTGTGGAACGGGTCCTTGTAGTTGCGCTCGGGGGAGTCGATGGGGATGCCCGCGGCGTTCTCCCGCGCGAACCCGGCGGCGGCCTGCTCGGACGACGGGTGCGCCTGCAGCGACAGCGGGCCGGCGGCGGCCAGCACCTTCAGGAGGTACGGCAGGTGCGCATCCTGCCGACCGAGCGAGGTCTGCGGGTCGGCGGCCGTCCACGCGGCGAGGTCCGCCGATCCACCGGTCTGTGCCGGGTCGGCGATCACCGACGGCGATCCGGGATGCGCGCCCAGCCACAGCTCCGCCTCCGGTCGTCCGCTCGGTTCGGTGCCGAGCAGCCCGGCGATGGCAGTGGTCGAACCCCAGGCGTAGTCGCGGGGGGTATTGCCGATGCGCACAAACATCCGTCGTGGTCCCTTTCGATTCGTTAGACCAAACTACCAATCGCTTTTGCGCGGCATTGCCGGTTCCCTAGGCTGGCGCTGGTCGCCAGCCGACCCGTCATCCCGCCGTACGACGCAATGGAGCAGCTATGTCCTTCGAGTCCCTCGCCAGCGATTTCTACGGATACGAGGACCTTCTCAGCACCCAGGAGAAGGACTTCCTCGCCCACCTCCGCTCCTACCTGGAGATCGAGGTGAAGCCGATCGTGAACGAGCACTGGGAGCGGGCGGAGTTCCCGCACCAGATCATCGAGGGGCTGCACAAGACCGGCACCGTCGGGCTCGGCTTCCCGGAGACCGCTCCGTTCGAGAACTCGGCCGTGTTCCGCGGCTGGGTCGCCCTGGAGCTTGCGAGGGTGGATGCGTCCGTCAGCACATACGTCGGCGTGCAGAACGGCCTCGCCCTCGGCGCCGTCGGCGTCTGCGGCTCCGAGGAGCAGAAGGCGGAGTGGCTGCCGAAGCTCGCCAGCGGCGAGGTGCTCGGGGCGTTCGGCCTGACCGAGCCGCTCTCCGGCTCGGACTCCGCGCAGGGCCTGCGCACGATCGCGACGCGCGACGGCGACAACTGGGTGCTCAACGGCTCGAAGCGCTGGATCGGCAACGCCACGTTCAGCGACATCACCATCATCTGGGCGAAGAGCGCGGAGGACGGCCAGGTGAAGGGGTTCATCGTCCCGACCTCGACGCCCGGGTACACCGCGACGAAGATCGAGGGCAAGCAGTCCCTCCGCATGGTGCAGAACGCCGACATCACGCTCGAGAACGTCGTCGTGCCCGAGTCGCTGCGCCTGCAGAACGCCAACACGTTCAAAGACACCGCCGCCGTGCTCCGCCTCACCCGCGCCGAGGTCGCCTGGGCGGCTGTCGGGGTCGCGATCGGCGCGTACGAGGCAGCCGTCGCGTACTCGAAGGAGCGCATCCAGTTCGGCAAGCCCCTGGGAGCGCACCAGCTCATCCAGGATCTGCTGGTCAAGTCGCTCGGCAACATCACCGCATCCATCGCCCTCTGCACGCGCGTCTCCGAGATGCTCGACACCGGCAAGCAGCGCGACGAGCACTCGGCACTCGCCAAGGCGTTCGCCACCTCCCGGATGCGCGAGACCGTCGCCTGGTGCCGCGAGATCCTGGGTGGCAACGGCATCGTGATCGACTACGACGTCGCCCGCTTCTTCGCCGACGCCGAGGCCCTCTACTCCTACGAGGGCACCCGCGAGATGAACACGCTGATCGTCGGCCGCTCGATCACCGGCCAGGCGGCCTTCGTCTAGCGGGCGATCCGTTCGGCGCCGGCGGGCCGGATAGGCTGGGCGTTCGGCAGTCGAGCGTTTGAGGAGGACCGCGTGGCGTGGTTGGTGACCGGAGGAGCTGGGTACATCGGCTCGCACATCGTGCGGGCGTTCCGTTCGGAGGGCATCGACGTCGTCGTGGTCGACGACCTGTCCAGCGGGCATGAGGAGTTCGTGCCGGCGGACGTCCCCTTCTATCGGGGGACCATCCTGGACGGCGCGCTGCTCGAACGGGTCTTCGCGGAGAACAGCGTCTCCGGCGTCGTGCACGTCGCCGGTTTCAAGTACGCGGGCGTCTCCGTGCAGCGTCCTCTGCACACCTACGAGCAGAACGTGACCGCGACCGCCGTGCTGCTCGCCGCCATGCAGGAGGCGGGGGTGGATGCGATGGTCTTCTCGTCCTCCGCCGCCGTCTACGGCACGCCGGACACGGACCTCGTCACGGAGAGCACGCCGAAGAGCCCGGAGTCCCCGTATGGCGAGTCGAAGCTGATCGGGGAGTGGCTGCTGCGCGACCAGGGCATCGCCGCCGGTCTCCGCCACACCAGCCTGCGCTACTTCAACGTCGTCGGGTCCGGCGATCCCTCGCTGCGCGACACCAGCCCGCACAACCTCTTCCCTCTGGTGTTCGACGCCCTGGTGGACGGCCGCACGCCGCGCATCAACGGCGTCGACTACCCGACGCCGGACGGCACCTGCGTCCGCGACTACATCCACGTCGCCGACCTGGCCGTCTCGCACGTCGCTGCCGCGAAGCGACTGGATGCGCACGAGGCGATCGAGCCCGTCTACAACCTGGGCAGCGGCGACGGCGTCTCGGTCGGCGAGATCATGTCGACCGTCGCCGCGGTGACCGGTATCGACTTCACCCCAGAAGTGGGGCCGCGCCGCGCCGGAGATCCTGCGAGGATCGTCGCATCCGGTGAACTCGCCGCCCGGGATCTGGACTGGAGAATGCGCCACACCCTGGACGAGATGGTTCGGAGCGCCTGGGAAGCACGCCAAGCGGCATCCTGAGCCCTCTCCTGGCCGTCCGACGGGGGTAGAACGGCCGGGCGTGTCGGGATTGTTGTGGAGCGTCGGCGCGTCGCGAACTCTCGACCAGGACTCAAGGCTTTACGATTTGCGACTTGACTCTTGCGAATGACAACGGTGTAATTATTCCAACACGTTGTCTTGCGTGCTTAGCAGTTAATGGGTGGGAGTCCGATATGACAGTTCCTGAATATCGCTCTGGAGTACCCGACGACTGGTTCATCGACCCGGTCAAACTGGGGGTTCCGGGTGTCCGGCCGAATGTCGACGACGACAATCCGCTTGCCTGGCAGTCCGACTCGCTGTGCGCTCAGACCGACCCGGAGGCGTTCTTCCCCGAGAAGGGCGGATCGACCCGCGACGCCAAGCGCATCTGCACCTCGTGCGAGGTTCGCACCCAGTGCCTCGAATACGCCCTCGCGAACGACGAGCGGTTCGGCATCTGGGGTGGGCTGTCCGAGCGCGAACGCCGCAAGCTGCGCAAGCGCGCCAGCTGAATTCGCGCCGCGCCCGATCTGCCTCCACGGATCGACGCGAGGCCAACCTAGGCTGACTCCCGATGTATCCGAGAGTCACTGCCATCGTCGTCGCCCAGAGTGGCGGCCCCCACCTTCAGCGCACTCTCGACGCCATCGCGGCACAGACGAGACAACCGGATGCCGTGATCGCCGTCGACTGTGCGTCGACGGACGACGCCGCCAAGCTGCTCGCCGACTTCCGACCCACCCAGCTGCTCTCCGTGCCGGAGAAGCTGCCGTTCGGCGCTGCCCTGGCGACCGGGGTGCGAGTGACCGCTCCTCCGTCGTCCGACCACGAGTGGCTATGGCTGCTCGCGCAGGACACCGCACCCGAGCCCGGTGCTCTCGAAGCACTCCTCGGCGCTGTCGAGGTCTCGCCCTCCGTCGCCGTCGCAGGACCCAAGCTGGTCGACTGGGACGACGCATCCTTCATCCGTGAGTTCGGCGAGGCGATGACGCCGCTCGGCGCCGCGGTGCCGCTGGTCGAGAACGAGATGGACCAGGCGCAGCACGACGGCCTCACCGACGTGCTCGGCGTCTCGTCCGCCGGGATGATCGTCCGCCAGACCGTGTGGGACAAGCTCGGCGGTTTCGACCCCGGCCTGCCGACCGCCGACGACGGACTCGATTTCTGCACCAGGGTCCGTCTCGCGGGCTTCCGCGTCTCCCTCGTCGCCCAGGCCAGGGTGGCCATCGCGGGCGACGGCGTCGCAGGACCCAACCTCTCGCGCAAGTGGACCGTGCGCCGCCGCCTCACCAAGGAACGGCGAGCGGCCCAGCTGCACCGCCGGATGGTTTACGCGCCTGCCGCTGCCGTGCCGTTCCACTGGCTCAGCCTCGTTCCGCTCGCGATCCTCCGCTCCATCGGCCGCATCCTGCGCAAGGAGCCGGGCTCGGTCGGCGGCGAGCTCGCTGCGGCGTTCAGCGTGGCGTTCTCCGGGATGCGCGTGAGCAACGCCCGCCGCACGCTCGCCCAGAACAAGACCGTCGGCTGGGCGGCGGTCGCTCCGCTGCGCATCCCGTTCGACGAGGTGCGGCGTGGTCGCGCGCTGAAACGCGAGGCCGCGCAGGTCGGCCAGCAGGGCGAGCGACAGGAACTCGACTTCTTCGGTACGGGCGGCGGCTGGACGGTGCTCGCTGCACTGGTCCTCGGCGTCGCCCTGTTCTTCCCGCTCTTCGGAAGCGCGGCACTCACCGGGGGAGGGCTGCTCCCGCTCAACGCGTCGGTCGGCCAGCTGTGGGCGAACCTCGGCTACGGCTGGCGGGATGTCGGGCTCGGCTTCACGGGAGCCGCCGACCCGTTCGCGGCGGTGCTGGCGGTGCTCGGAACGCTGACCTTCTGGCAGCCGTCCGTCTCGATCGTCGGCCTCTACTTCCTCGCGGTCCCGCTGGCAGCGCTCGGCGCCTGGCTGGCGGCGGCGCGGCTCACCTCCAAGACGACGCTGCGCATCTTCGCCGGCCTCGCGTACGCGCTCGCGCCGACACTGCTGGTGGCGCTGCAGGGCGGCCGTCCTGCTGCCGTGCTCGCGCACGTGCTGCTCCCGTGGCTGTTCTTCGCCGGGCTCGCCGCTCGCCGGTCGTGGGCGGCCAGCGCCGTCACCGCGCTGCTCGCCGCGGCGACGGCGGCGTGCGCACCCGTGCTCATCCCGGCCCTCGTGGTCGCCTGGATCGCGGCCATCGCGTTCGGTGGACGCCGTGCTGCACGCATCGCGTTCATCCCGTTGCCCGCTGTTGTGCTGTTCGCGCCTCTGGTCTGGCAGCAGATCTCCCGCGGGGCGTGGCTGTCGATCTTCGCCGACCCCGGCGTCGCACTGGATGCGCGACAGACCCCGGCCTGGCAGCTCGCCCTCGGCTTCCCGGACGGCACGCTCGGCGGCTGGCACGCGCTCGGCTCCGTGCTGCCGTTCGACCTCGCCGAGGCCGCCCCGAACATCATCGTGCCCATCCTGCTCGCGCCGCTCGGCGTGCTCGCCATCCTGGCCCTGTTCCTCCGCGGGTCGAGCAGGGCGATCGTCGCGCTGCTGGTCGCCCTGGTCGGCTTCCTCACCGCGGTCGCCGCGCTGCACGTCCAGGTGACGTTCGCCGGATCCAGCGTTGTGCCGATCTGGCCGGGAACGGCCGTGAGCCTCTACTGGCTCGGACTGATCGGGGCAGCGGTCCTCGCGCTCTCCGCCATCGGCCGCGCCGCCGTCTACCCGGCCTGGGTCGCGCTCCTCACACTCGCCATCGCCGCCGTCCCCTCCGCCATCGCGCTGCACGACGGACAGTCGAAGGTGGTCGAGAGCGACGGACGCACCATGCCGGCCGTCGTCACGGCCAAAGCCGCCACCCAGCCCCGCACGGGAACGCTGCGCATCACGCCGCAGCCGGACGGCGGCATCGCGGCGGAACTCATCCGCGGCGCCGGGCAGACGCTCGACGCGCAGAGCACCCTCAGCTCGACGGAGCGCACGCTGTCTCCCGAGCAGAAGGAGCTGGCGACGCTCGCGGGCAACCTGTCGTCCCGGAGCGGCTACGACGGCTCTCCGACGATGAAGCGCCTCGGCATCGACTTCGTGCTGCTCGCACCGGCAGCGGTGGACCTGAACCAGAGCACGGGCGGGAATGCCCCGGTGAGCGAGCCTGCAAAGGTCAGCGGGGTGCGCGCATCCACCGCCCTCGACGCGAACCCGCTGCTCGCCCCGGTGGGTGCGACGGTGAGCGGGCAGCTCTGGGCGTTCGACCGCGGCACCTCGGCGGAGCCGAAGGCCGCGCTCGTCCCCGCGGACGCCGGAGGCATCTGGCGGCTGATCGTGCTGCTGGTGCAGGGCATCGTCATCGGCATCACGCTGCTCATGGCCATCCCGACCACGCGCTCGGCCGACCGCGTCGCCGAGCTGAACTCCCGCCGACCGAAGCGCCGCCACGGCGACGAGGACGACCTCGTCGTCACGCCCGACGACGAGCCGGAGCAGCCGAAGGACGGCGAAGAGGCGGTCGCAGACGAGACGCTCTCGGAGTACGAGGCGGAACCCGACGACGAGGCGGCCGTCGAGTCCTCCGAGGTGGAGGAAGCGGCGGAGCCGGAGCCGGAGGTTGCGCCGGAGCCAGAGGTCGCCCCGGAGCCGGAAGTCGAGTCGGAGCCGGTGCCTGAGCCGGAGCCTGTGGTTCAGCCGGAGCCTGAGCCGGACCCGGTGGTCGAGCCACAATCCGAGCCCGAGCCCACTGTCGAGCCGGAGGCTGCCCCGGAGCACCAGCACCCCGCATCCACCCCGGATGCGCTGGTCCCCACCCCGTCCACCCCCACGACGCTCGAGGAAGGCCTCGAGGAGACGATCATCCGCCCCCGCCGCGGAACCGAGCGAACCGAAGGAGGCGACCGTGGCTGACAAGCGTGGAATTGCCAGGGTCAGCATGCGCGTGGTCGGCGGTGTGATCGGCCTCGGCGTCGCCGGCATCGCCATCGCGGGTGCATCGTTGCTGCCGCTGCCGTCGTTCCAGGTCGCAGCCCCCGTCTCGACCGTCAAGCCCGTGCCCGCCGACCAGCAGAGGGTCTGCCCCGGCCCGCTGCTCGCCCTCGCGGCCGACGCGGGCGCCGCGACCACCGCATCCCCGTTCGGCGCCCCCACCTCTACATACGGTGCGGACGGCGGCAGCGTCGACACCCGGTCGCTGAAGGCCGACGCCGACGGTTCGTCGCGCGCCGAGGCTCCCCAGGTGCTCACCGTCGCCACCCCGCAGGGCGCGAGCACCCCGCCGCTCGTCGCCGGCGCCCAGTCGCAGAGCGCGACGACCGACGACCTCGCCGGTCTCGCCGCCTCCGCCTGCGGAGAGGCGAGCGCGGACAGCTGGCTGGTCGGCGGTTCCACCGCGCTCGGCCAGACCAGCCTCGTGATGCTGTCCAACCCGACCTCGGTGCAGGCCACCGTCAACCTCTCGATCTTCGCCGAGACCGGCCAGGTGGATGCGCCGGGCGCCGCCGGCATCGTCGTCCCCGCCGGAGCGCAGAAGGTGGTCCCGCTCGCCGGGCTCGCTCCGTCCGTCGCCGCCCCCGTCGTGCACGTTCAGAGCACGGGAGGGCAGGTGCTCGCCTCTCTGCAGCAGAGCTTCGAGCAGGGCATCGACCCGCGCGGCGTCGAACTGTCCGGCGCGACAGGCTCCCCGTCGCGGGTGCAGGTGATCTCCGGCATGACCATCGCGAACCTGGCGACCATCGAGGGCGCCCAGTCCGGCGAGGGCTACGGAGCGGACCTCCCCGCCGTCCGCGTGTTCGTGCCCGGCGACCAGGATGCGGACATCACCGTCGGCGCCGTCGGCGAGAACGGCACGGCGGCAGGCAACTCGTACGCGCAGACCGTGAAGGCCGGCGTCGTCGCCGAGATCCCGCTCGATCACCTCAAGGACGGCAACTACACCGTCACCGTCCGCTCCTCCGTGCCGGTCGTCGCCGCGGCCCGCACCTCGGTCGCCGGGGCGAAGACCCACGACTTCACCTGGTTCGCCTCGTCGCAGCCGATGGGAGACACCTTCCTGGCCGCCATCCCGTCCGCCCCGACCCCGATGGTGCACTTCGCCAACCCAGGCGAAAAGGACCAGAAGGTCACCATCGAGGGACGCAACGGCAAACCGGCCACCCTGACCATCCCGGCCGAAGGGGCCGCGAACGTCAAGGTGGGCGCCGGGATGTACACGGTCACCGGGGGAGACGGACTCTACGTGAGCGTCAGCTTCTCCGCCGACGGCGCCGCAAGCTCGTTCGCCCTCAACCCGCCCGGCCCGCTGGCCGCGCCGATCGAGGTGTACCCGCGCTGACGCGGCAGGGGATCGGACCGGGGATCAGAAGTGCCGGTACCGATCCGGCGCCAAATCCCACGGGTCCTTCCCCAGCAACTCGGCGACGGCGCGGAACACGCAGCCTTCGACGAACATCCTGCGGTGGAGGTCGTCGTTGCGGTGCAGTTTGGTGAGGCGCTGGATCGGGACGCGGTAGAGCACGATGCGGCGCTGGGCGTGGTCGACGTGCCAGCGGTCGACGCCGTCGCTGCCCGTGTTGCCGATGGGGGTGGCCGCGACCTCGAAGTGCACGTCGGCGAGCTCGTTCGGCCAGACGCCTTTGAGGTAGTCGGCCGTGGAGGCGACGGTCATGTCGAAGAAGTCGATCCTGTTGTTCAGCATCGGCAGGTGGGGGCCGGTCACCGGGCCTCTCGCACCCCTGCCGTGCCTGCTGCGCCACCGGGAGGTGGCAGGCGGCTGGCTGCTTGAGCGGCGGTTGCGGGGCATGTCGCAATCCTACGTCGCCCGCGCTCGGGTATTCTGAGCCCGATGTTGAGCCGTCCATGTTCCCGCGTGGCGTGTCCACGCGATGCCGTGGCCACGCTCACCTACGTGTACGCGGACTCGATGGCCGTTCTCGGCCCGCTGAGCCTGAGCCACGAACCGCACTCGTACGACCTGTGCGCCATCCACGCCGAGCGTCTGTCCGCGCCGCAGGGCTGGCAGGTGATGCGGCACGAGGTGTTCGGTGAAGTAGGTTATGGGGCGTGAGCAGCAACAACAACGTCCCCAGCAATTCCTCCCTCGACGCCGTCGTCAAGACCTATGACATCCGCGGTCTGGTCGGCAAAGACCTGACGGAGGAGGTCGTCACCGCTATCGCGGCCGGCTTCGTCGACGAGGTCGGGGCTGCCGGGCAGGACGTGATCGTCGGCCACGACATGCGCGACTCGTCGCCCACCTTCGCCGCGGCGTTCGCCCGCGGAGCGCAGGCCAGGGGTGCCAACGTCGTGTCGATCGGGCTGTGCTCCACGGACGAGTCGTACTACGCATCCGGAGCGCTGGCGTCCGCGGCGGCCATGTTCACCGCGAGCCACAACCCGGCGACGTACAACGGCATCAAGCTCTCCCGCGCCGGAGCGCAGGGCCTCAGCATGAACACCGGGCTCGCCGGGGTGCGCGACCGTGCTGCCGTGTACCTGCACGACGGCGTCGACCCGGTGGACGAGCAGGGCGGCTTCCGCGAAGTGGATGTGCTCGCCGACTACGCCGCATACCTGCGGTCGCTCGTCGACCTGTCCGTCATCCGTCCGATCACGGTCGTGGTCGACGCCGGCAACGGGATGGGCGGACTCACCGTCCCGGCGGTGCTCGGCGACGCAGCCGGCCTTCCCGCTCTGCCGCTCACGATCATCCCGATGTACTTCGAGCTGGACGGCTCCTTCCCGAACCACGAGGCGAACCCGCTCGACCCGAAGAACCTGGTCGACCTGCAGCGCGCGGTGGTCGAGCACGGCGCCGACCTTGGTCTCGCCTTCGACGGGGACGCCGACCGCTGTTTCGTCGTGGACGAGAAGGGCGACGCCGTCACCCCGTCGGCCGTCGCCGCGATCGTCGCGCTGCGCGAGATCGCGCGCGCCAGGCGGGAGGACCCGGACGCCGACATCACGGTCATCCACAACCTGATCACCTCCAACGTCGTCCCGGAGACCATCGAGGCCGCAGGCGCGACGCCGCTGCGCACCCGCGTCGGCCACACCCTCATCAAGGACGCGATGCGCGAATCCGGTGCCGTCTTCGGCGGGGAGCACTCGGCGCACTACTACTTCCGTGACTTCTGGAGCGCAGACAACGGGATGCTCGCGGCCATGCACCTGCTCGCCGAGTTCGGCGGCCAGGACAGCCCGCTGTCCGAGCTGTCCGCCCGGTTCACACCGTACCCGATGTCCGGCGAGATCAACTCGACGGTCGACGACGTTCCCGCCGCGTTCACACGCGTGGTGGAGGCCTTCACCGGCCGTGCAGAGTTCGACGAGCTCGACGGTCTGACCGTCACCGGCTTCGTCGGGGGAGACGAGCCGTTCTGGTGGTTCTCGGTGCGCCCGTCGAACACCGAGCCGCTGCTGCGACTCAACGTCGAGGCGGCGGACCTGGCGACGATGCAGCGCATCCGGGACGAGGTGCTGGCGCTCATCCGCGCCTGACGGAGAGCCGGCGCGACACACGACTGTGAGAGTCGGGCACCGGATGCGACAATGGGGCAATGGCCACAACCACCGTCGCTGAATCCACCTCCACTCTTCCGTTCAAGGTCGCAGACCTCTCCCTCGCAGAAGCGGGACGTCACCAGATCCGTCTGGCCGAGAACGAGATGCCCGGTCTCATGTCGCTCCGCGAGGAGTTCGGCGCTTCGCAGCCTCTTGCCGGCGCGCGCATCGCAGGCTCGCTGCACATGACCGTGCAGACCGCCGTGCTGATCGAGACGCTCGTCGCGCTCGGCGCCCAGGTGCGCTGGGCGAGCTGCAACATCTTCTCCACCCAGGACGACGCGGCCGCCGCCATCGCGGTCGGCCCGAACGGCACTGTGGATGCGCCGGCCGGCGTTCCCGTGTTCGCCTGGAAGGGCGAGACCCTCGAAGAGTACTGGTGGTGCACCCAGCAGATCTTCGACTGGACGGCGGAGGCGGAAGCCGCCGGGGCGGACTGGACCGGCCCGAACCTGATCCTCGACGACGGAGGCGACGCCACCCTCCTCGTGCACAAGGGCCGCGAGTTCGAGCTCGCCGGCGCCGTCCCGGACGACGCGCAGGGCGACAGCCACGAGTACCGCGTGATCCTGGCGGCCCTGCGCGCATCCCTCGCGGAGTCCTCCGACCGCTGGACCCGCGTCGCCGCGGACATCCTCGGCGTCACGGAGGAGACCACCACCGGCGTCCACCGCCTCTACGAGCTCGCCCGCGACGGCCAGCTGCTGTTCCCGGCCATCAACGTCAACGACTCGGTCACCAAGAGCAAGTTCGACAACAAGTACGGCATCCGCCACTCGCTGCCGGACGGCCTGAACCGTGCCACCGACGTGCTGATCGGCGGCAAGGTCGCGTTCGTCGCCGGATACGGCGACGTCGGCAAGGGCGCAGCGGAGGCGCTGCGCGGCCAGGGCGCCCGCGTGATCGTCAGCGAGGTGGATCCGATCAACGCGCTGCAGGCGGCGATGGACGGCTACCAGGTGGCCCGCATCGAGTCGGTCGTCGACCAGGTCGACATCTTCATCTCCGGCACGGGCAACCTCAACGTCATCACCCTCGACCACATCCTGGCCATGAAGCACCAGGCCATCGTGGCGAACGTCGGCCACTTCGACAACGAGATCGACATGGCGGGCCTCGAAGCGCTGGAAGGCGCGGAGAAGATCGAGATCAAGCCGCAGGTGCACGAGTGGCGCCTGCCGAGCGGACGCAGCGTCCTGGTGCTCTCCGAGGGCCGCCTGATGAACCTCGGAAACGCCACGGGCCACCCGAGCTTCGTGATGAGCAACTCGTTCACCAACCAGGTGCTCGCGCAGCTCGAACTGTACGTGTCGACGGAGAACTACCCGATCGGCGTCTACGTGCTGCCCAAGCACCTCGACGAGAAGGTCGCCCGCCTCCACCTGGATGCGCTCGGCGTCGAGCTGACGACGCTCACCCCCGAGCAGGCCGCATACATCGGCGTCAGCGTCGACGGCCCGTACAAGGTCGACCACTACCGATACTGATGACACCCACCTTCACCGACCGCGAGCTGCCGGGCGGCCTCATCCTGCGCGTGCGCAGGCCGGAGGACGCCCCGGCGCTCGCGGCAGCATACGTCGCCAACCGCGGACACCTCGCGCCCTGGGAGCCCACGCGCACCGAGGAGTTCTTCACCGAGGCGGGCCAGCTCAAGCGCACAACCGAGCTGCTCGCCCTCTACGAGGCGGGCACGGCCATCCCGCTGCTCATCATGGACGGGGACGCCGTCGCCGGCGGGTTCGACCTGAGCAGCATCGTCCGTGGCGCCTTCGAGAGCGCGATGATCGGATACTGGCTCGATCGCGCGCACACCAAGCAGGGTCTCGCCTCCACGGCGCTCGCCGCGATCATCGCGGCGGCGCGCGACGACTACGGCCTGCACCGCATCCAGGCCGCGACGCTCCTGCACAACCAGGCGTCGCAGTCCGTGCTCACCCGCTCCGGCTTCGAGCGCATCGGGGTGGCCCCGAACTACCTCAAGATCGCGGGCCGCTGGCAGGACCACGTGCTGTTCCAGCGCATTCTGCACGACTGACGCGCCTGGGTCACTGACGCACGCGAGTCGCTAAACCTCCGCGTACGCCCGCACGGGGAACGTCCCGAACCCCTCGACGGCGGGCGGCGCGGCGGTGAAGCGCGCGCCGCGGGCCGGCACGGAGCCCAGGTTGGTCAGGTGCTCGACCACGTGGATGCCCGCGGCGAGCAGCAGGGTGTGTGCCGGCCGCTCTCCTCCGCCCTCGGTGTCGTCGATGTTGAGCGAGTCGATGCCGACGAGGGCGACCCCCGCATCCACGAGGTGCTGCGCGCCCGCCTCCGTGAGGTATGGCGCACCCGTCGCGTACTCCGGACGCCCGAAGTGCGCATCCCACCCGGTGTGCAGCAGCACCGCCGACCCCGCGAGTTCTCTGTCGTGGAAGACCGTGGCCGGGATGCCGCGCGTCCCGAGGTCGGTGAGGTGGAAGACCTCCGCGCGCAGCCCGACGAGGGTGGACAGGTCGAGGGAGGCCAGGTCTCCACCGTTCGCGTAGCGGTGGAACGGGCTGTCGAGATATGTGCCCGTGTTGCCGATCATCGTGATGATGTCCATCGCGAACTGCGTGCCCGGCGCGTACTTCGCCACGGAGTCCTCGCGGGTGAGGTGCGGGGTGATCGTGGGGGCGGGGAGCCCCGGATACGTGACGAGCCCGGCCCGGATGCGGTGGCTGAGGTCGACCACGCGGGGACGCCCGGCCTCCGGCACCCTGGCCTGCTCCGGGCTGATCCCTCTGCTGCCCCTGTGCTGCTCCTCGACGATCGAGAGCCCGTCCAGCCGGACGTCGCCGACCAGCGCGAGCCCGAGGTGCCGCACGAACAGTTCGGCGATCTGCTCCTCCGACAGGGATGCGTCCGGCAGGTCGAGCCGGAAGCCGTTCGTCTGCAGGCTGCCTCCGTTGACGAACGTCACGGTGGCGTCGAAGTGGGCGCGGTACTCGGTCACAGGTCTCCTAGCGATCGGGGAAGGCGTGGGGGAGGCCGTCGAGCACCGGCTCCAGGCGCTGCAGGCGCTCCTGCTCCAGCTCGAGGCCTGCGGCGTCACGCTGGCGGCGTAGCAGGGCCACGGCCACCAGGAACGTCTCTGCATCGACGGGCGGGATCGGCGACACGTACGCGGAGGCCTCAGCGGCGAGCTCACCGCTCAGCCCTGCCCGCGCCGCGGGGGTGAGCTGCGGCGCCTGCCGCACGAACTGGGCGATGCGGCGGGAGAGCCTGTCCGGCAGCTTCGCCACGTCGGCCGTCGCCGCCCAGCCGGTCAGGTGCGGCGCGAGATAGAGGGGGAGGGGCGTCGCCTTCGGCGCGCGCTCGTACTGGCTGTACGTGCCGGCCAGGAGGTCGCCGAGGCGCTTCGAGCGGGCGTTGAGGAGTCCGGTGAGTGCGGCGACGCCGCCGAAGGTCATGAAGATCTCCAGCACGCCGACGAGGGCCCGGATGAACGCGTGCCGGAAGCCGATCGCACCGCCGTCGTCGCGGACGATGCGCGCGCCGACCGCGAGCTTGCCGAGCGACTTGCCCTTCGTCGCGAGTTCGACCGTGGTCGGCAGCACCACCATCCCGAACACCAGGATGAGGACGACGAGCGCCCTGCCGGCCGCCGCATCCAGCCCGCTCCCGGTGGCGACGAGCAGCATCAGGCAGCCGAACATCACCAGCAGGTAGGTGAGCCAGTCGATCACCGTTCCCGCTGCGCGCAGGATGTAGCTGGCCGGTTTGACGTCGAGCGCGACGGCTTCGCCGGTGACGAGTTCGCGTTCGCCCGACGTCTGCAGTGCCTGGGCAGGTGCCGTCATGGCTATCATTCAAGCAGATGGATCTCGACGCATACACGGCAGCGCGCAGCGCCGACTGGGACAGGCTCGCCCAGCTGGCGAAACGACGCCGCCTCGACGGCAAGGAAGCCGACGAGCTCATCGACCTGTACCAGTCCGGGGCGTCCGATCTGTCGGCCATCAAGACCATCGCGGGGTCGACGGCGACGGGCGACAGGCTCTCCCTCGCGCTCGCTTCCGCACGGCTGAAGTTCACCGGGGCCGGCGCGAACCTGTTCTCGATGCTGCCCAGGTTCTTCGTCTACCAGCTGCCTGCTGCGCTGTACCGCATCCGGTGGGTGGTGCTGGCCGTCGCTCTCGCCACGGTGGTGGTCGCGACGCTGTACGCGGTCTGGATCACCGGCAACCCGGAGGTGCTCCGCAACTTCGGCACGGACGCCCAGCTGCGCCGCTACGTCGAGCACGACTTCATCGACTACTACTCCAACAACCCGGCTGCGTCGTTCTCCGGCCAGGTCTGGACGAACAACGCGTGGATCGCGGCGCAGTGCATCGCGTTCGGCATCACCGGCGTGTACGTGCCGTTCGTGCTCCTGCAGAACGCCATCGGCGTCGGGACGGCCGCCGGGGTCATGTTCGCCTACGGGCGGGGAGACGTCATGTTCTCCTACATCCTCCCGCACGGGATGCTCGAGCTCACCAGCGTCTTCGTCGCGGCGGCCGCGGGGCTGCGCATCTTCTGGGCCTGGATCGCGCCTGGCGCCCGCACGCGTGCGCAGGCGCTCGCCGAGGACGGGCGCGCACTGTTCACCGTGGCGGTCGGCTGCGCGATCTCGCTGTTCGTGTCCGGCCTGATCGAGGGCTTCGTCACGCCGTCCGCGCTGCCGGTCTGGGCGAAGATCGCGATCGGGGCGCTCGCGCTCGCCGCGTTCCTCGCGTACATGCTCGTGCTCGGCCGGCGCGCTGTGCGCCTCGGCGAGACGGGCGACCTGACCGAGTACGAGTCCGGTTCCCGCCGCGTCGTCGCGGGCTGACGTCTCGGGCTGACGCTGCCCGCTGGCCTCAGAGGCGCCCGGCGGCTTTCAGCGACAGGTAGACGTCGCTGAGCGCGGGCGGCAGCTCCTCGGGCGAGCCCGTCACCACGTCGGCGCCGAGCCGCTGGATGGCGGAGGTCACCCTGCTCACGTCGAGCAGCGAACGCTCCGCCGCGGCAGCGCGGTAGACCTCGTCCCTGTTCCTCCGCATCCCCGTGGCCTCGATGGTCTCGGGATCGGTGACGGAGGCGACGACGACGATGTGCTTGTTCGTGAGCTGCGGAAGCACCGACAGCAGCCCCCGGGATGCGCCGGGCGCCTCCACGGAGGTCAGCAGCACGACGAGCGACCGCTGGCTGGTGACCGCGGAGACCTGGGCGGGCACCGCCGACCAGTCCATCTCGATCAGTGCAGGTTCGATGCCGGCCATCGCGTCCACCATCCTGGACAGCAGTTCCGGTCCGCTGGCGCCCTGCACCCGGCCGCGCACGGCCCTGTCGTATGCGATCAGGTCGACGCGGTCGCCCGCGCGGGTGGCGAGCGCGGCGAGCAGCAGCGACGCCTCGAACGCCGTGTCGATGCGCGGCTCGTCGCCGATCCTGGCGGCGGACGTGCGGGCCGTGTCGATCACGATGACCACGCGCCTGTCCCGTTCCGGGCGCCAGGTGCGCACCATCACGCGGGCACCGCGTCCGCTGTTGGGATCGTGTCGGCGTGCCGTCGCCCTCCAGTCGATCGAGCGAACGTCGTCGCCGCGCACATACTCGCGCAGGGAGTCGAACTCGGTGCCTTGCCCGCGCAGCATCACGCTGGTCATGCCGTCCAGCTCGCGCAGGCGGGCCAGCCGCGACGGCAGGTGCTTGCGCGCGGTGAACGGCGGCAGCACCCGGATGCGTCCAGGCGCGCTCAGCGTCGCTTGCCGCGCCCACAGGTGCAGCGGCCCCCACGACCGGATGCTCACCTGCGTCACGTGGCGCTCTCCCCTCCGCCACGGGGTCAGCGTCGTGGTGATGCGCCTGCGCTCCCCGGCGGGGACGGCCACCCTGGTGCGCGACCTGTCGATGCCGGCGGACGGCTCCCACGCATCCCGGACGGTGCCGCGGATGGCCCGGCGGCCGGTGTTGGTCACGAGCAGTTCGCTCGTCGCCTCGGTGCCCAGCCGCACGCGCGACGGTAGCACCCGTTCGAGCACCACGCGCCGCGGAGAACCGGCGAGCATCAGGTCGAGCACGCCGAGCACGACGCAGAGCAGCAGCCAGCAGCCGAGCGCGAGGTACGACGTCGCCTCCGTCCAGCCGAGCAGCACGACGGGGATCACCCCGAGCGCGAGCAGGGCGACGAAACGTCCGGATACGGTCACGTCACTGCCTAGATCGGAACCTGGACCTGCTGCACGATCGAGCGCAGGATCGCATCCACTCCGACACCCTCCAGCTCGGCCTCCGGGCGCAACTGGACCCTGTGCCGCCAGACCGGCAGCAGCATCGCCTGCACGTGGTCCGGGGTGATCGAGTCGTAGCCGGAGAGCCACGCCCACGCCTTCGACGCGGCGAGCAGCGCCGTGGTGCCGCGCGGGCTCACTCCGAGCTTCACGGAGGGGCTGGTGCGGGTGGCGCGGGCCAGGTCGACGATGTACGCGAGCACGTCGCCGGTCGCGCCGACGGATGCTGCGGCAGCCCTGGCCGCGTGCAGCTCGGCGGCGCTGAGCGCCGGCGTGACGCCCGCGGCGGCGAGGTCGCGGGGGTTGAACCCGGCCGCGTGACGGCGCAGCACCTCGACCTCGGTGTCGCGCGGGGGCACATCCAGGGTCAGCTTGAGCAGGAAGCGGTCGAGCTGGGCCTCGGGAAGCGCGTACGTGCCCTCGTACTCGATCGGGTTCTGCGTCGCGGCGACGATGAACGGGTCCGGCAGCTGACGGCTGACGCCGTCGACGCTGACCTGGCGCTCCTCCATCGCCTCGAGCAGGGCGGACTGCGTCTTCGGGGGCGTCCTGTTGATCTCGTCGGCGAGCAGGATGTTCGTGAAGACCGGGCCCTCGCGGAACTCGAAGCCGCCGGTGCGACCGTCGTAGACGAGCGAGCCCGTCACGTCGCCCGGCATCAGGTCCGGCGTGAACTGGATGCGCTTGGTGTCGAGGCTGAGCGCCTCGCTGAGCGAGCGCACCAGCAGCGTCTTCGCCACGCCTGGGACACCCTCGAGCAGCACGTGGCCGCGGGCCAGCAGCGCGATGATGAGGCCGGTGACGGCCCCGTCCTGACCGACGACGGCCTTGCCGACCTCCGTGCGCACGCGGGCGAGCGCGTGGCGGAGAGCGGTGGAGTCGTGGTCCTGGCTGTGGATGGGCGCTGCGCTCGATCCGGTCGTGACGTCGGTCATGCATCCATTCTTCCGGTCGGCCCCGTCTCGGCGGGGGTGACTGCTGCCGCGGTCGCTCGTTCGAGCGTCGCGAGGTCGTCTGAGAGGGCGATCAGCTCGGCGTCCGTGCGCGGCACCGTGTCGATCAGGATCGCGTGGATGGCCGCCCTGTCGCGGCCGGTCACCGCGGCGACGGCGTCCGCGATCTCGGCGGCCGTCGCGGCGCGGGGCAGCCCGGTGAGCGTCGCCAGCCGCCCGATGGCGCCGATCCGCAGCGCGTCCGCCGCCCGCAGGCGGGCCGACGAGCGCTGGTAGAGCCTGGCGCGGCCCTCACGGGTCTCCCCGGCGCGCACCACCACGGGCAGGTTCTCGACCACCAGTGGGCCGAAGCGGCGTCCCCGCCAGAACGCTGCGGCGATGAACACGAGCACGAGCAGGATCACCACCGGCGTCACCCAGCCGGGTGTGAGCGCCCCGATGTCCGGAGCGCCGGTGACCGGCCGGTCGAGCATCGTCGGCAGATACCAGACGAGCGTGCGGTGGCCGCCGAGCACGCCGAGGGCGAGTGCGGCGTTACCCGCGCGGTCGACCCCGTCGTTCATCAGGACGCCGGCCGAGCCGACCAGGTAGATCGTGCGGCCGTCGGAGGTGGTCTTCACGAAGGCGTACTGCCCGCTGTTCGTGCGGAAGCAGCCGACCGCATCCCCGCCGTCCACGCGGAAGGTGCCCGCGACGCCCGCGTCCGCGGTGTTGTCGGTGGAGCGAGGGTCGATGCGCTCCGCCCGGACGGCGGCCGGCACGGCGCAGCCGGCGGCTACGGGGCCTTTCGCGGAGGGTGTGCCCGCTGCCGTCACGTGCGGCGCGAGCCTGTTCAGAGCGGCGAAGTCCGGCTCGACCACGACGATGGTGCTGGCGATGGCGGTCAGACGGTCGTAGCCGTCCCCGTCGAGGTTCCCGCCCTGGTCGAAGACGAGCACGGTCGTGTCGTCGGTGGCCACATCCTGCACCTGGCTCAGCGTGCTCGCCGTGCGCACGTCGACACCCTGGCCGCGCAGCACCTGCGCGACCGCCTTCCCGCCGACGGGACCGGCGTTGGCCGCGTCCAGCGGGATACCGGCCGACGACTGACCGCCGGTGAGCAGTGCGCCGAGGAACGCGACGACGATCGCGATCACCGCGAGCACGATCCACGGGATGCTCTTCCTCCCGACCTGCCGGAGCCCGGGCGAGATCGCCGCAGCGTCCTGCGCGCCTGCCGGGGCCGCATCCGGTGCTGCGCCTGGCGCTGTCTCCGGGGTGCGTTCGCGGTCGAGCGTCTGCTCCGTCACCGGACGCCACCGCCCTGCGCGACGGGCTGCTGTCCGAACAGCAGCGGGCGTGCCTCCTGCAGGCGCTGGTCGAGCGCGACGAGCTGCTGGTAGCGCGCCTCGGTGCCGGGACGCCCCAGGTAGCGGACCTCGTCGAACGCGCGTGCGGCGTCGAGCAGTCGTTCGCGTTCGGCAGGGACGGCGTTCGCCGCTCTGTGCGCGAACTCGGTCGCCGTCGTGCCGGGGCTCACGGTGACGATGGTGCGTTCGTCCAGGCTCTGCGCGATGGCACGGAACTGCTCCTCGATCGCCACCACCCAGTCGCCTGCGGCAGCGGCAGACGCCGCGGAGTGCCGCAACTGCGCTGCGGTGCGGATGTCGTCGTCGCCGAACAGCGAGCGGCGGCCGTCCGCCGTCCTCCTGTTCACGCGGGGGCGGCCGAAGATGAAGAACGCTGCGACGATCAGCGCGGCGATCACCAGCACGACGGCGAGCAGCAGCACGGGGCCGGCGTCGCCGCCCGGACCCTGGAAGAGCGAGGCGATCCAGTCCTGCACGGCCTTGGAGGCGAGGTCGAACCAGGTCGGCTTCGCGGTCTGATACTCGGGTTTCGCGAGTTCGTCGCCGATCCAGCGCCGAGCATCCGGTGAGCTCGGGTCCACAGGGATGTCGGCGCGCGGCAGAGAGAGGACGGCGCCCGTCATGCGGCGGGCGGGGGAGGCGGAGGCGGCGGGTATGAGCCGCCGGGCGGGTACGAGCCGCCGGGCGGGTACGAGCCGGGCGGGTACGAGCCCGGCGCCGGCGGGTACTGACCGGGCGCGGGCGGATACGGCGGCTGCTGCGTGAAGACCGGTGCGGACAGGTACGGGTCGGGGGCGTCCTGCCCGGTCTGGCGTGCCTCCACGAACCGCACCAGCTGCAGGTCCAGGCCCTCCTTGCGCATCCGGAGGTCGATGTAGATGAGTGCGACGACGGAGGTCTGCACCACGGCCATGATCGCCCCGACGATCGCTCCGACCACGCTGGCCAGCAGGTTGACGCCGAGCTGCCCGGCCAGCACCTGACTGAAACTGGACGCATCCGGCGAGGACAGCGACGTGGGCGCGAAGACGCCCCCCACGATGCCGCCGAGCAGGCCGAACGGAATGGAGATGATCTGCGCGACGGCGTAGACGATCACGGCGATGAGGGCGACCGTGCCGAAGGTCTTCCAGAAGTAGCCGGTGGTCAGCCCCCACGAACGCGCCATCGCACGGCGGATCGGGAGGCGTTCGAGCACGATGGCGCTCGGCACGAGCACGAGCTTGGTGTTCAGCCAGATGGCGAGGACGATCAGGCCGAGGAACCCGAAGATGAGCACGAGCACGCCGCCGACCACCCCGGCAGGGCCGAGGGCGAACAGCACGGCGGCGATGACGGCGACCAGCGCGGCGGAGAGGAACCAGGCGAGGCCGAACAGGAAGGTCCAGGCGATCAGGGCGCCCACGCGTCCGCGCACCAGCCGCCAGACCCCGCGGAAGGTCAGCTTCTCGCCGACCGTCCCCCTGGCCACCTCGCCCACGATCACGCCCTGGAGGAGCGCGTTGGAGATGCCGTCGATCACGGCGGACAGCAGGCCGAGCACGATCGTGCCCCCGACCGCCCCTGCCATCAGGGCGCTGCGGTCGTCGGCGGTCGCGTTGATCGCTCTGTCCATCAGCAGGTAGATGCCGGAGAAGATGAGCACGCTCGCGATGATCGAGGGGATGCCCCTGAGCAGCAGCGCCGCGCCGACGGTGATCTTCGGGTTGCGCCGCAGCGTCTGGAACGGAGCGCCGATGAGCGTGCCGAAACTCAGTGGCCGAAGCGGGATGAGGCCGGGCTTCGGCGGGGGAGTCCAGCCGGGCTGCTGCGGGAAGCCTGCCCCGGGCTGGCCGTACTGGGTGAAGCCGGGCTGCTGCGGAAAGCCTGCGCCGGGCTGCTGCTGGCCGTATCCTGGCTGCTGCTGGCCGTATCCGGGCTGCTGCTGGCCGTATCCCGGCGCGTACTCCCCGTACTGCGGCGCGGGAGGGACGGGGGACTCGTTGCCCGCGCTCGCCCCTGCTCCATCGCCTGCCTGCGACCCCGGTGCCTGCCAGTTCTGCTCGTCGGTCACGCGGTGCCCCTCTTTCCCGTGCGTAGTCCGCTCCCATGCTGGCACATCCGGGGCGGGAGCACTGCCCCACCCACAGGGCACGTTCGGCAGGCTTTCACGGGTGGCGCAGGAGTGTCGACTACGCTGGCACGGAGACTTCAGCAGTCATCGGGACCTCAGTGGTCTCCGGCCGCCCGAGAATGGTTGTGGGAAACTTCGGAAATGAACAGTCGCATCCTGGTGGTCGACGACGACACCGCCCTCGCCGAGATGATCGGCATCGTGCTGCGCACCGAGGGATTCGACCCCGTCTTCTGTGAGGACGGCGCGCTCGCCGTCGACACGTTCCGCTCCTCGAAGCCCGACCTGGTGCTCCTCGACCTCATGCTGCCCGGACTGGACGGCATCGAGGTGTGCAGCCGCATCCGGGCGGAGTCCGGCACGCCCGTGATCATGCTGACCGCCAAGTCGGACACTGCGGATGTGGTCAAAGGCCTCGAGTCCGGCGCGGACGACTACATGGTCAAGCCGTTCAACCCGAAAGAGCTCGTCGCGCGCATCAAGACCCGGCTGCGTCCGGCATCCACGGTGCCCGCCGCCGAGCAGTTGCGGATCGGCGACCTCCTCGTCGACGTGGCAGGCCACGAGGTCAAGCGCGGCGACACCCGCATCAACCTGACCCCGCTCGAGTTCGACCTCCTGCTCGCCCTGGCCTCCAAGCCGCAGCAGGTGTTCACCCGCGAGATGCTCCTCGAACAGGTCTGGGGATACCACTACAAAGCGGACACCCGCCTCGTGAACGTGCACGTCCAGCGCCTGCGCGCCAAGGTGGAGCAGGACCCGGACAACCCCAAGATCGTCATGACCGTGCGCGGGGTCGGCTACCGCGCCGGCGCCGTCACGTAGCACGCCGGAAGCGGCGCCCCGGATGCGGTACAGGTGGATGGACGGGCGATGGTGGCGGCAGCTTCCCTCGCAGCTCGTCGGCGTGTGGCGGCGCTCGCTGCAGGTCCGCACGGTCGCCATCACCCTGCTGCTGACGGGCATCGCCATCCTGATCACGGGCATCTACATGGCGCTCAGCATCAGCAACGACCTCTACCAGTCGCGGCTCGACCAGGCGCTCCGTGACTCCAGCAGGGCGACCACGTCCGCCCAGACGACACTGAACGCCTCGGATGTCTCCGCGTCCGACACGGGGAAGAATCTGCTCAACTCCACGCTGCAGACCGTGCAGGGCGCCACGTCGAGCAGGCTCATCGCCGCCTACCGCGTGCCAGGGCAGGATGTGTCCGTGCCTGCGCCGCCCGACCGGTCCAGCCCCGGACTGAACGGCGTGATCTCCAGCGAGCTGCGCGCCCAGGTGCAGAACGGCGGGACCAAGCAGTTCTATCAATCCGTCGCGCTGCCGGCGGGGAACGGGACCACCGACCCCGGCATCGTCGTCGGCACCCAGCTCACCCTGCCGAGCTACGGGCACTACGAGCTCTACATCGGCTACAACCTGCGCGACTCGGAGAACACCCTGCTGTTCGTGCAGGGCACCCTCCTGCTCGCCGGGTTCGCCCTCATCCTGCTCATCGGTGCGATCACCTGGGTGATCGTCCGCTTCGCCGTCCAGCCGATCCGGGTGGCGGCGGAGACCAGCGAGCGCCTGGCCGCCGGAGACCTGGCCGTGCGCATCCCGGAGCACGGTGAGGACGTGTTCGCGTCGCTGGCGCGCTCGTTCAACGGGATGGCGGACAGCCTGCAGAGCCAGATCAACCAGCTGGCGACGCTCTCGCAGCTGCAGCAGCGGTTCGTCTCGGACGTGTCGCACGAACTGCGCACGCCGCTCACGACCATCCGGTTGGCCGGCGACGTGATCTACGACCAGCGCGAGTCGTTCCCTCCAGCGACGGAGCGCACCGCCGAGCTGCTGCACACTCAGATCGAGCGGTTCGACCGGCTGCTGTCCGACCTGCTCGAGATCAGCAGGTACGACGCGGGCTCCGTCGCCCTCGACCCGGAGCCCACCAACCTGGTGCGCCTCGCCGACGACGTGGTCGACGAGCTGCGCACGCTGGCCGAGCAGAACGGCTCCGAGCTGCGACTGGATGCGCCGGGCGGCTACTTCGACGTCGGCATGGACCCGAGGCGCATCCGCCGCGTCGTGCGCAACCTGATCGGCAACGCCATCGAGCACGGCGACGGCAAGCCGGTGGTCGTGACCGTCGACAGCAACGAGAGCGCCGTCGCGCTGACCGTCCGGGACTACGGGATCGGGATGAGCCAGCAGGAGGTCAACCACGTGTTCGACCGGTTCTGGCGGGCCGACCCGTCGCGCAAGCGCACCATCGGCGGCACCGGGCTGGGACTCGCGATCTCGCTGGAGGACGCGACGCTGCACTCCGGCTGGCTGCAGGTCTGGTCCGCTCCTGGGGCAGGCTCCTGCTTCCGGCTGACCCTGCCGCGCGTGCCAGGCAAGGAGATCGCGTCGTCTCCGCTGCCGCTTCCGCCGGTCGACGCCGGAGCCACCGGGGTGGCCGGTGCGCGGGCGGGGACGCAGGAGCTGACGGACAGAGGGGCGACAGCATGAGACTCCACAGCCCGTTGCGCCGCACCGTCGCCGGTGTGGTCGCCGCCGTCGTGCTCTGCGTGCTCGCCGCGTGCGCGAGCATCCCGAGTTCGGGGCCGGTACGCCAGGGCGGTCCGGTTGCGCAGGTCAACGACCCGCTCGACCTCGACTTCAACCCGTCTCCACCGGAGAAGGGCGCGACCCAGGAGCGGATCGTCCAGGGCTTCATCGACGCAGCGTCCAGCCCGAAGAACAACTTCGACATCGCCAGGAAGTACCTCACCAGATCGATGTCGGCCAAGTGGAACCCGGACGAGTCGGTGACGGTCGACGACGGCCGCAACCGGTCGTTCGACCACGACGGCAACCAGTGGAGCGTCCAGGTGAACCCGGTCGCCAACGTCGACAGCGTCGGTGCGTACCATCCGGTGTCGAGCACGGCGCCGGTCGGCCTCCGCTACGAGCTCGAGAAGCAGGACGGCGAGTGGCGCATCGCCGTGGCCCCGAACGGCGTGATCATCGACGACCCGACGTTCCGGTCCGTCTACTCCCAGCAGCCCGTCTACTTCTTCAGCCCCGACTACGCCTATCTGGTGCCGGATGCGCGCTGGTTCCCCGCCCGCGTCGCCACCGCGGCCACGCGGGTCGCGAGCGCCATCCTGGCCGGGCCGGCCAAGTGGCTGAACGGTGCCGTGACCAGCGCCTTCCCGCAGGGGACGCAGCTGGCGCTCCCGTCGGTGACGACCTCGGGAGGGGTCGCCAGGGTCGACCTGAGCTCGGAGGCCGGGCAGGCGGACACGCTCGCCCTGCAGCGGATGCAGCTCGAACTCGAGCAGAGCCTCGGCAGCCTCGCGCAGAGCGTCGAGATCTCGATCGAGGGCAACCTGCAGCAGATCCCGCCGATCAGCGACGCCAACGCGCCCACCCAGGACCCGCCCGTCGACTCCCACCCCATCGTCTACCGCCAGAACACCTTCGGCCTGCTGAGCGGGTCGAGCGTCACCGAGCTGAGCGGGATCAGCGACAAGATCGTCGCCCTGCAGCCCACCGCCGTCGCCCTGAACGCGGCACGGGACGAGGCGGCCGTGCTGTCCCACGGCGCGGCATACGTCGTGCGCAAGACTGCGGAGCCCGCAAAAGTGGATGCGCGTCCCGGCCTGATCGCGCCCGCCATCGACACGAGCGGCTGGGTCTGGTCCGTGCCGCAGGGCAGCCCGGGCGCGCTGCAGGCGTACAGCCAGGACGGGCAGGCGCATCCGGTGAAGACCGCGTGGCCGTCTGCGTCCGCGATCGAGTCGCTCGCGGTGTCCCGCGACGGAACGCGCGTGGTCGCGCTGCTCACGAACGGCGCGCAGACGCTCCTGGTCGCTGCGGGCGTCGTCCGCGGCGAGGCCGGGGTGCCGACCGCCCTCACCGAGCCGATCGAGCTGGCCGTCGGCCAGGGGACCCCGCGTTCCGTGGCCTGGACCGGCGAGCTGACCGTCGCCGTGCTCAGCGACCTGAGCGGCGACGCGACGTCGATCTCCGAGCAGACCATCGGCGGCACCTCCACCACGACCGCGGGCCCGGGAGGAGGCATGACGATCGTCGGAGCAGGCGGCCTCGCCCGCTACCTGGTGCTCACCTCCGACGGCTCGCTGCAGGCCCCGACCGGCACGGGCTGGCAGGCGCAGACCGACAAGGTCGGTGCCGTCGCGGTGCAGCTCGGCCAGCCGTGACCCTGCGGCGCTGAGAGCGGCGCAGCTGTTCTCTCCACAGGCCAGGTAGTTCGGCGCGTTCTCCACCGATTCCCACCGCCCGGTCCGCCGCGACCTCCCGCACGGGATGCTCGAACCATGACACCAACCACCCTGATCCGAGACTCCCTCCTCGACGCGGCCGCCGTGCTGCTCCCCGTGCGCTGCAGCGGCTGCGCCCGCCCAGACCGCGCCGTCTGCGCGGACTGCACGCGCGCCATGCGGCCAGGACCGATCGCGCCGGACGCCTTCGACCCTCCGCTTCTCGCGGCGCTCGACTACGACGGCGTGACCAGGCGCGTGCTGCTCGCCTTCAAAGACGGCGGGCGAACCGACGCGGCGCCCGTGCTCGCCGGAGCCTTGCGGGCGGCCATCATGGCAGCCCTTCCTCAGCTGCGACCGGATGCGCCTCCCGTGCGTCTCCGCCCTGATGCACCGCGCGCCGTCCTCCCCGTTGTCATCCCGTCGACCCGCGCCGCCTTCCGCCGCCGGGGATACCATCCGACGGCGATGCTCCTGCGCCGGTCGCGCATCCTGTCGCCCCCGTTGTGGCGCGCGCTGCGGCTCACCAGGCAGACCCACGACCAGGTCGGCCTCACCGCCAGCCAGCGTGCAGGCAACCGGGAGGGCAGCCTCGTCGCGTCCCCGCGGCTGCGGGGGAGGGACTGCCTGATCGTCGACGACATCGTCACCACGGGTTCCACCGTGCGGGAGGCGGCACGTGCCGTCGCCGCTGCCGGAGGCAGGATCGTCGCCGCCGTAGCAGTCGCGCGGACGCCGCTGCGAGGGGGCACGCCGCGGTTGTCCTGACGCACGGGGACCGCTCGGGAAACCTTCGGCAGATAGAGCACTTCTACCTGTTCACTTCCGAGGCGGACGGCACTACGGTGGTCGAAAAGGTGTGGATGACCCGCCCTTCGTGATCCGGGCGGACGGCACGCCGGAACAGGGAGGTCTCCATGGACATCAACATCATCGGACGCAACCTGGGAATCACCGATCGTTTCCGTGAATACGCGACTGAGAAGGCGGAAAAGGTCTCGCACCTCGCCGAACGCGCGATCTCTTTCGAGATCAAGGTCAGTCGTCACAACGAGAAGGTCGGCACCCAGAACGGCGATGATCGCGTCGAACTGACACTCGTCGGCCCCAAGGCCGTCGTGAGGTCGGAAGCGACCGGGACCGACAAGTACGCGGCGTTCGACATCGCCCTCGGAAAGCTCCTGGAACGGGTGCGCAGGGCGAAGGACCGTCGCAAGGTGCATCGCGGCCAGCACAGGCCGACGTCGCTCCGAGAGGCGAGCACGGACGGCTTCAGCGCCGTCGGACTCGCAGCGGCCCCGGTGGCAGTACTCGATCAGGTGAGGACGGGCAGTGTTCCCGTCGTCTCCGATGATGCGGAAGGAGCGGAGGACGCGGAGGACGACTACAGCCCCGTCGTCATCCGCAAGAAGGTGTTCGCCTCCGTCCCCATGACCGTCGACGACGCTCTGTACTACATGGAGCTCGTCGGCCACGATTTCTACCTCTTCATCGACCAGGAGAACCAGCGCCCGAGCGTCGTCTACCGCCGCAAGGGCTGGGACTACGGCGTGATCGCCCTGGACGACGAGGCGGAGGAACTGCAGGAGGTCGCGACCGCGAGCCGCAAGCTCGGAGGCTGACCGGCATCCGGTCTCGGTGACACCGGCTTTGTGACACCGGAACAGCGCCGATGGTGGCGGCCCAGGCGGCCGTCACCATCGGCGCCCCGCTTTCCGGAGCGCCCTCACAGGAACTACCCGCCGAACCCAACGGCGAAACAAGTACGATATGTCTAGCGTCGGCCACGGCCGGCGGTTCGACGTGCGCCCGACTGGGCGACAGGCGACATCAGCCTGAACAAACAAAGTGGAGTGCATACGTGGCCTCAGTATTGGAAAGGGTCCTCCGAGTCGGCGAGGGCCGTACCCTCCGTCGCCTGGAGGCGTACGCCAAAGCGGTGAACGCGCTCGAGGACGACTTCAGCGAACTCACCGACGAAGAGCTCATGCACGAGACCGTCGAACTGCGGGAGCGATACAGCAACGGCGAGTCTCTCGATGACCTGCTGCCCGAGGCCTTCGCCGCGGTGCGCGAGGCCGCGAAGCGCACCCTCGGGATGCGTCACTTCGACGTGCAGATCATGGGCGGCGCAGCCCTGCACCTGGGCAACATCGCCGAGATGAAGACCGGTGAGGGCAAGACCCTCGTCGCCACGACGGCCGCGTACCTCAACGCGATCGCCAGCCGCGGCGTGCACGTCATCACCGTCAACGACTACCTCGCCAGCTACCAGTCCGAGCTGATGGGCCGCGTCTTTCGCGCGCTCGGCATGAGCACCGGTGTCATCCTCGCCGGCCAGACGCCGGAGGAGCGCCGCGAGCAGTACGCGGCAGACATCACGTACGGCACCAACAACGAGTTCGGCTTCGACTACCTGCGCGACAACATGGCGTGGCAGGCGAGCGACATGGTCCAGCGCGGCCACTTCTTCGCGATCGTCGACGAGGTCGACTCCATCCTCATCGACGAGGCCCGCACCCCGCTGATCATCTCCGGTCCGTCCTCCGGTGAGGCGAACCGCTGGTTCAACGAGTTCGCCAACCTCGCCAAGCGTCTCGAGCCGGAGGTCGACTTCGAGATCGACGAGAAGAAGCGCACCGTCGGCGTGCTCGAACCCGGCATCGAGAAGGTCGAGGACTACCTCGGCATCGACAACCTCTACGAGTCGGCCAACACGCCCCTCATCTCCTTCCTCAACAACGCGATCAAGGCGAACGCCCTGTTCAAGCGCGACAAGGACTACGTCGTGATGAACGGCGAGGTGCTGATCGTCGACGAGCACACCGGCCGCATCCTGATGGGTCGCCGATACAACGAGGGCATCCACCAGGCCATCGAGGCGAAGGAGGGTGTCGAGGTCAAGGCTGAGAACCAGACCCTCGCCACGGTCACCCTGCAAAACTACTTCCGCCTCTACAAGAAGCTGTCCGGCATGACCGGTACTGCCGAGACGGAGGCCGCCGAGTTCATGAGCACGTACAAGCTCGGCGTCGTCCCGATCCCGACGAACAAGCCGATGCAGCGCATCGACCAGTCCGACCTCGTCTACAAGAACGAGCAGGCGAAGTTCGCCCAGGTGGTCGAAGACATCGCGGAGCGCCACGAGAAGGGCCAGCCGGTCCTCGTCGGAACGACCAGCGTCGAGAAGAGCGAATACCTCTCCCGCCTGCTCGCCAAGAAGGGCGTGCGGCACGAGGTGCTCAACGCCAAGAACCACGCCCGTGAGGCAGCGATCGTCGCGCAGGCCGGACGCCTCGGCGCCGTCACCGTCGCCACCAACATGGCCGGTCGTGGAACCGACATCATGCTCGGCGGCAACGCCGAGTTCATCGCCGTCGCCGAGATGAACGCCCGCGGCCTGTCGCCCGTCGACACCCCGGAGGAGTACGAGGCGGCGTGGGATGAGGTCTTCAACTCCGTCAAGGAGAAGGTCCAGACCGAGGCAGACAAGGTCGTCGCAGCGGGCGGGCTCTACGTGCTCGGCACGGAGCGCCACGAGTCGCGCCGCATCGACAACCAGCTGCGCGGTCGTTCCGGCCGCCAGGGCGACCCGGGCGAGAGCCGCTTCTACCTGTCGCTGACCGACGACCTGATGCGCCTGTTCAACGCGGGAGCAGCCGAGTCGCTGATGGGCAGGGGAAACGTCCCCGACGACCTCGCCATCGAGTCGAAGGTGGTCAGCAGGGCCATCCGCAGCGCCCAGTCGCAGGTGGAGGCCCGCAACGCGGAGATCCGCAAGAACGTCCTCAAGTACGACGACGTCCTAAACCGCCAGCGCGAGGCGATCTACGGCGACCGCCGTCACATCCTCGAGGGCGACGACCTGCACGAGCGCACGCAGCAGTTCCTCACCGAGGTGATCGACGACATCCTCGACCAGCACACGGGCGAAGGCAACGGCGACGACTGGGACTTCGACGCCCTGTGGGCCGAGCTGAAGACGCTCTACCCGGTGGGCGTGACGATCGACGAGGTCATCACCGAGGCGGGCAACAAGGGCAAGATCAACCGCGACTTCATGCGCCGCGAGATCCTGTCGGATGCACGGATCGCCTACAAGAAGCGCGAGGAGTCGCTCGGTTCGCCTGCAATGCGCGAACTGGAGCGCCGCGTCGTCCTCTCGGTGATCGACCGCCGCTGGCGCGACCACCTCTACGAGATGGACTACCTGAAGGACGGCATCGGCCTGCGCGCGATGGCCCAGCGCGACCCGCTGGTCGAGTACCAGCGCGAGGGCTACGCGATGTTCCAGCAGATGATGGGCTCGATCCGCGAGGAGACGGTCGGCTTCCTGTTCAACCTGGAGGTGGAGGTCAACGAGGCTCCGGGCGAGGTCGAGGCGCCGAGCGTGGCCGCCAAGGGCCTCGGCCGCGGCGACGACGGCGCCCCGCTCAGCTACTCGGCTCCGAGCGACGCCGGCGGCGTCGAGGTCCGCAACCAGCGCGGCCAGATCGAGCAGAGCGCCACCGCCCGCGCCCAGCGCGCGCAGCAGCAGGCGAACGAGGCATCCGCGCCGCCCGCCCAGGGCGGCACCCAGCGCGGAGCCTTCGGCCAGCGCGTCTCCGACAGCGACGACGCCGCTCCCGCCAACCGCGCAGAGCGCCGCGCCCAGGGCAAGAAGCGCTGACCCGCTCCTGACCGACCACGAATGGCCGCCCCGCCCGGGGCGGCCATTCGCGTCTCCGGCTGGTGATTTCACAGCACGGTCATCGCGCTCGCCCTCCAGCGCGAGCCGACCACGTCGAGGCGCATGGCGACGGCGCGCGTGCGGTTGGGCTGGTGCACGAGCACGACCGCCTCGATCACGCCGTCGCGGGGCGTCGCGATGTACGGCTCGCCGACCCAGAGGCGCGGGCGCTGGACCGGGTTGCCCGCGATCTTCCTGGTGCGCTCCGAGATGGTGGTGCGTCGCAGCAGATGCACGAAGACCGAGTCGCTCACCCAGCGGCTGAGCTGGTCGATGTTCCTCGCGCCGGCCAGGACCTCGATGACGCGCAGAGCGAGGTTGGCTGCGAGGGGCGCCGGATCGGGTAGCCCGTCCGCGCGCGGGACGGCTGGAAGCTCCGCGACGGCCCGGAACGGCGCAGCCCCACCCTCGGGCCCCCGGCCCCGTCCACGCGCCTCCTGAGCCGCTTCAGGCGCATCCACCGCATCCACCCCCTGCCGCGCCCGGAGGCGCATCCCGGCCCGTTCGCGGAGGGCGGTCGGGCTGGCGCGGTCGTCGTGGTGGTTGAGAACGGTGGTCACAGGAATTTTCCCCTCGTCGTTGCCGCGGCTGTGCGGCGACTTGCTTCGGTGCTGGCAGCGGGAAGCCTCTCCTCGCTCCGGCCGCCGCGTGAGTGTCACTCAAGCAGGCGCGTCTACGGGGAGTCCAGGGCTCTAACACAGGCTGTGGATAACATCCGTGATCGTGTCGGGGGACTGCCTAGACTAGGTGCGTGTCGACGCTCAGTGATCTTGTGCATGCCCATACCCGTTCCTCGGAGGAGGACGTCGATTGGCTGCACGGCCTCGTCGGGGACTGGCAGCTCCTCGCCGATCTGGCCTTCGCCGACATCGTGCTGTGGGTGCCGACCACCGACGACGATTTCGTCGCCGTCGCGCACGCGCGCCCGTCGAGCGCCGCGACCCTGTTCTACCGTGACTTCGTCGGCCAGCGGATCAAGCCGGAGTGGCGGCAGCAGGTCACGGATGCGTTCCAGACCAAGCAGATCATCGACACCAACGCGCCGGACTGGTTCGAGGAGACGCCCACCAGGGTGCTCGCCGTCCCGGTCATCCGGCGGCTGAGCGTCAACTCTCCCGAGACCGCCGAGCAGCCTGTCGCCGTCATCACGCGGCACTCCAACCTCAGCGAGGCGCGCACCCCCGGCCGTCAGGAACTCACGTTCAACGCGTGCGCCAACGACCTCTTCAACATGATCGCCACCGGCGACTTCCCCGATCTGGGGGCGCCGAGCGGCCCGCGGCGTGGAGCGCCCCGCGCCTCCGACGGCCTCATCAGGCTCGACGTGGATGGGATCACCACCTTCGCCAGCCCGAACGCCCTCAGCGCCTTCAACAGGATGGGCTTCACCGAGGAGCTGGAGGGCGAGTCCCTCGCCACCGTCACCACCCGGCTGTTGTCCGGCCGGATGACCGTCGACGAGTCCCTCCCGCTCGTCGTCACCGGGCGGGCACCGTGGCGCACCGACATCGAGGCGCGCGGCGTCACCGTGTCGCTCAGGGCCATCCCGATCCGCAACAGGGGGGAGCGCGTCGGCGCGATCGTCCTCTGCCGCGACGTGTCCGAGCTGCGGCACCAGGAGCGCGAGCTCATCACCAAGGATGCGACCATCCGGGAGATCCACCACCGGGTGAAGAACAACCTGCAGACCGTCGCGTCGCTGCTGCGCATCCAGGCCCGCCGCACGCACTCGGAGGAGGCCAGGGAGGCCCTCAACCAGGCGATGCGCCGGGTGGCGGCCATCGCCGTCGTGCACGACACACTCTCCACCGGGCTCAACCAGATCGTCGACTTCGACGACGTGTTCGCCCGGGTGCTGCTGCTGGTGGCCGAGGTCGCGTCGAGCCACAACACGACCGTGCACCCGAAGTCGTCCGGCAGCTTCGGTTCGCTGCCGAGCGAGTACGCGACGCCGCTCGCGCTCGCACTCACCGAGCTCGTCACCAACGCCGTCGAGCACGGGCTCGCGGGTCGCGAGGGCGAGGTGGAGATCATCGCCGACCGCTCGGAGGACTCGCTCACGGTCAAGGTGGTCGACAACGGCTCCGGCCTGCCGGAGGGCAAGGTGGGCAGCGGGCTCGGCACGCAGATCGTGCGCACGCTCATCCAGGGCGAGCTGGGCGGCACGATCGACTGGCACACGATGATGGGACAGGGCACCGAGGTGACCATCGAGGTGCCGCTGCGCTACCTCACGAAGTCATAACGTCCGGTCGTTCGCACCCACCGCATCCATCTGTAGCGGCGAAAACGTGGTTCGGGACGAATCGTTCCGCGCAAACGGCGTTTCGCAACACAAATGCCGCGCAATAGGCTCCGGATGCGCGCCCGCTGGACGGATCGCATCCCGGTTTGACAACCCCCAGGGCAGCGGGGGCAGAATGGTCCGCCGTGACCGCCTCCGCCAAGAACACCCGCGCATCCGCTCCCCTCGACGGCAAGTACTTTGACATGATCTCGTCGACGTCGAGTGTGGTGGCCGAGGATGCTCCGACACGTTTCCTCTACCGTGAGGACTCCGGGGTGCTGTGGGGCGAGTACGTCGGCGACACCGTCGCGGTCGGCCGCTTCGTCGGGCGCAGGGAGGACGACGTGTTGCACATCTCGTTCGTGCACCACGGCATCGACGGCAGCACGGCGCAGGGGAGCGCCACGTCGACGCTCTCGACCGACGACGACGGTCGGCTGATCCTCACCGAGGAGTTCGCGACCCCGGATGGCGCGCAGCACGTCTCCGTGTGCCGCGAGGTGGCGTAGCCTCAGCTCACCGCCGTCTGCGTGGATCGGCCGTCGCCCGCTCCGCCCGCTGGTCGCTGGTGCGGACGAACCGGGTCATGCCATAGCGCTCGCCCGAGGTCTGCAGTGCGTCGGAGGCGACCCTGGGCATCCGGAGCGACACCCTCGTCGCCTGCTCGTCCATGAGGAACACCGTGACCGTCGCCTTGATCGACGGCCACTGCGCGAGCCGGGTGGCCACGAGGTTGTGGATGGCGGAGACGCCGCTGGCGCGGACGAGCAGCATCGCGTCGTGCTCGCCGGTCATCACGGTGAAGTATTCGAGTTCCGGCAGGGTCTCCAGCCTGCTGCGGAAGTCGGCCCACTGGCTCTGCCGGAGGGTGACGAAGACCAGCGCTGAGACGCTCAGGCCGACGGCGGCCGGGTCGATGTCGGCGTGCACCCCGCGGATCACGCCGTTCTTCACGAGCGCCTCATAGCGGGCGTACGCGTTGGAGCGCGAGATGCCGAGTTCTTCAGCCAGGGCGGCGATGGAGGTGCGGCCATCCTCTCGCAGAAGTTCCAGCATCCGGATATGCGTCTCGTCGAGTTCCATGCGCCCTCACATTCGTCCTCCGAGCGGGCGAAATGGCCCGCGTGATGGAGATAATATGCCGTCGAGGGCAGAAGCGCAGCACATTCGTCCGAGATTTCCGCGCAAAGTTGACACACATTCATGGATGACAGTAATTTCACACCTAACCTTCCAACCAAGTCAAAGGGGTCATCCGTGTCCCATTCCCTGCGTCGCGCCGGCCTCGTCGGCATCGCAGTCGCCAGCGCGCTCGTCCTGAGCGCCTGCGGCGGCACTTCCAACAACGCGTCATCGTCCGGCGGGAAGTCGATCGTGGTCGACGCCTCGTTCGACCTGAAGACCGCAGACCCGAACCGCGAGTACGAGACCACCGGCGGCATGGTCGCCCACGCTCTCTACCAGACCCTCCTCACCTTCGACGGCAGCGATGTCTCGAAGCCGGTCGACGGGCTCGCCAGCTACACCATGTCGGCCGACAACAAGGTGCTCACCCTCACCATGAAGGGCGACTCCACGTTCTCGGACGGCTCCAAGGTCACCGCCGACGACGCCGTGTTCTCGCTGCAGCGCGTGCTCGGCATCAAGGGCAACCCGTCCTTCCTCCTCGACGGCATCACCGTGGCGAAGACCTCGGACACCACGCTGACGCTCACGTCGGCAGAGCCGAACCCCGCTCTCCCGTACATCCTGCCCAACCCGGCGCTCGGCGTCGTGAACAAGAAGGTCGTCGAGAAGAACGGCGGGTCGGCCACCGCAGACGACAAGGCGGAGTCCTTCCTCAACAAGACCTCGGCAGGCTCCGGCCCGTACATGCTCGAGTCGTTCGACGCCGCATCCCAGGTGGTGCTGAAGAAGAACCCGAAGTACAGCGGAAAGGCTCCGGCATACGACCGCGTCGTGCTGCGCAACGTGCAGGGACCGACCCAGAAGCTGAACGTGGAGGCGGGCGACTCGCAGATCGCGCTCGACCTGAACCCCGACCAGGTCGCGGCCATCGACGCCTCCAAGGTCAACGTCATCTCGGCGGCGTCGCGATACACGATCTTCCTCCTGCTCAATCAGGACAAGGCCGTCGACCCGTTCACCAGCAACCCGGACTTCCTCGACGCCGTCAAGAAGGGGATCGACTACGACAAGATCCTCGACCTGGCCGGCAAGGGGTCCGAGCGGCCGGGCGGCGTCATCCCGTCGATCTTCATCGGCGCGCTGAAGGCGTCGGACGGCAACCAGTTCGACCTCAGCGGCGCGAAGGCGGCGCTCGCGAAGTCCGGATACAGCGGCCAGACGGTCAAGCTGAACTTCCCGAACGACATCACCGTGCAGGGCCTGTCGCTGCAGTCGGTCGCCGAGTCCATCCAGGCTCAGCTGAAGACCGTCGGCATCACCGTCCAGCTCGCCCCCGCGCCCGTCGCCACCGAGCTGGATGCGTACCGCAACGGCAAGGAGCCGATGGGACTCTGGTACTGGGGCCCGGACTTCCCGGACCCCTCGAACTACCTGGCGTTCACCCCCGGTGAACTGGTCGGCCTCCGCGCCGGCTGGACGGCGGATGCCGACCCGACCGTGAGCGACCTGGCAGCGAAGGCCAAGGCCGCGACCGGCACGGAGGAGCGCACCGCCGCCTACCAGGCGCTGCAGAAGGCGCAGAACGCCTCAGGGCCGTTCATTCCGCTGCTGCAGCCTGCGCAGAACGTGGTGACCGCGAAGTCCATCACGTCCCTGTCGCTCAACCCGCTCTGGACGATCGACTTTGCGGGCATCAAGTAAGACGCCTCCGGGCGAACGCGAGAGGAACGCGCCGGCGGGGATCCCCCCGCTGGCGCGTTACCTCGCGATCCGGCTCGGCATCACCGTCCTGCTCCTCTTCGGAGTCACGCTCGTCACGTTCACGCTGACCAACCTCGTCCCGGCAGACCCCGTGCAGGCGGCCCTCGGTGAGCAGGCAGCGGCCGACCCGGCGATCGTGCAGCAGTTCCGCGAAGCGCAGGGACTCGACAAGCCGCTGCCGGTGCAGTACCTCACCTACCTCGGTCACGTGCTCCAGGGCAACCTCGGCACGTCCACTCAGACGCACAACGCCGTCGCCTCCGACCTGTCGCGGGCGTTCCCCGCCACGATCGAGCTGGCGGTGACCGCGATCGTCATCTCGATCGTCCTGGGCATCGGCCTCGGCCTGATCGCCGCCCTCAAGCGGCGCACGTTCTGGGATCAGCTCATCCGGGTCATCAGCCTCATCGGCGTCTCGATGCCCGCGTTCTGGCTGGCGCTGGTCGTCTACTTCGTCTTCTTCTACCAGCTGCACCTGTTTCCCGGGTCGGGCCGGCTGGCACCGACGGCCATCGCGCCTCCGCAGGTCACGGGCCTCTATACCGTGGATGCGCTGCTCGCCGGCGACCTGCCGACGTTCTGGGATGCGGTCTACCACCTCATCCTTCCCGCCTCCGTGCTCGCGCTGTACACGATCGGCCTGCTGACCAGGTTCGCGCGCTCCGCCGTGCTCGAAGTCCTGGACCTCGACTACGTGCGTGCCGCCAGGGCCAAGGGCCTCCCCGCGCACACCGTGGTGTTCCGCTACGTGCTGCGCGGCTCGCTCGTGCCGATCATCACCGTGGTCGGCCTGGCGTTCGGCTCCTTGCTCTCCGGCACCGTGCTCGTCGAGAAGATCTACTCCTGGCACGGGCTCGGCGAGTACGCGTTCTCCGCGGCGACCAAGCTCGACCTCCCTGCCATCATGGGCGTCGGCCTCGTGGTCGGCTTCGTCTACATCGGGCTCAACCTGGTGGTCGACATCGCATACGGTCTGATCGACCCGAGAGTGAGGACGGCATGACCCAGGACGTTCTCTCCCGCGGGCTGCGCCGCCCGTTCCGCGCCAGGCTCAACGTGCCGCGCGCGATGCGGACGCCGCTCGCCGTCACCGGCGGCGCGATCGTGGTGGTGTGGCTGCTGGTCGCGATCCTCGCACCGTGGATCGCGCCGTACGACCCTCTCGCCCAGAGCTTCACCAAGCTGCTCGCCCCGAACCCGGTCAACTGGTTCGGCACCGACGAGGTGGGACGGGATGTGCTCTCCCGCGTCATCGCGGGCGCCCGCGTCTCCATCCTGCTCGCGCTCCTGCTGGTGGCGTCGTCGCTGGTGATCGGCTCGATCCTCGGAGCCGTCGCCGGATACATCGGCAAGGCGGCCGACGAGATCATCATGCGCATCGCCGACCTGGTGTTCGCGTTCCCGACGATCATCCTCGCGATGGTGATCGCCGCATCCCTCGGCCCGAGCCTGACCAACGCGGTGATCGCGATGCTGATCGTGTCGTGGCCCGCATACGCCCGCGTCACCCGTTCGCTGGTGCTGGGGGCGCGCACGAGCGAGTACGTGATCGCGGGACGTCTGCTGGGCAACAGCCCGGTGGTGTCGCTGTCGAAGGACATCCTGCCCAACATCATCGCGCCGGTGTTCGTGCTGGCGACCCTGGATGTGGGCACGGCGATCCTGCTGCTGTCCGGCCTGTCGTTCCTCGGCCTCGGCGCCGTGCCGCCGACACCGGACTGGGGCGCGATGGTCTCGTCCGGCGTCCTCAACTTCTCGTCCTGGTGGATCGCCGTGTTCCCTGGGCTCGCGATCCTCTCCGTGGTGCTCGCGTTCAACTTCCTCGGGGACGCCCTGCGCGACTCCCTGGATCCGCGCACGGCTGAGAGCGTTCAGGGGAGGGCACTGTGAGCGGGTTGAGCATCCGGAACCTGACGATGTCGATCGGGTCAGGCGAGCGTGCGAAGCACATCCTGCGCGGCATCGACCTCGAGGTGCCCGCCGGCCGGATCACCGGGCTGGCCGGCGAGTCGGGGTCGGGCAAGACCATGACGGGGCTCGCGGCCCTCGGGCTGCTGCCCGCAGGATCGCAGACCGGCGGCACGATCGAGTTCGAGGGACGCAACCTGCTCGAACTGCGGGGAAGGGCGCTGAACGAGCTGCGCGGTTCCCGGGTCGCGATGGTGTTCCAGGATCCGACAGCGAGCCTGCACCCGATGCTCACCATCGAGGGGCAGCTCACCGACCACCTCAGGGCGCACCGCAAGATCTCCAAGAAGGAGGCCGTTGCGCGCGCCATCGACACGCTCGAACTGGTGAAGGTGCCCGACCCGGCCGGGGCGCTGAAGAAGTACCCGCACCAGTTCTCCGGAGGCCAGCTGCAGCGCATCGCCATCGCGATGGCGATCATCTGCGGGCCGTCCGTGCTGGTCGCCGATGAGCCGACGACGGCGCTCGACGTGACCGTGCAGGCGGGCATCCTGCGGCTGCTGCGCACCCTGTGCGACGAGCTCGACCTCGCCGTGCTGCTCGTCACGCACGACCTCGGCGTGATGTCGGCGCTGGCGGACACGATCGCGGTGATGCGCAACGGAGAGATCGTCGAGCACGGCGACCGGTTCCAGATCATCACGGACCCGCAGAACGAATACACGCGCGCGCTCATCGACGCGCTGCCCAGCACCGACAGGGATGCATCATGAGCCTGCTCGACATCGAGGACCTCGTCGTCACGTACAAGCAGCCGGGGCGCGGGCGGCTGACCGCCGTCGACGGCGTCAGCCTGCGCCTCGACAAACGCCAGGTGCTCGGCCTCGTCGGCGAATCCGGATGCGGGAAGTCGACGATCGCCCGCGCGGTCTGCGGCCTCGAGCCCGTGCAGCACGGCAGCATCCACTTCGAGGGCGAGCCGGTGCGCAGGCTGGGGCTGCGGAAGCGGGACAAGGCTCAGCTGCGCATCCAGATGGTGTTCCAGAATCCGTATGCGTCGCTCAACCCGCGGAGGACCATCGCGAGCCAGCTGACCGACGGCCTGCGCATCAACCCGGACCGGTCGGCCTGGACGGTCGCGTCGCTGCTCGAAGCCGTCGAACTGGATGCGTCGGCCGCGACCAAGCACCCGCACGCGTTCTCGGGCGGCCAGCGTCAGCGGATCGCCATCGCGCGTGCCATCGCCACCGGCCCGGACCTGCTGATCGGCGACGAGCCGATCGCGTCGCTCGACGCCTCGCTGCAGGCGCGCGTGGCCGGGATGATGCGCACCCTGGCGATCGAGACGGGCGCCGCCCTGCTGTTCATCAGCCACGACCTCGCCATCGTGCGCGAGATCGCCGACGATGTCGCGGTGATGAGCGCCGGCCGCATCGTGGAGCGCGGCCCGGTCGCCGAGGTCTGGAATAATCCGCAGGCGAGCTACACGCGCCGCCTGCTCGCCGCCATCCCGAAGGTCGACGGCCTCGGCCAGCTCCCCGGCTGACCCGCGCCTCTCGGTCCCGTCCTCTCCGCCCAAGCGGACATCCGGACGTGGGTGCGCGGCTTCTCCGCTCAAGCGGACATCCGGTCGTGGGTGAGCGGCTTCTCCGCTCAAGCGGACATCTCCACGGCGCGTCGGCCCGATCTTCCGCCGTTGCGCGTCGTCCGGCCGAACTCCGTTCGAGCGGAGTTCGCGCCCGCCACGCCGTCGCGGACTCCGTTCGTGCGGAGTTTCGGGGCAGGGATGTCCGGTTCTCCGTTCGTGCGGAGTCTGGGGAGGTGGCGCCCTGTTCTCCGTTCGTGCGGAGGGTCGGGGGTGCGAGACTGCGACTGCTCGCGCGCGTTAAACACGAAAGCCGAGGCCGCTCCCTCGAATGCTAGGTGTGCGAGGGAGCGCCTCGGCGGGGCGCCTCGTGCTGTGGCGGGTCTAGGAGGCCCGGCGTGCGCGGGCGGCGCGGCGCTTGAGCGCGCGGCGCTCGTCTTCGGAGAGGCCACCCCAGACACCGGAGTCCTGTCCGGTCTCAAGGGCGTACTGGAGGCAGATCTCGGTCACGGTGCAGCGGGCGCACACGGACTTCGCCTTGTCGATCTGGTCGACGGCGGGCCCGGTGTTGCCGACGGGGAAGAAAAGCTCGGGGTCCGCTGTGAGGCAGGCAGCTTTGTCGCGCCAGTCCATGAAGATGTGCTCCTTGTTTGCTGATTGTTCCCCGGCCGCTACGGCCTAGGATGCATGGTAAGCAGTCGAGCTACAGGGTGAATGATCCGTGGGGGATAGACCTGCCCACGACCCTGTGAGCGCTAACTCGACCTCGAATATGCTCCCATAGCGCATAATCCGAATCAATAGTTTTGTATGAGATAACGCTGTGAACACAAGCGAGAAATGAATGAGTGCTAGAGTTCCGCCCCCCGATGGGGACCAGTCCGACCGTTCCACCGACCCCCGTCCCGACCGTCAGGGCGACCCTGTGAGCGCGGCCTCCGACGTCCACCGGCGGCCCCCTCTGCTGGTCGCGCTCGCCGTCCTGCTCTTCCTGGAGGCGCTGCTCGTCGCCGGGGCGGCGGTGTGGCTGCTCGTCGAGCTGCTCACGGTCACGCCGGAGTCGTTCACGACGGCTGTCGCCATCCTGGTGCTCGTGGTCATCGCGGCCATCTGGGTGGTCGCGACCGCGATCGGAGCGCTCAGGGCGCAGAACTGGACGCGTGCGTCGGCGGTGACCATCCAGATCCTGCAGATCGCGGTCGCCGTCGGTTCCTTCCAGGGCCTCTACGCGCGTCCCGACCTCGGCTGGGCGCTGCTCGTTCCCGCGCTCGTCGGCATCGTCCTCGCCGTCTCGCCGCAGGTGGTCAAGGCCACGACGCGCAACACTGTGCAACACGAATAGGGCCGATGCGGGAACAAGTCGCAGACTCTGATGGTTATGGCAGACATCGTGACTGAAACATCCATCGCCCCGCTCGCCTCCTCATCCACCATCGACGAAGCCCGCGCCGGCCACCAGGCGTGGCGCGAATGGCGTCTCGCCTCCGTCGTCGCGGCGACAGGCAACCTCAGCCTCATCGAGACCCGCTGGCTTGCCGAAGGCGACACGACGACCACTCAGGATGCGCTGGCCGGGCACCCGGACACCGTCACGGCCACCGAGCTCACCCGCACCAACCTGGAGACGGGGCAGCCGGAGCGCGGCATCCGTCTCTGGGACGCGAATTCGCCCGCGATCCAGGCGTTCGAGACCATCACGGCGTTCCCGTTCAACCCGGAGTGGGTCATCGAGGCCACCTTCACGCCGGTCGACGGCGCCCGCACGGTTCCGTTCGAGCACATCCGCGACAACGGAGGCACCCGCGACCTCGTCGTCCCGGGCGACATCACCTTCAGCAAAGACGGCGTCGAATACTCGCTGAGCGCGTTCGACGACGACGGAACACTGCTGCTCGTGTTCGGCGACCCGACCAATGGCGGGGAGGGCGACGACGGCACGTACGGTTCCGGCCGCTTCCTGTTCGTGCAGCACGACGGCGACAAGGCCGTCCTCGACTTCAACCGTGCGTTCGTGCCCCCGTGCGGTTTCTCGGACCAGTACAACTGTCCGCTCCCGCCGCGCAACAACCGCTTCGCCGTCCCTGTCGACGCGGGCGAGAAGGTCGTCGTGTTCCGCGACGGCTTCGCGCACTAGCGGCGGCGTACGGCGCGCGCGGTTGCGCGCGGCACGCGCAGCGCCCACCACAGCTTCACAGCACAGCAGCACAGCATCCCAACCCCCACCAGGAGAACTCCGTTGAGAAAGAAATCCCTTCTCGTCGTGCTCGCCACGGCCGTCGCCACCACTCTGGCTCTGGCCGGATGCGCGGGCGGCTCGTCGTCGTCGAGCGGCGCAGACGCATCCATCGCCATCGGCTCGCTGTATGAGCCCGTCAATCTCGACAACACGGCCGGTGGCGGCCAGGGTGTCACCGAGGCGCTGAACGGCAACGTCTACGAGGGCCTGTTCAAGCTCACCGACGACGGCAAGGTCGAGCCCCTGCTCGCCACGAAGTACACGATGAGCGACGACGGCCTCACGTACACGTTCACGCTGCGCGACGGCGTGAAATTCCACTCCGGCAAGGCGCTCACCAGCGCAGACGTCAAGAGCAGCATCGAGCGGGTGACCGCCGCCGACTCGCAGTCCGCGCGCAAGTCCCAGCTCGCCGTGATCTCCGGCATCGCGACCCCGGACGACAAGACCGTCGTCATCTCGCTGAAGTCGCGCTCGATCTCGCTGCCGTACAACCTCAGCTACATCTGGATCTACGGTCCTGGCACCAAGAACTACAAGACCGCGGAAGACGGCACCGGGCCGTACACGCTCGGCACCTGGAAGCGCGGGAGCTCGCTGAGCCTCGAGCGCTCGGCCGGCTACTGGGGCGACAAGGCGAAGAACAAGGAGGTCGTCTTCGACTACTTCACCGACGCCACCGCCCTCTCCAACGCCCTGGTGACCAACCAGGTGGACGTGGTCACCAGCATCCAGAGCCCGGATGCGCTCACCCAGTTCGACGGCAACAAGGACTACACGATCTCCAACGGCAAGTCCACGACGAAGGAGCTGCTGGCCTTCAACGACAAGGTCGCCCCCTTCGACAAGGTCGAGGTGCGCAAGGCCGTCTACTCGGCGATCGACACGAAGAAGCTGCTGAGCTCCATCTGGGGCAAGTACGGCACGCTGATCGGCTCGATGGTCCCGCCGAGCGACCCCTGGTACGAGGACCTCACGAAGGTGAACCCGTACGACGTGACGCTGGCCAAGAAGGAGCTGGCTGCCGCCGGTCTCCCGAACGGCTTCACGTTCACGCTGGACACCCCGACGTACGACCCGCACCCCGCCGTCGCCGAGTTCCTGAAGAGCGAGCTCGCCAAGGTCGGCATCACGGTGAACATCAACTCCATCTCGGCCGACGAGTGGTACACGAAGGTGTTCAAGAACCACGACTTCGCCGCCACCCTGCAGGAGCACGTCAACGACCGCGACGTGGTCTGGTACGGCAACCCGGACTTCTACTGGGGCTACGACAACCCGCAGGTGACCAAGTGGGTCGACGAGGCCGAGCAGGCGACCACCACCGCTGACCAGACCGCGAAGCTGAAGCTCGTCAACGAGCAGATCGCGAAGGACGCCGCCAGCGCCTGGCTGTACCTCTACCCGCAGATCGTGGTCGCGTCGAGCGACCTCAGCGGGTACCCGGTCAACGGGCTGAACTCCCAGTTCTACGCATACGACATCGTCAAGAAGTAGACAGGGGCGAGTTATCCACCGGATGCTCGGGGGGCCGTTCGCCGGCTCCCCGAGCATTTACTCTTGAGAACGTCATGGCCGTCTATCTTCTGCGTCGCTTCGCCTTCCTGGTGGTGTCGCTGCTGCTTGCCATGGTGGTCCTCTTCCTGCTGCTGAGGGTGCTGCCGGGCGACCCGTCCAACGCACTGCTGTCCGTGAACGCCACTCCGGAGCAGATCAAGGCCGCGCAGGAGCAGGTGGGCAGCGACCAGCCGCTGCTGCAGCAGTTCTTCTCCTGGTTCGGCCAGATGCTCACGCTCGACCTGGGGGAGTCGTTCGTCTCCTCGCTGCCGGTCGGGCCGGAGATCGCGTCCCGGCTGGCGGTGACCATCCCGCTCACGCTCATCTCGTTCGTGATCGCGCTCGCGCTCGCTCTCGTGATCGGGTTCGTCGCTGCCTGGAAGTCGGACACCTGGTATGGCGTCGCCCTGTCCGCCATCTCGCAACTCGGGATCGCCGTGCCCGTCTTCTGGGTCGGCATCCTGCTGGTGAGCGCCTTCTCGATCAATCTGCGGTGGTTCCCGTCCGGCGGCTTCCCGCGCGACGACTGGGCCGATCCCGGCGCAGCCCTCACGTCGCTCGCCCTCCCGGTGATCACGATCGCGGTGGTGATGAGCGCATCCATCGCCCGGTATGTGCGCAGCGCCACCCTGGATGTGATCGGCAGCGACTACCTCCGCAACTCGCGCGCCCTCGGGTCGAGCTTCGGCCAGGCCATGAGGAGGCACGGGCTGCGCAACGGCGCTGTGCCCGTCATCTCCATCCTGGGCATCGAGCTGGCGACGACCTTCCTCGGCGCCGTGGTGGTGGAGAGCGTGTTCACGCTGCCCGGGCTCGGAAGCATGCTGCTGCGCGCGATCCAGCAGCACGACTACCCGAACATCCAGGGCATCCTGTTCGTGAGCACCCTGGCCGTGCTGCTGATCGGCTTCGCGGCCGACCTGGTGCAGCGTCTCGTCGACCCGCGTCTGCGGCAGAGCATCTCGGGCAACCGATGAGCGCCATCGTCGACCAGGCCGCTGGACACGCGGGAGAGACCGGGCAGCAGCCGCCGGCGCGGGTGCGCAGGCGCCGGTCCGCGTCGCTCAGCATCGGCGCCGTGCTGGTGGGGATCGTCGTGGTGGTCGCCGTGGTCTCGTTCTTCTGGCTGCCGTACGCGCCGAGCGACACGGCGGGCGGCCGGCTCGAGCATCCGGATGCTGCACACTGGCTCGGCACGGACAAGCTCGGCCGCGACCTGCTCTCCCAGCTGATGGTGGGCGCGCGCATCGCGCTCGCGGTGGGTGTCGGCTCCGTCGCCATCGGGGCGCTCATCGGCATCACGCTCGGGCTGCTCGCCGCGTTCGCCACCACCTGGCTCGACGACACGATCTCGGCAGCGCTCGACATCCTGATCGCGTTCCCGACGCTGCTGCTCGCGATGCTGATCGTCGCGGCGCAGGGCGCATCGCTCGGCACGGCCATCCTCGCGATCGGCCTGGCGATGTCCGCCGTGGTCGCCCGGCTCACCCGCGTGCTCGCCAAACGTGTGCTCTCGATGCAGTACGTCACGGCGGCCCGCACGTCCGGCACGAGCTGGCTGGGCATCGTCGGCAAGCACATCCTGCCCAACATCTGGCCGACGCTCAGCGTGAACCTCGCTCTGCAGTTCGGCGTCGCCGTGCTGGCGGAGGCGAGCCTGTCGTACCTCGGGCTCGGCGCCCCGCCGCCGAACGCCTCGTGGGGCCGGCTGCTGCAGGAGGCCCAGGGAACGGTGGCGACGGCACCCGTCGGCGCGATCGCGCCCGGTGTTGCCCTCGTGGTGCTGGTGATCGGCGTCAACCTCGTCGCCGACGGGCTCCGCGACGTCGCAGACCCCACGAGGAGGCGATCCCGATGAGCGATTCCACCGAACGGGATGCGGAGACGCTGCTCGACGTGCGCGGGCTCGGCGTCACCTCGGCGTCCGGCGCACCGCTCGTGCGCGACGTGACGTTCAGCGTCGCGGCGGGGGAGCGGCTGAGCCTGATCGGCGAGTCCGGCTCCGGCAAGTCGCTCACGTCGTTCGCCGTGACCGGGCTGCTGCCGGCCGGGCTCGTCGCATCCGGGAGCGCCGTGCTCGGCGGCGTGGAGGTGGTCGGTGCCAAGGAGCGCGATCTGGTCGCGCTGCGCGGACGCGTCGCGTCCGTGGTCTTCCAGGAGCCGCTCACCGCCCTCGACCCGCTGATGCGCCTCGGCAAGCAGGTCGCGGAACCCCTGCGTCGCCACCTCGGGCTCCGTGGAGACGCGCTGCACCGCGCCGTGCTCGACGCGCTCGCCGAGGTGCGGCTGCCGGAGCCGGAGCGGATCGCCCGCGCGTACCCGCACGAGATCTCCGGCGGTCAGCGGCAGCGCGTCGCCATCGCGGCCGCCCTCGCCTGCCGCCCGCAGCTGCTCATCGCCGACGAGCCGACGACCGCGCTCGACGTCACGGTGCAGGCGGAGATCCTGTCGCTCATCGACGCCATCGTGGCCGAGCGCAGCATGGCGCTGGTGTTCGTGAGCCACGATCTCGCCGTCGTCTCCCGGATGACGGAGCGCGCGCTCGTCCTCCGGGCCGGCCGGGTGGTCGAGGAGGGCAGCATCCAGCGGCTCCTCACGGCCCCCAGCGACCCGTACACGATCGAACTCGTCGCCAGCGCACGCGAACTCGACAGAGCCCTGGAGGTGTCGTGAGCGCCATCCTGGAGCTTCGTGAGGCCGGTTTCCGCTATCGGCGCGCATCCACTGCCGCGCTGGACGCCATCTCGCTCGCCGTCGAGCCCGGCCGCAACGTCGGCCTGGTCGGAGAGTCCGGTGCAGGCAAGACCACCGCGCTGTCCCTGCTGCTCGGGCTGACCAGCCCGACGAGCGGCGAGCTCCTGTTCGACGGAACGCCCCTCGACCGCCGCGAGAGGGCCAGGATGCGCGAGTTCCGCCGGAGCGTGCAGACGGTGTTCCAAGACCCGTACTCGTCGCTCGACCCCCGGCAGAGCGTCGGCCGTATCATCGCGGAGCCGCTGACCAGCCTGAAGGTCGCCTCCGGTCAGGATGCGCGCGACAGGGTGGCCGAGGCGCTCACGGCCGTCGGCCTGCCGGTGGATGCTGCTGCGCGCTTCCCGCACGAGTTCTCCGGCGGCCAGCGGCAGCGCATCGCCATCGCGCGCGCCGTGGTCTCCCGGCCGCGGGTGCTGCTCGCCGACGAGCCGGTGAGCGCGCTCGACGTGACGACGCGCATCCAGATCATCGACCTGCTCGGCGAACTGAGCAGGCGGGAGGGCATGACCGTCGTCATGGTCTCGCACGACCTCGGCGTCGTCGCGTCGCTGTGCGACCAGACGGTCGTGCTGCGCGGAGGCCGCGTGGTCGAGCAGGGCGCCACGACCGAGGTCCTCGGCCGTCCGCAGGACCCGTACACGCAGCGACTGCTCGCCTCGGTGCCGCGACTGCCCGCCTAGCCGAGGCGGCAGCTCAGTCGATGCCGAGCTTCTTGCGCAGCATCGCGACGTGGCCGGTGGCCTTCACGTTGTAGAGCGGGAGGCGGACGGTGCCGTCCGGGTTCAGGACGAACGTCGAGCGGATGACGCCGGTGACGGTCTTGCCGTAGAGCTTCTTCTCCCCGTACGCGCCGTATGCCTGGTGCACGGCGAGGTCTTCGTCGCTCAGCAGCGGGAAGTTGAGGCCCTCCTGCTCCTGGAACTGTTTGTTCTTGGCCGGGGCGTCCTTGGAGATGCCGATGACCTGGTAGCCGGCGGACGCCAGAGAGTTGAGGTTGTCGCGGAAGTCGCAGGCCTCCGTGGTGCAGCCGGGGGTCATGGCCGCCGGGTAGAAGTACACGATCACGTTCTTGCCCGCGTAGTCGCCGAGCGAGACGGGCGCGCCGTCCTGGTCTGTGAGCGTGAACGCCGGGGCGGCGTCTCCCGCTTCGAGTCGCACATCAGTCATGGCTTCATTCTCGCGCACCAGTGGGCCGCGCGGGCGAATCGGGCTCAGGTCGACGACAGCTCGCGCGACGACCGCTCAGGCGAACGTCGCGAGCAGCCGCTGCAGCGAGTCCAGCCGCGCGCGCCCCGTCTCGCCGAGCGCTCCGGCTTCGACGGCCTCCACGATCGCGCAGTCCGGTGCATCCGGCAGGTGCGTGCATCCCCGCGGGCAGTCCTCGGCGAGTTCGGCGAGGTCGGTGAACGACTTCAGGATGCTGTCGGTGTTGATGTGCCCGAGCCCGAACGACCGCACGCCCGGGGTGTCGATGACCCAGCCGTGACCTTCGGCGTTCTCCACCCGCAGCGACACGGTCGACGACGACGTGTGCCTGCCGCGGCCGGTCACCACGTTCACGTGGCCCGTCGCGCGCATCGCGCCCGGCACGATCTCGTTGACCAGCGTCGACTTGCCGACGCCGGAGTGCCCGACCACCACCGTGTCGTGCCCCACCAGGGCCGCCTTGATCGCCTCCACCGGGATGTGGTCCTCCCTGCTCGTGAACACGGGAAGGTCGAGCCCGGCGAAGTTCTCCAGGAACGGCGCAGGGTCGGCGAGGTCGATCTTCGTGACGCAGAGCATCGGGGTGATGCCGGCGTCGTACGCGGCGACCAGATAGCGGTCCACCAGCCGGGTTCTCGGCTCAGGATTCGCGGCGGCCACGACGATGAGCATCTGGTCGGCGTTGGCGACGATCACCCGCTCGACCTCGTCCGTGTCGTCCGCGCTCCTCCGCAGCAGGGTGGTGCGCGGCTCGATGCGGACGATCCGGCCGAGGGTGCCGTCCTCGCCGGTCGTGTCTCCGACCACGGCGACGCGGTCGCCGGTCACGATGGCCTGCTTGCGCAGCTCGCTGGCGCGGGCCGCCGTCATCTGCCGTTCGTCCGGAGTGTCCTCGTCGAGGAGCACCGTGTACCTGCCGCGGTCGACGCCGAGCACCCGCGCGATCTGCGCGTCCCCGTGCTCCGGCCTCGTCTTGGTGCGCGGCCTGTTGCCCTTCGGGTTGGGGCGGCTCCGGATGCTCGACTCGTCGAACTCGGAGTACGCCTCGTCGTCGTCATCGTCGTCGTCCCACCACGACCCGGTGTTCTCCGTCACGCTGCGTTCTCCGTCACGCTGGGGCGGTGCCTTCCTCGACCAGGCGAGCCCAGAGCTGCGTGAACTGGGGGAGGGTCTTCGCGGTCGTGGCGACGTTCTCGATCTCGACGCCGGGAACCACCAGGCCGATGATCGCGCCTGCCGTGGCCATCCGGTGGTCCTCGTAGCTGCGCCAGACGCCGCCGGTCAGCGGACGCGGCTCGATGCGCAGGCCGTCCTCGAGCTCGGTGACCGCACCTCCGAGACCGTTGATCTCGGCGACCAGCGCCGCCAGCCTGTCCGTCTCGTGGTGCCGGATGTGCCCGATGCCGGTGATCTCGCTCGGTCCGTCCGCCAGTGCGGCGATGGCGACCAGTGCGGGAGCGAGCTCTCCGCCCGTCGTCAGGTCGAGGGTGACACCCGGGATGCGGTCTCCGCCGGTCACCGTGAGACGGTCGCCGTCGCGGGTGACCGTCGCGCCGAACAGCGGGAGGAGGTCGGCCAGGTCTGCGCCGACCTGCGTCGTGTGCTCCGGCCATCCGGTGAACGTCACGGAGCCTCCGGTGACGACCGCCGCGGCCAGGAAGGGCGCTGCGTTGGAGAGGTCCGGCTCGATGTCGACGTCGCGGGCGCCGATCGCGCCAGGTGCGACGACCCAGCGGCCGACCTCGGGCGACTCGACCGTCACGCCTCGGGCCGCGAGCGTCTGGATGGTCATCTCGATGTGCGGAAGGCTCGGGAGGCGCTCGCCGGAGTGGGTGAGGTCGATGCCGTTCTCGAACCGGCTGGCGGAGAGTAGCAGCGCGCTGACGAACTGGCTGGACGACGATGCGTCGATCGTGATGGCGCCGCCGGCGACCGTCCCTGTGCCGTGCACGGTGAACGGCAGGGAGCCGCGGCCGTCGTCGTTGACGTCGACGCCGAGGTCGCGCAGCGAGGAGATGATCGACGACATCGGCCGGCCGCGGGCCGAGTCGTCCGCGTCGAACATCGTCGGCCCGAGCGCCAGGCCGGCGATCGGGGGAACGAACCGCATCACGGTGCCAGCCTGGCCGCACTCGATGGTCGTGCTGCCGAGCAGCTCGTCGGCGGGCGTCACCAGGAGGTCGTCGCCGAACTCGCTCGCGCCCTTCTTCGCCTCGATGCCGACGCCGAGGGCGCGCAGCGCCTCCACCATGTTCTCGCTGTCGCGCGAGTGCAGAGGGGCGCGCAGCAGCGACGGCCCGTCTGCGAGAGCGGAGAGCACCAGCTCCCTCGCCGTCAGCGATTTGGAGCCTGGCAGCGACACGGATGCGGTGAGCGGACCGGTCGCGACGGGCGCCGGCCACAGCGTGTTCGGCTCGTCGGCACGGTTGTCGCCGTACGGATCGAACTCTGGCGCGGAATATTTCGAGATCAGCATCGTTGTCAAGGGTATCCGCGTTTTCGACCGAAGGAAGGAAAGTCTGTGACCCTCACGAGCGCCGTCCTGGACTCTCCGCGCGTGGATACACGCGCGGAACTAGACTTGCCCGTGATGACCACCGCAACTGACGACCTCGGTCCGCTCTTCGAAGAGCAGGCGCTGCAGTACATGGACCAGCTGTACGCAGCGGCTCTCCGCATGACCAGAAACCCTGCCGACGCGCAAGATCTGGTGCAGGAGACCTTCGTCAAGGCATACGCGGCGTTCAACCAGTTCCAGCAGGGCACCAACCTGAAGGCCTGGCTGTACCGCATCCTCACGAACACCTTCATCAACACCTACCGCAAGAAGCAGCGCGAGCCGTACCAGGGCACGATCGACGAGCTTGAGGACTGGCAGCTCGGCGGCGCAGAGTCGACCACCGCATCCACCAGCCGTTCGGCTGAGGCTGAGGCGATCGACCACCTGCCAGACAGTGCCGTCAAAGACGCGCTGCAGGCCATCCCGGAAGACTTCAGGATGGCCGTGTACTTCGCTGATGTCGAAGGCTTCTCCTATCAGGAGATCGCCGACATCATGAAGACCCCGATCGGCACCGTGATGAGCCGCCTGCACCGCGGCCGCCGGATGCTGAGGGAGCTTCTCACCGACTACGCGCACGAGCGGGGACTTTCCGCCGTGCAAACACCCAGGAGCACGAAATGACCGACTGCGGCTGCGACAAGGCCAAACAGGACCTCGAGGAATACCTGCGCAACGAACTCTGCAGCGAAGATGCTGCCGACATCCGCGAGCACCTCGCCACCTGCAATGGATGCGCTGACGAAGCGCACCTGAGCGTCGTCCTCACCGAGGTGGTGCAGCGGGCGTGCAAGGAGACGGCGCCGGAGACGCTGCGCGAGGAAGTGCTGCTGCGCATCCGGGGCTTCCAGGCCACCCACTGAGCGAGCCGGCACTGACCGGGGCGACGGCAGCTCCCGCTACCGCACCTGGTGCAGGAGGAACAGCCCGCCCAGCGGGTCGGTGACCTGCGCGAACCGTCCGAACTCGCTGTCCCACGGGTCGCGGATGACGGTCCCGCCCAGCTCGACCACACGGGCGCACGACTCCTCGGCGTTCTGTACGCCGAAGTACACCACCCAGTGCGACGGCACGCCCTCCGGCAGCATCTTGTCCGCGTCGTAGACGCCACCCGCCGGCATCCCGTCCGGGCCGAACGTGCAGTAGCGGAAGTCGGCGGTGTCGCCGAGCACCTGCGTCTGCCAGTTGAACACCTTCGTGTAGAAGTCGACCTGCGTCGCGTAGCTGCGCGCGTACAGCTCGTGCCAGGCCGGCCCGCCGATCTCCGCGACCAGCTCGAAGCCGCGGTGCGCTCCGGGCTCCCAGAGCCCGACCACGGCGCCGCCCGGGTCGGCGATGACGGCCATCCTGCCCTGGTCGCCGACGGTCATCGCGGGGGAGTAGACCTCCGCCCCGGCGTCGACGGCCGCTCGCTCGGACGCATCCACGTCCTCGACGAGCAGGTAGGTGAGCCAGGAGTTCGGCTGCGCGTCGCCCATCACGGCTCCGAGACCGGCGACGGCGTGCCCGTCGCGGCGGAACGTGACGTAGCCGCCATACTCCCCGCCCGCCTCCTCGGCCGTCCAGCCGAACAGGGCGGTGTAGAACTCCGTGGCCCGGGGAACGTCTGAGCTCGCATAGTCGACCCAGCATGGCTCCCCGAGGCGGTGCTTCGTCACGACAGTCATGCCGTCACCATACGCGCGGCCGCCGCAAACGGCGAGGGGCGCCTCGCGCTGACGCGAGACGCCCCTGACAGGACCGGGATGCGGTTACAGCGTGAGCGCGCGCTGGATCAGCACGCTCTGCTCCTGCGCGTGACGTTTGGCCGAACCGGCTGCGGGCGAAGCCGACGCCGCCCGCGAGATGACACCGAGCGGGCGCGGGCCCAGCTTGGAGGTCTCGAGGATCATGTACGGCCAGGCGCCCTGGTTCTCCGGCTCGTCCTGCACCCACACCAGTTCGGCGTTGGGGTACGAGTCGACGACGGCCTTCAGCTCGGCGGCGGGGAGCGGGTAGTACTGCTCGACGCGGACGAGGGCGATCTCCGGGTTCGGGTTCTTCTGCAGCTCGTTGGCGAGGTCGTAGTAGAGCTTGCCCGCCATCAGCAGCACGCGCTTGACGGCGCCCTTGTCGCTGATCCTGGCGTCGTCGATGACCGGCTCGAACTTGCCCTGCGTGAAGTCGCCGACCTCACTGGATGCTCCGCGCAGTCGCAGCATCGCCTTCGGGGTGAAGACGACGAGCGGGCGGCGGGGGCGGGCGTACGCCTGACGGCGCAGCAGGTGGAAGTACGACGCGGGCGTCGACGGACGCGCGACGGTCATGTTGTTCTCCGCACACAGCTGCAGGTAGCGCTCGATGCGCGCACTGGAGTGGTCCGGTCCCTGACCCTCGTAGCCGTGCGGGAGCAGCAGGACGAGCGACGAGCGCTGGCCCCACTTCTGCTCGGCCGACGACACGAACTCGTCGATGATCGTCTGGGCGCCGTTGGCGAAGTCGCCGAACTGCGCCTCCCACAGGACGAGGGCATCCGGTCGCTCGACCGAGTATCCGTACTCGAAGCCCATCGCCGCGTACTCGCTCAGCAGCGAGTCGTAGATCCAGAACTTGGCCTGGTTGTCGCTGAGGTTCGCCAGCGGCAGCCACTCCTGGCCGTTCGAGCGGTCGTGGAACACGGCGTGACGCTGCACGAAGGTGCCGCGCCGGGTGTCCTGGCCCGCCATGCGGACCGGGGTGCCCTCGAGCAGCAGCGAACCGAGGGCGAGCAGCTCGCCGAAGCCCCAGTCGATGCCGCCGTTGCGGCTCATCTCTCCGCGCTTGGCGAGGAGCTGCTGCAGCTTCGGGTGCACCGTGAAGCCTGCAGGCGGGTTGTTGAACGCGTCGCCGATGAGGTGGATGACCTGCTCGCTGACGGCCGTGGTCTCCGGCTCCCCGACGTTGTCCTCCTGCTGGGCGGCGGGCAGCTCGAGGTCGGCGACCGCTCCTTCGCCGGTGACCACCGGCGTCGAGTTGGTCTGCGCGGCGTGCGTCTCCATGAAGGCGCGCTCCAGGCGCTCCTGGAAGTCGCGGTGCGCCTGCTCGTACTCTTCCTCTGTGATGTCGCCGCGGCCGACGAGGGCCTCGGTGTACAGGCGGCGCACGGAGCGCTTGGCCTCGATGAGGTTGTACATGAGCGGCTGCGTCATCGAGGGGTCGTCTCCCTCGTTGTGGCCGCGGCGGCGGTAGCAGATGAGGTCGATGACCACGTCGCGCTTGAATTCCTGGCGGTACTCGAACGCCAGCTGGGCGACGCGGACGACGGCCTCCGGGTCGTCGCCGTTCACGTGGAAGATCGGCGCCTGGATGGTCTTGGCCACGTCGGTCGAGTACACCGACGAGCGGGACTCGGTGGGCGGCGTGGTGAAGCCGACCTGGTTGTTGATGTTGACGTGGATGGTGCCGCCGGTGCGGTACGCCCGCAGCTGCGACATCTGCAGCGTCTCGACGACGATGCCCTGGCCGGCCATCGCGGCGTCACCGTGGATGAGCACGGGCAGCGTGAGGAAGGTGTTCGGCGGGCGGCGGTCCTGCTTGGCGCGGACGATGCCTTCCAGCACGCCGTCCACGGCTTCGAGGTGCGACGGGTTCGCGGCCAGGTAGACCGGGATCTCCTCGCCGTCCGCCCCGCGGAAGGTGCCCTCGGTGCCGAGGTGGTACTTGACGTCGCCGGAGCCCTGCACCGTGCGGGGGTCCTGCGTGCCCTCGAACTCGCGGAAGATCTGACCGTACGTCTTGCCGGCGATGTTGGTGAGGACGTTGAGGCGGCCGCGGTGGGCCATCGCGATCGCGACCTCGTCGAGCTTCTCGGTCGCCGCACCCTCGAGGATCGCATCCAGGAGGGCGATGGTCGACTCTCCACCTTCGAGGCTGAACCGCTTCTGCCCGACGTACTTGGTCTGCAGGAAGGTCTCGAACGCCTCGGCCTCGTTCAGCTTGCCGAGGATGCGGAGCTGCTCGTCGTGCGACGGCTTCTCGTAGCCGCGCTCGACCTTGTCCTGGATCCACTTGCGCTGGGCGGGGTCCTGGATGTGCATGTACTCGATGCCGACGGTGCGGCAGTACGAGTCGCGCAGCACGCCGAGGATGTCGCGGAGCAGCATCTTGCGCTTGTCCCCGCCGAACTGGCCGGTGACGAACTCGCGGTCGAGGTCCCAGAAGGTGAGGCCGTGGCTCGCGATGTCGAGGTCGGGGTGCGAACGCTGGACGTACTCGAGCGGGTCGATGTCGGCCATCAGGTGGCCGCGCACGCGGAACGCGTTGATCAGCTCCTGCACGCGGGCGGTCTTGTCGACGGCGCTCGCGAGGTCGACGCTGATGTCCGGCGCCCAGCGGATCGGCTCGTACGGGATGCGCAGCGCGGCGAAGATGTCCTCGTAGAAGCTGCGCTTGCCGATCAGCATCTCGTGCACGATCTTCAGGAACTCGCCGGAGCCTGCACCCTGGATGACGCGGTGGTCGTAGGTGCTGGTGAGCGTGATGGTCTTGCCGATGGCGAGCCCGGCGAGCGTCTTCTCGCTCGACCCCTGGAACTCGGCAGGGTATTCGAGGGCGCCGGCGCCGATGATGGCGCCCTGGCCCTTCATCAGGCGGGGCACGGAGTGCACGGTGCCGATGCCGCCCGGGTTGGTGAGCGAGATGGTGGTTCCCGCGAAGTCGCCTGCGCCCAGCTTGTTATTGCGGGCGCGGCTGACCAGGTCTTCGTATGCGGCGAGGTACTCGCCGAAGCCCATCGTGTCCGCACGCTTGATGCTCGGGACGAGGAGGGCGCGGGTGCCGTCCGGCTTGGGGAGGTCGATCGCGATGCCGAGGTTGACGTGGGCAGGCGCGACGAGCGACGGCTTGCCGTCGATCACGTCGTAGTACACGTTCTGGCTCGGGAACTCCTTGAGCGCCTGGATCAGCGCCCAGCCGATCAGGTGCGTGAACGAGACCTTGCCGCCGCGGGCGCGCTTCAGGTGGTTGTTGATGACGATGCGGTTGTCGATCATCAGCTTGGCCGGGATGGTGCGGACGCTGGTGGCGGTCGGCACGGTGAGCGACGCATCCATGTTGGTGGCGAGCGTCTTGGACATGCCGCGGAGCGGGGTGATCTTGTCCTGCGTCTCCGGCGCGCCGTCCTCGCCGGAGACGACGGTCTGCGGCGCGGTGACGGGGGCGTCGGCCGGCACAGGCTGCGGCTTCGGCGCGATCGAGGTGGTGCGTGCGACGGGCTGGGCGCCGATGACCGGGATGGGCGCGGTGACGGGATGTGCGTCGCCTGCCGGCGTCGACGGCTCGGCAGGGGTGGGTGCTGTCGGCTCCGCCGGCGTGGGGGCCAGCGGCTCCGTCGGGGACGGTGCTGTCGGCTCCGCCGGGGTGGGGGCCGGGGTCTCGCTGGGGGAGGGGGTGGATGCCTGACCGTCGTCCTTCACGGTCGGCTGGTAGCTCTCGAGGATCGGCCACCAGGACTTGTCGACCGAATTCTTGTCGACGACGAACTGCTCGTACAGTTCATCGACGAGCCATTCATTGGCTCCGAATTCGCCCGACGATCCGTCGTCGGTTCCCACTCCGGTCAGTTGGCTCGACACAGCCGCTCGCCCACTCTCTCCATTGATTCTTTGTTGCCAGGCAGCACGGTCACCACCCGTTTCCATCCAGTCATCAAGCCTAATCCCTTCCGGCGCCTGGTGCGGGCGCTCGCCCGTGAGGGATACCGTTATTCCCATGCAGTTCTATGGAACGACCCCGCGCCACGATCTCACATACTCCGACGTGTTCCTCGTGCCGTCGAGATCCAACGTGACGAGCCGCCTCGACGTGTCGCTCGCGCCCAACGACGGCACAGGGGCGACCATCCCGATCGTGTCCGCCAACATGAACTCGGTGACCGGCAAACGCCTTGCCGCGACCCTCGCCCGCCGCGGCGGTCTCGGGGTGCTGCCGCAGGACATGCACCTGCAAGACCTCGACGACGCGATCCGCTGGGTCAAGGAGCAGCCCGTCGCGTTCGACACCCCGTACTCCGCGTCTCCGGAGGAGACGGTCGCCGACGCGCTCCGCCGCGTGCCGGCCGTCGAGGGCCACGGCATCGTCATCCACGACGCCGACGGGAAGTACCTCGGCTGCCTCGCCGCGACGCAGCTCGGCTCAGCGCTCCCGGATGCGCGCCTCGGCGACCTCCTGCACGGAGCCCTCACCGCCCTCGACGCCGAAGACCTGCCGGACGGCCGCGCCGCCTTCGACGTGATGAGCGCCGCCGGACTCGAGTTCGCCCCCGTGCTCGACCACGGCCGCGTCGTCGGCACCCTCAGCCAGAAGAGCGCGATGCGCTCCACGATCTATCAGCCGGCTCTCGATGTGCACGGTCGCCTCCGCGTCGCGGCCGCCGTCGGCATCAACGGCGACGTCGCGAGCAAGGCGAAGGCGCTCGCGGCAGCAGGAGTGGACGTGCTGGTCATCGACACGGCACACGGCGACCAGGACGGGATGCGCCGCGCCATCCACACGGTCAAGGGCCTCGGGCTCGGCCTGCCGATCGTGGCGGGGAACGTGGTCACCGAGCAGGCCGTCCGCGACCTCGTCTCCGCCGGCGCCGACATCCTCAAGGTGGGCGTCGGACCCGGCGCGATGTGCACCACCCGCATGATGACCGCCGTCGGCCGCCCGCAGTTCTCCGCGGTGCTGGAGACCTCGGAGGCCGCCCGCGAGCTCGGCGCTCACGTCTGGGCGGACGGCGGAGTGCGCTACCCGCGCGACGTCGCCCTCGCGCTCGCCGCCGGTGGCGCGTCGGTGATGATCGGCTCCTGGTTCGCCGGGACCATCGAGGCGCCCGGCCTCCTCGACCGGGATGCGAACGGCCAGCTCTTCAAGGAGAGCTGGGGTATGGCGAGCACCAAGGCGGTCAAGGGCCGCTTCGAGCGACTCGACGCGTACGAGCTGGCCAGGAAGACCCTCTTCGCGGAGGGCATCTCCAGCTCGCGCATCTACCTCGACCCGCAGCGCCCGTCCGTCGAAGACCTGCTCGACATGATCACGACGGGCGTGCGCAGCTCGTTCACATACGCGGGAGCGCGCTCGGTGCCGGAGTTCCACGAGCGTGCGCTGGTGGGCATCCAGTCGGCCGCGGGCTACGAGGAGGGCAAGGCGCTGCCGGTCTCCTGGTAGGTCATCCGCCGTTCTGGGTCTGGCCGCCGTTCTGCGACGGGCCGCCGTTCTGCGACGGTCCGCCGTTCTGTGACGGTCCGCCGTTCTGGCCGAACCCGTTGCCGAACTGGCGCGGCTGGAACTCTTGCCGGTTCCCGATGCCCGGGCGACCGCCGTCCGTCGCGTGCGCGGTGAAGAACCCCGCGAAGAACACGACGACCAGCACGGCGACCGCTCCGACGATCACCGCGGTGTTCTGAGCCCAGCGCGGCCAGCGATGCAGCACGTATCCACCGGATGCGGGTGTCGCCGCGACCGGCGAATACGGCGGCTGCTGGGGCTGAGCCGGGGCTGCAGGCTGCCACGGCTGCCCGGTGGGTGGTGCGTACTCGGGGCTGGTGGTCATCGTCGCGTCCTTCCGCCATCGTGCTCGGCTGTCTGTGCGAGTGTGCCGCCGGACGTTCGCGGTTCGCTATGAACCGATTACGGATGCGCTGGGAGCGGCCACGAATCCGCTGCGGCACACACCCTTTTCCCGGAAACCGCGCCGGTATACTGAGCGGGAAATGGACGACCCTCCTTCTGATAGCCCATTCGCCCCGGCGAGTTCCACGATCTCGCCGCCCACCCGCGGCCTGAGGCCCGAGCGGGGTGACCGCCGTGCTCTATGAGTGGATCATGCTCGGCGTCGGTCTGCTGCTGACCGTCGGCACCGGTCTCTTCGTCGCGAGCGAGTTCGCGCTGGTCAACCTCGACCGCGGCGACCTCGAAGCGCGGCGTGAGCGCGGGGAGTCCCGGCTCACCATGACCATCGCCGCGTTGAAGATCACGTCGACGCACCTGTCGAGCGCGCAGCTCGGCATCACCCTGACGACGCTGCTCACCGGTTACACGATGGAACCGGCCATCAGCTCGCTGCTGAACGGGCCTCTGACGTCCGTGGGCATCCCGGAGGGGGCGGTCGGCCCGATCGCGACCACCGTCGCGATCGTCGTGGCGACCCTGCTGTCGATGATCCTCGGCGAGCTCGTCCCCAAGAACTTCGCCCTCGCGCTCCCGCTCGCGACGGCCAAGCTCGTCATCCCGTTCCAGACGGTGTTCACCGCGATCTTCCGGCCGTTCATCGTCGTCCTCAACGGCACGGCCAACGGCATCCTCCGGATGCTCGGCATCGAGCCGAAGGAGGAGCTGTCCGGCGCGCGCACGGCGGAGGAGCTGTCGTCTCTCGTGCGCAGGTCGGCCAGCGCCGGTGTGCTCGAAGAGGACACCGCAACGCTGCTCAGCCGCACGCTGGCGTTCTCGAACCACACGGCGTCCGACGTGATGACACCGCGGCCGCGCATCGCGACCGTGCAGCGCAGCGAACCGGCGCAGGCCGTGCTCGACCTCGCGCGGTCGACCGGGTACTCGCGCTTCCCGGTCGTCGACGACGACATCGACGACGTGGTCGGGTTCGTGCACGTGAAGCAAGCGGTCGCCGTCCCACGGCCACGGCGTGCCCGCGTCCCGGTTTCTGCACTGCAGACCGACGCGCTCCGCGTTCCGGAGACGATGAACCTCGACACGCTGCTCGGCGAGCTGCGCGGACGGGGATACCAGATGGCGGTCGTCGTCGACGAGTACGGGGGAACCTCCGGCATCGCGACGCTCGAAGACCTGGTGGAGGAGATCGTCGGCGAGGTGGCGGACGAGCACGACCGCACCAGGGCGGGCGTCGTCCGCGGCCGCGACTCCCTGACCTTCCCCGGCATCCTTCGGCCGGACGAGCTGCTCGAACGGGCAGGCGTCACCGTGCCGGAGGACGGTCCATACGAGACCGTCGCCGGATTCGTGATGAACGAGCTCGGCCGGCTGCCGAAGGTGGGCGACGAGGTGCAGATCGACGGAGGCACTCTGCGGGTCGAGCGACTCGAAGGGCGGAGGGTGGACCGCATCCGGTACACCCCGGATCCTGTGCTTCCCGGCGAGGAGGTGAACGGCCATGAGTGATTGGGCCGGAATCGCCTGGCTGGTGGTGCTGCTGGTGGTCAACGCCTTCTTCGTCGCCGCCGAGTTCGCCGTCATCTCCGCACGGCGGTCGCAGATCGAGCCGCTGGCCGAACGGGGCAAGCGGAGCGCGAAGACGGCGCTGTACGCGATGGAGCACGCGACGCTCATGCTCGCGACCACGCAGCTCGGTATCACCGTGTGCTCGCTGCTCATCCTGAACGTCTCGGAGCCGGCGATCCACCACCTGCTCGAGGTGCCGCTGCACGCGACAGGATGGTCGGACGACGTCATCGGCACCGTCGCGTTCATCGTGACGCTCGTGCTCGTGTCGTTCCTGCACGTGGTGTTCGGCGAGATGGTGCCGAAGAACATTTCGTTCTCGATGCCGGACAAGGCCGCGCTGCTGCTCGCACCGCCGCTGGTCGCCGTCGGACGCGTGGTGCGGCCGATCATCGTGGCGTTGAACGCCACGGCGAACAGCGTGCTGCGCCTGTTCGGGGTGGAGCCGAAGGACGAGGCGGCGAGCACGTTCACGCTCGAAGAGGTGGCGAGCATCGTCAACCGCTCGACCAGGGAGGGCGTGCTCACCGACAGGACAGGGGCGCTCACCGCGGCGTTCGAGTTCACGGAGAAGAAGGTCAACGAGGTCGCGCTCGGCCTCGACAAGCTGGTCTCGCTCCCGGCGCAGCCGACCCCGGCCGACGTGGAGAAGGCCGTGTCGAAAAACGGCTTCTCTCGCTACGTCGTGCTCGACGAGTCCGGAGAGCCGACGGGCTACCTGCACCTCAAGGATGTGCTGGACCTGGAGGAGACCGGGTTCGAGCTCCCCGTGCCGGCCAAGCGCATCCGGAGACTGGTGACGGTGTTCGCGGAGAGCGACCTCGAGGACGCCCTGGCGACCATGCGCCGCTCCGGCAGCCACCTGGCGCGCGTGGTCGACGCGGAGGGCAGGACGGTCGGCGTGCTGTTCCTGGAGGACATCATCGAGGAGCTGGTCGGCGAGGTGCAGGATGCGACCCGCCGGTCCTGACGCCTAGAACCGCTGTTCCAGTTCCTTCCCGGTGAGTGGGGCGAGTAGCGTGACGCTCGGGAGCGGAAGAGAGGAACACTCATGTTGGAGTCGTCGGTGACGTACTCCGTCCTTCCAGCTTCGAACCTGCAGCGAGCCGTGGACTGGTACCGCGACAAGCTCGAGCTCGAACCGGAACGGACGGGCGAAGGAAGTGCCGTCTACGGCACGGGGACGGATGCCAAGATCCAGGTCTACGAGACCGAGAACGCCGGAACAGCGCAGAACACCGCGATGGGCTGGATGGTCGATGACATCGACGCGGCGGTCGAGCACCTGCGCGGGCGCGGCGTGGTCTTCGAGGACTACGATTTCCCCGGATTGAAGACGGAGAACGGGATCGCGACGAACGCGGAGGAGCGGGCGGCGTGGTTCACGGACAGCGAAGGGAACATCCTCTGCATCTCGCAGCGCTCCTGAGCTACCCGGGTACGACGGCAGACCGCGCGCGTGCATCCCGCTGAGGTGCACGCGTCGGCGGACGACGCCGTCGGGCAGCCGCACCGGGTGGATGCGGCACTCCCGCCTGCCCGGGAGGTGCTGCGCGCGTTCGGCGCGTCGGGCGTGCCCGTGCTGCTCCCCGGCGGCCGCGGCCTGACCTGGCGTGCCGGTGATGTCGTGCTGCGCCCTGCGGAGCCGGACGAGGAGACGACGTGGAAGTCGGAGGCGCTGTCGCGCCTCCCGGAGTCGTCGGCGTTCATCGTGCCCACTCCGCTCCGCGACGACGCAGGCGAGTGGATCCGCGACGGCTGGGAGGCGCTGCGGTGGGTGCCCGGCGCGGCGGATCCGACGAGGGTGGGGGACGTCGTGCGCGCCGGCCTGGCGTTCCAGGAGGCGCTGGCGGGGCATCCGGAGCCGGGGTTCATCGCGCGGGCGGAGCATGCCTGGGCGCGCGCAGACCGGCTGGCGTGGGGCGAGCCGGACCGCGACGCGGCGCTGCTGGCTGCCGACCCACTGCTGGCGGCGCTCGCCGCCGAGTACCGCGGCGTGGATGCGCCGAGCCAGGTCATCCACGCCGACCTGCTTGGCAACGTGCTGTTCGCGCCGGGGCGCCCTCCCGCGGTGATCGACTGGGCGCCGTACTGGCGGCCGGCGGGGTTCTCCGCCGCGGTAGCCGTGGCCGACGCCGTGTGCTGGCACGCGCATCCGGTGGAGCGGCTGGCGGAGGACTTCGGCATCGGCCGGTGGCGGCAGCTGCTGCTGCGGGCGCTGGTGTTCCGGATGGCGACGCTGCACCTGCTCGGCCGATGGGACGACGCAGACGCCCGGCGCCACGCACCCGTCGTGCACGCGGTCATCGCGCTCGACGGCTAGCCACTGCTAGGGTGTGCGAGGACCGGACGACGGACAGAGGAGGTGGTACCCGTGAACGAATCGACGTGGGTGCTCCTTCCTGGGGTCACGGTCGGGCGGTAGGTCGCCCGGGAGCGCCATCAGATGAGCACTCCCGAAAGGCACGACCATGAACCTCCCCTTCACAACACATCACCGCACAACACACCACCGTCTTGACGACGGCACCGCGGACGAGATCCTCGAACGCGAATTCACCATCGGCGACATCCCCGGCATCCTCTGGACGCCGCCGTCCGCCGACGCATCCACACCGGCACCGCTGATCCTGCTCGGGCATCCCGGCGGGCTCGGGATGATGTACCAGCGGCTGCTCGGACGCGCCAGGAGCGCCGCCGCGAACGGCATCGCAACGGCCACCATCGAGCTGCCGGGCAGCGGGGACCGCCCGCGCACGGCGGAGGCCGAGCAGGCCAGGGCCGACCTGCACGCGGCACTGGCGGCGGGGGAGCCTGTCGACGGGATCGTCGACAGGCTGGTCCTCCCGCTGGTGGAGGCTGCCGTCCCCGAATGGCAGTCGACACTGGATGCACTGCTGGCGCTCCCGGAGATCGGCGGCCCCGTCGCGATCTCCGGCGGCGTGATCGCCATCGCCATGCGGCTGGCTCTCGTCGAACCGCGCATCGCGGCTGCCGGGCTCTTCGCCGGCAGCTACGTGCCGCTCTCGATGTTCGACGAGGCCCGTCGCATCACGATTCCACTGCACGTGCTGCTGCAGTGGGACGACGAAGGCAACGACCGGCAACTCGCCCTCGACCTGTTCGACGCCTTCGGCTCCACCGAGAAGACGCTGCAGGCCAACCTGGGCGGCCACCGGGGCGTCCCGGCCTACGCCGGCGAGGACGCCGCCCGGTTCTTCGTCCGGCACCTGAAGTGAGCTGACACGGCGGCGGCGCATCCCGCCCGGATGCGCTGCCGCCGCGTTCAGTCGCGCGCCTGGACTACCGGCGCCAGCGAGCGCGCAGGTACTGCGGCGGCCAGAAGTCCACCTCGTAGCCCAGCTCGTGCGCGGCGCGGAGCGGGAAGTGCGGGTCGCGGAGCAGTTCGCGTGCCAGCATGACGGCGTCCGCCCTGCCGCTCTCCACGATCTCGGCCGCCTGCTCCGGTGTGGTGATGAGGCCGACGGCACTCACCTCCACCTCTGCGGACGACCGCACGTGCTCGGCGAACGGCACCTGGTAGCCGGGCTCCAGCGGGATGCGGATGCCGCTCTGGATGCCGCCGCTGGAGATGTCGAAGAAGTCGGCTCCCGCATCCTGGGCCCAGCCGGCGACCGTCGCGGTCTGCTGCTCGTCCCAGCCGCCGGGGGTCCAGTCGCTGCCGGAGAACCGGACGAACAGGGGAACGCCGTCGCCGACCTCGGCGCGCACGGCCTCGACGATGCGCAGGAGCAACCGCGCGCGGTTCTCCAGGCTTCCGCCGTATTCGTCTGTGCGCTTGTTGGCGATGGGGGAAAGGAACTGGTGCAGCAGGTAGCCGTGGGCGGCGTGCACTTCGAGCACTTCGAATCCGGCGTCGACGGCGCGGCGGGCCGCTGAGCGGAAGTCGTCGACGATCTTGTCGATGCCGGAGGGGAGGAGCTCGGCCGGGGTGTCCATGTCGCCGAACGCGACGGGGGACGGGGCGACCGTGCGCCAGCCGCCTTCGGAAGGCGGGACGCTGCCGGTGCGGTCTTCGTAGCCCCACGCCGGCCAGCTCGACGCCTTGCGGCCGGCGTGAGCGAGCTGCATGCCCGGCACGGCGCCCTGCGAGGCGATGAACGCGGCGATCGGCTTCCACGCGTCGCGCTGCTCGTCGGTCCAGATGCCGGTGTCGCGCGGCGAGATGCGTCCCTCGGCGTTCACCGCGGTGGCCTCGGTGAAGACGAGCCCGCTTCCTCCGGTGGCGAAGGAGCCGAGGTGCACGAGGTGCCAGGTCTGCGGGATGCCCGATTCGTCGAGCACAGAGTACTGACACATCGGCGAGGTCCAGATGCGGTTGCGGACCGTGACGTCGCGCAGGGTCAATGGGTCGAAAAGTGTTGCCATGCTGGTTCTAAGCCGCCAGCGCTTCGAGATATGCCCGCAGGTCGGAACCCGTCGTGAACACATGACCGGCGATGCCGAGGTCTTCCGCACCGCGCACGTTGACCTCTTTGTTGTCGATGAAGACCATCTCGGCCGGGGTGATGCCCAGTTCGCGCATGACGTGCTCGAAGATCTCCGCACTCGGCTTGATGGTGCCGAGCTCACCGCTGACGAACACCTGCTCGAACAGGTCGCCGAGGGTGCCGTGCCGGAAGTACGAGCCGAAGTCCCTGCCCGCGTTCGACAGCAGGGCCATCCGCGTGCCGCCCTCGTGCAGGTCGACCAGCACATCCAGGGTGTCGTGGTCGATGCTCAGCCAGCTGCGGAAGTCGGCCAGCCACAGTCGGTGGATCTTCGCATCCCCCCACTGCTCGCCCAGCTCCCTCTCGATGCCGCGCCAGTATTGCTGGATGCTCAGCGTGCCCTGGTCGAGCGCGTCGCGATGCCGCCAGTACGCCGGCCAGAACACCTCGGAGTCCCCGCCGGCCAGACCGGCCAGCTGCTCCCTGTCCGCCTCGGACGGCGATGTGGAGATGACCTCGCCGTAGTCGAACACGATGACCTTGCCCGGGATGCTGATACCCATAGAACCGACCTCTTTCCTTCCTCTTGAACCTATCGTGGAGTGAGCGAACGGTCGGCGGCGAACGGAGGAACGGTGGACAACTGGCAGAACTGGGGAGCTGTGGAGAGCGCGCCCTGGATCGCGGTGCCCGGCGAGGCCAGCGACAAGTACACGCGCGGGGTGCTCGGCGTCGTCACCGGTTCCGACCTGTACCCCGGAGCAGCCGTCCTCGGCGTCGAGGCCGCAGCGCGCACCGGGCTCGGGATGATCCGCTACCTCGGCGCGAAGGGCGCTGCCGCCGAGGTGCTGCGCAGGCGGCCGGAGGCCGTCACGGCTCCCGGCAGGGTGCAGGCCTGGCTGATCGGGTCGGGGATGGATGCGTCCCAGCGCCCGGCCGACGACGCCCACCGCCTCGAGGCGGCGCTCGCCGACGGAACCCCCGTCGTGATCGACGCCGGCGCGCTCGACCTCGTCCACCGCGCCACCGGCCCTGTCGTCATCACCCCGCACTACCGCGAACTCGCCGGGGTGCTCGCCGGCGCGGCCGACGACGACTCGGATGCCGTCACCGCGGACGACATCGCAGCCGACCCGGCCGGCTGGGCCGTGCGGGCCAGTGAGAGCCTCGGCGTCACCGTGCTGCTGAAAGGCCACACCACCTACGTCGCCGGGCCGGATGGCGCGCGCTACGCGGTCACCGCCGGACCGGCGTGGCTCGCGACGGCCGGCAGCGGCGACGTGCTCGGCGGGGTGCTCGGCGCCCTCATGGCGACGCACGCCGACGAGATCGCCCAGGCGCCCGCATCCACGGTGGCTGCCCTGGCGGCGACCGCGGCATACCTGCACGGCAGGGCGGGCGCGTCTGCGTCGCGAGGCGGCCCGATCGTCGCGCTCGACATCGCCGAGGCGCTCCCGGATGCGGTCAGAAAGCTGTTGGACGACGGAGGCGTCAGCCCTTCGTCACGGTGAGAAGGAACTCGACGGAACCGGTCTTCTCCACCGTCACGAAGCCAAGGTTCGGCGCATCCACCCCGTAGTCGGAGAACGTGACGGGGATGCTGCCCGTCAGCGTGCCGCCGTTGCCGTTCAGGGCCACCTGGAGGTCCGCCGTCACCGTCTTGGTCACGCCGTGCATGGTGAGGTCACCTGTCGCCTTCAGCGTCTGGACGGCACCGGCTTTCGGTGCGCCGTCTGCGGTCACCGGCTGGGTGAGCGTGAAGGTGGCCGTCGGATACCTGTCGGTCTGCAGCGCCGTCGAGCGGAAGTAGCTGTCGCGGGCCGGCTCGTCGGTGGCGATGCTCGCCACATCCACGGTCACGGTCGCCGCGGTCAGCGTGAGGCCGTCGACCGTGAGGTCGCCCGTGACCTTCTCCGTGCGCCCGGTGACGGTCACGTCGACGCCGTTGAGCACCTCCTTCACGCGGTACCCGGCGAACGACCCGTCGCCCACAGTCCACGCGCCGCTCAGGTCGGAGGTGTCGATGGTGGTCTTCGCATCCGGGTCCGGCGTGAGCGAGATGGTCGGGACGGCGGCGGGAGGCGCGGAGATCAGGTCGCGGTAGACGTACGGGCCGGCGATGGCCGCTGCCACCCCGAGCACGAGCACTCCGGCTGCGACGCCGATCCAGACTTTCGACGAGGTCCGTAAAGGTGACATGTCATCGAGCGTATGGAACGGGCATGTCGACTTCCTGAGAGTGTTCGATGGAGTGCCTGGATCGTCGGCCGCGCATCCCGTCGGAGCGGCAGGAGGGGGAGTGGGCCGCTACGATGACCGTATGGGGATCGAGGCGACACGGGTTCCTGCTCCGGCGTCCCCGAGCACGCTGCGGCGCGTCGCCGCCAGCCCGCTCAGCCTGTGGATCGCCTTCCTCTCCGTGCACCTACTGCTCGGCGGGCTTGCACTGCACGGCAACGGGATGGGCCTCGGCGACGTCTACCTCGTCTACAAGCCGTGGGCGCAGCTGGCGGCGCAGGGTACCTCCATCGTCGGCGTGAGCACGGACTGGGTCTACCCGTTCGCCGCCCTTGTCCCGATCATGCTGCCGCTGCTGGCCGGGGCGGACAACTACGTCGGCGGCTGGCTCACCCTGGTGCTGCTGGTGGATGCGGCTGCGTTCGCCGTGCTGATCGGCGGCAGGGAGCGCAGACGGCTGGCCGCAGGCTGGTGGTGGCTCGCCTTCCTCCTGCTGCTCGGGCCGATCGCCGTCGGACGTCTCGACGCCGTCTCCGTCGCGCTTGCCATCGTCGGGCTGCTCTGGCTGACGCTGCACGAGCGCGCCGCCGTCGTCACGCTCACCGTCGCCACCTGGATCAAGGTCTGGCCCGCCGCGCTCATCGTCGCCGCCGTGATCGCACTGCGCAGCCGGTGGCGCATCGTCGTCACCGCCGCGGTGACCAGCCTGGTGATCGTGATCGTCCCGCTCATCTTCGGGGCCGGGATGCACGTGCTCAGCTTCATCACGGCGCAGACCGGCCGCGGGCTGCAGATCGAGGCGCCGGTCAGCACCATCTGGATGTGGCAGGCCGCCTTCCATGTGCCGGATGCTGTCGTCTACTACGACAGGGACATCCTCACCTTCCAGGTCACCGGCGCAGGCAGCGTCACGGCGGCATCGCTGATGAACCCGCTGCTCGCGGTCTGCTCGGTGGTCGTGGCGTTGATCGGGATCCGGGCGGTGCGGAGGGGCACGCCGGTCACGCGCATCCTGCCCGAGCTGACGTTGGCGCTGGTGAGTGCCTTCATCGCGTTCAACAAGGTCGGCTCGCCGCAGTACGTCGCCTGGCTGGCGGTGCCGGTGGTGCTCGGGCTGGTGTACCAGGGGCGCGGGTTCCGCATCCCGGCCATCCTGGTGACCGTCACTGCGGCGCTCACGCAGCTCATCTACCCGTACCTCTACGACTGGCTGCTCAGCGTGCATCCCGCGATGGTCGCGGTGCTCACCGTGCGCAACCTGATGTATTTCGTGGTGCTCGGCTGGGCGATCGCGGCGCTCTGGCGCGGGCCGCGCGGCACGGAGGCCGATGCGGACTCGCTGCCGCAGCACGCGTGGCCGTTCCGCGCTCCGAAGCAGGAGCCATCGGCCGACCCGGTGGCTAGGCTGTAGGCGCGGCCGGAGTGCAGCGGCTGCGCGAGGAGGAATCATGCTGGTCGCGTTCTCTGTCGCACCGAGTGGGGGAGAGGGGCCCGACGCCTCCGTGCACGATGCGGTCGCCGCAGCGGTGCGGATCGTGCGCGAGTCCGGGCTGCCGAACCACACCGACGCGATGTTCACCACCGTCGAGGGCGAATGGGATGAGGTCTTCGACGTCGTCAAACGGGCGACCGACGCCGTCGCCGCGTTCGGCACACGGGTGTCGCTCGTGCTGAAGGCGGACATCCGGCCGGGCTACACCGGGGAGCTCTCCGGCAAGGTCGAGCGGCTCGAAGCGGCGCTCGACCGCGAGGCGTGACGCCGTGACCGTGTCGGACTGGGTGCTTCCCATCGTCGTCGCGTTCTACCTGTATTGGCCGGTGGTCGCCGTCGTGGCAATCCTGGTGCTCGGCCCGCTGCTCGGGTTCGTGATCGTCGCCGTGGTCGGAGCGATCCGCGCGGGGGTCGCCGGCCGGGAGGAGGACGACCAGGAGGCGACCGACGAGCTGTTCAGCGAGCTGGAGGGGTTGGGCGCGCATCCGGAGGAGCGTGTCACCGGTGTCACCGCTCGAAACGATTCGATATAGGATTTTCGGGTGACCCCGACGCTTTCCGGGCCGAGCGCGTGAGCGCCGCCCCGACCACCCAGACCTCCACACCCCGACTCACTCCTGCGCGCACCAGGCTCGCGCTGCTCGCGCTCGCCCTCGGCGGCTTCGGCATCGGCTCGACCGAGTTCGTCGCGATGGGGCTGCTGCCGAACATCGCCCACGACCTGCTGCCCGCCGTCTACGCGGCCTCCCCGTCCGACGCGAACGCGCAGGCGGGCTGGGCGATCTCGGCATACGCGCTCGGCGTCGTGGTCGGCGCCCCGACCATCGCTGCGTTCGCCGCCCGGCTGCCGCGCAAGCAGCTGCTGCTGTGGCTGCTCGTCGCGTTCACCCTCGGCACCGTGGCCTCGGCGCTCGCGCCGACCTTCCAGCTGGTGCTGGTGGCCCGGTTCATCAGCGCGCTGCCGCACGGTGCGTACTTCGGGATCGCCTCCCTCGTGGCCGCGTCGCTGATGGGGCCGGGCAAGCGCGGGCAGGGCGTCGCGTTCGTGCTGTCCGGGCTGACGATCGCGAACGTGATCGGCGTCCCTCTGATCACCTGGCTGGGGCAGACGCACGGCTGGCGTGCCGCATACCTCGTGGTCGCGGGGATCTTCGCTCTCACGTTCGTCGCTGTGGCCACGCTCGTGCCCTGGCAGGCCGGCAACCCGAAGGCGACGATGGCGAACGAGCTGAAGGCGTTCAGCCGCCTGCAGGTCTGGCTGGCGCTCCTCATCGGCGCCATCGGGTTCGGCGGCTTCTTCGCGGTGTACACGTATGTCGCGCCGATGGTGACGACCATCACCGGCCTGAAAGAGTCGGCGGTGCCGCTGGTGCTCATCCTGATCGGCCTCGGGATGACGGTCGGCAACCTGATCGGCGGACGCGTCGCCGACCGCGCCCTCAAACCCGGGATGCTCGCCTTCTTCGTCATCCTGCTGCTCGGCCTCGGCGCGCTCTACTTCACCGCCTCCACGGTGGTGGGGCTGCTCGTCTCGCTGTTCGTGATCTCGGCCGCCTGCTGCGCGATGTCCCCGACCATCCAGACCAGGCTGATGGATGTGGCGCACGAGAGCCAGTCGATCGCGGCAGCCCTCAACCACTCCGCCCTCAACATCGCGAACGCGGCGGGAGCGTACCTCGGCGGCCTGACGATCGCGGCGGGCTTCGGCTATCTGTCGCCGGTGGTGGTCGGCGCGATCCTCTGCGTCGCCGGGATCGCGCTCGCGGTCGTGTCGTTCTCGATCGACCGCTCGCGCGAGCGCCGCGGCGTCGACACCGGCGTGGTGCACGCGCAGCGTCCGGACCCGCTGCCGGTGGACTGAGCGGCGCAGCTCCGTTCGAGCGGAACGATCGACCGTTCCCGCCCGGATCTCCGTTCGAACGGTGATCCGAGCGGCGTGTCTACCGAACGCTCCGCAGTTGTTACCGGCGCGCGCAAGGCCGGAGAACATGCGCGAAACGCCGCGCGCGGCTCCGTTCGAACGGAGAATCAGCGTCGCGCGGGCCGGATCTCCGTTCGAACGGAGACCCGGCGCGCGCGGACGTCAGTCGTTCTGCAGCAGGATGCCGTCTTGGATGGCGCGCTTGCGGAGGGCCACCTTCGTGCCGACGTCGTAGCCGGCCACGCGGTACTTCTCGCGGATGCGCTTGAGGTAGCTCTTGGCGGTCTCGTCGGAGATGCCGAGCTGGAAGGCGACGGCCTTCACCGGCTCGCCTGCGCCGTACAGCGCCATCACGCGGCGCTCCTGCGCGCTCAGCTTGGGCGCGCCGCCGACCTCTCCCGAGTTCAGCGCGAGGTCGAGCTCGGCCGAGATGAACGACTCGCCCTTGCGGGCGGCGCGGATCGCCTCGACGATCATCTCCGCGTCCTCGCTCTTCACCAGGTAGCCGAGCGCGCCGGCCGCGATGGCCTCGCGCACCACGGCGGGCTCGGAGTACGTGCTCATCAGGACGGTGCGGACGCCGGTGGTCTTCAGGGTCGACAGCTTCAGCGAGACGGGGATGTTGTCTTTGAGGTCGAGGTCGAGCAGGACGACGTCCACGGGGAACTCGGGGTGCGTGAGGAGTTCGGGCCAGCTGGCTACGGCTGCGACCATCCGGATGTCGTCCGCGGCGTTGCGGATCCACTCGGTCAGTGCCCCGAGCAGCATCTTGTGATCGTCGACGATCGCGATTCTGATGGGAGGTGCCTCGGTCACGGGCTGCCTTTCTTGACGGTAGAGGGAGCCGACGGTGCTGCTGTCAGGCGAGATCGGCCGAGCTGTCGCTCACACTGGTGATCTCGATGCGCAGCGTCGAACCCGCGAAGGTCTCGACGTACCGGCCCACCTTACGGATAGCTTGCCATGCGGCGGGGTCCACCCCGTTTCGCGGCACACCGGTGGTCGAAATCACGATCGATATTCTGGCACCCGGATTGGGGTCGCCGTGCTCTGGCGCGCTGGGACGGGTGAGGTCGAGCGTCAGACTGCGCGGCTGGGATGCTCCCTGCCGCACCGGATCGCTGATCAGCAGCCACACCGCGGTCAGCAGCCCGTCGCGCTGATCGCGGGTGAGCGCAGCGGCGAGGCCCTCACTGTCGGTCAGCGCCACCGCCGGTCCGAGCAGCGCGGACTCCGTCACGGCGTGGTACAGCCAGGTCTCCTTGCGGCCCTGGATGAGGTGCAGGCGCAGCTCGGTGGCGATGCTCGACGCCGCAGACGCCGTGTCCTCGTTCAGCGGCAGGGTGGTGCGTCCGCTCGCGACGCCGTCGAGCAGGCGCTCCGCGGCGAGGTCGAGCCTGGCCAGCTCCTCGGAGGCGAGCATCCCGACCGCGTATCCGGGCGAGGACACCGTGCTCTGCACCTGCACGAGGTCGAGCTCCAGCTGGATGAGCGTGCGCAGCGACCGCACGATCTGCACGCCGAGCAGCGGGGGAGCGACGCTCAGCGCGATGGTGACGAACGCCGGCCCGAGCGCGGAGAGGTCGTGCTGGCCGCGGAGGGCGAACTCGCCCGCGAGCACGACGCCCAGGCCGATGGATGCGATGACGATGTCCGACGGAGGACGCGCGGCCACGCAGAGCAGCAGTGCGGACCCGACGGCGACGGCGGCGGTCGGCTGCGCACCCGTGTCGCCGGGAGCCCAGGTCCCCACCACGTCGAGGGCGACGACCGCCGCCCAGATCGCGATGGCCGTGTAGAACATCCCGTTGGGCAGTTCGTCCGGCAGCCGCGGCCGGACGATCACGGCGGCGACGAGGGTGACGAGCAGCCCCGCCCACGCCGCCAGGGAGAGCGGCAGGGCGGTGTAGCTGCCCAGGTTCATCAGCATCACGGCCAGCTGGAACGCGATGAGGGCGAAGGCGGCCACGTTGAAGCCGATGTCGAGCCTGGCGCGGCCGAGCGCATCCCGTTCGCTGTCGCTGCCGACGCGCCTGGACAGGGCCTCCTCCGTCGTGCGGGTCATTTCGGCACCTCGAGGACGACCGTCGTGCCGCTGCCCGGCGAGGAGAACAGGCGGGCGTTGCCGCCCACCTCCCTCAGCCGGGCGACGATCGACTCCGTGAAGCCGAGCCTGCCCTGTTCGATCGTGCTCACGTCGAAGCCTTTGCCGGAGTCGGTGACCATCGCGCGCACCGTCGTCTCGTCGTCGGTGATCGTGACGTGCGCCTCGTTGACGCCGGAGTGCCTGCGCACGTTCTCCAGGCACTCGCCGAGCGCCAGCAGGAACGCATCCAGGATGTCGCTCGGCAGCAGCACCTGACCCGTGCCGTGCCAGTTCACTTCGAGGCCCATCCTGCGGAACCGCTGCTTGACGGACTCGAGCGTGTTGCCGAGCGTCGACTCCTCGACCGGCTTGAGCTTGTAGTCGCCGGAGCGGGTGGGGTCCGGGGTGAAGCCGAGCCGCAGCTGCCGGAGCAGTGCGGCATCCTCGCCCGCCTGCTCGCGGAGCGCGCCCGCGCTGACGCCGACGCCGGAGTGCGCGAGCAGCGTCAGGGTCGCCAGCACCGTGTCGTGCAGCAGTCGCGCGCCCTGGCGGCGACGCGCCTCCGTCTCGCTCGCCTGGCGCTCGACCCGGTATGCGCGGCTCATCGTCGAGATGCGCGTCAGCGTGCGGGGAACGGTGCGCGACAGCCACACGCCCGTGGCGGTGAGGGCGACCCATCCTGCGACCGTGAAGATCAGCGGCTCGCCCCGCTGCGAGTCGGTGAGCACGAGCGTTGCGGACTCGGCCGCGAGGGTGGCGACGGAGGCGCCGACCAGCAGCCCGACCCTCCCGCGCGAGGTCACGGTCGGGATGGCGACGCTCGCGACGGCCGCTCCAGCGATCATCCCGACCGCGCTGAGCGCCGCGGGGCCGAGGGGCACATCCGGGAGCAGGTTGAGCAGGACGATCGCCGCGCCAGCGACGACGATGACCACCACCCAGACCTCGGTGTGCGCCAGCGACGCCAGCTGGAACTGCGCGTACGCGAGGCAGGCGAGCAGCACGACGGCCGCCAGATACAGCGGAAGCGGGAGGGTGCCCGGGATGCTCAGACAGAGCAGGGAGGTCGCAGTCGCAGTGAGGCCGATGTTCCTCGCCGTCATCGCGAGGAGACGATCACGCTCCTTCTGGATGCGCGACATGCTCCTCCGTTCCGCTCAGGCGGCGAACAGCCTGCGCAGCTGATCGCTCACGGCATCGTCCTCGATGAGGAATCCGTCATGCCCGAAGTCCGACTCTATTACGACCGGCTCCGTTCCGTCGATGGTGGCGGGGAGGTGCGCGGCGATCTGCTGCTGCCCTTCGACGGGGAACAGCCGGTCGCTGTCGATGCCGACCACCAGGGTGCGCGCGGTGACACGCGTGAGCGCGGCGGCGAGCCCACCCCTGTCGCGGCCGATGTCGTGCGAGTTCATCGCCTGCACCAGGGTGATGTAGCTGTTCGCGTCGAACCGCCTGGTGAACTTGTTCCCGTGGAAGTCGAGGTACGACTCCACGGCGAAGCGCCCGTTGTCGCCGAGCGGGCTGATCTCGCTCTGCCAGGCGCGCTCGAACCGCCCGTTCAGCTCGGACGAGCTGCGGTAGCTGATCAGCGCCATGCGGCGGGCGAGCGCGAGACCCTGGTGCGGTCCGTTGCCGTCTCCGGCGTCGTAGTAGAGGCCGCCGCGGAACAGCGGGTCGGTGCGCACCGCCTCGATCTGAACGGAGTTGAGTGCGATCTGGTCGGCCGTGGAGAACGGCGGAGCGGCGATCACGGCGAGCCTCTCGACGCGCTCCGGGTAGCTGACCGCCCACTCGAGCGCCTGCATCCCGCCCATCGAACCGCCGACCACGGCCGCCCAGCGGTCGATGCCGACCGCGCCGGCGAACGCGGCCTGCGCATTCACCTGGTCCCGGATGCTCGTGAACGGGAACCGCGGACCCCACTCCGTGCCGTCCGGGGCGATGGAGGCGGGCCCGGTCGTCCCCTGGCAGCCGCCGAGCATGTTCGGCACGACCACGAAGAACCGGTCGGTGTCGATCGCCTTGCCCGGCCCGATGATTCCCTGCCACCACCCGGCGGTCGGGTGTCCAGGGCCGGCGCTGCCGACCGCGTGGCTGTCGCCGGTGAGGGCGTGCAGCACGAGCACGGCGTTGTCGCGTTCAGCGGACAGCGTGCCCCAGGTCTCGTACGCGACGCGCACATACGGGATGCGCTGCCCGCTCTCGAAGGCGAACTCGCCGATGCCGACGAACGAGCGGGAGCCCTCGGGGTCCGACTCCTTCCAGGCGCCACTCGCCGGAGGCTTGCCGAGGAGCGACCTCGCTTGGGCGTCCGTGATGAAACTCGACGGGGCCGTATCGGCGGATGTCTGCCACTCCATGTCTCCATACTGGCTCAGTGCGGGAGGGAGGGCGTGCGTGTTACGCGGGCTCGTCCGGCTGGCGCTCCGGCTCGTGCTCGTCGTGCTGCTCGTGGTCCTTCGGCGGACGCAGGCGCTGCGACTGCTCGTTGATGTACGACACGATCGTCGCGCTCGCCGTGCCGACGATGGCGATGCCGCCGATCATCAGCACGACAGCCAGGATGCGCCCGGCGATGGTCACCGGCACGAAGTCGCCGTAGCCGACCGTCGCCATCGTGACGCACGCCCACCACACCGCGTCGCCGAAGCTCACGATCGTGGCGTGCGGCGCATACCGCTCCGCCTGGTAGACCGCCAGCGCGATGACGTAGACGAACATCACCACGGTCGTCGCGGCCACGATCAGCACCCGCCTGCGCACGTGCGACGGCGACCGGCCGCGCAGCAACGGGATGCGGTGCAGTTCGCGCAGCAGCCGGAACGGCCGGGCGACGGGGAACAGCACAGAGGCCAGGTCGATGGGGTTCTTCCTGACGAACAGCCACTTCTGCCGGCTCAGCACCAGCCGCACGACGTAGTCGACGAGGAACGCAACCCACACGACGAACAGCACGCCGTTGAGCAGCGCGCCCAGCCACACCGGGCGGGACGGCTGCAGGATCGACCACGAGTACGCGACCAGGAACAGCACGCTGGCGACGAGCAGCGGCCACGCCGTCCGGTCCTCCCAGACGGTCCTCCTGCTCTCGTCGCCCGCCATCTCAGTCGCCGTCGACCCGCAGCTCGCCCTTGTGGAACCGGTACGGCGCGGCCTGCGCGACCGGTTTGATCACAATCAGGTCGAGGTCGACGTGCCGTGGCCGCTCCAGCGCATCCACGATGGTCGCCGCCACGTCGTCGGCCGACAGCGGTTCCGGCACGTCCTCGTAGACCGCATCCCGTTTCTGCTTGTCTCCGCCGAACCGGACCAGAGAGAACTCCTCGGTCGCCACCATGCCCGGCGCGACCTCGATCACCCGGATGGGCTCGCCGTTCAGTTCCAGCCGCAGCACCTCGGTGAGCGCGTGCTCGGCGAACTTCGCCGCGTTGTACCCTCCGCCTCCCACGTACGCCGTGTGCCCGGCGATCGAGGTGAGGTTCAGGATGTCGGCGTGGCCGGTCTGCCGCGCGCCCTCCCTCAGCAGGGGGAGCAGCGCGGAGATGACGCGCTTGGTCGCGATGACGTTGATCTCGTACATCCACACCCAGTCGTCCACGTCCGACTTCTCGACGGAGTCGAGGCCGCGCGCGCCTCCCGCGTTGTTGACGAGCGCGTGGATGGGGCCGGTCGCCTCGAGGTGGGAGCGCAGCGCATCCACGTCCTCCTGCCTGGTGAGGTCGGCGGCGAAGACGTCGACCCCGGTCTCCTCGGCCAGCGCGGAGAGCCGGTCCGCCCTGCGGGCCACCCCGACCACATCCCACCCGTGCGACCGGAACAGCCGGACGGCCGCCTCCCCGATCCCGGAACTGGCACCCGTCACAACGACCCGTCTCACGCTCATGCGCCTATTCTTCACGGATTACGGCATGTTGCGCGCGCATTGCCCGCACCTGCCCGCGCGTCTAGCCTGCTGTTGAGGCGGTGGCAGACCGCTCGACACGCATCCCACCCGAAGGAGTGAGCCATGACCGACGCCGCCGACTGGCAGTTCGAGACCAAGCAGATCCACACCGGTGCAGCACCCGACCCGGTGACGAACGCTCGCGCCACGCCGATCTACCAGACCACCTCGTACGTGTTCAACAACGCAGAGCACGCCAAGAACCTGTTCGCGCTCGCCGAGTTCGGCAACATCTACACGCGCATCCAGAACCCGACGCAGGCCGTCGTCGAGGAGCGCGTCGCCGCGCTCGAGGGGGGCACAGGCGCCCTCCTCGTCGCCTCCGGCCAGGCCGCGGAGACCTTCGCCGTGCTGAACATCGCGCAGGCGGGCGACCACATCGTGTCGTCCAGCTCGATCTACGGCGGGACGTACAACCTCTTCAAGTACACCCTCGCCAAGCTCGGCATCGAGACCACGTTCGTGGAGAACCAGGACGACGCGGACGAGTGGCGCCGCGCCGTCCGCCCGAACACCAAGCTGTTCTTCGCGGAGACCATCGGCAACCCGAAGATCAACATCCTCGACATCGCGCTGGTCGCGGACGTCGCCCACGAGTCCGGTGTCCCGCTGATCGTGGACAACACCATCGCGACCCCGTACCTGATCCGCCCGTTCGAGCACGGCGCGGACATCGTCGTGCACTCCGCCACCAAGTTCCTCGGCGGACACGGGACGGTCATCGGCGGCGTGATCGTCGACGGAGGAAAGTTCGCCTGGACCGAGAACGCGGAGAAGTTCCCCGGCCTCACCCAGCCGGACCCGTCGTACCACGGCGCGGTGTACACGGCAGCGGTCGGCGACGGCCTCGCATACATCATCAAGGCCCGCGTCCAGCTGCTCCGCGACCTCGGTGCGGCCATCGCCCCGGCCAGTGCGTGGCAGCTCATCCAGGGCATCGAGACCCTGTCGCTGCGCGTCGAGCGCCACGTGCAGAACGCCCAGGAGATCGCCGAATTCCTCGAGAACCACCCGGATGTCGCAAGCGTCAACTACTCGGGGCTGCCCACCAGCCCCTGGTACGCGGCGGCCAACAAGTACGCCCCCAAGGGCGTCGGCGCCGTGCTCTCGTTCGAGCTCAAGGGCGGGGTGGATGCGGGCCGCGCGCTCGTCGACAACCTCAGCCTGTTCAGCCACCTCGCCAACATCGGCGACGTGCGCAGCCTGGTCATCCACCCGGCGTCGACCACGCACTCGCAGCTGACCCCCGAGCAGCAGCTCACCGCCGGCGTCACGCCCGGCCTGGTGCGCCTCTCGGTCGGCCTCGAGAACATCGACGACCTGAAGACCGACCTGCAGGCGGGCCTGACGGCCGCCCGCTCCGTCGTGGAGGCAGCGCGCGCCTAGCCGCACCGCATCGACGAGATGCCAGTAACTGCGCCGAATCCCGGGCGATTCGCGACAGTTGCTGGCATCTCGCGTTTGCGGCGCGGTCAGCTGTGGGCGGCGGCGACGCAGGCGCGGAGCAGCGCGACGGCCTGCAGGGCATCGGCGACCACGAAACGCTGACGGTCACCGGAGCGGTCGAGCACGGCCCTGCGGAGCAGGTCGGCGTGCTCCGGCCAGCGCTCGGCCGCGAACTCGGCGGCGGCCGACTTGGAGATGATCTCGCCTGTCTGCACGGTGGCGAGCAGGCGAGCGGGACCGAGCGCCACCCAGCGCACCGTCTCCGAGCGCACGGGGGAGTCCGGCGCCCGGCCGTCCAGTTCGGCGACGAGATTCTCGCCGAGCGGCTCCCAGTACTCGACGAGGTTGGCGCGCGAGAACGCCACGGAGCCGGCCACCGCATCCGGATGCCGGTCGGCGACGGGCGACCAGATCACGTCGCCGCCGTCCGGGACGCCCTGCACGCCGTGTTCGAGCTCGCGCCAGGTCACCCAGCTCAGCTGGGCGCCGCGCTGCGCGGACACCAGCACGCCCTCGATCACCTGCGGCGCCGTCTGCAGGGCGTCCGGACCTCGCGCGATCTCGCTCTCGGTGAGGTAGATGCCGTCGATGTGGGGGCGGGATGCGGCGTGCAGCCCGGCGAGCAGCTCCAGCTCGGCGGCCGGGTCGCGCGTGACGACGAAGACGACGTCGATGTCGCTCACCCCGTCGTGCCAGTCGTCGGCCACTGCGGATCCGGTGACGACGGCGCGACTCACCAGCCCGGGCGCCAGCCGCGCCTGTTCGAGCAGGAAGCCGGTGAGGGCCTCCGAGACGGCGTCGGGCAGGTGGGCGGCCATGTCAGATCACCGGCGACTCCGCCGCGACGGCGTCCGGCTCCGGCTCCGCGCCCGCGTCTGCGTCGGCGAAGGCGAGCTTCGGGACGAAGAAGAGCAGCACGGCGGCGACGATGGCGCCGAGCCCGCAGATGGTCCACACGAGCATGTACCCGAACAGGCTGGCCGCCGTCGCCGTGACGGTCGCAGCCCCGGTCAGCAGGACGACGCCGAAGACGGCGGAGGCGAACGAGCCGCCGATGGTCTTGGTCGTGTTGGTGAGGGCCGTGGCGATCCCGGTCTGGCCGCGCGGAGCAGCCGCGGCGGCCGCCGCCGGGAGCGCGCCCACCAGCGCCCCGGAGCCGATGCCCGCGATCGCCATGTTGGTGAACACCTGCCACGTCTCCGCGTGGAACGGCAGGAACAGCAGATAGCCGATTCCCACCAGGAACGCGGCGACGATCAGGGTCACCCGGGGACTCAGCCACGACGACACCACAGGGAACAGCACGGCGCCGACGATCATCGAGATCAGGTATGCGCCGATCAGGATGCTGCGCTGACCGGCCGACAGGCCGAGCCCGTAGCCGTTCACCGGGTTTGTGCCCGCGAAAGTGCTGAGCGGCGCCTGGGCGCCCAGCAGGCTGATGCCGATGAGACCGGCCGTGAGCTGCACGGGCCACATGTTCGGGCGGCGAAGCACCCGCAGGTCGATCGCCGGGTCGTCCTGCTTCAGCTCCCAGCGGCCGAACGGGATGAACGTGAGCACGCCGACCGCGATCAGCACCCACACCCACCAGGTGCCGACTCCGTTGATGCGCAGGAAGGTGAGGCCCGAGGTGATCAGCAGGAGGCCGAGCGTCAGGATGGTGAAGCCCACCGCATCCAGTCGTCTGCCCGGCACAGGCTCGGACTCCGGAACGCCGAACAGGATGGCGAAGAAGACGAGCGTGACGGCGACGGCGGGCACGATGAGCGTGAGGGTCACGTCCTTGCCCAGCGCCTCGAACAGCAGTCCGGCGCCGACGGCGCCGACGATCGCGCCGCCCTCCAGCGCGACCACCAGGAGCCCGGCCGCCTTGCGCGTCTGCGACGCCGCGGTGCCGGTGCGGCGGCCACGGTCGAAGATCAGCGCCACCTCGAGCGGCAGCCACACCACGTAGAAGCCCTGCAGGGCGAACGCGATGAGGAACGTCGTGAAGTTGCTCGAGAACGCCAGCGCCCACGTCGCCAGGGCGGTGAGTACGGTGGCGACCAGCAGGATGCGCTTGTGCCCGAACATGTCTCCGAGCTTGGCGAGCACGGGAACCACCAGGGCGGACAGCAGCAGCTGAGCGGCCTCGAACCAGTTGTAGTCGGCGTCGTGGATGCCCAGATGCTGCACGATGTCGGAGATCAGCGGGACGTAGTATCCCTGCAGAATCCCGCTCGTGACCTCGACGAAGGCGAGCCACCCGATCAGTCCGGCGGTCACGCCGAGCGCGACCCTGGACCCTGTCCTCCCTGACACCATTTCTGGATGCTAACAGCAGCGCGACCGCGACCGGTATCCGTGTCTCGCGGGGAGGTGTGCTGGCCGGTACGGTAGGAGGATGGCAGGCGAACTCGACGACTCAGGATCAGCCGTTCTCCAGGAGACCGAGCGAGAGGTCCTGGGCTGGCTCGAGTTCGGTGAGGCCGCCAGGCACCTGGCAGGCGAGGTCGTCGAATCCGGCTTCGAACCGGATCTGGTCGTCGCCATCGCACGCGGCGGTCTGCTGCTGGCCGGAGCGATGTCGTACGCGCTCGGCATCAAATCGTGCGGCGCCCTCAACGTCGAGTTCTACACGGGCGTCGACGAGCGCCTGCCCGAGCCGGTGGTGCTGCCGCCGATGCTCGACCAGAGCGCCCTCCAGTCCAAGCGCGTCCTCCTCGTCGACGACGTGTCCGACTCGGGCAGGACGCTGGCGATGGTCGTCGACCTGATCGCCGCATCCGGTGCGGACGTGCGCACGGTCTGCCTGTACTCGAAGCCGCGCACGGTGCTCGACCCCGACTTCGTCTGGCGCCGCACCGACCGCTGGATCACATTCCCCTGGTCCGCGCTCCCTCCGGTCACCGCCGGAGCCTGAGCAGGGCATCCTGGATCGTGGTCCCGAAGTCTCTCGACGACCTGGCCGCCGACGGGTCGATGGACCCCGGCTGGGCGTCCGCGCTCGCTCCCGTCGCCGACCGCATCGCGGGGATGGGCGACTTCCTCCGCGCGGAGGTCGCGGCCGGTCGTCCGTATCTCCCGGCGGGGGAGAACGTGCTGCGCGCCTTCCGCGCTCCGCTGGCCGACGTGCGCGTGCTCATCGTCGGCCAGGACCCGTACCCGACGCCCGGGCATCCGATCGGCCTGTCTTTCGCGGTCGAGCGGCACGTACGCCCCGTGCCGCGCAGTCTGCAGAACATCTACCGCGAACTGCGCGACGACCTCGGCGTCACCCCTCCGCCGCACGGCGACCTGAGCGCGTGGTCGCGGCACGGCGTCATGCTCCTGAACCGCGTGCTCACCGTGCGCCCCGGCGAGCCGGCCTCGCACCGGGGCAAGGGCTGGGAGCCGGTGACCGAGCACGCGATCCGCTGCCTGGTCGAGCGGGGCACGCCGTTCGTCTCCATCCTGTGGGGCAGGGATGCTGCGACGCTGAAGCCGATGCTCGGCGGCAACCCGTCGATCGAGTCACCGCATCCCAGCCCGCTGTCCGCCTCGCGCGGGTTCTTCGGGTCCCGGCCGTTCTCCCGCGCCAACGAGGCGTTGCGGCTGCGTGGCGTCGACCCGGTCGACTGGTCGCTCGAACCGTGAGGCGTGGCCCTGCCCGACTCGTAACCTCCCCGAAACCGCCGCGCGCGTAGGCTTGTGCCGTGCTTGAAGAGGAATACCAGCCGCGCAGGGAGCTGCCGCGTCACCTGAGGAAGTCGGAACCGGCCGAGGCGCCGTTCGACTACACGATCCGGGATGCGGTCCCTGCCGACCTGCCGTGGGTCCGCGAGATCTACAACCACTACGTCGCCAACAGCACGGTCACCTTCGACGAGGACGCGATGACGCTGCGCGAGTGGAAGAGCAAGTACGCCTACCTGCACAAACTGAACATGCCGTTCATCGTCGCCGTCTCGCCGAGCGGCCAGATCCTCGGCTACGCGCTCGTCTCGCCGTGGAAGCAGAAGCGCGCATACCGGTTCACGGTGGAGAACTCGATCTACCTGGGCGCGGCATCCACCGGCAAGGGCCTCGGCCCCGTGCTGATGCAGGAACTCATCGACCGCTCCAAGGCGGCGGGCCTCAAAGAGATGATCGCCGTGATCGCCGACAAGGGTGCAGAGGCGTCGATCAAGATGCACGAGAACTTCGGCTTCACCGAGATCGGCCGGATGGGCAGGGTCGGCTACAAGTTCGACCGCTGGCTCGGCACCGTGCTGATGCAGCGCTCCCTCAAATAACGGTTCGGCATCGCGACGACCAGGATGCGGCCGGTCGCAGTACGCTGACGGCGGGCGCTGAAATGCGCACATACTCTGGGGGGAATATATGAAGCGTTCAGCCGTATCCGTTCTCGGCGCCGTCGCCGTCGCGGTGGTCCTCACACTCTCGGGATGCGCGCAGGGAGCGCCGGCCGCACCGGTCGCCACCACCGCGAAACCGACGCCCACGCCCACGCCCACCGCGATGCAGGCAGCGGCACCGACGGTCCGTGTGGCGACCACCTGCGACGCCCTCGCGACGCAGGCACTCGTCGACCAGGCGGGCGGCGCGCACCTCGTGACGTCGACACCCGAGCGCACCGCGACCCCGACCGGGTACGCGGACGAGCGGATGGGGGTGCTCACCTGCCAATGGTCGACCACCGACCCGGCCAGCCCGGCGGCACCCGCCGTGTGGATCGCCGTCGTCCCCGGCGCATCCAGGGCCGGATTCGAGGCGTACCGGACGGGAGAGGCGGTCGCGTCGCAGGACACGCCGTCGCCCGTCGGACCGGACGCGTACACGTACTGCTTCGGCACCCCGGTGACCCAGTGCGGCTTCCACGCCTTGCTGCCCGGCTACGGGATCGTCGGCACGGTGTTCGGCAGCGATGCGTCGCCGGATGCGGCCACCTCGGCGGTCGCCGCACTGCTCGCGCAGAGCTACGGAGTGGTGTCGGCTCTCGATGCCCCTGCTCCGGTCTGGCAGCCCGCTGCGCCCGCGCTCAGAGGGGCGACCACCTGCGACGGCCTCGCCACGACAGCCCAGCTCACGCAGACCATCGGCTTCGGCCCGTCCCGCGAGGTGAAGTCGGACGACGGCGAGTACTCGAACTCGAAACTCGATGTCGGCCACCAGGTCGGCGCGTACTGGTGCGTCTGGGTGGAAGACGACGGCACGGCCAGCGTCTCCGTCGGCGTGCTTCCGGGAGGAGCCACGTATCTGGAGCACCTGCGCGGCAGCGACGCGGTCGAGCAGCCGGGCGTCGGCCAGGCCGCATACTGGGCGCCGAACGGCTACCTCAACATCGTGGTGGACTCCGGCTGGCTGCAGGTGCACGCGGTGCCGGACGGGAAGGACATCTCGCACGAGCAGCTCGTGGCCCTCGCGAAGCAGGTCATCGCCAACCTCGGCACGACGTGACACGCGGGCGGCCGCCCAGCGCACGGGCGGCCGCTCCCGTGACTAAGGTGTCGAAGGTGACCACCGTGACTCCGGACAACGGCCGCGTCGCCTCCGCCGCTCCCGCGACGCCCGCGAACCTGCCGCTGCGCAAACGCCCCGTCGACATCTTCTTCATCGTGATGTTCTCGCTGTTCATCGTGACCTGCATCATCAGCGACGCCATCCCGACGCTCGGCATCCCGCAGACCTCGACCACCACGAACCTGTTCGCGCAGTGGAATTACACGTACTCCTCGCAGTACGACCCGCTCTACCAGAACCCGCCGATCTGGCTGCGCTTCATCACCGGCACCTCGGCGTTCATCTACCTGCCGTTCTACGTGCTGCTCGTCATCTGCCTGTCCAAGGGATACAACTGGATCCAGCTGTACGCGGTGATCTACGCGACCATGATCATCAGCCTCACGGGCATCCCGATCTTCGGCGTCGAGTTCTTCGGCGACGCGGCGCAGCGCACCCCGCAGCCGTTCATCTTCCTGCTCTACAACGGGCCGTACGTGCTCGTGCCGTTGCTGCTGCTGATCCGGATGCGGAAGCCGCTGCCGTTCACGCGGAAGTTCTAGCCCCGCCCAGCTCCAGCAGGCCCACCCCGCCGATCACGAGCACGATGCCCGCGAGCTGCACCCAGGTGAGGCTTTCTTTGAAGAAGATCCACGAGATGAGCACGATCGCGACCACGCCGATCGCCGACCAGATCGCATAGGCGATGCCGAGCGGCACGCCGCGGCCGAGCGACAGGGAGAGGGCGAAGAACGACGCCACGTATCCGACCACCACGATGACGTACGCCCACCACCGGGGGTTGTCTCCCGAGGTGAACTTCAGGAAAGTGGTGGCTATGACCTCGGTCGCGATGGCGATGCCGAGGTAGAGGTAACCGAGCACAGCTGGTCGCTCCCGTCAGCCGGCGGGGCGCCGGGCAGTACACACGCTAGCGGGAGGACGACACGATGGACCAGGGCGAGAAGCGCGCGAGGGTGAGGCAGCTGAGGATCGTGGTCGAAGCGGAGGACTACGACGAGGCGCTGGCGTTCTTCCGGGATGCGCTCGGGCTCGAGGAGCAGGAGTCGTACGCGGGCGACGGGGGAGCGCTGGTGTCGATCCTGGATGCCGGGCGAGCGACCTTGGAGATCGCGAACCCGGCGCAGAAGGCCATGATCGACCAGGTGGAGGTCGGCAGGCCCGTCGCCCCGCACATCCGGCTGGCGTTCGAGGTGGAGGACAGCGAGGCCGTCACCTCCGACCTGGTGGATGCGGGGGCCGAGCTGATCGCGCCGCCCACCCGCACCCCGTGGAACTCCCTGAACGCACGGCTCGCGGCCCCCGCCGGGCTGCAGCTCACCGTGTTCCAGGAACTCGGCGAGCAACCCTGACAGGGGCCGCGATGCGACGGGAGCCGCGAATGGATGCCCGGCTCAGCTCTTCGGCGTCGCCCTGCTGATCACGAAGTAGCCGGCGACCGCCGCCACCGCCGTGGGGAGGAGCAGCCAGGCCGCGACACCGGTCGGGCCCATCGTGGCGAACCAGTCGCCGACCGCCGGCCAGCTCGACGTGAAGGTGATCAGCGCGATCGCGCCCACGATGATCAGGGCGAGGATCGCTCCGGCCACGAGCACGCCGTTCATCCGCCAGCGCATGTAGAGGGTTCCGCTGATCGAGCCGGTGAAGAAGAAGAACGACATCAGCGCGAACACGATGAACAGGCGCGACAAGAACCCGCCGTCGCCGAAGTAGATCGACGTGTACAAGTGGCCTCCGAGGCCCCAGCCCCCTGTCGCCTCCTCGATCGCGGACAGCACGGTGAAGCCGATCGAGTATCCGGCGGCGAGCAGGAGGAACGTGAGCGCCGCTCCCAGGTAGAAGTCGCGCCGCGTGACGCTGTATCCGAGCGCGAACGGGAAGGTCATCGAGATCACCTGGATGCCGATCACCAGCATGTAGACGAAGATGTACGACGCCCCGCCGCTCCACTGCGTCCCCTCGAACGCGTGCGCCCGGTCCGCCGGGGCGGTGGCCACCCAGATGATCCACCAGATCAGATAGTTGATCAGCCAGATGAACGCCATGATCATCATGGGCACCCAGATGGTCGACCACTTGTTGACCAGGTTGAGCCTCACCACCCTCCAGATGCGGTGGGCGGACGCGGGCGTTGTGCGGAGGTTCACCGACTCCGGTGTGACGGCGGTCATGCGCTCTGCTCGAATTCTGTCGCTCGGACGTTGGTCTTGCGGACGATGAGTTGCTGGAGGGAGACGGGGCTGAGTTCCAGCCCTGCGGTGGCCGCCTGGGCGCGGTCGGCCGGCGAGAGGTCGGCGACGGTGACGGACGCGAGCCCGCCGATGCCGTCGCGGTGGATCACGTCGCGCCCGGCGACGAACTGATCGACGGCGCTGCGCTGGCCGACCACAGTAGTGGCCGATCCGCGCATCTCCTCCGCATCCTGATCGATCAGGATGCGCCCCTGGTCGATCACGATGACGTGCTCGAGCAGGTTGGCGACCTCGTCGATGAGGTGCGTCGACAGGATGATCGTGCGGGGATGCTCCGCGTAGTCCTCGAGGAGGCGGTCGTAGAAGATCTGCCTGGCCACCGCATCCAGTCCGAGGTACGGCTCGTCGAAGAACGTGAGCGGGGCACGGGATGCGAGCCCGACGATCACGCCGACGGCGGAGAGCTGACCGCGGGACAGCTTCTTGATGCGGCGGTTCACCGGCAGGCGGAAGTCGGCGATCAGCTGTTCGGCGAGCTCCGCATCCCAGTTCTCGAAGAACCAGGGAGCGCTGCGGAAGACGTGCTTCGGCTGGAAGTCGTCCGGATACCGCTGGCTCTCCTTGATGAAGCAGAGGTTCTGCAGCACGCGGGCGTTCTCGACAGGGCTCTCGCCGAACACCCTGACCTCGCCCGCAGAGGCGAAGACCTGGCCGGTGAGCAGCTGCATGATGGTGGTCTTGCCCGCGCCGTTGCGGCCGAGGAGCCCGTAGATCTTGTTGGGCTTGACGGTGAAGCTGACGTCGTCGATGGCGGTGAACGATCCGAACCGCTTGGTGAGGCGGTCGACGTGCACGGCCGGCGCGATCGAGGTGGGTGTCGCTGTGGCACTCATGCGCTGATTCCTTCCGTGGTGATCATCTCGGTGAGTTGCTGGGGTCCGATCCCGAGCTTCGCCGCCTCGGCGAGCAGGGGGCGGAGGTATTCGTCGCGGAACGCGTCGCGCCGCTTGGCGATGAGGCGCTCGCGGGCGCCTTCGGCAACGAACATGCCGATTCCTCTCTTCTTGTAGAGAATCCCGTCGTCCACCAGGATGTTGACGCCTTTGCCTGCTGTTGCGGGATTGATGCGGTAGAAGGCCGCGAACTCGTTGGTCGACGGCACCTGGGTCTCCGGGGGGTAGACGCCGTCGATGATGTCGTTCTCGATCTGTTCGGCGATCTGAACGAAGATCGGCTTTCCCTCTTCGATCATCGGTACCTCCGGCTCTGCACCCTCATGGGTTAGTTACTGATGTAACTAACCAACCAGGCTCGGTCTGCATTGTCAAGAGATTTCTTCGTGCGGATCGGGGATAGCCTCGGAGCATGGCCGAACTCCACGAGCTCACCGCCCTCGCCCTCTGGCAGGAACTGCAGACCGGCCGGGTCTCACCCCGAGAACTCGCCGCCCACTACCTCGACCGCATCGAGAGGCTCAACCCGCAGCTCGGCGCGTTCGTCACCGTCACCCGCGACCTCGCCCTGCAGCGCGCAGATCACGTCGCCGACGCGGTGCCGAAGACCGCCCCGCTCTGGGGCCTCCCCTCCGGAGACAAAGACCTGTGGATGCGCGCGGGCGTCCGCACCGGCTTCGGCTCCCGCCTGATGGCCGACTTCGTGCCGGACGCCTCCGACGAGATCGTCGAGACCCTGGATGCGGCGGGCGCCGTCAGCCTCGGAAAGACCAACGCCCCGGAGTTCGGGCTCCCCGCATACACCGAGTCGCTCGCTGCGCCTCCCGCCCGCAACCCGTGGGACCCGTCACTCGGCTCCGGCGGGTCGAGCGGGGGAGCGGCGGTGGCCGTGGCCAGCGGGATGCTCCCCTTCGCGCCCGGCTCGGACGGGGGAGGCTCCGTGCGCATCCCCGCTGCGGCGTGCGGCCTGGTCGGGCTGAAGCCGAGCAGGGGCCTCGTGCCGGCAGGAAGCGGGATCGACTCGCTCGCCGGCCTCGTGGTGGACGGACCCCTCGCGCGCACCACGGCGGACGCCGCCCTCCTGCTCGACGGGATGATCGCGCGCCGCGACGGCCGCATCGACCACCACTACACGCTCCGCGCCCCGTACGACGACGACGGCCCCTTCCTCGGCACCGCCGTCCGCGGAGAGGGCCGCTTCCAGCTCGGCGTGATGACGACCTCCGCCTGGGACGACGCGTACGACATCGTGATCGCCCCGGAGGCGCTGGCGGCGCTGGACGCGGCCGTGCAGGCGTTCAGCGACCTGGGGCACGGCATGGAGGAGACGGCGCTGGTCTCCGACCCGACGTACGCGCCCGCGTTCCGCACGATCTGGCAGGCGGGTGCTGCGCGCATCCCGGCGGAGGGCGACGCGGAGAACCTGCTCGAACCGCTCACCGCCTGGCTGCTGCGCCGCGGGAGGGCGCTCGGCGCCCGGGAGCTGAGCGAGGCCCTGTCGGCGCTCACGGCATACGAGCGCTCCCTCATCCGGCAGCTGTCGAGCTTCGACGCCGTGCTCACCCCCGCGATGGCGATGACCCCGCGCCCGGTCGGCTGGTACGACCAGGAGGACGGCGAACGCAACTTCGAGCAGCAGGTGCAGTACACGCCGTTCACCTCGATGCTCAACGTGTCCGGCCTCCCGGCCATCGTGCTGCCGATCGCCCAGACCGACGACGGCCTGCCGATGGGCGTGCAGCTGATCGGGAGGCCGGGAGGAGAGCGCATGCTGCTGTCCCTGGCCGCCCAGCTCGAACGGAAGGTGCGCTGGCAGCTGCGCTACCCGCCGCTCTGGTGACCGGCGTACGATAACCGGCGTGAGCGCGGACCACCCGTTCGATGCAGCGCTCGGCGAAGCGTCGCAGCTCGCCGGGCGATGGCTCGACGGCGTCCGCGAGGGCAGCATCCCGGCGACCGCGAGCATCGAGCAGGTCAAGGATGCGCTCGGCAGGAGCCTCCCCGACCGCGGAGAGCCAGCCACCGCTGTGCTGCGCCGGATGGGCGACGCCATCGAGCCCGGGCTGCTCAGGATGCACTCCCCGCGGTTCCACGGCTGGGTGATCGGGGGAGCAGAGCCGGTGGCGCTCGCCGCGGACTGGCTGGTCTCCGCGTGGGACCAGAACGCCACCCTGCGCACGGTGACGCCCGGCGTCGTCGCTGCGGAGGAGCTGGCCGGCGAGTGGATCGTCGATCTGCTCGGGCTGCCGTCGACCGCGGAGGCCGGGTTCGTCACGGGCGCGACGATGGCGAACTTCGTCGGTCTCGTCACCGGCAGGGACCAGGTGCTGCGTGACGCCGGCTGGGACGTCGCCTCCGACGGTCTGTCCGGCGGTCCCCGCGTGCGCTTCATCGCGGGCGCGGAATGCCACGGCTCCCTCGAGGAGGCCGGCCGGTTCGCCGGGCTGGGGAGGCCGCAGCTCGTCGACGCCGACGACGAGGGGCGGATGCGCGTGGACGCACTGCGCGAGATGCTCGCGAGCGGCACGGGCACCGACTCCGACCCTGCCATCGTCTGCCTGCAGGCGGGCAACGTGCACTCCGGAGCGTTCGACCGCATCGCCGACGCGATCGAGGTCGCGCACGCGGCGGGAGCCTGGGTGCACATCGACGGCGCGTTCGGGCTGTGGGCCGCTGCATCGCCGCGCCTGAGGCACCTGACCGCCGGGATGGATGCGGCCGACTCCTGGGCGACGGATGCGCACAAGACCCTCAACGTGCCGTACGACTGCGGCATCGCCATCGTGGCGAGACCGGAGGCGCTGCACGCGTCGTTCGCGCAGCAGGCCGCCTACCTGCCGGCGTCGGTGGACGGCTCCGACCCGAACGACAGGGTGCCGGAGCTCTCCAGGAGGGCGCGCGGCGTTCCCGCGTACGCGGTGCTCGCGCAACTGGGCCGCGACGGCGTCGCCGACCTCGTGGAGCGGCTGGCGGATGCGGCGGCCGAACTGCGGGAGCGGCTGTCCGCGCTGCCGGGGGTGCACATCCTGAACGACGTGGTGTTCACCCAGGTCTGTGCGACCTTCGGCAGCGACGAGCGCACGCGGGCGGTGACCGACGCGCTGAACGGTGCGGGGGTCGCCTTCGGCTCTCCGTCACGCTGGCGCGGGCAGGCCGTGCTGCGCTTCTCGGTGAGCAACTTCCAGACCGACCGCGCCGAGGCGGCGCGGACGGCCGCTGCCGTCGCGGACGCGCTCGCGCGCGTGCCGGCCGACGCGAGCTAGACGCGAGCTAGACGCGAGCTAGACGCGAGCTAGTTGACGGGGCCGGTGTACTTCTCGCCCGGCCCCTTGCCCAATTCGTCCGGGATGGGGGAGGCCTCGCGGAACGCGAGCTGCAGGGAGCGCAGGCCGTCGCGGAGGCTGCGGGCGTGCTGGTCGCCGAGGTGCGCCGCGCTCGCGGTGACCAGGCCGGCGAGGGCGTCGATGAGCTTGCGGGCCTCGTCGAGGTCGGTCTGCGCATCCGGGTCGTCTGCCAGACCGCACTTGACCGCCGCGGCGCTCATCAGGTGCACGGCGGTGGTCGTGATGACCTCCACGGCGGGCACTTCGGAGATGTCGCGGGTGGCCGCGCTGACGTCGTCGGTGTCGTCGAAGACGTGGGGTGTGTCGCTCACTGCTTTCCTCTGTTAGAATCGTTCGGGCTCCGGGACATCTGTCTCGGTACGAAAGTGGAGATTCCTCCCACCCGCGCTTGACCGCTTTATTAGGTTACCGGGTTGTTGCACTCCGCCAACGCGCGCAAGCGCGGGGGTAGTCAGGGTGCTGTACCAGGCCTGCGAGAAATCGCGGGAATGCGTTGGTGCGTGGAAAATCCTCTTTCGCCGGTGTCGTCACCCGACGAGATCGCGGCCGCGAAGTATCGCTTGATCAGAGGAGAAAAGCATCAGCGATCCCCGTACCAATGACCGTATCCGCGTCCCCGAAGTTCGACTTGTCGGCCCCAGCGGTGAGCAGGTCGGCGTCGTCAAAATCGAGGTCGCCCTCCGACTCGCGCAGGAAGCAGACCTGGATCTGGTTGAGGTTGCTCCCAACTCCAAGCCGCCTGTCGCGAAGATCATGGACTACGGCAAGTTCAAGTACGAGGCTGCGCAGAAGGCCAAGGAGGCCCGGCGCAACCAGGCGAACACCATCCTCAAAGAGGTGCGTTTCCGCCTCAAGATCGACAAGCACGACTACGAGACGAAGCGCAAGCGCGCCGAAGGCTTCCTGAAGGCCGGCGACAAGGTGAAGGCGATGATCCTGTTCCGGGGTCGCGAGCAGTCGCGCCCAGACCAGGGTGTTCGTCTTCTCCAGCGTTTCGCAGAAGATGTGGCCGAGTTCGGCTCGGTCGAATCCAACCCGACCATCGACGGTCGAAACATGGTCATGGTCATCGGCCCTCTGAAGAACAAGTCAGAGGCCAAGGCCGAGGCCAACGCACAACGTGCCGCCACGAAAGCGCGGGCCCAGGGCCGCGACACCGAGGCGGTTGCTGACGCAGACGACTCTGCTCAGTCCGAAGAGAGTTCGCCCGCCGAGGCGACGAACGAGGAGAAATAATGCCCAAGCAGAAGACCCACTCCGGGGCCAAGAAGCGTTTCAAGATCACCGGAAGCGGCAAGGTCATGAAGCAGCAGGCCGGGATGCGCCACAACCTGGAGGTCAAGTCCAGCGACCGCAAGCGTCGCCTCAACCAGGAGCAGGTCGTTCCCGAGGTGGATGCCAAGGTCATCCGCCGCATGCTCGGCAAGTAACCCCACCCGACTTTTTAAGGAAGTAAAGAAGACATGGCAAGAGTAAAAAGGGCGGTCAACGCTCACAAGAAGCGTCGGGTCATCCTCGAGCGTGCCGAGGGCTACCGCGGACAGCGTTCGCGCCTCTACCGCAAGGCCAAGGAGCAGGTCACTCACTCGCTGGTCTACAGCTACCGTGACCGCCGTGCGCGCAAGGGCGACTTCCGCCGCCTGTGGATCCAGCGCATCAACGCCGCGAGCCGCGCGAACGGCCTCACGTACAACCGTCTGATCCAGGGCCTGGGTCTCGCGGGTGTCGAGGTCGACCGTCGCATCCTCGCCGAGCTGGCCGTCAACGAGCCCGCCACCTTCGCGGCTCTCGTGCAGACCGCCAAGAAGGCTCTCCCCGCCGACACCTCGGCGCCGAAGGCTGCTGCGTAACTCGCACCCACCACGTCAGAACCCGGTCGACCATCGTGTCGGCCGGGTTCTCTCGTTGTGCGGGCGCATCCCTCTAAGCTGGGGACATGCTTGACAACCCGCGCTCACCGCGCGTTCGGGCCGTCGCCAAACTCGCGAAGCGTGCCGCCAGGGCTGAGACCGGCCTGTTCCTCCTCGAAGGGCCGCAGGCCGTCGCCGAGGCTCTGTCGTTCCGTCCGGAGCTGGTGGTCGAGCTGTACGCGACGCCGACGGCGCTCGAACGGTACAGCGACATCGGCCAGACCGCCGTGGATGCGGGTGTCGACGTCGAGTTCGTCACCGAGCAGGTGCTGGATGCGATGGCCGACACGGTCACCCCGCAGGGCTTCGTGGCCGTGTGCCGCCAGTTCCCCACCTCGGTGAAGGACATCTTCCGGGACGAGCCGCGCATGGTCGCGGTCCTGGAGGAAGTGCGCGACCCCGGCAACGCCGGCACGATCATCCGCGCCGCGGACTCCGCCGGCGCAGACGCCGTCGTGCTCACCGGCCGCACCGTCGACCTCTACAACCCGAAGGTGGTCCGCTCGACCACCGGCTCGCTCTTCCACGTCCCTGTCGCCGTCGGCGCCACTCTGGACGACGTGGTGCAGCGCGCCCACAGCGCCGGCCTGCAGGTGCTCGCCGCCGACATCAAGGGCGAGGACCTCCTCGCCGCGCGCACGGACGGGCAGCTCGCCCGCCCCACCGCGTGGGTGTTCGGCAACGAGGCGCACGGCCTCGCCGACGAGCTGCTTCCCCTGGTCGACCGCGTCGTCACCGTGCCGATCTACGGCAAGGCGGAGTCGATGAACCTGGCGACCGCCGCGAGCGTGTGCCTCTACGAGTCCGCGTTCGCGCAGCGCTCGGCCGCTGCCACGGACTGAGCGTCGTCCCGGCCAGCGACACACGAACGCCCTGCGTGAATATCCACGCAGGGCGTTCGTGCGTCAGTGCGTCAGTGAGTCAGAACCTCAGTGCGCGACGACCGGCTCGGTCGGCTCCGGTGCGTCCGCTGCCGCCCCGGCCGCGCCGCCCGGGTTGCCGAGCGATGCCCCGTCTCCGCGGCGGCGGTAGAGCAGCGCGGACAGGATCGCGCCGAACACGAAGAACGCTGCGCCCCACCAGTACGCGGTCGCGTAGCTGTGCACGGCGGCCTCCGCCGCCACCGAGGGGGTGGGCGGCAGGTGCGAGGCGATGTAGTCGGTCGCCGCGGTTGCCGCGAGCGTGTTGAGCAGTGCGGTGCCGATGGATCCGCCGACCTGCTGGCTGGTGTTCACCATCGCGGAGGCGACCCCGGCGAAGTGCCGGTCGACGCCGAGGGTCGCGGTCTGGATCGCCGCGGGCATGATCGAGCCCATGCCGGTTCCGAGGATCATCAGCGCGGGCAGCACGTCGGTCGCGTAGTTGGCCGTGACGCCGAGGTGGGTCAGGTAGACCATGCCGATCGCGGCGATGGTCATGCCGATCGGCACCATCACCTTCGGCCCGAACCTGGGCACGAAGATGTTGGTCGACAGCTGGGCGGCGATCACCAGCATCACGATCATCGGCAGGAAGCCGAGGCCGGTCTGGATGGGGCTGAACTTCAGCGTGGTCTGCAGGTAGTAGGTGACGAAGAGGAAGATGCCGAACATCCCCGCCCCGGCGATCAGGATGGACGAGTACGAGGCTCCGCGGTTGCGGTCGAGCACGATCGACAGCGGCAGCAGCGGATGCGCCGCCCTGCGCTGCCAGAGCACGAACGCGATCAGCAGCACACCGGATGCGGCGAGCAGCCCCCAGCTCTGCGGGGAGCCCCAGCCGTCCGTCTCCGCGTTGGAGAATCCGTAGACGAGGCTGAACAACGCGCCGGAGACGAGTATCGTGCCCGGCACGTCGAGCTTCGGCCGCGGGCCGGAGCGGGCGACGCTGCTGACGAAGATGGTCGCGCCGACGATCGCCACGACGGCGATGACCACGTTGATGTAGAGGTTCCAGCGCCAGTCGAACTGCTCGGTGAGGAAGCCGCCGAGCAGCAGGCCGACCGCGCCGCCTGCTCCGGCGATGGCTCCGAAGATGCCGAACGCGCGGGCACGCTCCTTGGGGATGGTGAAGGTGGTGGTGAGCACGGCGAGGGCGGTGGGGGCGAGCAGTGCGCCGAACGCGCCCTGCAGTGCCCTGGCGCCCACGAGCATCCCGAAGCTGCCGGCAGCCCCGCCGAGGGCGGACGCCCCCGCGAAGCCGATGAGGCCGATGATGAAGGCGCGTTTGCGGCCGATGAGGTCGGAGAGCCTTCCGCCGAACAGCAGCAGGCTGCCGAAGGCGAGGGAGTATGCGGTGACGATCCACTGGCGGTCGGCGTTGCTGAAGCCGAGGTCGGCCTGTGCCGACGGGAGGGCGATGTTCACGACCGTGGAGTCGAGGACGACCATGAGCTGCGCGAGGGCGACGGTGACGAGCGTCCACCAGCGGCGGGTCGAAACGGGAGGGGGATTCTGCGACATGGAGGTCACTATATACGAAACTAAGCAGTTCCGGATCTACCAAGTTCTAAAATTAACCTTACAATGGTCTGGATGGACAGCCACAACACGAAGGAAGCCGCAATGACGCAGCTCGACACCGTTGACGAAACGCGGACGGCGCCCGCGAAGCTGGGTCGCAAACGCGACCACACGCGCGACCCCGAAATCCTCGCCGCCGCCCTCGACGTCCTGGCCGAGACCGGGTACGAACGCATGACGATGGACATGGTCGCCTCCCGCGCCAAGGCGGGGAAGGCCACGGTCTACCGCCGCTGGGGATCCAAGGCCGAGTTGGTGATCGAGGCCGTCGCGTGCATGAAGAAGATCGACGTCGACCAGGATGCGCTGCCGGACACCGGGACGCTCCGCGGCGACATGATCGCGATGATCAAGCCGCACAGCCTCGAAGACGCGGAGAGGAAGCTGCGCGTGATGGCCGGGCTCATCTCGATGCTCGCGCAGGACCCCGACCTGGCGGAGGCCGTCAACGCCGCCATCGTCGAGCCCCGCGCATCTGTCAACCGGTTCTTCATGCGCAGGGCGATCGAGCGCGGCGAGATCTCCGCGGACTGCGACATCGAGACGCTCGCGCTCGTGACGCCGTCGATGGCCTCGTACCGCACCCTCATCCTGCACAAGCCGGTGGACAGGGAGTTCCTCATCTCGCTGATCGACGGCGTGCTGCTGCCGGCGGTCGGGCTCGGTGCGCACCAGGGGAGTGCCGGCTAGCGCTGCCCACTAAACTTGGGTCTCGTGTCTGAATCCTCCGAAATCTCCGAAGCCGCCGTCGAGGCGGCGGTCGCGTCGGCCATCGCGGCGATCGACGCCGCGGCCGACTCGGCTGCACTCAAGGTCGTGCGCGCAGAGCACACGGCCGAGGGCTCGCCGCTCGCGCGCCTGAACGCCGCCATCCGCTCTGTGCCCAACGACCAGAAGGCCTCCGCCGGCAAACTGGTCGGCCAGGCGAGGGGAACCGTCAACCAGGCGTTCGCGGCCAAGGAGGCCCAGATCGAGCGCGAGGAGAACGAGGCTCGTCTCGCAGCGGAGGCGCTCGACGTCACCGCCCTCCCTTCGCGCTGGACCCCGGGCGCCCGTCACCCGCTCTCGCTGCTGCAGGAGCGCATCGCCGACGTCTTCGTCGGCATGGGCTGGGAGGTCGCGGAAGGCCCGGAGCTGGAGAGCGAGTGGTACAACTTCGACGCCCTCAACTTCGATGAGGACCACCCGGCGCGTGCGATGCAGGACACCTTCTTCGTCGAGCCGACGAACGCGCACCTCGTGATGCGCACCCACACGTCTCCGGTGCAGCTGCGTGCCCTCCTCGGCAACGAGCTGCCCGTCTACCGCATCGCGCCCGGCCGGGTGTTCCGCACGGACGAGTTCGACGCGACCCACCTTCCGGTGTTCCACCAGACGGAGGGCATCGCGGTCGACAAGGGCCTCACGATGGCGCACCTGCGCGGCACCCTCGACCACTTCGTCAAGACGCTGTTCGGCGACGAGGCGAAGGTGCGGCTGCGCCCCAACTACTTCCCGTTCACCGAGCCGAGCGCCGAGCTCGACCTCTGGCACCCCACTTTCAAGGGCGGGGCGCGCTGGATCGAGTGGGGCGGCTGCGGCATGGTCAACCCCAACGTGCTCCGCTCGGCGGGGATCGACCCGGAGGTGTACTCGGGCTTCGCGTTCGGGATGGGCGTCGAGCGGGCGCTGATGTTCCGCAACGACGTCAAAGACATGCGTGACATGGCCGAGGGCGATGTCCGGTTCTCTCAGCAGTTCGGAATGGTGGTCTGATGCGCGTCCCCCTGAGTTGGCTCGGCGAGTACGTCGACCTCGAGCCGGGTACGACCCCCGAGGAGGTCCACGCGGCCCTCGTCTCCGTCGGTCTCGAAGAGGAGGAGATCCACTCGTTCGAGATCTCCGGACCCGTCGTCGTCGGCGAGGTGCTCGACTTCGTCGAGGAACCGCAGAGCAACGGCAAGACCATCCGGTGGTGCCAGGTGCGCGTCGCGCCGGAGGGGGAGAAGGCCGCGGACGGCGGAGACGCCGTGCACGGCATCGTCTGCGGTGCCAGCAACTTCTTCCCCGGCGACAAGGTCGTGGTGACCCTGCCGGGCTCCGTCCTGCCCGGACCGTTCCCGATCGCCGCCCGCAAGACATACGGCCATGTCTCCGACGGCATGATCGCCTCCGCCCGCGAGCTGGGCCTCGGCGACGAGCACGACGGCATCCTGCGCCTCTCCACCCTCGGGCTCGACCCCGAGGTGGGAGCGGACGCGATCGCCCTGCTCGGCCTGGACGACACCGCCGTCGAGGTCAACGTGACCCCCGACCGCGGATACGCGTTCTCGATCCGTGGCATCGCCCGCGAGTACTCGCACGCCACCGGTGCGGCGTTCCGCGACCCCGCCGACGCGGCGGGCATCCTGCCGGCCGGTGCGCACGCGCACGGCTTCAGCGTCGCGATCGACGACAGGGCCCCGATCCGCGGCCGCTCGGGAGCGACGGTGTTCGTCACCCGCGTCGTCCGCGACGTCGACGGCTCCCGCCCGACGCCCGCGTGGATGATCGCCAGGCTCAAGCTCGCCGGCATCCGCTCCATCTCGCTCGTGGTCGACATCACCAACTACGTGATGCTCGAGCTCGGCCAGCCCATCCACGGCTACGACCTGGACAAGCTGCACGGAGGCATCGTCGTGCGCAGGGCGCACCAGGGGGAGACCCTGGTGACCCTGGACGACCAGACCAGGACGCTGGATGCGGAAGACCTCGTCATCACGGACGACTCCGGTCCCATCGGCCTCGCCGGTGTGATGGGCGGCGCATCCACCGAGATCGGCACAGAGACCTCGAACGTCCTGATCGAGGCCGCGAACTTCGACCCGGTGTCGATCGCGCGCACCGCCCGCAGGCACAAGCTGCCGAGCGAGGCGTCCAAGCGCTTCGAGCGCGGCGTCGACCCGCGCGTCGCCGTCGCTGCCGCCGGACGCGTCGTGCAGCTGCTCGAACAGCTCGCCGGCGGCCACGCCGACGCGCTCGGCTCCGTGCTGGATGCCGCGGAGGCTCCGGAGGCGATCCGCCTTCCCCGCACATACATCGCCTCCCTCATCGGCGTCGAGTTCACCGACGACGAGGTGCGCGGCGCGCTCGCCGAGATCGGTGGAGCCGTCTCCGAGTCCGATGGCGACCTCGTGGTCGTCCCTCCGACCTGGCGTCCGGACCTGCGCGACAAGTCCGACCTCGCGGAGGAGGTGGCGCGCATCGTCGGCTACGACCGCATCCCGTCGGAGCTGCCCGTCGCGCCTCCCGGCCGCGGCCTGACCCGCGAGCAGAAGCTGCGCCGCGCGGTCGCGCAGACCCTCGCGGACAACGGCGCCACCGAGATCCTGGCGTTCCCGTTCGTGAGCGAGAAGGCGAACGACCTCTTCGGTTCGCCGGAGGCGGGCGGCGTCCCTGCCGTCAAGCTGGCGAACGCCCTGGATGCGACGGCGCCGTACCTGCGGACGGCCCTGCTGCCCGGACTGGTCGACGCGGCGAAGCGCAACCTCGCCCGCGGCCTGGTCGACCTGAGCATCTACGAGCTGGGCACCGTCTTCCGTCCGTCCGGCGACGGGCTCGGAAGCGAGACGCTCCCGCTCGGCGCCGCTCTGCCGTCCGACGACGTGCTCGCCGGGCTCAACGCCGGCATCCCGGCGCAGCCGAGGCACCTCGCCGGGCTGGTGCTCGGGCATCCCGTGCAGAAGCAGCCAGGTCAGGAGGCGATCGCCGCCGGTGTCGCCGACGCGCTCACGATGGTGGCGCAGACCGCTGCGGCGCTCGGCATCGAGGTCGACCCCGTACAGAGCACGCACCAGGCGATGCACCCCGGCCGCACGGCGCAGCTGATCGCCCGGGGAGCAGACGGCGTCGAGGTGCCCGTCGGCTACGCGGGCGAACTGCTGCCGGCGCTTGCGGAGGAGCTCGACCTGCCGCGCGTCGTCGCGGTGTTCGAGCTCGACCTGGATGCGCTGATCGCGGTCGCGCCCGCCGACATCGTCGCCGGCACGATCTCCGGTTTCCCCGCCGCCACCCAGGACCTCTCGCTCGTCGTGCGCCAGGAGGTTCCGGCCGGCGATGTCAAGCGTGCGGTGCAGGAGGGTGCAGGGGCGCTGCTGGAGCACATCCGGTTGGTGGACGACTACCGCGGCCACGGCCTGCCAGCCGGGCACAAGAGCCTGACGTTCGCGCTGCGGTTCCGCGCGGACGACCGCACGCTCACCGCGGCGGAGGCCAGCGAGGCCAAGCTCGCGGGAGCGGCGCGCGCCGAGGAGCTGTTCGGAGCGCACATCCGCGACTGATCGACCATCCACAGTGCGAGAGCGCGGCCCCGTCTGCCGGGGCCGCGCTCTCGCGCGTTCGGCGCCCGATTTGGTGCGGGGGTGGGGAGTGACGATAGGGTTGGCGCATGCTTTTCGTTCGGTGCATTGAGGACACGCGCTCGGCTTCCGCCGCCCGCGCCATGCGCCGACGCCTGCGCGACCGCCGAATCTAGGCGGCGCTGGCGCGACCCTTTCCGAGGGACTCGTGGGTGCCGCCTTCGTCGAGGCCCCCTGTCGTCCACTCAATAAGGTAGAAGCATGACTTTCTCGGTAGCCGTCGCCGGAGCATCCGGTTACGCGGGCGGAGAGCTCCTGCGGATCCTCGCCGGTCATCCAGACTTCGAGGTCCGCACCGTCACGGCGCATCAGAACGCCGGGCAGCCGCTCGTCTCGCACCAGCCCCACCTCCGTTCCCTCAGCCACCTGACCCTGGTCGAGTCGACCGTGGAGAACCTCTCCGGTCACGACCTGGTCTTCCTGGCCCTTCCGCACGGCAAGTCCGGCGAGATCGCCGCGCTGCTGCCGGAGGAGACGCTCGTCGTCGACTGCGGCGCCGACCACCGGCTGGAGAGCCCGGAGTCGTGGGCCGCGTTCTACGGAGGCGAGTACTTCGGCTCCTGGGCGTACGGTGTGCCCGAGCTGCCCGTCGGCGACGGCAAGCAGCGGGATGCGCTGGTCGGAGCGAAGCGCATCGCAGCACCGGGATGCAACGCCAGCGCCGTCTCCCTCGCGCTCGCCCCCGGCATCGCCGCCGGGCTGATCGAGGAGGAGGACATCGTCGCCGTCCTCGCCGTCGGCCCGTCCGGCGCAGGCAAGAGCCTCAAGACGATGTACCTGGCCAGCGAGATCCTGGGCTCGGCCAACCCGTACGCGGTCGGCGGGACCCACCGCCACATCCCGGAGATCCAGCAGAACCTCCGCAAGGCGGGGGCCGCCAACCCCACGGTCTCGTTCACCCCGGTGCTTGTTCCGATGTCGCGGGGCATCCTGGCCACCTCCACCGCGAGGCTGAAGCCGGGCGTGACGGCCGAGCAGGTGCAGAGCGCGTGGGAGTCCGCCTATGCGGGCGAGACGTTCGTGCAGGTGCTCCCGGCCGGCACCGTGCCGCGCACCGCTGACGTGCTCGGCGCGAACACCGCTCTGATCGCCGTTGCCGTCGACGAGGCCGCGGGCCGCGTCGTCACGGTCCTCGCTCTCGACAATCTCTACAAGGGGACGGCCGGCGCCGCCATCCAGTCCGCCAATATCGCCCTCGGTCTCGACGAGACCGCCGGCCTGACCGTGAACGGAGTGGCACCGTGAGCGTCACAGCAGCATCCGGATTCGCAGCGGCGGGGGTCGCAGCCGGCCTCAAGGCCAGCGGCAAACGCGACCTCGCGATCGTGCAGAACCTCGGCCCGCTCAGCGCGGCGGCCACGGTGTTCACGACCAACAGGTGTCAGGCCAACCCGGTCATCTGGAGCAGGCAGGTCATCGCGGACGGCGTGGTCTCCGCCATCGTCCTCAACTCGGGCGGAGCCAACTGCTACACCGGTGCCCAGGGCTTCCAGACCACCCATGCCACCGCTGAGGCGGTCGGCGAACGGCTCGGCGTCTCCGCCGGAGACGTGCTCGTCTGCTCGACCGGCCTGATCGGCGACCAGCTCGACCTCGGCAAGCTCACCACGGGTGTCACGGACGCCGCGGCGGCGCTCACCGCTGGAGCAGGCCTCGGCGCAGACGCCGGACTCGCCGCCGCTGAGGCGATCATGACGACGGACACGAAGCCCAAACAGGCGGAGCACCGCTCGCCGGCGGGCTGGACGGTCGGCGGCATGGCCAAGGGGGCGGGGATGCTCGCACCCGGCCTCGCGACCATGCTCGTCGTCATCACCACCGACGCCGTCCTCGACTCCGCCCAGCTGGATGCGGCGCTCCGGGCCGCGACCAGGGTCACCTTCGACCGGCTCGACTCCGACGGCTGCATGTCCACCAACGACACCGTCGCCCTGCTCGGCTCCGGCGCGAGCGGCGTCGCAGCGGACGAGGCGGAGTTCGCCGCGGCGCTCACCGCGGTGTGCCGCGATCTGGCCGAGCAGCTGCAGGCCGACGCGGAGGGCGCATCCCACGACATCGCCATCGAGGTCGTCAACGCGGCGAGCGAGGACGACGCCGTGACCGTCGGCCGCGCCGTCTCCCGCAGCAACCTGTTCAAGGCGGCCATCTTCGGCAACGATCCCAACTGGGGCAGGGTGCTCGCAGCGGTCGGCACGACCGATGCGGTGTTCGACCCGTACGGCATCGACGTCGCGATCAACGGCATCCAGATCTGCACGGCGGGGGAGCCTGACCAGCCGCGCGAGCTGGTCGACCTCACCCCGCGCGCCGTGCACATCCTGATCGACCTGCACGCCGGAAGCGAGACGGCGACCATCCTGACCAACGATCTCACGCACGACTACGTGCACGAGAACAGCGCGTACGCGAGCTGAGATGACAGACGACAGCACGCTCGACACGAGAGCAGAGACCGACGCGGCAGAGGCGGAGGAGCGCAGGAGCGCCTCGGCCAAGGCCGAGACGCTGATCGAGTCGCTACCCTGGCTGAAGCGGTTCCACGACCAGATCATCGTGGTCAAGTTCGGTGGGAACGCGATGGTCAGCGAGGAGCTGCAGCAGGCGTTCGCCGAGGACATGGTCTACCTGCGCTACGCGGGCATCCGGCCGGTCGTGGTGCACGGAGGCGGCCCGCAGATCTCCGCGATGCTCGACAGGCTCGGCATCGAGTCGGAGTTCCGCGGCGGATACCGGGTGACCACACCGGAGGCGATGGATGTGGTGCGCATGGTTCTCACCGGCCAGATCAACCGCGACCTCGTCAGCAACATCAACAAGCACGGTCCGCTCGCCGCCGGCATCTCCGGTGAGGACGCCGGGCTGTTCCAGGGGCGCAAGCGCGGAACCGTCGTCGATGGCGTCGAGGTGGACCTCGGGCTGGTCGGCGACGTGATCGGCGTGAACCCGGAGGCCGTGCACGCGCAGCTGGACGCCGGGCGCATCCCGGTGGTGTCCTCGATCGCGCCGGACATCGACGACCCAGGGCACTCGCTCAACGTCAACGCCGACGCGGCGGCCGCGGCCCTCGCCGTCGCCCTCGGGGCGGCGAAGCTCGTGATCCTGACCGACGTCGCCGGGCTGTACAGCGACTGGCCGAACCGCGACTCGCTGCTGTCCAAGATCGACGCCGGCGAGCTGCGCGAACTGCTGCCGACGCTCGAGTCCGGCATGATCCCGAAGATGTCCGCCTGCCTCGACGCCGTCGACGGCGGCGTCGCGAAGGCCGCGATCATCGACGGGCGCATCCCGCACTCGATCCTGCTCGAAGTCTTCACCCAATCGGGGATCGGAACGGAGGTGGTGCCATCGTGAGCACCAGCACGACGACCGGCTGGACCGACCGTTTCGGCCACACCATGATGCGCACGCTCGCCACGCCCAAGCTGATGCTGGCGCGCGGGGAGGGCTGCCGCGTCTGGGACGTGGACGGCAACGAGTACCTCGACTTCCTCGCGGGGATCGCGGTCAACTCGCTCGGCCACGCGCATCCCGTGCTGGTGGATGCGGTCTCCCGCCAGATCGCGACGCTCGCGCACGTCTCCAACTACTTCGCCACCCCGCCGCAGCTGGAACTGGCCGAGCGGCTCACCAGGATCACCGGGGCCGGCGACGCCGGGCGCGTGTACTTCTGCAACTCGGGAGCTGAGGCGAACGAGGCGGCCTTCAAGCTGGCCAGGCTCAACAGGTCCGGCGGTCACCGCACCCGCGTGCTCGCGCTGAACAACGCGTTCCACGGCCGCACGATGGGGTCGCTGGCACTCACCGGCAAGCCGCCGATGCGCGAGGCGTTCGAGCCGCTGCCGGCTGGGGTCGAGCACATCGACACCACGATCGAGGCGCTCGAAGCAGCCATCGACGACCGCGTCGCCGCGCTGTTCGTCGAGCCCATCAAGGGCGAGGCCGGCGTGCTCGACCTGCCGGACGGCTTCCTGAAGCGGGCGCGCGAGCTGACCGAACAGCACGGGGTGCTGCTCATCATCGACGAGATCCAGACCGGCGTCGGACGCACGGGACGCTGGTTCGCCTACGAGCACGCCGGCATCCTTCCGGACGCTGTGACGGTCGCCAAAGGCATCGCGGGCGGCGTCCCGATCGGCGCGCTCGTCACCTTCGGCTGGGCGTCCGAGCTGTTCTCGCAGGGCCAGCACGGCTCGACCTTCGGCGGCAACCCGCTCGCGACCGCGGCGGGCAACGCCGTGCTCGGCGAGATCGAGCGCGCCGACCTGGTCGGCAACGCCGAGCGCCGCGGAGAGGAGCTGCGGGCGATCATCCGCGGCTACGACTCCCCGCTGATCGGCGACGTGCGCGGCCAGGGCCTCCTCGTCGGCATCGGCCTGACAGAGGGGGAGGCGCACCGGCTCTCCGATGCCGCGCTCGCCGACGGGCTCATCATCAACGCCCCCAACGAGTCGAGCATCCGGCTGGCCCCTCCACTGATCGTCGGCGACGACGAGCTGGCGGAGTTCCGCGAGCGATTCGGCCGAGCCCTCGCCTCCATCCACACCACCGGAAAGAAATCATGACCAGGCATTTTCTGCGCGACGACGACATCAGCCCCTCCGAGCAGGCCGAGATCCTGGATCTCGCCGTGCAGCTGAAGCAGGACCGCTTCGGCACCAAGCCGCTCGCCGGTCCGCAGACGGTCGCCGTGATCTTCGACAAGTCGTCGACCCGCACCCGCGTCTCGTTCGCCGTCGGCATCGCCGACCTCGGCGGCAGCCCGCTGATCATCTCGACGGCCAACAGCCAGCTCGGCGGCAAGGAGACGCCGTCCGACACGGCTCGCGTGCTGGAGCGCATGGTGTCCGCGATCGTCTGGCGGACATACGCGCAGTCCGGCCTGGAGGAGATGGCGAAGGGCACCACGGTCCCCGTCGTCAACGCCCTCTCGGACGATTTCCACCCGTGCCAGATCCTCGCCGACCTCCTGACGATCAGGGAGAAGCGCGGATCGCTCGCGGGGCTCACCTTGACCTTCTTCGGCGACGGCGCGAGCAACATGGGCCAGTCCTACCTGCTCGGCGGCGTCACGGCCGGGATGCACGTGCGCGTCGCATCCCCGGCCGACTATGCCCCGAGCGCAGCGGTCGTCGCCGACGCGGAGGCCATCGCGGAGCAGACCGGAGGGTCCGTCACCCTGTTCGCCGACCCGCGCGAGGCGGCCGCCGGCTCGGACGTGATGATCACGGACACCTGGGTGTCGATGGGCAAGGAGGACGAGAAGGCGGAGCGCATCGCCGTCTTCGGCGGCTACCGCGTCGACTCCGACCTGATGGCGCTCGCCCAGCCGGATGCGCTGTTCATGCACTGTCTTCCCGCCGACCGTGGCTACGAGGTCACGGCCGACGTCATCGACGGCCCCCAGTCGGTCATCTGGGACGAGGCGGAGAACCGCCTGCACGCCCAGAAGGCCCTGCTGGTCTGGCTGCTCGCGAAGAACGTCGCATAGCGGCACTCCCTAGAATCTTTACGAAACAAAACTGAAGGAGAATCATGGCGGAACGTGTTGTTCTCGCGTACTCGGGCGGTCTCGACACCTCGGTCGGCATCGGCTGGCTGAAGGACGCGACCGGTAAAGAGGTCGTGGCCCTGGCGGTCGACGTCGGACAGGGCGGAGAGGACATGGAGGCCATCCGTCAGCGCGCGCTCGACTGCGGCGCGGTCGAGTCCGTGGTCGTGGATGCGAAGGACGAGTTCGCCGACGACTACATCATGCCGGCGCTCAAGGCCAACGCCCTGTACCAGAAGCGCTACCCGCTGGTCTCCGCGCTCAGCCGCCCGGTGATCGCCAAGCACCTCGCGCAGACTGCGAAGGCACTCGGTGCGGACAGCGTGGCCCACGGATGCACGGGCAAGGGCAACGACCAGGTCCGGTTCGAGGCCGCCGTCGCAGCGCTCGCCCCCGAGCTGACCTCGCTGGCCCCCGTCCGCGACTTCGCGCTCACCCGCGACAAGGCCATCGTCTACGCGGCGGAGCACAACCTCCCGATCGAGCAGTCGAAGAAGTCGCCGTACTCCATCGACCAGAACGTGTGGGGCCGCGCCGTCGAGACCGGCTTCCTCGAAGACCCGTGGAACGCCCCGATCGAAGACCTGTACACCTACACGCAGGACCCGGCCGTGACCCGCGACCCCGTCGAGGTCGTCATCTCGTTCCGCGAGGGCATCCCCGTGGCCATCGACGGCAAGCCGGTCACCCCGCTGGAGGCCGTCCAGCTGATGAACACCGTCGCCGGTGGTCAGGGCGTTGGCCGCATCGACATCGTCGAGGACCGCCTCGTCGGCATCAAGAGCCGCGAGGTCTACGAGTCGCCGGCCGGCATCGCGCTGATCGCCGCCCACGAGGAGCTCGAGAACATGACCGTCGAGCGCGACGTCGCCCGCTACAAGCGGACCGTCGAGGCCAAGTGGTCGGAGCTCGTCTACGACGGCCTCTGGTTCTCCGGTCTGAAGCGCGCCCTGGATGTGTTCATCGACGAGACGCAGAAGTACGTCAACGGCGACATCCGCCTGAAGCTGCACGCGGGCTCCGCGGTCGTCACCGGCCGCCGCAGCGACACCAGCCTGTACGACTTCAACCTCGCCACGTACGACACCGGCGACACGTTCGACCAGTCGCTCGCCAAGGGCTTCATCGAGCTGTGGTCGCTGCCGAGCAAGATCTCGGCTCGTCGCGACCAGGCGCAGTAAGGAGCACGGTGTCTGATCAGAACGATCAGCCGGCCGCAGGCAATCGCGCAGGCGAGGCGGGCGCCCTCTGGGGCGGCCGCTTCGCCGGCGGGCCGTCTCCGGAGCTGGCAGCGCTCAGCAAGTCCACCCAGTTCGACTGGCAGCTCGCCGCCTACGACATCGCGGGATCCCGGGCGCACGCCCGCGCCCTCGCGGCAGCCGGCTACCTCGCCCCCGAGGAACTGGACGGGATGCTCGCAGCACTCGACCGCCTCGACGCCGACGTCGCCTCCGGCGCGTTCGCGGCGCTCGAGACGGACGAGGACGTGCACTCCGCGCTCGAACGCGGCCTGATCGAGCGTGCGGGAACGGAGCTCGGCGGCAAGCTGCGCGCCGGGCGCAGCCGCAACGACCAGATCGCGACGCTGGTGCGGCTCTACCTGCGCGACCACGCCGGTGTCATCGCCGAGCGGCTGATCGCCCTGCTCGACGCCATCGCCGCTCAGGCGGACGCGCATCCATCGGCCATCCTGCCGGGGCGGACGCACCTGCAGCACGCGCAGCCGGTGCTGCTCGCGCACCACCTGCTCGCGCACTGCTGGCCGCTGGTCCGCGACCTGGAGCGCCTGGCCGACTGGGACAAGCGCGCGAACGTCTCGCCGTACGGCTCCGGAGCCCTCGCGGGCTCCACGCTCGGGCTCGACCCGCTGCTCGTCGCGCGCGACCTCGGTTTCGCCGCCAGCTCGGAGAACTCGATCGACGGCACCGCCGCCCGGGATGTGGTGGCGGAGTTCGCGTTCGTCTGCGCCCAGATCGGCGTGGATCTGTCGCGGTTCGCCGAGGAGATCATCCTCTGGAACACGCGCGAGTTCGGCTTCGTCACCCTCGACGACTCGTACTCGACCGGGTCGTCGATCATGCCGCAGAAGAAGAACCCGGATATCGCGGAGCTCACCCGCGGCAAGGCCGGGCGCCTGATCGGCAACCTGACGGGCCTGCTCACCACGCTCAAGGGCCTCCCGCTCGCGTACAACCGCGACCTGCAGGAGGACAAGGAGCCGGTGTTCGACTCTGTGACCACCCTGGAGGTCGTGCTCCCCGCATTCACCGGCATGGTCGCGACGCTCCGCTTCCACACCGACAGGATGGCCGAGCTTGCGCCGCAGGGCTTCTCGCTCGCGACCGATGTGGCCGAGTGGCTGGTCAAGCGGCGCGTCCCGTTCCGGGATGCGCACGAGATCACCGGCAACCTGGTGAAGTTCGCGGAGGAGCGCGGCCTGGAGCTGAGCGACGTCGACGACGCCGGTCTCGCCTCGGTGTCGCCGCTGCTGACCCCGGATGTGCGCGAGGTGCTGACCATCGACGGCTCGGTCGCCAGCCGCGACAACGTGGGAGGAACAGCACCCGTGCGCGTGGCGGAGCAGCTCGCCGCCCTCACCGAGCGGGTGCGCGTGCTGACCTCGGCATTCGTCGCCGCACGACGGGATCTCGGCTGATGAGCGGTTATCGTCGCGACAAGAAGTCTCCGCGCTACCCGTGGATCATCCCGGCGATCGTCGTGGTCGCCGTGCTGGTGATCGTCGTCGGCCTGATCGTCACGCTCGTGGCCGGCGGCCGGATCTTCTGAGCGGCGACCGGACATGACCTCGGGCGGACAGGGGGAGCTCGCGGACGGGCTCTTCCTGCCCGACCGCGAGTTCTTCCTGGCGTCGTCGCTCGACGTCGCCCCTCGGCTCCTCGGTGGCGTGCTGCGGCACGAGACGCCGGAGGGCGCGGTCTCCCTGCGCATCACCGAGGTCGAGGCGTACATCGGCGACGGCCTCGACCCGGGATCGCACGCCTTCCGCGGCCGCACCAAGCGCAACGCCGTCATGTACGGCGAGCCAGGGCACCTCTACGCGTACTTCACCTACGGGATGCACGTCTGCGCCAACGTCGTCTGCTCGCCGCCTGGAGAGGCCTCCGCCGTGCTGCTGCGCGGCGCAGAGGTGGTGGATGGCGAGGAACTGGCGACCCTGCGCCGCTCCGGCCCGACGGGGCGCGTGGTGCCGCGACGCGACCTGGGACGCGGGCCTGCGCGGCTCGTCGTCGCCGCCGGGATCACCCTCGCCGACGACGGCGCGGACCTGTACGCGCCGCCGTTCTCGCTGCTGCTGCCGCGCATCCCGTTGCCGCACGAGACGGGGCCGCGCACCGGGGTATCAGGGGCAGGCGGGGGAGCGGCGTTCCCGTGGCGGTACTGGCTGCCGGGGGAACCGTCGGTGTCCGCGTACAAGCGGCACCCGAAGTCGCACGACTAGCCGGCGGCGATCCGGAACAGCGCGGCGCACACGCACGCCCAGACCAGGCTGGTCAGCGTGCCGATGATGAACCGCTCGCGCGCCTCGGCCGCGTCCAGTTCGGTGAAGCGGCCGACGCCTTTGATGGCGACGAGCACGGCGATGGCCTCCGGGAAGCCGGCCATGATCGCGCCGGTCGTCGCGAAGCGTTCGAGGAAGCCGATCGTCGTCCCGCCGCGCAGTACCTCACGGGTGCCGTCCTGGCCGTCGACGCGGTCGGGGACGACGATGCCGCCGTGCACGCCGTCGACGGTGGACCGGGATGCGAGGGCCAGCACGACCTGCGAGGCCGGTCCGCCTCCCGCCACGCTGAGCGCGATGGCCACGATGCCGATGAGCACCTGGAAGAGCAGGGGAGCGTGCTGGCCGGGCAGGATCACGAGCACCACGGCCAGGGCGAGCAGCCCGGAGGCGACGTAGACCAGCGGACGCCGCGGCGACCGCAGCGTGGCGATCATGCAGCAGAGCGCTGCGATGGCGAGCACCAGCGCGAACGACCAGGCGGCGATCGGGCCGGCAGCGGCGAGGATCGCGGGGTATGGGATGGTCGTCACGCTCTCTCCGTTCTGCGCCCGGCGTCGCGCCCGGCTTCGTCGGCACGCGCCACCAGCCTAGTCAGAGCGGGGACGGCGGACTGCTCGACGCGGAGGTTCGCCACCCGCGCCCTGTCGTTGGCCGACTGCGGCGTGATGCCGAGGCGGGCGCCGGCCTCCGCCTGGGTGAGGCCGGTCTCCAGCAGGTCGTAGAGCTCCCAGCCGGCGTCGGAACGTTCCGCCCGGATGGTGAGCAGCAGGTTCATCAGGGCCTCGACGTCCGCTGCGTCCTGCTCGGGGTCGCCGGAGCCTCCGGATGCGACGGACGCGGCTGCGAAGCGGGTGCTGGCGCGCTTCGCCCTGGTGACGGCGTCTCTGGCGGCGACGAACGCATCCCCTGCCGCTTTGCGGGTCGCGTCGGGGAGCGGGGTGCGCACGGCTCCGATGCCCAGGCCGACGCTCCAGGCGCCCCGCCGGGTGAGGTCGAGCACGAGGTCGACGGCCGCGTCCGCCGACGCGGTGAGCGCCTGGAGCTCGTCTCCCGCGTTGCGGTCGACGGGGAGTTCGAGCCGGTCGGCGTAGCGCCCGTTGAGGTCGTCCAGGGCGGAGGCGACGATGTCCGGCCTGTTCCTGCTGTCGACCTGGTCTGCGGTGATGACGTACACGGCGCACTCCTTCCATCAGGGCTGTGAACCTGATGCTGACAATATCAGGCCCACAGACCTGATTCAACCCCGATCAGGCCCACAGCCCTGATCGCTCGCGGCAATCCGGCGGCGGCCCCGCTGATAATCTGAGTGCGTGTCCGACTCCGAAACGCTCAACGCACAGACCAACGATCCGTCCTTCGACGACGTCTGGGATGAGCTGGTGTGGCGCGGGCTCATCCAGGTGTCCACGGATGAAGCAGCGCTCAAACAGCTCCTCGCCGGCGAGCCGGTCACCTATTACTGCGGCTTCGACCCGACAGCGGCCAGCCTGCACCTCGGCAACCTGGTGCAGCTCCTCACCATGCGCAGGCTGCAGCTGGCCGGCCACAAGCCGCTCGGCCTGGTCGGCGGCTCCACCGGCCTGATCGGCGACCCCCGCCCGAGCGCGGAGCGCACGCTGAACACCAAGGAGACGGTCTCCGAGTGGGTCGGCTACCTGCAGGGGCAGGTCTCGCGCTTCCTCAGCGCAGAGGGCGACAACGCTGTGCGGCTGGTCAACAACCTCGACTGGACAGAGCCGCTGTCCGCCATCGACTTCCTTCGCGACATCGGCAAGCACTTCCGCGTCGGCACCATGCTCAAGAAGGACGCCGTCGCCGCGCGCCTCAACTCCGACGAGGGCATCAGCTACACCGAGTTCAGCTACCAGATCCTGCAGGGTCTCGACTACCTGGAGCTGTACCGCGAATACGGCTGCGTGCTGCAGACCGGCGGGAGCGACCAGTGGGGCAACCTCACCAGCGGCACCGATCTGGTCCGCCGCGTCGAGCACGTCTCCGTCCACGCCATCGGCACCCCGCTCATCCTGAACAGCGACGGCACCAAGTTCGGCAAGAGCGAGGGCAACGCCATCTGGCTGGATGCGACGCTCACCAGCCCGTACGCCATGTACCAGTTCTGGCTGAACACGGACGACGCGGATGTGGTCGACCGCCTCAAGGTCTTCACCTTCCTCAGCCGCGCCGAGATCGAGCGCCTCGCCCAGGCCGTCGCCGACGAGCCGTTCAAGCGGGAGGCGCAGCGCACGCTCGCCTTCGAGGTGACCAGCCTGGTGCACGGCACGGAGGCGACGGAGGCTGCGATCGCCGCCGCCCAGGCGCTCTTCGGCCAGGGCGAGCTGACGGCACTGGATGCGTCGACGCTGGAAGCAGCGCTGCGCGAGTTGCCGAACACCACCACGGCACCGACGGCGACCGTCACCCAGTCCCTGGTCGACACCGGGCTCACATCGAGCCTCGGCGAGGCCAGGCGCGCCATCGCGCAGGGCGGCGTCTACGTGAACAACGCGAAGGTGGACGACGGAGAGGTGCCGGTCGGCGACCTGGTGCTCCCCGGCAACCTCGTCGTGCTCCGCCGCGGCAAGAAGACGCTCGCCGGCCTGTTCGTCGAGTAGCCGCCCGCCCTGTCGCGTACCGTTGAACCCATGGATGCGACAGACAGGGGCGAAGACGGGCTCGTCTCCCGCCTCGCCGTGATCGAAGAGCAGGCGCTGGCAGCGCGGGCGGAGGCGTACGCGCAGGTGCACGACGAACTGCGCGACCAGCTCGAGGGCGGCGACGTGCAGCGCAATGGCTGACTCCCGTCTCGACGTCGCGCTCGCCGCGAGAGGACTCGCACGGTCGCGCTCGCACGCCGCCACCGTGATCGCCGACGGGCTGGTCACGGTGGACGGCGTGCCCGTCACCCGCGCGTCGCACAAGGTGCGGGACGACCAGGTGGTCGAGGTGGCCGGCGCCGACCACTACGTCAGCCGCGGCGCCCACAAGCTGATCGGTGCACTGGATGCGTTCGGCATCGACGTCGCGGGCCGCGTCGCGCTCGACGCCGGAGCATCCACGGGCGGGTTCAGCCAGGTGCTGCTGGAGCGCGGAGCCGCCAGGGTGATCGCCGTGGACGTCGGCCACGGGCAGCTCTCCCCGCTGATCGCGGGCGACGAGCGGCTGGCGTCGTTCGAGGGCGTCAACGTGCGCACGCTCACCGCGAGGGCGCTCGCCGGGCTGGTCGGCGATGAGGTGCGCCCGGATCTCGTGGTCGGGGATCTGTCGTTCATCTCGCTGACCCAGGTGCTGCCTGCGCTCGCGGAGACGGCGGCGGACGGAGCCGACTTCGTGCTGCTGGTGAAGCCGCAGTTCGAGGTGGGCCGCACGGGCATCAAGGAGGGGATCGTGCGCGACGCTGCGCTCCGCTCCGACGCGGTGACGAGCGTGCTCTGGGCCGCGCACGACCTCGGCCTCGGCACGAAGGGCTTCATCGCGTCGCCGATCGCCGGCAGCCAGGGCAACCGCGAATACCTGGTCTGGCTGAACGCATCCGGGGTCAACCCCACCGAGTGGCTGGCCGAGGTGCAGGCGGTCAGCGCGCGCTGACGCTCAGGCACGGCGCGAACACGTTGTCCACACCCTGAGAGCTTTCCCCAACCTGCCGCGCGCTCACACAGACGTGCCGAAAACCGACAGAATGGGAAGACCGGATTCCACCACCAGAACGGAGCGTGACGCCAATGGATGCACCCACCAGGTACATCCTCGTCGTCGCGCACACCGGTCGCCAAGATTCTCTCGAAGCAGGGGTGCAGGTCTGCTCCCAGCTGATCGAGGCGGGCGTCGTGCCCGTGCTCAGCGAAGACGAACGGCGTGACGTCCTCGCCGCCAGGCCGAGCTTCGACGACGTGGCCGTGCTCGGCGTCGACGTTCAGCCGAACGAGCTGGAGCTCGTCATCGTGCTGGGCGGAGACGGCACCATCCTGCGTGCCGCCGAGCTGATCCGTGGATGCTCGGCCCCGCTGCTCGGCATCAACCTCGGCCACGTTGGGTTCCTCGCCGAGAGCGAGAGGGACGACCTCGCGCTGGCCGTCGCGCGCGGTCTCGCCAAGGACTACGAGGTCGAAGAGCGCATGACGCTGTCTGCGCGCGTCAAGCTCGGCAAGGAGGTCGTCTACGAGAGCTGGGCTCTCAACGAGGCCACCGTCGAGAAGGCGAGCCGCGAGCGCATGCTCGAAGTGGTGATCGAGGTCGACGGACGACCGATGTCGAGCTTTGGATGCGACGGCGTCGTGATGTCGACGCCGACCGGGTCCACCGCATACTCGTTCTCCGCCGGCGGCCCAGTGGTGTGGCCGGGCGTCGCGGCCCTGCTGCTCGTGCCGCTGAGCGCGCACGCCCTCTTCGCACGGCCGCTGGTGGTCGATGCGGACTCCTCGCTCGCCGTCGAGCTGCTCGACAGGACGGGCGGGGCCGGAATCCTCTGGTGCGACGGCCGCCGTGCATACGATCTGCCGCCCGGAGCGCGCGTCGTCGTGCGCAGGTCGCCCATCCCCGTGCGTCTCGCCCGCCTGCATCCCGGTCCGTTCACCGACCGCCTGGTGCACAAGTTCAACCTTCCCGTCACGGGATGGAGGGGGCCGGCCGACCGTGACTGAGAACCGCGGAGGCATCGAGGAGATCTCGATCAAAGACCTGGGTGTCATCGCCGACGCCTCTCTTCCCCTCGGACCGGGCTTCACGGCGATCACCGGTGAGACGGGCGCAGGCAAGACGATGGTGGTCTCAGCCCTCGGGCTGCTGCTCGGAGAGCGGGCGGACACGGGAGCCGTGCGGCTCGGCAGCGCGCAGGCGTGGGTCGAAGGGCGCTGGCGCATCGCGGAGTCGAGCGATGTCGTCGAGCGCGTGCGGGATGCAGGCGGAGACGTCGACCCCGTCGGTGGAGGGGGAGCGGAGCTGGTGCTCACGCGCTCCGTCTCGTCCGAGGGGCGCTCGCGCGCGATCGTCGGGGGCCGCAGCGCCCCGGTGAGCGTGCTCACCGAGCTGGGCGGCCAGCTGGTCGTCGTGCACGGCCAGTCCGACCAGATCCGGCTGCGGTCCGCCGTCGCGCAGCGCGAGGCGCTCGACCGGTTCGCCGGTCCGGACTTCGCCGCAGCCGTCGACGCGTACGCCCAGGTCTTCCACCGCTGGCGCGACAACCGCGCCGAGCTGGACGAGCTGGTGGCCGATCAGGACCGGCGCGCCCGCGAGGCCGAAGACCTGCGGATCGCGATGGCCGAGATCGAGGCCGTCGCTCCGCAACCGGGGGAGGACGACGAGCTGGCCGAGCGCGCAGAGCGGCTGTCCAACCTCGAAGAACTGCGCCTGGCAGCGGCCAGCGCCCGCGAACTGCTCTCGGCCGAGGAGTCGGAGGGTGCGGATGCCCTCGGTCTCCTCGACAGCGCCAGGAGGCACCTCGAACGCGTCTCCGAGCACGACAGCGCGCTCGTCGCCGTCGCCGAGTCCGTCGCGAACGCGAACTACCTGATCTCCGATGTCGCCGCCCAGCTGTCGACCTACCTGGCGACCCTGGACACCGACGGTGCGCGCGAGCTCGAGATCGTGCAGGACAGGCGGGCGGAGCTGGCGACCCTCGTGCGCAAGTACGGCCCGACGCTCGCCGACGTGATCGGGGCGCTCGACACCGGAAGCGGCCGCCTGCTCGAACTCGACGGGGACTCCGACAGGATCGAGGAGCTGCGCGCAGAGGTCGAGGCGGACGCCGCCCTCGCCGAGCAGCTCGCGGACGGCCTCAGTGCCCAGCGGCGGTCGGCCGCTGAGCGACTGAGCATGGCCGTCTCCGACGAACTGACGGCCCTCGCGATGGCCGACGCGCGCGTGGTGGTCGAGGTGATCCAGCGCGACGAGTTCACCGCCGCGGGCCGCGACCAGGTCTCGATCCTGCTGCAGCCCCATTCCGGCGCGGAGCCGCGGCCGCTCGGCAAGGGCGCATCCGGGGGCGAGCTCTCACGCGTGATGCTCGCCATCGAGGTCGTCATCGCCGGCACGGACCCTGTGCCCACCTTCATCTTCGACGAGATCGACGCGGGCGTCGGCGGGGCGGCGGCCATCGAGATCGGCCGCAGGCTCGCGAAGCTGGCGGAGACCTCGCAGGTGATCGTCGTCACGCACCTCGCGCAGGTGGCCGCGTTCGCGGGCAACCACCTCACCGTGGTGAAGGGCAGCGACGGCTCGGTCACCGCATCCAGTGTCCGGCAGCTGGGCGGAGACGAGCGCATCGCCGAGATGGCCCGCCTGCTCTCCGGTCTGCCCGACTCCGAGAGCGGACTCGCCCACGCGCGCGAGCTGGTGGAGATGGCGGGAGCGTCGCGGTGATGTCGCGCGCACGGAACGTCCCGAACAGGGTGATAGGATAAAAGCCCGTGGTGGATAAATCAGACGCGGGCATTTCGAACGGCATTACCAAGCACATTTTCGTGACGGGTGGTGTCGTTTCTTCGTTGGGCAAGGGTCTTACGGCCGCTAGCCTCGGCAACCTTCTCACTGCTCGCGGCCTTCGCGTCGTGATGCAGAAACTCGATCCGTACCTCAATGTCGACCCTGGAACGATGAACCCGTTCCAGCATGGCGAGGTGTTCGTCACCGACGACGGTGCGGAGACCGACCTCGACATCGGGCACTACGAGCGGTTCCTCGACATCAACCTCGGCCAGTCGGCCAACGTGACCACGGGACAGATCTACTCCAACGTGATCGCCAAGGAGCGCCGCGGCGAATACCTCGGCGACACGGTGCAGGTCATCCCGCACATCACCGACGAGATCAAGCGCAGGATGCGCCTCCAGGCCCAGCCTGGGCCGGACGGCGAGCCTGCCCCGGACGTCATCATCACCGAGATCGGCGGAACGGTCGGCGACATCGAGTCCCAGCCGTTCATCGAGTCGGCCAGACAGGTGCGCCACGAGCTCGGCCGCAAGAACTGCTTCTTCGTGCACGTCTCCCTCGTGCCGTTCATGAACGCCTCCGGCGAGCAGAAGACCAAGCCGACGCAGCACTCCGTCGCCGCCCTCCGCTCCATCGGCATCCAGCCGGATGCGCTGGTCCTCCGCAGCGACCGCCCGGTCTCCGAGTCGAACAAGCGCAAGATCGCGCTGATGTGCGACGTCGACGAGAGCGCAGTGGTCAACGCGGTCGACGTGCCGAGCATCTACGACATCCCGACGATGCTGCACGACCAGGGCCTCGACGCGTACATCATCGACCAGCTCGGCCTCGACAAGGCCGACGAGGTCAACTGGGACGGCTGGAGCGAGCTGCTCGACGCCGTCCACGACCCCAAGCACGAGGTCACCATCGGCCTGGTCGGCAAGTACATCGACCTCCCGGATGCGTACCTCTCGGTCACCGAGGCGTTGCGCGCCGGCGGTTTCGCGCACAACACCAAGGTGCACCTCAAGTGGATCGCCTCCGACGAGTGCCAGACCCCCGAGGGCGCGGCGGCTCAGCTGAGCGACGTGGATGCGATCTGCGTGCCCGGCGGGTTCGGCGTGCGCGGCATCGAGGGCAAGCTCGGCGCGCTGCGGTTCGCCCGTGAGAACGCCATCCCGGCCCTCGGCCTGTGCCTCGGCCTGCAGTGCATGGTCATCGAGTACGCCCGCAACGAGGCCGGTCTCGGCGGAGCGTCGTCGTCGGAGTTCGACCCGGACACCGAGTTCCCCGTCATCGCGACGATGGCGGAGCAGGTGGAGATCATCGCGGGCGGCGACCTGGGCGGCACCATGCGCCTCGGCCTCTACCCGGCGCTCCTCGCCGACGGCTCCATCGTCTCCGAGCTCTACGGTGCGCCGGAGGCGTCCGAGCGTCACCGCCACCGCTACGAGGTGAACAACAACTACCGCGAGCAGATCGCGGACGCCGGCCTGTGGTTCTCCGGAACGTCGCCGGACGGCCACCTGGTCGAGTACGTCGAGCTTCCGCGCGACGTGCACCCGTTCTATGTCGGCACCCAGGCGCATCCCGAGCTGCGGTCGCGCCCGAACCGTGCGCACCCGCTGTTCCGCGGGCTCGTCGGCGCCGCCCTCGAACGGCAGAAGGCCAGCATGCTATTCGAAGTCGCCGCGGACGCCTGATGACGGCGGAGCTGACGGACGACCCGTTCTCGCCGGAGGTCGTCTCCTCGGAGACGGTCTTCTCCGGCCGGGTGTGGGACGTGCGGCACGAGACGTTCCGCTACAACGGCGACGAGATCGGCCGCGACTTCGTCGACCACACGGGTGCCGTCGCCGTCCTCGCTCTGGACGACGACGGCCGGGTGCTGCTCATCAAGCAGTACCGGCACCCCGTGCGGCACCGCGACTGGGAGATCCCGGCCGGTCTGCTGGACGTGCGCGGCGAGCATCCACTGGATGCCGCCAAGCGCGAGCTGGCGGAGGAGGCCGACTTCCAGGCCGACCAGTGGAACGTGCTCTCCGAGTTCTACACCAGCCCGGGCGGGAGCGACGAGGCGATCAGGATCTACCTCGCCCGCGGGCTGCGGCCGACCGCTGAGGCGTTCGACCGCTTCGACGAGGAGGCGGACATCGAGGTGCGCTGGGTGCCGCTCGACGAGGCGGTGGATGCTGTGCTCGCCCGCCGCATCCAGAACCCGTCGCTGACCATCGGCGTGCTGGCTGCGCACATCGGACGGCAGAACGGCTGGTCGCAGCTGGGCGCGGCCGACCTGCCGTGGCTGCGGCACCCGAAGCTCGAGGCATGACCGTCGAGGCGGCCGCCGACTCGTATCTGCGGCACGTCTCGATCGAGCGCGGGCTGTCGGCGAACACCGTCGCCGCGTACCGGCGCGACCTCGGCCTGTACACGCAGTGGCTGGCCGAGCAGCAGGTGACGGCCCCCACAGAAATCACGACGCCGATGATCTCCGCGTTCACGCTCCACCTCGGTTCGCGCGCCGAGTCCCCGCTGACCTCGTCGTCGCTCGCCAGGGTGCTGTCCACGGTCCGCGGCTTCCACCGCTTCCTGCTCGACGAGGGCGTCGTCGAGCGCGACGTGGCGCACGAGGTGAAGCCGCCGAAGCTGGCCAGCCGCCTGCCGAAGGCGATCAGCGTCGACCAGGTCTCCGCGCTGCTCGCCGCGACGGACGGCGACAGCATCGCATCGCTCAGGGACAAGGCGCTGCTCGAACTCCTCTACGCGACAGGCGCGCGCGTCAGCGAGGCGGTGAACCTCAACGTGGACGACGTGATCGACGACGACATCGTTCGTCTCACCGGCAAGGGCAGCAAGCAGCGCATCGTGCCGCTCGGCAGTTACGCCAGGGCGGCGATAGACACCTACCTGGTGCGCGCGCGCCCCACCCTCTCGCTGAAGGGCAGGGCGACGCCCGCCCTCTTCCTCGGGATGCGCGGGGCCAGGCTGTCCCGCCAGAACGCCTGGCTGATCATCCGGGCGGCCGCAGAGCGTGCGCAGCTCGGCGTCGAGGTCTCTCCGCACACGCTGCGCCACTCGTTCGCCACCCACCTGCTCGCCGGGGGAGCGGACGTGCGCGTCGTGCAGGAGCTTCTCGGCCACTCCTCGGTGGCGACGACGCAGATCTACACGCTCGTCACCGCTGACACCCTCCGCGACGTCTACACCTCGGCCCACCCCCGCGCCCGCTGAGAGATCTCAGCAACGACGGAGTCCCCGCGAGCCACGCCGTGTGGTTTTCCGTCATTGCGGAGTTCGGGGGCGGAGTGTGCGCAGCGTCCGCAACAGCGGAGACGGGAAGCAGCGCGGGCTGTCTCCGCAACAGCGGAGATTACGGCCAGGATGCGCGAAGGCTCCGTTCGAACGGAGCGGCGCGCCGCGGCTGCGTCATGGAGTCCGTCGGAACGGAGAGGGCGAGCGGGGGAGCGGGCGCACAGGGCGAATCGCCCGACGGCCGAGCGACAGCGGCGGTGCGCCCCGCGAGATGGGGGTTGCGTCGGTAGGATGGGCAACTGACGTAAGTCAGCGACAAAGGGACGAGGAACACGCAGGTGACGCGCAACGACGAGGTCAGAACCCAGCTTCCGGGCATGGATGACGCATCGCTCGCCGTGCCGCTCGGACCCACCGGCCGCCCGTTGCGGCCGTTCCCTGTCCCTCCCGCGCTGAAGGGTCACGGTCCTGCGCGCATCATCGCCCTGTGCAACCAGAAGGGCGGCGTCGGCAAGACGACGACGAGCATCAACCTGGGGGCGACCCTGGCCGAGTACGGCCGCAGGGTGCTCGCGATCGACTTCGACCCTCAGGGTGCACTGTCCGCCGGTCTCGGCGCGCAGACCCACGACGTCACCACCATCTACGACCTGCTGCTCTCACGCTCGAAGGACCCGGCGGAGGCGATCCAGAAGACCGGCGTCCCCGGGCTCGACATCATCCCGGCCAACATCGACCTGTCCGCTGCGGAGGTGCACCTCGTCAACGAGGTCGCGCGCGAGCAGATCCTCGCCAGCGTGCTGCGCAAGGTGAGCGGCGACTACGACGTCATCCTGATCGACTGCCAGCCGTCGCTCGGCATCCTCACCGTGAACGCGCTGACCGCTGCACACGGGGTGCTCATCCCGCTGGAGTGCGAGTATTTCGCGCTGCGCGGCGTCGCCCTGCTGATCGAGACGATCGACAAGGTGCGCGAGCGCCTCAACCCGGCCATCGAGCTGGACGGCATCCTGGCCACCATGTACGACTCCCGCACGCTGCACTCCCGCGAGGTCCTGGAGCGCGTGGTCGACGCGTTCGGCGACCGGGTGCTCGAGACGGTCATCTCGCGCACGGTCAAGTTCCCGGATGCGTCCGTGGCCGCCACCCCGATCACTCAGTTCGCTCCGGAGCACTCCGCGGCCGAGGCGTACCGCCAGCTCGCGAGGGAACTGATCGCGCGTGGTGCCGTCGCCTAGCCCTGCCGGCGAGGAGACCCAGCAGCCGGCGACGTTCCGTGTCGCGCTCGGCGACTTCGAGGGCCCGTTCGATCTGCTGCTCTCGCTCATCACCAAGCACGAGCTCGACATCACCGAGATCTCGCTGAGCCGCGTGACGGACGAGTTCATCGCCTACCTGCGCGCGCTCGACTCGGCGGACAGCCTCGACGAGGCGAGCGAGTTCCTGCTCGTCGCCGCCACGCTGCTCGACCTCAAGGTGGCCGGCCTCCTCCCGCAGGGCGAGCTGGTGGATGCGGAGGACGTCGCCCTGCTGGAGGCCCGCGACCTGCTGTTCGCGCGGCTGCTGCAGTACCGCGCGTTCAAGGAAGCGTCCGCGTGGTTCCAGAGCGGCATGGAGGCGGAGGCGACCAGGCACACGCGCAGCGTCCGCCTGGAGGACAAGTACCGGCAGCGCACACCGGAGCTGGTGTGGACGCTGACCGCGGAGGACTTCGCGGCCATCGCGACGCTCGCGCTCACGCCCAGGGAGATCCCGGTGGTCGGGCTCGACCACCTGCACGCCCCGCTGGTGAGCATCCGGGAGCAGGCGGCGCTCGTGGTCGGGATGCTGCGGTCCGGCGAGACGGTGACCTTCCGGCAGCTGGTGGCCGGCGCCGACCTCAAGGGGGTCGTGATCGCGCGGTTCCTCGCGGTGCTGGAACTGTATCGTCACGCGGCGATCGCGTTCGAGCAGCTCGAACCACTCGGTGAGCTGACGCTCCGCTGGACGGCGGAGCACTGGTCGGAGGAGAATCTGTCGAATTTGGGAGCGGACTATGACGGTTGACGACGTGGACACGGCGACCCAGGACGAGGCACGGCCGGCTCTGCCGGAGGGCGTCGCCATCGAGCGCGCCCTCGAAGCGATCCTGATGGTGGCCGACGAGCCGATGAGCGTCGTCACCCTCGCCACCGCCGTCGGCGCACCCGTCAAGCGCGTCCGGGCAGCAGTGGATGCGCTGGTCGCCGACTTCGACGGAGCGGACGGAGGAACGCGCCGCGGTTTCGAGCTGCGCGAGGTCGGGGGAGGATGGCGCATCTACGTGCGGCCGGAGTTCGACCCCGTCGTCGCCGACTACGTGCTCGCCCAGAACCCCACCAAGCTCTCCCAGGCCGCTCTGGAGACGCTCGCCGTGATCGCATACAAGCAGCCGATCAGCCGCGGTGCCATCGCCTCCATCCGCGCCGTGAACGTCGACTCGGTCGTCCGCACGCTGCTCGGTCGCGGGCTCATCACCGAGATGTTCACCGACAGCGAGACCGGCGCCATCAACTACGGCACGACGGAGCTCCTGCTCACCCAGCTCGGCATCAACTCGATCGACGAGCTTCCCAAGATCTCCCCGCTGCTTGCGGACGGAACGGATGGATTCGACGGCGATGTCCGCTAAAGACGCTAGAGACTACAGAGACGACAAGAAGACGCACCCGCAGCAGGCGGACGGCAGCCCCGAGGGGGAGCGGCTGCAGAAAGTCATGGCCGCGGCGGGCGTCGCATCCCGCCGGGTCTCCGAAGACCTGATCGCGGCCGGCAGGGTCACCGTGAACGGCGACGTCGTCACCGAGCTCGGCCGCAGGATCGACCCGCTCACCGACCTGGTCGCCGTCGACGGCTCCGCCGTGCAGCTGGACACCTCGCGCCGCTACGTGATGCTGAACAAGCCCGTCGGCGTCGTCAGCTCCATGCGCGACGAGCAGGGACGCCCCGACCTGTCCCGGTTCACCGCCGACTACCCAGAGCGCCTGTTCAACGTGGGGCGGCTGGACGCGGAGACCTCGGGCCTGCTCATCCTCACGAACGACGGGGAGCTCGCGCACGTGCTCGCCCACCCCAGCTTCGGCGTGACCAAGACGTACATCGCTCGGGTGCGCGGCGTCGTCACCCCGCAGACCATCGCGACGCTCACCCGCGGGGTCGAGCTGGAGGACGGCCCCATCGCCGCAGACAAGGCGCGGCTGCTCGAACGCAGCTCGTCCGCGAAGGACAGCCTCGTCGAGCTGACCCTGCACTCCGGCCGCAACCGGATCGTGCGGCGCATGATGGCCGAGGTCGGTCACCCGGTGATCGAGCTGGTCAGGCGCCAGTTCGGACCTCTGCACCTCGGCACGCTCCGGGTGGGCCAGATGCGCGACCTGACTAAGGTGGAACTCGGCCAGCTGCTGACGATCTCCCGCCAGAAAGACACCAAGTGAACGACACCGCCTCCCGGCTCACCGGACCCGTCCGCGTGGTCGGCGCCGGGCTCCTCGGCGCATCGGTCGGGCTCGGGCTGCGCGCCCGCGGCGTCGACGTGCTGCTTGCCGACGCATCGCCGGCGCACCTCCGGCTCGCCGCCGACTACGGAGCAGGGCGTCCGGACGACGGCGCGGCAGAGCCGGCGCTGATCGTCGTCGCCGTTCCGCCGGACCTGGTGGCGTCCGTGGTGCTGGCGGAGCTCGCCGCGCATCCGGATGCCGTGGTCACCGATGTGGCGAGCGTGAAGGTCGCCCCGCTGTCCGAGCTGGAGGCGTCCGGGGCCGACCTGTCCCGTTACGTGGGCTCGCATCCACTGGCCGGACGGGAACGCGGAGGGCCGTCGTCTGCACGTGCCGACCTGTTCGTCGGCCGTCCGTGGGTGGTCTGCGCCCGCCCGGAGAACGACAGGGCCGCCGTCTCCCTCGTGGAGGCGCTACTGCTCGACCTCGGTGCGACGCCGGTCGAGATGGGAACGACGGAGCACGACGCGGCCGTCGCGCTGGTCTCGCACACCCCGCAGATCGTCGCGAGCCTGATGGCGAAGCGCCTCTCCGGGTCGACGGACGCCGCCCTCGCCCTCGCCGGCCAGGGACTGCGCGACGTGACGCGCATCGCGGGCAGCGAGCCGGAACTCTGGGTGCAGATCCTCGGAGCGAACGCCCCGGCCATCGTGGAGATCCTGCACGCGTACCGCGACGACCTGGACAGGATGCTCGTGGCGCTCGGCGACGTCGACGCCTCCGGGGCCAGGCGCACCATCGCGGAGGAGATCGCGGGAGGAAACGTCGGCGTCTCCCGCCTGCCGGGCAAGCACGGTCAGGACAAGCGGTACACCTCGATCGTCGTCATGGTCGACGACCGCCCCGGTGAGCTCGGCCGGCTGTTCACCGAGCTGGGCGAGATCGGCGTGAACCTGGAAGACCTGCGGCTCGAGCACTCGCCGGGCGCGCAGGTGGGGCTCGCGGAGATCGCCGTGCTGCCCGAGGCGCTGCAGCGCACCATCGACGACCTGACAGCCAGAGGATGGAGGATCGCCGGATGAGCGCGACCGAACAGCAGCAGAGGCAGCAGACCCCGACGGTCGTCGCCGTCGACGGCCCGGCGGGGAGCGGCAAGTCGAGCGTCAGCAAGGCGGCAGCGCGCGACCTCGGATACGCCTACCTCGACACCGGGGCCGCATACCGGGCGCTCAGCTGGTTCGTGGTCGCGAGGAAGCTCGATCCCACAGACTCGGCAGCCGTCGTGGATGCGCTGCCCGACTTCGACTACCGCATCGGCACCGACCCGGACACGTATCACGTGTTCGTCGGCGACCACGACGTGACGGACGCCATCCGGGAGCCGGAGGTGTCCGCCGTCGTCAGCGCCATCGCGCGCGTTCCGGAGGTGCGCACGTTCCTCACCGAGCTGTTCCGGCGCATCATGCGCGGCACGGACAAGCCGGGCATCGTGGTCGAGGGGAGGGACATCACGACGGTGGTGGCCCCGGATGCTCCCGTGCGCATCCTGCTGACTGCCAGCGAAGCCGCTAGAATAGCCAGGCGTTCCGCGGAACTCGTCGGCCACTCCGCCGCCCATGTCGGTGAGCAGCTGCACCGCCGCGACCTGGCTGACTCCCGGGTCGTCGACTTCATGAACGCCGCCGACGGTGTGACCACCGTCGATTCAACCGATCTCGACTTCGAGCAGACCGTGGCCGCGGTCATCGACGTCGTACAGACCGAAATCCGGAAAGGCGCCTGACGCGCATGTCTGACAAAGAACTTGAGGAGCCCCAGGGAGCCGACGACCTCGTCGAGCGTCTCTCGGGGCTCGACGAGGAGCTGGCGACGCAGCGCGCCGCCGCCCTCCGCAGCGGGCTGGACGACTACGAGCTGGACGAGGGCGACCTCGACATCCTCGAGACCGCCAGCGAAGACCCCGACGCGATCACCTACCTGCCTGCTCTGCCCGTGCTCGCCATCGTCGGACGCCCCAACGTGGGCAAGTCGGCGCTGGTCAACCGCATCCTGGGCCGTCGTGAGGCCGTCGTGGAGGACACACCCGGTGTCACCCGCGACCGCGTCTCGTACCAGGCGGAGTGGAACGGCCGCCGGTTCACCATCGTGGACACCGGAGGCTGGGAGCCGGACGCCAAGGGCATCGACGCCTCCGTCGCCGCCCAGGCCGAGGTCGCGATCGACCTCGCGGACGCCGTGCTGTTCGTGGTCGACGCGAACGTGGGCGCCACCGCGACGGACGAGCACGTCGTCCGGATGCTGCGCAAGACCAAGAAGCCCGTCTTCCTCGCCGCCAACAAGGTCGACGACCTCCGCCAGGAGCCGCACGCCACCGAACTGTGGTCGCTCGGCCTCGGCGAGCCCCGACCGGTCTCCGCGCTGCACGGCCGCGGCGTCGCCGACCTGCTCGACGACATCCTGAAGAAGCTGCCCGAGGTCTCCGCCGTCGCCAAGCAGGAGGTCGGCGGTCCGCGTCGTGTGGCGATCGTCGGACGCCCGAACGTCGGAAAGTCGTCGCTGCTCAACAAGGCGGCGGGCGAAGAGCGCGTCGTCGTCAACGAGCTGGCGGGCACCACCCGCGATCCGGTGGACGAGCAGGTCGAGATCGCCGGCAAGGTGTGGCGCTTCGTCGACACCGCCGGCATCCGCCGCCGCGTGCACCTGCAGCAGGGTGCAGACTTCTACGCCTCGCTGCGCACATCCACCGCGCTGGAGAAGGCTGAGGTCGCCGTCGTCGTGCTCGACGTGTCCGAGCCGATCAGCGAGCAGGACGTGCGGATCATCGACCTCGTGCTCGAGTCCGGCCGCGCGCTGGTGCTCGCGTTCAACAAGTGGGATCTGCTCGACGACGACCGCCGCCGCTACCTGGAGCGCGAGATCGAGCAGGACCTCGCCCACGTCTCCTGGGCGCCGCGCGTCAACATCTCCGCGCGCACCGGACGCCACCTGGAGAAGCTGGTCCCCGCCCTGGAGCTCGCGCTCGAGTCGTGGGACACGCGCATCCCGACCGGCAAGTTCAACGCCTTCCTCGCCGAGCTCACGGCGGCGCACCCGCACCCCGTGCGCGGAGGGAAGCAGCCGCGCATCCTGTTCGGAACGCAGGCGTCGAGCCGTCCGCCGACATTCGTGGTGTTCACCACCGGCTTCCTCGACCCCGGATACCGCCGATACATCATCCGCCGCCTGCGCGAGATCTACGGTTTCGAGGGCACGCCGATCACGCTCAACATGCGCGTGCGCGAGAAGCGCAAGCGCTAAAGCACGTCGCTGACGGCGAAGCGGCCGGCTGCTGCCGCTTCGCCGAGCGCCTCGAAGTCGGCGAGCGACTGGTCGGCGTACGCCATCGACCAGGCCGTCACCGCGCGCGGCAGCGCGTCGCCGCTGCCGATGTACCCGGCGACGAACGCGCTGCTCGGGCTGCGTGAGTGCGCCCGGGAGAGGATCGTCGCGCAGGTGCGGACGTAGTCGTCGAACGGCTCGTCCGGCATGGTCGGGATGTCGAACGACAGGTTCCTGTCCCGGAACTGACGCACGTAGAAGCCGAACCCCTCGAAATTGACGTACCCGAGGAACGGGTCGGAGACCGCCTGCAGGATGCGCTGGCTCGCCGTGACCCGGTAGCCGTGGTGCGCGGCGAGGGTCGCCCTGTCGATCCCGGCCACGTCGTACTCCGGCACACCGCCGAACTCGTGCAGCACCGACTGGGTCGCCTCCTTGACCTGCAGCACGAGCGGTTCGCCGCGCGGCCCGGTGAGCACCACGATGAAGCACCGCGTTCCGACGCTGCCGACGCCCACCACGCGGCGCGCGATGTCGGTGACGGTGTGCTGGTCGAGCAGCAGCGCGATGTCGGGGGAGACGGTGCGGCTGTACTGCGCGAGCACTTCGCCGACGCTGTCCTCGATCTCCGCGGAGACGTGCGTGAGTCTCGGCGGGTTCTCGACGATCCGGCGGGAACCGTCCTCCGCCAGCTCGGTGATGCGTGAGACCACGTGGGCGGAGGTGCGCTTCTCGGCGGAGGCGACGGCCTTCTTCACCAGCCGCTGCGTCTCCTTCCCGTACTGGCGCCCTCCCCGGATGACCGCCGCCTCGAAGAAGCGCTGCGTCACGTCGAGCCCGAGGGAGGTCCGCAGCCCGTCCCTGTACGCGATCGCGGAGCGCAGCGCAGACTCCTCCGCAGCGGCGTCGGTCGCCCCGCGGCCGCGCGCCGCGATGACCACGCTGGTGACCAGGCGCTTGAGGTCCCACTCCCAGGGCGCGATGGTCGCCTCGTCGAAGTCGTTGAGGTCGAACACCATCCGGCGCTCCGGCGAAGCGAAGATGCCGAAGTTGGCGATGTGCGCGTCGCCGCAGGCCACCACGTTCGCTCCGGATGCTGCCCCGCCGGCCAGGTCGGCGGCTTGCAGCGCCGCGGTTCCCCGGTAGAAGGCGAACGGGTCCTGCAGCATCCTTGCGGTGCGCAGCGGGACCAGGTTCGGCAGGCGGCTCGCGTTCTGCTGCTCGAGGATCGCGAGGGGGTCGCGCCGCGCATCCGGGGTGTAGTCGGCGTGCGCCGACCGCGGGATGCGGGCTCTGGCATCCTTGCCGAGCTGGTACTGATCCCGGTCGCTGGCAACCGGTTCGTGGTCGTAACGCAGACGACCCGCGACACTGTCCATGGCGTAACAGTAGCCCCGTGCCTGAAATCTCACCACAACGGGGGGTTTGTACCCCGGCTTGTCCTCACTATTGTGGACAACGAGAGCTACCCGACCGCGCGACCCGAAAGCGCGGGCTCTCTGAGAATCAAGGACGCATACCCGATCATGAGTTCTACAAGTTCATATTCCCCTGCCCGGAAACGCCAGTGGGGCGCAGAGCGCCGCACCGAGCCGCTCCCGACCGTCCACCCGAAGCCCTCGGACCGCAAGGTCACCTGGAGCCGTGTCGCCATCGTCGCGACCGTGCTCTTCTGGGCCATTTACGTCGTCACCACCATCATCCGCCAGTTCCTCGTGCTCGGCACGCAGGACTTCCGGTTCACGATGGAGGCGATCGGCTACCTGATCGTCGTCACCTTCCTGACCTTCTCCGCTCTGATGTACCTGGTCGCCCGCCAGGGTGCGCTGCAGCGGTTCCAGAAGCACGTGCGGGTTCCCCGCGCCGAGCTGGACAGGCACTTCGCCGAGAACCAGCCGTCCATCACGGTCCTGGTGCCCTCGTACGCCGAGGAGCCGGAGGTCGTGCGCATGACGCTGCTCTCCGCCGCCCTGCAGGAGTTCCCGTCGATGCGCGTCGTGCTGCTGCTCGACGACAACCCCAACCCGAAGGATCCAGCCGTCGCGGAGAGGCTCAACGCCACCCGCGCCCTCGGCACGGACATCGCGGCGCTGCTCGCCGAGCCGCGCACCCGCTTCAGCGACGCGCTGCTGCACTACGAGCTGACCGAGACCGGCGCGTTCGCCTCCGAGGCGGACACCCTCGACTTGGCGGCGCACTACACCTGGGCCGCGCAGTGGCTGCACGACCAGGCAGACGCGCACGGCGTCGAAGACCATGTCGACCTGTTCTTCGCCGACCAGGTGCTCCGCGCCCTCGGCGACGAGCTGGTGCTCACCGCGCAGGCCGTCGAGGCCGCCGTCGAGGAGGGCGCAGCCCTGTCCTCCGAGCGCGTCGCGCAGCTCTACCGCCGCCTGGCCTGGACGTTCGACGCCGAGCTGGACGTGTTCGAGCGCAAGCAGTGGGCATCCCTGTCCCACGAGGCGAACAAGGCGATGAACCTCAACGCGTACATCGGCCTGATGGGCGGAACGTACCGCGTCGAGGAGACGCCGGACGGCCCCATCCTGACCCCGGTGTCCTCGCGCCGCCCGGGTGACATCGTCATCCCGGACAGCGACTTCCTGCTCACACTCGACGCGGACTCGATCCTGCTCCGCGAGTACTGCCTCCGTCTCACCTACCTGCTGCAGCAGCCGGACAACGCCCGCGTCGCCGTGACGCAGACGCCGTACTCCTCCTTCCGTGGGGCAGGCACGCGCATCGAGCGCCTCGCCGGTGCGACCACCGACATCCAGCACATCCTGCACCAGGGGATGAGCTTCTACGGCGCCACCTTCTGGGTGGGTGCGAACGCGGTCATCCGCAAGCGCGCCATCGAGGACATCGTGGAGACCGAGTTCGTCGGCGGCTTCGAAGTGCGCCGCTACGTCCAGGACCGCACGGTCATCGAGGACACCGAGTCGAGCATCGACCTCGGCACCCACGGCTGGACGCTCGTGAACTACCCGGAGCGCCTCAGCTACTCCGCCACTCCGCCCGACTTCGGCTCGCTCATCGTGCAGCGCCGCCGCTGGGCGAACGGTGGACTCCTCATCCTGCCGAAGCTGTGGCGTCAGCTGCGCGAGCGTAAGCGCCGCGGCGAAGTCATCTCGCGCACGGAGCTGCTGCTGCGCGTGAACTACATGGCGTCGATCGCCTGGGCCAGCTTCGGCCTGATCTTCCTGCTGGCGTACCCGTACGACGGCCGCCTGCTCAGCCCCGTCGTGCTGCTCGCAGCGCTGCCGTACTTCATCGCGATGGCCAGCGACCTGCGCTACGCCGGATACAAGGCCACCGACGTTCTCCGCATCTACGGGTTCAACCTGATCCTGCTGCCGGTAAACCTGGCCGGCGTTCTCAAGTCGCTCCAGCAGTCGCTGACCGGCAAGAAGATCCCGTTCGTCCGCACCCCGAAGGTCAAGAACCGCACGGCATCTCCGCTGCTCTACGTCATCACGCCGTTCCTGATCGTCGCATTCTCGGCCTTCACCCTGTGGCGTGACGTGAACGCGCAGAACTGGGGCAACGCCGCGTTCGCCGCCTTCAACGCGACCCTCGCCATCTGGGCGATCGTTAGCTACATCGGTGTCGGCAACGCGATCGTCGACATCTGGCTCGGCCTCACCAAGCCGCTGTACGTGGAGCGGAACCGCAAGGCGGCAGCGACGTCGACGGCCCCCGCCGCCGACGTGATCGACTGGCGCTCCGTGCTGTACCACGGCCACACCGGCGGCGACCTGCCGCACGTGGAGCGCATCGCCCTCCCGGCCGCCGAGACCGAGAAGCAGGCCGCCTGATGGGGAGGAAGAACACGCCGAAGACCCAGGCTCCTGCCGAGCAGGCTCCGGATGCGCAGTCCCCGTCGGCCGGACACGCCGACGGCGGCCGCCGCCTCTCGCCCCTCCGGGTGGTCGGCGCAGCGCTCGTCGCCGCCGTCGTGGTCAGCGTCGGTGTCGTCGGCTTCCAGTGGTGGAGCGCGAAGGCCGCCGTGGAGGCGCAGCCCTGGTTCGCGTCGTACGTCGACGTGGCCGCCACCCCGCGGTTCGCGTTCGAGAACCTCGGCAGCACGAAGAACAAGGACGCCGTCCTCTCGTTCGTCGTGGCCGACTCCTCCTCGGCATGCACCCCGTCGTGGGGCAACGCGTACACGCTCGACCAGGCGCGCGGCTCCCTCGATCTCGATCGCCGCATCGCCAGGCTGCAGCAGCAGGGCGGGACCGTCGCCGTGTCGTTCGGCGGCCAGCTGAACGACGAGCTCGCCGTGGCCTGCACCGACGCCACCAAGCTGAAGGCCGCGTACGCCGCGGTCGTCGACCGCTACAAGATCGGCACGATCGACCTCGACCTGGAGGGCGACGGCCTGGCGGACTCCGACGCGAACGCGCGCCGCGCATCCACCATCGCCGCCCTGCAGAAGGAGCGGAGGGCGGAGGGCAAGAGCCTCGCCGTCTGGCTGACCCTGCCCGCCTCTCCGACCGGGCTCACCAGCCAGGGCACGGACGCGGTCGCCGCCATGCTCAAGGCCAAGGTCGACATCGCGGGCGTCAACGCCATGACGATGGACTTCGGCGACGCGAAGAAGGCCAAGCAGTCGATGTCCGACGCCGCACAGGATGCGGTCACCGCCACCCAGCGCCAGCTCGGCATCCTCTACGACCGCGCCAAACTGCACCAGTCGGACCCGAGCCTGTGGTCGAAGGTCGGCGCCACCCCGATGATCGGCCAGAACGACGTCGAGAAGGAGGTCTTCTCGCTCGCGGACGCGAAGTCGTTCAACGCGTGGGCCGTCTCCACGGGCGTCGGCCGGATGTCGATGTGGTCGGCGAACCGCGACAAGACCTGCGGATCGAACTACGTGGACACCACCGTCGTCTCCGACGCGTGCAGCGGCGTGAAGCAGGGCAAGCAGACCTTCGCCGGACTGCTGTCCAAGGGGTTCGACGGGCACATCTCGCTTGGCGAGGCCGCCGTCACCACGCCGGAGCCGGTCTCGACCGCCGCCAAGGACGACCCCGCCACCTCGCCGTACACGATCTGGACCACGTCCCACTCCTACCTCAAGGGCACCAAGGTGGTCTGGCACCACAACGTCTACGTCGCCAAGTGGTGGACGAAGGGCGACATGCCGGACGACCCCGTGCTGAACGCGTGGGAGACGCCGTGGGAGCTGGTCGGCCCCGTGCTGCCGGGCGAGACGCCCATCCCGCAGCCCACCGTCCCGGCCGGCACGTACCCGGAGTGGACGGGCACCGCGCAGTTCGACAAGGGCGCCCGCGTGCTCTTCGACGGCGTGCCGTTCGAGGCCAAGTGGTGGACCCAGGGCGACAGCCCGGAGGCCGCCAGCGCCAACCCGGACGCGTCCCCGTGGGCTCCGCTCACGCAGGACGAGATCGACACGATTCTGGGCGGCGGCACCGCCGCCCAGTGAGACTCGGCGGCGGGATGCAGATTCCCCCCTGAACGCATCCCGTCGCCGACCAGACCCGGACTCCCGCTGCGGGGCGGAGAGTTCTGGGCATCCAGTGGATGCGGCACACTGTCGGGTCGCATCCACTGGCGCGTCGTGCCGGCGAGCACCGGGCGGACTTTCGGGTAGCGAGCCCGGGAGTGTTCGCCGGCACGTTCGCATACCGCCTGTGAGTATCGTGGAGTCGACAAGGAGGGTGACGTGACGCGTGTGACGATCGCCGGGCTGGCGGCCCAGCTGAAGCTCTCCAAGGCGTCGGTCTCCTACGCGCTCAACGGCCAGCCGGGCGTCAGCGACGAGACCCGCAGGAGGGTGCTCGACCTCGCGGCCGACCTCGGCTGGCACCCCAGCGCGAGCGCCAGAGCCCTGTCGCGGTCCCGCACGGACGCGATCGGCATCGTGCTGCGCCGCGACCCCAGCCTGCTCGGCACGGAGCCGTTCTACATGAGCCTGCTCGCCGGGGTCGAGAGCGTGCTCGCGGAGACCGACCAGGCGCTCATGCTCCGGATGGTCGGCACCGGCGTCGGCCAGGACCTCGAGACCTACCGGCGCTGGAGCGCCCAGGGCAGGGTCGACGGCGTGATGCTGTTCGACATCGGGGTCAACGACCCGCGGCCGGCCCTCCTCGATCAGCTCGGCCTCGACTACGTGATGCACGGCAACCGGGACGACATCGCGCCCGGTCACGTGCTCGTCTACGACCCGCCGGCCGAGTCCGCGCTCATCGTCGGGCACCTGTCGCGGCTCGGCCACCGCACGGTGCTGCACGTCACCGGTCCGCGGGAGTTCGAGCACGAGGGCGACAGGGCGACCTCCATCGAGGTCGAGGCGTTCGCGCGCGGCATCGGAACGGTGTTCGCCGAGTCGGACTACTCGTCGGAGGCGGGGGAGCGGCTCGTCGTCGAGCACCTGACCGCGGATCCGGACATCACCGCCGTCGTCACCTCGAACGACGTGCTCGCACTCGGAGCAGCCGCCGCCTTCGGCAGGCTCGGGCGCGACGACGTCGCCCTGGTCAGCTGGGACGACTCGTTCATGTGCCGCCTGGGCTCGCGCCCGATCACCGCGCTCGCGCGGTTCCCGGAGGAGCAGGGCAGGCGCGCCACCCGGATGCTGCTGGATGCGCTGGCCGGCGTGCCCTCCGAGGTGACCGCCGCGAAGCCGAGCGAGCTCGTCGTCCGGGCCACGAGCATCCCCGCCCGATAGCGGACGGCAGCCGATGCCGAATCGTTTTCTTCGCCCCCTTGACAACTGAACCGGTTCAGTTAGCGTATAACTCGTGGTGTGTGCGCCACGACCAAGAGACAAGGGAGTCACTATGAAGAAACGCGCCATCCTCGCGGGTGCCATCGCTGCCGCGGTCGCGCTCGTCGCAGCAGGTTGCAGCAGCTCGGGATCGGGTAGCTCGGCCAGCGGATCCACCATCACATACTGGGCCAGCAACCAGGGCACCAGCCTCGACAACGACAAGCAGGTCCTCACCCCGGTGCTCGACGCCTTCACCAAGAAGACCGGCATCAAGGTCAAGCTGGAAGTGATCGGCTGGAACGACCTGCAGACCCGCATCCAGACCGCCGTCACCAGCGGCCAGGGGCCCGACGTGCTGAACATCGGCAACACCTGGGCGGCATCGCTGCAGGCCACCGGCGCGTTCATGCCGTTCGACTCCGCGAACATGAAGGCCATCGGCGGCTCGGACAAGTTCGTCAAGACGGCGCTCGAGACCGGTGGTGCGCCGGGCAAGGACGTCACCAGCGTCCCGCTCTACGGCCTCGCATACGGGCTGTACTACAACAAGTCGATGTTCACCGCAGCCGGCGTCCAGCCGCCGACCAACTGGGAAGACCTCGTCGCCGACGCCAAGAAGCTGACGAACGGCACGACGTACGGCTTCTCCCTCGCGGCGGGCAGCTACACCGAGAACGCGCACTTCGCCTTCATCAACGCCGCGCAGAACGGCGCGGAGTTCTTCGACTCCAAGGGCAACCCCACCTTCACGTCGAGCGGGGCGGTCGACGGCATCAAGCGCTACCTCGACCTGATGCAGACCGACAAGGTCGTCAACACCTCGAACGCCCAGTACGACAACGGCGTGCAGGCGGTGAACGACTTCGCGACGGGCAAGGTCGCGATGATCCTCAGCCAGAACAACGCAGACTCGTCGATCAACGCCAACGGCATGAAGACCGACGCGTACGGCGTCGTCCCGTTCCCTGCACCCCAGGGCGGCAAGCCGGTCGCCAGCCACGTCGCCGGCATCAACCTGTCGATCATGAAGAACACCAAGAACAAGGATGCGGCGCTCCAGTTCGTCAAGTACATGACGAGCGAGGAGACCCAGACCACGCTCGGCAAGCCGTACGCCACCCTCCCCGTGCTCAACGGGGCGAAGGCCAACTTCACCGACAACGCTGAAGAGGCCGCCACCTTCCAGAAGATCTACAACACCATGTCGAAGCCGCTGCCGCTCGTCCCGGCGGAGGACCAGTTCGAGAACACGGTCGGCAAGGCCATGAACGACATGTTCGCGAAGATCGCCACAGGAGGCACCGTCTCCGACAGCGACATCAAGGCAGCGCTGCAGTCGGCGCAAGACCAGGTGAAGCAGTCCATCGGCGGCTAGTACCACCGGCGCCAGGTGCGGGATGCGCGTGCAGCACAGCGCGCATCCCGTGCCTGGCAGCACCTCCAAGCACTCCATGACCACCTCCTGACCAGACAGAGGTCACCATGTCGACGACGACACTCAGCACCGCCACCGCAGCCCCAGCGCCGGCCCCTCCGCGCAAGCGTAAGAAGAGGAACAAGGGGTGGTGGATCCCTCTCGCCCTGCTCGCGCCCGCCATCATCTTCGAGATCCTGATCCACGTCATCCCGATGCTCACGGGCATCTGGATCAGCTTCGTGCAGCTCACGAAGTTCTACATCGCCAACTGGTCGGAGGCGCCGTTCGTCGGCTTCAAGAACTACGCCGTCGCCCTCGACTTCAACGGCTCGGTCGGCGCGGCGCTGCTGCAGTCGTTCCTGATCACCTGCGCGTTCACGATCCTGGTGGTCGGCATCTCCTGGTCGCTCGGGATGTCCGCCGCCGTCGCCCTGCAGCGCAAGTTCTGGGGCCGCGGCTTCTTCCGCACCCTGTTCCTGGTGCCGTACGCGCTGCCGATGTACGCGGGCATCATCGCCTGGAAGTTCATGCTGCAGAAGGACACGGGAGCGGTGAACCACTTCCTGTTCGACAACCTCGGGCTGCCGGGGGACAAGCCGTTCTGGCTGATCGGCGGCAACGCATTCTGGTCGATCGTGGTCGTGGCGATCTGGCGCCTGTGGCCGTTCGCCTTCCTGATGCTGATGGCCGGGCTGCAATCCATCCCGGAGGAGGTCTACGAGGCCTCCGCCGTCGACGGCGCGAAGCCGTTCCGGCAGTGGGGTGCGATCACCCTGCCGATGCTCCGGCCGGTCAACACGGTGCTGCTGCTGGTGATGTTCTTATGGACGTTCAACGACTTCAACACCCCGTTCGTGCTCTTCGGCAACGCCCAGCCGGCGGCCGGCGACCTGATCTCCTTCCACATCTACAACGCGTCGTTCCTCACCTGGAACTTCGGCTCCGGCGCCGCGATGAGCGTCCTGCTGCTGATCTTCCTGCTGATCGTGACGGGTGCGTACCTGCTCGTGCTGAACCGGAGGTCCCGTCGTGCGTGACACAGCATCCTCGAAAGTCTTCCGCTGGGTGGTCCTGGTCATCCTGACCGTGTTCACCGCCGTCCCCATCTACGTGATGATCACGTCGTCGATGAAGTCGCTGCCGGATGTGCAGGGCGCCTTCACTTGGTGGCCGACCGAGATCACGTTCCAGCCGTTCATCGACATGTGGTCGACCGTCCCGCTGGCGTCGTACTTCGTGAACAGCCTGATCGTGGCCGGTTCGGCGACCATTCTGAGCCTGGTGATCGCGGTGTTCGCGGCGTACGCCGTCTCCCGCTACCGGTTCAAGGGCCGCAGCGTCTTCACGACCACCGTGCTGTCCACGCAGATGTTCCCCGGCGTGCTGTTCCTGCTGCCGCTGTTCCTCATCTTCGTGAACATCAATCAGGCCGTCGGCATCCAGCTGGTCGGCACCCGGTTCGGTCTCGTGATCACGTACCTGACGTTCGCGCTCCCGTTCTCGATCTGGATGCTCGCCGGCTACTTCGACGGCATCCCGCGCGACCTGGACGAGGCGGCGATGGTCGACGGCAGCGGCCCGATGGGCGCGCTCTGGCACGTCGTGCTGCCTGCTGCCCGCCCCGGCCTGATCGCCGTCGCCATCTACTCGTTCATGACGAGCTGGGGCGAGGTGCTGTTCGCGTCGGTGATGACGACGGACGAGAATAGAACGCTCGCGGTCGGTTTGCAGCTGTATTCGACCCAGACGAACGTCTACTGGAACCAGATCATGGCCGCGTCGCTCGTGGTGAGCATCCCGGTGGTGGTGGCGTTCTTGCTGCTGCAGCGCTCGTTCGTGGCCGGGCTGACGGCGGGCGCCGTGAAGTAGCCGCACCGCTCTCTGCTCGCCTGTCGCTTTTCGCTCTTCTCTCGTCGTTTCGGAAGGAATCATGGAACGCCATTCCCCCCTGCTCGCCGTCGACGGCGCCCCGGCCATCTGGCTCGGCGCCAACTTCTGGTCCCGGTCGGGCGGCCCGCTGATGTGGACGCGCTACGACCACGACGTCGTGCGCTCCGAGCTGGCCGTCCTGGCCGAGCACGGCCTCACCATGACGCGCTCGTTCTTCTACTGGCCGGACTTCCACCCCACGCCGGACACGCTCGACGAGCAGTGCATCGCCAACTTCCACGACTTCCTCGACGCGCACGTGGATGCGGGCATGACGACGGTGCCCACCTTCCTGGTCGGCCACATGTCGGGCGAGAACTGGGATCCGGCCTGGCGGGACGGCCGCGACCTGTACAGCGACATCTGGTTCGTCGGACGCCAGGCCTGGTACGTCCGCGAGCTGACCGCCCGCTTCGCCGAGCATCCCGCTGTCGCCGGCTGGCTGCTCACCAACGAGGTCCCGATCTACGGGGGAGAGGCGCCGCGCCCGATCGTGGATGCGTGGGCGTCGCTCCTGGTGGATGCGGTGCGCGCGGGCGGGGGCACGCAGCCGGTCTCGGTCGGCGACGGTGCATGGGGCATCGAGACCACCGGCCACGACAACGGCTTCTCCACCACCGACCTCGCCGCCTTCACGGATTTCGTCGGCCCGCACGTCTACCGGATGGAGTCCGACCAGATCAGGCAGCACCTCAAGGCCGCGTACATCGCGGAGCTCTGCCATATCGCCGGCCTCCCGGTGATCATGGAGGAGTTCGGCGTCACGAGCGACTTCGTCTCCCCATCCGGTGCTGCGTCGTACTACCGCCAGCTGCTCTACAACACGCTGCTGGCGGGCGCGACGGGCTGGATCGCTTGGAACAACACCGACTACGACGACCTGATCGCCCAGCGCCCGTACTCCCACCACCCCTTCGAGATGCACTTCGGCATCACCGACTCGACCGGAGCCCCGAAGCCGCCCCTGCTGGAGCTGGCCGGTTTCGCCGCCGACCTCGCCGCCATCGACCTGGCCTCTGTTACGCGCTCCCCGGTGGATGCGGCGATCGTCGTCCCCTCGCACCTCGCCGCCGACTACCCCTTCACCCAGGAGCCGGAGCGCGCGCTGATCGTGGCGACGGGGGAGCAGGCATACGTCGCCGCCCACGAGGCCCATGTGCCTGTCGCGGTGGTGCGCGAGGCGGAGGACGGCGGCATCCCGTCGGGATACGGCCTCTACCTGCTGCCGAGCGTGAAGCAGCTCTGCGGCCCCACCTGGAAGCAGCTGATCACGCTCGCCTCCGAGGGCGCCACCGTCTACGCCTCATACTGCGCAGGCGACATCGGCGTGCAGCGCGGCCCGTGGTGGGCATACACCGAAGAGCTCTTCGGCGTGCAGCGCGACTCCGCATACGGCCTGGTCTCCCCGGTCGCCGACGACACCGTGACGGTCCGCTTCCTCACGTCGTTCGGCAGCCTCGCCGAGGGCACGGTCCTCTCGTTCGCCGCCGCAGGCAACGCCCACTCCCGCTCCTTCCTCCCGGTGACGCCGACTACGGGAACGGTGATCGCAGTGGATGCGCACGGTCGCCCGGTCATCGTCTCCCAGCCCCACGGCTCCGGCCGCGCGATCCTCTCCACCTACCCCTTGGAGTATTTCGCCTCCGAGCTCCCCGCCGTGAACCCGGAAGACACCTGGCGCCTCTACGACGCCCTCGCCGACGTGGCCGACGTGGAGCGTGACATCCGCCTGACGGACCCCGAGGTCTTCACCGACACCCTCGTCCACACCGACGGCCGCCGCTTCGTCTTCTTCATCTCCCAGCACCCCACCGAGGTGACGGTGACCCCCCATGCGGCAGGAACCCTCCACACCCTGACAGGCTCTGCCTCGCCAACGGTGACGCTCGCCCCATACGGCGTCGAGGTGCGCCAACTGGTCTTCGAGTAGGTGGCACGGGCACCCGCCGGGACACGCTAGTATGGACAAGTTGCTTTGGGGCTCCACCCTCAAAGCGACTTCGGGCTGTGGCGCAGCTTGGTAGCGCACTTGACTGGGGGTCAAGGGGTCGCAGGTTCAAATCCTGTCAGCCCGACGTAAAGACAAATGGAGAGGGTGGCCGCTCGCATCGCGAGCGGCCACCCTCTCCATTTTGTCGTTACGCGCTGCAGTCTGTCGGGGTCCCCGCCGCGAGGGGCCTCGGGGTCGGCCGACTGAGAGCCGTGATGAGAAGCCGTTTTTGTCTGGGCTTCTGTCGTTTCTGGTGACCTCCGCAGACGCGCGTGAGGGAGTAGATAGTGGGTCCGCTGGCAGACTCGAGCTTCGACCGGTCGGCGCCCCGCTACCGATCTAGTGGCTCTCGAACTGCGCTGCACGGCCCCGACCTTGAAGAGCGCTAGCACGATCATCGGCCGGAAAGGTGAACCAACGCATCGGCACGACCCTCCGAAGACGTCGCGGTCGGTGCGGAAGCGGCTCGTGATCGACCCCGACGCGCTGCTTTTCTGCGGCCGCGGTGCCGCGCGCTGACGAAGAACAACGTCCGTCGCCGATTGCGCGACGTGATGGACAAGACCGGCCTGGCCGACTCCACGCCACTTCCGCCGTATCCGGGCAACCGCGATCAACAACGCCGGAGGCATTGACCTCGTCGCCGAACTCCTCTGGCACACCAACCTCTGGATTACAGCACAGCACTGCATCGTGCGCGACGACCTCGTGAATCCCGCCACCGTCCGGATGCTTGAAGAACGGCGCGGAGGCATGACATGACGGTAGGTCTATCTGTGGTCGGAACGGAATGTGGGCATCGCCGAAGGCTGGGGCCAATCGCTAATGCGGGCGGTGAACATCGATACGGCTATTCAGGCAGACCGAATTCCGGCGGCCCGACCTGAAATACTTGGGGAGCATCGAGAACGCGTCGAAGGCGCCGAGGGTCTCGTCGAGGACGCCGAGGTAGGACTCGTGTCAGGTCTGCCAGTCGACCTCAGATAGCCCCACCTGACGCAAGGCCTTGCTCACACGCTGCTCGAAAGTGCCGCCCGATGTCCACCCATGCCGATCGCTCACGTACTGATGCCAGCGCGATGGATGTCTTGGTCGTTCGCCCAATTGCCAAATCTGAGAATGGCCTGTATTGCGGAGTTCTGTGGATAGCCAGTCGAGTTGTGCGCGGAGATGATGTTTCCCATCACCTCTGGCAGCGATAATCCCGAACCCGAGTAACACCCCCGTCGCGTCTTTGAGTCCGTCCAAGATTTCCGCGCGCGCTGTGTGCCATCCCTGGGGAGCATTCCCGAGAGTAGCGACATCGCGGGATGAGGCGCTGGCGATCGAGAATAGATTGATGATTCTGTAACTGTCGTAGCCAAGCGCGCTGGCGGCGAGCGCGATCCTCTTCCTAGTGCGGTCCCCGCCGGTGATTGAGGGATTGGCGAGGATGGCGACTAAGGTCTTCGAAGGGATGGTTGTCGACACGCTCGACGGCACCAAGCCGTCAGTACTTGGCATTTTGGTCACGAAACTCCGAATTGACGGGAAGAAGAACGGTATCGGGCTCCCCAGGATAGACCGGGTACCGTTGGACGTGGGAGCTCTTGGCTAGGATGATGAGAACTGGCTGGGAAGGAGTGCCGATGGCGACAGCTCGACCTCGCGTGGCTCTTGGCTCCGACCTACGCGACCGCCTGGAGCGGCGGACTGACGCTGACCCGTTGTTCTGGGACTTTGCGGACTCCGGAGCCCGCTCCGGTGGCCACGCCTACTTCCAGTACCCCGCGATGATGGTTCCGGAGCTCCAGGGGGCGTTGCTCGATGACGCCGTCGCTACGGCTCCCGGTATCCGTCGGATCTACGATCCCTTTGTGGGCTCGGGTACCGTGCTGCTGGAGTCCGTATACCGAGGGCTCTCATTCCACGGTACAGACATCAACCCGATGGCGATACTCCTTTGCCAGGTGAAGGCGGATCCGCCTCGGACGACGGACGCGAGGCGTGCCGCACGTGCCGTGCTTGAGGCTGCGGTTGATGTCGAAGCCGGTGAGATCGAGTTCTTCGGTCGTGACAAGTGGTTCATTCCGAGTGTGCTGCAGGACCTGCTACGGCTTCGGCAGGCAATCGGGAGGCAGCGACCGCGCCGGACCCGACGATTCCTCTGGGTCTGCCTTGCCGAGACGATCCGATTGGTGTCCAACTCCCGTACCTCCACGGTCAAGTTGCACATCTATGCCCAGGATGTTCTGGAGTCTCGCCGCCCCGATGCGCTGCGCACGTTCCGGGATGTTGTAGTCGCGAATTGTAAGCACGTGGAGCAACACTGGACGCGATTCGGAGCACGCCCAGAACACGACGAGGCTGAGTCTGCCGCCGAACCGGACGTCACGCTCTTGCAGGGGAGTGTAGACAGCCGTTGGTCCGCCCCGAAGCTGGCGGATATCCTCATGACCTCTCCTCCGTACGGAGACAACTCGACGACGATCCCGTATGGACAGCACAGCTACTTGCCCCTGCAGTTCATCGATCCGGACGATATCCCGGGAGGGTTCGACCGTTCGCTCATCGAGAACACCCATGCGATTGATCATCGAAGCCTGGGCGGTAGCATTCGCGAGGCGGAGGAGGCACGAGCTGACCTGGGGGCGAAGTCGCCTGCGCTCGTGGCCTACCTGAAGCACCTAGTGGGCAAGCCCGCTTTGGAAAAAAAGGTTCTCGCGTTCGTCCGAGATTACGACCATGGATTCGGAGCGGCCTTGGCGAACCTTTCGCCAGGTGGATTTGCCTTCCTGACGCTGGGAGAACGTCGGGTAGGGGGACACACCTTCCCTCTGGTGCAGGTCACGCAAGAATTGCTGGAGGCTCGTGACCAGACGCACGTCGCTACCGTGGAGCGGCGGCTCAGCCGCAAGAGAATGGCGGTGAGGAACAGCGTTGGCAACACGATGGCGACCGAATCGATCCTCGTGATGCAGAGCTCCGCTTCCGAAATCGACGGAGCGGAAGCACGGTCCGCATGAGCAATGTCCAGCATGACGTCATGCACTTCGCCGTTCATCCGTCCGTGCTCTTTAAGCTCGGTGAGGATCTCATCACCGATGACGCCCAGGCGCTTGCCGAGCTGATCAAGAATTCTTACGACGCCGACGCACGCACCGTGCGCGTCAACATCGACACCAAGGGATGGTTCGATCGCGAGACTGGAAGCTCGCTCGACTATCGAGGGGACAGTCGCCCGTCAGCTTCTACGGCGGTTCGAGGACGGATTTCCGTGACCGACGATGGCACCGGCATGACCCCCGCAGCGATCGAACGGGGCTGGCTCACCGTCTCTTACAGTGCGAAGCGAGGGCAGAAAGCAAAGGGGGAGACCACCCGGTTGGAAAGGACGCCACTCGGGGACAAGGGGCTCGGGCGGCTTGGAGCACAGCGACTGGGTGCGGTCCTGAGTCTGGAGACCACGCCTGTCGAGCAGGTCGACGACCAGAAGCGGTTCTTCGGTACCTCGACCTCGAGTTTGGTCGTTGACTGGGCGCGTTTTATGAACGCAGAGACATTAGAGAAAGTAACGCTCGACGTGACGACCTTGGCTGGCGAGCGCCGGCCGGCGGGATCGGTCGTGTCAATCATTGGGCTCACTGATGCGGAGTTCTGGACTGAGCGCGCCCGCGAAGTTCTCGAGCGAGAGTTGACGAGCATCCTCTCGCCATACGACACTGCGGGTGGGCTCCAGGTCTTCGTCACCATCGACGCTGACCAGCTTGATCTTCGTCAGCGGGCGCGCAAAGTGCTTGACGCGGCTCCATTCCGTCTTCGGTTCGCCTACGAGAACGGGACGCTTCATGTTGAGACCGACACATCATTCGTCGTCTTGTTGGGGCGCAAGACGGATGACAAGATCGCCTTTGACCGGTTGGTTGTGGCTGATCGCGGAGCCGCTTTCGCAACGTGGTTGCTGACCAAGAAATCTAAGAAGGCGGAAGAACTCGGAGCCGAGTACGGCGATGACAGAGCTTTCATCCGCTCAGCGACGACGATGACCTTGGAGGAGCTGACTCCGGCACGGGTAAATACGACAGACCCCGGGCGCTTTTCAGGTGAGATCAGTGCGCTGAACTTCGACGCTGCGGACGAGTCGCTCTTTAGCGGGAAGGCTGAGCTAAAGGACTTCGCGAAGCATCTTCTGGGCGTTCGAGTGTTCCGAGATGGATTCGGCATCCGTCTTCAAGAGGACTGGCTCGGGCTGTCAAAGCAGCAGACTACTGGGTCGTCGTTCTACGGGCTGAGGCCTGGAAACACCGCTGGCTATGTAAACCTGACGGCTCGCGACAACAAGGCCCTCGAAGAGACTTCCAGCCGAGAAGCGTTCCGTGATACGGCCGCGTGGCGCGGGTTCCATGCGTTGATGACCGGAATTGCGGACTATGCGCGCAATACTCAGGACTTCGTCAGACGCAATTGGAACGAATACAAAGCGAGCTTCGATCTCTCCCCGGAACTGGAAGAACTGGCGACACCGCGTGAGATCGTCGAGCACATCGAGCGGCAGATGGATGCAGCAAAGTCGACCGGAAGTCGTCTCAATCGGGTTGCTTCGGCTGTGCCGGCCATTGAGCGCGCGATCAAGGGCATATCTGAGGTCAGCGCAGCGAACGAGACCGCGGTCTGGCGCGATGACAAGATCACGCACTTGCTGGATCAGGTGGCTGAGCAATTGAACGCGGTGCAGGCAGACCTCGCCAACTCGCTGACTGAATTGAATGAAATCACCCGGGAACAACAGGCGCTTCGCGCCGCGGCCCGCCTGCTCTCTTCGAAGATTGGCATTGCAGAGGAGCGGATCTCTCTCTCGTGGGAATCGGTCGCGCTCGGCCTGAGCGCAGAACTGCTCGCGCACGACGTGGATGCGATTGGCGACCGTCTTCGCGGTCGCAGCGTGCAGATTCTCAACTACCAGAAAGGCCTAGAGCGGTCCGATCCGAGAGTGTTGTCCTACGCCGAACACGTCAGGTCCTCCGCTGGAGAATTGATTCGTCAAGTGTCTCGGCTTGATTCGTCGCTCCGATATCGTCGAGAGCACAAGAGCACGCGATGGGTCGGCGAGCTCGTCGGCGAGGCCGCAGAGTTCTTCAACGACCGTTGGAAGCAAGACGGTATCCGGTTTGTGGTCGAGGTCGTCGAGGACTTCGAGGTGACGATCAACGCCGGAAAATTCAGCCAGGTGATGGACAACCTAGCGATCAATGCGCACTACTGGGTATCGCGTCACATGCGATCGGGCCATATCTCGGACGGGCTGATCACATGCATCGTCTCGGCTCCAGTCGTCCACTTCACAGACAACGGCCCCGGTGTATCAGCACGAGTCGACGATTCGCTGTTCGAGGCCTTCGTCACGACGAAGCCGCGAGGGGACGGCCGCGGGCTTGGACTCTACGTGGTGTCTCAGCTTCTGGACTCGGAAGGGGCGACCATTCATCTGTCCGGCCACCGAAACGCCGACCAGCGGCACGACACATTCGAGATCGATCTGAGTTCGATCTCCACAGGCGCGCGCACGAGGGGACACGCCGATGCTTGAGGAGACGGCAACGCAGGAGATTACTGCGTCGTTAGACGATGCGCAGGGAAAGATCGCTCCGCTGCTCGAAGAACTTGGGATCGAACTGGTTATCAATCTCGATGACACCTGGAGCCTCGCCGTAGACGATCTCGACGCCGTGGCGACGGCTGTCGTCGCAGCTGAAGACTTCGCTCGTGAAGTGGTGCGTCAACTCGAAGAAGTCGATACGGCGCTTGTCGATGGGGTCGACGTATCCAACTCGTCATCGATCAACGATCGGCTTCACGAAATATGGGTGTCTCTTGGCGCCGAGGTTCGAACTTCGCTCAGCCAGGGGGCCGAGGCCGCACTTGCAGATGCGGAAGCTGATCTCGGGGACGATGCGCGAAACGACGAGATCACGGCACAGGCTCGGCTCCGACGACTCTTCGAAGACAAAGTTGAGTTTCGAGGAATGGGACTGAACGGATGGATTGAAATCCGCGACGAGATCCTGGCCGGCGACCGTCCGGTACTGCTTTTGGTAGACATGGATTTCTCGAAAGAAGAAGGGGGCGCTGCTAGCACGGGGGCGGGCTTGTTGAAGCACGCGCTCGATGCGAGAAACCCGGGGATCTTCGCCGCACTTCTCACGCACACAGCGCGCGATGAAGTCGGAGAGCAGTCGGTTCGGCAGGAGATTGAGCGCACCGAACAGGTCGACCCTGGCCGGATTCTAGTCATCGGGAAACACCGTCTCAACGACGACACGACGATGCCTGCGGCGATCCGAGACCTTCTCGTGCTCCCAGTCGGGGAGAAACTGCGTGCGCTTGCACGCCGCGCTCTCGACGCCGCGAGGGAGCGCGCGCAAGTCCGCCTCGACCAGATTCAGCCCTACACCCTCATTGGTGCAGTTGCGTCTGCACAGAAGGAAGGAGCGTTCGAACTCGACCAGCCGCTTCGGCTGGTCGCCCGAGCGCAGCGCGAGGCCACCTTGGAGGTCATGCGCGACGCGACCTTCGCTGACGATCTCGCGCAGTTGCGGCGTAGCGCGATGGTGCGTACGTACCTGGCGTCAGCTGCCCCGGGCCCACAGCTGACCCAGGTCTTACACGAATCGGTGTTCGACCAGGCCTCAACAGTGAACGCACTCGGGCTTCCAATCGAGCTCGGCGACATCTTCCGAGTTGAATCGCTTCTTCCGGTGCCAGCCAAGCAGCAGGCGCCTAAGCCCCGACACTATGTTCTCCTCGCGCAAGTATGCGATATCTCGATGCGGGGTAGAGGCGCGCGCGAACCCGAGATACCCATCTTCGTTCTTCACGAGTTCCGTGGCGTCGCGAAAAACGTAGCAGCGCGGGTGAACCCGCGATTCCATACTGTCGGGTTCTTTGAGACGGAGACTGAGGAAATCTGGGGCGTGAACTTCGGTGCGCGCCTTGCCGTACCTGCAATCGCCATCGATGCGACCGTCTACAATCAGGACGGCTCCTCAAAGATCGTGCTTGGGCATGCGGAGACTCGGCATATGGCCGCGAGCTGGGTGAACCGGGAACTGGAGGTTCAAAGGCTCGCCGGCACAATGATCACCGAGCACGCAGCAGCGATCGAACTGTTGAAGGACACGAAGAACATCGATGCGATTGTTTCGCGGTTGGCCGCGGCAACTGCAGGGGCCGCCAGCACGTCGAAGGGCGGAGTAACCGCGCAGATCAACGTGGCCGAGAAGGTGGTTGAGTACGGCCTGAAGCGGGTTGGGCGCCTTTCGTCGCGGGTCGCTGCCTCCGTCGCGGCCCTCGCAGTTTCCTACGATGGACGCCCCGGATTCGAGATGGACGCGGCTGTGGCCGAGCTTGCCGACCGCAATTGACGGACTCGTGGCATGCTTGCCTCGCGTCGCATAGGCCGCGACAAGTCCGGGGACGAGGATGTCAATTCAGATCATGCATGAGCGTTACTCGGGCTATGAGAAGACGTTTCATACGATCGTCCGAACATGAGGGCGAACACCGTTGGTGGCGCGACGGGCGACAACACAAGCTATCGATGGTCGTTCGTGGACGGCAAGGAAAATGCGCTTACCGGTCCAGTGGGCCCAGCACGGTCAACGTGGGTGCGGTACAACCAGACAACGGCCAACCGTATCGCCGCACCTACGCCGACGGGTAGTGGAACAACATTCTTCTGAGCCGGCCTATGTTGGGGCTCAGGACAGTCGTCCGAGGCGCTCCAAAAGGCTCAGACGACGCGTCAGGTCTCCCGAGCGCTCGCGTCAGGTCTCGCGAAGGCGGGCCAGAAGCGCACATGTCTGCGGCGATTGGGGGTGCTTCAGGGGCCGTCGTGTGATTTCAGATCCCGCTCGAGCTGCCTGGCGGTCAAGGGATCGAAGGTTCCAGTCCTGTCTGCCCGACTGAGAGCCGTGATGGAGATTCCCTTCATCACGACTTCGTCGATCTGAAGTGGATACCGCTGGCCGAGACGGCAGCACGCCTCACCGAAACAACTCCACATGATCACCCACCCACTCCCGGAAGCTCCGCCCCATCCGCCCCATAATGCGCGCATACTCCCCGGACACCGCCGGCTCCGCACCCACCGCTTCCCGCCAGTCCTTCACGATCTGCCTCACCCACACCTCCGGCACGTACTGCGAGAGCATCGCGACCGATTCCGCTTCGGTCTGCTCGATCACCGACACCGTGCGGCCGATCACCTCGCCGATCGTGGTGACCTGTTCGCGCAGCGTCAACCGTTCAGGCCCGGTGAGGACAGGCTTCGCGCCGCGAAGTGTGTCGCCCGTCAATGCGACCAGCGCAACGTCGGCGATGTCCGCTTCGTGGATCGGCACCTGCACGGCATCCGGATACGGCAGCGGCACCGCGCTCTCGCCCTTCACGCTCCAGCTCCACCGCGCCGCGTTGCTGGCGAAGCCGCCCGGGCGCAGGAACGTGTAGTCCAGCCCAGACGCCTCGATCGCCCGTTCGACGCGCAGGAATCGGGAACCGTTGAAGTCGTCCGACGCCCCGGGGAGAGTCACCGCCGACGACGACAGCAGCACCACATCCCGGACGCCCGATCGCACTAGCTGCGCCACCAGTGCCTCCGGATCCTCGAGATCGGCGTACAGGAACACCCGATCCGCCCCTGCCAGCGCCAGCTCGAACGAGGCCGGCTCGTTCAGATCCGCGGCGAACACCTCCACCTCCGACGGCAGGCTCAACGTCTGCGGAGTGCGGCTCGTCGCCCGAACCGCCATCCCGCGCTCCACCAGTTCAGAGACCACCAGGCTCCCAACGGCACCGCTGGCGCCCACCACCACAACCGACATCCTCTTCCTCCACTCACGAACGACAGACACGAACAACGGAACGTGAACGACAATCACGAATCACATCCACGAACAACGTTCGCGAACAATGTTCGTACAGAACATTGATCGTGTCAATTGCTACGATCGACCCATGACCGCATCCACCGAGCCCGTCTCGCGCCGGGACCGACCAGCGAAGGTCCCGCTCTCGCGGCAGCTGATCCTCGATGCAGCACGACAGCTGATCCGCGAACGGGGAGTGGAGGCGGTCGCGCTCCGGCACGTCGCTGCCGCGGTCCAGACGGGCCCGGCGTCGCTGTACGCCTACTTCGGCAATCGCGACGTGCTCCTCGAGCACGTCCTCGATTCCGCGTACGCCGAGGTGCAGCTGGTCGATGCCCGCGACGGCGCGTGGCGGCCGGCGCTGGCGGCGACCATCGTCAACACCATCGAGACCCTCGAGTCATACCCGGGCCTCGGCGCGGTCGCGCTGGGCGCCATCCCGACCCGTCCGGGAGCCCTCCGCCTGGCGGAGCACGAGCTCACCCTGATGGAACTCGGCGGCATCGACCAGGATGCGGCTGCGCTCGGAGTCGATCTCATCGCCCAGTTCGCCGCCGCGACGGCCATCGAGCGCACGTCGCACCCAGACCGCGGGCGAGGCGACGGAGCCCGTGAGCGGGTCAAAGCCGTCTACGGCGACGCCGACCCCGTCCTGTACCCTCACGTCGCGAAGCTCGCCGAAGCGCTCACGGGCCCGGATGCGCGCGCCCGCCGCGACTTCGCCATCGACGCCATCCTGAACGGCCTCGCCAGCACGCCGTCCCCGTCGGCCACCGCGCGCCACTGACGCAGCCTCCTGTCGGCCCGCCGCGACTTTCGTGTATACAGAAACCGTGACCACCTTCGAGGAGCTCCTCCACCGCAACCTGCTCGGCGTCTTCAACGAACGCGACGAGGCCAGGCGTCTCCCGGTGCTCGCCGAACTCTACGCACCGGATGCGCGGTTCTCCGACCACGACGGCGTCGCGGTCGGTCCCGCGGCGATCAACGACAAGATCCGCGAGCTGCACGACCGCACTCCCGGCTTCGTGTTCGTTCCCGGGGTGTTCCACGAGGTCCAGGATCTCGCCACCGTCGAGTGGTCATACGGGCCGGCCGGCGCGGACCCGGTCGTGCGCGGCACCGACGTGGCGCTCATCCGGGACGGCCGGATCGCCGCCCTCTACGTGTACCTGCGGTAGAGAGCGGCGCGCGCGGCCGCCTACTCGGTCAGATCCTCGACGCTCGCGCTTCCCGCGTTCGTCTTCACCGACTCGATCCCGTTTTTCGCCGACGCCTTCGACTTATATCCCTCGGACACCGCGATGATCTCGCCGTTCCCCGCCTTCAACCGGAAGCGGTATTCGCCGTTGCTGGACTGATAGATCTCGAACTTCCCGGCCATCGTTCGTCTCCCTGTTCGCTGCAGCTCCTGTGCTGTCAGACGAGCACACCCTAGCGGCAGCGATCGCTCCCCGTCGAGAGGTTGGGGGGCAGGGAAGGCCTTCTCGCCTCGGCATCAATTTGCCGCGCGTGTGTAAGCATGATAAATGTTACGTATCGAAGCGCATACATGTGATCACCGTGAATCGGCTACCGATCTGGGCTTCGTCACACATCTCAAGGAGAAGCATCATGAACGGTCCCGTCGGAAACGCCGCAATCGAAGACCTGATCGCGAAGGGATTCGTCCACGCATCGTTGGGTGCCGGTGCGTCCGGTCCAGTTTGGGATGAGTTCGCCAGCAGTTGGTCCAATCTCAAACCGGATACGTACATGGCGGACGGGGGGAAATATCGTTACCGGCGATATTCGGAGTTCGTGGTCGACGGAGCCACCGGTGCATTCGAATTGCTACCGCACGTGGCGTACCGGCAGGAAAAGACGGTGAACCACCTCAACTGCGGTATCGACAGGCTGTTCGATGCGTTTGAGCCGACCACGGTGGAGAGCGCGAGCCTGGCCACCGCGTTCAGCCATGCTGTGAAGTACCTCGAGTCCGCACGTCCTCGGCGCACGTGGAAAGCTCAGTGCTTCCAGAACCGGATTCTCACAACAAGCAATGAGGCCGGACAGCCCGCGCCCGAAGGGATTCACAGGGACGGCGTCGATTACGTGCTGACCCTCTTCGTCGACCGGGTCGGTGCGGATGGCGGGGAGAGCAGCGTGTATCTCGCCGAAGATCGAAGCGAGGTCGCCTCCACGCAACTCGGGACGCCGGGAGAGTACCTGTTCGTCAACGACCACCACCTCCTTCACGACGTCACCGCCTTGTCGCTCCAGCCCGGAGCGGACCTCGGGCACCGGGATGTGCTCATCGCGATGTTCACCGAGCTGCCGGCCTAGGGCACCCATTGTCGACGCTTATCCGTTCTTTCGGCCAACTCGAGAACACCGACCTGGCTCCGGACGCACCGATTGTCACCCTGTTCAGTGGTGGCCTAGACAGCACATACCTGCTGCACCGCCTGCGGCGCATGGGCATGACGAACATCCACGCGGTATCTGTTGACGTGGGAGATATCGAACCCCACGAGGGGAAACGGGAGATCGCAGCACGCCTCGGCGCGCAGTTTCATTCTGTCGACGCGAGAGAGGAATTTCTCGAGCACCATGTGGCGCCGGCGATCAAGGCTCACGCCGTGTATTTGGGTGTTCATCCCATCAGTTCGTCGCTCTCGCGACCTCTACTCGCGCGGGTGGCGTTGGATGTAGCTGAGAACACGGGGGCCTCGGTCATCCTCCACACCGCAAATCGGTCTCAGAACTCGCTTCGTCGACTGAATGGCGCGCTTGCCGCGCTGCCGTTCGACGGACTCTTCGGTAGCCCATATGATCTGGAGCCGGTCGATCGTTCCACGAAGCTCGAGGAGTTGATGAGTGCCGGACTATCCGCGATGGCGCAGCGAGTCGTCAGCGGGGATTCCAATCTCTGGTGCAGGGAATACGAGTCCGGCTTTCTCGACGATCCTGAAAACCACACGATGGAGCGGGATCTTTACCAGTGGACTGCGACCCCAGCCGGCGCCATCGCCGACGAAGTTCTGAGCATTGAGTTTGACCGAGGGATCGCCGTCGCTCTCGATGGCCGACGGATGTCCTTGGGAGCGATTGTCGAGGAGCTGAATCGCCGTGTCGGTCGCTTCGGCTATGGCCGTTATAGCGGACTGGAGCATCTCGATCGGGGGCAGAAAGTGCTGGAGGTGAGGGAAATGCCGGCTGCGTGGATGCTGCTGAAAACGCTGCGGCACCTCGAGACAGCGTGCCTGAGCGAACGGCTCATTCGAGAGAAGCTGACTCTTGAACAGACCTGGGTCACCGAAGCCGTCGAGGGCAGATGGTTCGGCGCGCACAAGGCGGCTGCTCAGGCATTCATCGACGCTGCGGCAGAAAGGGTCAGCGGCACGGTGATCTGGTCGCTCGGACAGCGATCGGCTGACACCGTGAGCATCATCGCTCGGGAGCCCCTCTACCTCCGTGATCGTGATACCTGGGAGATCGAGTCCGTGATGAGCGAACGTGTCGGCTACGCCGGGCTCCCACTCGCGAGCTCGCTCCCCGTCGTCAGCAATGGCTGAACTGCGGCGTCCGGGAGCGACGCGCCTTCGAACGGTGGATGCGCTCCTCATCGGTGTCGCCATCGCGTGGGGGTCTACATACTGGGTCGCCAAGGAACTCGTCGGCCCGGACACGGTGCTGGCGGTGCTCGCCGTGCGAATGACTCTGACCGCCGTCGCGCTCGGACTCATCCTCGTGGTGCGGCGAAAGCGGTTCGCCGCGTCGGAGTGGGCGGTCGATGTCGTCCTCGGCGTGCTGCTGTCTACGGTCTTCACGTTCGAGACGTTCGGCATCGCCGCCACAAGTGCCACCAATGCCGGCCTCATCATCAGCCTGACCATCATTATGACCCCGCTCCTGGAGACGGCCGTGGGGCGCAGGCGGCGGCTGAGTCGCCGGTTCTACCTTGCCGCGGTCATCGCGGTCGCGGGAGTCTATTTCCTTGCGACGGGTGGCGGGGCGGCGACGTTCGGTTCCGGCGACCTTCTGATCCTGGTGGCCGCTGCGGCTCGGGCAGCGCACGTGACTGGAATGCATCGGCTGTCCGCGGGGAGACGAATCGACTCGCTCCATCTGACCTTTGTGCAGATGTCGACCTGCGCCGTCGTCTTCCTGGGCTTGTCGACAGTGACGGGGATGCCCGTTCCTGGCTACCTCGGCACGATGGGCGGTCCGGCCATCGCGCAGATGGCCTATCTCGTGGTCGTGTGCACGGTCTTCCCGTTCTTTATTCAGATGTGGGCGGTGCGCAGGACTTCGCCGACCCGGGTGAGTCTGCTTCTGGGGACGGAGCCTGTGTGGGCGGCCGCGGTCGGGGTGACGCTCGCCGGCGATGTTCTGGGGCCGGCGGGCATCGCCGGTGTGGTGCTCGTCCTCATCGGGACGCTCTGGGGGCAGCGTCTGGAACACGAATCACCCGCTCCGGTCGGCGAACACTGACCGCCTCCGCTGGTCGGCCGCGGCGATCGGGATGCGGGGACATGTGATCACATGAACCCCTCGCATCCCCGCCCGTAACGATATATCGTTGACTATCGTTACCGACTCGATCCGGAGGTACATCATGAACACGTCCTTCCCGGCCGGCGCCACCGGCCCCGGACTCAACGCCGACACCATGTGGCAGGCGTTCGAGCAGCTGCGCTCCACCTTCGAAAAGCGCGTCACGCCGCGCATGGGCCGCGGCGATGTCCGCGCCGCCGTCCTCGTGCTGCTCGCCGAGAAGCCCATGCACGGATATCAGATCATCCGCGAGATCGAGGAGCGCAGCGGCGGCAGCTGGAAGCCGAGCGCCGGTTCCGTCTATCCCACGCTGCAGCTGCTCGCCGACGAGGGGCTGCTCACCGCCGAGGAGTCGAACGGCCGCAAGACGTACGCGCTCACCGAGGGCGGTCGCGCCGAGGCGGAGGCCGCTGGTCCTGCGCCGTGGGAGTCCAGCGCTGGCAACACCGCGGACGGCTCGGGCTTCGGCGCCCTTCCGAAGGCCGCCTTCGAGCTCGCGCAGGCCGCCGGCCAGGTGCGCCGCACCGGCACGCCCTCGCAGGTCGACCAGGCCGCCACCGTGCTCGACGAGGCGCGGCGGAAACTGTATTCGATCCTCGCCCAGGACTGACGCGGGTGTCGTCGGTTCGTCCCGCTCGCCCTGACCCACAGGCACACGCACACGCACAGGGCGCGGGGTCGACGCGCGCCCGCTACCGCCGCATCCTGCGTTTCGCCGGTTGGAATCTGGCCGTGACCTGGTGGTATGAGCTGTTCCTCCCGCGGATCGGCCTGCAGAGGGTCGCCGATCGCACCCGGTCGAAGCGGATGCGGCGCTTCGCCCAGCGGTTCCACGGCCTCGCCGTCGAGCTCGGCGGCCTGATGATCAAGGTCGGGCAGTTCATGTCGTCCAGGCTGGATGTGCTGCCTCCCGAGATCACCGCCGAGCTGGAGGGGCTCCAGGATGAGGTGCCTCCCGTCTCCTTCTCGGCCATCCGGGAGCTGGCGGAGGCCGAGCTGGGCGTCCCGCTCGGCCAGGCGTTCGCGCAGGTCGACGAGACGCCGGTCGCCGCCGCATCCCTCGGCCAGGCGCACCGTGCCCGTCTCGCACCGATCGACGCGGCAGAAACCGGACTGGATGGCGTCGTCATCAAGGTGCAGCGCCCCGGGATCGGCGCGATCGTCGACGTCGACCTCGCCGCGCTGCGGAAGGTCGGAGGCTGGCTCAGCCGCGTGCGGCTCGTGTCCGACCGCGTCGACATGCCGGCACTGGTGGAGGAGTTCGCGACCACGAGCCTCGAAGAGATCGACTACCTGCACGAGGCCGCGAACGCCGAGCGTTTCGCCGAGCAGTTCGCCGGGGACGCCAGAGTGGCGGTGCCCGAGGTGGTCTGGGAGCGCACGACCAGGCGCGTCCTCACCCTCCAGGACGTGACGGCCATCAAGATCACCGACACCGACGCGTTGGATGCGGCGGGCATCGACCCGGCCCAGGTGGCGCCGGTCTTCGCCTCCGTCATGTTCGACCAGCTGTTCACGAACGGCTTCTTCCACGCCGACCCGCACCCCGGCAACATCTTCGTCACGCCGGTCGCGCCCGTCACCGCGGCAGCCTCGCAAGCACCCGACGCACCCGACGCACCCGGCGCCCCGCCCTGGAAGTTGACCTTCATCGACTTCGGCATGATGGGCGCGGTCCCGTCCTCCACCCGCAGCGGCCTGCGCAAGCTGCTGATCGCCGCCGCCTCCCGCGACGGCCGCGGCCTGGTGGATGCGATGCGCGACGTCGGCGTGCTCCTCCCCACCGCCGAGACCACCGAGCTCGAGAAGGCGATGACGCACCTGTTCGCCCGGTTCGGCGGCATGGGATTCGCCGAGCTGCGCGAGGTCGACCCGCGCGAGTTCCGCGACTTCGCCGTGCAGTTCGGCGACGTCGTGCGTTCGCTGCCGTTCCAGCTGCCGGAGAACTTCCTGCTGATCATCCGCGCGATGTCGCTCACGTCCGGGGTGTGCAGCGCGCTCGACCCCGAGTTCAACCTCTGGGACTCGGTCGAGCCGTACGCCGCCCAGCTGCTCCGCGACGAGCGCGGGAACGTCGTCCAGGATCTCGCGAAGCAGGCCGTCGAGATCGCGGGCATCGCCCTGCGCCTGCCGAAGCGGGTGGATGCGCTGCTCGACCGCATCGACGACGGCACCGTCGAGGTCCGCTCTCCGCGACTGGAGCAACGCGTCGCGTCCCTCGACCGCACGGCGAGACGCGTGGTCTCCGCCATCCTGTTCGGTGCGCTGCTCATCTCGGGCGCCGTGCTGCACGCGGGGGAGCCGGTGTTCGGCACCGTCCTGATGGCGCTGTCGGTCCTGCCGTTGCTGCACGCCCTGTTCGCGGGCCGGCGCAGACGCTAGCGGCGGCGGCGCTCGCTACAAACTGTCCGGGTCCAGGTTCAACGACGTGGATGCGTACAGGAACTGGTTCCCGCCGTCTCCCGGCAGATCCGGGTTCAGCCACAGCAGATACTCCACCGGGATCCCGAACCGCGCAGCCACGTCGGTCGGGTTGTCGCCCGGCGCGATCGCATAGCGCTTCGGCGCGCCGCTCGCCGTGGTCGACGAGACCGTTCCCGTCGCGCCCTGCCTGGCCCCGCCATCCACCGGGTGCACGTTCGACTCCCGCACCGGCACCGACCAGTGGATGCTGTTCACCGCCAGCACCTTGTCCGGCCCGAGCTCCTGCGGCACACCGTCGGCGGAGGCCGCAGCCGAGTACGTGACGAGGGTGCCCAGGTACGACGGCTGCCCGACGTCGCCGAGCAGCGCCGACGACGATGCGCCGGCGGTGGTCGGCCCGCCGAGCGGGTGATCGCCGACCCCGTGGAACGTCAGTCCGTCTCCGACGCTCGGCGGGATCTCCAGCAGCGTCACGGACACCGGGACGGGGACCGACGACGTGAACCCGGAGTATTCGGCCGTGTACGTGTTGTTGCCATTCGACACGATCCGGTAGTGGAAGTGGATGCTCCCCTTCGGCGATGCGACGTCGCCCTGCGCGACGACCGTGCCCGCGGCAACCGGCGTCAGCGTCGCGGGCGGGACGGGAGCAGCGGACGGCGTCGCGCTCCCGACGGCGCCGGTCGCCGTGTCGGAGGTCCGCTTCGGCGTCGGCGTCGCCGAATGCGTCGTGTGCCGTGCGCGGGTCGGTGTCGGCTGAGAGCCTCCGAAGAGTGCGCATCCGGCCAGAACGCCGGCGATCACCGCTCCGACGCCCAGCGCCGTCGCGAAACGGCGCGTCTTCCCCCTGCGAACCATGCTTCTCCCCGTGTGGCTCCGACGAGCCTAGCGGGGCGGCGGGCGGAAGCGACAGAGCGTCGCAGCCGCCCGCCGGAATTTCACGCGCTCAGCAGAACCTTGCCGACGCGCCCTGGCGCGTCGCTCGCCGCGACGGCCGCGCCGATCTGATCCAGCGGATACGTCCCCGCCACCGGCAGCGTCAGGGTGCCGTCCGACACCCGGGCGATCAGCTCGCCGAACAGCTTCCCGCGCACGTCCGCCGGCATCTCCTTGCTGACGACGCTGCCCCAGAATCCCTTGACCGTGGCCTGCTTGAAGATCACGTCACCGGATGCGAGTTCCAGCGTCGGCGATGCCATCGCGCCGAACACCACGAGCGTGCCGTTGACCGCGAGTGTCGAGAGCACGTCCCCGGCAGACGATCCGCCCACCGAGTCGATCCCGACCGAGATCGGGGCGCCGCCGGTGAGCGCTGCGAGTTCGTCGCGCCAGCCGTCGCCGTCCGTCGCGATGACGTGATCGATGCCCTGAGCGCGCAGCTCGTCGACACCGGCAGCGCGCCGCACGAGCCCGACCACGTTGATCCCGCGCGCCGCGCCGAGCTGGGCAACCATCCGGCCGACCGCACCGTTCGCCGCGTTCTGGATCAGCCAGTCGCCCTGGTGCAGATCGAGCGAGTGCAGCAGGCTGAGCGCGCTGAACGGCATCGAGACCAGTTGCGCTGCCGACTCGTCCGGCAGCGCATCCGGAACGGGGACGAGACCGGCGGCGTCGGCGACGAAGTACTGCGCCCACACGCCGAAGGTCCCGCCCGTGACGACCCGCTGGCCGACCGCGAGCGTGTCGACGCCCTCGCCGAGCGCATCCACGACGCCGACGGCCTCGGTTCCGGCCTGCGCGGGCAACGACGGCTTGAAGCCGTATGTGCCGCGCACCGTCCAGAGGTCGTGGTTGTGGATGGGGGAGAGCAGCGTCCGCACGCGCACCTGGCCTGCGCCGGGCTGGGGGAGCGGCCGCTCTTCGACGGCGAGGACCGTCTCCGGTGCGCCGAACTCGTGGTGCACGAGCGCCTTCATCGTCTCGGTCGCCATGGCTCAGTCCTCCGAGACGGTGATCGTGACGTCGATGTTGCCGCGCGTCGCGTTCGAGTACGGGCACACCAGGTGCGCGGCGTCGGCGAGCGACTGCGCCTCCGACGCCTCCAGGCCGGGGAGGACGACCTCGAGCAGCACGGACAGCTGGTATCCGCCTTCGCCGTTCGGGCCGATCTGCACGCGTCCGCCGACGGACGAATCGGTCAGCGTCACCTTCTTGCTGCGCGCGACCGCCTGCAGGGCGGAGTGGAAGCAGGCCGCGTATCCAGCGGCGAACAGCTGCTCCGGGTTCGTGCCTGCTCCGGAGCCTCCCATCTCCTTCGGAACGGCGAGGTCCAGTGCGAACGAGTTGTCGCTTGTGGCGACGCGCCCGTCACGGCCCGCTCCTGTCGAGAGGGCTTCTGCGGTGTAGAGGACGTTCATCGGTGCCTTTCTTGTGCTTTTCAGTGCTCGACCGGCTGGTGCGCGCTCACGGCGTGCATCGTCTCGGTGAGATGGTGGAGTGTTCCGATCAGGGCCGCTGCCGACTTCTCATCGGGCAGGCCTGTTCCCGCGGCGATCCTGGCCGGGATGTGCGCGAGCTCGGAACGCAGTTCCCGCCCGCGGTCGCCGATGGCGACGGTGACGACGCGTTCGTCCGGCTGCCGCCGTTCGCGCCGCACCAGCCCGGCCTGCTCCATCCGGCGCAGCAGCGGGGACAGGGTCCCCGAGTCCAGCTGGAGGTGGTCGCCGAGCGAGGAGACGGTCTGGTCGCCCTCGATCCACAGCGTCACGAGCACGAGGTACTGCGGGTAGGTGATTCCCCACGGTTCGAGCAGCGAACGGTAGGCCTGGGTCGTCGCACGAGTGGCGGCGTACAGGGAGAAACACACCATCTCATCGGTCACGGGCATACCTCGATGATTGCACGCAATTGAGTTGTGCACAACCTATCGGGGAGAATCGCGCTTGCTAGGCTCGCTGACCATGCCTGCCACTCCGCCGCCCGCCGTCGACACCTCGCTCCTGACCGCGGTGCGCACCCTCCGCGGCCCGCGCCTCCGGCTGGAGCCGCTCGGTCCCGAGCACCTGGATGCGGTCTGGGGCGGACTGCAGGATGAGGAGACCCTGCGTCTCACCGGCACCCGCACCCGGTTCGAACGGGATGCGGTGGCGCGGCACCTCTCCTCCATCCAGGCGGCCGACGACCGGGCCGATTGGGCCATCGTCGACGAAGCGACGGGGGAGTATCTCGGTGAAATCGTCCTCAACGAACTGGAGGAAGAGGATGCGGCGATGAACTTCCGGATCGCGCTCCTCCCTGGCAACCCGGGCAAGGGATACGGCACGGAGGCGACCACGCTGGCTCTCGACCACGCGTTCGGCGAGCTCGGCCTGCACCGCGTCACGCTGGACGTCTACTCCTTCAACCCGCGCGCCCAGCGCTCGTACGAGAAGGCGGGCTTCGTCGTCGAGGGGCGCCAGCGCGACACCCTCTACTGGGACGGCGAGTGGGTGGACTCCATCCTCATGTCCGTGCTCAGCACCGACACGAGGCCGTCGTACCTGGCCTGAGACGCCCGGGCGTGTCGCCCGAATTGGGGTACAAACTCGTGTCCTCCATTTGACCCACAGACGGAACATTCTGGCTAGGCTCTGGACGAAACGCAGTCACGTCAACCCGAAGGACACGCTGTGAACCCGAACACCCTTTCCTACAACCATGCCCACGACGAGGCCCGACGACAGCTCCGGCGTCACGAACGCGACCTGCAGTGGGCGAAAGATCGCCGCCGCCAGCAGGAACGTGAGTTGGCAGAGGCGCGCGCACTCCTGGCCGCCAGCCCGGCGACCCTCGTCTGGACTCCGCTGACCATCGCCGCCGTCCTGCTCGTCGCAGACGCCGTGCTGGTCTGGGGCGTGCTGAACTCCTCCCTGCTCGGAAACACCGGCTTCATCGCCGTGTGGGCGGGTGCGGCTTTCGCGGCCATCGTGATCGCGAAGGTGACCGTCTCCCTCGTCCGGCTGCACGGCCGGCGCCGGGCGGCGCGCAAGCGGGTGCAGGTGCGGGATGCGCGCCTCGCGCACACCCAGTTCCACATCGAGGAGAGCCTCGGCTCGTTCATCGATGGCCACCAGGTCGCCCGCGCCACGCGCTGACCAGAGCCCGCCTACTCCTCGCCGACGTCGATCCCGGCTGCCACCGCCGCCTCCCGGTATGCGGTGGCCAGCTGGGGGAGCGAGTAGTGCGCGTTGAGTCCGCTCGGGCTCGGCACCACCCAGACAGTGGATGCGCCGAGCATCCTGTCCTGTCGGCCGGGCACCGCGCGTGGTTCGGCGAAGGCGATGCGGTATGCGGTCACGCCGAGCAGCGCGATCACGCGCGGACGGTACGTCTCCGCCACCCGCTCGAGTCGCCCCCGCCCGGCGATCAGCTGCTCGTCGGTGAGCTCGGACGCCTTCGCCGTCGCGAAGTTCACCAGGGTGGTCAGCCCGACCTTCCGGCGCGCGAGGTGGTCGCGGTCGTCGGGGAGGAAGCCCTCGGACGAGTCGATCACCCTGTCGGTGATCCCGGCCAGCCGCAGCGCGGGGTAGAAGCGGTTGCCCCGGTTGGCGAAGCTCGCTCCGATGGCCGCACTGCGCAGTCCGGGGTTGATGCCGGCGAAGACGAGTTCGACCCCGTCGCTGAGAACGTCCGGCAGCTCGGCGCCCCGGTACGATTCGAGCTCCGCGCGCGTGAACCTCACGCCGCAGCATCCGGATGCTCGCGGAGCAGTCCGGCCAGCACCGCGGCCTCGCTGATGTCCGGGTCCTTCGTCGCGGTCAGGAGAGTGAGGGTGCCCGCCGCGGCGATGCCGCGCAGCCGCTCCAGGGCCTCCGCCCGCTGCGGGTCGGCGAGCTCGGCTGTGTATCGCTCCGCGAACTCGTCGAAGCGGGCGGGGATGTGCCCGTACCAGGTGCGCAGTTCGGTAGACGGGGCGATCTCCTTGTCCCACGCGTCGAGGTGGGCGCGCTCCCTGCTCACGCCGCGTGGCCAGAGGCGGTCGACGAGCACGCGTGTCCCGTCGTCTGCGCTCGGCTCCTCGTAGATGCGCCGGACCCTGACGCGTGGTGTCTCGGTCATCGTCGTGTCCTCCGCTCGCGTGCCCTCTGTCCCAGCATCCTCGCATCCGGTGCGGGGCGCGGATAGGGTCAGGGAGGGACATCGGATCCCCGCAAACGCCGCCGTTTCGTGGCCCTGAGGCCTCGACTTCTTCGCGACGCGCCCGGGATGCAACCGTGATTTGCGAGCATTCGCGGTAATGCGTAAAGTACTTACTTGTCACCCCAAAGGTGCGGGAGAGCGGAACTGCTCCCCGGCCTCAAGCGGGACCACATCCCCGGTTTTCTTCTCGAATATCCGAGGGTGGTTATCCTCCACTTACTGAGCTGATCGTCATGCTCGGTCGTGTGATCGGTTGCCTGTTTCAGGCGGCCAGGTTGCGACCGGCTGATTTGACAGGATGGCTTCGAGTGGTAGGGTTGACAGGTTGCCCCATTTTGACCGTGTGATGCGGGATGGTGGGAGCGTCCGATCCTTGAGAACTCAACAGCGTGCACAATGTCAAATGCCAAAAACCTCGTGTTTAGCTTCGGCTAGGCAAGAG